>Ga0160469_100004_pt1 | contig 821419 bp, 672 predicted proteins | sample HID1972M_E11MG_FD_108246 | JGI IMG/M metagenome (GOLD analysis project Ga0160469, IMG submission 108246) | Enriched pill bug-associated microbial communities from UW Madison campus, WI, USA - HID1972M_E11 MG | ecosystem: Host-associated > Arthropoda: Insects > Digestive system > Unclassified ...
AAAGGATAAAAGGTACGCTGGGGATAACAGGCTGATCTCCCCCAAGAGCTCATATCGACGGGGAGGTTTGGCACCTCGATGTCGGCTCGTCACATCCTGGGGCTGGAGAAGGTCCCAAGGGTTCGGCTGTTCGCCGATTAAAGTGGCACGCGAGCTGGGTTCAGAACGTCGCGAGACAGTTCGGTCCCTATCTGTTGTGGGCGTAGGAATTTTGAGTGGGGCTGACCTTAGTACGAGAGGACCGGGTTGGACTAGCCTCTAGTGAATCTGTTGTTCCGCCAGGGGCATTGCAGAGTAGCTACGCTGGGGACAGATAAGCGCTGAAAGCATCTAAGTGCGAAACTGGCCACGAGATGAGAATTCCATATAGGGCCGTAGCAGACTACTACGTCGATAGGATACAGATGTAAAGGTGGCGACACCACAGTCGAGTATTACTAATAGCCCGAGGCTTTCATCAAAAGCAGACGTTGTTTGCTCTTCAAAACTAACTTCTTTCAATAATATGTCATTTAGGTTGCAAGTGACAAGTTGCAGGTGGTACGTTGTCAAACGTATAGCCTAATACTTAAAACCTGAAACTTAATTAAAGATATTCAGGTGCCTATATCGGCGGTGTCCACCTCTTCCCATTCCGAACAGAGAAGTTAAGCCCGCCAGAGCCGATGGTACTGCAGTAACATGTGGGAGAGTAGGTCGGTGCCTAAACCTTAAAGGAAGCCCCATCACGAAAGTGGTGGGGCTTTCCTTGTTTACGGCAGGTCCGATTGTACGGCGTGCTTGTAAATATATAAAAGGACGAAACCAAAACCTTATCGGTACATCTCCGAAAATGAAACTGTAGAAAATTAAATTGTGTGAGTGTTTTAGTGATAGGAACATCCTCAAGAATTAAAGCCTTTTAGCGGTAGCGATTTGTAATCTTAATAGTCAAAATTACGGAAAGTCGTTTGTTACTTATCAATTTCAATTTTTTACGTATTACATCAAATAATTAATTCTTGTTTAATAGAGCTGGCGAAGATGTTTTAGAAAACTGTAATCATCGCCTTTGGCTTGTTAAAATTTTGTTAAATGCCTTAAAATCCAATTACTACAATATTTAAAACCGTAATATTGTAAATTACGTTAAATGAATAAAAGAGTAAACTTTATGAACACGAAAGCTTGGTTATTTTTAGCATTTCTGTGGGTGATAGGTGCAAATGTATCTGCTCAAGATAAAAAAGTCGTATTGCCTGCTAACTGGTTTAATTTGGATTTAGCTACAGATGGTTATTTCGGTATTAGTACGGAAAAAGCTTACAATGAATTGTTAAGGAATAAAAATCCGAAGAAAAAAATTATTGTGGCCGTAATCGATGGTGGCACAGACATAAAACATGAGGATTTAAACCAAGTACTTTGGACTAATTTGAAAGAAATCCCAGGAAATGGTATAGACGATGACGGAAATGGATACATTGACGATGTACACGGATGGAATTTTATTGGTTCCAAAAAAGGAAATTTAGCCTATGACAACTTAGAATTGGTTCGGGTCAAGAAAAAATACGAACAGAAATATCGGTCTACTTTACCGAGTACAGTGTTAGATAGTACGGAAAAGGAAGAATATAAAATTTATAGAAAATCTGTCGCCGATTTTGGACAGAAACTACAGGAAGCAAGTGAGGCTTTTCCGATTTATATACTCTTAAAAAAAGTTATGGATTCGGTTGCAGTAGTAAATAATAAATCAATTCCTTCTTTGGAGGATATGGAGCGGTATAAAGCTGACGATGAAATTGAAGAGCAGGTGAAGAAAATTGTTAGAAAGGGCTCTAAGGATGAAGGTTCAATAGAAAAATTTTATCAGACTATAAAAAAGGGACATCATGAATTAGAGGTGATGTTGAAATATAATCTCAATGAGAAATATGATGAACGTGCTACCTTAGTAGGGGATGACTATGCTAATTCTTCTCAGAGAAATTATGGTAATAACGATGTAATTGGTCCAAATGCTGATCATGGGACACATGTTTCGGGGATCATTGGCGCAAATCGGACTAATTCTTTAGGCATTTTGGGGGTAGCCAATCACGTGAGTATAATGACTATTAGAGTAGTTCCGGAAGGCGATGAACGAGATAAAGATGTTGCAAATGGTATTCGCTATGCGGTAGACAACGGAGCTCAGGTTATAAACATGAGTTTTGGCAAGGGTTATAAGTGGGATAAGAAAACGGTAGATGAATCAGTGAAATATGCAGAAGACAAAGGTGTATTGCTTATCCACGCAGCAGGTAATGACAATAATAATAACGATATAGTTGAAAATTACCCGAATAAATACTTTGAGAGTGATGAGGCTTTAGCATATGAAAAAGCTAATAAAAAGCGAACTGTTGCAGATATTATACCTCCCAAGAATACCGATTTACAAAGACCAGTAGGAGGAATGAACAATTCCAATACCTATAAACCTAAGCCAATACCACTAGACTCTGCAAAATTCAGGTTGCCACACGCAAAAAATTGGATAGAGGTAGGGGCCAGTGCTTATAAAGATGATGATGATTTAAAAGCATCATTTTCGAATTATGGAAAAAATAATGTCGACGTCTTTGCACCGGGATTTAAAATAAATTCTACAATCCCTGGATCAAAATATGAAGAATTTGATGGTACCAGTATGGCTGCACCAGTAGTATCTGGTCTGGCGGCATTGGTTTGGAGTTATTATCCGGAGCTTTCAGCAGTTCAATTGAAGGAAATCATAATGCAGTCTGTTACTAAGGTCGGTCGCAAAGTAAAATATAAAAATGAAAGGGGTGAAACGGTTAGAGTTCCTTTTTCAGACCTCTGTGTTAGTGGTGGAATAGTGAATGCGTTTAATGCGTTGAAGCTTGCAGAAAGCTATCAACAAGCAAAATAAATTTTGGTTTAATATTCAATCCTCAGATTCTTCTGGGGATTTTTTTTGTCTAAAATTTTGTTTTTTGAGTAACATTTAGGCGATAAAGTTTTTCGTTATGTAGGAATTTGCATTTATAGGACAGTTTTTCCGATATTTTTAATCTTTTGCCTAAATCGTAATTAAGCTATTTGAGATTAGTTTAGTCTATCTTGGAAATTGTCTATCCAAATTTAAAATTATGAAGAATTTATTGAGTTTTGTTGCATTTTGCACTTTAGTAATCCCAGCTTTTGCCCAAAAAACACCAGAGGTTCAAGCATCCACTTTATCAGCGCCAACAAACGTTAGGATAGATGGTAAAATTACCGAGTGGCAAGCTTTTGCTGCAGATAACAAACGAACCGAATTACTGTATACATTGGCTAATGATGAAAAAAACTTGTATTTGGTGATAAAATCGTCGACCAAGGAAGTGATAAATAAAATAATGGCGGGTGGAATATCTTTCACAATAAATGTTGATGGCAAAAAGAAAGATGGATCGAAAGTTACTTATCCTTTAATTGTGAGAAATAATAGAAATCAAGGACAACGACCGCAAGGTGGAGGGCAAGGCAGACCCCAAGGTGGTGGAGGTTTTCAAAACAGAAATCAGCAAGACCCTAAACAAAGAGATTCTATTGCAACGGTGCAACGAAAAGTTCAGCTTGCCGGAATTAAAGAAATCAAGGTTTCTGGAATAAAAAGCGTACAGGATTCTTTAATTTCTATCTATAACGAATATGGTATTAAGGCAGCAGCTAATATTGATGAAGCAGGAGCTTTCGTTTATGAATTGGCTTTACCGATAAGTGTTTTAGAACTCAAGGTTGGGAAAGAATTTGCCTACCAGATTAAAGTGAACGGTTTAAGTGCTATGGGCTTTGGCGGAGGAAACGGTGGTGGTGGTTTCGGAGGAGGTCGACCTGGCGGAGGTAATTTTGGTGGCGGAAATCAAGATATGATGAGTGCGACAGATTTCTGGGGAAAATATACATTATCAACTAAATAAAAGAAATTCTATAGTTAACGCTCATGATTAAACGTTTATCCTCTTGCCGTTTTTACAAATCAATAATTTTAATTGTTGTAGCAATCGGCTGTTTTACTTCAGACGGTTTTACACAACAACCGGCAAGAACCACACTACCTCCGTTGCCTTTGCGAGAAATTAGTGGTATTGTAAAAGACACTACTGATTTGGGAATACCCGGATCTACAGTGAGATTGGTTTCTGATAAAGATACATTGGTTGTAGGTACAAATCCAGATGGTATTTTCGTTTTCAAGAATGTTAAGTCTGCCACTTATACTTTAAGTGTTAATAGCTTAGGGTTTAAGCCCATGGTCGGGAAATTTAAACAGAACGACGCTATACCAAGAATTGTGATGGATCCAATTATTTTGAATGGAGAAACCAATTCGTTAAAGGAAGTTGTAATAAACGGTACACCGAGCATCACCTACAAAACAGATACTGTAGAATATAAAGCTAGCGATTACATTGTTCGAGAAAATGCAACCGTTGACGAGTTGCTTAAAAAAATGGAGGGGATGGAAGTTGGTAACGACGGTTCTGTTGTCCATCAAGGAACTACGCTAACTAAAGCCAAAATAAACGGTAAAACGTACTTAGGTGGAGAGGTGGCTACCGCTATACAAAATTTGCCAGCGGAAATAGTAGATAAGATCCAAGTAGTTGACGATTATGGAGATCAAGCAGCCAGGACGGGAATAAAAGATGGAGATCCGGAAAAGATTTTAAATATTGTAACAAGGGCAGATAAATCTGTCGGTAATACGGCCAACATAGCTGCAGGTGCCGGTAATAACGAGCGCTACGAAGGATCTGTATTTGCTACGCGATTAAACGGAAATCAAACTATTGGGGTTAATGCACGATTAAATAATACCGTAAATGGTGTTGCAAACAGCGGTAGTAATGGAGTCGGTAATAATGGAGGGGGAGGAAACAACGGTGGTGGTGGAAGAGGCGGAAATAATGGAGGTGGAGGCGGAAGTTCTACGTCTGGTAGTGGGGGAACGACGAACAATGGTAATACGTCATTTTCGTTTCGCGACCAATTAAGTAAATCGATAAGAGTTAATGCAAATTACGGCTATACTTTTAATAATGTTAATGCTACAAATAGTAGCGTTTCACAAGTTTTCAGTTCGCTGGGAACCACATTTTCTACTAATGAGAGCTTAAGTAAAAATGATACAAAATCGCATAATTTTAGCTTTGAGTTGGAAGCAGATTTAGACAGTAATAATTTTTTGAGGATTAGCCCCAATATAAATTATTCATCTACAGGAAGCAGTAACCAATCTTCTGTAATGCAAACTGGATTAATCCACCAAGATCAGGTTGGTAATAATTTTAGTAAAAATCGACGTCCAAATGTCGGTGCTACAGTGTTTTATCAACATTTGTTTAATAAACCTCGTAGAAATTTTTCTGCTCAAATAAGTTTAAATAATACCAATCAGGAATCTGAGCAAGAGAGAAATTCTAATATCATTTATTACCAAGATGCCAGCGATGTTGTTTTAAAGGATTCGTTGATACATAGATTGGTACAAAGAGATAATTTAACCAAAAACTATAGAGCTAGCTTAACTTTTACAGAGCCGCTTACGGCAAATACACAAATTGAATTTAATGGCCAAATTAATTACAACGGCTATGATAATACTGCTACCACAAGTAATATTAATGCTGGCGGATTAACGCAGATTGTAGATTCTTTAAGTAATATATACGATTACTCTTTTACGCAAAGTAGAATAGCGCTTAATTACAGATACGGTATTAGCAATGCATCTAAAGTAAGGTTCTCCGTAGGCTTAACCGCCGTGCCGGCAGTGTTAAGTGGTACTAAAGCCAGCTTAGGAACAAGTACCAATAGAACTAGCTTTAATCTAATCCCGATCGCTAGATTTCAATATATGTGGTCGAGGCAACACAGCATGCAAATTAACTATACTGGGAATGCAAATGAACCAACTTTCGATCAGATTCAGCCTGTTCGTGATGTTTCAAATCCACAAAATCCGGTTGTGGGTAACCCAGATCTTAAGGTTACGTTTAATCATTCCATAAATACGAATTATAACAATTACATCGCAAATGCGAAACTTAATTACGCTATTAACTTAAATGCAACATTTGTAGAAAACTCTGTAGTAAGGAATGTAGTGCAGATAGAGGATAGGTATAACAGTTTAATTAATGAAACTAGGTATGTGAATATTTCTGGTGTGCATAGGTTTAATGGTAACTATTCTATAAATAAACAGTTAAACGATAGGAAATATAATCTTGCGTTAAGTGGAAACATGTCTTATAATCATGGTGTATCTATGAGTAATAATATAGAAAACGTAACCACGACTTGGAATATGAGCCAACGTTTTGGACCAAGAATTAATCCTAACGAATGGTTGGAGATAAATCCATTTGTTTCCTACAGTTTTATAAAATCTGACAACACACTGCCAACTTCAAGAAATAGTAGAACTAATACATTGGCTTTAAATATCGATGGTAGATTTATAGCATGGAAGACTTGGATATTTGGATATAGTGCAAGTAAGAACTTTGTTAGCGGTATTAACGCTAATGTTACCAATAATCCATTCGTTATAAACAGTTACGTGCAAAAGGAATTTTGGAAGAGAAGAGCAACATTGACTTTCCAAGCATTTGATATTTTAAATCAGAATAACTTCATTAACAGAAATATAACCGATAACAGTATAACTGATACGAGATCTAATGCTTTAAGTAGATACTTTATGGCTAGGCTAAGTGTTAGGTTGCAAAAGTGGAGCGGTGCAAGATCTAGAAATGGTATGCAAATGATGAGAAGAGGTGACGGCAGTTTTATTCAGAACTAATAAATTACTTGCTAAGTGTTTAAATAAAAAAGCCTCTAACTTAAGTTAAAGGCTTTTTTGTTTAGTAGCGGGGAGCAGAATCGAACTGCCGACCTCAGGGTTATGAATCCTGCGCTCTAACCATCTGAGCTACCCCGCCGGGTAAGAAATATTTGCTTATATTATCAAATATTTAATTGGTTATTTTTTGGAGTTGCAAATATAGAATAAATTACCTTTCTTTAGAAATAATAAATAAAAAATAGTCCATTATTTTTAATAATAGTCGTGTAAGCGGATGTCAGAAAAGAAAAAATTTACATTAGAATATGAGTTGAGATCATCTCCGCGTATATTATTCAGCTTTATAAGCGAGCCAAATGGTTTATCGCAATGGTTTGCAGACGATGTTGTTTACAGGGATCAAACCTATACTTTTACTTGGGATGACGAAGTTCAAAAAGCCAAGCTTTTAAGTGTAAAAGAGAATAAGTTGGTTAAATTCAAATGGTTAGATGATGAGCCTCACTGCTACTTCGAAATGGAGATTGTACAGGACGAACTTACCAATGATGTAGCTTTGTCTATTACAGATTTTGCAACAGACGAAACTAGAACTGAAAAAACGAAAATCTGGGATAACTCAATTACCTATTTGCTAAGTGTAATTGGTGCTTAAGTTTTCGGTAGCATTGTTTATCTTTGCATATTGAAAAAGATACACTTATTACTTATAAAAGCATTTATTAGGCCATTTATTGTCACATTTTTTGTGGTAATGTTTATCCTATTAATGTTCTTCTTGTTTAAATACATAGATGACTTAATAGGTAAAGGTTTTGAATGGTACACTATTGCCGAGGTTATGCTCTACGCTTCGGCTTCTCAAGTAGCTATGGCTTTGCCGTTAGCTATCTTGCTATCGTCTATTATGACATTTGGTACCCTTGGCGAAAACTACGAGCTTGTAGCCATCAAATCTGCCGGTGTATCATTGCAGAAGGCTATGCAACCTTTATTTGTGTTTGTAATTTGCCTGTCTATTGCTTCTTTTCTATTTGCTGATTATATGTTGCCAAAAGCCAATCTCAAATTTGGCTCGTTGCTTTATGATATGCGCAACAAGAAATTATCGTTTTTAATAAAACCAGGCGTTTTTAATAATAGTATTACCAATTACGCTATGCGTGTAGAGCGTAAGGGCGAAGGCGCAGTAGATTCTTTATTTGGCATTACCATTTACGATCATAGTGCCGGCAATGGTGTAGCAAAAATAATTATGGCCGAAAAGGGCCAAATGTCTAAAACTACAGATGGAAAATATTTGGTTTTAAAACTCATAAACGGTGTACGGTACGAAGAAGGCAACGGAAATTCTTCCTCGTTTGATAGTAGACAAACTTTAACGCGTATGCGTTTTAGAGAAACGGAAGTAAAGTTTGACTTTTCGAGTTTCAAAGGGATGGATCGCACGCAAGAAAACCAGTTTAAAAACAACGCTCCAATGCTTAACAGAGCTGAGTTGTTAGAAAGACGGGATTCGTTAACCAGAAGCATTGACACTTTAGATAAAGCCACCAAAATAAATGTAGGTAGTTATTATAAACAGAGTAACATTACTAAAGGCTACACCAAAATTAAGACGCCAGAAATGGAGCTAAGTGGAAGTTTCATAAACAACATTCCGCTACGGGATCAGTCTCAGGCTGCACAGTCTGCTTATGACCAAGCCGAAACCATAAAACAAGTTATCGTTGGCCGTATTATAGAACACGATCTTAAAAGCAGAGAAGTAATTAAAGCTAAAATAGAATATCAACGAAAATTTACCTTAGCTGTTTCTTGTTTATTGCTGTTTTTTATCGGTGCGCCATTGGGGGCAATTATCAGAAAAGGAGGCTTAGGTTTGCCGGTTGTAATTGCGGTGGTTTTCTTTTTAATTTATCACATCATTTCTACCGTTTCAGAAAAATCTGCCAAAGAGGGTAATTTAGATCCGATTATCGGCATGTGGATGGCTATAATTATACTCACGCCCTTAGGTATTTTCTTAACTTATAAAGCCACGGTAGATTCTGCCTTATTTGATTTAGATTATTATAAACAGCTAGTTGTTGGCTTTTTTAAACGATTTAAAAAGAAAAAGGTCGTAAAGCAATAGTAGTACTACTAGGTGTATCCTGTCCCGCCATGCGCTACAATCTTTTTTGTTTAGGCTTGTGCAATAAGCACAAACGGAAAGTCATTTAAACAAAAAAGTATTTTCGCTACTGTCGGGTTTAGTTGGCAGTTTGTAGTGCTCGTATGTTAGGCATTATACAACCTTAAATATTTGCAAAAACTTTGGTTAAATAAACTGGATAGCAATGGAAAACCCGCATCCCGAGAAAAGCAGTTATTTTTGTTTAGATAAGTTTTCCTGAGTTTTCCCACGGGTTTTTTAGGGAGCGGATTTGTAATGAATAGCCAGGCTATGTGTAAATTTGTGTAGGGCCTTGCTTTTCGAATTATTCATTACTTATCCATGATATTTAGTAGAAATAATTGCCAACAAAGGTTGTAACTTTGCATTTAAATAAACGGAAGAACTTTAACCGTTTACGGTAATAAATTACAAATGGAAATTAAATTAAATACCATTGCCGAAGCACTTGAAGATATTAAGGCAGGCAAAATTATTATAGTTGTTGATGATGAGGATCGCGAAAATGAGGGCGATTTTATTACCGCTGCAAGTAATGTTACGCCAGAGGTAATTAACTTTATGTCTAAATATGGTCGTGGATTAATTTGTGCGCCTTTAATTGAAGACTTATGCGACCATTTAAAGTTAGATTTAATGGTGGCTAACAATACCGTTTTACACCAAACACCCTTTACAGTTTCTGTTGATTTAATCGGTAATGGCTGTACTACAGGTATTTCTACGCATGATAGAGCTAAAACAATTCAGGCGTTAATTGATCCGGCTACAAAACCAGAAGATTTAGGTAGACCAGGTCATATTTTTCCGCTTAGAGCTAGAAGAGAAGGGGTTTTAAGGAGAACTGGGCATACGGAAGCCACTATAGACATTGCAAGACTTGCTGGTTTACCTCCGGCTGGTGTTTTGGTAGAGATTATGAACGAGGATGGTACTATGGCCCGTTTGCCGGATTTGATGCTTATTGCCGAACAGCATCAATTAAAAATTATTTCTATTAAAGATTTAATTGAATATCGCCTGGCGCAAGAAAGTTTAATTAAGGAAGAGGTTACCGTTAATTTGCCTACGCAATGGGGCGATTTTAAAATGACTGCCTACACGCAACTAAGCAATAATGCTACGCATTTGGCCATTAGCAAAGGTGAGTGGGATGAGAATGAACCAATTTTAACGAGAATACATAGTTCGTGCGTTACGGGAGATATTTTTGGTTCTTGCCGTTGCGATTGTGGACCACAGTTGCACAAAGCGTTTCAAATGATTGAAGAGGCTGGTAAAGGTGTTATTGTTTACATGAACCAAGAGGGTAGAGGTATTGGACTAATTAACAAACTACGTTCTTATAATCTTCAAGATGCAGGTTTTGATACTGTAGAAGCTAACCTAGAGCTTGGTTTTAGAGGAGATGAACGCGATTATGGTGTTGGTGCGCAAATTTTAAGAGCACAGGGTGTAACTAAAATGCGCTTAATGTCTAACAACCCAACAAAACGTGCCGGCTTAATTGGCTACGGTTTAGAGGTTATAGAAAATGTTGCTATAGAAATAGAGAGTAATAAGCATAACGAAACCTATTTAAAAACTAAACGCGATAAAATGGGGCATCAGATTATGAACGGTTAGGTTCCGCTTAACGTATATTTCAAAAAAAACTCCGGAGATTATTTCTTCGGAGTTTTTTTGTTTTCGTTTAAAATCGCTTCCTTATTGGCTTTTTGTTTTTCCTTTTCGGCAGCTTTGCGTTGCTGTTCTCTTCTGTATTTGCCAGTTATTTTCTGTAAAAATTCGCTAAATGTATCAAACTGCTGGGTGTAAACTAAACCAATGGAAGTTACGTTTGCCTGCGGATCTACCCCAGGGTTTGCGAAAATACTTTGTTGCGTTTGCGGTTTGTTAGCTAGTTTACCAACTAATGTTCCATCTTTTTTAATAAGCCCCAATACCTCAAACTCTCTACCAACATCACCTCTAAATCCGTTGAAAGAAAAATCTGTTGTAGCCGAATTATCAACTATACCACCGCTTATCACAATTCTGTCGTTAAAGAGCTTAACAGATGCGCTTGCGTCATTAAAATTCCTAATATTAATATCTACAAAGTTTAGATTTAAAGAAGAAAGCACATTGTTAAATTGATTAAAAATAAGCTCGCTGGCTGTACTTGTACCAACAGAACCAAGCTGTTGCGCCAAGTTATCTCTTCCAGAGCCAGGTGCGAACCTACGTTGTATAATTAGACTTAAAGCCTGTGTGTTCAAGTTATTACCATCGTTAAAATAAGATTGAAATTCTTCCTTCTTAGCAGGGTTAGCAGGGAAGAAAATATCTAGTTTAATGTCTGGTTGTAAGAGCAAACCACTTAAGCCCATTTCTACCTCCGTTTGCAATCTTTCGTTGGTGGCGTTAGATTGGTCGCGATTGGCAGCGGTGTACAAATCTGCTGTGCTTGCTCTTAGCGAGTAAATTGCTTTTAAATTTATTTGTGCCTCAGTTGGGTTTCCAATCCAGCGAATTGTTCCACCTTGTCTAATTTCGAAACGTTTGTTAATTACTTCTTGAGCTGTAAAATCGAAAATCCCCGTTTCGATTATATAATCGCCTTTCATTTCAAAATCGCCTATGCTGTTAATATTCAGCTCAAGATCTGCATTACCTTTCCCGCTAAGTTTACCTAAGACGGTATAAATATTCGCCGTACTGTTTGGGTCTACGCGTAATTTAAAATTCATGGTTAAACCATCGAAACTTGTTTTACGCTCTACAACATTAGTGGTGTCTTTGCTAACGAAAGTAATAAAATCTTTATCAGAAACCGTTTCAGAACTGTTTAAAGGAAGGTTGAAAATAGTTCCTTTCTCAGTTTTAGCATCTATATTGATAACCATCTTATTAGTTGGACCTCTAAAGCTAAAATTACCTGTCGCGTAGGCTCTACCATAATAAACCGAATTATCTTTCGCAGTTGTATTTAGAGCCATAAAGTTATTGGCCACCAAATCAACCTGAATATCCGGATTGTCTAAGTTGTTTAAATCAACAGTTCCGTTTGCCGTGGCCTTGTTCCCATCTGCATCAAGCAATACCAAGTTTGTAATATCTATAACACTATTGCTAACCGAAACTTTATCGTTTAGGGTATAAGGTGTTTTAAGATAGTTAACGGTTAATTCTCCTTTGTTAAAAGAAATATCGCCATTTATTTCTGGCTTTTCTAAAGGGCCTTTAATTGTTAAATCTGCAGATATGTTTCCTTTTAAATTAGATACAAGTTTTTTGACAAAAGGCTCCAGCACCGTTAATTTGCTGTCGTCTAGCTTAACAGCAACGTCAATTTGTTTTTCTTTTAAGTCTAGTTTTCCGGTGGCTTTTAAAATTTCTTTATCGTTGGCCAGAATTTGCGTATAGATATTAGCCTCATTTGCTTCGCGATTGTAAGAAGACGTATCTGTAAGACTACCGATATAAGTATCGTTAAAGCTTAAAGAATCAATTAACAAACTATCTGTTATTCTTGGCGAGTTTAATATGTTATAAAGTTTAGTATTGCCGTTTACATTTCCGGCTAATTTAACGCCTAATGTTTTAACAAATGGATTTAAGGTTTTCAAACTGAAGTTTTCGAAACCCACTAGCAGTAAATCTTTTGGATCGTCTGACAAAATTCCATCAATTGATAGCGATTGTTGTTTATTAGTAAGCGAAAAGTTTTCTATCTCCGTTTTTCCTTGATGGAAAGCAATTCTAACTTTCTCTTGGATATTCCAATCTTCGCTGTTAATTTTTAAGTTTGAGGGTAAGATGCTAATTCTTGCAGTGGTATCTCCAGCAAACTCTACCAATCCGTTTAAATCCAGTTGGTTCGCGTCATCTGCATTAGACAGTTTAACGTTCAAGGCTAGGCTATCATTTCGCAAAACATTAGCAATGTTTACGTTTTTAATGTAGAGGCTGTCATTTAAATCAACCCTGTCTGACGTTATAATGGCCGTCAACTGATTAGGGGTAGTGTTCTCCTCGATGATAATATTGTTTGCGATAATCCCTTTATATGTTAGCTTATTGATATATCCGTTAAGGGTGGCCTTGTTATTTCTTGAGTCGAAAGAACCTATCAATATCGCTTGGTCATCTAGTTCCAAACCTGGCATTATCAGTTCGGCAACTGGCTCGAAACGTTTAATTTTTAAGTTGAAATCGAAAATCTGCGTATTGTATTTGAAGATTTTCGTTTCAAGCGATGGAATGTAGGTTTTTGCAATTGCTTTGTAATACGATACAATTGTATTTAAATCATATTGTCCTTTAATACTTGCATCAAGTATGTCAGATTTGATTGTTAAGCTTCTATCAATTCCAATTCCATTAGCATCTAATTGCACAGAATCTATGTTGTAAATGCCCTTTACGTTGTTAAGTTTTATCTGCTGAATTAGCAGGTTACCTTGAATGTTATCTAAGTTGTTGCCAGAGAAGTTTGTACTAAATACTGCATCTACCTGTAAAGAATCTTTGTAAAGCTTAAGTGTTTTTAGGCGAGCATTTTTTATGGTAGCATTAAAATTGAAAACAGGCAAAGCCGGATTTAAGTTTACGCCACCATCGAATACCAGTTGTACATTTTTGTCATTTATTGCTAACCTTCCGTCAAAATATTTTTTATCGAAAGTGCCGTTAATACTTAAGTTTCTATAACGATAACCATTAAAATCGATGTAAGTAACCTCGCCTTTTAATTGCTCGGTAAGCTCTTTCACCTCAATTCCCTTACCTTTAACATAAAGTTCAGAAGTAATCTTCCCTAAGCTTTTTTCATCAAGTAAGTTGCCTAGGTCAAAATCAAATGTTTTTACATTTCCTGTATAAGACGGCATGCCTTTGTCGCTTATTTTCATGTTAACATCGCTTTTTATGCGACCTAACTTTGTTTTAAATTCGCCGTAGGCGATAAAATCGTTCTGAAAACCAGTAAATGAACCGTTAAAGTTCACATTGCCGAATTTATTTACAATCGCTGGAATCGATTTTACTTTTTTGCCGGTAATATCAGTCAGAATTTCGTCTAAATCTTTCTTATTGGTGCCAGCCATATCTATTTTCATATCCATGAAAGTCTGTTCCCAATCAGGTAAGCCTTTTAGAGAGAAATCTCCTTTTATATAAGTTGCTTTGCCAGTTTTGATTGCCAATTGCTTAGCTTTTAAATTATTCACATAGCCTGTAATCTGGCCATCAATCGCTAAGTCTAATTTTATCTTCGCTAATGCCGGTGCAAAATAAGCAATGTCGCTTGATGAGATAAAGCTATCTTTAAAGTTAGCCTTCATCCTAACTTTTGTAACATAGCTATTAAAGTCTTTGAAGCTGCCAAACTTCATCTGATAATAGTCTGTTAGGCGAGTTTTATTGGTTACCAGCATCAGGTTTTTAAGCTCAATAGCATTGGTGTCAATAGTGGCAAAAGTTGACAAATTTTTTAAATAGAATCCGCTTTTTTCCCTGAAGGTTAAATTCTTAATGTTCGCTTGTAGCAGGTGATCGTTTGTGTTTAGCTTTTCGAAGATTCCGTTTAAATTTTTAACGTCGATATCCTCAAAATTAACACCCTTGATAGTGGTGTCAAGCTTTAGGTTTTTGTATTTAAAGTTTACGTTATTTAGAATGATCCTGTCAAATAAAAATTCGAATTTCTTTTTCTTCTTCTTTTTCACCGGAGCGGGGCTATCAAAATAATCTATGATGAAATCGAGATTAGATGAACCATCTTTATTGTCCTTTAGAAAAAATGAACCATTATTTACCTGAACGGTATTTACATCAAGTATCCTTTCCTTTAGAGACAATTTGTTTAAATCAACAAGAAATTTCGGAAAATGAGCTAAAGTATCTTTTTGTAGATCTAAAACTAATAAGCCTTCAAGTACAACAGATTTAAATGGGACAACATATAAACCTTCAACTTTTACGGTAGTTTTTAATTCTTTAGATAGAAATGCTGCAGCCTTTTTTGCGGCAAATGTTTGTACGGGTTTAAATTGCAGCGAAAATATGACTACAACAAGCAACAATATAATTGATGCGAAAAACCAAAGCAGTATTTTTAATAGTTTTTTAATAATTTTGTAGCTTAATAATATAAACGTGCCTGTAATACTTGCTATAGAATCTTCTTGCGATGAAACTTCGGTTGCTGTTTGTAACAACGGCAAAATTACTGCCAATGTTATTGCAAACCAAACAATTCATGAAAATTATGGAGGAGTAATTCCAGAATTAGCATCAAGGGTTCACCAACAAAACATTGTACCGGCGGTACAGCAAGCTTTAGCGATTGCCAAAGTTAACAAAAGTGAGCTTAATGGCGTAGCTTTTACGCGTGGGCCCGGGCTTTTAGGAGCACTTTTGGTAGGTGTATCTTTCGCTAAATCTTTTGCCCTAGCTTTAGATTTACCGCTAATTGCTGTCAACCATATGCAAGCACACATTTTAGCTCATTTTATCGATGAGCCAAAACCTAAGTTTCCCTTTTTATGTTTAACAGTTTCTGGCGGTCATACGCAGATTGTTTTAGTAAAGGATTATTTTGATATGGAAATAGTTGGCGAAACATTAGATGACGCGGCAGGTGAAGCATTTGATAAGACCGCAAAGATTTTGAACTTGCCTTATCCTGGCGGACCGTTAATTGATAAATATGCAAAAGGTGGCAATCCATTAGCATATAAATTTGCCGAACCTCAAATAAAAGATTTGAATTATAGCTTCAGCGGTTTCAAAACTTCTATACTGTACTTTATTAGAGACAGGCAAAAGGAAAATCCGCAGTTTGTAGAAGAAAACTTAGCCGATATTTGTGCATCTGTACAGCATAGTATTGTAAAGATTCTACTCAATAAACTTAAAAAAGCGGCTAAACAGTTTAATATTAATAACATTGCAATAGCTGGTGGCGTTTCTGCCAATTCTGGTTTAAGAAATGCTTTGCAGGAGGCTAGCGTAAGCTTAGGTTGGAATGTTTACATTCCTGCATTTGAATATTGCACAGATAATGCAGGTATGATCGCAATTGCTGGTTATCAGAAATATTTACAGGGCGAATTTGTAGAGCAGGATATTTCGCCAATGGCGAGAATGAACTTTTAAAAGAATAATTATTATAACGATGGGTACAAATAGCTTTATATTTTTTGGATTATTATTAATTCCATTAATTGCATTTTTGATTTGGGTAATTAGGCAGGACAAAAAGAAAAATTATTTAGGATTGTTTTTCTTAGTGTTGGGTGTAATCATAGCTAGCTATACCATTATTAGGTTGGATAGTAATTTTTTAAAGAACAAACAGAATGTAAAGCCAGCAGCGCCAAAAGCATCAAGTTTCAAGTAAAAAAAGACCAAAAAAAACGGGCTGTTTGTTGTTAAAACAAGCAGCCCGTTTTTTATACTTAATGGTACTAAGCTTTTTCTTCTAATTTTTCTCCAGTTACTTCTGTTCTAATTTTAGCTTCAATTTCATCAGAAAGTTCAGGGTTGTCCAATAATAATTGTTTCACCGAATCTCTTCCTTGGCCTAATTTGGTATCTCCATAAGAGAACCAAGAACCTGCTTTTTTAATAATGTTAAAATCTACTCCTAAATCTATAATTTCACCAGTTTTAGAAATACCTTCGCCAAACATAATGTCAAATTCTGCAATACGGAAAGGTGGAGCAACTTTGTTTTTTACGATTTTTACCTTTATGCGATTTCCTGCTACTTCATCAGAATCTTTAATTTGAGAAGTTCTACGGATATCTAAACGAACTGATGAGTAGAATTTAAGTGCATTACCACCAGTTGTAGTTTCTGGGTTACCGAACATTACACCAATTTTTTCACGTAATTGGTTAATGAAAATACAACAACATCCAGTTTTACTAATGGTACCAGTAAGTTTACGCAATGCTTGACTCATTAAACGGGCTTGTAAACCCATTTTGCTGTCACCCATTTCTCCTTCAATTTCCGCTTTAGGAACCAACGCTGCAACAGAGTCAATTACGATTACATCAATTGCGCCAGAGCGAATTAAATTATCGGCAATTTCTAAAGCTTGCTCACCGTTATCTGGCTGAGAAATCAACAAATTGTCTACGTCAACGCCTAATTTTTTAGCATAACCTTTGTCAAAAGCATGTTCCGCATCAATAAACGCTGCAATACCACCTTTTTTCTGTGCTTCAGCTATAATATGTGTAGCTAATGTAGTTTTACCAGAAGACTCTGGACCGTAAATTTCAATTACACGACCTTTTGGTACGCCACCGATGCCCAAGGCAATATCTAAGCTAATTGATCCGGTAGAAATAGCGTCAATTGCTTCAACAGGAGCATCTCCTAATTTCATCACGGAACCTTTTCCGTATGATTTTTCTAATTTATCTAAAGTAAGCTGTAAAGCCTTAAGTTTTTCTGCGTTTGGGTTCATTTTGGTAATGTTCTAAGTAAATGTAAAAAGATGCTTCGGCTAATAATTTATACTAATAACTTTAGCAAACATATTAATTTTATTTTTATTAATGCAAATATTTTTAGATTATTTTAAAGAAATTAGTTTTTACGCTAATTTCTTTAGTTTATTAATTTGTTCAAAGTATCGGCAAAAATAGGTGATTTCACACTTTTCGCATTTTGGGCTTCTCGCCACGCAAATATATCGGCCATGCAAAATTAACCAGTGATGAGCCATTGCAATAGTATGTTCTGGAAGATTTTTCACCAAATCTTTTTCAACGGCTAATGGTGTTTTCCCTTTTGTAAGTCCAAGTCGGTTTGCAACTCTAAAAACATGCGTATCAACGGCCATTGCAGGTGCATCATAAATAACTGAAGCAATAACGTTAGCTGTTTTACGACCAACGCCTGGCATTTTTTGCAACTGCTCTACTTCCGAAGGTACTTGATTGTTGAAATCGTTTACCAGCATGTTTGCCATGCCCACGAGGTGTTTCGCCTTATTATTCGGATAGCTCACACTCCTAATGTAATCAAATACAATATCTGGAGTAGTGTCGGCTAATGCTCTAGCATCTGGAAAACGTTGAAATAGTGCTGGAGTAACTTGATTTATACGCTTGTCGGTACATTGCGCAGATAGGATAACAGCCACTAATAACTGATAAGGGTTATTGTAGTGTAACTCTGTTTCTGCATTTGGTTGTTTTGCAGCAAAATGCGATACGAATAGCTGATATCGTTCTTTTTTAAGCATGAACAAATATAGGCTACTGAGGCAGATTAATTTACTTTGCTAGTAATTTTCGCTACAGATTTTTTTCAACAATTAAGGTTGCCTCTGCTTCGTTTATTGGAGCAATATTAACCCTTTGTGTTGGTTTGTGATGACTTTTAATTAGCCAGAATGCAAATAATGCGCCTACAAATGCCATCGCGGCACCTACCAATGCTGGCCAAGTGTAATCAAAACCATATACTAATGGCAGTCCACCAAAAAATGCACCTAATGCATTACCTATATTGAAACTTGCCTGACTAGCAGAAGCGGCCAACATTTCAGATCCTTTTGCACTGGTGATCATTAACATTTGTATGGGTGCTGCTAAAGCGAAAGAAACTGCTCCTGTTATAAATGTTGTAATAAGGGCTAGCGCCGGATTAAATGAAACGTAATGCACAACAATTAATGTAACTACCATGGTAAGCAGCAAGGCTATAGAAGCTTTTGCTGGAGAAAATTTGTCTGCCAAATAACCTCCTATAAAATTTCCAACCATCATGCCTAGTCCGGCTAACATTAATATATAGGTTACACTGTCAGATGAAAACCCAGCTACTTCTGTCATTAAAGGGGCGATGTAGCTATACCAAGTAAATAAACCACCCGTACCAATAGAGATCATGATGATAATTAACCAAGCCTCTTGTTTTTTAAAAAAGCTTAATTCCGCACTGAGGTCGCGGTTTTTATTGGCTGGTAGAGAAGGGAGCCAGGCTTTTAAACTCAATAGTGTAATTAAACCTACAACTGCCACAACTGCAAAAGAAAAACGCCATGAAAAATTATGTCCTATAAAAGTGCCCAGTGGAACACCAATTAAGTTGGCCAGGGTTAAGCCGGCAAACATGAGCGAAACTGCTTGTGCGGCTTTTCCTTTTTCTGCAATTCGGCTAGCTACTACAGAGCCAACACCAAAAAAGGCGCCATGTGGAAGGCCGGAAAGTAAACGAGAAATAAAAAGTAAGTCGAAATTTGGTGCGAAAGCAGAAAGTGCATTAAAAACCGTAAACATGATCATCAGCGCAATTAGTATTTTTTTCGGTGGAAACTTTCCGGCAATTAATACAAGTAAAGGTGCGCCAATAACAACCCCAAGGGCGTAAGACGAAATTAGATATCCCGCTTTTGGAATAGTAACGCCCATGTCTTTTGCAATGTCTGGCAAAAGCCCCATCATTACAAATTCTGTTATGCCAATACCTAAACCACCTAATGTTAATGGGAGAAGATTCTTTTTCATGCCTACTTAGTGTTTTATTTACACTATGTAAAGGTAGGTTTTTAAATGCTATTTAATCGCTTGAATTTAAATTATGGCAGGCAGATGAAAAAATGCATTGGGTTAAAATGAAAAAGCTTCCCAGGTTACTGGGAAGCTTTTGAATAATTGTTTACTTCTTAGTTGAGTAAGCTAGAATCTTGTTGATTGTTTCGTCTGAGGGATTCTTGACCAATTCGTTTAATTGTAATTTAATGCTGTTATAAAACAGTTCGTCTTGCTGTTCTGCCTCATTTACGGGCGGAAGTACCGGCTGTGCGCTAGGTGAACTGGCAAGGTTAGTTGAAGTAGAGGTTTTTGTCATACGCAAAATTTATTGTTTTATGGTTTTAGATTTAAACGTTGGGTTTGGCGCTTTTATTTTATTTTCTTTTAAATTAAAGCTTTTTTATCTAAGAAACAATTGGTTTTTAACGTAAATGACTAGTGTGTAGTACTGTATGGCGTCTGTAGGTAGGATTTATAGCTTTTTTTTATTCGTCACATTTTTGTTGCGATATGTTTTGGGCGTGGTGGTTTTGGTGCACAAGCCTTAGTGCAATAAACCTGACATAAGTGGAAATACCCCGTTCCGATTTATCGGAGTAAACGGGGATTGCAACGTTGGCAGGGCTAAAGCAAGCCAAGCATTGCAATTGTAGGTTTTCAGAAAAAGTTTAAAGGTTTTTGGTGGTCACTTCTTTAACCTTCATCATTTTACGTAGGTTGCTTAACGCGTAACGCATACGGCCAAGCGCTGTGTTGATGCTTACATCTGTTAAGTCGGCAATATCTTTAAAGCTTAGGTCGGCATAATGGCGCATAATTAACACTTCCTTTTGTTCGTCTGGTAAAAGGTGTATCATGGCTCGCAAATCAACATGGGTTTGCTCACGCAACATGCGTTCTTCTGCACTTTCTTCGTGTATTTGCAACAGATTTAGCACATCGGTTCCGTCGGCGCTTGTAATAACCGGCGCACGTTTTTCTCTGCGGAAATAATCGATTACCAAATTGTGCGCAATACGCATAACCCAGGGCAAAAACTTACCTTCTTCGTTGTAGCGGCCACTACGCAAGGTATTAATTACTTTTATAAAGGCATCTTGAAAAATGTCTTCGGCAAGATATTGGTCTTTTACTAAAAGATAAATTGAAGTGTAAATTTTTGATTTATGTCTCCGAAGCAATTCCTCTAAAACAGACTCTTCTCCGTTAAGATATAACTTCACCAAATCCTGATCACTGTACTGCTGTAATTTCATAGGAGCGTATACTAAAATTCTTCCCTGTTTATTAAATAATAAATAAAGTAGCTGTTTTAATCTATAGCGGATCTCCTTGTTTTTAGGTGTTGGTTTCTAACTGTGTGATTTGTGTTAATGCAAATGACGTATTTTTTTTTAATAATACAATAATAAATATGTTAAAATTTGTAAAAATTCTTTTTAAGAGTATTTATTTTGAGAAGCTGAAAAAGTTAAATTGCTAATTTTTTGAGTATCTTTGTGCTATTCTATAAAGCGATAAATGAGTAAGGAAATAGAGAAAGATCCGCATAAAAATATCATCATAAAAGGGGCTAGAGTACACAATTTGAAGAATATTGATGTAGCTATTCCTAAAAATAAATTGGTTGTAATTACTGGGATGTCTGGTTCGGGCAAGTCGTCTTTAGCATTTGACACTTTATATGCAGAAGGGCAGAGGCGTTACGTAGAAAGTTTATCGTCTTATGCACGCCAATTTATGGGCCGCATGAACAAGCCTGATGTAGATTACATTAAAGGTATTGCGCCCGCAATTGCAATTGAGCAAAAGGTTATTACATCAAACCCACGTTCTACCGTAGGTACCAGTACCGAGATTTATGATTATTTAAAACTGCTTTTCTCTAGAATTGGTGTAACCTACTCGCCAATTTCTGGCGCTATAGTTAAAAAAGATACCGTAACTACCGTAGTAGATTTTATTGTTGCGTTGGGCAACGATGCGGTTGTTACCATCTTCTGTCCATTACATCCGCATAATAACAGAACGGTTAAGGAGGAGTTAGCTGTACTTTTGCAAAAAGGGTTTTTACGTGTTAATTTTAAAGGTAAAATAGCCAAAATAGAAGACCTGCTAGAGGATACCGAAATTAAAGATGTTGAGCTAACCGACGCTGAGACAATAAAAATTCTAATTGATAGAATTGTTGTTAACGATGATGAGGAAACTTTAAGCAGGATAGCCGATTCGGTACAGACCGCTTTTTTTGAAGGTAAAGGCGATTGTTATGTAGAAAACGAAGGAACTCAGACTTTTTTCTGCGATAGATTTGAGTTAGATGGCGTTAAATTCGAAGAACCAACACCAAATTTCTTTAGTTTCAACAATCCTTACGGTGCATGTAAACGCTGCGAAGGTTATGGAAACGTAATTGGTATTGATGAGGATTTAGTAATTCCGGACAAGAGCAAAAGTTTGTACGATAATGCTATTGCACCTTGGCGTGGCGAAAAAATGGGAGAGTGGCTAAAGCAGTTTATTAAAAATGCCGACAAGTTTGATTTCCCAATTCATAGATCGTATAGCGAATTAACCGAAAAACAACAACGCTTAATTTGGACTGGCAATAAATATTTTAGCGGTTTAGATGCCTTTTTTAAAGAGCTAGAAGAACAAACCTATAAAATACAATACCGTGTAATGCTTTCTCGCTATCGCGGAAAAACAATTTGCCCAGATTGTAAGGGTACGCGTTTACGTAAAGATGCCTCGTATGTTAAAATTGGAGGTAAATCTATTTTAGAAATGGTATTAATGCCATTGTCAACCATTTTACCATTCTTTGAGTCGTTAACATTATCAGAAACCGAAGCCAAAATAGCAAAGCGATTATTGGCCGAAGTAACTAGTCGTATTTTATATTTAAACAATGTTGGTTTAGGCTATTTAACTTTAAACCGATTATCAAATACACTTTCTGGCGGAGAAAGCCAGCGTATAAACCTAGCTACGTCTTTAGGTAGTAGTTTAGTAGGATCAGTATATGTTTTGGACGAGCCGAGCATAGGTTTGCATCCTAGAGATACGCATAAATTAATTGGTGTTTTAGAATCGTTGCGTAACGTGGGCAATACCGTTTTGGTAGTAGAGCACGAAGAGGAAATGATGAAAGCAGCCGATTATATTATTGATATCGGTCCAGAAGCTGGAACGCATGGTGGAAATTTAGTTTTTAGCGGTACTTACGATGAAATTATTAAAGATGATGCTTCATTAACGGGTAGATACCTTGCCGGAAAAGAAGCCATTGAGGTACCTGCGAAACGCAGAAATTGGAAGGACCATATCCTAATTAAAGGTGCGAGAGAAAATAACTTAAAAAACATCGATGTAAAGTTTCCATTAGGAGTTTTTACCTGTGTTAGTGGTGTTTCTGGCTCGGGGAAAACGAGTTTGGTTAAAAAAATCTTATACCCAGCATTGCAGAAGGCTATTGGCAATTACGCTGGCGAGCAAACTGGAAGTTACGATGGGATTTTTGGGAATATTGATTTGGTAAGCCAAGTAGAAATGGTAGACCAAAATCCAATTGGCCGTTCTTCTCGCTCAAATCCGGTAACTTATGTAAAAGCATGGGACGATGTGAGAGCTTTGTTTTCGGCCTTGCCGGCAGCAAAAGCTAGCGGTTTAAAACCTGCAGCTTTTTCTTTTAACGTAGAGGGTGGTCGTTGCGATACCTGCCAAGGAGAAGGCGAGGTGAAAATTGAAATGCAATTTATGGCAGATATTTATTTGCCTTGCGAAACCTGTGGCGGTAAACGATTTAAACAACAAGTATTGGATGTAACCTATCAGGATAAAAATGTGTCTGATATTTTAGATTTAACGATTGAAGAAGCAGTAGAGTTTTTTAAAAACGAGCCTAAAATTTTGCAGAAGCTAAATCCGCTGTTAGATGTTGGTTTAGGCTATGTGCATTTAGGGCAATCTTCAAACACCTTGTCTGGTGGCGAGGCACAACGTATTAAACTGGCTTCCTTTTTAATTAAGGGAAACAATGCGCAAAAAACAATGTTTATTTTCGACGAGCCTACAACAGGTTTGCATTTTCACGATATAAAGAAATTGTTAAAAGCACTAAATACGCTAATTGAGCAAGGAAACACAATTTTAGTAATTGAGCATAATATGGATATGATTAAGTGTGCAGATTGGGTAATTGATATTGGTCCAGAGGGTGGAGACAAAGGCGGAAACGTCGTGTTTGAAGGAAAACCAGAAGATTTATTAAAAGCCAAAGAATCTTACACCGGGCAATTTTTAAAAACACATTTGCAATAAAATAGATAAAAGATTAAGTAACAAGGACAAGGTAGCAACGTGTTATACTAAGCTGTCCTTAACCCAAAAACTTAGCATTTACAACATATTAATAAATTATTATCTTTAGCCCGTTATGCTCTTGCTACTAACCTTAATTATCGGCATTTTACTTAATGCAATGGGCTACATCCCTCCAGGGAACATAAACCTAACCGTGGCACAGCTTACCATTAATAAAGGTATGCGCCAGGCTTTGTATTTTATTCTTTCGTTTTCTATTGTAGAGGTGTTTTTTACCTTCGGGATGATGCGTTTTGCCCGTTGGGTTTCTAGCGATGTAAATTTGAACGAAAATGTTAGCGAGGTAAGACTGGGCACATATGTAGATGTTTTTATGATCATGCTTTTCTTGGTTATGGGAACAGTTACCTGGATTAACCGTAAAAAGGTTCCTAAAACTAAAGCAGAAGATAACAGAAGCAAAAAAGGAAGTGTATTTTATGGATTATTGCTCGGCGTTTTAAATCCGGTACAAATTCCTTTTTGGTTGTTTTTTGGCAATTACGTCATTCTGCACGAATGGATAGAAACAGACTACCTTTCGTTGGTAATTTTTAGTTTTGGTTCTGGAATGGGCTCTGCATTGGCACTCTACGGTTATGCACACTTTGCCAAATATATTCAAGAAAAGTTTGCACTAAGCAGCCACCTTATCAACCGGTCTATTGCACTGTTTTTGTTCGCCCTGGCCCTTTACCTTATCGTAAAACAAGCAGGTATTTATTTACACTGGTGGACGGTTTAGAAAAGCAAATGTTGTAGTTCTGTTGTAAATACAGCCCGGCCATTCACTACATCTTTTACCCCTAAATTCCTAAAGGGGACTTTATAAAAAGGATTTACGTTGCTGTCGGGTTTAGGCGGCAAGGCTTTTGCAAAGATCAAAGCTTGATTAGCATCATACAAAAGCCAGTTGCTAATACTTTTTAAATAATTTTATTCCGAAGTAAAATAATGCAGATATTTTAATTGCTTCTGCTATTACGTAGTAAATATGCAGGTTTGACGGCGTAACGTTTTCTCCGTTAATGTGCATTTCTGCTCTGGCATCTAATGCGGGCAATAACCAAGCTGTTTGTATAGCTAAAAATACAATGGTAATAACAAAAGGCAATTTATCTTTAAGTGCTGTAAGAGTAGGTTTGGTAGAAATGCTAATTAAAATTCCTAAGGCTAAAACCCATTCAACTTTATTTAGGGCAGCAAAAACTAATCTACCAATACCTAAACCAATAGGTAGTGTAACGCCTGGAGCTCTAAATTTAAGCCAAGCTTCTAGAAAACTAATCGAGCAAACAAAGCCTATCCATACAAAGGTGCAAACCAAGGCAACGGGTTGTTCAACTTTTAACTTCATAAAATAGGCGTAGCAGAATTATTTTGGTAGTAGATTATTTTGTACAAAAACATTTCGGCCATTTTTTCACCACGCCATTTCGCCTCATCAGCTTTCGAACCTTTAAAAAAATCATCTACTGTAGCATACCAAATTTTTAACCAAGTATCAAAATGCAGTTTTTCTACAGGCAATTTAGCATGTGGCATAAAAGGACTTCCTGTATAGGTATGTTGCTCTAACAAAACCGTTTGCCAAAACCGATACATTTTTTCTAAATGCGCTGGCCAACGATCTTTCAGTATGCCATTAAATATTGGACCTAAGAGTTCGTTTTCCCTAATCTTTCCATAAAAAGTATCTACTAGCAATTTAATGTTATCTAGTGTACCTATATCACGTTTTTCGATCGTGTTCATCAGCTTCGCTTTAATTTTAAATCAAAAATAACAAGCCTAATGTTGCAAAAGGAGTTTTATATCTTCTATTATTATGATTAAAATCATTTAAGTTTTAAAATAATTTTAAGCAAGCTTATCAGGTTTAAGCAATTCAGGAATTTTCTTGTTGTTACCTACAATCCAAACAATGTCTTCATTTTCAAAAACCAGATCAGAGTCTGGATTCAAAATACGTTTTCCACTTCGTTCTATACCTACAACTAAACCTTGTGTTTTTTCTCTAATTCCAGAGCTACGTATGGTTTGCCCGTAAATAGGAGAAGAGCTATTAATAACAACCTTTTGTAATGACATATCTTGTTTTGGGAACGATTTGCCATCTTCCTCTTCCGTTTCACCCATAAACAAAGGCTGTACGGCTGCTAACTGATCATCCGTTCCAATAACCAAAACTTTATCATTCGGGTAAAGTCTTTCATCCCGTCCCGGTGTTGGAATCATGATTTTCCCTCTTTCAATCAGGGCAATGTTAATTCCGTATTTTTCCCTAACAGATAAATCTACCAAAGTTTGTCCTACCAACTTAGATTCTGGAGCAACCGTTAGCTCTAAAAGGTGCGTGTCCCAAGGTAATATTTCTGGTTGTTTTTTAGCTTCTTCTCTAGCATTTAGGTTATGTAGAAATCTGTTTTCCATTCGCTCGTAAAATGCCTGCAACTTTCTTGAAAATACAATCATCCCAACTATGATTAAGCCAAGTGCTATCGAAACTGCAATAAATGTATTGTAAAATTGGAAAATCAAGAATCCAACAAAGAAGATAGCTAATGCAATTCTTAGAAACTCTATAGCTATCAACGGTCCACGTGTATATTTTTTGTTTAACCAAAGGTGAGAATAAGCTTTTCTTTCAATTCTTCTTATAGCTAATGCCCATAAAAATGGCACCATTATAATTAGTGTAACAATTAGCGTAATAACTTTTCCGTTATCGCCGTTAATAATATTCTCAGTAATAAATGGTTGTAAATACCTAGATGATAGCAAAACAATGCCAATCAAAATTACGCCGTGTATAATGGTGTTAAAAGTATAAGCCCTTAGTAGGATTTTCCAATCGCTAAAAGTAGTAATGCCTTCTGTACTTGAGCTATATCTGTTAATAGCATCAAGCCATTTTTTGGGTAAAATCTTAACTAAGAAGTTATAGAAAGGTTCAGAAACTTTTATCAAATATGGCGTAGTAAATGTTGTAATTGCCGAGGCGGCAACGGCTATTGGATAAAGAAAGTCGCTGGTTACCTTTAAGGTTACGCCAAGCGTGGCTATAATAAAAGAAAACTCGCCAATTTGAGCTAAACTCATACCGGCCTGTACCGATGTTTTTAAAGGCTGGCCAGAAAGCAAAGCGCCCAAACTAGAACTAATCAGTTTACCTAAAACCGTGGCTAGCGTTACCGCCACAATAGGTAACGCATATTCAATTAAAATGCTCGGATCTATTAGCATACCAACAGAAACGAAGAATATGGCAGCAAATAAATCCTTTACGGATTTTGTTAAATGTTCAATCTTTTCTGCCTGCGTGGTTTCGGCAAGTATAGAGCCCATAATGAATGCGCCTAGTGCCGGAGAGAAACCCACTTTAACCGCTAAAAGTACCATTACCAAACATAGTGCAAGCGAAACGATTAACATCGTTTCATCATTCATTAGTTTTTTGGTAGCCTTTAGAAAAGTTGGAATTAAAAATATCCCCGCTAAGAACCAAAGCACCAAGAAAAATGCCAGTTTTAAGATAGAAATTAGCATTTCGGTGCCGGCAAATTGCTGGCTAACCGCTAAAGTAGAGAGTAATACCAAAAGTAAAATGGCAACCAAATCTTCTACAATAAGCACCCCGAAAACTAAGCCAGCAAATTTCTTGTGTTTTACGCCAAGCTCTTCAAAAGCCCTTATGATAATTGTAGTTGATGAAACAGATAATATTCCTCCTAAAAAGATACTATCCATTGTGCTCCAGCCTAACATTTTACCTACACCAAAACCGATAAGAAGCATAAACACAACTTCAACTATGGCTGTAATAGATGCCGAACCGCCAACTTTAACAAGTTTCTTAAAGCTGAATTCTAAGCCTAAGCTAAAAAGTAAAAAGATTACTCCAATTTCTGCCCAAATGGTGATGCTTTTATGGTCGGTAACGGTTGGCATAAAGTTGATGTAAGGGCCAACCAAAACGCCTGCTAAGATGTAGCCCAAAACTAAAGGCTGTTTTATTTTTTTAAAAAGAAGTGTGGTTATGCCGGCTGCGGCAAGTATCAGTCCTAAATCTGCAATTAATACAGGTAAGTGAATCATAAAGAAGGTATATTTTTTTGCGGGTAACTAAATTTTGCTTGTATACGGATAGTATTAGTTACCAGAAACTATGTTTTGGATACAGGCAATTGAAAACAAAATAATAACTGTGGTTTGCAATTTTAGTAAGGCCCGGAATTATAGTACGCGGAAAATCTATGGATATTTCAATGTCTACGATAAAAGGTAGAAAAAAGGACTGAACGCGAGGAACTTTGGCGCTCATTTTATCTGTCGGAGTTTCTGCTGATGAGGAATCTACTGCAGTTCGATCATTCTTTAATAACTTGAAAAAAGCCGGAGATTTTAAAGCAATGCTATTATTGATTTTTTTTACGTCACTAAGCGTCCTGTTCTTTTGGTCGCAAAACACAAAAGATTGAAAAGAAAGCAATAGAACAAAAGTTATCAAAAACCTCATTGCCCTAAATATACTAAATAAAATCGGTTTGAGTGAAGATTGACGCTGTTTTAGCGCTGGTTAAAAAATGCTAAAGCATCTAACTTGTCTTGGTGCAATTGCGAGGTTAACTCCGCTAAACCGTTAAACTTCACATCGTGACGCAAGAATTTTAAGAAATTCATCTTGATGTTTTGTCCATAAATTTCACGATCGAAATCGAAAATATTTACTTCAATATTACGCGTCATTCCGTTAATGGTTGGGCGTTGCCCGATATAAGCCATCCCAAAAAATGTTGAAGGTTTGGAGCTTGAGGTATTTGGTGAATTTTTAACTTCGGTTTCGCTGTCCATTTCTACAGTTACCGCATAAATTCCATCGCTTGGAATTAATTTGTAGGTTTCTTCTACAAATATGTTTGCCGTTGGGAAACCTATTGTTCTGCCAATTTTATCGCCCTTAATAACTGGACCGTTGATAGAAAAATTATAACCTAGATAAGTTGCTGCTAAAGCAACATCTCCTTTAAGCACAGCATTTCTAATTTTGGTAGAGCTAACGGCTACATCGTTAATATCCTGTTCCGGAATCTCCTCGATGGTGTATTCGAAAGTTTCAGCAAAAGCAACTAATTCGGCCATGCCACCCTTTCTATCTTTTCCAAACCTGTGGTCGTAACCAACAATAATGTGTTTGGTGCCAATAGTTTCTACAAGAATGTTTTTTATGTATTCGCCAGGGCTAAGATTTGAAAAATCTCTGGTAAATGGGGTAATTATTAAATGATCTACTCCAAGTTTTTCTAGAATCTCAGCTTTTTCGCTAATTGTATTTATCAGCTTTAAGTCTTGGTTCTCTGGGTCTATAATCATCCGCGGGTGCGGGAAAAAAGTAAGAATTACACTTTCTCCACCTTTTGCTTTAGCAAGTTCGCAAAGTCTTTTAACAATTTTTTGGTGGCCAAAATGTACGCCATCAAAAGTACCGATGGTTACAACGGCATTGTCTAATTTTTTAAACTCAGAAAGCTGATGATATATTTTCAAAGTATGTTGTGTTAATGAAAAGCTTGGCGTTTTACAACTCCACCCTTAATGTCGGCAATTTGCTGTTGCACTATAAAAGCATCAGCGTCAATTTCTCGTACTGCCGATTGTAATTTGCTCATTTCTAGTTTGGTAACAACGGTGTAGATGATGTCTATGTCTTTTTTCTCTAGATAGCCACCTGTACCTTTATAAATAGTTACACCACGTTTCATTTCGTTAATGATGTAGTTTTTTATCTCTTCGTTTTTATCAGAAATAATGGTAACGCCGGTGTAGGCTTCTATACCATTTACAATATAATCTATAATGCTAGATGCGGAGAGATAAGTAAGAATTGCATACAAAGCAGTATCAATATTTACAAAATACGCCGCAAAGGCGAAGATGATAATGTTTAAAATAAGAATAATATTACCAACGGTTAATTGGCTGTTTCTACTAATGTAAAGCGCTAGAACTTCAGTTCCGTCAATAACACATCCGCCACGCATGGCAAGCCCAATTCCTCCGCCTAAAAAAAATCCTCCAAAAAAGGCAATTAGGATTTTTTCGTGTGTTATTGGTTGAAAAGGTAAAACGATAAGCGAAATTGACAAAGCCGCTATTGCGATGCCGGTTTTTATGGCAAATACTTTTCCAATCTGTTTGTAGCCAAGAATGATGAAAGGAATATTGATTGCGACAATTAAATAGGATAAATTCCAGTCGGTTAAGCTTCTGGTAAGTAGCGAAATACCCGTTACACCGCCATCTATAAAATGGCTTGGCATTAGAAAACTCTTTAATCCAAAACATGCAGAAACTACACCTGCGCAAATAAAGGCAATTTCCTTTAGCAAACGTGTTTTATTATTTAGCACAAGTTTTTGCATAGCTTAACTATTTGTAGCCTCTTCTTTTTTAGAACGAATATACTGAACCAAATCGGCTACTTCAAAGGCATTAGCTAATAAAAAGTTACCACTTCTGGTTCTAGTTAGTTTGCTTAAGTGGGCGCCATTGTTAAGTTGTTTCCCAAAGTCAGATATTATAGATCTAATGTAGGTTCCTTTGCTACACGCAATTCTGAAATCTACTTCAGGCAATTCGATTCTAGTAATTTCGAATGCGCTAACATTTACATAACGTTTGCGCAGTTCAACCTCTTCGCCTAATCTTGCCTTAACGTATAGGCGCTCGCCATTTACTTTAACAGCGGAGTGTGCAGGTGGGTATTGCGCTATATCGCCAATAAAAGGAGTTGTGGCATCATAAATAGCTGCTTCGGTAATTTGGTCTATTGGAAAGGTGGCATCAATTTCAGTTTCTAAATCGAAAGATGGGGTAGTTGCACCTAAAACCATTGTTCCGGTATATTCCTTTTCTTCGGCTTGAAAAGTATCTATCTGCTTAGTTAATTTGCCGGTGCAAATGATTAAAAGCCCGGTTGCCAATGGGTCTAAAGTTCCGGCATGGCCAACTTTTAGCTTTAAAGGTTTTAAAGAATTTCTGATTTTCCCAACCACATCAAACGATGTCCATTTGTACGGTTTGTTGATCAGTAAAAGTTCGCCTGCAGCAAAATCAAAGTTGGGAAAAGTAGTATGTTCTCTATCGCTCAAAATAAAAGTTAATTTTTCGCAAAGGTAATAATTAAATGATTGATAATTCGTGGCCAGAAAGCAATAAAGCCATAATGATAAGCCCAACTATTATGCGGTACCAACCGAAAGCTTTAAAGCCGTGTTTGGTAAGAATATTGATAAATGTTTTTATCGCTATTATGGCCACAATAAAACCAGCCACATTGCCGATAATTAGCAGATTGATTTCTTCACCAGAAAAAGTATGGCCCTCTTTTACAAACTTATATAGTTTAACAACCGAAGCGCCTAGCATCATCGGTATGGCTAAAAAGAATGAAAATTCGGCCGCCGCCTTGCGTGTAAGGCTTTGCGTCATGGCGCCTACAATTGTGCTAGCTGAACGAGAAGTACCCGGGATTAGCGCCAAACATTGATAAAGGCCAATTATAAAAGATTGCTTGTAAGTAATCTCATCGGAGTTTTCTATAGTTGGTTTATTAAACCATTTATCAACAAAAAGTAGTATAATTCCTCCAATAACTAACATTACTGCCACCATTAATGGGCTTTCTAATAAAGAGTCTATAAAATCGTTCAATAACAATCCTAAAATTGAAGCTGGTATAGCTGCAACTACAAGTTTGTAATAGAAACCAAGCGATTTAAAGAAACGTTTAAAATAAAGTACTAATACAGATAATATAGTGCCCAGTTGAATTACGATGGTAAAAAGCTTAACGAAAGGAGTAGGCTCCATATTCATCAAAGCAGTGCCTATAATCATGTGGCCGGTTGAGGAGACAGGCAAAAACTCTGTTAATCCTTCAATTATAGCAAGGATTAAAGCTTGAATCAAATTCATTAAACCTTATTTTTTTAAGATAGCGTAGATACCAAATCCGAAACCAAACAAAACTACCATAGGGGCAATTAAAGTTCTTCTGGTATCATAAATATCGCCAGTTGTGCCAATCATTAAAATAAAGCCTAGCACAACAATAGCAATGCTAATTAACAATAGCTGATAGTTTTTTTTAGTAAAAACCAATTCTGTTTTTTGTTCCTGCTTTGCAGGAGCTGATTGTTTTTGAGCCATTATCTGTATAAATCGTAAATTTTTAATCGTAAATATCTGCTAACTGCAAATAGGGTACTCATAGAAGTAATTAAAATACCTACTGCAACCATGCCAACTAGCACAATTCCGAATTCGGTATAGTTTCTTAGAATCAATATTTCAGGAATTTCCTTCTGAGCGTAATAAAGTAATCCCAATAGGATAATAATAGCAATAAAAGAGGCGATTAAACCATGTAAAGCTGCCACTAAAATAAAGGGCTTACGGATGAAATTCTTGGTAGCGCCCACTAACTGCATGCTTTTGATCAAGAATCTTTGCGAGAAAATTGCCAAACGAATAGTATTATTAATTAATGCAACCGCTATTACCAGTAGGATAAGTGCAAAACCTAAAACCACCAAACTAATAGTACTAATGTTTTTGTTAACCATATCTATTAAAGAGCTTTGGTAAACTACTTCCTTAACAATTGGGTTTTTCTCTATTTTCTTCTTTAAGGCATCAATTTTTTGATTGTTTGCATAATCAGCCTTTAAATAAACATCGATAGTAGAAAGAAGCGGATTGTAACCTAAGAAATTTACAAAATCCTCACCTAAATCTTTAGTAAGGTTGTGTTGTGCAACTTCTTTATTAACATATTGGGTTTGTTTAACTTCGATATTAGCATTTAGCTCTTTTTGAAAAGCTAATACATCTGTTTCTTTCGCACCTTCATCAACAATAATATTTAAAACGATGTTTTCTTTAACATAGTTAGAAAGGTTTTTGGCGTGTACTAGTATTAGGCCAAGCATACCAAGCATTAATAAAACTAATGCAATGCTAAAAATAGTAGATATGTATACTGTTTTGGTCTTTTTAGAAGCCTCACTTACTTCAAATTCTTCCATGTACTTGTATTTTATTTGTGCGAAAATAAAGAAAGATAAGCAAAAACTTAAATAATAACGCGTTTGTTTTCGAGCAAAATGCCTTAACGCAAGTTCTACCTAAGCAATTTACATCAATAGAGCCAAGTGCTTGCTTATTTTAACATTTATTAACAAACTTAATTGGCATAGGGTTTGAAGAAAATGCTCAGGTTAACGCAAATCCCTAATTAAAAACTAAAATCAATGAGAAAAAGATTAACCTTAGTAGCAGTTATGTTGCTGTTTGTTGCAGGTTTTAGCGCCTGTAAAAAACAAGATGAGGCCACAAAGCCTTTAAGATCCAAAATGTTAGGTAAATGGTCTATTACCAAAATAGAAGTAAAAACTGGGTCAGATCCCGTAGTAACTACAAATTATACTGCAGATGACTACATCGATTTTAAAGATAACGACGATGATGCGGTAGAATTAAGACTGGGCGCAAACAACACGGTTAGTGGTTCTTTTGCGGTAATCTTAAACAATTCTTTTTATTTAGACTTCTCGGCAAAAGATTTAGAATGCAAAGTAGTAAGTATCAGTGAGCGAGCATTTCAGTTTACCGGAACAAGGGTTGGAGTGAGTCCGGCGGTTACCGAAACCTATTATTTAACAAGGTAAATACCATACTAATTTATATAAACGCCATCTTAATTTTTAAGGTGGCGTTTTTGTTTTACGTAAGTCCGAAAAATAGCTTAATTTGTTTATTTTTGGCAACTATTTAAGAAAGTGAAGATTAATGGATTATCAATTTAAAGAGATAGAGCAAAAGTGGCAGAAGTTTTGGGCCGAAAACCAAACGTTTAAAGCTGATACAAGTTCTGAAAAACCAAAATATTATGTATTAGACATGTTTCCTTATCCATCGGGAGCGGGTTTACATGTTGGGCATCCACTGGGTTATATCGCTTCGGATATTTTCTCGAGATATAAAAGACTAAAAGGATTCAACGTTTTGCATCCAATGGGATACGATTCTTTCGGTTTACCCGCAGAGCAATACGCCATACAAACGGGGCAGCACCCAGTTATAACTACAGAAGCAAACATTGCAACCTACCGCCGTCAGTTAGATCAAATTGGTTTTTCTTTCGATTGGAGCAAGGAAGTACGCACTAGCGAGCCGGGTTACTACAAATGGACGCAGTGGATTTTTATGCAATTGTTTAATTCTTGGTACAACCTAGAAACCGACAAGGCAGAGGATATTACTACCTTAATAGAAAAATTTAATGCTGCCGGCAGTGCCGATGTAAAAGCAGTTTGCGATGAAGATGTACGTAGTTTTATGCCAAGCGATTGGGCTACATTTTCTCCAGAGGAAAAACAAATTGAACTTTTAAAATACCGATTAACTTATTTAAAGGAAAGTACCGTGAACTGGTGCCCTGCGTTAGGGACGGTTTTGGCTAACGATGAAGTGAAAGATGGTTTCTCTGAGCGTGGCGGTTATCCGGTAGAGCAGAAAAAAATGATGCAATGGAGCATGCGTATTTCTGCATATGCAGAGCGTTTGTTGCAAGGTCTGGATACCATCGATTGGCCAGAACCAGTTAAAGAAATGCAAAGAAACTGGATTGGAAAAAGTGTTGGAGCCTCAGTAAGATTTAAGATTAATGCTCAAAACTCACGGCTTTTGACTCAAGATTACATAGAGGTTTTCACCACTCGTGTAGACACTATTTTCGGAGTTTCTTTCATCGTTTTAGCTCCAGAGCACGAATTGGTTAGTGCCTTAACTACCGATGAACAAAAAGCGGATATCGAAAACTATATTGCACAGACTAAAAAGAAATCAGAACTAGACCGCATGGCGGATACTAAAACTGTTTCTGGAGCATTTACTGGAAGTTACGTTATCAACCCGGTTAACAACGAATTCGTGCCAATTTGGATTGCCGATTATGTTTTAGCTGGTTACGGAACTGGTGCGGTAATGGGCGTGCCAAGTGGCGATCAACGCGATTGGTTGTTTGCGAAACATTTCAATTTGCCGATTATCCAAATTTTAGATGCACAAAAAGATATTGACGTAGAAGCAGATCCAACCAAGGAGGGTAAATACATCAACTCTGATTTTATTAATAATTTCGGATACAAAGAAGCTACTTCTTATTTAAACCACTGGTTAGAGCGTGAAGGTGTTGGTAAGAAAAAAGTTAACTACCGTATGCGTGATGCGATTTTCGGTCGCCAGCGTTATTGGGGAGAGCCAATTCCGGTGTATTTTAAAGATGGTTTGCCTTATTTAGTTAAAGAAGAAGAATTGCCATTAATGTTGCCAGAGATTGATAAATACTTACCAACTGAAAGTGGCGAGCCACCGCTGGGCAGAGCCGAAGGATGGAAATATGAAGATCAATACGAATACGAATTAAGCACTATGCCAGGTTGGGCAGGCAGTAGTTGGTATTGGTACCGCTACATGGATGCGCAAAACGATTGCGATTTTGCCTCAAAAGAAGCAATTGCCTATTGGAAAGATGTTGATTTGTATATCGGTGGGTCTGAACATGCAACTGGTCACTTACTTTATAGCCGTTTCTGGAACAAATTTTTGAAGGATTTAGGTTATGTAAACGAAGAAGAGCCTTTCAAAAAATTGATTAACCAAGGGATGATACAGGGTAGAAGTAACTTTGTTTATCGTGTAGTTGACGAAGATGGTAAGGGTACAAATACCTTGGTTTCTTATGGGTTAAGAAAGGAATACAAAACTTCTGCTTTGCACGTTGACGTAAATATTGTAGAGAACGAAATCTTAAATATTGATAAGTTCAAAGCGTTTAGACCAGAGTTTGCAAATGCCGATTTCATTCTTGAGAATGGTAAGTACATCTGTGGAGTTGAGGTTGAAAAAATGTCTAAATCGAAATTTAATGTGGTAAACCCAGATGTTTTGATTGAGCAATACGGAGCAGATACTTTACGTATGTACGAGATGTTTTTAGGTCCGTTAGAGCAAAGCAAACCTTGGAATACAAATGGAATTGAAGGTGTATTTAAATTTTTGCGTAAGTTCTGGCGTTTGTTCCATAACGAAGAATGGGTTTTCAGTGTAAATGATGCTATTCCTACAAAAGCCGAGTTAAAAGCTTTGCATAAAATCATTAAAAAAGTACAGGACGATGTGGAACGTTTCTCGTTCAATACATCAGTTTCTAGTTTCATGATTGCGGTTAACGAATTAACTGATTTGAAATGCAAAAACCGTCAGGTGTTGGAAGATTTGGTAGTGGTTCTTTCTCCGTATGCGCCTCACATTTGCGAAGAATTATGGTCGTTGTTAGGTAATAAAGATTTATCGCATACTCCGTATCCAACATTTAACCCAGCTCATTTAGAAGAAGCAGAATTTGCATATCCAATTTCTATTAACGGAAAAATGAAAATGAATTTGAGCTTGAGCTTAACGTTAGAACAAGACGAAGCAACAGCTGCGGTTTTGGCTAATGAACAAGTTCAAGGGTATTTAGAAGGCAAAGCACCTAAAAAAATCATCTTTGTAAAAGGCAAAATTGTAAATATTGTAGTTTAAGTACACAGTATTTAGATATTAGATCGCCACAGATGTGCAGATTAAAAACCTGTAGTCTGTGGCTTTTTCTTTGGCTAAAAAATATATTTCGCGTTACTTGTGATATTTTTGAATTTCTATCGAATAATAGTGCAAGTGATTAGAAAAAATTAATGCAGCAGGTTCAAAAAGATTTTCTTGAAATTATCGATGCCAACAAACGGATCATATTTAAAATTTGCAATTCATATTGTAGAAATGCGGTAGACCGAGAAGATTTAGCACAAGAAATTATTTTCCAGCTATGGAAATCTTGGGACAGATATGATAGCAACTTTAAGCTCTCTACTTGGATGTACCGTATTGCCTTAAATGTGGCCATTTCGTTTTATCGCAAGGAAGGGAAATCTACCGAAACTGTTTTAATGGGCGACCAACTTATTGAAGTTGCAGAGGAGAAACTGGAAGAGGGCTTAGAGAAAAACCTATCTGCTTTGCAACAATTTATAAATGATTTAAAGCCATTAGACAAGGCCTTAATCATCCTTTACCTCGAAGAAAAATCACACAAAGAAATAGCCGACATTATGGGTATAACTACTACTAACGTTGCTACCAAAGTTGGGCGAATTAAAGATCAATTGAAACAACGATTTTCAAAACAAGATTAAACGATGGAAAATTTAGAAATTATTAACCTGTGGAAACAATACGACGAGAAATTGGAAAAGTCACTTTCTCTTAATAAAAAGATACTGGTAGAACTGCAGCAACAAAAGGCAAAAAAGGCACTAAAACCAGCTAGAAATTATAAATTGATAGCGGTTTTCGTTGGGCTAGCATATATTGCACTAATTGCCTATTTTCTTTATCACCTTAGTTCGTTTGCGTCAATTTTTATCAATGTTTCTGTCGCAATTCATTTGGTAGTAACCATAATTGCTGTTGGTATGTACATCCGCCAATTGGTTTTAATCAGCGAAATAGATCGGAGTGAAGACATCTTGCAGATGCAACAGAAAATGGCCAAACTACAAAGCTCAACTCTAAAAGTTATTGCGGTGTGCTTTTTACAATTTCCCGTTTTTGCTACATGGAATATAAATTTTGAACTAATAGACAAAAGGCCATTTGCTTTCTGGTTTATACAAATTCCAATAGTTGCGCTACTTACCTATGTAGGCATTTGGTTTTACAAAAATATCAACCTAAAAAACATTAACAAAAGATGGTTTAGGATGATGTTTTACGGCGCAGAGTGGAATGCGATTTTAAAGTCGGGCAAGTTTATCGATGAAATCAAAGAGTTTGAAAAAGGTTAATCGGTCTGTTGCCGGTTTCGTGTTACTGGTTATCTTTTTCGAATTATCGTTTTTGCTTTATGCGGATATTACACAAAAGCAATTCAACAATAAAACAATTTAACAACCCTAATACATCAGAATTTTCCTCACGCTCCATTCGCCGACTAATTTTTGCAACTCACCGCTTTTAAGATTCCGGTGGTCAGATATTACTTCGCCTTGCGTGTAACAAAAAATACTTTTGTTAGACTAATTCAAAAATACAAACAAAAACAAATGAAAAGAATTCTACTAATCTGTGCAGGTTTATTTATCGCGTTAGGCGCAAATGCTCAAATTCCTGGCATGGGCGGCGGCGGTACAGCTACCAAAATTACAGGTCGTATTACCGCAGTAATTTTAGACTCGTTAACTAACCAGCCTATAGATTACGCAACGGTATCGCTAGTAAAAGTTAAAGACGGCAAAACTGTAAATGGAGGTGTAACTGATGCAAAAGGGAAAATAACTTTACAAAACGTTACGCCCGACGAATATAAATTGGCTATTGGTTTTATCGGTTACAAAAACAAAAGTGTAATTGTAAAAACAACACCAGCAAAGCCAGATAATAATATGGGTAACGTATTGCTTTCGCCAACATCTAACAATTTAAATGAGGTTGTTGTAGAAGGTAAAAAAGCAATCATCGAAAATAAAATAGACCGTTTGGTTTACAATGCCGAAGCAGATGCAACCAACGCCGGTGGCGATGCAACCGATGTAATGCGCAAAGTACCGATGCTATCTGTAGACGTAAACGGAAATGTTCAATTGCGTGGTGGTGCAGTTAGGGTTTTAATTAACGGAAAACCATCTGGAACCATGGCTAATAGCGTTGCAGATGCGTTAAAAATGTTGCCAGCAGAGCAAATCAAAAGTGTAGAGGTAATTACAAGTCCATCTGCTAAATATGATGCAGAAGGTTCTGGAGGTATCATCAATATCATCACTAAAAAATCTAATGCACAAGGTGTTAGTGGAAGTGTAAATGCGGCAGCCGGAACACGCCAAAACAACGGGTCATTTAACTTAACAGCCAAAACAAATCGTTTAAGTGTAAACACGGCCTTAGGTGGTAGTTATGCTTATCCTCAAAATACAAGGGTAGAAATGTTTAACCAAACAGGCACTACCACAACCATTCAAAACGGTTATTCTAAATGGGAACGTCCGGGTTATAATGGTAGTTTAGGTATAGATTACGATATTAATGCTTACAATAACATTAGTTCTAATATTAAATATAGCCACTTCAATAATGGCGGTCCTGGTCAAAATGATATTTTCATAAATGGCATTCCATCTACCAACATATCTAACATGGATATGGGTTTTAACAACATGGATTGGAACGTAGATTACAAATTAACCACCAAAAAAGTAGGCGAAGAGTTTACGGTTTCTGGTCAGTGGTCTCAAGGTCGTAATACAACAGATTATACCAACATTTTTAGAGCTAGTGGCGTGCCTGATTTCACTTTGTTAAATAATAACGTAGGTAAAAATAACGAATACACTGCGCAAACGGATTACATATTGCCGTTGTCTAAAAAAACTACTTTAGAAACTGGTGTTAAAGGTATTTTTAGGGATATTAAAAGTGATTACACAGAAAACTCGCAAGATTTTGATTATAACCAAGATGTAGCATCGGCTTACGGTGTGTTAAGTTTTAACCTTACTAAAAAGATTCAGGTTAAAGGTGGTTTAAGAGCAGAATACACCAAAATTGACGGGGTATTTGCTAACAGCTTACCAATTGAAAACGATTATTTTAACCTGTTCCCTAGCGTAGTGCTTTCGCAGAATTTGAAAGGCGGGTCCACAATTAAGTTAAGTTACAACCGTCGTGTGCAACGTCCGAGTTTGTTCTACTTAAACCCGTTCCGTAACGAGGCTAATCGCTTCAGTGTCTCGGAAGGTAACCCGAACCTAGATCCGGAGTTAAGCGATAACATCGAGCTAGGTTATTCGGTTTATCCAAAATCATCAATGATTAACGCCTCGGTATATTATCGCCGTACGAAAGACATTATCGAAAGCGCAATATCGCCAATTGTAGAAGACGGAATAGATAAAATTTTAACAACTTACATTAATGTGGGTACTTCAGAAACTTTTGGCGCTAACGTATTTGCATCGTACAATCCTAAGCCAAAATGGACTTTAATGACTAACATTGGAGTAAATACCTACAACGTAAGCAACGATTTTACAGGTGTAAATACACCAACTTATTTAAACTATAATGTGTTTTTAAGATCGGCAACTACCTTTAGCAAAGGTTTAAGTTTAGAGTTTTTTGGAGTTGTAAACTCTCCACGCCGTACTTTTCAAGGCAAAACAGATGCAATGGTTTTTTATGGCGCAGCACTAAAACAAGAAATCTTAAAGAAAAAAGGCTCTATTGGTATCAACACCTTAAATCCTTTCAGTCGCGATTTGCACATTAAAACAGAGAATACCACAAACGGAAGCTTCCAAAGCTCAAATATTTACTATCCTTTACGTTCATTCGGCGTTAACTTCAGCTATTCTTTCGGTAAACTTAAATTTACAGAAAAGAAGAAAATTAAAAACGACGACGTAAAACAAGAACAACAGCAAGGTGGCGGGCAAATGGGCGGAATGCAGTAGGTAACAAAATGGTTACGATTAAATTCGTTATGTGCAAAGATTTCTTCTATCTTTGAAAAACGCTAAAATTTAAATCGGCGGATTTAGATTACGAATTGATTCAAAACAACCAAATATAATATCGGCCTCTGGTGCAATTGCATCAGAGGCTTCTTTTTTACAACGCTTTTTTTAAGGCTTTACTTGTTTGAAAAACGATGTCAGCATTTCATCGCACTTTTAGCCCCGTTTTCCGCTTTACCCCGATAAATCGGGGATGTCCGCTTCAACCGGGTTTAGTTAACAAAGCTGGAGGTGCTTGGGCATGGTTGCGGGGAGCAGACATTATTCTTAACGTATACATTCCATACTTCGTCATTGCCAGCTCAACTGGCAATCGTAATGATAAAAAAGTATTGTTAAGCATTAAGATTCCCGCCTAAAGGGGAACGACGCAGTATCGAAGCAATTTCGGGCTAACCCAAATCCATAACTGTCAATCCAAAACCAGTAACTCAAACTAGCCTTTTTTCACATTTTTCAAAATCATCAAACTTAAGGGGTTGATGGGATAACCATTGTCTTTAACGTATGTATTCCATAGTTCGTCATTGCCAGCTCGACTGGCAATCGTAATGATAAAAAGTTTTGTTAAGCATTAAGATTCCTGCCTACGCGGGAAAGACGCGATATTAAAGCAAGTGGGGGCTAACCCAAATCCATAATTGTCAATGCAAAACCAGCAACTCAAACTAGCCCTTTTTCACTTTTTTCAAAATCATTAAACTTAAGGGGTTGATGGGATAACCGCTGATATTGTTTTGCAAAAGCACCACAACTTTATCGTATAAAATTGGTACAACAGAAGAATGTTCCATTACCATATTATCCATTTTATAATAAAGTTCGTAACGTTTTTTCGGATCGCTTTCAAAGTAGCTTTGCTCAAAAAGTCTATCAAATTCCTTATTAAAATAGCCAGTGTAGTTAGGGCCAAAAGGCACTTTGTTTTTCGAGTAAAAAACAGAAAGGTAATTCTCGCCGTCCGGGTAATCGGCAATCCACGAGCCTCGGAAAAAGTTTACTTCGTTCTTCGCCATCAAGTCGCGTAAGCTGGCGCTTGGAGCAACATCAACCTTAACTTTAATTCCAATTGCGCTTAACTCTCCCTGTATAAATTCTATCAAATCCCGATAGGTGGTAGAGGTGCTTAAAGTAACCTCCGGCATACCTTTTCCGTTCGGGAAACCAGCTTCGGCCAATAACTTAGCAGAAAGTTTCGGATTATAATCATATCCTTTAACACGTGTGCTGTCAAAACCAGGCATCCCCTTGGGTACAAAGCCACTTGTTGCCGGCGTGCCGATGCTATTTCGTAGATATTTAATCAGCTTTGCTCTATCTATAGCGTAATTAACTGCCTGCCTTACTTTTTTGATACGCAGTGGCGAATTTTTAACCAAAGTTTTAGATGTATCGACCAAAATTCCTACATATTCTGTACACAGATAAGGGCCGGTAAAAAGCTGAAATTTGTCTTTGTATTTCGTAGTTTTCTTGCCACTTTTTGTTAAAATGTCGTCCCGGTAACTTCCATCAACACTGTTAAAAAAGTCTAAATCTTTTTTAATAAAATTCATAAAAGCACTCTGTTTATCGCTAATAAAAGTAACCTTAACTGCGTCCAGGTAGGGCAATCTTTTATCACCATCCTTTTCCCAGTAATTCTCGTTTTTTAAGAGCACCAGAATTTCATCTTCCTTCCAAAACTTAAATTTAAAAGGCCCAGTTCCAATCGGGTGGTTTCTAAAATCCTTGCCATAGTGTTCTACAATTTCCTTTGGTACAACAGAACAGTATTGTGCTGTGAGCAATTGCATAAAGGCTGGGAAAGGTTTAACGAGTGTAATTTGAAAGGTGGTGTCGTTTACCGCTTTAAAACTATTGGCGTCTTTAACTTTATCGCTAAAAATCCATCCGCCAGAAGAAGCAACTTTAGGGTCAATTAAGCGATAAAAACTATAGGCAAAATCCGATGCGGTAACTTTTCTTCCTTTGCCGTTTTCGAAAATCGGATCATCATGAAAATAGACATCATCTCTTAAATTAAAGGTGTAGGTTAAATTATCTGACGAAATTTGCCACGTTTTTGCAATGCAAGGAATGGTGTTTAATGCGCTATCAACTTGTACCAACCCATTAAAAACCTGATTGATCATCCAAATTGCATTTTGGTTTCTGGCAAAAGCTGGATCTAAGGAGGTTAGGTTTTGATCTAGGTTAATATTAAAGGTTTTTCTATTGTCGTTATTTTCCTTTTTACCGCAAGAGAGCAAAAGTAAAAAGCAAAAAAACCAAAATATCTCTTTTATAATTCTACGCATCGGTTTAGGAATACTATTTTTGTACAAATTAATAAATAAATTCAGATGTCTTTTTTAAATGAACTTATAAATAGCGAAAGTGATGAAAATTTGCGAGAAGAACTGCAAGAACGTGTTGACATTGTAACGCATAAAATAAAGTTCATAGCTAAAGTTCCTGTAATTTGTTTTACTAGCCACAATGAGGTGCAGCCGGCTTTAAACCATTTAATAGAGCTTGCCGGCGGAGAAATTGTTCCGATAGCCCTAGAAGCCAAAGTGATTATTTATTTTGAGCATCAAGCCAATATTGGCAGCTTGCTGGGCAACGTTGCAAGTGCTATTTCGCCACAATGGCCAGCGGTAACCTACAACAAAGTTTATATAGTAGATGATAGTGTGGTGCTAGCCAAACAACCGGCAGATTTGGTAAGCAATTTAGAAGATATTGCCGAAATATTGCATCCAGGATTTTTTGTTTTCGGCAACGAGGGCCAGAAATGGGTTAATTTTGCAGGTTAGTTTTTAGTTTGAAGTTTAAGCATTAGGCTTAGTATTTTACAAACTTATCCATTTGTTCGTTTGTGAATTTAAGCGTGTCGTCTTTAAATAAGTTATCATTTTCATCAAGCTCTGCCTTAATTGATGAAATATGGATGCGCAATGGCATTACGTGCAAATGTAGATAAGCACACACGCCATTAAAGTGTTCTACACCACGAATATTTCCGTATTTTCCAGACGATAGGCCAACTAAAGCAGCTTTCTTTTCGTAAAAGCTCTCTGGGAAAGCACAGGCATCGATAAAGGTTTTAAGTACACCGGGAAAGCTGCCGTTATATTCTGGTATTACGAACAAAAATTTAGTGGTATTTGCTACCAACTCTTGTATTTTTTCAAATTCTTTGCTTCGTTTACCGTATAGGTCTGATGCTATTAGTTTTTCTGGTAAGTCTTGTAAATTAAGCAGTTCTGTTGATAGGCCTTTTTTAAGCAGTTCTTTTTGATAATATTTCGCAATTTTTAGCGTATTACTTGCATTTCTATTCGTACCGGATATAATTGTTACCATGCCAAAATTGTTAATAAGATGTGCAAAACACTTGTGGCTTTAATACTAATTTTGTGTTTAAGTTTGTATCTTAGCTAACTGTTAAAAAGTGCTTAATTAGTGCAAAAATAGCATTTTTTTTAGCTAAATATTGTAAAATAAAGTCAACCTAAGTTTTGGCGAATTTTTTAAAAGATAGATGAGTAAAATAATTGCTTTAGCAAACCAAAAGGGCGGTGTAGGTAAAACCACTTCGTCTATAAATTTAGCAGCCAGTTTGGCGGTTTTAGAATACAAAACCTTATTGGTAGATGCAGATCCGCAGGCTAACTCTACTTCTGGTATCGGATTCGATCCAAGAAACATCAAAAATAGTATTTACGAATGCATTATTAACGACGTTGAGCCGGCAGATGCAATTGTAAAAACGGAAACGCCTAATTTAGATTTACTGCCAGCACACATTGATTTAGTTGGTGCAGAGATTGAAATGATCAATCTAAGTAGTAGAGAATACAAAATGAAGGCGGTTTTGGAGAAAGTGAAAGATCAGTACGATTTCATCATTATCGATTGTTCGCCTTCTTTGGGTTTAATTACCATTAACTCACTTACCGCAGCAGATTCTGTAATTATACCGGTACAATGCGAGTATTTTGCATTAGAAGGTTTGGGCAAATTATTGAACACAATTAAAATTGTACAAAACCGTTTAAACCCTCAGTTAGAGATAGAAGGTATTTTGCTAACCATGTACGATGTTAGGTTACGTTTATCAAATCAAGTAGTTGAGGAGGTTAAAACACACTTCCAGGATTTGGTATTTGATACCATTATTCAGCGTAACACACGTTTAAGCGAGGCGCCAAGTTATGGTGTATCGGTAATTATGCATGATGCAAACTGCAAAGGTGCTATCAATTATTTAAATTTAGCAAGAGAAATTGTTCGTAAAAACGGATTAGTTGTTGCGGATGAAGAGTTAACTACAGCAAACCTTTAAAATATTTAGATGACGTCTTTTCAGCGAAAAACAGGTTTAGGAAAAGGATTAAGTGCACTTTTAGATGATAACGAATCAGTTAACGCACCTGCTAAAACTGCAACCGATACGTTTGAGCAAACCATACAAGTTGGTAGCATTAGCCATGTAAACATAAACGATATCGAAACCAACCCTTATCAACCTCGTACAGAGTTTGATCAGGTTGCTTTAAACGAACTTTCCGAATCTATAAAGGTTCAAGGATTAATCCAGCCTATTACCGTTAGGAAAAACGGATCTACTTACCAGTTGATTTCTGGAGAGCGTAGGTTAAGGGCTTCTAAACTTGCAGGTTTAACACAAATTCCGGCTTACATTCGCAGTGCGGATGATCAGCAAATGCTAGAAATGGCATTGATAGAAAATATTCAGCGTGAAAATTTGAATGCAATTGAAGTTGCACTGAGTTTTCAAATGATGATTGACGAATGTAACCTTAAACCCGAGCAACTTGGCGAACGCGTAGGTAAAAATCGTACAACGGTAAGTAACTATTTAAGATTGCTAAAATTGCCAACAGCTATTCAGGCTTCTATTCGCGATGGTAAAATATCTATGGGTCATGCTCGTGCTTTAATCAACGTAGAAGAGGTTGAAAAACAGTTGTTCATCCACCAGGAAATTTTAGATAAAGGACTTTCAGTACGTAAGGTAGAGGAATTGGTAAGAAGTATCCACCATGTGCAAGTAAAACCTATTAAAGGTGTGGCAAAAGGAACTTCGTTCGAATATCAAAAATTACAAAAAGACTTAGCTTCTAAATTTTCTACCAAAGTTAAGCTAAAGGTTAACGATAACGGTAAAGGGGCAATCGAGATTCCATTTGTTTCTAACGAAGATTTGAACAGGATTTTAGAACTTTTAGATTGGTAATGCGATCGTTACTAATCCCTATATTTTGTTTGTTAACTTTTGCAACAGCAAATGCGCAAGATCCTGTCAAAAAACCGCCGGTATCCGATTCTAAATTAGATACCTTAGATGGGCCGAAATACATTAACAAGGGAAAAATCGCCGGCCGTAAAGCTTTTCACCGCTCGCTAATGTTTCCCGGCTTGGGTCAAATTTATAACTACCAGCTAGAAGTAGCCGACATAAAAAGTGGCGAGCAAAGTGGCAAAAGGGTAGGGCAGAAAATATATATTTTAGGCAAGCTGGCAGCCATTTACGCTGGGGGTACTATTTTAGTAATTTCTTACGGCGATAATAGAGCAGAATACAAAAGGTTTTTGGCAGAATTGCAATATCGGGCCGATCCAACTTTGCCAAACCCAAACACCGGTTTAGCGGGTTATACCAACGTTGATCAGTTAACCATTGCAAAAAACATATACAAAAGAAACAGCCAAGTAGTATTAATTAGTTTGGTTGGGCTTTATGGCGTAGCTGCATTAGATGCTTATGTAGCAGCTCGTTTAAAATATTTCAATGTTGATGAAAGTTTAGCATTTAAAATTTCTCCATCAATAATTAATTCTTCTACAATGTATGGATTTGTACCGGCACCTGCATTAAAACTTACGCTCAAATTATGAAAATAGCTTTATTAGGATATGGCAAAATGGGTCAGATTATAGAACGTTTTGCTTTAGAAAGAGGTCATGAAATTGTGTTAAAAATTACTGCTGATAATTTGGCAGATTTAAACAAGGAGAATCTAAAAAAAGCAGATGTTGCAATAGATTTTAGTGCGCCAGATGCTGCGGTAGAGAACATTTACAAATGTTTTGAGGCTAGCTTGCCAGTTGTTGTTGGTACCACCGGTTGGTACGGTAGTTTACAAGAAATAAAAAATGATTGCCTTAAGAGTAACAATGCGTTACTTTATGGCTCTAACTTTAGTATCGGGGTAAATTTATTTTTTCACCTTAACAAAGTATTGGCAAAGCTGATGAACAATTATCCGGCTTACGATGTGCAAGTTGAGGAAATACACCATACGCAGAAACTTGATGCACCAAGCGGAACGGCAATGACAATAGCCGAAGGAATTATAGATGAGGTAGAGCGCAAAAGCGAATGGCTAAATGAAGTTGTCGGCACACCAATACCTGATGTAATTAAAAACGAACAATTGTTAATCGAATCGCACAGAATAGAAAACGTACCGGGTACACATACTGTTGTTTACAGTTCTGAGGTTGATGATATAGAAATAAAACACACCGCACACAACCGAGCTGGCTTTGCTTTAGGAGCAGTAGTAGCGGCAGAGTGGCTATTAAATAAACAAGGCTTTTATAACATTGCCGATGTTTTTAATTTTAATGCTTAAAATATGAACTGGAAATTCTGGAAGAAAAATAATAACAATCAACCCAAAAAGAAAAAAAGCAAAACCAGAGAATGGACAGATGCAATTATTTTTGCAGTTGTAGCGGCAACCATTATCAGAGTATTTTTTATAGAGGCATATACCATTCCTTCGGGTTCAATGGAGCGCTCTTTATTGGTGGGCGATTTTTTATTCGTAAGTAAAGTAAACTATGGTGCTCGTATTCCGATGACACCGGTAGCTTTCCCATTTTCGCACCATACCTTACCGCTAACTGCTACTACAAAGGCATATTACGACGGCGTTCAGTGGAAATACAGAAGGTTGCCAGGTTTCCAAGACATTAAAAGAAACGACGTTGTTGTATTTAATTTTCCAGAGGGAGATACAGTTGCATTGGATGCACAAAATGATAACTACTACCGCATGGTAGATAGATTTGGATGGCAGGAAGTTAATTCTACACATCCAATAACCAGCCGACCGGTTGATAAGCGTGAGAACTTTATTAAACGTTGTATTGCAATTGCGGGTGATACCGTTGCAATGGAGGGTGGCGTTGCTATTGTTAATGGTAAAAAAGAACCTTTGAAAAATACAGGATTTGTATCGTACATGGTAACTTTTAAAACGTCTGAGATTAACCTAACACCGTTTCAGGAAATGGGTTTTAAAATCTCTCAAATGGATAATTTCAGTTATCAGTTTGATGGAACGCCAGAACTTATCGCAAAAGTTAAATCTTCAGAATATGTAAAATCGGTTACCGAAGGTTTAGCTCCAAAGGGACAATATGATCAGGATATTTTTCCGCATAATCCTAAATATGCTTGGAACGTGGACAATTTTGGTCCTATCATCGTACCTAAAAAAGGTTGGACGATTAAATTGGACAGCCTTACTATGCCATTTTACGAAAGAAGTATTAGAATTTACGAAGGCAATAAGTTGGAAAAAGTTGGTGCAGACTGGTTGGTAAATGGAAAGAAAGCTACAGAATATACTTTTAAAATGGATTATTATTGGATGATGGGTGACAATCGCCATAATTCTGCAGATTCAAGGGTTTGGGGTTTTGTGCCAGAAGATCACATTGTAGGTAAAGCTTTGTTTATTTGGATGAGCTTTGACGGAGAAGGATCTTGGTTTAGTAAAATTAGATGGAGTAGACTTTTTAGAGGTATAAACTAAAAAATAGAAATTGATACAGAGAGCCTTGCAAACATTGCAGGGCTTTTTTTATGCCCGTTTGTGTAATTCTCTCTTTTCTTGCATCTAATTATTAAAATCTAAAATTATGAAAAAATGTCTACTCGTGTTAACGCTTTTCTTTACCAGTGTTATTCTAAATGCCCAAGAAAATCAAATTGCTGTAAACTCTAAAATCTCTAACGTAACCGTATTTATAAGTGGTGCACAGGTTTTCAGAAATACCGAACAAATAGATTTGCCACAAGGTGTAAGTTTACTGGTTTTTTCAGGTTTGTCATCTGCAATAGAAACCCAAAGTATACAAGCCAAAGGCGAAGGGAATTTTACTATTTTATCTGTTACACAACAGAAAAATTTCCTGTTGGAAAAGAAAAACTCTGAACTTAAAAGCACCTATTTAACCACTGTAACTGAGTTAAACGATAAGATTGCAACCTTACGCAACGAAAGCGAAGTTTACAAGGCTGAAGAAGATATGTTGATCAAAAACCAAGTGGTGATGGGGCCAAATGTTAATTACGATTTGGCAAAGTTTAAAGCTGCCTTGGATTTTCAAAAACAGCGATTAACAGATGCAAAAAATAAACAAATTGAAATTGGTAAAGAGATAGCAAAACTTCAGCTTTCGCAAAACAAATACAGAAACCAGATTGCTGAGGTCGATGGAAAATCTTTAGGAAATTCTAACGACGTTGTAGTTAAGGTTTCTGCTAAAAATGCAACCAAAGGAAAATTCTCCTTAACGTATATGGTGGCTAATGCGGCTTGGTATCCGAGTTATGATATTAGAGCAAAAGACGTTTCGAGTCCGGTAGAGTTGGTTTATAAGGCTAACGTTTCTCAAAATTCGGGCGAAGACTGGAAGAATGTGAGGTTGACTTTATCATCTGGAAACCCGAAATCAGATCAGATTAAGCCAGAATTGGGTAATTATAATTTAGGTTTTTTAAGTGCTGGTTACGGATTTGGATCAGCTACTTCTGCTGTGAGAGTTGTAAAGGGAAAAATTACCGATAATAACGGAGAAAGTATTCCTGGGGCCAGCATTCGCGTTAAGGGAAGTTCAATAGGTACAACTTCAGATGCAAACGGAAATTATACAATGCAACTTCCGGCGGGTAATAATTCATTAGTTGTAAGTTATTTAGGTTTTGTTACGCAAGAATTATATGCTAGTTCTGCAGTTTTAAACTTTAGGTTGCAAGAAGATTCTCAGTCATTAAACGAGGTTGTGGTAGTAGGCGCTGGTAATGCAAAAACGATGATTAGAGGATTGTCGGCGGCCCCCGTTAGAGCTAGGGAGTTAACTTCTACAGCTGTTGAGGTTAGTACTGTACAAAAGCAAACAAACGTAACTTTTGATATCAAAAACCCTTACACAATATTAAGTGATGGAAAACAGTTTGCTGTTGATATAGGCAATTATGATTTTAATGCTGAATACGAATATTATGCAGCGCCAAAAATTACTGAAGATGCATTTTTAACCGCAAAAATTAGTGGTTTTGATCAAATCAACCTGATTAGTGGAGAGGCAAGTGTGTTTTTTGAGGGCACGTTTCTAGGCAAAACTTTGTTAGACGTACAAACCGCAACAGACACTTTAAAAATTTCTTTAGGTGTAGATAAAAACGTGGTAATTAAACGCGAAAAACAAAAAGATTTTAATGAAAAACAATTTATCGGTTCTTCTCAACGAGACAGTAGACATTTTGTTATCGATATTAAAAACAGAAAATCGCAGGCTATTAATTTAATTGTTGAAGATCAATTGCCTTTAGCAACAAGCAGTGATATTACAGTAGAGAAACAAGAAATTTCTAAAGCAAAGCTTGATGAAACAAATGGTAAGCTTACATGGCAAATGTTGTTGCAACCAAATGAACAAAAGAAGTTAGTGCTAAAATATCAGGTAAAATATCCTAAAAATAAACCTATTAACTTAGAGTAGGATTTATTCAATCCTCACAGGGTTTTAGAACCTGTGAGGATTTTCAGTTACAAACCTTCAATTCCGAGCTTAGATGCAAGTTCATTCAAATCCTTAACAACAACATCAATTATCGGAATACCATTTTTTTTGCGTTCTTGCTCAAATTCATGTTCTGGTTCGCCAGGAATAATTACTTTTTTATCAGTATCAATTGTTTTCGCACTTTTAAATCTTTCGATCCAATTATCTAAATGGTCTTTAAACTCTTGCGCAGGGCGAAATCCATTTACACTCATTGCGCCTAAAAAATGCCCTAAGCCTTCTCCAACCGGATTTGCGGATGGCTCCAGAAATGCAACAAAGGGTGGCACCCAGGGACCGTAATTTGCTCCAGAAAGCACAGCTGATAAAATATCTACCGTTGCGCTTAAACCGTAGCCCTTATGGCTTCCATGATCCTTATCGCTACCTAATGGCAACAAAGAACCGCCATTTTTTAGTTCATTAGGATCAATTGAAATTTTACCTGTTTTATCTTGAATCCATCCCTCTGGTACATTTTTATTTGCCCTTTGGGCGATTTCCAGTTTACCATTAGCCGCCGCCGCCGTTGCCATATCTACTACCACGGGAGGATATTTGCCAGCCGGAAAAGCATAACACATTGGGTTGGTGCCTAATAAACGTTCGTTAGCGTAAGTTGGTGCAACCAATGGACTAGCATTAGTCATGCTGATACCGATCATGTCTTTTTCTACCGCCATAAGCGAATGGTAGCCAGCGATTCCAAAATGGTTCGAGTTTTTAACGGAAACCCAACCGCTACCATATTTTTCTGCCTTTTCTATTGCTACCTTCATTGCAAAGGGTGCAACAACTAAGCCTAAGCCTGCATCGCCATCTATTGTTGCGGTAGTTGGCGTTTCGTGAACAATTTTGATATTAGGCTTAGCATTTATTCTTTTCTTTTCCCAAAGCCTTACATAACCACTTAAACGAGCAACGCCATGGGAGTCTATGCCACGCAAATCTGATTTTACTAATACATCGGTGGCAAGTTTCGCATGCTCATCAGAACATCCCATTTTGGTAAAAACAGAAGAGGTAAATGTTCTAAGTTTTTCTTCGGTAAAGGTTATAAAGTTCATTTTGTTAGATATGTGTATTTAGATATGAGAAGTGAGATTGCTTTAGTCTTTAAGATTTAGTCTTTTAGCTTGGAAGCAATAAAGTAAAATCTCCACCTAAAGGCTGAAAATTCTCTATCAAAGAGGAAATAAAATCATCGCCATAATTCACATACATGGGTGCCAGGTTTACTACGCGTTCTTGCAATGTGCCGTTAGGGAAAAGACGATTTTTTACGTTCTCAATTTGATTTAGTGATATTTCGTGTTTTCTTTTTTCGGCTCTCAAAAATTTCTTCTCTAAATTTTCTAGTAGACGATTGGTTTTTGTTTTTGCAGCATCTGCAGAGTTTTCAAGCGTTTTATCAATTTTAAAAGCATTAAGCTTAATCTTGTCAAAAACTGCTTGCAACGCTCTTCTGTCATCATCAAGCGTTATCTGCGATTCGCTATTTTTCTTAGTCCAAATAGTTTGTAAATCTTCTGTCGGCAGAAAAATATCTTCGAAATTAAAGCCTAATTTATTCATGTTTTCTGCACTACGTTTGTCAACTAACAATGCAGAATTACGTAATAAGAGTACAGGAAAGTCAATTTTATAATAATCAAAATTAGCTTTAAGTTGCATCCAATATGAAACCTCGGCACCACCACCAATGTAGGCTATGTTTGGTAAAATAACTTCCTGGTATAGCGGGCGCATAATCACATTAGGACTAAAACGTTCTGGATTACCCTCAATTTCTGCAATTATTTCTTCTCTAGTAAAATTAATGTCGGTGTTTTTTACAACGAATTTTCCGTCTTTCTCTACAATGCGTTCGCGAAGATTATCTTGCAGATAAAAGAAATTTATATCTCTTCCATTTACTTGCGTTTTATAACCTTGTTTTTCTAATGCTTCGCTAGTTTTTACAGTTAAATCAGCACTGCGTTGTTCGGTAATATCTTCTTTAATGATGTCGCAAAACTGACGTTTTAAGGTCGGGTCATCGGCATCGACAATAACTAAACCATAGTTTTCGAATAGGCTATTTACGAGAACACGGGTTGCATCCGCCAGATTATTATTATTCAAATAAGCGTTTTCTACCAACTTGGCTAATTTTTTGCCATTTTTACTAATACCCAAGTAACCTTTATAGGCTAAAACTGCAGCAGCTACGGTTTTGGTATCTAGTCGGCCTGTTGCGCCATTAGTTTGTTGTATCCAGCTAATATTTTTCTCATCTACACTAACATGATTGATTTCTTCAAAATCGTGATCTTCGGTAGCCATCCAATAAACCGGTACAAAATTTTTCTCTGGATAAGCAATTTTGAGCTCAAGTGCTAAATTAATTGCGGTTACAATTTTGTAGATAAAATATAGTGGGCCGGTAAAAAGATTTAATTGGTGGCCAGTAGTTATTGTAAAAGTATTCTCTTGAGCTAAAGAAGCAATATTGTGCTTAACGGATTTGTTAGTTTTAACGTTTTGATATTGACGTGTTAAAACGGCTACAAGTTCTGTACGGTTTCCTTTAAAATTTCTTGCGTCGACAGCTTGTTTCAAACCATCCATATCTGGGCGGAAACTGTAAAACGACTTTAAGAATTCCTCGTCATTTACGTAATCTAAAACGAGTTTAGAAAACGAATGCGTATCCTGATAAGAGATATATTTAGCCTTCATGTGTTTGCGAAATTAAACTAAAATACAAAACATTTTTCGGCGCATGGTTTATTTTACAATTTGTCCATATAGATCAAAATCCTCTGCACGATCTATTTTAACGTTAACAAAACTTCCGGTTGCTGCGTAGCCAGAGTTTGCATCAATTAAAACTTCGTTATCTACCTCTGGAGAGTCGAATTCTGTACGGCCAACAAAGAAATCACCTTCTTTTCTATCAACCAAAACCTTATAGGTATTACCAACTTTTTCTTGGTTTATATCAAAAGAGATACCTTGTTGCAGTTCCATAATGGCATCAACACGTTCTTGCTTTACTTCTTCAGGTACATCATCAACCAGCTGGTGGGCATGGGTTTTTTCTTCGTGAGAATAGGTAAAACAACCTAATCTATCGAAACGCGTTTCTTCTACCCAGTTATACATTTCCTCAAAATCCCTCTCGGTTTCGCCTGGGTAACCACAAATTAAAGTAGTACGCATAGCGATGTTTGGAACTTTAGCACGTATTTCGTTAACAATATCGATGGTTTTTTGCTTGTTAATACCTCTACGCATTGATTTTAGCATATTGTCGGTAATATGTTGCAAAGGCATATCTAAATACTTGCAAATATTCTCACGTTCGTTCATCGCATCTAAAATCTCCATAGGGAAACCAGACGGATAAGCGTACTGCAGTCTAATCCATTCTATGCCGTTCACGTCAGATAACCGTCTTAAAAGCTCATCTAAATTACGTTTGCCATAAATGTCTAACCCGTAATAAGTAAGGTCTTGCGCAATTAAAATTAATTCCTTGGTTCCGTTCGCTGCCAAAATTTTGGCTTCATTTACCAGCTCATTCATGTCTCTAGAAACATGTTTGCCACGCATAAGCGGAATAGCGCAAAAAGAACAAGGGCGATTACATCCCTCGGCAATTTTAAAATAAGCAAAATGCGATGGAGTAGTTAATAAACGTTCTCCAATTAACTCGTGCTTATAGTTTGCACCTAAACTGTGCAATATATTTTGTAAATCGTTGGTGCCAAAAAATGCATCGACATTGGTAATTTCTGATTCTAATTCGGGTTTATATCTTTCAGATAAACAGCCAGTAACAATTACTTTCCCAACTTTTCCTTCGTCTTTTAGCTGGCTATACTGTAAGATGGTATCTATAGATTCTTGCTTTGCATTGTCTATAAAACCACAGGTGTTAATTACAACGATATCGTTTTTGCCCATGCTATTGGCTTCGTGTTCAACAGATAAATTGTTTCCACGCAATTGCCCCATTAGAACCTCAGAGTCGTAAGTGTTTTTTGAACAACCTAAAGTAATAACGTTAATTTTTGGTTTGGCAATTGTTTTAATCTGTTTGTTTTTAGTAATCATATTTTTATATAGCAATGGGAGGGGAGATTTAAAATCAACCCAAAATAAGTATTAGTGCGGGCGTTAAGATTAGCTTTACCGTTTATTTAAAAAGAGAGCTTACAAATTCTTTTTTATCGAAGAGTTGTAGGTCATCCATTTTTTCGCCAACGCCTATGTATTTTACAGGAATTTTAAATTGATCGGAAATTCCAATAACGACACCACCTTTAGCGGTTCCGTCTAATTTAGTAATAGCTAAAGCGTTAACGTCTGTGGCTTCTGTAAATTGTTTACATTGTTCGAATGCATTTTGGCCGGTAGAACCATCTAGTACGAGTAAAATTTCGTGTGGTGCATTGGGAACAACCTTTTGCATTACATTTTTTATTTTACCTAATTCGTTCATCAAACCAACTTTGTTATGTAAACGACCAGCTGTATCAATAATTACAACATCTTCTTTATTTGCAACGGCAGATTGCAAAGTATCAAAGGCTACCGAAGCTGGATCAGACCCCATTGCTTGTGCAACAACTCTAACACCAACGCGTTCGCCCCAAAGCTTAATTTGATCAACAGCGGCAGCTCTAAAAGTATCGGCAGCGCCTAAAACTACTTTAAGATTTTCGTTTTTTAATTTATGGGCAAGTTTGCCAATGGTGGTAGTTTTGCCAACACCATTAACGCCAACAACCATAATTACATAAGGTTTGTGGTCGCCGTATTCGAAAGTTCTAAAATCGTTGCTGTTATTTTCCGCAAGTAAAAGTTGTATCTCATCTCTAAGCAGATTGTTTAATTCTGAAGTAGAAACATATTTGTCTTTAGCAACACGAGCTTGTATACGGTCAATTATTTTTAAGGTGGTAGTAACGCCAACATCAGAAGTTACAAGTACTTCTTCAAGGTTGTCGAGCACCTCGTCATCAACGGTAGATTTGCCGGCAACAGCTTTTGTGATTTTACTAAAAAAACCTTCTTTAGTTTTTTCGAGACCTTTATCTAAGGCTTCTTGAGCCTCAGGAGCAGTTTCTTTTTTCTTGAAAAAATCGAATAAACCCATAATAATGTTTAAATAAAAAAAGCCCTTCCGGTAAACGGAACGGCTTTAATGTTATCTGTTAATAGAATTATTTACTGTGTGTACCAGCAATAGCATCTTTAACGTGATCGTTGTGCACGATAAGTTCTTTGAATGAATAAGCACCAGTTTTAGGTGATTTGTTCATTGTGATAACTTTTGAATATTCTTTACCTGTACCCGTTTTTAGGGTTGCAACTACTTTTTTAGCCATGTCTTTTAAAATTAATGATTGAATGAGGGTTTGTTGGAGTAATAGAATAAAAATTCAATCCTTCAATCAATCTAATCCTTCAATTATTTTATCTCTTTGTGTACGGTTACTTTTCTCAATACCGGATTGAATTTTTTCAACTCTAAACGCTCAGTAGTGTTTTTACGGTTTTTTGTAGAAATATATCTAGACATACCAGGCATGCCACTAGTTTTATGCTCTGTACATTCTAAAATAACCTGTACTCTGTTACCTTTTTTTGCCATTTTTTTTATCTTTTAAGCCGATTTCTCATCGACGAATTATTTACTACAAATATCCTTTTTTCATGAAACGATTAATCGCCTCAGAAATACCGATTTTATTAATGGTTTTAATTGCTGAAGTTGACACTTTTAGTGTTATCCAACGATCTTCTTCAGGAATATAAAATTTCTGAAGCTGCAGATTAGGGTAAAACTTGCGCTTAGTTTTAACGTTCGAGTGAGAAACATTAAATCCCGACATCGCCATTTTTCCGGTTAAATCACAAACTCTTGACATGACTATTTTTTATTATGTTGATTATTCGCTACTTAATTTTTTTAAGAGTGTGCAAATATCAGAAATATTTTTGTAATCAACAACAGTGTGGCTAATTATTTTTTAATTCAATTGTTATATTCCATTCTCCTGCTTCTGAGAGCTCTAGGTCGATGGTCTCTTTTCCACTATTAAGTTTTAATCTAAGCGGAAATTGAACCCCAGTAAGTGTAAAAAGGTTTTTCAACTTTGTTTCTCTAGAAACCTTAATGTCTTCATATTTACCCTTCAAAATATCAATTTTTTCAAAAGCAGGCAGTCTGTCTTCGTCTTTATAACTTCGGTTGCTTTGTAGCACGGTCCCATTTATAGAATTAGAGCTTGGTATGGGGGTTGGAAAACCGAAATGAATATAAACAACATCTTGTTTTGTCTTCTTGTTTTTTCCAAAGGTAACTCGTTCTATATTGGTGGTTTGGCTATGGAGAATAAAATTTTTCCCTTTTTTTAGCGTGTCAGACAGAACTGCTTTTTCTTTCTGCAATGGTGCTGCATGTAGTGTAAGCGTAGAAGCGAATAAGATGATGGAAACGGACAGTAAAAATTTCATATGTTTAAATTAAATGAGAGATATGCTCAAATATAATAAACTTAAATTTATCATTTGCTTTTATCAAATAATTGGACTTTTTGAGACGATTTTGAAGCACTAATCCGTTATTAATTTGTTAAATTAGCAACCACTAAATATAAATATAATGCAGATAACATCATTTGAACAGTACGAGAAGGACTATAAAAGAAGTGTTGATGATCCTGAACAATTTTGGGGCGAAGTAGCACAGAATTATCAATGGCGCAAACCTTGGTTCAAAGTTCTTTCTTGGAATTTCACTGATCCGGAGATAAAATGGTTTGAGGGTGCCAAATTAAATATTACCGAAAATTGCTTAGATCGCCACTTGGCAACCAATGGAGATACACCAGCAATTATTTGGGAACCTAATGACCCAGAGAAAGATAGTGTAACGCTTACTTACAAAATGTTGCATGAGCGTGTTTGTCTTTTTGCTAATGTTTTGAAAAGAAATGGAGCACAAAAAGGAGATCGAATTTGCATTTACATGCCAATGGTACCCGAGTTGGCAATAGCCGTTTTGGCTTGTGCCAGAATAGGTGCTGTGCATTCAGTGGTTTTTGGTGGTTTTTCTGCAAAATCTATTGCTGATAGAATTAATGACGCCGGTTGTAAGTTGGTTATAACTGCCGATGGCGCTTATCGTGGTAATAAACCTATTCCTCTTAAAGAAGTTATCGACGACGCACTTATCGGTTGTCCAACTGTTGAAAAATGTATCGTGTTAACTCATATTCGAACCCCGGTTTCTATGCTAAAAGGTAGGGATGTTTGGTGGGAAGATGAAGTTAAGCACGTAGATGCAATTTGCGAAGCTGAAGAAATGGATGCCGAAGATTTACTGTTCATTTTATACACTTCAGGCTCAACAGGCAAACCAAAGGGGGTGGTGCACACTTGTGCTGGTTACATGGTTTATGCTGGCTATACTTTTAGTAATGTTTTTAATTACAAGCCTGGCGAAGTTTATTTCTGCACGGCAGATATAGGCTGGATAACTGGTCATTCTTATATTGTCTACGGACCATTATCTCAAGGTGCAACTTCAGTGATTTTCGAAGGAATTCCGACCTTCCCAACACCTGGTCGTTTTTGGGATATTGTTGAAAAACACAAAGTGAATACCTTATACACAGCACCAACCGCCATCCGCTCGTTAATGAGCTTTGGCGATGATCCTTTAAAGGGCAAAGACCTAAGTTCTATCAGGGTTTTAGGTTCTGTAGGAGAGCCTATTAACGAAGAAGCTTGGCATTGGTTTGATGAAAAAATAGGTAATGGTAATGCGCCAATAGTTGATACTTGGTGGCAAACAGAAACTGGAGGTATCATGATATCACCTATTGCCACAGTTACCCCAACCAAGCCGAGTTTTGCAACTTTACCGTTGCCAGGTATACAACCTATTTTAGTTGATGAAAACGGAGTGGAAATAAAAGGTAATGATGTTAGCGGTAACTTGTGCATCAAATTTCCGTGGCCAGGCATGTTGCGTACAACCTATGGCGATCATGAACGTTGCAAGCTAACTTATTTCTCTACATACGATAATTTATATTTTACCGGCGACGGCTGTTTGCGTGATAAAGATGGCTACTACAGAATAACGGGAAGGGTTGATGATGTGCTGAACGTTTCTGGCCATAGAATTGGAACCGCCGAAGTGGAAAACGCAATTAATATGCATGCCGGAGTGGTAGAAAGTGCTGTTGTCGGTTATCCGCATGATGTTAAAGGCCAAGGTATCTTTGCATTTGTGATCTATCCAGAAATGCACGGCGAAGCAGAGTTAAGTAAGAAAGATATTTTACAAACGGTTACAAGAGTTATTGGAGCCATTGCAAAACCAGATAAGATGCTATTTGTATCAGGCTTGCCTAAAACCAGATCTGGAAAGATTATGCGTAGGATTTTGAGAAAAATAGCAGAAAATGATACCGCTAATTTGGGTGATACATCAACACTCTTAGATCCTAACGTAGTTCAAGAAATAATTGAAAGTGCAAAAAATGCTTAATCAAAATTTCCAAACAATCGCTTTTGCCATTTGTTACTTTAGTAATTCAACCGAATGTTAAACATTAAAACTAAAGAAAATGGATAAGTTAGAATGGCAAGGAAAGTGGAACGAAATAAAAGGTAAAGTTAAGCAAGCATATGGCGATTTAACGGACGACGATTTGAAGCATGAAGAGGGTAAAGATGATGAGTTGTTGGGTAAATTGCAACAAAAAACAGGAAAAGGAAGAGATGAGTTAGTGAAATGGATTAACTCTTTATAAAAATACAATCCTAAAAAACGAAGCGGTTGACTGTAAAAAGTCAATCGCTTTTTTTATGGTTTTAAAATAATTTATCGCCAATATTTAGCTATCTTTAAAATCTAGTTATAAGCTGGTATTTAGTTGTTTAAACTCATTTATTTGCCGTTAGCTTTTATTTTACGCCTGATGAAGCGAGCTATAGTCTTTACATTTTTCCTTCTTTTTTTACTTGATAGCTATTCGCTAAACGCTGCAGTAGCAAATCCAAACCTCCAATTTTATTTTAAACAATTAGATAACAGAACCGGACTTTCTAACAGTTCGATAAATGCTATTCTTCAAGATAATGAACAATTGCTTTGGGTTGGCACTTGGGATGGCCTAAACCGGTACAGTGGCGCTAATTTTAGTGTTTATAATCACAGTATCGATAATGCCGCCAACAGCATAGGTGGTAACGTTGTTCAGGCAATTAATGAAGATAAAATAGGCAACATTTGGATAAATACCATTGGGGGAGTTTCTCGATATGAGAAAAAAACAGGTAAATTTTATAGATACTTTTATAAAACTGCGATTTCAAAAAGAGTTAGTGAAAATGAATTTGAAATTGCTATAAATCCCAAAGGCGATGTTTTCTGTTACGGCACCGACGGATGGCTGAGGAAATATCATAATGATAAAGATTCGTTTATCGAATTTCAGAAAATCGAGAGTAAATCAGCAATTGTAAAAATGGCTTTCCACGGCGGTTTGTTGTGGTGCTTGAATAGCGTTGGGCAGCTTAACGCTTTTGAAGTTGGCCAAAAAGGTTTACTGCTCAAACAGAATTTTAGAAATGCCAATAAAATAAGTAGTTTTTTTGAGGTCAACGGACAAATTATTTATAGTGTAAACGATACGCATTATCTAATAGACCGCAATTTTAAGCAATCCTCGCTTAATATCTCAAAGAAGAGGATCAAATCCATCGTTTATTATCAATCCAACTATATCATCGCATGGGAAAATCAAGGTGTTAGTATTTATGATGAGTATTTCAGGCCATCTAATTTTTTAAAAAGCGATTTAAATAAGCTGGAAAACTTAAAGTTATCTACCCTAAAAGTGGGTAACGACGAAATATTATGGGTTGGCACAGATGGTAACGGACTGATTCAAATTTATCCGAAGAGAAATTATTTTGGCTTACTAACTGATTTTGATAGTAAGGCAATGAATAAGCCAACCAGAGCATTTTCTGAAATAGACGGAAATCTTTGGGTGGGTACTAAAGGAAATGGAATTTTAATTTATAACGATTTTTGGCAACATGCTGGCAAAAACAAAAATCAGCAAAAACTTGATGTTACAAACGGGTTAACTAACAATTCTGTATTTGCTATCAAAAAAGGAATAGATGATTTAGTTTATTTAGGTACTGATGGCGATGGAATTTCAATATACAACCAGAAAACAAAAAAAGTTGTTCAATGGAAAGATATAAAAGGTACGGCCAAATTAACCCATTTTAAATCTGTTTATGCAATAATTCAAGATAAAGACAGTTCAGTTTGGTTAGGTACAAGTGGTTATGGCTTACTGCATCTCAAGCTGAAGAACGTTGACAATCAGTATTTGGAAGTTGCCAGTTTCAAACAATATTTGTCATCAGCAAAAGAAAAAAACGGGCCAGCCAATGACATTATCTACGCCTTAGCCAGAGGAAAGGACAGTAGGCTTTGGATAGCTTGCAGATATGGAGGGCTTAGCGTTTTTGATACAAAAAAGAAATCATTTAAAACCTATAAAGCTTTAGGTTCTCCGGGTAGTTTGTCGCATAGCGATGTACTGTCGCTTTATTACGACTCAAAAGACAGGCTGTGGATTGGCACAAGTTTCGGGCTAAATATGCTCACCTTAACACAGTCTAAAGCAGATGAGCCAGTTTTTAGCAATATCACCACAGAAAATGGATTGCCCAACAATACCATTCATGCGATACAAGAGGATGAACTAGGAAAGATTTGGCTTAGCACAAATAGAGGTTTAGCTAAATTAAATCCAACAAATAATGCGATAGCGAATTATTTAGAAAGTGATGGTTTGCAAAGCAATGAGTTTAGTGATGGCGCAGTTTACAGAACAGCAAATAATGTGCTGTTATTTGGCGGTATTTACGGATTCAATTTTTTTAATCCGAAGTTTATAACAGGCAACGCCAAACAGCCTAATCTTTTTATTTACGATCTTCAATTTGGTGGCAAAGCTTTGCAAAATAATCAGTTTTTAATTGTTAATGCCGAAAGCAAGCAATTTCAGTCCTACGAAATAGAACGTAAAAATAACTTTTTCCAATTTTCTTTTAACGCACTAAATTTTTTTAATGCATCAAAAAGTGAATTTGCCTACAAATTAAAAGGGCTAGACCAAGCCTGGAGATTTAGCGGCTCTGATGGTAAGATAGCTTACTACAATATCCCGCCAGGAAATTATGATTTATTGGTTAGATGGAGTAATGGAGAAGGCGTTTGGACCGAAGATGTGATTGCACTACATATTGATGTTAGCCAGTATTTTTGGTTAACAATACCTGCTTATATCTGTTACTTCCTATTGTTGGCAGCATCGGTTTATGCATTTCACCTTTACAGAAAAAATAAGCTCGAAATGAAATTCAAGCTTGAACGTGAAACGCTGTTTAGGCAGAAAGATGATGAAATTCATCGTCAACGAATTAATTTTTTTACGAACATTGCTCATGAAATTCAGACTCCATTAACCTTAATTTTAGGGTCGGTTGAGCATTTTATACAAAAGCAACATGAGCCATCGCCGTTGGCAGAAAGGAGCAATTTCTTGTCGTTGGTACATCAGCATACCGCTAGGTTGACCTATTTAGTGCAACAACTATTAGAGTTTAGAAAAGCCGAAGCTGGTTACGTTAAACGTAACGACGATTATTTGGATATTTCGAAGATGCTGCTCGGTTTAACACAGCTTTTTATGCCCGTTGCTGAGAAAAACAACCAGGTTTTTGTGAGAGAAATACCTAAAGATATTGCTAGTTTTATTGACAAGGATAAATATGAGAAAATTTTGTTTAACCTTCTTTCCAACGCTTTTAAATATACCGATGCTGGAGAATCAATTTTATTTAAGGTAGATTTTGAAAAGGAAACCAATACCTTGAAAACTATCGTAGCTAACTCTGGTAGTAAACTAAAAGAAACCGAATTAGCAGACCTTTTTACCGAATTTCATGTTGGTAACGACAATCAGTTTGAAAAGTTTAGTACTGGAATTGGACTAGCTTTTACAAAAGAATTGATTAGTATTTTAGATGGAGATATCCAGGTTTATTTAAAAGACGGATGGATTTATTTCGATTTTATCTTACAGCTTAACAGCATAAATGAAGGTAAAAGCGATGAGGTTGTTACTTCTACACCGTCTTACCTTTTTGAATCTATTTTAAAGCCTTACGAGCAAGACGAGGTTGAAACGATAATAGAAGGAAACAAAAATACTTTAATTGAAGATTTGCAGGAGAAGGCCGAACATAGCGTTTTAATTGTTGAAGATGATGTTGCACTTAGGTTTTTACTTAAAAATATACTTAAAGACCAGTACAATGTTTACGAAGCAGAAAATGGACAAACAGCTTTAGAATTTCTTAAACATAATATGCCGAGCATTATTATTAGCGACGTGATGATGCCAGATATGGACGGTTTAGCATTTTGTAAATATGTAAAATCCGCTCCTGCAACTAATAATATCCCTTTTATTCTGTTAACTGCAAGAGGAAGCGATGAGCAAAAAACTGAGGGCTACGAAATCGGTGCCGATGCTTATATTCCTAAACCGTTTCATATAAATTATCTAAAAGTTAGGATAAGAAAACTTTTAGAATACAGAAAAAGAATGGACAACTTGATTAAGGATGGCAATATCAATAATCACTTTGTGAACGTAGATTTAGAGCAAGGCGACAAAGAATTTTTAAACGCTTTGGTAAAAGCTGTAGAGCAAAATTTAGCAGAGCCAGATCTCGATGCTTCTAAACTAGAAGAAGCTTTACATATAAGCAAAATGCAGTTGTACCGTAAATTAAAAACCTTAGCAGGTATGACCCCATCGGAGTTTATAAAACGCATACGTTTAAAGCACGCAGCTATGTTATTGCAAAGCTCTAAACTAACCGTTTCTGAAATTTTTTACAGAACTGGCTTTAACAACAAATCATACTTTTTTAGAGAGTTTAAAAAAATCTATCATTTAGCACCTAATGATTACAGGCTAAAACAGCATGACGGTAGTGCAACTTCAGAAATACTGTAAAAACTGTGTTTGTTAGCTCTAAATGCAATAATAGTGAACTAAAATGTTACTATAGTGCACTACTATACACCGTATCAAATCTAAATTTGTTGTAATCAAATATAAATCAGATGAAAAAAAACAGACGTTCCTTCGTAGCGTTGGTTATCTTGATTTTGTTGGCGACTGGCTTTTCTAGTTATGCGCAAACAAAAGTTACAGGTAAAGTAACCGACGAAACAAACCTTCCGATTCCTGGGGCAGTAGTTATGCAAACAGGTACAAAAAATCAAGTAGCCACCGATGTTAATGGTATGTATAGCATTACCTTGCAGGCAGACGGTGCACAATCAATCACGATTAGCTACATGGGTTACACCGCTATTACGCAAGCGTACGGTGGCTCTCCAATTAACGTTTCTCTTAAACCGAGTGCACAAAACTTAGACGAAGTAGTGGTTTTAGGTTATACGGCGCAAAAACGCGGTACCGTAACTGCTGCCGTAACTAACGTTAATATGGCCGATTTATCTAAAACCAGAATTGTTGATGTTGCACAAGCCTTACAAGGACAGGTAGCCGGCGTATTCGTGGCAGCTAATACTGGCGCTCCGGGCGATGGTATAAAGTTGCGTATTAGGGGTGAAGGTACTTTAGGCAATAACGATGTATTATATGTTATAGACGGAGTGCCAACTAGGGATATCTCGTTCCTTAATCAGAGTGATGTTGCCTCAATGACAGTTTTAAAAGATGCTGCTGCTGGAGCAATTTACGGATCTAGAGCAGCAGGCGGTGTTGTAGTAATTACCACAAAAAGCGGTCAGGCTGGTAAAGCGACAGTTAATGTAGAGTATTTCCAGGGCTTCCATACTGCTACAAACTTGCCAGAGATGTTAAATGCCGATCAATACTTAACTGTAAAAGATAGAGCTTGGCATAATACTTTAGGCAACGCAGCAAATGCTGTGAGCCCTTATCAGGCTGCTAGAAGTAGAACTGATTTAGCTGACACCGATTGGTTAGATGAGTTATTTGAAACTGGTAAATCTAAAAACCTACAATTATCTGTTAACGGCGGTAGCCAAGATGTACAATATTTAATTTCATCTGGTTACTATAAGCAAGATGGTATAGTTGTAGAAAACAAAGATGTTTTTGAGCGTTTTAACTTTAGAGCTAACGTAAATGCAAATGTAACAGACCGTTTTAAAGTAGGTACAAACTTGCAGTTAAGTTATGCCAAGCAAGATAAATTGTCTTCTAGTGGTGATGTTCCGGGAATTATCAGGCATGCATTGTTGCGCCCGCCAGTTTTAGGTGTTTACAAAAGTGTTACCGATCCAACTTATTCGGCGGCTAATCCTTTTACAGATTTACCTTTTTATACTGGTAACAATAGTGGCTGGGATAAAAATTTTGAATTTAGTTCTAACCCAATTGCAATTGTACATTTTACTAATGATAAAAGAAAAACTTTCCAAACTTTTGGTAACGTTTATGCCGAATATTCTTTCTTAGAAGACAAATCATTGAAATTTAGATCAAATGTAGGTGTTGATATCAGTTTTTCTCACAACAAAAACTTTGCGCAAAACTTTGGCGATGACAACGACAATGATCCGACAGAACTGTTTCCAGGAATGGGGCGTAATAACAAACCAAACAACTTGGACGAAAACCGAGGAGAGGTGATGACCTTTACTTTTAGTAATACATTAAACTACGCTAAAATTTTTAACGGCAAACATAATGTCAACTTCCTTTTAGGAACAGAAAATATTAGTAGCAAGAGCTCTGCTATTGGTGGTAGCCGTCAGAACTTTAACAAAAGTACTTCTGGTTTCCAATACTTAGACTATGGAAGTTTAACTAATATCTATAACTCTGGTTCGGCAACAGGTTTCGATCTGGTTTCGTTCTTCGCAAGTGGTACTTATGGTTTCAACGACAAGTATTTCGCAACTGCAACGTTAAGAGCTGATGGTTCTTCTCGCTTTGGTCCAAACAACAAATGGGGTTATTTCCCTTCTGCATCTGCTGGATGGTTGGTTTCGAACGAAGATTTCATGAAAGATGTTTCGTGGGTTAGCAATTTAAGATTAAGAGGTAGCTGGGGTATAGCTGGTAACCAGGAAATTCCAAATAATGCTTACGAAACCTTGGTTTCTGAGTCGGGCGGCGTAGTAAATATTGTAAGATATGGTAATCCTGATATTAAATGGGAAACTACAACGCAAACTAACGTTGGTTTGGATATGGGTATCCTAAAGAATAAATTATCATTTACTGCCGACTATTTTGTTAAAAAAACAGACGATATCTTGTTAACTGTTGGCTTGCCAGCTGTAGCGGTAGGTGTAATTGATAGAACTTACGTTAACGCAGGTGAGGTTACCAATAAAGGTTTCGAGTTTGGTTTAAACTTCCAAAATTCAGATCATCAGTTCAAATACAATGTTAATGCAAACTTTGCTACGCTTACAAATCGTGTTAATAAATTACAAGAGTTTGTAAAAAACATCACTAACGATGCAACGCATACAAAAACAGAAGTTGGACAACCATTAAACTCTTATTTTGGTTTAGTATTCGATGGTATTTACCAAAATGCTGGCGAAGTAAGCAGTCATTTGTTTTCTAACCCTAATGGTAGTTTGCCAGGTGACATCAGATTTAAAGATTTAAATGGCGATGGACAGATTAATGCTGATGACAGAACGTACATTGGTAATCCAATTCCGAAATTAACTTACGGTCTTGCCTTTTCATCATCATTTAAAAAGTTTGATTTTTCATTCTTAATTCAAGGTGTTAACGATGTTGATGTTTATAACGATCTAAAACAAATTATCAATTTTGATAGCCGTCCGTTTAACTCAATGACCTCTGTCTTAAACAGCTGGAACGGCGAAGGAACTAGCAACACGTTACCACGTTTAACTTTTAATAACAATGGCGGTGGACAGGTTTCTAGTGTTTTTGTAGAAGATGCATCTTATGTGCGATTGAAAAATATCGAACTTGGTTACACTTTCGATATTAAAAAAGCAGGATTTAAAAACATCAGATTATATGCGTCTGGACAGAATTTATTCACTATTACCGACTACTCAGGTTTAGATCCAGAATCTACATCTTTAATAGATAAAGGAACTTACCCTCAGTCTAAAGCATTTATACTAGGCTTAAAAATTGGTCTATAAATAACTATTTAAGAATATTTATTATGAAAAAAATAGCATTAGCAGCCTTAGTAACAACAGTTGTTGCTTTTACAAGTTGCGAAAAACAGCTAACTCAAGATCCGATTGGGCTTACAACGCTCGAAGAGACAAACTCTACACCAACTTTGGGTACAGTGGAAACATCTGTAAACTCATCATATCAGTTATTATCTAACCGATTAAACATCCTAGCGCAATGGGATTGGGCAGGTGGCCTGGTATTTCAAAACGATTTGGTTCTACAAGATATCGCATCAGATGATGCAGAGAAAAAATGGAATCCAGACGGCGATCAGCCTTGGATGGACGACATCAATAATTTCACTTTCACCTCTACTAATGGAGGCCCAAATGGTTTATGGAAATACAACTACGAGGGAATTAAAAGATTGAACATAGCAATTGAGTTGTTAACAAAATCTGATATTGAAGCAATTACAGGCATAACCACTGCTAGAAAAAATCAATTATTAGGCGAGGCTTACTTCTTACGCTCTTATTATTACTTCTCTTTAGTTACCAATTTTGGTGGCGTACCTTTAATTTTAGGTTCGGTAAAAAACTATCAAGAAGCTTTCGATGTAGCGGTTAAAGCAGAGCCTGCTGTAGTTTGGGACAGAATAAAAGCCGATTTAGCGTTAGCTAAACCATTATTGCCTAATGCAAAATTCAGTTCTACTACAGAAAAATGGAGAGCTTCAAAAGGTGCGGTTATCGCTTTGCAAGCTAAGGCAGCTTTATACACACAAAAGTGGGATGAAGTAGTAACTTTAGTTACCGAGTTGCAAGGATTAAATTTTTATAGTCTTAATGCAAACTATTTCGACAGTTTTAACCAGACGAAAGAATTTGCGGAGAACGAGAATATTTTTGTTTACGATCATCAAAGCAATACAAACCCGAGAAGCGGAAACGGAATTTGTGCACCACTTGGCTGGGGATTTTTTGCGCCGAGTACAAGTTTCTTAAATGCTTTTGAGGCTAACGATCCAAGAAAATTATATACCGTTAATACCGCCGATCAAAATCTGAACAAGATTTTAGGAAGCACAAACGGTGCTAACAAAGGAAATGACGATGCCGCAAATAATAAAATCTACATCCGCTTTGCTGATGTGTTGCTTTGGAAAGCAGAAGCTTATTTAGAAACAAATCGCCTTCCAGAAGCAATTGCTATTATTAACAGCATTAGAGCTAGAGCAAGAACTAGTGTAACTGTAGCCGGAACATTGCCACCGGCGGGCACTTTGGCAGACAGACCAGCATCTACAGATAAAGCAACTGTTAAAGATTGGTTGATTAAAGAAAGACGTGTAGAATTAGGTTTTGAATCTCAGCGAATGTTAGATTTGAAAAGATGGGGAATTGCTAAAGCGGTTTTAACTGCAGCAGGCAAAAACTATCTTGATAAACACAATCTATATCCAATTCCGCAGGGCGAAGTTGATGCATCTGCAGGTTTGCTGAAACAAAATCCAGGTTACTAATAAATACCAGCTTTAAAGCTTTAAAACTTTAAGCTGGTTATTCTTTCATCTTTATTTTACATGCCGTTTTCTTGGCAGATAGAACCCTATTATCCAATTTTTTATGACAGATAGCGCTAAAAGATTCCAGCAGAACCCAATATTGTCTCCCATAGATTTACAGCCAAGTAGAAGTGGTTTGGAGATTGCATGTTTGCTAAACCCCGGAGTTTTTACTTTTCAAGATAAAACCTGGTTACTAATTAGAGTTGCCGAAAGGCCAAAACAGGTTGAAGGTGTAATATCATTTCCTGTTTTAAAAGGCGATGGAATTGAGATAATCGAGATTGCCAGCAATGATCCAGATTTGATAGCAACAGATCCAAGGGTAATCAATTACAAGGGTGTTGATTACCTAACAACCTTATCTCATTTACGCTTAGTTTGTAGCGATGATGGTAAAAGCTTTTATCAACCAGAGGGATATCCTTTGTTGCAAGGCGAAGGTGCTGATGAATCGTTTGGTATAGAAGATTGTCGGGTTACTTTAATAGAAGGAACTTATTACTTAACGTTTACCGCAGTTTCTGCGCATGGCGTTGGCGTGGGTATGCGAACCACGAAAGATTGGAAGACTTTCGAAAAACATGGAATGATCATCCCGCCGCATAATAAGGACTGTGCCATTTTTGAAGAAAAAATTAACGGTAAATTTTATGCCTTGCATCGCCCAAGTAGTGTAGATTTAGGCGGAAACTATATTTGGTTGGCCGAATCTCCAGATGGAATACATTGGGGTAAGCATAAGTGCATTATAAAAACACGTAAAAACAGTTGGGATAGTAAAAGGGTAGGTGCAGGGGCTGCGCCAATTAAAACAGATAAGGGCTGGTTAGAAATTTATCATGGCGCTAATGCAGAACATCAGTACTGCTTAGGTGCATTTTTGATGGATTTAAACGATCCATCTAAAGTAATAGCGCAAAGTAATGAACCCATTATGCGTCCGGTTGAGCAGTATGAACTTTCTGGCTTTTTTGGCCAAGTTGTATTTACTAACGGCCATGTGGTAAATGGTGATAAGCTGACCATTTATTATGGTGCTGCAGACGAGTTTGTTTGTGCTGCGGATTTTTCAATTCAAGAAATATTATCATCCTTAACCTATCAAAATGCTTAGTAAACTAAAAACTGAAATTTCGCATTTCAAAAGTCAATCCTATAATTTTAGGGTACTAACGCTAACAAATCTTATCTATAGCATTGTTCTACCGGTAATAGATATTTTTGTAGCTGCCTATGTAATGCGTAGCTCAAACGATCCGGTAAAGGTGGTCATCTATCAACTTACTATTTATACAGGTATACCACTTACGTTTTTTCTTAACGGCTATTTGCTTCGTAAATTCTCTATCAAAACCTTATACTCGTTAGGTATGATGTTAAGCGGAATATCTATGATGGTAATGATGTCTTTAACCACTCTAGATAATACAGGGATCGGCATTGCCGGATTAATTATGGGAATGTCTTTTGGGTTTTACTGGGCCAATAGGGATTTCTTGGCTTTAGCCATGACAAATGATGACAACCGAAATTATTACTACGGTTTGGAAACATTTTTCTACACCATTATAGCAGTAGTTATTCCGGTGCTAATTGGTTGGTTTATTGAGTTATATGCCGGAACCGGCGATGCAGGATTGGCCTATAAGATTGTTACTGGTTTTGTATTTGTTGTTACGGTTTTCGCCTCAATAATGTGTTATAGAGGCAATTTTACCAATCCAACGGAGAAGAAATTTGTATTCTTTAAATTCGATCCGTATTGGTATAAATTGTTAAGATTAGCATCATTAAAAGGTTTGGTGCAGGGGTTTTTGGTTACGGCACCAGCCATGCTAATTATGCTATTAGTTGGTAAGGAAGGAGCGTTGGGAACCGCACAATCTATTGGTGCAATTATCGCTGCCATTGCTATGTACATCATTGGTAGAAATACTTCTCCTAAGCATAGGTTATACGTATTTGGAGCCGGTTTGCTGCTTTTTGCATTGGCTGCAATTATAAACGGAATATTATACAGTAGCACCGGGGTAATTCTATTCATGTTATTTTTGTTATTGGCAAAACCTTTACTAGATTTAGCTTATTTCCCAATTCAGTTTAGTGTAATAGATATTCTAACCAAAAAAGAAAAACGTAGCGAATTTGCTTACATCCTAAATCACGAAGCTGGCCTGTATGTGGGCAGATTGATTGGTGCCGGTACTTTCTTAATATTAGCTTACAGTTTCTCTGTAGAAATCGCTCTGCGTTATGCTATTGTAATTGTTGCCTTGTTGCAACTGTTATCTTATTGGGTTGCAAAGGATATTATAAAACAAGGTAAGATTGAAAATATAATTGAAGCACCGCCCGTAAATAACGAAGAACCAAATTTAACTTTACCTCTTACCGACTAATTTCGACCGACGATGAAAAAAGCATCAAATTTTTTATTAGCACTTACTTTAATATTGAGTTGCAGCGTTGCAACGGCCCAGGTTAAACAATTAAGTTTGAGTAGGGTAGATGAGATGGCAGATTTGCCACAGCCATTAAAGATCATAGACTACAAAAAACTTAGTTTAGATTTTGATCGTAAGATTTATGATTTTAAGGCCAAAGGCGATTATTGGCCAATGGTTTGGTTGGACAGTACTAATAAAAATTTCAAGCAAACTGCCTTAGGTATGTATACCGCCGTAGGCGATGTGAGACAAGGCCTTAAAAATAATAAAGGTATGTTTCATGAAGCTTTGGCAAATATGGGCGCTGTTATGGGCGCTAGTTTGGTAGGCATTAATAAAAGTAACCAAAATGGGATGAACTATGTGGCAATGCTAAAAAATTATTTTAATAGCGACACGAAGTGGAATATTATGATGAATAACACTGCACCAGAAGTAGCGCTTTTGGGAGGTGGTTACGGAAGAGATTGGTGGTATGATGTTTATCCAAATGTGTTGTTTTATGCGGTTTACGAGCAATATCCAAATGAAAAAGATTTTACTATGATGGCTAAAAGTATTGCTGAAAAGTTTTACAAGGCAGATTCGGTATTAAATGGCGATTATAACTATTCGTTTTTTGACTATGCAAATATGAAGCCCATGAAAAACCAGATTTGCCTACAACAAGACGCCGCCGCTGGACATGCATGGGTACTTTATGCTGCTTACAAAAAGTTTGGAGATAAGCGCTACTTAAAAGGTGCGATAAATGCAATGACGGCTTTAGAAAAAAACACCATCAATCCAACGTACGAACTTTTAATGCCTTTTGGCGCTTATTTAGCGGCAAGAATGAACGTAGAACAAGGTACAAATTTTGATGTGCAAAAACTTTTAGCGTGGACATTTGACGGTACAGCTATTTGCCGTGAAGGTTGGGGCGTTTTAACTGGGAAATGGAATGGTTACGATATCTCAGGTATTGTAGGGAGTACGGTAGATCATGGTGGTTACGGGTTTTTAATGAATACTTACGATGCTGCTTGGCCTTTAGTTCCTTTAGTTAAATATAGTCCGGCTTATGCAAATGCAATTGGTAAGTGGATGCTTAATGCAGTAAACGCATCAAGGTTTTTCTATCCGCAGTATATGCCAGCCGAGCATCAAACAATACCGAATTACGCAACGGTTACCAAAGGAGTAATTGCTTACGAAGGCATTGCGAAAAGTTCTACCTTTGATACATTATACCAAGACTTAAAAGCTCCGGTTGCGCAAGGCGATGGACCAAAATGGGTTCCAGGTAAAAATCCAGCAGTATCTCAGTTCAGTGTTTATGGCAGTGGCCATGTTGGTATTTTCGGTAGCATCGTATCAACAACAAATATCGATGGAATCTTAAAGTTAGATGTGCTTGCTACAGATTTTTATAAAGACAAATCCTATCCAACATACCTCGTATATAACCCTTACAAACTAGCAAAAACAGTTGTTTATAAAACAAAAAGCGCAAAAAAAGTTGATTTGTATGATGCGGTTGCTCAGAAATTTATAGCTAAAAACGTTGTTGGAAAGGCCAATGTTTTAATTGCTAAAAGCGCTTCGGTTTTAATTGTAGAAACCCCCGCTGCTAGCAAAATTACAAAAGCAAATGGCAAAACATTAGCCAATGGAGTAGTGATCGATTTTAATCATTAACAAAGAATAATAAAAATCTGAAGCGATTGGCGTGTAAAGGCCAATCGCTTTTTTATGGGTTTTGTTTTGGCTTAACCTCAAAATTTTGTTCGGCATAAATCACATCCTTATTGCTAACGCCCTGCATAATTACTTTAAACCTACCCGTAATGTCGCTGGTGTAAAAGCTTAAATCGGCTTTTTCTTTACCTTTTAATACGATTCCGTAATTCCAATAAAGCGTAGAGAAAAAAGCAGGCTCTTGCGGATTTTTATAGTCGTTTAGATAGAACTCTTTTTGATACCTAATCCCATCAAATTTCAAGAAACTTTCTTCTGTTTCTGCAAAAACTTTACACTCTCTATAAGGGCCATTACTACCAGCATAGGTTGTTCCCGGCACGGGTTGCGTGTTTCCCGGGCTTCCATTCGTATGATTTTTGCAATTTAATATATTGTACATACAAACATAATCGCCGCAGGCATTGGTACCAGAAACGCCTTGTAAGTAGTTAAAGGAACTATTGTTTTTGTTTGAAATTACAACTTCTTTTAATCTAATTGCTTTTTCGTTTCCTTTTAAAACCAATTGTGCATTATTGGTTAAGTTAGATGGTATAATAGATTGCGTAAAAGTTTCCGTTTTAGCTAGTGCCGATGTTTTAGCAATAAACTGATCTTCTACCTTAATTCTAAAAGCATCCTTGTTGTTTTCATTAACAAACAAAAACATTTTTTTTCCATATTCTGCTATAAAATCTGGATGGTAGAGATTAAAAACACCCGTTAAATCTGTTAAACCAATCCTTATTTGTTCATCTCCGAAAGCACCTATTTTAACTGGTGTTTTCCATGGCTTGTTATTTCTTGTAATAGTTGTAGTTATCTGTAAGCTGTCTTTTTTGTTATCCGCTTCGGTTGATGGCAAATCTTGCCAAGTATATCTTCTCCACCCTTTTACCAAAAGAATTTGCTCCATGTAATCTTTGTCCTTAATTGGAATTCCTCTTAGGTTGGTTGGCATATTCTTTAGCTGGCTTTTTAAGTAAGTGTAACTCTCTATGTCATTTGTTTTTTTAAGCTCTAACCTATTTTCTTGTATAACCGCAACAGACACAAAAGCATTCTGTGTACTATCTGGCAATTGCAAACTTAAATTTACCTTTTCACGCTGGTTGTAAAATGGTTTGTCTACAGCGAGGTTCAGCTTCTCGTTCTCATCATAATGCGCAAAAAATAAGCGTTCAGCTACTGGTCGATTTAGTGTATCAGAAATTGTTAAGGTAATTAAGCCCTTTGGCACATCTGTTAGCGCTATTTTAACCGATCTGGTTTTGTATTCCATATCAAATGGGATGAAAAGAAAACTTTCCTCAAAATTGTGCAACCTGATGTTAAATTTATAAGAAGCATTGCTTTTCATTACAAATTGAACAGAATCTTTTACAACGGATTTTTCCATGTTAAGCACTAGCCCATTAGCTAAAGCTTTTGGCAAATGGTAAATACTATCTACCAAGTTATCATGTACGAGTTTAACAGCATAATTAGCATCTTTTTCCACCAGTAACTTAAATTTTCCGATGCCATAGCTACTTGTTTCAATGGTGTCAATTACCTGATTGTTTTTATATAAAAAAGCCTTTAAAGCAACGGGCAACTTTTGTGGGTCGGTAACTTCCCAAGCAACATTATTGGTTAAGCCTGTAACCAGATTTCCGCTTTCGGGATAAAATTTTACGTTGGCTTTTACAGTCGGTTGCGGAATTGCCAGACTAACAAAACTACTATCGTTTAAGTATTTTAATTTTACGTATAAATTCGGATCTAGTAAATCGGGTTGATTTGGTAAATTTAATAGTAGTTGGCTTGAAGCATCCGTTTTAACCGTTTTGTTAACGTTACCATATCTATAGTTTATGGTAGCAGGTTTAGCCAAAAATCTATTTTCGGCAGTTGTTAGGGCGATAAGGACTTTATGGTTTTGTGTGTTGGATGTCGCCTTTTCTGTTAAACTTACGTTGGCTTTAAAAGCAGGCTCTATATTTGTTTTTAAAGTAATAGCCTGTTTAAAAATTAGCTCTGGCTTTTTGTTCAACATTTTATCCGTATAAACCAGAAAATGGTAATTTCCTGTAGCAATTGAGTCTGGAATTACTATACTGCCGAAAGATAAACCATCCTGCATTACAAATTTATCTTGTTTTATAACAGTAGTGTCTAAATCGCGAATTAGCGCTACAGCCATAATTTTGTGCTCATTAAATTTGAAAATGCCGGGTTTTACAACGTAGCCCGTAAAGTAAACCGTTTCGTTGTTTGAATAAATTGTTTTATCGAAATGCACAAACAAGTTTGTGCTAGGGTTGGTAGCACGATTTAGATGCATCTTTTGTGCCACTAGATCTTGAGCCAGACAAAGGTTTTGACAAAAAAGGGCCAGGACTAAAACGTATATAATGCGCATAGCCTAAAATAGCTGTTTTTATTTAAAATTAAAATTGCAACCTAATTTGCAAGATGAGCGGCTTTGTTGCAGAAGCCCTTGTAAACTAAACCCGGTAGTAGCGAACACGACCCCGATTTAATCGGGGGAGTAAAGCGGATAACGGGGCTGCAGAAAATAGGATTGCCAACTTTCGTTTTCAAAAAAAAAGCGACCTTCATTTCTGAAAGTCGCTTAAAGCAATTAAGTCTTTGCTTCTTTATTTTTGCTGTTTAATCTTTGTTCATTTATAAAACTAGTAGCCAAACAATTGCTCTAAAGTTAGCGTAGTAACAGTGCCAAATTTTTGCATATCTTCTTGTTTTACTTTTTTATCTGAAGCTACAATTAGATAAGTGTAAGGTTTGTTAGCTACTTTTTGCGCATGAAAATCTTTAATGGTTGCAAAAGTTATAGGCTTTAATTCTCTGTACATATCAATTCTAGAATCGTAATCGTAGCCTAATTTCTTATCTGCAAAATAATAAGTGAAAACGCCGTCTTTTGTAACTCTGTTAGATTCCAAATAGCTTAAAACGTTGTTTTTAGCACCATCAAAAGATTTGTCGCTTTGTGGTAATACGTTTAACAGCTCGTTCATTCCGTTAACCGCATCTGTCATTTTATCTGCTTGGCTGCCTACGTAGGCAATCATGCTATATTGCTTGTCGGCTTTATCTGGTTTAACATATTGGGCAAATGTAGAGTAGGCCAATGCTTTAGACTCTCTGATGGTTTGGAATACGATTGAACCCATACCACCACCAAAATAGTTGTTAAACACCTCTATGTTTGCTCCGTCTGTTTTGTTGTACAAGCCTGTGTTTCTTAACCATCTAATTTCAGACTGCACCATGTCATAGTTGGCGAAATAAACTTTGTTAGCATCTTGCGTAGTATAAGTATAAACTTTTGCCGGTGCCGCAGGCGTAAATTCTTTTGGCAATAAATGCTGTTTTTTGATATCTGCACTAAAAGATGTCAAATCTTTAGGGCCATAATAAGTTATGGTATGCTCGTAATTGTTAAGGTTTTTTAGTGTATAAATTAAATCTTCAGATTTAATATTTTTAACCTCATCGTTACTTAATACGTTGTTAAACGGGTTAACCGCACCGTATTGCGCATAAGAAGTTAAGCCATTCATTATCTGGCCTTTGTTTAGCTTGTTGTTCTCGCGATTTTTAAGGATCGTAGATTTTAGGTTTTCCAATGCTTTTTCGTCCGCTTTAACATTTGCGAAAATGTGCTCAACCAAACTTACAGCTTTATCAAAATTTTCTTGTAAACCGCTAATGTTTATGTAAGTATTTTCTGCACCAACACTAAGATTATAAGTACAGGCAATATCGTAAAATGCTTTGCTTATTTCTTCTGCTGTATATTTATCGGTACTTAAAAATGGCAGGTAAGAAGAAGCATACGATAACAATTTGTAGTTATTAGCGCCAATGTTAAACCTATAGCTCATTCTAAAAATAGAATTATCAACGTTTTTGGTGGTTAATACATCAGCTACGCCAACTTTGCCAAAGGCGATATCTTTTTTATAGTCGATAAACTTAGGCGCAATTGGTTTTACTGGAGATTCGATAATGTTTTTAACAAAATCTGAAGTTAAATTTCCGTTTGCGTTAATTGGCGTAATAGTTGGTTTTTCTACCTTAACGGTGTTTTTATCTTCGCCTTTGTGTTTGTAACCTATAATATAATTGTCTTTAAAAAACTGGTTAGCAAAAGCAACTACTTGCGCTTTAGTAATTTTGGCAGTTTCGTCTATGCTAGCTAAACTTTTGTTCCAATCGTTACCACGACTGATTACAAATTGGTTAGAGAAAATCTCAGCTCTGTTATTATTGTCGTCAAAAGCTTGTAAGAAACTTAATTTTTGGTTGGCAACGATTGCTTTCAACAAGCCTTCGTCAAACTTGCCCGCTTTTAACAACTCAACTTGCTCTAGCAAAAGTTTTGCTGCTTGGTCTAAAGTTTGGCCTTGGCGTGGTTGTGCAGAAAGGTTAAATACACCATAATCTTTCATTTGCTGATAGCTTGCACCCGCTCTCTGCGTTTTTTGCTGTTTGTTAAGATTAATGTCTATTAAACCAGCTTTTCCATTAGTTAAAATGCTTTTAATTAGATCCAGCATTAGGCTTTGAGGCGTATTATCTGCATAACCGCGATAGTAAATTTCTACAGCTTCTGCACTTGGGCCGTAAACATCAACTTTTTGAATGCCCGTTAAAGGTTTTTCTGGTGCCGGGTTGTATAGCGAAACCGGTTTAGAAACCATGTATGCAAACGTTTTATCAACCTTTTTAATCATCTCATCTGGATTAAAATCTCCAGTAAATATGGCTGCCATGTTATTAGGTACATAATACTTATTGTAGTAGTTTCTAATTTCTACTAACGACGGATTTTTTAAATGCTCAATTGTACCAATGGTAGTTTGCTGACCATAGTTATGCGTAGGGAAAAGCAATTCCATCATCTGCTCGTCCAGTTTATTTCCGTCGTTATCTAAACCTCTGTTTTTTTCTTCGTAAACTGCTTCTAATTCGGTATGGAAAATACGGAAAATTGGTTTACGGAAACGCTCGCCCTGAATGGCCAAAAATCTGTCGATAGAGTTAGATGGGAAACCTTCGTTGTAAACTGTTTCCTCGTACCAAGTATGTGCGTTAGAAGAGTTGCCACCTATAGCAGCAATCATTTTGTCGTACTCGTTAGCAATAGAAAAATTAGATGCTTCGCCAGATGTTTTGTCTATTTCTTTGTAGATTTCTTTGCGTTGCGCTTCGTCAGTTGTTTTGTTGTACTTTTCGTAAAGCGCATCAATTTTATCTAAATAAGGTTTTTCTTTTGCCCAGTTAGCAGTACCGAACTTATCTGTTCCTTTAAACAACAAATGTTCTAGGTAGTGCGCTAAACCTGTAGCGTTTTTCGGGTCGGTGTTGCTACCAGCTCTAATACTCATTCTAAATTCAATGTTCGGCTCTTTTGTATCTGGCGATAAAATAACCGTTAAACCATTTTTTAGCGTATAAAATCTGGTTTTAGATGGGTCGTTGGTTACATATTTGTAAGTGTAACCTCCAGCCGTTTCGGTTTTCCATTGGTAGGTGGATTGCGCCATTAAGTTTGCGCTTACAAAAAGCAAGCAAACAAACGATAGTAGTTTTATTTTCATTTCTAATAAGTTATAAATCAAATATAAGTTGATAGCTGCCTTATATCATAATTCTTAGTCGAAATATATTGATGTTTGTTTCAACGCCATTAAATTTTTCTCGTATTTTTACCCAAATGAACAAGGAAGCTAAAAAACCTACTATTTTAGTGGTTAATGACGATGGCATTACCGCTCCAGGAATTAAGAGTTTGATAGAGGTTATGCAGGAAATTGGCAATGTTGTGGTGGTAGCGCCAGATGGGCCTCAATCTGGAATGGGCCACGCCATTACAATAGGCAAACCTTTACGTTTTGATAAAGTAGATTTATACCCAGACGTAGAAATGTACAAATGTTCGGGTACACCAGTTGACTGTGTAAAATTAGCTGTAAACATTGTGTTTAAAGGCAAAAAGCCAGATTTGTGTGTGTCTGGAATTAATCACGGATTAAATAATTCTATCAACGTAATTTATTCTGGAACCATGTCTGCTGCGGTAGAAGGTGCAATAGAAAAAATTCCATCGATAGGTTTTTCTTTAGATGATTTTGCTCAAGATGCAGATTTTAGCCATTGTAAGAAATTCATCAAATCCATCGCTTTGCAAGTATTGGCAAACGGTTTGCCAGAAGCTACTTTGCTAAATGTAAATTTTCCCAAAGGGGATGGCTTGAAAGGAATAAAAATATGCCGACAAGCCAATGCAAAATGGGCTGAAGAGTTTGATAAAAGAAAAGATCCTTATAATCGTCCTTATTATTGGTTAACAGGTGTTTTCGAAAATTACGATAAAGGCGAAGATACGGATGTGTGGGCATTAGATAATGGATTTGTTTCTGTTGTTCCTGTTCAGTTTGATTTAACGGCGCACCACGCTATACAGGTTTTAAATACTTGGGATTTTGAGACAGGCGAAGTTGGTGTATTTAAATCTGCTAAAACTAATGGGCCAGACGGTGGTAATTTAGGCTAATGGAAAAAATAAACGATACGGTTTGGAACGGCTTGTTAATTGGTATTTTAGCACCGCTAATTCCGGGCATTGCAGTATGGTTTTTGATGCGTAACATAGAAGCCTTGCGCCAAGCAGATTTGCTTTTAATTGCTTGCGTTGCCATAAATGCATTGCTAATGAACTATTTCTTTAAGCGAAATAAGGATAACGTTGCCCGTGGAGTTATAAGCGTAACCTTTTTATGGGCATTTGCGTTTTTCTTTTATAAAGTTTTTTAACGATAAAGTGTTTAAAATTTGCACTTTACTACTTGATACTCAATTTTTGAAACGACTAAAATGAAATACTATCTTGTAGCCGGCGAAGCTTCCGGAGATTTACACGGTGCTAATTTAATGAAAGCGCTAAAAGCGGAAGATCCGAATGCCGAGTTTAGGTATTTTGGTGGCGACAAGATGCAGGCTGAAGGTGGCGAGTTGGTAAAACATTATGCAGACATGGCATTTATGGGATTTACCGAGGTGGTGCTGAATTTACGTACCATATTAAAAAACATGAAGGCCTGCAAGGCAGATATTTTAAATTATCAGCCTAATGTTTTGGTGCTTATCGACTTTCCGGGGTTTAATTTGAAAATTGCTGATTTTGCCAAAGCACATGGTTTAAAGGTTTGTTATTATATCTCGCCAAAAATTTGGGCTTGGAACCAAAAACGCGTACTTAAAATAAAACGTGTAGTAGACCACATGTTTTGCATTTTGCCTTTTGAAGTTGATTTCTATAAAAAATGGGGGATGGAAGTTCATTACGTTGGTAATCCACTTTTAGACGAGATTGCTTTGTTTGAAACAAACGCCAACTTTAGAACAGAAAATTCGCTTGGCAATAAAAAAATAGTAGCGCTTTTACCCGGTAGCAGAAAGCAGGAAATCGAGCGTTTGCTGCCAGATATGCTTAGCGTTGTAGACGCTTTTCCAGATTATGAATTTGTAATCGCAGCGGCACCTACTTTTAAAAAAGACTACTACAAACAGTTTATGGGTGGCAGAAATATCAAACTGGTATTTGCGCAAACCTATCAGTTGCTGCATCACGCACATGCTGCTTTAGTGGCATCGGGAACGGCCACGCTAGAAACTGCGTTATTTAAAGTCCCTCAAGTAGTTTTATATAGAGGGGGAGCAATTTCGGTTGGTATTGCCCGTTTGGTCATAAAAATTAGGTTTATCTCTTTGGTAAATTTAATAATGGACAGAAAAGTAGTGGAAGAATTGATCCAGCAAGACTGCACAACCGAAAAAATTAGTGCTAATTTGTTGCGAATTTCTGAAGGTGAGGGTCGGACAAAGATGTTAGCTGATTATCAAGAGCTAGCAAGTTTAATGGGCTCGGCAGGTGCATCAGAAAGAACTGCTAAAAAGATCGTAGAATTTTTAACTTTGCCAATCTAATTTTACATATGAAACCACTCTCTATAAAAGATATTGCACTAAAAGCTGGCGTATCTATAACTACGGTATCTTTTATTTTAAACGGAAAGGCTAAAGAAAAATCTATTAGCGATGCTGTAATTAAAAAGGTGCAGAAGATCATTACAGAGAGTGGCTACAAGCCAAACCAAGTTGCCCGGAGTTTACGTACAGGCAACACCAATATTATTGGCTTAATAGTCGAAGATATCTCCAACTCATTTTTCTCTAGAATTGCTCGATTAATCGAAGATAAAGCTTACAAAAAAGGTTACAAAATCATTTATTCTAGCACAGAGAATAAAATAGAAAAAGCGCAGGAGTTAATTAATATTTTCAAGTCTCGTAAAGTAGATGCGTATATCATTTCTCCCGTAAAAGGCTTAGAAGAAGATATTCAGGTCTTAATAGATGAAAATATACCTGTAATACTATTTGATAGGAATTTGCCCGAATTAAAAACTAATTATGTTGGCGCCAATCATTTTGAAGCTTCTTATCAGGCAACGGAAAGTTTCATTAAACAAGGCAAAAAAAACATTGCGCTTGTAACTACTGATATTGATGTACAACAAATAGCAGAGCGTTTTGAGGGGTATAAGAAGTCAATTTTAGACCATACTATTTCTTATCAGAAGGATTTAGTGCTTAACATTCCGTTTAAGCAAAATGAAGATGAGACGATTACGCAAATTATAGCACTTCTAACAAATAGCAACGTAGATGCAGTTTTGTTTGCTACCAATTATTTAGCGATTAGTGGGTTAAAGGCATTAAAACAAATGGGTAAAAAAATCGATTCAAATTTCGCGGTTATTGGATACGATGATCACGAAGCGTTTGAGTTGCACACACCAAGTATTTCTACCATTCAACAACCGTTGGAAGAAATTGCAGAAGCAATTATCAAGTTAATCCTAGCGCAATTATCTTCTAAAGCAAAGCTGCCAGATCAAGAAATTGTTGTTCCGGCAAAGCTAATTTTACGGTAAATTGTGTTATAAATGCACCTCATTTGCATTACTAAAACGTTTTACATATATTTAGGGCTTTTTACAATAATTAATGAATAAAATGAATTTGGGGGTAGATATTGGCGGTTCGCACATCACAGCGTCGCTGGTAAATCTGCCAGGTGGGCAATTAATCGATAGCTCTGTGAAACGTAAAGCTATAGATTCATTGCAGGATAAGGAAGTAATTCTGGCCGCTTGGTGCAAAGTTATCGAAGCTTCGGTAGGTGATATTGCACATCATAATATACAAATTGGAATTGCAATGCCTGGCCCGTTTGACTATGAGAACGGCATATCGTTAATAAAAGATCAAGATAAGTTTAGATCACTTTACTTGGCAAACATCAAAGAAGAACTTGCTCTTAGATTAAATATCGAAGCCGACTGTATCAAGTTTATAAATGATGCTGCTGCATTTTTACAAGGCGAAGTTTTCTGCGGTGCCGCTAAAGGATACGAGCGTGCACTTGGCGTAACGCTTGGTACAGGTTTAGGCTCTGCAGTTACGATTGATGGCAATGCCACAGACGCTGCTTTGTGGAATTCTAGTTTTCGTGGAGGAATAGCTGAAGACTATCTTTCTACTAGATGGTTTTTAGCACGGTACGAGACTTTAAAAGGTATTAAAGTTGATGGTGTAAAAGAACTGGCCTCGTTGGCAACTAAAGATGCTAGTGCAATGCAGGTATTTAAAGAGTTTGGGGTTGCGCTTGGCGAATTTTTAGCAACAGTTATTAACGAGTATAGCAGCCAAGTCGTGGTACTTGGAGGGAACATTTCCCAAGCATTTGAACTTTTTGAGCCAAGTTTAACTGAAAAACTTAAGTTGGCTAAGCTCAATACCAAAATAAAATTGACTGAACTTAACGAAAACGCAACGCTTATAGGTGCTGCCGCATGTTGGGGCTTGGCACAAGAAGAAAGTGTTGAACTTTAAGGAAGTATCTACCAAATATAAACACAATGAAAAGAAGAACCTTTATTCAAAATACTGGTCTGTTAGGCGCCGGTGTATTGGCGTCGAAAATGTCATTTGCCTCAGCTCCAGACTTTCCTGTGGTCAGGGTACCTTTATCAAAACGGCATTTTAATAGTGTTGCCGTAGAACAGGCAATAAAGACATTTCAAACCAACGTAGCCGATAAGGAACTAGGTTGGTTGTTCGAAAACTGTTTTCCGAACACGTTGGATACGACCGTAACTTACAGCCTTAAAAATGGTAAGCCAGATACTTATGTAATCACAGGTGATATAGATGCGATGTGGATGCGTGATAGCTCTGCGCAAGTATGGCCTTATCTACAATTTGCTAATCAGGAGAAAAAAATAAAGGATCTAATTGCCGGTGTAATTAATCGTCAAACCACATATATCCTTAAAGATCCTTATGCAAATGCTTTTTATAATGATGAGCAAAAAGTAGGAGAGTGGAAAAACGATAAAACCGATATGAAACCTGGCGTACACGAGCGTAAATGGGAAATCGATTCGTTATGTTACCCTATTCGTTTAGCCTACAATTATTGGAAAAAAACGGGAGATAAAACACCTTTCGATGCCAACTGGAAAAAAGCAATAGAAGCAATCCTAAAAACTTTTATCGAACAGCAAAGAAAAGACAACAAAGGACCGTATCATTTTCAAAGAGAAAGTTTGTATCCACATGATACCTTATCTATGAACGGTTATGGCCACCCCGTTAAACCAGTTGGTTTAATTTGTTCATCTTTCCGCCCGAGTGATGATGCTACAACTTTTGCATTTTTAATACCCTCAAACTTTTTTGCAGTAAGCAGTCTAAAACAAGCTGCAGAAATGGTTAAAGCCTTGCAGAACGATGGCGAGCTATCAAGTAGGCTTACTGCTCTAGCAAATGAAGTTGAAACTGCGCTGAAAAAATATGCTGTAAAAGATCATCCTGAGTTTGGTAAAATGTTTGCTTTTGAAGTGGACGGTTTTGGAAGTGCTTATATGATGGACGATAGTAACGTGCCAAGTCTACTTTCTATGCCTTATTTGGGTGCCATAGACGTTAACGATCAACTTTATAAAAACACGAGGAAGTTTATTCTCTCTTTAGATAATCCATATTTTTTCAAAGGGAAATTTGCAGAAGGTGTTGGCGGGCCACATATAGGTCCAGATATGATTTGGCCAATGGCGATAACCATGCAAGGAATGACGTCGTTAAACGATGACGAGATAAAGAAATGCATTAAGATGTTAAAAACTACACATGGCGATAAAGGCTTTATGCATGAAAGTTTCCATAAAGATGATCCAACTAAATTTACGCGTAGTTGGTTTGCTTGGGCAAACACTTTGTTTGGCGAGTTTTTGTGGAAGGTTTACAATGAAAAACCCCATTTACTGAAATAGGAGAATTAATTAATTATCGAAGCCAATGAATAATTTTTCATTGGCTTTTATTTTAATATATTATTTGCGTAGGTAATAAGGATAATACTGAATAAATCCACTTTCAGATTCCTTTTATACATTTAAAATACTTCTTTTTTAACCTTGCTAGCGAAATATCAAGATTTTGCAAATGGTTGTTTTATAGTATTTTATCTAAAATGTTACAATATATCTTTTTTAAAAAATAATATTGTGGCGAATAAATTTAATTCTATTTTTTATCATGTGATAAAATAAAATTTTGTTTTTTGCGGTTTTCTAAAAGGTTAATTTTTCAAAAATTGAATCATACACCCTAAAGCAATTGCAGTAGCCTATTTTTTTCAATTAAAGAGCACATCTTTTCGTCATTTTATTTGAACTTAAAATAATATTTATTATTATTGTTTATTACTAAAACGTTTTAGCTTAGAATTGATTGTTAACTAGTTAAATTTTGCTAATTAATTTTTCGATGTGATAGTAGACGTACAAGTAAGAGCTAACCAATTATAAACTTCAACCAATTAACTATCGAAAAAACAATTATTTAAAGTAGATCATCTCCTGATCTCAGGCAACTAAATCGTTTTAATAAACTTTTAACAAAACTAAACCAATTAACGTATGATTTTTCTAAAAACGGCCAAAACGGCTGTAGGGATTTGTATTGCCCTAACTTTTCTTACTGGATGTGTTAAAGAAGACTATCCGCGTACCGAGTTGTTCACCTGGAAAGCTAAGGTAGATGTAACTGCTAAGGCCGCTCTTGTTGTAAACATTGAGAATGGTGCTGGTGCCGCAAGTACCGAAGGCTCTTCCAAAGTAGTTGACAATGACTTTGTCTCAAAATTTCTAATTAACCCATATGCATCTAACTTTTACATGCAGTTAAATTTTCCGGCAGCTCAGCAGGTAGCGTCCTATACCTTAACATCCGGTGGAGATGCTCCCGGACGAGATCCAAAAGACTGGAAGTTCAGCGGTTCACTTGATGGAACAACTTGGGTTGACTTAGACACAAGGACGGGGGAAACATTTGCTAGTCGTAACCTTACCAAAACGTACAGCTTTAAAAACATTGTTCCTTATAAGCATTATAGGATTAGCATTACGGCAATTGGCAGTGGTAGTTTATTTCAATTATCAGAATGGAGAGTAATTGAAGTGCCAGAAGAGCAACAGTAAGCCACTTCTAACCACTAAAAAGATAACAAATAGTTAATGAATTAACAATAAACTAATTATGATGAATAGAATTACAAATTTAATTGGAGGTAAGCTTCTCTTTAAAGATTGTGCTCAAAAAGTGTCAGCCATAGTGTTCATGCTAAGCTTGGGTTTTTGTGCAACAGCTTTTGCTTCTTCTGGTAACATCGGTGTATCACTTTCCGAAACAAATGTGCATGCCGATATTAAAATACGCGGTATAGTAAGAGATACCACAGGTGCACCGCTTCCTGGCGCAGGTATTAGAGTAAAGGGTCTTTCTACTAGTGCTGCAGCAGACGTTAACGGTGCGTTTACCATTTCGGTACCCGACCAGAATGCAATTTTGGTTGTAACGTACGTAGGTTACGATACGCAAGAGATTACTGTGGGTACACAAACAAATTTAGATATCAGGCTGAGGGAAACTGTGGGAGCTAATTTACAAGAGGTAGCAATTGTAGGCTTTGGTACACAAAAGAAAGAGAGTTTAGTGGGTGCGCAATCATCTGTGAGTGTTTCTGAACTTAGGCAGCCAGTATCTAGCATGAGTCAGCTATTGGCTGGACGTATTCCTGGAGTGGTAAACGTTACTAGAAATGGTGAGCCAGGTGCAACGGGTTCAGATATTTTTATTCGTGGTATATCTTCTTTAACTTCTGGAGATAGGGGGCCACTAGTTATTATAGACGGTGTTCCCAACCGTAACCTGAACGATATAAGTGTATACGATGTAGAGAATTTTACCGTGCTTAAGGATGCTGCCGCTACTGCAGTTTATGGTATCAGGGGTGCGAATGGTGTAATTTTGATTAATACAAAACAAGGTAAAACTGGAACACCAAAAATTTCTGTAGAGTATTATGAAGGTGTTAGCCGTTTTACGAACAGGCCTCAGTTAATAGATGGGGTTGATTACATGAACTTAGCCAATGAAGCCAAATATTCTGATTATTTAAGAGCTGGTGCGGCAGGAGCATTTACTCCAGCTTATCCAATTGAGGCCGTTGAAAAAACTCAAGCTGGGTTAGACCCAATTTTATATCCAAATGTAAATTGGTTTGATGCAATTTACAATGACTTCGGTAGGAATAGATCAGCAACGGCTAACCTTTCTGGTGGTGTTAGTAATGCAAAATATTATGTGTCTCTAGGTTATTATGGCGAAAGTGGTTTGTTTAAAACAGAAGATGCCGTAAATGCTAATACTAAACAAAGTTTTGGACGGTACAATGTTAGTGCAAATTTAAATTGGGATATAACTGGAACCACTAAACTAGATTTAGGTATAAAAGGTATTCTAGGGCAAACAGCGTATCCGAGTGAGTACAATTCGCAAGATGTTTTTTCGCAGGCTTTCCAGATTAATCCAACTTCATTCCCAATTCTTTATCCAAATGGTAGTCTTCCGGGTATTAGTCCACAGGCAGATCAGAGAAATCCCTATGGAGATGTAACTAGAAACGGTTACAGGGTAGGTTACAGTAATCAATTATATTCAAATTTACGTTTAACTCAGGATTTAAAAGAACTTACTCCAGGATTGTCTGTTACATCAATGTTTTCATTTGACATCAGCAATTCGAATACCTTGTTTAGGACAAGAAGAGAGTCCCTATATAGGATAAGTTTAAATGATCCATACATTGTTCCGGGTGACCCAAATTCTGGTTACAAATATGGTTTAGTATTGCAAGGACAGGAGTTTTTAAATTATAGAGTAGAGAATGGCGGCGATAAAAAATTATACTTTGAAGCTGCGGTAAATTATAACCGTACTTTTGGTAAACATGCTGTTACTGGTTTAATGTTATACAATCAAAACGATAACGTTACGCCATTTGCAGGGAACTTGACGCTTTCAATTCCATACAGATTACAAGGGATTGCCAGTCGTGCAACATATGCATATGATAACAAATATTTCTTTGAGGTAAACGTAGGCTATAATGGATCTGAAAACTTTGCTCCGGATAAACGTTATGGTTTCTTCCCAGCAATTGGTATCGGATGGTTAGTTTCAAACGAAAAATTCTTCGAAAACTTAAAAAACACATTCCAAATGGTGAAATTACGCTACTCCGACGGTATTGTAGGTAGTGGTGGCAGTGGCGCTGGTTACGCAGGTAGCGAAGGTGACCGTTTTTACTATTTAACTAAAGTTGGGGGAGCTGCAGGTTATACTTTTGGACAGGCAGGAAATATTGTGCCTGGTGGTTCAACCACAACGGGTGGATTGGGTGTTACTGCTTACGGCGTTGATGTTACATGGGCCGAAACACGCAAACAAGATTTAGGTTTTGAATTAAAAACACTAAATAACCGCCTTTCGTTAATTGTGGATTTGTTTAAAGAAAGAAGAGAGAACCAATTTATTACTAGAGGTGTGGTGCCAAACTATATCGGTTTAGCTAATACACCAATCGGTAATTTAGGTATTGTAGAAAATAAAGGTATTGATGGTACTTTACAGTATGACACGCAATTAGGTTCTAACTGGTCTTTAAATTTACGGGCGAACGTAACATTTAATAAAGATAAAGTTATTGAAAATGATCAGGCGCCAAAAGCATACCCTTGGTTAGAGCAGAGAGGTCTTAATATTTTGGCTTCTACACGTTTCGGTTACATTGCTGAGAAATTATTTGATAGTCAGGCAGAAATTAATGCGAGCCCAACACAGTTCGGAACCTTAATGCCAGGCGATATTAAGTATAAGGATTTAAATGGAGATGGTAAAATAGATTCATTTGACCAAACTAATATTGGTAGAGGAGATATTCCAAGCACTACTTATGGAGCTGGTTTCTCTTTAACGTTTAAAAATTTCGATTTTGGATTATTCTTCCAAGGTCAGCATAATGCGGATATCATGTTGGGCATCCCTTCATTTGCAAATTCGGGTGGCTTGGGAAATATGCTTGCGGTAGCAACAGATCGTTGGACGCCAAGTAATCCGAGTCAAAACGTCGTTTATCCTCGTTTGTCTTACGGCGGTACTAACAATAATAACTATCAAAACAGTACTTGGTGGTTAAGAGATGTAAGTTTCTTAAGATTGAAAAATGCAGACTTAGGTTATACTTTAAAGGACGGTATTAAATCTTTAGGCGTAAAACGTTTAAGAATTTATGCAATGGGTTATAACGTATTTACCATTAGCAAATTCAAATTATGGGATCCTGAACTTTTAACCAACAACGGTACTCGATATCCATTAACATCTAATTATTCTTTAGGTCTTACGGCTAATTTTTAAAATTTAAAAAGAATGAAAAAAGCATTATTATACACGGTTAGCGCATTGCTGATAGTCAGCAACTATAGCTGTAAAAAATATTTAAATCAGGTACCTGACGATAGGCTTACCTTTGAACAGATTTACGGAAGAAAATCAACTGTTGACCAAGCCTTAGCTAACGTTTACTCTTTCTTTCCAAATCAAGACCAAGATAGATTCCCTAGTCAGCAAGGAAACATAGGCCCATGGACAGCAACATCGGATGAGGCAGATTATACACTGCCAAACTTCACAGAAGTTGTGAATTCTGGTGCTTGGGATGCGACAAGAGGCGAAGTTAATTACCATTGGCAACAATTCTATCGTGGTATTCAGGCTTCTAGCACTTTTATTGCTAATGTATCAAGATGTACAGATTGTAATAATGGAGGTGTAGATCTTGTTAACCGTTATTCAAATGAAGCAAGGGCTTTACGTGCTATTTATTATTATTACTTAGTAAGGCAATATGGTCCAGTTGTTTTGTTAGGAAATGATCCTATCGCATCTGATGCGCCTTTAGAAGCAATAAGTAAGCCGCGTAACTCTATGGATGAGTGTATTGATTATATCGTCGCGGAACTGGATGCTGTTATCCCGCTTTTGCCTGCAACCCCACAGTCAGCCGAAGATTACGGGCACATTACGGGCTCGGTAGCCGAGGCTTTTAAAATTAAGGCTTTATTAACGGCAGCTCGTCCTTTATTTAATGGAAATACAGATTATGCAAACTTAAAAAATGCAGATGGTAAACAATTGATTAGTCAAACCTATTCTGCAGCTAAGTGGACAAGGTTAGCTACAGCGGCTAAAGCATTTTTAACTAACCCTAATTATGGAAGTTATGCATTATATACTGTTTCAGCTACGCCTACTGGTTTACCAAATACTGCGTTTAATAGAGCTTTTATTGCAACCAGGGACGTAATGTTAACTGCATGGAACTCTGAAATTATATTCGCGAGAGGAGGTAGTCCAACTAGTTATCAATATTCATTAACACCCAACCATCTGGGTGCCCAAGATACAGATAAAGGAGGTTCTTTCTTATGTCCTTCGCAACAGTTGGTAGATGCATTTTTTACTGTGAACGGGTTGTCAATTCAAGATGACCCAGGCTATTCAGCTTCTGGAACTTCTGCCTATCAAGCGCCCGATCCAAATGATCAAGGTGTTGCCAGGGTAATTAGCAATATGTATGTAAATCGAGAGCCTCGTTTTTATACCAATATTACTTATAGTGGTCGTAAGTGGATTAACCCACAAGCTAATATCGTTACAGACTTTACCTTTAATGGTAATGCAGGTAAAGGAAATATTTCTAACAACGATTATACAAAAACGGGCTATACCTCTAGAAAACATCAATCTGTTGGCGGTAGAAGTACAGGAAGACCTACATTTACTGTAATTAGACTAGCAGAAATCTATTTAGATTATATTGAAGCGCTACAAGAAACTAATCCATCTGATCCGGATCTATTGCTTTACTTAAATCGAATTCGTACCAGAGCTGGCATTCCTGCCTATGGTAGCGGTACTGGAGCTCTTCCAGTTCCAGCAAATATGAGAGAGGCAATTCGCAAAGAAAGACGTGTAGAATTAGCTTTCGAATTGGATCGTTATTTCTACACAAGAGAGTGGAAGATTGCTGAAACTACCGATACGCAGATTAGAGGTTTAACGATAAGTCAAAACGCACCTGGATTCTTTACTCCAGTTGTAGTGGAAAACAGAGTTTTCCAAAAGAAACATTATTTGTGGCCTATCCCAGAAGGAGAAAGACAAAAAGTTCCTTCAATTGTACAAAATACTGGTTGGTAATAAATTAGCGCTGGGTACGAAAGTATCCAGTGCTTTTTTTAAACCTTTTAAATCCCGCAATATGAAAAATATCTTTTCTTTGTCAATAGCTGTTTTAAGTGGTCTAATTATTCTTGCTTGCAACGGTAAAAAACAAGATTTTAACGTTGTACCTCCTGCACCGCCACTTGTTGTAGAAGTTGATCCGCCTGGTGCGCCGCCAAAACAATGGAAAGAACATTGGTTTGAACATGTTCAACTACTAAATCGTGTTCATTACGATACAAGTGTAGTTGTGTACTACGATGGCGATGTTAAAGCTGCCGTAACTTGGCCAAAAACCTACATGGCAGAAGCCTGGAATTATACCAAAAAGCACTATGGTAAATTTGGCGATGATAGCAGGCTGTTTGTAGTTATGCATGCCGGGAAATATAGTGGTGGTCACCCAGGAACCTACTTGAATTCTAACCACGATTACCGAAACGTTACCGATTGTGGTGCGAGTAGTTTTGATGCTTGGTTAACTGGAATAGATAATGATATTGATCTTTCCACTCACGAAATTGGTCACATTGTAGAAGGAGCATCAAAAGGTGTAAAAGAATCGCCAGCTTTTGATATTTGGCATGATAGCAAATGGATGGAAATCTATCAGTATGATGTTTATTTGGGTTTAAATAGAACTGCTGATGCCCAACGTTGGTATGCAAAAATGATGGGGGTTTCTGATAACTACCCTAGGGCTGGAACACAATGGTTTAAAAATTGGTTTCTGCCTATTTATGATAATTATGGAAAAGTAAAAGTGCTAAATGGCTTCTTCACTATGTTATCTTTGCATTTTCCTAAACGTCAAATCACAGTACAAAATAAATCTTATCAGGAATATACTAGAAAGATGAATTTTGGCGAATTTATACATTTTTGGAGCGGTGCTGCAAAAACAGATTTGGCGCCATTGGCATTAAGTGCTTTTGGTCCAAAAGATGAAAAGGGTGCAGATTGGGCGCCAATGCTAGCTAAAGCTCAAACAGATTTTCCAGTAATTACTTCAATCTATAAGTAAAATGGATGCAAACCAACATGGTTAATACAGATTACGATTACATCCTAAAAACAATACAAGAGTTAGAAAACGTACGCTTAATTTTAAGCGTACGTTTTTTCATATCGATTTAAAACAAACAACACACACAAATGAAATTTAGATTTTTTACAACATTTATATTATGTATTACCTGTTTTGCAGGTTTTACGCAAACGTACACCGAGGCAAAAACAGAAGAAATTAAACGAGACAATTATATTCTCGAAATCATCAATCCCGATGGCTTTGACAATAAAACAAAACGTAATATTAGCGATGTTTTTTTTGCTGTTTATCCGAAATTTTCGGTAGCAAATCACTATCGTACTAAAAGAAGAGTGTATTTAAAAGTTAATCAAGAAGGCGGATCAAAAGTTAAGGCAACTGCTAACCTTTCTGAAGCACATATAGAGGTAGGACCAAAATGGTTTTCGCAGAATAAAAATATAATGAGTAAAAGCCTACAAGCCGCTTTAGCCTCGAACTGGGTTTCATCAGATACGACTAAAAAACATGGTTACACTTTAGTTTTTGTTAACAAAGACCCTAACATTGCGCCAGATTTGCAAAGCAAGTTAACCCAAACCTTTTTTGCCGTTTATCCCAAACTGGTCAAAGAATATAACACTAAAGCGAAAAAAGAAGTTTTATTTGTAGTAGACACAGCTTATAAAGCAGTAGCTGAAGCCAGTGGCGGTAGAATTTTATTTAGTGCTGGATATATGAAAGCGCATCCAACAGATGTTGATGTTGTAACTCACGAGGGAATGCACGTGGTGCAAGAGTATGGTTATGGCTCAGGTCCGGTTTGGTTAACCGAAGGTGTAGCAGATTACGTTAGATATAAGTTTGGCTATGACAATGTTGGCTCCAAATGGTTATTGCCAGAGTTTAGTGACAAACATTCTTATAAAAATAGCTACCGTATTACCGGGAGATTCTTCGTTTGGTTAGAAGAAAATAAAAAGCCAGGATTGATTAAAACAATAGATAGCCAATTAAGAAGTAAAACTTATTCCGAGCAAAGCTGGAAAGAACTTACCGGCCAAACTTTAGACGAACTTTGGGCAGATTATGCAAAATCTCCTCAGGTAAAATTAGACTACAGAAAAGCAAACTGGAGTTAGTAACAAATCACCTACAATATAAATAAAACGATTTATTAACTTGTTCAATCAACATCAAGTTTTTAAATTAGAGCAGAAATAAAGTTTAAATCGTAATAACATTTACGTAAAAAATCACACCAAATGATAAAGAAATTATTAACAGCAACACTACTGTTAGCGGGTTCGGGTCTTTTTGCCCAAAATGTAGGTAAAATTACAGATCCTGTAGAGTTGGTAAACCCGTTAATGGGTACACAATCAAAAGTTAGTCTCTCAAATGGCAATACCTATCCGGCGGTAGGTGTGCCTTGGGGGATGAATATGTGGACGCCTCAAACTGGTAAAATGGGTAACGGTTGGGCCTATACTTACGATTCTGATAAAATTCGTGGATTTAAGCAAACGCATCAACCTTCTCCGTGGATGAATGATTACGGCGCTTTTGCTATTATGCCAGTAACAGGAAAATTAAAGTTTAACGATGATGACAGGGCAAGTTGGTTTAGCCACAAGTCAGAAACCTCTAAACCTTATTATTACAGTGTTTATTTAGCTGATGCTGATGTAACTACAGAAATTACACCAACAGAAAGAGCTGCTCAATTTAGATTTACATTTCCTAAAACAGACAGTGCTTTTGTTGTGGTAGATGCTCAAAACAAGGGCTCGTACATTAAAATTATTCCGAACGAAAGAAAAATAATAGGCTACACCAGTAAATATGCTCGTGGACCTCTACCTAAAAATTTTAAAAACTACTTTGTAATTTATTTCGATAAAGATTTTACGCTTGCAAAAACTTGGAGCGACAAAACTTTAAAAAATGATGAATTAGAGTTAACGAGTGATCACTCTGGTGCAGTAATTGGATTCAAAACCGCAAAAGGAGAAAAAGTTAATGCTAGAACTGCATCGTCTTTTATTAGTTTCGAACAAGCAGAGCTGAACTTAAAGAGAGAGTTAGCCAACGATAATTTCGATGCAACTAAAGCTAAAGCTAAAGCCATTTGGAACAAAACTCTGGGCAAAATTGAAGTAGAAGGCGGAACAATCGATCAGATGCGCACTTTCTACTCGTGTTTATATCGTACATTATTTTTCCCAAATAAACTTTATGAAGTAAATGCTAAAAACGAAATAGTTCATTGGAGTCCATATACTGGAGATATTAAACCAGGATACATGTTCGCTGGAACAGGGTTTTGGGATACTTTTAGAGCGCTTTATCCATTTCTAAACCTAGCTTATCCAGCTATTAACAAAGAGATGCAAGAAGGCTTAATCAATACTTATAAAGAAGGCGGATTTTTGCCAGAGTGGAGTAGTCCGGGTTATGCCAATATTATGGTCGGAAATAACTCTGCATCTGTAGTTGCCGATGCCTATGTTAAAGGTTTAAGAGGTTATGATATAAACACCTTATGGGAAGCGGTTAAACACGGAGCTAATAACGAAGGTCCGATGGAAGCTGTTGGTCGCCACGGTGTTAAATATTATAACGAATTAGGCTATGTTCCTTTTGATGTTAAGGTAAACGAAAATGCAGCTAAAACTTTAGAATATTCTTATGATGATTTTGCGATTTATCAATTGGGCAGATTGTTGAAAAAACCTGCTTCTGAGATTGATATTTACAAGCAAAGAGCAATGAACTATAAAAATTTGTTCGATCCTTCTTCTGGTTTAATGAGGGGTAAAAACAAAGATGGTAGCTTTCAATCGCCATTTAGCCCATTTAAATGGGGTGGTGCTTTTACCGAAGGAAACAGCTGGCATTACACTTGGTCGGTTTTTCAAGATATCGATGGTTTAGCAAAGCTGATGGGCGGTCATGATAAATTTGTAACCAAGTTAGATTCGGTATTTTCTATGCCTCCAGTATTTGACGAGAGTGCTTACGGTGGTGTAATTCATGAGATAAGAGAAATGCAAATCGCAAATATGGGTCAGTATGCGCATGGTAACCAGCCTATTCAACACATGATTTATCTTTATAACTATGCAGGTGCACCATGGAAAGCACAACATTGGGTTCGCGAAACGATGAACAGAATGTACGCTGCAACACCAGATGGTTATTGCGGAGATGAAGATAACGGACAAACATCTGCTTGGTATGTGTTCTCTGCAATGGGTTTTTATCCAGTTACACCAGCAGTTGATCAGTATGTTATTGGAGCACCTTTATTTAAAAAAGTAACCTTAAATTTAGATAACGGCAAAAAGATAGTTATTAACGCAGGCGCAAATAGTGCCGATAATAAGTATATCCAATCGTTAAAAGTAAATGGTGCACCTTACACTAAAAACTGGTTAAGTCATTCTGCTTTGCAAAATGGAGCAGTTTTAGATTTTAGTATGACAGCTACACCAAATAAAACTAAAGGAACCAATCCAGCCGATTTTCCTTATTCTTTATCAACAGAAAAATAGTTATATCTTAAACTAAAAAACCAAATAGAAATTATATCGATGAAGATTAATATTAAAAAATTTTGCTCGATTGCATTAGCATTGGCGTCGAGTACGCTATTTGTTTATGGTCAGCAAAAAACGGCAATAAGTCTAACTGATTTATCGGCGTTTAAAAATCCAGGAAATACGTGGTCTATTGCCAGTAACCTGTTTGCCGATTTAGAAAAGCCAAATAATTTTAAGGTTGAGAAAGGTACGGGCATACTCGTAAATCAGCCAACGGCTAAAAATACTGGTAGCGATTTGTACACCGTTGAAGAATTTGGCGATGTTATTTTGGAGCTAGATTATTTAGTGGCCAAAGGTGCTAACTCAGGAATTTATTTGCAAGGTAATTACGAAATTCAAATAGAAGATTCTTGGGGGCTACTTGTTCCAACTGCCGCATCTAACGGTGCAATTTATAGTCGTTGGGACGATGCAAGACCAGAAGGCGAAAAAGGTTTCGACGGATTTGCCGCTCGCCAGAATGTTAGTAGGGCTCCGGGTTTATGGCAACATGTTAAAATTGCTTTTCAAGCGCCTAAGTTTGATGCAAGCGGTAACAAAACTAGCAATGCAAGAATTTTAAGTTTAGAATTAAACGGTGTGTTAATTCACGATAACATCGAGTTGTTAGGCGTAACAAGAGGCGCTGCAAGTAAAGAAAAAGCTAAAGGTTCGTTACGTTTGCAAGGCGATCATGGTGCGGTCGCGTTTAGAAATATTCAAATTTCTGAGCTTCCGGCAAATGCAAATAGACCTGGTCGACAAGATGCAGATCCAATTTACATTGAAGCCCCAGTTAATACCATGATTCGTAGTTTTATAGATGTTGTTCCAAACGTTCGTTCGGTACACGCTATTTCTGTAGGCGGCCCACAACAAGTTGCTTTTAGTTACGATTTAGATAATGGAACCTTATTGCAAGGTTGGCACGGAGGTTTTATAGATGCAACTCCGATGTGGGATGGCCGTGGTAATGGAACTTCGAAACCGTTAGGAAACGTTACAAGATTTACTAAAAAACCTGTTTTGGCCGTGTCGAAATTAGCTTCGCAACAAGATAAATGGGTTGTCGATACGGTAAATACCGGCTTTCGTACCAAAGGTTATGTAATGGATGATCAAGAACGTCCAGAATTTAAATACAATATCTACGGTGCTAATATTACTGATGCGGTAAAAATAATGGCGAACGGACAAGGTTTAACTAGAGAGATCAATGCAACCAACTCATCAAAAGATTTGTATTTCCTTTTAGCGAATGCTGATAGCATAGAAGAAGTGTCTAAAGGTTTGTACCTAGTAGATGATAAATCTTACTACCTTCAGTTTGACGCTCAAACAAAACCTATTATAAGAACTGCCGAAGGTGGAAAAAAGGAATTGATAGTAGAACTAGGAAGCAAATTAAATTACAGTATCTTATTTTAAGTTGAAAATTGCGATGAAGTATACATTTAAAATATTAACAATGTTGGTGCTTAGCTTAAGTTTCTCAAAACTTTCTGCTCAAGAAACACCAAAAGAAGAAGACTTTTTCAGGATTTTTAAGGTAAGAGTTCCTGAAGGACCAATTTTAGAAGTTGGTGGGTTAGTAACCTTACCTAACGGGAATTTAGCATTATCAACCAGAAGAGGCGAGGTTTATGTAGTTGAAAATCCTACCAGCGTAAAACCATATTTTAGAAAATTTGCAACTGGTTTGCACGAAATTTTAGGGATAGCAGAAAAAAATGGGGCAATTTATGTTGCACAGCGTGGAGAATTAACTAAGCTTATAGATAAAAACATGGACGGCAAAGCCGATGTTTACGAAACTATTTATGCTTGGCCATTAAGTGGGCACTACCATGAGTATAGTTTCGGACCAAAGATTGCTCCCGACGGAACCTTTATGGTAACTGGAAACGTTGCTTTCGGAAACGAAGAGTGGTGGAGAGCAGAAAGTCGTGTGCCGATGCGTGGTTGGGCAATGAAAATTACCGAAAATGGAACAATGACGCCATTTGCTGCGGGTTTACGTTCACCAGCTGGGTTGAACTTTATAGACGATAAATTCTACTACACAGAAAACCAAGGCGATTGGGTTGGTTCTGGAGGTTTATGGAACGTTAATAAAGGTGATTTTATGGGACATCCTGCTAGTTTGATATGGACGGATAGAAAAGATTCTCCGCTAAAACTAAAGTCTGAATCGTTTTATGCAAAAATGGATGAACGCCGCTTAAAGAATGAAAATGGTAGGTATATTAAGCCAGAAAACAGAGTAAACGAAACGTTTAAAACACTCTTCGAAGCTAAAAAAGATTTTCCGGAGTTAAAGTTGCCATCTGTTTGGTTGCCTTACGGAATTTTAGGCGTATCTACTTCAGAACCTGTTAAAATTCCAGAAAATACTTTCGGTCCTTTTGCTGGTCAAATTTTGGTAGGCGACCAAGGAATGAGTATCATATCAAGAATTTTTATGGAAACCGTAAATGGAGAAGAGCAAGGTGCTGCATTTTTGTTCAGAAAAGGTTTCCGTTCTGGTGTATTAAGAATGGCTTGGGGAACAGACGGTTCTTTGTTTGTTGGAGAAACTAACCGTGGTTGGGGTTCGGCCGGCGATGCAAATGAAGGTTTAGAAAGATTGGTTTATAACAACAAAATGCCTTTCGAAATGAAAGCTGTTAGAGCTATGCCAGATGGTTTTGAAATTGAGTTTACCAAACCTGTAGACCGTAAATCTGCTGAGGATTTAGCTTCATACTCTGTAGAGAGTTTTATCTACAAATACCAACCAGTTTATGGTTCGCCTCCAGTAAATAACGAAACGCTGAAAATCAGTGGCGTAAAGGTTTCAGCAGATGGGCTTAAAGCTAGGCTAATAGTACAAAACTTACGTCAGTATTATATTCATACCATTACGTTAGATGGCGTTAGAGATAAAGAAGCTTTTTATTCGCTTATTCATCCAACCGCTTATTATACTTTAAATCAAATTCCAACTGGAACAAAATTAAGTATGGCCGAAGTTAGCACGCGTAACTCTGAAGCGCAGCCTGTTAAAACAGTTACAGCGCCAAAGGCTACTAAAGGCACTACCGTTAATCCTACTACTAAAAAACCAGTGGTAAAACCTTTGCCAGCTAAAGCTCCCGTTGTTGCAGTTGCGCCAACCTATAAACAAGTAGAAGGTATATTAACAAAAAATACTTGTTTGGCTTGCCATAATACAACTAAAAAGCAAATCGGGCCATCGTTTACAGAGATAGCGAAAAGAAAATATTCCGATCTTAAAATTTATCAGCTGATCCACAATCCGCAACCGCAAAATTGGCCAGGTTATGCAACAGAAATGCCTCCTATGCCACAGGTTACTAAAGCAGATGCTCTGAAAATTGCTGCTTGGATAAACTCATTAAACAAATAAAAAAATACTAAATGCACTAACGGTTGGTAATTTGCCAACCGTTTTTGTTACCGTACTACACACATAAAATGAAGAAACTACTACTTATAATTGCTTGTTTATTTACCATCAGTTTTACTGTAAATGCACAACAAAATATTACCGGAAATGTTAAAAATGCACAAGGTTTACCTGTTATAAAAGCAACCATCAATGTTCTAGATTTTAACCTGACCTCAACAACAGACAATAAAGGAAACTTCGAAATAAAAAACGCTCCGCAAGGATCAATTACCATTAGTGTTAGTGCTATTGGTTATGCAACCGTAATTAAATCTACAGCGGGTAACACTAGTGTAGATGTAGTTTTAGAAGATGCAAAAGTAAAATTAGATGAGGTAATTATCTCGGCCCAAAAACGTGATGAAAATTTATTGAACGTACCGATAAGCATAACTGCTTTTTCGGCTAATAAAATAAATGATTATCGTATTCAAAACACTAGAGATCTTTCTGGATTGATTCCTAATTTTTATAGCAGTAATCCTGGCGATGGAAGAAACGTAACTTCTATTAGAGGTATTGCAACAACATCTTACGACCCAGCTATTGCAACTTATATAGATGGCGTAAATCAGTTTAGTTTAGATACCTACATATCTTCTTTGTTTGACGTAGAGCGAATTGAAGTATTAAGAGGGCCACAAGGAACACTCTATGGCCGAAACGCAATGGGCGGTGTGCTAAATATTATTACTAAAGCACCTACAAATTATGCTTCTGGCTTTGCTACGGTAGATGTAGGAAATTATGGCCAGCAAAGATTTAGTGCGGGTATTAAAGCGCCAATTATAAAAGATAAATTATTTTTCGGCGCTGCCGGATTAGTTAGTAGACAAGGTGGTTTCTATTTAAACGAATTTAATAATACCAAGTTTGATGAAATTAAAAGTTTCCAAGGAAATTATTACTTGAAGCTACAGGCGAGTGCAAAATTTGCATTAACCTTAAATGTTAAACATAATGAAAATAGAAATAACGGAACATTTCCACTAGTGGCTTCTGTTGAAGACGCTTTGGCAAACCCTTTTAAATTGAGCCAAAATTCTACCACGCAAATGGTCGATAATCTTTTTAACGCTTCATTATCAGCTAAATATTCTGGAAATGCTGTAAACTTTGTTTCGCAAACTGCCTATCAGTCAAATTACAGGTTTTACAAAACACCAATAGATGGTGATTTTTCGCCATTGGATGGAGTTTCTATTGTTAACGATTATGGCAAGGACTGGAATAAAGTGAAGGTTTATACGCAAGAATTTAAACTGAGCTCAAACACAGCTCCAAATTCAAAAATAAAATGGTTGGCCGGTTTATATGGTTTTTATCAAGACAATCCTGTTAAGCAAGGAACGCATTTTGGTGCAGATGGCGAACTGTTGGGTGCTCCATTTCCTAATTTTACGAGTGTAGCTACTAATTCGGGTGAGAGTTACGGAGCAGCCGCTTTCGGTCAGATTTCTTATGCCATATCTAGTAAATTAGAAATGACTTTAGGTTTACGTTACGATTATGAGCATAAAAAGATGAGTGCTTTAGGCGAATTTCTAATGGAAGGGATGGAGCCAGTAGTAACGCAAAACGATACCAGTTCTACCGCTAGTTTTAATGCATTTTCTCCAAAGCTTACCATGGCCTACAAAATTGCAACTAACAATAATATTTTCGCAAGTTACAATAGAGGGTATAGAGCTGGCGGTATAACGTCATTAGGATCTGATCCATCGGTTTTGCCTTTGGTTTCTTTTAAGCCAGAGTATAGTAACAATTTCGAAATCGGCACTAAAAACTCGTTCTTAAATAATAGATTAAACATTAATGTTACAGCATTTTACACCAAACTAATGGATGCACAGGTGCCTACTTTAGTTTTGCCAGATGCAGTAACGATTACCAGAAACGTGGGCGAGCTAACTAGTAAAGGTTTAGAATTTGAATTGGCGGTTATTCCGTTTAAGGGATTTAATATCGATTATAATTTTGGCTATACCGACGCTAAGTATGACGAATTACAGGTTCCAAAAGATGGAGCTGTGGTAAATTTGGCCGGTAACAAACAAATTTATACACCAAAAATAACTTCCGCAATTGCTTTGCAACACACCGCTTTAATTGATAAACTGTCTGGTTTAAATTTAGTAGTTAGGGGAGAGTGGAATTATATTGGAGACCAGTTTTATGATTTATCGAACAAAGTTGAGCAAAAGGGATACGGTTTAATAAATGCTAAAATAGGCTTTACACATAGAAAGTTTGATCTTTTTGCCTGGGGGAGAAATTTGAGCGATAAGAGGTATGTAGATTACGCCTACGATTTTGGTGCGGCGCATTTGGGTAATCCTAAAACTTATGGCCTAACTTTAACGAGCAGATTTTAAAGTTCTGAAAATATGTAAACTAAAAACCCCCAATATCTGGGGGTTTTTAGTTTTTACAATACTATTTCTTACTACCAGCTATAGCTTCTAACTTGGCTCTGAGCTCGTTTGGTTTAAAAGGCTTCGATATAAAATCGGTAATGCCAACTTCCGCAATTTTGTGTCGTACATCGAGTGCTACGGAAGCTGTTAGCGCAATAATAGGTAACTCAGCTTTTGATTTGTCTGCAAGGCTCCTGATGATAGTGGTCGCTTCGTAGCCGTCCATTTTAGGCATATGTATATCCATTAGAATAAGATCGTAGGTGTTGGCCTTACAAGCGTCAACAGCTTCTAATCCGTTATTAACAAAATCCGGGCTAAGTTGCCATTTCGCCAATAATTTACGCATTAGTAAAGTATTCATCTGATCATCTTCAGCAATTAAGATTCTTAGTTTACTAATGTCAGAATCACTTCCAAGAAAATTGTGAGGTGTTGCGTTAGCCTGCTCCATGTTTGCGTCGTTAATATTGTATGTAATTCTAAATTCGAAGGATGTACCTACACCAACTTCGCTTCGGGTAATAATATCACTGTTATGTAAAGCCAATAGATTTTTTACAATAGCTAGCCCTAAACCTGTGCCTCCATACTCTCTAGTTGAGCTTGTAGAGGCTTGCGAAAACGAATCGAAGATTAACTTCTGCTTATCTAACGGTATCCCAATCCCAGTATCAACAATAGTGAACTGCAAAATAACAGATTCTTTAGATTTTTTTATCGTTTTAATTAAAGAATTTACTTTTCCGTTAACCGTAAACTTAATTGCATTATCTATTAAGTTGTTCAGTATCTGCGTTAGTCTAGTGGGGTCGCCATTTAATACTAAAACAGCAAAATCGTCAGGCACATCTAACGTTAGCTGTAAACCCTTAGCCACTGCTTTACCTTTAAAACTTCTAAAAATATCTTCGACTAAGACTGATATTTTAAAGGGAATTTTTTCTAGTTCTATTTTACCGGAATCGATTTTGTTGATATCCAAAATATCATTTATAAGGGCCAAGAGGTTATTGCCCGAAAATTTTAAAATATTTAAATTCTCTTGCTGGTCTGGTCGGGGATTTTCTAAGAGTAAAATATTGCTCATGCCTATAACCGCGTTTAACGGCGTACGGAGCTCATGCGAAATAGTAGATAGAAAGTCAGACTTTGCCTTAGCTGTCTGTTTTATCTCCACCATGGCAACGCTTAATTTTTCATTAAGTATTCTTCCTTCAAGCTCTTTGGTTTCTAAACTGTTAATGGTTTTGCTAAAAGCATTAAAGAAATGATATTGTATGTAAAAAATTAATAAAAAATTAAAAATGATTACGCCATAAAAAGTTGCATCATTAATAGCGCCTCTTTCAATAGCTTGTATGCCTTGCTTTCCGATGGACGATGAATAAAATAAAATGCTTGTTGCGCTTAAAATGGAATATATAATACCCCAATTTTTACCTAAAAGATAGTAACTGAATGTTACTAGAAGTAGAATAAACTGCAATGAAATAAGCTCTACTCCCTGAACTTTGGTAAAAAAGTTCGTCAGGATAATTAATGCTAGCATTATACAAAGCAAATGCGCTACTAATTTCCATTTGTTTAGGTTTATAATAACCCAAATAAAAAAAGATTGTACAACTACAATGGCTAGAGAACGGTAAAAAAGTAAATCAAAAGATTTTATCCAGAATCCCGGTAGGGTAAACAAAGCCACAAATATGCTAAGGAACAAGGTATTTAAAAGAAAGTTCGCTCTAACTTTGTTTAAGCCATCTGGGTCATTTTCAAAGTTTTTATTTAGCTTTTCGCGAATATATTTTAGGTTCAGCATATATGGTTCGGTTTAACATTTGTGTTTTTATAAACTATCACGAACTTATTAAATTTGATTTTAGCGCAAACTCGTAGAGCGCAACGGTAGAGTCTGACAGTTCTAGCTTTCGCATAATATTTTTTCTATGGGTATGTACGGTAAACTCCGATAGGTAAAGCCTTTCTGCAATATCTTTAGTTTTTAAATTTTGGCATACCAAACGTATAATTTCCACTTCTCTTTTTGTTAATTTATATTTCTTCAAAAAATCGTCAAAATAAGAGAAGCGGGCATCAATAGTAGTTTTCTCTTCAAATGACGGAAAAATATCTATGCCGGAGACAACACTCAAAATGCTGTTTGCAAGATTCTGCAACTCATCTGTTTTAACAATATATCCGTTTGCACCTTTTGCTTTACAATCTTTTACCAACTCTGCAGAATGATAATTGGTTAACACTATAATTTTCGCCGAAATATTTCTGTTTTTTAATTCCGTTATGGTTCTTAATCCATCGAGGCCAGGCATATTCAAATCTAAAAGAATAACATCAGCAACATTTAGTGCTTTAGCGTTTAGCAATTCCAAACCATTATTTGCCATATCAATAATTTCGAAACGTTCATCAGACGCAAAATGTGCATTTATTCCGTTCAAAACAACAGGGTGGTCGTCGGCTAATATGAGTTTAATTTTCATTATTTCTGGTAATTGGTATTGGAAGTTCTATTAATGCAAAAGTTCCCTCGTTTGGTTGCCCTTTAATCTCTAATTTTCCAGATAGATAGGCAATGTTACTTTCTAAAAGTTTCATTCCAGCTCCTTTAGCTTCTGTATCTTGGGCTATTCCTTTTCCGTTGTCTTCAATATAAATGGTCAAAGAATTTTCTAACTCTATAATCTGCACAAATAAGTTTGTTGCCTGTGCATGTTTAATCGCGTTATTTAATATCTCCTGGATAATTCTGTAGGCACTTAAACTAAAATTCTGAGGCCAAAGTTCGGTGTGGTCTAAGCCCTCAATCACTTGTTCAACGGTAAGTTGGTTAGCCGTTTTAATTGCAGTTAGCAAATCTAGAACAGCGCTTTTAAAACCATATTTTTCTAAAGCAATTGGCATCAACGTGTGGCTAATATTACGAACAGTTTCGCTTATATCGTTCATAATTTGTTTAGTCGTAGCAAGCTTTTTTTCAGCATCGCTGTTAGCCACAAATACATTCTCGTTTAAAGTGTTAATATTAAGCTTAGCTATAGACAGCATCGCACCAACTTCATCATGCAGTTGTTCGGCAATGCGTTTTTTCTCTTGCTCTTGAACATCTGTAAGTCTATCCATTATTTCTATACGATGTCTATCTCTTAACCCTTGCAACTCAGTTTGGTAATCCAGCTTATGTTGTTTTTTACGCTGTAATTGAATATAGGTTAGCGTTGCGAGGAGTGCGATAGTAATTATTGCAGCAATTGAAATTAATAAATTGCGTTGTTTTTGTGTGCTTATTTCAGCCTTGTTTAACTCTTCCTGCTTTTTCGCCAATAAAAGTTGTTGTTCTTTTTCTGTTACTCTGTATTTTGTTTCAAGTTCGTTTGCAATTTTAGCTAAGCTTTTTTTATAAACAGAGTCCTTAAGCTTCATTTCATTTTCTAAATGCAACACTAAACTGTCTTGCCTTAAAGGTATAGCCTTGTTCAGCTTTTTAACTGTGGCCAAATAGCTGAGCTTTAGTGGTATCGGAACAACATGTTTTTTAATAAGTCTATCTGCTCTATCTAGGTGTGTTTTTGCCAGTTTATGGTCATTGTCTTCGGTGTAAATTCCTGCAATTGCCAAATGGAAGGCAATATCTTCTCTAGGAGCCTCGCCACTGTGATGTTTTAGTTTGTAGCCTGCCAAATAAGTTTTTAGAGCCACATCATTTTTACGGCTGGCTTCGTAGTATTTTCCTTCTGCTAACTTTACGGTTTTTAACGCGATGATGGTGGTATAATCGCCATCGTATTTTTTCAGCGCTTTGAAATAATCCTCAAGGTAATTGTATTTTTTTAATTCACAGCTACTTAAGATCATATTAGCAAGCGCTACCGATTTTTGCTGGCTTGAAGATTCTGGCAGTTTATATATCTTTTCAAAAAAAACCAAGGCATTTTTGTAATCGCCCACATCCTTATAGTTTTTAGCAAGAATTTCGAAAAAAGCAGCTCGTCTATCTATCAGCATATTTTCTAAGTCTGGAATTAACTCTTTTAAAATTTTAAATGCTTCTTTTTCGTTGTTAATAGTTAAAAGTACTTGGCCATAGGCAAAACGTGTATCTCTTATCAAATCTTCATTTTTACTTTCTTTGGCTAGTTTTAAAACAAGTTGATAGGTAGAATGTAAGTTTTTGCTATTACCCATTCTTAATTCTAGGTTCAGGCGGTTGCGTAGGTTAAGTATTCGAGGGATAATAAATTCAGGCTGGTCTTTGGTTAAGCTCTCCATTTTGTTAAGGTAAAACATTGCTTTTTCCGGCTCGCTTGCCCTTGTGTAAATCCGAGTTAGATCGCTTGTTAAACCAACAGCGTGTTTTCCTTCAAGCTTTGGTAAAAAGGTTTCCGCTTTTTTAGCATTTAATAATGCTTCTTGAAGATTGCCTGTGTTAATGTCAATAATCGCGATAGCTGTTATAACCGGTGCTATTGATTCCGGCTTATTTTCAGTCGAAATATAGTTTAAAGCATCCTCCATCAACTGCTTTAGCTCATCTGTATAAATAACATGAGGACTACGAACATAACGCATTAAATTTGTTACCTTTTCTTTAGAGGGAGGCATAGATTTAATCTCATTTAAACTTTTTATTGCTGAGGGAGCAGAATTTTGCTGAGATTTTACGGAAAAAGACATGCAGATTAAAGCGCATACGAAAAGTGCTCTAAGCAAAAATAATATGGATGATTTAAAAAGCATAAAATAGGTCAACTAAAATAATAATTAATACGCATTTACGTTACCTCAGCGTACAACTATTTGCTCTATTTTTATACTTTTCGTGTTAATATGAGATATAATTTGCTTGTTTTGAACTTTTATTTACATTTGTGCCGATAAGGGGGATTAGCTCATTTGGCTAGAGCGCTTCGCTGGCAGTGAAGAGGTGATCGGTTCGAATCCGATATTCTCCACATATTTAAAATGCTCTTAGTTACGCTAAGAGCATTTTGCTTTTTAAACTTGTTTTTAAAAGTCTTCAATCGAAAATAATAGCTAAGCTTAAAATTTTTGCTTTTTAATTACCTAAACCGATCAAACTTAGGTAGTGGCATTAATTTTCTCTATTGCCGATGCTTTATCGTAGAAATATTTCTGATAAATGGCCTTAATTTCATTTGTACTGCTTTCTCCTTCTGCGCCCTCTGCTAGATTAGGCATTTCTTGCGAAGCCGATATAGCCAAGTTGAAGAAATCGTTAAGCTCGGTGTAGGAGAGAACCACAAATTTACTTTCAATATCCTGAATTTTGTCTAGTTGTTTTATAACTCCATTGCCCTCAAATGAGTTATAGCTTTCCCTTAAATCTTCCATTTTGTATAATATTTAAAATCTGAATAATAATTACACAGTTAACGTTCCTTTTGTTTTATCGTTCTTGTATTGTCTTCAAAATAAATCGATTAAAGCAATTTCATTTTTTTATGTTAAAGCCCTATCTTGGTATAAAATAGATAACATGAAAAAGATTTTAACCATTTGCCTACTACTCGCCTTTAGCTACAGTGTTAATGCACAAAAAGTAAATCCAGAAATTAAAGAAGGAACTTCGCTTATTGCCAGTGCTTTTGTACAAGGGCAGGAAGTGCCGTTGGTGCTTAGCATAAAAAAAGTTGGAAAGCCATTTTCATTAGCATGGAGTGTAGAAGGTTACGGCGATGGGGTTTTTGAAATGACCGAAAATGCTGTGGCCAATGGAACAAAAATGGCTATGCCTACGCAACCTGCATCGGGCGTTACCAAGCTTGATGATACGGAGACGTTTGGACTAATTTCTAAAGCTTCTTTTAAATCTTTAGTTGATAATAAGGAATTTGCCTTAAACGGGGTAAAGTTTAAAGTAAAAGCAACAACAACAGCATTTAAAATTGGGGGTAAAGAAGTAGATGTTTTCAATGTAGCCAGTGCTGAAGGTAAATCAGAAATGTGGATTTTAAATAACGCCAACTTTCCGATGGTTTTGCAAACCGCTCAGATGCCTATAGATATTACTGTGCACGAGATAAAGTAACATTAATCACATTATCGAAAAAATATAAAGCCCGTAAGGGCTTTTTTAATTTGTAAAACCTATTTTTACAGCTCAATTGGAAAAGACTGGTTTCTTTTCAAATTAATTTTTTTAATAATAAATGGAAAATCAAAAATCAGCTATATTCGATACCATTGCACAACGTTTGCAAATTGAAGGATTTAATATTGTTAACCGCGACGAAACCCGCCCTTGGGGAGGGTTTTTTGTAATTGATGAGGCACAAGCCCAACAATTTGCAGATACTTATTTCGACGGTTTAGACGTGGATAGTTTAAAAATTGGAGGTAAATTAAGTCCGAAGATTTTAATCGTAGCACCAAATACACGTTTGTCTTGGCAATACCACCACCGCAGAGCGGAAATTTGGCAAGTTGTTACGGGTACGGTAGGTATTAAAACGAGCCAAACCGATGAGGAAGGTGAGGTTAAGGAATATCACCCAAAAAATCAGATTAAGTTGCAACAAGGAGAACGCCACCGTTTAATTGGTTTAAATGATTGGGGTGTGGTTGCAGAAATTTGGCAACACACAGATGCAGAAAACCCATCAGATGAAAGCGATATTGTTCGCGTTCAAGACGATTTCGGAAGATAAATTATTAAATGCAATCTGTTAAATAACACAGATTGCATTTGAAAACGCCTCAAATATAAATACTACATAAAACTATTGTTCGTAAATATTCGTTCTTATAGTTCACTACCACTTTTTCATGATAATTTTAATATTCTTTTTAGCCCATTGGTTCCTCTCTCTTTTTAGTCAAACATTCTTCCTGCATCGTTACTCATCGCACAAGATGTTTAAAATGGAGCCTTTCTGGGAAAAATTCTTTTACCTCATACTTTTAATTTCGCAAGGTTCGTCTTTTTTAAACCCAAGAGCCTATGCTATTTTGCACCGTATGCACCATGCCTATAGCGATACAGAAAAAGATCCACACTCTCCACATTTTTTTAAGGATGTTTTTGGGATGATGATTGCTACCAAAAACATGTATTTGGCTTATTTATTACACAAAATTGAACCAGAACCAGCATTTAGAGGCAATTATCCGGAATGGCCAGTTGTTGATAGAATTGGAGATTCGTGGCTTTGGAGATTAGCTTGCGCAGCTTTTTATATTTGGTTCTACGTAACTTTTGCTACACAATGGTGGATGTTTTTATTACTGCCAATTCATTTTTTAATGGGCCCGTTGCACGGTGCTATAGTTAATTGGTGCGGACACAAATATGGTTATTCTAACCACGATAACGAAGATCATAGTAAAAACTCATTGCCTTGGGATTTCTTGTTAATGGGCGAATTGTTTCAGAATAACCACCATAAAAAACCGAACAGTCCTAACTTTGCCAGCAAATGGTGGGAGTTTGATCCAACTTACCCAATGATGAAAGTTTTACATTGGATGCGAATTATAAAAATTAGAAAAGTTTAAAACTTCGAAATTTTAGAATATCAAGGTTGGCTATTTAGTCAGCCTTTTTTGTTTGCACGGTAACTTTTCTTATTGCAAAGGTTTTGTTATTTAAACCTGATTGCAACGAAAATCTCCCGACTTAAGTATTGTAGGCCATTGTTCATTGTTCTATGTATGCAAGTTTTACAGGTTTAATCGGGAATTGTAGTGTAAAGCAGGGCTGACATAAATAGTAGTGGAAACTCGCTTTTCAAAAAGAGTTAAAAATAGAAATGGTCCGCATAAATACGAACCATTTTTTAGTATTCAAACGTCATTGCGATACCGATTTTGAATCGGGAGAAGCAATCTTTTCTGCTAGATAGATTGCTTCGTCATGCTTCCTCGCAAAGACGACAAAACGTTAAACTAATCTCTTCTACGATTTCCGCCACCACTAAACCTTCTGTTACCACCACCAGCATTTGCACTTGCAGTACTGCCAGTATGGTTTGGTTTTCTGGCGCCACCACCTTGAGGTTTCTTTTTTGCACCACTTAAGTTAGGTTCACGCTCGCGAGGCTCGCGTTGGTTGCCTTTTTTCTTTCCTTTGCCTTTTGCATCTGCAGCTGCCGACATTAAGCTTTGCCAGCTCATTGCATAAGGATGTTCTTCGTTTACCGGGATTTTTAAACCTATCAATTTTTCAATATCATCTAAAAATTCTTTCTCTTCGCCATCGCAAAAAGAGTAGGCGATGCCGCTTAAACCCGCTCTGCCGGTTCTGCCAATTCTGTGTACATAGGTTTCTGGTATGTTTGGCAATTCGTAGTTAATTACGTGCGCCAATTCATCAACATCAATACCGCGAGCGGCAATATCTGTAGCCACTAAAACCCTTGTTGTACGAGCTTTAAAGTTGGTTAATGCACGTTGACGAGCGTTTTGCGATTTATTGCCGTGAATGGCTTCTGCTCTAACATTAATTTTAGTTAAATCTTTAACTACTTTATCTGCCCCGTGCTTAGTACGCGTAAATACCAAAACAGTTTCAATGCTTTTGTCTTTTAGCAAGTGCGCAAGCAAACTTCTTTTATCGTTTTTCTCAACGTAATAAACCGCTTGCTGAATTTTTTCGGCAGTAGAAGAAACCGGCGTAACCTCAACTTTTACAGGATTGGTTAATATGGTACTAGACAATTTCTGGATTTCGGTTGGCATGGTAGCTGAGAAAAACAAGGTTTGTCTTTTAGCAGGCAATTTGGCAATAACTTTTTTCACATCGTGGATGAAACCCATATCCAACATACGGTCGGCTTCGTCCAAAACAAAAATTTCAATATCACGTAAGTTTACAAAACCTTGGTTCATTAAATCTAACAAACGACCCGGCGTTGCCACCAAAATATCAACACCACGGTGTAAAGCATCCGTTTGTGCTTTTTGCCCAACGCCACCAAAAATTACCAAATGTTTTAACGAAAGGTTACGGCCATAGGCTTTAAAACTTTCTTCAATTTGGATGGCTAATTCTCTTGTTGGCGTTAAAATTAAAGCTCTGATGGGCTTTGGACCTTTAACATTAGAGTGCGGTTTATCTAATAATTGCAACATTGGTATAGCAAATGCTGCGGTTTTACCCGTGCCAGTTTGAGCACACCCTAGTAAATCGCGTTTTTGCAAAATAGAAGGTATAGATTGCTCCTGTATAGGTGTAGGTTGTGTATAACCTTCGGTTTCAAGCGCCTTTAAAATAGGAGCTATCAGGTTTAATTCTGAAAATAACAAATTAATAATTTTTAAATGTAAAATATCGAAGAAGCTAGAACAATCATTGCTGGAAGGACTAACTTGCGAGTTGCTTTAAATGATAAAGAAATTCTGCTTCGATGCAAAGGTAGGTAAATTTATTAAACAATTCGTCTTTGCGATGAGGTACGACGAGTCAATCTCCTTTGGATAGTTAGCAAGATCGGAAATTGATAGCTAAATAATTGAAATTTGAAAATGTTTGTCGGTAGCTTGTCGGCAATTACAATCCTGCCCTCGCTACAATCTTTTACCCCTAAATCCCCTAAAGGGGATTTGGTAAAAGGATTTCCGCTAAGTCAGGTTTATAGAACGAAGGAAGAAGGTTGTGGAAATATAAAATTAAATATAACTTTAGAACCGATAACTCATCCTTGTCGCAACGCAAAATTTATAAATTATGAAAATTTTAAAATTAGCGTCCCTATTTGTTTTCGTATTATTTTTTCAAAATCTAAAAGCCCAAAATCTTGAATTTAAAAAAGGATTGGTGCTAAAAGGCACGGAAACTGCCGCAATTATCAAAACGCTTTCAGTTGCCAGAGGCAAATCTAAGTACGAAGTAAAAGATGCAAGCGGTAATGTACTCGTTAACTTAAATGAAGTTTCTACACCAGAGAAGCCAAATCTTTATATATTGGAGTTTCCATCTTTAGCAAATGAAAAATTAGCGCAAACGGTGCCATCTACGAGTATGAATTTCGAAAAAGCCATTTTTCAATATTTGTATATCGATGCGAAATTGCTAAGTGCAAATGGAGTGGAAACTGCTTTGGTGAACAGTTTGATTGCTACCACTAAACCTAAACCTGTGGTTGCAGAGCCAATTAAGCCAAGCGCTCCCGTTGTTGCTGCGGTTGCTAAAAATCCAAATTACTTTAAAGAACAGCTTAAATCTACATTTAGTAAAAAAGAAACGGATAAGATGGAGCGGTATTTTCTGGATAACAGGAGAAAGACTTCGTACACGTTGACTTCGTCGCCAAATGGTGCCGATGTGAAAAATGGACTAACCTTAACTTCTAACATAGCCGATTTGGATTGGACTAATGTACATTACCCAATGAATTTAAAGTTTCATTTGTTCCTTAAAAATAATACTAACCAGCCTGTTAAGTATATTTACGCAAGGTCATTTCATCATTTGTTTTATGCCAAAATAGAAGTTATTAAAGATGGCATAACCATATTGAGCCGAATTATTGATGACAAAAGTAGTGCAACCGGTTTCGAACGGGAAAAGTTCGATAAATCAAACTTAAGAATGCTTAAGCCAGGGGAATTATTTCAGCCAACAACACACTTGGAAATTCCGAAATTGGATGAGGGAAACTATACGATAAAGGCATCGTATAAAATCGATAAATCGAATGCGAACCCATTATATGTAGATGCGAAGTATTTAACGCAATTTGATAATGTTGAGCTTTTTATGCAGGATATTAACTTTAAGATCGAAATGCCGAAAGGAGTAGTGAATGCGAATATTCCTGCAATGGCTACGTTAGCACCATTTGAAATTGAAAATGTGGCATTTGGTTTTTGGGATGCACTTCAAAACCCAGATTATGCAATAGGTACACGTGTTGGAGATTTTGATGTGGAGAAAGCAAGATACTTAAAAAACTTAGTCAACCTAAAATACCTTTATATAGAAGGCATAAAAGATATGGCTGCTTTTAAGGAGATTAAAGATTTGAACTTAAAAGGTTTAGTGATTTCATTTAGAAATGGTGCAAATAATTTAGACTGGAATGCTATACCAGCTAATTTCCTGAAAGCAAATTGCTTAGAGAGTTTATTTCTAATAGGCGGGAGAAGCGAACAGTTGCCGATTTTTTTGGCTAATCAGAAAAATTTAAAAAAGCTTTTAATGAATATGGTGCAAACAAATATTGCACAAATACCAACCTATTTTCCGGCTTTAGACGAACTGTCTTTTAACGATTTTCCAAAAAGCGATTGGTATAAAACCGCAAGTGTTTCGGCTTTAAAAAACGCAAAAAAATTAGAGCATTTGAGTATCATTTCCATTAATTTAGATAATATAGATTTTCTAGCAGAAATGCCAAGTCTTAAAAAAGTAACTTATATAGATGCCAACTACAAAAAGGTAGATGATGTAACCTATCCGGTTTTAAAGAAATTGAGTGACAAAAATGTGCAGGTGTATTTTTACGATGTGAAATAATATAAAATTGTGTGTTTTTGAGAAAAGGATGATTGGAAACTTTTGTCAGTAGCTTTTCTGAGTTTGCATTCATACCCTCGCTGCAATCTTTTAACCCTAAATCCCCTAAAGGGGACTTGGTAAAAGGATTTTCGCTAAGTCAGGTTTATAGGACGAAGGAAGAATATAATTGCAGAGTTTTTCTTTCTCGGAGCAATACTAACGAAGTTCATGGAGGTTTAGGGCGAGGAAACTTTGGATTTTAATATCCCAATTTAACTACTTTATACTAACTACTAAATACTCTTTCTACTTTCTCTCTTTAAACCTTGTAAAAAACAACAAAGCCAAAACGCAAAGTACAAAACCGACCACACCGTTAAGGCGTAAACCATAATCGTTACCAGGATCTTTTCCATAAACAGTAAGCATGGCAAAAATGGCAATCCCAATTGTTTGGCCCAGCTTTACAAACAGATATTTAGCAGCAAAGAACATTCCCTCGTGGTTTTCGCCACTTTCTATGGTTTCTTGTTGGGCAATATCTGCTAAGATTGCATTAGGCAAAATACCTAAAGCCGCCAAAGGAAACGAGGCGAATGCTACCAAGATATACATCTGGTTGGTTGGCTCGAAAGGTAATTTTCCAAGAAAAAATATGGTAACGAAAATTAGGCTGAGCACCCCAAAGGCAATAATTACCAACTGCTTTTTCCCTATTTTTTTTGCGCCGTAATTTACAAACGGATAAAATAACAAGGACAATAACACCATCAACCCCATAAATTTTCCACCATCAGAATCTGGCAAGCCGAGTAAAACTGTTACAAAGTATAACAATCCACTGCTCATTAAACTTAATGCCGTGTAAAAGGTAAAGTCAGAGATGAGATAGTATTTGAAATTTATGTTTTTAAAAGTGCTTTTTATTGCAGGCAAGAGCGGTGTATGCGTTGGTTTGCTATCTACATAATCTTTTTCATTGATAAACAAGATGGGCAAAATCATTACTAGACCAGAAAAAATGGCCAGGCCCCAAATGGCGTATTGCAATGCATGGAAACGTTCTGTTACGCCGAAAATAGATTGGATTAAATCTGCATAATTATTGCATAAAGCACCTAAAATCATTCCTAAAACAAAGCCAACTTGCTGAAAGGTAGAGAGTTTAACTTTCTCTTCTGGCGTGTGGGTTAACTCTGCCAACAACGCGTTGTACGGAATAATATACGTGGTTACGGACACGAAAAATCCGGCTAAAACTATGGTAAGCCACCATGCGTTATTAAGACTTTCGCCCTTAATTAAGGGGTGAAAAACCAAACTACAACAAACTACGGCGGGTAAAATTGCCCATTTCATTATGGGGAAACGTCTGCCTTTTGGATTTTTACTTTTATCGCTTATAGAGGCAATCAAAGGATCGTAAACAGCATCTATTAACCTGCCCGACGCAGCTATTAACGATAGAATGTTAAATGCCCCGAAAACCAACAACTGCGGTACTAGAGGCACCAAGCCAGAATTATTTGGAGGTAAGTAAAAATAGGGCAACATTACTATAATCAAATTGGTCATAATGCTCCAGCCCATCATTCCAGTTGAGTATATAAGTTGTTTAGAGAAAGGGAGCGACTTAATTGGCATTTAAATTTTTGATAGGGCTTGTTCTAAATCCTTAATGATATAATCAGGTTCTTCCAAACCAATGTAAATCCTAATTAATACATGTCTTTTATTGGTAGGATCAAAATCAGCTTTGCTAATTGCCGCACACGCGGGAAAAACCAAACTCTCATATCCGCCCCAAGAAACCGCCATAATAAAATGTTTTAATGCGTTACAAAAGGTTTCAATTTCATGTAAATCAGCTGCTGCTAAAACAATGCTAAATAATCCGCCACACTTTTTCATCTGTTTTTTTGCCAATGCTAAATCAGCATTTCTCTCGCTAAAAGGATGTAAAACCTGCGCAACTTTTGGATGGCTTTCTAAATAAGCAATTACCTTTTCGGCGTTTTCGCTAATCTTTTCCATTCTTATGGGCAAAGTTCGTAAACCACGCAAAAGTAACCATGCATTTTGTGGTGCCATGCTTGCACCTATATTCATATATTCGTTGTTAAATATTTTTTCTAATAAAGCTCGTTTGCCTGTTACTACGCCACCCATTAAATCGCTGTGGCCACCTAAATATTTGGTAGCAGATTGTGCAACTAAATCTATACCGTAGGCGATTGGTTGCTGGTAAAGTGGCGTACAATAGCTATTGTCTATCATGGTTAAGATACCATTTGCTTTTGCAATATCTGCTACGCTAGCCAAATCTTGTACGTCGAAACTGAAGGTGTTAGGCGATTCTAGGTATATAAGCTTAGTTTTGCTGGTTATTGCATTTTTATACTCGTTTAAATTACAGCCATTTATAAACGTAGTTGTTATGCCGTATTTTGGTAAAAGATCCTTAAATAATTTTATCGTCCAGCTGTAGGGGTTTTCCACGCAAATAACTTCATCGCCGGTTTTTAATAGTGCCAACACCGGAATAGTTACGGCAGCAATGCCACTTCCGAAAACCAATGCATCTTCTGCGCCATCTAAAGCGGCTAGTTTTTTTCGTAAAATATCAATAGTGGGGTTAAATCCTCTAGAGTATAAATTTCCTTGATATTCATCTGCTAAAGCACCTCTAAAGTCATCAACCGTGTTAAACTTAAAGTTGCTGGTTTGTATAATTGGCGGAGCAACGGCATTATAGTATTGTTCGCGGTCTTCGCCAAGTTCATTTAATATGTAAGAAATATCCATTAGGCCGACTGTTCTTTTTTACGGTTTAAAAACTTGTTTATGAAATAAATAACTACAAAACCCGCAAAAATCGCCAAGCCATTTGTTGCAGCTAAAGGGTCGTCGCTGTAAATACTTACGGTTACAAATAGGTACGCTGCAATGAAAATTATAGGCAACAGCGGATAAAATTTCATCGTATAAATGGTGCTTTTATCTAAGTGAGCGGTTGTTTTGCGTAAATAGAAAATCGCGGCAGCAGAAAACGCCATCCCAATACTGTCTAAAAATATAGTGTAGTTTAAAATTTTATCGAATGTTTGGGCGTAAAATAAAGTTAATATAGCAATGATAGTAAACACAGTTAGGCTCACAATCATTACATCGTTTTTCTTGGTTTTTTTTGTGAAAATTGCAGGTAATGCTTTTTCTTCGCCCATGGCGTACATCGCTCTCGGGTTACTAAGCAAGTTAACATTTACATAGCCCAACACCGAGAAAAAAATCAAAACCGAGAGGACTGTAAAACCAGCAGGGCCAAAAATTTGTCCGGCCAATATGGCTGCAATACTTTCGGCAGTTTTTAATTGTTCAAAACCTATTACTTTCACATAAGCGTAGTTAATTGCCATATACAAAGTGATGATGATTCCTAAGCCAATAATTATAGAACGCGGAATTACACTTTTAGCTTCTTTAGCCTCGCCACCAAAATTTATGGTTTGTTGGTAGCCACCAAAACTAAATGAAACAGCAATTAGGCACAGACCAAGCGCTTTTCCATAATCGCTCCAAGTTGGCAACTCGCCTGTGGCGGTATTAAAAATAGGGGTGATACTTGTAGTTTTCTCGCCAAAAAAAACAGCTCCGATAAGCGTAACTACCATCACTATTTTAATAACAGTTAAAATATTTTGGGTTTTAGAACTCGTTTTTAATCCCAATAGGTTAATAAGGTAAAATATAATGATGCTCGTTCCTGCTATTGCAATTCGGTAATTTGCTGTTTGTAAATCGGCTGGTAGAATGACCTTACTTAAATATTCTGCGCCAATTAACGATACGCCGGCAACCGATGCTGCGTTAGAAACTACGATAATACAATTTATAGCAAAGGCAATGGAAGGATGATAGCAAACAGAAAATATTTTGTAATAACCGCCGGTAACGGGGTATCTAGAGCCGATTTCTGCGTAAGTTAGTGCACCACATAACGCTACAAAGCCACCAACTGCCCAGGCCAAAAAGAAAAGCTCCGGAATTTGTGCTTTGCTGGCTACATTAACGGGTGTTCTAAAAATTCCCATCCCGATTACGAGGCTAACTACAATCATTGAAAGATCAAAAAGAGAGAGTTGTTTTTTTTCTGGCATGCTGGTTTAAATTGATTTTGGAAGATAGGGAATTAGTGCGAAAGTTGGAAAGTGAAATTAGCTTGAAGTAGAAAATAAATGTTGCCCTAAATTCATTCATTTCAAGAATTTTTATGCTTTAAAATGTTTATTTGTGGAAATTTTGTGATGAATTTGCGAATAGATTAAGTTAAATTTGTAGAGCTGAGTTGTTTTTGTTTATCTCCAAAAGTAACAACATCAATTTCTTATAACTTTAATGCGTCATCTGGAGAAACGAAGGATTTCTTTTGAAGAAACTGAAGGTAGATTCTTCGCTATGCTCTGAATGACAAAGTGCTAATGACAAAATTTTAATATTATGGCAGAACCGATTTATAATGAAGACAGTATAAAATCACTTGATTGGCAAGAGCATATCCGTCGTAGACCGGGAATGTACATTGGTAAATTGGGAGATGGTTCTGCACATGACGATGGAATTTATGTACTCCTGAAAGAAATTATGGATAATTCCATCGATGAGTTTATGATGGGTGCCGGAAAAACCATTGACATTAGCTTACATGAACACAAGGTGTTGATTCGCGATTACGGACGTGGAATCCCTTTGGGTAAAGTAATTGATTGCGTTTCGAAAATGAATACCGGCGGCAAATATGATAGCAACGCATTTCAAAAATCTGTTGGTATGAACGGTGTCGGTACCAAGGCCGTTAATGCTTTGTCGACCATTTTTATTGTTCAAAGCTATCGCGATGGAAAAAGTAAAAAAGTAGAATTTAGCAAAGGTTTAATTACCACTGAGCATCCAGAGATAGATACCACACAACGTAATGGTACTTCGATTCAATTCTATCCGGATGAAACTATTTTTAGAAACTACCATTACATTCCGGATTTTGTAGAAACCATGATCTGGAACTATGTGTTTTTGAATACTGGTTTAACCATCAACTTTAACAACCAAAAGTATTTCTCAGAAAGGGGATTGTACGATTTGTTATCAAAGCAAAACAAGCCAGAGGAAATTCGTTATCCAATCATCCACCTAAAAGGACATGACATAGAGGTAGCAATGACTCACGGTCAGCAATATGGCGAAGATTACCACTCTTTTGTAAATGGCCAGTACACCACGCAGGGCGGTACACACCAAGCTGCATTTAGAGAGGCCGTAGTAAAAACCATCAGAGAATATTACAATAAAGATTACGATGCTTCAGATATTAGAGCATCAATAATTGCAGCAATTGCCATAAGAGTACAAGAGCCGGTTTTCGAATCTCAAACTAAAACCAAATTAGGTTCAGAAAGAGTTGCACCTGAAGGGCAAACGGTTAGAACTTTTGTTAACGATTTTCTTAAAAAAGAACTAGACGATTATTTGCACAAGCATAAAGAAGTTGCAGATGCTATTGAGGCTAGAATTAAACAGTCTGAACGCGAACGTAAAGATATAGCAGGTATTAAAAAATTGGCTAATGACAGAGCCAAAAAAGCTTCGTTGCACAACAAAAAGCTAAGAGATTGCAAAGTTCATTTTAATAGTAACCACGATAAACGGTACGAAACAACTTTGTTTATAACAGAAGGTGATTCTGCATCTGGATCAATCACAAAATCTCGTGATGTAGATTGCCAAGCAGTTTTTAGTTTAAAAGGTAAACCATTGAATTGTTATGAGCTAACCAAAAAAGTAGTTTACGAAAATGAGGAGTTTAATCTGTTACAGCACGCTTTAAATATTGAGGATGGTTTGGAAGGTTTGCATTATAATAACATTGTAATTGCTACCGACGCAGACGTAGATGGTATGCACATACGTTTGTTAATGATGACATTCTTCTTGCAGTTTTTTCCGGACTTGGTAAAGGCTGGGCACGTTTACATTTTGCAAACGCCTTTATTTAGGGTTAGGAATAAAAAAGAAACCATTTATTGCTATAGCGATGAAGAACGCAGAAATGCGATTGAAAAATTAGGTGGTAGGCCAGAAATTACCCGTTTTAAGGGTTTGGGAGAAATTTCGCCTGACGAGTTTGGATTGTTTATTGGCAAGGATATAAGGCTTGACCCCGTAATTTTAAAAGAACAAACTATTAAAAAACTGCTCGAATATTACATGGGCAAAAATACACTAGAAAGACAGCAACACATTATTAGAAACTTGCGTATAGAAAAAGATGAGATAAAAGATGACATGGATATAAAAACTGAGGGAGAAACCACAGATCTGGAAGTTGCTTAGTTTTTAAAAAATTAACTTTTAGGCAATAAAATTTTGTGTATCATTGCATATCCCTATTTGTTATTTAAAATGCCCTAAGTGTATGCTTTAGGTAATAGTTTTACATTGCAAAATAACGAATAATATGCCTTCTAACGCTGCCAAAAACCCATCTACTCGTTACGGTCTATTGGTTTTTCTTATCCTTTCCTTGTTTTTATGCGCTATATTTTTCTATATCCGCAATAACAAAAATCAGGTTTTAACAGACGATATCAATGAGCTGGTAAGCCTTAAAGAAGACTATGCACAAATAGATTCTTGCATTATTCTACTTTACAATGCTGATAATAATTCTAGGCTTTTTGCGGTTACCGGAGAGAAATCCTACATCAAAAAATTTAGTAGCGAAATAGCTTTCGTTTCTACGATTTTAGATAATATTAATCGCTCTGCTGAAGAAAGAGAAAAGGTTAATCCGCAAAATATTAGAGGATTGGTCGATCAAAAAAGAACAAGAACAGAACTTTATCTTAAGCTAAGGCAGTTAACGGATAGTTTAATTTACGTGTCTGCTGGAATAGATACGGCAACAGATAGAACTAAAATTGGATTAGGTAAGGAAGTTACCTACAGCCAGTTTAAAACGATGATTACCGTAGACACCATCAGATCAGGACCAAAACCTGTTCAGGAGAAAGGTTTACTAGGTAGGTTAGGTGATGCGCTATCTAGAAAAAAGCGAGAAGCAAATGCCGTTGCAGATACAACAGTTACCATAGTTAGAAAAGAAACCAAGTTAGATACTTCTTTGCAAAGTAGAAACTACAATAGGCTCCAGTTGCGAAATATGAACAACTATTTCCGCAATTTGTATAATGCAAATAATATGCTTAAACGAAACGAAGTTGTTATCCTTCAGATAAATAATAGGATAATTACCGAAATCGTAAACCTGTTGCAAAGCTATAAAAAGCGTGAAATTGAATTTGCTGCAAGTTCAAGAAATGATCTGAACGAAAATATACAAGGTACATTTAAGAGTATAGACAGAATTGTGGTGTTTAGTATCGGTTTGCTGTTAACACTTGTGGTTGCAATTCTGTATAACCTTTATAAAATCTTTAAAAATGAGGGCGAATTGGTAAATTATAGCCAAAAAGCGTCGCAGTATGCAAATTCTAAAAGTAGGTTTTTAGCTAACATGAGTCATGAGATTCGGACACCGCTCAACTCTGTAATTGGATTTTCTGAGCAGTTGAGTAAGGGTGATTTGAACGAGCAACAATCAGAGCAGGTAAGCGCCATAAGAAGTTCGTCGGTAATGTTACTGGATGTTGTTAACGATATTCTAGATTTTTCTAAGTACGAAACCGGAAAGGTAAATTTCGACAAAGTTTCTTTTAAGCCTTATGATGCTGTAATGGATGTATTTAACAGCATCGGAATCCAAGCCACTAATAAAGGAATAGCGCTGAAAAAAGATGTGTCGTTTCCAGAAAATTTATGTTACAATGGCGATTCGCTACGCTTAAAGCAAGTTATCATGAATTTACTGAGCAATGCGATTAAGTTTACAGACAATGGTTCGGTAACTTTGAAGGCAAGCGTAATTCCAGGAACTAAAAAACAATCTGTTTTAAAAATACAAATTGTAGACACGGGGATTGGTATTGCACCAGAGGATCTTGATTTGATATTTGACGAATTTGCGCAGGTTTATTATTCTTCTACCAAAATAAAGCAAAAAGGAACTGGTCTCGGCTTAGCAATTTGTAAGAAGATTGTAGAGTTTCAAGGCGGTAGGATTGGTGTAACCAGCGAGCTAGGCAAAGGTTCGGTTTTTTCATTTGAAATTCCCTATGAAATTTCTACGGCAGAAAACAATAAAGAGATTATAAAAGCTGAAGTTGTAAATGCAGAAGGTTTAGTAGGTAAAAGAATTTTGTTGGCAGATGATAATAAAATGAACATTCTACTAGCCCAGACTGTACTCAAAAAATATAAAATGGCTAGCGATGTAGCCTACGATGGCGTACAAGCATTGGCCTTATTTGAGCAAAACGACTACGATTTAATTCTTACTGATATTCAAATGCCGGAAATGGGAGGCGTGGAACTGACAAGATTAATTCGGGCTTATAAAAATCTCGAAAAATCTAGCATACCTATATTAGGTGTTACTGCAAACGTATTGCAAGAGGATAGAGACAAGTACATCGATTCGGGAATTAATGATTTAGTGCTTAAGCCTTTTTCAGAAAAAGAGTTGGTAGATAAGATCGCATCGTATATTTTGTAGTGTTAACTTTCTGGAATATCGATAGTATCTTCTGGATGTTGCGGAGGTAAAACTGCTACTTTCTTTTCTACAACAATGGTTTTTAAATGCACGGCGTATTTTGTAGGTTGTATACCATCTTCATATTTTTCGGCATAAACCTGCGTAAATTCTGCACCAAAATATAAAATGATAGATGTGTAGTACACCCATAATAAAATGATAATAATAGAGCTTGCGGCGCCAAATACAGAACCTGGATTACCTTTTTCTAAATAAATTCCAATTAAATATTTACCTAAAGAGAAAAGCAGAGCGGTAAATGCAGCGCCAACAAAAGCTGTTTTCCATTTTAAAATTACATCTGGTAAAACTTTAAAAATAATAGCAAATATACCGGTTACTACAGCAAAGGTTAAAAGGTTATTTATTACCAAAACCAATAGGGTGGTTGTTTGCGTAACTTCTGGTAAATACTGGCCAATCTTATCGCCTAAACTTAAAACAACACTATTAATTACAAGGGAAACCAAGAGTAAAAATCCCATTGAAACAATTAGCGAAAATGAAATCAATCTATTAGAAATCATTTTCTTCCAGCCGGTTTTTGGTACTGCTTTAACTTTCCAAATCAAATTGATACTATCTTGAATTTCTATAAAAATAGCAGTCGAACCTATAATTAACGTAGCTATACCAATGATCAAGCCTAGCGTACTTTTTCCCGTTAGGTTCGCGTTGGCAACAAAAGTTTTTAAAGAATTAGCGGCATCTACACCAACTAGTTCACTTATTTCGGCAAAAAGTTGCGTATCTGGGTTAAGCTTATCGCTAAAAAATAAGCTTGCTGCCGCGATGATGATAATTATAAGCGGGGTTAAAGAGAAGATGGTATAGTAGGCCAGGGCAGCACTTAGTTTCATCACCCTATCTTCTACAAAGCCTTTTCCTGCTGCGATAAACAAATGATAAGTGCTAATAAGAAATGATTTCGTTTTCTTTAAAATAATGCTCATATAATTAAAACGGATAGCCGATGCCGATGTTTAAAATAAAATTCTCTCTACGCCAGGTTTTACTCCCGAAGTCAATGTCATTTAGCACCCAACGCTGACCACTAGGAAGGTAAGGTTTTCTGATTGGAAAGGCACCATCTAACCTAATTACAAAAATGGTTGCATCAACACGCAGACCAGCACCTGTACCTACAGCAAGTTCGTTAAAAGTATTTTTTAATTTAAATTCCGACCCAGGTTTGTTTGGATCTTCTTTTCTTAGCCAAACATTACCAGCATCAACAAAAACAGCTCCATGTAATACGCTTACAATTTTAAACCTAAGCTCAGAATTAAGCATTAGCTTAACATCACCACCTTGATCTGGAAACACTAAAGTGGGATCTGCCTGATAAGTTCCTGGTCCTAAAGATCTTGCTCTAAACGCTCTGATATCATTCGTTCCGCCAGCAAAAAACTGTCGAATGAAAGGTAGGGAAGTCGTATTTCCGTAGGCATAACCATACCCCATGTTTAACCTATTTGCCCAAATTAAATTACGGGTTATTTTGTAATAGTCTCGTAAATCTGCTTCTAGCCTTACAAATTGTGTTAACGGGACATTAAAAATTGAACGTTGTCCAAACTCGTCTTTGGGTACAAACGTACCCCATAAGTTACCACCGGTTTCTACACTTCCATAAAAATACGTATTGTTTCTGCGGTTTTCTTGCATTTGGTTGGTATAGGTAAAGTTATAATTACTACCTATAATTAACTGTTGTTGCAAAGTATATTGTAGGCCAGGATTTTGATCATACAACCTTCTTAATGCACCAGTATCAGTTTCTGATGGCCTAACTAAATTTACAGAAATTGGGTTAAAGTTGTGTTCTTTAAATTGATTTTCTTTCCAGTTGTAACCAAATTCTCCTTTGAAAGAGTTTAACCTATAAACGGTATCCCTACGTAACAATTGGTAAGATAACGATGCGATAGTTTTCGGAATAAATGCCGTTGTACTTTTTGGCTTGTAAAAAGGAACTATAAACTGAGGGAAAGTTAGTTTTCCTTGTAAGGTTAACGAAAACGAGTTTTGTGCTCTAGAACCAACCGGCGCACTTACTTGGGTTTCGAATCCGCCTGATGCACTGATATCCAATTGTTCTGCACCCCTAAATAAATTACGTGTAGTTTGTGTAAGTTTTACCTCAGAACCTACAAAGTTGTTGCTTTTTTGAGTTCCTGTTACCGAAAAAGTTAGCGAGTTTTTCTTTAGTGGAGTTAAGAAAATATTTAAATCAAGCTGGTTGTTTTTAAAGCTGTCAACTGGCAAAAATTCTGCCCTTACGTCCTGAAAAGCGCCAATGTTAACCATTCTGTTTAAAGACAAATTATGGTCTTTACGGTTATAAGTCTCATTCTTTTTAAAGAAAATCAGGCGGTCGAATACTCTTGGTTTAAAAGTATTTCTATCATCGTAAATGTTAAAATCGTTGTAAACAGTAGGGGTTAAAGTCCTTAACGTACTATCTCTGCGTAGGTTGTAATTGGGGTAAACGTTAATGTTTTTTATAGTGTAAGGTTTTAAACCCGCTTCTGGAGCTATAGTTTTTACAGCAATATTAATATCAACTAAGTTTTTACCAATTGTACTATCAACCTGTACAATTAAATAATCGGGGCTAAAATAGAAGTAGCCACTTTCTTTTAAATCATTGTCAATTCTAATACGTTCGTTTTTATAAGTATCTAAGTCGTAGAAATTACCGACTTTTAATAAGGTATTTTGCTTGTTTATGTTAATTACGTGGGTTAAAACTCCCGTGTCTTTTGGAAAAGTTATTGAGTTTATTCTATATCTATCGCCAGTATTAGCGGTATAAACAGCTTTACCTTTTTTACCTTTAATTACGGTGTCACCGGTAACTTCAGCCTGCAAATAACCCTGACTAATTAGATAACTTTTAAGTACATCGTTATTAAATTTAAGCTTCACTTCGCTCATTAAAACTGGTGCTTCACCAATTTTATTTTTTAACCAGTTTCCAATTCCTTTTGGTTTAACCGAATCACCAGCCAAATTATATAACTGCAATTTCCATTTTATGCCTAAAAGCGATTTGTTTGGACGAGGCCTTGTTTTACTTTCTAAAGTAGTTTTAACTTGTTTTTCGTCTTTAATTCTTCCAGAAGAATCTGGATTGATTTTTACCTCGGCACCAGTATATAAATATTGCCCTGGTTTTAGCTTTCTGGTGCTACTACAGCCAGCTAAAATTAAACAAACAATAATTAAGAGATATGTTTTAGTTAGATGATTCATTTTTTGGCTTCTGTTCTAAATTTTGTCTGTTTCTTTTTCCTCTACTTTGGAATATTTCCCTGAACCTGTTATAGTCTACAACAATGGTAAAACCTAATCCGGTTTCAATAACCTGTGCTTCAATAATTCCTTCGGTTTGGTTTCTTCTGTAAGCCCTTAATCTGTAACGTCCATCTGCAGAAAGTGCATATTCTATATTTACGTTACCAGCAATATTTGAAGAATTTGTATTAGCGGTTTTCGGGCCTTCTAAGGCAAATGAACTACCAACCGTAACCGTTAATCTATCGTTAAGGAGCTTTTTCGAAAGTCCTACTTCTAAATCTGTTCTTTGTTCCAACTCTCCTGTAGAGTAATCCTCTGAAGAGTTTACGCCAAAGTTTAAATCTACTCCTTGAATTAGATCTGACGCAAGGTTGTTCAACTGCTCGGTTAATAATTTACTTACGCTTGATCTGGCCAATGTAGAAACACCGCCACCACCGCCAGCTAAACTTTGGAAAGGGTTATTAGCTATAAATCTATTTAACGCCAAAAGCGCAAATACCTGTTTATTAAGCTCGCTCTCATCTCGGTTTATAATTTGCAAACGAGTATAAGATTGGCTACCAATATCGCCACTTCTTTCGTTTTCTGGTAAATCTAATCTAAAAGAAATGGTTGGTTTAAGTAACTCATCTTTCATCATTAAATAAACCTGAAAAGGAAGTTTGGTTTTAGCTTGTACATTGTCTGGCTGGTTTAGCAAATCAATCGGCGCAGCATTCACTTCATAAAGTGCAGTTAAATTTACAGTTGCTGCGGTTGGTTCGCCGGTCCAAAGTATTGTACTACCACTAACTAATCTAAATTCTCTTTTTAATGGACCAACAGAGAGATTGTAAGATCCATCTACAACTTGATAACGACCAGTTAAACTGATTTTTCCACTCGGATCCATCGTTGCATTTAAATTAGCATCTCCTTTAATGTTCAATGCATCTCCGTTTGATGGATCTACAACCACATTCAGTTCAGCCTCGGGGTTTATGGTAATATCGGCTACCAAATTTAAACCAGTGATAGGAGACTTGCTAACGCTATCTACGTTTAATGCTTTTTCGCCATTAAATGGTGGTGCATCTGCATCTATAAACTGCACAATGCCTTCTTGATCTATAATTGATGGATCGCTACTTGGTAACGCAAAGAAAAACTTAGTTCCCTTATCAACGGTAACCCTCATGTTAACATCCGGTTGGTTCAAATCTCCACGAACTTTAATGTTACTTGTAAGGAAAACCGTTCCGTAAATCATATCATTATCTGCCGAAGTAGAGTTTAATGCTCTAAAGTTGTCGGTAGTTATGTCCAACCCGAACCTTATGTTTTTAAAATCGGTAGTGTAAACCATACCATCTACCACCGCTTTTTTATTTAACGAGTCTACCAGAGTAAATTTGTTAAATCTTATGCCTTGGTTAGTAAAGTCTATTTGCTGGTTAGGCATGGTAAAATAAGAGTTGATGTAGGCAACATTAAACGCAGCATTGTTGAATTTAACAGCACCCAAAACTTTCGGAGCAGTAGGTTCGCCCTTTACAGTAAGCTCTCCGGTAACTGTTCCTTTACCTTGTCTAATTTGCCCCATACTTACGCTTTCAATTTGCGTTAAATCAATTTTATTAAGGTTAACTACCAAATCTAAACCAGCATTCGGCGCTGTGTAGTAAAACCCTTTTACACCAAGTTCATGTACGCCTTCCAATTTTGCATCAACCTCAAAAGCATTTTCTGTATTATTATTAACCAACACGCTTAAGTTGCCCAATTCGTCCTTTTGGTAGCGAAGTTTGGCTATTTTTATATCGCCTTCAAATTTTGGTGTGCCAGCTAAATCTTTAACATCAACTGTACCGTTAATTGCGCCACCAACCAAAGCGGTGTCTGTTTCTGCAAACTTCATTAGGGTTTCAATCTGGAAATCCTTAAACTCTACTTTTAACGGAGAATTTGGTGTAGTCTGAGTACTGTTAATACTTAATAACTGAGAACCCTGACTTAAATTAAACTGATTGGCTAATATTCCAGATTCGCCAAATTGTATATAGTTTTCTGGCGCAACTGTCCATTTCTCATAATCTAACAAAAGTTTGTTCGGGTCTATGTTAAACCTAAAGTTTTTATCTATAGATTTAAAAATTCCACCAATTACGTATTTGTCTTTTCTTTGCCTATCCCTTAGAAATACATTTAGGTCTAGTTGATTATTGGCCGCTGCACCAGAGATTTCAGTGTTAAACAACGCAATCGAAGGGCTAAGTACACTTTTAACCAATAAATTGTAATTAAGCTTTTGGTTGTTATTATCTATCGCAAGGCGAATACTGTCCACGTTATAATCGCCATACACAACCTTCGGAAACGACGCATTCATTAACAAGCTGTCTTTTTGCGTATCAATTAAACCGTTGATTTTTGAAGGCAAAAATGTAGTAAGCTGAGGTACAAAATCTTGAATGAACTTAGGGTTATAGATGTTAACTGCAAACCTAAAACGTTGGTCTTTTATAGTCGTTACCTCACCAAACTGGTAGTATTTATTAATTTGGTTGATTACGGCCGAACCAATTTTACTTAACTCGTATTTTCCATCTAGCTTAGCAGACAAAAGCTCCGATTTTAAATTTAGGCTGTTCGAAGTTTCGTTAGAAATTGCTTTAACCTGTATTGTATCTACATTAAATCTCCTACCATCTTTTACCAGTTGTAGTCCGGTGGCAAATACCTCTCCATTTAAGTAATCTACATCAGCAGTGCTAATATCTGCGTTTATTTTACCGGCTAATTTTAGTTCTGTAGTGCTAAAGTTAAGCTTTTGTAAGTCAATTTGCTTCAAGTCTACATCGGCAACAACGCTAGGATATTTCCCTGCTAAATTTGCTTTCGCAGTAAGATTAAAATTAGCGTTGGTATCTGGCATATTTCCTTTTACAGAAACCGTCTCATTTACATAACCGCCACTTAAGGTTAAATTTCTGTAGTTATACTTGTTGTAAACTGCGCTAAGAATAGTTGCATTAAACTTTGCGTTTATTTTCTTGGCATCTAAACCGGTACCAACAACGTTAGCTTTTGCAGTAACTCTACCTATTGTAGCCTGTTGTTTTAGAAGCTTGCCTACGTTAAAATTTTTCAGATCTACATTTGCTTTATAGCTTTCTTTGCCTTTAGGGCCGTTCAATGTGGCAGCTAAAACTGCAGAACCCATATCAGTTTGAATATTGAAATTGGTTTTAAAATCAGCCATTGAACCGACAAAATTTCCCCGGGCGCTAATTACATTTGGCAATTCGATACTCGGCGGTAAAGACTTTCTTGGTACTGCAACCAATAGATCGCTTTTGGTAAGGTATATCTTTTTTATATTTAGATTCAAATAGGTTTTGTTGATGTCTGGCAAACCTTTAGCTGTGCCGCTAATGTCTATTTGCGTGCTTTTTAGACCTGCAATTTTAAGCTCTGGAATATTCAGGTTGTTCAAATAACCATTAATGTTAGCGTTAAGCGTAATTTTTTCATTCCTGTAATTTGCTGGAATAGCGTCGCTGAAGAAACCGGCATCCTTTAAGCCGATAACAGTATTTTTAAAGCTTAAATTTAATTTCACTCGTTCAGGATGTTTGGTTAAATCATCCATAGAAGTAAAGTTTAGCTCGGTTGCATTGTCTATGCTCGTGTTTGGCGTTTTAAGTACAAAATTGGTTAGCTTAATTTGTTTGTCGTTATAGACCGCATCACCACGCAAAGCGGATAATATAAATCCACTTTTATCTTTCAACGAGCCATTTTTCACGTTAGCGGTAATTCCTGCACCGCTATAATTAACATTTCCAGCACCCAAACTTAATTCGGTAATTTTTAGGTGGTTAAAATCTATACCTTTTGCAAGCGGCTTGGCACCTAAATTATCAAACTGTATATTGTTATTTGCCAGAGAAATGTTTTTGATGGCTAATGCTAAAGGCGACGCTTCTTTAACTACGGTATCTTTAACTTTACTCAAATCGTTGCTAGGGGCGGGCTTAAAAGCAAATAAAATATTAGAGTTGTTAAGCTTTGCATCATCAACATCATATTTGCCATTGGCCAAATCAACTTTTAGCTTTACTAAGCCAAGCTCGTTTATTTTAGCAATAGCTTTGGTAGTAGATAATTGATCATCGTAATTTACATTTACATTGTTGAAACTAAATTCATCAACCTCAATTAAAGGAAGTGTTCCTGTTTCTTTCTGCGCACTATCAACACTGTTGGTAATATGTTGTACCAATTGCGTTAAAGGCTTTTGTTGTAGATAGCTTAACGAAGTGTTTTTTAATTCTAACGATTTTATAGCAAAGTGCTGTTTTTGCAAATCAAAGTCTCTGATTTTAGATTTAAACTCACCTAAATATAATTTAACATCGTTACCTGCAACATCATCACGGTAGGTAATACCAATGTCGGTAAATAAGATTTTATCAATTCTAAATTTCAGTGCAGATGTGCTATCGGGATTTACTTCTTCAGGCTTTTTTTCTTCAGACATAAATGCATCAACCAAGAAAGAAAAATTAAATGTAGTATCCGGATTTACTCTTTTAACATTTGCCCGTATATTTTTTAGTTCAATGTAATTTACTTCAACTGTATTTTTGAGTAATTTAAAAAGACTAATATCAACCTGCAGTTTTTCAGCATAAAGCAAAGTATCACCTTGTCTATCTTCAATGTAAAATTTGTTTAAAACAACGTCTTTAGGTAGCGCAATCTTTACGCTTTCTAATCTAACCTCGGTTTTAGTCTTGTTCTTTAGGTAGGTAATGGCTTTGTCTTTTACAAAGTTCTGAACGGCAGGTATGTTTAAAGACAATGCAACGGCAAGTACCAGCACAATTATACTGGCAATAATCCAAAGCAATACTTTTAAACTTTTACGTAAAATCTTCTTCAAGCGATTAGAATTTGAGATGGTAAATGATGTTTTTAACTAAAACTATGCCATAGCGCAGTTAATTTTCAAACAAACAAGTATTTAAAATGTTCATTATTTTTTTAAGAAAAAATAGCTTAGGTTTATACCCCGCCAATAATTTTGGCATTTAAAATTTATGAGTACACAAAGTTTTACAATAAGTTACGAAACATTCAATAATATAAGCGAGCTAAGCGAAGCAGATCAAGTTTTATGCGCTAAGGCAGAACAAGCTTTAGCTACTTCACATTCTCCATATTCCAAGTTTAGAGTTGGTACGGCAATAGAATTGTCTGATAGCAAAGTTGTTTTAGGAAGCAATCAAGAAAATGTTGCCTATCCATCTGGCTTGTGTGCAGAACGTGTTGCACTTTTTACCATTGGCGCAAATTACCCTGATGCCATAATTACAAAAATGGCAATTACCGCACAAACGGACAGTTTTAAGATTGAAAATCCGGTTACGTCTTGTGGTGCTTGTTTGCAAGTAATGGCAGAAAGTGAACAAAGACAAGAAACACCAATAGAAGTATTATTTTATTGTCTCGGCGGTAAGATTATTAAAGTAAAAGGCGTAAAAAGTCTCTTACCCTTTGTTTTTGTAGAAGAACGTTTAGGAAGCTAAGGTAATTTCTGTTTCGAGTTTAGCTAGTTTTTCTCGCAAAGCGATGGCAAGACCCTTATCTATCATATTGTCTAGCTCTTTATAAGCCACTTCAATTTTCGTAGTTGCAAGCTTTTTTTCGTTTTTCAGCAGGGCGATGGCTGCTTCGGTTGCAAAAACTTGTGCTTTCTGCGTCATTGCAGATGGTGTATATTTGCTCCAATACCATTCAGCTTTTTCTAAATCTTTTTTGGCGAATCCGTAGAAAAATGCTGCGTCGATCCAAACACCGCTATTTATGCCTTTGGGCATGTCGTCTACAAAGGCTATATGCGCTAATAAATGTTCTTCTGCAAGTTCAATTTCGTTTTTATCAAATGCTACCTGATGGTAAAATCCGGGAATATAAATCCTGAAAGGCGCATGTAATTTGTCGCCTAAAATTTTCGCTTCTTCTAAATCTTCTAAAGACATTAATTTTGGTCTAATGCCACTTGTTGCGCATGCCAACAGTTTCAAAATTAGCGCTTCAAATTTTGCTTTATTGCCACCTTGCAACATGCTTACAATTCTTGCGCCATCTGATGCCAAACCACCAGCGTTATAGGGTATTGTTGTGGTTACCATAATGATGAAAGACAAAATGCCGATCATCGCCAATAAAAATTTTAGATTTACAAAAGACGAACCACCAGCATGCAGAGCGTAGGCAACAGCCAATGCAACTATCGACAGAATTAAACTTGCCAATGGTCCGCCACCGGCATACCACGCAAATTTTTTGTTGATATTAGTTGATGATGTAGGTAGGCAGATTACTAAACCACCTGCCGTATTAATATTGTTATTCCATTTAAATTTCCAACCAGATGCTTCTTTGTTCCATAAAAATGGTCCAACTACATATGTTCTAAAATCAAATTTTACCAAAACCCCAGCAATTGCATGGCCAAGCTCGTGTATACCAATTACCACAATAAAAACAGGTACGAAAAATGCCAACATGTAAACGACGGTGCCTTTTGGTATAGAAAAAGCGCCTCCAAGTTTACCGATAAAGTAACCTGCAGAGGCGCCTATTGTTAAAAATGCTATAAAAAAAAGATATTTACCTAAGTTGTTTTTCTTTTTTGTTCCCATAATTAGATTTACTTAAGAGGCTAAAAATAGTACTATGTTACGATTTTTCTATTTTTTCAAAGCTTTTCGTACTGCCGGAGCAATTTCATTTCCGTAAATTTCTATCGATTTCATCATTCTCGCATGAGATGGTGCACCGACATCCATGTGTGCAGAAAAGCGTGTTAAACCGAAGTTTTCTTGCATAGCCAAAATTTTATCTATGGCTTCATTTGCATCGCCGATTATTAATGCGCCATTTTTACTTTTACCAGCGTCAAACTGACTTTTTTGATATGGAGGCCAACCGCGAGATTTGCCAACACGGTTCATCTGTGCGCCATATAAAGGATAATAGTAATTTGCTATTTCGCTACTGTTTTCGCCAAACAATGAGTGCATGTGTACACCAACCTGGAATTTCTCTGGATCGTTGCCATAGCCATCGTATACTTTTTTATAGTATTCAAAAAGGGGTTTAAATTGCGACGGCTCGCCGCCAATAATTGCAAACATTACCGGTAAGCCAAATTTGCCCGCTCTGTGTACAGATTCAGGTGTTCCGCCAACCGCAACCCAAATTTTTAGATCATTATCAATCGCACGAGGCAACACTTGCTGATTAGTCAATTCTGGCCTGAATTTACCTTTCCAGCTGATTTTTTCTTCGCTGTTTATATTTAGCAATAAGGTTAGTTTTTCTTCGTACAGTTCATCATAGTCTTGCAAGTTGTAGCCGAAAAGAGGAAAAGATTCTATAAAACTTCCGCGACCGGCCATTAATTCTGCACGGCCATTAGAAATCAAATCTATAGTTGCAAAATTTTGGTAGAGTTTAACCGGATCTGATGAACTTAAAACCGAAACAGCACTACCCAATTTAATATTTTTAGTAACCGTAGAAGCTGCTGCTAAAATAATTTCTGGACTAGATACCGCATAGTCTGGTCGGTGATGTTCTCCCATGCCGAAAAAATCCAGACCAACTTGGTCCATCAATTTTATTTCTTCTATAATTTCTTGTAGCCTTTGCTGAGCCGGCTGTATATTGCCATTTGCGTCAACTTGCAAATCGCCAAACATTCCAATACCTAGTTCCATATTCTTAATTTTTAACAAAGTTAATTGTTGTAGCGTTTAAAGATTTTGATGTATGATAAGAAATTGGTTGCTTGTTGGTTTTGTTTATGATGAATCGGGATTTCGTTTTGCTCAAGTTGTTCTGCTCTTCGCGATTTGTAATCACGAAGTATTATCGCTGAATTTTAATCCGGTAATGTTTTGAGGAATACAAATCCTTGGATAGGGATTTCAGATTGCAACTGGAATAGCACGTTTTACACGTCTGGAATAACTTAAAATTCAATTTTTCTGTAGCATTACGATACCCAATCGAGTTGGGTATGACGCAAGTATTTGTGGCTCTCTCTTCGCGATTTGTAATCACGAAGTATTATCGCTGAATTTTAATCCGGTAATGTTTTGAGGATTACAAATCCTTGGATAGGGATTTCAGATTGCAACTGGAATAGCACTTTAATACTTTAATAATAACAATTTGTCTATATAAACTTTTCAACTGCGAATAGGAGTACCAACTTTATTTTTTAGACCTGATGGAAGCGAGCACGAAGTAAAGCGTACAGCAGGAGTGGCTTTTAACTGAAATTACTGCTCTTGCTCTTCAAAATCTACACTTTTATAGTGGAAACTTAACAGTCTGTTAAAAACTTCGTTGGCAAAATCTGTTTGCAAGCGTTATATTTACGCATCCCAAATACTTTTATAGCGAATGAGTGAAGAATTAGAAAACAATTTAAACGAAGATGCCTTGCCGGCTACGCCGGAGAATAAACATTCGGTTATTCCAATTAACGGACTTTATGAAAACTGGTTTCTTGATTACGCTTCTTATGTAATTTTGGATAGGGCTGTACCGCACATTAACGACGGTTTAAAGCCTGTTCAGCGACGCATTATGCATTCGCTTAAGGAAATGGACGATGGACGTTTTAATAAAGCGGCCAACGTAATTGGGAATACGATGAAGTACCATCCGCATGGCGATGCCTCTATTGGCGACGCAATGGTACAAATTGGACAGAAAGATTTGTTAATAGATTGCCAAGGCAACTGGGGCGATCCAGTTACTGGAGATAGCGCTGCTGCACCTCGTTATATAGAAGCCAGACTTTCGAAATTTGCAAATGACGTTGTTTTTAATGCCGATACCACTATTTGGCAACTGAGTTACGATGGCAGAAATAACGAGCCGGTTACTTTACCGGTTAAATTTCCGTTGTTGTTGGCGCAAGGAGCCGAAGGTATTGCGGTTGGTTTGGCAACTAAGGTTATGCCACATAATTTTGTGGAGCTTTTAGATGCATCTATTGAGATTTTAAAAGGAAATAGAAGTAATATTTTGCCAGATTTCTTTACCGGAGGTATGGCCGATTTTTCTAACTACAACGAAGGCATGCGTGGTGGAAGGATTAGGGTTAGGGCAAAAATTACCGAAAAAGATAAAAAGACTTTAGTGATTACCGAGGTGCCATATAGCACTACTACGGGTTCGGTAATTGATAGTATTCTGGCCGCCAATGATAAGGGCAAAATCAAAATAAAAAAGATTGAAGATAATACGGCAGCTAATGTTGAAATTGTTATTCAGTTAGCACCCGGAATTTCGCCAGATGTAACCATTGATGCGCTTTATGCTTTTACGGCTTGCGAGGTATCCATCTCACCAAATACCTGTATCATTAAAGAAGATAAACCGCATTTTTTAACGGTTAATGATATTTTAGAACAAAACACCAAGCATACCAAACAGTTACTAAAACAAGAGCTAGAGATTCGTTTGCACGAACTGCAGGAGAAAATTTTCTTTAGTTCGTTGTTAAAGATCTTTATACAGGAAGGCATGTATAAAAATCCTGAATATGAAAATTCGACTGATTTTGATGGCGTGGTAACGGTGCTACATTTGTTGTTCGATCCGTTCAAACCATCGTTATATAGAGAGATTTTACCAGAGGATTTTAAGAAACTGATCGATAAACCGATGAGTAGCATCACCCGTTTCGATGTGAAGAAGGCCGACGAGCAGATGAAAAATCTGGAGGATGAAATTAAAGTGGTTAAAGGTCATTTGCGTCACTTAACCGATTACGCAATTGCTTGGTTTCAGAAACTGAAGGACAAATATGGAAAAGGCAGAGAACGTAAAACGGAAATTAGACTTTTTGATAAGGTAGAGGCCAGTAAAGTTGCTTTAGCCAACGTTAAACTTTATTTGAATAGGGAAGACGGTTTTATTGGAACCGGACTTAAGAAAGATGAATTTGTTGGCGACTGCTCTGACATTGACGAAATTATTGTTTTTAGAGAAGATGGTAAGTGTATTGTAACCAAAGTTGCTGATAAAACCTTTGTCGGTAAAAATATTATTCATGCGCAAGTATTTAAAAAAGGCGATGAGCGTACAGTTTATAATATGGTTTACAAGGATGGGGCTAGCGGCACAAGTTACATTAAGCGTTTTTCTGTTTTAGGCGTAACACGCGATAAGGAATATGATTTAACAAAAGGAAGCAAGGGCTCTAAGGTATTGTATTTTACGGCCAATCCCAATGGCGAGGCAGAGGTGATTAACGTACAGCTAAAACCACATTCGAAATTAAAAAAACTACAATTTGATATAGATTTTGCAGAAACTGCCATTAAAGGTAGGGCATCGCAAGGTAATATTGTTTCGAAATATCCGGTTAAAAAGATTTTATTGAAGAGCAAGGGAGTTTCTACCTTATCGGGATTAAAAATTTGGTACGATGAACTGCTTAAGCGTTTAAATGTTGATGGCCGAGGCAAATATTTGGGAGAATTTGATGGCGACGACAAAATTTTGCAGGTTAACGCTGCGGGTTGGTACGAGCTTACTTCGTTTGATTTGACAAATCACTTTGATCCGGGTATTGTACTGATGCAAAAATTTGATCCTGAAAAGGTTTTTGGCTTGATACATTACGATACGAAGGCTAAAAATTACTTTGTAAAAAGATTTGTTTTTGAAATGCAACCGGCAGGAAAAGAAGTTAGCATTATAAGCGACGAGCCAGGATCGAAAATGATTTTTATTACCGGCAAGTCGGATGCGCAGGTTCAAATTGATGTAGAAAAAGGTAAATCTAAAACACCAGAAACATTAGTGGTTGATTTAGCTGGTTTGATAGACGTAAAAGGTTTAAAAGCTAACGGGAACAGGATATCTCAGCATGAGGTGAAGAACGTTGTTCTGGTTGATGCAACACCAGAAATAGGCATGGAGGTTGTAGAAGAAATGGTTGTGGAACATGTAGAACCTACAGTTGCCGAAATAGATGACGATACCCAAAACTTTACCGAAGACAATACTACTGAGCCTGCTAAAGCAAAGGCTAAATTCGAAACTGTTGAAAAGATAGTGGTTGAAGAGGTGGTTCCGGAAATAGTTGAAGAGGTTGAATTACCGGAGATAAAAATTGAGGCTGAGCCAGTTAAGAAAAAGCCTGTTTTTAAATCTGAACCGATAACTGCAAAAGCTGATGTTGTAAAGGAAGTTGAAAAACCAGAGGTTAAAAAAGCAACAGAAAAGATCGAACAAAAAGCTGAAGAGCCGAAGCCTGTCAAAAAGATAGATTTAGAAATTACCAATCCAGATGATATTAAAGTTGACGATAAAGGGCAATTAGGTTTCTTTTAATTAACTATAACACCACATAGAGGAGCAGAATGAAGAGTATTTTTCTTTATGGCTAAAAACTATGTTTCTATGTGGTTTATTTTGATGCTAAAATCAATATTTTAATAAAATCTTAATTTTTAGCTATTAAAAACTATATTTGTCGCACTCAAGGGGTGCTGGCTTTAGCAAACTCAATTGCAACAAGCCGGCTGAGATTACACCCATTTTTAAAGGAGAAGGTAAAGAAGGTAAAAAGGATGGGAAAACCCTCGACCTTAAACCCTGTAGCCATTAGCCTTTAAATGTACCTGATCTGGATAATGCCAGCGTAGGAAGAGGTTTAGGATTACGGCTGTTCTGCCCCTGCAACAGTTTTTATTTACTGTTAGCAGAAAAATTATTAATGGAAAATCTTTTGGATTGGTTGGCCTTGTTGCAAAACCAGATTTTAGCTACGTCTTTTTTGGAGTGGTTGGCCGTTGGCTTTGGTGTATCAGAAGTTTTGCTAGCCAAGCGCAACAATATCCTGCTTTACCCTACCGGGATTGTGTCTATTGTTTTATCGATGTATTTATTATTCAATGCACAACTTTACGCAGAAGTTTTACTGAGCTTGTATTATTTAGGTATGAGTTTTTATGGTTGGATAATTTGGAAAAAACGAAACAAAAATCACGTTGAGTTGCCTATTTCTTGGACCACAAAAAACGAGATGACCACCGCTATACTTATCTCTGTTGTTGGCTACTTCGTATTGTATTTCATTTTAGTAAAATTTACCAACTCTGATGTGCCTATTTTAGATGCTTTCATTGCATCTACTGCATGGGCGGGAATGTGGTTGTTAGCTAAACGGAAAATAGAGAATTGGATTTTCTTAAACATATCAAACATCGTAGCCATTCCGCTAAAATTTCATAAAAACCTCCCGTTAATGGCAATGTTAACCATCTTTTTATTTGTGGTTGCCATTTTCGGTTTCATAGAATGGAGAAGAATTTATCGAGACCAGCACACGCCAAAACTTGCCTAAAATGGAATTGAATTGGAAAGATAAAGTAAAAGAACTAGCGTCAGCTTCTGAAGAATTGGGAACCCTACATCCAGAAATTCTGGAAATTGCCTACCAACAAGAATGGTTTAAATTATATGTACCCAAAAAATACGGTGGGCCCGGTAAGTTGTTGCCAGAAATTTTAAGATTGGAAGAAGAGCTTGCTTACCTAGACGGAAGTTTAGGTTGGACGATAACTTTATGCAGTGGCGCAGGTTGGTTTGCTGGCTTTTTAGATCCGACCTTGGCAAATGAAGTATTTGCAGATAGAACTGTTTGTTTTGCCGGAAGTGGCGCAGTTGGCGGTACAGCAACCGAAACCGAAAATGGATATATAATTAATGGACACTGGAAATACGCAAGCGGTGCATTACACGCAACCATATTTACAGCAAATTGCAAAATACTAAGTGCAGACGGTTCCACAATGTTATCTGCCAATGGGGAAGAAGTAATAAAGTCATTTATCTTGTTTAAGGATGAAATAAACATTTTACCGGGTTGGTCTTATTTTGGTTTGGTGGCGACGGGAAGTCATGCGTTTGATACCGAAAATTTGCTAGTCCCAAAAAACAGAACTTTCGAGATAAATAAGGAAATAAAAGTAGATATTCCTGGTTTTGACTATCCATTTTTACAACTGGCAGAAACTACTTTAGCCGTAAACAGTTGCGGAATGGCTAAAAGATTTCTGGAACTAGTACAAACATCATTTTATGAAAGATCTGGATTAAAACGTTACAGCGAAGACCAAATAGCTTTCTTCGAAGCTGAATTTACGCAGTGCAAAAGTGAATTTGAAAACGCTAGAAAAGATTTTTTTGAAGTTTTTGATTTATCGTGGGATAGTTTAATGAACAAGAAAAGCATTGAGGCACATTTATTAACAAGTGTAAGCAAAACTAGTAGAAAATTGGCCCACACGAGCAGAGAAGTGTGTGATACACTTTTTCCATATTGCGGCTTGGAAGCGGCAAAAAAAAATACAGAGATAAATCGCGTTTGGCGAGACATACATACCGCTAGTCAGCATGCGCTTTTAACATTCTAAAAATTAAAACCGGCTCTTGGCCGGTTTTAATTTATTTAAAGTATTCGTATATAATGTTAAGTACATATGCTTCACCATATTCATCATTGTCTCTTTTGCTAAAACTCTTAATGCTAATCGGCTTTCCGTTAGTAATAACGTATTCACGTTTTGTAGACTTGCGGCTATTTATTTCTTCAAGAACAAGATTTTTTTCGTCGTTTAATTTGTAAGTTATTTCAGACTTGTTGCTTTCATTCTCATAAGAGCGAGTATTGGTTAAGGTTAACGGAAGTTCCCAATTGGTATTGCTATAGCAAGTTTTTAGGGCTAGATCCCGTTCGTCTAGATATTCTGTTACACAGAAATTTGAATTTTTAGAGAGTTTTATATCAGCTCCATTGTTCAAAGTCATATTCGCATAATTCTCCTTACTGATATTAAATCTTTTTACTTCAAAAAACATTCTATCAACCATTTTATTAACCTTTAAATATTGTTTTTCTTTAATGATAACGGTATCTCCTTGATAACAAAAGTTAATCGTGTTTTTGTAACGATCTATGGCTTGATAGGGTAGATTATTTTTATAGGTAATTACGGTACTATCACTTCTTTCTTTTAGCTGCACAAATTGACCTTTATTATTCAATTTAAAGACAACTTGTTTATTAGCTTCTTTAGCAGATTGAATAGTTATTTTGCTCACTTTATCAAAGTTGAAAAACTGAACAGGCAAAATCGTTTCATCAAAAATTTCCTGCTGTAAAAGCACATTCATGTTGCCTGCAAAATTTGGTGATGGATTTTTCGTTTGCTGAAATTTAACTACTGCAATACTATCTTTAGCGAAATTGGAATAATAAGAAGATGTTTTTTTCTCACCGCGAGCGCTGGCTACAGTTTCAGTTAACCTTGCCATATCTTTTTTGCTAACTATGCTTTCGTTTTCTTTGCCGCTCCAGTACAGAAAACCTTCGTGCCTTTCACCTCTGTCTAAAAGGCTAAGTATTTGCTTTTTGTTAGGTGTAGTTATCAAAGTACTTCTGTACACATAATGATAACTAAAGTCTCCCTTCGGAAAATTTTTTCTCAATTCTTCCCATTCACGCTTACCTAGTCCTTGCAATGCAAAATAGTTATTTGTTAAATCCTTTTCGGTGGGCTGTTTTCTAAACGTTCTACTTTGTCTATCTGCCATCCATTTAACATCGTAAATTACAATATTTGGCTTGTTCGCATCCAATGTTAAAGTATCGCAATCTTGGCAAATCATGCTTTTTTCAAATTTGCTGACACTAGGATCGGCCATTATTGTTGGCCCATAGCTTACATCTGGTGTAGGCGGGTTAACGGTTTTCACTTCCATTTGTTTTGGAACGGGTGGGGGAGGTGGAACGTTATAAATTTTTGGCGGTTTTATTTTTGGCGGATTTGATTTTTTTACCGGCGTTTTTTGTTGTGCTAAAGCTACATTAGCAACAGATAAGCAAAAAAATAATAGGAGCAGGCAGGTTTTCTTCATGCAGATAAAGAAGAAAAAATCGAGCCAAAACGATGATTAGCTATCCTCTGCTAATTTCAAAAAAAAATGCTCCGAGATTTTTCGGAGCATTTTTTTTTAAGGTTTATTATTTTGTAGCCTTTTCGTAAGCACTCGAACCGCCTACTACTGGTAATGTAAGTTGTGATCCGTTTAAATCTATCGAAATTTCGGTTCCAGCTTTTGGCCAAAGTGTAAATTCCTTATCGCTCGAAAATATCATTAAAGCAATTTGTTTTCCCGCTGGGATAATTTGATCGTCTGGCTGTAAGTCGAAACTTAGCTCATAGAACTTTCCGGGAGTTAAGGGTGCACTTTTGGTTAACGATTTATAGTTTTGCGGATCGGCCCAACCACGGGTAATTACATTATCCATTAGTTTCACTTCTTTTCCTTCGCTCCAAGGTAATGCTACTAACCAAACCGAAAAATTTGCTGCTGGTTTACTGCTGGACAATTTAACTTTAATTTTAGCAAGGCCTGATAGGTGAAGTGCTTCTTTTAACGTTGGACTAACATATAAAAGCCTATGATCAGATTTTTCAGCTTTTGCCAAATCACTACCAGAAAATGAAACGTCGTCACTTAATTTTTCTGTAGCTTGTTTTGTTGTTTTTTCTGTAGAAAGTTTGCCGTAATTATTTTCGCCATTACCTAAAAATAATTTCACGTCGCTAGCAGCTGGGTTTGGATAATTTGCATAAGAAACCGGATTAGAATTAGGTTGATTTTCCCTTACAATCCAAGCTTTTGGTTCCTTTTCAACTCCATTTTCCACATCATACAAAAATCTGGTAAACCATCTGTTCATCATTTTCAATGGTGGTGGTCCACCATGCCCTTGTTGGTGGTAATAGATCTGAACAGGCAAGCCCTTTGCTTCTGCTGCTTTGTAAATACGGTAGCTATGCTCGGGCATCACATTCCAATCGTTAAAACCGTGCGACATTAATAAGGCAGCTTTCATCGGCTTCATGGCATTTAAATAATCTCTTCCAGCCCAAAAGTCGTTATAATCGCCTGATATGCGGTCCATACCCTTAGCCATTTCACCATCTCTAATAGTTTTGTTGTTGTAAGCTCTCTTGTCCTCAGCACCGCTGTGAATAAAATCATAAAGTACATCTACATCCTCGCCTAAATATCCGCCCGGGTTTCTAACTAAACCATTAGAGCGATAATAATGATAATAAGATGTATTTGGCGCAACAGGTATAATTGCTTTTAAACCTTCAACGCCAGTTGTAGCTGCAGCAAGAGGAAGCGTGCCATTGTAAGAGGTGCCTGTCATGCCAACCTTACCCGTGCTCCAATAAGCTTTAACTTTTTCATTTCCATCTGGTGTGGTATAACCGATGTCTTTTCCAGATAGCCATTCTATTACAGCTTTTGGTGCTAACGATTCGTTAATACCGCCAACGGTCGGAGAACCTTGCGAAAGGCCTGTGCCAGGCGATGAAGAATGTACAACTACAAAACCTCTTCTTACCCATTCTCTAATCAATGAGTTCGAGATAATTGGTCGTTTACCCACACGCTTTACCTCAGGATGTACGCGTGGCACCGTGGTAGCTTCGCCAACTTCGTGTTTCACATCCCAGAATAAACCTTTAACATCGCCAGCAGTACCTGCAAAGTATGGGCTGGTTTCGTAAATTATAGGAAGCTTAAGGCCTTCTGTTTCTGTTTGGAAAGGACGGGTTACGCTTACGTGCATACGATCTAGCTTTCCGTCACCGTCTGTATCAAATGTAGTTTCTACCCAAAGGTCATGACGAATCCATTTGTCTGGCGTTTCAAAAGCACTAACAATTTGTGCCTCGCCATCTTTAATTATTGGTTTCGCTTTTTCTTGGGCGCCAGCCGTAATAGCAAGCAACAACGCAAAACACGCGGTCAGGTTATTTTTTATGTTAATCATGTTAATTGTTTAGGTTTTTCTACCGTTATAATTACCCTAAATATAAAAAATCACCACCTATAAAAGCATAAGTGGTGATTTTCTATCGTTATTTTTACGCTGTTGGCGTATGTTTATATTATTGGTATTGAATATAACTTGGTATTGGCTTAAGTTTCATCAACTCTTCAGGTGTCATTAACCTGTTCGGCGCTTTTTTCAAATCATTTTTGTAAAATAATTTAAATCCGGTAAACTGAACTGGTTCTCCAAAAATAAAATGTCTGTATGTGCCCAGTTTCAAATCTGGTTCGCCCCAACCATCCATGTGCATAACAATTTGCACTTCTGGTCTCAGTTTAATGCTTTGGTAGTTAGTAACCATTTTTTTAGTAAAACGGTGCACAACAAAAACTTTTGGAGGCAAGTTGTATTTCTTTACCATGTCTGCTAATAAACCAGTTACATAGTTTAAATCTGCTGCATCGTAAGTTCCAATTTTTTTACCAGGTAATGATCCATCTTTCATAGAAAATTCTGGGTCGATACCTAAATGCACATTTGGCAATTCTAGGTATTTCTGAATATGAGGAATCTCTGCTTTAAGGTTACTTAGCGCAACTTGCAAATCTAAAAATACAATGGTGTTTGGTTGCATTTTAGCAATTTTTAAAACAGAATCAATTTGCTTGTTACCCATTCTGTTAATGTATTTACCATCTTTACCTGGGGTGCCACTTGCTACTGCTGCAATATAGTGTAAACCAACTTGTACAGGCGTACTCGGATCTACTTTCTCCCAACGTTTTACTTCTGCATTTAATTTTGCCCACATTTCCTTCGGAGCATACTCGCCTAAAGCACCCATTTTTTTAGAATGAAGATTTCCGTAGTAAACCACAATACGCTTAAACGGCAGAATTGCACCATCAAGTGGGTAAGGTTGGTTTTTTACCGGCCATTTGCCTGTAGTATCGCCGTTGGCTAACTTTTTAATTATCTGATTGTATTTTGCAGTATCAACAGGAGTACGTAGGTTTTCCTCTTCGGCAACTTTTGTAGTGTCGTTGGCCACGGTTTTTCCATCGGTACCTTTCTTAGCTTCGGATGTGCAGTAGGCGAAAGTGCTTATGGTTGCAACACCAATAAGAACTGCACCGGCAATTTTAGTAAATTTCATTAGCAGATATTTTAGGTTAATTTTTTATAAAAGCAAAAGTACAATTTTGTTAAACTATTCGCTTCTGCAATAATACTATTCTTTCTTAACATTAAAAATCCTCTTTTTTAAGTGGTTAAACATTAATTTTTCATTTTATTTGTAATTAGTCTAAATAAGACTTATAATTGCCTCATTATTTGAAATCATTCTAAATAACTGACGTGAAATTATATTTACTTGCTTTTTTACTGCTAGTCTCCATTTCTTTAAAAGCACAAGACACCAATAAAAACCTAACCATTACAGGCAAAGTTTTAACTGCCGATGGTTTGCCAGCATCAGGCTTGCTAATCGTTATAAAAGATTCTAAAAACGTGGCATTTACGCAAAATGACGGAACATTTAGGATTTCCTCTTCCGCAGGAAGCAAGCAAATAATTATTAAGTCGGGCTTATCAACTTTAGAACAGAATATAGAAGTTGGGCAGAATCAGTTATCTATTCCAACCATCACTTTGAAAGAGAAATCTTATGAGCTTAAGGAGGTTGTAGTTACCGCACAGTATGGACCACAGTCTATGAAAAATTCGGTTTACAATGTACGAACAATTGGTGCCGAAAAGATAAGACTAAGAGGCGCAACCAATGTACAACAGGTTTTGAATACTGAATTAGGTTTTCGTTTTAATAACGATTTAACGTTGGGTACTACCGACGTTGAATTGATGGGAATGAGCGGAAGAAATATTAAAATTCTTTTAGATGGTGTGCCAGTAGTTGATAGATCTGATAGCAGGGAGAGTTTAAACCAAATAGATATAAACACGGTAGAACGAATTGAAATCGTTGAAGGTCCGGTTTCTGTGGTTTACGGGACAGATGCATTGGCGGGGGTAATTAATATCATTACCAAAAATGCAGGAAAGTCACTATTAAACATATCTGCTCGAGTGCAGGAAGAAACAGCAGGCGATGAATATGCAGCACTTAGTGGGGCAGGAGTTCATAATCAAAATATTAGTGCTAGCTGGCAAAATAAAGGTTGGAATGCTTTAGTCGGTTTTAGTCACAATGAATTTGGAGGCTGGAATTTGGCATCAAAAACGGCAACTATTGACGAGGTAAACTCAGTTACAAACCGTTGGAAACCAAAAGAACAATTTTTAGGGAATACTAAAATCGGCTACAGAAATGATAGGTTTAATATTTGGTATCGTTTAGATGGATTAAAAGAAGATATCGATTCTCGTTTCGGTATTAACCCGAATAACTACAGGGGTAAATTACAAACTTATACCACCAATCGTTATACGCAACAAATACAATCAGAATATAGATTTTCTAAAAAGGTCGAAGTAACGGGAGTTGCCGGTTATACAGATTTACAAAGAGCTACAAAAACCGTTGTACACGATTATACCAATAATACGGAGCAACTTACTGCTGATGCGGGCGAGCAAGATGTTGCAAAATTTAACGCAACGATCGTAAGAATAACCGCACAGTATTTTGCGAGCAAAATGGTAACTATACAACCCGGTTTCGAGTACAATAGAGATGCTGCAAGTGGGCAACGTATAAAAGGTAAGCCAGTAATTAATGATTACGCATTTTTTGCCTCGTCTGAGATTAGACCTACGGATAGAATTAACATTCGCCCTGGCGTAAGGTTTATCAAAAACTCTGTTTACGATGCTCCGGCAATTATTCCATCTTTAAATACAAAATTCGGTTTATCTAAAAACTTTGACCTTCGCTTATCGTATGCCAGAGGTTTTAGGGCACCAGCTTTAAGAGAACTCTATTACGATTTCTTTGACGCCAGTCACGCTATAATGGGTAACGAAAATCTTAAGGCAGAGCAATCCAACAGCTTTAATGCATCGTTAGTTTGGGCCGGCATACAGAAAGACGATATGCAATTTAGAAGCACAGCCACTGGTTTTTACAATGTATTTAAAGATAGGATAGATTACGGTATGGATCCGTTGCAACCGACGGTTACAACTTTAATCAATGTTTCGAGATATAAAACTGTAGGCGGTACTATCGACAATACTTTTATCCTTAAAAATTTACAAGTTAATGTGGGCTTTTCCTACATAGGTAGATACAATAGACTAATTGAAGAACCAACTTTAGATGTGCCTGAGTTTATGTGGGCACCAGAGCTAAACGGAAATGCAACTTACAACATCCCAAAAATAAATGGTAGCATAAGTTTCTTCTACAAATACACTGGCAACAGACCGGGTTACCAAGTTACTACTTCAGGTGGTGTGCAAACGGCTAACCTAGTTAAAATAGGCGCATTTAGCTGGGCAGATTTAATGCTTAACAAAAATATTTATAAGCACTTTACGATTAATGCAGGTGTAAAAAACCTGTTCAATGTAACGCAATTAACCAATACATCTACCGCAAGTGGGGGTGCGCATAGTACAGGCGGCGCAAGTGTACCCTATAGTTACGGACGTTCTTATGTATTAGGCTTAATCTTTAACTGGAATAAAAACTAACAATTAAAATAAATCAAAAAATAAGATGAATAAATTTAACTCAATTCTTGCCGTAGCATTTTTAGCGGTAACCTTTACAGCTTGTAAAAAAGATAGCGAACCTGTTGTTGTAGTTCCACCTTCTGATGGTAATACGTTAACTTTAAACGGATTAATTGGAGCAGAGGCCGGTCCTTCAGCAGGTAATAGTGTTTTCGTAGATTTTAGTACTGACAAACAAGTTTCTGTAGATAGAACTTCATGGGATTTAGGATTTTACAATGGCGATGAATATAGAGTTATCTTAAATCATTCTGTTGGTGCAACCGCAATTGCGTTAGATAAAACCGATCTGAACCAGGTGACGGCTCAAGATACAATTACACTTGCAACTTCTGCTGCTTTAGCAATAGGTCAAGGAGCTGGAGGTTTTAGTTTAGTTGATGCCGTTGAAGGCTCTAAAGCCATTTATTTGAGTAACACTGTTATCAAAGAAGTATCAGCTACTGATGCTAACAATAAAGTATATATTGTAAATCGTGGTTCATCAGGAGTAACCGGAAATAGAGGTTGGCAAAAGGTGCGTGTATTACGTGCTGGAAATGGATATACGTTGCAATATGCCAAAATCAACGAAACATCTTTTAAAACATTAACCATTACAAAAGATTCTAATTACAACTTTAAAGCAATATCATTTGTTAATGGGGCAGTTAATGTAGAGCCGCAAAAGTCCGACTGGGATATTCAATGGTCATTATCAACTTATAAAGCATCTGCTACAATTCCATATACATTTTCTGACTTCGTTATCTTAAATTTTTTAGCGGGAGCGCAGGCAGCGGAAGTGTTAACAAATACGATTAGTTATGCCGATTTTAAAGAATCAAACCTGGCAACAGTTACATTTAAATCAGAACGTGATGTAATTGCTGGAAATTGGAGAATCACATCAGGAACTCCACTGGGAGTTAAAACAGATCGTTTTTATGTTGTAAAAGATGGCTCAGGAAATGTTTACAAATTGAAATTCAACAGTTTCATCTCTAATGATGGTGGTACTCGTGGTAAACCAGTTATCGAGTACAAGTTGATTAAGCAAGGATAAGGATAATATAAGTTTATAGTTTGTTTTGTTAAGAGTAGGGCCTCCAAGGATTTGGAGGTCTCTCTTTTTATAAGCTTTGTGTTTTTTAAATATAAGAAAAGCAAAACCTGCAATAAAAACAACGCTAGCCCCGCTTTATGTTACAAGTTTCAATTAGTTTTCGACAAGCTCAAACTGACATTGAAAGCTTTCCACGTCAATCGGGTTTACAAAATCAGGTCTTTACAATTATTTAGGTCTGGGCGTATAACAACCCCAAATAGTATTAGAGACAGATTTTTACAAACGGGATATAAGTGAAAATCCTTTTGTAATCCTGCGCTTGTCGAAGGACAAAAGATTAAAACGGTTAGCCCGAATAACGTTAATAACTTTACTGTTATTGCTTTTCAAAACAAATTGAAAAAAATAAGCCACCGAAACTAATCGATGGCTTATTACAAATCAATAAATATTTTAAACCCTAATAGGTTCTAAATTTGCCGAAAACGCCCAAGGGCAATTTTACGCCAGAAGTAGCTTGCAAAAACAACTCACCGGTTTCTAAATTCTGTACTTGAGGAAAAGATGTTTTAATTAGGTTTTCTACAATAACCGACGAGAAGCCTAAAGAATAGGTGTTTAAAATTAAGAAGTGTTCATTTTCGTCAAGCAATTGAACAACATCTTGCATCATTTCTTGTATATGGTCTTCCAGTTTCCATTTTTCGCCATTTGGACCATGACCAAAAGCAGGTGGATCTAAGATGATACCATTATATTTTTTGCCACGCTTTAACTCTCTTTTTACAAACTTAAGTGCATCTTCAACTACCCAACGTACATCTTTTAATTTAGATAGTTCTTGGTTTTCGTTTGCCCAATTTACCACTTGTTTAATCGAATCTACGTGAGTGGTATCTGCACCTGCAGCTTTAGCAACCAAAGATGCAGCTCCGGTATATGCAAATAAGTTTAAGACCTTTGGCGATGGGGTTTTAAATTTTTTGATGGATGATGAAATATAATCCCAGTTTACAGCCTGCTCCGGAAAAACGCCAACGTGTTTAAAAGAGGTTAAGCCCAAACGTAAATTAATACTAATATCATCGTTTTTATAATTTACATTCCAGCGATCTGGCGTATTTTTATCAACTTTTAACCATTCTCCAGAAGTTGCAGAACGACCTTTAAAATTTATGTGCGTTCTTTTTTTCCACTCTTGCGCAGATAATACTTTTTTCCAAACTGCCTGTGGCTCTGGGCGAGACAAAACTAAGTTGCCGAAACGTTCTAGTTTTTCAAAATCACCACAATCTAATAATTCGTAGTCTTTCCAGTGTGTAGGGGTTAGAAGTTGTATCATTTAAAAATTTTCAGATTTGGGTAGTTTTTAATGTGTTGATCGTCAGTGATTAAAGTTAAATCATCAGCAATTGCTTGTGAGATAATCAATCTATCAAAGGATCTTTATGGATTAGTAGTAGTGTTAAATAAATATGCAATGTTGTTTTTGTATGTTTAGTATAGAAATATTGTTCTTATCTAAAAGCTGATACAACTCACTTACATTTCTTGTTATTGGCAATTTTCCAATGTTTATTTTACAATAATTTCCCATAAGCTAGCTACACTTAAATTTATATTATTTGCAGGATTTTCGATATCCTTTATAATACTTTTGTCTAGTTTTTCGTCACAGCATTAATCAAAAAAAGAAAAATATGTGTATCGACTAAAAATCGCATTACGAATATTCTTTAAAATCATCCAAAGGTTCATTGAAATCTTCTGGGATAATAAATAATCCTTTCGCCGCTCCGTATAATGCTCTAGGTTCTTCAACTTTGGTGTTTTCGGGCAATTGTTTTTTAGAATATTTCGCCTTTAAAAAATCAATACAATCTTCAACCTCGGTTACCAATTCTTTTGGCAAGGTTTCTAATTTATGAATGATGTTTTTTGTGGCCGTAGTCATACACAAAGATAATTAATTATTTAAAAATCGAATACCCGTAAAATTAAATAGGTATGCGACTAAAATTTTCCTTTGGCAGCTTTCATAAATCTACTCGCGAAAACGAAATCGTTTAACTCTGCAATATCCGTTTTTGAAATCTCCTTGTTAGAGCCTTCCCAGAATTTTTTTCCTTCGTACAAAAACATAATATAATCTCCAATACCCATTACCGAGTTCATATCGTGGGTAACCACAATTGTTGTGGTTTTATATTCTTCAGTAATTTCTTTAATCAGTTCGTCAATTACAATAGAAGTTTTTGGATCTAAGCCAGAGTTCGGCTCATCACAAAACAAATATTTTGGGTTCATAGCAATGGCACGAGCAATACCAACACGTTTTTTCATACCACCAGAAAGCTCTGCCGGAAATAATTTATTTTTCCCAGGTAGGTTTACACGCTCCAAGCAAAAATTAACTCGGTCTAATTTCTCAGCTTTGCTTTGGGTTGTGAACATGTTCAGCGGAAACATAATATTCTCTTCAACTGTCATCGAATCAAAAAGTGCCGAGCCTTGAAAAAGCATTCCGATTTCTTTTCTTATTTCAATACGCTCCTCGAAATTTAACTGGGTAAACTCTCGTCCGTCATAATAAACGTGCCCTTGTTCAGGGTGGTGCAAACCAATCATGCACTTTAGCAAAGTTGTTTTTCCAGAACCAGAACCACCAATAATTAAATTGGTAACACCTTCTTCAAACTTTCCAGAAATTCCTTTTAAAACCGCGTTATCGCCAAACGATTTATGGATGTCTTTAATCTCGATCATAATAATAACTGGGTTATAAGGTAATCGCAAGCTAAAATACTAATACAGCTAACAACAACTGCCCTTGTACTTGCCTGCGCAACTTCTAAAGCACCACCTTTTACATAAAAACCTTCGTAAGCCGGTACAGATGTAATAATGAAGCCAAAAACGAAAGCTTTGGTTAAGGCAACTACAATCGTATATGGATTAAAATCTGTTGTAATACCTTGAATGTACTCTGATGCCGTAACCGCACCAGAAAGCGTACCACCCAAATAACCACCACCGATACTTAAAACCATAGAAATGATAACCAACACTGGTACCATGGTAATACCCGCCAATATTTTAGGTAAAATAAGATATCCCGGCGCATTAATACCCATAATTTCTAAAGCATCAATCTGCTCAGAAACACGCATTGTGCCAATTTCTGATGAGATTGCCGATCCAATTTTACCTGCCAATACAATTGCACTAATAGTTGGGCTTAGCTCTAAAATGCTCGAATCTCTATTAACAGAACCGATAATTGTTTTCGGAATTAAATCGCTAACAAGCTGGAAGGCAATTTGTAAAGTCATTACCGCACCAATAAATGTGGATATGATACTGATTAATCCTAGCGAACCTACGCCGATAAAATCCATCTGCTGAAAGATAGCCTTTACGTATATTTTTGTTTTTTCTGGTCGTCTGAATACTGATTTTAATAACAGTATATACTTGCCAAAATTGGTAAAATTCATTTATTTGAAATTAGCTGGAAGGTAAACACATTAATATACAAAGAAACAACAAAAAAAGTTCTGCCATTGTGTATTTATTAAAAAATATTATTGTTTGTTATTATAAACACCGTTTTTTGCTCAAATAATTTAAAAACATGAATGCAATAATTACAGCTGCCACAAAAGGAATTGGTAAAGCAATAGCGATAAAATTGGCACAAAGTGGATATAACTTGTCGCTTTGCGCAAGAACCGCTGCAGATTTGGAAGAACTGCAAAAAGAGTTAGAAACTTACGGCGTAAAAATATTTGTTAAACCAACGGATTTAAGTAGCAAAGCCGATGTTCTGGCATTTGCCGAATTCTCGCTTTCATCATTTAATAAAATTGATGTTTTGGTAAATAATGCAGGTGTTTTTATACCAGGTTTATTGTTAGATGAAGAGACCGAAAGTTTTGAATTGCAACAGGGTGTAAACATTAACGCAACTTATTTAATGAGCAAGACAATAGGTAAATCAATGCAATTGAATAATACAGGCCATATTTTTAACATTTGCTCGGTAGCAAGTTTAGCGCCTGCAGATAATGCTGGTAGTTATAGTGTAACAAAAGCAGCGATGTTAAGTCTTAATAATGTATTGCGAAAAGAACTAGCGCAATATCAAGTAAAGGTTACGGCAATATTGCCCGGGGCTACATTAACATCATCGTGGGGCGAAACAGAAATAGACCCTAACAAGTTTGTACAACCAGAAGATATTGCAGATTCGTTGTTTAGCATTTTGAATTTAAGTAAAGGCGTAAATGTTGATGAAATAGTTTTAAAGCCTTTAAATTTTTAAGTATTAATTAGAGAAGGAGATTTTTTATGGAAAAGAGATTGCACAGAAACGAACACGATAAAGTAGTTGCAGGAGTGGCATCTGGTTTGGCAGATTACATGCAAACGGATGTAACGGTGGTAAGATTGCTTTTTGTACTTTCTACTATTTTTATTCCTACTTCTGGGGCATTAGTATATATTATTTTGTGGATAGTTGTTCCAGTAAATAATGATTTAACTGCCAAATACAACCACTTTAACGATTATTTTAAAAAGAACAATTTCGGGGGTGGTTTTTCTAATCCAGCCGATCCTTTTACACAGCAAAACGAACCACAAACCAAATGGAATACGCCGAATGCGGGTCCAGATTTTAACCAAACCGATATGAATAATTTTAGTCAGAAACAGCAAGGTAATGATACCGGAAGAACCATTGGCGGTTTAGTTTTACTGCTTTTAGGTGTGTATTTTCTTTTGAAACAGTTCGATGTATTGCCAGAGTTTTTTAATATCTGGAAAATTTATAAGCTGTGGCCTTTGGCAATAGTAGCAGTAGGTATTAGTCTTATTTTCAGAAATCAGCGTAAAAGCGAATGGGAAACTTTTAAAAAGGAAACCGAAGAAGCTCAAAAAGCGCAGACAGACAATTTAGGTGTAAATCAGAATTCTGGTAATACGACTAACGAAACTCAAGAAAATAATTCAGTTAATTAATAGATACACTTAACAAGATATAATATGAAATTCGACAGAATAATATGGGGTGTGTTGCTGCTATTTATAGGTGGCGTTCTCTTACTAGATAACTTTAACGTTATAGAGTTTTACTGGCGCAACATTTGGGATTTTTGGCCGCTTATTCTAATTATATTAGGGGTTAACATCCTTTTTAATAGAAATAATTCGCAAACCGGAAATATCATCTCTCTGGGTATATTGGTTATCGGTTTATCGGTGCTTTTTGTTAAAGGACAAGAAAAACCAGAAGGTGGTTGGTGGAACAGACACGTTAAGCATAACATTCAATTTGATGATGATGACAGTAATGACACCGCAAACAGTACGGATAAAAATGTATATAACGAACAGTTTTTGGCTGAATACGGTGATAAAAAAACGGAATTGAATATTTCTGGCGGAGGGGCAACTTTTGAATTAAAAGGTACAGCAGATAGTTTGTTTACCGCTAAAGTAAGCGAACGCAGAAATAATTTCTTGTTTACCAAAACGTTTACCGACAGTTTACATGTTTTAAATTTTAAAATGCGTAACCGTGGCAAAGAGAAATGGAATTTCGGTAATGGAAATAATGATATAGACATTTATTTAAATACAAATCCAATCTGGACGATTAATCTTAAAATGGGAGCGGGTGAAACGAAATTTGATGTGTCTAATTTTAAAGTTAGAACACTAAATTTTGATGGAGGCGCAGCAGAGCTGAATGTTAAGTTGGGTAGTTTATTGCCAATTACCGATGTTAATGTAAAAACTGGCGTAGCCGATGTAAAAGTTAACATACCTGAAGGTTCTGGTTGCAGGATTACCACAAAAACAGGTTTAAGTTCTAAAGATTTTACCGGTTTTACCAAAATTAACGAGGGCCTTTACGAAACGCCAAACTTTCAATCTGCAAGCAAAAAAATCTTTATCAAATTTGATGGTGGTTTAAGCAGTTTTGAGGTAGATAGATATTAAGGTTATAAGTTGTAAGTTTTATGTTTTAAGTTTGGTTGTATTATCGTTTTAGATTTAAATATAACTTTGAACTTAATACGTAAAACTTATTTCTATTTATGGAGTATACTGTAGTAATTAACGGAAAGCCAGAAGGTCCTTACAACTTTGAACAGTTGAAAGGAATGGGATTGCGACCAGAAATGTTTGTACGCAAACCCGGTATGGACGATTACAAAGAAGCTCATGAAATTGCCGAACTGAGGGAATTGTTCGGGTTTAAACATCAAAAAACTGCACCCCAGTATTTCGCATCCTTTGATCAGCGTTTACTTGCGTCGGTAATAGATTACTTTGCTTTACTTGTTATCTACGTTATCGTTGTACTATTTATTTACGTTTTTGTTTCAGAAAAAATGTTCAGAATTGGTACAGCTTTAGGATTGTTATTGTTGATTCCGGTTGCCAAAACAGTTTATTCCATTATAGCCGAGGCATCAGAAAAACAGGCAACTTTAGGTAAAAGACTATTAAATATAAAGGTGACCGATAATGTTGGAGATAGGATTACTATCGGGCTTTCCATTGCAAGAAACTTAAGTAAGATTTTATCTACGCTTCCGGTTTTTATAGGTTATCTGCTATGTTTCACAAATAAAAAACAGCAATGCCTGCATGATAGTTTAGTAGGAACGTTGGTTGTAAAAGACAGGTTGATATAATCTTTCAATTTAACACTCCATCAATATAACAATAAAACATTTAGCCTATCTTTGCACAGCATGCAGAAAGTAGTTGATCCAATTCTATTAGCGGGCGGTTATTGCAACAGCCTAACAGATTATTCGAGGTTTATAACACGCGAAGTTACCATTGGAAATATCCCAATGGGTGGCCAAAATCCAATACGTATCCAGTCTATGACAACAACAGATACGATGGATACTTTAGGTACGGTAGAGCAAACTATTCGTATGGTTGCTTCGGGTTGCGATTATGTTCGCATTACTGCTCCTAGCATAAAAGAAGCAGAAAACTTAGCTAATATAAAGAGCCAGTTACGTGCTCGCGGTTATGATGTGCCGCTAATTGCCGACATACATTTTACGCCGAACGCCGCAGAATCTGCAGCCAGAATTGTAGAAAAAGTGCGTGTAAATCCTGGTAACTATGCCGACAAAAAGAAATTCGAAAATATAGAATATACTACAGCTACTTATCAAGCAGAGCTGGAAAGAATTTATAAAAAATTTACGCCTTTAGTTAAAATTTGTAAAGAATACGGTACTGCAATGCGTATTGGTACAAACCATGGTTCTCTTTCAGATCGTATTCTAAGCCATTACGGCGATACACCCAGAGGGATGGTAGAATCGGCGATGGAGTTTATCCGCATGTGCGAAGATTTGAACTTTTACAACCTATGCATTTCTATGAAAGCCAGCAACACCCAAGTAATGGTGCAAGCTTACAGGCTTTTAGTAGAAACTATGGTTAAAGAAGGGATGAATTATCCGCTGCATTTAGGCGTAACTGAGGCAGGCGATGGAGAAGATGGAAGAATTAAATCGGCAGTTGGTATTGGTACTTTATTGGCTGATGGACTGGGTGATACGATTCGAGTTTCTTTAACCGAAGACCCAGAATTTGAAGCACCTGTTGCAATGGCTTTAGCTAAAAGATTTGAAGCAAATAAGTCAGGAAGTCCGAAGTCTGAAGTCAGAAGTGATGACGCATTAGCCTTCCAACCCCTTTATAGTCCTTTTCAATATCATAGAAGAAATACAGTTGAGCAGGAGAACTTTGGAGGACATCAAGTACCACGAGTTATCATCAACTTAGAAAACCAAAATTTAAAAGACCCAGCAATTTTAAACGCTGTTGGGTTTAATTATTCGGCTTTGCTAGATAAATATAACCTCAGCGATCAAGCCTGCGACATGGTTTATTTGGGCGATAAATTGCCATCATTTTCTTTACCTGGCGGATTAAAACAACTTTATAACTATCAAACTTGGTTGAAATTAGCTGATAAACAGAATTGTCACCCACTGTTTGGTTTACAAGATTATCGCCAGGCTGCGATAAAAGATGAAAAAATAAATTTCGTTAAAATTTTAGCGGAAGATTTTCGTGTAGAGGAGTTGAAGGCATTAGATAAGGTAGTTTTAGTTTTAACTACCAATGCGCTTAATGCGATGCAAACCATCCGCTATGCGTTTGTTAAATTATTAAAAGCAGATTTAAATTTACCGGTAATTGTTGAACGTAACTTTGATGAGCTGAGTGATGTTGAAGAATTTCAGCTTTACAGTTCTACCGATTTGGGTGGACTTTTAATTGACGGTTTCGGTGATGGCGTTTGGATTAATGCAACTTCAATACCGCTTTCGGTAATTAACTCTACTGCTTTTGGTATTTTACAAGCTACGAGAACTCGTATATCGAAAACAGAATATATATCATGTCCTAGTTGCGGGCGTACCTTGTTCGATTTGCAGGAAACCACACAAGCCATAAGGGCCAGAACATCTCACTTAAAGGGAATAAAAATTGGTATTATGGGCTGTATAGTTAATGGTCCGGGCGAAATGGCCGATGCTGATTACGGTTACGTAGGTGCAGGTGCAGATAGAATTACACTTTATCGTGGGCAAGAGGTAGTTAAGAAAAACGTTAAAACTGCCGATGCTATCGATGAGCTTATTGGTATTATTCAAGGAGATGGAAATTGGGTGGAAGTGGAGTAGTATGGTTTAAGAAATACGTTTTTGAGTTGTTCGTGCGAAAATAAGCGAGCTTGCGACCATTAACGCATGAATAAAAAGTACAAACTTATTATACTTAACTTAAGACCTATAAGTTAATACGTAAACTTACATCTCAAACACCCCATGCCGTTAGTACAATATTTCTATTTCCGCCGTAATTTCTGTGTTCGCAAAGATAAATTCCTTGCCAAGTTCCAACATTTAGTCTGCCATTTCTTATCGGTATCATTAAGGAAGTATCCAGCAAGGCTGATTTAATGTGTGCCGGCATATCGTCAGATCCTTCGTAATCGTGTTTGTAATCTGGGTCATTTTCGGGTACTGCCTTATTAAACCACATTTCAAAGTCCTTGCGTACCGTTGGGTCGGCATCTTCGTTTATAGTTAGCGAAGCTGAAGTATGTTGTATAAAAACCTGTATCATTCCAGTTTTTAATGTCTTGATTTCCTGAAAGGCATCTAATATTTCGTCGGTTATCAAATGAAAACCTCTGCTCTTCGCTTTAAGACTAATTGTTTTCTGAAAAATCTGCATAAAAATAATGTTGACTAAGTTTTAAAATGTTACCAATACGTGCTACGGTTAGCAATACTGATTGCTAAGAATTTTCACCTTCAATATTAGCCTGCACAGAATTATGCAGAACTAACCAATTGTGGGGGTAATCCCTGATAGTTAAAAATTTCGATTATAGTAAAGCCAACTTTCTGTAAAACGTGATTTGATGCAATATTTTGTACATCAGCTATCCCATAAATTGAATCCAATTTCAATTTTTCAAAACCATATTTATACTTGCTTTGGCCACCTCGGTAGCAAATCCTTGCCCCCAATATTTAGGTGAAAAACGGTAGCCCAATTCGTAAAAATTCTTAAACCCATTCATTTCTTCGGTAATCAACTTTAATCCGCCCCAACCTATAAAAAGTCGGGTTTCTTTTTCAATAACCGCTAAACGACCTATGCCATTTTTTAAATATTGATTTTGAATAAATTCTATATCTCTACTTGCCTCTTCTAAACTTTTTATAGGCTTATTGCCAACATACCGTTGCACTTCAAGACTAGAATTAAGCTCAAACATTCCATTTACATCTTCGTTTCTGAGCTCTCGTAAAATCAGTCGCTCGGTTTCTATTAAGAATTGCATCGCACAAAGTATATTTATAAAACTATCTTAGTAAAGCCTCTTTAAAAAAAGCTATACTTTTCTCGCATACCTTAAATAGTTGAGCCGGCAAACTTTCTTGTTGGTAGGGATGTGATGCTCCGTACACATGATTAGCGCCCTCAACTTTAAATAGCTTAGCATTAAGGTTAGCATCTGCTAGTTGTTGTGCCGTAGAAAAAGGTACGTTTACGTCATCATCACCTTGTACAATTAACCACGGAATATTTATTTGCTTTGCACTTTCTATAATATTCAGCTTTGCCTTATTCGATTCAAAATCAGCTAACAGTTCAATATTTAGTGGCATCTTCTCCTTTGTGCGGGCATTTTCAACGTAAATTTTCCCATTATTTCTCCAATCATTTTCTTGATCTTTCTTCCAAAGGCTATCAAAAGAAGCAATAGCGCTCCAAGTTACCAAAGCTTGTACACGCGGATTGGCGGCAGCTTGCAAAATGCCCAAACCACCACCGCGGCTGTGCCCAATTAAAAAAACTTCGCTTACATTTAGGTTTTTTAAAGCATAGCTGATAACCAGGTCAACATCAACCATTTCTTTTGAAACCGTATTGGAAGCAAAAGTTTCGAAGTCGCTAACATCAGTTGGGTTATTATCTGTAACACCACTGTGCGAGAGGTTAAATTTCAAATATCTGAAACCATTCATCGCAAAATGACGAGCAACAAGGTTGTGTGCTCCCCAATCTTTAAAACCTTTAAAGCCGTGAATAAAAATTACTAAAGGGCCAATTGTGTTCTTATCGTCATAAGTAACATCGCCAAAAATGATTTTATTGTTCGAACCTGCTAGAGAAAAACTGTCTTGTCTGATCAAAATGTACCTCCTATGTTTAAAAATTAAACAATTATAACAATTTTAAAATAACAAGGTTTGTTAAGGAGTTGTTAATTTAAAACCTTTCTAAATTAGGCTAAATTACAGCTTAATGACAGATATACCACTTTGCGTATTTACTTTTGTTACGCAAAAAATAACAGGCACAACCCATTTTGGAATATTTAAAGATTATTGCATTTACACATAAACAAATAGACCTAAAAGCTTTAGGAAAGTTAGTTATATGTGAGCATACGCTGGATGATAGGTTGAGAAATATCCAATCAGAATTAAGCATCAAAGAAATTTTTTATGTAGGCACCTGTAACCGTGTAGAGTTTATTTTTACAGCGGCGCAAGCGTTAGACAAAAGTTTTATCACTCGCTTTTTGCAGGTTTTGGATATGGGCTTGCCAGAAGAGTATATGGAAAAGTTTATAGATAACGTTTCCGTTTACGAGAAAACTGCCGCTTTTAACCACCTTTTACGTACATCTTGCTCGTTAGAGAGTTTGGTAGTAGGAGAGAAAGAGATTTTAGCACAAGTACGTAAAGCTTATGAGGCTTGTCGTTTAGCTGGTTTTACTGGCGATTACATGCGTATGATTATGAATCGCGTTGTTAAGACGGCAAAAGAAGTTTACACACATACCAATATTTCTAAAAATCCAGTTTCTGTTGTGTCATTGGCTTATCGAAAATTGCGTGAGCTGAATATGTGCGCTAATTCTCGTCTGCTAATCATTGGTGCCGGCGAAACCAACAACAACATCGCACAATATCTTAAAAAACATAAATATTCTAACTTCTCTGTTTTTAATAGAACTGTAGAAAAAGCAGAAAGCTTAGCCAAAGATTTAAATGGCACTGCTTATCCGCTTTCGGCATTGGCCGACTTTAAAGGTGGCTTTGACGTAATCATTACTTGTACAGGTGCTACCGAGCCCATTTTTACGCCCGAAGTTTATACGCAATTATTAAACGGCGATACCAGCAAAAAAGTAATTGTAGATTTAGCTATACCGAATGATGTAAGTGCTGAAGTGGTTAAAAATTTTCCAATTCATTACATCGAAGTAGAATCTTTAAAAGAAACTGCCCGCAAAAATATTCAAGAACGTTATGATGAACTGATTCATGCAGAGCACATCATAGACGAAAATATCAAGGAGTTTGAATCTGTTTTACGCCAGCGCAGAATAGAGATTGCAATGAGCGATGTGCCTAAGAAAATCAAAGAGATTAAGCATACAGCTATAAACGGTGTTTTTGCTGATGAAATTAATGAACTTGATGAAAATTCTAGAGCTATTTTAGAGCGTGTAATGGATTACATGGAGAAAAAATGCATCACCATACCAATGGTAATGGCAAAAGAAATCCTTGTAAAAAACAGTTAATTAAGCTGAGTACATCTCGTTTATAAATATTCTGTCATACCTTAAATATGGCAATCCAACAATACAGCAATTTTCTTAATTTAGCAGAAAAACTAATCATAAAAGGTGAAGAAGATAATTATCGGTACACGCGGAAGCGATTTAGCATTATGGCAGGCAAATAACACTAAAGACAGACTTGCAAGCATTGGTATAGATGCAGAATTAAAAATCATTAAAACGCAAGGCGATAAAATATTAAACCTAAGGTTAGATAAGTTAGAAGGCAAAGGTTTTTTTACTAAAGAATTGGAAGAAGAGTTGCTGGGCGGAACAATTGATATCGCAGTACACTCGCACAAAGATTTGCCTACAACTAATCCTGCAGGACTAATTATAGCTGCGGTAACCGAAAGAGAAGACCCATCAGAATTACTGTTGATTTTGAAGGAAACGGTAGAGGTTAACCAAAAACTATCCTTAAAAAAAGGAGCAATGGTTGGCACATCATCTAACAGGCGTAAAGCACAATTGCTAGCACTTAGGCCAGATTTAAACATTACAGACTTACGCGGAAACGTGCCAACTCGTATTCAGAAATTAAGAGACGAAGACTACGATGCTATTTTATTGGCAAAGGCAGGCGTTAATCGTTTAGGTATAGATTTAAGTGAGTTTCATGTAGAGGTAATTGACACTACAGAGCTTGTTCCTGCACCGGCACAAGGTGCGTTGGCCATACAAATTAGAGAAACAGATACAGCGCTTTTTGAAGCTTTGCAAAAAATACACGATGCGGCAACAGCAGAAGAGATTGCGGTTGAACGTAAAGTTTTGAACCTTTTTGAAGGTGGTTGCCACATGCCATTAGGCTGTTACTGCAAAAAAGAAAATGGTCTTTTCGAGGTGTGGACTTCAAAAGCAGAAACTGATGAAGATTTTCCGGATCGCTTGTTTTTGAGAACAGAAACTACCGAAGGCTTAGCCGAAAAAATTGTAGCAAAATTTAGTGCCGATAGAAAGTTTCCGTCTAAAGTTTTTATTTCTAGGGAAATTGGCGAACACAGCTATTTCAGAAAAGCATTAGCAAAAAACAATATCGAAATTGATGGACGTTCGTTAATTCGTACGTTTCCAATTGTAAATACATTAGATCCATTTTATTTGAAAAACATAGAATGGATATTTTTTAGCAGCAGAAACAGCGTTGAATATTTCTTTAAACTAAACCCCGCCTTATCTAAAAAGGTAAAATTTGGCGTAGTTGGAAGAGGCTCTGAAGATACGTTGCGCAAGTTTGGTCATTTAGCAGATTTTGTTGGTGAAGGTGGCGGAATTGAAGAGATTGCGCAAGATTTTGCAAAAGCAGTAGATGGAAAAACAGTTTTGTTTCCGAGAGCTCAAGATTCTTTGTTAACCATACAAAAATCGTTAACCGAAGCTACAAAGGTTGTTGATTTGCCAATTTACGAAACAGTTGTTGAGGATAATATTGATGGCACAGCTGCAGAAATTTTGATTTTTACAAGTCCGTCTAACGTTGATGCTTATTTTGTTGACAATTTGCTTGAGCCAGAGCAACAGGTAATCGCAATTGGCAACTCTACCGGTAAAAAATTGGCAGAAATGGGTGTTAAATTTAATTTGCCTTATTCGCCAGATGAAATAGGTTTGGCCGAAGCAGTGTTTGGAATATAAATAAGGTAAAAGATTGAAGGCGAAAGGTTTTTAACCACTAAATCATTGCGGAGAATAGCTTTTGTCAGTTTTCGCAAAACCAATTTTAAAGCTGTGCCAGAAAAAGGATCTTATTAGCACTCAATTTTGTAACCTAAACCTGATAGCAGTGGATCCCGATTTTTCATCGGGAGAAACGAATAGCAGGACTGAAATACCCGAAAAGCACAGCAAATGCTTTTCAAAAATATAAATATAAAATAGACTAAAAGTCTAAATACTTGATAATATTATGCAAAGACCACGTAGGTTAAGGAAAAATCCAGTAGTTAGAGAAATGATTGCCGAAACGCGATTAGCTAAGGATATGTTCGTGTATCCCTATTTTGTGGTGCCGGGCACAAATGTTACAAAAGCGATCGACGCCATGCCAGGTATTAACCATTTTTCTACAGATAATTTAATTAAAGACGTAGAGAAAGGATTAAGACTTGGTGTTAATAAAATTATGCTGTTTGGTGTCGGCGACGAAAAAAGTGATGATGCAAAGTCTGCATACGATCCACATTCTTTAGTGCCAGTAGCGGTTAAAGAGCTAAAAAAGAATTTTGGCGACGACCTTTACATTGTAACCGATGTTTGCGTGTGTTCATACACATCTCACGGGCATTGCGGGATAATGAAAGATGATTACATCCAAAATGATTTGTCGGTAGAGCTGATTGCAAAAATGGCCTTAAACCATGCAGAGGCTGGTGCAGATATGTTGGCACCATCTGATATGATGGATGGGCGAGTTAGTGCAATTAGAAAAAAATTGGATGGAAGCGGTTTTGTAAATACGGCTATTATGAGTCATGCTACAAAATTTGCATCGGCATATTACGGACCCTTTAGAGAAGCTGCAGATTGTGCGCCAAATAAAGGCGACAGAAAAGCTTACCAAATGGATTTCAGAAATGGAAACGAAGCCTTAAGAGAAGCCTTGCTTGATGAAGCTGAAGGTGCAGATGTGCTTATGGTTAAGCCTGCTTTGGCTTATTTAGATGTAATTAGCAATTTAAAACAAAACAGTGGTTTACCTATTGCTTGCTACAATGTTTCTGGAGAATACTCAATGATTAAAGCAGCAGCGGAAAAAGGTTGGATAGATGAACAGAAAGTAGTAATGGAAACGATGCACGCTTTTGCGAGAGCAGGCGCTAGTATTATAACCACCTACCATATTAGAGATATTGTAGAAAATAATTGGATGTAACTAAGGTGGAAGGCGAAAGGTATGGAGGTTGAGGGATTATACGCCCAAACCTTTTACCTTTCACCTTCTAATCTTTAACCTTATAATAATGTTAGAACAGTTGAAAAAGATGTTTACTGGAAACGAGGCAGAATTGCCAGTTAATACGGGGAGCAAGCCAGATATTAGCAGAGAGAAATCGGCTGCTTTGTACGAGAAATCTAAAACTTATTTTCCGGGTGGTGTAAACTCTCCGGTTAGGGCTTTTAAATCTGTTTATGGTACGCCATTATTTATACAAAAAGGCGATGGTTGTTTTATTTGGGATGCCGATGGCAACCAGTTTATTGATTTTTGCGCAAGTTGGGGTCCGCTAATTTTAGGGCATAACAACACAAAGATTAGAGAAAAAGTAGTAGAGGTAATGCAGAACGGAATGAGTTTTGGCGCACCTACGGCTTTAGAAAACGAATTAGCAGAACTGATTATAAAGAACAATCGTTTTGTAGAAAAAATTCGTTTTACGAGTTCTGGCACAGAGGCGGTTATGTCGGCAATTAGGTTGGCTCGCGGTTATACGCAAAAAGATAAAATCATCAAGTTCGAAGGTTGCTACCATGGTCATAGCGATTCGCTTTTAGTTAAGGCTGGTTCTGGTTTAGTAACCTTTGGCGAAACTTCTTCGGCTGGCGTTCCAAAATCGTTTGCCGAGGAAACTATTGTTATTCCATTAAATGATAAAAATGCCATTATTCAGGCATTTGAACAATTTAAAGATCAAGTTGCAGCGGTAATTATTGAAGGTATCCCTGCTAATAATGGCTTGCTAATGCAAGATGAGGAATATGTTAAGTTTTTAAGTGAAACTTGCAAAGCCAATAACGCACTGTTAATATTTGATGAAGTAATTACCGGATTTAGGGTAGGTTTTGAGGGCGCAGCCGCACATTATGGCATTACCCCAGATATTGTAACTTACGGTAAAATTATTGGTGGTGGTTTACCTGTTGGCATGTACGGTGCATCGGCCGAAATAATGGGTCATGTTTCTCCAGATGGTGGTGTTTACCAAGCTGGCACATTGTCTGGTAATCCGGTGGCAATGGCAGCAGGTATTGCAACTTTAACCGAATTATTGCGTGCTGGTTTTTACAAGGAATTAAATAATAAAACGCAGGATTTTGTTGCCAGCATACAGCGTTTTGCAGATGCTAGAAATTATAAGTTCAAAGTTTTTACCGTTGGGTCTATCTTTTGGTTTGCCTTTACCGATAGCGATATTAAAACCGCAGATGATATTGATCCAACGAGTATGGAGAAATTTAAAGTGATGCACAGGGAGCTTTTAAATAGAGGGATTTATTTAGGCCCGTCTGGTTACGAAGTTGGTTTTGTATCGGCAGCACATACTAAAATTGAATTGGAAAAAGCTAAGAGGGCTATTTTTGATTCATTGGATTTAGTATTTAGTAAGAAATAATTTGATAACGATGAAAAAATCAATTCTTATCTTTTACTTTCTATTGCTCTACGCCTTGCTAGAAATGTTCTGGTGGGGATCTGTATTAATAGATTTACAACCGCAACGCGTTGGTATGGTGATAGGGGAAGGTGCTGTATTTTTGTTTTTACTAGGTGTTGGCGCATATTTTATTCACGCCTCAATTAAAAAAGAAGATAAGTTAAAGGAGCAACAGCAAAACTTCTTAATGTCGGTAACGCACGAACTTAAATCGCCTTTGGCAGCTATAAAACTTTCGTTGCAAACAATTTTACGTAGAGAGTTAGACAAAGAGCAACGAACAACCTTGATTAGTAATTCGTTAAAAGATGTAGAACGATTAGACGATTTAGTAGAGAATATGCTCTTAGCTACCAAGATAGAAAGTCGTACCTACTCATTCCCAAAAGAAGAATTTGATTTTTCTGAATTGGTTGCAAAAATAGCCGACCGTTTGCAAGTGCACTCTTGTGGTTGCGAGCAAATTATAAAGACTAAAATAGAAAAGGGAATTAGTGTAATGGGCGATAAATTTGCCCTGTCTTCGGTGGTTACCAATTTAATAGAGAATGCAGTTAAATATTCGGGGCCCTGTGCCGAAGTTGCAGTGGAGTTGCGCCAAAATGGCAGTAAGCCTTTTTTAACCGTTTCGGACAAAGGACCAGGCATTCCTGATGAAGAAAAAATGCTTATTTTCGATAAATTTTATCGTGTGGGAGATGAAAATGTACGCAAAGCGAAAGGTACTGGACTTGGCTTGTTTATTGTTAAAGAAGTATTACAAAACCACGACGCTGATATTAGCGTTAGAGATAACGCACCGCAAGGTGCTATTTTTGAAGTAACATTTTAATTGATATGCCACAAAAATTAAGAATACTGTTGGTAGAAGACGAAGATCATTTGTTAGATGCCATTAAATTAAACCTCGAATTAGAAGGCTATAAAGTTCATGCTGTTAAAGACGGCAAAACCGCTTTAAAAGTTTTTAAGGAAGAGCGCTTTAACCTTATTATATTAGATGTAATGCTACCAGAAATGGATGGTTTCCAAGTTTGTGAAACTATTCGTTTAGAAAATACCGAAGTTCCTATTTTGTTTTTAACGGCTAAAAATACTAGCGAAGATCGTGTTATGGGTCTTAAAAAGGGGGCCGACGATTACTTGGTTAAACCATTTAACTTAGAAGAATTAATTCTACGAGTTGGTATTTTGGTGAAACGTAGCCTGAAATCAGATGATTTGAAAGAATTAAATTCTTACAAAATCGGCGATAAAACCATTTATTTTAATTCATTTGAGTTAAAACAAGATGATGGGGTTGTAGTTCCGTTAACAAAAAAGGAAACCATGTTGCTTAAGCTTTTAATTGAGCGTAAAAACGAGGCTGTGTCTCGCGAGCAGATTTTGGAAACCGTTTGGAATTATGATGTTTATCCATCAACAAGAACGATAGACAACTTTATATTAACGTTCCGTAAATATTTTGAGCCAGATCAGAAAAATCCAGTGTATTTCCACTCTATTAGAGGTGTAGGCTATAAATTTACAGATATAGAGCATTAATGTACAATACTTGGAGTAGATATGCGCTAATGGCATTTTTTGTCATCTGTGCATTGGTAAGTTTAAGTTACGAACAATATCAGCTGGCAACAATTGCCGGCTTTCTCTTTGCATTTGTTTTATGGAGCCACTTTAAACACAGCTCTGTTTTGCTGGCTTCAAAGCATTTTAAAAATGCCAATTACGAAAAAACCGAGCAGATACTTGCAGAAGTAGCTAATCCGGATAGGCTAGCGAAAAGTAGACGTGGCTACTACGAATTTATGAAAGCGAATATAGCCTTGCAAAAAGAGGATTTTGAGAATGCAGAATTTCATTTTCAAATTGCAAGTCGTTTCCCTCTGGGCGGAAAAAATGATAAGGCTTTTGTATTAATACATTTGGCCAATCTCGCTTTGCGGAAAAAGGATGGAGAAAGAGCATTGGCTTACGCAGCTAAAGCAAAAGAGCTCGCTACAAGTAGCAGAGCAAAAAGTATTATAGAAATTATAGAGAAAGAGGCCAACGGATTGGCATAACAGACAACATGAAGAACAACTTATTTTTAGACGCAGCATTTTCTAAAGCTACCGAACGCCCACCCGTATGGATGATGCGCCAAGCAGGCCGTTTTATGCCACAATATTGGGAAATTAAAAACAAATACTCTTTTTTAGAGATGTGCAAAACGCCAGAAATTGCTGCAGATGTTACCATGTTGCCAGTAGATTTATTAGGTATCGATGCTGCAATCTTGTTTTCTGATATTTTGGTAACAGGCGAAGCAATGGGCGGAGATTTAAGTTTTACGCAAGGTGTTGGGCCTAAATTTGCAAATCCGGTGCGTAATGCACAGGATATTGAGAACTTAGAAGTTGATGTGTTGGATAGGTTGCAATATGTTGCAGATGCCATAAAGGTTATTCAGCAACGTTTAAACGGCTCTATTCCGTTGATTGGTTTTGCCGGTGCCCCTTTTACAGTTATGAGCTACCTGGTTGAAGGTGGTTCGTCTAAAGATTTTAAGTTAACCAAACTGTTAATTCATAATCATCCAGAGTTGGCTCATAGATTATTGGCAAAGATCGCTAAGGTAACTACCGACTACCTTAACCTACAAATAGAAGCTGGCGTTAACGCTTTGCAATTGTTTGATAGTTGGGCCTTAGCATTGTCTTGGAACGATTACCAAGAGTTTTCTCATCAATATAATCAGCAGATTATTGCGGGTTTGAACAGAACAAATACGCCTATCATTTCTTTCTGTAAGGGAAGCTCGGTTTTTGCACCCATTATGGCAGAGGCAAAACCTGATGTGATTTCGGTTGATTGGAATGCAGATTTATTGAATATTAAAAACGCCTTACCTGCCGGGATTGCTGTACAAGGAAATTTAGATCCTCATATTTTATACGCAGACCAGCCGGTAATTAAAAAACATATTCATCAATTATTTGAGAGAATGCGTGGTATCGAAGGGTTCATCTTTAACTTAGGTCATGGTATTATGCCAGATATTCCTTTTGATAATGTGAAATATGCAATTGAGGTTGTAAAGGAATTTAGGTACTAGTTCTTTAAAACATTAAATCAAAATTATTATATTAGCATAACTTAAATACTTAGCTATGAATGTTAAATCTCTTAAGGATGAAGATAAGCTTCCAATAAAGCAAGTTATTAACGCCATTAATAAAAAAATGGATGATGTAATTCGCGTTATAGATGCCTTGAACTTGGGAGTAACCGAGGTTAAAGAGGATGGCGTATATAGAACATTTAACGATGGGAGAAGTGTGCAAATTGCGGTAGGTTCATTTAAAAAGAAGCGCATTCGTAGTAAGAGAATTAAACTTTTTTAATGTCTCCAAAACCAAAACTGAGAATTTTTGCCGGTCCGAATGGATCTGGCAAAACAACTTTGTTTGATTCTATTCAGTCGATTTACTTTTCTACTAGGTTATTTATAAATGCCGATAATTTAGAGCAGCTCTATAAGAAAACTAATTTCATTAATCTTTCTGATTTTGAGATTTCGTGCACTAAAGAACAGTTCGATGACTTTTGTTTAAGTAGTGGGCTGTACAAGAAAGCTGGGTTTAACGAGCAAAGTTGGAATTTGGCACTCAGATCTAATGTGATTGTTAATGCTAATGGTAAAAAAACTGTTTTTAACTCTTATCATTTTGCGATTATAGCAGATTTTATCAGGCATGTATTAATTCAGAATAAACAATCTTTTTCATTTGAAACAGTTTTTTCTCATCCTTCTAAATTAGATTTAATTGACTTTGCTCATCAAAATAATTATAAAGTTTATTTATATTTTATTGGCACTGAGACTCCAATAATGAATTTGGAACGCGTAAAAGACAGAGTTAAAAAAGGTGGACACGCAGTGGAAGGAGACAAAGTTGAAAAACGATATTTTTTGACGATGGGTTTATTAGCCGATATGATTAAAAAGGCTGATGAAACTTATCTTTGGGATAACTCTGGGTTAAAGCATAAATTTATTGGAAAACTGAAAGATGGCTATGGGGAATTTGAACAGCTTTCTGTTCCTGGATGGGTTAAGACCTATATTTTAGATAAAGTTTAAAATGGAAGAATACTATAGATATTTTACAGCGGTTCATGTCGTATTTGTCATTAGTTGGATGGCGGGTTTGTTTTATATTTTAAGCCTTTTCATTTACCATACAGAAGCGCAGGACAAGCCAGAGCCGGAAAAATCTATTTTAACAGTACAGTTTGTTAAGATGGAAGCGACTCTTTGGAAAATTATAGCTACTCCAGCTATGATTATTTCTGTTTTGGCGGGAGTTACCATGCTTTATCTTAATCCGGGTTTGTTGCAAGCAGATTGGATGCATGTTAAGTTAGCATTTGTAGTTGCGCTACTCATTTATCACTTTATTTGTCAAAATATAGTTAAGCAACTAAAGCACGGCGTTTTTAAAATGACTAGCTTTAAGCTGAGGCTATGGCGAGAACTTGCAACTGTTTTTATGATAGCCATTGTTTTTGCAGTGATACTTAGAAATGCAGTAAATTGGATTTATGGCCTTATAGGCATAATGGGTATTGCATTGGTGATTATGTTTGCGGTGAAAATGTACAAAAAAATCCGAGAAAAAAGTAATTAAAATTTTTTACGGCAAATGTTGTAAACTAAATTTAATTGTTCGCCTTTCTTTAACATAAACTAACCAAAAACAATCTTAAATTTGCGACTTAAATCGCGATTAATGATTAATCAATTTTGTTCTAAAAGGTATTTTCTGCTTTTTCTTCTTTTAGGCGTAGCATTTGCCACTAAGGCCCAGTTTAACAACGAAACGCTTTACAACCGCATTCGTCCGGCAGATAGTTTAAGCAAAGAATTACACTTGAACATCTACAACTTTAACTACGTAAGAAATTACGAGTACACTAATAAATTTCATGACGGTTACACTTTGTACGGTACACAGTTAGAGCCGCAATTGGTGTATTATGCCAATCCTAATTTGGCTATAACAGCAGGAGCTTATATTCGTAAAGACTTTGGAGATGATGGTATTTACGAAGCAAAGCCATTATTTAATATAAAGTATAGCAAAAAAGACCTAACCTTGGTTTTTGGTAGTTTAGAAGGAAATATACAACATGGTTACATTGAACCTTTATACAATTTTGAAGGTAAAATTACTAACCCAGTAGAATACGGCACCCAACTTTTAATTGATAAACAGAAGTTTAAACTAGATGCCTGGATTGCTTGGCAAGAGATGATCTATCGTGGCGATGCAAAAAAAGAAGAAATTATTGGTGGTCTAGCTGCTGAAACAGATCTGATAAATAGCAATAATTGGAAATTAAGTTTACCAACCCAGTTTTTAGCATACCATCAAGGAGGGCAGATAGATGTTGTAGACAATGTGGGGGTTAGTACTTTAGTTAACGGTGCGGTTGGATTAAAACTACACAAAAAGTTTAACGGAAATATTAACGAGCTGTTTACAGATAATTATTTAGCGGTTTACAAAGATTTCTCGTCAAATAAAGTTAGGGCTTTTGATAATGGTACAGGCTTGTGGCTAAACGCTGGCGTAAATTCTAAATGGGGAAGTTTGGTAGCTTCATACTGGAAGGGCAATAATTTTATTACCATAAAAGGTATGCCTTTATACGCATCGGTTTCAAATACCTTGCATAACACTGGCTATTTGCAAAGTAGCAGAAGTATATTGGCCTTTAGATATGCCTACCAAAAAGAGTTGTTGCCTAAGCTATATTTAGATGTTCGTTTTGAACCACATTTTGATTTAGATAATGCTGACAAACAGTTGCAATTTAACCACTCTTTCTTTTTAACCTACAAAGAGAATTTTAGACTTTTTAAAGCTAAAAGCAAATAGCATAAATTAACAAATAGCCCTTTAACTAAGGGGGGTAATCTTACTAATTACGATTTATGTTGCGTTGACGGGAAAAACGACCTATGAAAAGCTGTTTTTGCATTTTAAACCCGATAGTAGCGAGCACGCAGTAAAGCGTATAGCGGGGCTAGAGTTGTTTGGTGCAGTGACATTGATTTTCGAAAAAAATAGAAATTAAAAAATATTTTAGGATACATGCAACCTTTCTTGCTTAAGGTTCATCTACCCTATACAAACAAAAGATGAAGGTGACTAAAACATATACGATTGATGACTTGATGGATGGCTGCAAAGCTGGCGACAGGAAGATGCAAGAAATGCTTTACAAGCAGACTGCATCTAAAATGTTGGCCGTTTGTATGCGATACGCCAAAGACCGTATGGAAGCCGAGGATTCATTGCAGATGGGTTATGTTAAGGTTTTTAGTAAGATAAAAGAGTATAGGGGTGAGGGATCTTTTGAGGGCTGGATACGCAGAGTTATGGTAAATACTGCGATTGAAAGTTATAGAAAAAACCTACGCTCGTTAAATGTAGTGCCTATTGAGGATGCTTACGAACAACCATCTGCCGGTTTTGATTTTAGCAGCTTAGGCATGCAGGATTTACTGAAAGTAATACAAAAATTAGCAGATGGATACCGAATGGTTTTTAACATGTATGCCATAGAAGGATATTCTCATAAAGAAATTGCGGAAACGTTGGGCATCTCAGAAGGTGCAAGCAAATCGCAGTTGAGTAGGGCGAGAGCAATATTGCAACAAGAAATTATTAAAATGGAGGGCTTTGGTTATGCAACACATGCCGGATAAAGAATTCGATAAATTATTTAGAGATCATTTTGCTGATGCGGAAGTGGAGCCGTCGGTAAATTTATGGGCGGGAATTGAACAGCAATTGGCGCCAAAAGTTAAACAACGCAAACTGCCTATATTTTGGATGGCGGCGGCAAGTGTGGTAGTGGTGGCATCGGCTATGCTGGTTTTTCAGAAAAAAGAAAAAATTGTGCTTCGTGGAACTGAAAGTTTTGCAGTTGTAGCGCCTGTTAAATCTTCTACACAGGAAGTACCGACGGCAACTCAAGTTACTGTTGCTGATGATAACAAAGCTAGTGTTGCAACAAAAGCGGTGTATGTTAACACAGCAAAAGGCGAAGAGAAAAATAAAAACGAAAATTTTCTTGAAAGCTTGCAACCATCTAAAGAAAACGAACGTCTACCTATAAAACAACAAGAGGCTAAACCAATTGAGGTAGCAAAAATTGAGGAGACTGTAGCGGATAACCCAATTGTTTATGCACATGTTGAAGTACCGCAAGAGGTAACGGATAATAGCATTAGTGAAGTAGCTGCAGAGCGAAAATTAATTAGAAATGTTGGAGATCTTGTAAACTATGTGGTAGAGAAGGTTGATAAGAGAGATAAAAAACTAATAAGATTTAACACAGACGATGATGATTCGTCGATAATTGGAATAAACATAGGGTTCTTAAAACTGAATTCTAAAAAAGATAGATAAAAAACAGCTTGCAAGCATTTTAATAAACCAAACAAACATTTAAAAAACACACAAATGAAAACTTTTATATTAACAGCAGTTTTAGTAAGTGGACTTACTTTTCTGGCAGGCTCAAATGCACAAGCACAACAAGATAGTACCAAAAAAACAATTAACTACGGTAAAAACATAACCATAGGTATAGGTGGTGGCGATAATGGTTTTATATCTAGAAAAAATCAGGATAGTATTGCTAGCAAGGGCCGTTTTGTAGGGGGCATAACGTTTACACGTTTAGACATCGGTTTTTCTAAATTGATTGATAATGGAAGCTTTACCTTATCGCCTCAAAATGAATTTTTAGACTATAAAGCAGGTAAAACTAGCCACTTGTCTTTTGATGTTGTTCAATTTGGATATAGGTTTAACTCGAACTTTAAAATTTATTTAGCCGGTGGTTTCGACTGGACTCACATTCGTTTAAAAGATGATATTACCATTCAAAAAAACACACCTGAGTTGAGTTATGTAACGGAAGAAATTGAGTTTAGTAAAAACCGTTTTTCTAGCAGTTATGTACACGTTCCGCTAAACTTTGAGTTAAGAAGCAAAGAAGATAAACATGGTAGACGTTTCTATGCGGTTGCTGGTCCGGAAATAGCATTTTTGCTAGGTGGTAAAGTAAAACAAATAAGCGATGAGCGTGGAAAAGTAAAAGTTAAAGACGATTATAACTTCTCTCCGTTTAGATATGGAGGCTCATTAAGACTTGGTTACGGAAGTGTAGCATTATTTGCTAAATATTATGCAAGTGATATGTTTGAAAGCGCTCCACAAAAAGAAGTTAAAAACATGGCATTCGGTATTACTTTAGGCTTGAACTAGAAAATAAGTCCGGAAGTCATTAAAGTCTGGAAGTTAGAGATGGGAGGTTAGGAAATCCCAAATTAATGAACGAATGACAATTGAACCGATAAACACACACACAAATAAACCCAATCCTGCAAGCGAAAGTTTGCAGGATTTTTTTGTGCTTTAAGCTTTTGTCGTTGTGCTTTTAGCTTTTTGCTATCTTTACCCCGTGAGCGAAATTATTATCAGCGTAAATAACCTAACTAAACAATATTTGCAGACCCAAAATTCGGGCGTAAATAATATCAGTTTTAATATTAAGCAGGGCGATATTGTTGCAATTATTGGTGAGAGTGGTAGTGGGAAATCAACTTTGTTAAAGACTATTTATGGTTTAATAAAACCTGATAATGGCGAAGTGCTTTTAAACGGCAAAAAAGTTAAAGGACCAGATGAGCAATTGATACCTGGCAATGCGGAAATGAAAATGGTAACGCAAGATTTTTCGCTAAACATTTATGCAAAGGTTTACGATAATATTGCCTCGATGTTATCTAACACCGATATTGCCGGCAAGCAAAAAAAAACAATGCAGATGATGGAACATTTGCATATTACGAAGTTAAAGGATAAAAAGATTATAGAGCTTAGCGGTGGCGAACAACAACGCGTGGCCATTGCCAAAGCATTAATTAGCAATACCAAAGTTTTATTATTGGATGAGCCTTTCTCTCAGGTAGATTCTTTGTTGAAAAATCAACTTCGTGCAGATATTAAAAGGTTAGCTAAAGAAACAGGCTTAACTATTATTTTGGTTTCTCACGATCCAACGGATGGTTTGTTTTTAGCAGACCAGTTGCTTATTTTAAAAAATGGCGAATTGTTGCAGAATGATAGACCTGAAAATATTTATAAGAACCCGAGTAATTTATACACTGCCCAAATATTGGGTAATGCCGTAAGTTTAACTAAACAAGAAGCAGAACAAATAGGTGTAAAAACCAATAAAAATACGGTAGTTTTTTATCCAGAATGGGTAGAGCTAAAAAGCAACTGGAACAGCAGACGTTTTGAAGTGAAAGAAGTTTACTACAAAGGTTTTTATGATGAACTTTTGTTAGAAAGAAACGGTGTAATTATAAGAGCTCTACAACTTAACAGCGGTACGCATAAAAAAAACGACCACGTTCAAGCGAACATTGGTCGTTTTTTAGAGTTCTAATTAATACTTCTTTAATTCACATATTCTGAGGGAATTATAACAACTTTAACAAGTATGCGATAATTCGGTCTGATAGAAGCACTAAGATTACGGCTGTCTTGAACATCGAAGGTTATTCCACCGTTAAATAGTTCGTAGTTGTAAACTGTGTAATTAAAAGTATAAGGAAGTTGTACATCACTGTTATCGCTTGTAGGGTGAGTGAAATAAACTAATACGCCTTCATCTTCTAAAGTTACAGCATCAAATTCTGCTTTGTTCCATGTAAAAGAAAAGGTACCATTCGGATTTTGAACCCATTGATTTGGCTCAATGTATCTATTATAGGTTTTTCCTAATACAGTTTGATTAATAATAGTGTCTTTTTTGCAAGACGCCAAACCTAGTGTGGCAATGCAAAGTAGGAGTAGGGTTATTCTTTTCATGATTTGTGTGGTTATTTGTGTGTTTGTACTTTTCGTAATACAAAACTACTGCCAAAAACTTATGTGCTTAATTATATTTTATTGGTAGCGTAAATGTTGCAATTTAATTAAAGCGAAATTGCCTTTGAACCAACTTTAGGAATCAAAGAACACTTTAGAAAAATGGCAAACAATAAGTCTTAGGTTTGCTAAAATGCCTTAGGTGGTCGAATCTATGCTTTTTTACTATTTGAACCACCTTAGAAACCTAAGAACACTTTAGTAGCATGGCAAATAAAATATCTTAGGTTTTCTAAAATGCCTTAGGTGGTTGAATCTTTTTTTGCTTTACATATTTGCTTTAAATATTTGGTGTAATAATTGCATTTGTAAATCGATATGAAAAGAATCTTTCAAATTTTACCTTGGGTTTTGCTAATTGTTGCAGGTTATTTGTTTCTTACAAAAACATTCAGCATTAGCACATCGGTAGAAAACAAGCATCAACTATTAGTAGAAAAAATAGAAGCTATCGGTAAACTAGAATTAGTTCGTTACCAAATTAGCGATGTTCTTGAGCATAAAGCCAAAACCGATTTTTTGCCAGAAGCTAGTGTTTTGCTCATCGTTAAAGCAGAAGCAGTTGGTTGTATAGATTTAACAAAAATTACCAGAGAAAATATTAATGTTGAGGCAGATACCGCAGTAATTGTATTGCCCGAACCTGAGATTTGCTATGTTAAAATAGACCATAAAAAATCTAGGGTTTACGATACAAAGATGGCATTTTTTAGGGAAGCTGATCTTGTAGATGCTGCTTATAAAGAAGCAGAGCGAAAGCTAACAGACGAAGTCAAAAAATCGAATATTTTAGCACAAACTAAAACCAACGCAACAAGTGTACTCAAACCAATTATAGAAGGTTTGGGCTATAAAAATGTAAGGTTAGTTTTTGAATAATTTTTTCAGCCACATTAGCAACCTGAGTTAGCTTGGTAATTATAAAAATTCTTAGGTTACCTTAGGTGGTAATAAACAACTTGGTCTTTACTTTACAAAATCTTCCCGGTGCGGGTTGAAAATATCTATTAATAAGCCGTCTTCTAAACAAATCACACCGTGGAAAACATTGCTAGGAGCGAAGAATACATCACCTTCATTAAGCATTTTTTTATCATCAGCCATGGTAACCTCAAAACTACCTTTAGCTACGTAACTCATCTGTAAATGTGGATGGTTGTGTATAGTTCCAACGGCACCTTTTTCAAACGCTACCTTTACCAACATTAGGCTATCATCATAAGCCATAATTTTTCGTTTTACGCCAGCGCCTAAATCTTCCCAATCAATATCATTGTCGGCAATTAGGGTTTTGTTGCTTAAATCTTTAAAATTCATTTTTTTAAATTTTTTGCGCAGATGCTGAACTAAATTCAGCATGACTAATTTTTAAACCAAATATTCAAACAAAGTTTGATCCTGATTTAACTCGATAATCTCAAATTTAAATTCTTTCATCCGTTGTACCAAGCTCGTATAATCATTTTTATTAGTCAGCTCTATACCCACTAGGGCGGGGCCATTTTCCCTATTCGTTTTTTTAATAAATTCAAATCGGGTAATATCATCCTGCGGACCTAAAACCTCGTTCACAAAAAGCTTCAAGGCACCTGGTCTCTGCGGAAAACGAACAATGAAATAATGCTTCAAACCTTCAAATAGCAAAGATTTTTCTTTAATTTCTTGCATTCTTTCGATATCGTTATTGCCACCGCTAACAATACAAACAACCGTTTTTCCTTCAATTTGATCTTTCAGTTGTTCAAGCGCTGCCACAGAAAGTGCGCCAGCTGGTTCAACCACAATTGCGTCTTCGTTGTAGAGTTTTAATATGGTAGTGCAAATTTTTCCTTCCGGAATTAAATGCATTTGATCAAGCAACTGCTTGCAGTACTCGTAAGTTATGTGCCCAATTCTTTTCACCGCTGCACCATCAACAAACCTGTCAATTTCATCCAACGTGTAAGGTCCGCCATGTTCCATTGCCGTAACCATAGATGGCGCACCTAAAGGTTCAACACCAACCAATTTTACATCTGGTTTAACGGTTTTCATGTAAGCGCTTACGCCAGAAGCCAAACCGCCACCACCAACCGGCATCACAATCATATCCAAATCGGGCAGGTCTTCAAAAATTTCTACGCCAACAGTTGCTTGCCCTTCAATTACTTTTTCATCATCAAAAGGAGGGATAAATGTCGCAGATTTTTCGGCACTGTAAGCCAAGGCTTCTTTTAGGCAATCATCAAAAGTATCGCCAACTAAAACCACCTCTACATTATCGCCACCAAACATATAGGTTTGTTTAACCTTCTGTTTTGGCGTAATCTCTGGCATAAAAATAACACCTTTTATGCCTAGCTTTTTGCAAGAATAAGCAACACCTTGCGCATGGTTTCCAGCACTAGCACAGACTACGCCGTTAACTAAATCACTTTCAGGTAAAGAGCTTATTTTATTATAGGCACCACGTAATTTATATGATCTAACAATTTGCAAATCTTCTCTTTTCAAATAAATGTTTGCATTGTAAAAAGAAGATAAACCCGCGTTAAACTCCAAAGGCGTACGTTTTACAACGCCTTTTAACCGCTGAGATGCAGAACTAAAATCTAGTGTATTTGCTATCGTGTTATTCATATTTTAACCCAAACCCTTAAATGGGTTTTTAGTGTTGTGTAAATGTTTCAATAATTTTTTTGAAAAGCAGGTTCCTGTGCTTTTTCGTTATGTCAATCCTGCTTTCCGCTACAATCTTTTTACCCCTTAACCCCCTAAAGGGGATTTGGTAAAAAGTATTTCCACTGCAATCAGGTTTAAGTTACGGGCTTCATTGCTACATAGAAGCATTATCACTACAAAGAATCTTACTTTAAGATTGCTTTCCCAACAAATCGCGACAGGCTGTACCTAGCAATGACGATTTATCTTCTCTCGGCTCCTTGCTCCTTTATCTTTGTTCCTTGCTCTTTGTTCTTTTATCTTTGCTCTTGTTCTTCGCTCCTTAACTACAAAAACTTATTAATTGCATCTAAATATGCATTTGCAGAAGCCTTTACAATATCAGTGCTAAAACCGTAACCTACAAAAGATTTACCTTCAAAATCAACCTTCATATTTACTTTACTTACATCATCGCTACCGCCATGCATAGCCTGTATAGTAAATTCCTTAAGTGTAATATCCTTATCAATTATACTTACAATTGCATTTATTGTCGCATCTACAGGACCATTTCCTTCGGCTTTGGCCTCTTTTTCTACACCTTCGTGCTGTAGTTTAATGGTTGCCGTAGGATTAACCAAATCTCCGCAAACTACTTGAAGTAAGTTTAATTTGTAGCCATTTTTATAAGAATCGGTTTCGCCATCGCTCATTAAAAAAAGCAAATCATCATCGGTAATGTCCTTTTTTTCATCAGCTAAAACTAAAAAGCGTTCGTAAACATCATCAATATTTATTTTTTCTACATCGTAAGCTAAACGTTCTAAATGGTGCTTTAGAGCGTGGCGACCGCTACGGGCAGTTAATATAATATCAGCACTGTTTAGTCCAACATCTTCAGGGTTAATAATCTCGTAATTTTCGCGGTGTTTTAAAAACCCATCTTGATGAATGCCAGAACTGTGCGCAAAGGCATTTTTACCGATAATGGCTTTATTCGGTTGTACTGGCATGTGCATCATACGACTAACCATGCCACTAATTTCTGTAAAGTGTTTGCTGTTAATACCTGTATGTAAACCTAAACTGTGTGTTTTCAAAATCATTGAAACTTCTTCTAAAGCGGTGTTGCCAGCTCTCTCGCCAATACCATTAATGGTACACTCAATTTGTCGAGCGCCATTAACCACCCCAGCTATGCTATTTGCGGTAGCCAAACCTAAATCGTTATGGCAATGTACAGAAATAATTGCTTGGTCTATGTTTTTAACGTTTTCCTTTAAGTATAGAATTTTCGCCCCGTATTGATCTGGTAAACAGTATCCATTAGTATCCGGAATATTAACCACAGTTGCACCTGCTGCAATAACGGCTTCAATCATTTGTGCTAAAAATGCGTTGTCGGCTCTTCCGGCATCTTCTGCATAAAATTCAACATCCTCTACAAATTTTTTGGCGTATTTTACCGCTTCAACTGCTCGTTCCAAAATCTGTTCGCGTGTACTATTAAATTTGTATTTAATGTGCATATCCGATGCACCAATTCCAGTATGAATACGAGGATGTTTCGCATACTTTAAAGACTCGGCAGCAACATCAATATCACCTTTAATTGCACGGGTTAAGGCACAAATTGTAGGGGTTTTAATTGCTTTTGATAATTCTACCACGCTTTGGAAGTCACCTGGACTAGAAATTGGGAAACCAGCTTCAATCACATCAACACCAAGCAACTCAAGCGCTTTAGCAATTTCAATTTTCTGATTCGTATCTAACTGGCAACCAGGTACCTGTTCGCCATCTCTTAAGGTTGTGTCAAAAATATAGACTTTATTCGGATCGTGTATCATTTTATGCTTGTGTTGTGGTGTTTAACTTTTGTGATAAAAATTTAAGTATTAATTTTCCCATTTCTTGAGTGCCGAGTACTTTGTATCTGTTTGTGGTCGAGTCTGCTATATCGTTGGTTCTAAAACCTTCTTTTAAAACTAAATCAACTGCGTCAACCAATGTTTTTGCTTCTTCCTTAAGCCCAAAACTAATTTCTAGCATTAGTGCCGCCGATAGGATAGAGGCCAGTGGGTTTGCTAAATCTTTTCCGGTAATATCATGTGCAGAACCGTGAATTGGTTCGAAAAACCCAGTGCCATCGCCAATAGACGCAGAAGCAAGCATACCCATAGAACCAGCAATTTGCGAAGCTTCATCGGTCAAAATATCACCAAATAAATTAGCAGTTAGAACTACGTCAAATTGTTTTGGATCTTTAATTAACTGCATGGCAGCATTATCGATAAACATGTGCGTAGTTTCTACATCAGGATATTGTTTAGCAATTTCCTGTACGGTTTCTCTCCATAAACGAGAGCTCTCTAAAACATTAGCTTTATCTACCGAACAAAGTTTTTTACTACGGGTTTGTGCAGCTTGGTAAGCTTTGTGCGCAATCCGTTCAACTTCATATTTATGATAAATCATCAAGTCTGATGCAGTGTTTCTATCTTCTGAGCGATTTTTGTCGCCAAAGTAAACATCGCCTGTTAATTCTCTAAAGAACAAAATATCGGTTCCTTTTAAAATTCCTGGTTTTATGCTCGACGCGTGCAATAGTTCGTCAAACAATAAAATAGGGCGCAGGTTAGCATACAAACCCAGCTCTTTTCTAATTTTTAACAAACCTTGTTCTGGTCGTACTTTTAACGAAGGATCGTTATCATATTTTGCATGGCCAACAGCACCAAATAGAATAGCATCACTTTCTTTTGCCTTGGCTAGCGTCTCTTCAGGTAGCGGATTTCCAGTAGCCTCAATTGCAACGTGACCCATGAGTGCCTCATCAAAAGTAAAATCATGACCGAAAGCGTCGGCAATGTGCGTTAATGCTGCTTTTCCCCATTGGGTAACTTCTGGTCCTATTCCATCTCCAGGAATAACTAAAATATGCTTCTTCATGATACTAATTTTTTTTTGTATGCTTTTGTATTTTCTATTACTTTGCCTTGGCTCAGTACTAATTTATTTGTTAGGGTTTTAGGTAGTTGGGTGTCAAAATGGCCAACGTAGATTACAGTCATGCCATTCGCACATAACTCGTCAATCAGTTGGTTAAAATATTGCGTTTGCTGTTGATCTAAACCTTGGCAAGGCTCGTCTAAAATCAACAACTCAGGGTTTTTTATAATGGTTCTTGCTAGCAAAACCAGTCTTTGTTTGCCTAAAGGAAGATGATTTAATAGCTCGTTTTTGTTCTCCGTTAACTCAAAATACTCGATTAGCTCATCTACTTGTTGGCTTTTGCTGTAAGGTAATTGCTGAAACAAACCTACCGTATCATAAAAGCCAGAGGCGATGCTTTGCCAAACCGTGGCCCAAGCATCAAAATACCAATGAAATTCTGGAGAGATTAAGCCAATATGCTGTTTAATATCCCAAATGCTTTCGCCACTTCCTCTTTTGTTGCCAAAAAGGTAAAGTTCATTAGCGTAAGATTGTGGGTGATCGCCATTAATTAAACTTAGCAAAGTTGATTTGCCAGATCCGTTATGTCCTTGCAATAACCATTTTTCGCCAGCTTTAATTTCCCAATTGATGTTTTTTAAAACTTGTTTATCGCCATAGCTAATGTTTACATCAACCATTTTGGCTATTTGTTCTGATGAATAAATAGGAGAGGACTTTAAAAAGTCTGGTATTTCTTTCGATTTATTTTCTACAGCAACAGTTCCTTTAAACGCTTCAATTTCTAATAGTTGTCCGTCTATTATTTCCGCAAAGCGATCTACGGAGTACGGTAACTCATCATCGTTGGAGATTAAAATTAACTGAACACCCTCTTCTGCAATCTTATCTAGTAATACATTTAAGTTTTTGCGAGACAATGCATCTAAACCAGTGTAGGGCTGGTCTATAATTAACAATTGGGGCTTTAACCATAAGGCCTTAACCAATTGCAGTTTTTTGTGCTCTCCACTAGATAATTCGATTAGTTGAGAACTGGCGAAAGAGGAGAAGTTTAACGCTTCTAAGATTGGTTCTACTTGATCTAAGTGAAGACCTTTTTCTTTGCCATAGCCCACCAATTCGGCATGAACGGTTAACGTATCTTTGGCCTGCTGGCTGGTATACCGTTGTTGATAATAGAAATTTGCAACGCCTTCTAAGTTTTTAAACTGATACCAACTGTCTACAAATAAAACTTCTGCAGGTAAGTTGCTATTCGAATTGAAGTTAATTTTTACTTCACTAACTGCATTTTGTTGTCCGGCAATAATTTTAGCTAACGAAGTTTTTCCGCTTCCACTAGTGCCTGTCAATACCCAATTTTCACCACAATTGATAGTCCAATTCAAATCCGTTAACACCGACTTCTGTTGGTATTTAAGGTTTAAATTTTGAATGTTGACTAATGGTTGCATTTTTATTTTTTTTACCACCTTAGAAACCTAAGGGCACCTGAGTTTTATTAATCTTTGTGTTGTCTAATCGTCATTGCGAGGTACGAAGCAATCTTGAGCGATGGATTAAAGAACCTAGCGATTTTGTAGGATTGCTTCGTACTTCGCAATGACGTGTGTATTAGCTTTGTGCTTTAAGCTTTAGTTTTTTAGCTTTTCTCAAATTCCTCAATCAATCGCTTTTGCGCCAAAATAAAATCGATATCATCATAGCCGTTAATTAAACAAGATTTTTTATAAGGATTAATTTCAAAACCCTCTGATTTTCCAGTTTCAACGATTGTAACAGTTTGGTTTTCTAAATCAACTACTAACGGAGATTTTGCATCATTCTCAACTGCGTTAAAAATTTGAGCTAAAAAATCTTCGCTTACTTGAATAGGAAGTAAACCATTGTTTAGTGCATTTCCTTTAAAAATATCTGCAAAAAAACTGCTAATAACCACATCAAAACCGGCATCCTGAATAGCCCAGGCAGCGTGTTCGCGACTACTGCCACAACCAAAATTTTTACCAGCAACCAAAATCTGACCGCTGTAAGTTGGGTCGTTTAAAACGAAATCAGCTTTAGGACTATTGTCATTTTCGTAACGCCAATCGCGGAACAAATTTTCGCCAAAACCCTCACGAGTAGTAGCTTTTAAGAACCTTGCAGGAATAATCTGGTCGGTATCTATGTTTTCTATATTTAACGGCACTATTGCCGAAGTTAATTTTGTGAATTTTTTCATCTAACTAGTATTTAGTTCAGAGAGATTAGAATTTTAGACTGTGTCTTTACTCTTTACTCTTTGCTCCTTGTTCTTTTATCTTTTCCAAGCTTTAATTCTCAATCTTCTGTAGTCTGCTGTCCATTCGCCTTTATTAAAAAACTTTGGCTTTAAAATTTCTATTGCTAAACTTTTAATAGCCTCCGCTTCGTCGCTTGTTAAATTTTTAAATGCATGGGTGGCAAATTGATTGATCCATTTTAACATCCCATCTTCGCCTGTTAATTTTGTCGGTCTGTCAAAAAGCCAAGCTTGTTCCACTTCGAAACCACGATCCTCTAGTAAGGTTGTATAGGTTGAAATAGAAGGGAAGTACCAAAAATCGTTAATCAATTTAGCTGAAAGTCCAAGATTTTTAGCAGCAACGCTAATTGCATCGGTTATACTTTTTACATTTCCTTTGCCACCAAATTCTGCAACCAATCTTCCTTTAGGTTTTAGTGCATTATACAATCCCTCTATTAAAGCGGGTTGGTCTTCTATCCAATGAAAAGTAGCATTACTAAAAATGGCATCGAACAAGTTTTTGTAAGGCAATTTGGTCGCATCAACAACCTCAAAACCGATATTTGGATGGCTCGCTTTTGCTGTGGCAATCATGTCTGTAGAGGCGTCTATGCCAAAAACCTCTGCACCAATTTCAGCCATTTGCGCTGCCAGCTGACCTGTTCCACAGCCAACGTCCAAAATATCTTCACCCGGTCTTGGTGCAAGCCATTGTAAAACATCTGCACCATAATCAGATACAAAGTGATGTTGCTTATCGTATAATTTACTATCCCAAACTATTTCTGGCATCTCTACTTATTTTTATTTTTTTACGATTTAAGAAACCTAAGAGCATCTAAGCTTTAATCTTTCTGCTTTTAGCTTTCAGCTAAAAACTCTCTCACATCCGTTATAACTCCCGTAACAGCAGCAGCGGCAGCAGTTAACGGACTAGCGAGTAAGGTTCTTGCATTTTGCCCCTGTCTGCCTTCAAAATTTCGGTTTGAAGTTGACACACAATATTTACCTGCCGGGATTTTATCCTCGTTCATACCTAAACAAGCACTACAGCCAGGCTCACGTAATTGGAAACCGGCTGCTTCGAAAATTTTATCTAATCCTTCGTTTTTAGCTTGTTGCTCCACTTGTTTCGAACCCGGAACAATCCAAACGGTTACGTTATCTGCTTTGCGTTTGTCTTTTACAAAATCAGCTACTTCGCGTAAATCTTCAATACGAGAGTTGGTACAACTTCCAATGAAAACATAATCAATCGGTTTGCCGATTAAAGAAGCATCATCATCAAAGCCCATGTAATCTAAAGCCTTTTGATAAGAAAGTTTTTCTTTCTCAGGTTGAGCATTCGTTGCTGGTATATTTTCCTTAATTCCCATCCCCATTCCTGGATTGGTACCGTAAGTAATCATTGGCGCAATATCTGCTGCGTCGAAAGTTAAAACGCTGTCGAATTTCGCATCAGCATCGCTGTATAAAGTTTTCCAGTAAGCTAACGCTTTATCCCACTCATCGCCTGCTGGCGCAAATTCCCTACCTTTAATATAATCGAAAGTGATTTGGTCTGGCGCTATTAAGCCACCTCTTGCACCCATTTCAATACTCATGTTGCAAATCGTCATCCGGGCTTCCATGCTCAAACTTTCAATTGCCGAACCTGCATATTCAATAAAATATCCTGTTCCACCAGCTGCTGAAATCTGAGAGATGATGTAAAGGATAATATCTTTTGCACCAACACCTTTTCCGAGTTCGCCGTTTACCTCAATTTTCATGGTTTTAGGTTTCGACTGTAATAAACATTGCGTAGCGAAAACCTGCTCCACCTGTGATGTTCCGATACCGAAAGCAATTGCCCCAAAAGCACCATGTGTAGAGGTGTGACTATCGCCACAAACCATCGTTTTTCCCGGTAGGGTAATGCCCAATTCCGGACCGATTACGTGAACAATTCCTTGAAACGGATGACCTAAGCCATAAAGCTCAATGCCAAATTCTGCACAATTTTTGGTCAGCATATCTACCTGATAGCGAGAAAGCTCTTCTTTAATTGGCAATAACTGATTTAAAGTTGGTACATTATGGTCAGCCGTTGCCACCGTTTGTTGTGGACGAAAAACAGGCAAACCCCTCTTGCGCAAGCCATCAAAGGCCTGCGGAGAAGTTACCTCATGTATTAAGTGTGTATCAATGTATAAAATATCAGGAAATCCCTCTTCACTTTTTACAACGTGTGCATCCCAAATTTTTTCTACTAATGTTTTTGACATTTTGCCCCCTAACCCCCTAAAGGGGGAATTTAAAGTTTATAATTTTATTCTTTTAACCGTCCAAAAAGCCCCCTTTAGGGGGTTGGGGGTTATGCAGTTTTAATCGCTTTCATTGCAGTCATCGCTTTGCGTAAAGTAGCACCAATTTGTTCTACTTCGTGCGAGCGGATTGCTTCGTTAACATCAATTAATTTTCTGTTATCAACAGCGCCATCTTTGCCTTCGTTAAAGTTTTTACCCACTAAATCAGTATCTACTTTTTTCATGAAATCAGCCAATAATGGTTTACAAGCCTGATCAAATAAGTAACAGCCGTATTCAGCAGTATCAGAAATTACGCGGTTCATTTCGAACAATTTTTTACGGGCAATCGTATTGGCAATAAGTGGCGTTTCGTGTAACGATTCGTAGTAAGCAGATTCTGGTTTGATACCTGCCTGAACCATTGTTTCGAAAGCTAATTCAACACCAGCACGAACAAAAGCAACCATCAATAAATAGTTGTCAAAATATTCCTGCTCACCAATTTTAACATCACCGGCAGGTGTTTTTTCGAAAGCAGTTTCGCCTGTTTCGGCTCTCCATTTCAATAAGTTTTTATCGCCGTTGGCCCAATCTTCCATCATTGTGCGACTAAATTCGCCACTCATGATATCGTCTTGGTGTTTTTGAAACAACGGGCGCATGATGTCTTTCAATTCTTCCGAAATCTCGAAAGCTTTGATTTTGGCAACATTGCTCAATCTATCCATCATTGCAGTAATACCACCTTGCTTTAAAGCTTCCGTAATTACTTCAACACCATATTGCACTAGTTTAGACGCATAACCCGCATCAATTCCTTTTTCAACCATTTTATCGAAAGATAGGATAGAACCTGTTTGCAATAAACCACAAAGAATGGTTTGCTCGCCCATTAAATCAGATTTAACCTCCGCAACGAAAGAAGATTTTAAAACACCAGCTCTGTGACCGCCTGTACCTACACAATAGGCTTTAGCCTGTGCTAGCCCTTTTCCTTGTGGGTCGTTTTCAGGGTGAACCGCAATTAAAGTAGGCACACCAAAACCGCGAACATACTCTGCTCTAACTTCGCTACCTGGGCATTTAGGTGCCACCATAATAACCGTTAAATCTTTACGGATTTGCATGCCTTCTTCCACAATGTTGAAACCGTGAGAGTACAATAAAGTAGCGCCATCTTTCATCAAAGGCATAATTGCATTTACAACTGCAGTGTGTTGTTTATCTGGCGTAAGGTTAATTACCACATCAGCAGTAGGGATTAATTCTTCGTAAGTACCAACTTTGAAATTGTTTTCAGTCGCATTTTTCCAGCTATCTCTTTTACCCTCAATAGCTTCCTTACGTAAAGTGTAGCTTACATCTAAACCACTATCTCTTAAATTCAAACCTTGGTTTAAGCCTTGTGCGCCACAACCTACAATCACCAATTTTTTGCCTTTTAATGCACTCACGCCGTCCAAAAATTCAGAACTGTCCATGAAATCGCATACGCCTAATTGGTTTAATTTTTCTCTAAGAGGTAATGTGTTAAAATAATTTGCCATTGTTTTTTATGTTATATCGGTTGATTTAAGTTTAATCGTCATTGCGAGGCACGAAGCAATCTCCTGCTGTTCTCGCTTTATTTTTTGTTATTTTTTGGTCTTTCAGCTTTCTTTTTTTGAAAATGAATGTCAGTAGTTCTTGGCTTATGCAGTCCTGCTTTATGCTACAATCTTTTTGTCAATGTCATTCGCTCCTTTTACGTCATTGCGAGGAGGAACGACGTGGCAATCTTTTCAATTTTACCATCAAAAAGTATTTTCGCTTCAATCAGGTTTAGTTAATTCAGTCTGGAAGTCCGAAAAGTCCGCGAGATATGGTGAGATAATCTCAGTCGTTCTAACTTTTCCGACTTTCGGTCTTTCCGTCTTCCCGACTTTCTCCTACATCGTAAATATCTTCTCGCCTTTATCTAAAAACTCATTTTCAACTAGTTCTTCTCCCGGTTCAAAAGCTTCAAACTCTTTCAGTTTTTCGTGGAAACTCGCACTGTCTTTAATAATTGCCACCCTTGCCGAGCGTACAAATTCAATCAGTTCATAAGGCTCTAGGGCTTTTACCAAAGCATCAGTTTCTTCTCGGTGACCAGTTACAGCGAAAACGGTATAATCTTTACGAATTACCACTGCACTTGCACCATATTGTCTTAATAACCTTTCTACCGTTACTTTCTCCGCAATCTCATCGGTCGACACTTTGTAAAGCGCCAATTCTTGCCAGATAATTTCATCAGCAGTATTAAAATATACTTTCAGAACTTCTACCTGTTTTTCAATCTGACGAGCCAATTTGCGTACTACTTCATAACTCTCTGTAATTACAATATTGAACCTGTGTATCCCTTCAATCTCTGAAGGCGAAGTATTTAAACTTTCAATATTGATCTTCCTTTTAGAAAAGATAATAGCAATACGATTAAGCAAACCAATGCGGTTTTCTGCGTAAACAATAATATTGTATTCTTGCTTGCCTTCGTAATCAGCTTTTGCTGGCTGGTATTTTATAGTATCTTCAGTACTCATGATATTTTTTTTATGGAGTAAAGAGCAAAGAACATTGATAAAAGATGTGATGTATAAAACTTGGTCTTTAATCTTTGTTCCTTTATCCTTGTTCTAATTACTTTAATCTAATCTCACTTACGCTACATCCCTGTGGCACCATCGGAAACACATTGTTTTCCCTGCCAACCATAACTTCTAATAAGTACGAACCTTTATGGTTAATCATGGTTTCTAAAGCCGTTCTCAAGTTTGCACGCTCGTCAACTTTATCGGCTTCTATATAGTATGCCTTTGCTAAAGCCACAAAATCCGGACTGGTAATATTCACAAAAGAATAGCGCTTATCGTGGAATAATTGTTGCCACTGGCGCACCATGCCTAAGAAACGGTTGTTTAAAATCAAGATTTTTACTTCGGCGCCAAACTGCATAATGGTACCCAATTCTTGCGGGGTCATTTGAAAACCACCGTCGCCAATAATGGCGATAACCGTTTTGTCTGGAGCGCCGTATTTAGCACCAATCGCCGCCGGTAAACCAAACCCCATGGTACCTAAACCACCAGATGTGACGTTACTACGCGTATTGTTAAATTTTGCATAACGGCAAGCCACCATTTGGTGCTGACCAACATCGGTTACAATAATTGCATCGCCACCGCATATTTCGTTAATGTTGCGCAATACTTCGCCCATCGTCATTTCATCACCCTGTGGATAAAGCTCTGGCGTAATTACCTGATCTATTTCTTGCTGGTTATAATCTCTAAATAAGGCCAGCCAATCTTCGTGTTTACTCTCATTAACTAAGTTTGTTAACAAAGGCAAAGTTTCTTTACAATCACCCCAAACACCAACATCGGCCTTTACGTTTTTATCAATTTCAGCAGGGTCAATATCCAGATGAATAACTTTTGCCTGTTTTGCATATTTATCTAAACGGCCAGTAACACGGTCGTCGAAACGCATACCGATAGCAATTAGAACATCACATTCGTTTGTTAATACATTCGGACCATAATTTCCATGCATACCCAACATGCCCACATTTAAAGGATGGGTTGTAGGAATAGCACCTTCGCCCATAATTGTCCATGCAGATGGAATTCCGGCTTTTTCGATGAAGGTTTTAAATTCTGCTTCGGCTTTACCTAAAATTACACCTTGCCCAAACAACACAAAAGGTTTTTTTGCATCGTTAATCAGCTTTGCTGCTTGCTCCACATACTCAATCCTAACTTTTGGTTTTGGCCTATATGAACGGATGTGGTTGCACTTGATGTATTCTGGAAACTCATCAAGTTGTAATTGAGCATTTTTGGTAATATCTATTAATACCGGTCCAGGTCGGCCACTTTTAGCAATATAAAAAGCTTTAGCCAAAACCTCCGGAATTTCTTTTGCGTCTGTAATCTGGTAATTCCATTTTGTTACCGGAGTTGTAATGTTAATTACGTCTGTTTCCTGGAAAGCATCTGTTCCTAATAAGTGAGCAAACACTTGACCTGTGATACAAACTAGGGGAGTACTGTCAATTTGAGCATCAGCTAAACCCGTAACCAAATTTGTTGCACCTGGTCCACTTGTAGCGAAAACTACACCTACTTGGCCACTTGTTCTAGCAAAACCTTGTGCCGCATGTATGCCCCCTTGCTCATGGCGAACCAAGATGTGCGTTAGTTTATCTGCGTAATCATATAGTGCATCATAAATGGGCATAATCGCACCACCTGGATAACCAAAAATAGTATGAACACCTTCGCTTATCAAGCCGTTTAACAAAGCCTGAGACCCTGTTCCCTTAAAAGTTTTTGTTGAGGTTTCTGCCTTAGCCTCGGCCGTTTGTATTGTGTCTTGTGCAGTTTCCATATTTATATTTTTGTGGTTCTATTTATCTTTTATTTTAAACCCAATCCGCTCCCGATCTTTCCATTTTAATTGAGCAATTTTTTCATCAAGCATATTATCCATTGCGTCATAGAGCTCATTTAATTGAACATCGTGTTCTCCAAGTCGCTCTTTAATTTCTAGTAACTGTTCATTAATATTGCTTTGTTTGAGTAAAATTTTCCGAACATCTACAAATGCTCTCATAATGGCAATATTCATGTTAATTGCCCTTTCACTTCTTAAAACTCCACTTAGCATCGCTACTCCTTGTTCTGTAAAAGCGTATGGCAAAGCAGAATTTGGTCTTTTGGTAGAATATGTCATCACAATTTGTGACGACATATCTAGATTGTTGATTTCAATCCTTAAATTTTCAAACTCTTGCTTAGTAAGCTGAAACATAAAATCTTCAGGGAAACGTTGCATGTTACGCTTAGCAGCCTGATTTAAAACTCTTGTTTCAACTTCATAAAGTGATGCCAAATCGAAATCTAACATTACTCTCTCACCCCGAATTGTATAAATTCTACTTTGAATACTTTTGATGATTCCCATAGTAACTCATTTAATATTTAGGTTTTAGTCGGGATGACTATTTTTTGCCATGGTTTGTGTCTCCACGAACCATTATTTTACCTTAGTATTCATCAGTTACACAGCCACTAGCCGCGTCTGATACTGTTTTAGCATATTTGTAAAGCACGCCTTTATTAACTTTTAAAGCAGGTTGAATGTATTTTTTTCTTCGCTCTGCGATAATTTCCTCGCTTACTTGCAAGCTAATAATGTTGTTAACCGCATCAATTAAAACTCGATCTTCATCTTCAACCAAACCAATTAAACCGCCTTTGTAAGATTCGGGGGTAATGTGACCAACCACAAAACCGTGGGTTCCGCCAGAGAAACGACCATCTGTAATTAATGCAACAGATTTGCCTAATCCTGCTCCAATAATTGCCGACGTAGGTTTTAACATTTCGGGCATACCCGGTGCGCCAACCGGTCCAGAGTTCTTAATCACAATCACATCGCCTGGTTTAACACGACCGCTAGAAATACCAGCGATTAAATCGTGTTCGCCATCGAATACACGAGCGGGGCCTTCAAATTTTTCGCCTTCTTTACCAGATATTTTTGCAACCGAACCTTTCTCGGCCAAGTTGCCGTAAAGAATTTGCAGGTGGCCAGTGGCTTTAATCGGCTCGCTTAGTTTTTGGATGATTTTCTGATCGTAATCCATAATCGATTTTACATCCGCTAAATTCTCAGCTACTGTTTTTCCAGTTACGGTTAGGCAGTCTCCGTGTAGCAAGCCTTCGTCCAATAAATATTTTAACACTGCTGGGATACCGCCATACTGATGTAAATCTTGCATCAGGTATTTTCCACTTGGTTTAAAGTCGGCTAAAACAGGTGTTACATCGCTCATACGTTGGAAATCGTCTTGCGTAATTTCTACGCCGATGGCTTTTCCCATTGCAATAAAATGTAAAACTGCATTCGTGCTTCCACCTAGAATAATGATCGAACGAATTGCATTTTCGAATGCCTTTCTCGTCATGATATCAGATGGTTTAATATCTTTTTCTAAAAGGATTTTAATGTATTTGCCAGCATCTAGGCACTCTTGCTTTTTCTCTGCACTAATGGCTGGGTTTGACGACGAGTAAGGTAAGCTCATGCCTAAGGCCTCAATTGCCGATGCCATAGTATTTGCTGTGTACATACCGCCACATGCGCCTGCACCCGGACAAGTATGTTTAATAATCCCTTGATAATCTTCTTCAGAAAGATTGCCACATATTTTCTGCCCTAAAGCTTCGAAAGCAGAAACGATATTTAATTCTTCGCCTTTGTAGTGCCCTGGAGCAATTGTGCCACCATAAACCATAATTGAAGGACGATCTAAACGAGCCATGGCCATTATCGCCCCTGGCATATTTTTATCGCAACCCGGAATAGAAATGATGCCATCGTAGTATTGGCCACCACAAATGGTTTCGATACTATCGGCAATCACATCACGACTAACTAACGAATAACGCATGCCGTCTGTTCCGTTGCTCATCCCATCGCTTACGCCAATCGTGTTAAAAACCAAACCCACTAAATCATTTTTCCAGACACCAGCTTTCACATCCTTTGCCAAATCGTTAAGGTGCATGTTGCATGTATTCCCATCATAACCCATACTTGCAATGCCAACTTGTGCTTTTGCCATATCGGCATCGGTTAAGCCAATTCCATAAAGCATTGCTTGTGCCGCAGGTTGTGTTGGATCTTGTGTAAATGTTTTACTATATTTATTGATTTCGTTCATTGTTTGGTTCATTAGTTCAATTGTTCATTGGTCTTGATACTGGATACTCGCTACTTGATGCTCATTTCTCAAATCTCATTATCTAACTTCTCACATCTTTTAAATAATCACCTCGTAATTTACTTTCTCTAATACTAAGTTTTTGTAGGCTCTTTGTATGGTAGAACCTATACTGTCGCTCCACTTCTGGCGATAAACGGTATCGTCAATAGTATGGATTCCAATTATTTCTGCAGCAGTTCCGCAAAAGAAAGCGCTGTCGGCACTTTTCAATTCATCTACACTGATGGTTTTTTCAATTACCTCAATATCTAACATATGGCAAAGCTCGATAACTGTAGCACGAGTAATACCAGCTAAAATATTGCCTAATGCAGGCGTATATAATTTTCCGCCTTTTTCGATGAAAATGTTTGCGCCGGATCCTTCAGCAACGTTTTCATTTGCGTCTAAAAGTAAAGCTTCGTCAAACCCTCGTTTTTTAGCATCGGTTGTTGCTAAAATAGAGTTTACGTAATGCCCACTAATTTTTGCTTCAACAAAAGTTGATTTAGGGTTTGGCCTTTGAAAAGGAGAAATGCAAACTTTTAATTGTTTATCGCCTAAATATGCGCCCCATTCCCAAGCACAAATCATAACGTTGGCTTTTTCGGGGGCAATCAAAGTCATATTAGGATCGCTGTACACTAGAGGGCGTATATAAGCATCTTTCAAATTGTTTTTTTCCAACAACCTATACGTTTTCTTAATCAGTTCCTTATTATCCCATGGGTAAGGGATTCCAACCAACTCGCATGAACGTTGCAAACGCTCAAAATGTGCTGCAGCCTTAAAAATTCTGGTTGCGTTATGGGTTTTGTAAGCTCTAATTCCCTCAAATGCAGCCAAGCCGTAGTGTAGGGATTGACCATACAAATCTGTTTTCGCCTCTGCGGCTTTAACAAAAGAACCGTTTAAATAGATGACCGAGTTAGAATCGTAGTATTGCATTTTCAATTTGGTTATTTAAAAAAAGCGTCCCGTTTTTAATCGGGACGCTTTAGGTTGTTGAGTATAATTCAGTTTATAGCGACCCTTGCTGCTTATCTAGTAGCAGAATAATATTAACAATAAGAATGACAACCAATACGACTTTTGAAATCGCATTAAAGTTGTTGCTTAAAGTAAAATTATTTGGGTTGTACATTGTTGTTGTTTTATAAAAACCAATTTAGTTTTTGGTTCATAAACAAGCAAGAGAAATTGAAAATAAATTAAATAAAAATTTAATTCTTAAATAGTTGATTTATTCAGAATTTTAATTTGTTTAATAGTTGTTTTACATGCCATTCAATGTTAGTAGGTAGACCGAAAGCGAAAACGGTATTCGGTATAGATGTTATGCTTGCATTGTAAATTGGCAATATTCTGCCTAAAATTTGAAAAATGCTATGGAAACCTGAAAATTTTTAATGTTTTGAAGCGTAAATTTCTGCATCAATTTATGGCAGTCCTGCTTGCCACTACAAGTTTTTAAATTTGTTTTCGCCTACCTGCGGTTAATGTCATTAAGTTAAGCGTTGGCGGGGACGCCAACGCTGGATTATTCACATGTTGGCGTCCCCGCCAACGTTATACATACCTTATTGAAATTTTCCCTGCATTTTGCAGGCGGTCTGGCTAGCATTTAAAAAGCTTTGCATTTTAATCGGGGGGCTTTTTTATTTAAGGCGGTGCAAATAAACCGCAAATAGTAGTATATAAAGCTATTAATAAACCAGATTGAAGCGTTATCCTTTTTGCGCCTAAAACTTGCGATGTCTGTTATAGGTTAGTAGAGATTTCGTAAGTTTTAGAAAGCGCGAAAAGATTTAGCGTAAAGCGGGACTATCGTTAAAATGAAAGACTATTATTGCTTTTCGAAAAATGCGCAATTTTTTCGTCGCGTACTTTTAAACTTTCTATTCTTCTTCTTGAGAAAGTGCTTTTGCTGCCACTTTGCCAACAGTTAGGCCCTGTACGATAATAGAGAATACGACTACGAAATAAGTTACTGCCAATAAAATTGGTTTGTAGGGGCCTTCGTCCATTGAAAGTACCAGCGCAATAGAAACACCGCCACGCAAACCACCCCAAACCAAAACTTTGATAGTGCCTTTACTAAATTTGTTTTTAAACGGAATGGTTTTAACGGGAATGTAAATAGATAAGAATCTTGAGAATAGTACAATTAAGATACAGATAGAACCGATTAACCAATAAGACGTGATGTTCTGAATAATAAGCAATTCGAAACCGATGAATAAGAAAAGCACCGCATTTAAAATTTCGTCTATCAATTCCCAGAATTTGTTCAGATAATCTTTAGTAGTTTCGGACATGGCTGTTCTTTTGCCATAATTGCCAATTACTATACCGGCCGCAACCATGGTAAGCGGACCAGAAATATGTACGGCATGTGCAATTAAATAACCTCCCATTACAACAGAAAGTGTAATTAGTACAGAAACCTTATAGTCGTCTATTTTGCGCATAGCGTTTGATGCGCCTAAGCCTAACACCGCACCGAGTGCGAATCCGCCAACTGCTTCTTTGATTAATAGCCAGGAAATGTGCCCAAAAGAAATTTCCATGTCGCTGCCTTGTGTTAACTGCAAAATAACTGCAAATACTACTACCGCAACACCATCGTTAAATAATGATTCGCCGGCAACTTTAGTTTCTAATGATTTTTTAACTTTCGCTTCTTTTAATACTCCTAAAACTGCAATAGGGTCGGTAGGGGAGATTAGTGCACCAAAAAGCAAACAGAATATAAATGGAATGGTTATGCCGAGTAGGGGTGCAATATAAAATAGCAAACCGGCTACCGCGAAGGTAGATATAATTACACTTACGGTGGAGAAAATGATAACAGGTGCCCTTTGCTCTTTGAGATCGACCATATTTATATGTATGGCACCTGCAAAGAGGAGAAAGTTAAGCATAGCGCCCATTAGTACTTCGGTAAAATCCACTTCTAAAATTAGCTTAGAAAACTGGGTAAACATTGTCGGAAATATGTTACCCGTAATTACCAGAACTATTGACGATATCATGGCAATAATCATGATGCCAATAGTAGAAGGTAGCTTTAAATAGCGAAGGTTTAAATAAGAGAAAAAAGATGCGAGAACAATTAAAACAGAAAACGAATAGTATAACTCCATGAAATTGGTTAGGTGAACGAAAAAACTTTGTAAGGCTTTTGGAAATGCCTTGTTTGCCCAAAATAGCGATTTTTGAGGCTAAAATCAAGTGTTTTTTAAAGTTTAATAGCTAAAAGTTAAATAATAACATTCAGTTAACCGTGTTTTTTAGACAAACGAGGAAACTTTAGGAATCAGATTAATTTGCTGGCCATGTTATAAGATGTTGTTCTTTGGTTCCTAAATTGGTTAAGATAAGCAGAAATTTTTTAGGCAATAAAAAAGCCTCGATTTTCATCGAGGCTTAAAGAGTTGGTTAATTGATGTTGGATTAAGCCACGACAGCTTCAGCCAATACAATAATTTTATTGTCCAGAACTTCTACCACACCACCTTTAATCGTGAAGATTTCTTCGCCAGTTGTTGCTTTTACAATTACTGGTCCATCTTCTAAAGTAGAAATAATAGGAGCGTGGTCTTTCAAAATCTGAAAAGAACCTAAAGTTCCTGGAACGGTAACCGCAGTTACATCGCCTTCGAAAACTTTTTTATCTGGAGTTAATATTTCTAAAGTCATTTTTAAAGTTTTACGTTTTACGTTTTAAGTTTTAAGTGTGTTACTTTAAACTTATAACGTATAACTTATTACGTACAACGTACTAGTTCGCTTCTGCTAATAATTTTTTACCTTTTTCGATAGCTTCTTCAATGCTACCAACTAAGTTAAACGCAGCTTCTGGATATTCATCAACTTCCCCATCCATGATCATGTTAAATCCTTTGATGGTATCTTTAATATCAACCAATACGCCTTTTAAGCCTGTAAATTGCTCAGCTACGTGGAAAGGTTGAGATAAGAAACGTTGTACACGACGAGCTCTAGATACCACTAACTTATCTTCCTCAGATAATTCGTCCATACCTAAAATCGCGATGATATCCTGTAATTCTTTATATTTCTGTAAAGTCATTTTAACGCGTTGTGCGCAGTTATAATGTTCTTCGCCAATTATGTGTGGAGCCATAATTCTTGAAGTAGAATCTAACGGATCTACAGCAGGGTAAATACCCAATTCGGCAATTTTTCTCGAAAGAGAGGTAGTTGCGTCTAAGTGGGCGAAAGTTGTTGCCGGAGCAGGGTCAGTTAAATCATCCGCAGGTACATATACCGCTTGTACAGATGTAATTGAACCACGTTTTGTTGAAGTAATACGCTCTTGCATTAAACCCATCTCAGTTGCCAATGTTGGTTGGTAACCTACTGCTGATGGCATACGACCTAATAAAGCAGATACCTCAGAACCTGCCTGAGTAAAACGGAAGATGTTATCAACGAAGAAAAGGATATCTTTTCCAGCGCCTTCGCCATCACCATCACGGAAATATTCTGCAACTGTTAATCCTGATAATGCTACACGAGCACGTGCACCAGGAGGCTCGTTCATTTGACCGAAAACCAATGTCGCTTTTGATTCTTTTAATTTTTCAGTATCAACTGATTTCAAATCCCATCCACCTTTTTCCATTGAATGTAAGAATTCGTCACCATAGTTAATAACGCCTGACTCGATAAACTCACGAAGTAAATCGTTGCCCTCACGAGTACGCTCACCCACACCAGCGAATACTGATAAACCAGCATAGGCTTTGGCGATGTTGTTTACCAACTCCATGATTAATACAGTTTTACCAACACCCGCACCACCGAACAAACCAATTTTACCACCTTTTGCATAAGGTTCTATTAAATCGATTACTTTAATACCTGTAAAAAGTACTTCAGTTTCAGTTGATAAGTCTTCGAACTTAGGAGGTGTGTTGTGAATTGGGCGACCGTCAGTTTTATCAACTGTGTTAATACCATCAATTGCCTCACCTACAACGTTAAATAAACGTCCTTTAATTTGATCTCCAACAGGCATTTTAATAGGTGCGCCAGTATCAACTGCTGACATACCACGTACCAAACCGTCGGTAGAGTCCATCGCGATAGCACGCACACGGTCTTCACCAAGGTGTTGTTGAACTTCAAGAACGATCATCTGTCCGTTCTCTTTAGTAATCTCTAATGCAGAGAAGATTTTAGGTAAATGGGCATCGTTAGCAAAACTTACGTCAACTACCGGTCCTATAATTTGCGCTATTTTTCCAATGTTAGGCATATATTGTTTTTGATAAAATTATAAAAATCAAAATGTTAAAGTCGCTTTCAAACGCTCTAATTTCGGTCTGCAAAGCTAAGAGTTTTCTGCGTAAAATTTACATATAAAATAAAAGTTTTTCTGCAGTTTTTTAGCAGGGCTGATGGAGTCCTATTTTTGCCAGATCTATCTTCCGTTTTTTTATGGTGTTTGGTTTGATATTTGCCTGTTAAATAGCATCATATTTTAAAAACCTTTAAAAAAAAACATCTATGAAAAAATCAATTTTATTTTCTTTGGCAATTGCATTAGGCATTTGCTTAACTTCTTGCGGTGGCGACGCAAAAAACGGAAGTTCTGCATCAGGCGACAGCCTTAAAGACGACAAACTGAGCAGTTTTATGCTAGGAGGCATCTATTTTATTCAAGGTTACGGTGGCCAAAACGCAGTAAACGGAATGATTACAGCTACAGATAAGGAAGAAATTGTGGAAAGCTACAAACAATTGTTAGAACTGCCGTTTAAACCCGAAGATGGTACTTCTGGACCACAAAGTACTTTAAAGAGTATGTGGGGAATAAACGGTAAAGAGGATTTGGTTAAAACTTTAGGCGAATTAAAAACTGGCGACGTGAAAAAAAGTACACACAAAGCGTGGGATTATGCCCGATTGGTAAATAACGCTTGTATGGGCTATGCTGCAGGTTACTTAACAGCCGAAGAAACTGAAAAATTTGTTGCAGAGGTTTTGCCATTGGCCAAACAGAACTTTAAAACTTGGCAAGCTTATTACGATGATTTTAATGCAGGAAGAAAAGAGTGGGGAGGTGATCCGTCTGGCGATGCCGAATTTGCAACAGCTACTACAGAAATTTTAAAAGGCGATAAAAGTATTTATCAAATATTGCCGTTAAACTAACTGGCTTGAAACGAATGAAAGCCCAAGTCTTTTGGATTTGGGCTTTTTAATGCGCAAAGCTTTTTTTACACCTCAAAATTGAGCATTTTTGTATATATCGCTTTTAATTAATGATAGTATTATGAAAACAGTTTTAGTTACAGGAAGTAATGGGCTTTTGGGGCAAAAGATAACAGAAAAAATTATCAACGAGGGTGGTGTAAATCTTGTAGCAACTTCTAAAGGTATTAATCGTTTTCCAGCGGAAGATAGATACGTTTATGCTGAGATGGATATTTTGAATGCCGAACAGGTAAGGGAGGTTATTGAGGAATATAAACCAGATGCTATCATCCACACTGCAGCCATGACAAACGTTGATACTTGCGAAAATCAAAAAGAATTAGCCTATCAATTAAATGTAGTTGCAGTACAAACACTGGTATCGCTTTGCGAAACATACAATATACAATTAGTGCATCTATCTACAGATTTTGTATTTGATGGGGAAGATGGACCCTACGATGAGCTTTCGGCGCCGAATCCTTTGAGTTATTATGGAAAAACAAAGTTGATGGCCGAAGAGGTAATTAAAAATTCTAGCGCAAAATGGGCCATATTGCGCACCATTATTGTTTACGGTATTGTAAGCGATATGAGTAGAAGCAACATAGTACTTTGGGCCAAAGATGCCTTAGAAAAAGGAGAACCGTTAAAAGTAGTAAACGATCAATGGCGTATGCCTACTTTAGCCGAAGATTTGGCCGACATATCTTTGTTGGCGGTAGCTCATAATGCACAGGGAGTGTACAATGCTTCTGGAAAGGATATGATGAGTATAGCGGAACTGGTTTATCGCGTAGCGGATTTTTGGCGTTTGGATAAAAGTTTAATTACCGAAGTTAGCGGTGCAACTTTAAATCAGGCAGCCAAGCGCCCTAAAAAAACCGGATTTATTTTAGACAAAGCAATGACTGAATTAAACTACCAACCGCGTAGTTTTGAAGAAGGATTACGGATACTGGGTAGGCAGATGAAAAGTACAATTGGCTGATGTGATGATTAGCTAATTTCGCCTTCAAAATCAACCCATTATCAAATCAACCCATTAATTTATATAAATATGAGTTTACAAGTAGGCGATAAAGCGCCAGATTTCAAATTGTTTAATTCGGAACTTAAAGAAGTTTCTTTAGCAGACTATAAAGGAAAGAAATTGGTAGTACACTTTTTCCCGATGGCTTTTACAGGCGTTTGCACCACGCAACTTTGCACCATGAGAGATAGTTTTGGCTATTACGAAGGCATGAACGCTGCCGTTGTTGGGATCTCTGTAGATTCGCCATTTACTTTGGCTAAATTTAAAGAAGACCAAGCTTACCAATTCCCATTGTTATCTGATTTTAATAAAGAAGCGTCTAACGCTTATGGAGCAATTTATGAGGAGTTTGCTTTTAACTTAAAAGGTGTTTCTAAAAGAGCTGCCTTTGTAGTTAACGAAGAAGGTAATTTAGTTTACGCCGAAGTTTTAGAAAATGCAGGTGATTTGCCAGATTTCGATGCAATTAAAAAAGTGGTTTCTGCCTAATTAATTTTTTAGAAAAGCAAGGCAATTACTACTATTTAGGTAAAGCCCCGCTTTCTGTTTCAATCTTTTTATCCCTAATCACTGGTTGTACCAGTTAGGGATAAAAAGGATTTTCATGGCAATCGGGTTTAGTTACTTTTGCACTGTAACAAATAATGAAGTAGGTGTTTTTTATCATGATTCTAAAAGGCAAGAAATAAGCTGTTTAGGTTGCTGTAGGTTGATTTTTTTAAATTTATTTTACAAAAAATTTTGAATATCAAATTGAAACATTACTTTTGCAGTCCGTTAACGAAACGGAAATGCATTTGTAGCTCAACTGGATAGAGCATCTCACTACGGATGAGAAGGTTTGGGGTTCGAATCCCTACAAGTGCACCACAAGGCTTTGCAATCTGCAAAGCCTTTTTTTGTTTTATGCCATTTTCTGTTCTGGTAGGTAATGATTGGTTGAGAAAACGAATTACAAGTTTAGTACTATTACAGTAATCATCTATACTTGATCCCTGCTTGATCTATGCTTCATCTATTGATACTAATGTAAACAGATTAACACCATTCGTTTTTTTGAACATTTAATACAGACATATTTCGTTGTGAAACCTTGGATTCAAAAAGTAGTAGGTCGCTTTTCGAAAAAATTAACAAGTAGGCGGATAATCGAGCAACCTCTTCCAGTTACTTCCAATTGAATTTACTCACTATTTTGTTATTTTTTCTCTTCAGATTTATATATTTCTTTAAGTCTTAGAAATGCAGTTTCAATTTCTTTAAATAATTTTTTATCACTTTGAAGAAAATGAATTCGAACCTCTGAGGTTTTGTCAAACTTAATATCTGCGTTGTTTAGTTTGGATTCCGAGTGTACTTTATCACGCTCAAATTCAACAGAAAAATATCCTGTGCCTTTGTTGTTCGGTTTTTTTGAGAGCAGGACAATAGCTGAAATGTCAGCTGGACTGAACCTATTTTTACTAATTAAAACATTTTTACTCCCATTAAACAACATCTCCATCTTGTATTCGTATAACAGCGTGTTACCTGTGTCCAATCTCAGACTAACCGATTCAAGTTTATTCGTGAAACCGGGTAGCGAACTAGCTAGAGTTTTGTTTTTTGCTTCATTCATTTTCTGGTTAATGAATGCAACTGCTTGTTCTTTGGTTTGCTTCGTCTAGCTGGCAACAGTCAGCGTAAGTAATAGTAAAGTAACTGTTAAAATTGAATTTAATGTTTTCATCGCTTTTTTTCCTTAAAAATAAAAGAGAATATAAAATCTGTCAATACCTAAAATTAAGTATTAATTAAATTTTATAAAAAGTTTCGCTTTATTAGCTTTTTCTCGTTTTTTAGAAAGTTTCCCTTGCTTGATCTGCTTGTGCTGTCTGCTGCATGCTGCTTGTAACTTTGCCTCCGACGAGCATTTTTAGTATCTACGACATCGTTAAGAACGGCAAGGTGTTTAATTCTGAGCTGGCGGCCCGTTAACCCACTCCATCAAAAATTATTACAGTTGTCACTCCCAGAAAGGTGAAGTCGTTGCTGAAGGGAGGGCTGCTACAGGCTTATATTGGAGGACTTTCGATCAATATACCTATTTTTAGGTATACCATTAGTGACTAATTGTTAGTTAATTTTGCAGTGTGTAAATTAATTTTACTAATGCTCGAAATAAGATGAAACATATCGAAATAAACTCGCTAAAGTCCAGCTTCGGCATTTGAGAAAATCTCAGTTGCCCCGATAATTTTCGCCTGATCAATAAGTACAGGCGATGCTAATCTGAAATAGTAGTGCAAAAAAAGACTTTGATAAATCAGGGAAGCTGAAAACTGAATAGAGTAAGCGAAAATAAAACTTAATCAAAAATGAAAAAAATATTACTTATGTGCCTTTTAGGTTTGTACTCTTTATCATATGCGCAAGATAAGGCAACGTTAACAAAAGCGGAAACGGTTAACTACATACAAAAAAAATTAAACGAAGGGATTGGTCACAAACAGAAGGATAGTGAATTGAAGGATATTAGTATTATGATATCCGAATGCAAAGTTACTATTACTCGAAAAACAAAAAACAATGGGGAAGATTTAGGATATAGTACTAATACTTTTTCCACTTACAAGGCTTATAATAGCGTATATACTTTTGATCCTAGGCTCATAATTGATATTACAGAAACATCTCCTGAATCAGGTTCATTAAAATGGTTAACCCTAAAACTCAAAGGTAAATCCGGAACATATGAATACTGGAATGATTACTACGCCTCTAGGCAAAACAAGACATGGGCGGGTTTCGGTTATGGCGATGGTGGTGGCAATTGGAACTACTCTACTTATTATGTAAAAGTTGATAATAGAGATAATAAATTAGAGTCGGCAGATACTATAGATCTATTGTTTTTAGGAAGCGATATAACCAATTACAATAAACTAAAAAAGGCTTTTGAACACCTGCGTGACTTATGTTCGGCCGAAGATGACCCGTTTGGGTAATAATCAAAACATTGCTTATAAAATGATAAAATGTTCTTATATATATTGTCTGTTGATAGCAATAATGTTATCTGAAAATATATATGCTCAAACTGCAGGCATTGGTAGTGTAACAAATATCGAATCAAAAGCACAATTATACGAAAACAATAAAATAAAAATTAGTCAATACAAAGAAGAACTAATAACTCTTGAAGCACGACGGAAGGACAGGGTTCAGATGCTGAAAGACGAATTATCTAGTCTTTATAAAGAAAGAGATGATTTGATAGCCGATATGAAAGTGGGTGCTAAATGTAGTCAATGTGGAAAATACAAGTCGGAATTTCAAAAAGAAGGTAAAAGCTTTGAACGACATTTAGGTGAAGTAAAAGGTTATGCAATACCTGCTACAACGGACGAATTGGAGGCAACGAGAAAAATGTTTACGGAAAAGATCGCACTGAAGAAAGTACAAATTCAAAATTTGGAAAAAGGTGATAATGCCGTTAACAAAAAACTCAATGACATTAGTAATTTGGAGAAAGCTAACGAAAATTTATGCAAGGAAATAACTAATCATAGCAAAAGCTATGAAACCAACGTGTTTTCAGAGGCCGAATCAAAACATGGTAACTGGGTAAACGATTTAATGGGTTATGCTACTAATATCCTAATTGCAGACGATAATATTACAATTTTCAAAGCTAGAATTATACGTTACGACCAGGAATTTAATAAAGAAAGTATAGCAATAAAAGAGCAAATAAAAAATGATAATTTAAAAGCACAAAACGATAAAAATGCTAAGATAGTTACTAATCAACAACAGATTAAACAAATTCAAATTGAGCAAGCTAATTATCTTGCTCCTTTGGAAAATAATCTGATTAAATTAAAAGAAAAAAAGATTGAAACTGAAAAAGAGCTAATCAAATTGGCTATTACTGACAGTATTAAAGCAAAACTTAGTGCTAGCTTGAATCAAGTAGTTGTGCAAATTATATCACTTGAAAAAGATATGCTTGACTACAACACAAGCATCAAAAATAAAATTTCCTCATTAGAGAGCGAGAATAAAAAATTGACGACTGAAGTCTTTCAGTTAAATGCAAATTTAGCTAATCAACAGGCACAAGGAATTGCAAAGATTAAACCAGTATATGACCAAAAAAAATTAGATGCAAGTCAGTCTGTGTCTAAATCAACGACCGAACTTGCATCTGCAAGAAAATTATATACAGAAAAAGCAGAGTTCTATAAAAAACAAAATCAACTTTATGTTGAGCAAGTAATTTCAGAAAGCAACAGAATGGTAATTGCTGGACAAAAGATTAGCTGTCCAATTTGGAATGAAATAAGATTTAAAGTGATGACTAACTGGAATCAAGTATTTCCTTGCGTTAATAAGCTTACAACTATGGCAAAACCTTACAGTCATAACGTATTCAATTCATATTGTCCGGGCAAATCATTAGCGTCGTATATGGCAAAGTATAAGAGTTTTGTAAATGGTCTTGGTGATGAAGATAAAAAAGCTGTAAAAGGAAATAGTAATGTGTTTTGGTTTGAGTTGATTACTCAATAATGGGAAACGATAGCAAAGAGATGCACGAAGACACAATGGGTAATTCAATCAACCGGACATTTCTTCGCAATTTATAGGGTCTATAGTTATTTCACTTCAAATGCTGGAGATACATTATGAGGGAATTTTTTTTTCTGATTACCGCATGCATTAGAGGTGGCAATAGTGGTCGCACTATTATTGCAACGATTGGGTTTAAAAAGTTTTTAACTGAATATTTAAAAACTGAAATCATAGATCTTACCAACTCCATTTGAGGATATCGAGGATATGATTTTTCTAGAAGAAAATATATGTAAAATAAGCAACGCAATCAATTGGTTTGGATATCAATAATTGACGACTTTGCCTTTTCCATTTTGTGTTGATCAATTCATCAAAAGGCTTTAGTCCGAATACTGAACTGAAATCTACTTAAGCTCGCAATGACGAGATTTTATAGAAAATTTCAATTTTTCAAAAACAAAAAGCCTAAACAGTGAAACTGCCTAGGCTTGTTATGAGTTTTATTTAATCGGAGTATTATTTCGAATTAGCTTTTGCTTCGCGTTTTAATACGCTAATAGTGTACGAATATTTGTATTCCTTTGCTTTAAAGCGATATTGTTCTAAAGGTTTAGCGCCCCAAGAGTTTAAGCCACCTACGCCACGTTGAAATAAATCCACGTTTAGGATTACACGATCTGCCACTTCAATATCCGAAGGATGTTGTTGTTTTTTAGTCGTTCCTGGATCCCAATCTTCTGTACGGTAATTTGTTGCACTTACTGATAATGGTTGTGCACCGGTGATTTGTATACCATTTCCGTTATTATCTTTAAGGGTTAACCATCGAACGTCGGTTTTATTGCCCGCTTCTTGCGGACGGTAATGCAAAAATGCCTGATCTTCTACTTTACCATCCCAAACATTCATAAAGGCATCTTGGTTACGGTCTACATAGTTTTCCCATGGTCCGCGACCGTACCAGCTAAAGTTATTGTAACCTTTTCCAATTTCCATGTTCATGCCAAAACGCATCATTTCTGGTAAATCATCAGCCAAAGCTTTATAATGCGCCGTTACGGTTAAGCTACCGTTGGCGTTTACAGTGTAGGCCAAGTTTACGATGGCGCCCATCCCGACAGGTTTAACTTCGTAGTTTAAAGTTACGGCATCAGGTTTTTCATCAATCTCTTTAAATTTGGTATTTTGATTAATAGAAGCATTTTCCCAAGCTCTTAAATTATATTGAGCGGCTTCGCCAAAGTCGTTATCCGTAGGTGCTCTCCAGAAGTTCATTTTTGGCATTTTTGCAAATAACCATCTAGCGCCACCCTTAACATCGGTTAATGCTCTGCCGTCTTTTCCAAATTCGTAAGTAAGTCCGTTCGCAATAAAAGTATACTTATCTTTAGTTTCTTTCTTCTCGATTTTGCCACCAGCCATAGTAGTTGCTGTTTTAGCAAAATAGTTGTTAGATTCAAAAGCAAATTCGCCTTTGGCGGTTTCAAATCCAGCTTTTAAGAACTGAGTAGCCGTTTTTCTATAAGCAAATAACTGCAAGAAATATTCGTTCCCCGCCGTTAGGTCTAATTTCGGCAAGTTTAGTTTTACTTCTTTTTTCGAATCAGCTTCTATGTTTACTTCAAAATTGCCTGTTGCTGTTTCTTTTCCGTTTTTTAGCAATACCCATTTAAAAGTATAATCTTTATTGGTAATAGGCGTGAACTTGAAGTCGTTGATTACTGTTACGAGTCCGCTTTTAAGATCATTGTTTTCAAACAGAATGTTTTGATATACCTTTTTTACAATATGCGTATGCGGCATGTATTGCTGATCTGGCGTAACAATACCATCCATGCAAAAATTACCGGCATTTAGTTTATTGTAGCCTTTCAAATCGCCTCCATAAGCCCAGTATTCACGTCCTTGCTCATCTTGGGTTTTGTATCCATGATTGTACCATTCCCAAATAAATCCGCCCTGCATGTTTTTACTGGTACGCATCAAATCCCAATAATCTTGAAAATTTCCCATGCTGTTACCCATGGCATGTGCATACTCACACATAATGTATGGTTTGCCTAAATCTTTTTTCGCATCTCGTTCCATGCTTTCCCAAGATGGATACATGTGGCAAATTACATCAGTATTTCTATCCCTTTGGTAGGCCTGCTCGTATTGTACTGGTCTGCTTTTGTCTCTTGCTTTTGCCCAATCGTACATGTCAAAAAATGCTTTACCATTACTAGCTTCATTTCCTAACGACCAGAATATTACCGATGCATGGTTTTTATCGCGTTCTATTAATCTGGTAATACGATCCATGTGGGCATTTTTCCATTCTGGGAAATTAGAAACGTTGTCGGGTCCATAACCCAAACCATGAGATTCTAGGTTGGCTTCGTCTACTAAATAGATGCCATACTGATCGCATAGCTTGTACCAAAGTGGCTGTTGCGGATAATGCGAAGTACGTACCGCATTTATATTTAGTTCTTTAAATAGTTGGATGTTACGCAACATTACTGTCGAGTCTACTACCTGGCCGGTTGCGGTATTAAATTCGTGAAGATTAACACCTTTAAAAAGCACCCGCTTACCATTTACAAGAACCTGACCGTCTTTAATTTCTACCTTTCTGAAACCAATACGATGAGAAGTAGCCTCAATTACTTTATTGTTTTCATCTTTTAAGGTAATTAATAAAGTATAAAGATTAGGTGTTTCTGCAGTCCATTTTAAAGGTGCTTTAACGGTTCCAGCAAAACTAATCGAATCAATTTTTCCAGAAGCTACTTGCAGGGTTTTACTTTGTGAGAATACGTTTTTGCCTGCATCGTTACTAATGCTTAAAGTTAAGGTTTGTTTAGTACTTGCTACACCAGCGTTTTGTACGGTAACTTCGGCACTGAATACACCATCTTTGTAAGTTGCATCAAGATCTGGGTGAGCAAAAAAATCAAGGATACGAGTTTGGGCTGTGCTATATAAATACACATTTCTGTTGATACCGCCTAGGCGCCACATGTCCTGGTCTTCCAGATAAGTACCATCACTAAATTTGTGCACTTGGCAAGCAAGTAGGTTTTTGCCCGGTTTTAAGTATTTGGTAATTTCAAATTCTGCCGGGCTTTTAGCATTTTCGGTGTAGCCAACCTTCTGCCCGTTTATCCAAACGTACATCGAATTTGTGCCGCCTTCAAAGTGCAAGAAAACCTTACGTCCGTCCCAATTTTTTGGCAAGTTAAATTCTTGTCTATAAGCTCCGGTAGGTGAGTCTTCTTTGTTAATGTAGGGAGGCTTTACCGGAAAACCGAAACCGTTATTCACATACATCGGTATACCAAAGCCATTAAACTCCCAGTTTCCAGGAACTGGCATTGTGGTCCATGTGCTTGCATTAAAGTTTTCGTTAGCGAAATCTTTTGGCACATCGGCAATTTTATCTACCCATTGAAAGTTCCATTTACCATTTAGCGATTGATAGTAAGGAGAAGTTTTGTAGTCGTTTTTAATAGCTTGCGCTTCTGATGCGTAAGGTAAAGCTGTACTTCTGGTTTGCTCTTTGTTTATCGCGAATACTTCTGGGTTTTCCCAGTCATTTTTGGTTTGCGAAAAGACGTTGTAAATACTAGCGAAAACTAGTGAGGATAGGAGTAAAAGTTTTTTTTTCATTCAGAACGAATAAATTTTGGTTAATGATGTTTAGCCGAATACTGCTTTAAGTAAGCTTAGAGCTAGATTCTGATAAGCTAAAAGGTTTATGGATAATAAATGTTAAATTAACGTTTATTGACCTAAAATCAAACTTATGTTAAATAATTTATGTAACAATGAAGCAAGGTAGAGCATTAAGGCTTGGTGAATTTTAATTACTTAAGCTAGAGATTTTGCTGCTGCGGTAAAAATATATTGCTAACAAATAGCCACTATGACGTAATGTAAGTTGGTTTGAAGGAAAAAATCATTCGAATAATTTTAAAAAAGTAAAACGAGTTTTTAATAGCTTTTTGGCATCTCTATTTTTGTAAAAGTTAGCCATTTACGGCAAATAATTATATATTTGCAACTTTTAAGGCCTCATCCCATCACTATAATGAAACGAAGCTTTAAATCTTCTATAATCAACTAAATGTTTTGGGATAAAACCTAAAACCGTTAAACTTATAAAGAAAAACGAATGCTAAATTTAGTTCTGTTTGGCCCTCCAGGTGCAGGCAAAGGCACCCAATCTCAAAAACTGATAGATAAATATCAGTTGGTTCACATTTCTACAGGCGATCTTTTTAGAGCACACATTAAAAATCAAACTGCTTTAGGAAAAAAGGTTAGTCAGTTAATTGCCGACGGCGAATTGGTTCCAGACAAAATTACAATTGACATGTTAGAGGAAGAAATTGATAAAAATCCTGATGCTAAAGGGTTTGTTTTTGATGGTTTTCCTAGAACTATTCCACAGGCAGCAGAACTAGATAAATTTTTAGCAAGCAAAGGAAGTGAGATAGCTGGTGTGATTGCTTTAGATGTAGATAAGGATGAGTTGGTTAAGCGTGTAGCATTACGTCAAAAAGAAACGGGTAGGTTAGATGATCAAGCAGAAAAGTCTCAGAAACGTATTGATGAGTATTTTAACAAGATTATTTTAGTGTTACCTTATTACGATGAGCAAAAAAAGTTAACGAAAATTAATGGCATTGGCGAAATTGAAATAATCTTCAATCAGCTCTGCGAAGTGATAGATACTTACTAAGCTATTGCTATTTTCTTTTTAAATTAGATAATCAAAATAGATTGATTAAAATGTCGGTTAGTTACTATGCCGACATTTTGATTTTTAAACAATTCAATAAATAATATGTCGCAAGGATCAAATTTTGTAGATTACGTAAAGATATGTTGCCGTTCTGGCAAGGGTGGGGCAGGTTCTGCGCATTTGCATCGCGATAAATTAACTTCTACTGGTGGCCCAGATGGTGGCGACGGTGGTAGAGGTGGTCATATTATTTTGAAAGGTAATGCTCAATTTTGGACTTTGCTCCATCTAAAATATCGTAAGCATATTATTGCTGGCGATGGTTTAAGCGGTGGCAGTAGCAACAAAACGGGTAAAACGGGTGCAGATGAGATTCTAGAGGTGCCATTGGGAACCATTGCACGTGATGCAGAAACTGGAGAAGTTTTATTTGAAATAACCGAAGAAGGCGAAACAAAAATTTTAACTTCTGGCGGTCGTGGCGGATTGGGTAATTCTCACTTTAAAAGCGCTATACAACAAACGCCAAGGTTTGCACAACCTGGCGAAGCCGGACGGGAAGAATGGATAGTATTAGAGCTTAAGGTTTTGGCCGATGTTGGTTTGGTAGGTTTCCCAAATGCAGGTAAGTCAACTTTGCTTTCTGTATTATCGGCTGCAAAGCCAGAAATAGCCGATTATCCGTTTACAACTTTGGTTCCTAATTTAGGTATCGTTAGTTACCGAAACGGGAAGTCGTTTGTAATGGCCGATATTCCAGGAATTATTGAGGGGGCTTCGAAAGGAAAGGGACTAGGATTTAGGTTTCTTCGTCATATTGAAAGAAACTCCGTTTTACTTTTTATGGTACCAGCAGATACCAGCAGAACGATAAAAGAAGAGTACGAGATTTTGCTAAATGAGCTGAAAGAATTTAACTCGGAGTTGATGCAAAAACCGCATCTTTTAGCCATTACCAAAGCTGATATGTTGGATGAAGAGTTGAAAGCGGAAATGAGCACTGATTTGCCTAATATTCCATCAATTTTTATCTCGTCTGTAGCACAGCAAGGAGTAACAGAGTTAAAGGATATGCTTTGGAAAGCAATAAATGAGGAAGCTTAGTGAGGTTATAAGCGACGAGGTTTTATTGCCGATTATCAGTTAAAACGGAAAACGAAAGAACGAAACTGAAGTTAAGAACTACAGGCCTTCCGATTTTTTCATATTGAGTGAGCGTAGCAACAAGCTTTCTCTAATTAGTTTCCCTTGCTTAACACGGATAAACCAAAGACCAACCAACTAATCAGTAGTTGATAAACTAATCAATTACCCTATCCTTAACTTTTGCTGCCGGATTTCCTTGGTAAATGCCATAAGGTTCTAAGTTTTTGGTTGCGGTAGATCCAACCGTTAGTACAGCGTGCGAGTGAGCGGTAATTCCCGGACAAACTATTGCCTTCGCCCCAATCCAAACGCCGTCTTCTAATAGGATAGGTTTGGTTATCAAATCAAAATCAGGAGACTTATAGTTGTGATTACCGGTTAACAGCATTGCTTGCTGAGAAACACATACGTTAGCTCCAATAGTAATAAAATCTAGGTTTTCTATATAACAGGCAGCCAACCAACTATAATCACCAACAATTAATTTCCAGGGATAGTAGATGTGGATATATGGTTTTATTCTAACTTCCTTTCCGATTTTGGCGCCGAAAAAGCGTAAAATCCACACCAAAATATTGCTGAACGGGATAAGCCCTGATCTAAAAAAGAACATACTGGTAAAATACCAGATAACAACCTTGATGGAGGAAGCACCGGTATTAAAGCCCTTCTTGTTAAATGCCTTTTTTAGCTGAGTTTGATTAGTCAACTTTGTTTTGTTTAGGTACAGCGGTTTCAGTATTTCTCTTTATCCAGAAATAAAGCAATGCGAATATGCAAATGTAAACGATGATGTTAAAAATTTCATGGTGATACGTGAAGTTATTTCTTTGCGATTTAAAATGACCGAGTAAAACACCCAAGCCCGCAATACGTAGAACATTAAGCACGTAAATCATAATTGTACCTACGATAAACAATTGAACTTTAGCTTTTATTTTTGCCGGAAAAGCCAATACAAACGCAGTTAGAAAAGACATTACGCCTAAACCAATGCAACTGTAATTTACACGTAAATACGGACCATCTACCACCATAACATCCATTTCGTTATGAATTGCATAAAAACCGAAAAGCTTAATAATCCATGTGGCTGGAATTATTAGCGTAGAGCGAACCCATTGTATATAGTTGAAATGTTCAGTTAAAAATGGGTTGTAATAACGACCGGTGTCGTTTAAAACGCTGTTCATAAACAGATTCCCCTGACTAAAAATCAGATAGAAGACAACAAGTTTAAACACGAAAAATATGGCAACTTTGTTTGCCTTTTTTTTCGCTTCTTGAGATTCAATTTCGCTCATTTTCTAATGTTGATAAGGGTTTTCAATTCTTTGTCTACCAATTTTCTAAACCATAATGCGTGCAGATAATGGAAATAAATACCTGTTTTACCATCTAATATACCGAGTTTGAATATTAATCGATAACTGAAATATAAATAAGGTCTTAAGCCTAATGGCAAATTCCACCATAAACGTTTAAACCACGCTCTTCTTTGATCGGGGGTGCCGAAAAATAAAGGTTCAACAGTTTGTCTTCGATTACTATATAACCTTTCATATTCTTCTTCGGCTATTAATTTGCTGTATTTACGATGTTTGGCTATCCAAAATTCAGTATCATTCTCTTTCAAGTTTTCCTCTAGTAAGTAGCCATCTTTCCAAATCGAACTTTTTCCCGGCGCTACGAAGCGATGATCCATATTTTCGTTCAGATCTGAAAAACCAATCCGGGTTCTGAACATCTTTAACATGTAAAAAGGGTAGTATCCACCGTGTTTTATCCAAGTTCCCTGAAAAAAATTTTTTCTATTGAAATAAATGGCATTGATGTTTTTGTAATCCTCGTCTTTAAAGTTTTTTAATAAATTAAATAATTCTGGCGTTACAATCTGGTCCGCGTCTAGACCAATAATCCAAGGCGTTTTAACATCGAAGTTTTTTAAGGCAAAATCCCATTGTTTTGGGTGGTTTTCGAACTTATTAACTTGAACCTGCGCCTTAAACTGCTCGGCTATTTCCAAAGTATTATCGGTACTACCAGAGTCTAAAATATATACAGGCGCACCTAACTCTCTTATTGAATCAAGTAAACGAGGAAGGTGAATCTCCTCGTTAAATGTTAAAATGATAAAGCTATATGGTGGCACCACTAATTTTATCGTATAAATTTAAATACCTAGCGACTAAATTTTCGACTTTAAAATCATTTCTTATAATTTCTGGTGCCGTTAATCTAATTTGCTTTCTCTTCACTGAATTATCAAAAGCATCTAACAACTGTTGTATAATTGTGTCAATATTTAAATCAGTTATCCAACCTAAATTCTTCGCTTCAACATAATCATATAAACCAACTTCTTTCGAAACTAAAACAGCTGTTCCTACACTGAGACTTTCAATTACAACATTTGCGAAGTTTTCATTGTGCGATGTAAGCAAAAGCAAGTGATGCGAAGCCAACAGGTTAAATTTATCTTTCTTATCTATTTGCCCAACCCAATCAATTTTTTTATCAAGCTTTAAGCTTTCTGCATTCTGCTTTAAACTATTTACGTACGTTTCCGTACCCATGCCAGCAATTGTTAACGACCAATTAAATTTAAGCATTGCTAAGGCTTCAAATAGCAGTTCTAACCCTTTTTTTTCTTCTATTCGAGAGAGGAAGATTAATTTGATAGGTTCGTTGTTCGTTGTTCGTTGTTCGTTATTCGTTGTTTTTTCGTCTCTACTTCGGTCTTCGGACTTTGGACTTTGGACTTTTCCAAGTTCAACTAAATTCGGAATTACGGTTATGTTTCTTGGACTGATAACTGAGAGTATATCTAATTTTTCCTTTTCGCTAGTAGCGTGAAAATGGCAGTATCGTAATAATCGTTTTCCAATTAAGTAATGAATAAGACTTTTTGAAAAACTATTTCTATTTCCTAAAGTGTAATTGGTAAGCATTCCTCTGGGAGATAAAAGAACAGGTATTTTATACCATTTTGCAACTAAACAGCTTAGAACAGAAACTAAATTCCACCAAGCATGGATGTGAATGATTAATTCGTTATTCGTTGCTGTTTGCTCGTTGTTCGTAGAGGTTATATTATCAATCTTCGCTCTTTGTTCCTTGCTCTTTGTTCTTTGCTCCTTATTTAACAAAATTTCCTTTCTAAGATTCCAAAGTAAAGCAGGCGAAAAATGTGTATGATCTTTGGTCAGTCTTTTAAAATACCTTACTCTTACTCCATCAACAAGTAATGGTGTTTTGCTATCAATAGTCAGTTCGCTCTTTCCATTTGCAGTTGTTGTAAAAACCTCAACTTTCAAATCCCATTCTTTGCTCTTTGTTCCTTGTTCCTGGATTTCTATTCTTTGTTCCTTATTCTTTGCTCTTTGCTCCTGAGTCTCAACCAACGCCTCACACAACTTAGCTACCGACATAATTGGTCCGCCGTAAATATAGGCAGGTTTATAAGAAGCAGAAATTTGAATGATTTTCAAAGCTTTCTTTTTAAATTAAACCTTTTATCAGCAATCAAATCCATCCGAACCAACTAACCAACTAACCAACTAACCAACTAACCAACTCTTTCTAAAACTCCTTTTGCTTTCAATACCACATAAAAAATATACATGGTTACAAAACTCCAAAAAACAGCATTTACTAAAAATTCAAAACTGTTCCCTCGCCAAAAAATCTGATATAGTCCGGCAAACATTACAGCTGTGCCCATAAAGTAGCCACCGAATAACTGCTCTGCTTTCATAGAGATCCATTGAGCGATGTATCCATATAAAAATAAACCTATCCAAATGCCTATCATTCCGTAAGAGAGGTAGCAGTCAACAATATAGGCTGGTTTAGCAGAAACCATTGATTGACGATCAACAACACCAGCGTTGTAAACCCTTTGCATAACCATGTCTTCTATTATAGGTTTTCCTGGCCAAAAGAAACGAGGGATAATTGAAATCGCAGCATCCTCAACTAATTTTATTTTATAATATGGCACAAAACTAGGCGTAGTGTTAACATATTTAATAAACATATCTATTTCGGAAAATCGATAGATTAAAAATGCCCAGTTATCTTCTTGCAAAGCTTCCTGATCACTATTAAATACCGCATCTATACTTTGATCTCTAACTTCGTTTAATGCCAAACCCTGTCCAGCTAGTTTTCTGAAATTACCAATAAACGTAGGTAGAATAAAGAAAAGCATCACCAATAAAATGCTAAAAACAGGTATTACCTTTTTACCGTAGATAGGCAAAAGAAAAACCCCTAATAGCAAAACACAAATTATAATAGGCTCCTTAAAACCCGATACTAAAGCGTTCATTAAATTACTTACAAATAAAGCCCCTGCAAACCAGAAATTTGTTTTTTTCTGCTCCTTAACAGCAAAGGCTAATGCAATAGTTCCGGCTACAAAACTCAAACCAGTTAACTGTACACTAAACTGACTTAATGCGCCGACTTTACCAAAAACGTAACCTAAGGGTAAACATACAACAGAAATTCCTAACAGCAAATTACTCATGGAGGAAGTATAAACGGTATGTTTTTTTTCTACAGGATAGTCCATTTTAGCAATTATCCCATGAACCAATGCTGCATGACCTAAAACGTAAAACATTTGGCATTTTGCAATCGAAGAATATATATCGTCTTTAAACATTACGCTGTTGCCCGTATAATCCAGGTATTGGTAGCCGATAGCATTAACGTAGTAAAAAATAGAAGTACAGCACATGTACCCTGCAAAAATTACTTGCATTAAAAATATCGGACGCATTAATTGCTCAATTATTTTCATATCGTTGGGTAGCTTTTTTAATAAACCACTATAGCTTAAATAAAAAATGAAAAATGAGCCTAACCAAGCAATAATATACGATGCGTGATATTCTTTTAAAGTTGCCCAAGCTAAAAGAAAAGGTACGTATAACAGTAAATAACGAAGGGGATTGGTAGAATTCATTAGCCGTTTAAGATTTCTAAAAATGTTGCAACCTGTTTTTCAAAACTCCAGTTTTGTATAATGCAGAAAGATGCCTTTCCCATTTTTTTTAAATCGTTTTCTTTTGATAATAAAAGCGAAATTTTAGCTTTTAAATCTATTAGGTTGTTACTTTCAAAGATATAACCATTTTCGCCATTTTTAACTAAATCTACAGCACATCCAACTTTGTCAGAAACTAAAATTGCCTTGCCAGATGCCATTGCTTCGTTTACTGCCAAACCCCAAGTTTCACTCTGAGACGGCAAACAGAAAAGATCACAAGCTTGATAGATTATTGGCATATGCGTTTGATTTTGAAAACCCATAAAATGTACAGTTGTCATGCTGAGCGTAGTCGAAATGTTATGTCCCCCTTTGGATGGGGTAGGGGGAGAACTTAATACAACCGCAGTTTTTTTCAACTGCTTCTCTAATTCCCCATTTCCTACAAATAGTAAATGAACACCAGCTAAATTCAATTCCTGAATCGCTGCTAATAGTAGCTCTGGATTTTTATTAGCCTCTAATTTCCCTGCAAAAAGTATTAGCGAATTAGCCGGCGGTATTCCTAAACTGTTTCGTAGAGCTAAAGCTTCTACATTTCTATCACTCGAAAACCTTTTGTTATCTACCGCATGGGGTGCAAACACTAACTTTTTATTTGCAATTCCAAATTTTTGAAAATAGGTTTTGTTAGCGGTTCCAACATAAAAGGCTTTGTCTATATTTTTGTAAACCCACTTTAGAAAAATAGATCGTAGAATTTTTTTCAGCGCTCTTCTTTCACTTAATAAAGTAGAATCTCCTCTAAACCAAAGTGGAATTTTTCCTTTAAAATATCGCATCGCAGATAAATGGCTTTTATACGCCCAACCATAAATCAGTATTGCATCTGGTGAAAAAGAAGATATTTTTTCGTTCAAATCTGAATTAATAATACCTCCATAATGATGCGAACCAGAATCTTTTGATGAATTAGTTAGAAATTCGTAATTATAATCTTCTAGTAAGGGCAAGTCCCAGGCGATAATTTGCTTAAAATCTGGGTCGTATTTTGCTTTCGCTCCAGCCTCGCCCCAAGTGTAAAAAACCTTTAATTCGCATTCTTTAGCCAGCAGTTGAAAAACTGGGACATAGTATTGAATAGGGTGGGTGATGATGATGGCTAGTTTTTTCAAGAATTTACTTTAAATTGTAAGGTGATGTCTAGTTTTATTAACTGTGTTTCATCTATGCTAGAGCTATACCTTGAAAATTAAGATTTTTATTTCTAATCTGGGAGTGCTAAAATTTCCGTTTCCTTGATTTCCTTTAGCCAATCACATATCGATTTATTACCGTATCCATCAATGGTGAAAAATTGATAGCCATATTGGTTTAGAAATTCAAATATAATTTTTGGATTATCATTCAATTTATGCTGATAATTGTAGTCAAACTCGAAAATAATAATAGGTTTGGAATTTTCAATTGTTTTTGACAATCCTTTAAAAACTTCATATTCAAATCCTTCTACGTCTATTTTGATGAAGTGTATTTTTTCAATTTGATTTCCCTCTAAATAATCATCTCCTTTGATACAATCTATAATTGTATTCTTTAGCCCGTTTTCTAAAAGATTAAATGCACCAGGATTTTGATTATCTTGATTAATATGGATCTCCATAGGAGCATTGGTATTCCCTAATGCTTTATTGATAGTAGTAATTTGCGGAAATTGATTTAGCTTGATGTTTCTTTGCAGAGCATCAAAATTAATTGGAATAGGTTCAAAAGAAAATACTTTTCCATTCACTCCAGTTAATTCAGCGAAATAGAGTGTGTGGAAACCGATATTTGCTCCAACATCTAAAATATAATCTCCTTCATTGATGAATTTTTTAAAATGCTTTTTTAAGTACGGCTCATAATCGCCTGTGTAATAAATGCAAGCATCAATGAAATTTTTGGTATTAACGCTGATTTTAAATGAGCCCATTACTGGCGAAGTTATGGTTTCAAATTCTTTTAGCCACCTTCTATAGTATAACCAGAGAAATATTCTGAATTGGCCTTTAAATAGTTTTCTTCTTAATAATTTTTTAAAAAAAATGCTTTTCAATTGATAGTTTGATTAAATAAATCACATTGTAGCTTTGTCATGTTTTTAGCATCGTACTTGCTGAAAGCAGCCCAATTTGTAGAAGACTTTTTATAATTACTAAGCCATTTTGCTAATTCATCATAAATAAAGTTAATAGCATTTTTTTTATCTAAGACAGAAATCACCCTACCTGCGCCACACTCATTGATAATTTTTGAAGCGCTACTTAGCGGATGAAATATCGCCATCAACGATTTGTCTGCTAGAATATACGGATAAATTTTTGATGCCGTATACTGTGGATCATCAGAGCCAACAATAATTAAGGCCTCAGCGTTTAATAGTGAGAAAATGCTATTGTAAAAAGATACTCTATCAGTTTGTTCAAATACAAATTCGCTTAAGCCCATTTCATCTGCAATGGGTTTAATTGTGGGCTTTCCTGTTCCATTGCGGGCATAACTTGTGCCAATAAAGTGAAAACGTAATCGATTGAATATTACTGGATTTTCAGCCAGACCTTTTTTAAATCCTTCAAAAAGTAAACTTACTGAGATTTTTAAATCATGGCCACCTCTACCAACGTAAACAATGTTTATCGAGTCTTTTGTTTTTGAAAAAGGCAGATTGAAAAGATTTACATTACTCTTTACAAATTCGAAATCAGGAGCATATGCACCAAAGGTGATAACTTTGGTAGGGATTGATTTTAAATTTTTGTACCTGTTTTGCAAGGTATTTATGTAAGCCTGTGAAACGCTAATCAAACCATCAAGATTTTTCATTGCTATAGGTTCCAAGAACTTATTCAAACGATAAGAAAACCAATATTTGGCTGGTCTTTCGTGTTTAGGTTTATCTTGGTAGTAATCACTATGCCATGGGTCCTGCATATCGATTACATAAGGAATATTAAACTTTTTTTTCCAATAAGCGCCTAAAATACAGATTGGAAATTCTGTTGTAGAGAAATAAATTAAATCGAAATGTTTATTTTTTAAGAGTTGATTTACTTTTTTGCGGTAATACCACATTGATCGTAAGGATAAACTACCTAAACCAAACTTAGCTGTCCATTTTTTTGAGAAAGCTTTAACTTTATGAATAGGAATACTAGAAGGAATTGACTTTAATAGTAAAGGATCCTTAATCATATCCACATAACTTTCTTCAACCGTTACAACTTCTGCTTCCCATCCAAATTTTTTAAAATAAGGTAAACTCATTCTAACACGTTGCATATCTGCAGCATTAGCAGGAGGGAAGTGAGGCGAAATAATTAAAACTGTTTTCAATATAATTTAAACTCCTCAATAATTCTTTTTGAAATTCTTCTTTTTAAAAGGATAATTTTAACAAAGTTTCGTAATGATTTCTTTTTAATGGCATGGCTGATGCCAAACCAGTTACTAGTGTGAGCGATATAAGCTACAGCAGGAAATGGTATTGGCAGTAAAGCTTTTCCCTGTTTCATGAGTCTCTCTTTTAAGTATCCATGGGCTGCAAAGAAGTTGAAATTATAAATATCATTGTTCTCGAAATCCACATCAGGAATGTCATCTGAATTGATAATATTTGTAGAGCCATTAAGTGCATTCATATTTTTTCTGCGATATAAAAGCATTTTTTTTTCAGTATAATAAACATATCCGCTGTTAACATACCAACCATGTTGAGAGTAAGATGTTGAAATAAAATTTACTAAATTATTGCTAATAAGATCATCCGCATCTACAGACATGATGTACTTACACTGATTTGCTTTTGCTACGGACGCACCATACATTATTTTTTTACCTTGGTCGAAAAAATAGGTTAAAGTTTTTGCATCTTCGTCATCTCTTGGCTGTGCATTTTCTATTTTTTCTATATCAAAAAAGTCAAATGGGAATTTAATATAAGTTACATTTTTTGACTCCAAAATTTTGTTAGGTAATTCGTGGTGGACTACATAGACCATAAAATCTTGTGATTTTTGATTTACTATACTCTCAATTGTAGCATATAAAAGAGCTGAATCATTCTCCCAGTCTTTGGAGTTTCTTTTTGGTTTAAAAGCAATAACAAATCCTACAGCTATCATTTTTTTTTGAGATTAATTTCTAGTAAATTATTAATTTTGTAAACTAATACACCTGAATGTTTTTCCCAGTTATAATTGTTTTTAGCGATATTTAAAGCATCTCTTTTGGTTTTCAGTAAAAGCTGTTTATCATTTTCAAACATTTTTATTTTATTTGAAAATGAATTAATATCGCCTATTGGGAAAGATGCTCCGATGGTTGGGTTCATTTTTAAAAAATCTTTTTGTGCGTCGGTTTCTGAAGCAATTACAGCTAGACCAGCTGTTAAGTAGGTAAATAACTTGTTAGATAGCGCAATGTTATTATTTAAACAAAATCCAGTCTCTAAAGCTAGCCCAATATCAAATTTACTAGCGAAGCTAAAGATATCATCTGGATTAATTGGCTTCGCAAAGTTAAGCTGATTTGATTTTAAAGTAATTTCATTAGCAAGCGCCTGAAAATAATTTTTATCATCTTCACTTACGTGTCCCAAGATTGTTAAGCTAATATTATCTTTTTTTAGTAAAGCAATTGCCTTAATGGCATCTTCAATACCTCTTTTTCTTCCTATAGTTTGGGAAAACCAAAACAATTTTAATTGTTCTCCGTTGTTGACTAGATTTTCTGTTTGTAAGAAAGACAATGGAAAAACGTTGTTAATTATTATCGGTGCTATGTCGGGATAAATTTTTTGGTACTCTTTTGCGATTAATGTACTAGATGTAGAAAAATAATGAACCTTTGATAAGTATTTGTCTTCAATAAATTTTGATAATCGATATGAAAAGTTTTCAATATCGTCTGTCTGTTCTTGACGATGGAAATCTTCAGCATCAAAACCACATTTAACGTTGTAATGTTTGGCTGCCGATGTTGCTGCGGGTAGGGCAGCTAAATTATGCGCAATGTAAATTGTTGCAGGTGTTTTTTTTGCCTCTTTTGCTAATTCCCAAGTGCACCTGCCCAATGCAAGTTCGGCAATATTATTTTTTAAATCTATATATTTTGCTAGAAATCGGCCTATCTTGTACCTAACGCGAGTATATGCATATTGTATTCTCTCACTTGTTGGGCTTCCTCCAACACAAACAAAGTCCCATTTTTTGGTAGCTAGAAGTGAAAGATCTAAGCGGCTTGCCCAAACTGTTCGATATTGGTAAATTACTTTTACTTTATAACCTGCTTCTACAAGCGCATCAGCTTCTTTTACCAAACGTGGATTTATCGAAGGCTGACCAGAGGTGATGATTACAATTTTAGGCTTTTTTATATCCACCTGGTTGAAGCCCGCAATTGATGATCTTGTTTTATAAATAGAAAATCTGATTGATAGAGTGCATGGTCATAAGGTCTTCTAATAATTGAACAAATATCATATAGTATAAAACCGTTGACTTTCATAAAACTTATCACTTCATCTACTAAAGGAGCACCTTTATAAATTCCGAGTAAAGAAACCTCCATTAAAACAACCTGTGCATGAGCTAAGGTTTGTTTTCCTCCTTTTAATATTTCTAACTCGTATCCTTGAGTATCTAATTTAATAAAATCTGGATGCTCAAATTGGCTATTCTTTGTTAAATTATCTAATAATTGTAATTGTATTTTTTCTGTTTGGGCTCCGGTTTCGTTATCTTCTTTAAATACAGAACTTGCAGTTTCATAAATATTAAATTCTACTTCTTTAGTTTCTGCTCCTAATAATGCAATTTTCAAAGTGGCATTGGCTAATTTTTTTATCTTTTCTAACAATATTTTTTTCTTATTGGCTTGACCTTCTATTAACATTATACTCGCTTTCGGAAATAAAGAATGAATTTCAAGTGCCCAATTACCTTCATAAGCACCAATGTCTATAATTGTTTTCGGATTAAAACCGAGATTTTTCAATCTGATTAAGCTCGATCGTTGATCAGGTGCCCCCGAAGAAGATTTGATATATTGCTTTAAACTAGCTGGAACAAGTTTTCTTAAAAAATTCATTTTGCTAAGGAGATTTTTTGTTTATACAGTTGGATATATTCCGCTGTAATATTTGTACTACTAAATCTGTTATTAGCTATTTCCCAAACAGTTTTTCTATCAATTATTGACAGTTTACTTATCGCGTCAATCATTTGAGACGTAGTTGTGCAAATAAAGCCTGTAGTGTTATCCACCAATAATTCTGGCACCGAACCCTTGGCAAAACCAACTACGGGTGTACCACAGGCCATAGATTCTGCCATTACAATACCAAAAGGTTCATTCCATAATATAGGCATTAAAAAGGCAAGTGCTTGATTAAGTAATTTATTTTTTTGAGCATCATTAACTGGGCCGATGTATTTAATCTTCTCTGATAAGTAGGGTTTTATTTTTTCGTCAAAATAATTTTCTTCTCCTTCAGGTATGTTGCCTGCAATAATTAAAGGCTTATTGGTTTTTTGTGCAACCTCAATTGCAATATGTGTACCCTTAATATGTTCAATTCTACCTAAAATTACCAATGGAGCCGATTCATTAAATTTAAAATTAGGTTCGTATATCTCAGCAGGAAAACCGTTATACACAGTTGTTGCACTGGCAAATGGCTTAATTTTATTGGAGATATAGTTACTACAACCGGTAAAACTTAAGGTATTTTTTTTACTTAATGTTACAGCCTTTTTTATTTGTGACAAGGTAGGTTCACGTTGATAAGACATAATTTTTGGAATATCTGATCGTAAAAAAGGTAAAAGGTAAAATAACCTGCCAAAACTATGAATCACATCAGGTTTAAATTTTTTGATTTTATTCACCGATAAAATATTGTGTGCGTGCTTCAGCTTACTTTGCTGATTTCCATAACTAATTAGCTGTACTTTAACTTTGGATAAGGGATGCGCTACTAATAAAACTTCGTGTCCACTTGCTGTTAAACCTTTAATTAAGAAGTCAATAATGCGCTCGATACCTCCGTACGTTAAGGGCGGAACAGGAATATAAGGGTCCGCAATAATGGCAATTCTCATAGGGTATTAGCTATTACTATGTTGCTTGAAATTACTAAATGAACATTAACGCCTTCATTATTATGGCAATTATTAAATTAGTGATCTGTAAATGTCTACGTATTTTTGTGCACAAATCTTGAGAGTTAGATTTTCTAATATATAATTTCTAGGTTCGTAAATTTGATCTTTAATTTTCTGATTAAATTTTATAAAGTTTAGTTGGAAATCTTCGATAGTGGCAAATTTTTCTCCGCATCTTTCATCCCAATAAGGAACAGAAGTTACGGGTTCGAATTTGACTTTATCAGGGTAGTAGAATGGGTCTTGCCAATAACCACCTCTATCCCATGCGAAAATGGGAACATTGCTAGATAGTGCTTGTAAATAAGCAAAACCCTGGGTTTCGTGTTCACATAAAAATATCATTCCATCAACTGTTTTTAAAACCTCTTTAAAATCTTCTTCTTTATAAAATCCATATCTAAAATGTATAATTTCACTTCCTTTGCTTGTAACAAGTTCTTTAATCGGATCAACTAAAATCGCCTTATAATAATCATAATCCCATCTAACTTTATCGTATAACAAAAATTTCTTAGTTAAATTTGTTTTTGAAACTGGTTTCCATATCTCTGTTTCTATTCCACTTGGCCAAATAGACTGTGGTATTGAGATGGGTAAATCTCTTTGATACATATCATGTAACCATTGACATGAGAATAAAATATGGATAATATTTTTCGACTTCCAAAACGTATTATCGGAAGGGTGCGAGGCAACTGCAGGGCCATAAACTACCTTCACCGAATTTGGTATTTTTTCAATTACCTGAGGCTTTCCAATAACTAAAGCAATTATGTTTGGGTCTTTATTTAACGACTTAAAGTCATTAATTTTATAAGGATAGCCAATCAAATCTAGACCCTCTACTAGATTGAGAAACCATTTTTTTACTCCGCCAATAGGTTCTTTTTTCCTCAATAATTTTCTAATAATTTTTCTAGGATAACGATCATATTTAATCCACCTATCATTATCAGGTTCTTCATAGAATAGATAAAGCTTTTTCAATTTCTTCTGTATTAATTTAATTGTTTATTATAATAAAAGAGATTTTTTATGGATATCATAGCCATTGTCTTAGCCTCTCGGATCAGTTTTCGGTCGAAAGTCGAAATGTAAAATCCAGATGTAATTAAGAAATATAATGATGCGTAAAATCTATTTTTTGTCACATATAATAAGTGATATTGGTTATTCAGTGCATTAATTTTTTTCTGATAATCTTCTATGTTTGCACTACCTTCTCCATAGTGGAAAATCTTTGCCTCAGGATAATAGAGTAGTTTGTAATTATATTTAACTAATAAATAAGACCATTCAGCATCTTCACAATACATAAAGAATGTTTCAGTTAATTTGTTGTTCGGGAATACTGAAAGTACCGATCTCGGAAATAGAAAAAAAGTACCCCACAGACCTTTGGTAAAATGCTCCTTATCTAGCGGTGGAGAGTAGGGTTTTAAGTTGCGAAATAGTAAATGTAATTTTAAAGTGCATGCAAATAATTTAAAAATTGAAGTAAATTGATAACTCGCTTGCTGTATATCTCCCTTTTTGTCAACTAGCTGGCACGACAACGCTCCAATTGTCTCATCAGTCTTTATTCTAGCTATAGACAAATCAATAGCATTGTTTATTAATATGGTATCACTGTTCAATAAAAGAATGTATTCACCATTGGAACTATCTATTCCTAAGTTATTTCCTCTCGAAAACCCTAGGTTTTTCTCACTTTTTATTAAGGTTATTTTTGGAAAAATCGACAAAAATCTTTCAGAATCACACTCAGTAGATCCATTGTCTACTAATATGACTTCATAGCTACATTGAGTAAATTTGATAATGGATCTAACACAGTTGCATGTCAAATCAAATGTATTATAGTTTAGGATAATAATGGAAACCATTTACCGTTTTCTAAATGCCCTGTCAATGGTGTTTTTAATGCCATTTCTTTTTATATAGTCAAGTGATTTTAGTGCATTCACTTTCATTCGGTGCATAAAGGAGATGCCTTTTACAATACCATATTTTTTTAATATATTCAATTCATTTTCTAGTTCTTTGTTTCTCTTTATATACAGATTTGCAGTAATCTGAAGCCCAAATATATGGTTGGCTTGTGCGTCAGAATGTTGTCTGTATTGTAAAAATGTTTTATTAGCTTTTTTTATTTGGAAGCCCATTTTGACCATTCTAAGAAATAGATTATAATCTTCTGGCAATTCTTTACTGCTTTTATATCCACCAACTTCCAAAAAGCTTGATCTCCTGAACATTGAAGAGCCGTGAATAAAATTTCTTTGTTTTAACTCTTTTAATATATCTATGTTTTCTGCTTGTGGGAAAACGATTTCGAAAAAACCTTGTCCCACGGAGCCTCTATATCCATCATAAAAATTATTATAGATTTTTTCTGCCTCTGTTCCGAAAAGTTTAAAATCTGTGTAAGCAATGCCTACTTCTGGGAAACAATTGAGCACATTGGAGCATTCTTCTATGTAATTAGATTGAAATCTATTATCCGCTCCAAGTAATACGATATATTCTCCCGATGTGTGATTTATGGCGTTATTAAAATTTTCGACAATGCCCAAATTAGTCACGTTTTTTATATATGTTATAAGATCTGGATGTTTTTTGGTGTAATATTTTGCTATTTCTTCCGTGCTATCTGTCGAGGCATCATCTGCTATAACTATTTCGTGTGGTAAAATAGACTGCGTAAGGACTGATTCTAATGCATCTGGCAAAAATTGTCCATAGTTATAGCAAGGTATTATACAAGCAATCTTAATATCTAGAAAGCTGACTGAATTAGTTACGGTTAGACGGTTTAGTGCAAAATCATCATTGTCACTTCCTTGGATACATGAAACTGCCCCTTTGAAATGTTTTTTTGATTGTGTTATTACACTATCGTTAAAGTTACCATAAGGGTATGCGAAATAATTGAAGCTTTTATTATTAAAGATTCTCAGTTCGTCGGGGATTGCAAGTTCATAATCTATTATTTTAAGATTTTCTTCTTTCAATAAATCTATATGGGATTTTGTATGCCACTGAACAATGCCCCCAAATTTTTCCATTTCTTTTAAGTCTTCAAGACTGGCAAAATCGCAAGATGGTTCTGATTTATCAAAGTCATTTTTTTTACCGATATAATTGCTGGTAATAAAAAGTTCAAAAGGATAATTGAAATGAGAAAGTATGGGAGTAGCATATGTCAATATGTTTTTATATACTCCATCAAAAGTGATCACTACATGATCCGGGTTACTTGAGTCGTAAGAAGATAAATCAACAACTTTTTTGTTTTTTAAACCATGCATCTGCATATAAAAAGTATTCACATCCACCCACCACTCGGTAGGTGCATATAAATCAACTTTATGATACATTAATATCATTTTTGATAAACCTCCAACTTATGTAAATAGTTATGATAAGAATAAATTTGCTCTTTGATAAAGTTGAAAGGAAACCTGCTCTTATACCATTCTTCTATATGAACTGTCAACAGAATTCCTTTTGAATTTAATATTTTATCTATGATTAAATGTATCAAATTTGAAGAATTTCCAATATATTGAGGGTAAAGGACACCAGTTATAATTATTAGATCATATTTGTTGCTATGATTATACAAGTCAAAAATGTTCTTTTGTAAATACTGAACAGAGTTATTCTGATTCAAGTCTTTAGCTGTTTTTATGACATTTTCTGAAATATCAATTCCTGTAATTACTTTTCCGGGCAAATTTTTGGTAATAAAGCCATTGCCACAACCGATGTCAAGTACATACTCATATTCCCCTTTTGGAATCTCTCTCAGTAGAATTTCTTTTCTTCGAAGATCGTCAGTGCTTTTATCGTATGCCCAAGGATCGTTATCATTTGCATACCAATTTTCTAGTTCAACTTTTGATTGTATCATAATTTATTATTGAATTCCCAACTGTGGTTTACTGCTAATAATCCCCATTCAGGGTTAACTGTCTTTCCTGATTTAAAATAATCTGAAGCCTCAACTCTTATTCTTCCAATATCAAGAATATAATCCTCAATACCAATCTCAGAACTGACGAATACATTAATTTTATACTCGCCTTCAATTAAAGGTAATTTTTCTATGTGACAACTTAATGAATCAATATCTATCTTATTTTTAAGTCCTCCTGTGAAATCCGTGGATATACTTATTAGACGGATGTCGTTTAAAGACCAAATACTGACGCCAGCTTCAATAATATTTATATGGTTTTCTTGCTTATCTATATCAATTTTAATAGATAGAGAACCGAAAGTTAAAATCGGAGTTGTTTGAATAAAAATGTTAGTAATTTTGATGTTGCCTATGCCTGATCTATTAACTGAATTTATTGATAAACTATTGCCGTGATTAACGTAGTTTGCAATTGAAAATTTTATATTGTCGTAAATTTTAATTCTTCCATTGGATAATATCAAACCCTTATCACACAAAGCCTCAATACTCCCCATATTATGGCTCACAAATAACACGGTCCTTCCTTCGCCTTTACTCACTTCGCCCATTTTGCCGAGGCATTTCTTTTGAAATTCTGCATCGCCTACGGCTAAAACTTCATCAACAATTAAAATTTCGCTTTCTAAATGTGCGGCTACTGCAAAGGCTAAACGCACATACATACCAGACGAATAACGTTTTACAGGTGTGTCTATGTAACGTTCAATGCCTGCAAAGTCAACAATCTCATCAAATTTGCGTTGGATTTCCTTTTTGCGCATGCCTAAAATGGCGCCGTTTAGGAATATGTTTTCCCTGCCGCTAAGTTCTGGGTGGAATCCGGTACCAACTTCTAATAAACTGGCGATTCGACCTTTTCCAGAGATTTTGCCGATAGTAGGGGCGGTAACTTTGCTCAAAATCTTCAGTAGGGTACTTTTACCAGCACCATTTCTGCCGATAATACCTACTGCATCACCCTGTTCAATTTCAAAATTGATGTCTTTTAAACTCCAAACAATATCACTACTGCCTTTTGTGCTGCGGTCGTTAGTTTCGCCAATCCTTAAAAAAGGATCTTCTTTACCACGCATTCGAGCGTACCAACGCTCCAAATCGCGACTGATTGTGCCTGTACCGATTTGACCTAGTTGATAAGCTTTGGAGAGGTTTTCTACTTTTATAGCGATGCTCATTAGTTGTTCGTTATTCGTCTTTCGTTGTTCATTTATAAGGAAGTAGAATGATGGATAATAATTTAATTAATTCAGAGACTTAATTAATTTGTTCAACATCATTTTTATGTTAATGATTTCAGTATCAATTTTAAAATATGTTTCTTCAGTCAAATAAGCTAAACTTTTAGCCAAATAGAGATGATAATGTGTTTCGGCTAACGATCCCTTTGCAATAAATAAAAACTGTATAAACTCCTTCGTATATTGTCTAGCTTGTCCCTCTACAATATTAGTCGGCACACTCGAGGCACTTCTTCTAATTTGAGCAGTTAAGCCGAACATTTCTTCTTTCGGAAATTGTTTTGTTACCAAATAAATGGATATTGTTAAGTCGTGAGCCTTTTTCCAAACTTCCAATTTGTTTTCCATGATATAATCTGAATTTAAGTTATAATCAAGGATGATTGATTTGTACTGAATATAGCTAAAAATAGGCAACATTATATTTGATTTCTAGAACGAAAAACGACAGACGAAAAACGAAACCTACACAGTATCCACAAAATTTCTTTCCACTTTATTAAAAATAACAATTCCGAAGATCAGGAAAAACAAAGTTACACCAGTTGCATAGCCTAAGCTTCCCCAACTAAAACTACCTTCGCCTAAAAAGCCGTATCTGAAGGTTTCTATTATCGGCGTCATTGGGTTGTATGCAATAATCCAGGCATAAGCCGGATACTTATTAAAAGCTTCGGATAGCGGATAAATCACCGTTGTGGCATACATCAATAATTGTACGCCAAAAGTAACAAGAAAGGCTAAATCGCGGTATTTGGTGGTCATGGCCGAAATAATCATTCCTGTTCCCAAGCCTAACAAAGCCATTAAAACGACAATTAGGGGGAAAAGCGCAATTGCCCAAGTTATGTTAAATGAAGCGCCAACTACAAAATAATAGTAAGCCATCATTAGTAGAAATAAAATCATTTGCACACCGAAGCGAACCAGATTGCTTACCACAATGCTTAGTGGCATAATTAGTCTAGGGAAATAAACCTTTCCAAAAATGTTAGCATTGTCTTTAAACACCGTTGAGGTTTTGGTAAGGCAGTCGGCGAAGTAATTCCAAGCGGTAATACCGGCCATGTAAAATAATGGTTTTGGCAGATCATCTGTAGATATACCTGCCAAATTCCCGAAGATAAAAGTAAAAATAATGGTGGTAAATAATGGTTGAATAAAAAACCACAGCGGACCAAGTACCGTCTGTTTGTAAAACGAAACAAAATCTCGCCTAACCAATAGTCCTAACAAATCTCTGTAGGCCCAAACTTCTTTAAGCTTAAGGTCTAAAAGTGAGCTTTTAGACTCAATGGTCCAATTATGTTGGTTAGTTTGCATGTTGTGTTATTAGAGCTTCAACTTTTTCTGCATAACGCTCAAAGCCAAAGTTTGCTATTGCTTTTTGCCTGTTTTCAGCTGTCGTGGTTTTGGCTGGAGGATTAACTATCAATGTGTTAAGCGCATTATAAATGGCGTCATTATCATCTGGATCAACTAATAATCCTAATTCTCCGTTCAAAAGAGCGTCAGTACTTCCATCGGCATTGCCTGCAATTACATTACATCCGTAGCCAATGGCCTCTATAAAAACCAATCCAAAACCTTCACTCTTGCTGGGCATTACAAATATGTCTGTCTTGCGGTAAAACTGTTCCAGTTCTTCATCGCTTACATAGCCAGTTAAGGTAACATTTGCACTTATTCCTAAACGATCAATCAATTTTTGGATTCTTTCTCTCTCATTTTCATCGGCTTTGCCAACAATAAAATAATTTAGATTAGGGTGTGCTTTAATCAAATCTTTTAAGGAAAGTAAAACCAAATCATAACCTTTGTACTGTTCAAACGATGAAAGTCTGCATGTAGTAAGCAGTATTTTGTGGTCGGCAGGTACATTGTATTTTGCTAGCACAGCTGATGATGAATTCGGCTCATTGTCGAAATTAAAATCCTTTGGCAAGCTATTGTTCAGAACGCTAATTTGCTTACTAGGTATTTTATGCAAGCTTATAAGCTGGTTTGCCGTGTAATTACTTACTGCCCAAATCTCCAGCTTTGCTAAAAATTTCACCTTCCAACTTGCAAGTGGCTTCCACACTTCAATTCCATGGGCAATTAAAACAATTCTCTTTTTAGGATTGATTTGTCTGATTGCTTTGGCAAAAATAAGTAAGTGTATATGGCTCAGGATAATTACATCTGCCTTAAATCCTTGTTTTATCGTTTCTAACGCGAAGCTAACTTTATTGCCATTAAAAGCTTTATAGTTGTTTTGGGGCGAAGCTTTATCATAAAGTGATAAGGTCAAATGATTTGCAATGGAAGCTCTGCTTTTTATCAACTCAAATACATCTAAAAAATTACGACAAACTTTTTCTATTCCGCCAATTAAATCAAAGGTGTAGAGGGTTAGAAATAGAACGTTTTTGCTTTTCAATTTTTATGGTTTTTTACCACCTGATACAGTGCAAATGCTTTAGACCAATGCATTTTATTTGCTTTAAACTGTTTTATTAGTTTTTTAGCATATTCATTATTGCTGTAAATCTTCTCATCGGTAATTTGGTTGCCTTCCAAAAACCATTTTTGCAAAGGGAAACTAAATCCCATTTTAGGCCTGTTCCAAATAGCTTCCGGTAAAATATTGTTAAAAGCCTCAATTAATATTCCTTTGGGTCTTTCTTTAAAACGTTGATTATTGGAGATTTTATTTGTTGTATTTACAAAACGCTGATCTAAAAATGGCACCCGAACCTCAATTCCGTGGGCCATGCTCATAAAATCGGTGTCTTTTAATAGCTGATTTTGCATAAACAAATTGGTTTCGAACCAAGAGGCACGTTCTTTGCCTTCTAATTCAGAAATTTCTTGGCCTATCGGGAAGTTTTCAAACAAGTTGTCAATTTGTGACTTGCTGATTTTGAGTACTTTCGCAATTGTTTCTGGAATAAAAAAACCTCTTAAAAAAAGATATTCTCCTACCGGATTTTTATAACTGAGGTAATAAATACGTTTCAACTTATCTGAGGGAAGTTTGGCACTTAGTTTCAAAATATAACGTGGTAGCTTTTTTAGCTTTTTAATTAATTCCATTCTTTTAAAAGATGGATAACCACCGTATAATTCATCTGCACCGATACCAGATAGAACCGCTTTAAGGCCATTTTCTTTAGCGCATTTGTTAACAAACCACGAATTTATTCCATCATTTGTAGGTTGGTCCATGCTTGCTAAAACCGAATCAAAGTTGGCTTCAAAATCTTTATTTGTAACTCGGTAGGAGGTATGTTTGCCTGCTGTCTTTTCGCTAACTAGCTTTTGATATTTTTCTTCAGAAAATTGTTTTTCAACAAAGTTGATGGAAAGAGAGTTTAGGTTGTTACCAACAACATCGTTAGCTAACAAAGTAATAATGCTTGAGTCTATTCCGCCACTTAAAAAAACACCAATTGGCGCATCAGAAATCAAATGGCTTTTTACAGCGTCTTTTAACTTTCTGTTAATAGCTTCGGTGGCGATTTCTTCTTTAAGGATAGCTTTTTCTGGCTTTGCGGTTTTAAAACTATTTATTTTAAAACTAGTCGTTTCATGATTCCATTCCAAGAAACTTCCAGGTGGTAAAGAAAAGACATTTTTTAGCGTGGTGTAAGGGTGGGGGATATGTCCAAATGCTAAAAAATACACTCGCCAATCTGGGTTATCTTCTAATTTATAATCCGTTTGTTTAAAAGCCTTCACTTCCGACGCGAAAATCAGTTTTTCACTTTGTGTGGTAAAGTAAAGTGGTTTAATGCCCGATTGATCTCTTACTAAGTAGGTGGTATTTTCTGCAGAATTATGCAGCGCAAAGGCAAACATCCCTTCCAATTTTCTGAACACTTTAGTTCCCCACGCTTCGAAACCCGCCAAAATTACTTCAGTATCTGTTTGGGTTGTAAAAGTTAAGCCGAATTCTTTAAGTTCTTGCTTTAATTCTAAGTAATTGTAAATCTCTCCATTAAAACTAACGCTTAAGTTTTTTCGCAACATGGGTTGATGTCCGGCTGGAGAGAGGTCAATTAATGCTAATCGGCGATGCCCAAAAACTGTGTTTGTAGTAGGCTGATGAAACCCTTCATCATCAGGTCCGCCCTGCGCCATAACATCGCACATTCGCCTAACATTTTCGCTAATGGCTAACGAGTTAGAGTTTGGGTCGATAATTCCTGCGATGCGGCACATTAATAATTTCGTTTCTCGTCTTTCGTTTCGCCTGTCTTGAGACTTCGTACTTAGGACTTTAGCCTTGCTGACTAAACACAGCTTCGCCCTCTCAGTCACATGATAATTCCGTAACCTACTGGTTTTTAATTGTTTACTTCAAGCTCTCTATGAAAGCCATAGAAGTGTTTATTTTTATCGCATGGCCTAAAGATTCTAACCTTAAAACAATGCTTTTTTTGCTTTTTAATGATACTAGCTCGGCTATAATCCCTTTAAAAGGTCCAGCTTTTATTAGTACTTTTTCACCTACTTCAAGTTCCTGTTCAATAACTTCAAGCTCTGCTTCTTCTGCTAACAGCAATTTTAAATCCTCTAGCTGCTTGTTCGGCATAGAGGCAATTTTCCCAGAAAAATAAATGAACCTGCTTACGCCATTTGTTGATAATACTTCTGTTTGCTCAGCCGAAGAAATGTATACAAACAAATACGATTTAAGCAATGGCTCTTCAACAATTTTTTTTCTATCGCTCCATTGTTTTTCTACCTTTTTTAACGGTAGGTAAGTGGTAATGTTTTTCTTCTCTAGTGCCTCTGCTGTTTTTTTCTCTGCCCTAGAACGTGTATAAATCGGATACCATTTGTAAGTCTTGTCAATCATTAACTAAAAAACTAACCACCTAAAAAACAAAACAACTACTTACTTCTTCTTCCAAAACTCCCACCATTTTTTAGGGTCGTTATCATAATATCCAGAGCCCGAGTAACCTGAGTAATCTGAATAGTAATATGTGCTATTGCCACCACCTCTAGAGTAATCTGTAGTATAATAGTTAGAGTGTAATGCATCATCTCCAAATGCATTTAATACGATGGCCATATTATTTAACCCATATTCGCGTGATAAACGCTCTGGAATTGCCGCTGCCCTCAACTGCGATTTTCCAGATCTAATAACAAAAATATTTACATCGCTTTGGCGGATAACCGGAATAGCATCAGAAACTAAACCAACAGGAGCTGTATCAACTAAAACGTAGTCGTATTTAGGTGCTAACAAAGCCAATAACTCTTTCATTTTTTCGGTATGCAAAAGCTCCGACGGGTTGGGCGGAACCGGACCAGATGGCATAAAATCTATCCCATGCATTTGGTCGAACATAATTACCGATTCGATGGTTTCATGACCTGCTAAAACAGAACTTAAACCTTTTTTATTATCGCTTCCAAAAGCCTTATGTAATTTAGATTTCCGCAAATCTGCTGCAATAAGGATTACTTTTTTGTCAATTAAAGCAAGTGTGCTCGCTAGATTTATCGTTACAAACGATTTCCCTTCTCCCGAAACTTCAGAGGTTACACATATCGTTTTGCTTTGTTTATGACTAGCCATAAAGCTTAAGTTTGTTCTAACAGAACGTACCGATTCAGCAAAAACCGATTTAGGCTGCGCCAATGAAAGTGCTTGCCTGCTGTCTTTATCAATAAAGTCTGGGAACTTTCTTATAACTCCGATGATTGGCGTATTAGTTAAGCCTTCAACCGTTTCTTTGTCGTAGATATACGGGTTTAGGAAACGTACAAGTAAGATTAAACCAACTCCGGCAGCTAATCCTAACAACACTGCATAAGTATATATTTTTTCTGAGCCAGGGGCGATAGAGTAGAAAGAAGGGTAGGCAATATTAACAATGGCCGCACCCGGAACTACCGCTGCTGCGTTCATTTCTGCCTCCAGCTTTTTCTCCGATAGATAAGAACGCACTTTGTTATTAACCTCAAAATTTGAATTTAACTTAACCAAGTTTTGTTCCTTTGCAGGTATTTGACTAATATTTTGATTGACCTGCGCAATTTGGTTGTCTAAAAACCTAACGGTAGCTTGGTTACGTTCTCTAAGCGATCTGATGTTACTACGAATAGACTGTTTAATACTTGCAATTTGATTATCAATATCCTTAATCGGCTGCGAATTGGCATTAAACTGGGTTAGTTTCAACTCCCTATTGGTTATTAATGCATTAAGTTGGCCTATTAAACCACCTAACATTGTTCCGATGGTTCCCTCTAAATCTAAGTTAATGTCTATTTTATCTCTGTTATTATTCAGCTGAGATTCGAGCTGCCTAATACCTAAAGCTTCAATATCCAACATCGATTTCTGCTTTTCGAAATCAGATAATTTTCCTACCGTCATAGAAGTGGCACTGTTCATATCAACAACTTTGTTTTTGGTTTTGTAGTCAGCTAAGCTACTACCAGATTTGCCAGCCTCAACATCAATAAAGCCTAATTGACTATTAATAAAATCAACAGTTTGCTTGGCAGATTTTCTCTTGTCGATGATGTCGTAAGCTATATATTCCTTCATTACAGCATTTAAGGCGTCTGCTGCAAAAACAGCGTTGCCATCCGTCATGCTCAAACTCATAATATTGGTAAAGCGAGCAGCTTCACTAACATTTAGTCCGCCTAAAATTCTGCCAATAAACTCTTCCTTACCATTAAATTTGAAGCTGTATTTTGCGCCAACAGGTAGCTTTGTTTTAATAGCAAACTCCATGTTTCCCAAGTTTAATGTCTGGTTATAGGCATAAGTTACAGGTTTGGCATTGGGCTCATCTGTACTTAAACTAAACTTGTTGTTTTCTAATCCTTCTAGGTGATATATTCCACGGCCAAAGTTTACCGAATCTTGTTTAATAATAGCTATCTCAAACGGAACATCCGGGTATAACTCACTCGTTTTAATCCTTCCTACCAGATAATAGGACACCTTATAATCTAGGTTAGCTATCGCATTTGCGATAACATCATTAGACTTTATTACGTAACTTTCTGCCTGGATTTTATCGGTATAATTATAAACCTGCGAAGGCATTTGCGATGTGCCCAATGATGGATTGCTTTCTTGTAATTTCAGCGAAGCTGAAGTCATATAAACAGGAACAGTATAAAGCAATTTAACCTTAGCGCCAGCTAAGGCTAATAGGACACAGGCTAAAATCCAATACCACCTACTTAAAAATACTTTAAATATTTTTAAAAAGTCTATACTTTGACTAGGTTTCTTTATAACTACAGGGTTGTTCTCCATTACTTGCTTAAAGTGAAAATTAAAACGGCAAGGTTAACTACAACGAGAAGCGGCTGTACAATATTGTTAAAACTTTGCAAACGCTCGCTCAAAGCCGAGTTTTTGGTAGGTTGCAAAACTATGATATCGTTATTTTGAAGGATAATTTTTTTGCTGGCCAAACTGTTAATGTCATTTAAATTAACATAAATCAATTCTGGATTAGCTCTATCCCCTCTAATAATTTTCAGTGTCTTCGGGTCGGCAGTTTTGGTAATACCACCAGCTTCGCCAATAATTTCGATTAATGAGGTATTGTCTTTTTCTAGAAGGAAATTGCCCTGCTTGCTAAATTCACCTAATAGCGTCACTTTTAAATTAACCAAACTCAGCTCGATTATTGGGTCTTTCAACAGTTTTTCGCCATAAAGATTTTGTATTTTAGCAGCAGCTTCACGTCTGCTTAAACCAACTACAGCTACTTTTCCAATAGCTGGTAAATTAACGTTACCCTCTAAGTCCACCGGGTACGACGTAACATTTTGAGCGCTTCCTGTAACGCTACTGCCCGATGAAGAAGCGGTTCCGCCACCTAAATTGCTGTTTGAGGCTCCAAATTCTTTATTTTGTACATTGCGAATAGCAAGCTGATCATTAGCCTTTATTTTATAGTAGGCGTCTGCCATTCCTTGGTCGTTAACCACATAAACCTGTTTTATGGTATCCGTAACCACATCTGTTTGTGCGTTAAATAGCGTTCTCGATTTTCTAGAACCACAAGAACTCATACAAATAGCAAGTATAAGCGCTGACCAAAGAGCTGGTCGTAAACATTTAAACATATAGGATTTTATAATTATAGCTAAAGATGCTTAAAAAAAGTATTTCAAGCAAATCAATTGATGTTAACCTTTAATTAAAAATTATCATTGTGCAATTTATTACGGATAATGCGAAAATTTTTTCTCAATTCGGGGTGGGTTTTTTGAGTAACTATTTTAATAAATGTGTAAATAGTTAACTGACTGTATTGTAGCTTGTTTTTGTTGTTTAAACAACTTTATGGAATAGGTTTTGACTAGCGCTACCTTTTAAATGATATGCGCAGTTGTAAATTTGTTATAATTATAGTTTTGGTTTTCTTTATAGGAAATATTGCTTCCGCGGCAGAAGGCTGTTTGTATGGAGGTCAAGTTTATCGAGATCAATTATTTACAGGCAGTTGGCAAAATTCCATTTCATCCAGTTGTCCTTCTAATGCTTCGAACTCTACGAATTATGCAAAGATAATCAACGAAATAAAACCTAAGCAGAGTTGTCGTTTAAGTTGGTCTTTGGATTATGGTGTTTTAGTTGAATATGATATTGCGAAGTGCCCAATCGACGATTATATTCCTCAAATGCTTTTGGGTGTTTCCGGATTTGGTTTTTTATTTATTAGAAGACGCTTGTCGGGTAAATCCGCAGTAAAATTTTAAGTGTTAAAACTTATTCTTTTAAAAGTGCGTTAATAAAGAGCCATCTCAATTTAAAAAGACGCTTCATATTGTTATGAAACGTATTTGTCTTTTGTTATTAAGTTTGTTTATAGGCATTGGATTCGGTTACGCACAAACTGGATGTTTATCGTCAACAAATAATTTGTACAGAAATTATCAAAATCAACGATACGGCGTGCCGAACTACTATTTTAGGACACTTAACGACAGGGTTGAAGGCGCCTCATCCATTTATTGCTTGAGGCCATTAGGCGGTAGTAATTCTTGTTATATTACAAATACGACCGCCGGTTATGAGAGTATGAGTTCCTATGGGACTTTAGTTAGTTATGGACCACTGCCCTGCCCAATCGATGACTATACCCCCTTGATGATTTTAGGACTGGCGGGGTTGGGGGTTTTAACAATTAAAAAGAAGCACTTATTTTAAAGTCTTTTATAAGTGTTGTTACATCTAAAAGTGTTAAACTAGGCTTTTGTTTTGTTTTTCGAAGTCTCAATGGATTTCGTTAAAACAAAATATTTTCGCTCTACTTTATTTGTTGCTTTAATTATTTTTCTATCATGTAATGCTTCTTTCGCAGATCTAGGCTGTAATATCGGAAGCGCCGTTTATGACGGGCCGGCGGGGACTTATCCGGTAGGAGGAGCACCAAATAATGAATTGTACAACGGAACTCGGCATCATATCGTAACGCATTCTGGCGATCCTGTATGTGGTATAACATCTAATATGCATAATTTTACAGGGAAGCAGTGTGTAGTGGCAAAAAGTGGAGGTGGCTTCCATTACGGGAATGTTACTAGTTTTACTGAGCAAAATATAAACTGCCCAATCGACGATTATTCAGCGTTAATTTTAATAGCTATTGGTGGTTTATCTGTAAAAGCACTCCGCAAAAGAAATAGTTAGAAAAAAACTTGCTTGCTAATTTATGGGGAATAGTATCTCGTTTAGGGTATTTTATTCCCCATTGAAAACCTGTCATTTAATATTTTTAAGAACAGAAAAAATTAATTATATGTGTTGAAACATCTAATACAGCTTTAATTTATCTATTTTAAATTATTTTAGATCATGGTACGGAAAATGAATGTTTAAACATATAGTTGATGTTAGGACCGTCGAAAAGAGCAATTTTACAACCTGAGGGAATAGTTTGTTCATTTTGTTCAGTTTCTGATTTTTAATTAATATGTTTGAACACTTATTTGTTTTGTTTTGAAAAGATCATTTTTCGTAATAATAGCTTTGATGATTCTGGCTACTAAAGGTTTTGCATCAAATCCCGGTGCAAGTTATGGCTGTCTTGTTTGGGGTGACAAATTTTACACAAAATGGTATAAAACCGATTACGCTCCAAATAATCCTTATTGGGGTCCTTTTAATTACTATAATACGTCCGGAACAAACTACACAGTTGATTATAACGCTGGGCCAAATCCGGGTAATGGTTATATTAATCCATCTACTCAATTTCAAGATCAAAACCAAGCGTGTTTTGTTAAGATTAATAAAGATAACTATGTCCAGGGGGCTTTAGGTAGATGGAAGACGGATGTTCCTTTAGATGATCATTTCTGGTTTGTAATGTTGGTTATTTCCAGTCTTGGCGCCTTATATCTCTCAAAAAATAAATTGGCTTTCGAATCGTAGCTGAAAAATACTTTGACTTTCTTGAACAAACTGAATAACACCAGTAAGGCATAGCACTGTTATTTTAGCAACAACCATTGTTTGTTGCTATGAAAAGGTGTTACACAATTTGTTTTTTGTTTATCCTCCTGTCGTTTTATAACGAGTGTAAGGCGCAAACTGGTTGTTACGTTGCTTCTGAAAATAAAATATATTATCCTGTTTCAAATATTTTGGGGCTCCACGTTGCCCTTCTTTCCAATTCCTCCCCTACAACTTGCCCACCTGGTTCGACTCCGGCAACATTAGTGTACGTTCCTTCTTATTCTATGTCGCCACCACCATGCTCAATTGTTGCAAGTCTCACGATACCCCTAACGGTTTTAGGCGGCGGAGTGGTTAGAAACTATACTATTATGAATTGCCCAATCGACGATTACGCATGGCTTCTAGTTGTGTCATCAGCTTCGATGCTATTCTTCAAAATTCGAAATCGAAAAGACTAATAATTTTAATTTTCGAACAAAATCCATTTCCTAAATCGAAAAAATATTTCCTCTAGCGATTTTTTTAAAATAATTCGCTCAATGTTTATTGTTTTTTATTAAGTTCAATAAACTGATAAATAAGTGCTTATGAAAAAGTCGCTATTTATCATCCCCGTTGTTAAATATTTATATTTTAGTATTTTTTTGTTTGCCTATACAAGTGCATTTAGTGCTGATGGAGTAGACGGCTGCCATATTATTGCGGGTACTCAGAGTCGTAATTATCATACTCCTTTTACATTAGGTGCAGGTAGTCCTTCTGAATGGATATCTAACTCTTCCGGTGGGGGAGGTTACAATATTATCACTCCTACAAAATGTATTGAAGATGTAGGACCAAGTTGTACTGTTTATAAATATGGTACAAGTGCTAGTCCTACTACTGCCGATATTTTATATGTTGGCACATATGCTATTATGATTAACTGCCCAATCGATGATTATATTCCGCTATTAGCTATCTTTACTTTAAGTTTCGGTTTGTTTAAAATCCGCCGATCCAAGTTAAAGTTGCGCCTATATGAAGATTAGCCTAATCACGGTAGTGTATAATGGAGAGAGGTTTTTAGAAAGCTGTATAAATTCTGTAATTGCGCAAGATTATGCAGATTTAGAGTATATTTTAATTGATGGAGCTTCTACCGATAATAGTTTGGAGATTGCAAATAAGTATCGCGATAAAATTGATCTTCTGTTATCTGAAAAAGATAAAGGTATGTATGATGCATTAAATAAGGGAATTGCATTAGCTAAGGGCGAAATAATAGGAATATTAAACGCCGACGATATGCTGGCTACAAACGATGTAATTTCGACCATTGCAAAAACATTTTCATCAAGTCAAACAGATGGCGTTTATGGCGACTTAAATTACATCGACCCAAATAATACCAATAAGATTATTAGAAAATGGAAAGGCAAACCTTATTCTCTTGGCGGTATAAAAAGAGGCTGGATGCCCGCTCATCCTACCTTGTATTTAAAAAGAAGCTTATTTGTAAAATATGGCAACTATTCGTTGAACTTTGGAACCGCGGCAGACTACGAGTTAATGTTACGCTTTTTATTTAAACACAAAATAAAGGCAATTTACCTTAATAAGTTGATTGTAAAAATGCGTACTGGCGGAATGAGTAATGCTTCGCTAAAGCTCCGAAAACATGCTTTGAATAATGACTTAAAAGCAATCAGGGAAAATGGGATAAAACTTCCTTACCTTACTTTGTTTCTTAAAAAAATAAGGAAAATACAGCAGTTTTTCCATTAAATTAATTAATTTAACTGATTGTAAAAATACATTCCTATAATGTTGTTGTTTTTTGTTGATCTGATAATCGGAAATCCTATTATTTATGTCGCTATTGCGATAGTGGCTTTTTCTATCTCCATTGCCGGTATTCCGTCTATCATTCAAACCGCGTTAAAATTCCGTCTCTTTGATACATCAGAAGGTTATCGAAAAAACCATCGTATTCAAGTTTCTAGTTTAGGGGGCGTGGCTATTTTCTGCAGTTTTACTATTGCTATATTGCTTTTTGCCACCACAGTTAATTATCAAAAAGCTAACTTCTTAATCACTTCATGTATTATATTGTTTGCCCTAGGCTTAAAAGACGATTTGTATGGCGTTAGCCCCAGAACTAAATTTATGTTGCAGATAACTGTGGCAACCATATTGGTTCTTTTAGGTAATTTTAGGCTTACCAGTTTTTATGGGGTGTTCTTTATTTGGGAAACTAATATGTTATGGGGGAGTCTTTTCTCAATGGCCGTTATAATTTTTGTTAATAATGCTTTTAACCTAATTGACGGTGTTGATGGTCTTGCTGGTACATTAGGTCTAATTTCTACCTTGGCTTTTGGTGTTTTTTTCGCCATAGCTGATGCTTATGCCTATGCTTTTATTGCCTTTGCTATGTTTGGCGCAATAGCAGGTTTTTTAGTGTTTAATTATGCACCTGCTAAAATTTTTATGGGTGATACAGGTTCTTTAATCGTTGGCTTGGTTTGCGTAATTTTGGCCATAAAATTTATAGAGCTTAACAAACTGGGCGCTAAACCAGATCCAAACTTTTACTCGGCACCGGCAATTGCGGTTGCGGTAATGTTAGTACCAATTTTCGACTCACTGAGAATTTTCTTTATCAGGATTATACACAAAAAATCGCCCTTTGCTGGTGATCGAAATCATGTTCACCACCGTTTACAAAGCTTGGGGCTAAACGCCAATAAAATTGTAATTGTGTTGGCAAGTTTTAATATTGTAATGATAGGTCTTGCGCTTCTAATGCAAAACTGGGGCAATTTTGCGCTTATTTCCGTGTTAATAGCTATTTGTGTGCTATCGAACGCTTTATTAACTTACATGATCGGGAAGCGGAAAGACCCTGGCTATAAGCTATCGTATATTTTAACTAAAGATACTTTCGGCCCTAGTAAAGCTCAGGCCTAGGCTAACTGTTAATTAAAATATCGTGCCTTTTCAGTTTTGCTTTAAAGAATTTGGTATTTTTGTGGCATGAACATCGCAATAAACGGTTTTGGCAGAATCGGACGTACTTTTTTACGAAATGCTTTAAAGAGAAATCTGAATATTATTGCTATTAACGACATCACAGCGCCAAAAACGCTTGCGCATTTATTCAAATACGACTCGGTTCACGGTGTATTTAATGGTGTGGTGTCTCACGAAGAAAATGCACTGATTATTGATGGCAAAAGAATAACTGTTTATGCCGTTTCTAACCCCGCTGAATTGCCTTGGCAAGAGCTTAAAATAGATTTGGTTATAGAATCCACCGGTAAATTTACAAATACTGAAAAAGCAGGTTTACATTTACAGGCCGGCGCCAAACAAGTTTTAATATCTGCTCCTGCAACCGATTCGAAAATCCCTATGGTTGTAATAGGTGTAAACGATTCGCAAATAGATCTAAAAGCACCAATTTTATCTAATGCTTCTTGCACAACAAATAACGTTGCACCAATGGTGAAAATTTTAGATGATAATTGGGGTGTGGAAGAGGGGTATATTACTACAGTACACTCGATGACAGGCGACCAAAATTTACATGACTCGCCGCATAACGACTTGCGTAGGGCCAGAGCGGCATCGTCGTCTATAATCCCGACTACAACAGGTGCAGCAAAAGCAATTACACACATTTTCCCGCACTTAAACGACAGATTGGGAGGAGCTGGAATTCGTGTACCGGTGTTAAATGGGTCTTTAACCGATTTTACCTGTCTGCTAAAAAAACCAACAACTATAGAAGAGATAAATAAGGCGTTTAAAAAAGCTTCGGAGATTGGATTTGTAAATATTATCCAATACACAGAAGACCCAATAGTTTCTGTTGATGTAATTGATAACCCACATTCTTGTATATTTGATGCACAACTAACATCTATAGTAGGCGATTTGGTTAAGGTAGTGGGCTGGTATGATAATGAATCTGGATATTCTAATCGATTGGTTGATTTGGTGGAAAAAATAACGCAAGCTAATGGTTAAGTTTATACCGTACGAGTTAACTTTGGGTTTGAGAAGCAAGATTTTAAGAAATGGCTTGCCCTTAAATGAATGTGTTTTCCCTACAGACCAGGTAGAAGGTGCTTTTCATTTGGCTGTGTATGTGGGCGATGAAATAGCATGTGTCGCTTCCTTTTTTCCGAAAAAATATAAAAAAGAGCAAGGCGAGGGATATCAATTGCGAGGTATGGCTACAGATACGGAGTTTGCTGGCAAGGGATATGGTAAATCCCTAGTTGAATTTGCGGTAACATACATTAAAAATACCAATGCTCCTTATATTTGGTGCAACGCTCGTAAATCGGCTTTGCCTTTTTATGAAAAATTAGGGTTCGAAACGGTGTCAAACGAATTCGAGATTGCTGGAATTGGGCCACATTATGAAATGATTTTAAATTTAAACTAAAATATGAATACGATAGACCAATTTAATTTTAAGGATAAAAAAGCTTTAATCAGGGTAGATTTTAATGTGCCTTTGGATAAAGATTTTAACATTACCGATGATAAAAGAATGCGTGCTGCATTGCCAACGATTAAAAAAATATTAGGCGATGGCGGCTCAGTGATATTAATGTCGCATTTGGGCAGGCCAAAAGGTGGTCCTGAAGATAAATATTCGTTAAAACATATTTTAGCTGACTTGTCTAGTTTGTTAGGTTTAGAGGTGAAATTTGCTAACGATTGTGTTGGAGAAGAAGCCGCGGCTAAAGCAGAGGCTTTAAATAATGGAGAAGTTTTATTGTTGGAGAATCTTCGTTTCCACCCAGAGGAAGAAAAAGGAAATAACGCTTTTGCCGAAAAACTATCAAAATTAGGTGATGTATATGTAAACGATGCTTTTGGTACGGCTCATCGTGCACATGCCTCTACAACCATTGTAGCGCAATTTTTCCCTACTGATAAATATTTCGGTTACTTAATGGCTGAAGAATTAAAAAATGCTGAAAAAGTTAATCATGGTGCAACTAAGCCTTTTACCGCAATTATGGGTGGTGCCAAAGTTTCAGATAAGATATTGCTAATCGAAAGCTTGTTAGATAAAGTAGACAATCTAATTATTGGTGGTGGTATGGCGTATACCTTTGCTAAAGCACAGGGTGGCGAAATTGGTACTTCTCTTTTAGAAGAAGATAGAATGGCGCTATGTTTAGAATTATTGGATAAAGCAAAAGCAAAAGGCGTAAACTTAATCCTTCCGGTTGATACCGTAATTGCGGATAAATTTGATAACGATGCGGCTAAAGATCAAGTAGACAGTGGTCATATTCCAGCTGATTGGATGGGATTGGATATCGGTACAAAAACAGTTGAATTGTTTTCGGAAACTATCAAAAATTCTAAAACCTTATTATGGAACGGACCAATGGGCGTTTTTGAAATGGCTAATTTTGAGCAAGGAACTAAAGCTGTCGCAGAGGCTGTTGTAGCAGCTACCAAAAATGGAGCATTCTCTTTAATTGGTGGTGGCGATTCGGCTGCGGCAATTGCTAAATTCGGCTTAGAAGATGAGGTAAGCTACGTGTCTACTGGCGGTGGTGCATTACTAGAATATATGGAAGGTAAAGAGTTGCCTGGCGTAAAAGCCATACAAGGATAATCGTTTTCGAGGTTATTAAATAACGATTTATTGCAATTAACAAAAAGGATAGTTCGAAAGACTATCCTTTTTTCGTTTTTGTAAATGTGTTAAACTCATCAGGAATAGCTGTTCGCTCGTTGCAATTGTCAGTTCGCTAATTTCAAAAGAATCTGTTGGTTGTTGTACTTAGTTTTAGTTTCAGAAACGATGGGGCAACTTGTTCGTGTTGTAATTGAAAACAAAGAAAACTAAAACTACAAACCATGAAAAACAAAAGAACTTTATTATTAGGTGTTGTGATAATGATTATGGCAACTATAGCTTTTTTAGGATGTAAGAAAGTAACGGGAGATCGGGGACCTCAGGGAGAACAAGGTATTGCTGGTCCAGCAGGTAGCACAATTTTGAACGGAGCTGGACAGCCTGCTTCTGCACTAGGGTCGATAGGCGATTTCTATCTTGATTTAACTACAAGCAACTTCTACGGGCCAAAAAAGGCAACGGGTTGGGGTGTGCCGTTTTCGATGAAAGGTGCTAATGGTGAAAACGGCGCTACAGGAGCAACTGGTGCAACGGGAGCAACTGGTGCCAATGGAATAAATGGAACTAATGGAGCTAATGGCGCAGCAGGTAGTAGGATTTTGAGTGGTACTGCTGTGCCGAGCTTCGAAATTGGTGCCGAGGGCGACTATTATTTGGATAAAACGACTTACAGTATGTACGGTCCGAAGACAACTACCGGTTGGGGGGTGGCATTATCGCTTAGGGGTACTGCAAATGTAATTTACTCTGGATGGATTAGGGCTGTGAATCCTAGAGATACTACCATTGACGCAACGTTAATGAGGATAGTAGATTTGAAAGCAACTTCATTAACTAGCGAGATTTTAGAACGGGGTGCCGTTCAAATTTATATGAAAATTGCGTCGATAAACCAACCTTTGCCGTACATTAGTAATGCAGGAGGCAAATTAAATACTATTTCGTTTTTGCCTAGGCTAAATCGCTTTATCATCACTAGGTTTACGGCTGATAATTCCAATAGCACGTCCTTACCTACTGCAATAGAATATCGTTACATTATCATTCCGGGCGGTGTTCCCTCTTTGGGTAATATCCCGCAGGTTGATTTGAAAGATTACAATGCTGTGCGAAGATTATATAACATAGGAAATTAGTATAGTAATAATAGTTGTTTTGAGCCTTGTCAATATAATTGGCAGGGCTTTTTTGTGTTTCTAAGTTGCTAATCTTTTAACGATTGAAAAATCTTCCCACTTTGTAACACTTCTAAGCGATTTTGAGTTTTTTTGAGCGAATGACACATTTTGTTTTCGCATTAGAATGCTAATTCCTATAATAAAACCAACCTGTTCAAATTTTCTATTTTTTCTCAAATCCTCAAAATTTATATCGTTTTAGCGGTTTTTAATACTCCTTTTTGTGTTGAAAACTTTTTTGTGGTAAAATGTGGTAAAAAGTGGTAGAAGTATTTATTTTTACACTACATAAAAAGTGCTAAAACCGTAATGACTCAACTAATAGGAGAATTTGATTGTAAACTTGATGCGAAGGGACGCCTTATGGTGCCCGTTCTCCTTAAGAAACAATTAGTTGACGTTGAGCGGGAGGGTCTAGTTGTTAATCGCGGTTTTGAGAAAAATTTAGTGATTTACCCTAAAAAAGTTTGGGACGAAACAGTAGCAGAATTAGCAAAGTTGAATATGTTCGAGGCAAAAAACAGAGAATTCGTTCGTTCTTTCCAGCGTGGTGCTATGCCATTAACGCTAGATGCCGCCGGTCGTGTGCTTTTGCCGAAGTCGTTAGCTGAGTATGCGGGGATTTCTGGTGAGCTTGTTTTGGCTTGCCAATTGGATAAAATTGAGGTTTGGGATAAAAAATCTTACGATTCGCTTTTTGATGACGTTCCGGAGAATTTTGCTGCATTGGCGGAAGAAGTAATGGGTAGTAAAAATAGGAGGGATGAAGATGGAAAATAACTACCACGTTCCGGTAATGTTGCAAGAGTGTTTGGATGGTTTGGCTATTAACCCTTCTGGAGTTTACGTAGATGTAACTTTTGGTGGTGGTGGCCATTCTAGAGAGATATTAAAAAAATTAGGTAAAGACGGTGTTTTGATTGCTTTCGACCAAGATCCGGATGCACAAAGAAATAAAATTGATGATCCTCGTTTCAAGTTCGTAGATCAGAATTTCGGTTTCCTTAAAAATAACCTTCGTTTATTAGGCTACAAACAAGTAGATGGCATTTTAGCCGATTTAGGTGTTTCATCTCATCAGTTTAACGAGCCAAGCAGAGGTTTTTCTACTCGTTTCGATGCTGATTTGGATATGAGAATGGATCAACAGCGTTCGTTAACCGCTGCGGTTATTCTTAATACTTATGATGAAGATAAATTGCATAAGATCTTCGGTATCTATGGAGAGGTTAAAAATGCAAAATCATTAGCCAGAACAATTGTAACGGCCAGAATTAGTCAGCCAATAACTACACTAGAAGGGTTTAAAACAGTTATCGCTTCGCATATCCCGAAAGGAAAAGAAAATAAATACATGGCGCAGGTTTTCCAAGCACTACGTATCGAGGTTAATGCGGAAATAGATGTGTTAGAGAGTTTTTTGGAACAGACGGCATCAGTGATAAAACCGGGTGGCAGATTGGTGGTGATGTCTTATCATTCTTTAGAAGATAGGCCGGTTAAGAGTTTTATTGCAAAAGGCAAATTTAGGGGCGAGGTTGAGAAAGATTTTTTTGGTAACGAACAAAAGCCTTTTAAAGTCATCACAAGAAAAGCTGTAATAGCGAGCGATGAGGAGCTAGCGGTTAATAGCCGAGCTAGAAGTGCAAAATTAAGAATTGGAGAAAAGTTATGAATAACCAATTCAGAAAAAAGTTAGAAGAGCAGGAAGAGGAAGAACAACCACGGGTAGAAGAGGAGGTTCAAGAGCCTGTAAGAGATAGTAAAACAATTGCCTTTTTAAGGAAATTTTTTACAGAAGGAGTAATTACTAAAGAGTCGGCAACGGATATGCTGCCGTTTTTGATTTTTGTTTGTGTGTTGGTGATGATTTATATCGCAAATAGCCACATGGCAATTTCAAATATTAGAAAAATTAGTACGCTAAATAAAGAAGTAAAAGAATTGAGCTGGGAATATAAATCGCTGAAAGCTGATTTAATGTTTAAAAGCAAATTAACGGAAGTAGCAAAAAAAGTTGATACGCTAGGTATAAAAGAATTAATAGAACCACCGAAAAAGATAATTATAAAAAGCAATGAACATTAGAGCAAACATATTATTGCGTGTGTACTTGGCCTTTGGGTTAATCGTACTATTCGCCCTTGCTGTTCTGTTAAAGTTGGGTCAGGTGCAGTTTGTGCAAGGCGAAAAGTGGAAAGCTATGGCTGATAGCCTTTCTACCAAAGAGTTTGAAATTGAAGCCGCTCGTGGAAATATTTATTCTAACGATGGTAGTTTGCTGGCAACTTCTATTCCTGAGTACGAATTGCGTATGGATATGTTTGCGGGTGGAATTCAGGAAGACAAAGTTTTTAATCCCAAAGTAGATTCGTTGGCCATGAAATTGGCTAGTTTTTTCGGAGATAAGTCTGCTAAGGAATATTCTAGGTTTTTACGCAAAGCGAGACAAGATAGTGCTCGTTACGTATTAATAAAACGTAAGGTTTCGTATCAGCAACTTAAAGTAGTTAGAACTTTTCCTTTATATAATATAGGTAAGCATACGGGTGGTTTAATGGTTATCCAAAAAAACAAACGCATTATGCCATTTAAAGATTTGGCCGCCAGAACTATTGGTTACAAAAATGAGAATGTTGCAAATGGGGTAGGTTTAGAGGGTGCTTACGGTAATTACATCAATGGAGAAAGTGGTAGGCAAATGATGCAAAGGATTAGCGGAGGAACCTGGGTGCCTGTTAATAGGGATGCAGAAGTGGCGCCAAAAGACGGAGCGGATATTATTTCTACCATCGATATTAACATGCAGGATTTAACCCAAAATGCATTAAAAGAGGGTTTGATTACTGCTAATGCACACCACGGAACTGCAATTTTAATGGAGGTTGCTACCGGAGAGGTTAGAGCTGTTGCTAATTATACGCAAATGGCCGAAGGCGTTTACAAAGAGTCTTTCAACTATGCAATTGCTGGTAATCAAGATCCGGGTTCTACTTTTAAATTGGCGTCTTACATGGCTTTGTTAGAAGATGGTCTTGTAGATACCAATACAATGGTTAGAACGGGCTGGTATCAAATTCCAGGAAAGAGAATTACAGATTCTCACCCTAAAGATGAAATGGTAACCGTTAAACGAGCGTTCGAAGAATCATCAAACGCTGCAATCGCGAAGCTAATAAACGACAATTACAGTGGTGATCCGATGAAGTTTACTGATCATTTGTATGAGTGGGGCTTCAATAAAAAAATGGAACTTCAAATTCCAGGTGAGGCACAACCAGTTGTTAAAAATATCAAAGCGAATAAAAGCTGGAATAAAAATATGACTTTGCCACAAATGGCTTATGGTTATGAAATGAATTTGACGCCTTTAAAAATGCTTTCGTTTTATAATGCAGTTGCAAATGATGGAAGATATGTTGCGCCGATTTTTGTAAAAGAAATTAGAAGGTTGGGTAATCCGATAGAGCAATTTAAAGCAAGAGTGATAGACGATAAAATCTGCTCTGACAAAACCTTAAGCAAAGTAAAAGCGATGTTAGAAGGAGTGGTTACCAATGGTAGCGGTAAGCAAAATGTATTTAATCCTTTATATAAAATTGCTGGTAAAACGGGTACAGCTCAGGTAGCTAATGATAATTTAGGTTATAAACTTAACAAGAAATATCAGGCATCATTTGTAGGTTATTTTCCGGCCGATAAACCTAAGTACTCTTTAATCGTTGTGATCAATGATCCGAAAAATGGCTATTACGGATCAACAATTTCTGGTCCGGTTTTTAGAAAAATTGCCGATCGCATCTATGCTGGAGATGTACAGATGATTAACAATGTACAACAGAATTTGGTTGGCAACACAACGGCTCCAGACGCAAAAGCCGGACAGAGCAAAGCGGTGAAAAAAGTATATAATGCTTTTGGTATTAAGGCGCTTTATGCAGCTAAATCAGATTATTTTAACACAGTTGATACAAGCAATGGTATAGCATACCAAGAAAATACACCTGTTAAAGGTATCATGCCGAATGTAAATGGCATGGGCCTAAAAGATGCTATGTATTTGCTAGGTAACGCCGGGTTAAAAACAAAGGTTAGAGGAAGCGGTAAGGTGATAGGGCAATCCATTGCTGCAGGTACCAAGGTTGGCAAAGGTTTGTTAGTACAATTAGAATTACAATAAAAATAGAAGGGTAGAATTACTGAGTGAGAAGTTAGTGGATTAGCTATTCGATCATTCAAAATTTAGTCATTCAAAATTAAATGAGTATGCAACTGCAAGATCTACTTTACGGCGTAGCAATTAAGAGTTTGGTGGGTAAGCCAGATGCTGAAGTGAATGCTTTAGCTTTTGATTCTCGTCAGGTAAAAAGCGGTACGTTATTTTTTGCAGTGGTAGGCACCGTAACAGATGGCCATCAATACATTTTGCAAACTATTGTGGCTGGCGCTAATGTTATTGTTTGCGAGCAAATGCCTGCCGAAATAAATGAAAACGTTACTTACGTAGAGGTAGAAAATTCTTCTGTAGCACTAGGTATAGTAGCTAGTAATTTTTACGGAAATCCATCGAACAAAATTAATTTGGTTGGCGTTACCGGTACAAATGGTAAAACTACTATTGCTACCTTGTTATTTCAGTTGTTTCGTGGCTTGGGTTATAATGTAGGTTTAATCTCTACGGTACAAAATCAAATTAATGAAGAGGTAATTCCAGCAACGCATACAACGCCGAATCCAATTGCATTAAATGCTTTGTTAAAAAACATGGCTGATGCTGGTTGCGAATACGCATTTATGGAGGTTAGTTCTCATGCCGTTGTTCAACATCGCATTTCTGGGTTAACCTTTGTAGGTGGGATATTCTCTAACATCACACACGATCATTTAGATTTTCATAAAACATTTGATAGCTATTTAAAAGCGAAAAAAGAATTCTTCGACAACTTGCCAAAAAATGCGTTTGCATTAACCAATGCTGATGATAAAAATGGTATGGTAATGTTGCAGAATACCAAAGCAAACAAAAAAACCTATGCTTTAAAACAGATGGCCGATTTTAAGGCAAAGATTATCGAAAACAAGTTTAGTGGCTTAAACTTAAATATCGATGATATGGATGTTTTCTTCAAAATGGTAGGTTCTTTTAATGCTTATAACCTTTTAGCTGCCTATGGAACTGCTATTTTGCTTCAACAAGACAAGTTGCAAACATTAACCATTTTAAGCAGTTTGGCAGGTGCCGAAGGCAGATTCGATTATATGGTTTCTAAAGAAGGCGTAATCGGGATTGTTGATTATGCGCATACGCCAGATGCAGTTCAAAATGTATTAAGTACGGTTGCAAACATTAGAAAAGGTACCGAACAAGTTATTACCGTAATTGGTTGTGGTGGCGATAGAGATAAGACTAAACGTCCAATTATGGCGCAAGTTGCTTGCGATTGGAGCGATAAAGTGATCTTAACTTCTGATAATCCAAGAACAGAGGAACCACAAACTATCATTACAGAAATGGAACAAGGAGTTTCGCCAACCAATAGGCGTAAAACCCTAAGTATTCTAGACAGAAAAGAAGCTATAAAAACGGCTTGCCACATTGCGCAACCTGGCGACATTATTTTGGTTGCTGGTAAAGGACATGAAAAATATCAAGAAATTAATGGTGTAAGGCATCATTTTGATGATAAAGAAGTATTAACCGAACAATTAAACGCTATCAGCTAATGTTATATTTATTATTCGAATATCTGCACAAACATTATGATTTTCCTGGATTAAGGTTGTTCCAATACTTGACGTTCAGAGCGTCTTTGTCTATCGTATTATCGTTAATTATTACAACTGTTTATGGTCGTAGAATTATTGATTATTTGCACCGCAAGCAAGTTGGCGAAACGGTTAGGAATTTAGGTTTAGAAGGACAAATGCAAAAACAAGGTACGCCAACTATGGGTGGTATCATGATTTTGTTGGGTATTTTAATCCCTACCTTGTTATTTGCGAACATCACTAACGTTTACGTCATTTTAATGATCGTAACTACGGTTTGGATGGGCACTGTAGGTTTTTTAGACGACTACATTAAAGTATTCAGAAAAAACAAGGAGGGTTTAGCAGGTAGGTTTAAAGTTGTTGGTCAGGTTGGTTTGGCTATAATTGTGGGTTTAACTATGTTTTACCATCCAAATATTGTGGTTAGGCAAACAGTAGATGAGTCTGCTAAAACAACCCATGCAGCACCAATGGTGCTTAGGCAAAAAGGCGAGACTTTTTACTATACACAAGATGTAAAATCTACCAAAACCAATGTGCCGTTTTACAAAAACAACGAATTTGATTACGCCAAAGTTCTTAAGTTTTTAGGCGATGGTTATGAGAAATATGCCGTAGTAGTTTTTATGTTTTTCGTAATTACCATTGTTACTGCCGTTTCAAACGGTGCAAATTTAACCGACGGAATTGATGGCCTGGCAACGGGAACGTCTGCTGTAATTGGGCTTACGCTAGGTATTCTAGCCTACATTTCTGGTAACACCGTTATGGCCGATTACCTTAACATCATGTACATTCCTAACTCTGGAGAGTTATTGATTTTTGCTGGAGCTTTTGTTGGGGCTTGCGTAGGTTTCCTTTGGTACAATTCGTACCCGGCGCAAATTTTTATGGGCGATACCGGAAGTTTAACTATTGGCGGTATCATCGCGGTTTTCGCCATCATGATTCGTAAAGAACTATTAATCCCGATTCTATGTGGTGTTTTCCTGGTAGAAGTTTTATCGGTTACGTTACAGGTAAGTTATTTTAAATACACTAAAAAACGTTTTGGCGAGGGTAGAAGAATTTTCTTAATGTCGCCGTTACACCATCATTATCAGAAAAAAGGATATCACGAAGCTAAAATCGTTACACGTTTTTGGATTATCGGTATCATGTTGGCAATTATCACTTTAGTTACGTTAAAATTGAGATAATGGAAAACAAAAGGATAGTAATTCTTGGTGCGGGAGAAAGTGGGGTTGGTGCAGCTAAGTTGGCGCAAAAACAAGGTTTTGATGTTTTTGTATCTGATTTTGGCGGTATTGCTGATCGCTATAAAATCGCCCTGCAAGAATTAAATATCGCTTTTGAAGAAAAACAACATACCGAAGCACTGATTTTAAATGCTACGGAAGTTATAAAGAGCCCAGGCATACCAAGTACGGCGCCAATTGTAAAAGCCTTAAAGCAAAATGCTATTCCTGTTATTTCAGAAATAGAATTCGCAAAGCGATATACAAACGCAAAGACGATTTGCATAACTGGTTCTAATGGTAAGTCGACAACTACCATGCTAACCTACCATATTTTGCAAGATGCTGGTTTAAATGTTGGTTTAGCGGGTAACATTGGTCAGAGCTTTGCAGCTCAGGTGGCCGACAAAAATTTTGATTGGTACGTATTAGAGATTTCGAGCTTTATGCTTGATGATATGTTTGATTTTAGAGCTGATATTGCTGTTCTTTTAAACATTACGCCAGATCATTTGGACAGGTACGATTATAAGATGGAAAACTATGCAGCTTCGAAAATGCGCATCGTTCAAAATCAAACTAAAAATGATGTTTTCATCTTCTGTGCAGACGATGAGGAGACGCAGAACATCATTCCTAAAATAACAATAAACGCAATACAATATCCATTTTCAATCCAAAAAAAGGTAGAGAGTGGCGCATATCTACAAGACAATACCTTACACATCAACACACCACTAAAACAAGAATTCACCATGTCAATTTCTGAGTTAGCTTTGCAAGGCAAGCACAACATTTACAACTCTATGGCTTCGGGCATAGTAGCTAAAGTATTAGAGTTACGTAATGAAACCATTCGCGAGAGCATGGGTAACTTTAAGAATATTGAACATCGTTTGGAGTTCGTAGCCAAAATATCTGATGTAACCTATATTAACGATTCTAAAGCAACCAACGTAAACTCTACCTGGTATGCATTAGAAAGTGTGGGTACAGATGTGGTTTTAATTTTAGGTGGTGTAGATAAAGGTAACGATTACGGTATGCTTAAAGATTTGGTGCGTAGCAAGGTAAAAGCTATTGTATGTTTAGGTAAGGATAACAAGCGTATTCACGAAGCTTTTGAAGATGATGTGGAAATTATTGTAAATACTTTTTCTGCCGAGGAAGCAGTACAAGTAGCTTATCATATTGCTAAAAAAGGTAATACGGTATTGCTATCACCTGCTTGCGCAAGTTTCGATTTATTTAAAAATTACGAAGACAGAGGCAACCAATTTAAAGCTGCCGTTAAAGAATTATAGATATGTATACTAGCAATGCACATATAGATCAAGACGATCAAGAGCAAACATCTGCTGGAAACAAATTCAGTATAGATAAGTTATTGGCACGTACTAAAGGAGATCGATGGATTTGGCTGATTATCATCATGCTTTCTCTGATCTCGATTATGGCAGTTTATAGCGCAACTGGCGCAATCGCCTATAAAAAGAATATGACAGTAGAGAAGTTTGTGTTTGTTAAACACATCATCTTTGTACTGTTGGGTATTTTCATGATCTATATTTCGCACCTGCTCGATTATAAATACTATGCCGGTATCTCAAAAATATTGATGATTATAACCTTGCCACTGCTACTATACACCTTGGCTTTTGGTACTAATTTAAACGGTGCAGCACGCTGGGTGCAGGTGCCCGTTATCGGATTAACTTTTCAAACATCAGATTTGGCAAAACTTGCACTTATTACATTTCTAGCAAGAATGTTAACCAAAAAGCAGGAAAATATTAAAGATGTAAAAAATGCATTTGTACCAATTATGGGATCGGTTTGTGTGGTTTTTATTTTAATCGCGTTAGCAAACTTATCTACAGCTTTAATGCTTTTTGGGGTTAGTATTTTGCTGTTGATCATTGGTCGTATTAGTATTAAGCAAATAGCAATTGTTTGCGTAGGAGGTGTAGTACTGTTAATGTTTGTGGTCTTCTTAGGTCCGCGTAGAGAAACCTATAAATCTCGTATCAACTCATTTTTACACCCAGAATTACAACATTCTGATAAGACATTCCAGTCAGACCACTCAAAAATTGCATTGGCAACTGGAGGCGCATTTGGCAAGGGCCCAGGTAATAGCACCGAGCGTAACTTTTTACCGCACCCATATTCTGATTTTATTTTTGCCATTATTATCGAAGAATATGGAACAATAGGAGGTTTAGCTGTTATGGTGTTATACCTGGTTCTGCTATATCGATGTGTACGGATTGTTACTCGAAGTCCGAAAGCATTTGGAGCTTTGCTTGCTGCTGGGTTAAGTTTTAGTTTAACCATTCAGGCGTTTGCAAATATGGCTGTAGCCGTTGGTCTCGGTCCTGTAACAGGGGTGCCGTTGCCGTTGGTTAGTATGGGCGGTACATCTATGATTTTTACCAGTATCGCCTTCGGTATTATTTTAAGCGTAAGCCGAGATGTAGAAGAGTATAGCGAGAAAAAAGATAAAGAAAAAGTTATTGTTGGTACTATACCAGCGATGGGGTAGTTGAACCACAAAAGAAACAAAAGAACACATAAGTGTAATTGAGGAATGATTGCTAGCAAAACATATCTGAAAGATCTGACTTATCAAGTTAATGGCGCTGCCATTGAAGTGCATAAATCTCTAGGAGCGGGTTTGTTAGAAAATGCATACCATAAGTGTTTGGCTTACGAACTGATGTTGCGTGGCATTAACTATAAAACAGAGTTGATAGTGCCAGTGCACTACAAAGGTTTAGAAATCGATACAAATCTTAAATGTGATTTGTTTATCGAAGATATTTTAGTGGTTGAACTAAAGGCGGTTGAAAAGGTTTTGCCAATTCACGAAGCTCAAATTATAACTTACATGAAGTTGCTAAGTGCGCCAAAAGGAATATTGTATAATTTCAATACAGTTAACCTTTACAGCGAGGGACAAAAAACATATGTAAATGACTTATATAGAAATATACCAGATTAGGCATTTGGTTTAAAAAAGAAATTAACAACAATAAAAAATATATAAATAGCTTTTGTTCACTATTGTGTCTTTTGTGGTGAAAAAGCATAACAAACAAACGATGAATAATTTCCCAAAAATTATCATATCTGGTGGTGGCACAGGCGGGCATATATTTCCCGCCGTTGCTATTGCCAATGCACTAAAAAGTATTTCGCCAAACTGCGAGATTCTGTTTGTGGGTGCTATTGGCAGAATGGAGATGGAGAAAGTTCCCGCTGCAGGATATAAAATTGAGGGTTTAAATATAAGTGGAATTCAGCGTGGCTCTATTTTAAAAAATTTAGGCCTGCCGTTTAAAGTGCTTTCGAGTGTACGCAAAGCAATGAAGTTGATCGACGAGTTTAAGCCAGATGCGGTAGTTGGCGTTGGTGGTTACGCCTCTGGTCCGTTATTGTATGCCGCAAAACTGAAGGGAATTCCATATTTGATACAAGAGCAAAACTCTTATGCCGGCATTACCAACAAAATGCTAGGCAAAGGTGCTGCTAAAATATGTGTTGCATTCGAAGGGATGGAGCAATTCTTTCCGGCAGATAAAATAATGCTTACCGGAAATCCGGTTCGCGAAAATATAGTAGATATTAAAGGAAAACATCACGCAGGTGCGGAGTTGTTGAAATTAGATCCATTAAAGAAAATAATTTTGGTTACTGGCGGAAGTTTAGGCGCCGGTACTTTAAATAAAAGTATAGAAAAACATTTGCCAGAAATTATTGCCGCCGACGTACAGGTTGTTTGGCAAACGGGTAAATATTATTACAACAGCATAGTAGAACGATTAACGCTAAATTACCATCCAAACGTGGTTATTTTGGAGTTTTTAAATAAAATGGATTTAGCTTACGCGGCAGCGGATTTGGTGATTTCGAGAGCGGGAGCAGGAACCATAGCTGAACTTTGCTTGGTTCAAAAACCGGTAATTTTGGTGCCTTCTCCAAATGTTGCAGAAGATCATCAGACAAAGAATGCTTTAGCATTGGTTAAAAACGACGCAGCTGTTTTAATTGCAGATCGCTCTGCAGAAGATACGCTCGTTGCCGAAGCATTAAAATTATTGAAAAACAAGGAACGTTGCGAAGTGCTGAGTGAGAATATTGGTAAAATGGCTTACCGAGATGCAGATACCGTTATAGCGGGTGAAGTGTTGAAATTAGTCGATAAGTAATAAGACATTAGATAGGGGATATGAATTTGGGCACTGCGTCTCAAATCTCTGTTCTCACATCTCAAATCAAATAAAAATGGAATTAAGTAAAATAAACAGAGTGTATTTCGTGGGTATCGGTGGTATCGGTATGAGTGCGCTTGCACGTTATTTTGCTAAACGTGGTGTTGTGGTTTGTGGTTATGATAAAACACACACCGATTTAACTACTACACTAGAAAGCGAAGGAATTCTGATTTCATATATTGACGATGAAGCATCTTTGCCAATTGCTTTTCAAGAAAACTATCCAGATACTTTAGTTGTTTTTACACCAGCAATTCCTAAAGATTCGAAACTGTTAAATTATTTTAAGAACAATGGTTTTACGTTGCACAAGCGTTCTGAAGTTTTAGGGATTATTAGCAAAGGAATGTTTTGTATAGCTGTTGCAGGCACACATGGTAAAACCACTACTTCATCAATGATCGCTCACCTTCTTACCGATACAGGCTTCGGTTGCACAGCTTTTTTGGGTGGCATTACCACAAATTATGATAGCAATGTGCTTTTCGGAAAAAACGACGTGGTGGTTGTAGAAGCCGATGAATATGATAGGTCTTTCTTAACCCTGCATCCAGATGTAGCGGTAATTACTTCTATGGATGCCGATCATTTGGATATATATGGAGACGAGAGCCATTTGCAAGAATCTTTTCACCTTTTTGCAGACCAGTTAAAAGAAGGCGGAAAGCTATTCGTTAAAGATAACCTGCCACTAAACGGTATCACTTACAGTGCGATGAATGAATCTGCGCTTAAAGCATCAAATATTCGCGTAGCTGACGGCAACTTTGTATTCGATTTTACCGATGGGTATACTACTATAAAAGATTTAAGCTTAGCTATGCCGGGTAAGCATAATGTAGAAAATTCTGTTGCTGCAATTGGTGTTGCTTTAAGTTTAGGCATTAGCCCGAAAAGCATTAAAAAAGCTGTGGCATCTTTTAAAGGTGTAAAAAGGAGATTTGAAACCATCGTGAAAACTTCAAATCATATTTATATAGATGATTATGCACATCATCCTGAGGAACTTAGGGCTTGTTTTGATGCAGTTAGGCAATTATATCCTGATAAGAAATTAACTGTTTTGTTTCAGCCACATTTGTTTACACGCACTAGAGATTTTGCCGATGAATTTGCAAAAGTTTTAAGCACAGCTGATGAAATTTTACTGTTGGAAATTTATCCGGCTAGAGAATTGCCATTAGAAGGGATTAATTCGCAATTTTTATTAGAAAAAATTACTAATGATAACAAAGAATTATGTGGAAAAGATTCGGTAGTGGAGCGCATAAAGAATAAAAATCCTGAATTACTTTTGACTGTTGGTGCAGGCGATATTGATACATTAATTCAACCATTAAAAAATACCTTAACAAATGCTTAAGAGCGTAAATTGGAAAGCGATATTTAAAGGGTTTGCATGGCTATTTTGCCTTGCGGGAATTGTTGTGCTTATGAGTTTCATCAGCGTAAAGAAAAAAGAAGTTAAGGTTACTAAAGTTGAAATTTTAATTCCGGGTGCCGATAATTTTATTGAACGTGATGAAATTGATGCGATTTTAAAGGAAGGTGAAGGTCAGCTAATTGGTCGTAGCCTGGCTAACATTAACACGCATCAAATAGAAAATACCATAAAATCCAATCCTTACATTGCTTTTGTTAAGGTTTATGCAGATATGGATGGTGTTATTAGTATAGAGATTAAGCAACGCCAACCTGTATTACGAATCTTAAATGCTGGCGGACAAGATTATTATGTGGATAGTAAAGGGTTAAAAATGCCAATGTCTCCAAATTTTACAGCTAATGTTTTAGTGGCAACAGGAAATATTTTAGAAGGTTTTAGCGGCAGGGTAGATACTTTGCTTACGCCTTTGGCAAAAGATTTGTACAAGACTGCGCTTTACGCAAAACAAGATACACTTTGGGATGCACAGTTTGAGCAAATTTATGTAAACGATAAAAAAGATATTGAACTGGTTCCAAGGGTAGGTAACCAACGTATTATTTTAGGCAATGCCGATTTTATAGAAACAAAGTTGAGCAACTTGCTGGCATTTTATAAACAAGCAATGCCGATGGTGGGATGGAATGCTTATCGCACCATTAACCTAAAATACGTAAACCAAATAGTAGCAGAAAAGACCGATTCTACATTGGTTAAAAAAACATCCAAGCCTACTTTCGTTTTTGATAGCACGGCAGTTGTTAAAAAGTCTGTAGATTCTACTATTAAAAGCGTAATTGCTGATGAAATTAGAAAGGCAACGACAGAAGCTGCAAACATTAAACCGGTAGTTCCGAAGGATAAGCCGAAACAACAAGCAAAACCTGCTACGGAAAAAACCAAAGTAGAAAAAAGTACTACACAAGCTAAAGAAAAGGTTAAGCCTGTAAGTACAACCAAAGAAAAGACAGATACTAAGAAAAACAAATAAAGAAACTCAACAAAAGAATATAGTTATGGGCAAAGAAAAATCTACCACACAATCTCCAATCGTAGTAGGATTAGACATTGGTACAACCAAGATTTGTGTAATCGTGGGCCGTCGTACACAGCACGATAAAATTGAAGTTTTAGGAATTGGAAAAGCAGAATCCGCGGGTGTTACACGTGGTGTGGTTTCTAACATCCAAAAAACAGTACAAGGTATTGCCGCCGCAGTTGAGATCGCAAGCGGACAATCTAACGTAGAAATCAGGGTGGTAAATGTTGGTATCGCTGGTCAGCATATCAAAAGTTTGCAACACCGTGGTATTTTAACGCGTAGAGAGCTTAATAACGAAATCAGTAAAAAAGATATCGAAAAGTTAATTGACGATATGTTTAAACTAGTTATGCCTCCGGGCGAAGAAATTATTCATGTTTTACCACAAGAGTTTACCATAGACAACGAGCCAGGCATTAAAGACCCTATTGGCATGGCAGGCGTTCGTTTAGAAGCAAACTTCCACATTATTTCTGGCCAGGTAACAGCGGTTAAGAATATTATGCGTTGTGTAACCAATGCAGGTTTGCAAACACAAGAATTAATTTTAGAACCACTTGCGTCTTCAGAATCGGTGTTGAGCGACGAAGAAAAAGAAGCAGGTGTTTGTTTAGTTGATATTGGTGGTGGTACTACAGATATCGCTATTTTCCACGAAGGTATCATTCGCCACACGGCTGTAATTCCTTTTGGTGGGAATAGTGTAACAGAAGACATTAGAGAAGGATGTTCGGTAATGAGAAACCAGGCAGAACTGCTTAAAACTCGTTTCGGATCAGCGCTAGCCGAAGAAAACAAAGAGAATGAAATTATCTGCGTACCTGGTTTGCGTGGCAGAGAACCTAAAGAAATCTCTGTTAAAAACTTGGCTTATGTAATTCAGGCTCGTATGGAAGAGATTGTTGAGCATGTTTATTATGAGATCAAATCATCTGGATACGAGAAAAAATTGATTGGTGGTGTAGTAATTACTGGTGGTGGAGCGTTATTAAAACATCTAAACCAATTGGTAGAGTACGTAACCGGATTAGATTGTCGCGTTGGTTACCCTAATGAACATTTGTCTAAATACGAAGACATGGCTAAAAACATTTATGATGATTTAAAAAGCCCAATGTATGCAACAAGTGTTGGTTTGCTAATAAAAGGTATCCAAAAAGCGGAAGAATTGCTAGAGGAAATGAAAAAACCGGGTGTTTATGTTGAGCAGCCAACTGTAGCAAAAGAAAAAGTAAAGAGAGCAGGACTGTTCGATAAGCTTCTTAAAAAGACTACGGATTTTATCAGAGATGATATGAACGTTAGTGACGAGGATTATATAAAACCGTAATAGTTTTCCACAAAAAGGGATTTTTCCACATTATTAACAGTTGTGGAAAACGCCTGTTAAAAAAGTGTTAATATTACAAAAGAGATGAACAGAAAATTTCAATTTTTAAACAACTGATTCATAACGATATGAAGTTCGAAATGTTAAAAGATAAGTCGTCAATTATCAAAGTAATTGGTGTTGGTGGCGGTGGAGGTAATGCGGTAAACCATATGTACCGTCAAGGAATTACTGGTGTAGACTTTATTATTTGTAATACTGATGCCCAAGCATTGGAGTTAAGCCCAATTCCTAACAAGGTACAATTAGGCTCTAGCTTAACCGAAGGAATGGGAGCAGGTTCTATTCCGGAAGTTGGTAAAAACTCGGCTATTGAAAATATAGACGATGTTAAAGCTATGCTAGGCAGCACTACCAAAATGCTTTTTATTACGGCAGGTATGGGTGGTGGTACTGGTACTGGTGCAAGCCCAATTATTGCGCAAGCTGCTAAAGAACTTGATATACTAACCGTAGCAATTATTACTACGCCTTTTGCTTTTGAAGGTAAAAGACGTAAAATGCAAGCTGACGATGGTTTAGACGAACTGAAAAAATACGTAGATTCTTATCTTGTAATTTCTAACGATAGGTTGCGTGAGATTTTCGGCAATTTAACATTAGGTTCCGCTTTTGCACAAGCAGATGATATTTTAACTACTGCTGCAAAAGGCATCGCAGAGATTATTACAGTTCCTGGTTACATAAACGTGGATTTTAAAGATGTGCGTACTGTAATGAAAGACAGTGGTGTATCTATAATGGGTAGTTTTTCTGCCGATGGCGAGAACAGGGCATTAGCTGCTGTTGAAGGTGCCTTAGCATCGCCACTGCTTAAAGATAACGAGATAGAAGGTGCAAGATATATTCTATTAAACATCAGTTCTGGCTTACGTGAAGTAACCATGGACGAGGTAACAATTATCACAGATTACATCCAGGATAAAGCAGGTCTTTCTGCAGATTTAATTTGGGGTAACTGTATAGATGAGAACCTAGAAGATAAATTGTCTGTTACTATTATTGCTACCGGTTTCCAAACTACCGAGCAAAGAGCAAAAGACAGACAGAATGTTAAAAAGATTTCTCTTTTAACACCAGAAGAAGCACCTTTGGTTAAACCTGTTGAACCAGTAAACTCATTTATTGAAGCTAAACCTCAACCAGTTTCTACTGAACCTGTTTTAAAAGTGCAAGAAGAACCTAAACAATCTGACTTGTTCGGCGATCTTTTTAACGCAAAATCAAACAAAGTAGAAGAGCCAGAGAAGGGTACGGTTATTCATCATTTAATTGAAGAAGAAGCTCCTGTAGCCGAAGCGCAAGAAACCGGTTTTGAATTTGAGGTTAAGTTATCAGAAACTGATTTTGTTTTTGAAACCCCAACTGCTCAGTTTGAGGAAGAAGAAATTGTGTTTACACCAACTGCGCAAGTAGAAGAGGCACCAGTAAAAGGTTTAGACGATGATAAAAATGACGACTCTATTGAAGATCAACTTAAAAAATCTAAAGAAAGAATTTTAAGATTGAAAGATTTGAGTATGAAACTTCGTACTTCAAACGGCTTGCAAGAATTAGAAAATGAGCCTGCTTACAAACGCAAACAAATGCAATTGCAACAAGTTCAACATTCATCAGAGTCTCAAGTGTCGAGATTTACATTGAGTAATGATGAAGATGGATCGACAGAAATTAGACCAAACAACTCTTTTTTGCACGATAATGTTGATTAATACAACAAACCCTTAAATAGACGAGAGCCTTGACAACCTAGTTGTTAAGGCTTTTTTTGTTTTGTAAAACCGTTAGCTTGCCCGTTGTTTTAACGGTATTTTAACGTTAAATTTGCAGAAAAAATAGAAAAATTACATTACATTAAAAATATATAAAATTGGATATTTTCGATAAAGTAGCGAAACGCATGGGGCCAATAGGTCAACACCAAAAATGGTCTCATGGTTATTTCTCTTTTCCTAAATTAGAGGGAGAGATTGCGCCTCATATGAACTTTAGAGGCAAAGAGGTGTTGGTTTGGAGTTTAAATAATTATTTAGGCTTAGCTAATCACCCAGAAGTTAGAAAGGCAGATGAGCAAGGAGCAGCAGATTTTGGTATGGCTTACCCAATGGGAGCACGTATGATGTCTGGTAATTCTAAATACCACGAACAATTAGAGCAGGAATTAGCAAGTTTTGTAGGTAAAGAAGATTCTTTCCTTTTAAACTTTGGTTACCAAGGAATGGTTTCTATTATCGATGCATTGGTAGATAGAAATGATGTTGTAGTTTACGATGGCGAATCTCATGCTTGTATTGTAGACGGGTTACGTTTACACATGGGCAAAAGATTTGTTTACAAACATAATAACATTGATGATTGCCGTAAACAGTTAGAAAGAGCAAGTAAATTAGTTGAAACTACTGGTGGCGGTATTTTAGTAATTACCGAAGGTGTTTTTGGTATGTCTGGTGCGCAAGGTAAATTAAAAGAAATCATCGAGCTTAAAAAAGACTTTAACTTCCGTTTGTTAATTGATGATGCGCATGGTTTCGGTACAATGGGGGCAACTGGAGCAGGAGCTCACGAAGCACAGGATGCTATTGAAGGTGTTGATGTTTATTTCGCAACCTTTGCTAAGTCTATGGCTGGTATTGGTGCATTTGTTGCTTCTACAAAAGAATTAACAGATTATTTTAGATACAATATGCGTTCGCAAACTTTTGCAAAAGCTTTGCCAATGCCAATGGTTATCGGTTTGTTAAAGCGTTTGGAGTTGCTAAAAAACAATCCAGAGCTGAGAGAGAAATTGTGGAACGTAGCAACAACTTTGCAAAAAGGATTACGTGAACGTGGTTTCGATTTAGGTGTTACTGATACGGTTGTAACGCCAGTTTTCTTAAAAGGCGAATTGTCTGAAGCTACTGCTTTAACTATGGATCTTCGCGAAAACTATGGTATTTTCTGCTCGATCGTAGTTTATCCAGTTATACCAAAGGGAATGATTGAATTAAGGTTAATTCCTACGGCTGTACACTCTATGGATGATGTACAAAAAACATTGGATGCATTTAGCGAGGTGTCAGAAAAGTTAAAAAATGGCTATTATCTAGAACATCAGTTTGTAGAAAGCTTAATAAAATAAAAAATGCCCTCTAAATAGTTTAGAGGGCATTTTTTTTGATGAGATGTTGTTAATTTCTTGTTTTTCAATATGTTATGCTATTTTTCCGCTAACTACCTTGTTTATAACCATATAAAATGTGGAAAAAAACAAAAGATTGCAGATTTATTTATCCCTTTAAAAGTTTTTTTATTAAAATAATCGTATTACATTAGTATTAGAGTATTAATAAAAACCTTAAAAAAAACTAAAAGGAGTAATTAGAAAATGAAAAAATTTGAAGAAGTTAAAGCACTTGTTGCAGCTTTAGAAGCTGATGCAGACAAATTCTACAACAAAGCTAACAGCGCAGCTGGTACGCGTGTACGTAAAGGTATGCAAGATTTAAAAAACTTAGCTCAAAGCATTCGCTTAGAAGTTCAGGAAACTAAAAACAAGGCTTAATTATAAGTTTGTTTAAAAGGAAAAGCGCCCCATTACCAAGGCGCTTTTTCTGTTTTACTGTATTGGTAAAAGTTTATAGTCATCTGGATAGTAGCCCTCTCCAAATTGTACAAGTTTTTGATTGCTAAATCTAAAAAACTTAAACGTTTCTGTAATGGCGTTATAAGTTCTGTAGATTAATACTCCTGTTTCATCGCCGTAGGCTCGTACAGCAGATTTGTTGATTTTTTTAAACTGTTCTTCACTCATTCCGAGTGTAAATTTTGGTTCGTAATACTGCGTTACATTGCAGCTCATTGTGCCTAGCACAATAAGAATTAAAAATAGCTTTTTCATTTGTGTGTGTTTTTGTGTGTAGCTAAATATAGTTAATTACGATGCCTTGTAATAGGGCCTAACGAGAATAAAACTGTAACACTTTTGATTTAATGCCAACTGGCAATTAATCGTATTTAGTAAACGAAACACAATAAAAAAGCCTCAACTGGATTTCCAATAGAGGCTTTAGTAAAATTAAATTATTTCATTTATGCCAATTGTTTCAATTGGGTTGCAATAAGTGTATTAAGACCTTCGCTAGCTTTTACCAAGGGTAAGCGAACTACATCATCGCAAATACCTAACTGTTTTAAGGCAGCTTTTACACCAGCAGGATTTCCTTCAGCAAACAATAATCTTGTAATTTCTAATAAGCTTAAATGCGCAGGCAAGGCCGAAGTAAAATCACCTTTCAGGCACAACCTAACCATGTCTGATAATTGCTTAGGTAAAGCATTGCCAAGTACAGAAATAACGCCTACTGCACCGATTGAGATCATCGGCAAAGCAATTGGATCATCACCAGAAATTAGAAGAAAATCTTCTGGTTTATCTCTCATAATTTGGTTAAACTGATCAAAACTTCCAGAGGCTTCTTTAGTAGCTATAATGTTTTTAAAATCATGCGCTAGCCTGCAAGTTGTTTCCGGACTCATATTACTTCCAGTTCTTCCAGGTACGTTGTAAAGCATAATAGGTAACTCGCTTAACTCGCTCAAATATTTGTAGTGCTGATAAATTCCCTCTTGCGTTGGCTTACTGTAATAAGGGCTAACAGATAATATTGCACTGTATTGATTGCGCTCAAAAGATTTTATAGTTTCGCCGATAACCGAAGTGTCGTTTCCGCCAATGCCAGCAACCAAGGGCAACCTGCCATTATTAATTTCTGCTGTAAAATCCCACACCTTCTTCTTCTCCTCCTTGGCCAATGTGGCTGTTTCGCCTGTTGTACCTAATGATACAAGGTAATCTATACCTCCATCAACCAAGTGATTAATCAGTTTTTTTAATCCCTGATAATCTACTGTTCCGTCTGTGTTAAATGGTGTTACTAATGCTACACCAGTTCCGTGAAATTTGTTCATCATTAATTGTAATTTTACCACCAAGTCACAAAGGACACAAAGGTGTTCTTAAAATTTATTGTATATTTTAAAAATTATAAAAAACCATTTATAACTCTTTTTATTCCGTCTTTTACTCTGGCAACGTTAAAGTTGATTAAAATGCCGAGTTTACAATTGGTAAGTTTTAAATAAGTTAAAGTTTGAGCTAAATGAACATTGTTAAGTTCATTAACAGCCTTTATCTCGATTATTACTTTGTTTTCAACCAAAATATCAATTCTGTAACCGCAATCAAGATGAACGCCTCGGTAATTTAAAGGTAAGCTCACTTGTGATGACACATTAAGGCCTAAATCTAGTAGCTCATAAACCAAACAAGCTTCATACGCAGACTCCAACAAACCTGGTCCAAGCTGTACGTGTACATTGTATGCAGCTTGAACAATTATTGTTGCTATTTCATCTTCTGTCATCTATAAGTATAAAGTGAGAGTGTCAATTGCAAAATAATCTTCGTGTACTTTGTGCCTTAGTGGTTAATTAATAAAATCAATTCATCCTCAGAAATTAGCGGTACATTTAATTTGTTCGCTTTTTCTAATTTAGAAGGTCCCATGTTATCGCCAGCAACCAAATAATTAAGTTTTGCCGAAATGCTACTTAATATTTTGCCACCATTTTCTTCAATAATAGTTTTTAGCTCCTCTCTACTATGCTTTTCGAAAACGCCCGAAATTACGAATGTTTTTTCTTTTAATTTATCGCTTTGCAGCAACATTTCTGTTTCTACAACTTCAAATTGTAAACCGGCTTGCTTAAGTAGCTCAATTTGTCGCAAGTGTTCTGGTTTTGAGAAGTAATCTTGGATACTTTCGGCTATTCTACCGCCAATTTCATCAACAGCAATCAATTCCTCAACAGAGGCAGAAGCAAGTTTATCTATGTTTTTTAGTCCTTTAGCTAGTTTCTTAGCAACCGTTTCTCCAACATATCTAATTCCTAAACCAAAAAGCAATTTTTCGAAGGGCATTTGTTTAGAAACCTCAATACCTTTTAGCATGTTATCTATTGATTTTTGCCCAAAGCGTTCAATATTTTTCAAATCATCGGCTTTCTCATGTAAGGTATATAAATCGCTAATGTGCGCAACTAAGCCACGTTGGTAAAATGCCTCGATTGTTTCATCGCCTAAGCCATCAATATTCATCGCCTTACGACCAATAAAATGCTGTATTTTACCCACAATCTGAGGCGGACAACCTTCGTCATTGGGGCAGTAGAAAGCAACTTCTCCTGCTTTTCTAATTAGGGCAGTGCCGCATTCAGGGCAATTGCTTACATAGGCTATTGGTAGTGCATTTGGTTTGCGTTCATCAAGATTAACCTTTATAATTTTCGGAATAATCTCTCCGCCTTTTTCTACATAAACCGTGTCGTTTTCATGCAAGTCAAGTCTAATAATTTCATCTGCATTATGCAAGGTAGCACGTTTTACCGTTGTTCCGGCAAGTAAAACAGGCTTTAAGTTTGCAACTGGAGTAACTGCACCAGTTCGGCCAACTTGGTAAGTAACTTTTTCTAAAACGGTTTGTACTTCGGCAGCTTTGTATTTGTAAGAAATAGCCCATCGGGGAGATTTTGCCGTAAAACCTAATTCTTCTTGTTGGGCGTAACTGTTTACTTTAATTACGATTCCATCTATATCGTAGCCCAATTTAAAACGCTGTTCTTCCCAATAGGTAATGAAATCCAAAACGTCATCCATGTTTTTAGCCAATTTTGTATGCTCGCAAACATTAAACCCCCATTTTTTAACAGCCTGCAAACTTTCCCAATGGGTTTTAAAAAGTTGTTTATCGCTATGCAAGGCGTATAAAAAGCAATCTAAAGGACGTTTTCTTACCTCTTTGGAGTCTTGCATTTTTACCGTTCCTGATGCGAAGTTTCTCGGATTGGCATAAGTTACTTCACCCAATTCCTCGCGAGCGCTGTTTAAGCGCTCAAATGCCGCTCTGTGCATAAAAACCTCGCCACGTATTTCAAATAAATCCGGTACATCATTAGCTTTAACCCGATGTGGAATGGTTTGTATCGTTTTAATATTCGCCGTTACATCATCGCCTTGCGTACCGTCACCTCTGGTAACGGCCCTAACTAAAATACCATTTTCGTAAGTTAAACTCATCGATAAACCGTCGAATTTTAGTTCGCAAACGTATTCGAAGTTTTCGCCTAAAGCCTTTTTTGTGCGCTCGTCAAAATCTCTTAAGTCCTGCTCGTTGTAAGTATTGCCAAGCGAAAGCATTGGCCATTTATGTTTAACCGTTACAAAGTTTTTGGTAATATCGCCACCTACTTTTTGCGTCGGCGAGTTGGGGTCTGCAAACTCTGGATGTTCTTGTTCTAGCTTGGCCAAGGCCTCCAATTTCTGATCAAATTCATAATCGGCAATAGTTGGCATAGCCAAAACATAATAATTGTAGGTATGCTGGTTTAACTCTTCAACCAAGGCATCCATTTGTTGTTTTACGGCAGAAATAGACATGAAACAAATATAAAATTTTTATCAGTATCGAGATGACAGATATTGTAGGCGATTTTAATTTTACAGCTATTTGAAAAGCAATTTTGGGCAACGATTAAGGTTTGTCCTGCTATCCGCTTTATCCCGATAAATCGGGATGCTCGCTACTATCAGGTTTAGGGAAAGTAGGCTTCTGCAACTATTTAGGTTTTACTAGCACAAGCTTTGGTTGCTAACCCCGACAGCAACGGCATACTTTTGGTAAAAAACCTGCAAATGCCGTCTAACTAGAAGATTGCTTCGTAAATTTTGACAAAAGATAAAGTGGATGGCGGGAACAGATTTAGTAGCAAGCAAAAAGTGGCGTTTCTATTTATTTAGTTCGGTCTCTATCTCCTTATAAATATCTTGGTAATTGCTAGCTAATTGGGCTTTGTAAATTGTAAGTTGCTCGGTTAGCAGGTAAACGGTATCCTCGGTAAACGGGTGTGCCCATAAGCGCATACAAATGCGTTGCAAAGCATAACTGATGTTTTCTAGTTTCTGGTAGCTTAACAGATATCTGCTAGATTTAAAACTGATAAAAAACTTAAAAAACTGTTCGTTGTCTGGGCAACCAGCTTTATGTAAAAAATTGTTTAAGGCATTATCGTCAACGTTCTCCAAATGGTCGTAAAAATCGTTTATTTTAATTCTTTGGTTTTCTACCAGCAAGTGATCTAACAGTAACTCTACACCAATATGCGCTAAAAATGATGGCCGAACTGGGCTATCGGCCAATATAGGAAGCAGAAATTGTTTTAGTTTGGCTGTTTCTTCTGCAAAGAAGCTAGAAGAATGAAAAAGCTGATCGACTTTTAAATGTCGTTTCCAGCCTATTAAAATTCCGTTCTGCGCTTCGTCTGCAATGAATTTTTCTTCGCTTTTTTGTGGATAAAGGTTCCAATCCTTGTTCGCATTTTTCGCAAAATCTGGCAAAACCGTTCCAATAACAATATGGGAGTTTGGGTTGTGCCGTTCAAAATAATAGTGCGATAGAAAATTCATATAGGTATAGGTTAGGCGCAAAATAACAAATGATTGGCTAATAAGCTAATTTGTTAATGGGCTAATTATTATCTTTGCCAGCTAAAATAGAATATAAAGTAATGACAAATTTTGTAGAAGAACTGCGTTGGCGAGGAATGTTGCACGATATAATGCCTAATACTGAGGAAAAACTTAAAGAAGGCATGACAGCTGGTTATATAGGTTTCGATCCGACGGCTGATTCTTTACATATTGGTCACCTTACGCAGGTAATGACTTTAATTCATTTCCAAAATGCTGGTCACAAACCATTTGCTTTAGTTGGCGGTGCAACGGGTATGGTTGGCGATCCGTCTGGTAAATCTGATGAGCGTAATTTACAAACGCCAGAAATGGTGGAGCATAATTTAGCTGGAATGAAAGCACAGCTTGCTAAATTTTTGAGGTTTGATGATGAGGGAAATGGTGCTGTTATGGTTAACAATGGCGATTGGTTTGCGAACCTAAACTTTTTAGATTTTATACGTGATGTAGGTAAGCATATTACCGTAAACTACATGATGGCCAAGGATAGCGTAAAAAAGCGGTTAGATGGTAGCGGAATTGGCTTATCGTTTACAGAATTTACTTATCAGTTGATACAGGGTTATGATTTTTATTACTTATGGAAAAATCATAATTGTGTTCTGCAAATGGGCGGTTCTGATCAATGGGGAAACATTGTTACGGGTACAGAGCTAATTAGAAGAAAAGATGCGGGTACAGCGTTTGCCTTAACTACGCAATTAATTAAAAAAACAGACGGTACTAAGTTTGGTAAAACCGAAAGTGGGGCGGTTTGGTTAGATCCAGAAAGAACATCGCCATATAAATTTTACCAGTTTTGGCTAAACTCATCTGATGATGATGTTAAAGCTTGGATTAAAATTTTTACCTTGAAAACGCAACAGGAGATAGAGGCAATTATTGCTGAACATGATTTGGTACCACACCAAAGAATTTTGCAAAAAGCTTTAGCCGAAGATATTACCATAAGAACGCATTCTAAAGAAGCCTTAGAAACGGCTATTAAAACATCTGAGTTTTTGTTTGGTAATGGAGGTTTGGAGTTTTTAAAAACCCTTGATGCAAAAAGCGTATTAGAGATTTTTGAAGGAGTGCCGCAATTTGAGATTGAAAAAAGAGAACTTGAAGCAGGAGTTGACGTGGCGACTTTACTGGCAGAAAAAACAACAATATTCCCGTCAAAAGGAGAAGTTAAGAAAACAGTACAAGGCGGTGGTTTAAGCATTAACAAGGCTAAAGTTGCAGAAGCAAACGCTATTTATGATGCCAGCGCACTAATAAACGATCAATTTATTATTGTTCAAAAAGGAAAGAAAAACTATTTTTTAATAATAGCTAAGTAATTGCTAAATGATAAATTTGAATCCCGCGTAAGCGGGATTTTTGTTATACAGGCAACTTTTTAAATTAAAAGTAGTAATATTTTAGCTTTAGATAAAGCTGATTTGCTAGATCATCCAGATGCTGAAAACGTGAAGTAATTAAGTAAAAGGATTTTTACGTTTGATGTCCGATTTAAGCCTTAGTTACTGCACCAACAAATTACAACCTCTAATATCAGCGTTATCGAATCGGCCTAAAATTTCAAAACTTCCGTTATTGTGCAACTTGCCTAAGTCTTGCGTAGCAATAAAAGAGCAAGAGTTAAAGTTTGCCAAATCAATTACATTAATGCCACCGCTTTGTTTAGTTTTTAAAAGACTTAAAGGATCTGAAGTATCCCTTAATAGAATTTTCATCCAAGGTGGGCAATTGAAAATGCCTTTGCCATAGGAATAACCTTGCGAGAGCAATTCCGTCATTCCATATTCGCTATGGATATCGGCGACGCCAAAACCTGCACAGAGAATTTCGTGTAATTCTTCTCGAACCATTTCTTTTCGCTTCCCTTTCATACCGCCAGTTTCCATTACAATTAGATTTGGAAATTCGATTTGAAATTGTTCTACAAAATCTAACAGCGCATAAGTAACGCCAATTAAAATTGTTTTTTGCCCATTTTCTTTTTGGCCTAATAAGGTTTGATGAAGTTCGGCAAGGTTATGTAAAAAGTAACCGCTTTTTGGGTGTCTGCTTTGCTTTAGCAAGTCATCAACCATATAAATTAACGAAGAGCCTTCTCGTTCCAAATAAGATGGAAGCAGTGCAAGTATGCAAATTTCGTCGGCCTTGCCATAAAAAAGCTCAAAAGCCTTGTTGTAGCTTTCTTCGTAAACTTTTAATTCGCTTACAAAATGTTTGCTGGTAGTTTGCCCAGTTGTACCTGAGCTGCTAAAAACTATTTCGGCGGGTTTGTTTACACTTAATACCTGATGGCTTTTAAAAAAGCTAATAGGCAAAAATGGAATTTCGGTATAGTGGTTTAGCGAATCTACGTCTATTTTTAAGTGTTGAATATAAGAGCGGTAAACTTCGCAACTACTTGCTTGATGCCTAAAAACAGTCAAAGCCGATTCGTTAAAATCAGCTTCGCTTTTTATATTAAAAATTTGCTCCGAAAAATTCACGGAGCAAAAATACAAAGAATTATACTTTCTGCGGTTTTGTTTTAAGGCTAATTATCGCCTTGCGAAATTGGTAACCACAATAGCCACAAATGCCGGCAACCAAAGCACCTACTAAACCGGTTACGAATAAAACAATTGGCCAAAATTTAACGCTTAACATTTCGGCAACTCTGGTTGCTAATAAATGATGATTAGGAATGCTTTTAAAAAGTGCCATGCCTATCCACAATAAAAAGATAGCAATAAAGGGTTGCCAGAAAGATATTTTGCCGGTTTTGCCAATGATGCCACAAGTTGCAAAAGCTACAATTACAATTACCCACCAAGGAAAAACCATTTGCAACAACAAACAAGCGATTATGATTACTAGAAATACCATTTTATTTTTTAGAAATTTTGTAGTGAGAAATTATTTTAGCTGATTTATCGTCGGGACTTTGCATAAAATACAGATCGTAAAGGTCGCCTTTAGCCCAGGTATCCACCATATTATCATAAAATTTACTGCCCGGATTTCCAGATTGGCCACCTGGATAAACACCATGGCCTTTAACTTTTTTGCCGAGCTCTATAACCATACGCCACGAAGGTCCGTTGCTTTCGCTCAAGGCGTTTATTGTACTTTTCGAACCGCCAATATCCAGTTTCTTCGAGCCAAAGCCAGGTATTTTAGCTAAATGCGGAACATTAGAACCTTTTACTTTACCCCAACGCCAATCGTCGCCAATTGGTCCGTATTTTCTTTCCAAGCTATCGCAAGTATATTTAAAAGAAGCATTAACCAAATCGGCTAAGGTTTCTACTTGTGGCGTATTAACATTATCGAACCATTTAGAAGTTGGATTTTTCTCTATCAGTTCAATTGTTCTATCTCTAGAAGGGTAACGCATTGGAACGCTTGAAATCGTAAAGTCGTCATCCCAAATTTCAATCATCAGTTTTTTAGACCATAAATCGAACACGCTTGCACCAATTTCCTTAGCCTCGAAATATTTATTCCACTTTGTGATAATGTTAAAAGCCTCTTTCTGCGTAGCATTTAATTGTGCCGGATTTATCAGAGGCATAATACGAGGCAGCAAATTTTCTGCAGTTAAACTATAAGAATCCATCAACATATGTCGCATGCTGTCTACATTAATTTTATTCATGGCGGCTAACTTATCGTTAATGCGTTGCCCGCGTTCGTATGGAGAGAACTCCCAATTAATATAGTATGGATAGGTTTGATCTGTAGACGATTGATTTGCGGAACTTACGAAATTACGAGGAGGGTTTTTAACGGTTGGGTTTTGAGAGGCGGGTATAAAACCTTGCCAGTCGTTTGCCGGATCTGTTCCATCTAAAATAAATTTACCTTGGTTTTTCCATTTCAATGGGAATTTTCCGTTAGGTGTAATAGCAATATCGTTAGCTGCGCTAGCGAAAATAAAATTTTGCGCCGGAGCAGTGTAATAGGTTAGAGCTTTACGGTAATCATCGTAATTTTTACCCCGGTTTAATAAATAAAATGTCTTCAATTCGTTCGATTCATCATGCGCAATCCAGCGTAAAGCATTACCCAAGGGCACATTATCAGCAACGCTGTATTTAGGCTTGTGAAAATAAACCACCGGACCTTGATGTGTGTAAAAAACGGTATCCAGCTCATCTGGAGAGCCTTTAATTTTAATTTTTTCTATACGTTGCGTAGTGTTTTTCCATGTATTGTTATGCCAATAATTTTTATGTGTTTCGTTTTTAAACTTTATCTGGTAAAAATCTAAAACATCTGCGGCAACATTGGTAACACCCCAAGCAATATCCTTATTAAAACCTATAATAATGCCTGGTGCACCTGGTAAAGAAACACCGTAAGAATTTAAGCCAGGTGCATGCAACTGAATTTGGTACCAAATAGAAGGTAAAGTTAAGTTAAGGTGCGGATCGTTAGTTAAAATCGGATATCCCGATTCTGTTTTTGAGCCGTTTACGGCCCAATTATTACTGCCAATGCCTTCTACTTTTTGTGCCGTTTTAATATTTCCGGTCATCATTTCTGTATAGCCGGCTGGCGCCTTTGGTATTGGTAAAGGTGTAAAATCCCATTTTGTACCTACTGGGATAATTGGACTTTCTTTAAAAGGATAATCTGGAAACAAATCCTTTGTAATTTCCGGACCGTATTTTTTTAGAATGTTAGTCATGTAAAACTCGTCTGAGCCCATTGCCAATACTGCCGACATTTGTTTTAATAGGAGAGCGCATTTAAGCGGTGTCCAATTTTCGGGCTTAAAGTCTAAAATTTTATATTCAATTGGTAATTTTCCTTTTGGGATGGAAGCGATATAATCGTTAATTCCAGCAGTATAAGCCAAAATCATTTCTTTAGATTTAGGGTCGGCCATCATCCCTTTCAGGGAATTTTCTGCGCCGTACACCATGCCCATTCTGCGTTGGTATCTATCAACTTCTATTGCTTTGATGCCGACCACTTCCGATAATCTTCCGGCAGCAAAACGCGTTTGAAAATCCATTTGCCAAAGGCGATGTTTTGCTGTAACATAACCTTGGGCATAATAAACATCGTGATCGTTTTTAGCAAAAATATGCGGAATCATACGGTCATCGAATAAAATATCGATCTTATCGTGTGTATTTTTTAAAACTATTTTTTTGTTTTTGGCAACGGTAAAGTTCTCGGCATTTTGCCAAAACCCCATAAATGGGTTCAGAAATTTAAGTAAAGGAGGAACATCGCCAAATTTTGTGTTAAGTATAAAGGCCAAGGCAACAGGCACAACGATACAAATGAGTGCTTTTATTTTGTTCATTTGGTATAATATTATGAAGTGATTTGGTTAGTATATTACCAAAAGTAGAAACTAAGTTCGGCAATTTACTATAAAATCGAATTGAAAATATGTCAAATTAAATTTTGTGAAATAAAATTTAGCAGAATAGTATTTGTTAGTTTAGAAAATAGTCTTAAGTTTATGTTAAGAAACAAATATAAACTACTTACGTATGAACAAAATTTTTACGAAAATCATTTTTGTACTTTTCTTGTTGGCTACAACTTCTGGTTTAGCCCAAGCACAAAGTATAGTGGTTAGCGGTACAGTTACCGACAAACTAACCAAAGAGCCGATTCCTGGAGTAAGCGTTACCATCAAAGGAAAAACGATAGGTTCATCAACAGATAATAAAGGTCAATTCTCTTTTAGTACTACAGAAAAACCGCCATTTACCGTTTTGGTATCTTATATTGGTTATACTTCTGTAGAAAGGGAGCTTGCTGGTAGTACTGCTAATTTAACTTTTGAGCTAGAAAGCGGTGCTATCTTAGGTCAGGAGGTAGTTGTGTCTGCATCAAGAACGCCAGAGCGTATATTAGAATCGCCGGTTACTATTGAACGTTTAGGAGCTGCACAAATTAGAGAGGTTGCTGCACCATCATTTTATGATGCTATCCAAAACATTAAAGGAGTTGAGATGAGTACACAAAGTTTAACTTTTAGGTCTTATAATACTAGGGGTTTTAACGCAAATGGTAACACCCGTTTTAATCAATTAATTGATGGAATGGACAACCAAGCACCGGGTTTAAATTTCTCGGTGGGTAACATTGTAGGCATTACAGAGCTTGACGTTGACAATGTTGAGTTATTACCGGGTGCGTCTTCAGCTTTGTACGGAGCTGGAGGTATTAGTGGTACGTTACTAATGACATCGAAAGATCCTTTTAAATACCAAGGTGTTAGTGCACAACTTAAAGTTGGCGTAAACCATGTAAATGACGATAATACATCTGTACAAGAGTTTAGACAGTTTGATTTGCGTATGGCAAAATCTTGGAATAATAAATTCGGAGCTAAATTTGCGTTCTCGTATTTGCAAGCAAAAGATTGGTTTGGCACCAATTATTCAAATTTCGACAGAAGTACGAATAGCCCAAAATCTGGAAATCGCCAATCTGATCCAGCTTATGATGGGGTAAACGTTTACGGTGATGAGACAGCTTATAACATGCGCTCGGTGGCTGGTTCGGTTATTGCAGCCGGCACACAACAATACAGGCAACAATATGGCCAGGCAACTGGAGGAATGGTGCCAAGTCAGGCTCAAATTAATGCCTTTTTAGCAAGTAATGCTCAAACACGTCCTTTTTATTTAGGCTTAAACACTCCAGGGCTATTACCTAGTCAGGATGTAACAAGAACGGGCTATAACGAGATAGATCTTGTTGATTACGGAACGAAGTCTTTAAAAATGTCTGGTGGTTTATATTACAACTTATCTCCAACTATCCAATTAGCGGCACAAGCAAATTGGGGAACTGGTACTTCGGTTTACACTGGTTCAGATCGTTATTCTCTTCGTAACTTTAATATCGGATTATATAAATTGGAGTTAAAAGGCGAAGATTTTTATGTTAGAGCTTATACAACTCAAGAGCGTTCTGGCGATTCGTACATTTCGTCGATTTTAGGAGCTTATGTTAGCGAGAAAGATAAATCTTCAACAGCTTGGATGCCTCAATATGTTGGTACTTATATAGGTGCTAGAGCATCAAGCCCAACTGTTACCGATGCGCAAGCGCATGCGGCCGCTCGTCAAGCTGCTGATGCTGGTAGAGCTTTACCAGGTTCAGCCAGATTTGAAACTTTCGCAAATCAAATCAAAAATACTTACATCAGTCAAACAAATTTAGCTACGGGTGTTTATGGTGCTAAATTCGACGACAAGTCTAACCTTTATCATTATGAAGGGATGTACAATTTCTCGAGACTTTTTGATAATGTTGTAGAGTTTCAAGTAGGAGCTTCGGCCCGTAGATATGATTTAAACTCGGGAGGTACTATTTTCGACGATCTTAACAGAGAAATCAACATAGACGAATACGCTGCTTTTGGTCAAGTAGCTAAAAAATTCGGAGAGGTATTCAAATTATCAGTTGCTGGTCGTTATGATAAAAGCCAGAACTTTGAAGGTCGTTTTACCCCACGTGTAACGGGTGTATGGACCGTTGCCAAAAACTCGAACATCAGAGCTTCGTTCCAAACAGGTTTCCGTAACCCGACTACCCAAAATCAATATATAGATTTAGCAGTTGGCGGTGGTAGCCAACGTTTAATTGGTGGTATCCCAGAATTTTTAAACAAATACAACTTGTTAACTAACAAACCAATTACCGAAGCTAGCTACCGCAGTTTAGTTGCTGGAACTGGAGCACCAGTAGTTTATGATTTTGATCCAAGAGGTGTACGCCCAGAAAGTGTAACCGCTTACGAATTAGGTTATAAAGGTTTGTTGGGTTCTAAATTATTAGTAGACGTTTACGGTTTTATGAACGAATACAAAGATTTTATTACTGCTGTAACTGTTAGACAAAACCAAGGAACATTAGCTGCGCCTAATTTTGTTAAATTTGGTGTGCCTGTTAACGCTGCCGGTAAAGTTAAAACTTATGGTGGTGCATTTGGTTTAGATTATCTTTTGGGCAAATACACTGTATCTGGTAACGTTTCTTATAACAAATTACAAGATTTGCCAACAGCTTACGAGAACGATTTTAATACGCCAGAAATTCGTTACAATTTAGGTTTAAGTAATCGCGAAATCATTAAAAACTTCGGTTTTAATGTTAATTACCGTTGGCAAGATAAATTTACTTGGTTCTCATCATTTGCAGGTGGCGAAGTACCAGCATTTGGAACGGTAGACGCCCAAGTAAATTTAAAAGTACCTTCTGTTAACTCTGTTATCAAAGTTGGTGGTTCAAACATCTTAAACAAATACTATTACACTTCTTATGGTAACCCAGAGGTTGGTGCAATGTATTATGTTTCGTTGGCGTTTAACCCATAATAGAAATTACATTTTCTTAAAATGCTCCTGGGTTTTCGGGGAGCATTTTTTTTGCATTATATTTTACTAATTCTTTGGCTTTTAAGTTAAAAATTTACACTTTCGTTTATATTTTAACCAAATATAAAATGATGAAGAAATTTATTTTCTTAGTGGTGTTTGCAGTCGCCCTACAGGCAAAGGCACAAATGCCGGCTTTAGAAAGGATAGAGCCCTTAAACTGGTGGGTCGGTTTTAAAGATGAGTCCTTGCAATTATTGGTAAGAGGAAATCGCATTGCGGATAAAACCGTTTCGTTAAATTATGCAGGCGTAAAGCTAATGGGTGTTCAAAAAGTAGAAAATCCTAATTATCTTTTTGTAAACCTGCAAATTTCTTCAACAGCAAAATCGGGAACGTTCCCGATAAATTTTTCCCAGAAAGGAGAGAAGGCAATTAGCTACACTTATGAGCTTAAAAGTAGAAAGCACAAAACCGAAGGTGTAACCGATAAAGACTTTATCTATTTAATTATGCCAGATCGTTTTGCAAATGGCGACTTAAGCAATGATAAAATTGCTGGGATGAAAGACAAACGGTTCAGCAGAGATTCTATTTTTTACAGGCATGGGGGCGATTTACAGGGAATTATAAACAATTTATCTTATCTGCAAGATTTGGGCGTAACTACGCTCTGGCTTAATCCGGTGTTAGAAAACGATGAACCTAGAGCATCTTACCATGGTTATGCAAATACAGAAAATTATCATGTTGATAGGAGGTTTGGCACAAATGAACTTTATAAAAAACTGGTAGACGAATGCCACAAACGTGGGATGAAAATGATTAAAGATTTGGTGCATAACCACATTGGCGATCAGCATTTTTTGTACCAAGACCAGCCTGGAAAAGATTGGTTTCATCAATGGCCAAAATATACCGGAACAACTTACAAAGACCAAACCTTGTTTGATCCTTATGCAGCATCTGCAGATAAAAAGCTAATGACCGATGGATGGTTCGATCGACATATGCCAGATCTTGATCAGCAAAATCCTTTAGTAAAAAAATACATCACGCAAAGCCATATTTGGTGGATAGAATATGCTGGTTTAGATGGTTTTAGGCTCGATACCTATGCTTATAACGATAAGGTTTTTATGGCAGAATGGGCAAAGCGAATCAAACTGGAATATCCGCAGTTTAGTTTTTTTGGCGAAACTTGGGTAAACGGAATTCCAAACCAAGTGTTTTTTACAGAAGGCAATACCGTAAATCAAAAATTTGATACTGGCTTGCCTGGCGTAACTGACTTTCAGACATACTTTGCAATTAACGAAGCATTAAATGGCAAATTTGGCTGGACTGATGGTGTTAATAGATTGTACACTGCCTTGGCCAGCGATTACCAGTACAAAGACCCCGCTAAAAATGTTGTGTTTTTAGATAATCATGATATCAGCAGATTTTATTCTGTGGTAGGAGAGGATTTTAATAAATACAAATCGGGTATTATTTTGTTATTAAGCTTAAGAGGAATTCCTCAAATGTATTACGGTACCGAAATATTGATGAAAAATTTTGCAAATCCCGATGGGAAAGTTAGGGAGGATTTTCCCGGAGGATGGCCTACTGATACTGCAAATAAATTTTACCAAAAAGGCAGGACTGAAAAGGAAAACGAAGCTTTCAACTTTGTTAAGACTTTAGCAAATTACCGCAAGAGCAATACCGTTTTGCAAAATGGTAAACTAATGCAATTTGTGCCAGAAAATGGTATTTATGTATATTTTAGGTACAATGCAAACAAAACTGTTATGGTTGTAATGAACAGTGAAGAGAAAGAGCAAACCGTAACAACAGCTCGTTTTAGCGAACGCACTGGCAACTATAAAAAAATGATGAATATAATTACCGGCGAAAAAATGGATTTGGAAAAAATTATTATGCCGGCAAAAACTACTTATATATTTGAATTACAATAATATGTCTATAATAAAAGCGTGTATTTTTGATCTTGACGGGGTAATTGTAGATACTGCAGTTTACCACTATGAAGCATGGCGAAGACTTGCCAATCAGCTTGGATTTGATTTTACAGAAGAGCAGAACGAGGAACTTAAGGGCATTAGCCGAATAGAGTCGCTTAAAATCATTTTAAACTGGGGCAATTTACAAAAGGATGAAGATGAGATTATTGCTCTTGCTACCTTAAAAAACACTTGGTATGTAGAGATGATTACCAAAATGACACCAAGTGAAATTTTGCCTGGAGCACAAGAGTTTTTAGAATTAGTTAGAGAAAAGGGGTACAAAACAGCTTTAGGCTCAGCTAGTAAAAACTCAGAAACTATCTTAAAACAAATCGGATTGTTTGATCATTTTGACGTTTTAGTAGATGGAAATAAAGTAACTAAATCAAAACCAGATCCTTCTGTTTTTTTAGTTGGAGCAGAAGAATTAGGAATTGATCCATCAGCATGTGTAGTTTTCGAAGATGCGGTTGCTGGCGTTCAGGCAGCGTTAGCTGGAGGAATGAAGGTTGTTGGAATTGGGAATGAAAAGGTATTAAAAGGGGCCGATTTAGTGGTGGCAGGTTTGCACGAAATGACTATCGATAAATTAGAGCGTTTATAACTAGTAATGAAGAATTATATTAAACATAACGAGTGGCAGATTATTGAAGAAGGATTTGACCCGCACTTAAATAAAATTTCGGAGAGTATTTTTAGTTTGGGCAATGGCCGGATGGGGCAACGTGCAAATTTCGAAGAATCTTATACAGGCGAAACCTTGCAGGGAAACTATGTTGCAGGCGTTTACTATCCAGATAAAACTAGAGTGGGTTGGTGGAAAAACGGTTACCCAGAATATTTTGCTAAAGTTTTAAATGCCACAAATTGGATTAGCATCAACATTACGGTTAATGGCGAGCAGTTAGATTTAAACACTTGCAAAGTGTTGGAATTTACTCGTGTACTTGATATGAAGTTGGGCACACTTACCAGGAAATTTGTAGTAGAGCAAAGTAATGGAAATGTTTTGGGTGTTGAAGCCATTCGTTTTTGCAGTTTGGTTGACGACGAAGCAGGCGCTATAAAATATACCATTACACCACATAATTTTAATGGCGAACTGAAAATTGAATCTGCCTTAGATGGCGATGTTAAAAACCAGGATTCTAATTACGATGAAAAATTTTGGTCGGAAATTAGTAAAACGGAAGTAGAAAACTTTGCCATACTAACAATGGAAACCAAAAAAACAGCTTTTTGGGTTTCATCGGCCATGTTTACAGCAATTCATCAAGAAGGTAAAGATTTAGAATTAGCTCCACAATACCAAGAGGCAGAGAAATTTGTTTCGCAACAGTTCGCGGTAAATGTAAAGGCTAACCAAGCAACCAGTATTTATAAATATGCGGTTAATCTATCTTCAGAAAACCATAAAAAAGAAGATATAGAAAATGATGCAATACAAGTTTTAAAAAATGTTGTAGCTAAGGGATTCGAAAAAATGCTTGCCGAACAGGCAGCAGCTTGGGCAGCAAAATGGCAAAATGGCGACGTGGTGATTGAAGGAGATGTAGCAGCTCAACAAGCCATCAGGTTTAACATTTTTCAGTTACACCAAACCTATACCGGCGAAGATGCTCGTTTAAATATTGGTCCGAAAGGTTTTACCGGAGAGAAGTATGGAGGTTCTACTTATTGGGATACAGAAGCATATTGTTTACCTTTTTATTTGGCAACCGCACCGCAACAGGTAGCCGAAAACCTATTAATTTATCGCTATAAGCATTTAGAGAAAGCAATAGAAAATGCCGAAAAGCTAGGTTTTAAAGATGGAGCGGCTTTGTATCCAATGGTAACGATGAATGGAGAGGAGTGCCATAATGAATGGGAAATTACTTTCGAAGAAATCCATAGAAATGGCGCTATTGCTTTCGCTATCTTTAATTTCATCCGTTATACGGGAGAAAATAAATATTTGGCCGAATACGGTTTGGAGGTTTTAATAGGGATTGCTCGTTTTTGGGCACAACGCGTTAACTGGAGCAACGATAAGGAGCAATATGTAATGTTGGGCGTAACCGGGCCAAATGAGTATGAAAATAATATCAATAACAATTGGTATACAAGTATAATGGCAACTTGGTGTTTAAAATATACCATCCAGGCAATTGAAGAGGTTAAAGAAATCGACGCGAATCGTTTAGATGAAGTCTTTAACAAAACCAAGTTTGATGTAGCAACAGAAACGAAAAATTGGCAACATATTATAGACAATATGTATTATGCAAGCGACGAAAAGCTTGGGATATTCTTGCAGCAGGATGGCTATTTAGATAAAGAGCAAGTATTGGTAAAAGATTTGCCTGCTATAGACAGACCGCTAAATCAAAAATGGAGTTGGGATAGGATTCTACGTTCTTGTTTTATTAAGCAAGCTGACGTTTTGCAAGGAATTTACTTTTTTGAAGAGGATTATGATTTAGAAACTATTCGAAGAAATTATGATTTTTATGAGCCTCGAACTGTTCATGAAAGTTCTCTATCGCCTTGCGTACATGCCATTATTGCAGCTAAGTTAGGAGATTTAGATAGGGCTTACGAATTCTATTTACGTACTTCTCGACTAGATTTAGACGATTACAACAATGATACCGAAGATGGTTTACACATTACTTCGATGGCTGGAACTTGGTTAAGTGTTGTGGAAGGCTTTGGCGGAATGAGGGTAAAAGAAAATCAGTTGCACTTGAATCCGGTTTTACCGAAAAATTGGCAGTCATACGCTTTTAAAATCGGATTTAGAAAAGCAGTTATAACTGTAAATGTTGATGCTGAAAAGGTAACGCTAAGCAACGAAAGTGAATACGAAGTAACCTTAAGTTTATTCGGAAGCAGGCAACAATTAGATGCTGGTGGTAGCTTAAACGTCAAATATTAATATATTTCAATTGAAGAATCTCGTTAAAATTGCGCTATTTTCGATGTCGCTCTGCGCAGTAAATGCCTGTGCGCAAAAAAATGAAAAACAAATGCTAGATCAGAATCAAACTACTACAGAAAAGCTTGAAAATAGAAAGTTAACAATTTACCAGACGCTGGTAAGGCACTTCGGAAATAAAAATACCACCAATAAATTTTATGGTTCTATTGAAGAAAATGGTTCAGGAAAGTTTAACGATATAACAGAAACCGCTTTAAAGGAAATCAAAAAAATGGGTATAAATTATGTTTGGTACACGGGTGTAATTGAACATGCTACGATGACCGATTATAGTAAATATGATATCAATGTAGACGATCCGGATGTGGTAAAAGGAAGAGCGGGTTCTCCATATGCCATTAAAGATTATTATGATGTTAATCCGGATTTGGCCGTAGATGTAAACAATAGGATGAGCGAGTATGAGGCGTTGATTAAGAGAACGCATGGCGAAGGCTTAAAAGTACTAATGGATTTTATACCGAACCATGTTGCTAGAACTTACTTTTCTGATGTAAAACCAAGAAATGTTATAGATCTTGGGGCTAACGATGATAAAAGTAAAAGCTTTGATGTTAATAACGATTTTTACTACATCCCAAACCAGAAGTTTGAAGTTCCAGGCGGGTACCATCCGGGGGGAAGCGAGTTTCTACATCACTTAAAAGACGGTAGGTTTGATGAAAATCCGGCGAAGGCTACGGGCAATAATGTATTTAAAGCGGCGCCCAGCATAGACGATTGGTTCGAAACCATTAAGTTAAACTATGGTTTTGATGTGCAAAATAACAACGAAAAACATTTCGTACCACATCCGCCGGTATGGAAAAAAATGCGTGATATTTTAGCATTTTGGGCTTCTAAAGGAGTAGATGGCTTCAGGTGTGATATGGCCGAAATGGTTCCAATTGAGTTTTGGAATTGGGCAATTACAGACTTGAAGAAAAAATATCCAAACATCATTTTTATTGGAGAAGCTTACGATCGCAACGAGTATAAAAATTTTTTAGTGAATGGAAAATTTGACTATTTATATGACAAAGTTGGCTTGTATGATGGAATTAAGCGCCTAATACGAAATGAAGACGGGGCTGATGTAAAGGATATCTCGTACGTTTGGCGAGAAGAGAGCAAAGGTTTTTCTCAGCATATGCTTCGTTTTTTAGAAAATCACGACGAAACCAGAATAGCTTCTAAAGATTTTGCTGGTAACGCTTGGTATGCTGTACCGGGCATGGTAATTACGGCAACCCTTTCTACTGGGCCAATAATGGTTTACAGTGGTCAGGAAGTTGGAGAGCCTGCAAGTGGTGCTGAAGGATTTGGTGGAGACGATAGCAGAACTTCAATTTTCGATTATTGGGGTGTGCCACAACACCAAAAGTGGATGAATGGTGGCACATTTGATGGAGGTAAACTTGATGAAAGCCAAAAAAGTTTAAGAAATTTCTACAGTAAATTGTTAAACCTTTCTGTTAGTAACGAAGCAATTTCTACTGGAGATTTCTATGAATTGATGCAGGCAAATCAATCGTCGCAGGGTTTTAACCAAAGAGTTTACGCGTTTTTAAGGTACACCGCTAATAAACGTGTTTTGGTACTATCTAATTTTAACAGAAGTGAATCCAAGCTTAAAGTAGCCTTACCAGCAGACGTTTTAAAAGCTTTTAAAGTTGAAGGTAAAGCTTTAGAATTTACAGATCTATTATCAAACACCAAATTTAAAACTGCCAACATAAACAATGGTTTAGAAATTACTTTACCCGCTACCAGTGCGGTTATTTTAGAATTTTAATCCGTCAACTAGCAGGTTAAAAATTTGCCTTGCTTAGCACAAAACCTAACCAAATAAAAATATGAACACATCTTCTCACAGGCCGAAACTTTCGTTTTGGTCTATTTTTAACATGAGCTTTGGCTTTTTAGGCATACAGTTCGGCTTTGCCTTGCAAGGTGGTTTTATGTCTAGGATTTTCCAGACGCTTGGTGCAAGTCAGGATAGCATACCCGCTTTGTGGATTGCGGCGCCGTTAACAGGATTGTTGGTGCAGCCAATAATTGGTTATATGAGTGATAGAACTTGGAGCCCAAAATGGGGAAGAAGAAAACCGTTTTTTCTAATCGGAGCAGTTTTAAGTACTATAGTGCTTTTCTTTTTACCTCACTCTCCAGTTTTGTGGGTGGCTGCGGGTTGCCTTTGGGTTTTAGATGCGTCCATCAATATCACCATGGAGCCTTTTAGAGCTTTAGTAGCCGATAAGTTGCCAGAATCACAACGTTCGTACGGATTTGTAATGCAAACACTTATTATTGGCGTAGGTACCTGGATTGCCAGTAATTTACCTTGGTTAGTAAATAAAATGGGGGTAAGTAACGAGGCGTTGCCGGGTATTGTTCCGTTATCGGTAAAAATAGCATTTGCAATTGGCGCCGTTGTTTTTATCGCATCGGTTTTGTACACAATTTTTACTACAACAGAATATCCGCCAGAAGATTTAGAGGAATTTAAACGCGAAAATGAAGCGAGTAAAGGATTTTTTAATGGCTTAAAGGAAATTTTTAGCAGTATTGGCCAAATGCCAAAAACGATGAAGCTATTAGGCGTAATACAATTTTTTAGCTGGTTCGCTTTTTTTGCCATGTGGAGTTTAGCTACGCCTGCCTTAACAAGTCATGTTTTTAACGCACCTGCACCCGTAGAAACTGCTTATAATATGGCAGATGTGGCAAGTAGTAATTTATTTATGGAAGCTAGTAAAGCTTATAATGATGCAGCGGATTTGGTTGGCTCTTACATGGGTACTTATGGTCTGTCGTCTATGGCTTTTGCTTTGTTGTTAACTTTTTATGCCGCAAAGCGAAAAATAAATAGGAAATACATCCACATGTTTAGTCTTTTTGCTGGCGGGGCAGGCTTTATTTCTATGTACTTTATCAGCAATCCAGAATATCTAATAATTTCATTTATACTCATCGGAATTTCCTGGGGTAGCATACTTTCTATGCCTTATGCAATGCTATCAAGCGCTATAAATCCAAAAAAAATGGGGATTTATATGGGTATTTTTAATATGTTTATCGTAATTCCTCAAATTATAGCGGCAACAGGTGGATTAAACTACTTGTACCATTTAATTTTTGGTCCAGAAGTTATCAATGCTATGCTTCTCGCTGGAGCGTCGTTAATAATTGGCGGACTAGCTAATTTCTTAATTACTGATAAAAAAGTAATTTCGCATCAGGCTGAGGATACCGAAGTTTTGAGTTAAATTTAAATTATGGAAGAAGGAAATAATACTAGCGAACAAGAATTAAATAATGTGCCCGAAACCGTTGAAGAGGAAGTCGTTCAACATTTAAATAATCCGGTTACCGACCTTAAGCCCATAGTAAAACAATATTTAACTGCCGTTAAGGGCGTTAAAAAAGAAGGTAATAAATTTTATTTTTCTGATGGAAGCGCTAGGGTTGAAGTAAGGGTGGTTAGCGATGAAATTATCAGGGTTCGTTTAGCACCACACGGTGTTTTTTTAGATGATTTTTCTTATGCAGTACCAGTTGTTGATCAAAAAGTTACCACTTTTAGGTTAGAAGAGGCAGACGAATATTATGGAATTTCTACTAACACAGTAACTTGTAAGGTTAAAAAAGAAGATTTTTCTATCTCTTTTACCGACAATACAACTGGAATGGTGATGAGTCAGGATGCAAAACCAATGCATTGGGAGGAGAACGTAGAATTTGGTGGGTATTATGTTTTCGCTACTAAAGAATGTTTACCGGAGGAGAACTTTTTTGGTTTAGGAGATAAATCTGGAAACCTGAATTTACGTGGTAGAAAGTTTCAAAACTGGAATACAGATGCTTATTCATTTGGATGGGATCAGGATCCGTTGTACAGAACCATACCGTTTTATATAGGTTTACATGAGGGTGCCGGTTATGGTATCTTTTTCGATAATACTTTCCGCTCTTATTTTGATTTTGGAGCAGAAAGTAATTCTAAAACTAGTTTTTGGGCAGATGGTGGTGAGTTGCAATACTATTATATCCACGGCCCACACATGATGGACGTTGTAAAACGTTACCAAACCTTAACAGGAACACATAAACTGCCGCCAAAATGGGCTTTGGGTTATCATCAATGCCGTTGGAGCTATTATCCTGAAAGCAGGGTAAGAGAGGTTGCACAAGGTTTTAGAGATCATCAAATTCCTTGCGATGCGATCTATCTAGACATCGATTATATGGATGGCTACCGTTGCTTTACATGGAACAAAAAATACTTTCCAGATCCTAAAAAAATGATTAAGGATTTATTAAACATCGGCATGAAAACCGTTGTGATGATAGATCCAGGGATAAAAGTTGACGATAATTATTGGGTTTTTAAAGAGGGCAAAGAAAACAACTACTTCTGTCGCCGAAGCGATGATTATTTTATGGAAGGTCACGTTTGGCCAGGCAGATGCCAGTTCCCAGATTTTACCAATCCAACCGTAAGAGAATGGTTTGGTGGTTTGTATAAAGAACTTGTTGAATTAGGTGTAGCAGGTTTTTGGAACGATATGAATGAGCCAGCAGTTTTTGGCGCAGGAACTTTCCCTAATGATGTTCGCCATAATTACGATGGTTACCGCGGTTCGCACCGAAAAGCGCATAATGTTTACGGCATGCAAATGGTTCGTTCTACGTACGATGGTTTAAAAAAACTAATGCGCAATAAACGTCCATTTACCATTACAAGGGCGGGTTATTCTGGCATGCAACGTTATGCTTGTGTTTGGACTGGCGATAACGTAGCAACTTGGGAACACCTGAAATTAGGTAATATCCAATGCCAACGTATGTCTATTTCTGGTGTGCCATTTTGCGGCACCGATATAGGCGGATTTAGCGGAGAACCAGATGGCGAGTTGTTTACACGTTGGATACAGCTGGGTACTTTTTCTCCGTTTATGAGAGCCCACTCTGCCGGCGACACGTCGGTGCGTGAACCTTGGAGTTTTGGCGAGCCCTTCACTTCAATCAACAGAAAGTTCATAGAATTAAGGTATAGATTAATGCCTTATATCTATTCGGTTTTTTGGGAACATCACCGTTATGGCTTCCCGATTTTGAGACCGCTTTCTATGCTGGAGCAAGAGAATATCAGCAACCATTTCCGCCAAGATGAGTTTACCTTTGGCGACAAAATTTTAGTTTGCCCGGTATTAGAGCAAGGTGCAACTTCTAGAACGGTTTATCTGCCTAAAGGACAATGGTATAATTTCTGGACACATGAACTGCTAGACGGTGGTAACGAATATGAAATTAGTGCTCCTTTAGAAGATATGCCTTTATTTGTGAGAGCAGGTTCGGTAATTCCAGAATACCCTGTAATGCAATACGTAGGCGAAAAACCAATTGAAGAGGTGTGGCTTAACATCTATTATGCATCTTACGAAGTGAATTCTTTCTTGTACGAAGACCATGGCGACACCTTCGCTTATGAACAGGATATTTATTTAGAGAAGAAATTTAGTGTTAGGGGCGACGGTAAAAATCTTGTAATTGAGCAAGTAGTAGAAGGCTTATATACGCCAAACTATGAGTTGTACGATTACAATGTTATTGGTTTGCCATTTGCTGTAAGCAAAATTTATGTAGATGATAAAGAGGTTACAGATTTTGGACTGGATGATCGAAACCGATTAAAATTCAAATCGAATAAAAACTTTATGCATATTAAAATTATAGGCCTTTAAATTTTTTGCCGGATAAGATTTTTATCCGGCATTTTTTTGGATTATAAAGTTAAGCTTACTACTGTTTGCCCATGTTAATCAGCAATATTTGATATATGTTGCAGAAACTTAAAATTCTTTATTTCCGCCATTTTAAATTAGTGGGTGTATTAGGTTTTTGTTTAAGCCTATACTTTATTAATTTATTTGTAATTAAAGGCTTTGATAAAATTAATCTTTACAATTTAGCCGTTTTCTTTAAATTATTGGGCTACTGTACTACTCTAGGAATCGAAAAACTCTTTTTCTCTAGTAGAAGTTTTTATTACAAAAATTTAGGATTTAGCTATCGCCGAATTTTGGGTGCCTTATTTCTGGTAGATTTTGCCATTTTCTTATTACTTCTTTTAACTTCTTGGCTATGGATGAGCTTTTCATAGACAGTGTTAATCATCGTTATGGCGATAGGGAGGTTTTAAGTAGCGTATTTTTAAATTGTAGAGTTGGCGAGATTGTAGGTTTGTTAGGCCGAAATGGTTCAGGTAAATCAACGCTGCTAAAAATTATTTTCGGAGAAACAAAACCACGTTTTATGCACCTTAAGGTTGATGGGCGGTTTACCAAAAAAGCTTACTTGTCTGGTAAGGTTGCTTATTTGTCGCAAGGTTTTTTCATCCCTCACTATTTAAAAATTAGCGATTTGGTAAACTTGTATACCAATAAGTATAAAAACGACTTGTTGACTGTTAGTGTTATTAAGGGCAACCTTAAGGAAGAAATTGGTAATTTATCTGGTGGAAATAGACGCCTGGTTGAAGCATTATTACTGATTTACAGTGATGCAAAATATTTATTGCTAGATGAACCATTCTCTCAATTGGCTCCAATAATTGCTGATGAACTTAAAAGTCATATTTTTAAATTTGGCAAAGAAAAAGGTTTTATTATTACAGACCATTATTACCAACAAATTTTAGAAATATCCAGCCGGGTGGTATTGATTACCAATGGGTGTAATTATACCATTAACGGTGAGGATGATTTAATATTGAATGGTTATTTGCCCAATTAAGTTTTATTGAAAGCAATGAATACTTTATGTCGCCAAGAAATACTTGCGTTGTAATATAAACCTGACAGGCGTATAGGTATTGTTATGCCTACATTTACCGATTTTAAATCGGTACTACGAAAACAATACCGCAACAAATGGCAGGGCTAAACTTACCAAGAACTGCTGACCTTGTTTTTCGATAAAAAATCTAAAACATCGCTTTATTGCTAAACGTTTTAATTTTTCCAGAAAAATAATTCAAAATCAAGTTAAAAAAGTAAATTACCGCTATCAAATCCAATGAGCACCAAATATGGCTACTACCAAAAAAACTAAGCTAAGTGAAAAAGTAAAGACAGTTGATGAAGGAAATACATTTATAGATTATAGTAAAAATGTTTGGGTGCATAGCTTACTTACCGATTTCGATATTGCACTTTTTATCTCTGGTAAGCATTTTCGTTTGTACGAGAAGATGGGAGCACATTTATGTACCATTAACAAAACTTCGGGAACCTACTTTGCCGTTTGGGCACCAAATGCGCAAGAGGTTTCGGTTATAGCTAATTTTAATAATTGGAGCAGAGGTAGCCACCAACTCTATAAACGTTGGGACAGTTCAGGAATTTGGGAAGGATTTATTCCGAATGTGGGCAAAGGCGAGGTTTATAAATATTACATTAAGGGTTTCGATGGGAGCGATATAGAAAAAGGAGATCCTTATGCTTTGCGCTGGGAACATCCGCCACAAAAGGCATCTATTGTTTGGGATACGGATTACAGCTGGAAAGATAAAACATGGTTAAAAAAGCGGGCAAAAGTTACGGCATTAAACCAGCCAATGTCTGTTTACGAATTGCATTTAGGTTCTTGGCAACGCGATCCTAGTAACCCAGAACGGGTGCTTAGCTACCAAGAAATAGCTAAAAGCCTAGTGCCATATGTTTTAGATATGGGCTTTACGCACGTAGAGCTAATGCCGATAATGGAGTATCCTTATTATCCGTCGTGGGGCTATCAAGTTACCGGATATTTTGCAGCGAGTTCTCGCCACGGGCACCCGCAGGATTTAATGTATTTGATAGAAGAACTGCATAAAAATGATATAGCGGTAATTTTAGATTGGGTTCCGTCTCATTTTCCGGGTGATGCAAATGGATTGTACAACTTTGACGGAACACATTTGTACGAACATGCGGATATGCGCAAAGGCTTTCATCCCGACTGGAAATCTTATATTTTTAATTACGATAGAAATGAAGTACGATCGTTTTTAATTAGTAACGCAATGTTTTGGCTCGATAAATTCCATGCAGACGGTTTGCGTGTTGATGCGGTAGCTTCTATGCTGTATTTTGATTTTTCTAGAACAGCGGAAGAAGCGGGGACGAATGAATTTGGAGGAAGCGAAAACTTAGGCGCCATTAAGTTTCTTCAAGATATGAACGAAGCGGTTTACGGCAATTTTGAAGGCATACAAACCATTGCCGAGGAGAGTAGCACTTTTGATGGGGTAACTAGACCAGTTTATGCCGGCGGATTGGGCTTTGGCATGAAATGGATGATGGGATGGATGAACGATACGTTGAAGTATTTTAAAAATGACCCTATCTACAGAAAGTTTAACCATCATCAGTTAACTTTTAGTATGACTTATGCCTTTACCGAAAATTTCATGTTGCCGTTTTCGCATGATGAGGTTGTACATGGTAAATCGTCTATGATTTATAAAATGCCGGGCGATGAATGGCAAAAATTTGCAAACTTGAGGACGTTATATGGCTACATGTTTACGCATCCAGGTACCAAGCTGTTGTTTATGGGTAATGAGTTTGCGCAAACTAACGAGTGGAATTTTACTGAATCTCTGCGTTGGGATTTGCTAAAACACGCACCACACGCCGGTATGCAACAGTTTGTAAAAGCACTAAATAAACTTTATAAGGCCGAGCCTGCATTATATCATTTCAATTTTTCTTACGAAGGGTTCGAATGGATAGAGGCCGATGATGCAAATAATTCTATTTTCATTTATCAGCGAAAGGGCGAAAAAGCAAAAGACACGCTGGTTATTGCTTTAAACTTAACACCAGTTTACCTGCAGAATTTTAGAATGGGCATGCCAACAAAAGGCAAGTGGAAAGAAATATTTAACAGCGATGAAAAAGAGTTTTTCGGCTCGGGTAACGTAAATGCAGGGATTCTTATTACAGAAAATGAAAACATGCATCATCAAAAACAATCTGTTGTAGTTAACATACCTCCTTTAGGCATCGCAATTTTTAAAAAGACCACAAAGTGATTTTCAACTAAAAAATCTTTTAATTGTCAATCTCTATAAAGGTTGATTTGAAGAACATGATACAGCGAAACTTAGCATTTAATAAGACTGAAAAAGGAGAATGGTGGCTAGTTTTACCAGAGTGGAACGGTGATCCAGAAGATTTGCAAATGATAGAAGGTGCAGATTTATGGTTGGATTTGGTAAGTGGGCAACATTCGAGCGTTAAATTAACTTTGTCTGACACTAGTTTTGAAGAATCGGAAAATTTATCGTTAATACGTATTAGAGAAGAAAATTTTGGAGGAGGAGGAATTTATTTCTTAGAAAATTATCAAAATAAAAAAGTGCATCTAAAACTCTGGTTATGCTACATTACCGAATTTGTGTTCGGCAAAATTCCACAAAAAATATACTTTAAAGTGGTTTAGTAATTTTTCAGCTTATTTATTTTGTGCTTAGCGAGGATAGGGAAATTTTATATATTTATAGTCTCAAAGCAAATTAGCCTAAACCGATGCCAATCATTAATATTTTTCTCCTTTAATTATGGAGAGAAGGGATAATAAATTTTCTGCCTGGTTTGTAGATAGACCTAGGTTAACTGGTTTTTTGTTTTTTTTGGTTTTGATAGGCTTAAATTTCTTTATCATTAATCAACGCTATCAGCTCTTTAAAGAGAACAAAAACAAAGAGATTTCTAACATTTTAAACGCATCGGCGCAAAATATAGAGCAATCGTTAAAAAATAGTTATACCGTAGCCTTAACGCTTGCGCTTACGTTAGATAATAATGGCGTACCTAAAAATTTCGATAAGGTTGCAGATCAGTTAATTCGTTCAAATCCGGGCATTCAAGCTGTTCAACTAGTTCCAAACGGAGTTGTAAAATACATGTATCCTGTAAAAGGTAACGAAGCAGCTATAAATCTAAATCTTTATAAAAGCCATCCGCAAACAGTTTTTGAAGTTCAAAAAGCTATTAATGGTCGTAAGATGTATTTTCAGGGCCCTGTAAAACTAACACAAGGTGGTGTGGGTTTGATTGGCCGCTTACCGCTTTATATTGATAATAAGTTTTGGGGTTTTTCTGCGGTTGTAATCAAGTTAGAAACGTTTTTTAAAAACGCCGGTATAGATAATACAAAACATACCGATTATCAGTTTCAATTTTCAAAAATCAATGAATTTACCCAGAAAGAAGAGTTTTTTCTGCCACTTAATCCAAATTTCGAAAACCATCTATCTAAATCAGTATTATTTCCAGAGGGCGATTGGCGTTTGTATGTCATCAACGTTAATCGTTACGATACTTGGTACGAGTTAATTTCTGCTATTTTGTTAGGGTTAGGATTATCGGTGCTTTCAACATATCTTCTGGTAAGGCTAATTAAAAAGCAATCGCAATTACAAGGACTTGTACAGCATCAAGCAACAAAATTAATCGACACTGAAAATAAGTTCGAAAAAATATTTGACCATGCAGCAATCGGCATTGCCCGAATTAACTCCAAAACTGGTTACATATTAGAGGTAAATGATTATTTGTGCAACTTTTTAGGGTATACTCAAGAGGAATTAATGCAGACAAAAATTAAGTCTGTTATTTATCCCGACGATTTAGAGGAAGATAGGTTGCTGTTTAAAAGACTTTTAGCTGGCGAAATTAGACAGTTTAATAAAGAGCTACGTTACGTAAAAAAGGACGGTTCTGTTATTTGGAGCAACGTAACCATTACTCCTTTATGGAAAGATGGCGAAGCGCCGACAAATCACATTGTGATAATAGAAGACGTTACACAGCGTAAACTTAAGGAACAGATTTTAAGGGCTTCGCAACAAAGACTCGAATCGTTAATTAACACAATTGACGGTATTGTTTGGGAGGGAGAATTTGACTCTTATGAGTGTACTTACATTAGTAAAAAGGTAGAGGATATATTAGGTTATACCGTAGAAGAATGGATGGGAACACCCGGCTCGTGGAACAAATATCTTTATGAGAAAGACCGACCTCGATTACAGAAATACCTTGAGCTTAAATTAATTACAGGCGCCCAGCACGACGAAGAATACAGAATGGTTGCCAAAGACGGCTCTATAGTATGGATTAGGGATATTGTAACTTTGATAGAAACTGCGGGCGAAGGACCGAAGTTACGTGGTATTATGATTGATATTACCAGTAAGAAGCATGCTGAAATGGCGCTGAATAAATCATTCCATCTAGTTACGGAGCAAAATAAGCGTTTACTGAATTTTTCTTACATCGTTTCGCACAACTTGCGTTCGCACGCCAGCAATATTCAAAGTATTACAACGCTAATAGAAAGCGCAAAAGACGAAGGCGAAAGAATTGAGATGATACAACTACTTAAAAAAGTAGCTAACAATTTAAACGAAACCCTTTTTAATCTCAATAACATAGTAAGCATACAAACCAGTGTAGATATTGAAGTTGAGCCCCTAAGTTTAAGAGAATATATTAACAGATCGGTTGCTATACAGAAAACGCAAATTTTAGCAAAACAGGCAGTTATTTTAAACAGGGTTGATGAAGAATTTATCGTTAACTACAACAGAGCCTACTTGGAAAGTATTCTGCTTAATCTCATTTCTAATGCTTTAAAATATAGTAGCCCAGATAGAAAACCGGTTATATCTTTAGATTGTGTAGAAGAAAAAGGAGAGATGGTTCTGAAAATTTCCGACAACGGTATTGGAATAGATTTAACCAAACATGGAGAGAAAATTTTTGGAATCTACCAAACCTTTAACGGAAATTCTGATGCGCATGGCTTTGGACTTTTCATCTCAAAAAATCAAGTTGAAGCTATGGGCGGTAAAATTGAAGTAGAATCAGAATTAAATCAGGGAACTACTTTTAAAATCTTTTTCAAGAAAAAACCTCGATAAACAGGGAATTTTCTGCAGAATGTAGATAATATCATCGTAAAACACGTTGATTATTAAATGTTTGCTATTTTTTAAGCTTTGAACTCATTTATTAAACCTATATCTTTATAATTGCCAGTATAAAAGCAAACAGATAGGCTATAACCACAATATCGTTAGTAATCTTTCGTATGTAGTATAGTTTACTAATAATTTGAGATGGAAAATTCTGCAATATTAAGTGCCCCAAATGTTTTAGCCCACGAGAGAGCTTTGCTAGATGCAATGAGCAATCATGATACCGATAAACTGAACGAACTTATTCACGATGGCTTGGTGTACGTTCATCCCACTGGGCAAGTGCTTACTAAAAAAATGTATTTGCAGTCTTACAAAGCCAAACAATTTGCAATAGAACGCTTAAGTTCAACAGATTTTTATTACAACATAGTTGATGATGTAGCTACTGTTTCGGTTTACGTAAAAATGTCGTGGAGTATGGTAAGGGATGAAGTGAAGGGAAGATTTAGGTATATGCGAACTTGGAAAAAATTTGGCAATTGTTTAAAAGTGGTTTCATCTTCTTGTGTTGAGGTTAGAGACTTATAATTTTAGATTGAGTAAATCTTAATTTTGCAAAATATATTAGTCCCAACTTGCTTTGTATAACAAGTCTTTTTAAGGATGAATCCACTCATTGCAAAATTAAAAAAATACGGCTCTTTTTCGTCTGAAGCGGAAAAGGAAATAGAAAAACGTTGTAAAAAATTCAACAAAAAGAAACACGATCATTTCTTAAAGACAGGTCAGACGGTAGCGAGTTATTTTGTTTTGGAGAAGGGACTAATCCGGGTGTATTTTAATCGCAATGGAAAAGAAATTAATGCCTGGTTTGGTGCAGAGAATGAAATTTTTGGTTCTATCTTACCCATATACGCACAACAACCATCTTTCGAAAATATTCAGTTTTTAGAAGACTCGGTAGTTTATGCCATTTCGGTTGATGACTTAAATCAGTTGTATCTTTTATACCCCGAGCTAAACGTAATAGGAAGGAAAATAGCCGAGGAGCTTTGCATTATTTTAGAAGAACGGATTATTTCTTTGCATACCGAGTCTGCCGAGGAACGCTATCAAGGTCTAGTTGAAAAATATCCCCATTTATTACAGCGAATTAGCCTAGGTCATATTGCTTCTTTTTTGGGCATAACGCAAGAGACTTTAAGCCGTATTCGGAAACGATAGCCGATTTTGATGTACATCAAAAAATAAAGCTGTTGGTGGCTTTAGCTTTGTGGTGTAAACATTAAAATTATGAAATATCTGTATTTAGCTGTCGCTATTGTATTTGAAGTTATAGGCTCAAGCCTTATTAAAGCATCCGACGGTCTTACTAAACTCTGGCCAACCGTATTCACTTTTATTGCTTTTGTAATCTGTTTTTATGCGCTGTCTATTGCGCTTAGAAGTATTCCGCTAGGTATTGCTTACGCTAGCTGGGCGGGTTTAGGTATCGTACTAACTGCGTTGGTTTCGTTATTTGTATTTAAACAGTCGATAGATTTTCCCGCGATTTTAGGCATGGGATTAATTATAGCCGGAGTAATTGTGATTAATTTTTTCTCAAAGTCTAGTGCGCATTAATTAAAGAAGTAAATTAATTACCAAGTATTAGGTATTTTTAAATTCAATTTAAAGAGATATTTTTATTTTATGAAAATTAAGTTAACACTTGTCTTATTTTTAGTAAGTTGTAGTACCGTTTTTGCCCAGAATGAAAAACAATGGGCAGTTATTTTGTTGAATAAACAGTTACAGTCTGTTGTAAATCGCCAATATCAAAAGTCAGATTTAAGCTCTAAATCTAAAGTTGTAAAATCGCTTGCCTATTACGATGCAGAACAGGCTGAAGATAAAATTAGTTATTTGTTTGAATATGACTTTCTCGGCAAGACTTTATTTCAAACAACCTTCAATCCGGCCAATATCACTGGCATTGAAGAGCCCGTTCTGATTAGTGACAATGTTTACAGTTTTCAGGTAAATATCAAAGAAGGACATATTAAGCGTGTGATTAAAAATAGTGATGATAGAAACGCCACTACAAATCAATTAACTATTTACTTTTATAAGGATGCGGAAAATACCTTTCCAAATTTGAAGATAACTTTATTGGAGCTGAAGAAATTGTTTGCTAAAGCGAAGTAATGGAGGTTTAGGCTGAGGTTAATGTTAATGCTGAACTTTGTTTGAATTACTTGTTAGTCTAAGTTTCGATTATTGGAATTAGGAACTTTTTTAAACATTGAATTGAAGCTAGAATACGTGCTAACGGGTTCCTTTAATATAAAACATTAGCATTGCAATTAGCTTTGGGCATTGGTAATTTATGTCGTTAAAGTAATTTAGTTAATGCTAAAAAACAACAGCAATGCTTCGAGATTAAAATTGGGATTACAAGCTAAATTACATATTTTCAAAAGAATTAATTAAAACGCTACTCTCTTCCGTAAACAAACTCTCTTCAGCTAATTGATGTTGTTTTACTGCAACAATACTCATATTCCTAGAAAGCATTCATTACAGTCGATAAAAGACAATTAATGATAACCCATCCTAATAAATAAAAAACAGCGCACACAACCCCTTTAAACAAGAAAAGAGAACATCCATCCAGACTGTTCTCTTTTTCTAACCAAATATAAACCTGTATGAACGGGTTATTTTTTTATGCCTTAAAGGCGTATTTTCTATTTCTTAAAGGCTTCGCGATAAATCTCTCAACCTTTGATGATACAAATATAGAAATAATTTTGATAGTGTACAAAATACACTAAGGAAATTTTTAAATATTTTTATTTTTTTTATTTCAGCCATTTCAAAAATCCATTTGAAAGCTTATTAACGTCGATTCGACGGTCGTAAAAGTACATCCAAATTTTGTGCCTAAAACTTAAATAATGTTAAATTTTTATTAATTAATGTTTTGTTGCGGATGAAATCTGGGTTAAGCCTCACTGAATTTGGATGTTTAGATTGCTTTTATAGTTAGATGCTTTTATAAATGCGTGGGCTATTGCTGAGTGATAATTGCTATATTGTGGTAACTGAAAATTTCAATAATCGAAAATGCGCTTCTCATGACTCAAAGAAATTATATCTTTTCGCTGTTCTTCGTTTTATCTCTATTAATTGGCTGTAAAGGAACTCCGGAGCGTACGGAATTTACTATTACAGCTTCTGTTAAAAACCTAAATGGGGTAAAAGTTTATCTGGCGCAAAATTTTAAAGTCTTAGATAGCGCTGTGGTTGAAAATGGAGCCTTTTTGCTCTCCTCAGAAGTTTTAAACAATACTGCTGTAGAAATCATGTTTTTAGGTTCAGACGAAGATATTGATTTGTTAACGGGTGGGTGGCGCCGTTACATCCAAATTTTTGTAGAGCATGATGCTAACTACAAATTTGTGGCAGATGGAAGAATGCAAATTTATGATCATACTTTTCAGCTAGAAACAAATTCGCCTTTGGCTCAAATTTATTATCAGCTTAATGCTTTATCTTTTAAAAAATCAAGAAAACACCGAGAAATTGCAGATGATTTCGAAAAAATATTAGCAACTCTTAATACTTCGGATACTTTGCTTTACCGCAAATATGATGATTCTGTCTCTTATCATCGTCAACTACAAAGTTCATCGTTTGCAAATGCTAACAAAGTTGTGATCAAAAAAAATCCTAACTCTTATCTGTCTCTTTATTTACTGTCGGAAGCTACTGATTTAGCGCTCGATGAAGATTTTTATATTAAGATAGATAAACAGCTTTCCGGAAAATTTCGGGAAACTCCTCAGGCAAAAAAGTTCATCAAAGCCTTAGCAAAAATTAGAACCGATCTTCCTATCAAATTAACCTTAGATGCGAACAGTGTAGCCGACAAGCCTTTTAACTTTGAAAATTTTAAGGATCAAAACGGTATTGTGATAGATTTTTGGGCAACTTGGTGTGCGCCATGTTTAGAGGTTATGCCTAAAGCTTTAGCAGTTGAAAAGCAACTCAAGGCTAAAAACATTGTTTACGTTTTTCTGTCTTATGATGAAAGGATTAAGACTTGGAAGGGTGAAAGCGATCGACTAGGTTTACAGCATAGTTATCGCATTGCGCACAACGCTAAACCTTATTTAAAAGAGACCTTGCATTTAGAATCTATACCAAGATACATATTAATTAATAATAGGGGAGACGTGTTGCTTAGAGACCTTCCCTCTCCTAATGATCCAAAGTTTCTAGTTACGATTGATTCTGTAATGAATAAACTCGATAAGTTAAAATAGGGGACATAAAAAAAGCAACACTTTTACAAGTGTTGCCTTAGGTATTAATAATAGAAGGAGTGTTTATTTTAAAGTTCCGTAGTATTCTACGAATTTTGCTAACGCTGAAGAATAACCCCATTCGTTATCGTACCAAGATACAACTTTAACGAAGTTATCATTCAATGAGATGCCGGCTTTAGCATCAAAAATAGATGCGTGGTCATCGCCGATAAAGTCGGTAGAAACAACTTCGTCTTCAGTATAACCAAGTACACCTTTTAATTCGCCTTCAGAAGCTGCTTTCATAGCTGCCTTGATTTGCTCATAAGTAGCTGGTTTTTCTAAACGAGCAGTTAAATCTACTACAGAAACATCGGCAACTGGTACGCGGAAAGACATACCTGTTAATTTGCCTTTTAATTCTGGTAAAACCATACCTACTGCTTTTGCAGCACCGGTAGAAGAAGGGATGATGTTAGAGAAACCACCACGACCACCTCTCCAATCTTTAGAAGATGGGCTATCAACAGTTTTTTGCGTTGCAGTTACTGCGTGGATAGTACTCATTAAACCTTCAACAATACCGAAGTTATCGTTTAATACTTTAGCAATTGGCGCTAAACAGTTTGTAGTACAAGAAGCGTTAGAAACGATAGTTTGATCTGCGGTTAATTTATCGTGGTTAACACCCATTACATACGTAGGGATGTCTGCATCTTTAGCTGGTGCAGAGAAAACTACTTTTTTAGCACCTGCTGCGATGTGTTTTTCGGCATCTACGCGAGTTAAGAACAAGCCAGTAGATTCGATAACGATTTCTACACCAACTTCGTTCCATTTTAAGTTTGCTGGATCTTTTTCTGCTGTAATGCGGATGGTTTTACCATTAACAACTAATTGTCCGTCTTTAACTTCAACGGTACCGTCAAAACGTCCGTGTGTAGAATCATATTTTAACATGTAAGCCATGTAATCTGGCTCAATTAAGTCGTTGATTGCAACAATGTCTAAGCCTCTTTTAAGTGCGGCTCTAAAAACTAATCTGCCGATACGGCCAAATCCATTTATTCCTACTTTAGTCATTTTATTTAATTTGAGTAATAATTAAGTAAATTATATATTGGTTCTTTTGTAATAGTCATTATTTCTAACTGGTGTTTAGCTGCAATTGCTCTCAGGTTTTCCTGAAAGTTTCCGGCTACGGCACCCACAAAGTGGATTTCCTGGTTAGGGTGTTTGCTTAGCGTTGGCAATAGATAGGTGGCAAAATATTTTTCGAAAGCATTATCAACAATCTGCTGAATAAATTTATGACTTCTATTCTCCAAGTAAAAGTCTAAGAACGAAGTGAGATATTGCTGTGCACCATGTTTTTTATAAATTCGTTCTAAAACGATTGCTCTGTCTAAATTATATTTATGATCGAAAGCTTTTTTTAAGTCGGCGGGCAATTTATCTTCTAAGAAGTTTTTCAGGATCATCTTTCCAAAATAATTGGAAGAACCTTCGTCTCCTAAAATATAGCCTAAACCAAAATTGTTTTTCTCTGGTTTTTTACCATTAAAATAAGCACAATTTGCACCACTGCCTAAAATTCCTACTATGCCAGACTTGTCGTAGCAAGCGGCAATAGATGCACCGTAAATATCGTCCTTAACTTTAATCTTCGCATTTTTAAAAAACAAATTTAATGTGTTAGCTAATGCTTCTTGCGATTCTTTGGAAGATGCGCCGGCTGCAAAAACCTTCATTTTTTTTACCTGCTCTGCGTAATTTATTAAGGATATATTTTTATTCAATTGTTGGATAATGTATTTCGAGTCGTTTAGTCGCGGATTTATACCGGGTATGGTACATTCGGCCATAACCTTTCCATCAAGGGCTATTCTCCAAAATGAGCTTTTCGATCCGCTATAAACTACTGCTATCATCTAAATTAAATTGATAAAACGTGCGTCATTTCCAACAAATCGTCTTCTAGCTTATAGTTGTGGGCATGTAAGGCTTCGTCTAAACTGGTTAGTTTAATTTCATTACCACGAAGACCAACCATTTGCATCGTTTCGCCAGCCAAAATTGCATTTACCGCAGCATAACCTAGTCTACTACCTAAAATACGATCAAAACCACTCGGGCTACCGCCTCTTTGCAAGTGACCTAAAATAGTAACCTTAGTATCGTAATGCGTAAATTTCTTTTTAACCGCTTTAGCTATATCATAAGCGCCGCCATATTTATTTCCTTCGGATACAATAACGATACTCGAAGATTTTTTGGTTGATGCGCCACTTTTTAATTTAGTGATAAGATCTTTAAGAGAAGTTTCGCGTTCTGGTAGTAAAACTGCTTCAGCACCGCTAGATATTGCGGTTCTTAACGCTAAACATCCAGAATCTCTGCCCATCACTTCAATAAAAAATAAACGGTCGTGAGAGTCTGCTGTATCTCGAATTTTATCAATAGCCTCTATGATGGTGTTTATCGCCGTATCGTAACCCAATGTAAAGTCAGATCCGTATAAATCGTTATCTATTGTTCCGGGAACGCCAATAACATTAATGCCGTATTTTTTGCCAAAACGTTGCGCACCAGTAAAAGTACCATCGCCACCAATAACAATAAGTCCGTCTATTTCTTTTTCCTTCAGATTTTGGAAAGCTTTTTCCATCCCTTCATCCTCTCTAAATGCAAGGCATCTGGCAGTTTTTAGGATGGTGCCACCCATATGTAAAATATTGCTTACAGAGCGGGCGTTCATCGGAACAATGTTGTTATCGATCAATCCTTGATAGCCTTGTATTACCCCGAACATATTTCTTCCGTGGTAAATACCTGTGCGTATTACTGCTCTAATGCAAGCATTCATGCCCGGGGCATCGCCTCCCGAGGTTAGTACTGCTATATTTTTAATATTTGGTTCCATTATAATACACGAATATAGTGTGTATTTTTTACACTAAGTAATTTTTTTTTCATTATTTTTATCGATTAACAGAACAAGTGTGTTTATTTGTTCTATAAATAAATATAAACGTTTTTGTCTTGGAAGAAGTATTACCTGTATTTAATTCTGCGGTCTCTATAGATTGTGTTTTGTTTGGCTTTGATGCTGGCGAACTAAAAATTTTGTTGATTGAGCGTAATGAAGAACCTTTTAAAGATTGGTGGGCTTTGCCTGGAAATTTAGTAGGAGAGGATGAAAGCGTAGATCAATCAGCATCGCGTATTTTGCACGAGCTAACCGGCTTGAGCGATATCTACATGGAACAATACTACACTTTTGGCGAGGTGGGAAGGCACCCACAAGGTCGTGTAATTTCGGTAGCTTATTATGCCATGTTACGCCTTGGCGGAGATAAGGCTTTAAAGCCTTTAACTTCTTATGCTAAAAAAGCACAGTGGATAAATGTTAAGGAATTACCGAAGCTAGGTTTTGACCACCAGCATATTTTTGACAAGGGCCTGGAGAAGATAAAACGTAGAATTAAGCACCTACCAATTGCCTTCGAATTACTGCCAGAGAAATTTACACTAACCCAGGTGCAGAATGTATACGAACTCATTCTGGGTAAGAAATTAGATAAAAGAAATTTCAGGAAGAAAATGTTAAGTTTTGGCGTTTTAAAAGAGCTTGATGAAAAACAAAAAGGCGTGTCTTTTAGGGCTGCTACCTTGTACAAGTTTGATAGGCGTAAATATGCAAAGCTTTTTGGTAAGGAAATTTCTTTTTAAAAGTTAATTTATTGTGCTTTAGATTTTTAGCTTGATTGATGTTTGACTAGTTTTTTTGATTTCCCTTAAAAAAAATATTGCTAGTACAAACGTTATTTACGTTTAAGTGTTATATTTACACTAAGAATCCTTGCGTATGGTGAAACTTTACAAGCTAATTGTATTTTTTTTCTTGGTAATTGTGTCGAATTTAAACGTTTCAGCACAGTTAAAAGGATATGCTTTGACCGTTTCAAACCAATCATCATTTGCAGGTTACCCGATTTTATATGTAAATAACTTTGCTGGTAAACAGGTTTCCAATTTTACTAACTACCCAAATCCTGCTACTTTACGTACAACTATTTCGTACACGCTAAGTGCTAAAACTAAGGTTAACCTGCGTGTTATAGATTTGGCGGGTAAACAGTTAGCTGTGTTAGTTAAAGCTGATCAACCTGCTGGAAAACACGAGTTTGAATGGGAATTTGCAAATAACAATATAAGTGCGGGTATGTATATCCTGCTTTTGCAGGTAGATTCTAAAACATATACAAGGAAAGTTATTGTGCAGTAACGGATTTTAGGAATTCTATCTCCTCGCTTTAATAATTAAGTGATTTTTCCTCTTAAAACAATCCAAAATTTATTTCTTAATATAAAATTGAAAAGATAATGCGCTGAACATTTATTCATTATTATTTGGCTTGCAATTCGAATATGGCAACAAACATACCGAATATAGCTTATAGCCGAGCGTATATAAATATGCATATATACATGGTATTTTTGTTAAATATATTGGCACATCACTTAAAAAGATATATTATGAAAAATTTCTTAGAATTAGCAAAAAGTAGCTCTGTGCTGTCTGAAACCGAGATGAACCGAGTGAAAGGTGGTTAAAATGGACTAATGACAGAAGTAATAATGTAGATGATAGGAGAGGACAATATGGGCACCTTTATCTTTATTTACAAAGTTCGAGAAATAGAAGTGCGGGTGAATGTTTAAGTGGCTATATACCACAAATGGGACCATACCATTTGCCAGGATAAATTGTTAGATCTGCAGGTGGACAATTGCTTGTTGATATGTCAAGTGGTTTCACAAAAAAAAGGGTCGTTATTTTTATAACGACCTTTTTTTTGAATAATTTCTATTTATAATAAAAATAGGAGTTTTCTGTTCAGATTATCTTTTGCTCAAGTGGTAAGCAACTAAATCATCTATTGGAGAACGGATGATTTTACCAACACCCATTTCGTATCTATCTGCAACAATGCTTAAAGTGTCTCTGAAGCTATATCCAACTGAACCTACGCAGTTTAATTTGTAATTCTTATAGTTTGGATAATGAATTACCAAGTTTTCAAAAAATGCAGTAAATGCATAATCGACAACCGATTGTGTATAATCTTCGTAGCTTTCTTTAAAGTCGTAAATGAATTTACTAAAGCTCGCACAGAAACGATTTGGTAAAGGTTTATTATAAATATTGTCGAAAATATCTTCGTTGGTTAATGCATAGTTATCATAAAAACTTTCACGTAAACCTTTAGGCATGTAGCCTCTCATGTAGTCTGACAGGATACGTTTGCCGATATAGCTACCACTTCCTTCATCACCTAAAAAGTAACCTAAAGAATCTATGTTTAAGGTAATATCTTTTCCATCGTATAGGCAAGAGTTTGTTCCTGTTCCTAAAATCGCTGCAAAACCTTCTTCATCGCCCAGTAAGGCACGGCAAGAGGCCAATAAATCGTGGCCAACGTTAATGTTTGCGTTAACAAAAACATTTTGCATTGCATCGGCAACAATTTTTTTGTTAGAATCGGTAGAGCAACCTGCACCATAGTAATAAACTTCGGTTAATTTTTCAGGCTCTAAGTGGTCTGGCAAAGAGTTTTTTAGCGAGCTTTCAATATAATCTCCTTTAGAAAAATATGGATTGTAGCCTTCAGTGTTAAAGTAGATTTTTCTGCCTGCTTCGTTAATTAAGCACCAGTTAGTTTTTGTTGATCCACCATCTGCAATAACTATCATTTTTTGTTTTTTAAGTTACGTAATTAGTAAAAAGTCTACCAATATATGCGCCTTTTTTGAAATAAAAAATTAAAATTGAGTTTTTTGTTTCTTAACATTCGGCACCACTAACTGTTTGAAAAACTGAAACAAAGCTATAATATTGACAAAGTGTACTTTATACACTAATTAACGTCATTTTGACGTTGTTTCCTGTTCTTTGTAATATTTTTCAAACAAAACAGGCCCTTTTTTAAAAGAGCCTGTTTTGTTTAGTGGTATATTGATAGTTTAGTTTTTAGTTACCGTATAAGTTTGGTTATACTCGTCAATTTTAACGGTGTAGTTTCCAGCGGTGGTTATCGCTAGGTTTGCACCGCCGTTAGAAATTTTTCCGGCACTGCCTCCGTAATCAAAATCCCAACTTCCTTTGGTAACGATAAATTTAAACTCGCCAACAGTTAAATTAGCTGTTACCGTCCATTTACCATTTCCTTCGTAAGTCATTGCAGGCAAAGCGTTGTTTGATGCTGAATTATCCCACCCGCCAGCGGTAGCATTACCAACCAAAAATACCGATCCGTCTGTTACAGAATATTTAAGATTCTTAATATCCGTTCCGTCCCAAATAATACGTTTTAATCCGGTAGTGCCGGTATGCGCAAAATTCGACTCATTTGCTTCCAACATACTTCCTGCTGTAGCATCTTTACCATAATCTCTAGATCCAGAAATTGAGCCATTACCCCAAGCGTTTCCATCAATTAATTTCCATTCTTGCCCGCTAGTAAGCGATACCAGACCTAAAAATTTATTCGTATTAACGAAACCTAAAGCTTGAGAAGGGAAGATAGTAGGAGGGTCCCAACCAGCTGCGGTTGCACCACCAACAGCACCCATTCTGCCATGATCCGCTTGTACGTAATATTTTAGATTTTTCTGATCGAAAGTAATTCTATATACGCCGCTTGCACCATAGGTTTCAATGTTGCTTTCGCCATCAACTACTGCGTCGCCAGGAGAACCAGGTTTCATTCCCCAATCTGCAGCGTTTAAGCTACCACCTGGCCATTGTTGTTGGTTTAAAAACTTAAATCCACCGCTTCCGGCAGTCAATTTTACGTAAATGTAAAATGTTCCAGGATTAGAAGCATCCGGAATCATTTGCAAAGCGCTTTCCGCGGTCCATCCTGCTGGGGTATCGCCACCAACTAAAAACATTTTAACTTCTCTGGTAATTACCAAATCATTTACATAATCGGCGGTTTTTTTGAAATTTCCAGAGGTTGCTTCAACGGTCCATTGCAGGGCAACAGGTGTCGCTTGGTCAGTAAATCCGGCTGCGGTAAGTTTATCGCTGATGTTTTTATAGCCAATTGCTAGTGCAGAGTCTAGTCCGCTGTTTGCAGAAGTGTAGGTAAAAAGTGGAGAACTAAAATCGCCACCTTTAGCCACAAATTTTATAACATATTTGGTAGCATTAGCGGCAACGCCAGCAAAAGATTTTTGCCATTTGAAATTTAAAAAATCTGTAGTAGAATTTGGATTAATTACTACCGGAGTGCTTGAAGACACGGGACCGTAAAGTAAAAAGTTGCTTACGCCATCGCCCATGCGAGTTATAGCAATATTTAAGGCTGGAGAAGTTGTAATGGTTACATCGCCATTGGTTGCCTTAACTGCCCAAATTAAATCTGTTTTTATGCCATCGGCGATTGATTTCGCTTTTAGCGCATCATCTAATTGCTTGTGTGTAAGTGTTAATGTAGTTGATGTGCCATTGGCGTCTGATGCTAATTCGATAATAGGCGCATCAATACTACCCGTTTTTAATGCCGCAACAAATTTGTAGGTTGGTGCGGTGCTAACGCCAGGTTTGGCTGCCGACCAAGTAAAAGTGAGTTTGTTATTTGGCGTGGCCGAATTTAGAACAATCATAGCATTATTACTTGGAGCAGTAATTGCGAAACCGCCCAATGCCTCGCCATTAGATTCGTTGCTAAAATCAGTTTTTTTACAACCTATTGCAATTGCTACAACTGCTAATAGGATATATAATATGTTGCTTTTCATTGGATTTTAGTTAAAAACAGTGTAGGTTACTTCTGTAACTGGACCTGTTGTTGCTACGTTTGCACCTGTGGCATCCTTAATGCTTCCGGTAAATTGATAGCTAAATTTGCTCAATTTTGTTCCCGCAGTTAACGTAATAAGTCGCTCAGGAATAAAAGAGTAAGAAAATAAAGTTGCCGATTCTTTTGTAGTTACTAAGGCATTTCTTGTTGCAACCACTGCGCCTAAATTGTTGTAGAAAGTTAAAGTAACCTTTACATCAAACATACGTTGCAGATTTTGTTCAGTTGCTAAATTTTGGTGAAAATATACCGTAGTCATATCGGTTTGATCTAATTTAGAAGGGAATACACGAAATTGATTTGGTGTAAATACTAACGGATCAAATTTGTAAGGTTTATAATCTGGAGTTTGTTTAGTTCCATCTTTACTTTTTCCTAAAAAACCGAAGTTTATCAGCTCTGCCGGACTTTGACCAAATAAAGTTGTAGCAGTAAATTTAAAGGTGAAAATATTGCCCGAAACTCTAGTCATTTTTGCGGCCTCAGAAGAGCTTCCCCATTGTCCGTTGGTAAGCGCATCTTTACCGCCACCAACGCCATCGTTAGAAAACATCCATAAATACACATCGGTTTGTCCTGCCATCGGCGTTCCGGTTACATCTAATCTAATCGTTACCTCATCTTCAGCAGTAAAAGTAGCCGGACTTAATGTTACTTGAGCAAATGCAAAAGCAGTGCTCAACGTTAATATAAAAGATAATATTAATTTTTTCATGATAAATCAGCTTACTTTTTAGTGAATTGATAAGTGTAGCTTAGAATGGCTTTACCATTGGATTTTTTTACTTTTTTAAGGTAAAACTTTCCAGACTTAAGTTCTGCATAAGAACCTAAGGTTAAGTCTGAAGTTACTGTGCCGTTTTTAAGCGTAATAATTGTTGGTGCAATGGCATTGTCTACTGCCCAGGTTCCAGTATTAAAATCAGCAATTTTTGGAGAGTTGCCCGGCGTAATTGTAAAGTTAGTAGGTGCACCACTTGCATCGCCTTGCAAAGCGATGGTTAAATCTTTATAAGGATAGACTGCGGTTATGTCTAATTCTTTATAAGGAAATCCTTTTGTAGCGGCATCTTCATCTTTTTGTGTAACTTTTGTTAAGCCCCAAGTGCCTTGCAGTTCTTTAACCACGTTAGTGTCTGAACCAATTGGTCCAAATTCTTCTGGCTTGCAGCTTCCTAATGAAATGAAGCAAATTGCCATGATAATATATTTGATGTTTTTCATTTTAAATCAGTTATTAGTTACAACCACCTTCTGGATTACGTTGAAAAGCTGTATTAGTAGCCATTTCGCCTTGCGGGAATTGCAATACTAAACCCGGACAATTCCAAACTGCACCACGTTTATCAATGTTCTCGCCTTTGGCACCAATACGTTTAATTTCAGAAATTCTGTTTCCTTCGCCAGCAAATTCAATGCTGCGCTCCAAACGGGCATTGCTTTTAATTAAGCTTGCCGAAGATGCTAACGGGATAGATTTAGTGCCTCCGTAAGCCCTTGCCAAAATATCATTTATATCTTGAGCACCTACAGTTAGGTTTGTTCCAGTTTCTGCAGCCGCTTCTGCTCTGATAAGTTTCATCTCTGTTAAATAAAGCACAGGAACTTCGAATCTATCGGCATTGTATTTTTTGGTTACAATAAAACCTGGATATTTTACATTGTCGTACAATGCTTTACGCACATCTGTAGGCGTATTTACGCTTGCATAAAACGCGGCAGAAAATCTTAAAGTTGGCAAGTTAAAGTCTGAACGAAATTGTCCTCTAAGTTCGCCTCCTGGCTCAAAAACGCCTCTTGTATTTATCAATTTGAAAATAGCTTCAGGGTTTGCAGTTTCTGAGAAACGATTGGCATAAGTTCCCAAAGTAAATTTATTACTGGTTATTACCTGGTTAGCATATAAATAAGCGTTTTGGAAATCGTTCATTTGGAAATAAACTTTTGCCAATAAAGCTTTTGCCGCCCATTTAGTTGCATAACCACCATTTTCATCCGGCAACTTGTTTTCAGCAATTTTCAAATCTGCAATAATAGCATCGTAAACCTCTTTTACCGTAGCTCTTGAGCCTTGAGATATTTGAGTTGAAGTTCTCAATGGTACACCTAGATGGCTGTTGTCTGCAGTGAAACCATAAGGTTGTGCAAATAATTTAACCACTTCAAAATGGCTAATCGCTCTGATAAATCTCGCATCGCCTTCTAAATTATCTCTTAAAGCAGATGTTTTATCCAAGTTTTCTAAAACTGTATTTGCTCTAAAAATGGCTTGATAAATGTCAGTATACATTCCATTTTTGAAATCTCCGAACACAGAAGTTTTACGATTGAAGATCTCACCAAAATCGGTATTCAATTGCGATCCGTCTAGTTGATCGGCGAGCAACTCGTTAATAACCTGTATTTTTCCGCCAAACATTTGTCCGCCAGCTACAATTTGATAAGCCGATACCATTACCGCCTTAACAGAAGCCTCGTCTACTAATGCCTTATCTTTTGGTATAGCTTCAACAGGATCGCTTTCTAGGTATTTTTTACATCCACTACCCACCATTACAACAACAGAAAGGATAAGGAATGATTTTAATATGTTTTTATAATTGATTTTCATTTTCTATCTATTTAACTGTTATTAAAATGAAGTTGATAAGCCAAAAGTTATTGATTTCTGTTGTGGCGTAGTTAAATAAGTTACGTTCGGACTCATGTTTCTGTCTTGTGGATTTTCGAAATCACGAGCAATCTCTGGATCGCCACCTGGGTATTTAGAAAAGGTTAACAAATTCATTCCGGTAGCGAATACTTTAAGGTTGCGTAGTCTTAATTTTTGTACAAATGTTGCAGGAACGCTATACGCCAAGGTAACTTCTCTTAAACGAACAAATGTTGCATCGTACAAAAACATAGTTGAGTTGTATTGCCATTCGCTTGATAAACCCGCATAAGTACCGCTATTCATGGTTAAACGAGGAAAATCAGCAATGTCTCCCGGTTGTCTCCAACGGTTGGCTATGTCTGTTCTAATATTCCAGTCGGTAACCACACCCAATTGGCGTTTTGCAGAAGCATCGTACAAGTTTCCGCCAATGGCGAAAGTGAATAAAGTATTTAATTCGAAACCTTTAAAGCTAAAGGTATTAGTTAAACCACCTACGTAATCTGGTAAGATTTTTCCAACCGGAACGCGATTATCTAAAGAGAAGGTTTTAGTTTCAAAACCATCTTTATCTAACCAGATTGGTAAACCGTCTGCAGGATCTACACCTTTAAAACGCACTAGGAAATTTGTGCCGATAGGGTAACCCTCAGCAATACGGGTATCGTTGGTGCCACCACCAACTGCATCTGGTGTTAAGCCATCAAGGCTGATTACTTCATTATAATTTTTAGAAACATTTAAACGGGTAATCCATTTAAAGTCTTTCGAATCTATGTTTGTTGTATTAAGGCTAAGCTCTACACCCTCGTTTAAGATCTCGCCTACGTTAATCCATCCGGTTCCAAATCCAGTTGATGGAGAAATACCGCCATTAAGTAAAGCGCCTTTGGTTCTTTTGTTATAGTATGAAATCTCTCCCGTAATACGATTTTTAAACAAGCCAAAATCTAAGCCTAAATCAAAATTTCTGCCTTCTTCCCACTGTAAATTCGGGTTGCCCACATTGCCCGGTGCCAATACAGCAGTTCCCTGACCGTTATATCCGGTATTTAAATAGGTAAATCGCTGATAATATTCTGCCGAGGGAAAGTTAGAACTACCCACCAAACCATAACTAGCTCTTAGTTTTAAGTTGCTAATTACTTTATTGTCTTTCATAAAATCTTCTTCGCTAATGTACCAAGAAGCAGAAGCTGCAGGGAAATAACCAAACTTGTTGTTTGGCCCGAATTTAGAAGAACCATCTCTTCTAGCTAAAAGCTGTAGGTAGTATTTATTGTCGTAAGAATAGTTTAAACGAGCAAATAACGAAGCAAAGGTATCTCTGTTTGCATTGCTCACATAAAAACCTGGCCCAGCAATTAGTGCCATAGTTCTTAAGTAGTTTTCTCTATTTTCTGAGAATGGCTCGTTCGCCTCACCATAAATCCCCCCTGGGTAATAATTTCTGTAAGAAAGTTGCGATTCGGCACCAACCAAAGTAGTTAACTTATGTTTGTCGGTAATTTGCCAATCGTATGTTGCGGTTCCAGTAAATGTTCTGTTAAAAACTTTAGTAGGGTACAAGTTAGCATAACCAACCGAAGCATTTCTTAAAGATGCAGGCGTGAAGATATTGTCTTGTACATCAAGGTTATCCATATTAAAAATACCTTTAATGCTTAAGTTTTGCACTGGTTTTAATTCCATTGTAATACCCGCTAATAAACGCTCATTTCTGGTTTTCCAATCCAATAAACCTAAATTACGAGCAGGGTTTGCGCCATTGCTATAAAAAGTGCCATCTGCATTGTAAACTGGGTAAATAGGTAAAGCTGTAGACATTGCATCACCTAAACCACCGCCCCAAGCTGCGTTAACGCGTTGGTTAATACCTTTATCGTAACCTACGTTAATACTGGTAGAAAAGTAAGTAGTTGGTTTAATGTCGAAATTGGTTCTGAAACCATAACGCTCGTAAGAGTTACCAACTAAAAAGCTTGCATTATCGCTGTAGTTAGCAGATATGTAGGTTTTTATTTTGTCTGTACCTTGACTAAATGAGATAGCCTGATCGTTAGATTTACCAGTTTGTGTTAAAATATCCCACCAATCTGTATTGGTTTGTTGTGCTTGTGCCCAAGTAATGCCACCCGGAAGAGGAGCAAGGCCAGTGTTGCCATCATTTGTCCACGCTTCTTGACGAAGTTGTAACCACTCTGTGTTGTTAGCGAATTCAGGTCTGTTTGCATAAGTGCTCAAACCATATTTGCTAGAAAGGGAAATAGTTGGTTTGCCTGCTTTACCTCTTTTAGTGGTAATTAGAATTACACCGTTTGCGCCACGAGAACCGTAAATACCGGCAGCACCAGCATCTTTTAAAATCTCTACCGATTCAATATCGTTAGGATTAATGGTTGCTAATGGGTTTTGGTTCATTGCTCCTCGGTTTCCAGTAATAAAAGGATCTGAAGTAACAGGAATTCCATCAATTACATATAGGGGATCTCCGCCAGCACTAATAGAACCAATACCTCTAATTCTTATAACAGATCCACTACCAGCTAAACCAGAACCTTGTGTAACCTGTACGCCTGGCGCTTGCCCTTGTAAACTGGCCTCAAAACTTGGGGTTGGTAAACTGGTTAGCTTATCGCCTGTTACTTTAGATATTGCGCCAGTAACCTCACGTTTGGTTTGCGTTCCGTAGCCCACTACAACAACTTCGTTTAGGTTAGTTTGTTCTCCAGCCAACTCGAAATTAAGTACAACATTTCCGCTACCAACAGTAACCGTTAGTTTTTTTGAGGCAAAGCCGATGAACTTAGCCGTTAAGGTGTAAGTTCCTGCCGTTAATCCTGTAATTCTGTAGTTACCATCATTGTCTGTAGCGGTAATTTTTTGGGTGCCATCAACCTGAACTGATGCACCCGGAATCGGAAGTTTTGAGTCATCTAAAATTTTACCTGAGATGCTTCCGGTTTGAGCATAAGTTGTTAATGTGCAGAGCGCAAAAAACATCAACAGACATAGCTTGATTGGGTAATTTTTTTTCATAGAAAAAGCCCGTTTTTAAGTTTAAATATTTGGTTATAAATTATTGTGTATTACACTATTGTAAATTTAATGTAGCGTAACAATAATCAAAATTTTATATCATATTTTTTTTGAACACCATTTTTTTTAGAAGTTTTTTGACGTAAAGAGCGAATTATTTAATGTTTTTTGTTTTCTAAATATTTTATGTATAATTTTTAATTATCTGATTTATAGTATTTTGTAAAATATAATTTCTAAAATCAGTGTATTATTTACACTAAGTTGTTTTCGTAGACTTTTTCGGGTAGGTTTTCGGGAACGTTCCCGAAAATTTTGGCAACTTTTCTAAAATCGCTCATGTGCGAAAGTCGAAATTCTGCGTATTTTCAGAAAACTTAGGATTTTTTTGAAAAAAATAATGCTGTTTTTACGCTATAAAACGAGCTGTTTTTCAGCTCATATTCTTACTTGGAAGTAGAGCGTCTTTGCATCACTTCCGACTTTAAAATCACTTCAGTATTTGGACTGATTTGATCAGGATTTTCGAGCATTTTAAACAGTAATTCTGCAGCGGTTTTACCTAAATCTGCAGCGGGTTGGGTAACCGTACTTAAAGCCGGGTTTAGTAGCGGTGAAATTTCTAAACTAGAGAAACCTATAACTTTAATATCATTTGGCACATCAAGCTTTAGGTCGTAACAAGCGTAATACGTGGCAAAGGCTAAACGCTCTACAGAAGTAAACACGCCATCTGGTTTTAGCTCGGTAAATGCTGATTTTAGGTGATCTATGTTCTCTTTGTAATTGTTGGTACAGTCTATAATCAGCTCATCGCTAAATGTGATGTTATGTTTTTTTAAGGCATCTATGTATCCCTGCATACGCGTTTTGCCAATAGACAGTGTTTTGTTTACAGCTAAATACGCAATCTTTACGCAACCTTGATTAATTAAGTGTTCGGTAGCTGAAAAACTCGCTTCGTAATCGTTGGTAATTACCCTAGGTGTTTCAATATCTTCATAAACACGGTCGAAAAAAACCAGTGGCAATCGTTTTTTAGCTAATTCGTTCAGGTAGTTATGGTCGTTGGCTTCTCCAGAAACAGACATGATAATTCCATCGGCCCTGCCATTATGTAAATGCTGTATAAAGGAAACTTCTTTTTCAAATTGATCATTAGTAGCATACACTAAGATATGATAACCCTTTGCGCTTGCTACACTTTCAATCCCTTGAATGGCTAAGGAGAAGTAGTTGTTTGCTAATTCTGGAACAATTACAGCAATTGTTTTGCTTTTTTGTTCGCGTAGGTTACTAGCGTAATGGTTTGGCTGATAGTTAAGTTGCTTAGCCATAGCTAAAATTCGTTCTTTGGTGGCTAGGTTTATATCGCTATTATCTCTAAATGCTCTAGAAACGGTAGATGTAGATAAATTAAGTGCCTCGGCTAATTTTTTGATATTTACATTATCCATTTATACGTAGTACTTTTTATAGGTATTTTGCTGTAAATATAAATGATAAAAAAAGTAATTATTTCTACTTATTTGTTAAATCATTATAAATTAGGGCTATCTATGAAAAAAATCACGTTATTTTTTGCCGTTCTATTTCTACCATTTGAGCTCTTTTCGCAAATTAGGTTAACGTTTAGACTAAACGGCGTTCCTAAGAGTAAAGATAGCCTACCAACTTTTTTTGTAGCAGGGAGCTTTAATAACTGGAATCCCGGTGATTCATCGTATAGTTTTAAAAGGATAGCCGGTCAATTCGAATTGATTAAAAATATCCCGGCAGGTAACTACGAATATAAAATTACTAGAGGAAATTGGGAAAAGGCAGAAAGTGATGCGGAGGGAAATCCCAAAGCAAATAGAAGTTTGAAATTATTTAAGGATACGATAGTCTATATTTCTGTTTTAAATTGGGCCGATGAATTTGAAAAGGAGCCAATAAAACATACAGCTTCAAAAAATGTAAAATTGCTTGACAGTGCATTTTTCATCCCTCAACTTAATAAAAAAAGAAGGGTATGGATTTATCTGCCACCATCTTATAGTACTTCAAAGAAATCTTACCCAGTAATCTATATGCATGACGGGCAAAATTTGTTCGATGCAGCAACAAGTGGTTTTGGCGAGTGGAAAATTGACGAATTTTTGGATAGTGTTGCTTTAAAAGGCGGGAAAGAATTTATTGTAGTTGGCGTAGACCATGGGGGCACAGAGCGATTAACGGAATATAATCCTTATGATAGTGAATATGGCTCTGGGAAAGGAAAGCGATACGTTGCTTTTTTGGCTGAAACTTTAAAACCTTTTGTAGATAAAAATTATAGGACAAAATCGGATTTTAAATATACCACGGTTGCTGGCAGTTCTATGAGTGGTTTAATTTCTATGTATGCAGTTACGGAGTATCCAAAAGTTTTTGGCAATGCTGGTGTGTTTTCTCCCGCATTTTGGATAGCAAAAAAATTGATTGACGATTTAAAAAGTAGAGTTTCGAAATTAAAAGCGCATAAAATTTTACTTTGTTGCCGGAGCTCTTGAAAGTGAAAAGATGTTGATTGATATGGAAAATGTATACGGTATTTTAAATCCCCTTGGTAAAAATAAAAATGTCGTTTTAGTCGATAAAGCTGACGGCAAACATCAAGAATGGTTTTGGGCTAGAGAATTCGCAGATTTTTATAAATTTATAGCTAAATAGAAACTGCTGAAAATTGGAACATTTTTAACTTCCAGCGATACAACAAATAATAATGATAGATTTTAGAAGCGATACAGTAACTAAGCCAACTGCCGGCATGTTGGATGCGATGATGAGTGCCAAAGTTGGCGACGACGTTTTTGGCGAGGACCAAACGGTAAATGCGTTGGAAGAGAAGTTGGCGACGATGTTTAATATGGAAGCGGCAATGTTTTGCCCTTCTGGTACAATGAGTAACCAAATTGCGATTAAATGCTTTACTAACCCTATGGATGAAGTTATATGCGACCAAACTGCTCATGTTTACCGCTATGAGGGTGGGGGAATCGCCTATAATTCATTGGCGTCGGTACGCTTGCTAAACGGCGAACGAGGTATTTTAACGCCAGAAATGATTGAACCTGAAATTAACGAAGACAATATCCATTATCCAAATTCGAGTTTGGTAGTGTTAGAGAATACGGTAAACAAAGGTGGTGGAAAATGTTATACGCTATCGCAGATAGAACCTATACATAACCTTTGCGCTATAAAGGGAATTAAGTTGCATTTAGATGGCGCCAGAATTTTTAATGCGCTCGTTGCAACCGGAAACAAAGCAAAAGACTACGGCAAATACTTTGATGGCATTTCTGTTTGCCTATCTAAAGGTCTGGGTGCGCCGGTAGGTTCTGTTTTTTTAAGTGATGCGCAAACTATAAAAAAGGCGAGAAAAATAAGAAAGGTTTTAGGAGGAGGGATGAGGCAAGCTGGTTTTTTAGCGGCCGCCGGCATTTATGCGTTAGATAACCATGTTAAAAGATTAGCAACAGATCATAACCACGCTAAGGCTTTGGCAGCAACCTTAACTACCGCTAGTTTTGTAAGTAGTGTTATGCCGGTAGAAACCAATATTGTGCTGTTTGATATTACACCAAATTTAAAAGTTGATAGTGTAGTAAAAGCATTGGCAAATAAGGGAGTTCTTTGTAATGCTACATCAAATAAAACGGTTAGGTTTGTTACACATTTAGATGTAGCTGCGACTGCGATAGATGAAACCATAGAAATAATTACGAAACTTAATATTTAATATGAGTAAGCTCGATTTAAATATCACCAAAATATTAGTTGCCAATAGGGGAGAAATTGCCTTGCGTATTATGCGGTCTGCTAAAGAAATGGGCATCGAAACCGTTGCTGTTTTTTCTGAAGCGGATAGAAATGCATTGCATGTTCGGTATGCTGATGAAGCCATATGCGTTGGTCCGGCGCCTTCAAATCAGTCTTATTTAGTTGGCGAGAAAATAATATCAGCTTGTAAAAGAACTGGCGCACAAGCTATTCATCCCGGATATGGGTTTTTGTCGGAAAATGCGGGCTTTGCGAAAGCAGTTGCAGACGCAGGGCTAACTTTAATCGGCCCAACGCCCCAAGCTATGGAGATTATGGGCAATAAACTTTCGGCAAAAGCAGCAGCGCTAAAGTATAATATACCTATGGTTCCTGGTACCGAAGAAGCGATAACTGATATAAGCGAAGCTAAACTTAGGGCGGTAGAAGTTGGGTTCCCGATTTTAATTAAAGCGGCAGCCGGTGGCGGTGGAAAAGGAATGCGTATTGTAGAAAAAGTTGATGACTTTGAGGAACAAATGCATTTGGCGGTTAGCGAGGCAACTTCGGCTTTTGGAGACGGAGCTGTATTTATTGAGCGTTATGTTACGTCGCCACGCCATATAGAAATTCAGGTTTTGGGAGATACCCATGGCAATATTGTTCATCTTTTTGAGCGAGAGTGCTCTATACAGCGCAGGCACCAAAAAGTAGTCGAAGAAGCTCCATCAGCTGTGCTAACCCCAGAAATACGAGAAAAAATGGGTAAATGCGCCGTAGATGTTGCTCGGTCTGTGAATTATGTTGGCGCCGGAACCGTTGAATTTATCCTAGATGAAAATCTTGACTTTTTCTTCCTAGAGATGAATACCAGATTGCAAGTAGAGCATCCGGTTACTGAAATGATAACCGGTTTAGATTTGGTAAAAGAACAAATCAAAATTGCCAGAGGCGAGGTGTTGTCCTTTAAACAAGAGGATTTGAAAATTAACGGACATGCGGTAGAATTACGTGTTTACGCAGAAGATCCCTTAAATAACTTTTTGCCTGATATAGGTACATTGCAAACTTATAGTACCCCAAAAGGTAATGGTGTTAGGGTTGATGATGGCTTTGAAGAAGGTATGGAAATACCAATTTACTACGATCCGATGATTGCCAAATTAATAACTTACGGCGCTACCAGAACAGAGGCAATAGCGAGAATGGTTAGGGCAATTGATGAATATGACATTACGGGCATACAAACTACGTTAAGCTTTGGTAAATTTGTAATGCAACATGAAGCCTTCACATCTGGCAAATTTGATACACATTTTGTAAGCAAGTATTTTAATGCCGATAGTTTAAAAGAAGACGATGAACAAGAAGCATTATTGGCTGCAATAACAGGAGTATTATTGTTGCAAAAAGACAAAGGTAAAATTGTTACGGCTACTCAAAATACAGCGCAAACCAGCAATTGGACAAAAAACAGGAAAAACTATAATTAATGAATTGTCGTTATGAGCCACAAGAAAGATTTTCTTAAAATGTTTCGCCAAGTTCAATCAGACATAACCTAAAAAAATGTTTACAGGGATAATTGAAACGCTCGGAGAAATTAAAAATATAGTAAAAGAAGGAACAAATATCCATTTTACGGTATCGTCTGCAATAAGTAACGAACTTAAAGTAGATCAAAGCGTAGCGCACAACGGGGTTTGCTTAACGGTAGTTTCACTTGCTGATGGATCGCACACGGTTACCGCAATTGAAGAAACGCTGAACAAAACCAGCTTGGGCAATTTGATATTGGGCAGCAAAGTTAATCTAGAACGATGTATGCAAATGAATGCTCGTTTAGATGGACATATTGTACAAGGCCACGTAGACCAAACTGCAACTTGTATTTTAGTAAATGAATTAGAAGGAAGTTGGGAGTATCGCTTCAATTATAATGCATCTTTGGGCAACGTTACGGTAGAAAAAGGCTCCATCTGTGTTAATGGAATTAGTTTAACGGTAGTTAATTCTCAATCCAATGAGTTTTCGGTTTTTATTATTCCATACACTCACGAGCATACAAACTTGCACGAAGTTAACATTGGCGACACCGTTAATTTAGAATTTGATATTATCGGTAAGTATGTGGCAAGGTTAATGGGAAATAAGTAGTTTAAATCAAGGGACAAAAATTTTTAGAAAAGCAAATTTGTAGTTCTTTTGAAGAGTCAGTCCTGCTTTCACTGCAATCTTTTTTGCACAGTTGCCCTAAGCGTTTGGAAGGGCGGTGTAACAAAAAAGGATTTTCGTTCTATCAGGTTTAAACACGAAGGTTCGGTAAAAAACTGAAGATTTTTAAAAAAAATAATCTTTGACAAAATGTATAGGATTTTGTCAAAGATGCATCGAACAAATAATGTATAGTAAAGAAGAGGCATCAAAGCTACGGCAACAATTCTGGATTACTTTCGGCAAGTATTTAAAGCCTATTCCTTCAGCCGAAGGCTTAACTATAAATTGGGTTAATTACAAAACGGGTGTAAAAAACATTTTTTTTAAAATGGATGCTGGCCAGAAAGAGGCAACTATATCTATCAATATCCAACATCAGGATGAGGTAGCCAGACAACAGTTTTTTGAGCAGTTTTTAGCCTTAAAATCTATCTTTACCAACACACTAAACGAAGAATGGGATTGGGAATTAAATGCAACAAACGAATATGGCGTACCCTTTGCGCAGATTTCTAAAAAAATACAAGGTGTAAGCATATTTAAACAACAAGATTGGCCAATGCTTATATCATTCCTAAAACCAAGAATTATAGCATTAGACGAGTTTTGGACCGACGTAAAACCTATTTTTGAACAGCTTTAGGTGTTGTAATTGTAGTAATTCTTTCCTTGCTATAATCTATTTGCTCTTTTTCTTTTACTGTGTCTGGTTTGCTTTTTAAGTAAAGAGCGTAGTAATTGGTAGCATTTTTACCTTGATTTAGCTTAAAATCGTAAAGTACACCTAACCTGTAATAAAGCGTGTTATAAGCGCCAAAAGTTAAACCCCTTTTATAAGCAGTGGCTGCATTTAAATTTTGATTTCGTTCTTCTAAAATTCCGCCCAATAATGCATAGTAAAGTGGGGTGTTGCCAGAAATGCCTTCTTCTATCGTCTTTTTTGCATATTCAGTAGCTTTAGCGTAGTTCTTTAATTCGCGATAGCATAAAGACATAAAGTACAAATTACTTTCATTAAGCATACCAGATTGCTCCAAAATTTTAAACGAGGCCAGTGCTTTGTTATAGTTCTTCAAAAAAAAGTAGGCTTTTGCAACGGTCGAAAGTGTATTTGGATTAGCGCTAGATAGTAAAAGCTTTTCGCCTATGGTTACAACCTCTTTATACTTGTTTAGCTGTAAGGCAATTGGTAACTGTGCTTGTTGCAAAACAAAGTGACTTGTGTCTGCCTGTATAGCTATTTTAAGAACGTCGTAGGCTGGCTGGTACATTTTTGCTTTGCTGTATTGATTTGCCAATTCGTACGCAACATCTGCATCAACTTTGTTTAAAGCATTAGCTTTTTTTAGGTACGCAGTTTTAGCAGAATCATCCTCTGCATAATCGGCAATTTGCTTATAGGCATTAAAATTCGTGCTGTCTGTTTTTATTATCTCTTCTAAGTAAGATTTCGTTTTAATTTTATTTCCTCGCCTTGCGTTAATATTTGCCAAGCTAAATAAAACAGGTAAGGTATTTGGTTGGATGGCATTTATTTTTAGGTAATTCTTTTCTGCATCTGGAAGTTTGCCCGCCATCATATTGCAATAGGCCATTTGCGTTAAAGCTTTTACATCTTGTGTATCGTTAGGGTATACACTTTGTAAGTATTGTGCAGCTTCGGCATAGCGTTGCGACTGGTAAAAATCTAATAGTTTTTCTTTATCTAAGGCTGGGCTTTGTGCAAAGACAGTTGTGCACAAAAACGAAAAGGCTAAGCAAAAAAGGAGATTTTTCATTGTTTGATATTTTAAACTAATTTATTAGTTATTTATTTTAATTGCAAATCTCTTTATGCATTCAAACTAAAAAACAAACTTTTTTGGCCTGAAAGTGTTGTAAAGAAAACAATAGTTAAAATTAAAAACAGAAAATATGGATACCTTAAAGAAGTTTGAATTGATGGAAAAGATTGTAAGGGAACTGGAAGACTTACAACATTCGCAACAAGCAATAATTCAAAAAATAGGAAAAATTGAAGTAGATAATATTGAATTAGGTGATAAGAAACTTGATAAAGATTTGCCTGATATGCACCAAAGAGTTGCAGATAATCTAGACTCTATAGTTGATATTTTAGCTTATTTTGCAGATAAAACCCAAAACTTTGGTAATAAAAATAATGTGGATGCACTTAAAGAGCAACAAGCCATTAACGAAGTTACCGGACAATAATATTTAATATGCACCCTTCTTAGGAGGGGTGTATGTTTTCATCCGTAGGTATAGTTATAGAGAACGTTGATCCTTTACCTTCTTTACTTTCTACGGCGATCGTACCGTTATTACGTTCCATAAATTCTTTACAAACCATTAGTCCCAAGCCAGTTCCCCTTTCGTTGGCTGTACCACGTGTACTATTGTCGCCAGCAAAAATCTGCTTTAATTTATTTTTAGAAATACCAATGCCGTTATCTTTTATACGGACCAACATTTTATGGTCTTTTTGGTAACTGGCGGTTATAACAATTTCGCAATGTTCTACGCAGAATTTGATAGCGTTGTTTAAGATGTTTCTGATAACAATTTGTACCATCAACATATCTGCGTAAACCATCTCGCCTGGAAATACATCATGAATGATGTTTATTTTTTTAGCCGATGCAGAGGGCAGATGGTAATTTATCTCGTTTATAATAAGATTGCGCAGGTTAAAACTCTCTTTTTTAATCCCGTAACCCTTTAATTGGCTTCTAGACCAGTGTAACAAGTTTTCGAGTAAATCTGTTGTGTAAATAATATCTTTTCCTAACGTTGGGATGAGCGATTTAAATTCTTCTGCACTAATAGAACCGTCGTTTGTCATCTTCAAAACTTCCGAAAGATTAACTAAAGGTCCGCGTAAATCATGAGAGATAATAGAGAAAATTCTGTCCTTTTGTTGATTGAGTTTTTTAAGCTCCGTTGCTTGCTTTTCGTTTAAAATTGATTCTCTTTTTATATGCGTTAAATCCTGCAGTTTTATAATACTAAAATTATCGCTGATTTTATTCTCATTCAGAAAAATCAAGTCTACGTTCAGGTAAATCATCTCCTGACGAATTTCTAAACTTAAATCAAAGTTTCCCGGTTCGTGATTTTCAATATGCTTTAGCAACAGCGTTTCTTTAGGGAAAATTTCTTTGATATTTACACCAACCAAATTACTTGTCTTAAGGTTTTCTATGTATCTGAGCAGAGATTTATTGTAATCTATAATTCTGTTTTTATGATCTAAAACGATAAAGCCATCATGCATTAGTTCTAAAACTTTCTCTCTGGCGATGGGTATAATATCAAAAAGCTTAAACCGGTAAACGCCTACAAAAATTAGAAAGATGGCAAACATGAATGCAAAAGGCGTAAGGTCTATAAAACCGAAAGGCCTAATTCCTACCATATACACGATATTGGATATCCACGGTAAAAAGGCGGCTATTATAACGATGTAATTTTGATTTCGGTAAATCCTGTCAGACGACCGGAATTTTTGCACGATCAGAAAAGTTCCGCAGGCCAACAGGATGTAGAAATATAAGGTAAATACAAAATACCAAGGAGCCCGAGTTAAATCTGCCATTGGAAAGGGACCAGCATAATTTACGGCAATACTTTTATAATACAGGTGGTGGTAAGAATTTGTCCACACCATTAGCATTGTTATCACAGGAACTATAGCTATAGAAAGAATGTTCCGTTTTTTCTTTATCCAAGCTTCCTTACCACAAAAATACAAGCAGAAAATAAACCAAAGTAGCGGTAAGGTTGTGATACCAATATACTCTATACTTATTAGAAATTTAATTTGAGATAGCGTACTGCTAGAAAGTTCAAGTCCGTAACCTATAGACCAAATTGCATTTGCAAGCATCATAATGGAGAACCACCTTACAATGTTTTCTCCACGCCTATAAATGATGTTAGCCAGTACTATGGATAAACACCCACATACTATCAGAAAAACAGCATACACATTAAATTCGAACTCCATCAAAAACAAAACGCAAATGTATAATTAAATATAAATTGAAGTTAAACAAACAGGCGTATATAATTGTATTATTTACTTAATAGTTAAAAATATCGTTATTTTTGAATTGAAATCATCTCTAAATTAATCATTTTATGAAAAAAATTAACTTACTATTCGTGTTGCTTTTTTGCTCCACTATGGCATTCTCACAAGTTTTACCATCTTTCCAGTTTGGATTAAAAGGAGGTTTAAACCTTTCTAAATTTAGTACCGAAAACACTTTTAGTAGCGATAATCAAGCTGGTTATTATGCAGGGGTATGGGCAAGAATCGGCGCTGCGGGCATTCATTTGCAACCAGAGCTTTATTTATCTGGAAAAAACACAACGCTGGTAAGTAGCACAGGAGAAGAAAATAAAGTAAAGTTTACAAGTTTAGATGTTCCGGTCTTGGTTGGAACTAAGATTGGTGCCGCAGGTATTGGTGTGCGTTTAAATACCGGCCCGGTTGTATCGTTTATTTTAAATGAGGACCAAAGTTTTGGTAATGCAGCATCGAACATTTTTAATGGAAGATTTAAGGATCAGGCTTTCGCGTGGCAATTTGGTGCTGGTTTAGATATTAAAAAGTTAAACTTCGATCTGAGATATGAATTAGGTCTTACCGATTTGAACAAGGCTGGTTACGGCGAAACTAAACTGAGTTTATTTACGCTGGGCATTGGTTACAGATTGTTCTAAAATATTAATGCCTTATGCTAAAATTGGATGGACTTTATTGTTCATCCATTTTTTTTTGCCTAAAATTTTTGATGGCTTTGATTGCACTAAGTTCTTAATCTTCTTTTTGAATTTCCTTCAATTCATATAAAAATGCACCTTTGATCGGTCTTATTCCGTTGCCAGCCTCGCTTAAAACTTTTACAAAACAAGCGCCATAGTAAAAAATAAACGACGAGTAAAAGACAAACAGCATAATTAGGATGATAGAACCAGATGCTCCATAAATATTGCCAATATTACTTAGCGGAAGCATGATTCTTAAAATATATTTTCCTAAAGTAAAAAGTACCCCAGTTAATATGCCACCCCTGATAGCGGTTTTCCAGCTTGGTCGGCCATTGGTTAAAAATCTGAATAATACGGTAAACCAAACTGTTACAATTGCAACAAAAAGTAATTGATTTAGTACGGATAGGAAAATTCTGCCGAAAGTGGGAGATGCGTTATTAATGTAAGTACCAATAAAGCCTTGAATACTATCTGTAACTAAGCCTACAAAAAACAATATTCCCGCTAGTAAGATAATTATCATCGATCGGCCACGTAATTTTAGCGTAAATAATATGCCCAATTTATCGTTTACACCTAAACTCCAAATTTGTTCCATCGAATTTTTTATAACACTGAAAAGTGTGGTGGCAACAAAAATGAAAAAGATAAAACTAAGTACAGTCCCCCACCAATTTTGGTCTATTCCTCTAATGTTAATTAGCGTATCTCTAATTTGAGCAGTTCCGCTATCATCAAAAATACTGGCTAATCTTTCTAACAGTTGTTTAGCAAGCATCCTTCTGTCTACAAAAAAGCCAAACAATCTGATCAGGATAAGCAAAATAGGAGGAAGGGCGAAGTTTGCAAAAAAAGCTGTCGCACCCGCTAAACGTAGAGGATCGTTTTTTTGGAAAAGTTTAAAAGCTAATCTTAAATGATGTAAAAATAACTTTGATCTTTCTATGGCATTTGCGTACATCTAAAACGTTTTCCGTGAGTTTCAAAAATAACAAAATAACACAAAAATGATGGTTTTAGTTTGTTTTTTTTATCGCCTCAGCTAATATTCGGAATAATATTTATTGCATACAAAACTATTTACACACTCAAATGGTTTAATATCAAACTTAAACTTATGAATAACTTTTTTAGAACTATTATTGCCGGTTATGGCGCCAAAAAATTAGGCGGTGGCTGTTTATCGACCATACTAATTTTTGTGATAATTTATTATGCTTTAGGGCATTGTTAAAATTTTTGTCGTCATCGTCAGCTAAAACTGACAATGACGACAAGATTGTCTACAAATTGCCTCTTAGCTCTTGCTCTCTTTCTAGAGATTCGAATAATGCCTTGAAATTGCCAGCGCCAAAAGATTGTGCGCCTTTCCTTTGTATAATTTCGAAGAAAAGGGTTGGTCTATCTTCTACAGGTTTTGTGAAAATTTGTAGCAAATAACCCTCTTCGTCGCAGTCTACTAAAATTCCTAAACTCTTAAGCAACTCTACTTCTTCGTCAATTTCTCCCACACGTGTTGGCATCATTTCATAGTAGGCTTCCGGGGGTGCGCTTAAAAATTCTACACCTCTAGCTTTTAATTCTGTTACCGTTTTAACTATATCCTTTGTTGCTACCGCAATGTGTTGCACGCCTTCGCCCTCATAAAACTCCAAATATTCTTCAATTTGCGATTTTTTCTTTCCCTCTGCCGGTTCGTTTATCGGAAATTTAGAAAAACCATTTCCGTTACTCATCACCTTGCTCATCAAAGCAGAATATTCGGTATTGATTTGTTTATCGTCAAAAGAAAGTATGTTTACGAATCCCATTACTTCTTCGTACCATTTTACGGTTTCATTCATCCGGTTCCAACCCACGTTGCCCACGCAATGGTCGATATAAAGTAGCCCTGCGTCAGCTGGATTGTACTCGCTTTTCCATTCGCGATAGCCAGGCATAAAAATTCCATTATAGTTCTTACGTTCTATGAACATGTGTACAGTCTCGCCGTAAGTGTAAATTCCGCTCATTTTCACTTCGCCATGCTCATCTGTTAAAGTTTGAGGCTGTAAATAAGGTTTAGCGCCCCGTTTTGTAGTTTCTTCGAAAGCGCTATAAGCATCATCAACCCAAAGTGCTAAAATTTTAACCCCATCGCCATGCGTTTTCACATGTTCGGCAATCGGATTATCCGATTTTAAAGCTGTAGTTAAAATCAGCCTAATTTTTCCTTGTTGTAAAACGTATGATGCTCGATCTCTAACGCCAGTTTCTGGACCGGCATAAGCTAAAGACTGGAAGCCAAATGCTGTTTTATAATAATGTGCAGCTTGCTTGGCATTTCCTACATAAAATTCTATATAATCTGTTCCGTTAATAGGAAGAAAATCTTGTGCTTTTGCTATTTTTTCTGCGAATGTTTGTGTTGTCATGGATTTAAAATTAAAAAGTTTGGCGTTTAGCGGTTGGCGTATTAAACGCTTACGCAAGACGCATAGCGCTATTCGACATTTATTTGCCAGCTAGTATGGTAGCTTTCATCTTCAATATCAACAGCATCTTGCGTTAACATTAAGGGTCTAAAAGGATCAATCATTACAGCTAATTCTTCAGTACTTTCTTTACCAATAGATTTTTCTACCGTTCCGGGGTGGGGACCGTGTGGGATACCGCCAGGGTGTAAGGTAATTTGACCTTTTACCACGCTTTTACGACTCATAAAATCGCCATCTACGTAATACAAAACCTCATCGCTATCTACATTGCTATGGTTGTAAGGTGCCGGTATTGATAACGGATGGTAATCGTATTTACGAGGTACGAAAGAGCAAATTACAAAATTGTGTCCTTCAAAAGTTTGGTGTACTGGCGGAGGCTGGTGCAATCGGCCGGTTATTGGTTCAAAATCATGTATAGAAAATGCCCACGGATAATGAAACCCATCCCAACCTACAAAATCGAAAGGATGAGTGCCGTAAGTATACGGGTACATGATACCTTGTTTTTTAATTAATACTTTAAAGTCTCCAAGTTCATCAATTGTTTCTAAATCTTGAGGACGTTTTATATCTCTTTCGCAATATGGCGAGTGCTCTTCTAATTGACCAAACTGATTGCGGTATCGTTTTGGAGTTCTTATTGGGCTAAAACTTTCTACAATGAATAATCGATTTTTCTCATCGTTAAATTCTAGTTGGTAAATAGTTCCTCTGGGGATAACCAAATAATCTCCATATTCAAATTTGATTTTTCCGAAGCCAGTTTTCAACCTTCCAGTACCCTCGTGTATAAAGATAACTTCATCAGCCTGACTGTTTTTATAGAAATAATCGGTCATCGATTTCCGGGGTGCAGCTAAAGAAATATGTAAATCGCTATTCACCAAAACTGGCTTCCGACTTTCTAAATAATCATCAACAGGCTTGATGTTAAAACCGATTAAGCTGGTATGTCTTAAATGTTTCTCTCTAGCAATTTTAGGCTCAACATTATATGGTTCGCCCAATTCTTTTACAATAGTTGGCGGATGGCAGTGGTATACCAATGAATATAAACTAGAAAACCCTTCGGTAGAAACCAATTCCTCAGCATACAAATTGCCATCTGGTTTACGAAAAACTGTATGTCGTTTCGGTGGAATAGTTCCTAAGGTATGATATATAGGCATAGCTGTAGGTATTTGGTTAGACTGTAAATATATAACGATTAAAACGTTAAAACGTTTTGTAGTGATGCTAAGGAATAGCTAGAAAGAATATTGAGCAAAGATGATTTTAGATAGCATAGCATATCTAAAGGCAGCAAGAACTTCGCTTGCCGTACGATTTTGATATTTGGTTATGCTAATCATTTTACCTCGGCTAAATTAGGCTTTTAAACATTAAGTACAAATTAATTCATACTTTTAAATATGTCTAATGAAAATCAAAACAACGAAAAATTAGCAGTAGCCGAAAAGGCAATAACCTTTGTAAATGACGGAGACATAGTTGGTTTAGGAACAGGCTCTACGGCAACCTTAGCAATACAACAGTTAGCAAAGCTGATAGCAAACGGTCTCAAAATTCAAGCCGTTCCAAGTTCCGAAGCAACTAAAGCGCTAGCTATTTCGTTGGGTATTCCATTACTAGCTTTAGGAGAAGCAAGTTCCATAGATATTAGTATAGACGGAGCAGATGAGTTTACGGCAAACCTTGAGTTGATAAAAGGTGGCGGAGGTGCTTTGTTCAGGGAGAAAGTAATGGCTTCATTAAGTAAGAAGAGTGTCATTATCACCGATAGCAGTAAAAGGGTTGAAAAACTTGGTGCATTCAAGGTGCCGATTGAGTTTAATCCGAACGCGGAAGCTTATGTTTTTAAAGCATTGCAAAAGTTGAGTAGCCATCCCGTAAAACGGATAAAAAACGACAAAGTATTTGTAACCGATAACGGCAATTGTATTTTTGATACGGATTTCGGATTAATCGATAATCCAACAGTTTTGGCCAGCGAATTAGATCAGATTGTAGGTGTTTTGGCGCATGGCATTTTCGTAAACCTTACTTCAGTTATTTTAATGGCGCATGGCGATGAAATCATCAGTTTTACAAAAAAATAAAGCAAAGCTGATTTCAACGGATTTATAATTTAACTGGAATAAAAATTTTTAAACCTTATTCTATTCCTTAGCTTTACCGTATATTCTTAACCAGATATCATATGAAACTAGTATCCTATAAAACTGAAGACGTTGAACATTTAGGTATTTTTGTTAACGGACATATTTACAACCTAAATTCTTGCAATAAGTTAATTCCAGATAATATGGCTGAATTTCTTCAAGGTGGAGAACCCTTGATGGAGCGAGCTAAGCAAATTAACGAGGATATAATAAGTGGTACGTTAACACCTAAGGAAGAAGTTTTTTATCAAATATTGGCACCAGTTCCGCATCCTACTTCTTGTAGAGACGGTTATGCTTTTCGCCAACATGTTGCAGCGGCCAGAAGAAACAGAAAGGTAGATATGATTGCCGAATTTGATCAATATCCAATTTTCTATTTTACCAACCATAATGCCATTCAGGGGCCTGGTGAAATTGAATGTATGCCAGACCATTTCCAAAAATTAGATTTTGAACTTGAAGTGGCCGTTGTTATTGGTAAAAAGGGCAGGAACATAAAGGCTGCAGAGGCAGATGATTATATTGCTGGATATACGATTATGAATGATATGAGCGCTCGTACCCTGCAAATGGAAGAAATGCTTTTAAATTTAGGTCCGGCTAAAGGCAAAGATTTTTCTACCGTTATTGGTCCTTGGCTGGTAACACCAGATGAATTAGAAAAGTACAAAGTGGCACCGAAAGCAAACCATGTAGGTAATGCTTACAACTTAAAAATGACTTGTCGTGTAAACGGAATTGAAGTTTCTGCAGGGAATATGGCCGACATGGATTGGACGTTTGCTGAAATTATTGAACGTTGCGCTTATGGTGTAGATATTTTACCTGGCGATGTAATTGGTTCTGGAACCGTTGGTACAGGCTGTTTCTTAGAATTAAATGGCACAGGTATATTAAACGATCCAAACTATAAAGTACAATGGTTGCAAGCAGGCGATGACGTAGAAATGGAAATCACTGGATTAGGCAGTTTAACAAATATTATTACCAAGGTTGATACTGATTTTTCTTTGTTGGCTTTAAAGAAAATTTAAAGCGTTACAATGTTTAATGATTAAAATGTTGGAATGTTTAGAATTAACAGCGCATCAAAAAAATGGGAAAAATTGATAGGTTTGAAGATTTAGAAATATGGCAAATTGGTAAACAAATTGCTATAGAAGCTTAACGAATTTCCGATTTAGAGCCTATGAAATCAGATTTTGGATTGAAAGATCAATTTAGAAGAGCTGCGATGTCAATATCAGACAATGTTGCAGAAGGTTTTGAATATAATAATAATCCTGATTTTATTAGATTTCTGACCTATGCAAAGGGTTCATCTGGAGAATTTAGAAATAAGGTAATCATTCTAAAAGAAGCCAATAAAATAAAGGAAGAAGATTATCTGTTACTATATACAAAAGCCATAGAATTTTCTGCAAAAGCAAAACGTTTTATAGATTATTTAAGGGATTTTGAGAAGAAAAAGAAAGCTTTAAAAAAGGGGATTATTTGAGTGCCTAATCAACTTTTGATATCTCAATTTGTTTGCCTCTTTTAACACTCCAATTTTACAACAATTTCATTTTACAACGGTTTCATCAATCCAAAACATTCCAACATTTCAACTTTTATAAATGCTAACACTAAACACATCAGATCTCTCTCCCGTTCATTTGCAAAACTATTTGCAATATGCTATTGCACCACGTCCGATATGTTTTGCCTCTACTATAGACGCCGAAGGAAATATTAACCTAAGTCCGTTTAGTTTTTTTAATATGTTTAGCACAAATCCACCCATGTGTATTTTTTCTCCAGCTAGGAGAGTGCGAGATAACACCACAAAGCATACTTTAGAAAATGTATTAGTCGTAAAAGAATGCGTTATTAATATTGTTGACTATAGCATGGTGCAACAAATGAGTTTAGCCAGCACCGAATATGGGAAAGGTATAAATGAGTTTGAAAAGGCAGGTTTTAGTATGTTAGAATCGCATTTGGTAAAACCGCCACGAGTTGCAGAAGCACCAGTACAATTAGAATGTGCTGTTAAAGAAGTTATTGCCTTAGGAGATCAGCATGGAGCAGGAAATCTTATATTAGCCGAGATAAAATTAATTCATATTAAAGAAGAAATTTTAGATAGCGAAGGTAAAATAGATCAGCAAAAAATAGATTTGGTAGCTCGTTTAGGTGGAGATTGGTATTGCAGAGTTACACCAGAAAGTTTATTTAAAGTAGCAAAACCTCTAACTACTTTAGGTATCGGTGTTGATGCTTTGCCAGTTTCTGTTCGTAACTCTAAGGTGTTAACGGGTAATGATTTGGGTATGCTAGGCAATATAGAACAACTACCATCTGCCGAAGAAATAGACGATATACAATGGAATGCTAACGTAAAAGATATTTTAGATGCCACAATTGGCGATGCAACAAACAGAGAAAGGGAACTGCATGAATTAGCGCATCAGCTTTTAGCAAGCGGTAATGTTATTGATGCACTTAAAATCGTTTTGCTTTAAAAACCGATTACTCTACTATAGAAACCGCCTTTAAAAAGCGACTTTTATAATAACCATTTAACTCGGTAATTGTAACGCCATTTGCTTTTCCAGAACTAGAATGGATAAATTTTATTCCATCTTTATCTATCGAATAAATGATTCCGACGTGGCCAACGCGTCTAACTTTTGGGTTCGAACCTGTAAAAATTAACACGTCGCCTACTTTAGCTTCATCTAATTTAACCGGTACACCAGCTTTTACAAACTCTGGAGAAGAACGAGGAACTTTGAAGCCAAAGTTGCTAAAAACGTAGTTTACAAAACCAGAACAATCAAAACCTTTTTCTGGATTACTTGATGCATATCTGTAAGGCGTGCCCAACATAGATTTTGCAAAATCTAACAACTGCGAACTTGGCGAATTGGAAACCGTAGGGATTTTACTTAGTATTTTCTCCATCATAGATTTATATCTCGATGGGAGAGAGCTATTGTCTTGTGCGTTAGCCGTAATAGAAAACAAGCCAACTAAACAAAGGATGAATATTGTTTTTCTCATATTAAGTTTCCAAAGATAGGAAAAAAACACAAAGCAGGTAAGATGTTGATAACTTGTTTGTTATTGAAGCCGTTAACGAAAAAAGCCCCGATAAATTATCGAGGCTTCGAAATAAATTCTAATTTTTTTAGATAGTAGCGAACATCGATTGTGCTTTTTCGCCGATAATAGGCATTGGTTTAGCTTCGTTGTTAATTGCTCCAATTAACCCAATTATCCAAACAATAAACAAACCTAAATAGATAATGTACATTAAATAGGCAAGTGCAACAATTCCTGTAGCGAAAATAATAATACCGACTACAAACCCTAATCCCCATGACAAAATGATGGAAACAATATGGAAAAGTAATGTTTGTCTTAAATGATAACCTCCTATGGCAGTGCGGTTATCTTTGTGCATTGCAAAGTAGGCAATTAGCCATCCAATAATTGTAAAGTAACTGATAATTGCAGCGGTTTTGCCGTTGTCTGTGGTCGTTAGGTTGCTGTTTTCCATAAAAATTGATTTTCGTTTTTAGTTTATTGAAAATTAGGCAACAAATGTTAACCGAAAATGTTTTAACTATCAATTAATTACTTTATCACAGCTATGGTGTAGTTACGGCAACTGGCAAGGTCTTTCCATTAAAAAACTTGTGTCCGGTTCGAGCAAAATCGGCCACGTATTTGCCCATTTCAAAAGCTAGTACAGGGCTTTCGTAACCCGGAAATGCAGTTTCCAGCATTTCTGTTTGCGCAGAACCCAAAGCTAAACAGTTAACTTTTATGCCACTTGGTGCCAATTCTAAGGCCAAACATTCTGTTAATGTATGTAATGCGCTTTTGCTGGCAGAATAAGCTGCTAAGCCAGCGAATTTAATACTCCCCTGAAATCCGCCCATGCTACCAATGTTAACAATGTGTGCACCAGCTTCCATAAAAGGTAATGTGCATTTAATCATTTTAAAATGGCTCATCACATTGGTTTCTAGCATTGTTGCTAAATCAGCCTCTGTTGTTTCTAAAAACGATTTGTTTATCAGTTGTCCGGCATTGTTTATTAAAATATCAACCTTACCCAACTGTTGTTTTAAAAATGGAGCTAAAGCAGCGTAATCGTCGTTTATTAAATCAAATTCTACAGGTAAAAGCGTACACTCTGGATTGATTTGCTTAGCTATTTCCAGGAGCTTTCTTAATTTATCTGCTGAGCGGGCAATGCAAACGACTTTGTTTTTACTGTCTAATGTAAGCTCTAGTGCAGCTTCAAAACCAATTCCGCTGCTAGCGCCTGTAATAATTATGTTCATTTGGTAAAGTTATAAGTTATAAGTTGTAAGTTTTACGTTAACTTAAAACGCATAACTTACAACCTAAAACAATTTAGTCTTCCTCGTTTATTAGTTGCGTAACCGGATTGGCAATAACGTGTAAGCCATCATTAATCAATTTTGTATAATCCGCTTCGCTATTGGCTTTCATCTCTAGGTAAACCCTAAGTTCTTTTTCAAAATCGGCATCCAATTGCTTATGGTAAACAATCTCCAAAATTTCCAATGCACAAAGCCAGTCTGCTCTGTAATTTGTTTTTAATGTTGCAAAAATTCTTTTCAATTCGGTTAAATCGGCCACACCCTCTCTAAAACTTCTTACTTGCTGGTACAAGCTATGAAGTTTTTGTGTAGGCTCGTCGTAAATAACCTTATGAGTTTGTTCCTTACTTACAAAAACAATTTCCTCGTAGGCGTCTTTATCTGCAGCGCCATTAAATACCGAAATTATTTTATCTCCAACCGCCATATCATAAACGCCCCATTCTGGCTTAAACAATATATTTCCGTTTTCTTCGGTAACTGTACAATCTTCAAATGCGATTAAAATTACTTTATCAGCTTTGCTTAAAATCTCATTTACCTTACCAACAACGGTAATTCCACTTTCAAAATTTAACGTTGCTAGTTCAGCTATGCCAATACCTGCATCAATTAAATCCTGATTGTCAAATTCTTCCAAAAGCTTTTTAAAACCTTTTAATTTACCAACGGGTGAAGAAAAACCATCTGCATGATAATTTTTACCATGGCCATCCAACTGTTCCCCATTAAATGCTAAAGCAGATGGGCCGGTTGTTTTTAAAAACGTAAGCTTATCATCTTTATCCATCCCTAAATCGGTAAAAATCCCCGTTACCTGCAGGCCTGAACTGTATACCGCCGTGCTTGGGTTTTTACATTCAATTGCCTTTAATATGCTTTCACTACCACCGCGTCTAAACGCCATTGTGTTAGCAAATGCTTCTAAAACATCAATTAAATTCTGAAAGGTAGGTGTTACAAATAATTGCGGTTGTTGTTTCGTAATATCGTATTGATAATTAATCGTATCCAGGTTGTACCAGATTTTTTTTATATCCGGGTTCATACAAGTTGCGCTTTCGCCGATAGAAGAAAGTAAGCCTGCGCCGTAAATTTTAGGATCTTCTAATGTGCCAATCAAACCATATTCTACCGTCCACCAATGTAATCGGCCAAGCAAGGCCATTTCAGACGGTTCGCCCATGTTGTCGGCAATATTGCGCAACGTTTTTTCTGCCTTCGCAATTTCTTCTTCATCGCCATTAACCGCTTCCTTTAAAATAGAAAGCTTTCTAATTGCCTCATAGAGTTCAAAATCCTTGCTGCTAAACATTGCTTTTGCGCCAATAGAGCCAAAATAACTTAAGTAATTATTGTAGTCGGTATCGGCAATAATGGGCGCATGACCAGCACTTTCATGAATAATATCTGGTGCAGGTGTGTATTCGATATGGTTAATCTGTCTAATATCTGCCGCAATAACCAATACACGGTGCGCTTGGTATTCCATAAATGCCGCTGGCGGAATAAAGCCATCAACCGTAACTGCGCCCCAACCAATTTTACCCAAATTGTCGTTCATGGTTTGCAAATCCGGAATGTATTCAATGCTTAATCCTGCTCTTTGCAAACCTTTTATATACGGATAATACGCCACATGCTTTAAATAGCTATAATTTTGACGCATCACATAACGCCAAACCGCTTGGTCAATTGGCGTGTATTTCTCGTAGTGTTGCTCAACTATAAATTGCCTCAAATGTTTAGGCAATTTGGCTACTTGTTGATTATTAAAATCATTAAAATCACTCATATTGCATGTGTATATGTATAATGGCTAAAATAGCTTCTTAAAGCTAGTAATCCAAAAAAAAGAATGCGGTTTTACGCTTAAATGATTAGTATCATATTAATTAGAAAAGCAATTTCTATGCGCTCTAGGTTGCCCTTGTCCTGCCCATGCTTCAATCTTTTAGCGCTTTGGTTTTGCAAACCTTCGCTTTGCTAAAAGGATTTTCGCGTAGGTCAGGTTTAGTTAACAAGAGCTTTTGCAATAAAGCGAATTATATAGAAATAGTGGGATTTAATCACGCTCAGGTGGCTATTATGGTTTTCGGCTTTGCGAGAAAAGTGTAAATATAACCAGAGCCGAACGCCAAGCGCAAACCTTGAAGTATATTTTAGGCTTTATTAATAGTTAATGCTTCTTAACCTTGAACGTGAAATATTTCTGAGAAAAATAACTGAAAACCGCTAAAATTAAAGTTACGCAGGCTTTTGCAATGGTTGGATAAAATAAAAATCCCTCTATTAAGATTTTCATCAACGCATAATTTAATAAGATATTTGTACCGTAAACGGTTGCATATCTAAACAACTGAATTCTTCCTTTAAGGTTCGATTGGGTAAATACCAAATACTTGTTCAGCATAAAGCCCACAAAAAATGTTACTGCCGATTCGAGAATTAACGCGGCAATAGGTGCGGTTATTAAAAAATTACCGACATGTACATCCTCTTGGTGTAAAATGAAATTGTAGATGATGTAGTAACCGACAATTCCGGTAGCAACCGTTGTACCACCGCTGGCCATGTACCTAAACGTATGTAAGGAGAACCATCTTTTAAATGGAGGATAGAAAAAGTCTATCACTTTAAGTGCTAGTTTTCTCATCCTAATATTGTCGTGTTACTGCGCATTCGTTGTGGTTACAATTTCTATAGCACGCAAATGTAGTTATTGATTTGTGTTTAAGAAAATTTATAACTTAACCAATGCGCAGTTTTAAAATTATCACTTATGGTGCTACAATAGTAAATAAGTAGGATGCAAAAATTACCAGTAGTACTACGCCCGGCAATATGTTCGTACGTCCAGAACCTAAGGAGAGCATAATGGTAAACAACGAAAGCAATAAAAGCGCAATGGATTTGGTGTCAATACCAAGCGTAATCGTCAATCCAGAGATAATTGATACTACGGCTACTACCGGAATAGTTAAGCCGATTGTAGCTAATGCCGAACCTAGTGCTAAATTCAAACTGGTTTGTAGTCTGTTTTTTCTTGCCGCTCTATAGGCCGCTAAACCTTCTGGTAATAAAACCACCGCTGCTATAATTACACCAACTAACACTTTCGGCGCACCTGCACTAATAACGGCATTTTCTATATCTGGCGCCAAAGATTTTGCCAGCAATACTACAATTCCTAGGCAAACTAGCAAGAGTAGTCCTGAACTTAGCGCTACTTTATTTGTTGGTGGTTCGGCATGTGCTTCTATGCTGGTAGCATCGTTTCCCGGAGGAAGAAAAAAGTCTCTATGCCTTACGGTTTGCACTAAAACAAATATGCCATATAAAATCAATGAGGTAATAGCAACAAAAATTAATTGTGTATTGGTATAAAAAGGTCCTTTAATACTTGTGGTGTAATTAGGAAGAATAAGGGTAAGTGTTAAAATAGCCGTTAAAGCTACTAAAGCAACCTTAACGCCATCTAAACTGAAGCGTTGCTGCTTAAATTTAACGCCACCTGCTAGCAGGCAGATGCCCACCATCCCTGTAAGAATAATCATTACCGCTGCAAAAACAGTATCTCTGGCAAGTTCCTCGGTGCCAGGCCCGCCAGTAAGCATAAGAGACACAATTAACGAAACTTCTATCGTTGTTACCGCCAGTGCTAAAATTAAAGTTCCAAAAGGTTCACCAACTCTATGCGCTACAACTTCAGCGTGATGAACAGCGGATAACACGCTGCCTATCAAGAAAAAAACAAGTATAATTGTTTTAAATGTTCCTATCCCATCAAGCGGTAAAAAATAGGCTAACCAAGCTAAAATGGGAATAGCAATTGTCCATAACGGCAGAGGTAATTTTTTGAGCATCTTGTAAATTTAAATGGTTTCAGTATAAAATCAGTTTAACAAAATTTTGGCCAAAATGTTTGTATTAGCTTTAACCAATGTGTTTGTAAGGATTAAATTACGTTGTTTAGGTGTTTCCAATTTATTGTAACTTAGTAGATCAATTACTACCTATGAAACAAATTGTTGGTATTTTTATGTTAAGCTTTATTTGTTTAAAGCTTAATGCGCAAACAGATTCTGCAATTTTTACCAAAATTGCAGAGCAGGTAAAAAAACAATATGCACCAGATAAAAGATCGGTTTATTTTAACCTGCGCTTTAAACAAGATTCCGTTTGGCTGGAGAGTAGTTCTAACATCGCTTTGCAAGAATTTGATAAAGTAAAACCAAATCTTCCTAACTTAAAATTTCAGTCTACTTTAGTTCCCAATGAGTCTTTAGGCGGACTAGAGTACGGTGTAGCGAATTTATCGGTTTCTAATAATAGGGCAAATCCTCAGCACGCAGCAGAGCTAATGACCCAAATGCTGTTGGGAACACCAGTGCGGATTTTAAAAAAACAAGGTGGTTTTTATCTGGTTAAAACGCCTGATAATTATTTGTCGTGGACGGATGGAAGTGCGATAAAACCCATGACTAAAGAGCAGTTTGAGGCTTGGCAGAGTGCTGAGAAAGTAATTTTTACGGCAGACTATGGGCATTCATATACTGGACCAACGTTAAACGGTTATCGAGTATCTGATTTAGTTAAAGGTAACATCTTGCAAATTCTAGCTTACGGAAAAGTGATGAGTAAAGTTATTTATCCGGATGGTAGAATTGCCTATTTAGAAACCAAAAACGTAATGCCATATAAAAAATGGTTGAAAGAACTAAACCCGAATGCAAAATCAATTATTAAAACTGCTGAGACTTTAATTGGCGTTCCTTATTTGTGGGGTGGTACTTCTTTAAAAGGTGTAGATTGTAGTGGCTTTACAAAAACTGCCTATTTTTTAAATGGTGTAATTATTCCTAGAGATGCATCGCAACAAGCAATAATTGGTACAGCGTTGGATGTTTTAGAAAACGATAGTATCAGTGTGGAAAAATGCCTTAAAAATTTAAAAGCTGGAGATTTGCTTTTCTTTTCTGCCGCAAAGCGAAGAGGCATTAATGGAGGAAGGGTTTCGCATACTGGAATATATATGGGCAACGGTGAATTTATTCAAAGTGCCGGAATGGTTAAGGTGAGTAGTTTAGTGCCGACTGCTTTAAATTATGATGCCGGACAAAGCGTAACTTTGGTTGGCGCCAGGAGAATTTTAACAGCTATTGGCCAACCAGAAATAATAAGAATAGATCAACACGATTGGTACGGAAAAAATTAAACATGATTACAATTTACCATAATAACAGTTGCACCAAAAGTCGCATTGCATTAGCTGAACTTACAAAAAGTGGCGAAGACTTTGAAGTTATCAACTATTTGGAACAAACGCCAAGTATTAAAGAATTGAAAGAAATTGTCCAAAAATTGGGCATTAAACCTTTTGAGCTAATTCGGGTAACGGAAAAGCTTTATAAAGATGAATTTAAATCCAAAGATCTAAGCGATGACGAATGGATCGAAGTGATGCACAAAAATCCTATCTTAATTCAACGTCCAATTATAGTTTCAGGAGATATTGCGGTAATTGCTAGGAGTGAAGAAGAGCTGGATAAGGTGATTTAAAATTTCTTACGTCGTTGAATAGTAATTAGAAGATGTCAATCCTGAGCCTGTCGAAGGATTTTTGATGACTCAAAACATTTCGACAGGCTCAATTTGACAGTAAGTATACTTTAAGCCAACAAATTTCTCCAGCTAACTTTACCTTCAATAATAGTATGTAATTCTTTAATTTCTATACGTTGTTGCTCCATCGTATCTCGATGACGAATAGTAACGGTATCGTCTTCTAAAGTTTGGTGATCTACAGTAACGCAGAACGGTGTACCAATAGCATCTTGTCTGCGGTAACGCTTACCAATAGCATCTTTTTCCTCATAAATACAGTTGAAATCAAATTTCAGTCTATCCATAATTTCACGAGCTTTTTCTGGCAGGCCATCCTTTTTAGTTAATGGGAAAACAGCCACCTTATAAGGCGCTAAAGCTGGGTGTAAACGTAACAAGGTTCTGCTGTCTTGTTTATCAGCTGTGCTTAAATCTTCTTCCTCAAATGCGTTAATCATCGTTAACAAGAACATTCTGTCTAAACCAATCGAGGTTTCGATAACGTATGGAACATAATTGCCATAAGGCTTGCCCTCTTCGTTTAAATCGTTATCAAAATACTGCATTTTTTTGCCAGAAAACTCTTGGTGTTGAGTTAAATCGAAATCAGTTCTACTGTGTATGCCTTCCACTTCTTTAAACCCAAACGGGAATTCAAATTCGATATCCGTTGCTGCGTTAGCATAATGGGCTAACTTTACATGGTCGTGGAAACGGTATTTCTCTGTTGATGTTCCCAAAGCTTGGTGCCATTTTAAACGAGCTTCTTTCCAATAGGCAAACCATTTTTTATCCTCGCCTGGGCGAACGAAAAATTGCATTTCCATTTGTTCAAACTCACGCATACGCATAATAAACTGGCGGGCAATTACTTCATTTCTAAACGCTTTACCAATTTGCGCAATCCCGAAAGGAATCTTCATTCTTCCAGATTTCTGTACGTTTAAGAAGTTTACAAAAATACCTTGTGCCGTTTCTGGGCGAAGATAAACTTCGTCGCTACCTTCTGCCATGGCACCAAATTGAGTGCTAAACATCAAGTTAAACTGGCGCACATCGGTCCAGTTAGAGGTTTTGGAAATCGGACAAATTACTTTGTAATCAACAATTAAGTCTTTTAATTGTGAAAGGTTTTCAGATTTAAGCGCCAAATTCATTTCAACCTCAAGCGCCAAACCTTTTCTTACAAATTTCCAGCTTGCCTCTTCGGTAAAAGGATGTAGTGCACTATCTAAAACTTCCGTTTCACTTCTAAAACCTGTAATCCAGCTAGCCTGGTCATCATCGCTTTTTGCTAAAATACCTCGTTGAAATTCTTCAAATTTAGCCTTGTTAGCTGCACTAAAATTGGCCAACTCCGAGTATAATTCATCAATTTTGTTTTCCAATAACTGATCGGCACGGTAACGTTTTTTCGAATCCTTATTATCAATCATTGGGTCGTTAAAACCATCAACGTGTCCGCTGGCCTTCCAAATTTTAGGATGCATAAAAATTGCCGAGTCAATCCCCACAATATTTTCGTGCATCTGCACCATTGCTTTCCACCAGTAAGTTTTAATGTTGTTTTTTAATTCGGCACCTAATTGTCCGTAGTCGTAAACGGCACTTAAACCGTCGTATATTTCGCTGCTCTGAAACACAAAACCGTATTCCTTAGCGTGTGATATTACATTTTTAAATTGTTCGTCGTTTGTTTTAGCCATAGTAGCGCAAAGATAATAAATAAGCTAAAAGGTTGAAGGTAAAAGGTGAAAGGATTTTCGCTACTAATTAGGGCAAATAAATACCTCCATTTATCATCCAGAGTAAAGCGAAGGATCTATTTTTATATTTTCTTTGAAAAGCAAATCACTGCCAAGATTAATGTTGGCCCTGCTAACCGCTTTACTCATCCCGATGAAAAATCGGGATTCGTGCTCGCTTTTATCAGGTTTAGTTTGCAAAGGCAGTTCGAATATTAAAGTAGAAAAGCAACGGTTCGACAAAAACCTGCGAGGTTTAAAAAGCTAACAATAAAAAAATATCATCCTTAAAAAAAGCATAAACAATAACACTATTTTTGGTGCATGAAAAAACTGAATTTCCTTTTTTTACTTGTTTTTGCTGGTTGCATATCTTTTGTAGCACCAAATAAAAAACAATATATCTCGTTTAAAACACCTAAAGAATTTAACGATTTTTTAAACAGAAAAGCTGGTGCATTTCCTTTAATTTCTGCACATCGCGGCGGACCAATGCCTGGTTTTCCAGAAAATGCCATTGAAACTTTTGAGAATGCAACACAAATCCAACCCGTAATTATAGAGTTTGATGTAGCTTTGAGCAAAGATTCTGTTTTGGTAATTATGCACGATAACAAATTGGATCGAACTACAACTGGAACGGGAGAAATTGGTAGTTATACATATGCAGAGCTTAACAAGCTAAACCTGAAGGACAACGAGGGCAAGGTTACCGAATTTAAAATCCCGACCTTAGATGAAGTATTGAATTGGGGCAAAAACAAAGTGATCTTTACTATCGATGTTAAAAGAGGTGTGCCTTTTGCAAAAATTGTAGATGCAGTTCGCAGAACAAAGTCAGAAACCAATGCCATTGTAATTACTTACAATGCAAATCAGGCTGCGGAAGTTCACCACCTTGCGCCAGATTTAATGATATCGGCATCTGCCAGAAAAATAGAAGACATTGAGCGTTTAAACGAAGTTGGCGTGCCTAATGATAAAATAGTAGCCTTTACCGGAACCGCTACCGCAGATAAAAGCGTTTACGAGTATTTGCATGCTAAGGGCATAACTTGTATTTTAGGAACAATGGGCAACTTAGATAGAAGCGCAAAAGCTAATCCAAACCAAAAAGTTTACGAAAAGCTTCTGGCAAACGGCGTAGATATTATATCAACAGATGAACTGGTTCTCGCTGGCGAGCAGTTTGATAGCTATCGCAATGCAAATAAATTAAAACTTAAGAACTTAACCCTAAAATAAATTGAGTGTAAAAGTAAGAGCTTTAGCTAAGCATTATGGCGACCAAAGAGCTGTAAATCAAATCAGTTTTGAAGCAAATCCGGGTAAAATACTTGGTTTCTTAGGTCCGAATGGCGCAGGCAAGTCAACCACCATGAAAATGCTTACGGGGTACTTGGCGCCAACATCCGGCGAAGCCGAAATTTGTGGTAAAAATATTTTAAACGAACCTTTAGAGGTAAAAAGTTTAATTGGCTATTTGCCAGAAAATACGCCACTTTATAATGATATGTACATTAAAGAGTTTTTAAGTTTTGTAGGCGAAACCTACCAACTGAAGAACTTAAAGCAAAGGGTGGAGGATGTAGTTAAACGAGTTGGCTTAACACCAGAACAGCATAAAAAGATTGGTATGCTAAGTAAAGGCTACAAGCAACGTGTAGGTTTGGCACAAGCCATTATTCATAACCCGCAAGTGCTAATTTTAGACGAGCCAACTTCTGGTTTAGATCCAAATCAGCTTACAGATATTAGGGCGTTGATAAAAACATTAGGGGTTAACAAAACGGTTATTATTTCTACCCATATTATGCAAGAAGTAGAAGCGCTGTGCGACGAGATAATTATCATTAATAAAGGCGAAATTGTGGCAAACAACACATTAGCCAAACTAAAAGAACAGTATCAGGACAGCTCTTTAGAAGAAATTTTTAGAAAACTTACTTTAAACTAATGAATTACAGTTTACGCATTTTTATCTTTTTAATTTTTATAAACCTAGCCGCAAACGCACAAAGAAATAATGTCGTTGTTGGACCGTCTATTTATCTGCCAACAGGTAATTCTAGCAATGTTAGCGGTTTCGGGTTGGGCGCTTACGTAAAGGCCGAAGTTGGCTTATCGCCTAAATTTTCTATAACTGCGCAGGGTGATTATACTCATTTCCTTGGAAAGCGAATTAGGGTAATTGGTACATCTATACAATCTATTACAGCTGTACCCATTAAGGGCGGTTTAAAGTATTATACTGGCGAAGACTTTTATTTGGAAGGCCAATTAGGTGTAGCACTTCCAGTAAGCGGTACTGCAAAAACAACCTTTGCCTGGAGCCCTGGAGTTGGCACTTATCTTAAAAATAAGAATAACAGTAATTACATTGATTTGGGTATTAGGTACGAAGCTTGGACAAGTGCCAGTGTGTCATCAACAAGTGGCAGAAGCTTAAGTAGCTTTAATTATTTTGCCATTAGGGCAGGATATGCCTTTAATTTGTAGGTTGCTAATTGTTTTAAAAACCTGAAAAATTATTTAATTGATTTACATTTGATTAACTATTTGTTTAGTAATCAGAATTTCATAATTCTTATAAGTTGTAACGATTGGCAGTATTGTTGTGTCTAACCTCGAAAATTAATAATTAACTAATTTAATCTTACAACAATGAAAAAATTATTATTATCGTTAGCATTAGTAGCTGGTTTAGGTTTTGCAGCAAATGCACAAACTGAAGGTGCTGTTAGAAAATTGAGCGTTGGTGCTGAATTTGGTTTGCCAGTTGGCGATTTCTCTGAAGACAACATGTTTGCTGGTGGTTCTTTACAATACGAGCATCCTGTTGCTAAATCATTAAATTTAACTGTTTCTGGTGGTTACTTAGTTAACTTCTTAACAGGTGACGCAAAAAGTTTCGCGGAGTCTTTAGGTGCAAAAACTAGTGCTGGATATATTCCATTAAAGGCTGGCGCTAAATATTATTTCGGTGGTAACTTTTATGGTGCTGGTGAATTAGGTGCTTCAATAGGAACTGAAAATGGTGCAGGTACTGCATTTGCGTTTGCCCCAGGTATTGGTGCTTCTTTCTCAGTTGCAGATAAATCTAGCTTAGATTTTGGTGTACGTTACGAAAACTGGTCACAAGATGGTGGTTCAAGAGGTTTCATCGGAATCCGTGCTGCTTATGCATTTGGTTTATAAGCCAATTTAAAATTTATAAAGCCTTGATAATTAATTTTATCAAGGCTTTTTTATTTGTACTAATTTTATAGTTTTGTTAAAAAAACCAATCAAACAAAAATGAAAAAATTATTTCTATCATTAGCGCTTGTTGCAGGCTTTGTTGCTGTAACCTCGGCTCAAGACAAACCAGTTTCTTTCGGTGTAAAAGCAGGTGTTGCTTTCCCTAATTTAAGCTTTTCTGCAATGGGCACCTCAGTTAGTTTAGATGCTAAAACCACATTTTATGTAGGAGGTGTCGCAGATATTAAAGTATCTGACATTTTCTCAGTACAACCTGGCTTAACTTTTATGAGTAAAGGAACAAAATCTAGTTTGGACGACGAAATGACCAGCCAAGATGCATCTGTTAATTTCTCTTATTTGGAGCTTCCAGTAAACCTAATGGCTAATTTTAATGCTGGTACTGGTAAATTCTTCGTTGGTGCAGGCCCGTACGCAGCTTATGCTTTATCAGGAAACGCAAAATCTGGAGATGTAAAAGAAGATGCTGAATTTGGTTCTGGAGATGGACAAGCAAAGAGAATGGATTTCGGTCTAAATTTCTTAGGTGGTTATCAGTTGCAAAATGGATTAAATCTACATGCAGGATATGGTCTTGGCTTAAGCAATATCATTAACGATGAAAGCACTGGATTTGACATGAAAACCAAAAATCGTGTTTTTTCAATAGGCTTAGGCTTTATGTTCTAAGTTTTAATTACGAAATAATAAAGGCTTCTCACAATGTGGGAAGCCTTTTTTGTATATAGGTTTTTTTAGATACTTCGCTCACGAGAAGAGAATTTTTTCCATTCGTATTTAAAACCATTAATTTGCAAACGTAAATATTTACTTAACTTCGGCAACACTAATTGCTTTGCATGTACGCAGTATTTAAACGAGAATTATTTAGTTTTTTGAGCTCGCTAGTGGCCTATATCACCATTGGTGTATTTTTATTAGCCTGTGCGCTTTTGCTCTGGTTTTTTCCAGAAACGTCAATTTTGGATTATGGTTACGCAGAAATGAACGGCTTTTTTAGCCTTGCCCCATTTCTGTTCATGTTCTTAGTTCCGGCTATAACTATGCGCTCTTTTGCCGAAGAACGAAGAGAAGGCACCTACGTATTATTAGCAACAAAGCCAATTAGTGATAGCCAGATTATTTTAGCAAAATATTTTGCATGTGTGGTACTCTTGATATTGGCTCTTTTGCCTACTTCAATCTATTTCTTTAGTATTTATCAGCTTGGTTTACCAAAAGGCAATATAGATACGGGAGCGGTAATTGGATCTTATTTAGGCCTGTTTTTTTTAGGTAATGCATTTACGGCTGTAGGTATTTTTTCATCATCAGTAACTAAAAATCAGGTAATTGCATTTGCCGTAGCGGTGTTTGTATGTTTTTTGGCTTATAGCGGTTTCGAAGCGACTAGCAAAATTTTTGTAGCCAGTTCTGTAGAAACCATCTTGTTAAATATCGGCATAAACGAACATTATCAGTCTATTAGTCGCGGTGTTTTGGATACCCGAGACCTGGTCTATTTTATTTCTTTTGCATTAGTGTTTTTAGGTTTAACGAAGTTGATTTTGGAGGGCAAGAAATGGAAGAATTAAAGAGGAATGGAGATGGCGCAAGGAAAAAGGAGCAAGGGTTTAAGAACAAGGCGCAAGGACCAAAGAGTAAAAGATATTTGAAAATATTTGGCTTCCTTACTTTTTTAGTACTGATAAATATTTTTGCGCAAAATTTTTACACCCGATTTGATTTTACGAAAGAAAAACGATACACTTTATCTGCAAAAACAAAAGATGTATTAAAGAAAGCTAAAAAGGACATTTTAATAACGGTTTTTTTGGATGGAGAAATGCCATCAGCTTTTAAGCGGCTACGTAATGCAACACGTGATTTGTTAGCTGATTACAAAGCCGAAGCTGGAGTAAACATTAAGATACTATTTGTTGATCCGTTAGAGGGAAAGATTGCCAACGACCAAGAGGAAGTAATTACACAACTTGCCGAAATTGGCATTAATCCATTAGCAGTGAATATTAAAAGCGATGCAGGGATAACACAAAAGATCATTTTTCCGATGGCTTTGATTGAAAGTGATGATAAGCCAATTGCGATTAATTTATTAAGTAAAACAGGTGGCGCTGCCACAGATTACGAAGCAAAAATTACCAGTTCTATCCAGGATTTAGAATATATAGTTACCTCTGCAATTAAACGTTTGCAAACTGGCTATAGCCCAAACATTGGTTTTACAGAAGGGCATGGCGAGCCAAGTAACCAGCAATTGTATGATGCTATTGTATCGCTTTCATCAAACTATTACGTAACTCGAGTTGATTTGAATCTGGCCAATAAAGAAGGCTTGGATAATTTGGACGTGATGGTGATTGCAAAACCTCAAAAAGCATTAACCGAATTGGAAAAATACAAAATCAACTATTTTGTAATGAAAGGCGGTCGAGTAGTTTGGGCGATAGATCAGGTAAATGCCAATTTAGATCAATTGCAGCAACAGCCACAGATGATGGCAAATAATTACGATTTAAACTTAAACGACATGCTTTTTGAGTACGGTGCGAGGGTAAATTATAATTTGGTAACCGATGTGCATAGCGCCATGATTCCAATAGCTACAGGGTCAGGTCAACAAGCGCAGATAGATGTGGCGCCTTGGTTTTACTTTCCGGTTTTACTGCCGGATACAAGCAACTTAGTGGTTAAAAATATTGATGGTGTAAAGGCTGAGTTTGCCAGTACGGTAGATACCATAGGCGTGGCCAACGTAAAGAAAAAGATTATTCTGAGTACATCTAACTTTAACAAAATTTTCGATACGCCGAAGCTATTGTCGCTGCAAATGATTGCTGAACAACCTAAGCAAGAGGAATATACAAGCGTTCCAAAGCCCGTCGGAGTACTACTAGAAGGTAGCTTTAAATCAGTTTTCCTTAACAGACCAGTGCCAGAAGGGATCACCGAAAACTATAATGTACCTGCTCAGAGTAAGCTTACAAAAATGATTGTTATAGGCGATGGCGATGTATTCTCAAATCAGGTAAATAAAACCGATAATTCCACATTTCCATTAGGATTTGATCGTTACACACAACAGAATTTTGGCAATAAGGCATTGCTTTTAAATATTGCCGATTATTTTACCGATGCCGATAATTTAATCGCGTTGCGTAATAAGGAAATTAAAGAAAGATTGCTAGATAAAACGGTTTTACGTACCGAAAAATTGAAATGGCAGTTGATAAATTCCTTAGCGCCATTGGCATTGTTAATATGTTTCGCAATTTTTCAACATTATTACCGCAAACACAAGTATGCTAAGTAATTTTTCTATTTTTGATAAATACAAAATAAGCTATGAGATTTATAGTATCAACTTCAACATTATTAAAGCATTTACAAACGGTAAATGGTGCATCTAGCAGCAGTACTGTTCTACCAATATTAGAGAATTTTCTTTTCGAAATTAAAGAAGGAAACCTTACTATTTCTGCTACTGATTTACAAACTAGTATGACAACTTCTTTGGCTGTAGAGTCTAAAGAAGAAGGAAAAGTAGCCGTACCATCTAGAATATTATTAGATACTTTAAAAACATTACCAGATCAGCCAATTTCGTTCAATATCGATGACAATTCTTTTTCGATTGAGATTAGCGCTGGAGATGGAAAATATAAATTGAGTGGCGAAAACGGTGATGACTTTCCTAAAATTCCGGTTGTAGAGAACGCATCTAGCGTAAATTTACCAGCTTCGGTTTTAACAGAAGCAATTACAAAAACCATTTTTGCAGTTAGCAACGATGAGTTGCGCCCAGCAATGACAGGTGTATTCTGTCAACTTTCGCCTCAGCACATTACATTTGTAGCAACCGATGCACATAAATTGGTTCGTTACCGCCGTATGGATAGCAAGGCCGATAAAGCTTCTTCTTTCATCCTTCCAAAAAAAGCCTTAACGTTGTTAAAAGCTGCATTGCCAAATACAGATGTTAATGTTTCTGTAGATTATAATGCTACAAGTGCTTTTTTTAAATTCGAGAATATCAATTTGGTTTGTCGTTTAATTGATGAGCGTTACCCAGATTACGAAGCGGTAATTCCTGGTAATAACCCTAATAAATTGGTTATTGATAGAGCTTTGTTTTTAAATACGTTGCGTAGAGTTGTAATTTTTGCTAATAAAACCACACACCAAGTACGTTTAAAAATTAGCGGTAGCGAATTGCATATTTCTTCAGAAGATTTAGATTTTGCTAACGAAGCTCACGAACGTTTAAGCTGCCAGTACGAAGGAGAAGATTTAGAGATTGGATTTAACGCTCGTTTCTTAATTGAAATGTTAACCAATTTAAGTGGCGAAGAAGTTACTTTAGAACTGTCTACGCCTAATCGTGCAGGGTTATTAATTCCGCAAACTAACGACGAAAATGAAGATGTTTTGATGTTGGTTATGCCGGTAATGCTTAATAACAGTTACTAAGTAGAAGAAGGATAAAAGAGCAAAGAATAAAAATTTGCTAGTTTAAATAATATAATGGCTCGGTTTTACCGAGCCATTTTTTTTTGATTTATTTCTCTAACTCATTATTCTAGCGTAGCATATCGAGGAAATATCTCTAACATTTTGCTGTGCTCAGGAAACTTCAACTTCTTGTTCCGAGTTTGAAATAAGGAAAGATGAACGTAAAAATATTTAATTGCAGTCATATTTTAAATTTTAGAGGTTTATCAAAACGATATCCTTACTTTTGTAAAAAATTATATAACATTGGAATTCTTCGATCTACTAGTACAATTACTTACCAATACCAAAGAGACTTTAGAGTTAATTATGCAGGAGTACAAAACCTGGACTTATCTCATTCTTTTTCTGATTATTTTTGCTGAAACCGGTTTTGTAGTTACGCCATTTTTACCCGGCGATTCGATGTTATTTGCTGTTGGTGCCTTAGTTGCTGGCGAAGGAACAGGTTTAAACATCTGGTTTATGCTGTTGATTTTGATTTTTGCCGCAATAGCTGGTAATACAGTAAACTATAGGTTAGGAAAATATTTCGGAATTAAGGTTTTTAAGGAAAATAATAAAATCCTGAAATTAAAATATTATCACCAAGCACACGAGTACTTTGAGAAACACGGCGCTAAAGCTATCGTTTTTAGTCGTTTCTTACCAATTTTACGAACTATTGCGCCATTTGTTGCTGGTGCAGCCAACATGTCTTTCGGTAAGTTTACTTATTATAATGTTATTGGTGGTGTAGCGTGGATTGGAAGTTTATTATTTGCTGGTTTCCTTTTAGGTAAAATTCCGTTTGTAGAGAAAAATTTTGAGATTTTAGTATTGATTATTGCCGTTGGAACTTTCGTTCCGGTAATTTACGCAGCTTTAAAATCTGTATTTTCTAAAAAGCCTATTGAGAAACAAATCGAAGAAGAGATTAAGGAAGATTAGTAAATTCTTTCGTCATATCAAGGGAGCGTAACGACGAGATATCTCAGCCTGTTTGGTATCGGCTACAACTCATTCAGTTCCCAAGATGGAAAGAGATTTTTCCTCGTGAAGAACTCGTTCGAAATGACGAATTAGGATAGATTTTCATCCATTGTCAGCTCGATTGCCAATCTAAAAGCTTAAGAGAGATTCAGCAGTTAATAATTGGCATTACGATTTCCGCCTCAGCGGTAATGGCGAATAAAAAATCATTCATTGTTATTATACTTAGCCAACGGATTATATTAATTTTCTCTTCCAATAATTTTGCCTTCTTTATATTTTTTGTTTAGTAGTTCAGCTGCTTTTAATTCCTCTGCGGTTGGCTCAACTTTAATCAGGTTTTTAAGCGTAGGCTGGCCAGCATCTACCCAAGCCGAAAACCAATAAGAGCCTATCATTATAATGGCAGAGCGCATTTGCTTTTCCACCATGCCATTCATTTTATCTTGGTACGCCTTTGAATAAGCTTCTGAATATTGCTTAAGCACTACGTTGTTTCTTTCTGTAAAGCTATATTTTTGATCGGATGGAAAAGATCCATTTAAAATTGATTCAAAGCGTACAACGGTATCTACCAACGAATGCGAATGTTTAATAATTTTCCAAGCTTGTTTTAAAGGATCGTCAATATATACTGCTTTACCGACTACGAAATTATAATTTCCTGCAAAAAGCTCTGGGATTCTGCTTTCCCAAAATGCATGTAGGCCATGTTGGTTGGTTAACTGTCCGTTATGATTGGCTGTTGTATGCAAAGGAACGTGGGCATCTCCAATATAATGGCCTAAATCTGCAGCATACTTAAGTATTTTTAGCGAGTCGTGGTTTTTGAAGGCATTAACCAAGCTGTAATACGAACGTTGGATTTGCCAGGGAACAATTCCGTTTTCGTTTAATTTTTTCTGTCCGTATTTTGCCAGTGCATCATTAAATTTTTCTGGTATACTATCAATATATTTCTCGTAATTCTCAACGTCCAAGTAATGTCGCGGGGCTTCTAGTGTATCTAAATATCTACGTTTATCTGGGTCTACGGCGTGTTCGGTAATGTATTTATGCCCGGTTTTAAAAAATCCAAGCATATCTGGTGGCAACGTAAAAATTGCCAATTGGTTTATCCGCCGATGCGCAAAAAAGCCCCAAGAAGTACATAATAGAAAAGGGATGATTAACAAAGCAATGGTTGTTAATCTTTTCATGAAATGAAGATAATGAAAAATTACTTGGTTTTAAATGAGTTTAGGCTTGCGTATTGATATTAAGTCCGTATTTAGAAGTAAGCAAAAGAAATATGAATGCTACCAACGTTCCGGCGAAGCCGAAGTAAGCATCAATTAGATCTGGTGTATTTAACACGGGAATCCAAAGTTCGTAAATAAGGTTTGCCAAGATTAAAAAAATGCCTAGAAAGGTAATGAATTTAAAATTTACACCTAACATTAGCCACAAATAACCAACGCTAGCATATATAAAATAACTTATGGCGAAATTGGAGATGTTTAAATAGAAATCGGGATATTGTTGCGTGATGAAATCGAATTTTAGGAAATCTACCGTTCGGCCTAAAAACAATAAGACTACCACTACTAATAAAAACAAAAATGTTAATGCTGTTGATATTTTAGGAATGTACTTGAATTTTATAGCGTCCATAATTATTCACTTTTACAGGTTGACCATTGTAAAATAAACCCGACTTAGTGGATGCCGATTTTCTTCGGCAGAAACGAGGGCGTAGCTACATTTACCGATTAGCAATGCAAATGCTTTCCTTATTTAAGTCTTAGGTAAATATTTAAATCTGTTTTTGAAGAGTGATTTTTAATTACCTGTAAAACGATTGAAAGACTGCCAGTACTTATCTTTATAGATATCAAAAGTTATGCTAAATTTATCTCCGTATTTTGTGATAATTTGTTCTGCAACTTGAGGTGGTTTTCTAAAATCTTTACAGGCGAAATAAATTTCTCTAATGCCATCTGCCGTTTCTCTACCAATATTTAAATAACCCTCGCTATCCTTTAATTCCTCCAACAAAACATCTTCCAATTCATTTAATTCGGCCAAAGTTTTGTCACTTGGGAAACCATTTGGGTCTGCATTAAATTTGGTTTCAATCACTAAAATCCAAGGATGTGAAGCTTTGTTTTCCCAATTTAATAAATCCATATTTACTACCGCCAAAAGTGGTTTTCCGTTTTGGAGCGAGCCTTCTAAAATAGAGTGGTTGTTGGTTTCGGTGCTATGCCACACGTCATCGTATTTTTCTATAAATTCTTTTTCTCTCCAGATTAAAAAATCCTTGAGCTTTTTGATAGAAATGAGCTCTTTTTCAGCTTTGTCTTTCCCAACTACAACGATGTTATCTATGGTTGTTGCAAAGTTCAGTTCCCCTAAAAGATTATCTATAAAAATAAATGTACCATTGGTTATTTCATCTTTATTACTTTCGTTTAAGTTGTCATTTACTAAAACAATATCAATCTCATCTGGATAATTTGCGTCTTCGTTGTAATAAAAGCTAATATTATCTTTAGAAAATTCGTAATCTCCCATTTTAATACTAACATCTTCAATGTCTAAAGCGGGTTTGAAAGCAGTAAATTTCCATCCATTTATGTCGGGTGCTGCGTTTACCAATTCTTCTACAAAAACAATATTTTTTACTCTACCATCGGCCGTTAAAATCAGTTCTGCAGTGTCTTCATTCATCATTCCTGTTAAAAAATAATAGCCTTCTCTTAGCTGCCCCAGCTTAGGAGAAAGCTCGCTGAAGAATTCTTCTTCTATTTTTTTACCCTCTTTTACTACTTGATAGAATGACTTTTCAGTCTCCTGAAACCATTTCCAGAAATCGTTATAGTTTTTGATGGGTTGTTCTTTAGAACCAAATATGTTTTTTAGAAAGCTCATAGGTTTTGTTGAATGTTTTTTTCTTGTTTTATTCGTGGCTCAACGTTAGTTCTTTAACATTTTAAACGCAAAAAAGCCTAGCAAAGCGATGATTAATACCATTAATCCGTATAACCACAGCTTGTTTTCAAAGAGTGGGGTCTTCTTTGGATCGGATTTAAAATTAGGATTTAATTGCTCGTCGCCAACATCTAAAGTATTTACAGTCATGGGAATTTTGTTCTCGAAATTTTTAAGTTCGTAAACAGGCGTTGTGGCGTCTTTGCTGCCGTAATATAAAAAGTAGTTTAAATTCTGGTCATCAAACCTTCCCACCAGCTCGTAAACCGGACCTTTTAACTCGAAAGACGAAATATACAAAGGCTTATTGTCGTTATTTTCGATTGTTAATTTTAACCTAGATAGTAAGGTTCCCGGAAAGTTAAATTCTGGAAGTTCTAAAGAACTAATTGTGCCAGCAAAAAGTGGCTCGTAATTATACTGCATACCTTTTTCCGTTTTAAAACTATCGGTAGCATATTCAATCGTTAAGTTTCTGTAGAAGTCAATATCTCGAGATAGGTTAATTTTTAAATAGGATAGGGGCGTTGGTTCAGCCAAGTCTATGGTTGCGCTAGTGGTTTTGTTAGCTTTTTCATTCAGAATGTTATAATTTCTGTAAACAACAGTTTTGTAAACGCCTTTTAACGTATCTGTTTTAAGTACCTTTGCTGCGGTTAATTCTGGTTGCTCAGATGCTTTAATGGCCATTCTAAAATACTTATAACTTGCAGTAGGGAAATTAAGCTCGCTAAATTTATAATCGGTTTGGTTATTTTTAATGGCTAAAATCCTGTAATCCTTTAACAGCGTAAACCAATTTTGGTTATCGTTGCTACCTTCTAAAACTACTCTCCAATCAAAATTTAACTGCTTAAACGAAAGTTTAATTTGGTTAATCGTACTTACAGCCGAAGCCTGAAAAGTATAGTAAAATGCATTAGCGTTACTACTTTTATTTATAATATTAAAAGGTGTTTCGCTTTCGGTAATTTGATTAGCGCTTTGCTCCAAAATATAAGGCACTTCTACGGTGTCTTTACCTTTATAACCGTAAATTCGCAGATCTGCCAAGCCAACTTGCACTTTACTAAAAAGCTGGTTTGGAAGTTGCAAACCGTTCCAAGTAGTGCTTATTCCCTTTAATTCTCGTTTATATTTATATTGATTTGTTTGCGCCTGTAAACCTAAAGTTCCGCACAAAAACAAAGCAAATAGTTTAATTTTCAGTTTTAACATCGTCTATAATTAAATGTTTGTATTTGTTATAAAGGAAGGATATGAGTAATAAAAGTACACCTAACGATACGAAGACTATGGTCTTAGAAATGGTATCAAGCGAAGCAATATCATATAAGAAAAGCTTAAGCAATGTGATGGCAAAAAGCACAATAGCTCCGATACGTAGAAACTTTTTGTTTTTCCATAAACCGATGCCAATTAATACTAGCGAGTAAACGCCCCACAAAATGCTTAAGCCTAATTTGTATCCAGATTGAAGGCCTGCAATTTCTAACCAATGTAAAAGCTCGCTACTGAGCACCCAAAGTATAGCAATGTAAAGCAGATAATCGAATGCTTTTTTAAATTTCACCTTAAAAATATCAGCTTTTGCTAGTTGATAGCAGGAATAAATCAATAGTGCAAAAAATGCTATAGCAATATATCTTACACCGATATTTATACTTCCACTTATAAAATACTTATTGACTTGATGAATAAAACTGTACCTCAATTCACTCAAAATAAATAGGCCTTGCACCAAAAATGCTAAAATAGTGACGGTATTTATTGAAGCATTTGCAACAGCAAGTTCTTTACTTTTTATCTTTTTAATATTTAACAAGGTTAATGCGCTAGCAAAAAACATAGAATAAATAAGTACTGCAATTGTCTTAAGGTTCTTGTAATCGAAATTGTATTCGTAATAAGTGTTCCCTTTTGAACCTGTGTTTATTTTTGTGCCTTCAAATAGATTACGGAATATGTTTCCAATTTCCGTTCTAAACGTAAAATAAGTAACGATGATTAAAATACTGGGTATGGTATAGGTTAAGATATCGGTAATTACTTTGTTAATGCCGTTGCTAAGGGTTTCAGATTTCGACTTTTTGTTAATGAACAACATAGCCGTAAAACAGCCGATGAATATAACACCACATAAAAACTGAACATTTAGAAAGGGCTTTGTTATGCTGTAATTACCCAAATAATTAAACTCTGAATTGTTGTGCGACCAATCTTCTAATAAGCTTAAAAAAGCCAAAAATATTAATGGAAATGAAAGTTTTTGATAAATGGATATGTTTTTAGATTTTCCTAAATAGAATAGGATAGTAGCCTCCATGGCCCAGAAAATTGTTACCCAATTGCCACTTAATTGTACCGGTATGGCAAGTGTAATAAAGGTGATTACCATCGCCAAGATAAAGTAAAATAGGTTTCTGTCGGCCAATTTTAATCGGTAAATAAACAAGCAAACCACAAAGTGGATGATAGCATTAGCCAAAGTGAATAAGCCCAACAGTTCGGCTCCATTCTTATGTTCGGCCAATAAAAAGTAGCCGATTCCGTAAAAAACAAATGAATTTAACAGGAGGATTATTACGTCACTTATGCCAAAAAGTTCGGCTTTTCTAAGTTTGTAGGCTAAATTGCAACCGTAAAAAATGGCGAAGAAAATACTTGAAAAACCAAAAGCCAAAGTAAAATTTTTGGTTTCGTAATCAGCAGCTAACCACGAACAGAAGATGATCCAAGTAAAAGAAAATGATAAATAAAAGAGCGATTTCCAGTGTTTTTTGAAGCTTAAAACTAAAATTCCGATATTAATAATCGTCATGTAGCTGAACAATACGGCTACTTTTCCGGAACCATCGCTAAGTAAAAAAGGCACGGCGTAGGCGCCAACTAATCCAATGTGCGCAATAACAGGTTTGTCGTATTTTACGGCGGCAAAAACGGTAAAACACGTAAAAACTACCATTAATAAAAATGCTAGCGGCTGCGTAAGTAATGCATAAAAATCGTAAGCAGCGTAGGTTATAAAATACATGATTGCCATTGCGCCACTTAGTAAAACTGCGCTAAAGCTTTCGTATTTTGCTTTTAATTTCAGCGCAAATCCTGTTAAGCCAACGCCAACCAAATAACCTAAAATTATACGGGTAAGTGGACTAAGTAATTCTTTATCTATCGCATATTTTGCGCCAATTATAACCCCGATGATTAAAATCAGGATACCAATTTTGCTAATTAAATTCTCACCGATGAATTTTTCAAAGTCAGACTTACCCATGTTAGCACGATTAAATTTATCGGCAAAACTAGGTTGACTAGGTTTTATGGGTGGAGCGGTAAAAGTTGGTGGTGTATTTTTTGGAGGAAATACGGTTGCAAATGGCGGAACATGTACCGGTGGTAGCTCTGCTTCTTTTACAGGTTCATTTACTATTGGACGTCCACCTTTTAAAGCTATAATTTCCTGCTTTAAACTATTTATTTCCGCTTCAAAATTCTGTTGCCTTAGCGACAGATTTTCGAGTTTTAGCAATAGCGTATTTAACTTTTCCTTATCATTCTCCATTCTTACAGCGTAGTATCGTAAAATATAGTTTTTTTAAATATAAGAATGATTGCTGCAAGGATAACTATTTTCTGCGATTTAGTTTAATTATAATCAGGAAGGAAGTATATATATTATTGAACTTATTACAAAAGCAACAGCAGAGTTACAAGCGTAGAACAAATATTGACCACTGATACACACAGATTTTATTGTGTGCTCTTCGTGATTTGTAATACATAAGCATTACCGGGTTTTAAATATTTTATTATTTCGTCATACCAAACTCGATTGGGTATCGTAATACGCTCTATTTCAATACGAATTTACAGATTGCAAATCTGTAACAGCAAAAAGTTTTACCACAAAAGCAACAGCAGAGTTATAAGCGTAGAACAAATATTGACCACTGATACACACAGATTAACACAGATTTTATTGTGCTCTTAGTGATTTGTAATCCAGAAGCATTACCGGGTTTTAAATATTTTATTATTTCGTCATACCCAACTCGATTGGGTATCGTAATGCGCTCTATTTCAATACGAATTTACAGATTGCAAATCTGTAACAGCAAAAAGTTTTACACAAGAGGAACAGCAGAGTTACAAGCGTAGAACAAATATTGATCACTGATACACACAGATTAACACAGATTTTATTGTGTGCTCTTCATGATTTGTACTCCAGAAGCATTACCGGTTTTAAATATTTTATTATTTCGTCATACCCAACTCGATTGGGTATCGTAATGCGCTCTATTTCAATACGAATTTACAGATTGCAAATCTGTAACAGCACACAGCGCCTAAAAAAACAAAAAAACTATTGTTCGTCTATGCTCTTACCCTTCATTGCTTGTCCAACGGCCATATCCATTAATCGCTCTGCAAATGGGCGAGTAAATTCGTTCAGCTCATCAGCTTTCTTAAGGATAAGATCTTTTTCGCCTGCCGACAAAGCATCTTTCAACGCACCAATATAGTTGTTGGTTTCTTGTATTTCTTCAGCAGTTAAAATCTCGCTATTTTTCGAAATAAATCGCTCTGCGGTGTAAACCAACTGCTCACCTTCACTTCTAGCTTCAATTAGCATGCGTTGTTCAACATCGCTTTTAGCATTTTCAATGCTATCAATCAACATCTTTTCTACCGTATCATCGTTTAAGCCATAACTAGGTACCACATCAATTTCCTGCTTTACGCCAGAACGCAACTCTATAGCTTGTACCGTTAATATCCCATCCGCATTTAGCAAAAAGTTAATGTCAACCTTTGGCAAGCCAGCCGGCATTGCCGGAATTCCCTTTAAATCGAACTCGGCCAGTTTTCGGTTTTCTTTAACTAAATCGCGTTCTCCTTGGTATACGGAGATTTTCATGTTCACTTGCCCATCAATAGAAGTGGTATACTGTCTGCCTCCTTTTGTAGGTACCTTGCTATTACGAGCAATAATTACATCCATTAAGCCACCCATGGTTTCTATACCCAAAGAAAGTGGCGTAACATCTAACAATAAAATATCAGAGCGATTACCCGCTAAAATATCAGCTTGTATGGCTGCACCTAGAGCAACAACCTCATCAGGATTAATATCGTCATGCGGTTCGCGACCAAAGAAATCGCTAACTGCTTTTTTAACGTAAGGTGTACGGGTAGAACCACCAACTAAAACAACTTCGTCTATGTCGGCAATAGTTAAATTTGCATCAGTTAATGCTTGTTGGCAACAAGTTAATGTTTCTTGTACTTTATCAGTAATTAGTTTTTCAAAAGTGGTTTTATCTAGCGTACACCAAATTTCGCCAACTTGCTCGTTGTAAAGGTTTTGAGTAGATAGTGCTTTTTTTGCCGACTCTGCTTGCAAGCGTAAAGTTTGCATCAGTACATTATCTTTGGCAACTTCCTTGGCGTTTAACTGGTTTTTTTCAATCCAATAGTTTAAAATAGCTCGGTCAAAATCATCGCCACCCAAAAAAGTATTGCCATTAGTTGCCAGAACTTCAAAAATTCCATTTTGTATTTGCAGAATGGAAACATCAAAAGTTCCACCACCTAAATCGTACACCGCAATGGTTTTTTGTTGCGTCGGATCTAGCCCTAAACCGTAAGCTAAGCTTGCCGCAGTAGGTTCGTTAACAATACGCAATACATCTAATCCAGCAAGTTTCCCCGCATCTCTCGTAGCTTGGCGCTGGCTGTCATTAAAATACGCCGGAACCGTAATTACCGCTCTATTTACCGGTGTTTTTAACGCATGTTCAGCTCTAGCTTTAAGTTCTTTTAAAATTTCTGCAGATAATTCTATTGGTGTATAAAATCTATCGCCGGCTTGAATTTTAACTAAAGCATCACTGTCGTCGTCGATAATTTTGTAGCTGAAAATATCTTGGTGGCTAGCAACATCTTTGTAAGAACGGCCTAACAATCTTTTAACAGAAAAGATAGTATTGGTAGGGTCCGTAGTTAAAAAAGCTTTAGCTTCGTTACCAACCTCAGCAGCTCCATGTTCGTTAAAATGCACAACAGAAGGTACTAAAAGCCCTTTTCCAGTGTCGTTAATTACTTGAGGTTGTTTCTCTGGATTGATAAATGCAACCAAACTATTGGTTGTGCCTAAATCTATACCAACTATAATCTCTTCTTGTTGAAACGAACCCGTAGCCAGGTTAATGGATATTTTTGCCATGGCGCAAATTTACGGAGATTGTTGCAATGTTTTGATGTTGAAATGTTTTAATGTTGTAAAGAAAGTACATAGATGGCCAACTCCGGTCTTGTTTTGTTTTTTTGAAAACGAACGGTTCGGTAATTCTTCGGGTACAATAGCCCTGCTGTACCTCCAAGCCCGATGAAAAATCGGGGCTTTCCGTCCCATCAGGTTTAGCAACAAAGTTTGTCTGCTTTTGGCAAAAGCGACCTCACAAAAATAAGTTCCCAGTTTCTACGCTCAACTTTTCACTTCTTATTCTTCTCCTCAATCCACAAAGACATGTATTTTGTGCTTTGTACCGTATGGTGCTTAAGTATTTGGCCAAAGAAATTGTTATGGCGGTGGATGGGTAATTTGGCGTAAATGTCTTTTACTTTGTCAACAAATTGATCGGAGAATTTTTTGGCATTGTATCTTTCGTTTATAATTTTAATGCCGTTTTGCTGTGCACAATGCCATTGTTCTTCATTTTGGTAGAGCGCTACCGTTTTGTTTATAAATTCATCTACATCATCTTCAATAAATCCGTTCCATTCTAAATTTCCTTTCATGGCCTCGGCGCCTACAGATGTTGTTGCAGAAGGCGTACCAACATGCATGGCATCTATAAATTTGCCTTTTGCGCCAGCACCGAACTGAATTGGCGCTAGCAGAATTCTGTGTTGCGAAATAACGTCCTTTGCATTGTTGGCTCTGCCTAAAATGTTAAAGTGTTCTTTAGCATTATTCAGTTGCCAAACTTTTTCGTTCGGATAAGCTCCATACACGTTAAGTTGCGCCTGAGATATTTTTTTTCTTAAAATTGGCCAAATTTTAGTTTTTAAAAACTGTACCGTGTGCCAATTTGGTTCGTGTAGGAAATTGCCGATGAACACGAAATCCTTTCTTTCGTTAAAGGAAGGCCATTTTTCTATTTCGGCTGTAGTTATTTCTTTTTCTAAAAAAGGGAGGTAGTAAAGCAAGGATTGGTCGATTCTGAACTTATGCTGCAACAGTTTCACTTCTTCTTCTGAAATAATTAGCGACAAATCGCACCTTAAAATAGAGGCAATTTCTCTTTTAGCCGTATCGTTAAATAAATGCTCTGGTTCATCGTTTTTACTTTTTGCAACTGCTTGTCGAGCATGCCTTAAAAAGTGCAGGTCTTCCGTATCGAGGATTGTCATTGCCGAAGGGCATTCTTGTTGTACACGCCAGCCAAATTGCTCTTCAATTACAAAACGGTCATAAACTACAAGGTTTGGTTTTGCGTCTTTTATAAAATCATTAAAGCTCTCGTCGTTTAGTTTTATTTGTTTTTCGGCAACACCAAGAGTAGCTAAATTGAAACTGAACTCGCTTTTGGCAGCAGCGCAACCAAAGGTAACTTCAAATCCGCCAGCTAAAAATAATTCTACTAACTGAACCATTCTTGTGCCTGCAGCAGAAGAGGTTGGTTCTGGCCATACTAAACCAATAATTAATAGTTTATTTGCATCCATGCTTTAAAGTTTACGCAAAATAAGCGTTTTTTGGCTTCAGCACATAAAATGATTTTTTAGTGGCTCGGGTTTTATGTTGCGAAGCATTGCTGACTTTAATGTATAAACCCTATTGCAGTGGAAATATCCCGATTTTTTCATCGGGAATTGGAACGGAAAGAGGGACTACTGTAAGCGATATCGGAATACATTGTTTTTCTAAAAATTGTAAATCAAATATTTTTAAATTTGCGGGCAAACTAATGAGCACATGCTAGGACTAAAATTGTTAACAGACCCGCGTTGGGCAAACATTGCCGAATCGAATTTAGAAGAGATTTTAACCGACCATGCTTGGTGCGAACAAAAGGCTGCTACAAATGCAATTACTTTAATTACTCAAAACTCAGAGCACCAAGATTTAGTTGACGAACTAACTGCAATTGCCATTGAAGAAATGCAACACTTTAAAATGGTAATTGATATTATTAAACAACGTGGTTACGTTTTAGGTAGGGAGCGCAAAGACGATTACGTAGGCAGATTAGTTAAGTTTAGCAAAAAGGATGGAAGTAGAAATACTGCTTTTATAGACAGGCTTTTGTTTGCTGCTATGATTGAAGCCCGCAGTTGTGAACGCTTTCGGGTGCTTTCTCTAAACATAAAAGACGAAGAATTAGCCAAATTCTACCATGATTTAATGGTTTCTGAGGCTGGCCACTACACTACTTTTTTAAATTTTGCCCGTAAATATACTATTGATGTTGACGTAGATAAACGCTGGAAAGAATGGTTGGAGTTTGAGGGCGAACTAATACAGACTTTCGGGAATAAGGAAGCAATACACGGTTAACTTAACTCTTTTCGATGAATATTCCATAACCAAATTACAATATTTTGATAGCTTTTAATGCCTGTTTTTTGTTTGTTCAACTTTAAAAATTTATCGAACGCTATACCCATGTAATTTGACATTTGGCCGTTATACTGTGCCCAAAATTCACTTTCCGCTTTAAAATCTTTTAACACGTTTTCATCTATTTTCTCTCGCATAGCAACGTAATCCTCTGGAGATTTTATCTTTATTTCTAATAGAATGTAACGAAGCATATTATAGTTTACCGAATATTGCAGATTTGCGTCGCTACTGTTTTTTCCAACTAAATAAGCCACTAAGTTTGCTTCATCTTCTTTTGCCACACCTAGCTGATGGGCGATTTCGTGACAACTTACAAAAGGCAATACCCAAGCCGGTAGTTTCATATTCACATTTGCTTCGGCACTTAGAGGATTATAATAACCTTCGATGCCAATTTTGCTAACTAACCAACCATTTAATACAGGTTTTACCGATGGAGCTTTATAGTTAAAAAAAGAATCTTTAGAAGCCATTTCTTTATAGGCTAAAACTGACTGCCTTTTAAGGCTGATAATAGTGTAGTTATGATTGGCCTTTTGGTGTAAACGATTTGTTTCTGTGATAAAATAATTGCCCAACCTTACCAAATTTTCGACGGTGTATTTTTCGTCGCCAATATTGAGTTGTTTGTTTATGGTTGGCCTAGCATAATTTAAGCCCCAAAGAATTTTGAAACTAATATAGAAAATTAAAATTGCGTTGGTTAAAGTTAAAGGCACGTTAACCCTATCAGATTTGCGCCATCCTGTTTTTTTAACTCGCCAACCAAATTTAAAAATTAACCTAAGCAGAGCGATGATGATAAGGAAGTAAAATAAATCGCCTAGCGCATATGGGAAAATAGAACTTACAAATCTTAGTGTTATAGAAATAACTTGGTAAATGCCATTTGAGTAAGTTTTAAGTACAAAATCCGGAAATAGCTCAATTATAAAAATGAGTAAAGCTATACCGAGAAGAACGGCAGATTTTATAATCGTTTTACGAATGGACTTATCAAATATCTTCAACGTATGCTATTTCTAAAAAAAACTAAACGAGAGATCTCTTCGCTTTGCTTGCTCGATATAAAGAATAAAATAAAAATTATCTCTCGAAAGTTAATCGCTTGCCAATTTGGTGCGTAACGAACTTGCCATTTAAATAGGCCAGATTTCCGGAAACAAAAGTGTGCGTTATGCTAGCTCTAAAAGTTTGTCCATCAAAAGGGCTCCAACCGCACTTGTAAAAAATATTTAATGGCGTTACCTTAAATTCATCGTTAAGATTTACTAGAACCAAATCTGCCCAATAACCTTCTCTAATAAAACCGCGTTTCTCAATGTCGAAACATATAGCGAGGTTGTGTGCAGTTTTTTCAACAATCTTCTCTAAGCTGATCTTTCCTTGTAGATGCATTTCTAGCAAAGCGGGTAAGGCATGCTGTACCAACGGACCGCCAGAAGGAGCTTGCGCATAGGGCAATTGTTTTTCTTCTAAAGTATGTGGCGCATGGTCGGTAGCTATAACATCTATATTATCTGCTAAAATACCTTGTAAAATTCCGGCTTGGTCGGTAGCGGTTTTTACAGCAGGATTCCATTTTATAAAATTTCCTTTGGTAGCATAATCTTGGTCGTTAAACCAAAGGTGATGGACACAAGCTTCTGCAGTTATTTTTTTGTCTTTTAGTGCAACGGAATTATCAAAAAGTGCAACCTCCTTGGCTGTAGAAATGTGCAGGATATGCAAACGCGTATTGTAGCGTTTTGCTAATTCTACCGCTAATGAAGACGACTTGTAGCAAGCCTCTGCGCTTCTAATCAAAGGGTGCATTTCAATGGTTAAGTCATCACCATATTTAGCTTTGTAGTTTGCAAGGTTTTCTCTAATGGTTGCTTCATCTTCGCAATGCGTAGCTACCAAAATAGGTGCTTTGCTAAAAATATTTTCTAAGGTTTTTTCATTGTCTACCAACATATTTCCGGTAGATGAGCCCATAAAAACTTTAATTCCACAAACATTTTTAGCGTCTGTTTTTAACACTTCTTCAATATTATCATTGCTTGCGCCCATATAAAATGAGTAATTAGCAAGCGAGGTTTCTGCCGCTATTGCATATTTGTCTGCTAATAATTCTTGCGTTAAGGTATTGGGAACAGTATTTGGCATTTCCATAAACGAGGTAATACCTCCGGCAACAGCTGCCATACTTTCGGTAAAAATATCTGCTTTATGGGTTAGCCCGGGTTCACGAAAATGAACCTGATCATCAATCATTCCTGGTAAAAGGTGTAAACCTTCGGCATTAATTTCTTGGGCACCAACAGCTGATAAGCCTTGCCCAATTTTTTCAATAATTCCGTTTTTTACTAAAACATCGGCAATAAACTGTTTGCCTTCGTTAACTAAAGTAGCGCCTTTTATCAAGTAAGTATTCATGGTTGTAAAGATAAAGATAGATTTGAGAATTTGATTAGGACATTTTTTAGATACGGAATTGTAGAGTTGGGAAGTTGATGGCAGAGTCTGAGCCTTATAATTTTTTACACCCAGGCAACAAAAGCACATTTTAGACTATTAGATTTTGATAAAATAATATGTCTAAAGCCAATTTTACCTCAGGCTTTGGCCATATAACAGTTGCGCAAGCATCAGCAAAATAACCTGACTAGCGAAAACACCTCGATTTTTCTTAGGGGATTGATTCGAGAACAGGGTGGCGATCCCCAAGAAGCTATTGCAAAAGTTTACAAAATCAATTATGATGCGTTTTAAAAGCTTGAATTGCCGAGTTTTGGACTATAAACTTCGGACTACAGACTTATTCTGTATCTTTGTGCGCTATGGCAAAATCGTTCGAAGAATTTAATTTAAATAGACAGATATTAAACGCGGTTGCGGATGCGGGTTATACCGTGGCTACACCAATACAGGAAAAGGCAATTGCACCGGTATTATCTGGACAGGATATTTGCGGTATTGCCGAAACGGGCACAGGTAAAACCGCTGCTTACGTTTTGCCGATGTTAATGAAGCTTAAGTATGCGCAAGGCGATGCGCCAAGAGCATTAATTTTAGCGCCTACAAGAGAGTTGGCCATGCAAATTGCCGAAGAAGTAAAGCGTTTTTCTACCTATACGGATTTGCGCTCTGTAGTAATATTTGGCGGTATTGGTCCCAAGGCACAAAAAGAGCAAATTAAGGCTGGTGTTGATATTATTATAGCAACGCCTGGCCGTTTCTTGGATATTTACCTGTCGGGAGATATAAATACTAAATTCTTACAGTTTTTAGTGTTAGACGAAGCAGATAAAATGATGGATATGGGCTTTATTGGCTCCATTCACAGGATTTTGGAAATCGTCCCTCGCAAGCGTCAAAACCTGCTTTTTTCTGCTACCATGAGCGACTTGGTGCAAAAAATTGCAGGCGACTTTTTGAAACATCCAACTACAATCGAAGCTTCTGAACAAGCTACCCCGGCAAGTACCGTAACGCAGGTTCTGTACGAAGTGCCGAACTTTAAAACAAAAATAAACCTGTTACAACATTTGCTGAAGGATGATGAGGTTTTTAATAGGCTGATTATTTTCTGCAAAACAAAAGCAGTTGCCGATAATATTTACAGCTTTGTTGTGCGCAGATTTGGCGAAGAGGCGGTTAGGGTAATTCATGCAAATAAAGGACAGAATACACGTATAAATTCTATTAATAGTTTTAAAGAAGGAAATATTAGGGTTTTAGTTGCTACAGATGTGGCAAGTAGGGGTATCGACGTAAGCGATGTAAGCCATGTAATTAACTTCGATGTGCCGATTATTATTGAAGATTACGTGCACAGAATTGGTAGAACGGGTAGGGCATTTGCCACAGGCGATGCAATTACTTTTAGTACCGAGGCGGATAAATATTATGTGCGAAAGATTGAAAAATTAATCCGCCAGTATATTCCTGTTGAGCCAATTCCGGAAGGTGTGTTTATTGAAGAAACACCTTACGATGAAAAGCAACACATTGCTCGCGAAATTGATAACCAAAAGCGTAAAGAAGACCCGGATTTTAAAGGTGCTTTTCATGAGAAGAAAAACGCTAAACAAATTGAGGAGCGAGAACGCGAAAAGGCTAGGGCAAAGGCAAAAAAAACTAAGGTTTTTAAAAATAAAAAACGATTCGATAAGAAGTAATGAAATTTAGACTTACGCCATTAAACATAGTTGCCGCGTTAGCGCTTGCATTTTTTGTGGTTTCTTTCTTTCAGTCAAACGCAACTAGGGGTCATGTAGATTTTAGCGTATTATACAAGGCTATTTTGGGGGCAACCGTTGTGGTTGCTTTTATAACTGATATGATTTTTAGATTTATTTTTAAAGATCTGAAGCGGATATGGTTGGTAGAAATGGTATTTATTGCGTTAACGGTTATCCTTTTTTTATTATTACAAAAGTAAAACTTTAGTGGCTGTAAATTGCTTGGTAAAATGAGCATATTTGCAACCGAAAAAATCAGTGAATTCATTTTATGAGACAAGCAGAAATTAAAATTACGGTAGAATTAGACGATAAAAATATGCCAGAGAATATTCTTTGGGAAAGTACAGATGCTGAAACCAAAGATCAAGTGCCTGTAAAATCAATGATTCTGGCTTTGTGGGACCATAACTACAAAAACTCTATGCGCATAGATTTATGGACTAAAGATATGCCGGTTGATGAAATGAAACGTTTTTTCTACGAGACTTTGCAAACCATGGGCGATAGTTTTTTGAAAGCAACTGGCGAAGAAAACATTGTAGAAGACCTACGCGATTACTGCGCTCACTTTGCAGAAAAAATGGGTATCGATACTAGAAAATAATCCAGTTTTCAGTTGGCAATTTCAACTTGAACTTACCACCTTTAAATAAAACTTTAAAAATGTTAATCGTAAGAAAAACGAACGCTTATATCGGGCTAATACTAACCGCAATTGCTATTTCTGTAGCGCCAATGCTTAAAGTGCCTTTAAAAGGCAATTGGGTTTTGTACCAAGCAGATCCGCGTTTGCTTTACATATCAATGGCAGTTTTGGGTTTAACTACCATGATGCTTTTTGTAAGAGCGCTAAGAGCGTTTAAAATTATGGCAATTGTTACTCTAATTTGGAGTGCGCTAATGGCCGCTGCGGTATATTTTAAAGTGAATAACTATTTCGGTTCAAAATTTTTTGATAAGGTTTTAGCTAAAACCATCCATTTTCAATGGGGCTGGGTAGTGTTGTTGGTTGGTGTTTTGCTATTGGTTTCAAGCGTAAAAAAGGTTCAGTTAGAAACGAAAGCGTAAATTTTAATCGTTAAGCAGTAAGGATTTATGTGCTTTTTTACGTTTGTAATGACTTTGTCTTAAATTTTTTTCGCCACTAATGATGCTGATGTTTCCATCAACTTCAAACATGGCAAGCTTAACATCTTTGTAATGTTCAACGCCATGTTCACGCATGGCTTCTTTCAATTCATCATCGCTAATTCCTAAACGACTTAACTTATCAAAGTTTAAAATCCCGTTGTGGATTAAAACTTCTGGATGCTGAAAAATGAAATTGCTAATCTTTTTGCTTTTAAAAGTTACCTTCTTAAGAATGTAGTTGAGGATAAAAAGCACAGCTGCAGCTGCCAATCCGCCTAACAAGCTTGTATTGCTGCCAACCATCGCATTTTGCACCGCATTGCTAATGAGTAAAATCAACACCACATCAATCGTATTTAATTGCGAAAGTTCTTTTTTGCCTGTAAGTCTTATTGCCACCAGCATAAATACGTATACCGATAAACTTCTTGATGCAATATCTAAATAAGGATTCATTTTGTTTAAGATTTTAGATTGACGGATTACGATTTAGTATTGAGTAATTTAAACTTACGGGCTTCGGAACGGTCAAGTTTCCGAGTACTTAAAACTTCAACTCTGTTTGGCCTTTCTGCACAACCTCTCTTTCGTGCTGTAACAACCACTTTTTTCGCCAAAGTTCTCCTGCATAACCAACAAGTTTGCCATTGCTGCCAATAACTCTATGGCAAGGAATGGCAATAGCTATATTGTTTTTCCCGTTTGCGGCGGCGATAGCTCTTATGGCTAAAGGTTTGTGTGCCGAAAATTTGGCATAAGAGGTTATCTCACCATAGGGGATTTTTAAAAGGTTTTGCCAAACTTGTTGCTGAAATTCTGTTCCGCTTTGCGAAATTGGAAAAGTGAAGGTTTGTAGCATTCCTTCGAAATATGCTTTTAATTCTTTGGCAGCTAATTGGCTAATTTCGTTCTCTGCTAAGCCCTTTGTATCCCTAGCATGAAAAGTGATTTCAGAAACGGCATTTTCATCAGCCATTATAACTACTTCTCCAATTGGCGAATTGATTATGCTACAATATTTTTCCATCTCAAATACAATATTACAACAATACAACAATTTTCAGTACAACAATTTAGCAATAAAACTATCTTTGCTCCCAATGCAGTTTGCTACTCAAATTAAAGAACTTATAAGAAAAGAAATGCTATTGGAATGGCGTTCTAAATACGCTTTAAATGGTGTATTGCTTTACGTTGTTTCAACTGTTTTTGTATGTTTTCTATCATTTGTTAGTATCGAAAAATTAACTTGGAACGCATTATTTTGGATCATCATGTTATTTGCTTCTATAAATGCTGTGGCAAAAAGTTTTCTTCAGGAAAGTAAAGGCAGGCATTTATACATCTACACCTTGGTAAGCCCAATCTCGCTAATAATCGCAAAAACAATATACAACAGTTTGTTAATGATTGGCCTAACGCTTGTTGCATTAATGTTCTATAGTATGGTGTTCGATTTTCCGAAAGAAGCAGACGTGCTGATGTATTTAGTAGCAACTATTATGGGCAGTTTAAGCTTTGCAACAATATTTACCATGGTGTCGGCAATCGCATCTAAAGCGGGCAACGGTGGCATGTTAATGGCAATTTTAAGTTTCCCAATTATTATACCGGTGTTAATTGTACTAATTAAACTAGCGAAAAATGCCATAGATGGTTTGGATAGGAGCGTAAGTTTAGATGACGTTGGTCTTTTGGCATTAATTAATGTAATGGTTATGGCTGTTTCGTTGTTACTATTCCCTTATTTATGGAGAGATTAAAAATGAAAAAGGCAATAATATTTATAATTCTTTTGTTTGCCATCACTTCTGCAAATGCGCAAAAACTAACTTTCGCAGAACTAACTAGCACATTTACTCAACCGTCGATAGAAAAGTTGGAGGCTTTTTTAGAAAATAAAGGCTTCGATTATTTTAGAAGGGATGTCACCTCCGGAGGCAACGATACTTCTCGTACTTACAGACCAATAGATCGTTCTAAATATGCATTTTTTGATTTTAAAACCTATAAAAGTGATAAAACTAAACGTGTTTATAACTACCGAGTTAAATATGTAGTGTTTAACATAGATGATTTTAAAAGTTTTGGAGAATTGCTCCTTACCGAAAAGTATAAAAAGGTAGAGGGTAAGGCACTATCTTTCGAGAACGATAAATACCTGGTGGATCTGGAAGTAGTTAAACCTTCGGCTCTAGCGAGAGCTTACGCTATAACCATTACCAATAAACAATTAGGAGCTGCGTTAGCAGAAATAGAGTTCGATAAATTGTTACGTAAAGCAACAAATTAAATTCTAAGCAGCTCAATTATTAATTTGTCATTTAAACCTTATTTCTTTCATTTAGCCATTTTTACTTTGCCGATTAATTATTTAACACAAAAATAGATTGTTACCTTTGCCTGATAAAAATCAGGTAATACAAAACATGGCTAAATCTTGGTGGAAAATTTTAGGCGCATTATTGGTAGTTTATTCGGCAATTGCCGGATTGTATTTTCCACTAAAACCCGGAATTGAATCAATTAATTACGGTAAACTAAATCCAAATCAAAAGCTAACTGTAGATGTAAATGGTTATAACACCAGATTTAATCAAGAACAAAACCTAGCATTTTATCTGCAGGATCACAAGCAACTATTAAAAGCAGATTCTATAATTGTTGTAAACGCAAGCGAAGCGAAAGCTGTTTTTGTTCTTCCAGAGGCATTTGGCAGCAATACGTTACATTTAATTGGTACGGGTGAGAAAGATGGTTTAATTGTTTTAACCGAAGCCATTATAGTAGATAATGCTATGGTTAACAAGATTTATGGACTGCGTAAAGATGCCTTGCCAAACCAAAATATAAAAGCAGATTATTTCGGATTTCCTTACCAACATAACCTTTACGAAACTTCTCGCAATCTTTATTTTCACGTGCCAATGTGGTTCGGTATGATTGTGTTGTTTTCGATTTCGGTTTTCTTTAGCATAAAGTCCTTACTAACAAGTAGCGCCCTAGATGATATAAAAGCCGTCGAAAGTGTAAATATCGGGGTAATATTCGGTACGCTTGGCATTGTAACCGGGGCTGTTTGGGCTAAATTTACCTGGGGTGCATTTTGGAGTTTCGATGTGAAACAGAACTTTGCAGCCATTTCACTTTTGCTTTATTTCGCTTATTTAATTCTTCGCAATGCGATAGATGAGGAGCAAAAGCGAGCTAAAATAGCCGCCATTTATAATATTTTCGCTTTCCCAATGATGGTGGTACTGCTCTTCGTACTACCTCGATTGTCAGATTCCCTACATCCCGGCAACGGTGGTAACCCTGGTTTTAACGCTTACGATTTAGACAGCCATATGCGTATGGTTTTTTACCCAGCTGTTTTAGGTTGGATATTAATTGGATATTGGATTTACACGCTGTTGGTAAGAGTTAGGGTGTTAGAACAAAATAATTTAAATCATGATTAAGAAATTATCAAGCACATTTTTAATGTTACTGTTTGTTAGCCAATTATTTGCGCAAACTCAAGAAGCATCAGTTATGCAAAGCATCCATAACAATGGTAAAATATACGTTGTAGTGGCCGTAGTGCTAATAATTTTAATTGGTTTGCTGGTATATCTGTTCGCAATAGACAAAAGAATAAAAATGTTAGAAAAAAAATCTAACATCAAAAACTAATTTTAAACGGCATAGCCCTAATCTTTTGATGATTTCGGCAGTGTGTTTATCTTACACTAAGCAAATTTATACTTGCATAAATGCATTAATTTAATGCAATTTTGCAGCGTACAAAGAAAAAACCCAATTTATAAAACAATAAGTAATGGCTAATACAGCAGAAACAAGTTTTTTTACAGATGTCTGTAATAACTTTGATAGTGCCGCAAAATTCACCTCGCATCCAGAAGGTTTATTGGCTCAAATAAAAGCATGTAACAGTGTGTATCGTTTCCAATTTCCAATTCGTAGAGGAAATGGTTTCGAAGTAATTGATGCATGGCGTGTAGAACACTCTCACCACATGAGCCCTACTAAAGGTGGTATTCGCTATAGCGAAATGGTAAATGAAGATGAAGTTATGGCGCTTGCCGCATTAATGACTTACAAATGTGCCATTGTAAACGTTCCATTTGGTGGTGCAAAAGGCGGTATTTGCATTAACCCGAAAAATTATACAGTTGCCGAGTTGGAAACTATAACTCGTCGTTATACAACAGAATTAATCAAAAAGAATTTTATTGGTCCTGGTATAGACGTACCTGCTCCAGATTACGGATCGGGCGAAAGAGAAATGAGTTGGATTGCTGATACTTACATGGCAATGAACCCAGGTTCTTTAGATGCTTTAGGCTGCGTAACTGGTAAACCCATCGCTCTACACGGTATTCGTGGTAGAAAAGAAGCAACTGGTCGTGGTGTGGCTTTTGCCGTTCGCGAGTGTGTAAGCTTTGCCGATGATATGGCCGCTTTAGGTTTAACAGCTGGTTTGGGTGATAAAAAAGTTATCGTTCAGGGTTTAGGTAACGTAGGTTATCACTCTGCCAAGTTCTTAGCAGAATTTGGAGCAACCATAGTTGGTGTTTGCGAGTACGAAGGTGCTATCTACAAAGCAAGTGGTTTAAATATCGATGAGGTTTTTGCTCACCGTAAAAATACAGGTTCAATTTTAGGCTTCCCAGGTGCTACAGATTTCAAAAACTCTTTGGAAGGGTTAGAGCAGGAATGTGATATCCTAGTTCCTGCAGCTTTAGAAAACCAAATTACAGGCGCTAACATCCGTAACATTAAGGCAAAAATTATTGCTGAAGGTGCAAATGGTCCATGTACGCCAGAGGCTGAAGAAATTTTTACAGAAATGGGCGGTATCATCATTCCTGATATGTACTGTAATGCTGGTGGTGTAACGGTATCTTATTTCGAGTGGTTAAAAAATCTTTCGCACGTTGCGTTTGGCCGCATGGAAAAACGTTATGCAGAAAACTCAAATGCCAACTTAATTAATACTTTAGAAAGCTTAACTGGCAAAACTATTCCTGACGAAAATCGCTTAATGATTGTTAAAGGTGCGTCAGAAATGGAATTGGTAAACTCTGGTTTAGAAGATACGATGATTCACTCTTACCGTGAAATTAGAGAAACCCTAAAAAACAAACCAGAGGTAAAAACATTAAGAACAGCAGCGTTTGTAAATTCGATTGACAAAATTGCAATTTCTTACATGAACTTAGGTATCTGGCCATAATAGGTTGCAACACATTATACAGTCCTCGTCATTTATTTGGCGAGGATTTTTTTTGCAAAGCAAATTCAGCTTCACTTTTTTAGGGCCGGTCCTGCTTTTCATTTCAATTTTTTTGTTAATGTTTATGCCGAGCTTGATTAGGCACCGCTACAAAAAAGATTTCCATTGCAATCAGGTTTAAAGTCATCGGCTGTGCAAGGCGCTAAAAAATTAAAATTGTACTGTAATGACAAACCTGCAAAAACAAAACTGCTATTTCCTCGTATATTGTATTAAACTTGTCAATCATGAAAAGGATCTTAATTCTATTACTAAGCTTAACCATTGCAACATCTTGCAGTAGCAACGAAAAAACCAAAGCAGATTTACCCACACCAGGACCAAAACAAAAAGTTGCTGTTTTTGCTGCGGGATGTTTCTGGGGAATTCAAGAAGGTTTTTCGCAACTTAAGGGGGTTGTAAAAGCAACTAGTGGCTACACTGGCGGAACTACTAAAAATCCAACTTACGAGCAGGTAAATACCGATGAAACTGGTCATGCCGAAGCAGTACAAGTAATTTATGATCCATCGGTTATCAGCTTTGCGCAACTATTGGAAGCTTTTTTTGTAATGCATGATCCAACTCAATTAAATAGGCAAGGACCTGATGTAGGAACAAGTTACCGTTCTATGGCTTTTTATAGTGATGACGCAGAAAAGAAACAAATAGAAACCGTTATAAAAAGATTAAATAGCAAAAGTTTGGCGGGTTTGGTAGTTACCGAGGTTAAGCCAACTGCAACCTTTTATCCGGCAGAAAAATATCATCAAAACTATTATCGCCTAAATCCTAATAACAGTTATATTGTTAACGTTTGCGGACCAAAAGTTCAAAAACTACGTAAGGCATTTCCAGAGCTTATCCAAGAAAAATACAAATAAGTCTCTTTTTCTTTTCCTTATATAGAATCATTAAAAACAACTTGTTTTTTACGTGTCGAACTATCAATATATTGTCACGATATACATTAGAAAGCCACGCAATTTTTTCGCGTAATATTGTTTAATTATCTTTGTTGGGTAGATTTTTAATTTAACCAACATGAGAAAAAGCGCAATTATTGGTCTAATTACCATTGCTCTTTGCATTGGCTTCTTAGTTAGCTTAAATGCAGACACGCAGAGCTATTCTAACTTTGCCGAGGCAGCAACTTCTAATAGGGAAGAACATGTAATTGGTAATTGGGAAAAAAGTAAAGGTACCTATTACGATGCGGTTAAAGATCCTAATCATTTCGCTTTCCACATGAAAGATGAAAAAGGTTTAGTTAAAAAGGTGGTGCTTAACGGTACAAAACCACAAGATTTTGAACGTTCAGAAAAATTAGTGCTAATTGGCGAAATGAAAAACGACACCTTTTATGCATCTAAAATATTAATGAAATGCCCGTCTAAATACAATGACAATATGGTTGAAGTTAACCAAGATGGCACTGTAACACAAGTTAACAAGTCTTAATGGATATTCAGTTTATTGGAGAAAACCTCCTGCCAGGTAAAATTGGCCAGTTCTTTATCGTGCTAGCTTTTGCAGCGTCTTTATTATCTACAATCTCATATTATTTCGCGGTAAAAAACACAAACCAAAGCGATACCTCTTGGACAAAGCTTGGTAGAATTGGTTTTTTCGTGAACATAATTAGTGTAATAGGAATAGGAACAACCTTATTCTATCTTATTCTAAACCACTACTACGAATATAATTACGTTTATCAGCATTCTTCAAAATCATTACCTGTATATTATATTGTTTCGGCATTTTGGGAAGGGCAGGAAGGTAGTTTCTGGCTTTGGGCATTTTGGCAATCGCTATTGGGAGCTATCTTAATTTGGAAAGCTAAAACTTGGGAGAATGGTGTAATGACTATCGTAGCGTTTTCTCAGGTGTTTTTAACTTCTATGCTTTTGGGTGTAGAAATTTTTGGCTATCGTTTGGGTAGCTCTCCTTTTATCCTTTTAAGAGAAGCGAGGGATTTAAAGGTGTTTGCACCTATGGTTTTTAACGATCCAGAGAATTTCAAAAACTATTTAAAATTTATTACAGATGGTAAAGGCTTAAATCCATTACTGCAAAATTATTGGATGGTTATACATCCGCCGACGTTGTTTTTAGGATTTGCAAGTATGATCGTACCTTTCGCGTATGGTGTAAGTGCACTATGGCAAAGAAGATATAAAGAATGGGTTAAACCTGTTTTACCTTGGGCATTATTCGCCGTAATGATTTTAGGAACAGGTATTATTATGGGTTCGTTCTGGGCTTACGAAGCATTAAATTTCGGTGGTTTTTGGGCTTGGGATCCGGTTGAAAATGCTTCCATTATCCCATGGTTAACCTTAATTGGTGGCGTACACGTTATCATCGTTTATAAAAATACAGGTCATGCTTATTTTACGGCAATGGCTTTAATATTGATAAGTTTTGTGTTGGTATTATACGCTTCCTTTTTAACAAGAAGCGGTATTTTGGGCGAAACCTCGGTTCACTCTTTTACCGATTTAGGCATGTTCGGTCATTTAATTGCCTATAATGTAATATTCTTATTTATTGCTGTCTATTTCGTAGTATCAAGGTGGAAAGAGTTGCCAATTACACATAAAGATGAAGAAACTTATTCTAGAGAGTTTTGGATGTTTATTGGAGCACTAGTGGTAACGGTTTCTTGTATCCATATTATTTTTGCTACTTCAGTACCAGTATTTAATGTTGCCTTTGGTACAAACATAGCCCCAAGAAAAGATGTAATCGCTTTTTACAATAAGTGGCAAGCACCTTTTGCGGTATTAATTGCTTTGATATCCGGCTTTTCTCAGTTTTTGAAATACAAACGAACTGATCCTCGGAAATTTTATAGCAGTTTAGTTTCTTCGGTAGTTTTTGCTATGGTAATTACTGGAGGCTTTGCTTGGTTAACCGGTGTTTACACCAACTTAATGTACGTTATTTTAACTTTTAGCTGTGTATTTTCAGTTTTGGCGAATGCCAGGTTATTAACATCAGCTTTTAGCGGCAAAGGAACTAAGCTAGTTGGCTCTGCAGTTGCGCACATTGGTTTTGCTATTTTGTTAATCGGAGCTTTAGTTGCTGCGGCTACTAGTAAAGTTATATCTATAAATGCAACCAACGAAATTGCGGTTAAAGATTTTGAGAAAGGCGAAAAACCTGGCGAAAATATAATGCTGTATAAAAACGAGCCTAAAAAAATGGGTAGGTATACAGTTACTTATGTAAGCGATACAACAGTTTTGCCAAATACTTACTATAAGTTGAATTTTAAGGTTTTTGCTGAGGATGGTAAAATTAAAGAGGATTTTGATTTGAATCCAAGAATTCAAGAAAATGCTCAAATGGGTGGAGCAATTCCATCTCCAGATACAAAGCATTATTTAACAACTGATATTTATACCCACATAACCAGCGCAGCAGTAAGGCAAGAAGAGCATGAGCCTCACGAAGGACATACAGAAGAGGAAAACTATAAAGCTCCGAGAGTGGAGATGGTAAGTGTTGGCGATACAATCCATACTAGTAGCGGTATTTTAACGGTTAAACCAATAAATAGTAAACCAGTTGTTAAGGATTTAACCCTGGCGCCTGGCGATTTAGCTGTTAGTTTGCCGCTAGAAATTAACGTTAGTGGTAAGGTTTATATATTAGAACCTTTATTTATGGTTAAGGGAAGTAATGTATTTGATTTTGCCAGAAAAAACGACGAGTTGGGGTTACGTGTTAGATTTACCAAAATTATTCCGGAGCAAAATAAATTTGAAATCCAGATTTTTGAGAAACCACAACAGGCTAAGGATTGGGTAGTGTTTAAATCTATTGAGTTCCCTTACATTAATTTGTATTGGGTAGGAACTATTGTAATGGTTATCGGTTTCGTTATTTCTATTTTTAGACGACAAAAAGAATTGGTTGGACGTTAAAGTATGAAAGTTATTATTGTTGGATCGGGAAACGTTGCTACACATCTAGCCTTGGCTTTTTTAGATGCTGATATAGAGGTTTCTCAAGTTTGGTCTAATAATTACGGCAATGCTTTAAACTTAGCAACAAAGGTTAGTGCTCAGGCGATAGAGAACTTAAACGAAGTAGATAATGATGCAGATTTGCTTGTAATTGCAATTAAAGATGATGCCATTGCAGAGACATTAGCAAGACTGGTGCATTTTAAAGGTATTATTGTGCATACAGCAGGGTCGGTTAACCTAAATATTTTCGAAAATAAAATTAAAAACTTCGGAGTTTTATATCCTCTGCAAACCTTTTCGAAAGATAAGACCCTAGACTTTAGAATTATTCCACTTTGTGTAGAAGCAAATAATCATGAAACTTTAGCCTTTATTAAGGCGGTAGCAATTAAGTTGAGTGATAAAGTAGAGGAAGTAGATAGCGAACGACGTAAGGTTCTGCATTTGTCGGCAGTTTTTGCCTGTAATTTTACCAACCATTTATACGCGTTAGCAGCAAATTTATTAGCTGAAAACGATTTGAAATTTGATTTAATTAAACCGTTGATTAAAGAAACAGCCAATAAAATATTAACCACAACGCCTAAAAATGCACAAACTGGTCCTGCGGTTAGAAATGATGAACAAACCTTAAAAAGTCATGAAGCGATGTTGGTAAAACGTCCGACTTTATTAGAAATATATAAAACTCTAAGTAATAGTATTAAAAAACACATTTAATATCAATTTGTGCTTTTAGCTAGTTACTTTTGCAAATAATTATGAGTATTTTCAAACTAAAAATAAATTTTGAGGAGGACGGCAAAACTCCGTTAGAGTTGCCTATTGCGGCAGGTGAAGATGTTTTAGACGTTTGCCTGGATAATGGTATAGAATTGCAACACAACTGCGGTGGTGTATGCGGTTGCAGTACCTGCCACATTTACGTAACCAAAGGCATGGATAACATTCAAGAAATATCTGATAAGGAAGAAGATTTTATCGATAGAGCTGTTAGGCCAAAAATTACTTCGCGTTTAGCTTGCCAGTGTGTAATTATTGATGGAGATATTGAGGTAACTATACCTGATCAATCTTCATTTTTAGGGCACTAATTGCTTAGCAATTTATGGCTCAAATTTGAGCTTAAACATTTACCTTCAAACATTATAAAAAAGAGATGAACAACGATAAATTTGCACTACCTATACATTGGAACGACCACGAAGATATTGCCCAAGAGCTTTACGAGAAATTTGGCGATGATTTTAACGAAGCGAAAATCTACCGTATCCGTTTTACGGAACTAATTGAATGGGTATTGGAACTGCCAAACTTTAAAGGTACAAGAGAAGAAAGTAACGAAGGACATTTGGAGCAAATTCAATCTGCTTGGGTTTACGAGTGGAGAGACAACCAAGATTAAGCAAAATAAAATCTAAAAAATCATCCCAATGTTTTTACAGAACTTAAAAAATATTACCACTTTTATTTTTGATGTTGATGGCGTTTTAACCGACGGAACTGTTATCGCATCTGAATCTGGCGACTTATTACGTAAGTTTAATATTAAGGATGGTTATGCGCTACAATTAGCTCAAAAGCGTGGATTTAATATTTGTATAATATCGGGAGGGGGTGGTACAGCAACAGAAAAACGTTTTGAAAATTTAGAGTTACAAGATGTTTTTCTTCGTGTAAATAATAAGGTTGCTGTATTTGAGGAATATTTAGCAAGTAAAGCCATTAAGCCAGAACAAGTTTTATACATGGGCGATGATATGCCTGATTATTTTGTAATGCAATTGGTTGGTATAGCAACTTGTCCGGCAGACGCTGTAGACGAAATTAAGTTGGTTTCTCATTATATTTCACCTAAAAATGGTGGCGATGCCGCGGTTAGAGATGTAATTGAAAAAGTGTTAAAAGTTCAAAAAAAGTGGTTCGATCTGAACCCGGATGCTGCAGAGGCTAGTAAATAGCTTAAAGTGTAATTGTTTCTTTTTCAATGTTTTAGAATGGTATCAATTTAGTTACTAAAATTGATTAAACTATTTATGAATTGTGATGCTCTAACAACCATAAAATATAAACGAAAACATGAAAAAATTATTAATTATCTGCGGGTTATTATTTAGTGTAGTAACCTTTGCAAATGCACAACAAGGTGGTGGCAGACCAGGCGGTGGCCGTATGAATGCTACACCAGAAGAGAGAGTTAAACAGTTGGATGAGAAAGTTAAATTAACTGATGAACAGAAAACTAAAGTAACGGCTGTTTACACGGAAGCGGCAGAAGCGCAGAAAAAAATGCGTGAAGAAATGCAAGCTGGTGGTGGAGATAGAGAAGCAATGATGGCAAAATTTCAAAAAATGTCTGCTGATACCGACACAAAATTAAACGCGATTTTTACGGCTGACCAAAAAACCGCTTACAAAGCTTGGCAAGACGAGCAAAAAGCCGCTAGAGAGAAAATGATGAAAGAAAGACAAGGTGGCGGTAAATAATTTGAACCACAAAAAAATAATAACGAAAGCGACTTACCGGTCGCTTTTGTTATTTTAGACGAAATTTATAAAATATTAGCTATGTACATACAAAATCAACCCATCATTTTAGCTTCTAAATCACCTCGCAGACAAGAGCTGTTACAACTATTGGGTTTCGATTTTTCGGTAGAGTTGAAAGATGTTGATGAAAGTTATCCTTCAAACCTATCGCCATCTGAAATTTCAGTGTACATAGCAAAGAAGAAAGCAGAGGCTTTTGGTAATGTGCAAGGCAAAATCGTGATCACCGCTGATACGATTGTAGCGTTAAATGGTGAGATTTTAGGTAAGCCACAGGATGCATCGCATGCGCAAGAAATGTTACAGAAATTAAGTGGTAGCGTACATGAAGTTTATACAGGCGTGTCTATTCTAACAGATGATAAAACAGTTTCTTTTTTCGACTTATCTGAAGTTTCATGTAGAAAAGTAAGCCTAAGCGAAATAAACTATTACATAGAAAATTTTAAGCCATTTGATAAAGCTGGCAGTTACGGCATACAAGACTGGTGGGGCCTAGCTGTAGTAGAATACATTAAAGGCTCTTATACTAACGTAATGGGCTTGCCAACAGAGAAACTTTATAAAACTTTAAGTAATTTATAAGTTCCTTATGGAATTAATTTAGTTTTTCCATCATCTATCCAAATTGAGACAGATGAAAACTAAAGCCATATCCGTACAAATTGCAGAACCTTGCACCCAAAATTGGGAGCTAATGGAAGATAGAAGTAAAGGGCGTTTTTGCGAAGCTTGCCAAAAATGCGTAGTAGATTTCTCTAACCATAGCAATGCAGAAATTGTTAAAATTATAGCTAGTTCAAATGAAAGTATTTGCGGTAGACTTTCAGTTACACAACTTAATCAGCTTAATTATTATTTTATAGCCGCTCCATCTAATAAAAATTGGCTTAAATATTTAAGCGTATTGGCAATAGGCGCAAGTTTGTTTGTTAATGAGGCAAAAGCAATTGGAATAAATGAGCCAATTGAAATTGTATCTGGCTCAGAAAAGGCACCTATTGATTTTAAACCAAACAAGCTGAAGAAAATCTATGGTTATGTTTTTGACGAAAATAATAAGCCGTTAGCTGGCATCAGAGTTGTGATAGCGAATACTAAATTGTTTTCGAAAACGGATAAAAATGGCAGGTATGAAATTGTTTTTAAGAACAGTTTGGTTAACAAAAATAGTATAATTAAAGTTGAGTCGATTCGTTTCGAGGGATCTACTAAACTCAATTATTTAAAAGAAAAGCAGGTAGACTTAAAACTGGCTGAAGTTTACATGATTATGGGCAAAATTGCAATGGTAAATAAAACCTAAGATTTTAAACTTTGTAAAACACCCATCTTTAAATCATAAGTAGATAGTTTTATTTCTGTTAGCTCAAAGGTCTGTACAACATAGTTTGTAAGTAAACTCGCCATAACAATCATATCAACCCGTAATGGAATTAAATTAGGCATTGCTTCTCGTTCAGCATGTGTAGAAGAAATTAATTTGTTAGATAGGGATAAGTAGTCTTTCAAGTAAATATCAGCTGTGCTAGTTTCGGCTATGTTCAACGATGGATTGATCATACTGGCGAAAGTTTCGAATGCACCTGCAGAGCCAATTAACGTTTTTGGCTGGTATTCTTCGACAATAACTTTTAGTGCTTTTAGCTCGCTTGCAATATGTTCATTGATTTGATCTATTTCAGTTTTACTAATAGGATCTGTTTTAAAGAACTTTTGCATTAACCTTGCCGCACCTATATTGTAGCTTTTTTTCCAAATCAGATTTTCCTCATCACATAAAATGAATTCGGTGCTACCGCCACCAATATCCATAATTAATGATTTTCCGGTGATTGCGCCACTTAATTTTACACCTTCGTAAATCAGCTCTGCTTCTTCATCCCCGTCAATAATTTCAATATCAATATCGGCAGCTTGTTTAACGGCATCCACAAAGTTTTGTCCATTAGAAGCACTTCTTACAGCTGAGGTGGCGGTTGCTTTAACTAACGTAACATCATGTATTAAAAGGCTATTTTTAAATTCCTTTAGGCAGTTTATTCCCCGCTCAAACGCTACAGGAATTATACAGTTATCTTTTGTAATATCTTCGCCCAGCTTAACAGGCTGATTAGTTTTATAAACTATTTGTAACTCGTTAGCATTTTGCTCGGCTATTATTAAATGAAAAGTATTGGTTCCTAAATCTATTGCTGCTATCCTCATGTACTTATTTAACGGCTAATTTTTTAATGTATTATTTTGCACCTTGCACTTAGACTAATCGATGTTTTGTACTTAAATACCTGAGGTACCTAAACTGTTATAGATAATCCTCTAAGATCGAAGGGTGAATTAGATTAACCTATTTCAGCAGTTATAGTCTGTTAGTTTTTATAAGTGAACCATTTAAACATTTCTTTAAAAGTGGTTTTTTTACCATACATTAAAATTCCAACGCGATAAATTCTGCTGGCAACCCAAACAGTTAGCACAAAACCTGCAACCAAAATCGCCATTGAAAGTGCAAGTTCCCAAGCTGGAACACCGTATGGCAAACGCACAACCATTGCAATAGGAGAGGTAAACGGAATCATAGAAAGCCAAAAAGCTATATCGCCATACGGATCATTAGTAACAACGCTTAACGACAAAGCATAACCCAGCAACAACGGCATCATTACCGGCATCATAAATTGCTGTGTTTCTGTTTCGCTATCTACAGCCGATCCAATGGCAGCGTACAATGCACTGTAGAAAAGATATCCGCCTAGAAAGAAAAAGATAAAAACTGTAACTATTTTACCAACTTCTAAGCCTGCCAAACTTTTTTGTATGTCGGCCAATGGGCCTTGTGCTGTGCTAACAGCATCGGTTCCCGTAACAAGTTCATTTTTAGCAGTAGCAGTGTTTGCTACTTTTTTAACATCTTCTTTATCAATAAACACCGTAGCCACCACTGTACTTATGGTAAATGTTAACACAATCCAAAGTACAAACTGCGTTAAACCAACTAAAGCAATACCAATAATTTTGCCCATCATTAACTGAAAAGGTTTTACAGACGAAATCATCACTTCAATAATCCTACTCGTTTTTTCTTCGATAACGCCACGCATAACTTGTATACCGTAAAGCATAATGAACATAAACATTAGTACACCTGCAATAAATGCAATAATTGTACTTGCACCGGCACTGCTAGACTCTTCTTTGCCGGTGTCTGCTGTAATTTTTTTCGTTTCAATGTCTACGTTTGTTTTCAGCTTATCCAAATCGCCCTGCGAGATACCAGATTCCTGAAGTTTTTGATTTCTAATAATCTCTTCTAAGTCATCAGAAATTCTGCGGTTTACAGAAAGTCCGGCTTGCTTTTTTCCAAACAACTCAATGCCTTTTGGCTCATTTAGCGTAAACTCTGGCAGGTAAAGTATATAATCGTAATCTTCTTTAGCTAAAGCAAGTTTTGCGTCATCTAGCGATTGGTTAAGATATTTATAATCTACATTTTTGCTAGATGTAAGTTTAGTTGTTAGCGTTTTATTAGCACTTACAACTCCAATTTTATCATGGGTATCCTTAATTCCGGTATAAGTAAAATAACCTATCAAACCATATATTCCTGCTATAAGCAGTGGTGTCAAAAAAGTCATCACAATAAATGATTTTTTCTTTACCCTCGAAAAATACTCTCGTTTTATAATGAGTAAAATTTTATTCATGGTGCTTTCCTTTAACTTTGTCAATAAAAATATCGTTCATGGTTGGTATAACTTCATCTAAACGATGAATGTTTACATACGGTAGGAGCGCTTCTAATACATTGTTTGCGCTTTTGCCGGGTTGCAATGTAATTTTAACTTGATTTACACCCTTGGCAACTTCATGCTGTAAAACACTAAAAATATCCGCTTTGGCATTTAGGTCGAAATCACCTTCGTAGGCAATCCAATATGTATTGTTGCGGTAGCTGGCTTTAATCTCATCTACACTACCATCTAAAATTTTTTTCGATTTGTTAATCAGGGCAATACTATCACATAATTCTTCTACACTTTCCATTCTATGGGTAGAAAATATAAAAGTTGCACCCTGTTTGTTTAAATCAAGTATCTCATTTTTAATAATATCGGCGTTAACTGGGTCGAAACCAGAGAAAGGCTCATCTAAAATAATAAGCTCTGGTTGGTGTAAAACGGTAGCTACAAACTGTACTTTTTGTTGCATACCCTTACTCAAATCTTCTACTTTTTTATTCCACCAATCGGCCATTTCTAGCTTTTCGAACCAAAACTTTATCCGTTTCGTTGCATCAGCAGTATTTAAGCCCTTCAATTTAGAAAGATAGAGAACCTGCTCGCCAATTTCCATTTTTTTGTAAAGGCCACGCTCTTCTGGCAAATAGCCAATCTGAGAAATATGGTCAGAATTTAATCTCTGGCCATTAAAAATTACTTCACCACTGTCTGGTGCGGTAATTTGTGTTATAATTCTAATTAAAGAAGTTTTGCCTGCGCCGTTTGGTCCTAAAAGACCAAAAATTTTACCCCTTTCAATTTCAATACTTACGTCATCAAGGGCACGGTGTTTGGCGTATTCTTTAATAATGTTTTTTACGCTTAGCATCTCGAAATAGTTTAGTTATCTATTGGATGCAAAATACCATCTTTTGTTACTTTTTAAGAAAAACAATGTCATTTTCTTGTGGCAACTGTAGTCCCGTTTTCCATTTTACTTCGCTTTGCTCGTGCCCATTACAACCGGGTTTATTTTTCAAAGCCACTAGTTCTTCTGAAAATTCTCCAAGCACATCTGTTATAATCAAATGAGAAAAAGGGGCTTAATATTTATTGGGTTTTTAATTAGGTAAATAATAATTAGAGTATAATTAGGGAAATCGTTCTACATGAAGTAAATAGCATAGCTACGTTTTTCCTGTTTGCAAGTGCATTTAGGTACTATAAGGCAGTTTATAACATTTGGTTTACGATTTGATAAAACTTAAAAGTTAATCGTATCAAAATGAAAAACATTATTAAAGTTTTGCTTTTTGGAAGTGCGTTTTTTGTTGCCTGCCAAAAAAATACCAAGCAAATGGTAACTACAAATACTACCGCTATCACTGCGTATAGCGAGGCAGTTACAGAACTTGCCAATGACCATACAGCTTACCTAGAAAGATTAGAAAATAGTTTAAAAACCATAAAGATAGATTTGCAAAGACCCGCCGAGTCAAAAGCATTCGAAGAAGTTAAACCTATCTTTAGCACGCCTAATTTAATTAAGGCAGCGGCAAATCCGCACAATCCACCTTTAGCGTTGGAAATAAGAGATAGAATGTTCTTTAAAAATTCGATTGCATTGCTCAATAAAGATTTCGAACTTATAAATGAAGTTTACACCGCGTTAACCGATTACATTACAACAAGTGAATTTAAAAACGATGAAGGTGAAAAAGGCAATCAGTTAGTAGATTCCTTAACTAAACTGCGTGGCGAATATTTAGCTAAGCAGGCTTTGATATTGAAAAAATTAGCCGAATTGAACAAAGCAATGAAGTTAGATGCTAAAACTAAACCGGTACAAGCAACATTTTTCCCTAAGAGAGCTAAAATAATTGTTGATGCTACAGTTCAAGCTAAAGTTATTGCAGATGAGCTTACATTAAAAGGCGACACAAAATCTGTTCAACCAATTTACGGTTACGATAAGATGGGAGATAGTTCAAAGAAAATAAAAGAAACTGCTAAGGAGCTTGTAATGCTAGCTGAACAAGAAACAAAGTTGCGAGAAGCATTTAGAAATTTTGCTGATTAGTTTTTACTGAAGCGAATTCGGATAATTAATTTTGCTTTCTTGCAATCGAAAAAATCATATACAAGGTGGCTTATTCTATTTAGTTAAGTAGTATAAAAATAGCCAAAAAAAAGCCCCGATTTATCGGGGCTTTTTTTATTCGAAATACTCTTTCATCTTATCGAAAAAGCTTTTGTCATTTTTACCTGGTTGAGGCTTGAAATTAGGAGATTCTCTCAACTTCTCTAAAATCGCCCTTTCTTCACTACTTAAAGCTTTTGGTGTCCAAATATTAACATGTATAATTTGGTCGCCACGGTGGTAAGAATTTACTTCTGGAATACCTTTGCCTTTTAAGCGTAATAATTTTCCGCTTTGCGTACCAGCTTCTATTTTAATTTTCGCTTTACCGTCTATTGTAGGAACTTCAGCACTGTAACCTAAAGCTGCATCAACAATACTCACATGTAAATCGTAAACAATGTTGTTACCTTCACGTTTTAATGTGTCGTGAGGTAATTCTTCTATTAGTATGATCAGATCTCCAGGTACGCCACCATTAGGTGCTGCATTACCTTTGCCAGCCATACTTAACTGCATGCCTTCACTAACACCAGCAGGAATATTTATCGTAATTGCTTCTTCCCCACGAACAGTACCTTCGCCATGGCAAGCACCGCATTTTGCAGTAATTTGCTGTCCGCTACCATGACAAGTAGGGCAGGTTGCGGTAGTTTGCATTTGCCCTAAAATAGTATTGGTAACCCTACGTACTGCACCACTGCCGCCGCAAGTTTTACAAGTGCTTACAGAACCTTTATCTTTTGCGCCAGAACCATCGCAGGTTTTACAAGTGATTTGTTTGTTAACCTTAATTTTCTTCTCTGCACCATTAGCAATTTCTTCAAGCGTTAACTTAACTTTTATACGTAAATTACTTCCTTTGGCAACTCTTCTGCCACCGCCACCACGAGATTGGCCACCGCCAAAAAAGCTATCGAATGGGCTTCCACCGCCACCACCAAAAATATCTCCGAACTGGCTAAAGATATCTTCCATGTTCATTCCGCCGCCGCCGTATCCACCGCCACCGCTTGCTCCACCTACGCCTGCATGTCCATACTGATCGTATCGTTGCTTTTTCTCAGCGTTGCTTAAAATTTCGTAAGCTTCTGCAGCTTCCTTAAATTTATCTTCCGCCGATTTGTCGTCAGGGTTTTTATCTGGGTGATATTTAATAGCAAGCTTACGGTAAGCTTTTTTAATCTCATCCGCCGATGCGCTTTTAGTTACGCCAAGTATATCGTAATAATCTCTTTTGCTCATGTTTATTTTTAATGTGATTATTTGTGAATTTGCCTAATAGCTAATCCACCAATAATCAAATCATATTTATGCTCCAACAACCACTTTAGCAAAGCGAATTACTTTGTCATTTAGCGTGTATCCTTTTTCAAGTTCGTCTACAACCTTACCTTTTAAATCATCAGTAGGCGCAGGGATTTTGGTAATTGCTTCGTGTAAATCCGTATCAAAAACAGTATTTACGCTTTCAACCTCTTTCAAACCTTTTTGCGTTAAAATGCTTTTTAGTTTAGTTTGCACTAACATTATTCCATCGCGTATAGCACTAACCTCTGTAGCATTTTCCGTTGCTTTTAAAGCACGTTCAAAATCATCTAAAACAGGTAATAAAGAAACTACAACATCTTTACCGGCAGTTTGCAATAATTCTACACGCTCTTTTTGGGTTCTGCGTTTATAGTTGTCAAACTCAGCAAATAAGCGTAAGTATTTATCGTTTAAAGCGCTGTTTTCATGTTGCAGTTTTTCCTCAGCGGTTAATTCTACAACAGGTTCTGCAACTGTTTCTTCATTCTCGTTAGCATTTTCTGTTTGCACATCAGCTACTTCCTGCTCAGCTGCATTATTTTCCGTAATCGGCTCTTCTTCCTTTTTTTTCTTATTAAACATGTTTTGTATGCGTGTTTTTGTCTTTAAACTCAAAAGTTTTGCCAATAACAAAAATCAGCCATGCTGTCAGTTTTAAACGCGTTAAAAATAACAGAATGACTGATAAACTGACAATGGCTTGATTTACAATCTTAGATTTTCGAATAACAATTTGTAGAACTGTTTCAAATCGTTAGACAAAAATCGTGTTTTATTAGGCTATTTGCGCATCTTCATGTACTACACCACCTTCGCATTTAATAATCCGCGAAGGGAAAGTACGGATGATATGGTAATCGTGCGTAGCCATTAAAACGGCTGTACCACTTTGGCTAATTTGCTTTAGCAATAATACAATCTCTTCGGATGTATCTGGATCTAAGTTTCCAGTAGGTTCATCGGCCAAAATAATTTCTGGATTGTTTAACAGGGCACGTGCAATAACCACACGTTGTTGTTCGCCACCAGACATTTCATGGGGCATTTTTTTAATTTTAGAACGTAACCCAACTTTATCCAACACATCCTTAATGCGCTCGTTGATTAGGTTTTTATCGTCCCAGCCAGTAGCTTTTAAAACAAACTCTAAATTTTGTTCAATTGTTCTATCACTTAGTAACTGAAAATCTTGAAAAACAATTCCCAGTTTTCTGCGCAGATAAGGTACTTCCTTATCGGTTAAGTTTTTTAAATCGAAACCAGCAACAGCGCCGTTGCCATTACCAATATGAAGATCGCCATAGATAATTTTAAGCAAACTACTTTTACCCGATCCTGTTTGACCGATTAAAAAGACAAATTCGCCTTTGGCTATATTTAAATTTACGTTAGATAATACTAGATGTTTTTGCTGAAAAACATCAACGTTTTGTAGGTTAATAACTATATTTTCTGCCATGCTAAATCTCTAATTTGGTAACCTGCCCAAAGGGCAAATCATTAACAATACTCATAATGTAGGCTTGTTTATCACCAAAGCCTAGCTTCTCTAAAGATTTGTCGGGCCTATCAACCCTAAAGTACGCTAATAACGTAAACTTCTCATCCCTTAGTTGTACGTAATCTGGAATTTTGGCGATGCCTTTTACTTTGATGATATACATTTGTCCAAAAATAGCATTTTCAATCTGATAAAGAATTGAAAATTCTTATTTATCTGGTTAATAAAACCCAACCAGAAAATTTTTGAGCCGTGTCTCCGAGGTAAAGTGTATAAAAATAGGTGCCTACAGGTAAATCTTTGCCCTTAAATTTTCCATCCCAAGATTTGAAACTGTTAGCTTCGAACACTTTTTCGCCATAACGTGTCATTACTTCGAGTTTAATTTTTTCGAATCTTTCTATTGCTGGAATTATCCATGTATCATTAACTCCATCGCCATTTGGTGTAAAAGTATTGGCAATGTCTACTTTGGGAAAAACTCTTATAAAAACATCATCAGTAACCGTATTACAATCAGAACTTATGGTCAACGTGTAAGTTATGTCTGCAGGTGGTGTTGCAATAGGGTTTAATATTGTCGGATCATCTAAATAGTCCGTCGGGCTCCAACTAAACTTAGCGTTGCTGCCTGTTGCAGTTCCATCTAGCTGAACAGATTGCCCGGCAAGAATTCTTCTATCTGCGCCGGCGTTTCCTGTTGTTTTAGGGTTTACTGTTACCGTTATGTTTTTGGTATCAAGACAAGCTCCTACGCCTACCGTTACCGAATAGGTGGTTGTTTTTTTAGGCGATGCGATTGGCGTAGCAGTATTCGGATCGTTAAGGTTTTCGGACGGCAACCATTTAAATGTATCACCGCCACTCGCTTCAAGTCTAATAACATCGCCTTCGCAAATGGTAACGTCGTTAAAAGTAGTAGAGGCAATTACTTTAGGCGTTACTTTAACCTCAGTTTGAGTAGTGCTAGTGCAACCATTTATTTTAACTGTTAAAAAATAGGTTCCTTCATGCACTAAGTTAGCGTTGCTGATGATGGGATCTCTATCTGCCGAGCTAAAATTTGGGCCGGTCCACTTATAGGTTACATCATCACCTGGTAACAGATTGATATTATTGGTTAAAAGTCTAATCTCTCCATCAAAGCAGACGGGCGAATTTGAAGTTACAGCCGCATTAGGTTGTTGTGTTACCCTTATAGTTAATACCGCTGAAAAAACGCCACAAAGTGGAGAGCCAATATTTTCTCGCTCTGCTACATTTAATCTATATTGATACAAACCCACAGTAGCATTTAGGAAAGTTCGGGTTGTTTGGGTAGATGTCTCTCCGTCAAGATTGGTCCACACTCCATTTTTATTTTCCTGCCATTGGTAAACTGGATTTTCGTAACCGGTGCCAACATTAGCCTTCAACACATAGGTTTCACTTTCGCCCGAACACAAATCTGCTTTAGTGCCAACATTGTTTATAGAACTTATAATTTCAGGTCCACAAGCACTAAAAGTAATGTCATCAATTGCAACATCATTACCTACACCTCCGGGGTTTTCATTTGTCATTCTTAGCGTAACCGAAGTTACACCTGTAGGCGTTGTAAATGCCTTTGTATATTTTTTCCAATCAGTAGGCCCACCTTCTGGAATGTCGTTGGTGAAAAAGTCTACAGTTGTATTATTATACTCTATTGTGAATTTTATATTTGGCTTAATGCCAGGGTTTCTTAAAATATTTATTACAAATGCACTGAATTGGTAGGTGGTGTTTGCGCACACCTGTACAGTTTTTTCGTAGAAAGTATTTTTTACCTCGTTGGCATTTACGAGCATAAAATATCCATTTGGATCATTAGGAGTGTGATTAGCTACATCTTGATGCCAACCTGGATTTAAACCTGCCGTAGTTTTTACGATTGTATATTGGCCATCGTTAGGTGTGCCCGCCTGGTAAGCATAAGTAGTTTCAGCTATCGGTGGTCCAAATTGATTGCTCCCTCTACCAAAGTCGATATTAATTACGGGATCTCCTAAAGCGCCGGTACATACTTGAGCATTAATTTTCGTTTGGAAAAAAATGAAGATTACAAATAAGCTGAATAATTTATAGAAGCGTTTCAAATTTTGACTAATAAGCTACAAAATAGCGATTAGTTTGGCTTCTACAAACTTTGTAAAAACTTGATGGTGTTTATATTATCTGCATAGTCCCAAAGTTTAGGATGCTGACTGCAACCAAAACCAAAAATATCCTTATCAATATTTAGAGTAAGATTACTTACAATACATTGAATTTGCTCGGTTTGTTGATTTAGGATTTGTTCTATTTCCTGAATATTTTCATATTCTTGGTAAAATAAAACAGCTAATGGCGACACAAAATTTTCATCTTCCTTAACCAATAAAAAGCCATTGTCAAAATGTTTTACTCCATTAACAAGGTAGATGGATTTGTTGTAATCGTAGTTGTTGTTATATTTAAAATGGTTGATGATTGGCTGAAAAACCTCAATTGGCTCAAAAAGATGTTTCAAATCATATCCCTTCGGAACATAAATTTTAGAAACATTTCGGCAACCTAAACCAAAATAATCGAAAATATCATTTCCTAAGCTATTTATTTCTTCAACGGTTTCTTGCCCGTTTAACACAGCAACACTATTTCTGTTTTTTCTGATGATATTAGGTTTCTTGCCGAAATAGTATTCAAAGTAACGAGAAGTATTATTACTGCCAGTAGCAATGATGGCATCAAAATCTTTTAATCGTTCTACGAAAACTATACGGTCTGCAAATAAAGGTTCTATAGCAATAAGTTCATTTAAAAGTGCGGGTAACAACTTGTCGTCTGACGAAGACATTTTAATTAGAGCTATATTTCCAGTAGCTAAAACAGATAGAACATCATGAAAACCAACTAGAGGAATGTTCCCAGCTAAAATTAGCCCGATTTTTTTTGGCGTCTCTACTAGCGTAACGTCAGCAAGCCAAGTATGTAAATCATTTTCATTTAACATCTGGTTTAACGCCGAAATTGCTTTTTTTACCTCAGATTCGATAAACCAGCCATTGCTATTTTGTGCGCTGTTTATAATATGTTCAAACGACTGACTAGGATTTTGCAGGAAAATACTCAGTTTTTGTAGTGCAACGATAATTTTCTCTTTAGTAAGTGATGACATATTTAGAACTATTATAAATGGATTATGTTATATATTTGCATCGCAAAGTTAAACTTAGCAAAAGAATTACACGAACACATGGCAATTAAAATAACAGACGAGTGCATTAATTGTGGAGCATGCGAGCCAGAATGCCCAAATAATGCAATTTATGACGCAGGCACAGCCTGGAGATTTTCTGATGGTACCTCTTTAGATGGTATTATTGATTTTGGCGGAGATCAAGTTGATGCAGGAGCATCGCAAGATGCTGTTTCTGATGAAGTGTATTATATCGTTTCTGATAAGTGTACAGAATGTAAAGGTTTCCACGATGAGCCACAATGTGCAGCGGTTTGTCCAGTAGATTGCTGTGTAGATGATGAGGATATTCGTGAAACTGAAGAGGAACTGTTGGCCAAAAAAGCTTGGTTACATCAAGAAGGATAGGTGGTTGTAGTCTAAAGTCTTGAGTCCAAAGTCTAAAGTTAAGTCTTTAATATAAAAATAAAAAAAAGAGATACTATTGTATCTCTTTTTTTTTGTGATCTTTATTCCTTGTTCTTTGATCTTTTATCCTTGCTCTTTTATCCTTGTTCTTTGTTCTTTCATCCTTGTTCGTTCAATCTTCATCCTTATTAGGAATAATCAAAACAGGGCAGGCAGCTTTTCTTGCCACGTGTTCTGCTACGCTCCCCATTAAAAAATGATATAAGCCACTACGACCATGTGTTCCAATCACAATCAAATCAGCATTCCACTCTTCGGCCTGTTTAACAATTCCGTTTGACGCAGTATCTAAAACAGATAGATAGGTCGTCGGTATACCTTTGCTATGTTTAGTTTCTATTTCTTTCAATAATAGGTGACTATTCTCTTCACTATTATCGTACACTTCCATAAACACAGGTGCTAAGGTAAAATCAGGATTTACCGTAGCAGGTGCGGGTTCGATAATATTTACCAGCGCAACTTCTGCATTAAATTTTGAAGCTAGGCTATACCCAGAGATTGCAGCTTTTTCAGCACAAATACTATTATCTACGGCAATTAAAATTCTTTTGTAATTCATGGCTCAAGCATTTAGATTAATATAGAATATAACAAAATAAATAATATAAATGTTTGCATATGAGCCTTATTCGCTATTTTTATCGCATATATTTTTGTAATGAAAAACTACCACCTTTGCAAGCTTGCCATAGCGCCATTAAGAAAAGAACCATCGGATAGAAGCGAAATTGTTTCTCAGTTATTATTTGGAGATAGAGTTAAAGTGCTGGAGAAGACAGAAAAATGGTGCTTAGTGAAAACTCTGCACGATAATTATGAAGGTTGGATGGATTATAAGCAATTGCAGATAATTGCTGACGTGCAATATAACGATGAACAAGCCTACCAGTATTTAACACCACTGCAACTAGATAACACGCTGATTGCTAGTAATGGAACAAAATATTATCTTAGTCCGGGATGTACTTTGCCTTACTATAGAGATGGTTTTTGTTTTATAGGGAATGAAAAATTTGAGGTGACTTCAACTCCTGTAGTGCCCAATGGCTTAAATTTTAAAAGTAACGTAGAGGCAACAGCTAAATTTTTCGAAAACACTCCGTATTTGTGGGGGGGGAGAACTTTGTTTGGTATAGATTGCTCTGGCTTTGTGCAAACCGTTTATAAATTAAATGGAATTGTTCTTAGAAGAGATGCCTCGCAACAAGCTGAGGACGGTGTTTTAGTTGATTTTTTAGCGTCTGCACAGCTCGGAGACTTAGCGTTTTTCGATAATGAAAATGGTAAAATTACACATGTAGGTATGATGTTAAGTAACGACACCATTATCCATTCTGCAGGAAAAGTTAGAATTGACGCGATTGACGATCAAGGTATTTACAATGCAGAACTGGGCAAATACACACACAAATTACGTATTATAAAGCGTTTCGTTTAAAAATTATATTGCAAAATACTGTTTTTCATAGGCTAATGTAGGCTTCTTAAAACATTATATTTGTGTATGCAACCAGTAATTTTTTTTGATGGCGTTTGTAATCTCTGTAATGCTGCGGTACAGTTTACTATTGAAAGGGATAAAAATAATTTATTCCGCTTCGCATCCTTACAAAGTGATTATGCTACAGAAAAGCTTGCTCCCTTTAATATCGAACCTGCCAAAGGTGATAGTTTTATCCTGCTAGAAAATGGAAAAATTCACCAACGCTCAACAGCGGCTTTGCGTGTTGCTAAAAAGTTAAACGGTTTATGGCCTTTGCTTTATGGTTTTATTATAGTGCCAAGATTTATTAGAGATGCAGTTTACAACTACATTGCAAAAAATCGGTACAAATGGTACGGCAAGCAAGAAAGTTGCTGGGTACCAACGCCAGCTTTAAAAGAGAAATTTTTGGACTAAATTTTAAAGAGTTTTACTTTTGCAATAGCATAACCGAATAAGTCCTCTCTACCAATTCATCAGTTTTGCTACGTACTTGCTCTTTGTGATGTGTAGTAGAAACTAATTTAAAAGCCGTTTGTGTTACCAAACTAGCGAGCTTTTCATCATCATAAAGATTAAAGCCATATTTTGTAAAAGGAAGAGTTTCCATAAATTGCTTATGAGCAAAGGCTATAGCTAATAATCCATCAGTTTTTAAAACCCGGTAGATTTCGTTTAATAATTTTACAGGTTCTCGCCAAAAGTAAATCGTGTTTACAGTCATTGCTTTTGTAAAGCTATTTTCTTGAAAAGGGATGATTACACCGTCATACAAAACAAATGAAACACGTTGCAACATTTGAGACTCGGCTTCCAATTTCATCAGATCAGAAATTTCTAGACCTGTATAAATTAAGTTTTTTCCTCCGCCTAAAACTTCATGTATATGTTTGCCATTACCGTGCCCAAGTTCTAAAACACTATCTTCATCAGTCAAATTTAAAGTACTATAGGTACTTCTTGTCATGCCTATATTGCTGTCGTGCATCATATTTGCCACGCTAATCCCATGCTCGCCGTTCGGCTTGCCCAATTGTTGGGCTAATGTTTTTATTTGCTCGTCGGTTAAAGGCATTTTACGAATTTGGTAGATTTCTGTTCTTTGGTTTCCATAACCAAAGCGATAAAAATACAAGCGGTAATGTTATGCTTAAAGCAATTACAATTAAAATTGGTCTTTTAGCAATAACCTCAGCGTTATCGCTTACAAAAATTATAACAGTTTCTTTAATTGCGTATAAAGTAATTAAGGTGCAGATAATGGCAAATACTTTTCTCATCTTGATAAAATCAGCTCAAATATTGCATTAATTTACGGAATGTGAGAAAGGATATAAAAAGATATTTGATTTGAGCAATTGAATTATTCTCCCTCTCTTTTAATCGGCGTCAGGTTCTCTAGTTCCTCAGCAGTAAAAAGCGTGTAATGTATTTTAAATGTTTTTCCCAAAGGTGTTTCTAATGAAAAACCACCCACGCCAAAACCATCAAGAACATCTAATTTAAAATGAGAATACTTCCAATATTCGAATAAATCCTTGTCTACCCAAAACTCGCTACCATCAATTTCGCCTATACAAACATCGTTCATACGTAAATAGTAACCGCCTTTTTCAAAACATTGTGGCTGTGTTCCTTCGCAACATCCACCAGCTTGGTAAAACATTAATTCGCCATGTAATTCTTTTAATTCTTTAATTAAATCGATAGCTTTTTCCGTTGCATCTAGTCTCTTTATCATCGTTTATATTTGTTGATTATTTAACGTTGAAGGTTTTACTTAATAATATTGATGCTTTAGGATTAATGTCAGTTTAAGCGTAATCTAAGACTTTTGCTTAATCCTCCGACTACGCCCAAAGTGACAATAGGCCTGGATTAAAAGAAACCTAATTTATTTTTATCGTATGAAATAAGCATGTTTTTGGTTTGGCGATAATGACCTAACATCATTTTATGATTTTCTCTACCAACACCAGATTGTTTATAACCTCCAAATGGAGCTCCGGCAGGGTAGGCATGGTATTGGTTTACCCAAACTCGGCCAGCTTGTATAGCACGTGGTACTTGATAAAGCTGATGTGCATCTCTAGTCCAAACGCCTGCACCTAAACCATAAAGCGTGTCGTTGGCAATTTCGATAGCTTCTTCTACGGTTTTAAAAGTAGTAACTGACAACACCGGACCAAAAATCTCTTCTTGGAATATGCGCATTTTATTATGGCCTTTAAATAATGTTGGTTTTATGTAGTAGCCCTCAGCTAAATCGCCTTCTAATTTATTTACATCGCCACCAGTTAATACTTCTGCACCCTCTTCTTTTCCTAATTTAATATAGGAAGCAATTTTGTCGTACTGAATTTTTGAAGCTTGTGCGCCCATCATTACTGTTTTATCTAGAGGACTACCAACCTTTATAGCTTCAGTTCTCTCGATTACTTTGGCAATAAACTTTTCGTAAATATCTTCTTGTATTAATAATCTTGATGGAGCAGTGCAAATCTCCCCCTGATTGAAAGCAAATAAAACAGCCCCTTCAATGGCTTTATCTAAAAATGCATCATCTTCGTCCATTACAGAGCTAAAGAATATATTAGGCGATTTGCCACCAAGTTCTAAAGTTACTGGAATAATGTTTTCTGTAGCATATTGCATTACCAATCGACCTGTAGGGGTAGAGCCCGTAAAAGCAGCCTTAGCCACTTTTGGATTGGTAACTAAGTGCCTACCTAGCTCTGCGCCAAAACCGTTTACAATATTTACAACTCCAGGAGGCAGTAAGTCGCCAATTAATTCAATTAGTACCAGTATTGAAGTAGGTGTGCTTTCTGCAGGTTTTAAAACCACACAATTGCCGGCAGCTAAAGCTGGTGCAAGCTTCCAAATTGCCATTAGTAACGGAAAATTCCAAGGAATAATTTGAGCTACAACGCCAATTGGTTCGTGGACAATCAGTGAAACAGTATTTTCATCTAATTCGGTTACCGAACCTTCTTCTGCACGGATAACTCCTGCAAAATACCTGAAGTGATCAACACCAAGCGGAATGTCGGCATTTAGTGTTTCCCTAATAGCTTTGCCATTATCAATAGTTTCTACGGTTGCAAGGTATTCTAAATTGTCTTCAATACGCTGTGCTATTTTATTAAGGATGATACTTCTTTCGGTAGCTGAAGTTTTGCTCCAAGTTTTAAAGGCTTCGTGTGCCGCGTTTACCGCTAATTCTAAATCTTCTTTTGATGAATGCGCTGCTTTTGTAAATACTTTTCCATCAATAGGAGAGATGTTATCGAAATATTTACCATTAACAGGTGCTACAAATTCTCCGTTGATGTAATTATCATAATGAGATTTGAATTCTGGTCTTTTTACTAAATTTTCCATTTTATTAAGATTTGGTTATTACAAACCTAATGCAAAGCAGATAGGTTAGATAGTATAATTGTTGCAACAAGTAGCATTATCGTTGCAGCAATTGTAACCTTTACGAAATAAAGTTATATTTGATAGAGTACGTTAATAGCAAACCAAATTATATTAATGATGCAACATACATTGAACTCTATAAGTTTAAGCGCTCCAAAAACTTTGCAAACACTAGTAGAAAACAGGACGGCTTACACTTTGGCGCATTGCGAACTAAATGTTTTCGAAACCTATGCAAGTTCTTACCAAGTGCCTTTAACATTTAGCGATTTTGTTGTTACCAGTATGCTTAGAGGAAAAAAAGTGATGCATTTGTTCGATAAACAAGGGTTTGATTATTTACCTGGGCAAACGGTTATTGTACCGGCGGATGTTACCATGAAAATAGATTTTCCCGAAGCTAGTGATACGAACCCGGCGCAATGCATTGCTTTGGCTATAGACCAACAGCAAATTAACCAAACTTTAGGCTATTTAAATGAATTTTTTCCGAAAGAAGATGCTAATAGTAAATGGATCTTAAATTACGATGAGTATCACTTCTATAATAACGAGGAGATAGCACAATTGATTAACAAAATTATTAAGGTTTGCGCCGAGCCCTCTAGAGAAAAAGATGTTTTAGCAGATTTAACTTTGAAAGAATTGTTGATTAGAATTATGCAAAGTCAGAATTTAAAATTGGTTAACGATGATTTTGCGACTTTAAATCAAAACCCTCTTGCTTACGTAATAGCATACATTAAAGCGAATCTAAACGAAAAAATAAGTATTGACAGTTTGAGCAACAAAGCCTGCATGAGTAAGGCTACCTTTTACAGATTGTTTAAGCGTGAGTTAGGTATTAGTCCGAATGAGTATATTTTGGCTACAAAGATGGATAAAGCAAAAGAATTATTAGCTAAGCCTGAAAATAAAATCGCGTCTATCAGTTACGAGCTAGGCTTTACAGACGCGAATTATTTTATTAGAGCGTTTAAAAAGATTGTGGGCGTTACACCAGGTGCTTTTCAAATTCGGGTAGCACATAAATTAGCATATTAGAACAGATCTCCGTAAATGTAAATTTCGAATAGGCAAGCTGTTAAATTGAAAAAGAAATGCATAATTACCCCGTACCAAATTGTCTTTGTTTTAATTCTTACATAAGCGAGTATCAGGCCTAAAGGTAACATCCAAAAGAAGGAAAATATACTAAGATGAATGAAAAAGAATAAAATAGAAGTGATATAAATTGTTTCTTTTTCGTCTACTACTTTTAGCAAACGCTCCATTAAAAAACCTCTGTAGGCAAGTTCTTCAAACAAGGCTGGAAACAGCGCAATGGACACAATCATAATAGATTTTCCATAGGGATGAAAAATGTAATTTAAATAGAATGATGAATTCTCTTTAAACACAAGTTGATTTAAATTCGCTACCAAAAATTGCACTATTAGCGATGCCAAGATTGTCGCGATTACAAGTCCGGCTATATTTTTTAAAGAAAAATTTGGCCATTTTAATATCAATTTGTTTTCTTGCCAATTGATACTAAAAAAGCAAATAGCTATTATAGCCATTAAGCCATCGTAAAATAAAGTTAAGGTTAGACTATGATTTTCTATTAGTAAAGCTGAAAGACAAATAATTAACTCAATTCCAAAAAAAGCTGCTATTTGGTGTAGGTTTTGCTTTTTATCTGGTTGAGATGCAATCTCTGAATGGTTTCTTGCTTGTCCGCAGTGATTACAAAAATTACTTTTGCCTGTTAACTCATTTTTGCAATTCGTGCATAAAATGAGTTCGTTTTCTCGAAGCTCCAATTATTTGATAAATAGCTCTTTTTTTATCTTTTCGCTTTCCAACACTGCCATAATACCTTTAACCAAATAGCCAATAATTAGGATTTTAAAAATTATGCCTTTTAGTATAGAAGTAGGATCTACCATCAAATTTAGAAGCTGAACGATAATGTATAATGATAGTCCAGATATTAGAGCTGTAACTGGTTTTGTTTTACTCCAGACTGCAAAAGCTAAGAATGCGCCGACTAAAATTACTGTAGTTATAAGAAATACAGTAATGTCATCATTTTCAGCTAATGTAAAATAACCTATTAAACTAGAAAACCCCATAATTCCCGCAATCCAATACAAAGATTGACTTGCTGCTTTAACTTTCTTATTTAACTCTATTAGATCTACTTCTTTTATTGATCTATTTGCAATATGATTTCTTTGCGCATCTTCGTTACCTTGCAGGGGATAACCACAATTAGTGCAAAAGGTGTCCACAGGTTGGTAGGTATTTGTGCAGCAAGCGCACAAATTAAGTTCTTGATTCTCCATTTTCGAAAGCGTTATTTAATATCTAAATATATCATTGAAAACTTAAATCTCAAAACATTTTTTAATTCCCTAAATATCTTTTACTGTAGGTAATTCCCATTAAATCATAGCGTTTAAACTGTGTCTTTAACCGGTTTAAAAAATCCGGATAATTTTTTTGATTTTTTGGCGACCATAGAATTTCGGAAAGTGCATCCATACGCGGGAAAAGCATGTATTCTATTTTGGCAGGGTTTGCAATATATTCTGACCATAAATTACCTTGTGCACCCCAAATGTATTTAGCTTCTTCGGCATTCAGCTCTGCTGGCACAGGTTCGTAATTATAGACCGTCTCTAATGGCAAAAATTTATTAGCAGCTAAACTATCATCTTTCATAAACTGCTTATGGTTTAGGTAAAGCTTTTCTTCTGGCGTCATGATTACTTTTTGTTTCACCTTTGCTGCTGCTATACCACCTTTTTCGCCTCGCCAGCTCATCACTACAGCGTTAGGTGCAAGGCCACCATCTAAAATTTCGTCCCAACCGATAATGGTTTTGCCTTTGCTGTTCACAAACTTCTCTATACGATGTATAAAATAGCTCTGTAGTGCACTTTCGTCTTTTAAGTTGTTTGCCTTCATCATTTGTTGGGTGGCTACAGATTTTCTCCACCAAATTTTTGAAGCCTCATCTCCACCAATGTGTATGTATTGCGAGGGGAATAGATCCATCACTTCGGTTAAAACATCTTCCAAGAATTTAAATGTTTTCTCGGTAGGCGCAAATACGTTATTGTATTTGTTCATCATACCCCAAGTTTCAGCAACTTTGTATTTTTTATCGGGTTCTGTACCAAACTCTGGGTACGCCGCTAAAGCCGCCATGCTATGCGCTGGCATCTCTATTTCAGGAATAATGGTAATGTATCTTTTAGCTGCATAATCGATTACATCTTTTATTTCTTCCTGCGTGTAAAAACCACCATGTTTTATGTTATCTGTTTTTATTACCGCATTTGCAGGTGTTATTTTCACGTCGTTTGGTAATACCTGATATTTTATTTGTTCGTTGCCTTTGCCTGGCCACAAACCTATAATATTACCATTACGCCAAGCGCCAATTTCTGTAAGTTTAGGATACTTTTTTATTTCTATTCTCCAACCATGGTCATCTGTTAAATGCCAATGGAAATAGTTCATCTTATGCAGGGCGAGATAATCGATGTATTTTTTTACGGTTGCTACATCAAAAAAATGGCGACTTACATCTAAGTGCATGCCTCGATAGGCGAAGCGGGCGGAATCATTAATCACAACCGAAGGAACTTTTAAATGATTGCTTTTTTCGGTTGGTAAAAGTTGTATTAAAGTTTGTATGCCGTTGAAAATTAACTCGGCACTGTGAGAAGTAATATTAACCGAACCTTTGAAGCTTTGCAGGTAATACGTAGAATAATAGTCAAAGGCAGGTTCACCCATAGATGGCTTTGTTAGGTACAATGCAATTCTGCTTTTATCATTTGTATCTAGCTTTGTTTTAACCTGAAGTGTTAGATCATAATTTGTCTTGAGGTAGTCTGTTAGAAATAATACAGACGAATTTAATGCTGAATCTGGACTGTAAATTACAGTTTCACTGGTTAATACAAAAGCATCTTCTTGATTACCTACACGTAACTCAACTGGTTTAGGAATAATATTTATTTCTTGAGCAGAAAGATTAAAGCTCAGTGCAAAAAGTACAGCGCAGTAAATAAAGTTCTTCATATTTGGATAAGTTTGATTTTCAAAAGTAGGAAAAATAAACCTCACCCTGCTAAAGCTGTTAGTCAAACGTAGTTCCTTTGTTTCCCTGTCCTTTAGGAGAAGGATTTGGAGGTGGTAGAAGCCAAAATACAAAAACGTTGAAAGGGTGAGGTTGCTAAGTACAACATACTTAAAATGTAAACCCGATTGTAGCGAAAATACTTTTTGTTTTGCAAACAGAAAAAATAGCTTCGGGTTTTGTTCTCTAAAAAGCAGGTGCTTTTAGCAGAGTTACTTATCAAAAAGATTGAAGCGAAAAGCGGGGCAGGAGTAAGCGATGAGCTATGGCATTCGTTTTCTTATAAGCTTTGCGAATGAGATTGCTTCGTGCCTCGCAATGACGAGTTCTGTGAAACAAAAAAATCCCGATAAGCGTTGCTTACCGGGATTTAAATTATTAGCTAGTTAAAAGCTTATTTTTTGTTTTTTTCTTCGCCTTCCATTTGCTCTTTTAATTGAGCAAGAACGCTAAGATCACCTAATGTAGATTTCTCTACAGAATCTTTCACTTTTTTAACTGCGCTTACAGAAGCTTTAGCTTCTTTCTTTTTAGTAGCTCTTTCTTCAGCAGCAACTTCAGCTTTAGCCTCTTCCCAGATACGGGCGTGAGATACAACGATACGTTTAGCATCTTTGTTAAACTCAATGATTCTAAATTCATTAGTTTCTTCAGCTTTGATTACAGAACCATCTTCTTTAGCCATGTGCTTAGTTGGTACGAAACCTTCTACACCGTAAGGTAAAGAAATAACAGCGCCTTTATCAGTTACTTTAACTACTGTACCTGTATGAACTGAATCAAGGGTAAAGATAGTTTCGAAAGTATCCCAAGGATTTTCTTCTAACTGTTTGTGACCTAAAGATAATTTGCGGTTTTCAACATCAAGTTCTAAAACTACAACGTCTAATGTATCGCCAACTTTAGTAAACTCGTTAGGGTGGTTAACTTTTTTGCTCCAAGAAAGATCAGAAATGTGGATTAATCCGTCAATTCCTTCTTCAATTTCAACAAATACACCAAAGTTAGTCATGTTTTTAACAACAGCTTGGTGCTTGCTTCCAATTTGATATCTTTCAGCAACGTTTTGCCAAGGATCTTGAGTTAATTGTTTGATACCTAAGCTCATTTTGCGCTCGTCTCTGTCTAAAGTTAAAACTTCAGCTTCGATTTCATCGCCAACTTTCAAGAACTCTTGAGGTGAACGTAAGTTTTGTGACCAGCTCATTTCTGAAACGTGGATTAAACCTTCAACACCTGGAATGATTTCTAAGAAAGCACCGTAATCTGCTACAGTAACAATTTTACCTTTTACTTTAGAACCAACAGCTAAGTTAGCATCTAAATTCTCCCAAGGGTGAGGAGTTAATTGTTTTAAGCCTAATGCAATACGTTTTTTCTCATCATCAAAGTCTAAAACAACAACGTTGATTTTCTCGTCTAATGATAATACTTCTTTTGGATGCTCTATGCGGCCCCAAGAAATATCAGTAATGTGCAATAAACCGTCTACACCGCCTAAATCGATGAACACACCAAAGTCAGTAATGTTTTTAACAGTACCTTCTAATACTTGTCCTTTTTCTAATTTAGAAACGATTTCAACTTTTTGCGACTCTAAATCGTCTTCAATTAAGATTTTGTGTGAAACTACAACGTTTTTAAATTCGTGGTTGATTTTTACAACTTTGAATTCCATTGTTTTACCAACGTAAACATCGTAATCACGGATAGGTTTGATATCAATTTGAGAACCTGGCAAGAATGCCTCAACACCCATAATGTCAACAATTAAACCACCTTTAGTACGGCTCTTCACAAAACCATTAATGATCGTGTCATTGTCTAAGGCAGCGTTAATAGTTTCCCATGAACGTTGTGTTTTTGCTCTCTTACGAGATAAAATCAACTGACCATTCGCATCCTCTGGAGCTTCTACGAAAACATCCACTGAATCGCCAATTTTCAAATCAGGCGTATCTCTAAACTCAGATGTAGATACTAAACCGTCAGATTTAAAGCCAACATTTAATACAACGTCTTTGTTGTTGATAGATACAACGATACCACTAATGATCTCGCCTTGAGTGATTTGGTTGAAAGTATCGGTGTACATTTCTTCAAACTTTTTACGGTCTGCATCATTGTAGTTACCAAATACTTTATCATCTGCATCCCAATCAAAATCTTGATCTGGTGTTGCTAAAGATGACTTGATTTGTTCGATAGAAACCGAATCAGCTTCTGACTCAATTGTTTCTTTCTCGGTCAGACGAGCGTCTGCACCTTGTAGTTCGGCTTTTTTAGCCTCTAGTTCTTTTTCTGCTACTTGTTTTTTAGCCATTAATTAAATATCTCCTTTGTTCCCTATTTAGGGACTGCAAAGGTAGAAATTTCTTTTTTAAAAGAAAAGATTTTTTTAATAAATGTTGCTGATAATTAAGGATATAGTTAAAATAGTAACACTTATTGCAAATTGCTTATCGCAAATAAGTCAAAAGAGCTTTGTGCGTTTCGCTTTAAACTTTCAGCTTTTTTTAGTTCGAAAAGCAAATACAAAGCTCTTTTTAACGCCAGTCCCGTTTTTCGCTTTACTTGCTTCGTTCCTCAGCTTCGTGTTCGCTGCAACCGGGTTTATTAATTTGCAGTTGTGCTAAAAAACAACAACACGGTTTGGTTCAAAAGATAGGGGATAACAGGCTCGATTTTCTAAGGCTAGTTACATTCCCGGCCAGTACAAAAAGTTAAATTTATGACCATCCGGATCTGAAAAACCAAATGTATACCCCTTTTGGAAATCCTCTGGTCCTGAAAATACAGTGCCACCAGCATCTGTTACGATTTTCGTCCAATCGTCAACCTCTGTTCTGCTATCGGCAGATAACGAAAATATAACTTCATTACCTAACTTTAAATCAGCTACCTCCATGTGGGTGCCAGCTTTTAAACGGCTTTCTGTAAAGAAATTTATGATAAAATTATCATTTCCGAAAGCAAAACTTACCAACTCATCCGATTCATTTGATCCATTAGCCTCAAATCCCAATGCTGTATAAAATTTAGTTGTTCTTTCTAAATCGGCCACCGCCAAATTAGCCCAAATCATTCTAGTTTTCATAAAAGAATTTTAATAATACGTTAATAAATAACAATTTAAAATTCCTTGAGTTTTGTAAAGCCTGTGTTAGATTGATATTGGTGCTGTTCCAGATTTGTAGCCAAAATATTGCGTTTCGACTAGTTTTTAGGTTTGGTATTCCTATAAGGATTGATCTCAAAAAACAAAGTGATTCCTTTCCCCGATTTTACCTTTATTCGATTTAATCGGCCCTTCCAATCTACCTCATTCGTAAAATACGTCTTATAGTGCTTTATCAGTTTCTGTTGTTCTTTAGTCAGGCACTTTATATGCAAAGGTTTGCCTTCATGGTCTAGTTTTACTTTTACAATACTGTAATTATTTGCGAGTTCCGGATCGTAAATTTGTTTGAAATCATAAGGGTATAACGCAGCGTCGTTAGAGACACTAATCCGCTGGTTTTTTGCTGAAGCTTTAAGTAGCCTAAGTTTTTGAGCTACTTTATTATCCTCGTATCCTACACTTAAAGGCTTGTAATATGATGTGCAAAGATAAGTTGAAATCGAACCATCTTTTTCAAGGTTGCCAAAAATCAGTCTTATTTCTCCAACGTTAATAAATGTGCCACATGAATTGTACATATTGTTTCCGTTGCTTCCAAGTACAGAAATGCGTTTTACCTTTTTTCCTTTATAAAGTTCAATTATTTCTATGTCAGATTTGTAGTATTCATTACTTTCCGGAGTGTTTTTATAGTTTTTTAAAATTTTTACGGAAGCTACAAAATCAGCGGTTTGATATTGGTAAGTTACTGTTGATAGAATTGAGCAGTTGCAAGCCCTAGATGCATTTAATAATGTGAAAAATAAGAAGAAAAGGATGTATAACGCTTTTTTCATCAATTAAATTTAAACTGATTTTATTGTTGCTGTTACAGTTTGTATTTGGAACTTGTTGATACGGTAAAGCTTCGAGATTGCAAATCTCGAAGAGTAGTAGAGCCGTTGGTAGGAGCAGTTGTTTTGTTCGTCTATATTGGAAAATATATTTTATCTAATTCTTATTAAAAATGCCTCTAGTAAAACCTTCGCCAATTAAGGTTTTTTCATCTCTGATAATTAGTAAAATAATGTTCTCTTGTTGTTTAAGCTTAATCACATCGCCATCTATTGTATAATGTGCAGTAAAAACAGAATCGGCATAAACATCTTTTACTACTACAGAATCTTTTCCTTTAAAGTTGAACGTTTGGTATTGCGTATCGCTATCGCTGGTAAATAAACCACTTACATGGTGTTGTTTAATAAAAGAGACATAGCTCATGTAGCAAATAGCCAATAAGCCAATAGCCGAAAATGCACCTAAAAACTTATGATTGCCCAGATATTTAAAAATTAAATACAAAGCTATAGCCATTACTAAGCCAGCAACTACAAAAAAGATAAGCTGGTTATTGTTAGTAGACGATGTAACAGGTGAAGTTGTTTTTGTCGCAATCGCAGCATTCGGTTTCGCCGGAGCTTTAGAAATTCTAGTTAAAAATTCGCTACTTACCCAACCTTCGCCATTGCTAACTTTAATTTTAAAGTACTTGGCATTGCTAGAGTCTAGCACCATTACGTTTTCGTTTTGAGGCACGAAACCAATAATTTTGCTCTGTTTGTCGTTTGTAGCTCTAACATTAAGTTTGTCGGCAGTAACCTTGTACATATCTTGTGCATGTAGGCTAACTACAGCAAAAAATAAAAAGGCAAGGGTAGTAAAAAATTTTATCATCATAATTATTTATAATAAGCACTAATGATTTTTAATGCTCAACATCTTAAACGATGTAGGGAGTGTTAACGGCACAAAGGTATAAAATGCATACGCTCCATTACATCAATTTTTAAAATAACTAAGAAATAAACTTTTTGTTTTACAAGTTACCAGCTACCACCGGCACCACCACCACCGCTTCGGCCGCCGCCAAAACTGCCGCTACTGCTTGAGGAAGAGCCGCCACCAGACGAAGAAGAGCTAGAAGAGCTTGACTTTACCAACTTGGCGAGCGTAATATTTCTTATAAATTCCTCATAATCGCAGAACTTACACTCTTTTATTTCTTTTGCCTCTCCGGTAGAACTATATGTTGCAGCTCTTATGGTTTGCTGTATTGGCTTGCTAAAGGTTTTATAGTTGCAAGTAGGGCACTCTGTATAATCGTCGTAATTTTCTGCAGGCCAGGCTTTAATACTTATTTCCTCTTTGTCGGTGCTTTCCCAAATGTCGTAGTCATAAACTTTTATAAGTTCTTCTTCACGCTGACCCGGATCTAAAAACGGTTTGCCTTCGAAATTAATATCTCGATCCACCCTTACCATGTCATTTCCGTGGCTATCTTTTAACGGAGTAAAGCGTGGCTCACTTTTCTTACTTTTAATTATTTGGTTAATGAGTGGAATGAGTATTAATGGCGAGAATAATATCGTCCAAAAGTTTCTTTGGTTAAATTTATTGGTTGCCTTTAAAAAGTTCTCATCATCCTGGTGGAATTTTCTTAATCGGCTAATAGAACTGATGTATCTAAAAAATAGTGCGATGGATAGGATAACAAATAAAATAATTGGAATATCTGTTAACCTAATTTTCTCTAGCCAACCGAAACCAGTAATAAATGCGAATACAAATATGGATAAAAAACAGCCGAAAAAGAGCACAGCACAACCAATGCCCACAAATTTGTCGTAACCATTGTCTGCAAATTTGTCTTTTTTAACTAGTTTAGGTAGCTGTGAGTTTAATATTTTAAAAATCCCTAAAAAGGCTAGCAAAACTGCAAGTGCATAACCTAAGCTAAATTTCCATTCGTTGTCTTTACGTTCGCTTTCAGAAATTAAATACTGTATGTCTGCTTGTTTCTTTGGATTTGTTAATATGTTAAATATCTCGTTTGTAGCATCTAAAACACCGCCGTCGTAATCACCTTCTCTAAATGCAGGTACTAGAAATTTTTCCCCAACTTGTTTTAAAACCACATCAGGTAGTAAGCCTTCTGTGCCATATCCAGAAATAAAACGGTAATTTCTTCTGTCGGTAGCTATAAAAAGCAAAAGACCATTGTCTGCGTCTTTCTTCCCAATTCCCCATAAATTGAATAGCTTTAACGCGAAATCGAAATCGTTTTCGTCTTCCTTAAAGTCTTTAACAACCGCAATAGCAAACTCTATCTTGGTTTCTTTTTCAAGCCGTATTAATAAATTATTTAGCGTATCAGCGTTGCTTAAAACGCCGTCAGGATTGGCAACAAAGTAATCTTGCCCTTGGTGTTTGGGGTTCGGAATTTCGCCAACACCGTAATATTTCTGCGCATAAACTACCATGCCCGAGCAAAGCAAGAGTAGAAGCAACAGTTTAAGTCTCTTCATTAAACAAAAAATAGGTAAAGGTAAAAATAGAAAATTATGGCAAATTATTATCTGCCCAGCAAAATTTAATTTTCCTTTAACTTCTCTAGTATTTTATCTAATTTCTTTTTGTCGGTAGCATAAGGTTGCAAATCAAAAAGCTGTACCGATTTAAACTCTATCGGATGGCTTTCGCTCTGCAAAGAGATATAACCAGCAGTTAATGGTTGTCCATCTTTTTTTACTTTAGGGTCGAAGTTTGAGACATTGCCACCACCAATTTTTGGTTTGGTGTAAACCAGAACCGTGTCTTTATTTACGATGTGCTTAATTACTGAATCGCCGAGTACTAAAAACTCTGCCGTAACCCATTGTTCGCCATGATAGGTTTTAGATGTTGAGTTTAAGCAATGCGTAGTAAATAGTTTGTTGTCCAACTCAATAGTTGTTCCCGGTGTACAAACATTTCCTGTCGGGCGATCGGCTTTTCCATCTCCACCTAAAAGTTGTGCTTCTATTGAAATCGGAAAATCTTGATCTTTTAACATTGTTTTAGGATCCTGTCCGTGTAACATTGCGCCACTATTTCTAGTAGCCCAAGCTTCGCCTCCTTTAGCTTGCTCGCCAACAAAACGGTATTCAACCTTTAGTAAATAGTAAGAAAATGGCTTGTTGTAAAATATATGCCCAAATTGGTTGTCAAAATTATCATAGCCGTCATAGCTGACCTTCATTTTCCCATCCTCAACTCTAAAAGTATTGGCAAAATTGTCGCCAACTTCGTGTTTTGATATTTTTACGGTCCAATCTTTTAAGTCTTTTCCGTTAAAAAGATTTATCCAACCTTTTTTTTGTGCATTAGCATTTGTGCCGAGAAATAATAGGGTAGCAACGGCAATAGATTTTAGGGTAATGAGCTTCATATTTCTGTTTATATGAACCTAAAGTAGCAAATTATTTAAAACCTGCCCTTAAAAAATAGAAATTTGAGCTTGGCTCTCTAAAAAAGGATTTACTTTTTCGACAGCAAACTGTAGTTGCTCAGCTTGCGTTAAGTTGGTGTTGTCTAGTATAATGGCATCGTCGGCACGTGTAAGCGGACTTTCTTTTCTTGTTGTATCAGCATAATCGCGATGTGCTAGGTTTTCAAAAACTTCTTCTAGTGTAGTCTTGTCGTCACCCTTAGATATCAATTCTTTGTGTCTTCGTTCTGCTCTAATTTTCGGATCTGCTGTCATAAAAAACTTTACTTGTGCATCTTCAAAAACTGCAGTGCCAATATCTCTACCATCCATTACAATATTTTTAGATTTGCCCATACGTTGTTGCTGCTTCACCATATCTTTTCGAACAAGCTTTATAGCAGATATTTCGCTTACCAGCTCCGAAACTGGCATCTGTCTAATTTCTTCAGAAACTTCCTCGCCATTTAACAGAATGTGAGATTCATAATCGCGAGAATGAAAATTTAGTTCGATATGCTGTAAGGCATCTTTTACGGCATCTTCATTGGTAACATCAACTTTGTTGCGCAAAAAATAAAGCGTTACCGCACGGTACATTGCACCGCTGTCAATGTAGATAAAACCCAATTTCTTAGCCAAAGCTTTCGCCAATGTACTTTTTCCGCAAGATGAGTAGCCATCTATTGCAACAACTAGGTTTTTTCTCATAGAACACAAAGATAATACTTTGAATTAGTATTTGTTTATTTTTGCAGCATGATACCGTCTAAAGAAGAGCTAATTAAGGAGTGTGTTTTTAAAACATCGCGAAGCGGAGGAAAAGGAGGGCAGAATGTAAATAAGGTTTCTAGCAAGGTTGAGCTGGTCTTTAATCCTCAAAGTTCTCTTCTATTTACTGATGAAGAAAAAGCTTTATTAGCAGAGCGACTAGAAAATAGGTTAGACAGTGAAGGAAATTTGCATATTGTTTCGCAAGAGGATAGGAGCCAGTTGATGAACAAACAGCGTACCGTTATAAAACTATCAGATTTGCTGGCTAAATGTTTACAAGTGCAGAAAAAAAGAATGCCTACAAAAACACCTAAAGCTGTTATTAAAAAAAGGCTCGATGATAAAGCGGTGATATCTTCAAAGAAAGAAAATAGAAAGAAGCCAATGTTTGATTAGTTAAGTAACTAGTTTAGAGTAATTTGCATTTTAATTAAACCTGTAAAACATACTTATTGCACCATACTGGTGCGCTTTGGCTGAACTTTTAATTTCTTTGGACTTGAAAATAATGCTATAATCAAATGTGAAACGCGGTGTACTATAATTAAAACCTAATTGTTGCGCAAACACGACTGGCTTAGTTTTAAACGTTACCGGACTATCATCATCAAATAAACTGCCTTGTACGGTAGCATCATAAGCCACAAAGTTTAACTGCGGTTTAGCGTAAAAAAACAATTCGTTTTTGGCAATTTTTTCAACTTTACTATTGTTAGAAATTATAGCGTTTGTTGATGCCGAATTAAATAACTGATTGATGTTTCCTGCTCTAAATAAAATCCCTGCTCCAGCCCCAGAAAATGTAGTGCCTAAATTTGCATAACCGTCAAAAGAAAAATCTACGGTTTTTGCCGCAGAGCGATGAAGTAACTGCATGTATTGTGCATTTAGATTTACGGCAAACTGGTTTTTTATCTGATACTGCCATCCTTCTATTTCGTAAAATCCAACCAAATCATGTAATAGCTGCTGTGCTTCTTTTCCCAATGCAGCCGGACCAACAACACCTACTTCTAAGCCTGTTTTTAAAACGCTTTCATTTTTATAAAATAAGCTCACGTTTCCGCCAGCATAAAGATAGCCTGCAAAGGGTCTGTCTTGTTTAGCCGGGTCTGGACTAAAGCCAGAAACCGGATTATACATTTTTTGTCCCGCAGAAATTTCGTAGGTAAGTTTTTCTAATTTTTTCAACTTTTGCTCGTCAACAGCATGCCTAAAATAAATGAACAAGCCGTTAGTATAGTAACGGTCTTGTCCGTAAAATAAATAAGCATCGTTTTCGCTTTTAAAGCCAAATTCGTTTTTAAAAGATTGTGCAAATGCGCCAAATCCCGTTAAAAGCAATAAGAATAGAAGAAAACCTTTGATGCGCATACTAAGCTGTTAAAACTGGTTTTTTATAGCTTAAATCCTGCGCATTTTTTACTTTATCTTTAGTTAAAGCCAAATCAATTACTTCACGCATTTCTGTAACGTAATGAAATTTTAGGTCTTTAATGTAATCCTCTTTAATTTCAAGGATGTCTTTTTGGTTTGATTTACAAAGAATAATTTCTTTAATATTAGCACGTTTTGCAGCTAAAATTTTCTCTTTAATTCCACCTACTGGAAGTACTTTTCCACGTAAAGTAATTTCACCTGTCATTGCTAAATTCGATTTTACCTTACGTTGTGTAAATGCCGAAGTTAAAGCGGTTAACATGGTAATACCCGCCGAAGGACCATCTTTAGGTGTAGCACCTGCTGGAACATGAACATGTATATCGAAATTATCAAAAAGCTCATTTTCTATACCGAATAGAGCAGAGTGCGCTCTTAAATAAGCTAACGCGATAACAGCAGATTCTTTCATCACATCGCCCAAATTACCCGTTAAAGTTAATTTACCCTTTCCTGGGCTTAAGCTAGCCTCAATAAATAAAATATCACCACCTACCGAAGTCCAGGCCAACCCGGTAACAACACCGGCAACTTCATTGCCTTCGTAAGCATCTTTATCAAAAATAGGGGCACCTAAAATACGTTCAACATCAGCGTTGGTTAAGTTTGGTTCGTATTCTTCTTCCATTGCAATTTTTGTAGCAATACCACGAACTAAAGAACCTATTTTTTTCTCTAAACCACGCACACCACTTTCACGTGTGTAATCTTCAATTACTTTTTCTATAAGAGCATTTTTAACGTTAATTGCATTAGCTTTTAGCCCATGTTGCTCTTTTTGTTTAGGCAAAAGGTATTTTTTTGCAATCTCGATTTTCTCCTCAATAGTGTAGCCATTAACTTCGATAATCTCCATACGATCTAAAAGTGCAGGCTGTATTGTACTTAATGAATTTGCTGTAGCGATAAACAAAACGTTAGAAAGATCATAATCTGCCTCCACATAATGGTCGTTAAACGCATTGTTTTGCTCGGGGTCTAAAACTTCAAGCAAAGCTGATGAAGGATCTCCTCTAAAATCAGAACCTACTTTATCAATTTCATCTAATACAAAAACCGGGTTTGCTGCGCCAGCTTTTTTAATAGACTGTATAATTCTTCCAGGCATTGCACCGATGTATGTTTTTCTATGTCCACGAACCTCTGCCTCATCTCTAACACCACCTAGAGCAATACGTACATATTTACGATTTATAGCTTTTGCAATAGATTTTCCCAACGATGTTTTACCAACTCCTGGAGGGCCAACTAAACATAAAATTGGCGCCTTCATATCGCGTTTTAATTTTAATACGGCTAAATACTCAATAATACGTTGTTTAACTTTTTCTAAGCCGAAATGATCTTTATCTAAAACTTTTTGTGCTCTTTTTAAATCGAAATTATCTTTAGTGAAATCGTTCCAAGGAAGGTCTAGCAAAAGTTCCAGATAATTCATTTGTATAGAATAATCTGGCGCTTGAGGATTCATTCTGCCTAATTTTTCTAACTCTTTGCTAAAATGATCTGCGACAGGTTTCTCCCATTTTTTCTTTTTGGCACGAGTACGTAATGCTTCATATTCTAAATCTGTAGAGTTGCCACCTAATTCTTCTTGGATGGTTTTTAACTGTGCGTTTAGGAAATAATCGCGTTGTTGCTTGTCTAAATCAGTACGAACTTTAGATTGGATTTGGTTTTTAAGCTCTAACATTTGTAGTTCAGACGTAAGCAATTCCATAACCATCTCAGCACGTTTACGCAAGTTAGGCATTTCAAGCATTTTCTGTTTGTCGGCCACATCTGCATTCATGTTAGATGAGATGAAGTTTATCAAAAACGAAGTGCTTTCGATATTTTTAAGGGCGATACCGGCCTCGCTAGGTATGTTTGGCGAAAGCTGTATAATTTGCGAAGACATTTCTTTAATTGACGCCACAAGCGTTTTAAATTCCTTGTCGGCACGGTGTTTTGCTTCGTGAAACTTGGCAATAACAACTTTAATATAAGGTTCAGATTGAACTTCAGAAACCAACTGAAATCGTTGCTTACCCTGGATAATAACAGTTGTGTTTCCATCTGGCATCTGTAGCATTTTTATAATATGTGCAACAGTTCCCACGTTATTCAGCTCCTCAAAAGTCGGATCTTCCACAGAAACGTCACGTTGAGAAACTACCCCAATAATCTTGTCGCCTTTGTAGGCCTCTTTTATCAGTTTAATAGATTTATCTCTGCCAACAGTAATTGGAATAACAACACCCGGAAACAGAACAGTATTTCTAAGCGGTAAAATTGCTAATATTTCTGGTGTTTCCTCATTGTTCATATCGTCTTCGTCCTGCTGAGACATTAACGGAAAAAACTCGGTGTCTTCGTTTATTATTGGTAGGGCTTGGCTAAAATCAAATTGATCTTGTATACTCATTAAGTGGCTTCTTTAAATATATGTAAAAGACAATATGACAGCATTGCCTTAAAAAAGTATTAATTATGTGTTAAGGGATATAAATTCAACTCTTGTGCCAAAGGCGAAAACGGTTTGCGGCACTGTTAAAAAGTCAGTAGTAAAAAAAATGTTAGTCGATATCATAATTAAACTAATTTAGCGTTTAACTTAGTATTTACAAACGATTAATAATTGTATATTTAATTAATTTGCAATTCTTAAACCAGGCCACGTTGTAAACTCAATTAATTAAGAACGCTTAAATGAATTATCTAAAAAACACATTTTTATTCCTTTTTACTGTTTCTATTTCGTCAGCTTCTTTTGCGCAGAGCAATTTTGAAAAGATGGGCACCCAGGCATATATGAAAAGCGACTATAAGGGAGCGGTAGCACAATTAGAAAAGGCAAGTTCAGGTGATCCGAATAACGCCAAAGTTTTAAAGATGTTGGGTTATTCTTATTTTCAATGCGCAGATTACGAAAGTGCTATTGATGCCTATAGCAGACTTATTACCGTGAAACCAGACGATTTTTCTGCATATTATTACAGAGGAAAAGCCAGACTTAACATCGCGAATGCGCCTAAAGAATCGCTGAACCAAATGAGGGAGAGCTTTTATCTTTCGGCTATAAAAGATTTTACAAAGGCGCTAAGTTTTAGCGGAGAAGAAGAAGTGCAGATTTTACAAAATAGGGGTATAGCTTATAAAGACTACGCTATTTTTAAATCGTATAAAATTAAAAAAGGTCCGGAGAAAACAGCTTGTGTGGCACTTTTTAATAATGCAACAGCAGATTTTCAGAAAGTGTTAACCGTTTATCCACTAAAAAAGGACATCATTGCATTAGTTGATTATGTAAAGGCTCAGGTAACGAGTTTAAAATAATTTATAGATTTAGATTAAAATCCGTTGAGTTAATTTAGTTCAGGGGATTTATTGTGTTGAATAAATTACTTATCCTTAACCAAAAAGTGAGGCATAATCTTCACTATATTTTTTCCGTAAGCGATGTTTTGCTTTTTTAACAGCGTCTAAGGTTAAGCCGAGTATTCTTGCTATTTCAATATTGCTCATTTCCAATTTCGAAAGAAAAATAATTCGAAGATGAGAATCTGTTAAGCCGATGAAATTTTTTGTAAGATGTTGGTAGTATTGAGGATAACTTTGAATAAAAGAGGTTTTAAAAGCTGTCCAAGATTCACTATCCATTAAATGAGAATTCAACAGTTCTTGTATTTTACCCTGATAGTTATCTGAATAAGCTGAGGAAGTTTGTTTTATCTTGGCAATTTCATCTTCAAGTTCCTTAATCTGTTCGTTTTTTTCGATAAGGAAGGTTTTGTAAGATTGTAAGGTTTGATGGTTTATAATTAATTTCTGCTCTGAAGTTTCCTTGTCCAAACTTAACTTTGATATTTTCTCGTCGTATTCCGTTTTCTCTATTATAATTTTAGTTCTGAAACGTTTAACTACAAAAAATATCACTACTAAAAGTAGGAAGCAACTAATTAATGCAATTACCTTGGCAAAGGTTTCGCGTTCGCGTTTAGCTTTTTCATCTTCAATGCCAAATTGGAGTTTTTGCTTTTCCATTGCCCAACGTACTTTGCCTATTACATCTTGCCCATCCATTTCGGCAAGTGTTTCTTTTAATGCTTCCAAGTTCCTTCTAGAACTTAGCTCTTCTTTGGTATTTCCTGTCTGTTTGGCTATTTGTAAAATAAGTGAGCTTATTTCGTAATCTGAACTTTTTAAATAGGTTTTAGATTGCGCATAAGTTTCAGCCTCATGCAGTAGCTCATTTGCTTTGGAAATATTTCCTTGGGCTAAATAAACTTTGCCTAATAAAACCATTGCATAAATGGTATTCTTAGTATTATCTAGTTTTTTGGAGATTAGAATATCGCTATTTAAAAGTTTAATAGCTTCATTATGTTTTTTTTGTGCAAGCTTAATTTCGGCAATATTGCCCAACGCTTTAGCGTAAGTGAGCTGATCTTTGCTTGCGGTGGCTACAGCTATAGTTTCGTTAAAATATTTCTCTGCGATTGCTAATTTTTTAGTTTTTAAATTAACCATCCCGAGATTATTTAAGATACTGGCAAGTTCGCTGCTGTTTTGCGAAACGTATTTTTTGGCTGCCAACAAGTAGTTGTTTGCGGTTTCGTAATCACCAACGGTCATTAAAAAGAACCCTATTTTTTTGTAGGTTTCACAGGGACTAATAATAAGTGTCGTATCAATTCTATCTAGGTTACGAATACTAAATATGAAGAACGGAAAAGATGCTTCATATTTTCTATAGGTGTACAAGTAAAATGCGTATTGTGTTGTCGTCCACAACTCTAAATCTGCTCTGTTTGCCTGCTTAGTTTGTTGGAGCGCCTCTTTAAAAAGACTATCGCTTGTAGAGTTTAGCTCATCCTTAATGTCTGCTGTAAAATTAGCCGTGAATACGTTAGTTAAGATAATAGATGATTTATTATCTAGTATTGACAACTCTTTTTTTAGCTCCAAGCTTAGTTCATTAGTATCCTTAATATTTGAATAACGTTTAGCCAATCGCTCAATAACAGTTTTTTCTGATTGAACGTCAGACAAACTTATTTGAGCGGTAATGGAACTAGGTAACAACAAAAACAAAAACAGGAGCAACTTCATATAGGTAATCTCCGCAGAGATGTGGTTTGGTAACTTGCTTGCAAATTAATAAAAGCAGTGCGAAATCTGCTTAAAAAAAGCAAAAACACTATTTTTTACAGAGAAAATGTTGTTAATGACGCTTGGTTTTGTAGTTTTTGCAAAAATCCATGTAGATAAATGATGTGTAAATATTTGTAATTCAGTTAATTGTATTTGTCCCCCTATTTGTCCACCCTCTAAAACAATAAGTAATTTACTATAGACCTTAATTTCGGCTCTAAAGTAAAATGGCATAAGACAAATAGCAAGCTTAGCCTAAAAAATGATTCCATTTTTAAAGCGCTTTACAAATTTAAATTAACCATGAACAAGTTTTCTTTATTTTTCTACATCACATTAATGTTATTGTCATGGTTCTTATTAAAATCAGCAAGCGATAAAATTTGGCTATTTCAATTCACTAAAAAAATAAACACCAAAGCTAATTACAACATCATATGAACGTTTCTCATACTCTTATTGCACAGTTGCGTGCATTTGCAATCTGTGTGTTCACTTTTTTGATAAGGATATTGCTGTCCACTATGGGTTTGGCTATTGCTAGAGTCCGCTATTCTTTTTGGACAATACTCATTGTAGGCAGTTTGTTTGCGATGACTTCAATTAATGTAAATGCACAAAATCGTTCCTTTGATTTCACAACAAACGATAACGTTACGCTCACTAATGCGGCTGCTGCGCTATCGAACCGGACGACATTTACACTCGAGTTTTGGGCGAAATTTACCAGTGTAAGTGGAACCATTAATTTGGTGGATTTCACTGGCGGTGCCGATGCTGGTGGCCTCATATTGAACTCAGGTAAACTAACCGTCGATTTGTCCTGTGATTTTGGTTGCTTGACGGAAAGTAATGCGCTGTCCTTAAGTGCGGGAACTTGGTATCACATTGCAGTAGTATTTGATAACGGGACTTGGGATTTTTATGTCAATGGCGTAGCACAGGGTACCAATGTTCTCGATCAGGGGGCGCACACTAGTGTTCCTGATTATGCTACATTGTCGGTGACTAACCTGATTTTTGGTCGTCAAAATCATAGCTCTATTAATGATTTTGTAGGTAGTATTGATGACATACGCTTGTGGAGTAGCGTACGTACTTCAACTCAAATTCAAAATAATCGCAGTAGCGAGTTGATAGGTAACGAATCTGGATTGCTGGGTTATTGGAAGTTGAATGAAACCAGCGGAACTACAGTCAGCGATAGTCAGACTAATAGCTCTCTGTTAACAGGTAACAGCAGCGGTATTGGGTATAACGCAACGGGTGCATTTGTTGCGGATGTTACCCCACCCACAATTACTTCAGTAAATTCAAGCACCGTTAACGGTACTTATAAAGTAGGTGATCCAATCAGCATACAGCTTAATTTTAATGAAGCGGTAAACGTAAACACGGGAGGTGGCACACCCGCTTTAACCTTAGAAACTGGTACTACCGATAGAATAGCTAACTATTTAGGCGGAAGTGGTACTTCTACTCTGACATTTAGTTATACTGTACAGGCTGGCGATGCCAGTGCTGATTTAGATTATATTTCGACCACTGCCCTGGCTTTGAACGGCGGTACTATTCGTGATGCGGTGGGTAACAATGCCATTCTAACCTTGGCCGCACCAGGCGCTGCGAATTCATTGGGCAACAATAAAGCCTTGGTCATTGATGGTGTAGCACCCTCGGTATCCAGCATTGTGGTTGGCGGTAGTCCAACTGCGGCTGCTACCAGTGTGAATTTCAATGTAACCTTTAGTGAATCGGTGACCGGCGTTTCCACCGATGATTTTGCCTTAGGTATTATTGGTGCTGCTAATGGTACGATCAGCAGTGTATCAGGATCCGGTACCAGTTTTACTGTCACTGTGAGTGGCATTATTGGTAACGGCACGATTAAAGTAAATCTTATTTCCTCTACAGATATTGCCGATGCGGCAGGTAATGCTGGTCCGGTGGCTTATACCAGTGGCTCAACCCATACCGTTGCCATTAACACAGCGCCTACCATTGCTAACCTCAGCAACGACAGTGTGGCTTGGGCGGGTGAGGGCAATACAGTAACATTAGATGCTGGTGGGAACGCGACTGTTACTGATGCAGATTTCGATGCCAGTAACTGGAACGGCGCCAGTCTAACTGTACAGCGTGTAAATACCCCGCTTGTGTCAGATATATTTGGTTTTAACGCATCAGGCTATAGCGTTAGTGGCGGTAACCTGCAAACGGGTGGCTCAACTACCTTTGCCACTTTCACTAATGCCAATGGTGTACTTACTATAAATTTTAATGCCAATGCCACCAATACTTTGGTACGTGATGTTGTACGAGGTATCCAATACCGCAATGATACACCTGCTGGTGATGCCACCATCCGTTTTACATTAAGCGACGGCAACTCGAATGTCACTGCCGACGTGAACGTGACCACCGATTTCATTTACGTGACCACCGCTACCGATACACAAATCATCAACCTTGTCGATGGTGTGAGTTTTAGCGAAGCCATAGCGATTGCAGCAGCAGACCTCACCGGTAGCCAGACTATTGTGATCGCTCCCAGTTTGGCAAATCAGACGGTATCGACCTTTGTTGCCAACTCGCTGAACGAGAATCTGACCCTGAACCTTAATTCCGCCAGCGGCGTGACCTTGAGTGGTGGATCACTGGCTATCGCGCCGGGCGTTGCCTTGACTGTCACGAATGGTGCGACTGATACGACAACTTTTACGACCGTCCTGACTGGCCCGGGGTCGTTCACCAAACTGGGGGCCGGCACTCTGGTGTTAAACGGTACCAGCACGACTTATACGGGTGCAGTTACTGTTGGTCAGGGCGTATTAACTGTCGCCCACAACAATGCGTTGGGTACCACTGCCGGTGGCGTGACGGTTAGCAGCGGTGCCAGTCTGCGTGTAGCTAATGGAATTACCATCGCTGATGCACTGAATCTGAGTGGCGCTGGTGACAATGCGTCCGGAGCACTCCAACTTGCCTCCGGTGCAGCCACAGTGAGTGGCAATATTAATTTGTCGACAACCGTTGTCAGCATCAATTCGGCAGGGGCACTCAGCCTGTCGGGTGTCATCGGTGGCACCAATTTAGTCTCAACTGGCACTGGCACCCTGATCCTGTCTGGCACTAACTCCTATGGGAATACCATGGTATCCGCAGGTACGCTGTCTATCGCCAGTGATAATCATCTTGGTTTTAATCCGATTACGCTAGCCGGTGGTACTACGCTGGCGGTAACGGGTGCAACCACTATCGATAACGGCATTACGCTGACGGGCGCAGCGGCCATCAGCAACACTGCCAATGCCACCATCGACGGTGTGATCAGCGGTGGTCACAACCTTACCAAGGCCGGAGCAGGTGTGCTGACGCTGGCAAAAGATAATACCTACGCAGCCACCAATGTTGATGCCGGTACCCTCAGTGTTTCAAGTGATAGCAACCTCGGCTCTGGTGCTATCACCCTGGCCGCCGGTACAACACTGGCGATTAACGGTGCGACTACCATTGATAACGCCATTGCGCTGATGGGTGCTACGACGATCAGTAGTACCGCTAATGCCACCATAGATGGCGTTATCAGCGGTGCGCATAACCTTACCAAGACTGGAGCTGCCACATTAACCTTAGCGGCAAACAATACTTATAGCGGTAACACTATCGTATCAGCAGGTGGATTGACCTTAACCGGCGGCTCATCTATTGGCGACGGCAGTGCCGTATCAGTAGCCAGCGGAGCCACCTTAACCTTGGGCGGTGGTAGCGAAACTATAGGTTCACTTTTAGGCGATGGAAATGTAGTACTGGGCTACAACCTTACAACGGGTGGTAATAACGCCAGTACAACTTTCTCTGGTGTCATTTCAGGTACAGGCAATGGCATTACCAAAATTGGGAGTGGTACATTCACATTATCTGGCAGCAGTACCTATACGGGTAGTACCACTGTTAGTGCCGGTACTTTAGCACTCAGTGGTGAAAATGCAATTAGTGATGTCAGTGCAGTTATCGTTTCAAGTGGTGCTACACTCTCTTTAAAGGCAAGCGAGACTTTGGGCTCATTAGCCGGCGCAGGAAATGTTTCTTTAAATGGCTTCACGCTTTCATCTGGCGGTAACAACACCAGTACCACCTTATCTGGACAACTCAACGGTAGTGGTGGCTTTACTAAAACAGGCAGCGGGACTTTAACGCTGTCGGGTAGCAACAGCGGTAGCTTTACTGGTGGCACTACCGTTTCTGGCGGCGGTACCTTAAGTGTGACTAACGATAATAATTTGGGATCGGGAACGCTTAGTATCAACAACAGTACGTTTGGCATCACCGGTGCCACCACTATTGATAACAGCATCGCTCTCACCAACGGCGCTACTATCAGTAACACTGCAGCGGCAACCTTATCGGGTGCGATCAGCGGTAGCGGTAGTCTTACTAAAGCTGGCAATGGGCAGCTTTCTTTAACTGGAACGAGCAATTACGGCGGTAGTACCACTGTTTCGGCTGGTACTTTAGCTGTAAACGGTGCATTAAACGGTACTTCGGCTGTATCTGTCAGCTCTGGTGCTACGCTTAGGGGTTCAGGCAGTGTAACCAATCTTGTTATTAGCAGTGGCGGAACATTATCACCTGGTAATGCTACGGGGGTGTTTACCGTGAATGGCAATTTACAAATGAACTCTGGCAGTACCCTAGCTGTGGAAATTAATGGAGCAACCGCTGGTACAGGGTATGATCAAGTTGTTGTTAACGGCATAGTGAGCCTTGCGGGCACCTTAGTAGTAAATCATGGTTACACAGCGGGACAGGGCGATAGTTATACGATTATTACCAACGATATGGCTGATGCAATTATGGGTACCTTTAGTGGTTTACCTGAAGGCGCAACCCTCACTGCTGGTGGAAATGGCACGGTATTAACTGCCAGTTATATTGGCGGCACAGGCAATGATTTTACACTAACAGCACCTCTTAACGCTGCTCCTGTAATTACTAACCTAAATGGTGATAGCGTTTCATTTTTAGAAGATGCAACTCATACATTACTGGATGCAGGGTTTAACGCAACGGTTACCGACGGAGATTCTATGGATTTTGATGGGGGCAATGTTACGGTGTCTATTGTAAACAACCGGGTTAATACCGAGGATGTACTCTCTATCAGAAATCAAGGTACGGCTGCTGGTCAAATCGGTACATCAGGAATGAATATTACTTATGGCGGAACTTTAATTGGTACACGTACGGCTACCGATGGTACTGGTACAAATGATTTGATAATTACCCTAAATAGTGCTGCAAGTCCGGCAATCGTTCAAGCCCTAATTCGTAATCTAATTTATATCAATACCAATATAACGGAACCTACTACTACGACTCGTACAATAAGGGTAACCGTTAACGATGGAGATGGTGGCAATAGTACCAGCGCTGCAGCTAATATTTCTGTAGTTGTGATCGCTGTAAATGATGCACCTACGTTAACTGCCACAGGGGCAACCCCAACTTTTACAGAAGGTAGGTCTGCGGTTGCGCTGTTTAGTGGAAGTAATATTAGTACAGTAGAAAGTGGACAGCTAATTAATTCACTAGTATTTACGGTTACGAACTTAGGCAATGGCAATAGTGAGCAAATGACGATTGATGGTACAGTTGTGGCTCTAGTGAATGGAATATCAACAACGGCGACTAATGCATTGTCAGTTAATGTAGCAATAGTTGGCACTACGGCTACTGTTACCATTAGCAAGGCTGGAGGAATTGCTGTAGCAACCGCTCAAACCATAATTAATGGTTTCAAGTACGCCAACACGAGTTTAAGTCCTAGTATTGCTAATCGTGTTGTTACGCTAACTTCGATCCAAGATAATGGCGGTACAGCAAACGGTGGTGTTGATACCAGTGTTTTGAGTATATCAGCTACTGTTACTATTTTGGCAGTTAATGATGCGCCAACAATCGGTGGTACGCCAGCAACTAGTGTCAATCAAGATGCCGCATATAGCTTCATTCCAACAGCATCTGATGTGGATGTAAGTGATGTCCTGACTTTCAGCATTACCAATAAACCGATATGGGCAAGTTTTGATACGGCAACAGGTGCATTAACTGGTACACCAACTAATGCAAATGTGGGTACTACAACTGGCATTGTGATTAGTGTGAGTGATGGTACTTCTAGTACAAATCTTTTGGCATTTAACCTAGAGGTTACCACCTTAACCTTCTCAGGAATTTCATTGTCAAATGATAGTTTTGTATATGATGGTTCAGCAAAATCGTTAGAAATCGCAGGTGTACTACCTGCGGGTGCGGTTATAAATTATCTAGATAACAGCCGTATAGATGTAGGGATCCAAAACGTAAAAGCAACAGTGTCTGGTACGGGATATACGACTTTGGTACTCAGCGCCGACTTAACCATTACCAAGGCATTAATTTCGGGCATCACATTTACCGCTAACAGTTTTGTTTATGATGGAACAGCCAAATCACTGGCGATAACTGGAAACTTACCAAGCGGTACGAGTGTAACTTATACGAACAACAGCTTAACCAATGTTGGAGTAGAAGAAGTTACGGCCACTATTTCAGGCAGTAATTATCAAGATTTGGTTTTGAAAGCCGACTTAACCATTACCAAGGCATTAATTTCGGGCATCACATTTACCGCTAACAGTTTTGTTTATGATGGAACAGCAAAATTCCTAGCGATAACTGGAAACTTACCAAGCGGTACGAGCGTAACTTATACGAACAACAGCTTAACCAATGTGGGAGTAGAAGAGGTTACGGCTACTATTTCAGGCAGTAATTATCAAGATTTGGTGTTGAAAGCCGACTTAACCATTACCAAAGCATTAATTTCGGGCGTCACATTTGCCGCTAACAGTTTTGTTTATGATGGGACAGCAAAATCACTGGCTATAACTGGCGCATTACCAACGGGAACTAGTGTCGTTTATGCAAATAATGGTCTAACCAATGTAGGTGTTGAAGAAGTAACCGCAACGGTTTCAGGCAGTAATTATCAAGATTTGGTATTGAAAGCCGACTTAACCATTACCAAAGGTGTTATTGCAGGCATCACATTTACCGCTAATAGTTTTGCTTATGATGGAACAGCAAAATCACTGGCGATAACAGGAGTATTACCAACGGGAACTAATGTTGTTTATTCAAACAACAGTCTAACCAATGTAGGTGTTGAAGAAGTAACCGCAACGATTTCAGGCAGTAATTATCAAGATTTGGTATTGAAAGCTGACTTAACCATTACCAAGGCATTAATTTTGGGCATCACATTTACCCCTAACAGTTTTGTTTACGATGGAACAGCCAAATCATTAAGCCTAAATGGTATTTTACCAACAGGCGCAACGGTAAGTTATACGGATAACGCTAAAACTGATGCAGGCGTTTACACGGTTACTGCAAACATTAACGGGGGTAGCAATTACCAGAACCAAATATTAACAGCAACTTTAACCGTTACCAAAGGTGTTATTGCAGGCATCAGCTTTGCGGATGGCAGTTTTGTTTATGATGGAACAGCAAAATCATTAAGCCTAAATGGTGTTTTACCAACAGGCGCAACGGTAAGTTATACGAATAACGCTAAAACTGATGCAGGCGTTTATCCGGTTACTGCAAACATTAACGGGGGTAACAATTACCAGGACCAAATATTAACAGCAACTTTAACCGTTAACAAAGGTGTTATTGCAGGCATCAGCTTTGCGGATGGCAGTTTTGTTTATGATGGGACAGCAAAATCACTAAGCCTAAATGGTGTTTTACCAACAGGCGCAACGGTAAGTTATACGGATAATGTTAAAACTGATGCAGGCGTTTATCAGGTTAATGCAAACATTAACGGTGGCGCAAACTACCAAGACTTAAGTCTATATGCAAAATTGGATATACAAAAAGTATTGCTAACTGTAAATGTCAATAACTCATCTATGTGCCAAGGTAGTAATTTGCCTAGCTTTGCGATTACCTATAGCGGTTTTGTAAACGGAGAAACAGAAGAAAATTTGCTTTCAAAGCCAATTATCACTACAAACGCTACTAGTTCGTCTGTGGCAGGAAGTTACCTAATAACGGCAAGAGGCAGTACAGCTAACAACTATACCCTCAACTATATCAATGGAAACTTAACCATTTTTGCCAAGCTTAATGCGCAAATTATTAGCAACAAAGTTGCGAGTGTTAGCAAAGGCGAAACTGTAATTTTAACAGCAAGTGGCGGTACAACATACTCATGGAGTAATGTCAATAGCATAATTACAGGTCTAAATTCCGCAGTTTTAACTGTTAGGCCAACTGTTACAACTAATTATGCAGTCAATGTTTCAAACGGTTCGGGTTGTGTTGAAACGGTAAGTTATACTGTAGAAGTTAGGGAGGATTTTCAGGCAGTTAAAGCAACTAACATTTTGACGCCAAACGGCGATGGAATAAATGACTTTTGGATAGTTGATAATATAGATATGTATCCGAATAGTGTTGTAACCATATTCGATAGGGCAGGCAGGTTATTATTTACCCAAAAGGGATATAAAAATAATTGGGATGGCACTTTAAACGGCACCCCTTTGGCCGAAAATACTTATTACTACATCATTGATTTCGGCACAGACAGACTAAAACAGAAAGGTTTTATCACTATTGTGAGAGAATAAAAAATTGAAACGTTCTCAAAAAATAATCATCATTTACGATAAAAGAAAATGAAAAATAAAATAGCTTACATCATTTGTTTGGTACTTTTTAGTATTAAAGCTTCGTTTGCGCAATTAAATCCGCTAACGGCTCAGTATTATACAAATACTTATTTAGCAAACCCTGCGTTTGCTGGCTACAATCAAGGGTTAAATATCAATGCATCCTACCGGGCACAGTGGACAAGGATACCCGGATCTCCGGTAGTGCAAAATTTAACAGCCGACTATGGCACAGAGAAAGTGGGTATAGGACTAAATATAAATTTTGACAAAGCCGGTTTGCAACGGCAATCTCGTGTGGTGGGTACTTATGCTTACCATCTTAAACTTAACGATACAGATAAAGCTTTACACTTTGGTTTATCTGTAGGTTTTATGCAACAAAGGCTATCTCAGCAAGATATAGTAGGTAATGTAAATGATCCGCTTGCGATGAACTATAACCAACGACAAACTTACATTGATGGAGATTTCGGGCTAGGTTACACCTCTAATCAGTTTAGATTTGAAGCATCATTACCTAACCTGAACACCTTTACTAAGCGAGATGAAATTAGGGTAGCAGATGTGGGCACTTTTTATGCAGCTGTAAGTTATAAAATAGATTTATCTACAGGTACTGAAGGAATTGATTTGGAACCAAAGTTTGCGTATAGAGGGATTAAAGGCATGGATAACATATGGGATTTTGGCACACAGCTTTCTTTAGCGAACAAGCAAGTTAACCTAACAGGTATTTATCACAGTAATAAATCAGCAAGTTTTGGTTTAGGATTGGACTATAGAAAAAGGTTCTTAATTAACGGGTTTTATACTACGCAAACATCAGCACTCACGAGCTATAGCAATGGTAGTTTTGAGCTAAATATTCGTGGAAGATTTTAACTGCCAGAATGCATTATTTAGAAGGCTCTCGTTTAACTCATTGTAAATCCGCTAGATGTTTGTCCACCTATTTGTCCACCTCTAAAAATCGCTTAGCAAGAGATTCTTGACGAAATTTGAGATGAGCTATTAAAAATGTATTGGTTATGAATAACAAACATCAACATCTGCTATATATCTATTTCTTCACAAATTTAAACCGAACCCTATGAAACTAAATTACTACTTCATTATTATTCTAAATACCGATATAAGCTTCGTACTAGATTTCAATTTAGATGAAAGCAACGTGAATTAATGTAATGCCTCTCGATCCCTATTGGTTAGTCAATGGGGAAAAAGAAAAATCCCCACAACTGTTTAGTTTGGGGATTTTCTTTTAATTAAATTTTCCGATCACCTTATAATTCTTCTGCTCCATCAATTTTATTTTCTGCGATTTTACGATGCTATAAAAATCATTTGGTACGTACGTTAGCGTATCGTGAGAATTATATAATGTATTTTCGTTTTTTAAAATTATCTGTATAAAAATAGGGTTGGTATTTACAAGTTTAACAAACACAGATTTAACTGGAATTTTAGCGCTATTAGAAGTGTAAGTTTTAGTGCTGTCATTCTGTAGAGCCGTAAATTCTCCTCTCCAAGAAGCTTTGTTAATATCGGAGTTACTAAAACTTTGCAATTCATTTACCCAATCTGTAATTTTGACTGTTTTTTCTTCGGCTTTGCCATTAATAAAAACCGTTTTAGCAACTGATGGATTTTCCTTTGTCAGTCTATCTGCTTCCTTCGAGAAAAATCCGCTTAAGTCGAAATAATCGTTATCAATAGGCACTTTTTCGGTTGTAGTGCCACAACCGAAAAGTAAAGATATGAGTATAACAGAGACAGTTTTCTTCATTACACTAAACAATCACCAGTCATAATTTCTGGAATTTGGATGCCCATTATTTTTAATACCGTTGGCGCAACATCTCCTAATTTTCCATCAGCAACAGTTTTGTAATCATCATCAATTAAAATGCAAGGCACCAAGTTGGTAGTATGCGCTGTATTTACCGATCCATCGTTGTTAATCATGTATTCAGAATTGCCATGATCTGCAAGAATGATAAACGAATAACCATTCGCTAAACCCGCGTTAACAACTTTTTCTGCACAAGCATCTGCAGTTTCTACTGCTTTAACCACTGCCTCAAACACTCCCGTATGTCCAACCATGTCTGGATTAGCAAAATTTAGGCATACAAAATCTGGCCATCCAGAAGCTAACTCCTTAGTTATGGCTTCAGTAATTCCTGCAGCGCTCATTTCTGGTTGCAAATCGTAAGTTGCAACTTTTGGCGAAGGAACTAAAATTCTTTTTTCGTTTTCAAATTCCTTTTCTCTTCCTCCAGAAAAGAAAAACGTAACATGTGGGTATTTTTCGGTTTCCGCAATGCGGATTTGATTTTTGTGATTAGCTTCTAAAACTTCGCCAAGTGTATTTGATAAATCGTCTTTTGTAAATACGACATTAACGCCATTAAAACTCTCGTCGTAAGTAGTCATGGTTACATAGTATAAAGGCAATTTTTCCATACCAAAATCTAGGTAGTCTGTTTGGCATAAAGCCGATGTAATTTCCCTGCCTCTATCTGTTCTGTAATTAAAGCAAATTACCACATCGCCAGGTTTAATAGTTGCCGTAGGGTTCCCGCCTTCATCGGTAATTACGATTGGTTGGGTAAACTCATCGGTTACGCCTTCGTTGTAAGATTTTTGAATTGCTTCATCAGCATTTTTGGCTTTTACGCCAATTCCTTTAACCATTACGTTGTAAGCTTGGCTAACTCTTTCCCAACGATTATCTCTATCCATAGCAAAATACCTTCCAACTAAGCTGGCAATTTTTGCGGTAGTATTTTTTAGATAGTTTTCTAAATCCTTAACAAAACCTAAACCCGAATTTGGGTCTGTATCGCGTCCATCTAAAAACGCATGAACGAAAACATCTTTCAAACCATTTTCAGTTGCTGCATCGCATAATGCTTTTAAGTGCTCTACATGTGCGTGTACGCCACCGTTAGATACCAAACCGATAAAATGAACAGCTTTATTGTTGTCTTTTGCGTAGTTGAATGCGTTTACCAATACTTCGTTGTTGTGCAAAGTTCTGTCAGAAATAGCTTTGTTGATTCTGCCCAATTCTTGGTAAACAACTCTTCCAGCTCCTAAATTCATGTGCCCCACTTCAGAGTTTCCCATTTGTCCGGCAGGTAAGCCAACAGCCTCTCCAGATGCTTCTAGTTTAGAGTTCGGGTAATGTTTTAACATTGAATCAAAAAAGGGAGTGTTTGCAGCGTAAGCAGCGTCAGATTTATCTTTTTTTCCGTAACCCCAACCATCTAGTATCAGCAATACAACTTTTTTAGCTTTCATTAAATTCAATTTTATTTTTGGCTTTTAGTATAAAAGGCCACTCGATTTCTGTCTATTAATTAGAACAAATATAGCCAAAAAATGGGTTTAAAGTAAAGTTTTTACACAATGTGATTTACAAGTGGCATAATTTTAGTGTAGCAATAACTGTATTACAACACACATGATGAAACCCTTACTTGCGTTATTGCTGTTGCTTTTGCATTTACCATCAAGAAATGCGCCTCAAGTTGAAATTGTTGATGATTTGGCTACGTATTTTAGAATCGGTAATGCTAAAGAAATCGCCAAACATTTTGCTCCCTCGGTAGAATTAATAATTATTGACCAGGAGGATGTATACAATAAAGCACAGTCTGAACAGATAATAAAAGATTTTTTTTTAAAGTATCCGCCATCAAAATCCGCCATCATTCATAAACTCAGTAATAACCCAAATTACCGTTTAGGTATTTTGTCTTTAACTACTAAAAACGGCAAGTTTAGGGTTACTATTACAATGAATGTAAAAAAGCCGGCTAACAATTTCTTAATCACAGAGTTAAGGATAGAACCCGATAAAGAGTAGCTTTTTTAGCAGTATTTTGTTAATTTTGAATAAAAATACTGCTTTGAACAAACAACTGATTGACCTTTTTATTAAGAATGCTATTGCTGAAGATGTTGGCGATGGCGACCATACTTCGCTTTCTACTATTGCGGCAGGTACGCAAGGAAGAGCTAGATTAATTGTAAAAGAAGATGGTATTTTAGCAGGTGTTGAGCTTGCACTTGAGATTTTTAATCAGATAGATAACAGTCTTAAAACCACCGTTTTTATAGAAGACGGCGCTTCGGTAAAGTATGGAGATATTGCCTTAACGGTAGAAGGATCTACACATTCAATTTTATTAGCAGAGCGATTGGTATTAAACTGTATGCAACGCATGAGCGGTATTGCTACCAAAACTAATCGAATTGTTACTGCACTTAAACCTTACAAAACCCAAGTTTTAGATACCCGTAAAACAACACCCGGTTTAAGGTATTTAGAAAAGTGGGCTGTAAAAATTGGTGGCGGTGTTAATCATCGTATTGGTTTGTACGATATGATTCTTATTAAAGATAATCATGTAGACTACGCTGGAGGAATTGCCAATGCAATTAATGCTGCAAATAATTATCTTAAAGAAACAGGGAAGAATTTAGAGATAGAAATAGAAGTAAGAAATTTAACGGAGCTGAAGGAAGTTTTGGCTACTGGAAGCATAAATAGAATTATGTTAGATAACTTTGATCTGCCACTACTTAAACAAGCCGTTGATATTATTGATGGTCGATTTACTACGGAAGCATCTGGCGGTATTGTTGAAGAAAATGTTACCGATTATGCAGCCTGCGGTGTCGATTTTATATCAATGGGGGCTTTAACCCACTCGGTTAAAAGTTTAGATCTTAGTTTAAAAGCGTTTTAATCCCTAAATTCTATCCAATTGAGTCTGTTTTTTTTAGTATTATTGTAGGTCATGATTTCGATCTATTCACTCTCAGCGCTAATTGTCGCCTATCTCTTAGGTTCTATTCCCTCGGCAGTGTGGTTAGGACAAGCTTTTTACGGCATAGATGTTAGAGAATATGGTAGCGGTAATGCAGGTGCCACCAATACTTTTAGGGTTCTAGGTAAAAAGGCTGGCATTGCAGTAATGTTTATAGATATTTTTAAAGGCTTTACTGCAACTCAGTTAGCTGCTTTTATAGGTTTATCTGTTACCGGACCTCAAAATTCTACACAGTTTGTAAATTACCAACTTGCCCTTGGCGTAATAGCAGTAATGGGCCACTTATTCCCAATATTTGCTGGTTTTAGAGGTGGAAAGGGGGTAGCTACACTTTTTGGAATGGTTTTGGCAGTGAACTACCAGGCAGCGTTAATTTGCGTTCTTGTTTTTGTGGTAGTGCTATTGGTAACCAAATATGTTTCGCTCAGCTCTATATGCGCTGGCTTCTCGTTTCCTATAGGTGTGGTGTTTGTGCTACAGTCGTCCATAAAATCTGAGGTATTATACGGTATTTGTGTTTGCGTGCTGATTTTAGTAACGCATCAAAAAAATATCGAACGATTACTGAAAGGCAAAGAATCTAAAGTTTACCTGTTTAAAAAGAAGCAAGGCTGATAGAACTAAAAAGCTATTTGTTTTGTTATCTGTAAAAAGGAACAAAAACTATCTAAAAAAAATATCGATGAAAAAAATGATGATAATGGGTGTTGCTACTTGTTTGTTGGCAATATCGTCTTGCTCTACGGTACCATTAACTGGAAGAAGCAGATTAAGCTTAGTAGATGATAGCGCTTTGCAACAGCAAGCGGCTATTGGTTATCAGCAATTATTAAGTGATCCAACTACAAAAGTTGTATCTACTAACTCTGCAAATACACAAATGGTTAAAAGGGTTGGTGCAAAAATCTCAGCAGCAGTAACACAGTACATGAACCAGAACGGTTTTGGTGAGCAAATTAGAAACTACAAATGGGAATTTAATTTGATTGAAAGCAAGGAGATTAACGCTTGGTGTATGCCTGGTGGAAAAGTTGCTATTTACACAGGTATTTTGCCTGTAACTAAAGACGAAGCAGGCTTGGCGACTGTAATGGGCCACGAAATTGCTCATGCAATTGCACAACACTCTGCAGAAAGAGCGTCGCAAATGCAATTGGCACAAGTGGGTGGTGCTGCTGTTGGTGTAGCGAGTAGCAATTCAAAATACGCGGATTACATAAATGCAGCTTATGGCATAGGAGGACAATTGACCATTTTAAAATACGGAAGAAGCCAAGAATTAGAAGCTGATAAAATGGGTTTATCTTTTATGGCAATGGCAGGATATAATCCTAATACTGCAATCGGTTTTTGGCAAAGAATGGCACAGGCTAGTGCAAGTGCACAGAAACCGCCTGCTTTTTTAAGTACTCACCCTACAGATGAAGCTCGTATTGCACAAATACAAAGAGATTTGCCAGCAGCAATGAAATATTATAAAAAATAAACTTAAACGTTAAGGCTTAAAGGTGAAAAGTAAATTACTTTTCACCTTTTTTTTTTATTTAAAAGAATTGAATTAATACGGATTCCAACTTAAGAATCGCCGAGTACTTTCATAATCGCCGAGGCTTTTAATAAACACTCCTCATATTCTTGTTCGGCATTTGCTACGTAGGTAATAGCGCCACCAACTTGAAACGATAAGTATTTAGTAGTTTTATTATATAAAATACTTCGGATAATTACATTAAAATCAAAATCACCATCTGGCGAAATACAGCCAAATGAACCTGAGTAGGCACCACGGTGGCCATTTTCGTACTCGTCTATTAATTGCATTGCTTTAATTTTCGGAGCGCCAGTCATGGATCCCATTGGAAAAGCATTTTTTATGGCGTCGATAAAATGAACTTCCGGATTTAGCTCGCAACTTATCGTCGAAATCATCTGATGCACTTGGGGGAAAGTATAAATACCAAAAAGTTCATCAACCCTAACAGAACCTTTAACCGCACTTTTAGTAAGGTCGTTTCTTACTAAATCTACAATCATAACATTTTCTGCTTGCTCTTTAACGCTGTTTTTTAAATCATCTTTAATACGCTCATCTTCCTCAAGGTTTACGCTTCTTTTAGCCGTACCTTTAATAGGTTGAGATATAATTTTTTCGCCCCGTTTGGCTAAAAATCTTTCCGGCGTAGCCGATAAAATGTATTTATCAAATATTTTAAAAAAGCCTGAAAAAGGAGTAGGGGATAATAAATTTAAAGCATGGTAAACAGCTAGCGGATCTATTTCGGCATTTGCTGCAAAAAATTCCTGGCAAAAATTGATTTCGTAAATATCGCCTCTGGCAATATGCTTTTGCAAGGAGTTGATTATGTCGACATAAGTTTCCTTCGTTAATTTACTTTCAATTTTAATAGGGCTTTGTAGGCTGACGTCATTTATTGCAAGATCTTCAATATTCTCTAAAATTTCTTCGTTTCCAATAATTACGTTAACATTTTCGCCTTTTAAAGCGATTAAATACTGAGGTATGAAAAAGAATAAATCTGGGAAATTTAAATGATCTGTTTTTGATGTTTTTAAACCATCAGTTTCGGCTTTAAGCTCGTAACTAAATAAGCCAAACATCCACGTCTTGTTAGTCTCATAAAATGATTTAAGTTTAGCGAAGGCCTGGCCAGCGTGTGCAGTGATTTGATTATCTACTCCAAATGCTATTAAACAGTCGTATTGAGAATAAGGATCAGCATAATTATTAGAATCTAAACAACAGCAAGCATCGAAATTTGAGGCATATTTTAAAGCTTTTTGTTTAAATAAATTGATGTTAGCTACATTCATAAAGACTCGCCAAAATTAAGTCAAATATTTAAAATTAAGGGAAATAAAAATCCCCTTGAAAATAATTTTCAAGGGGATGATATAATGGCTTAATATAAATTACAATGCTAAAGTTTGAGTTCTGTCTGGTCCAACAGATAGATATTTAATTGGCACTTCTAATTCTTTTTCTAAAAATGCAATATAATCTGTTACTTGGCTAGGCACCTGACTTTTATCGGTAATCTTAGTTAAATCAGTTTTCCAACCTTCAATTGCTTTTAAAACAGGTTTAGGCTGGATAGAAATAATATCGTAAGGCATATAATCGATAGTTTCTCCGTTATGCTCATAATGCGTACAAGCATAAATGGTGTCAAAACCATCTAAAACATCTGCCTTCATCATAATTAATTCAGTTACGCCGTTAAGCATAATTGCATATTTTAACGCCGGCAGGTCAATCCAACCACAACGACGAGCACGACCTGTAGTTGCGCCAAATTCGTGTCCAACTTTTCTCAACTCTTCGCCAACTTCATTATCTAACTCAGTAGGGAAGGGTCCACCACCAACACGTGTACAGTAAGCTTTAAAAATACCATAAACTTCGCCAACCTTATTAGGTGCAATACCTAAACCGGTACAAGCTCCAGCAGTAGTAGTGTTAGATGAAGTTACAAATGGATAAGAACCAAAATCAACGTCTAATAATGTGCCTTGAGCACCTTCTGCCAAAACTTTTTTACCTGCTTTTAGGTACCCATTAACAAAGTGCTCGCTATCTACGTGAGGGATGTTTTTGATAAATTCAATAGCTTCAAAAAACGCAGCTTCTTTTTCTGTTAAGTCGTATTCGAAATCGTAATGAGAAAGAATTTCTTTATGCTTTTCTACAAGTTTGGTATATCTTTCTTTAAAGTCTGGTAAAGTAGTATCGCCAACACGTAATCCGTTACGTCCGGTTTTATCCATGTAAGTTGGACCAATACCTTTTAACGTAGAACCAATTTTACCAGCACCCATTTTTTGCTCATTTGCAGCATCTAATAACTGATGCGTTGGCAAAATTAAATGAGCTTTACGAGCAAGTACCAATTTGCCGGCAGCAACAGGATCGTGGCCTGCGGTTTTTAAATTATCTAATTCTCTTTTTAAAATAATTGGGTCGATAACTACACCATTACCAATTAAGTTCATGATGTTTTCGTTAAAAATACCTGATGGAATAGTGTTTAAAACAAATTTTTTACCGTCGAACTCTAAAGTATGCCCAGCATTTGGTCCGCCTTGAAAACGTGCAATTAAATCGTATTTCGGACTTAACACGTCAACTATTTTACCTTTACCCTCGTCGCCCCATTGCAGGCCTAGCAGTACGTCTACTTGCGTCATTATTTTAATTTATAGAAATGGATATGATTGAATTAGTTTGTTGCATTTTTTTTGGTAGCAGCTACAGATTTAATCGCAGCGGCAGCGCTACAATCAAAACAAACGCCATAAAGATTTAGCGAATGGTGCTTGATGTCAAATTTTAAAAGATCGCCCACCATGCTTTGTATTTGATGGATACGCGGGTCGCAGAATTCTACCACCTTGCCACAATCTATGCAAATAACATGATCGTGCTGGTGGTAACCGTATGATTTCTCAAACTGTGCCATGTTTTTACCAAACTGGTGTTTGGTAACTAAATCGCAAGAAACCAAAAGTTCCAATGTGTTGTAAACTGTAGCTCTACTTACACGATATTTTTGATTTTTCATGTGGATGTAAAGTGTCTCCACGTCGAAATGGTCGTCTCTAGAATATATTTCTTCTAAAATTGCGAAACGCTCAGGGGTTTTTCTTAAGTTTTTATTTTCAAGGTAGGCTTCGAATATTTTTCTAACCAACTCACTAGTATTATGTTCAGACATAGTTTTTAAACTCCTCTCCAAAGGTAGATAAATGATTACACAGATTAAAGTTATTACAACGATTAATAATTAACAAAGTGTAAAGATTGTTAACTATTATTAAAACGTTGTTAGATTGCAATTCTTTTGAAATAGATAATTACAGGTCACTAGGCATCAAATCTTGTTACTCCGGTTACACCCCTAACTTCAAGTAGGTTTTTAATTAAGTTATCTAAATGGTCTTTGTCATTTACAAATACCTTAATAGAACCATCGAAAATTCCATCATTTGTGTCTACGGTAATAGATCGCATATTCACCTTAAAATCGTTAGAGATTACTTTGGTTATATTGTTAATTAATCCAACGTCATCAATACCCACTATGCGAAGGCCGGTTAAGAAAGTTAATTCCTGCGCTCTGTTCCATTTAGCCTTAACAATTCTATAACCGTAATTTGCCATCAGCTGGGCTGCATTTGGGCAATTGGTACGGTGTATTTTTATGCCTTCGCTAACAGTAACAAAACCGAAAACATCATCTCCAGGAATAGGATTGCAACATGAAGCTAAAGTGTAATCGATTTTTTGTAAATCTTCGCCAATTAATAAAATATCAGATTCTGGGCCTTTTACCTTATTAAGTAAGGCTTCAATATGCTGTCCTTCTCCCGGAGCATGGAAAGTACTGCGATTTTCTATTTCTTTTTCACTGCTTAGATAATCTCTTAAATCTTTCACTTCAATTTTTCCTTCGGCAACGCCAATAAAAAGATCTTGCGTTGATTGAAGTTTGAAAAAATAGGTTAGCCTATTCAAGTTATCTGTATTGTAAGTGATTTTAAGCGATTTTAATTTACGCTCTAAAATCTCTTTCCCTAATTCGGCAACTTTTCTTTTTTCTTCTTTTAGCGAAGATTTGATTTTAGATTTAGCTTTAGCAGTTACAACAATGTTAAGCCAATCTTCTTTTGGTGTTTGTTTGCCAGAGGTGATAATCTCTACCTGATCGCCGTTTTGCAATTTATAAGAAAGTGGTACCAATTTGTGGTTAACCTTTGCGCCGATACATTTTGCACCAACATCAGTGTGTATTTCAAAAGCAAAATCTAGTGCAGTGGCGCCCAATGGCAATTGTAGCAAAGCTCCTTTTGGGGTAAAAATGAAAATTTCATCAGAGAAAAGGTTCATTTTAAAGTCGTCAAGAAAATCTAAAGCGTTTGCTTCAGGATTACTTAACATTTCTCTAACTTTTTGTATCCACTGGTCTAAACCATTATCGTTACTAGATTCTTTATATTTCCAGTGTGCGGCAAAACCTTTTTCCGCAATTTCGTTCATCCGTTGCGTACGTATTTGCACCTCAACCCATTGCCCTTTTGGCCCCATAACGGTGGTATGCAAAGATTCATATCCATTTCCTTTCGGAGAAGAAACCCAATCTCTCAACCTATCGGGATTTGGTCGGTATAAATCGGTAACAATGCTATAGGCTTTCCAACAATCTGCTTTTTCTTTTTCCGGAAGGCTATCTAAAATAATTCTAATGGCAAAAAGATCGTAAACCTCTTCAAAAGGAATGCTTTTCTTTTTCATTTTATTCCAAATAGAATGTATTGATTTTGGCCTGCCGTAAACATTGGCAATTAGACCTTGTTCGGCTAAAATTTCGTTTATCGGCTCAACAAATGTTTTTATAAAGGAGTTTCGCTCTGCTTTTTTTTCATTTAACTGATTAGCGATGTATTTATATGTATCTGGTTCCAAATACTTCATCGACAAATCCTCGAGCTCAGATTTAATGGCATAAAGCCCTAGTCTGTGCGCTAACGGAGCATATAAATAGATAGTTTCTGATGCTATTTTGAGTTGTTTCTGCCTTGGCATAAAATCCATCGTTCGCATGTTATGCAACCTATCGGCAAGTTTTATTAAAATTACCCTAACATCATCTGCCAAGGTTAACAGCATTTTTCTAAAATTCTCTGCCTGTAATGAGCTATTATAGTCGAAAACGCCAGATATTTTTGTTAATCCATCAATAATTTTGGCCGTTTTCTTGCCAAACTCTCGCTCAATATCTTCAAGGGTAATGTCGGTATCTTCTACAACATCGTGCAACAACGCACATACAATAGAAGTTGTACCTAAACCAATTTCTTCTGCAGCAATTTGCGCAACGGCAATGGGATGGTATATATAAGGTTCGCCAGATTTACGACGCATATCTTTATGGCTTTCCAGTGCCATTTCGAAAGCTTTACGTATCTCTTTTTTATCTCCGCGTTGTAAAGTAGATTTAGATGCACGTAACAAAGCCCGATATCTTTTCAGGATTTCTTGCTTTTCTGCCTCTAAATCAATTACTAAAGTAGTCTTCATTTGTTTTTTGTAGGTAAAAATTTAGTATTTTCAGCTATAAAAGATTATATTCGGTTATAGTTAAAAACGAATATATAAAATTAGCTGTAACTTTGTATTGGCATAAATTTATGAAATATTCTCGTTTCTTTATTCTGTTAATTGTCATACTTGTTTCTAACGCAGTAAATGCACAAGAAACCGGGGCTGAACCTATATGGCCAAAGCTGGGCAAAAATGACACCATCCGCGTAGCTTCTTATAATGATAATGGCTACATGATTCCCTGGATAGGACTTCAAGAAGTTGTAATACATGGTCAGCGCATATTTCGCTCTGCAGCAGAGCAAACTGCATTTAACAGGTTAAGGTATAACGTGTTAAAAGTAATGCCTTATGCGCAGTTTGCAAAAAGACGTTACGAGCAGTTAGAGCGAGATTTGGCAAATGTATCTGACAAAAAAACACAAAAAAAATTAGTTAAAGCTTGCGATGCTGAGATTAAACAGATGTTTAACACAGAAATCAAAGAGTTAACCATTACCCAAGGACAGATCTTAACTAAATTAATTGATAGAGAGGTTGGGCGCACTACTTACGATATTGTAAAGCAAACCAAGGGCGGTTTTGCAGCGTTTTCTTACCAACTGGTAGCACGAGTTGTTGGTCATAATTTAAAAAATGGCTATAATGTGGCACAAGAAAGAGACATAGAGTCTATTATTGTAAGCTCGGGTTATTATCAATAAAATAAATGAATTCTACTAAAAACATATATCCATTTAAGGTTAAGCTTTTAAATGGAAAGGAGAAAACATTGTCTGATTACAAAGGCAAGGTGCTTTTGGTTGTAAACACAGCTTCTGGATGCGGTTTTACACCACAACTAAAGGAGTTGCAAGAGTTAAGAGAAGAATATGCCGAAAAAGGTTTTGAAGTTTTAGGATTTCCTTCAAACGATTTTGGAAGACAAGAGCCTTTAGAGGGAGCGGCGATAAACAAATTTTGCGAAGTGAATTTTGGCGTTCAGTTTCCTATGTTCGAAAAAATTATGGTTAGAGGCGAGCATGCTCATCCCTTGTTCAAGTTTTTAAGTCAGAAAAAGTTAAACGGTAATTTAAATTCCACTCCAAAATGGAATTTTCATAAATATTTGATTAATGCTGATGGCGAAGTAGTAGATTACTTTTACTCTTTTACTAAACCTAATTCATCAAAAGTTAAAAAGAAAGTGCAGCGCTTGCTGGATAATAAATAGTATGTGAAATTTGAATGATTGAATATTTTTTCTGAATTCAAAATCTCGTTTCCAAATTAAAAATACATGAAGTTAGATATATTAGTTTTTGCCGTACATCCAGATGATGCAGAGTTAGGTTGTTCTGGAACGATTTTAAAACACATAGCCGATGGCAAAAAAGTTGGTATTGTAGATTTTACTAGAGGTGAACTAGGTACCAGAGGAAGTTCCGAAATACGTGATGAGGAAGCTGCTGCATCTGCTAAAATTTTAGGCTTGCACGCTCGTGAGAACTTAAGCATGAAAGACGGTTTTTTTCAAAATAATGAAGAACACCAATTGCAGTTGATAAAAATGGTACGCAAATACCAACCGGAAATAATTTTAACCAATGCATTACATGATCGTCATCCAGATCATGGTAGGGCGGGAGATTTAGCTAACGACGCCATTTTCCTTTCTGGTTTGCGAAGAATTGAAACGCAATTAGATGGAATAGCGCAAACGGAGTGGAGACCAAGATTGGTTTTGCAATACATTCAAGATAGATATATTAAACCGGATATAATTGTAGATATTTCTGAGCATATGGATACGAAAATAGAATCTATAAAGGCTTTTAAAACTCAATTTGATAGTCCGAATACGGATGAACCCCAAACCTATATTTCTACACCGGCATTTTTAGAATCTGTTATTGGAAGAGCTAGAGAATTTGGTAAAGATATTGGCGCAAAATACGGCGAAGGTTTTACCAGCAGGAAGCTTTTAGGCATAACCAATCTTTTCGACCTAAAATAATTTACTCGTAATTGATTGCGTTGCCCTATAAATTCTAAGTGAGCTTTATAATTTGCAACTGTAAGGCTTATTCCTAGCCAACAAAATCACTTTGCTTTTTGTTATTCTAAAAACGAATAATATGGCAAATATATTTTCCGCTCTAAAAAACGCATATCAGCTTTTTAAACATGTAGACTTTGCTAAGTTAGAAGCATTGTCTAAAAAAGTTGATTTGCCAAAAATGGTAGAAACGATTTCTAGTCTTGATGATAAACAAATCTCAGGAATGATGAAAATGATGGGTGGCTCAGGTAAAAAGAAAGAGTTGCCACCAATTGAAGGCGATTTTTATCATTTAGGAGATGAGGCTTTAAACGACGAGGATCGCGAATTGCAACTTAAAGTTAGAGCTTTTCTAGAAAAAGAAGTTAAGCCAATCGTTAATCACTATTGGAATAGGGCTGAATTTCCTCATGAAATAATACCAAAGCTTGCTGAGTTAAATATTTGCGGATTAACCTACAAAGGTTACGGCTGCCCCGGTAAATCTAATTTAATGGAAGGAATTTTAGCTATGGAAATGGCTAGGATTGACACTTCAATATCAACATTTTTCGGTGTACAAAGTGGTTTAGCAATGGGTTCTATCTATTTATGCGGATCAGAGGAGCAAAAAGAGAAGTGGCTACCCTTAATGCAACAATTTAAAATTATAGGAGCTTTTGGTTTAACAGAACCGGAAGTAGGATCGGCGGCTGCAGGAGGATTGACAACAACGTGCAAGAAAGTTGGTGATAAATGGATTTTAAATGGCCAAAAAAAGTGGATTGGAAATGCAACCTTTGCAGACATTCTCGTTATCTGGGCAAGAAGTGAAGACGACGGAGAAGTAAAGGGATTTATAGTTAAAAAAGATAATCCTGGTTTTGCCGTTGAAAAAATGCAAGACAAAATGGCTTTGCGCATTGTGCAAAATGGAATTATAACATTAACGAATTGCGAAGTAGAAGAGGTAGACCGTTTGCAAAATGCAAATTCATTTAAAGACACTGCCAAAGTACTACAGATGACTAGAGCCAGCGTAGCTTGGCAAGCGGTTGGTTGTGCTCGTGGAGCTTATGAAAATGCGCTAGATTACACTCGAACAAGAAAACAGTTCGGCAAACCTATTGCGTCGTTTCAATTAATTCAAAATCACTTGGTAGAGATGTTGTCAAATTTAACGGCGATGCAAACGTTGTGTTTCAGATTGTCTCAGTTACAAGATCAAGGTTTATTAAAAGATGAACATGCTTCATTGGCAAAAGTTTTTTGTTCTTTACGTACCCGAGACGTGGTTAGCAAAGCAAGGGAAGTTATGGGCGGAAACGGAATATTGCTAGAATATAATGTAGCTCGTTTTGTTGCCGACGCTGAGGCAATTTATTCTTATGAAGGCACTAAAGAAATTAATACACTGATAGTTGGAAGAGCAATAACCGGATTTTCTGCGTTTGTTTAGCTTGTTTTATTTAAAGGGATGTTTTAGTACGCCGAAATTTCCCATGGCGCTTTTCTCGTATAGCGCAAAACAATTGGCATTATACTTTGCTTCGAAATTAATATCGCCGGGAGTTAATGTAAGCGGAACATCGCCTTTGGCTAAAAAATAATAGACTTTGGTATTGCCATATTTGGTATGAGGCATTAAATTCCCATAATCCACTAATTCTGCAATTGCTGTATCTGCAACTGTTACTGCATAAATGCGTTGTATTGGGCCGGTATTATTTTCATTTCTATACTTGGCAACCTCCGCAAAACCGCCCTTCAAACCCTCAACGCCAGATTGATTAAAAGTATCTTTTAGCATCCATGCGGTAAGAAAAATTATAATAACTACTAAAAGAAGTGTTTGTTTTTTATTACGCATAGCGATAGAATTGTGGACGCAATTTAGCTTATTACCTAAATTATAAAGTCTCTTTATCGTCAAAAACAGCATAAAAAAACTGCCCGTTTTTTGGCGGGCAGTTTTGATAATTAGGGGTTTGCAGTTAAAGTGTTGGCAGGATTTTTTCCATCACTTCTAAACCTAAATCTATGTGTTGTTTTTCTATGCACAACGCAGGGCGGAAACGGATAGTCTGGTTACCACAGCCTAAAAACATCATATTATGTTCAACTCCTTTTTGCACAAAAGCATTACGCATTTCTTTATTTGGGAAGTCGAATGCGGTTAATAAGCCACGACCACGAACATTGCTCATTTTATCGTATTTTTTCGCAAGTTCTGCAAGGTTCTGTTGTAAATAGCTACCAACTTCAGCAGCATTTTCGCAAAGTCTGTCTTCGTGTACGATATTTAAAATCTGGGTAGATCTTACCATGTCTACCAAATTTCCTCCCCAGGTTGAGTTTATTCTAGAAGGAACATTGAAAACGTTATTCTCAATCTCATCAACTTTGTTGCCTACTAAAATACCACATACTTGCATTTTTTTACCGAATGCTACAATATCTGGTCTTGCTTTTTCACTAAAATGTTGGTGGCACCAGAATTTTCCGGTTAAACCAACTCCAGTCTGTACTTCGTCAAATATCAAAAAAGCTTCATTTTCATCTGCCAGTTGGCGAAGCTGAATTAAAAATTCTTCACGTAAATGATTATCGCCACCTTCTGACTGAATTGGCTCTATAATAATGGCACAAATTTCATCCTTGTTTTCGGCAAAAGCCTTTTTAATTTGTGCAATGGACAGTTCTTCGCTTTCAATTGCCAATGAAAGATTTTCGTTTTCTAAGGGGAATTTAGTTTGAGGGATACTTACACGAGGCCAATCGAATTTTGCAAACCATTTGGTTTTATCTGGCAAAGTATTGGTTAAGCTAAGCGTGTAGCCAGAACGACCGTGGAAAGCTTTTTCGAAGTGTAAAACCTTAAAACCTTTCTCTTCGGTATATCCTCTTGCAAAATTCTTCTGAACTTTCCAGTCCATGGCTACTTTAATCGCATTTTCTACAGCCAATGCGCCACCAGCAATAAAAAATGCATGCGGCAAATAACTCGGAATACCGACTTTTGAGAAAGTACTTACAAACTCTGCGTATTGTTGTGTGTAAACATCAGAATTTGATGGATTGGCCATTGCAGCCAATAATAGGTTATGCTTAAAATTTTCGTCATTTATCATTTTTGGGTGATTATAACCCAAAGGAACAGAAGCAAAGCAAGTGAAAAAATCAAGCAGGTTGCGGTTATATTTCGAATCGTAAATATAAGCACCTTTACTTTTCTCCATGTCATAAGTCAAGTCAAACCCATCGGCTAAAATGTGTTGTTTAAGCGTTTGGTTAACTTGCTCTGGCGATACACTAAGTTTATACATATTTTCATAATTTGGTATTTTCAAATGTAAAGAAATGTGCCAAATTATCAAATTTAAGAGGTTTTTGCAGGTCTAGGGCAAAAAGTAGGTTTAAAACGTTTAAAGTTAGATTTTAACTGAATTTTAATCGGTTACTAAAAAATGTGGAAAAATAAAGTCGTAAATTTTATCCTAGTATCCTCTTTTTGAACAGAAAATTTAAATCAGCCCAGCTCAGTTATTATTAACTATCTTACAGCACATTAAAAAAGTAATTATGAAATACGGTGTAGTGATTAGCTTCAATACTATTAAGCAAACTGGTAATATTAAAGACAATACAACAAATATCGAGTATGGTTTTCTAAAGGCCGACTGTCCTCATGCGGTAGAGATGTTAGATGAGGTTAAGTTTGATGTAGTTTTCGAAAAAAATAAAAACAAGGCGATAAATGTTCAGTTAGCTTAATCTTTATTAATTGCGTTGTAAAATGCTTCTCGGTAAGATTCGCCTAACGCAATATTTTGATTAGCAATTTGAATACGATTTCTTTCGATGCTATGTATTTTTCCAATTGATACAATAAAAGACTTGTGAATTCTAACAAATTGCGATGAAGAAAGTTGCTCCTCGGTTTTTTTCATCGTTTGCAACGTAATTATTTTTTCGTTTGTAGTATGAATAGTTACGTAGTTTTGCATAGCTTCTACATATAGAATTTCAGCTGTATTTATTTTTACCAGTTTATATTCGGTTTTAACAAAAATGTAAGGCAATTCTTTTTCCGCAACAATTAAGTCATCGCTTTTAATAGGTTTTTTTAGTGCATTTATTACAAATTGTGCTTTTTCGGCAGCTTTATAAAATCTTTCGAAAGAAATGGGTTTAAGAAGGTAGTCTATTGCATCATTTTCAAATCCTTCTAAAGCGAATTCTGCATACGCTGTAGTAAAAACAACCTTGCATCTGTCTTTTACAATTTTTACAAATTGAAGTCCGGTTAATTCTGGCATCTGGATATCGAGGAAAACTAAATCAATTCCTCCTTGCAAAATTTTATCTAAACCCTCCAGTGGATTTGTTGTGGTGAAACAGAGTTCTAAAAAGCCAACCTTATCTATGTAGTGTTTTAGTACATCTATAGCCAAAGGTTTATCATCTACCACAATACATCTAATCATAAAAGGTCGATAGTTAAGTTTACGATAAATTCGTTATTAAGCTGATTAATAGTTAGCGAGTGTTTCTCTGCATAAATTAAAGATAGTCGTCGTTTTACGTTTGTCAATCCAATTCCACCCGTTTTATCTTTTTTAAATTGGTTTATTTGGTTAATGATTTGAAAATTAAGCCGATGTTTATCTACAATAATTAATAAGGTTATGGGTTTCTCTCTATCGTTAAATATACCGTGTTTAAAAGCGTTTTCAACAAAGTTGATTAAAATTAGTGGCGCTAACTTGAGTTCGCTTATGTCTCCTATTACCTCAAAACTTACATAAGATTCGCCTTTTTGCCCAATCTTTTGCAGTTCGATTACATTTTCTAAGTACAGAATCTCCTTTGAAAGTGGCACGAATTGGTCGTCGCTTTCACGCAACATGTACCTTAACAACTCTGAAAGTTTTAGCAAAGCATTTGGTGCTTTGGGAGATTGTTGTTGGGTTAATGCGTAGATATCATTAATTGTGTTAAACAAGTAATGCGGATTAATTTGCGATTTTAGGAATGCTAACTCGGTTTTAAACTGTTCCTTTTCTACAAGTTCCTTCTGTACGCTCATTGTGCGCCAATCCATCAAATAGCTTAGCAATAAACCTAAAAATATATTAACGAAGTTAGCACTCAGAGTTATCATCAATGCAAACCAAAAATTCAAGTCTAATTCATAACTTTTCCACCCAATTAACGGATACAGATGCTGTTCTAAATAATAATAGATTGGAGAAAAAATAACTAAAGTAACGATAATAGCTATTAAATATTTAACCAGATTTCCTTTCTTTAAAAAAATAGGGATAAGGAAAAGGTAATTCGTATAGAAAAATAATACCGAGCAACCTATCTGAAGGAATTTAACGGGTAAAACAATTCGGCTGAATAAATTCCAATCAAACGAAGTTCCCAATACTCCGGTTCCTAGCGATACCATTAGGGTTTGTATTAAAACCAGTATCCAATACCCTACATGCAAATACTTAAATCTATTATTCATCCGCTAAAAATAACTCAAATAACACCATTGTGGGATAGTAATACATGAAAGGCCAAATCTTATTGACGAAAGCCGGCATTTTACACATGAAGTTAAAAGCTTTTCAAAATCCAGTTCGTCAACTGATTCACAGTTCTTGTCAATCTCTTTTCTTGATGAAAAATTGCTTTTAGACATTTGGAGCATAATTAGAAAACAATGAAAAAGATAGTATTAAAAAAGGTGAGCACTTTATTTATTTTATGCTCGTTCGCCATTTCTGCGAGCTACGGAAATACAGTTCAAAACATATCAAAGCAGAATAAAAACATAGAGGCTTACATTAAGGTATGGGGTTTAGTCAAATATCGCTCGCCTTTAAGTATTGCAGGTAAGTTTGATGTTGATAAAGTGTTTTTAGCAAATATCGAAGGTGTTAAAGATGCTAATTTTGAAGAGCTTAACCTATTGTTGTTAGATATGACTAACAATGCTGGCGTTTCAGTAAACAGCAGAAATGCATCAAAAAGTTGTACAAATTGCTTAACTAAAAATATGGATGATAAATGGATCGGGAATAAGCTATTTTCTAAAGAAACTAGATTGAAATTAAAAGGTCTTTACCACAATATTAACTTAAGCGAAAGTCATCATTATATAAATAAAGTTCATTACGAAACGGAAATTCTCAACGAGCCACAATATAAAGATTATGTCGCCTTTAAAGATGAAACGATGAATCTTTTAGCCTTAGCTAAGTCTTGGAGCGCTATTGAATATTTGTATCCTTATAAATATCAGATGGATAAAAATAACCATCAAATACTTTCAGAGATGATTCCAGTATTTAGAGATGTAAAATCTAGGGCTAGTTATGAAAAAGCAGTTTTGACCTTCGAAACCAATATTAACGATACACATGCGGCTGGTTTTTTGGATCAGTTAAAAAGCAAAGCCGAAATTTTTAAAATAAATCTTTATCCGCCGTTTGACTATAAATGTTTAGAGAAGGGAATTGTAGTTGAAGAATTTTTAAATGATTCTTTAGAATGTGCTTCAACCCTAAAAAAGGGCGATGTAATTGTTGCAATTAATAATGTTAAAATTAAGAATTGGTTCAGTAAAAAAATGGAGCTGTTGCCAGCCTCTAACATGGCTGTAAAATATCGTTTGCTATCTATGGATTGGAAAGGGAATGTGTTTGCGTTTTATGATGTAAACGACGATACCTTAGATGTAAAGGTATTAAGAGGAAATAAAAGATTATCGCTAAAACTTAACATGCTTAAGTTAACCAACAAAAATTCTTTAACGATTATAAACAAATACATTAAAAAACGTGTAAAAGAAGATGAGCAAGTAAAACCTTACGAGAATTTAGGTGATGATGTAGCGATTATTAGAGGAGGATATTTTTCTAGTGAACATTTGCCTAAAAACGAAAAAGAAGAAACGAAATTTTCTGAAGAACTGAAGAGCAAAAAAGCGCTTATTTTCGATATGAGAAAATATCCAAATGGAGGATTGTTTTATTATTTTATTCCGATGGCTTTGGGAAAAAAATCGTTCGAGTTTGCCAAATACTACCGAGCAAATTTAGAAGATCCTGGATCTTTTTCATTAGTGCCGGGGTTAGAACTCTATCTCTCGAATGATTTGAAAACTGACGATAATCCATACAAAGGTAAAATTGTAATTCTTACTAATGAAAATACACAGAGTAAGGGAGAATGGTATACCATGATGTTAAGGCAGTTAAGCAAAAATACAACTGTTATCGGTAGCCAAACTGCCGGCACAGACGGCGATTTAAAACTGCTTAACATCCCGGGAGGTTATCAGTTTATATTTACTGGAAATGGCATATTTTATCCAGATGGAAGAGAAACGCAAAGAATTGGAATTGTACCAGATATTTATTTCAACCCCTCAATTGCAACAATTGCCAATGATAGCGATGCACATTTACAAAGAGCACTTGAATTTCTTAACCATGGAAAATAGAAAGTCAGAAGGATGAATTAAACTTGTCCTTCATGCCTAAAATCCCAAATAATCCGCCGGTGTGTAAGGCTAATATTTTTGAATCGGTTTTAATCTGACCTCGTTCTACCAAATCTTTAATCGCATAAAACATTTTTGCAGTGTAAACTGGGTCTATTAACATTCCGGTTTCTGAGGTAAATGTTTTTATAAAGGAAATAAGTTCTGGCGTTGTTTTAGCGTAACCCCCAAAATGATAATTTGTATGCAAAACTAAATTAGCCAAGTCGTTTTCGTACTTGGCTATTTCAGTTTCTATAAAACTGCCACCTTTTAATACCGGTACAACATTTAGTGTAGTATTTAATTGGTTTTTATTTATGCCTTTTAAAAGACCGGCTGCCGTAGTGCCTGTTCCTGCTGCGCAAAAAATATGGTCAAACGGCTGATCAAGTTCATCAATAATTTCCGCACAGCCTACGGTAGCTTCATAACTTGCCCCGCCTTCATCAATAAAGAAACATTGCTCATCATCCCCAAAGTGGGTATTAAATAGGTCTATTTTGTTCTTGTAGCTATCTCTATCTGTAAAAATTAAGGTCATTCCGTACAGTTTGCACAGTAATAGCATTTCGTTCTGTACATTTTCGCCCCTCACAAAAGCGGTAGCTTTTAGGTTGAATCTGGCAGAAGTTGCTGCGGTGGCAAGTAGGTGGTTAGAATAGGCGCCCCCAAATGTTACCAAGTGATTTTTTTTTTGATTTTGCGCCACTTTTAGTAGGTACTTAATCTTTCTCCACTTGTTGCCAGATATAAACGGATCAATTAAATCGTCTCGTTTTACCGAAAACGAAGGTAGCCAAGTGGTGCTAAAATGTTGCGTAGGACTGAAAATTTGCATATAAAAAAAGCCTTTTCAAATAGAAGGCTTTTTTCTGAAGTTGCAAAATTAATCTATAAAGCAATTTATTGAAATTGCCAGACTAATAACAACACAATGAATAAAATTTCTTTAAAAACTTAACGGAAATAGATCTTTCTGATAAGATATGGAAAAAAATTCATTACAATTTTTACGTTTTGTGTAAAATTTTTCATAGGCTTTATTGTTTGAGTGCGATTATAACATCCCTTTAACAAAAAGTAAGCCAATTTGTTTTTTTATTTTTTCTAATTGTTAATTCTACTTTTGCAACATGGAAAACCACAATATTTTAGAGCAGGAAGAAGAGCAGGATTTATTTGAACATTTTAATATTGTCGTAGATAAAGGACAGTCGTTGTTGCGAATAGACAAATTTCTTATGCTTCGCTTGGTAAATGCGTCACGCAATCGTATACAAAATGCTATTGATGCGGGTAACGTACTGGTAAATAAAAATACCGTTAAATCAAGTTACAAGGTTAAACCAGCAGATGAGATTTCTATTGTTTTCGCGCATCCGCCTAGAGATACAGAAGTTTATCCTGAAAATATTCCTTTAGATATTGTGTATGAAGATGAAGATTTATTGGTGGTAAATAAACCAGCCGGAATGGTTGTCCATCCTGGATTTAATAACTACACCGGTACCTTGGTTAACGCTTTGGCTTACCATTTTGAGCAGTTGCCAACCTTGCCGGGTAATGATGGTAGACCAGGTTTGGTACACCGTATAGATAAGGATACATCTGGTTTGTTGTTAATCAGCAAGAACGAGATAACGATGACTAAACTTGCAAAACAGTTTTTCGATCACTCGATTACGCGTAAATATGTAGCATTGGCTTGGGGAGATGTACAACAAGACGGAAGAATAGAAGGTTATATCGGGCGAAGCCTAAAAAACCGAATTATTATGGACATGTACGATGATGAAGAAAAGGGAAAGTGGTCGGTTACAAATTATTCGGTATTAGAAAAGTTGGGTTATGTTACCTTAATTAGTTGTCAATTAGAAACTGGACGCACGCACCAGATCAGGGCGCATATGAAACATATTGGTCATCCACTTTTTAGCGATGCCAATTATGGAGGTGATAAAATTTTAAAAGGAACAACGTTTACAAAATATAAACAGTTTGTAGCTAATTGTTTTACAATTATGCCTAGGCAAGCACTACATGCGCAAACTTTGGGCTTTATACATCCAACAACGCAAAAATATTTAGAATTTGAGGCGCCATTGCCAGAAGATTTCTCTAATGTATTAGCCAAATGGCGTAACTACGCTCAAAACGCAGAATAATCTATGTCGCATTTTATATTATTTAATGATGAATTTTTGCCAGCAGATGTTGCCATCTTAAAAGCAACAAATAGGGGTTTTAAATTCGGCGATGGATTGTTTGAATCTATGCGAATGTGCAATGGCAAATTACAGTTGGCCGATGAGCACGCAGATAGATTAAAAGCTGGGATGAAGGCATTAAAGATGGACGGCTACAATTTGTTAGATGCTTATTTTCTACGCCAGAAAACAGGCGAGCTGCAACGCAAAAATAAGCTTCAAGGAAATTTACGCTTTCGGTTAACTATTTACAGAGATGGCGAGGGTTTGTACACGCCCCAAAGTAACAAGATTGGCTATTTGTTAGAAGTATCTATTTTAGAACAAAACAACTATGAGCTTAACCAAAAAGGTTTAATTATTGATGTTTACGATGAAATTCCTAAAGCTGTAAATAAATTATCGAACTTTAAAACTACAAATGCATTGCTTTATGTAATGGCAGGTTTGTTTCAAAAACACCATCGGCTAGACGAAGCACTTTTGTTAAATCAAAATGGCTTTTTATGCGAAAGTACAAGTTCTAATATTTTTGTAGTTTACCAAAAGCAGATTTATACTCCTGCCTTATCTGAGGGCTGCGTTGCTGGAGTTATGCGCACAAATGTAATTAGATTAGCTCGTATGGAAAATTTGCAAATTATTGAAGCTCAGATAAATCCGCAGATATTAAATGAAGCAGAAGAAGTATTTTTGACGAACGCAACAGGAGGCATACGGTGGGTAATGGGCTACGGTAGAAAACGTTATTTTAATGAAGTAGCAAAAAATTTAAGTTTAAAACTTAACGCCTCCATTATTACTTAGCAGTTAAAATTCCCCTTGTTATTTTTGCTAGACCGAAATTGCGGCTTTATTTCCGTAAATTTGCCCAATTATAAATTAAGTAGAGAAAAGTGTCTTTAGAGCAATTAAAATTAAGCAAACCTTTAGTGTCGGCTATGACGGCGGCGGGTTACCTAAGCGCAAAAGAAATACAGGCAAGAACCATGTCTCGCATTTTAGGCGGACAAGACGTTATAGCCATTGCGCCGGATGGTAGCGGAAAAACCACAACCTATGTTTTAGCAACTTTAATGCGTTTAAAATATGGTTTTGAAGAGGCGCCCCGTGCTTTAATTTTGGTGCCTACCAAAGAACGAGTGCTAGAGGTTATAGAGCAGTTCAACTTACTTAACAGAAATCAAACGATACGTATTGTTGGCATACATGCCGACGCGAGCATGGAAGCCCAAGTTAATGAGTTAACTGATGGCGTCGATATCGTAGTGGCTGTTCCATCAAGAGCTAGAGCGGTGTATTTAAAACTTGGCTTAAACACTAACAAAATACAAATGTTTGTGGTTGATGATGCTGCCGAAATGGTAAAACAAGGTATGCAACTTCCTATAAATGAATTGGCAAATAGTATTCAAAAATGCCAACACCTGATATTTACCGATGTATTGCATGATCGTTTAGAAAAAATGATCGAGGCGTTTATGAGAATGCCTACCATTATTGAAGTTGATGATTTAGGCGAATCAGAAACGGAAACACATCATCAGCTTTTGTATCACGTTCCTAATTTTAGAACAAAACTTAACCTTTTAAATCTGTTGCTTAAGGATGCTGAAGTATTCGATAAAGTAATTGTATTTGTAAACACGAGGTTAACTGCCCAAACTTTATCTAAAGATCTGTTTGATGGTAAAGCAAAGGACATTTTTGTTTACAAACCTTTGTTTTTTGATGAAGCTGGTTTTGATGATGTAGATGACTTTAAAAACGATAGCGAGGCGAGGGTGCTAATTGTTGCAAACGAAATTTTAACAGACATCGATTTATCAGAAATTCCGTTTATAATTCATTTTGAATTACCTGTACAAAAAGAAACTTATCTAAACAGAGTAATCAAATATGGCGATGAAGAAATAGTAGCCTTAACCTTTGCTACAGATTTAGAATTACCTCAATTAAGGAAAATAGAACAAGCTATTGGTCGCAAGGTGGAGGTTGCAGAGCTTCCAGAAGACCTGCTAATTGAAGATGTAGTGAAACCTACTTCAAACAAAAATAAAATTGCAAAAGAGCAAGCTGAGCAAGAAGCATTTTTAGATGCAGCTTTTCATAAAAAGAAAGAAAGTAATGCCAAAACATCAAATTTTGGTATTGGTCAAAAAGCCATAATGAACAAAAAAAAGAAGCACGGTTAGTGCTTCTTTTTTTATATTTCTATTACCTCTAAACTTATTCTAGGCTCTGCCTGTAAAGAGATCTTCAAATTCTTTTAACTAAAAATTACAATTTTTTAGCCTCGTTCCAGTAAACGTCCATTTCTGCTAAAGTCATATCCTGTAAAGCTTTGCCATTTTCTTTCGCTTTGCTCTCTAAAAACTGAAAACGTTTGATGAACTTCTTGTTCGTTTTCTCTAAGGCATTTTCTGGATTGATATCTATAAAGCGAGCGTAATTAACTAAAGAGAAAAGCAGATCTCCAAACTCGCCTTCCGCTTTTTCAATATCGATATTTTCGTTTTCGGCAATGTTAAATTCATCTTTAAACTCTTGTAGCTCTTCTTCAACCTTTGCCCAAACCTGCTCTTTTTTATCCCAATCAAATCCAACGCCACGTGCTTTTTCCTGTATTCTACTTGCTTTTACCAGCGCAGGCAATGAAGTCGGAACGCCACCTAAAACAGATTTGTTTCCTTCTTTAAGTTTTATCTGTTCCCAATTACGCTTCACATCTTCTTCATCTTCTACCTTCACATCGCCGTAAATGTGTGGGTGTCTATTAATCAGTTTATCGCAAACACCATTAAGCACATCGGTAATGTTAAAGGCGTTTTCTTCATCCGCTATGCGAGCGTAAAAAACCAAATGCATCATTACATCACCAAGTTCTTTTTTTATCTCCTGTAAATCTCCATCTAAAATAGCATCAGATAACTCATACGTTTCCTCAATGGTTAAGTGGCGCAAGGTTTCCATGGTTTGTTTTTTGTCCCATGGACACTGGGTACGCAATGTGTCTAAAACAGTTAAGAGTCTTAGAAATGCAGTTTCTGGAGTGGCAGTTGCATGCGGAATAATATTTAAAGGCATTTAGTTTACAATATTTAATGCAATTAGCATTGTGGTAATAAAAAGTACAATTAAGCCAGCCAAAAATAGAACATCGGCAAGCCTTTCTAATTTAACGGATTGCGCTGTGTCGTTTCGCATAGCGAGGAAAGAAAATAAACAACTGCTCATAAAAATTACAATGGCTAAAGCAGCACCTTCATCTATAAAAGACGATTCTTTGAGGTTTGATATTTTTACGGATGTTAACACGATGAAGCAAAAGCCCAATAAATTGGCAGATGTATTTAGTATGTGTGGCGATCTGTTTTCTTTCATCTATTGGCAAAACTAACTATTCTGCTTCTTCTAGTTTTATTTTTTTAGTAATTCTGTAAGTTCTTCGCGGTCGCGGACTATCTTTTTCTTCCTCACCTAACAAAATTCCCCAAGCTTGCAACCCATCAACTCTTTCGAAAATAATTTTAAGCATAGCCATATATGGTATGCACAAAAACATGCCGGAGATTCCCCAAATCATTTCGCCGATTATGATTCCGATAAAAGCAAAAAGTGCGTTTATCTTAACTTTAGAGCCAACTACTAAAGGCATTAACAGATTTCCATCTATCGTATGGATACCAATAAAGGCAAAAATTACAAATAATGCTTTTGTTGCACCAGCAGTTGCAAAGGTTATTAAAACACTAATGATTAAAGCGGTTGAAATACCTAAGTAGGGGATGATATTGAAAATACCAGCTATTAAGCCTAAAAGGATGGCATATTTTACACCTAAAACCGAAAGGGTAATAATCATCAGTAGCGAAACGATTAACATCTGTATAAATAAGCCAACTATATATTTTTTAATAATACGTTGAATTTCGTTTACTATTTCGGCAACTTTAGCTTGGTGTTCTTCAGTAAAAACACTTTTTAAAAACCTGAATAAGAGTCTGCGGTAATTAAGTATAAAAAATGTAAATAGTAAGGTAAATGCTAAAAACAATAAGCTAGAAGATAAGGTGAGTAGCGTAGAGCCAACTATTATAGCACTTGTAGAAAGTGATTTTTCAAAACCTTCTGTTATGTAGGATTTCTGTTTATTTACATTAATATCAAAAGTTTTGGCTACCCAATTTTGCACATCGTGAAAGGCTGCAGTACTTTGCTTTACCAGCAGTGGCCAATCGTTCCATAATTGCGCTAACTGATTACCAAAGAAATAAATAATCCAATAGATAATTACAATCATCAGTATAACGGCCATTAAAGCAGCAATACTGCGTTTAAACCGCAATCTTTTTTCTAACGTATTTGCAACTGGCAAAAGCAAAAACGCCATTAACAAAGAGAAAAACAGCGGTGCCAAAAGCGTTTTGCCTAATATGGCAAGATAACCGAGCATAATGATTGATAGTAGCACTAACGCAAGCTTAGCTACAAAAGGTAGAGTAATGTTTTTCATGATTTGGTGCAAATAAAAAGTGCCAAAAGGTAAATTTTCTGGCACTTAAATATAGCAGTATATTTTTTCTAATAACTACTAGCTTCGTTTAATAACGCAATTTCTTCATCATTTAACTTAATATTTATCGCTTCTTTAAACGAAGCTAATTGTTGCAAGCTGGTAACGCTAGCAATTGGTGCTGTAACCGAAGGGTTTTGGATTAACCAAGCAAGTGCAACAGATGCAGGCTTGCTCTTGTGTTTTTCGGCCACATTATCTAATGCGTTTAAAATATCAAAACCTCTTTGGTTTAAATACTTTTTAATTCCGCCCCCTCTGGCGCTTTTCTCCAAATCAGCTTCGCTACGGTATTTTCCCGTTAAAAATCCGCTAGCCAAAGAAAAATACGATATAACTCCTAAACCAAAATCATTACAAATTTGCTGATGTTCTTTTTCAAATTCTGCCCTGTCGATTAAATTGTAGCCGGGCTGGTAAACCTGATATTGAGGCAAATTATGTTTGCTTGAAGCTACCAAGGCTTCCTTTAGTCTTTCTGGCGAAAAGTTTGATGCCCCAATCCACCTCACTTTTCCTTCTTTTATTAGCGTTTCATAAGCTTGTAAGGGCTCTTCCTCGCTGGTGTCTTCATCATCGAAATGAGAAAAATATAAATCGATATAATCTGTTTGCAAGCGTTTTAAAGATTCTTCAACCGCACCGATAATGTAGTTTTTCTTTAATGATTTTCCGCTGCCCATATCAGAACCAACTTTTGTAGAGAGGATAATGTCATGACGACGGCCACGTTTTTTCAGCCAGTTCCCAATAATCGTTTCAGACTCGCCACCACTATTTCCGGGCTTCCAAGTAGAGTAAACATCTGCAGTATCAATAAAATTGAATCCTTCGGCCACAAAGTGATCTAATATTTCTATAGATTTTTGTTCGTCTATCGTCCAACCGAAAACGTTTCCGCCGAAAACTATAGGTACAATCTCTAAATCCGTACTTCCTAATTTAACTTTTTCCATGTTTAATAATGTTGATGATTAGCTAACACAAAAAACAGGTTTCAGTTTGTACTTATAGTTGGTAAATTGTAAAATTGAAATGCTAAGCTAATTTAGTCGCTCTTAGCATTTCGCGTTTTCCTGGCGCTCCCGGTAGTTTTTCTATTATAAAACCGCAAGCCTTAACGGCTCGTTTTAACTTTCCGGTAATGGCGTAGCTTACAAAAACGCCACCTGGTTTTATCAAATTGCAAACTTGGCTTATAATTTCATCAGTCCACATTTCTGGCTGGTGCTGTACAGAAAAAGCGTCGTAATAAACTATATCAAATCGTTGGTCGGTTTTAAATTCATCCAGCTCAGTATGCGCTACTTTTAAATCGCAATGCGATGATAATGTTTGAGTACTGTCTATAGCATCATCATATTTGTTGATGAATTTGTCCCAAATAGCTGCTGGCACATAAGCTTTATAACCAGTTTCATCCAATACTTCTCGCGTTAGCGGAAAAGCTTCAATGCCTGTGTAATTTAGCCTCACAAAGTTTTCTTCGCAATGCGAAAAGCTTAAAATAAAATTTAATCCTGTGCCAAAGCCTACCTCCAAAACTGATATTTTGCTAGTGTCTTTTTGTTCGATGACATGTTTTAAACCAGCGTTTATAAATACATGTTTGCTTTCTTGTAAAGCACCGTGTGCAGAATGGTAGTGCTCGCCAATGGTTTCGTTAAATAAGGTGTTAGAACCATCAGCGGTAGGAGTAAGGATATTCATGATGCAAAATTAAATTAAATTACTGGATTGTTGAGCGCAGTAAATTCGTTTGCTTAACTATTAAAACTACATTCTAAATGTATGGAAATGCAGGCCACGTAAAAGTCTTTGTCCTTTATACATGATCCTTTATCTTTACCTTATGGATATTGAAACTTTTAGAGAATTTTGTTTAAGTCTGCCCGGTACTACCGAAGGCATGAAATGGGACCATCTTTGTTTTATGATCGAGGAAAAGATATTTGTCATCATCGCGATTGACGATGGGAACCGATTTTCAACTAAATGTACTCCGGAAGAATTTGATGAGCTAACCGCTCGCGATGGAATTCAGCAAGCATTTCACCTCGCAAAAAGACAATGGGTACAGGTAGAAAATCTAGAAGTTTTAAATGATGACGAATTAAAAGAGCGTGTAGAAACCTCTAGGGCATTGGTTTTAGCCAAATTGCCAAAGAAGATTAGAGAAAAGTACAATTAGCCTAATTTTTATCTAAGCAAAAGCTGTTATACTTTAAAAACAGAAGTAAAACGACAAAAAAGCCTAAGTGTATCAACTGTGATGGAATAGAGTTCCATTCCTCAATCATGCCTGAACCGAAAATTAATACAATCATAATTGCAGCACCTGCAATCAAGGTTTGTTTAGTAAGCAATCCAAAAATCAGAAATAAGCCTACAGCAAATTCTAGCACTGGCAAAACATAACTAAAAGGTAAAACAAGGATTTTGGGCAAAAGAGACTTTTCAAAATTGCCAACCATCCAATTGCTAAAAGTTTCTAGTTTCGGAAGTCGTACCAATCCGTGTGTAAACATACTGGTAGCCAAGCCAAATCTAGTTAACAAGAATGCAGTTTTTTCGTTTTCCATATTTTTTGTGTTTGTAAGCAATATAAAAAACCGTCATTTCGATAAAATTTCTATCGATGGAAAATTTTCTAATGCTAGCGCAATGCCAATATTGTTATAGATTTTTCCTAGCCTTAGTCTCTCGAAATGACGGTTGTAAATTATTTTGCAGTTAAAAAACTACCACAACCTAATTCTATCTTCTGGTTTTTTGTAAAGTTTGTCGCCAGGTTGTACGTCAAATGCTTTATACCAAGCGTCCATGTTTACTGGCGCACCAATTGTGCGGTACGGACCAGGCGAGTGCGTATCGGTTTTAATTAGTTGTGCCGCATTATCTGGTAAAATGTTGCCTCTCCAAACCTGCGCCCACGCTAAAAAGAAACGTTGATCTGGTGTAAAACCATCAATTTTTTCATCACTTTGACCTTGTTTTGTCATCTTGAAAGCTGTGTAGGCAGCATTTAGACCACCCAGATCGCCAATGTTTTCGCCCATTGTAAACTTGCCATTTACATGTATGGTATCTAATACGGTATAGCTGTCAAATTGTTCGCCAAGTTGTTTGGTTCTTTCCTCAAATTTCTTTCTATCTTCTGCCGTCCACCAGTTTTTAAGGTTGCCATCTTTATCATATTGGCTACCAGAGTCGTCAAAACCATGACTCATTTCGTGGCCAATAACTGCGCCGATACCACCATAATTTAATGCATCATCAGCATCTGGATGGAAGAAAGGAAATTGTAGGATACCAGCAGGGAAAGTAATTGAATTCATGGTTGGACTGTACGATGCGTTAACCGTTGGGGGTGTCATTCCAAAACGTTCCCTGTCAACAGGCTTGCCTAATTGGTTTACGTTTTCGTTGTATGCCCATTTACTTGCGTTAATTAGGTTTTGTAAATAAGTACCTCTATTAATTACTAAACCATCGTAGTTTCTCCATTTTGTAGTATAACCAACTTTTGGTGTAAAAGCATAAAGTTTTTCCAAAGCTTTTTGTTTTGTTTCATCACTCATCCACTCCAAGCCTTTAATGCGAATTTCGAAAGCTTTGCGCAAGTTTTCGATCATTACATCCATACGTGCCTTTGCTTCTGGTTTAAAATATTTATCTACATAAAGTTGGCCTAATAGCTCACCAATAGTTCTGTCAGTTAGCGAAGACATTGTTTGCCAGCGAGGGGTTTGAACCTTTTGACCGGTTTGTGCTTGTGTAAATGCGAAATTGGCTTTTACAAAAGGAGAACTTAAATTGCCTGCAGCGCTTTTTAAAATATTCCATTCTAAATAAGTTTTCCAGTTGGCAACAGAAGTTGAGGTTAATAAGTTATCCAAACTTCTAAAAAAGCTTGTTGAATTTACCAAAACGGTATCCTGGCCATTTACTTTAAGTTGTGTTAAAGTATTTGTCCAATTGATATTAGGTGTAAGCTTGTTAAGCTCGGCAATAGTTAATTTGTTGTAGGTTTTGTAAGGGTCACGCATTTCTAAGCGAGTCATTTGCGCTTCTGAAAGTGCTTTCTCTATATCAAAAATAGTTCTCGATTTTTGCTCTGCAACTGAGGCAGAATAACCAATTAACTTAAATAAAGTGGTGATGTAGGTATGATACGCATCCCTTATTTTAACACTTCTGCTATCATTATTCAAGTAGTAATCTCTATCGCTAAGCGTGGTTCCGCCCTGCGATATATTTACCATGTATTTATTTACATTTTTGCGGTCCTGACCAATTCCAAATCCAAATAATGCGCCACCAATTCCGTTTGTACGCATATAATTAGCATGGCTTAATACACCTTGCAAATCGTTGATTTGTTTTAGCTTTTCAAGTTCAGCTTTAATCGGCGTATATCCTAATTTTTCAATAGTAATACTGTCCATTGCAGCCGCATAGAAATCTCCAACGCGTTTAGTAACGGAGCCTGCGGGCGCAGACTTATCTGCAGCTGCAGTTTCTACTAATCCCTTTACGGCCTGCGCATTAAACTCACGTAACTCGTTAAAAGATCCCCACCTGGTTTCTTTTGCAGGTACTGGATTGTTTTTAATCCAGGTGCCGCTAGCATATTGATAAAAATCGTCACCTGGCTTAACGGTAAGATCCATGTTAGCTGGGTCGATAAATTTTTTGGGAGCGTTTTGGGCATTTACTGTAAAACTACATGCCATTATGCCGAGTGCAGCAAAATAGCTCTTCATTTGAACTTTCATACTTTATAATCCTTTAAAGCGGAAAAGTAGCAAATCGAGCTTAAACCAAAGAGATGTTAATAGAAATATTACTTGTTAAACCAATAATAAATTCTACTCAAGCTAAACTTGCGGAAAATCTCGTTATTGAAGATTGATAACCTGAACGATTTCATGTTTTTGAAGTTTTATAGTTATTTAACATTTTTTAACATCTTTTATTGTGTGGTACGAAAAAAATAGGTGTTAGGCATTAGTTTGTTAAATACGTAGATTTGATTAATCCTATAAATTTCTTATGCACAAACACGATATTAAAGCCGACGATAGTTGCTGTAGCCATAGCCATCAACATGAACAAAGCCACGATCACGATGGAGAGCACGACCACGATCACGGAGACGCAAGTGCATTTAAAACCTATCTTCCATCAATATTTAGCTTGCTGTTTTTGCTCGTCGGTATTGCATTAGATTATTTTAAGATTAGCTTTTTTGAACAACCGATTAGGTTAATATGGTATTTGTTGGCATATATTCCGGTAGCTTACCCGGTTCTTAAAGAAGCATTTTTTACCATAACCAAAGGTGAGATATTTACCGAGTTTTTATTGATGGGCCTAGCAACCATTGGAGCACTTGCATTGGGCGAATATCCGGAAGCGGTTGCTGTGATGTTGTTTTACACCGTTGGCGAATTATTTCAAGGGGCCGCGGTAAGCGGTGCCAAAAAAAATATCAAAGCATTGCTAGATGTGAGACCCGAAACAGCAAACGTTTTTAGGGAGGGCAGATTTATAACCGTAAAACCAAAAGAGGTTAGCATAGGAGAAACAATCCAACTAAAAGTTGGCGATAAGTCTGCTTTAGACGGGGTTTTGCTAAGCGACAGTGCAAGTTTCAATACGGCTGCGTTAACTGGCGAAAGTACACCAAGAACGGTTAAAAAAGGAGAAGAGGTTTTGGCCGGCATGCTTAACCTTGATAAAGTGGTGGATGTAAAAGTAACTAAAGAGTTTGCCGATAGTGCTTTATCTAGAATTTTAGAAATGGTACAATCTGCAACCTCACGCAAGGCTAAAACCGAGTTGTTTATTAGAAAGTTTGCGAAAATTTACACGCCTATTGTTTTTTTTCTGGCAGTTGCACTAATTATTTTGCCTTACTTTTTTGTAGCCGACTACCAATTTAAAACTTGGCTTTACCGATCGTTGGTTTTTTTGGTTATCTCTTGCCCTTGTGCGCTGGTAATTTCTATTCCTCTCGGCTATTTTGGAGGTATCGGTGCTGGTTCTGCAAATGGCATTTTATTTAAAGGTTCGAGCTTTCTCGATACCATAGCACAAATAAAAACCGTAGTTATGGACAAAACAGGAACCTTAACTCATGGTGTTTTTAACGTAAAAACCATACAAACATCGTTACAAGAAGACGAGTTTTTTAAGTACTTAGCTTCTGCAGAAACCAAATCTACACATCCCATCGCTAAAGCTATTGTAGCCTACCATAACCAAGGTGCCATTTTTGATGTTGCCGAACTAACCGAAATTGCCGGACATGGATTAACCGCAGTTATTAATAGCCGTAAAGTTGCTGTTGGTAACACTAAACTGCTCAGGAAGCTAAATGTAGCTTATCCTAAAGCTATTGACGAAGAAGTTGAAACTACTGTGGTAATGGCAATCGATAATCAGTTTGTGGGTTATGTAATAATTGCTGATGAAATTAAAAAGGACGCAAAGTACGCCATAGACGAGCTACACCTTTTAGGCGTAACACAGATTGTAATGTTAAGTGGCGATAAAACTGCGATTACCGAAAAAGTTGCCAAAGAGCTAGGTTTGGATAAAGCTTATGGAGACTTGTTGCCCGAAGATAAGGTTGCCAGATTAGAAACGCTTAAAAGCCACAAAAACTTAATCGCCTTTGCGGGTGATGGGATAAATGATGCGCCGGTTTTAGCACTAAGCGATTTAGGTATTGCGATGGGTGCAATGGGAAGTGATGTTGCCATAGAAACTGCAGATGTGGTAATACAAAATGATCAACCGAGCAAAATTGCTACCGCTATAAAAATTGGCAGGGCTACAAAACGGGTAGTTTATCAGAATATTGGTTTGGCATTTGGTGTAAAGGCTATTGTTTTAATTTTAGGCGCAGGCGGATTAGCAACTATGTGGGAAGCCGTTTTTGCCGACGTTGGCGTGGCATTTTTAGCAATTTTAAATGCTATTAGAATCCAGAAAATGAAATTCTAGTTTTTTCTATCTGCCTATTAATAAGTATATTGAGTGTATGAGTATTCATAAAACATATCCGGATTTAACTGACGAGAAAATTTACAGTTTTAACGAGGTTGACGAATCGTTAACCTATAGCTATGCTCATTACCTAAATTGGCTTTTTGACGAAAGAGTGGAACTAATTAAAGGGAAAATTTTTAAAATGAGCCCGGCGCCATCTCGCGTACACCAAGAGATTTTTGGCGCTATGTTTAATCCAATTTACAGTTTTCTAAAAAATAAACCTTGCAAAGTTTACGGTGCTCCTTTTGATGTTCGTTTTCCTGAAACTAGCAAGGCTGATAAGGATGTTTTTACCGTCTTACAGCCAGATATTTGTGTTATTTGCGATTTAACTAAACTTGATGACAAAGGTTGCATTGGTGCACCAGACATTATAGTAGAGATTTTATCTCCGGGAAATAACAAAAAAGAACTGTTAAATAAATACCAAGTTTACCAAGAATTTGGCGTTAAAGAATACTGGGTAGTTAGCCAAAGTGATCAGAGTATTTTGATTTATACTTTAGATGCCACCGGAAAGTTTCAACCTTCTAAAATATTTACACTAAGCGAAGAAATTAGATCTTCAGTACTACCAGGTTTTGTTTTAAAACTTGATGACGTTTTTGAAGGAATTTAGGTCTCTGATTTAGCACAACTTTTTCTTAACATTGCTTTTATTTGTTAAGCATTAAGCCATTTTCAGATAGCGGACTTTTAACTTATGTATTGCACTGTATTAAGTGAAATAAACCTGATTGAAGTGTAAAGGCCGAATCCCGATTTTTCTTCGGGAGAGGACTTGCAACAGAAAGCAGGGCTAGCATTACTATAATTTGCTGTCGTTGATTTTCAAAGGCTAAATTAACTAAATTTCAACTTTGTTCAATTTTTATAGCTTGTTGTAATTTAACAAAGTGGTCCATTTCAGCTTTGCTCTTTGCGCTTAAAAATGTATTTTTACCGCCTAAATTCGATACCCGCATATAAATGAGCATATCTACTAAATACAATCCTACAGAAACTGAGCATAAATGGTACAGCTACTGGTTAGATAAGAAATTTTTTCATTCAGAACCAGACGAACGTGAGCCATATACCATCGTAATTCCGCCACCAAATGTTACGGGCGTACTGCACATGGGGCACATGTTAAACAATACCATTCAAGACGTTTTAGTTCGTAAAGCTCGTATGCAGGGCAAAAATGCTTGTTGGGTTCCTGGAACAGACCACGCTTCTATTGCAACCGAAGCAAAAGTTGTGGCCATGTTAAAGGAGCGAGGAATTGATAAAAAAGATATCTCTCGCGAAGAGTTTTTGAAATATGCTTGGGAGTGGAAAGAGAAATACGGGGGCATTATTTTAGATCAATTAAAGAAGTTAGGCGCAAGTTGCGATTGGGATAGGACACGTTTTACCATGGAAGACGATATGTCTGAGGCGGTAATTGATAGTTTCGTTCATTTATACAAAAAAGGGTGGATTTACCGTGGTATTCGTATGGTAAACTGGGATCCTGCTGGTAAAACGGCTGTATCAGACGAAGAGGTGATTCGTAAGGAAGTAAACCAGAAATTATATTACATAAGGTATGAGGTAAAAGCTGAAGGGCATGAGGCACAAAACGGGCAACCATCTACCTTTCTTACTGTTGCTACTACTCGCCCCGAAACAATTATGGCAGATGCAGCAATTTGTATAAACCCAAATGATGAACGTTTTAGCCATTTAAAAGGTAAAAAAGTTTATGTGCCATTAGTTAATCATGAAATTCCGGTTATTGAAGATGACTATGTTGATGTTGAATTTGGTACTGGATGCTTAAAAGTAACACCAGCACACGATTTGAACGATTATGAACTTGGGGTAAAACATAAACTGCCGGTTACAGATATCTTAAACGATGATGGTACGCTAAATGAATTAGCCGTTATCTTAGTGGGCGAAGATCGTTTTGTTGCTCGTAAGAAAATTGCCAAAATGTTGGACGAAGCGGGGCACCTAGAGAAAGTTGAGGATTACAAATCTCAAGTTGGTTTTTCTGAACGTACAGATGCGGCAATAGAACCTAAACTTTCTATGCAATGGTTTGTGAAGATGAAAGAATTGGCGCAACCTGCTTTGGATGATGTTCTAAACGGTGAGGTAAATTTAATCCCAAATAAGTTCGAAAACACTTATCGCCATTGGATGGAAAATGTTCGCGACTGGAACATTTCCCGCCAGCTTTGGTGGGGGCAGAGAATACCTGCATGGTACGATGATAAAGGTGATTGGGTAGTTGCAAAAACCAAAGATGAGGCATTAGAAGAGTTTTGGAAGAAAAAACATTTAGACAATGCAGAAGCTGATAAAGCAGGTTTTAAGAATCAGTTAGCACCGTTTTTAAAACAAGACGAAGACGTAATGGACACCTGGTTTTCATCGTGGTTATGGCCAATTTCTGTTTTTGATGGTTTTAAAAATCCTGATAACAAAGACATTAATTATTATTATCCGACCAACGATTTGGTTACCGCACCTGAGATTTTATTTTTCTGGGTTGCACGTATGATTATGGCCGGACATGAGTTTATGGGCAAAAAACCATTCACAAATGTTTACCTAACGGGAATTGTAAGAGATAAATTAGGCAGAAAGATGTCTAAATCTTTGGGTAATTCTCCAGACCCAATAGGTTTAATTGAAAAATATGGTGCCGATGGCGTTCGTGTAGGCATGCTTATGTCGTCTCCGGCAGGCAACGATTTGATGTTTGATGAAAGTTATTGCGAGCAAGGACGTAATTTTGCCTCTAAAGTTTGGAATGCTTTCCGCTTGGTAAAAGGATGGGAAGTTGATGAAAATTTAAAGAATCCGAATACGCAAGCCATTGCTTGGTTCGAAAGCCGTTTTAGCGAAGCTTTAAGCGAAATTGAGGCTGATTTTGAACAGTACCGTTTGTCGGAAGCATTAATGTCTACCTACAAATTGGTGTGGGACGATTTCTGCGCATGGTACTTAGAAATGGTTAAGCCGGCATATCAGCAACCGATTGATGCCGAAACCAAAGCAGCTACGGTTAAATATTTTGAGCAGATATTGAAATTATTGCATCCGTTTATGCCTTTCATAACCGAAGAGTTATACCACGACGAATTGTTTGGCGAAAGATCAGAAATGGATTGTTGCATCGTTGCCGAATACCCAACAGTGGGCACAGCCGATGAAAAATTGCTTAAAGAAGCAGAGCTGATAAAAGGATTGGTTTCGGAGATTAGAAACGTAAGAAATACCCGTCAAATATCTCCGAAAGACGCTTTGCCTTTGCATATTAAAGTAAACTCAGATTTGGTTTACGAAAATTGGTTAAACATTGTATTTAAGCTAGCCAACATTAGCGAAGCTGAAATTGTAAATGATAAAGTTGCGGGTGCAGCAAGTTTCTTAGTTGGTAAGGATGAATTCTTTATCTCGCTAACGGAAAATGTTGATGTGGATGCTGAAAGAGAACGCTTAACAAAGGAATTGGAATACCTGCAAGGCTTTTTAAAATCTGTTGATGCTAAATTAAGCAACGAACGTTTTGTACAAAATGCGAAACCAGAAATTATTGCAAACGAACGCAATAAAAAAGCCGATGCAGAATCGAAAATTAACATCATTAAAGATAGCTTAACGGCGCTAAACGCATAAGTATGAAAAAATTAGTTTATTTGTTATTTGTATCGATGGTTCTTTTGGCTTGTCGCGGCGAAGAGAAAAAAGTGGAGTCGCAGATTTTTATAGAAAAAGAACTAAGCGACTTTATTGCCAGCAACCCTAATTGGGGTAAAGACGAGGCCACCCAAGCCGAAACAACAGATAGATTTCAACGTAAGCTAATTAAATTGAGCAATGAACCTGGTTTTTTAAACGGAATGCCTTTAAAGTTTTCGAGCGTAACTGATACAACAGAAAGTGGCCAAGCTGTAAAAATTGCAAATTTTATTCCTTATAATGATAATAACAGGCCAATAGGTAGCGTACTAAACTATGCGTTATTGCACATTAAAGGCATCGTTTCTGATGAACAGCTTAAAAAATTAAAACTGAACGATAACTATACGTTGCAGGGAAACTTGCAACGCCAGGGTAAAAGGGCAGATGTTAAGTTTATAAAAGTGTCTGACTTTAAAGGTTACGATTTAGGAAAGTACACGTTCGTAATCACCAAATTCGACCCAATAGAAAAAAAGTAAATCATTTCCTCTAACGCAAAAAAGTTACGCTAAACGTTATCTTTTTTAAGCTAAAAATCATATCATTGGTAAGTGTTAAATCGTTTAACCAAAAACCAAATATCTTTTTAGTATATTAATTGTAGCGTTTAATGGAAAACAGCAGACGAACATTTATAAAGCAGTCGGCATTGCTGGCAGCGGCAACTTACGCCGGCACATTGGGTGTTAGCGCAAAAAGCTATAAACGTATAATAGGCGCCAACGACCGGGTAAATGTTGGTATTGTTGGGTTTTCAGATCGTTTTAAGGAAACGCTTTTGCCCTGTTTCCAAAATCATAACAAAGAACTTAATTTCGATATTGTCGGTCTGTCGGATCTTTGGAATTACCGAAGGGATTTGGGCATAGGCCACCTGAAACAGAAACTCGGCGTAGATGCCAAAGCTTGTCGAAACAACGACGAGCTTTACGCCATGAAAGATTTGGATGCGGTGATTATAAGCACAGCTGATTTTCAACATGCCTTGCAAACTATAGAAGCGGTTAAAGCTGGTTGCGATGCGTATGTAGAAAAACCTTTTGCAGAAACTATGGACGATGCGAAGGCAGCTTTAAAAGCTGTTAAAGAATGTAAAAAGATAGTTCAAATCGGTTCTCAACGACGCAGTGGCGAAAATTATAGCACCGCGGCAAATTATATACAAGACGGTAAGTTCGGTGCAATAACGGCGGTAGATTTAGTTTGGAACGTAAATCAGCCTGGTCGTTGGCGTCGACCGGCATTAGTTGCAAAGCTGAAACAAGAAGATGTTGATTGGAAAAGGTTTTTACTAAATAGACCTTTCGAAGAATGGGATCCTAGAAAATATTTAGAGTATAGATTGTTTTGGCCGTATTCTTCGGGTATGCCTGGCCAATGGATGTCGCACCAAATAGATACCGTACACTGGTTTACTAAACTGAGTCATCCGCGTAGCGTAGTTGCTAACGGCGGAATTTATACTTGGAAAGACGGTCGTAAGAATTGGGATTCTATGGTGGCGGTTTTTGATTATGGCCAACCGAATACCTCTGATGGATTCCAAGTTACATTTACGTCTCGTATGCAAAATAGCGTAGGTGATGTGGGCGAAGTTTACTACTCGAACGGAGGTGAACTAAATCTAATCACTAATAAAGTTTCGCCAAAAGGCGGATTAGATGAAAAAACCGCTGCTGCAATGGGCCTTAAAGCCAATTTGTTAACTCCATTTGATTTATCTACGAAGGAAATTAAAACCGCTACGGGCGCAAGCATGGGTGGCGATACTTTAACATCAGCACACATGCGCAATTGGATGGAATGCGTACGAAGCAGAAATACGCCAAATGCACCGGTAGAAGCTGGCTATTCTCACTCTGTGGCAAATATAATGACCAACGCAGCCGTGCATACAGGTGCAAAAGCAACTTTTGATGAGAAAAGACAAGAAGTTATTGCAAACGGAAAAGTATTCAAATATTAGTGTTTAATTCTTCATTTAAAGTTTTCGTCAATCAGAGCGAAGAATCTATCTAAAAAATAACATAAAGAAATATATGTTCAATCCCTTTAAAAAAATAAGCCTTTTATCTCTTTTAGCTATTGGCGCCATTACTGCCAACGCCCAAAAAACAACACCATTATTTGATGGTAAAACCTTAAATGGTTGGAAAAAAGTTGCTGGTACAGCACCTTACGTAGTCGAAGATAATATGATTGTCGGCACGATGTTGAAAGGAAGCCCTAATTCATTTTTAATTACCGAGAAAGAGTACGGAGATTTTATTTTAGAACTAGATGTGAAGTTGGAGGGAGCAGATAGCAATACGGGTGTGCAAACCAGAAGCCATTATGATCCTAATGGTAATAAAGGCAAGGGCTTGGTTTTTGGCAGGCAAATGGAAATTGATCCTACAAAAAGAGCGTGGACTGGAGGAATTTATGACGAGGCGAGAAGACTGTGGTTGTATCCGTTAGAACTAAATCCAACGGCTAAAACAGCGTATAAGCAAGAAGAATTTAACCATTTTAGAATAGAGTGTATTGGCAATGAAATGAAAACCTGGGTTAACGGAATTCCGGTGGCCTATGTAATTGATACTTTGGATAAATCGGGAGTAATTGGCTTACAAGTTCACTCAATTGGAGATAATAGCACAAACGAAGGAAAAAAAGTTTATTTCAAAAATATCAATATCCAAACTGAAAACCTAAAGTCAAAAACTTTTCCAAAAGATTTCTACTTAGTTAATCTTACTGCAAACGAATTATCGAAACCAGAACTGGCAAATGGTTATAAATTACTGTTTGATGGTAAAACAAACAACGGTTGGGTTGGCGCCTATAAATCCGTTTTCCCTACAAAAGGTTGGGTTATAAATGATGGACTGTTAAGTGTTTTGCCCTCAGACGGAGGCGAGTCTACCAATGGTGGCGATATTGTAACCAAAGAACAATTTAGTGCCTTCGATTTATCATTCGAATTTAAACTAACCGAAGGCGCAAATAGTGGCGTCAAATATTTCGTAACCTTATCAGAAAATAACAAAGGCTCTGCCATCGGTTTAGAATATCAAGTATTAGACGACGAAAAACACCCTGATGCCAAGCTAGGCAAAGACGGCAATAGAACTTTAGCATCATTATATGATTTAATGACGGCAGATAAGAAATTAGGGAGTAAAAGAGGAATTGGCGTTTGGAACAGGGGAAGAGTAGTGGTTTACCCAGACAACAGGGTTGAACATTATTTAAACGGAGTAAAGGTGTTGGAATATGTTCGTGGATCTGAAGCTTTTAAAACCTTGGTTGCGGGTAGTAAATATAAAGATTGGCAGAATTTTGGTCAAGCTAAACAAGGGCATATCCTTTTGCAGGATCATGGTGATAAAGTAAGTTTTAGAAGCATCAAAATCAAAAAGTTGTAATGCACCGCAGATCGTTTTTTAAAAAATCAGCTTTGCTTGGAACCGGCATCTTAATGGCTGATCATCTTTATGCCGGCCTATCGTTAAAACCCTTAAATGTTGCTATGATTGGCTGTGGCGATAGGGGAAAGGGTGTGCTTTCTGTAATCAAGCAAATGCCGACTAAATTTAACGTTGTTGCTTATTGCGATGTGTTGGATTTTAGACTGGCAGAAACAAAAAAGTATGTGCCGACCTCGGCTGTAGCGTATAAAGATTACCAAAAAATTTTAGACGACAAATCTATAGAAGTAGTTTTTATTGCCACACCATTAAACGAACATTTTGGTATTGCAAAAGATGCTATAGAATCTGGCAAACATGTTTACGTAGAAAAAACAATGACCTACAACATAAAAGAGGCCTTGGCTTTACGTAAATTAATCAACCAGCATCCAAAACAAATCTTTCAAGTGGGTTACCAATATCGCTACTCGCCTTTGTATTTTAAGGTTAAAGAAATGATTCAAAGCGGTTATTTGGGCAAAGTTTCTCAAGTAGATTGCCGTTGGGACAGGAACTGGGATTGGCGTAGGCCAGTTGCCGACAAAACTTTAGAGCGTAAAATAAATTGGCGCATGTACAAGGAATATTCTGGCGGATTACCTGCAGAATTGCTATCGCACCAAATTGATTTTATTAACTGGGCTTTTGAAACACAACCAGATGAGATTGTTGCAACAGGAGGCGTAGATGTTTTTAAAGATGGAAGGGAAACGTTTGATAACGTACAAGCAGTTTTACGCTATAACAAAGCCGGAATGATTGGCAATTACGGTGCAACTTGTGGAAATGCTCACGACGGCTATTTGTTTAAAATAAAAGGCACCAAAGGTTCGGTGTCGTTACTTACCAACACTGGCGTTTTTTACCCAGAAGCCGAAACTGCAAAGGAATTAGGAATTGTAGATGGGGTAACCGGCGCCACAAAAATTGTTATTAATACAGATGGAGGCATCCCAATTTTAGATAAACCAACAAAAGACGGCACCACTTACGCTTTAGATGAATTCCATAATTCAATTTTAACCGGAAAAATGCCCGTGTCCAATATCAATACGGGCACACAAGCCTCCATTTGCGTAGCAATGATAAATGAGGCATCTTATACGGGTAATAAACAGCTTTGGAAACAGGAATATGCTTAGTAAAGATTGAAGTGTTATTTCTACGGAAAAAAAAGACATTTTAAAATTTAATGTTAAACTAAGTACATCTAATTAAAGGCAAAGTCTTTTTTACAAACTCAAAATTTTTATAGCTCCTTATAGCTTGGCAATTCTTCAACGAACAGAAACTTTCCGTTTGCGTGGTCTATTTTTGCGTAATAATGGTTTAAGCCATTAGTAACCACTAGCCAGCCCGTTTTATAAACATAATTGTAGCGTGCAGCTTGGTCGAATGTTGCTTGTGTAATAGCTACAGAAGGTGCTTTGCATTCAATCACCATTATTTTTTCGCCCAGCTTGTTATAAACCAAAATATCACTTCGTTTTCTGGTTTGGTTAAGGCTTAATCCGCCTTCAATTTGTAATAAGGCAGAAGGAAAGCCCCTTTCTTCTATCAAAAAACGGATAAAATGCTGTCGCACCCATTCTTCTGGCGTTAACACCAACCGCTTTTTCCTAATCTCGTCAAAAATAAAAACCACTCCATCTTTTTGGGTAATTTTAAACGGATAGTTAGGAAGGTTAAGTGTTGTTGGATTGAACATGGATTTTAAGGCGTGCTAACGTCAACTAATTGCGATTAATTTTGGCAAAGATACTTTTTAAAGGCTAATTTTTAGCAGCGCAAAACCTGTAGTTCTTCTTAAAAAGCCGTCCCGCCAATGCTACAATCCCCGAGAAAAATCGGGGTATTTCCGCTAATGTCGGGGCTATTTTACATTGCTGCCTTGCCTGTGGCTTGGTTTTACTTGTACTGACGTTAATTTTTAAACCCGATAGAGCGAATTAGCCCGGAGTGTAGCAGAGCGAAACGAGGACTATAAGCGATAGCGGGACTGCAATTGGCGATACGCTGGGACATTCGTTTTCAAATAAAAAACCACCGCTCAAATCTAACATCTCGACACAGCAAATGTAATTTAAATTGTATTTTTGCTATTGATGAGTGCCACAGAAATAATAAAAGATTTAAAAGCCAGAAAATTTAAGCCCCTTTACCTTTTACAGGGCGAAGAGCCCTATTTTATAGATCAAGTTGTTGATTACATTGAGCATCACGTTTTAAACGATGGGGAAAAAGGCTTTAATCAAACTGTTTTGTACGGTAAGGATACGGATATGGCCACCATTTTAACTGCCGCAAAACGATATCCAATGATGTCCGAATATCAGGTGATTATTGTAAAGGAGGCGCAAGATTTAAAATGGCCCAAAGATGGTGAGGGAAGTGGAAAAGAGGCGGAAGTGGTGCTAAATTATTTCGAAAAGCCGTTGCCAAGCACCATTTTAGTGTTTGCTTATAAATATGCTACTTTTGATAAACGCAAGAAAATATATAAAACGATAAGTAAAAGCGGAACAATTTTCCAATCAGATTTGGTTAGGGATTACAAGCTGGCACCTTGGATAGAAGAATTTATAAAGGAAAAAGGTTATAAAATTGCACCTCAGGCAGTGGCACTTATGGCCGAGTATTTAGGTACGGATTTATCTAAAATTGCGAATGAAGTTGAAAAACTTTGCTTAAACATTAGCAAAGACACAACCATACAAACCGATCATATACAGAAAAATATAGGTATTAGTAAAGAGTACAATGTTTTCGAGTTGCAAAAAGCACTAGCCACCAGAAACGTGCTAAAGTGCAACCAGATTATAAATTACTTTGCCGCTAATCCAAAAGCTAACCCAATGGTGATGATAATGGCAAATTTGAACGGCTATTTTACTAAGATTTTAAAGTACCATTACTTGCCAAATAAAAACGATGCAGCTAAAGAACTAGGCGTTAGTCCGTATTTTATTAAAGACTATAAAGTTGCAGCTAGAACCTTTAATGATGCCAAGACGTTTCAAATTATAAGTTTATTAAGAGAGTACGATTTAAAAAGTAAAGGTTTGGATAGTACCGGCAATGTAAGCGATGGCGAATTGATGAAAGAAATGGTATTTAAAATGATTCATTAAATAAAGCATTAAATTTCTGTGTTTTATGGTTATTGTAACTATAAAGTTATGGTTATTAACGTTTTCTAACCTAGCATACCCGCTATCTTTACCAATCAATAACTAACCGAAAATTTCATGAAAAAAAACTTACTAACCATTTTAATGGTGGCTGGTGTTGTTGCTGTGGCCGATGCGCAAGTTAGACCAACTGGAGGCGCTGCTATAGATTCGACCCGACGTGCACCAGGTGCTGCTTTAGGCTCTGGAGTTGCTGCGCAACCGAAACCTTACGCTACCGTAATTACCAATAAGGCAGTTACCCGAAAAGGGATGATTACTAGCCATAAAATTGAGGACAAATATTTTTTCGAAATCGCTGATACGACTTTAGGTCGCGATATATTGGTTGTAAACCGTATTTCTAAATCAGGCGCTGATGTACGTGCTGCGCAAGGTTATGCTGGCGATCAGATTGGAAGTTCGGTTATTCGTTTCGAAAAAGGACCGAACGACAGAATTTTCATGCGTAAAGTTAGTTTCAGAACTTATAGCGCAGATAGTACGGCATCGATGTACCAATCGCTACAAAATTCAAACATCCAAGCTATTGCAGCATCTTTTAACGTTGCAGCTTATGGTCCGGATAAAAAATCTAGCGTAATCGACGTAACTGCTTATTTAAACAGCGATAACGAGATTTTCTATTTCAGCTCGCCTACGGCTAAAACCAGGTTTAGACTAGGAACGCAACAAGCAGATCGCAGTTACATTTTGGGTGTACGTAGTTTTCCAACTAACGTAGAAATTAACGTAGTTAAAACTTATAGTTTATCTGCAGCAAGTGCTGGCGGTATGGGCGGCGGTGCTCCAGCAATGGGCGGTGGCGCATCATCTGGTTCTGCAACTATCGAGTTAAACTCATCTTTAGTTATTTTGCCTAAAGTGCCTATGACACCTCGTTATTTCGATCCGCGTGTAGGTTACTTTGCAGTTGGTTATACCGATTTCGACTTAAACCCACAAGGTGTTAAAGATTTACAATTAGTAAAAAGATGGCGCTTAGAACCAAAACCACAAGATGTAGCTAAATACAAAAGAGGCGAGTTGGTAGAACCACAAAAGCCGATTGTTTTTTATATAGATCCGGCAACGCCGAAAAAATGGGTACCTTATTTAATTGCTGGTGTTAACGATTGGCAGAAAGCGTTTGAAAAAGCTGGATTTAAAAATGCCGTTATTGGTAAAATGGCCCCAACAAAAGCACAAGATTCTACTTGGAGTTTAGATGATGCCCGCCATTCGGCTATCGTTTATAAACCATCAGAAATTGCAAATGCCAGCGGACCAAGTATTTCAGATCCACGTAGTGGAGAGATTATGGAAAGCCACATTAACTGGTTCCATAATGTGCAGAAATTGGTGCACGATTGGTACATGATACAAACTGCAGCAGTTGATCCTCGTGCTCGTAAAATGACATTCAGCGATGAATTAATGGGCGATTTGATTCGTTTCGTATCTTCTCACGAAGTTGGTCATACCTTAGGTTTACGCCACAATTACGGTTCAAGCTCTACAGTTCCGGTAGAAAATTTACGTAATAAAAAATGGGTTGAAGAAAATGGGCACACACCATCTATTATGGATTATGCTCGTTTCAACTATGTTGCTCAACCAGAAGATAAAATCTCTTCGAAAGGTTTGTATCCTCGTATCGGCGACTATGATAAATGGGCTATCGAATGGGGTTATAAATATTTCCCAGATAGTAAAGGTGTAGCTGCAGAAATGAAAGTGTTGGATAAGCTAACCACAGAGGCCGCTAAAAATCCTCGTTTATGGTTTGGTACCGAAACCAATTCTGATGATCCTCGTTCTCAAAACGAAGATTTGAGCGATAACGCCATGAAAGCTAGTGAATACGGTATTAAAAACTTAAAGGTTATACTAAACAGCTTACCAGAGTGGACAAAAGAAACTGGCGAAGGTTATGATAATTTATCGGTAATGTACGGTCAATTAACTACGCAGTTTGGTAGATACATGGGGCACGTGGCTAAAAATGTTGGTGGTATTTACGAAACGCCTAAAACTGTAGACCAAGCTGGTTTAATTTACGAACGTACGCCTGCAGCTAAGCAAAAAGAAGCAATGAACTTCTTGAATGCTCAATTATTTACTACGCCAAAATGGATTGTTCCGCAAACTGTTTTAGATAATATCGATCAAAATCCGTTAGAAGTAGTTTCTAGATTACAGGGAACTACGCTTTCTCGTTTGTTAAGTAATACAACATTGAGCAAACTGGTAGCTGCAGAAGCAACTGATGGTGCATCGGCTTATAAAATAACCGACTTTTTTACAGATATGAATAGTGCTGTTTTCGGTGAGCTTAAATCTAACACAGCAACAGATGTTTATCGTCGTAACTTGCAAAAAGCTTACGTAGAGAAATTAATCGCTATTGTAAAACCAGCACCAGCTCCTAGCGCAATTAATGCAATACTAGTAGGTAGAGGTGGCGTAAGTAGCGGTTTATCTGCTTCACAAAGTGATGTTTTGTCTGTTGTAAAAGGTCAGTTAAGAGATTTGGATGGTACTTTAAAAGGTGCTGCAAATTCTCAGGCAGATTCGTTAACCAAATATCACTTGTTAGATCTTGCTGATCGTATTGAAAGTGCGTTGAGCAATAAATAACATTAATCAATATAATTAAAGCGCTCCAAAAGGGCGCTTTTTTTATGCCTAAATATTTATGTTAAAACTGTAAATTTGAAATCAAATAAATACACAAATGAAACATTGGTTAGTAAAATCGGAGCCTTTTAAATATAGCTGGGACAAATTTAACGAAGATGGACGTACTTTTTGGGATGGTGTGCGCAATTATCAAGCTCGCAACAACCTAAGAGAAATGCAAGAAGGCGATTTGGTTTTATTTTATCACAGCAACGAAGGTAAACATGTAGTTGGTATAGCCAAAGTTGTTAAGGAAGCTTATCAAGATCCTACAACTGATGATAAAAATTGGGTGGTTGTAGATTTAGTACCGGTGCAAGCTTTAGATAATCCGGTTACCTTAGAGCAAATCAAAGCCGAAGAAAGTTTAAAGGATATTTCATTAGTTAGACAAGGCCGATTATCGGTTATGCCATTAAAGGCAACCGAGTTCGATAAGATTCTGGAAATGGGAACTAAATAATGAAACTTGTCATCGCTCTTCTTTTCTTCCTAACATTCGGTCTTTTCGCTAAAGCGCAAAATGGCGTTTACGAAATTAAAGTCGTCTCCAAAAAATACGCTACGGTGCGAGGTTTCCTTAAAAAAGTTTCGCCAGAAGGAATTGGGATAGAAGATTACAAAGGCAAATATGTTATTTTTCGCCCTGCGGAAATTGAACGACTGAAAATAAGAAAGCGAGGCTTAACCATTGGCGAAGGAACTTTAAAAGGCGGTGGCGCTGGTTTAGTAGCTGGAGCCGCTATTTGGAGTTTAGATGAAGAGGGTAGGGCTTTTGAAGAAATGGCCATTATTACTGGAGCACTGGCCGGCTCGGGAGCAGTAATTGGTACGATAGCCGGTATAGTTTCAGATATCAAGAACACCAAAATGATACTTAAAGTAGCGAGTGATGAAGTTAAGTTCAGAACAGTTTATAAAAAGCTAGAACCTTATGTAAATACCGCTTACGTTGAGCATGTAAACTAATAGTTTTACGGAGTATTATCGATTTCATATCTTTTAAAGAATTTTAAATGAGAGTTATATTAATTATTGTTATACTAATATTTTCGAGTAATATTATATATGCTCAAAATGTAAAACCATATTTGGCAATTGTAAAAACTGCAAATTCAAGGCAGAAAGGCATATTGCAAAAAGTAGACTCTACTAAAATTTTATTAAGAGCAGATACGGGTTTTGTAAGTATTAATGTGCAAGACGTAACCGCAATTAAAATTAGGGAGGTAAAAAAGCGATTTAAAGGCAAAAATTATGCATCTTATGATTGGGACACCTCAGAATTCAATCAAATACGTGATGGAAAACGCTTTAATAAATGGGGAGCAGAAGAACCAGATTTTAAAGATCAGGTAGCAATGTCGGTGTTTGGCGAGTTTTTTAACGGTATAATAAACTTTATTGCACTTCCAATTCACGCTATAAATCCAGCGATAGCAAATTATAGGTTTACGCCAACTTCTTCAAAAGCAGATCAGGAGAGTTTAAGTTATTTTTCAATAAACTACCAGCTCAATCCTAAAAATAGATTAGCATTAAAAAAAGTTAGTACTAATAAATAGAAGAAATTAAACTGCGGGAAAAAACAACGCTTTAAGTTCGCTTGCGTCATTTGGTAGCATTTTACCGCCCAAAATTAAACGTAATTGCCTGCGGCGTAAAGCACCGTCAAAAAGTTCAATTTCTTCTTCTGTTTCAGGTTTTAAGGCCGGAACCGGAATTGTCCCTCCTTTTTGGTCTACTGCTACAAAAGTATAGTAAGCTTCGTTAGATTTTGCTCTTGTGCCAGACGGGATGTTTTCTGCCCAAACATCCAAGCGAACTTCTACAGAACTGTTAAAAGAGCGTGTAACCTTTGCCTCAATTGTAATAACATCACCAAGTTTAATAGGTTGTTTAAAAGAAACATTGTCAACCGATGCCGTTACTACAATATTATTGCAGTGTTTTTGTGCAGAAATTGCTGCCGCGATATCCATCCAATGTAAAAGTCTTCCACCCATTAAATTGTTTAGCGTATTGGTGTCGTTGGGCAACACTAACTCGTTCATTATAGTAAAAGATTCTTTTGGGTTTTTAACTTTAATACTCATAGCAATGGCGAAATTAATCAAAAAACAGCGTTAATCTAATTTTTTAATTTTAGATCGTTGCTATTGTAGGGACTAAAGGTTTAAGATTGCAAATAGTAAGGCAAAATAACCAAATCCCAGTAAATCTTAATCAAATAATAGATACCATTAAGCATATCATTTAAAACAAATATATTTGAGCATCACCTCTATTAGTTTATGGATTACTGATGAAAAAAACATCAGTTAATAAATTAATTGCTTATGAAATTACGCTTACTTTTCCTTTCCCTATTCTTTACTTTTAGTGCCCTAGCCCAAAATAAACTGTCTAAAAGCAAACAAGCCAGTAACGTAACGTTTGCTTATAAAATAACTGATAAAGAGGTTGTTAGCTTACTAAAAGATAATAAGGTTAACAATGATTTCTATCATACGTTAGTTAGTTCAGACTATTATCGTGATTACAAGAAAAGCGATTTGCCGTACGGAAATTACCTGATGGTAAGTGCTAGCGGAGGTAATATCAATACAAGTTTGTTAAGCGAAAACAACGTTTTATTACAGTTTATTAATAACGAGAATGATTTTCAGTTTTACGTAACAGATATTAAGGGCAATTTAATTACCAATGCATTCGTAGAAATTGATGGCAAAAAAAAGGCAATTTACGATGCAAAAGCAAAATTGTATAGGAGCAAGGATAGTAAGGAAAATGGCAAGCCGAAAGAAGAAGGTATTATAAAAGTGGTGCATGAAGGTGTAAGTAATTTTTTTGAATACGATGTTGACGATGATAATTACTATGATGATGACAGGGAAGATTGGTCGTTCTTTAAAAAAGTAGCCTATTCTTTTCCCATCAGATATTTTTGGCAACCAATTAAAACCATTTTTAAAAACAAAAGCAGTAACAAACCTTTGTATGCAGGCTATATGGTTTTTAGCAAGCCGATGTACAAACCAAACGACACGGTAAAATTTAAATCTTTTATCATTAATGCCAAAGGTGGAAACCTAAAAAACAAATCGGCAGAAGTAATTTTGCAGATTGATGGCACTAGAAAGAACTTAGCTACAATAAATCCGTACAATAATGGAGGTTACGAATATAGTTTCCTGCTTGCAGATAGTTTAAACTTAAAACTTGATAGAAATTATGGAATTAGTTTGGAAGAAAAATCTAAAAAGCCGAAGAAAGCATTTCGCATCAGCAACAATTTCCGTTATGAAGATTATGAACTGAAATCGCTTGATTTTGTGCTTCGAACTGATCGGAATGAGCAGACAAAAGACAGTTTAATTACCGTTTATTTTAAAGCGACAGATGAAAATGAATTGGCAGTTCCTGATGGTAGGGTAGAACTTACGCTGACCACTAGTCATGTAAATTATTATGCAGATAAAAAAGTTTTCGTACCTGATACACTTTGGCAAAAGAACATTACGTTAGAGCCTGTTGGTGAGACCAAACTTGTTCTACCAGCAGATATTTTTCCAAGAGCTACCCTTAATTTTGACATGAGTGCCAAATTTTTGAACAGCAATAACGAAGTGAGAACGGCATCGAAATCTTTAACTTACAACGATTGGAAGAGCACAAAAAAAGCTGTTAAACCTGTCGAGATAAAGTCTGAATTTAGAAAGGATAGTTTGGCTATCACCTATTTGGTAAACAATAAAAGTGAAAGTCAGCCGGCCAAAATGACGAGTTTTACCGAAGATGATGTAGTGATCAATTCGCAAAACATTACTTTGCCTTACGTTACTAAAATTGATTACCGAGCAGAATATTACGAAATAGAAACGCCGAAAGATACTGCTACCATTGACATCACGAAGCTAAAACCTGAACTGCAAATTAACGCCCTGCAAAATAAAGACAGTTTGCGTGTAGTGGTCATCAATGAGCATAAAGTGCCTTTTTGGTATACCATTTTTGCCGATAACAAAGTTATTTTAAGGGGTTATACCAATCAACTTGATACATTGATTAAAAATGATAGCCGAAAAGCTAGTCACATACGTATCAATTATTTTTGGGATGGAGATGAAGAAACCAGCGAAGTAAGTGCATTTTATAACCCTTACCAGTTAAACTTAAAACTGATTGCGCCAGATATGGTTTACCCTGACCAAAAAGTAAATATGTTGGTGCAGGTTACAGATTTAAACCATAAACCCGTAGCCGAAACGGATGTTACTGCACAAGCCTTCACTGCAAAATTTACAGATGTTCCGGATGTGAGATTGCCTTATTTAGGTCGAAAATACCTAGCGCACAAAACCAACAAAATTAAAATAGAGGCCGATGAAGCTTACGGTAGCGTGAGCACAAAGTTAGATCAACTCACCTGGACCAAATGGAGCAAAAGTTTAGGCTTAGATACGATAGAATATTACAAGTTTACACACCCAAATCCGATTTATCATACCACAGAAACTACAAATGACACCACCACGCAGGTTGCCCCATTTGTGGTTATTGATGGCGCAATTTTGCCGGCCACTATAGTTTATATCGATAATGAACCGGTTTATTTTAGCAAAGCACAGCAATTGCAACGTTATTCTTTTGTTGTAAAGCCAGGTATTCACCAATTTAAAATACGCACAGCGGATAAATTAATAACGGTTAGTCACAACATCACAGCTGGTAAGAAAACCATTTTTAGCATTTTGGCAGATACTACAAATAAACTGGTAACGGTAAACAAGCCTACAACGCTTACTACAGAAGAAAGTCAGCAATTGGATCATTACATGATAAAAGTTGCCAATAATTCTGATCTTAATAAAATTACTGTTTCTGCGCAAAATTCTGATACTCGTTTATTGATAAATCCGAACAATCGTATTGAGAAAGAGCTTTTAGTTGGCCCAATACGAGAAAACCTATTGATTTTTGATAATGAAAAATGGCGTCAGAATTTTACAAAAGAAGCAGGATATACCTACACTTTTGAGCCAGGTTTAATCAAGCAAAAATCAAACAAAACAACCTATGCCTTTGATACCAAACTAAATAGAGGTGCCGATAACGGAAATACCAACTTCGCCAACGAGTACGCCTTAAAAAAGAAAGAAATTGATAAAATTTGGTTAGACTTTATGGATTTGCGCAGTCGTACTACACAGCTTTTGGATATCGATTATGTAGGCTTAAAATCTACCGGGAAATTGAGGTATGATATTGATACTGCCTTTACCAATCATATTCCATACATCAAAAACATTATTGCTTTTAAACCTAATCAGGCAAATTTTTTGCGCATTTACAAGGGCGATATTAACACAGATATTTACGAAAGCGGAAAATATAGATTGATGTTTTTGTTGAAAGATAACAGCTATTTTATTACCGATAGCATAAACGTAAAAGCAAACGGCGCAAATTATTACAAATGGAGCAGTTTCAAGATTTCAGATGCGGATGTATTTAGCCAGAAACTGGATAGTATGATTAAGTATGTTCCGAGTTATGGCCTTCAGCCTATTTCAGAAAAACATCAGCAATTTTTTAATAGCCACTTATTCGATAAAAATGAGTTGAAAAACAAAGTGCAGGGAAGAATTTTATCAAGCCAAACCAAAAAGCCGTTGCAAGGGATTGTGGTAAGAGTTGTTGGCTTAGATCTGCAAACCATCAGCGATGCTAAAGGATTATTTAGTTTTAAAACACCAGAAAAGGGAGCCTTAAAGATATCTGCAAGAAGATTTTATGATAAAGTATTTGATATAGCAAATGGCTCCGTTGGAGATATTCTAATAGATACAATTGATAATAATTTAAAGGAAATTGAAGTAGTAGGATATGGTGCAGTGAGAAAACAAAATATGACTGCAAGCGCAACGATGTCTGTCAGTAATGAATTAAGCTATGCATTAGCAGGTTCAGCTCCAGGATTGTTACTTGAAGAAGTTGTAATGCTAAGAGGTTCGTCAACGCTATCTGCCAACAAAAAACCTTTAATTATTTTAGATGGCGTACCTTTTGATGGCGATATCAGCAGTTTAGATAAGGATTTGGTAAAAGATGTTACCGTTTTAAAAGATGCCAGTGCTACAGCTATTTACGGTTCGCAAGCAGTTAATGGGGTAATTATCGTAAAAAGTAAAAAAGGCAATTTGGCAAGCAATCTAGCAGGAGAAGCAGTTGCACAGCAACAAACAATGCGCACAAACTTTAACGATGAAGGCTTTTGGCAACCTAAATTAACTACAGATGAAAATGGTGTGGCTAAGTTTACGGTAAAATTTCCAGATGATATTACGAAGTGGAAAACACGTGTAATGGCAATGAACGGCAATAAGCAAACCGGTTACACAGAAGGAACTATCAAATCATTTAAGTCATTAAGTGCTAATTTCGTATCGCCACTTTTTGCCACTGTTGGCGATAGTATTAATGTTTTAGGTAAGTTAATGAACTACACTCCGATGGAGGAAACGGGTATTCGTAAGTTTTCATACAATGGTAAAGAACTTCGAAACTCCACCGTGAAATTTAAAAATTCATTAATTGATACTTTGGGGATTGTGGTAAAATCAAAAGATAGCTTGAATTTTGAATATACCTTGGCGCAAGAAAACGGCTACTTTGATGGCGAGCGTAGAAAAATCCCTGTATTTGAAGCGGGCGTAAAAGAAACCAAAGGATATTTTTCTGCTTTGCTAAGAGATACAACAATAAACTATGCCTTTGATAAAAACCTAGGCAAAATAACGCTCAGGGCAGAAGCTTCAGTTTTTCCGACTTTGTTGGATGAGATGACCAAACTGCGCAATTACGAGTATTTATGTAATGAGCAATTGGCGTCTAAATTGAAATCGCTATTGTTAGAGAAAAGGGTACGTAAATACTTAGATCAAAAGTTTAACCACGAAAAAGACCTTACTTTCATCCTTAAAAAACTGCAACAGAACAGAAAACCACAAGGAACCTGGGGTTGGTGGCAAAATACTGAGGAGCAAATGTGGATTAGCTTGCACGTAGTTGAAGCGCTATTGCAAGCTGAAAAAGAAGGTTATGCAGTCGACTTAAACAAGCCTTTATTACAACGCTATTTAGTTGCGAAACTAACTGATGAGCCCGATTACAATGATATACAAGTAATTAAACTATTGCACTTGCTGGATGGCAAAAATTACATTAAAGATTGGGTTTTGGCATTTGAAGAAAAGGAAAGAAAACGCGATGCAGGCCTTTCAGCAGAGGTTTTAGCGTTGAAACAGAGAGAAATCAAAGTGTCTACCTTTGGCTTGTTAGAAATGATGGAATTGAAGCAAATAGCAGGTTTAAAAATAGATTTAAGTGTGCTAATGAAACATAAAAAACAAACCATGTTTGGTAGCATCTATTGGGGAGAGGAGAGCATTCGTTTTTGGGATAATAGCATTCAGAATACATTATTAGCTTATAGAATTTTAAAAAATGCAGGCGGTTATGATAATGAATTGGAGAAGATAGCACTTTACTTTTTGGAGCAACGTAAAGATGGGCAATGGCGAAATACCTATGAAGCATCATTAATTTTGGAAACTATTCTGCCCGCGTTTATTTCTACTAACGATAAAAGAGAACCCGCATCCATTAAAGTAAATGAGCAGGTAATCACTCAGTTTCCTTTCGATAGCGTAATCGCAAATCCCACTGATTTAAAGGTAGAGAAGAAAGGCAAATCAGCAGTTTACTTTACGGCTTATCAGCAATTTCAAAATGCTACACCTAAAAAGGTAGAAAAAGATTTTAAGGTTACTTCTAGTCTTTTGCAAAATGGAGGAATAGTAACCAAGCTAAAAGCGGGAACCCTGGCGAAATTAAAGGTGGAGGTTGAAGTAAAGGCAGATGCCGATTATGTGATGATCGAAATTCCTATCCCGGCTGGTTGCAGTTATGAGAACAAAATCCAGAATTTTTGGGGAGTTGAAACACACCGCGAATATTTTAAAAATAAAACCTCCATCTTCTGTACAAAATTAAAACAAGGTAAATATAGTTTCGAAATAGATCTAATGCCAAGATATTCTGGTTCTTACGTTTTAAATCCTGCAAAAGCAGAAATGATGTATTTCCCGGTTTTTTACGGAAGAGAGGGAATGAAAAAGGTCAATATAAATTAATTAACCTATCTCTTTAATTATTTCGTCATTGCGAGGGACGAAGCAATCTTATTGTGCAGATTGTTCTGTCCTCACAATGACTGTTATGGGAAAGATAATGTTGGTTTTTGTAGGTTTTGAAACACTGCCTTAGTACCTAAACCCGATAGAGCCAAATAGCCCGGAGTGAGGTACGAACGAGGACTATAGGCGATAGCGGGACCGAAGCTTACTAATGCGAAAAGGAACGAACATTTTCAGTATAAATTATTAAAACCTAAAACGTACAAATCATTATCCCATCAATTCTTTCATCAACTTATCGAAATTTGTTTTAAGCTCGGCAAGTTCTTCTTCAACTTTGCTTAAACGCTCTTCTAACTCATTATTGTTTTTGGGGTTTTCCTCCGCTATGTATTCTTCTTCAAAAGTTTCAATGTCACCTGCAAATAAATGCATATAGCGTTGTTCTTTTTGACCAGGCTTGCGAGGCAATTGTTTGATAAAACCATGTTCATCGCTAGCCAATTTTTCTAAAACCTGTTGCACTTCTTCCAAAGTATCAAATTCGTATAGTCTACCAGAATTGGTATTAATTTCTCCAGGCGTTTGTGGTCCACGTAAAAAAAGCAAACACATTACTGCAACTTCCGACGGTAAAACCGGGAATACGATGGCAAAATTATGTTTGTACTTAATGTTTCTTATAGAACCGCCAGTTGCTGTAGAAATTAAGCCAGCTATTTTTAGCGAGTTTAGAGCGGTGATAATGGTAGATTCATCGTAGTTTACTACCGGTTTACGAGAAGTTTTCTGGTTACAAGCTGCGGCTAAACCATTTAAAGTCATTGGGTAATAATCTGGTGTGGTTTTGCTTTTTTCCATCAAAGCACCCAATACTCTAATTTGTGCAGCATCAAGCGTAGGTAAATTCTTAGGTGTGTCCATTTCGCTAAGATATATTAAAACGCCAGAAATAAAAAGCTAATCTAGCCCCCAAATTATTACCTTTTTATCGTCCCCTGTAGAAATTAGGTGTTTTCCTTCGTTGCTCCAGATTATTTTATTTACAGAATGGCTATGCCCAAACTCGCCTTTTTCTAAGCTTAGAATTTTATAAAGCTTAAAGTTTTCTGCATCCCAAAGTTTAATGCTTTTGTCTTGGCTTGCCGTAGCAAAATAGGGTAGTGTTGGATGAAAGGCGATACCATAAATGCCAAACATGTGTGCCGGAATGGTTTGTGCTAGTTCATAGCTTGGTAAATTCCATATTTTCAATTGCGCATCTCGGCTTCCGGAAATCAAATATTTTCCATTAGGATGATAAGCTAATGAAGTTACAGGTAAAGTGTGACTATCTAGGTTTTGCTTAATGCTATAATCAGCCAGATTATAAATTTTTATTAAATGGTCTTTACAACCGAAAGCGATTTCAGTTTCATCAGGAGAGATAGCAATGGCTCTAACGGTATCGTAAGCTGCCTGAAACCGATAGATTTCTGAAAAATCGTTGAGCGACCAAACGGCAACAGAACCATCTTCGCCAGTAGTTAAAAGTTCGTTTTTGCTTTTTACAACTTGAATATTGAAAATGGGCTTGGTATGGGCGTTAACTCTTGCAATTACCTTATCCTCTTTAACATCATATACGCTAAATGCTCCACTTCGCTCGCCAACAAAAAGTTGGTTATTGTAATAGTGGAGGTAATAAACAGAGCTTTGGACAGGCATTTTAACTTTCACAAAAGCTAGTTTTTCAAGCGACCATTCTACAACTCCTTTATCGTTTCCGGCACTAAAAAAAGTATTATCATCATCTGAATTTGCTAAAGCATAAACAGGATTTTGGTGACCAGAAAGGGTTTTTAGGTGTTTGAGCATGTGAGTTATTTAGTTTTAATAAGTTTGATTTAACAGCTTTTTGTTACTGCTGTAAGCCATAATGAATTGGGATATCGTTAGAACATCGAACAACAGTTTGACCAGAAATAAATTAATTGGAGGGCCAAGGTATATGCTGCTATTTGAAAGTATTTCGAACAAAAGTATAACGGTAAATATGGTAGAAATAATACTAAGAGAAACACTTATATAACCAACATAAAAGTGCCATTTGGCGAATTTTAAATTATTTTTAAGTAAATGATATAACGTAAGCCAATTGAAAAGAATTGATGGTGTAAGTAACGCCACATCAATATACTTTCTACCGCTTCTTAACATCACCAATAAAACAATTGCTAAAACAAGATTGAAATAGGAAATGTATTTAAGCATTTTGATGTTGATATTTTTAGAACTTTATTTTCTGATGCAGTCGTCCACTGTCATTATGTTAACAGTTAGTTATAACGTTGGCGGGGACGTCAACATATGGATAGTCTACTGGTGGCAACCCTAACATCGCTTAACTTAATAATGTTGAAGAGCAATTAACCATAAGCCTTTAACCTTCTACCTTATTTATGCCTACTTTCTAGTTTCTTAGCAATGTCTTTAATTGACAACCCTTTTTCTTTTAATAAAAAAGTCAAGTGGAAAAGTAAGTCGGATGCTTCCCCTATTAAATCTTCTTCCGTTTCTGCTAATGCAGCAATAACAGTTTCTACACCTTCTTCACCAACTTTCTGCGCTATCTTATTTAAACCCTTGCCACGCATTTTGTTGATATACGAACCTTCCACAGGATTTTCATATCGATCATTAATAATATTTTCTAACTCAAAAATAAAATTCTGGTTGTATTCTGTTTTAAAACAACTTCTGCTGCCTGTATGGCAAGTTGGTCCAACCGGATTTACCTTAATTAGCAAGGTGTCGTTATCGCAATCAATATCTATCGATTTTACAAAAAGGAAATTGCCACTTTCTTCGCCCTTGGTCCACAAACGGTTTTTAGAACGAGAAAAGAAAGTTACCTTGCCTTCAGCCTGTGTTTTCTCAAATGCTTCGGCGTTCATATAGCCCAACATTAAAACCTCTAAAGTTTGCTCATCTTGTATTACTACAGGAACCAAACCATCACCTTTATTAAAATCTATGTTCATTTTTTTATCTAGTTTCGTCATTGCGAGGAACGAGGCAATCTTAAAGCGATGGGTTTATTTGCTCGCTATAGTAGAAAGAATGCTTCATGCCTTATAATGAAGAATGTATTTTTATATCCTTACAGGAATTTCATTCCTTTTCAATTCTTGTTTCAAATCAGGTATAAGAATTTCGCCATAATGAAAAACTGATGCCGCTAAAGCAGCATCTACATTAGCCTGTTGGAACACCTCGGTAAAATGTTGCATGCTACCTGCTCCACCCGAAGCAATAATCGGGATGTTAATCATTTGGTTCACCTTACTTAATAACCCACAATCAAAACCGGCTTTAGTTCCATCATGGTTCATAGAGGTTAGCAAGATTTCTCCAGCGCCTAAACTTTCAGCCTGCTTTATCCAATTTTCTGTTTCTAATTCGGTAATCAATCGGCCTCCGTTTAAATGAACCATGTTTTTACCATTAACGTGTTTCGTGTCTACAGCTAAAACTACAAACTGCACTCCAAACCTTTTGGCAAGTTCCTCTATTAAAATCGGATTTCTAACCGCTGCCGAATTGATGCTAATTTTATCAGCTCCAGCATTTAACAAAGCTTCGGCATCAGCAATTTCAGTTATTCCTCCACCAATGGTAAAAGGAATGTTTAATTGCCTAGCCACCGACTTAACCATTTCAATCATCGTTTTCCTACGTTCATGAGTGGCTGTAATGTCTAGAAAAACCAATTCGTCTGCACCTTGTTTAGCATATTGTGCGGCCAATTCTACCGGATCGCCAGCATCACGTAAATCAACAAAGTTTACACCTTTTACCGTGCGACCGTCTTTAACATCAAGGCAGGGGATTATTCTTTTGCTCAGCATTTGTTTGTGTTTTCGTCATTGCGAGGCAGGAAGCAATCTTTCTCGCAAAATAGATTGCTTCCTGCCTCGCAATGACGATTGTGTTAGATTTTATCTTTTTTTCTAGATGCAATTGTTATTAAAACTAAAGCTATTATAAAGGTCGGGATGCAAAGAAGGAAGCTCCAGAGTCCACTAACTCCCATAAGCTTTGTATAATTCCCTTTATAAATAAACATGTGCATTCCCCAAAGAAACATTACAAAACTAATAGGTATCAATGTTAACCCGGTAAGTAACAGCTTCTTTGATTTCATTCGGTTATATACTTGTCAAAGCTTTCAAATTCCAATCCTTTATCTCTTCAATAGAAATACGGTTTTCGTAAATAGCTTTTCCAACAACAACGCTTCTAATTGGATATTTGGCCAAGGCACGAATATCATCCATAGAGCTTACGCCGCCAGAAGCAATTAATTTAATCATTGGAGAGTGTTCTAGCAGTTTTTGGTAAAGCTCTATTGCAGCACCACCTAATTTTCCGTCTTTGCTAATATCCGTGCACAAAAATCTAAAAAACCCTAAGGCAAGGCATTTGTCAACGTAGTCCATTAGCTTAATGGGGGAACTTTCCATCCAACCCGAATACTTTATCACCTCGTCTAAAACATCGATGGCAATCACTATGCGGTTGGCGTAATCATCTTTTTTAGCAAAAGCCTTACTTAAATCTGGCAAAAAATCAGGGTTGCTAATAGCTTGCGTACCAACAATTACCCTGTGGATGCCTGCGTCGAGCAAGTTGTTAACTTGTTCTATCGTTCTTATTCCACCGCCGTACTGCACACGCATTTCGGTTTTTTTAATAATATCGAATAAGGTTTTTTGATTGCTGAAATCGCCTTTGGCACCGTTTAAATCAATAATATGAATAAAATCTGTACCGTTAGAACGGTATCGCTCAATCATTTCTTCAATAGAAACTTCGTATTCTGTTTTTTGGTTGTAGTCGCCCTCGCGTAAGCGAACAACTTTTCCGTCTAAAATATCAATGGCTGGGATAATGTACATTTTATGAACTAAGTTTTGAGAAATTTTTCAATAAACGCTCGCCGGCTTCGCCAGATTTTTCTGGATGAAACTGTACGCCGTAAAAGTTATCTTTTTGTATAGCAGCCGAAAATTTGTTTCCATAAGTTGCAGCTGCAATATCAAAAGTAGGGTTATATTCAATAAAATACGAATGCACAAAGTAAAATTGTGTCTCAGGATCAACATTTTCAAACAATAAATTGTTTTTCAAATCAACATTGTTCCAACCCATGTGCGGAATTTTCATTCCTAAATTTTTGTCAAATAATTTTGTTTTTAACGGAATGATGGCCAGTAGGTTAGCATCTCCTTCTTCAGAGTGGTTGGTTAAAAGTTGCATACCTACGCAAATTCCAAGAACCGGTTTTTTTAAAGCTCTAATAGCATCTACTAAGCCAGTTTGTTGCAGTTTTTCCATTGCAGCGCCAGCGTGCCCCACGCCAGGAATAATTATATGGCTAAACTTTTCGAAATCCGCTACCGTATTAATCATTCCGTAGGTTATGTTTTGCCTTTCTAAAGCAGCGGTTAACGAGAAAATGTTTCCTGCCCCGTAGTTTACAATGCCAACCCCTAAATCCCCTGAAGAGGACTTTTCTTTTGTTTTATTTTCTTCCATTTATCTTCAATTAGAAAAAGATTGTCAGTTTTTCAAAGGTGCTGTAGTCCTGCTATTCGCTTTACTCCTCCCAATGAAAAATCGGGATCCGTGTTCGCTACTATCAGGTTTATCTTACAAAGCCAGTTTTTCAAACAACAAACAACGTGTTAAAGTAGATTCTAACGATAATACTAATACGAAAGGGTTCTATTTTTCAAAACCAAAACTTTCATATGATTAGCACACATTCCAATAACAGGTTTACATGCTGTTTTGTTAATTTTCGTGTTCAAATCATATCTTTTCAGCATAAAGGTAAACGACTTTAGTTCTTTGTTCTTTAGTCATTTATCTTTGCTCCTTGCTCATTTATCCTTGCTCCTCGCACATTTATCTTTGTTCCTTGCTCATTTATCCTTGCGCCCTATCTACAGTAAGCCTTTCGTGCTTGGCAAAACCATCTTTTCCGCATCGCGTTTTAATGCAACTTTAATAGCTTTTGCAAATGCCTTAAAAATAGCTTCAATTTTATGGTGCTCATTTTCGCCTTCTGCTTTAATGTTCAAATTACACTTTGCAGCATCACTAAAAGATTTAAAAAAGTGGAAGAACATTTCCGTAGGCACGTCGCCAACTTTCTCACGCTTAAACTCAGCATCCCAAACAATCCAGTTTCTGCCGCCAAAATCTATTGCTACTTGGGCCAGGCAATCATCCATTGGTAAACAAAAACCATAACGCTCTATGCCTAATTTATTGCCTATCGCGGTGGCAAATGCCTCGCCTAGGGCAATTCCGGTATCTTCAATGGTATGATGTTCGTCTATGTGTAAATCCCCTTTGGTGAGGATATCTAAATCCATTCCTCCATGTCTGGCAATTTGATCTAGCATATGGTCGAAGAAGTTTAAGCCCGTTTTTATACTTGCTTTTCCGGTTCCATCCAAATCAAGTTTTATGGTAATATCGGTCTCGTTAGTTTTACGAATGTGTGTTACTTTTCTAACCCCAGCTCTTAAAAACGTATAAATATCTTCCCATTTCTGTGTCTCTAGTACAATTACTTCCGATAGCGTTTCGTACTTATCTAAGGCTTCTGTGCTGCCTAATGCATCGTTTTGGCGTAAGAAAATTGCTTTTGATCCTAAGTTTCTAGCTAAAATAACATCGTTTAATCTGTCGCCTATAACAAAAGAGTTTGCCAGATCATAATCACCTGTTAGATATTTTGTAAGCAAGCCAGTTTGAGGTTTACGTGTGGGTGCGTTATCTTTTGCAAACGTTCTATCAATTACAATTTCGCTAAAAACCACGCCCTCATTTGCAAAGGTTTCGATCATGAAATTATGTATCGGCCAAAAATTTTCTTCAGGATTTAAAGGTGTTCCCAAGCCATCCTGATTAGTAACCATTACCAAATCAAAATCCAGCTCTGCTGCAATTTTAGAGAGATAATAAAGTGATCGAGGATAGAATTTTAGCTTTGCAAAGCTATCAACCTGCTCATCGTCTGGCTCAATATTTAGCGTGCCGTCTCGGTCTATAAATAATACTTTTTTCATTATAATTTCTCTAAAATGCTGATCAGTTCATCGTTTTCTGTCGGCGTGCCAACGGTTATTCTTAGGCATCCTTCGCAAAGCGAAACCTTTGAACGATCTCTTACAATAATGCCCTTATCTACCAAAAGGTTATAAATTGCAGAAGCATCGTCAACTTTCGCCAAGATAAAATTCGCGTCAGATGGGTAAACCTTTTGCGCAATTTTAAGATTAGCTAATGCTTTGCTTAACCTATCGCGTTCGCTAACCGTCACCTTTATCCAGTCGTTTACCTGTTGAATGTTTGCCAAAGCAGCTAGCGCTAAATCTTGGGTAGCTTGATTAATGTTGTAAGGAGGTTTAACCTTATTTAGGATGTCGATAACTGGTACCGATGAGAATGCCATTCCCAAACGCAATGCGGCCAATCCCCAAGCTTTTGAGAAAGTTTGCAGCACAACCAAGTTTGCATATTCTGTTAACTCCTGAATAAACGTTTTTTGGCGGGCGAAATTTATATAAGCTTCATCAATGATCACTAAGCCTTTAAAGTTGGCTAAGATCGTCTCTATATCGCTTCTATCGATCGAGTTTCCGGTAGGGTTGTTAGGCGAGCATATGAAAATCATTTTTGTGTTCCTATCTATGGTCTCGGCAATTTTCTCTAAATCGAGCTGAAAGTTAGGCAACAAATCTACTTTCCTTAACTCTACATCGTTAATGTTTGCAGAAACCTCGTACATGCCATAAGTAGGGGGGAGGACAATTACGTTATCTTTTCCTGGATTGCAAAAGGCCCTAAACAAAAGGTCAATCGCTTCGTCGCTTCCGTTGCCCAAAAATGTGTTTTCAATGGGCACGCCTTTTATCTTACTAATAGCATCTTTCAAATCCAATTGCAACGGATCTGGATAGCGGTTATAATTTGCTGGCAACGGTGAACCGAAACTATTCTCGTTGGCATCTAAAAAGACGCTTGCCTGCCCTTTGTATTCGTCCCTCGCGGTCGAGTAGGGCTTAAGGGTTTTTATGTTTTCTCGTTGTAGGTCTTTAATGTCCATTTTTAATTTTTTAGATGAGTGATGAAGGAACAAATGAGTAAAGAATTTTGTATTTCAACTCCATTCCCAGTCATTGTCCTTTAATCCTTCATCAGTTCCTTATGCTAACTTAGCTATTCTTCAATCTTATGGTTACCGCATTCTTGTGTGCTTGCAGTCCTTCGGCGGTCGCCAAGATCTCTACTGTGTGGCCAATATTTTCTAAACCTTTGTTTGTTAAATGCTGAAACGTAATCTTCTTAAGGAAAGTATCAACTGAAACACCTGAAAATGCTTTGGCAAAGCTACTTGTGGGTAGCGTATGGTTAGTTCCAGAGGCATAATCTCCAGCGCTTTCTGGAGTTAGATTGCCTAAGAAGACCGATCCGGCATTGATAATCAAAGGAATAAGCGATTCAAAGTTTTCGGTAGCCAAAATTAGGTGCTCGGGGGCATAAATATTGCTAAAATCCATCGCCTGTTGGCTGTTTTCGGCATAAATAACATAAGAATTTGCTATTGCTTGCATTGCAATTTCCTTTCTCGGCAATTCGCCTACCTGTTTTTCAACTTCCTTAATTGTTTGAGCTATAATTTCTCTTGAAGTAGAAACTAAAATCGACTGACTATCAGTGCCATGTTCTGCTTGTGCAAGTAAGTCTGCGGCAACGAATGACGGAATGGCAGTGTCGTCTGCGAACACTAAAACCTCTGATGGGCCTGCGGGCATGTCAATTGCAGTACTTGGTTGCAGCTGTTTTTTTGCTTCGGTTACATAGCGGTTTCCGGGACCAAAAATTTTATCAACTTTGGTTACGCTCTCGGTTCCGTAGGCCATTGCAGCAACGGCTTGCGCACCACCAATAAGATATATCTTTTCGATACCTAAAAGCTTTGCAACATACGCAATGTAGGTGTTAACTTTTCCATCGCTTTGCGGCGGAGAGCATACGATGATTTCTTTGCAACCCGCTATTTTTGCCGGAATACCTAACATTAAAAATGTACTTGGAAGCACAGCCGTGCCACCCGGTATATAAAGCCCTACTTTTTCTATAGCTCTTGCCTCCCGCCAGCAAGTTACACCCGGCATAGTCTCAATTTTCTCTTCTGCCTTAAGTTGAGCTTTGTGGAATTTATAGATATTCTGATAAGCGATATCGATGGCGTTTTTTACCGGTTCCTCAATTTTTGAGGCAAGCTCTTTTAACGTTTTGCCATCAATAAAAAGCGAAGGCAACCGCACTTTGTCGAACCGTTCGGCAAATTCAAAAAGTGCTTTATCACCACTGGTTTTTACAGTAGAAATAATCTCTTTTACGCGTTCCGAGACTATGTTGTCGTCTTCGACCGCTCGAGCGCAAAGTTCCTCTATTTTTTGTGAAGATAAATCTTTATAGTCGTAGATTTTCAATTTGTTAAGTTTTTGATTTAACTAATAGTTAATATGATTTTTCGTCTTTTTTGGCGCTTTTCTTAAAATTAAGTGATGATTTTCTCGATTGGCATCACTACAATTCCCTGTGCGCCGGCTGCCTTTAGGTTGTTGATTTTCTCCCAGAAATCCTGTTCAGCAATTACCGAATGAACCGCTACCCAGCCTTCTTCAAACAATGGAACTATGGTTGGGCTTTTTACTCCAGGTAGCAAATCTACTACAGCTTGAAGATTAGATTTCTCTACATTTAAAACCACGTATTTGGTAGCTTTTGCCCGTAGCACAGATTGAATGCGTTGCAACAGTTCCTGAACTTCTTCGTTCAGTTCCATCCCATTGCCGGCAATTAAAACCGCCTCAGAATCCATTACATTTTTAAATGGTTTTAGTCCATTGCTTTTTAGTGTTCCGCCAGTAGAAACGATGTCGAATATTGCATCGCTTAAGCCTAAACCCGGTCCAATTTCTACCGAGCCCGATATGTTTCTAATCTGCGCATCCACTCCATTTGCCTTAAGATATTTTTCTAAAATTACAGGGTAGGATGTAGCGATTGCTTTGCCGTCAAGCTGTTGTAAATCGCTAATATTGCTAGTACTCGGAACTGCAATTTTTAAGGTGCATTTTCCAAAACCTAATTTCTGCAAATAAGAAACATTGGCGCCCGATTCAATAATTACGTTTTCGCCAACAATGCCCAAATCGGCAATGCCGTCTTGCACATATTCTGGTATATCATCGTCTCTTAGAAACAATATCTCCAACGGGAAATTGGCAACTGTTGCAATTAGCGAACTTTTGTAGTTTTCGAAAGAAAGACCACAATTTTTAAGAATTTCAACTGATTTTTCGTTTAGTCTACCCGATTTTTGGATAGCAATTTTAAGTGTTTTCACTTTATATAAAATTAGGAATAAGAATATTTAATCTGTCTAAAAACCGTTTTGCGTACAAAACACACTACTATATATCGCCACAATGGCGATGGTGTAAATGTACGTGATGGTTTAAAACTTGGATCATTTATAATATTCTTTCCGTAATTTTGCGGAGAGATGCTACAAATATAGTGTTGTAAACCAAAAATCAAAAATAAATGGCATTTTATTTGTCTTGATGAGGTTGTTATCACAATGTGATGATCGATTAAAACCTTTTAGATTTGAAAAAAAACTTACTCTTAGTAATCATTTGTTTATTCTTTGCCTCTTGCGGATGGTTTGACAGCACCCCAGAAATTGGAAAAGTATTAGCTGAGCATTTTGATAATAAGCTTTATAAAAATTTTGATACTGTTGCCTACGACCGCATTTTTAGCAAAAAACTGGACGAATTGGGAAAGGAATTATCCAATCCAAAACTAACAACAGCATATTATTTAGATAATAACAATAAACCTTTATTAGTAACTAAGTTTTTTGTTAATGGTGGTTTAGATACGCTTAATCAATATTTGGAAAATAGCAAAGCCGATGGATTTAATCCTGAGGTTTTTTACAAAAGCGAAATTGCAAAACTATTATCGACCTTAAAAGCCAATGATTTTAAGAAAATAGACGAGGTTTATCCTGTAATTGCAGAACTGGAATTAAAATCTGCAGATGCCTTATTGCGTTATACCAACTATATGCAGTTTGGTAGCGTTAACCCTCGTAAAATATTTAATCGCTATTACATTGCCCTAAAAAGACCTGATAGTGCCAAAATGGATTCTGTTTTAAAAACGGATAATTTGGCGAAAACATTGGCAGGCGTACAACCAAAAGCTAAAAGTTATTTAGATTTAAAAGAAGCTTTGGCTAACTATCGCCAATCTATTGGCAATGAAAACGACGAGGCAATAAAGAAAATCAAGCTTAACTTAGAGCGCTTACGCTGGAAAATGCCAATAGAGACTGATGAGGTAGTTCAGGTTAATATACCAGATTTTTCACTTACTTGGTTTAAAAATAACGATACGCTAACCCATATGAATGTTTGCGTAGGAGGTAAGCGTGAGGCAACCTATGCGGAAAAGATGAAGCGTTTTGCCAAGTCTGGAAGTTTAGATGATAAGCCGAGAAACCACGAAACCCCGCAATTAATAAGCGTATTCAACTCCATACAAGTAAATCCGGTATGGAATATTCCGGTTAGTATTGCGCAGAGCGAAATTTATTGGATGGCTAGAAAAGATCCTTACTATTTGTCTAATAGCAACATTAAAGTTTATTATAAAGGAAAAGTGGTAGGCGATCCTGATACCATTCAATGGAGTAAATACCCTAGAGAAAAACTACCTTTTCAGTTTAAACAAGGCTCAGGCGAGGGAAATGCTTTAGGAAAGTTTAAATTTATTTTCGATAACAGCTCGAGCATTTATTTGCATGATACAAACAATAAATACGGTTTTAAATTAGCTAACAGAGCAATTAGTCATGGTTGCGTGCGTATCGAAAAACCTCTGGATTTTGCTGAACTAATGGTTAAGAGCAAATCTCAGTACGATCAGTTAAGGATGGATGTAAATTTGCCACCTACAGATACGACTAGAAATAAGCAGTATCAAAAAATATTGGCAAAACGTGCAGATACGGTAAATAGATTTCAATTAAAACCATCTTGGTTCTCTACCAGAAAGAATATAGCTGTTGTGATCAGCTACTACACCGCATGGGCAGAAAACGGTAAAGTAGAATTCAGACCTGATGTTTACGACTACGACGAAACATTATGGACGGCTTTGAAAAGATATATGTAGGTTAAAACGTAAAAAATTTCTCGGCTTACCAAACAATTTTAGCCTATTTCTGCTTAATTGTATATGAAGTTGAAGAATTATACGTCTCGCCTATATCTAGCCTGCTTAGTGGTATTTATCGTAATTTTGGTTTTCCAGTCTTGTAAAAAAAGCCATTCAGATATTGGAAAAGAAGTTTTTAAGGAAACCCGCAATAATGTTTTTAAAGAAGTAGAAACGGGTGTTTTTGTTGCTAAGTTTAGAGAAGCCTTTGCGAAAAAGGAATCAGGATTTAAAAACCCTAAATTTTTGAGGGCCTTTTACGAGCAAAACGATTATGAACCTGTTTTGCTGATGAAACATTTGCCCGCTGGTAAATTACGCGAAGCGGTTGCAACAATTACCAATGCAGGTACTCATGGCATCGATCCAGAAGTATTCAAATCGAAAAAACTAAATAGCCTATTAGCAACCATCTACGATAAAAAGGCAGTTAAAAGTGTGGATGAAGCATACAATGTGCTTATAGATTTAGAACTGGCCGCTGCCAATGCGTTTACCGATTATAGTAATGCGTTGCAATTTGGCTTAATTAGCCCTCGTAAAATTTATGCCCAATATTACATTAATACAAAAAGACCAGACAGCGCAAGCTTTTTAGCGGTTTTTAATACACCTGATATAAAGGTGTTTTTAGATAGCGTACAGCCAAAAAGCCAAGAATATATCGCCTTGCAAAAAGCCCTAAAGGGGAATTTTATTATCCCGAGCAAAACTGCGCAAGAATCTGATAGAATTTTGAAGGTCAATTTGGAGCGTTTAAGATGGAAAAACAGACCGGCCGATGGTAAGTATGTATGGGTAAATATCCCCGACTTTTCTTTGGATGTTATGGAAAATAATAAATCTGTATTAAAGATGAAAGTTTGCGTTGGCGAGGGTAGAGGCAAGGAAAATATTGGCGATTTAAAAGAGTACGATGAAAACGACTTAAAAAAAGATCGATATTTTAACCGTGAAACTCCGCAGCTTAACAGCTTAATTCATAGCGTTCAGGTAAATCCTATTTGGAATATTCCAGAAAGTATTGCTACTAACGAAATTACTAAACATGCCAGTAACGATCCGCATTATCTTTCAAACAACAATATAGATGTTTTTAAGGATGGGAAAAAGGTAGAAGATCCTGAAACCATAGATTGGAGCCAAAGTGGAGCGGGAAAAATTTACGCTTTTAAACAACGACCAGGGGAAGATAATTCTCTAGGGAAAATAAAATTCCTCTTTGCTAATCAAAGCAGTGTTTATCTTCATGATACGCCTGCCAAAGAAATGTTTAAGCAGAATATGAGGGCTGTTAGCCACGGTTGTGTACGCGTAGAGCAACCGCTAGAACTTGCAAACGCATTGTTTGGTGCAGGGAATAAATACGAACTCATAAAAAAGGAAATGTCGGCTACCAACCCTGAGGCAAAGGATGTGGTACTAAAAGACAAAGTTCCTGTTTATTTGGTTTATTATACTTGCTGGCAAGATAGCAGCGGTAAAATTCAGTACAGAAACGATATCTACGGACAGGATGAAGTGTTATATACTTACATGCAGAAAATGATCTAATTTCATCGCTTTGCGAAAAATTTACTAACAAAGCGATGAAATAGGTTAGTCCATTTGAGGTGTTAAATCAGTTACAGCGAAATTTGCTGCCAACGTATGGTCAAGATATTTAGAATGGTATTGTTCTGTACTTTTATTGATAAAAAGAACAGTCTTATCAACAATAGTATTAATAACCTGATCTGCTAACTCTGGAGCAACTGCTGGGCAACCCTGGCTTCTGCCTAATCTTCCCAAAGCGTTTATTGTACCTTGACTAACATAAGGAGCTCCGTGCACCACAATTGAACGATTTCTGGCATTGTCATTAAACCCATCATCCATCCCATCAAGTTTCAACGATTTTCCGTGTATGCCTTTGTAAATTTCGCCGGTAACATAAAAGCCTAAGCTACTCTCAAACGAGTCCTTGATGTTTGAAAAACGGCTAGTTTCATCTTCGCCACTATTTTGGCCATGCGCAACCCAAGTATTTAACAAGATCTGCTTTTTATCAAGATCTATTATGTATAAACGCTTTTTGGTGCTCAGTTGATCAAAATCCGCAATCGTTAAAATATCACGATCAGAAGTAACACCAGATTTTTTCAGGTTATAAAAGCCCGTTAATGCTTTTTCAAATACAGAAATGCTTAATCCAAGATCTTTTAGATGCGCATCATTGTATAAAGTGCTAACATGATTGGTGTAAATACTGTCTGTCGGGTTAATAAGCGTTTCTGGCTGATTTGAAACCTTGTTGGGTGTAGATTTCCAACTTGTAATCGTTAAACAGAATGCAATAGATAGTATTCCTGTTAATCCTAAAATGTATTTTCTCATAGTTTTTCGGTATCTCTTTCACAATAATCTAAGTATGAGTTGTCTGCTATAGGCTTTCGTTTAAATTAAATTTAACTATACAAATATACGTAATTCTTAAGCTAAGTATCAAGAATGATACGTTTATTGCTGTTGTATGACAGTGTAAAGCATTGTATAGCAGTCTTATTATGTCCTAGTATAGCATGATTAATATTAGCTTAGCTATTTCGTTTTTGTTAATATTAAATAGAGGTAATAGTTTAGAAACGGTTTGGAGCTTTAAATTATTGTTTTCAAAAATCATCGTAAAAAACAACTAAAAAATAAAGTAGATAGGCTATTGTTCGCTAAATTCCATATTTTTTCTATCTTTGGTTTTAATGAATTTCCTTTATCCGGGCTTTCTTTTTGCACTTTCAGCGGTCGCTATTCCGGTCATTATTCATTTATTCAATTTTCGCAAGTTTAAAAAGGTTTATTTCAGTAACGTTGCCTTTCTAAAAGAAATTAAAGAGCAGAATTCGTCTCGAGAAAAACTAAAAAATCTGCTAATAATGCTTTGCCGTATCCTGGCAATTATGTTTTTGGTTTTTGCTTTTGCAAGGCCTTTTTTACCATCGGCTAATAAAATAGACCATAACACTTCCAACATTGTTAGCGTATATCTGGATAATTCTTACAGCATGGAGGCTGTAAATAAGGAGGGGAATTTACTTGATGAAGCTAAGCGAAAGGCTAAGGAAATAGCAAAGGCTTTTCAGTTGAATGATCGTTTTCAACTACTAACGAATGATTTTGAAGGTAAACATCAACGACTATTAAATGCGGATGAATTTTTACAGGCAGTTGAAGAAGTTAAGATTTCTTCAGCTAACCGGAAACTACCACAAGTTTTAAATAGGCAACAAGGCATTTTTACTGGTGCAAGCAATCGATTTGTTTACATCATATCAGATTTTCAAAAAGGATTTTCTAATAATCAGCAGCTAAAACCGCCCGCAAACATCAACGTTTCTTTGGTTAAACTTAACGCTAACCACCTGCCTAATGTTGCGGTAGATAGTGTTTGGATGCTTTCGCCCGTTCATCAGGCGCAAGCTACTGAAAAACTAATTGTGCAACTGCACAATTACGGCGACGAACAAGCTAAGAATATTCCGTTAAAACTTACCATCAATCAAACGCAAAAAGCGATAAGCAATATTACCATCCCGGCAAGAAAAACCGTTTTAGACACACTTTCTTACAGCGGATTAAACCTTGGTTGGCAGAAAGGCGTATTGAGCATTAAAGATTTTCCGCTAACTTTTGATGATAGCCTAAACTTCAGCTTTAAGGTAAATGCACATCAGCAGGTGTTGTCTATTAATGGGCTAAAATCCGAAAAATATATAAAAGCCCTTTTTGGAGCCGATGATTATTTTGCATTAAGCGAAATGCCAGAGGCAAATATTAATTATTCCGCCTTGCCAAAGTATAGTTTAATTATTTTAAACGAACTCTCAAATCCTTCGTCTGGTTTGGCACAAGAACTTAAAACTTTTGTAGCAAGTGGAGGCTCGGTAATAATTTTTCCAGACTTAACTGTCGACAAAAATATTTACTCCAATTTTTTAAATGCATTAAATCTTCCGGCAGTTGCCGAAATAAATACCACGCCAACAAAAGCAAGTTCAATTGAACTTAAAAGCCCGCTATTTAAAGATGTTTTTGAAACCTTGCCCCAAAATATAGATTTGCCACAAGTGGCTAAACATTTTGTTTTCGCAGAGCGAAGTAATAGCAATAAGGAAAATTTACTTCAGTTGCCGGCTGGAAAATCTTTTTTTGCTCGTTATCCTTTTAAAAGCGGTCAGTTCTATTTATCAGCTACGGCATTAAATAGTGAGGCTAGCAATTTTGCAAAACACCCTGTATTCGTTCCGCTGATGTATAAAATCGCTTTTGCAAGTGTACAAGATCAGCCATTATATTACGTTGCTACCAGAGATGATGTTATTGAAACACCGAAATTGACATTAGGTGCTAATCAATCGCTAAAAATGGTAGCAAATAATTTTGAGGTTATACCTGAGCTTAGAAATGCTAACGGTAAAACGTTGCTTTACGTGGCCGATCAGATTAAAAAGGCGGGTTTTTACGACCTTAAAAAAGCAGATTCGACTCTGGCAGTTATCGCATTTAACGATAATAGGTTAGAATCTGATATGCATTACGATAGCGAAGGCGACTTGCAGAAGCTGTTTGCCTCGAAAAATGTAACAGTGCTAGATCCAAAATCCGATAGCATTGCATCAGCTGTTGCGGCAAAAAATAACGGAACCGAGTTATGGAAACTTTGCCTAATTTTGGCACTGGTATTTATAGCTATTGAAATATTGTTGATCAAATTTTATCATACCCAAAAGAGAGCTAGCGAGCTCAGTGATGCAAATAAATTAAATATATTCTAATCAATAACATAAAAATTCATGAACCTCTTAGTTAAGGGAATTACCATTGTAGATTTAAATAGCAAGTTTAACCAGCAAATTTGCGATGTGCGTGTTGAAAATGGAAAGATTACATCCATCGACAAAAAATTAACTGCCCAAAATGGCGAAGAAGTTTTTGAAGGAAATGGTGCTATACTTTCACCAGGCTTTTTCGATCTAAACTGCACTATTGGCGATCCAGGTTTAGAAACTAAAGAAGATATACAAACAGGAACCGCTGCGGCCAAAGCTGGTGGTTTTACCGGAATTGCCGTTTTGCCTACCACTAGACCAGTTGTTCAATCGAAAGGCGAAGTAGCATATATTTTAAACCGTGCCAAAAACAATTTGGTTGATGTTCACCCAATAGGAGCCATTAGCAATAACTTGGAAGGTAAAGAGCTCGCGGAGCTTTTTGATATGAAAAACGCTGGTGCAGTTGCATTTTCTGAGGGTAGCAAAGCCATTAGCGATGACGGTTTTGTTAGTCGTGCTTTGCAATATTGTTTAGGTTTTGGTGGTTTGCTAATGCTTTATCCAGAAAATAAAGCAATTGCAGGAAAGGCTCAAGTAAATGAAAGTGCAAACAGTGTGCTTTTGGGTATGAAAGGCGCTCCGGCATTAGCTGAAGAAATGCAAATTTCCAGAGATATTTTCTTGGCAACTTATCACCATGCTCCGGTTCATATCAGTAATATTTCTACTGCAGGCGCTGTTGCATTAATCAAAAAGGCAAAAAAAGATGGTGTAAAAATAACTTGCGATGTAGCTGCGCATCAATTGGTGTTTACCGAAGAACTGCAAAACGATTTTAATAGTAATTACAAAGTTAAACCACCATTGCGTAGCAAAGCTGATAATAAAGCGCTAATTGCAGGTTTAAAACACGGAACAATTGATGCTATATCTTCTCAACATCGCCCGCACGAAATAGAATTTAAGGATGTAGAATTCGAAATTGCCTCTTACGGTATCATCGCCTTGCAAACAGTTTTACCTTTATTGATACAAGCAGGATTAGACGCAAGCCTTATCGCAGAGAAATTGGCGCATAGTCCGCGTAGAATATTAAACTTACCTTTGACAACAATAGCGCAAGGTGCAGATGCCAATTTTACCATTTACAACCCTACTGAAGAGTGGATTTACGATGCGAGTAACAACGCTTCTAAGTCTAGCAATTCTCCACTTTTAGGGAAAAAACTAAAAGGGAAAGTTAATTTGGTCTATAATAACAGTCAGTTTCAAAAATATTAAGCATTACCTTTACTAAGGTTGATGGAATTTTAATAAGATAAATCAAAATAAAATGAATAATAGTGTACAACAATCGCTTATTGCTTCTTTAGATCAATTTGCAAAAGCTAACAAAATAGAATCTTTAGCAATTGAAGAAAGATTAGTGGAGGTTTTTAGCAAAGACATGAACTTTTTAGAGAAAGTTGCAGAGTTCGACGAGGTTTTTGATGAACATCCGGATTTCGACGAATTGCGTGAGGTGTTTTTCGATTTGTTGATGATTAATTTCTTCACGAGTGATGTAAATAAGCTAGAAGAAGATTATTTAGACTCTAAGGAATGGGAAAATATCGAAGAGGAGACTATCGACCGAGGAACGGAGCTTTTAAATTTATTGCTATATATTAACGAGTGCCATGATGAGAAGATTAAGCCAGGTCTGGAAGATTTCTTAAAAGAGTTTTTGTTAGTTGAGGAAGATGAGTTCCAAGACGAATTCCATATTTACGAAGATTTGATTAGCAATCAACAGCTGGCAGAAAGTAGTGTAGAAGATATTTGTAGTAATGCTGATTTATTAGAGATGAGCGAGGAAATGGAAGAACTCTTTGTGCCATTTATGACGTTCTTTTTGCAACCTAACACCAGCGAAGCAACGCAAGAAGAATTACTTAAATTTAGCAGTAACAAAAGCTTTGATGTTGCAGTCTATACTTTAATTACTAGCTTTAATAAAAATAGATAAACTAAAAACAATGGAACAACAACTTCTACAAGAACAGATAAAACCTAATGCAATAGCATTTAAGGTATCAGTAATTTTTGCTGCTTACATTCTAGTTACTATTATAGTTACCGGTTTGTTAAACTTAGATATGGGGCCAACTGCATCAGTTGCAACTAGGGTAATTTCTGGAGCTTTAAATTGGTTGCCATTTATATTTGCTGTTTATTACGTTCAAAATACGCATAAAAAAGACTTAGGAGGTTTCATAACCTATGGTAGAGCTTTTTCTGCTGGTTTTAGATTTTCTGTTTACGCAGGTTTATTTACTGGTATTTTAATGTTTTTGTATTATCAATTTATAGATGCAGCTGCAATGGAGAAGATTGTTGATGCAACTGTAGCGGCTGCAAAAAATGATCAGGAGGCTAAAGGTATAGAAATGATGAGACCATACTTTACCATTAGTACAGCTTTTGGTGCGGCGGTAATGTTTACCATTTCCGGCCTAATTATTAGCCTAATAACTGCTGCGATTTTAAAGAAAGAAAAACCTTTACATTACGACGAGGCTTAATAAGCTACTCTTTATAAAAATTTTTAACGTGCACATTTTGTCAATTTATTTGATGAAATTTGCACGTTGTTTTTTAAAGGTATTTTGATTTCGAACAAATCTAAATACTAAATACTCGATACGCATAAATGGATATATCAGTTGTAGTACCTTTATATAATGAAGATGAATCTTTACCCGAATTAGTCTCGTGGATTGATAAGGTAATGGTTTCAAATAATTTTTCTTACGAGATTGTTTTGGTTGACGATGGCAGCACAGACAAATCTTGGGCTGTAATTGAGCAATTAAAGGAAAATTTTCCATCTGTTAAGGGAATAAAATTCAGGAGAAATTACGGTAAATCTGCAGCGTTAAATGTTGCTTTTGAAGTTACGCAAGGCGATGTAGTGATAACCATGGATGCCGATTTACAAGACAGCCCTGATGAAATACCTGAACTTTACCGACGGGTTAAAGACGAAGGATATGATATAATCTCGGGTTGGAAAAAGAAACGCTACGATCCAATCACAAAAACAATCCCTACAAAGTTGTTTAACGCCGCGACTCGTAAAATGAGTGGCATAGCATTAAACGATTTCAACTGCGGCTTAAAGGCATACCGCTCAGATGTTGTTAAAACTATTGAAGTATATGGCGAAATGCACCGCTATATTCCGGTAATTGCCAAATGGGCGGGTTTTAGCAAGATTGGCGAACAGGTTGTAGAGCATCGTGCTAGAAAATACGGTACAACCAAATTCGGCATGAGCAGGTTCATCAACGGATTTTTAGATTTGCTTTCTATATTCTTCGTGGGCAAGTTTGGAAAACGTCCGATGCACTTTTTTGGTTCTCTAGGTGTACTTAGCTTTTTCATTGGCATTATCATGGCCATTTATGTTATGGTAGAAAAACAAGTATTGATCTGGAAAAACCTTCCTTACCGAGATACAACCGACCAGCCATTATTCTACCTTGCTTTGGTAGCTATAATTGTAGGTTCGCAAATGTTTTTAGCCGGTTTTATAGCCGAACTTGTTGGTAGAAATGCTACCGAACGAAACCGTTATTTGATAGAGAAGGAAATAATTTAGAAGGTGTAAGGCGCAACGTTTTTACCGCTCAAACCTCAACCTTAATTCCTTCAACCTCCAATCTTAAAAAATGTTTTTCTCTATAATAATCCCACTTTATAACCGCCCGCAAGAAATAAACGAATTGTTGGCTACGCTTACCAAGCAAACTTACATGCAGTTTGAGGTTTTGGTTATTGAAGATGGATCTGTAAACGATGCCAAAAATATTGTAGCTTCTTATGCTGATAAGCTAGACATTAAATATTTTTTTAAAGAAAATGCAGGTCAAGGCTTTGCCCGAAATTTTGGTTTCGAACATGCCAAGGGCGATTATTTTGTGATTTTTGATTCAGACTGCCTTATTCCCGCAGATTATTTAGAAATTGTTAGAGATTATCTTTTCGAGCATCAATTAGATGCTTATGGTGGACCGGATGCAGCGCACCAAACTTTTACACCAGTACAAAAAGCTATCAGTTACGCTATGACATCGCCATTTACAACCGGCGGTATTAGGGGAAATAAAAAACATATCGGCCAGTTTCATCCGCGTAGTTTTAACATGGGTGTTTCTAGAGAAGTATGGGAGAAAGTTGGCGGTTTTATATTAACAAGATTAGGAGAGGATATCGAATACAGTATCCGCATCCATGAAAATGGATTTAAAATTGGTTTAATTCCTGCTGCTAAAGTTTACCATAAACGCCGTACAAGTTTTGCGCAGTTTTATAAACAACTGCACTTTTTCGGCAGAGCTCGTATCAATATTTACAAACATTTCCCGGCAGAGCTCAAATTAGTACACTTTTTTCCGGCAGTAGCGGTAATAGGAATGGCTACAACGTTATTGTTAAACGTTATTTATCCGCCTTTGGCGTATATTTTTAATTTCCTGGTGCTACTTTACTTTTTGTTGATATTTTTTCATGCTTGGCAGGTTAATAAATCAATAAAAATTGCATTTTTGAGTGTAGCAGCATCTTTTATTCAACTAACCGCCTACGGCTTCGGTTTTATACAGGATTTTGTTAAAAGAGTAATATTTAAACAATCATGATAGAGTTTTTAAAGCAACGTGCTTTTGTAGAGTTTTTAAAGGAGAGCACCTTCGCGGTAAACGAGGTAATTCATAAAGCTTGGCAAGTTACCAGTAGGCATTATTTTTCTATTGCTACGCTTTGCTTTTTGATGTTCATCACATCAAATGCTTCGGGATTGATGGCCTTTTTTTTAAAAGACGTAAATCCGGCCTTAAGTACGTTAATGGCTTTAGTATTCGTTTTGCTTTACTTTACCATCAATTTGTCGTTGTTTAAGTATATTTTTCATCTTTTAGACGATGAAGAAACGGATGTAACCATTGTAGGTACATTGCCAACCCGTTCGCAAATTATCCGTTTTGTTCTCGCTACGCTTTATTTTACCATTTGTATAATTATTGCGGGCGTGTTCTTAATGCCAGTGCTCTATATCATCGATCCTATTTTAAGATTTATGGTTAGAAGTGGCTTTGTAGAAGATTTTCAAGCAGCCGGAGATGTAATTATTACCGTAGCTGTGGCAATAGGCGTCTTAGCCATTTTTATGATTTGGATTAGAATCTCTTTCTTCCCATTTTTTATTATAGATAAAAATGCAAAATCTTTCGAATCTATAAAACTGAGCTTAGCTACAACCAAAGGAAACTTTACGCAAATTTTATTGTTGTTGTTGGTGTTGGCAGGCGCTTATTTTCTATATCTATTTTTTAGTTATTTGAAATGGCCTATAATTGCTTTTATAGTAAATATGGTTAGTTCGTTTTTAATTGTTCCACTCTCGAGTGTAGCCTTAACGGTTGCCTACAGAAAAATGATGAGCAATTATAAAGGAGATAAAGATCCGGATATTATACACAATATTGTTTAACTCCTAAATTCCCTAATAGGATTTTAAAAAATTGCCTTAGATATGGTAACAACTAATATTAGCTTTAGTATTGACAATAGGAAGGAGAAGCCCCTTTAGGGGTTTGGGGTTTATGGGATTAAAAGCAGCGCTTAGTAAGCCATTTGCATCTTGGGTTGTACGAGGAATCAACAAATGGAAGAAAAATCCGATAGTTGCGCAAGAGAAAATACTTAAGCGATTAATTAATACTGCTCAAAATACGGCCTTCGGGAAAGATCATCATTTTAAAGAGATTAAAACTTACCAGGAGTTTAAGAAATATGTGCCAATAGGCGACTATGAAGCTCTAAAACCTTATGTTGATAGAGTTGTGGCAGGTGAGGAAGACGTGCTTTGGAAAGGAAAGCCCGCTTATTTTGCTAAAACCTCCGGCACAACATCTGGCGTAAAATATATTCCCATTTCAAAAGAATCTATGCCCGAACATATAAAGGCGGCCAGAAATGCGCTCTTGACCTATATCCACGAGACCGGTAACGCCGATTTTGTGAATGGTAAAATGATTTTCTTGCAAGGCAGTCCGGTGTTAACAAAAAAAAACGGTATAAACGTTGGCCGATTATCGGGTATTGTGGCGCATTTGGTACCGGCCTATTTGCAAAAGAACAGGTTGCCGTCTTACCAAACTAATTGTATCGAAGATTGGGAAGAAAAAGTGGATGCTATTGTTGAGGAAACCTTTAACGAGGATATGACCTTAATTTCCGGTATTCCACCTTGGGTACAAATGTATTTTGATAGGTTAAGCAGCAAGGCTGATGGAAAGAAAATCAAAGATATCTTTAAAAATTTTAGTCTTTTTGTTTATGGTGGCGTAAATTTCGAACCTTACAGGGCAAAAATTGAAACCAGCATTGGCAAAAAAATCGCAGCTATAGAAACCTATCCTGCTTCTGAGGGTTTCATCGCTTATCAGGATTCACAGCAAGAAAAAAGCTTGTTGTTATTAGCAGATGCGGGAATTTTCTACGAGTTTATTCCGGCAGATGAATACTACAGTGAAAGTCCTACGCGTTTAAGTCTAGCAGAAGTTGAGGTTGACGTAAACTACGCCTTAATTTTGAACACAAACGCTGGTTTATGGGGTTACAGCATCGGCGATACAGTTAAATTCGTTTCTACAAGTCCTTACAAAATATTAGTAACAGGAAGAATAAAGCACTTTATTTCTGCTTTTGGTGAACACGTAATTGGCGAAGAAGTGGAACATGCCCTTTTATCGGTAGCAGATGAAGAGGGTGTAGAGATTACAGAATTTACCGTAGCACCGCAAGTTAATGCGCCTGAAGGGCAGTTGCCGTTTCACGAGTGGTTTGTAGAGTTTGAGAAAGCACCCGCAGACTTAGCTGCTTTCGCTAAAAAAGTTGACGAAGCTTTGCAGAAGAAAAATATTTACTACTTTGATTTAATTGAAGGCAAAATTTTACAGCCATTAATAATAAGAAATTTAGCTAAAGATGCCTTTGTAAACCTTATGCGTGCCGAAGGTAAATTGGGTGGGCAAAACAAAGTTCCAAGACTAAGTAACGATAGAAAATTAGCCGAAGTTTTGGAGAGATATATAACATAATTTGTCATTCCGAGGAACGAGGAATCTCTGAAATAGATGCTTCGCTTTGCTCTGCATGACAAAGATAAAAATACTGTAAAGAAGTTTGAAACACATATCCATATTAGGCAGTACCGGATCAATTGGTACACAAGCCTTAGAAGTTGTTAGGGCAAACCCCGATCTGTATAAAATTGATGCTTTAACAGCGCAAAATAATGCAGCTTTATTAATTGAGCAAGCTTTAGAGTTTAAGCCAGAAATGGTGGTAATTACTTGCGAAGATCATTTTTCGAAAGTGAAACAAGCTTTGCCTGGTATCAAGGTATTATGCGGAGAAGATGCCTTAATTGCTGCGGTTGAAATTACTACAACGCAACTGGTGCTAACTGCAATTATGGGCTCAGTTGGTTTAAAACCTACTATTGCCGCTATTAATGCCAAAAAAGACATAGGCCTTGCTAACAAGGAAACCTTGGTAGTGGCTGGCGAACTTGTAATGCAATTGGCCAAAGAAAATGGTGTGAAAATTATTCCTGTAGATTCTGAACACTCGGCAATTTTTCAATGTTTAGTAGGCGAGGAGCATAATCCAATCGAAAAAATATTATTGACTGCATCTGGCGGGCCATTTAGAGGAAAGGATTTGGCTTTTTTAGCTACTGTAACTAAAGCACAGGCGCTAAAACATCCTAATTGGGTTATGGGTGCTAAAATAACCATAGATTCGGCATCGCTCATGAACAAAGGTTTAGAAGCGATTGAGGCGAAGTGGTTGTTTGCGCTATCTGCCGATCAAATCGAAGTTGTAGTGCATCCTCAATCTATTATTCATTCTATGGTGCAGTTTACAGATGGCTCTATAAAGGCTCAAATGGGCGTGCCAGACATGAAGTTGCCAATACATTATGCCTTAGCATATCCTCAACGTATTGCTACAAATTTCGAGCGTTTTAGCTTTCTAAACTATCCCGAATTAACATTTGCTAGTGCAGATACAGAAAGTTTTCGTAACCTTGGGCTTGCCTATAAAGCTATGGACAAAGGCGGAAACATGCCCTGTATCTTAAATGCTGCCAACGAAATAGTGGTTGATGCATTTTTAAAAGATAATATTGGCTTTTTGGAAATGAGCGACGTAATTGCCGAATGTATGGAAACAATTGGTTTTGTTGCTACGCCAACTTTGGATAATTATTTAGAAACCGACCAGCAGACACGTATATTTGCCACCGAACTCGTAACAAAACAGAAATAAACAAATCTCATACTAAATACTAAATACTAAATACTAAATACTAAATACTAATACAATATATGGACGGACTGATTATGGCGGGCCAGCTTTTGCTGGGATTATCAATACTAGTTATTTTACACGAATTAGGACATTTTTTAGCGGCTCGTGCTTTCGGAATAAAAGTTGAAAAATTTTATCTTTTCTTTGACGCTTGGGGTTTTAAACTTTTTAGCTTTAAAGTGGGCGATACAGAATACGGGGTAGGTTGGTTGCCTTTAGGTGGTTACGTTAAAATATCAGGAATGATAGACGAATCTATGGACACCGAACAGATGGCATTGCCTGCAGAACCTTGGGAGTTTCGTTCTAAACCAGCTTGGCAACGTTTAATTGTAATGTTGGGCGGTATCATTGTAAATATTATTGTTGGTATTTTCATTTTCTGGATGGTAACATTCAAATATGGTGAAGACTATATTCCAAATGATCAACTGACTAATGGTGTAAGTCCGGGTAAGGTTGGTCGTGCTATTGGTATACAAACTGGCGATAAAATTCTAGCCTTAAATGGCCAGAAAGTTATAAAGTTCGATGAACTGTTAAGTTCAAAGGTGCTTTTGGGTAGTCCGAAATTAACAGTTTCTAGAGATGGCAAAGCGATTGATCTCCGTGTTCCAGAAACGATTTTAGACAGCCTTTCTAAACATGGAATTAAAGAATTTGTAGCGCCCAGAAATCCAGTTCATGCAGTTTTGGCAGTAAATGACCATACGCCAGAAAAGTTATCGCTATTATCTCGCTTAATGGGTAAAAAACCAGCGCCTACTGTTGCTCCGGCATTTGATGCAGGAATTAAAAAAGGTGATAGCATTATTGCTGTTAATGGCAATCCAATTATATTCAGAGATCAAATAACAGACGTTGCTGATAAAAATCGTGGTAAACAAATAAACCTAAGTATTGTTAGAGCCGGTAAAACGATTGAAGTTTCTCCTAAAGTTGCTGCCGACGGTACAATAGGAGTGGTCTTCGGTACAGCTAAACTACCTGTTAAACACATCGACTTCGGCTTTTTCGAATCGTTTGGTGTAGGTGCTGAAAAAACATGGACAACCTTTGCCGATAATGCGAAAGGTATCTGGAAAATGATAACCGGTAAGGTTAGCGCAAGAAATATCAGCAGTCCTATCGGTATTGCAAAGGTTTACGGAGCTGAATTTGAATGGGAAAAGTTCTGGAGCCTAACGGGATTAATTTCCATTGCCTTGGCGTTTATGAATCTATTGCCAATACCAGCCTTAGATGGTGGTCACGTTGTTTTTTTAATTATAGAAATGATTAAAGGCAAGCCACTAGGCGATAAGTTTATGGAACGAGCCCAAGTTGTAGGTTTTGTAATTCTATTAAGTTTAATGGTATTCGCCTTTGGTAACGATATTTTAAAATTATTTGGAAAATAAAATAGGTGTAAGTTAGAAGGCCTAAAGTGTAAGCTTGTCGTTTACTTTTAATCTTCTACCTTCTACCTTCTACCTTTTATGAATTATTTCGAGCTTTATAATCTTCCAGTTAGTTTTAATCCAGATCAAAATTTGGTTAAACAACAGTTTTATGCACTGAGCAAAAAGTATCATCCCGATTTTTATATAAACGAAACGGAAGAAAAACAGCAAGAAGTTTTAGAACTTTCTACCCTAAACAACAAAGCATTTCAAGTATTAAAAGACGCCAATAAACGCTTGCAGTATGTATTGGATTTAGAAGGCCAGATTACAGAAGGGGAAAATTATGCATTGCCTCAAGATTTTTTGATGGAGATGATGGATGTAAACGAGGCCCTAATGGATTTGCAGTTTGAACCTGATGCAACTAAGAGCGTACAAATAAAGGCGCAAATTGAAGCATTTGAAAATGGATTGAAAACAGAGTTGGAAAACCTCAGCCAACAGTTCGATCACGAAACTGAGGAAAGAACTATTGTTTTGGCGCAAATCAAAGACAATTTTTACCGCAGTAAATACCTTTGGCGCATTAAAGAGAGCTTGGCAAAAATGAGCTAAACTATTACTCAAAATCCGTTTGCTAAATGTAAAAATGCCAAATGATCTAATTTAAATAGCATTCTTTGCCTATTTTTGAAAAAATCATTTCATCATGAGCTCATTAAACATTTTTAGAAAAGTTGCCGTTGCAGAGGGTATCTCTTACCTTTTACTTTTATTCATCGCTATGCCTTTAAAATATTGGGCTGGTATGCCACTAGCGGCAAAATATACGGGTTGGGCACACGGACTTCTTTTTGTACTTTATGCCGCATGTTTAGTGTTGGCATGGCAAGAGCAAAAGTGGAAGTTCGGTAAAGTGGTTTTTATTTTTATAGCGTCTTTATTACCTTTTGCCCCATTTATTGTAGATAAAAAATTAGCGAAAGAAGATAATACTAAGCAAGTTTCTTAACTATTTCCAATAGGGATTTTCATTCACTTTCGCTAGAATGTAATTTGCTAAATCCAGTTCGGTTGCATTTGCAGCAAAATCATAGCTCGGTCGGTTGGTTAGCATAAAATCTTTTAGTTTTATACCGCTTAACTTGGTTATGTTTGTTACCAAGGTTTCGTTAAATTTTTGGTCTACAACATTGTTTTTATAATCGTTGGTTAGTATGCGTTGTAATTTTCTGGCGTTTTTACCTTCTCTACTTAAGGCGTTATAAATTTTATCAATACTAATTCCAATACCAGGAGGGAAGCCGCTAACATAAATCATGTCTTTGGTATCTCCTTTCCTGTAGATTTCTTTGTATTCTTCTTTCAAATTCTCGTACGTTTCTTCTGGAGAGATTTTTTTAGCCGTAATTTTAACTTCCTTTAAGTTGATAACAGACGGTTTTAAATTAACTACAATAAATTTTTGATTGCCGTAAATAAGCGTATCCGCTTTATGACCTTTCAAATTTGTAACTAATGTATCGCCCTGCTTCGCAAGAATGCTAAATTCTCCTCTAATATTACTGGTGGCTCTTGCCCCGCTGGTTTGATTTAAGATAAAAGCACTAGTTTTTCTCTGCTCGTTTGATTGCACAAAACCCATTACGCTGTTGTTTTGGGCATACACAGCAAATTTGCAGCATAAAATTAAGAGGGTTAAAATTGCGCTTCGCATACTATCAAATATATCTACATGAGGTCAATTTGCTCATTCTAAATTAGTTAAAAATAGTTAATTTTTTACTTATAAATCTTAATAGAGCGTTTAGCTGTTAGGTAGAATAGCATGGTTTTACCTATTTTAGCAATCAATAATCATCTTAAATGTATTTTATGAGAACTTTCCTTTCCGTTTTAGCACTTTTATTTGTGAGTAATGTTAATGCCCAAACCATTAAATTAGAAAAACTTTGGGAGGCAAAAGAACAGTTGCCCGTACCCGAATCGGTAGTTTATGTGGCAGAAAAAAAGGAACTCTACGTTTCTTTAATTGATGGAGAGGGAAATGTAAAAGACGGAAAAGGTGGCGTAGCTATTTTAAATTTAGATGGGTCTGTAAAAAACGCGACTTGGATTACAGGTTTAAACGCCCCAAAAGGAATGGCGATTTACAAAGGCAAGCTTTACGTGGCTGATATTACTGCCGTAGTTTGTATAGATTTATCTAATGGAAAAATTATAGAAAAGATTGAAGTGCCTAACGCTGTTTTTTTAAATGATATTGCCCTAGATAAAAAAGGTGTTGTGTACGTTTCTGATACAAGAACGAATAAAATCCATCGTATTGCAAATGCACAAAGTACGGTATATCTTGAAAACGTTATGGCGGCAAATGGATTAAAATTTGTTAAAGACGATTTGTATGCCTTGGCAGGACCAGAATTGATAAAGTTTGATAAGAACAAAAATAAAACAGTAATTGCCAGCGGATTCGAAAAATCGGGCGACGGTTTAGAGCCCTTGCCTAACGGCGATTTTTTAGTTACCTGCTGGGCTGGGATTATTTATCACGTGCGTAAAGATGGTACCAAGGATAAGCTTTTAGATGTACAAGGTAAAATGAATACTGCGGATATCGGTTTCGACCCAAAAACCAACACACTTTGGGTGCCAACGTTCAATGCCAACTCCGTTGTTGCCTATCAATTGAAGTATAAATGATTACGCTATTTTATTTTTAACTGTAGCGATTCGTTGTCTTGTTCCGTATAGGCAATAAACGTAATCAACATGAAAAGAAACCTTTACTTACTATTAGTGCTAACTTTCAGCTTATTTGGATCTTGCAAGAAAGATGATATTGTTGACCAAAGTGCTTTTGAAAGAAGTTATAGAACTTGGTTAGCCTTTAAACAAGAAAGCAATAATACTTATAGTTATAAAGTTACTTTTGGTTCATGGACGGGTTATAGCACTAACACCGTTATTTCCGTTAAAAATGGAAAAGTGGTGGAGAGATCGTTTATTGCTCAAACCGTAAATTACAAACCAACCGGAATGGAGATTATTGAACGGGAAAAGTGGACTGAAGACGCTACCAATTTAAATACGCATGAAAAAGGTGCCGCAACTTTAACGCTAGATGAAGTTTATGCTAAAGCAAAATCTACTTGGTTGCTGAAGCGAAAAAATGCAAAGACTACATTTGAGGCAAATAACAATGGCTTAATCTCGTCGGCTGGTTTTATAGAAGATGGTTGTCAAGACGATTGTTTTAACGGAATAAGGATAGTTTCTATACAAAAGGATTTTTAGCTTGGAGATTATTAGAATCGTTTAATGAGATATTTTCGGCTTTTTTTAATTTCACGAATACCGAAAAACTAGAACCCTTTCCTAATTCACTTTCGAAGGTAACTCGGCCACCTTGGCGCTCCATGAATTCCTTACAGAGCACCAAGCCCAAACCTACACCGCGTTCGTTATTGGTGCCATAAGAAGGCGCTGATTTGACGGAGAAAATATTTTCTTGCTTGTCCTTGGCAATACCGCAACCATTGTCGCTAACCGTTATTTTACAGTCTTCTCCACATATTTGTGCATCTATAATTACTAATCCGCCCTGCGGTGTAAACTTTACTGCGTTGCTAATTAAGTTGCGTACAACCAATTGAAGCATATCTACATCTGCAACAACTTTTAGATGAGATGGTATTTGATAACTTAAGGAAATATCTTTTTTGGAAGCATAAATTTTCTCTACCTCTATAGTGCTTACCAATGTTGAAAGTAAAGATTGTTCACGTAAATTAACGTTTAAACCTTCCATCTGTGATTTGGACCAGTTCAGCAGGTTCGAAAGTAAATCCATCGCATCATTGGTGGATTTTAATAAATGTTGCTCTAGCGCTGGTCTGTCCTCATCATCTAGTTCTTTTTCGGCCAGCATTGCCATGTAGTTCTGAACGTTGATTAAAGGCGTTTTTAAATCGTGGGAGATAACCGACATTAGCTTGTTTTTTTCGATATTCCGTTCTTCTAACTCTTCCTTTTGTAAAAGAATCTGCTGTTTACTAGCTTCTATTGCAATTGTTTTTTCCTCAATTATTTTACGCTCATTGTCGTGGCTCTTTCTAATAAATTTAATAATGATGAAAATAGCAACCACCGGTATCGGGAAGGCAGTTACTCGATCTATGAATTGCCCTCTTCCAACCGAAAAGGGATATCTAACTAAGTCGGGATGGTAGAATTCTAAAATATGAATTGCCACAAAACACAGCATATAAAATAATAGCCATTTTAAGTGATGTTGATATGGCGAAATAGCCAGTACCATTAACAAATAAGCTGGCCAAATAAGATCTGTGGAGCCATGAATGCCAGAATTATAGAAGTAATTAACCCCAAACACTGCAATCCCCATCAGGCCAAAAACCACGGTATCGTGTGGTTTTAATTTAAATCGCGATTGGTAATATTGGTAGGCGAAGAAAATGGCGATAAAAAGGGCAGAGAAAGAGCCAACATACAGTCCGGCGAATAAATTATAAGGTGCATAAATAACTAAAATGCCGAGTATGCCTAGGCTAATGCCATGAAAAATCCTGCTTTCTAAAGAAAATTCAGATGGTTTACCGATAAGCTCCGACCAAAAAATATTTTTTCTTAATAAAGAGATATTGATCAGCGAACTGAAATTTGATTTTGGCATGGATGGGATGAATGATCTAAAAACCTTGTATCTTACTAATTTAAATGCAGTGGGTTTAATAATTTAGCTGCATTTTAAGTATATAGCGTTACAGGGAAAACAAAACAATTTGCTCAAATTTAATACTATAGTTGTCAATTTCAATGCTTTTATTCTTTTTGTTGGCGGGATTTATAAGTTGGTTTTGGAGGGAAGATTTTTAGTTCCTGTTCGGGGATATATCCAATGCTAAATAGGATGTTGATTTGCGTAATAAGCGAGCTTCAAGCGGTTTTGAGTAAGAATTGGAGGGTATTTCATTTTTAGCTCTCTATTTTTCGATTAGGAGACGTAAGCCTTGATTTATTCATAAGCTGTCCGTTATTTTTAATGGTATTCATGCGCTCGCAAAGCTCGGGTTTAGTTAAACTTTGTATCAAGACAAAGTTTAGGGCCAACGGTGGCGGTAAACCGAGGCAAGAAGATCAATAGGTAAACTTACAATCGCATTACGATGCCCAGTCAAGCTGAGCATGACGAACGCAACGCAGATCCCTCGAAACTCGGGGTGACAAATGTTGTGCTCGTTCGATATGACGGCCTCAGTAGATCGACGTTAAGAAAATCCAAGGAGTGTAGCGTTAAGAACAAAAAGCTGTTTGAGCGAAGCGAGTTCTTTTTGTTTAGCGGAGTGAATGGATTTTTAGGAGAGCCAGTGAAGCCTTGATGTTATGCTTAGTCGGTTTATATTTTTATAGGTAGCATGCTTTCGCAAGCTCAGGTTTGTTTCTTTTCTATCAAGAGAAAAGAAAGAGCCAACGGTGGCGGCGAACCGAGGCAAGAAAATCAATATGTAAACTTACAAATCGCATTACGATGCCCAGTCAAGCTGAGCATGACGAAACGGAACACAGATCCCTCGAAACTCGGGATGACAAATGTTGTGCTCGTTCGATATGACGGCCTCAGTGGATCGACGTTAAGAAAAATCCAAGGAGTGTAGCGTTAAGAACAAAAAGCTGTTTGAGCGAAGCGAGTTCTTTTTGTTTAGCGGAGTGAATGGATTTTTAGGAGAGCCGGTCAAGCCTTGATGTTATGCTTAGTCGGTTTATATTTTTATAGGTAGCATGCTTTCGCAAGCTCAGGTTTGTTTCTTTTGGTTCAAGCCAAAAGAAAGAGCCACTCGGTGGCGGTAAACCGAGGCAAGAAAGAGCAATGGGTAAACTTATAAATCGCATTATGATGCCCAGTCAAGCTGAGCACGACGAACGTAACGCAGATCCTTCGAAACTCGTGGCCCGCCTTTCTTTATGGCCTCCGCTCTTAGTGCAGTGCAAATAGCAGTTGCATTACCATTACGCAAAGATGGCCTAGCATATCACCGAAGCAGAAAGCAACAAAAGGCTTTGCTGTACCGATCGAGTTTGCATTATCAAGTAAGAAAGCAACGTGTGTGCGGGGAAAAGCAGGGTAACGTCTTTTTCTTACGCAATAAAGCCGTTGTTAGCTTTATGCGAGGGGATTATGCAAGCCTTGATTTATTCATAAGCTGTCTGCTATTTTTAATGGTATTCATGCGCTCGCAAAGCTCGGGTTTAGTTAAACTTTGTATCAAGACAAAGTTTAGAGGCAACGGTGGCTGTGAACTGAGGCAAGATAGGGCAATGGGTATACTTACAAATCGCATTAGGATGTTCAGTCAAGCTGAGCATGACGAAACGCAAAGCAGATCCATCGAAACAAGGGATGACAAATGTTGTGCTCCTAATATAGAGATCTCTCGTTGCTTAGCGCTATCGAGATTACGGAAACATACTAATCAACCAATAAACCAACCAACCAAACAACCAACAAACCAACAAACCAAAAAACCAACCAACCAGCTACTTCTCTATCTCCTTCAAACTATCCATTTTCTTGTAAGCCAAGAAACCCTTAATATCTTCAAAATGTTCGCGAACACGTTTATTCCCAAATTCAAAAACTTTCTCCGCCAATCCATCTAAGAAATCCCTATCGTGCGAAACCAAAATCAAAGTACCATCGAAATCACGTAAAGCATCCTTAATAATATCCTTTGTTTTCATATCCAAGTGGTTAGTTGGCTCATCCAGAATTAAAACATTTACCGGTTCCAATAAAAGTTTAATCATCGCCAAACGAGTTTTCTCTCCACCCGATAATACCTTCACCTTTTTAGTAGTATCATCGCCACTAAACATAAAAGCACCTAGTAAATCCTTAGTTTTAAAACGTGTTTCCGTTGTCGGAATCTGATCTATCGTATCAAAAACAGTCAAATCTCCATCTAATAACGAAGCTTGGTTCTGGGCAAAATAACCAATCTTCACATTGTGGCCAACCTTAAGTTCGCCATCAAAATCAATCTCACCCATAATTGCTTTAATCATGGTCGACTTACCCTCACCGTTTTTACCAACAAAAGCAACCTTTTGACCACGCTCAATAACCATATTTGCTTTCTGGAAAACCACATGGTCGCCATAGGTTTTAGTAAGCTCTTCAACCATAACAGGGTAGTTGCCCGAACGGGGCGAAGGAGGGAACTTCAAACGTAAGGCCGATCTATCAACCTCGTCAATCTGTACAATTTCCAACTTCTCTAGCATCTTAACCCTCGACTGTACCTGCAAGGTTTTAGAGTAAGTACCTTTAAAACGATCAATAAACTCTTGGTTATCGGCAATAAAACGTTGTTGTTCTTCGTAAGCTTTAATCTGGTGCTCCCTACGTTCCTGGCGTAATTGCAAATAGTGTGTATATTTCGCCTTGTAATCGTAAATTCTGCCCATGGTAACCTCTATGGTGCGATTGGTAATGTTATCAACAAAAGCCCTATCGTGCGAAATTACAATTACTGCCTTTGCCGAATTCAGTAAAAAATCTTCCAACCATTGAATACTTTCAATATCCATGTGATTGGTAGGCTCATCTAAAAGAATAAGATCTGGTTTTTTTAGTAAAATCTTTGCCAGCTCAATACGCATGCGCCATCCGCCAGAAAATTCAGAAGTTTGCCTGCCGAAATCGCTACGCAGAAAACCTAAACCTTTTAAAACTTTCTCCACCTCCGCATCGTAGTTTACTTCCTCTATAGAATAAAACTTTTCACTCAGCTCAGATACTCGTTCAATCAACTTCATGTAATCATCCGTATCGTAATCGGTGCGAATGTTAAGCTGTTCGTTTAAGCTTTCCAGTTCGTCACGCATCGCATAAACTTCGCCAAAAGCTTTCGATGTTTCCTCAAAAATCGTTACGTTATCTTCCGTTAATAAATGTTGCGGTAAATAGGCAATTACGGCATCCTTCGGACCAGAAATATGCCCGGAAGTAGGTTGGCCAGCGCCAGCAATAATTTTTAGCAAGGTAGATTTTCCCGCTCCGTTTTTACCCATCAGGGCAATTTTATCGTTTTCGTTAATAGAAAATGATACCTCGCTAAAAAGCGTAGTACCACCAAAAGATACGGAGATGTTATTTACGTCGATCAATGTGTTGATTTTTAAATTGAGCCGCAAAGATAATCGAAGAAATTTAGTTTAATAAATAATCTTGCTTAAGATGCGAAAATCAAATGCTCAACAACTTATTGGTTGCTTTGCTAAGATTCTATGAATATATTTTTTAGAAAAGCGAGGTCATTGCCAGTGGCTTAAATCAGCCCCGCCAACGCTACAATCTTTTACCCCAAACCCCTTAAAAAGGGGCTGGTAAAAGTATTTCCGCTAATGTCGGGTTTAAACCATTAAGGCCAATTCAGGAAACAGAAAATGCAAATCGCATACGCAAATTGGTGATTTTATGCTAGTATAACAGGCTTGTGGATCACAAAACTCCTGTCTTAATTTTGGCGTGCCTGTGCAACAATGTCTTGTGCAATTTTAGTTCCATATTGCTCAAACTTAACTTTATCATCAGCACTCATTTTGGCTTTTAAGGACTCTATTTTTTCTTTCCAAGGCGCAAATTTCTCGGCCATTTCCTTGCCTATCTCTTTCATTTTTACCTGATCTCCATTAGCTAGTTTTGCTTTCTTCTGGGCCTCTTTCATCCCCTGGTTAAAATAACTAAACCACTCTTGCGCTTCTTTTTGAATTTCAGGAGTAGAAAATGTAGGCATACCTTTCATCGCTTCATCTATATCCACTTTTTTCACCTCTACTTCGGTACTCGTTTTTTTCGTAGTATCATCAGTAGTTTTTTTATCATTATTACAAGCGGTTAATGCAACTACAGTTGCTAACGAAAGAAAAATTGTTTTGATGGTTTTCATAGTTTATGTATTAATTAAATAATTAGCTGTTTTTTTAAGGTGCAAAAGTTTATTTCTTCGCATTAAATTTCTCATAATTCGCAATGCATTTTTCCTGATAATCAAAATTGATTGCATCGCCAAACGTTTCTAAATAGGTTTTTGGATAGGTTATATCGGCATTAATAAATGTTTTTACTGTTTTGCCTTTCACTTTTCTCTTAATCACACCCAAATATTTGTTTGTAAGCAGATTGATGCTTGATTCAAAAAGTCCTTCATTTGGGTTTTCTCTGCCAAGTTTATCATCCGTTCTACGCATCTGTACCAGTTGCATTTTTTTAGCAGTTTTGTTGTATTTGAAAACACTAATAAAACCCGAACGGTCGTAGTTGTTCCAAAATTCAAACCCAGTTTTGGTAGCTACCAAAGTATTGCCAAAATTTAAATAGTTAATAGGTTTGCTTTCAACCTTTTTATATTGCTTAGTTGATAGCCACAGAACCAGTACTTTTTTGTCATCGTCTATACGCACGCTATCTTTCTTTAAATCGCCATCAAAATCCTTTACAATTTTTCGGGTGCTTTGCGCATAAGCTGCCGACGTTAAAAACAGCAGTAAGAAAAGAAAATGATATCTAAGTTTTTCCATTTTTGAGTCTATCTTGAATTAAAGATGATGATTATATTTTTTTGTTTCTTAACTGGTTATTATTTGATGCGTTTAGTTTATTATTCGTGGAATTTTGCCCAATATGCGTATTAGTAGTTGTGAGTGCGGAGTCTGGAGTCGAGAGTCTGGAGTCTGGAGTCTGGAGTCCGGAGTCTGGAGTCTGGAGTCTTGAGTAACCCATATACCGTCACTTTAACATCTAACCCATCATATAGACGCTAGAAGATACCTCTGTGTTATTTAGCGCTGGCTAAAACATATAAATAACCGATGAGCTAATGATAGAAATGAACTAATCAACTAACCAAGTTCAAACAATTATTTCATCATTTTAATTCATTTTTTCAAATTAAATTGCAAATTTAACCCGCTATGTTTCGCGTCTCGCTTTTTCTTGCCTTATTCCTTATTGCGCTAAATGCAAAGGCTACTGTTTTTACGGTAACAAGTGGAGCAGATAGCGGTGCGGGAACCTTGAGGCAAGCATTAAGCTTAGCAGCCGCAAACGGCAATGCAGAAACCGACTATATACATTTTGCAATAGGCGCAAGCAAAATAAGCATCACAAGTCCCTTAATTTTATCATCTTCATTAGTAATAGATGGTACAACTTTTCCGGGTGCTAAATTAGGCGTTTCGGATGCTAAAGTTACCATAGAAACCCTAAACGAGTACATAACTAACCAATTGGGTGCTTTTAATGGAACAAACGTTCACGACGTAGAAATTTACGGACTATGTTTTTCAAACTTTGGCTCGGGCCAGCGTGGGGTTAGAACAATCAATATTACAGAGAGTTCAGCAATTACTATTGGGGCTGTTGGCAAAGGCAATATATTCCTCTTTTGCGATTATGATATCTATATGTTTAAAACCAATAAGATCAAAATTTCGGCTAATTGGTTTGGTATTACTCCAGATAAACTTAGCGTTACAGGCACAGCATTTGGCGGTACGGTTGATCTCCGCCTTTGCGACAACATTATGTTGGGTGGAGAAACCAAAGCCGAAGGCAACTCTTGGGGTTATAGATACAATGGCGTAATGATTTCGGGCATTAACCCCTCTACGCAATCGGTAGAAAACGTAGGCGAGCTTTGCCAAGTTAAAAACAACAACTTCGGTACCGAGGGATTACCCTCAGGAATAGGCAACCCCAACAACTTTCAGGATTTTAAAAGAGTTGAAATTATAAACAACAATGTAATTTTAAGTGGCGGTTTTAGCCTAAAAAACATCTCAGTCTCTGGTGTTATTCAAGGTAACAGAATAGGTTTAAATAGCGATATGACCAAAGCCTACTGTTATTCTATGATTGATCTGCAAAATTGCAACAACATTAAAATCGGAGGTAAAAACGCCGGCGAGCCCAATTTAATGGCTTACCGCGTAAACTTCGGCGCCGGGACCAGTGCGATATACGCCTCTAATTGTGGGGATATCCTGTTAGAAAGAAATTCAATTTATTGCGTTTCCGCAACGCCTATATTGTATCGGTCAGAAAATTCAAAGGTAGAAATTCCCAAAATAGCAATTACCAGTTTCAACAATGGGGTAATTACAGGCTCCGCAACCCCGAACGCCGAAGTTGAAGTTTTTTCTGACGGCGAGTGTGCCCAATGCGAAGCAAAAACATATCAAGGAACAACCTTTGCTACCGCCGAGGGCACTTGGTCTATGCCCGTTACCAGCAACTCAGGTTTTACAGCCTCGGCAACCTTAAATAACAGAACCTCTCAGTTTTTAGGTATCAGCGTAAACTTTGCTAATGTAGTAACTACCAACGCCACCTGCGGACTAGCAAACGGAGCTATCAAAGGCATTCAAGTTGCCGGTGCTACCCATTACGAGTGGCTAGACGCAGACAATAATGTGATTGGAAACCAACCAGACATTACAGGGCTTAAAGCAGGCACTTACGCATTTACCGCCTTTCTCGGACCAGGTTGCAAAACAGAGAAAAGGTTTTTAAACGTATTGGATGCACAGCCAAAAATACAAGACAGATTTTTGGCCAAAGTAGATGCCAGTTGTAACGAAGAAAATGGCGCTATCAACGGATTATCTTTAATTAATGCGGGTAACTTTACCATTAAGTCGTTAACGTGGACAAATGAATTAAACGAAGTAAAAGGCAATACGCTTTCAGTAAACAAACTAAAGGCAGGTAGCTACACGCTAAAAATCGTTACTAACGATAACTGCGAGCTGCTTTACGGCCCTGTGCAAATCAAAAACATTGGTGCCCCGATTATCGATGTTTCTACAATCGAAATCACACCCTCTAATTGTATTTCGGCCACAGGAAGCATTAAAAATATAAATGTTAGTGGTGCCGGTGTAATTAGCTATAATTGGCGAAACGAAAAGCAGGAAATCATTGCTACTACCAAAGATTTGATAGCTGTACCTCCAGGTAAATATCACCTAGAGGTTAAGGATGAGAGTATTTGTACCTCCATTTCCACTTACACCATAGCCGAATTAAATGGCATTAGCTTAAACGAAGAGGCAGTGCAGGTTAACGATGCCAGTTGTATGGCAAACGATGGTAAAATTGGCAATATCATAGCCACATCGGCCGATGCAACTTTTAGCTACCAATGGTTTGATGAGAATAACACTAGGGTAGGAGACAACGCACAATTACAAAATGCAAAACCCGGCGTTTACTATTTAAGGGTTGCCAACAGTACCTGCTTTAAAGACAGCAAAAAATATACAATAGCAAAACAACTGCCTGTAGTTTACCCGGTGTTCGCCTTCTCAAAATCTTCGGCCTCTTGTGGCTTAAATAATGGTAGTATCAGCATTAGGCCAGCACCAAATGCACCCATAATTAAAACATTACGTTGGGTAGATCAGAGCGGAGCAAGCATCGGCAACACGACCGAAATTACAGGATTAAAAGAGGGCGATTACAATTTGCACCTCACAGATCCTAATGGCTGCGAAACATTTTATCAGAAATATACCATAGATAGGATAGCCGCAATCAATGTAAATGTTGAACATGAAGATTTAACAATGGATCAATGTGAAAGTGGCAAGGGCGCCGTAAACCTGGTAACAGTAACGGGAGGTATGCAACCTTATATCTACCAGTGGACAAATGAACTCAGCCAAACCATCGGTAACCAATCAACACTAACCAATTTAAAACGGGGTACTTACACCTTAACCGTTACCGATGCAAGTGACAATGCTTGTAACACGGCAATTACAACAGTTATCATAAGCAATTTTAACGAAGCTCCGCCTATGCCAAAGGTTGAGCCCGTAAATATCTGCGCATTTGGCGAGGCGTTAATCGTGGTAGCCAACCCAGCAGTAGGCACTTACAGGTTGTACGACGATAAAAATGCAATCACACCAATCGCAACGAGCAATACCGGCACCTTTAACCTAAATATTAAAGATGAAAAAACTTTATACATGAGTTATGCCTTTGCCAATTGCGAGAGCGAAAAAGCACCTATACCTATAAAAGTAACGCAGGGCGGAATAGAGATCCCCAATAGCTTTAGCCCTAATGGCGATGGTATAAATGATAAATGGCTCATAAAAAACATCGATAAATTTCCAAAAGCCCAAGTATCGGTTTTTAACCGTTACGGCACCATGGTATTTAACTCATTTGGCAATGCCAGCATTTTTGATGGTACCAAGGCTGGAGAAATGTTAGCATCTGGCACTTATTATTACGTAATTAAACTTGGTAGTAACTGTAAAGAAATTAGCGGTAGTTTATTGATAATAAGATAGATGGGTTTTTGCCAAGGAACAAGGAGTAAGGAGCAAAGATTAAGGAGCAAGGAACAAAGAACAACGAACAACAAAGAAATGTCATTCCGACTTCGGAATAAGGTGTTAGTAAAATCTCTTTGAAACGATATTTTACCAATATAGTACCGAGATACTACCGAAGCATCATGCAATAGGAACCGAGGGATCATCGGCTGGGCAAGCGATTAAAAAGGAAGGGTTATTAAGGTTGGTGTTATCATCAACCTCATTAGTCTCATCTTATCGGAAAAGTCTTTAAGTTGAGGGTTGAAAAAGGTGGCTAGAATTAATATGGTAAATGAGCGTTAACAGCAGGCTAATTAGGTTTAGAAATTACAAGCTATCAAGAGCTAAATTAATTAATAAGAAATTTTAATGAGGTTAATTTTTGGGTCTCTACTTATTCAAAATCAGCTGAATTTTAAAATGTGATGTTGCCTTTCAATCAAATGAAGCATGTTTTTGAATTTTGTTAATGATGCCTCAACTGTGCTTCATCTATACTTCATCTATACTTGATCTATACTTGAACTATACTTGAGCCATGGATGAGGGTATTTGTAGGCTTTAGGGTTTTATTTGAATTTAACCCTTGGTTAATGATTGATCATTTGCAACTAGACATGAAATGGTATAGGCTTGGGTAAAGATAGGGCTGTGGATAACCTAAGTAACTCAACCATCCGTCATTCCCTATACTTAGCCTATATAGTCTCGGCATAATCCCCTTAAAACGATATTTTACTATAGTACTACTAAGACACAACTGAATAGGGACTAAGACAGGAATAAGGGAGGCCTAGCGGAAGACTAAGAGAAGATGTTATGTTTGCCAACTAAAATGCAGATGAAATTAGGAGAAACTGTTCTTGAAACTTCGAAAAACGAGAGATGAAAAACGACAAACGAACAAAATAAGTTGAATACGGGAAACCGTAAAAACATGTAGAGCCAAATGCGAAATTTGTAGTAACAACTAAATTAAAATTATAAGCATGGCATGGAGCTTTAGAAAAAGGATAAAAATTATCCCAGGTATACACCTCAATATTAGCAAACGCGGTATTAGTACAACTATAGGCGTTAGAGGCGCAAGCGTTAACTTTAGCAGTAGAGGAACTTACCTCAACACCTCTATACCCGGTACCGGTTTCTCTCACAGACAACAAATTTCTGGTGGAAATAATGCGTCCATTCAGCAACCGGCCTATTCTCCAACGCTGCAAACGCCAGTGTTGCCTATCCCAAACCTACCACAAGAACCAGCAAGTACAGATAATATTTTTAGTTTAGATGCCAACCAAATTACTTCTAATGATATGCAAGGCATTAAAGATGCCATTCTACTAGCGCATAAGCAACGAAATGAATTAACTGTAGATAGGTTCTCTGTATTTGAACAGTGGAAACGTAACGAGCGACGTTTAAGCTGGAGCTATTGGTTATTGTATGGTTTCATGTTCAAAAAACATACGCTTGCTTTAAAGGCAGACATAGCAAAGCAAAAAGAAACAATTATAGCTATAGACCAACAATTGAAAAATAGTGCAGTAGAACTCGATTTTAATTTTGATGAAGAGATGCGTACACAATACCAAAAAATGTTAAGCGCTTTTGAGCAATTGTGCAAAGCAGAAAAAATTTGGGATGTAACCTCGTCTTATACCAACGACAGGTATACCACCCGCTCATCTGCTACTTCGGTAATAAGTAGGTTGCCCGTAAAATTTAGGCTAGGCGAATTGCCCGATATTTATTCTAAAACCCCTGCCATGATCTGGCAAAACGCCAACGGTGCAGATCTTTACTTTTATCCCAACTTTATCGTGGTGTGGAACAATAGAAATCACTTTGCGATTGTAGGTTACGAAGAACTTGAGCTCAACTATGCTACGTCTCGTTTTATTGAAGATGAACGCGTGCCAAGCGATACCATCATCATCGACAAAACATGGAACAAAGTAAATAAAAATGGGCAACCCGACTTGCGATTTAAAGATAATTATCAAATCCCAATTGTAGCGTATGGAAACATTGAGCTAAAAACCACAACAGGCTTAAATGAAAGGTATGCCTTTAGCAATAACCAAAGCACTTCACTATTTAATCTAGCCTTTTTGGAATACCAGATCAGCTTGATTAAGTTAGAGTATGTGCCAGTTATCGGATAGATAGCTAATTAACAACCCAATACGGGAAACCGTAAATATTTCCTAAAACCTTGTTTTATCTTCGGATGGCTCGACTTAAGGTTGAGCATTAAAAATCATTTAACCATTAAAAGAAAGTAGAAAAATGAGTGCTTATCGTTTAAATTTAAATCAACAAACAAATGGCGACTATGAAGTGCATAAAGAAGGATGCACGTATTGGCCAACTCAAAATTACGACAGTTTAGGAGACTACAGTTATTGTACATCTGCTGTAACAGAAGCAAAGCGAAAACATCCCTACAAGAAAATTAATGGGTGTAAAACTTGTTCTAATAGTTGCCACACAAGCTAGCTATCGTTAAAAAAGAATACCCGTATTATCTTAGCGGGTATTTCTTTTTTATATCCGCTATTTTATTTTTACGCTTTGCTTAGAAAAATAACAATTGATCAAATTAAGAATCAAAAAATGATATTACAATTTAACGAACTCAACCATCTGCAGGTAGGACGCCTAGGAGAATATTGGGTGAAAATGCTATTCACTTCTGCAAATTTAGATACTTATTACTCTGACGTAGATGATAAAGCTATTGATTTTGTCATTCGATTAGACAATGCACAGCATGTTGACGTCCAGGTTAAAACCATAAGGGTTTCAAAATCTAAATACGTTTTTATTACTAAAGAGAGTTGGAAAGAGATTGAGATGAGTAGAAATAACCTCTACTTGGCCTTAGTTTTACTCTTTGAAAACGAATATCCTCAAACTTATTTAATACCTGCTAGTGCATGGCTAAATACAAATAACTCGACATTGTTATGCGATCGGAAATACCAAGAAAGCGGGAAGAAAAGCAAAGATGAATGGGGCGTAAATATCTCAGCAAAAAATATGGCGCAACTGAGCGAATACAGAGCTGAATTACAAATCTCGAAGATAAAAGATTTGAAAACACCAATTGTAGAGCTTAGTTGATACTAGTGCATATGCTGAATTTTTTCACATTAAAACGGCTAATTAAAATAAGTAAAAGAAAACCAGAAGTATATTTCTTAAATTGGCACTTCGCATATGACAAAGGAAATAACAGCCGCATTATTAAAGTTTAGAGACGAACGAGACTGGTCGCAATTTCATAATGCAAAAGATTTAGCACTAGCTATTAATATTGAAGCTGGTGAACTATTAGAATTGTTTTTATGGAAAACACCCGAGCAAGCTGATAAGGAAAGGATAAAAGAAGAATTAGCAGATATTTTTTCCTACGCTTTACTTTTAGCCGATAAATATAATTTGGATGTTGAAGAGATTATCTCCGATAAAATAAAGCTCAATGCAAAAAAATATCCCGTAGATAAAGCAAAAGGTACGGCAAAAAAGTATAACGAATTATAGATGAGTAAGCGTTATCTAATTAGCACTTCCGAATTTTCTGAGCAAAGCCTGATAGATCTAAGTTTAAAACATCAAAGTTTTTTATCCTGGCCATTGGTCTACTTTTTAAGTGAAAACGAAAAGTATGAAGCTTACGTTGGAGAAACTACTGATCTCGTAAGTAGGATGAAAGCACATTTAAAAAGCGATCGCAAAAAGAACTTAAAATCAGCGCACTTGATTTTAAGCGATTTTTTTAATAAATCAGCTACCCTAGATATCGAATCTAACTTAATCAAATACATTGCTGCAGATGGGCGTTACCAATTGCAAAATGGTAATTTAGGTATCGCAAACCACCAATTTTATCAGCAAAAAGAAGTTTATTGGGATATTTTCAAGGATATTTGGTCAGAGCTTCGTGCGCTAGGCATTGCTAGGCATTCATTAGAATATATCGATAATAGCGACCTTTTTAAATACTCGCCCTACAAAAGTTTATCTACAGAACAGGTTGCTAGTTTAAAAACAATACTTAAGTGTTTGCTAGACGATCGAGCAAAAGTGAGTCTAATAGAAGGTGGTGCTGGGACGGGTAAAACTATTTTGGCCATCTTTTTATTTAAGCTTTTAAAAACAGATACTGAGGATTTTAATTTAACCGATTTTGATGAAAATGACTTAGAACTTTTCGACTTATTCAAAAAAGTAAAAGCAAAATATGGTCATCTAGAAATGGCTTTGGTAGTGCCCATGTCTTCGTTTAGAAAAACGATAGCAAATGTTTTTAAAGGCATTAAAGGTTTAAAATCTAATATGGTTATCGGACCTGCAGATATAGTAAAGAAGAAATACGATCTTCTAGTTATCGATGAATCCCATCGCCTAAGACAAAGAGTTAATTTAGCTGCCTATTTTGGCGCTTTTGACAAAAATTGTAAATCTCTAGGAATCGATAAGATGACCAGTACCGAATTGGATTGGGTTTTATTACAAGCAAATAAAAGCATTCTTTTTTATGATGAACAGCAAAGTATAAAACCCTCTGACGTTCCCGCCAGCGCATTTAAGGATTTAAAGCAAAAAGCTAATACTCGTTATGAAACACTGAAAACTCAGTTTAGGGTAAAAGGAGGAGCTGACTATATAAAGTTTGTTCAGAATTTGTTCACTGAGCGCAATGATTTACTTAAGCCTTATGAGCTCGGATTAAATTACGAGACCTATCTCTATGAATCTTTAGATGATATGGTAAAAGATATTAAGTTAAAAGACCAACAATTTGGCTTATCTAGGTTAATAGCAGGTTTTGCTTGGAAATGGGTGTCAAAAAAAGATAAAAACAAATTTGATATTGTTATCGGCAATACTCAATTGCAGTGGAATGCTATAACTGTTGATTGGGTTAATACGCCAAATGCTGTAAATGAAGTAGGCTGTATCCACACTATTCAAGGTTACGATTTAAACTATACCGGCGTAATTATCGGCCCCGAAATTGGCTATGATCCAGTGGCGGAGAAAATAATTATCCACGAAAAATTATATCAGGATAAGAACGGGAAAATATCTATCGAAGACCCAGAAATATTAAAAAACTACATCCTTAATATCTATAAAACAATTTTATTAAGAGGGATTAACGGTACTTTCATTTATGTATGCGATCCGGAATTGCGTAATCATTTCAAAAAGTTCTGGAAGCTGAAAAAAAGTGGTTTGGAAATTTCAATTCCAATTATTCATTCTCACAAAACCACTGAGCAATGCATCCCTTTTTATGATTTGAACATTGCGGCAGGTTCATTTTCCGAATATCAGCAGGTTGAAGATGTTAGTTACTTGGAATTGCCTAATAACTTAAAAACAAATTCCGATCTTTTCGCTTGCAAAATAGTTGGCGAATCAATGAACAAAATTATTCCGAACGGATCAATAGCCTTATTTAAAAGGTATGGCGGAGGCTCGCGTAACGGGGTAATTTGTTTAGTCGAATCAACTAATATTTATGATAAAGATTTAGGAGGTCAATATACTATTAAGGAATATAGAAGTAAGAAAGTCCAAACTGATGATAGTTGGATGCATGAAGAAATTAGCCTACACCCTTTATCAACTGACGGAAATTATAAACCTATAGTTTTAAGAGATGAAGAAACTATTGATTTAAAAGTACTAGCGGAGTTTGTGAGGGTTTTATAGTTGCAGTGGCTAAACCGATATGTTGTAGCTCAAGTAATTCAAGCGGTGTAGAGCTATCGAATTGTGCAGAATGAACCTAGCGACTAAAACCACTATTACACGTCAAAATTTTATAGTTTGTAAATCAATAATTTATTAGCTAAGTTTATAATAACTATTTCGTTTAATAGTTAAAGAATTAACGCTCATGCTCCAAAAAAAAAATATTGAAAACGCTCCTCTTCCTCATCTCCAGTAGCTTGTTATGGTTTACTTTGCTACCATGCAAAACTGTTCACTTTAACGGGCCAGTAGCAACTTGTTATGGCAACACGCCCTGTAGTGCCTGCTCCAACTGTTCGGGCTGTAAATATTGCAAAGAATCAGTAGAGAAGGATTAAAAAAAGAGATTCCCAAACTCGGAGGTTTAGCAACAAACAGTGTTGCCCTAAAAACAGATTATCTAATAGTTGGCGATAACGGAGGTCCAGCTTGGGCTTTCTCATGCTATGGGCGTAAAGTGGAGAAGGCAATGAATATGAGGAAAGAGGGACATGCAATAACACTTATCCACGAGTTTGATTTTACTGATATAGTTGATGATTTAAAATAGTACCTAAAAGCCAAAAATGGATAAAATTAAAATTGATTTAACAAATTGCTTTGGCATTGGAAAGCTAAGCCATGAGTTTGATTTTACGAAATCTAATACTTTTCTCATTTATGCCCCAAACGGCACAATGAAAACATCTTTTGCTCACACATTTGATTTTATTTCAAAAAAAAATGCAGACAAAATTTGTGACCGTGTTTATAGCTCGAGGTCTTCAGAAGCAATAGTTCTTGTAGATGGAAATGAAATTGATCCAGAGAAAATATTAGTCATTAATGCAGAGGATACATCTTTCGATGCCTCTAGTAAAATAAGTTCTTTTTTAGCAAGTAAGGAGTTGAAAAAACGTTATGATGAGATTTATATAGATTTGAATGAACGTAAAGCTGAATTTATTAAAAAATTAAAAGTTATTTCGCAAAGTACAGACTGTGAAGCTGAATTTGTAAATACATTTTCAGAAGGAGCTAATATCTCTTTTTTTGAATTGTTGTTAGTTCATTTTGAATTATTAAAAGAAAACTTTGAAAAAGTTACTTTTAGATATAATGACATCTTCGATAAAAAGGGTAATGTCGAAAAATTTCTAGCTAAAAATAAAACTACACTCAATCAATATGTAGCTGATTATAAAAGTATAATTTCAAAATCTAAGTTTTTTAAGCAAACGGGAGAAAATAGTTTTGGGACGTATCAAGCAAACGAAATAATTAATTCGACTGCGGACAATGCTTATTTTAAGGCAGGGCATAAATTCGTATTAGATGATGGTACTGAAATTGATGATTACGAAAAACTAAAACAGGTTGTTCAAGAAGAGATACAAAATATTCTAAAAGATGAAAAACTACAAAAGGTTTTTGATAAGTTAGACAAGGGAATCGGCGCCAATGTTGAACTAAGAGCATTCAAGAGGATAATTGACCGAGATAATCTTTTACTCATTAGACTTGAAGATTATCATAGGTTTAAAAAAGAGGTTTGGCTTAGTTATTTGTCAGAAATTAAGTTTGAGGCTGAAGAATTATCAAATTACTATAAAGAGCAAAAAAAGGGATTAGAAGCTGTAATAAAAGAAGCTAAAAAAGAATTTGATCAATGGAATAAGATTATCAAAACATTCAATGATAGATTCTACGTGCCTTTTAAAGTGCTTCTAGTAAATCAAGAAGATATAGTTTTAAAGCAAGAAACCGCAAACTTAGAATTTGAATATTCAGATGGAGATGAAAGTCCTGTAAGACAAAATCGTGATAATCTTTTAAGTGTCCTTAGCAAGGGTGAGCAGAGAGCTTATTTTATTTTGCAATTTTTATTTGAAATCGAATCGAGAAAACAAAGCTCTGATAAATCATTGCTTATTTTCGATGACATAGCAGATTCTTTTGATTATAAAAATAAATTCGCCATCATAGAATATATAATGGACTTACATAATCTAGGTGCTTTTAGAATCATAATCTTAACACATAATTTTGATTTCTATAGAACTGTTGCCTCTAGACTCTATTTACGCCGAGGCGTTATATATATGGCCACCAAGTCAAAAGGTAAGCATATAAATCTTCATAATGGTCAATACTTAAAGCATATTTTTACATACTTTATTGACAGATTTGATAACCCTAAGGTTTTTATAAGTTTGATAACTTTTGTCAGGAATTTAATAGAATATAGTGAATCTGATACTTGCCAACAATATTTAACACTTACGAATTGTTTGCATAAGAAGGAAATAAGTTCAGAATTGACTGCGGAAAATATATTTGATATTTATAAAAGCCAGCTTATTAAACTTGATGGGAAAACAATCACATTTGGAGGGAAAAACCTTATTAAAATGATTTTTGAGACTGCTGATAGTATATGCATAGAATCTAATATTGATGAAATATTACTCGAGAACAAAATTACACTTGCAATTGCTATTAGATTGAAAGCTGAAGAATACTTAATAAGTAAGCTTGCTGATGTTGATTTAACAAAGATAACATCTAATCAAACACAAAAATTATATCAACAGTATAAGAGCAAATTTGCATCGAGTGATGCATTAGGTATTCTAAATAAAGTCAATTTAATGACCCCTGAAAATATCCATATGAATGCATTTATGTTTGAACCGCTTATTGACATGTCTGTATATCATCTAATAGATTTATATTGGGAGACAAGTAGTTTGAATTCTCCTGCATAGATCTTTGAAGAATTAATTGCCTAGCTTTAACAATATAAATTCTCAATTATGTTTAAAATACTCTCATCTTCAAAAATTGCTTTGTCTTTTTCAGATCCCCATTGCAATTTCTTAAAGTCTGGTATGCTAATCCATAAACCATAGGTATGGAACTATTATATCTTTACGTACACGACTTCCGGAAATTCAAGCAACAGTCATTTAGTTTTTCTCCTGAATACAATTTTGCACTTTCAAAACAACGTCCATCCGATGAGCGGCTGAAATTTCTTTTGGAAATATCCGAAAACGAAGATGCGGTAAGGCTTTTTAATGAAAATATCCTAAATGTCACAGGAGTTATAGGAAAAAACGGCTCGGGTAAATCTACGCTCATACACCTCATCAAACTCATGTGCGGAAGTCTTGATACTTTGATTTCCCCGTTGATTTTTTGCGTAAGGGATAAGCGGTCGAAGGCTATCTACACATGTTTTTATAATGGTGGAGTATCACAACATCTCAATCGGCTTGAGGTGAACGTTAAATATGGCGGCGACATCGGAGGTCAATACCCAAACAGCGTTTGTTCGGGGTACTTCAAAAAAGAAGCTCTTCTTGATGGTAAGGTCTATGACCTACCCTTTGATTTCGCGGACATCAACCTGTGTTATTTTACCAATGTTTTTGACAGCCATAAAGAAAATTACTATAAGAACATCCTTAATCTCTCAACAAACCACCGGATCGAAGAATTTTTGAAGGATTATATTCCTACACAAACTGCAAATCCAGAGAAAAGGAGAGGCAATGTTGATGATATTTTCCAGACCCGTATTGGCGCATTCCATCATAAGGAACTGAAGTCTATGTTCAATTTTCTTTCATATGCGAAGACTAGGACGACTCACAAGGTTCCCGATCTACCCGAACAGGTTGTTTTCACTTTTGAACTCGAAGATTTTCAATATCTGGTGTCGGATCCACTTTCTAATTTCAAACCCGTTGCAAATAGCCTTTTGAAGATCAACAATAAAGTGATATCTATCATGAAGAATTCTGGGGACAAGATTAAGAATTTTTACAATATGATTATTCTGAGTGCCTTTTATTACTCGCTACGTTGGAACAGATTGCCAAATGAGGACAATGTTAATATCTTTCAGAGTATTGAGCTTTTGGCTGAAGACCAGACTGAACTATTTGAAACCTTAAAGCTGCTTTTGCTTGGTCAGCTTAATTACTTTAATGGCACTTCAACGAAGCGATCGATTACCCGACGCCTGGAATTCCTGACAAGTAGAGATTTTTTAAAACAATTACAGAAGCTGACCTTTTCAAATTTCGATAAACGACTAAATAATTTTGTAACCTATGAATTTGAGATCAATAGTAGTTTATGGCCAGTGCTTTCTGCAATACATGATCTGACTGAAGTGGACGATACATTTTTTATGGGCTATCAGTGGTCTGGTGGCTTGAGTTCTGGCCAAGAAGCCTTCATTGCCCAGTTTTCGACGCTATATGAAATCAAAAACCGAGTTAGCAACAAGCCAATCTGGCTTGTAATCGACGAAGGTGATCTTTATTTCCATCCCGAAATGCAAAAAGAGTATTTCAACCAATTGTTGACCTTTTGCAAATTTCTCTTTCAAAGAAATGATGTCCAAATTATTCTTTCGACCCATTCTCCATTTATTGTCTCTGACCTCCCTAAACAGAATCTCATTTTTCTGAAACAGGATGACAATGGTAATTGCGAAGTAGATAAAGATAATATTCGCTATGAAACATTTGGTGCCAACATCCATGACCTCTTTAAAGAGAGTCTTTTTATATCGGGTGGCTTGTTTGGGGATTTCGCTCGTGAGAGGATAAACGATGTTATCAAATGGTGTCAGGACCCAAATGCCGATCTTTCTAAAAGCAAGGAGATGAGAAAAATGATTGCAATTATCGGTGAGCCGATCATCCGTACCAAGCTTGCAGAAATGCTTGCCCTTAAATTGGGCGAAAATCAGGAACTGGCCATGTTGCGTGAGCAACAACGCTACATCACTGAACGTATGAACGAAATTAGTGAACAAAATGATCAGAATTAATTCAACGCCCCTTCGCAAGCTTGATGAGATAGCCCAAAGCCACTTCGATGGACTTGAACAGACTATTCTTGGTAGGTTAGCTACGCTAAAAATTAGGCAACGAGATTTTATAACAACAAATCTAAAGCGTATTCTGGTTTCCAAACCAGTAGAGTTAATCAAGGTCGACCAGGAGTTTGTAAATTATTGCACAGCACCCGGGGGCATAGGAAGGATGCAAGCTCATACGGTATACCGTGGTATTCCAAAAGTTTTTGACTATAAACATTTTACTGTAACCAGGGCACCATATTATTGCGGTTATGATTTGGCGAAAAGCCTAAATGTTCCAACGTGCCCATATTGCAATCGAAACTATACTGTAACTGTGGACCATCCACGACGATTGACAAGGGCTGATTTTGACCACTTTTTGCCTAAGAAAGATTATAAGTTGTTCCACCTTTCATTTTATAACTTGATACCCAGTTGCCTAATCTGCAATCGAAGCGTTAAGAATCAAAATCCCATGGCTTATGGAGACTATATACATCCTTATGAGGAAGGTTTTGGAACGGCTGCAAAGTTCAGCCATCTGCCACTTGATCCTGAAAGTGCTTTGGGGCTGTCTAATAAGTTTTCGATTAGTTTAGTCACCAACCCACTTGAGCCGTTAAAGGCAGGTAAGTGTGTACGAAGTTTTGGACTTTTCCAAATTAAGGCAATCTATGAGGAGAGCCATGGGTGGGAAATCGCCGATGTGCTCAGGCGGCATCATGTTTCCAATGGAAAGTATCTTTCTATGTTACATTCTGCGTTTCCGTCACTTGGGACTGTGGAAGAGCTTTATCGATTGGCATTTGGCAATAATCACAATGAAGATGATTTTGTCAACCGACCGTTGTCAAAGCTTACAAAAGATATTGTTGAGCAGCTAGTTTTTTTAAATCCGTTAGTTAGGATTTAGAATTTTTAATAATTACGACAAGTTTTTTCTAACGACATGAGTAAGTGATAGTATATTTTGCTTACGAAATAACCTATGTTGTGGATGCCTATGTACCTTTATGTATCTTAAGCGATCTCCGCATAAACTAACCTTTATAGCAAAGCAACCTAACTTTTCGAGGTCAAGCATTATTTTTAGTAACCGCAAGATTTATATTGAGGCACAAATCAAAGACCAGGGCGGTTTTTAGACTTGTCAATCTTAGGTCTGTTTGCTATGATTTCCAGAAATCCAAAAGCACCTTCCAAGACAAGCGTTCCGCTTGTGATAGATAAAGAAATGTGCCAAATATGGTAGCTACTTAGTAAACGTTTTAATTATGGCAGCTCTGTATTCGTTGTCCTTTTCTTTCAGTTCAACAATTCTTTCTTCTGTATTGATATTAAAGAATAACTCTGGAACACATTCATTGCTCTCAAAGAATAACTTGAATTTATAGTATCCAGGCTTATCTAGGTCTGCAGGCATAGCATTTAAAGAAAATGCAGCAGTAGCCATAACTTCCTTTCCAAATGCACTTTTAGTAGGCAGACCGTATAAAGTGCTAAGCGCTTTTATAAACTCATTACTTTCTTCACCTATAGAGCTAAACTTAATCGGGTTGCTGATAAAGCCACCTTCACCCATTCCGCCATCCTTAGTTAGACCAGCATGTGTATTTGATTTTAGTTCGAATTGTAGTCCAACTTTTTTACCATTAAATAATCCTCTAGCAATATAGATATGCGAACTATCATTAGGCGTATCTTTAACGATTTTTAAATAGACATCAGCAAATCCTTCGCTTAGGTTTGTTTTGACTGTAATTTCTTCGAGCTGGTCGGCTATAGGAGTTTCCTGTTTGTCGTTCTGCCCGCATCCTAAAATTGTAATTGCACTGATTAAGATGAACAGTCTTTTGTAGATCATGAACTATCTTCCCTTCAAAATCTCCACTTTCTCTCTCTCACTTGCCAACAGCCTTTCATATAACTCTACTATTTTCTCAATGGTATTGAAAGTTGGCTGATAATTTAATGAACTAGCAATTAGTGTAGAATTGTCGCTGCTAGTATTATGAAATGTGTTAGATATGATATTAAAAACCGCCTCATCTGAATAACTCTTTATAGCTTCTGCACTAACGCCCAACACCTTCGCTACTTTCTCTAAGGTACTGTCTTCAATTTCTTCACTTTGTTCCAGTTTGCTAATGGCTTGTTGGCTAATGCCCAGTTCAGTAGCCAAGGCTTCCTGTTTCATCCCACGGAGTTCGCGGATGCGGCTAATTTTACGGCCAAGATGGGTGCGGTTTGTTTTTTCAGCGGTTTCCATGTTCAAATATAAATGAATTTTTTATAGCGTAAGAAACAACCTATTAATTGTTTTTAACAAGCTGCGGTGGTTCGCCACGCAATAAAGCATAGCTAATTTAAGGTTTTAATTACAACCTACAGCTATGGAAAACAAAATTGGTTTATATAAGAGCAGGCCAGCGCATTTTAATGCTATACTGAGCCAACTCATTAAGCACTTTAAGCCCTTAAAGATTTACCTATACGCAGAGCTTAATAAACAGGAACTTTGCAACAGCGTATTTGCTACAACTGCCTCAGTGGCTCAGGATATCTACTACCTCTTGGTAATTACCCAAGGCAGTACGCGGATTGAGAATGGCATCCAGGAGTTTATCAATTCACATTACAAGGAAGCCGTGATGATGGTATTGGCACACGGTGTTGAAACCTTGCAAAAAAACACCGCTTACTGCAATCCTTTTTTTAGTGCCGTATTTAATAATGGCCTGCTCTTGTACAGTGCAGATGGTATAATGTATAATTCGGAAAGGCCCGTTGTTAAGCCAGAAAAACGATTGGCAGAAGCTATGTCGCAGTGGTGCCACCGTTGTGAGATGGCTGTGGGCTTTAAACGTAGCATAACGCAGGTAATGGATGACGGCTATTACAACGTTGCCGTGTTTTTGATGCATCAGGTAGTAGAGCAAGCCTGCATCGGCATGATCTGGGTTTTCATGGGTTACAAATCAGATATGCATAACCTTAAGCGCTTGCTTTATATCTGCGGGTGTTTCTCTAAAAGACCGATGCAACATTTTTTAGCGCATGAAGCGGATGAATGTTTATTAGGCTTACTGATGAAAAGTTATAGCGCCGCCCGTTACAAGGACGATTTCACGGTAACCGAACAGGATGGGAAAAGACTGCAACAGCTAACGGAAGGTTTCTTAGCGATGGCGAAACAAATGTGCGACGAGAAATTTAGGGAGATGGAAGAAGCGCAACAAGTTTTGGTGGTTGAGCAACACAGCAATTTAGAATTTGCGGTACGACAGATAATAACCGGCGAAGGAGTGATGAGCAATGACTGAGGAAAATTTAATTGGCGGGAAACTAACATCACGCTTTTATAGATTACCCTTTAAAGAGGGGAGCAGGATTTTGACACAGGAGACGCTGGAAGCGCACACCAAATTTAGGATTTACAAAAGCCCATATTGGGGTACATCAATAAAATCGGTCAGTTTTAAGAATTATATCATGACCAAGATTCTGAAAGTGGAACAAGAACCACTGGTTCAGATTTACTTCAAAGTGGAACATGATTATTTATTGATCAGTTGTAGTGTTGATACCGACGACACTTACTTAAGTTGGTATGTTTACAGGGCTTTAAGGGTGATGATGTGGAATGGTGAATATGATTTTCAAGCCTATTATTGGCCTGCCTGTTTTGATGAGGAAACAGGAAGATCAAAGTTTCTGAAGATTTTTAATGATCGTTGTGGTTTTGATATTGAATTAAAAGATGGTTTTAAGGGACTGTTTAGGCCTGATGATCCATTTCCCTTGGTCGATGGTCGGAAAGTATTAGAGCGAATTCCTGTTAAGTCCACAACAAATACCCTTAATTGCCTAGGAAAGGGCATTGGCTATTGCTTGGCTGATACCAGTTTACGTAGTTATCACTCAAACCACTACCCATTTTTGATACCTTATGTTTTTACAGTTAATGCAAATCTAAAAACCGTGAAAACATTTGAGCATTTCGTTTTTAACGAGGCGGATATAGGAGACTTAACACTGAGCCATGAGCAAGTAGAACTGAACGAAGTTTGTTTTGAGATGAAGCGTGTAGCATTGCTGAGCACTCGAGCTTACGGTGATACACCCGAAAGGGAGCAAGAAATTACAGCTACAAACGCGGCAAATAAAAAGAAGATTCATCAGCTTTGGAATAGGGTATGGCCATTACTGGTTGCCCAGGGTTTTACCCATTATTGGTTTACCTACGGAATGCGCAACGTACAGAAAAAACCTATGAAAAAATTGATGGAGCCAGTTTCATTTTCCGATGAAGTGCCACGCCTAAGTTTTCTATTGACCGACAAGGGCGATTACTATGAGCTATTCCTTAGGTTTAAAATTAAAGGAAAGCTGTTGCATTTCAGAGAACATGGGCAAGCTTTGCCCATGGTTTGTAGCAAGGGGCAAACCTTATGGTACTTATTGGAGGCGGAAATGGATGGGGATATGGTGATGTTTTTTAGCGAGTTTAAGTTTAAAATCCAGATTCCAAAAACTTACTATGCTGAGTATTTCGAAAAGCACTTAAAGGCATTGGAAAAATTTTATGAGGTAATGGTGAAATAGGATTCGATGCAGTATATGGCAAAAGTAAGCTGAACGCTAACAGTTTTCGCTAAGCACCGACGGATGGCCTTCGTATCCTGGCAAAGAGCGTAGTCAATTGTTTGGAGGGTTGTCTCTCTCCATTGGTAAACATGCTTTCGCAGGCTCAGGTTGGTGTTTTATCATCAATGGAAAATTGCGTTAGCAAACTTGAGGATAAAAACCAAACTATAACGACCGCTGTACGATTCCTTTAAGATGCTGATAGCATGCTGTGCCGAACAGCACACAATACTTGGCGAATAATTACGAGCGGTTAGATCCCTGGAAATTCGACTGCCTACCGTAGGTATGGGGATGTCCTATCTTGGGTGGGCAAAATAGAAGCGCTTGGGTAATTTGCGAATTGCATTACGATGCCCAGTCAAGCTGAGCATGACGAAACGTGGCGCAGATTCCTGGGAATTCGGGATGACAAATTGTTGGAGAGATTGCTTCATGCTAGTTCTATTTGCTACGCTTCCGTTCGGCTGCCTGCCTTAGGTAAGGCAATGATTAGATAGCATTAGAGGCATATCCGTTATGCGGAAGATTGCATAGTGCCTCCCCCTTGCCCCCTCCTAAGGGGGATATGGCTTGTGCATAAGAGCAGTAGCTTTGCTATTACGAACGGACGACCTAGCAAGTAGGGATTAAGAAAGAGCAAAATCACTGTTTCAGCGTTCTGCTAACCCCCCCCCGCCCTTGGCCAGCTCGGTTAGTAGCGTACCAGCCAACGCACAAACTTTAATAGAGTTGGGCGCAGGCGGCAGTTTTATTCGCACCTAGCTTATTGTTTTCAAATGTGCTTATGAGCTCGGCAAAGCCTCGGTTTGTTTCTTTTGTCTGTACAAAAGAAGGAGCCCCTCGACGGCAGTGAGTTGAGGCAAGACTGTGAGAAGCTTAAAGGATTCTTCCGCTCTTTGCCGCGGGGGGCAAGGTACTTTTGTCTTGATACAAAAGTGCCCAAAAAATCAAGAAAGAACGATGCTTCCGCCCACAAGCCTACTGGTGGCCCGCCGTTCTTTCTGTCCAGCGCTCTGTTGGATACTGCAAAACAGCAGTGCCGTTGCTAAGTGCGCCATCCCGGCCTAGCATATCACCGAAGCAGAAAGCAACAGACAGCTGTGTAATAGCTTTCGGGTTTGCACTTATGAGGTCGAGTAAGGGTAATTTGCGAATTGCATTACGATGCCCAGTCAAGCTGAGCATGACGAAACTTTTCGCAGATCCCTCGAAACTCGACTGCCTACCGTAATTATGGGATGAACTTACCGTGGGCAGGCAAATAGAAGCGCTTGGGTAATTCGTGTTAAGATGCCCAGTCAAGCTGAGCATGACGAAACTTGTTGCAGATCCCTCGAAACTCGACTGCCTAGCGTAGACATGGGGATGACCTACCGTGGGCAGGCAAAATAGAAGCGCTTGGGTAATTTGCGAATTGCATTACGATGCCCAGTCAAGCTGAGCATGACGAAACGTTGCGTAGATCCCTGGAAATTCGGGATGACAAATTGTTGGAGAGATTGCTTCATGCTAGTTCTATTTGCTACGCTTCCGTTCGGCTGCCTACCGTAGGTAAGGCAATGATTAGATACCATAAGAGGCATATCCGTTACGGAGGACGGATTACATAGTTCCTCCCCCTTGCCCCCTCCTAAGGGGGACATGGCTTGTGTATAAGAGCAGTAACTTTGCTATTACGAAGGGGCGGCCTAACGTATCGCCGAAGCAGAAAGCAACAGACAGCTGTATAATAGCTTTCGGGTTTGCACTTACGAGGTCGAGTAAGGGTAATTTGTAAATCGTGTTAAGATGCCCAGTCAAGCTGAGCATGACGAAACTTGTTGCAGATCCCTCGAAACTCGACTGCCTAGCGTAGACATGGGGATGGCCTATCGTAGGCAGGCAAAATAGAAGCGCTTGGGTAATTTGTGAACGGTATTAAGATGCCCAGTCAAGCTGAGCATGACGAAACGTTGCGTAGATCCTTGGAAATTCGACTGCCTACCGTAGGTATAGGGATGAACTTACCGAGGGCAGGCAAAATAGAAGCGCTTGGGTAATTTGCAAATCGCATTACGATGCCCAGTCAAGCTGAGCATGACGAAACGTTGCGCAGGTCTTTAGAAACCCAATACCTGTCATAGTACGCGGATTAAAAAAAGTTTAAAACTGCTCATCTGCTATTTAATCATGTAGCAAATGCTAACATTAGCCCCTTTTGCTAATTGCTATAAAACCAAGACAGCTCACAACAACCATTAAGTGAGGTAAATAGTCATCTAAAGGACAATACACTGTTCTAAATGAAATTGGCGTACCATTAAGGCGGTAGTTTCCGGAGTGGGTAGTGCTCCCAGAACCCGAGTATCCAGCATAACAGCGAAAAGGCGTTACATTTGGTGTGCCCGTCTGAATAGCGTATTCGGTGCTAGCATTACTCCCTGGCGGATAACTTAATCGGTAGAAAATAGCATCAGAAAAAAATCTGGGGGGAGAAGGAACGCCATTAATAGGAATATAGTAAATTCTTGGCTCAGCAACGCCAGAGGTGATGTAACAACCATCTGCAGCTTTGATTTTTTCACTTGAGAGTAGGATAGTGACGGCTAATAATGTTAATCTAAATAGGAACGTACGCATATAGCGGCAAATATGCGCTATTTATTTAGCCACAATTTTTCTCAATATTTAATTTTCAACAACTGAAAGTTTTAGACGTTGATTATCAAGATTGTTTATTGTAGCGTTAATAATAATTTAATCGATTAATCAACGGCATTAAAAGCGGATTTGTCAAAACAAAAAAAGCCTTAGATTTCTCTAAGGCTTTGATACGTACCCAGCGCCGGAGTCGAACCGGCACGGTTTCCCACAGGTGTTTGAGACCAGCGCGTCTACCAATTCCGCCAGCTGGGCATTTGCTTAATAGCGGGACGCAAATCTATGGTTTACTGCGCTAACATCCAAAATATTTTCAGGTTTTTTATAGAATTATTTAATCATTTGCTAGCTTTTTCGCTACTGTGTTCATTTTCATCTAATTATAATTAAGATTAAGCATTTTAATTAAAAAACAATACCAAATATCCCACTAATAAACGTAGATTGCCATACCACTATAAATGTCTTTTTCTAGAGACAAACGGCAAAATCGTTCAAATCATAAAACAACTTTCTTAGCTCGTTGTTAATATTTTGACGCTCCTATACTGCCGTTCTTTTTTATAAAAAATAATTACCTGCCTAATCATTAGGTAAATTATTAATGCATTACCGATTACGTAGAACTACACCAACATATGAAAATAGCATATATTTCAACTTATCCTCCTAGAGAGTGTGGATTAGCCACCTTTAATAGTAACCTTATTAAAGCAATCAACGCTAACTTTACTAATCAAAACATTACAGAAACAAGTGTAGTGGTTGCGTTAAACAATGCAGATGACTTTGATGAATACAGTTATCCGCCAGAGGTTAAATCTATTATAAGACAAAATATACAGAGCGATTATAGCGATGCAGCAAATTTTATTAACGAAAGCGATGTAGATGCTTGTATTTTACAGCACGAGTTCGGTATTTACGGAGGCGAAAGTGGGGTATATGTATTGCCTTTCATTAATCAAATAGAAAAACCGATTATATCTATTTTACATACCATTTTAAATACTCCTACTTTTCTACAAAAGTCTATTATTAAGGAAATAGCCAAACGTTCGGCTAAAATTGTAGTAATGAGCCAGAAGGCAGTTGGATTTTTACAAGATATCTACGATATTCCATTAGCAAAAATACAGGTAATTGAGCATGGTGTGCCAGATTTGGAAGCGCCTGCTGTTAATCCTGTTAATGAAATTGATGCTTTACGAGGGAAAAAAATATTGTTAACCTTCGGACTGATCAGTCGTAATAAAGGTTTAGAAACAGTGGTAAAAGCCTTGCCAGCAATCGTTCAAAACCATCCTGATGCGGTTTATGTAGTTTTAGGGAATACGCATCCTGGCGTTGTTAAAAATTCTGGCGAAGAATATAGAGATTACCTAAAGCAATTGGCAAGCGATTTAGGAGTGGAGAAAAACTTGGTGTTTTTAAATAAGTTTGTGGAGGAAGCGGAGTTGATAAATTATCTGACAGCTGCTAATATATACGTTACACCATACTTTAACGAAGCGCAGATTACAAGTGGCACACTTTCGTACGCTGTTGGCGCTGGTGCTGCTGTAGTCTCTACACCTTATTGGCATGCGCAGGAGTTGTTGGATAACAACCGAGGACGTTTGTTTAATTTCAAGGATCATGTTGGGCTTGCCTCCATCGTTAATGATTTATTGGATAACCCTACCAAGATGAGTGCGCTTAAAGCTAACGCTTACGAGTACGGATTAAAATTGAGGTGGCCTAAAATTGGTAAATCTTTTATCACAGTAGTAGAAAATGCGGTTAAACACCCCGATTATAGTGAGAAAATTTTAAGGCAGATTATAGATAGAACCTTAATACCTCAGCTGGATTTATCTTATGTAAAAAGATTGACCGACGATACAGGTATTTTTCAGCATGCGAAGTATGGTATCCCCAACAGAAAAGAGGGGTACTGCATAGACGACAATTCAAGAGCGTTGATTATGGCATTAATGGCTTATCAGGAGCGGAAAGATGAAGACGCCTTAAATCTGATGCCCATCTATTTGAGTTATATTCATGATTTGCAATTGGATAATGGAAATTTCAGGAATTTTACCAGTTTCAGTAGACAGTTTTTAGATGAGGAAGGTTCTGACGACTCTTTTGGAAGAACTATCTGGTCGCTTGGCTACCTAATTAACGCTGCTCCAAACCGTTCTTACGCAGAGTTTGGCTACGAGTTATTCTTTAAAGCTGTTCCTCATTTCAAAAATCTAACACATTTACGAGGAATATGTAATACCATTACCGGATTGAGTTATTACCTGAGAACACATCCTTATGATGAGCGAATCTTAAATGAACTTAATCAGCTAACAGTAAAACTAATAGCATCTTATAAAAACACCAAAGGCGATGATTGGCATTGGTTTGAAGATCACATGACTTACGATAATGCGATTTTTCCTTTAGCATTGTTTCATGTGGTAGAAATTACTGGCGATCCGGAAGTGAAGGAAATAGCCCATGAGTCGTTAAAATACCTGGAGAAAATTACCTTTAATTTAAGCACTATAAATCCGGTTGGTAATGATGGATGGCATTTACGCGGTGCCGAGAGAGCACCTTTATACGACCAGCAGGCTATTGAAATAATGGCTATGGTTTGTATGTATTTTCAAGCCTTTATTGTTACTCGAGAGACGGAGTATATGAAAAAGATGTTTACGAGTTACATGTGGTTTCTTGGAGAAAATTCTCTTAGAATTCCTTTGTACGACTCTGAAACCAAAGGTTGCGCAGACGGCTTACAGGCAAATGGGGTAAACAGAAATCAGGGAGCTGAGAGTACCTTAGCTTATCTTGTTTCGCACTTAACAGTTTTACAAGCTTTTAAGTACGACCATCATTTAGCCGGAGCGGTTAAGGTTAAGTCGATCATAAATAATTGAGGGTAGCGGTTCTTTCGCCAATAGCTTGGCGAACGCCTCCAACGGAGTATGGGCCATGGGAGCAGGTTGCTTCTAATGTTACCGAAGGTTTGGTTGATTTAGGCTTGGATGTTACCTTGTTTGCTACCGGTAATTCTATTACTAAGGCAAAAATGTTATCGATAACCGAACAAGGTTACGATGAAGATAAAACATTGGATGCTAAGGTTGTAGAGTGTTTGCATATTAGTAATGTAATGGAGCGAGCAAGTGAATTTGATATTATTCATAACCATTTCGATTTTTTACCGCTGAGTTATTCGAGTCTGATTAAAACGCCAATAATTACCACTATACATGGTTTTTCTTCGAAGAAAATATTGCCGGTTTACCAGAAGTATAATAACACCACAAGTTATGTTGCTATTAGCGAGGCAGATAAAGCGGTTGAACTAAATTATATTGCTACCGTGTATAACGGACTAAATGTAAATGAGTTTACTTTCGTAGCGCAACCAGATGATTATCTACTCTTCTTTGGTCGCATACACCGAGACAAGGGAACCTTAGATGCGATAAAAATTGCCGAGCAAAGTAAAAAAAAGCTATATATCGTTGGTTTGGTGCAAGATCATGATTATTTCGAGCATGAAATTAAACCCAGGTTAAGCGATCAAATTGAATATCTAGGATTAGCTGGGCCAGAGCGTAGAAATGAGTTGTTGGGCGGTGCTTTAGCTTTGCTTCATCCAATTGCATTTGATGAACCTTTTGGTTTAAGCGTAGCTGAAGCTATGCTGTGCGGTACGCCAGTAATTGCATATAATAGAGGCTCGATGCCTGAATTAATTCTGAACCAGAAAACTGGGTTTTTAGTGTCGAATGTTGAGCAAGCTGTAGATGCTGTTAACGACCTACATCAAATTAAAAGACTGGACTGACGTACTTGGGCAATAGATAAGTTTTCTAAAGAGCGAATGGTGCAAGATTATTATACCTGCTACCAAAACATTTTAAATCGCTAGGATTTATAAATAAGTTCGATAGTTAGGAGTTGATGCTCAAATTTTTCACACCCCGGTCATCGACCATCTCTCTAAAATGCTACTGTTTATCCACAATTATTCTCTTGAAATAGCAATTTATCTTAGCTCTATGCCGCGGGGCATCAAAATTTGAGGCTTCAAAAGTGCCCAACGGGCGGGGTGTTATAATTGTATGGTTTACATCAACTTGTGCGATTAGTTAACACGTTGTTTTTAGTAGAATTTTGCAACCTAGCCCCGATTGTAACGGCATTATTTGCTGTTTTAAACAGCAAATGATATAGTGTAAAGCGGGAAGAGCGTTGATTGAAAAAGGGAAATTGCGCTTCTTATTATCTTGATATTTACAAAAAAGAAACTTACGAAGTTTTTGGCAAGTGCCGATTAAAACTTCGTAAGTTTAACTGTCTTTTTTTAATTTCCGTTTGCTATAATTCTGTCTAAAAGCTCATTTAAGTCTACCGTTGCAAATGAAGATGAATAATCTGACAATCCGTAAGGGATAACCAGTTGACAATTGTTTATGATAGAACCACAAGAGTAAACAACATTTGGAACGTAACCTTCACGCTCGTCTGGATTTGGTGTTAATAGCGGTTCATTTAACCTACCAATTTCAATCGTTGGGTCATTTAGATCAAGAAGGCATGCACTTAGGCAATACCTACGCATTGGCCCAACAGCGTGGGTGATTACCAACCAACCTTTTTCAGTTTCTATTGGAGAGCCACAATTACCTATCTGCACAAATTCCCACGAATATTTAGGTTCTTGAAGTAGGATAGGGTTTTCCCAAATATTTATTTTGTCTGAATACATGATGTAATTATTTATACCATCTATACGAGACAACATAGCGTATTTGCCGTTTATTTTTCTCGGGAACAATGCTAAATTTTTGTTCTGTGCGCCTTTACCGAATAACGGCCCTATTGTAAAGTCGTAAAAATCTTTGGTTTTTAACAGTTTAGGGATGATGATATGCCCATCATAAGCCGTATAAGTTGCGTAATAAGCAGATGTTCCATCATCGTGCGTAAATTTGGTAAAGCGAGCATCTTCTATACCTTTACGCTCAAATTCCGAAATCGGGAAAATTACCCTATCGGAGATATCGGTATCCATTGAGAAAACGATTTCGTAATACGAATCTGAAAGCCATAATACTTTTTCAAATTCTACGTCTTTTTCAGGATCTTGTTCTAAAGCTTGCGCCTCGCCGATAATCTTTTTTAGGGTTGCGTAATCGAACTGATCATCTAACTTAGCGTTGAGTTTATCTAGCACATCTTTGTCGATTAGAGACATTAGGCCTTTTTCTAGGAATAGCTTTTTATTGTAGGTAGCATTTCTAATAATTTCTGCCTCGTCTATATAATCTCCTGCCGGGATAACCGTGATGTTATTATGCCTATCTATTAGCGCTCTTCTGAAGATTATTGAAGAGATATGTCCTTCTCCAACAGCTCTGAAACTTATAATTAACCGTTTTTGACCATCTTCTAAGTCAGATTGGTCTGGATCTTCGATGATAGAAGGATTAAAGAATGCGGCAGACTCAATTGAATACTCGTGCGTAAAATAAGATCCAATTAACAGCCTGCGATGCTCTTCAATTTCGCGGTAATCGATATCCATTGAAGAAAATAGGGTTTTAAGCTTTTTGCAATGCCTAAGCAGTATTTTTGTAATGTTACGATGCCTTTTACTGTATTCTTGCAATAACGGCGAAATGATGCCAAAAACCTGTTCGTTACTTAAAGTAAGCACTTTGGTAATTACATCTTTTCCGCGTTCATCGCCATTAAAAAAAAATCGGGCAATTACTCGCTTAGGGTCTGGATAAACTTTAACGTACTTTCGTTCAATTGGAATTCTCATGCTAATTTTTTAGGGTGTGCTATTTAGATTTCTAGTTTTCCTTCAACCGAATCATCCATGGTTTTACCTGTAACAATAGAAGCAGCCATTTTAATAAAGGCAATAGCTTCACCATGTTTGGTATCCCAATAATAAACATTTGTTGGCACAACTTTTAACAAAGCGATATTTGGATCGTCTTTACCATTTTGAAACCACACTTTTAAAAATGGATTCCACAACTCATCTATTTTAGCCTGGTCTCTTAACACCTCAGTGATGCCATAAATGCTTAAAAAACCCGAGTTTTTGTTTTCTTGAAAGAAAAGTTGGGTAAAGGGGTCGTGTTTTATTTCTTCGTTTTTATTGCTGTCAACCATGCTTACAAACCAAAGGTTGCCTTCGTCGTCTACTTCTTGTACAGACATAGGACGAACAGAAACAGGTAGTCCGGTTTTTATGTTGGTGCAGAAAAAGCAGTTTTCGGCACTGGTAGCCAAATCTTTTAATTTTTTAACAGCTTCTTTACCTTCTAGGGTTTTTATATGATCTGCTGTGTTTTGCGTGTTGTTTGCGCTGTCTCTCGAATTGTTTTCCATAGGTAGATGATTTGATTTTATTTTGATAGGGCTTTTAAAACGCTGGCAGTTACTAAAGCGCCGAATAAGTAATAGCCAACCGTTAATATTTTTGTTTGTTGCGTTCTAGTAACCGGTTCTGGATTTAAACCCATAGGCTCTGGAAGTTTTAATGCAGCTACGCCAGCACTCACACCAAGTATAATAGCTTTTGGCCAGATAAAATGTTTATTACCACCAATTAAACTATAGTACATTGCGTTTGAAGCTAAATCAGCTTTCAGTGTAGTATTATGTAATTCATCTTTATCCATAATGGGCGTGCCGTAGGCGAATAAAGTTTTGTTTAGGGCCTCTTCGCCAAGCAAATTAATGCGAGGCACATTGCTAAAATTTTTTCTCATGGTTTCGTGCAACACATTTAATGCTACAGAACCTGCAAAACCGGCTAATAAATTTTTAATCAATCCCATAATATTAATTTTTTATACTTACCCATGCTATAGCTTCGTCTATTTCTGCCAAAGAAAAGCCCTTTGCTTCTCCTGGGGTTACATAGCTAAAACCATCTGTAAACTTTTCTACCGACTTCTGATCTGTTACGATAGCCATTTTTTTCCAAGCTGTTAAATGTTTTAGGCCAGCAACCATATCCTGAAACCAAGCACCAGCGGTAAAGTTTTCTACTTTGGTTTCTAAAACAAGTATGTAATAGATTTCCCCGAATTTATCTGTTAATGATTCTAGTCCTGGTAAAAGGACATTTTTAAGGTCATCTGCATCAACTTCGCCTTCGGCTTTTACGCCAAACACGTGAGCCGGTAAATTTTCTAGTTTAGTTAACATGTTTTTTTGTTTTAAAGGATGATGTGTAGCTGTAACAAATATCGCTTGGCTTATGTTTTTTGGAATGTTAATCTCTTTTTCTAAAACAATTTTTAGTTAGAATGGTTGCCGGTTGATTTTTTATGAAAAATAAAAATCAATATGGTGCTGTTTTTGTTGTAGCTAGGATGATATTTTTATATTTGCCTAAGGATTTTTAAATGGACAAAAAAATTTACGTTGTAGAAGATAACGATGATATACGCGAGCTGGTAACTTATTTACTTGAAAGTGAGGGGTATGGTGTAGATAGCTTTGCTACTGTTAAGGCTTTTGAAGAACGAAAAGATAAAGATCTACCGACTTTGTTTTTACTAGATGTAATGTTGCCCGACGGTAATGGAATGACGATTTGCGAAAAATTAAAAGATGACGAGCAATCTGCAACCATTCCTGTTTTGCTAATGTCGGCCCATAAAGATGTTGCCTTTATGCGTAAGGAGAGCAGAGCTGATGATTTTATAGCTAAACCTTTCGATATTGACGCGTTAGTTAAAAAAGTAAACGATCTTATTGCTTAATTATTAAAATTAGGTGTCAATATAAAAAAGGGAAGAATTAAATCTTCCCTTTTTTTGCGCCCTCTTTTGTCTCGCTAGGTTCGTCGCCAGCTTTTCCATATTTAGGCGATGCACCTTCGCCATTTTGATCAAAAGAAGCTTTTCCTTTCGCATCACCAGCTGTTTTTCCTTTTTCTTTATTCTCTGTTTCTTGATTTTCTTTTTTCGAGTTTTCCATGATTTTGGTTTTTATAACGTGAGATTTTATTAGAACCCAGGTATTTAATTAAAAAAAAATTTTTAAGAGGTTGATGCTTTAGATGGTGATTCTTCCGCCAGCAACGGGTAAAGTTGCTCCGGCAATATAACTTGCATCATCGCTAGCTAAAAATACATAGGCACAAGCAACCTCTACAGGTTGCCCCGGTCGGCCCATAGGCGTATCCTGACCAAATTTTTCAGGATCTGGCATAGTGGATGGGATCAATGGTGTCCAGATAGGTCCTGGCGCTACTGCGTTAACCCTTATACCTGTACCTTCCATTAATAATATCTGGCTCAAATTAGCCGTAAAGTTTTGAATAGCACCTTTGGTGGCGGCGTAAGGTAAAAGCACTTCTGATGGATTATAAGCATTTACCGATGTGGTATTAATAATGCTACTGCCTTTTTTCATGTGTTTTACGGCAGCTTTGCTTAAATAAAACATCGGATGAATGTTGGTGTCGAAAGTTTTAACCCACTCTTCGGTAGGGATATCGTCCAATTTCTCTCTTCCCATTTGAAACGCAGCATTGTTTACCAAAATGTCTATTTGCCCAAATGCTGCAACAGCTTTTTCTATAATTTTTTTACAATGATTTTCTTTTCTAATATCGCCTTTCACCAAAACTGCCTTTTGACCAGCTTTTTCAACCCAATTTGCGGTATCTTTAGCATCTACAGTTTCTACATCACTTAAATAACTGATTAAAACATCTGCACCTTCTCTGGCAAAAGCAATAGCAATAGCTTTTCCAATTCCCGAATCGCCACCCGTTATAATTGCTTTTTTACCTTTTAGCTTTCCACATCCTTGGTAAGAATGTTCGCCATGGTTCGCTTGTGGATCTAAAGCAGCCTCTGTTCCTGGTGGCGTTTGTTTTTGCTTAGGAAAAGGCGGTACAGGGTATTTTTCGTCTGGATTTTCGATGTTTTCTTGTTTCTTCTGCTTTTTCATTCTAAATCAATTTTCGGGGATAAAAGATTCTTGTTTGAAAAGGAACATCCCCAATTTCAAATAGTTTTATTTAACTAGCCTACACACACTAAACATTTTAAAAATAGGGTTGTTCTAAAGATGTTATCAAATTGATTTTTATGAGTTTAACAGCCTACCAAAAAAAGCGTTCGTTTACTAAAACTAAAGAGCCGCAAGGCGGAAAAAGCACCGGTAAAGAACTGCGGTTCGTAATTCAGAAACATGCAGCGTCTCACCTGCATTACGATTTTAGGTTAGAGATGGACGGGGTGTTAAAAAGTTGGGCGGTACCTAAAGGTCCTTCAAATGATCCAAAAACCAAACGCTTGGCAATGATGGTAGAAGATCATCCGTTCGACTATAAAGATTTTGAGGGAATTATCCCGGAAGGAGAATATGGTGGAGGCACGGTTATACTGTGGGACGAAGGAACGTACGAGGCTTTAGAAGCGAAGGAAGAAGATGTTAAGGGCCAAGAAAAATATTTGCTAAAGGAAATAAAAAAAGGCTCCGTTAAAATGATTTTACATGGCAAAAAGCTTAAAGGCGAATTTGCTTTAGTAAAAACCAAGGGCATGGGCGAAAATGCTTGGCTTTTAATAAAACACAACGATAAGTACGCCAGTGAGGTTGACATTACGCTTAAAGATAAATCGGTACGATCTAAAAAAACATTAGAGCAGGTAAAAAAAGCACATGAAAAGGCCCAGCCTAAACTTAAAGATGCCAGTGCGCAATTAGGGAAGAAGATTAGCGAGAAAAAAGTTAAGGCGAAATCAGAAACAGACAACTTAAAATCGATATTGGCAACTGCCAAGAAACAAAAATTTACCTCGAACTTAAAGCCTATGCTGGCAACTTTGGTTAACAAACCTTTGGAAGATGATGAAAATTGGCTTTACGAAATAAAATGGGATGGTTACAGAGCGATAGCATTTAAAAATAATTCATCCGTTAGTCTAAAATCTCGCAACGACAAATCATTCGATGAGAAATTCCATCCGATATATAAAGAGCTAAAAGCATTAAAAATTAATGCAGTTTTAGATGGAGAGGTGATAGTGGCAGACGAAAAAGGAATGGCAGATTTTGGTGCCCTGCAAAATTGGCGTAGTGACGAAGACGGCTTGCTGATTTATTACGTTTTCGATATAACATGGTATGAAGGTTATAACCTCAAAGATTTGCCATTAACAGCTCGTAGGGCATTGTTAAAAAAGGTTTTGCCCGAAAGTGACCGGATTAAACTGAGTAAGGATTTTGATACTTCTGGTATAGATTTTTTAGCTGCTGCGAAAAAAATGGGTTTAGAAGGGATTATAGCAAAAAGCAAGGACAGCGTTTATGAAACCGACCATAGAAGTGGAAACTGGTTAAAAATTAAGGCGAATAAAAGACAGGAAGTTGTAATTGCAGGTTATACCAGAAATGACGATTCTACGAAATCTTTTAGCTCGCTTTTGGTAGGTGTGTATAAAGGAAAGAAATTGGTTTACACTGGTAAAATCGGTACAGGTTTTTCTGCGAAGACGCAAAAAGAATTGTTAGCACAGTTTAAACCGCTTGAAATAGATAAGCCTGCATTTTCTGCCGAGCCAGATATTAATAAAGCCAGCAGGTTTAGGCCAAACCCACCAAAGGCTACAGCTACTTGGTTGAAACCCGAACTGATATGCGAGGTAAGTTTTACAGAGATGACTGCGGATGGTGTAATGCGACACCCATCTTTTGAGGGAATGCGTGAGGATAAAAAAGCCAAAGAAGTAAAATTGGAGGAAGAAGTACCTGTGGAAAAGGTTCAGAAAACCTCAACTAAAAAGGGCGAAGACGATGGATTATTAGACGCTGGTGAAGAAACGCAACTTCTTAAAGTGGGCGGAAAAGAAATTAAATTTACAAATCTAAGTAAAGTCTACTGGCCGATAGAAAAAATTACAAAACGCCAATTAATAAATTATTACGATGAAGTTTCAAGCTATATTTTGCCGTATTTAAAAAATAGGCCACAGTCTTTAAATAGGCATCCTAACGGGATTGATGGGCAAAGTTTTTACCAAAAAGATGTAACAGGTAAGGTGCCGGATTGGATTGACACCTATTTATATCATGCTGGCGATAGCCATGAAGATAAACACTTTCTGCTAGGTAACAACAAGGCAACTTTGCTTTATATGGCCAGTTTAGGATGCATTGAAATTAACCCTTGGAATAGCACTATAAAAAAACCTGATCATCCAACATGGTGTGTTCTCGATTTAGATCCTGATAAACAGAGTTTTAACCAGGTAATTGAGGTGGCGTTAGAAACCAAGAAGGTTTTAGATGAAATGAATGTACCGAGTTATTGCAAAACAAGTGGTTCTACCGGTCTGCACATCTATATTCCTTTAGGTGCAAAATATACTTACGAGCAATCAAAGGAGTTTGCAAGGATTATTGTAACGTTAGTAAACAGAAGATTACCAAAGTTTACCAGTTTAGAACGAGCCATTAAAGATAGAAAAGGCAAAATGTATTTAGACTTTTTGCAAAATAGGGCAGGAGCCACCGTTGCCGCACCTTACTCTGTACGACCAAAACCGGGCGCTACTGTTTCTATGCCATTAGAGTGGGAAGAGGTTAAAAAAGGATTGAAGCTAAAGGACTTTACTATTTTTAATGCAATGGAGCGTATAAAAGCCAATGGCGATATTTTTAAACCTATACTCTCGAAAGGCATAGATTTGAAAAAAATCTTAAAAGATTTTGCTGCCAAAACGGAACAGGAAGAAGAGTGATAGCCAGCAACTATGCTCGTTTTTTTGCTCCGCCCAAGCTTTGCATTAATTGATCGTAAAGATTATCGCTGGTAGCCTTTTTAGGTTTAAGTTTTTTAACCACCGTACGTTTGCCTTTGGCTTTTGCTTTAATTATTTTTAGTAATTCGTTAGTGTATTCGTCTTTAAAAGCCGCAATATCAAATGGGGCGCTGTATTGTTTAATTAAAGCTAAGCCCACATCCATTTCTTTTTTGGTTACTGTGGTGCTAACTTTCTTTATGTCTGCCAGGGATCTTATCTCTTCCTGGAAGCGAATTTTAGTGATAACGATTACGCCATCCATTGGGTGTATTACACAAAGATTTTCTGTGCTTCTTAATACAAATCTGGCAACGCCAGCTTTTTTAGATTTTTCTAAAGCTTTAAGCAAAAGGGCGTAGGCTTTTGTTCCTTGTTTTTCTGGTTCGGTGTAATATGAAGTTTCGTAGTAAACAGGGTTGATGTCTTTTATGTCGACAAAATTTTCAAGCTCTATGATTTTATTTTTTTCTGGTGCTGCTTCTTCAAAGTCGTGCTCATCAAGAATAACGTAGCGATCTTTTAAAAAATATCCTTTTACAATTTTATCAAAAGGAACTTCTTTTCTGCTGTCTTCGTTTATACGTTGATATTTAATCTTGGCATGGTCACGTTCGTCGAGCATATCTAAATCCAAATTGCTGTTTTGCACACCTGAGTATAATTTTACGGGTATGTTAACTAAACCAAAACCTATTGCGCCTTTCCAAATAGCTCTCATAACTTTTTTCTTTATAAACAGCCGTCGTTTTTTATTGTTTTTGAGAAGCAGCGGTTTCAGCATAAATCCTTTTAGGTGTTAAACATTTTGGCGTAATTGCAGTTAGGTAAATATGAGCGTTAAAAACTATACTGCAGAAGAAGAAATCATCAAAATTCCTCGTTTTGAGGAGAGTGCTGGTTTTTATACCACCAAGCAGCGTAGTAAAACGATGGCTAAGATTCGTGGCAAAAACTCTGTGCCAGAGATGATGCTAAGGAAAGCACTTTGGGCCAGGAATATTCGGTTTAGGATACATAGAAAGGATTTGCCAGGAAACCCAGATTTGGTTATAGACAAGTACAGACTAGCAATATTTGTTGATGGCGACTTTTGGCATGGCTACGATTGGGCAAAACGAAAACCGAAAAGTAATTTGGGTTTTTGGATTCCTAAAATTGAGAGAAATATGCAACGCGATCGGTTTGTAAACAGAAGTTTAAGTGATATTGGTTATACTGTAATGCGATTTTGGGAACACGATGTGAAAAGCAATTTACCGGTTTGCCTGAACCAAATTATGCTTTATATAGAAGCTGCTAAAGATCATGTTATTCCTGCTAAAGAATAGATTGACTGCATGTTTGCTTTGTCTTAGGAAAAATGCCTCCCCAGTATGGAAGAATTTGCCTTTAATACTACTAGGCAGTTTGCAAGGTGCGGTAAATAGTAAGGTAAACCTAGGTTATATAAACCCAATTGTAGTGGGCACGAAGCCTAGGAACGACGGCGAAGTAAAACGAAAAGTGGGGACATATTAGGCTAAGTACTGCTGAAACTGCTTTTCAGAAAAATGGTTTTACTTACAAGGTTTGGTAGTTTCTGAAAAACTTATAATACCTCTTTTATTTTTACCGCAATCCTCTCGATTAATGGTGTGGTTACTGAATTTCCGGCTTGCATGTAAAGTTTGCTATCGGCAAGGTAACTTGGTAAAATATAATTTTCTGGGTAGCCCTGAAAAGAAAAACATTCTCTAGGGGTAAGTTTTCTGATGCCAAATGCATCTTTAACCAAAGGTACATTATGCCCACCGGCACCCATGTTTGCCGTTAAAGTTGGGCACACGTTGTTTTTATTCTCCCTTACATAAACCCTGCGCCATTGGTAAAGTGTATTTACAGAGGTCATTGATTTTTGTAAGGTTGGGTAGTACATATGGCTTTTGCTATAATAATATTTATCTGGCTGTTTGCCTGGTTCTAAAATGTTATGTATAGTTTTTGTTAAAGGTATTGCTTCTGGGAAATTAAAATTGGCGTGGTTGGGTACTTGCTCAGGGTCAAAAGCAACGATGAATATACGCTCCCTGTTTTGCGGAACGTTGGCATGTGTCATAGAGTTTAATACCTTGTAGCTAACCTTATATTTTAGTTTTTCTTGTAAAATTTCTAAAATAACTTTAAAAGTATTGCCATTATCATGTGTTACCAGGTTTTTAACATTTTCTAAAAAAACTACTTTGGGTCTGTGTTGTTCGATTATTTGTTGAATGTCGAAAAAAAGCGTTCCTCTAGTTTCAGAAAAACCTTTGCGGTGACCTGCAATAGAAAATGCTTGGCAAGGAAAACCACCACATAAAATATCAAACGACTCGGGTATGTAGGCCTTTATTTCGTCCTTAGTGATATCGCCATAGGGAATTTTGCCAAAATTTGTGGCATAGGTAACTTTTGCATTTGGTTCGTACTCGCTAGAGTAGGTACATTTTCCGCCAATATTCTGGAGTGCTAACCTAAAACCGCCGATTCCGGCAAATAAATCTATAAAAGTAAAATGTGGTTTTTTCTGTTCTGGAAAAGGGATTGGAATAGGCTCAAAAATACTATTGTCGAGTGCTTTACTGATTTTACTTTCAGCAAATTCTTCTCCGTCGTTTTTAGCGTCTAATATTTGCTTGGTATATAAAATAGCATCTAGCTTAAGCTTTTTATCATTATTATCAGCGCTTCTTTGCAAATAGTGTGTTAACGAAGCATCTAAATGATCTAGCGTTTCTTTTTTGGATTTATGTTTGTTTATCAGTAATTCTGCTAACGATATCTTGTCCTTCAAATCCATTTCTATTGGTGTTACGCTATGATTTTATTTGCCTGCAAGATAAAAAAATCTAAGCTATTTAGGATGTGATATTTTAGATTCTGCTTGAATAAAATAAGCAAGGAAATATACAATGAAAATGCTAAATTGTAATTATAAACCGCTAAATGAGTAAATTAACCCATAACGAAGACAGCCATTATTCTGTAAACCATAAATGCAGTTTTAATGCTACAGCGATTGAATTGGAGCATATAGATAAGGCTTTAACGTTTGCTTACAGCATGGTTTATGGCGAAGGACATCATCGCAGCCATAGAACAGGCGGAATTTCTCGCAGAAAAAAGGGAGAGGTTTTTTGTAATACGTTTCAAGGTAAACTAGCGGAAGTTGTGTTGTATAACTTGTTTCAAATTTACTCCTTAACAGTAGATGAAGTAGATTTTGGTATTCATGGAAAAGGAACCTGGGACGATTGCGATTTGAAAGTAAATGGAAAACGAGTAAACATTAAATCTGCCGCTAGTTTTGCTAACCTTTTATTATTAGAGGCCCAAGATTGGGATGAGAACGGAAATTATTTGCCAAACACTTTGGCTGGAGAAAATGCACAGTACGATTACTTTGTATTAGTGAGGTTTAAGCCCGATATAAAAAATATTTTCCAATCAAAAGGGATGTTCTATTCAAACGAAATTTACGATTTAACGGAAATAAAAGCGCTTCTGTATAGCGTGAACTGGTTTTATGATGTTGCGGGTTGTATGAGTAATTTAACTTTAAAAGCATTGGTTGCTCAACGCTATCTAATACCGCAAGGCGCAATATTAAATGGCCATATTAAAATGGATGCTAATAATTATTATATCCAAGCTGGAGATTTGAAGCCCATTTCTTTTTTCGTAGCTAAACTAAAAGGCTAAAAAAAATCCGATTGTATTTTGCACAATCGGATTTTGATAATTGATTTTCCTTGTTATTTATCCTGCATTTTACTAACTGCAGTGTTTAAAGCGCTTTTTATTTTTTCTGTAGCACCTTTTAATGCGAGGTCGTAAGTATTGCCCAAATCGCTAGCCACAATTGGAGGTTTACCATCTAATCTTGCTTCGATTAAACACTTTTTATCATTTAACCCGGCTTTGCTACCATTTTCGTCGGAAAGATGAACCTCTACGCGAGAAACATGATTGCTATAACGGTCTAAATCTTTGGTTAACTGTTCTTTAATTTGAATTTCGTAAGGTTCGTGAATCGTTAAATTCTTATCGGCATTTAATTGAATATTCATATTTAGGTTTTTAAGTATGTAATATTAACAAATATAGAAGAGCCTTGTTTTTGCAGTTGTATGCTTTTTATAAACAAAAAACCTTCCTGTTTTTTAAGTAGGAAGGTTTATATAGCATTAAAGGATGCGTTATACGCTGAATATTAAATTTATAGGTAAACGGAACCGGGTAGATTTTGCGAATTAGCAATTAAAGCGCTACGGTCATTTTTGCTAAAAATGTTTTTTCATCGTCATTCAAAAATTGGCTCAATTTATTGTAAACATTTTCATGATAAGCATTTAGCCAATCGATATGCGATTTTTCTAAAAGTTCTTTTTTAACTAAAGTCGTATCGATAGGGGCTAAAGTTAAAGTCTCAAACGCATAAAACTCGTTAAATATATTGGTTTCGTCTGCAATGGTTAAAACCAAGTTTTCTATACGGATGCCATGTTTTCCGGGGCGATAAATTCCAGGTTCGATGGAAGTAATCATGCCTAATTCTACTGCAACTGGGGTGGCAGTGGCGTTAAAAACCTGTGGTCCTTCGTGTACATTTAAAAAGTAACCTACACCGTGACCGGTTCCATGACCGTAGTTTAAGGCATAATCCCACATCGGTCTGCGGGTAATTGCATCTATCTGGTAACCGCAGGTGCCTTTCGGGAAGCGAGTTTTGCAACCTTCTATCATAGCTTTTAAAACTAAGGTATAATCGGTTTTTTCTTCTTCTGTATTGTTGCCCATAGGCAAAACACGTGTAATATCTGTAGTGCCGTAACGGTATTGGCCTCCAGAGTCTACTAAGAAAAGCCCGTTAGCCTCAATGGCCACATTACTTTCTGGTGTTGATGCGTAATGTGGCAACGCTCCATGCGCCTTGTAGCCAGCAATGGTATTAAAACTCTCGCCTACAAAATCGCCTTGCGCAGCTCTAAATCCTTTTAATTTTTCGGCTGCTGAAAGCTCGGTAATTTCTGATTTGCCTACATTTTCTGTAACCCATTTTAAAAACTGCGTAATTGCAACGCCATCCTTAATCATCGCTTTGCGTGTGTTCTCTATCTCTATGCTGTTTTTAATTGCCTTTAAATGAGTAGAAGGGTTGGTTTCGAAAACTTGCTTTACCGAATGTGGAATTAATTTATAAAGTGCAAAACAGTTACGTTTTGGGTCAATTAAAATTGCGCTTTCGGCAGGCAGGTATTGTAAATCCTTCGCAATGGTATCGTAAGCTAAAAGCTGTACGCCATTTTTTGACAAGGATAATTTGTCAGCCTCTGTTAATTTATCAGGTTGAATGTACAAAGTTGCTTGTGTAGCAGAAATCAATGCAAAACTTAAAACAACGGGGTTAAAACTTACATCTGCTCCGCGAATGTTAAAAAGCCAAGCCAAATCGTCTAACGAAGAAATTAAATGAAAATCGGTATGCAGTTTTTGCATTTGGGCTCTCACGGAAGTTAATTTTTCGCTTACCGATTGGCCAACAACGTCTTCGGATACCAAAAATGCTGGTGCGGTTGGCAGTGCTGGTCGGTTTTCCCATATTGGGCTTAAATAGTCTTTATGCAAAAAACCAATTTCTTTATAGGCTAATTGGCGTTGTAGCAACTGACCAAGTACAACAGAAACCAGTTTTTCATCGAAAGCAATAGTATCGCCCTTGGCTAAGTTTTCGCCTAGCCAGGTAATATATTCCGGCATATGCTGAACTTTTAGTTTTACCAATTCAAATCCACTTCCCTCAAGTTCTGCCTCTGCTTGTTCAAAATACCTAAAATCTGCCCATAAACCTGCAAAATCTTGGGTAATTACCACCGTACTAACCGAACCTTTGAATCCAGTAGTAAAAGAAATACACTTATAATGGTCTGGTAAATATTCGCTAATGTGCGGATCGGCAGATGGAATAATATATGCGGCAACGCCATCGGCTTTCATTTGCTCGCGAATAGCATTTAGTTTTTCGATATAAGTCATGTACAAATTTGTAAAAGATATGGTAAAGTTTAAAATCTTTAAGCGTTAATGACTTTTCAATTATGCTAAAAAAAATAGCCTACCGTTTTTAAGCAGTAGGCTAGATTCGTGTTAGGGATGAATTAATGTCCTTTACGGTGAATATTTAACCAATGGTGAATATTTTTAATTAATGGTTGCAATACTACAATTAAAGTTGAAAAGTTTTTTATAACATTTTTGATGCAAACTTTACAGATTTTAACTTTTTGGGGTTGAAAAATTGGTTAATATTGATAGATTGTTAACTAATTTTAACTTGTTTTGCGTAGATGTTAAATTTTTGAGTTAATATTGAGCTTGTGATAATTTGCAAATGAAGGTTTTACAGTTCACATTACCGGTAGCGCATGATAGGGCAATAATTGTTCAGGAAGATATTATGCCTCATTTTTACCCTCATTTGCATAGGCATAATGAAGCGCAGTTGATTTGGATAAAAGAAGGCGAAGGGACGTTGGTAGTGGATAATCATCTTTATGCATTTAAGGCTAATGATGTTTATTTGCTTGGCGCAAACCAGCCGCATTTGTTTAAGAGCAATGCAGAATATTTTCAGGAAGAAAGTGGATTGCAAATTCAAGCTTTGATGATTTTCTTTGATCCGGCAGGAAGATTACTGCCTGTTTTTGATCTCCCCGAAATGCAGTTGGTGAAATCGTTTTTACAACAATTTCAAGGCGGATTTAAAGTGCCATCTAAACATTGCGACGTTATTATAGCGCAGATGTTGGCCGTTCAAAACTCACAAAATCAAGAATTATTAACCAACTTTTTGCAGTTAGTTAATAATTTGTGTCAATATAGTGGTAAAGAGCAACCTTTGGCGCAATCACGTTCGGTAAGTTTTTCTGAGAACGAAGGAATTAGAATTGCTAACATCTTCAGTTATATAATGCAACATTACGAGCGATTAATTACCCTAGAAGAAGTGGCGGCGCAAGCACACATGACACCGCAGGCTTTCTGCAGGTATTTTAAAAAGCACACTCGACAAACCTTTGTTTCTTTTTTAAATGAAATGAGAATTAATGAGGCTTGTAAGAAACTAACAAGTGGCAGATATGAGAATATTGCCACCGCTGCCTACACTTGCGGATTTAATAGTGTTACTAATTTTAACCGAGTATTTAAAGCGGTTAAAGGCGAATCGCCGAAGGCATATTTAGAACACTACTTTAGTAATTTTTAACACCAAAAAATAACTGTAAAATTTACGAAGGTTAATATTCGTTTATTTTCCATCAAAACACGATAAAAATATTTATTACTACCAACTTAAATTTGATAAAAAAATTAAACTATGAAACAAGTTGCTTGGGAAGGCGTATATCCGGCGCTACTAACTCCTTTTACAGAAAACGATACAATCGATTATCCTTTGTTCCAAAAAAACCTTGATGCGCAATTAGCCGCAGGCGTTGATGGAATTATTATTTGTGGCTCTTTAGGAGAGGCAAGTACCTTAACTAGAGAAGAAAAAGCTGAGTTTTTGACTTATTGCGTTAAAGCTGTTGCAGGTAAAGTTCCTGTTATTATAAATGTAGCTGAGCAAATAACCAAAGTTGCTGTAGAAATGGCACAAGAAGCTGAGCAGTTGGGTGCAGATGGCATTATGCTATTACCTCCACTAAAATATAAAGCTGATGACGAAGAGGTTGTAACTTATTTCCAAGCAGTTGCTACAGGTACGAACTTGCCAATTTTAATTTACAACAATCCGGTTGATTACGGAATTAAAGTTTCTATCGCGATGTTTGAGCAATTATTGCCTTACCCAAATATCCAAGCTGTTAAAGAAAGCACAAGAGATTTGGCAAACATCACTAACATGATTAACAGATTTGGCGATAGATTTAAAATCTTGGGTGGTGTAGATACAATTTCGTTAGAGGCTTTATTGTTAGGTTCTCACGGTCTTGTTGCTGGTTTGGTTGATGCTTTCCCAGCAGAAACTGTGGCAATTTATCGTTTGGTTAAAGCTAAAAGATATGATGAGGCTCTGGCAATTTACAGATGGTTTATGCCATTATTAGAACTAGATATTCACCCTAAATTGGTACAATACATTAAATTAGCTGCAACTGCTGTTGGTATTGGTTCTGAATATGTTAGAGCACCAAGGTTAGTTGTTAAAGGCGAAGAAAGAGAAAGAGTGCTAAAGGTAATCAATGATGCCTTGGCTAATCGCCCTATTTTGCCAGACTATTTAAATTTAGAAGTTGAAGTAGCTTAGGGCTAATCAATTTATAATTAGAAGATTGCAAGTGGCATTTCCATAAGAAGTGTCGCCTGCAATTTTTCGCTTTAAAAGCAATAAAACACAGGTTTGATAGCGTCGTGGCTTATTAAATCAAAAAAACAAAAAATATGTATAAGGATACTACAATAGCAGAATTAGATCAGGTTATAGCAAATTCGGTTAAAGCTTTTCATCAATATAAAAACTATAGCTTAAAACAACGTGCAGATTTTATGCGTGCAATTGCTGCGGAGATTGAAGCTTTGGGCGATGAACTGATTGAAACTGCAATGGCAGAAACTAATTTGCCACAAGCACGTTTACAAGGCGAAAGAGCTAGAACGATGTTTCAGTTAACAAGCTATGGAGCTGCAGCAGAGGCAGGAAATTGGTTAGAAGCAAGTATAGATACTGCATTGGCAGAGCGTACACCTCCAAAACCAGATGTACGTAAAATGTTGGTGCCACTTGGTCCGGTTGTAGTATTTGGTGCAAGTAATTTCCCTTTTGCTTATTCTACAGCCGGTGGCGATACCGCTTGTGCTTTTGCAGCGGGCTGTCCGGTTATCGTAAAAGCGCATCCAGCGCATTTAAAAACATCAACATTAATGGCTTCGGCTATAGAAAAGGCAGCAGAAAAGTGCAGTATGCCAAAAGGTATTTTTGCACACGTTTACGGCGCTGGTTTTGAAGTTGGAGAGTATTTAGCTAAGCATGATGCTATAAAAGCGATCGGTTTTACTGGTTCGTTTGGTGGTGGTAAAGCTTTGTTCGATTGGGCTAACCAGCGTAAAAACCCAATTCCGGTTTTTGCCGAAATGGGAAGTGTTAATCCTGTTTATTTATTGCCAGAAAAATTGGCTACAGAGACAGAAAGTTTGGCTAAACAATTAGCAGGTTCGGTTACTTTGGGCGTTGGCCAATTTTGTACTAATCCGGGTTTAATTGTTGCAGTTGCCGATGATGCTTTAACAACTTTCAAGTCGCTTTTAAAGCAAGAAATAGAGATTTTAACGCCTGCAACTATGTTGCACCAAGGTATAGCCGATAATTATAGCACCAAGTTAGCCACTGCATTAAATCAAAACGGAGTTGAGGTGGTTGCACAATCTACTACCGAAGCTACCAAAGCGCAAGGTAAAATTAGCATTGCTACCGTTTCTGGCTCAACATTTTTAAATAATCCAGTTTTGCATCAAGAGGTGTTTGGTCCGTATTCTTTAATTATAGAATGTGCTGATGAAGCTGAATTATTAGCGGTTACAAAAGCAATGGAAGGTCAGTTAACGGCAACATTAATGGCTACGCCGGGCGATATTAAAGCACATAAAGAATTATTAAGCGAAGTGCAAGAGATTTGTGGCCGTTTAATATTTAACAATGTGCCAACAGGTGTAGAAGTTGCCTTGGCAATGCATCACGGTGGTCCTTTCCCTTCAAGTACCGATAGCAGATTTACCTCTGTTGGTGCCGATGGAATTAAGCGTTTTGCTAGACCATTATCTTTCCAAAATTGGGATAACGAATTTTTACCAGATGAGTTGAAGAATGAAAATCCTTTGAATATTTGGCGCACAGTGGATAACGAATTAACGAAGGAAAAAATTTAATGAAAAAGACTTTCAGCTGTATAGATGCGCATACTTGTGGCAATCCGGTGCGTGTTGTGGCCGGTGGCGGACCATTGTTGCAGGGCAACAGCATGATGGAGCGCAGGTTGCATTTTCTAAAAGAATACGATTGGATTCGCAAAGGCTTAATGTTCGAGCCTCGCGGACACGATATGATGAGTGGCAGTATTTTATATCCGCCAGTAGACCCAACAAATGATATTGGCGTACTTTATATTGAAACCAGTGGATGTTTGCCTATGTGCGGACACGGAACCATCGGTACGGTAACTATCGCTATCGAAGAAGGATTAATTATACCTAAAGTTCCTGGTAAACTAAGGTTAGAAACTCCAGCTGGTTTAGTGTTGGTAGAATATCAGCAAGAAGGCAAAAAGGTAAAATCGGTTAAATTGATTAACATAAAATCATATTTAGCTGCCGAATCGCTTGAAGTTGACTGCCCAGATTTAGGTAAAATTAGGGTTGATGTAGCTTACGGTGGTAATTTTTATGCCATAGTAGATCCGCAAGAAAACTTTAAAGGCCTAGAGCATTACACAGCAGATCAATTAATCAGTTGGAGCAGGGCTTGTCGTAAACAGATGAATGAGAAATATACTTTCGTTCATCCAGAAGATGAAAACATTAATGGCTTAAGTCATTTTTTATGGGCTGGCGCAACGCTTTCTGAAGAAGCTACTGCCCGTAATGCTGTTTTTTATGGTGATAAGGCAATAGATCGTTCGCCTTGCGGAACCGGCACTTCAGCCCGTATGGCCCAATGGTATGCTAAAGGAAAACTAAAAAAAGGCGATAAATTTATACACGAAAGCATCATTGGTTCTAAGTTTATAGGCACTATTGAAGAAGAAACCACAATAGGAGGCAAGCCGGCAATTGTTCCAGGCATAGAAGGTTGGGCAATGGTTACAGGCTATAATACCATCTTTATTGATGATGATGATCCATATGCGCATGGCTTTCAGGTAATTTAAAAAGCTGAAAGCTTAAGAGCGCAGCCAGAAAGCACTTTTATCCTGAGCTTGTCGATGGATCAAAAAATATTAAACTTATAATCATTTTTCCGTAAGCTAAGCAAACGGAATAATTTAATGAACAAATGACTGATAAACCAGTGAACCAATCTTCATCTAAAGGCAACGTAACCATTATTGGTGGTGGTATAATTGGTCTTTGCAGTGCCTACTATTTACAAAAAGAAGGCTTTAAAGTTACTATTTTAGAGCAAGGCGATTTATTTGACAACTGCTCTTCGGGTAATGCTGGCATGATTGTTCCTAGTCACTTTGTGCCCTTGGCCGCACCGGGCATGATTAGTAAAGGCATAAAATGGATGTTCGATAGCAAAAGTCCGTTTTATGTTAAACCTGCACTAAACTCCTCATTAATTTCTTGGGGATTAAAGTTTTGGAAGTATGCCAACGATAAACATGTTGATGCATCTGCACAGCCATTAAGAGATTTACATTTGCTAAGCAAGCAATTGTATGATGATTTGGCTGCACAACCCGAGTTAAATTTTGGTTTAGAGAAAAAGGGCATATTAATGCTGTACAAAACAAAACCAACAGGCGAGGAAGAAATTCATTTAGCCAAAAAGGCGCAACAATTGGGTTTAGATGTAGAACCTTTAAATGCAAAACAAACACAAGATTTAGAGCCACATACCGCTTTAGATGTTTTAGGTTCTGTGCATTATCGTTGCGATGCACACCTCTATCCAAATGATTTGGTAAAACAATTGGTAAGTTATTTAAAACAAAATGGTGCCGTTATAGAAACCAATTGTAAAGTAACAGGCTTTAAAACAGAAAACGGAAAAATTACTTCTTTAACCACCGAAAAAGCAAATTATAACGCAGATTTAGTGGTAATGACAGGCGGTGCTTGGTTGCCAGAAATTGCTAAAAAAGCCGGATTAAGTATTCCGGTAATGCCAGGTAAAGGTTATTCTTTTATGGTAGAGCCTGAAAAGAAAATTATTCATCCCTCATTACTATTAGAGGCACGGGTTGCAGTAACACCAATGAACGGCCAAGTAAGATTTGGTGGAACAATGGAAATTGCGCCAATGAATAATAAGGTTAATTTGAACAGGGTAGAAGGGATTGTAAACTCCATTCCGCAATATTATCCAGAGCATCAGGTTGCTATACCGGCAGTAGACAAAATTTGGTACGGCTTTAGGCCTTGCTCGCCAGACGGATTGCCGTATTTAGGTTACAGCCAAAAATTAAACAATTTAATTATTGCAGGTGGCCACGGAATGATGGGGGTAAGTCTTGCACCCGCAACCGGCAAATTAGTAGCAGAGTTAGCCAACGGTCAAAACTTAAGTACCAGTATCGGCATGTACAACCCAGAAAGATTCAACTAAAATACTAATGCCGCTCTCTCCGTACATCTTTGTACGTTTTATTTGTTTCCTCCTCAATTGGCATAAGATCAATTGAAGAGGAAACATTGAAATTTTTGTGGCTGTTATACATCTTCCAAATTTTTATTAGCTTTGTTGTATATGCTATCAAAGAAAACAAAGTACGCTATCAAGGCATTGGTAATATTGGGAAAAAACATAGACCAACCCCCAATGCAAATTGCTCGTATTGCCGAAGAAGAGCATATTCCTAAAAAATTCTTAGAACAAATTCTGCTTGATTTACGTAATGCAGGTTACCTATACAGTAAAAAAGGTGCCGGTGGCGGTTATAGCTTAAATAAAAAACCAGAAGAAATTTTCTTGGTCGATATTTTACGCATTACCGATGGCCCTATTGCCATGGTACCTTGTGCTAGTATTAAGTTTTACCATAAATGTGACGAGTGCCACGATGAGGTAACGTGTGGCATTAGAAAAGCCTTTATAGATGTTAGAGATGCATCGCTTAAAGTGTTAGGCGAAACCAGTATCGCAAACATAATCGAAAGAGAAAATTCATCAGTCGACTTAAACTAAGCGCATAAATATAATTAGAAAAGCATTTTCAGTGGGGCATCGGTTACGGTAGCCCCGCTTTTCGTTAAAATCTTTTACCTTAAAATCCCCTAAAGGGGCTTGGTAAAAGTATTTCCACTCCAATCGCGTTTAGTTAAATAAAAACAGTGCAATAATCACCAACCCATCTTGGCTAGGTGGAGCGCATAGCACATTTTTAAATAGCTATAATTTTCAGTCTGAAAAAAAATAATAAAATAAAAGACTACTAAGTCTATATACTTTATATATTTGCATAATATTATTTTGGTTTCAAGGGTTTTTTGTCCTCGTTAGCAAATTAAATATGGCAAAAGTAACAGGTTTGCTCTTGCGATTTTACAAAACAAATTATTGGTATGCAGAGTTTTAGAACAGAATTGGAGAATCCGGTTGTTGAGCGGGATATAATTGATCTTGAGAAAAAGATTAATGATTTCCGTTCTGGAAAAATTCATGAAGAACGTTTTAGAAGTTTGCGTTTAGCAAGAGGGGTGTATGGACAGCGCCAGCCGGGCGTACAAATGATCCGCATAAAACTTCCCTTTGGTAAGGTAACTTTCAAACAATTGTTACGCATTGCAGATATTGCCGATGAATATGGAAGTGGCAATTTGCACTTAACCACTCGTCAGGATATTCAGCTTCACTATGTGAGTTTAGATAGAACACCAGAGCTTTGGGCAAAGCTAGAGCAAGATGATATTACCCTAAGAGAAGCCTGCGGAAATACCGTTCGCAACGTTACCTCTTCGCCAACGGCGGGCATTGACCCCGACGAGCCTTTTGATGTTTCTCCTTATGCGCATGCAGTTTTTGCTTACTTTTTGCGTAATCCAATTTGCCAAGAAATGGGCAGAAAGATTAAAATCTCTTTTTCTTCGAGTACTAAAGATACGGCCTACAGTTATATACACGATTTAGGTTTTATACCTAAAATAAAAGAGAATGGCGAACGCGGTTTCAAGGTCTTATTTGCAGGTGGCCTGGGTGCGCAACCATTTCTAGCTAATGCCATTGACGATTTTCTGCCCGAAGATCAGCTAATCCCATTTACAGAATCGGTGCTTCGAGTTTTCGATCGCTATGGCGAACGCAACAATAGAAACAAGGCTCGATTGAAATATTTGGTGCAAAAATTGGGTTTAGAAGAAGTTTTAAGGCTAGTTGCCGAGGAACGAATTGCCAATAAGGTAAAAACTTATAAAATTGATTTAACTACTGTTCCGCTTCCCAGTTATCCGCTTAACCATAATTATGTTGATGTTAAGCTTGAAAATGAAAATCATTATCAACATTGGTTGGCTACCAACGTTTTTGAACAAAAGCAAAGCGGATTTTTTGGTGTTTACGTAAAAGTATTAGTGGGCGATATTAAAACCGATAACGTAAGGGCTTTTGTTAATGCCGTGCGACCTTTTATTGCCGATGAAATCCGCATTACCCAGAACCAAGGCTTGTTGCTAAAGTTTGTTCAGGAATCGGCTTTGCCATCTTTATATAAAGCTTTATCAGACATCGGCTTTGCCAATGCAGGTTTTGATAGTTTGGCAGATATTACTACTTGCCCCGGAACCGATACTTGTAATTTGGGCATATCTAATAGCATGACCTTGGCCGAAGTTTTGGAAGAAACGATTTATCAGGATTTTCCGGAATTTATCTACGAGAAAAACATCAAAATTAAAATTTCTGGTTGTATGAATTCTTGCGGTCAGCATGGTTTGGCAGAAATTGGCTTTCATGGCAGTTCTGTAAAAGCTGAGGGCAAAGTTGTGCCAGCGGTACAGGTAATGTTAGGTGGCGGTACGGTAGGCGATGGAGTTGGCCGGGTTGCCGAACGAGTGATTAAGGTGCCTTCAAAAAGGGCAACGCAGGTTTTGCACTTCTTGTTAAACGACTTTAAGGCTAATAACTTGGACGATGAGAATTTCCACCAATATTATGATAGAAAAGGCAAAGATCATTTTTATCAGTTATTAAAGCCATTGGGCGATTTGACTAATCTGAAAACCGAAGAATTTGTAGACTGGGGCCACGAAGAAACTTTTGTTACTGCGATTGGTGTAGGTGAGTGTGCGGGTGTAGTGATTGATTTGGTAGCCACTTTATTACTAGAGGCAGAAGAGAAATTAGGATGGGCAGATGAGGCTTTGCAAAACGGTGCTTATGCCGATTCGATTTACCATAGTTACAGTACAATGGTAAATGCTGCAAAGTCTTTATTGTTAGATAAAGGCATTAACAGTAGCACGCAAGTTGGCGTAATTAAAGAATTTGATAATCACTTTGTGGCAACTGGCGAATTTAATTTCGCCACGTCTTTTGCTGATTTGGTGCTTCAAATTAATAAAAATGAACCATCTGCAGATTTCGCTAAACAATATTTTGATGAGGCAAATCAGTTTTTGAAGGAAATAAAAGTATTAAGGGCAGTAGTATAATGGCAGAGAGAAATTTACATATAGAACCAAAAATAACCTTGTTAGGTGCTGGTCCAGGTGATCCGGATTTGCTGACTTTAAAAGGAGTTAAAGCCTTGCAAACGGCAAATGTTGTGCTTTATGACGCATTGACTAATGAAGCCTTGTTAAGCCACGCTCCAACAAACGCTATAAAAGTTTACGTGGGCAAGCGCTCTGGCGAACATTCTTTTGGACAAGATGCGATTAACAAGTTAATGGTTGATTATGCCTTAAACTATGGTCATGTAGTACGTTTAAAAGGCGGCGATCCGTTTGTTTTTGGTAGGGGATATGAAGAATTGGATTTTGCAGATTCGTACAATATTCCGGTTAGCGTAATTCCCGGTATTTCTAGTTCAATTGGCGTTCCGGGTTTACAGCAAATTCCGGTCACCCATCGTGGATTAAGTGAAAGCTTTTGGGTAATAACCGGCACGGTTTCTAGTGGCGCAATATCTGATGATATTTATCAAGCTGCAAAATCTAATGCTACCGTTATTATTTTAATGGGGTTGAAAAAACTACCAGAGATAGTTGAGGTTTTTAAGACCGAAGGCAGGCACAATCTACCTGCTGCGGTAATTCAAAACGGTTCATCAGACGATGAGCGGTTGGTAATAGGAAAAGTAGATACAATCTTAGAGCTCGCAATAAAAGAGAAAATAGAAGCGCCAGCTTTGCTAATTTTTGGAGAGGTTGTGTCACTTCATCCATCATTTAAAGCATTAATCAAATCTTATGTTGCTATCTCCTAAAATAGATGATTTAACGCCTTTAGTGAAGGAGGAAAAAGGAAACGAACTATTTCCGGTTTTTATAAAACTGAATAGTTTGCGTACGTTATTAATTGGTGGGGGAAGTGTTGCACTCGAAAAACTTACCGCCATTTTAAATAACAGTCGCAATGCAGATGTTACCTTGCTTGCCGAAGACATTAACCCGGAGATAGAGAAACTTGCGCTAGATTTTCCATTATTAAAGCTAAAACAAAAGTCTTTTGAAATTGATGATTTAAGCGACGTAGATATTGTTTTTGCAGCCACAAGCAATAATTTGTTAAACGAGTTTATTAGAGCCCAGGCACATGAAAAAGGACTGCTCGTTAACTTTGCAGATAAACCAGAATTGTGCGATTTCTACTTGGGTTCAATTGTGCAAAAAGGAGATTTGAAAATTGCCATTTCTACAAATGGTAAGTCGCCAACGCTAGCAAAGCGATTAAGGGAGGTTTTAAACGACGGTATTCCAGCAGAAATTGATGAATCGATAGGAAATTTGAACCTGATTAGGAACAAACTTAAAGGTGATTTTAAGCATAAAGTTTCCGCACTAAATCACCTTACAGCATCATTGGTAAAACAAGAAGACCCGCAGTGGCCAATTAAAAAAATTAGTATCTATACTGTTTCTGTAATAGCGTTAATGGTTTTTGGGCACATTTTTTTTTCGTTTATCCCTTTTGAAACTTTAGGTGCTTGGGGAAGCGGAGTAATAGCTCAAGTTGATAGCACCATTATTTACTTCATTATTGGAGGGTTTTTAGCACAATTGGTTGATGGCGCACTTGGAATGGCTTATGGCGTTAGTGCTACTACTTTTCTGTTGTCTTTTGGGGTAAGCCCTGCTGCCGCAAGTGCGAGTGTACATGCTTCAGAGATTTTTACAAGTGGTGTTTCTGGTTTAATGCATTTGAAGTTCGGCAACGTTAGAACAAAGTTGTTTAAAAAATTATTACTGCCGGGAATTTTAGGGGCAATAGCCGGAGCTTACATTCTATCTTCTTTAGAAAACTACGGCCACATTATTAAACCCATTGTGTCTGCATATACTTTGTTTTTAGGGGTTAAAATACTTTTAAAAGCGGTGGCAAAAGCTAAAACTGTAAAACCTTTAAAACGGGTTGGCCCGCTGGCTTTTGTGGGCGCATTTTTAGACTCTATAGGTGGCGGTGGCTGGGGGCCGATTGTAACATCAACACTTATTTCTCGTGGTGGAAATCCGCGTTACACCATTGGTTCGGTTAACCTTACCGAGTTTTTTGTAACGTTAGCCAGCTCTATCACTTTTATTACCATGATTGGCTTAACCCACTGGCAAATTATAGCAGGTTTGGTAATTGGAGGATGTATTGCTGCGCCTTTTGGGGCTTATATAACTAAAAAATTGAATTTAAAAACCATTATGATTATGGTGGGAACCATCGTAATTATAACCAGTTTAAGAACAATTTATGTGTTACTAACTAAATTGTAAATGGAAGAATTAGAAATTTTAAAGCAAGAGTTACTCGCATTAAGTGCAATAGATAAACTATGGTATTTGAGTAAAAAATACGCAGGGCGAATTGTGTTTAGTACAAGTTTTGGATGGGAAGATCAAGTAATAACAGATTTAATTTTTGCTAACAAAATTCCCATTAAGGTTTTTACGCTAGAAACCGGAAGGCTTTTTCCAGAAACTTACTACGTGTGGAACAGGACTTTAGAAGTTTATCAGCAAGCTATTCACGCTTACTATCCGCAAGCAGATTTGTTGCAGAATATGGTTAATGCAAAAGGACCAAACAGTTTTTACGAATCTGTAGAAAATAGAAAAGAGTGTTGCTACCTACGCAAAATAGAACCGTTAAAACGGGCTTTACAAGGTAACGATATTTGGGTAACCGGAATTAGAGCAGACCAAAGCCCAAATCGGGAAGATATGCACGATTTAGAATACGACGCTGGCAATCAGCTCATCAAGTTTCATCCTATTTTCGAATGGACATTGGACGAGGTGAAAAAATATATAAAGGATAATAATATAGTGTACAACACTTTGCACGATAAGGGTTTTCCTAGCATTGGCTGTGCGCCATGTACAAGAGCCGTACAGCCCGGAGAAGATTTTAGAGCAGGCAGATGGTGGTGGGAAGACCAAAGTAAAAAAGAATGTGGATTGCATAATACGGTTGAAGGTGTGATAGTTGAAGGCGGAGCGTGAACAGCCTAAAGCTAAAGGCCAAAGAAGTGCTTAGCGCTGTGATTCCAGTGAGCAGGGAATCGTAAAGCTTTGGAAATGTTTGCAGTGCGATTGCCAGTCGAGCTGGTGATATTGCAACAGCACCACTACAAAAAGTAAAATAAACCCGATAGGAGTGGAACCCGATTTTTCATCGGGAGAAACGTATAGCGGGACTAGACTAACCGAAGAGCTACTAAATGTGCTTTTCAAAAAAATATTAAAATGCGTGGAATTTGAAAGACTGATATTCCAACTTTTAAACATTAGAACATTTACAAATGAGCGAATACAATTTTGATTATTTAGATGAATTAGAGGCTGAGGCTATTCACATTTTACGTGAAGTAGCTGGGCAATTTGAAAAACCGGCATTGTTGTTTTCGGGTGGTAAAGATTCGATAACCTTAGTGCGTTTGGCCGAAAAAGCATTTAGGCCAGGTAAATTTCCGTTTCCGTTGGTGCATATAGATACTGGGCATAACTTCGAAGAAACCATTCAATATAGAGATGAAATGGTAGCCAGAATTGGCGAAAAGCTAATTATAGGTTCGGTGCAGCAATCTATTAACGAGGGAAAGGTTATTGAGCAGACTGGTAAAAATGCAAGTAGAAATGCCTTGCAAACGGTTACACTTTTAGATACTATTTTGGAGCACAAATTTGATGCTTGTATTGGCGGAGCGAGGAGAGATGAAGAGAAAGCTCGTGCTAAAGAACGCATTTTTTCTGTTAGAGATGAATTTGGGCAGTGGGATCCGAAGCGCCAACGCCCAGAATTATGGAATATTTATAACGGTAAAATACACAAGGGCGAAAACGTTAGGGTTTTTCCGATTAGCAACTGGACAGAGCTTGATGTTTGGAACTACATCCGTAGAGAGAACATTGCTTTGCCAAGCATTTACTTTGCGCACCAAAGAGATTGTATTACAAGAAATGGTCAGCTAATGGCGGCTTCGCCGTTTTTAAATATGGATGATGATGATATTATTGTGAGCAAAAAAGTTCGTTTCCGAACGGTTGGCGATATGTCTTGTACTGCTGCGGTTGAGTCTGATGCCGATCTGATAGATGATATTATACAAGAAATAAGCGAATCTAAAATCTCAGAGCGTGGCGCCCGCATGGACGATAAAGTTTCTGAAGCAGCAATGGAGGATAGGAAAAAGGGAGGATATTTTTAAACTTGTTAGTTAGTTGTTTTGTGTATAGTTGGTTAGAATCTATTCTCTACCAAACAACCAAACAACCAATTATCTAAACAACCAAAACATGAACATACTTAAATTTTTTACAGCTGGCAGTGTTGATGATGGCAAAAGCACACTCATTGGCCGTTTGTTATACGATACAGATTCCATTTTGGCAGATCAGTTAGAGGCTTTACAAACTTCTAACAGAAAAAACGACGATGGAACAATAGATTTAGCCATTTTAACTGATGGTTTACGTGCCGAACGCGAACAGGGAATTACCATTGATGTGGCCTATAAATATTTCCAAACCGAGAAACGCAAATTTATTATTGCTGATACTCCAGGGCATATTCAGTACACCAGAAATATGGTTACAGGCGCATCTACGGCAAGTTTAGCTATTATTTTAATTGATGCACGAAATGGTGTAGTAGAACAAACTATTCGCCATTCTTATTTAGTTTCGCTATTAGGCATTAAACATGTTGTTGTGGCGGTAAACAAAATGGATATGATGGATTATAGCGAAACTGTTTTCGATGCGATTAAAGAAAAATACAAAGCATTGGCGCAAAACCTAAATCTAAAAGACGTAAGCTATATCCCTGTTAGTGCTTTAAAAGGCGATAATATTGTGCAAAAATCTGAGCGAATGGCGTGGTTTGAGGGCGAAAGTCTATTGCACTTTTTAGAGCAGGTTGATACCGATTTACAGAATAAAACTACCCAAGCTCGTATGCCAATTCAATGGGTAATTAGGCCACAAACAGATCAGTTACATGATTATAGAGGTTATGCAGGAAGGGTATTAAGCGGTACTTTTAAAGTAAATGATCGTATTACGGTTTTGCCAGCTGGCACAAATTCTACCATTAGCAAAATAGAGTTCTTTGAAAATGAATTGTCGCAGGCCCAAGCCGGTCAGTCGGTAGTTATTCATTTAAAAGATAACATCGATATTAGTCGTGGTGATACAATTGTAAATTCTTCGGCTTTGCCAATCGAATCTAAACTTATAGAAGCCGATTTATGTTGGATGGACGGGCGTACTTTGGACAGTTCTATAACCTATTTGCTGCAGCATAATAGCAAAACTACCAAATGTAAAATCAGCGAAATTTTGTACAAAGTAGATATAAATACCTTAGAAAAACATGCTACAGAAGAGTTTAGGTTAAACGATATTGGTAGAGTAATTGTAAAAACCGCCGACGCTTTAGCGTTCGATTTATATGGAGATAATAAAGCAAATGGTTCGGCAATTTTAATAGATGCTCGTACAAATTTAACAGTAGGAGCGCTAATGTTTAGAGCATCGGTAGAATAGGGTTAAATCAAAAGTCTGCATCAAGGGATTTAGGGGTTAAAAAAGCAAATTCAGCGGGGCATCGGTTACGGTAGCCCCGCTTTTCGTTTCTGCCGATGAAAAATCGGCATCCACTTCAATCGGGTTTATGTATTAAAGGCTTGTGCTGCAAAACAATTGTAACAAAAACACTTTCAATTAAAATAAAGTCTATAGATTAAGTAGTCTTTATTTTAATTTTGTTACTTTTGGTTACTTACATCAATTAAGTTATAAATTTTCATTTTATGCAAGTACAAGTTGGCAAGCTTACCGAGCAATATATAGGGCATTGTTTAACGCAAACCCGCGATGTAATTTTACTTCATGGCTTATTTGGTAATTTAAGTAACTGGAAAGAAACCCAGCAGCATTTGTCGGTAACGCACCGGGTTTTTTCTCCAGAATTACCGCTTTTCGAAACTACAATTGGTGGAAACCATTTAGGTAGGCTGGTGGGTTTTTTAGAACGCTATATCAACCTAAATCAAATTAAGAATCCTGTTTTAATAGGCAATTCCTTAGGTGGTCATGTTGCACTGTTGTATACGTTAAAATATCCCGATAGGGTAAGCAAGTTAGTGCTAACAGGTAGCTCTGGTTTGTACGAAAATACTTTTGGTGGCACGTTTCCTAGGGTAAAAGACTATGATTACATTCGTAGCAAAGTTAGCGAGGTTTTCGACAGAAAAGAGGTGGTAGATAATGCCATGGTAGATTACGTTTTTGATATCGTAAAGCATAAACTAAAAGTTCTGTCTATCATCGGCCTTGCCAGAGATGCGCAAAAACAGAACCTAGCGAGCCACTTACCGCATATTCAGATTCCCGTTTTACTAATTTGGGGTTTGCAGGATATTGTTACGCCACCAGCGGTAGCCAATGAATTTAATGCCTTACTGCCAAACGCTACTTTGCATTACATAAACGAATGTGGGCATGCGCCCATGATGGAACAGCCAGCTTTGTTTAACCGTTACGTAGCCGATTTTTTAGCCGCATAAAATGGAAGATATTAACTATTTAGCATTTGCCATTCCTGCTTTTTTCTTGTTTTTATATATCGAATATGCTATAGCGTTAAAGCTAAAAAAACAACATTTGTTTAAATACGAAAGTTCGGTGTCTAATATTAGTATTGGTATTGCAGAGCGATTACTAAACCTTTTTATTTCCGCAAGCTTTTTCGAATTATTCAATTACATCTATCAAAATTTTGCACTGTTTAACATTCCGAATAGCTGGTGGGTGTGGGCATTGCTAATCTTGGCAACAGATTTTGTTTGGTACTGGTACCATAGGCTTGGTCATGAGGTTAATTTCTTTTGGGCGGCGCATATTGTTCACCATCAATCTGAAGAATTTAATTTAACGGTATCTGCTCGTATTACTACGTTCCAAGCATTAATAAGGAGTATATTTTGGTGCGCCCTACCTTTGGTTGGTTTTCATCCGGTAATGGTGCTTAGCATTTTGGTGGTGCATGGGGCTTATTCTTTTTTTACGCATACCCAGCTAATACCAAGAGTTAAATGGTTAGAGCATATTTTGGTTACGCCGTCTATCCACGGTGTACACCACGCAAGCGACGAAAAATATTTGGATAAAAATTATGGAGATGTCTTTGTGTTTTGGGACAAGATTTTCGGAACTTTTCAGCGAGAGGAAGAAGCGCCTAAATATGGTTTAACACATCCAATAAAGAGTTATAGTTTTTTATGGCAACATTTTCATTATTACCTGGAAATTGCCGAAGCAACAAAACGCGTAAAAGGTTTTGGCAAAAAGCTTAGCGTGGTTTTTGGGCATCCGGCAGTGTTAGATCAGGATATTAGGCCTATGTTAGAGCGTAAATACCTACAGCACAAATCTAAAGATACTTACCGTTTTAAGTTTAAAAAATACCTTAATATTCAAGTATTAAGTTGTGTAATCATGCTTACTTACTTAACGGCTTTTTTTGCCAGCTTAACAACAATCGATCATTTATTTGTCTTAGCTTTTATCATCATCACGCTGATAAACTGTGGGGCCTTAATGGAGCAAATTAGATGGATATATTATCTGGAATGCTTGCGGTTAATACTGGTATTCGGTTTTGTTTTTTATAAGTTACACTGGATTGAACTTATTTTATTGCCAACCTTAACTTTAATTATTTTAGAAAGAGTATTTACATTAAGTAGCGTGTATAAACATTACGTTTTACGTTACGAGAAGGTTAAATCGTAATGTCTATTTGTTTTTAGTAAAGCAATTTCTGTATTTCATCGGTTCTGGTAGTCCCGCTTTGCGTTTCAATCTTTTACCTCTAATCCCTACAGGGAATTAGGTAAAAGGATTTTACTGCAATCGGGTTTAAAACGCAGGTTTCTTTTTGCTATTTGCGTAAGTTCCCGCATTCGTACCAAGCAATTAATGTCAGCCGTGGTGTAGTTGAAAGCCAACTTCTAATTTACGATGTTAAACTAACTTAAACTATAAGCCCGATAGTAGCGAGCACGGATCCCGATTTTTCATCGGGAGGAGTAAAGCGAATAGCGGGAGAGGTGTTTCCTAAGCGTTACAGAACCTCACACTTACAAATAGATTAAAAATGTAATTCAAGTACAAAATTTCATCTTCATGGTTGAAGGTATAAATGCTAGAGAATCCGATTATTCTAAAAAAAAAATTGGCTAAATAAAATTATTTAAAATAAATTCTACTAATTCTATAGATATTATATATATTTGAACGCTACAATAATTTAATACCTAGAACTATGATTGTTAGAACCACGGAAAAAACCACCATCGAACCAAAAATCACTTTAGTAGGCGCAGGTCCGGGAGACCCGGATTTGCTAACGCTAAAAGGGGTTAAAGCGTTAAAAAGCGCAGCTGTAGTTTTGTACGATGCTTTAGTAAATGAAGCACTCTTAAACTATGCGCCAGAAAATGCAATTAAGGTTTACGTTGGTAAACGTTCTGGAGACGAATCTTTTTCTCAAGAGCTGGTTAACAAGTTAATGATCGATTACGCATTAAATTACGGCCATGTAGTGCGTTTAAAAAGCGGAGATCCGTTCGTATTTGCTCGTGGTTACGAAGAAATAGATGTAGCAGAATCTTACAGTATCCCTACTGAAATTGTACCAGGAGTATCAAGCGCTCTGGGTGTACCAGGTTTGCAAAAAATACCGATGGTTTATGGTAATTTGAGCGAAAGTTTTTGGGTAGTAACGGGTACAAATGCAAAAGGCGATATATCTCCGGATTTGTATGTGGCGGCAAAATCTAATGCAACCATCGTAGTGTTAATGGGTATTGAGAAAATAAAAGAGATAGCCCAAATATTTAAAGCAGAAGGTAAAGAGAATTTACCGGTTGCGGTTATAGAAAATGGTTCTTCTACAGATGAAAATGTTGTTGTAGGTATTGTAGATACCATTGAAGAACTTATAGAAGAGAAAAAATTGGCATCGCCGGCGCTATTGGTATTTGGAAATGTTGTTTCTCTACATCCGCAATTTAATGCGATAAAAGACTTTTTTTACATACTATCCGAAGAGTAGATCTTAGGATTCATATTTTGTATTTTTTTGTTTGGTTGTTAGCCCCGTTCGTCGGGGCTTTCATTTTTAACTAAAAGTTAGTTTTTATCGTTATTGGATAATGTGCTTTGGTAAAACTCTCAACATAAATTATTTTTCTTGTAAATGTTTGCAATACTCAATCTAATGCCTATTTTGAGTAAGTTTTTACAGGATACTTTTTATGGAGATTATACATTTTAGTGCCGAGTGTTACCCAGTGGCCAAAGTTGGCGGCTTGGGCGATGTTGTTGGCGCTTTACCCAAATATCAAAACAAGCTTGGACATGTTGCAAAGGTGGTTATGCCGGCGTACAACACCAAATTTTTATTCGAAAACGAATTTGAAGTTGTTTATGATGGTTGGGTACGTTTAGGCTATAATAATTTACCGGTAAGAATTTTTAGAGAGAAAACTAACAAGCTCGGTTTCGATCTTTTTCTAGTTCATATTGCTGGTTTACTAGATAGGGATAAGGTTTATGGTTATGATGATGATACCGAACGTTTTATTGCCTATCAAATTGCTTCATTAGATTGGATTGCCCAATGGGAACATAAACCCGATGTTATACACTGCCACGACCACCACACCGGATTGATACCGTTTATGGTGGCCAATTCTCATAAATACAGCCACCTAAGTTATGTGCCAACCGTTTTAACAATTCATAACGGACAATATCAAGGTCAGTTTGGTTGGGATAAACTACATTATTTACCAGCGTATGATTTAAGAAATTCGAGCAAATTAGATTGGGCAAGTGCAATAAATCCCTTAGCATCGGCAATTAAATGCGCATGGCGAGTAACAACCGTTTCTCAAAGTTATTTGGATGAAATTAGCCATAAAGCTAATGGACTAGAAAGTTTGTTGGCGCAAGAAAGAGGCAAGTCTGTTGGTATTTTAAACGGCATTGATAATGAAGTTTGGAATCCGCAGAAAGATGCGATGCTTACCAAAGGATTTAACAACAGAACTGTAGAAAGTGGTAAAAAGGCGAACAAAGATCAGCTTTGCGAAATTTTTAACTTAGACAAAAGTAAGCCATTGTTTACATTTATTGGCAGATTGGTAGGCGAAAAAGGAGCGGATTTATTGCCAGACATTTTTCATAATGCATTGTATCAAAGCGATGGTGAGCTAAATATTTTGGTTTTAGGTTCTGGCGATACGCATGTTGAAGATAGACTTAATGACATTACCAATCATTATCCTGGTAAATACAATGCTTACATCGGCTATAACGAAACACTTTCTCACCAAATTTACGCAGGGGCGGATTTTCTGCTAATGCCCTCAAGAGTTGAGCCTTGTGGTTTGAACCAAATGTATGCGCTTCGATACGGAACCATTCCTATTGTTAGGCGCATAGGAGGCTTAAAAGATACCGTAATAGATATTGGCGACGGTGGCTTTGGCATTTGCCACGACCAAACTAGTGTTTGGGATGTTGGAGATGCCATTGGTAGAGCTTATCATCTTTATCAAGATCAGAAAAGAATGAAGGAGATAAAGAAATTTATAATGGGCATAGACCATTCGTGGGACAGTGCAGCCCAACAATACATCAACTTATACCAAATGTAAAACTAAATATATATGACCGATAAAGTATTGGGTGTAATCCTTGGCGGTGGCCAAGGATCTAGGTTATCTCCGCTTACACAAACACGCTCTAAACCTGCTGTTCCAATAGGTGGTAAATATCGCTTGGTCGATATTCCCATCTCAAATTGTATGAACTCAGGCATTCACCGAATGTTCGTTTTAACGCAATTTAACTCAGCTTCGCTAAACAAACACATTAAAAACACCTATCATTTTAGCCATTTTTCTAAGGCTTTTGTTGATATTTTGGCAGCAGAACAAACGCCAGAAAACCCTACTTGGTTTCAAGGTACGGCAGATGCGGTAAGGCAGTGCATGCACCACATCATGAACCACGAATTTGAGTATATTTTGATCCTTTCTGGCGATCAGCTTTATCAAATGGATTTTAGCGAAATGTTAAGCGCCCATATCGAAAAAGGTGCCGAGATTTCTATTGCTACCATTCCGGTAAACGCAAAAGACGCTACTGATTTCGGAATTCTCAAAACCGACGAGGAGAGTTTCATTTCTTCATTTATCGAAAAACCAAAATCTGATTTATTGCCAGAGTGGGTTTCTGAAACAGGTGATGAAATGAAGTCTGTTGGGAGAAACTACTTAGCTTCAATGGGTATCTATATTTTTAATAGAGAACTGTTGGTTAAAATGTTAAATGAGAACCCAGAAGAAAAGGATTTTGGTAAAGAAATTATCCCTCGTTCTTTAGCTGGAAGCAAAGTTTTGAGCTACCAATACGAAGGTTATTGGACTGATATTGGTAATATTTCTTCGTTCTTCGAAGCTAATTTAGGCTTAACGGATGATATTCCGCAGTTTAATATGTTTGATAGCGCACATACTATTTTTACAAGAGCTAGGATGTTGCCACCGTCAAAAATATCGGGTACTACTTTAGAGAAAACAATAATTGCCGAAGGTTGCATTATACAGGCAAGTAGGGTAGAAAGAGCTGTCTTAGGTATTCGTTCTAGAATTGGTAAAGGTACAACCATTGCAAACTCATACATTATGGGTAGTGATCATTACCAAACACTTGCGGATATACAGCATGAATCTAATGCCGGTAAACCGTTATTGGGAATTGGCGATAGGTGTTACATTAACAATGCAATAGTTGATAAAAATTGCCGTATTGGTAACGACGTAAGGATTAATGGCGGAAACCATTTAGCCGAAGGCGATTATGGGCTTTACGTAGTAAAAGATGGAATTGTAGTAATTAAAAAAGGTGCTACTATACCAAATGGAACTGTAATTTAAGTAATTATAAAGTTTACAAAAAAACCGTCATTTACCAAATGAAATGACGGTTTTTTTATTTACCCTGCACTAACCAAGCTCCAAAGTAGTTTTCTTACTTCTTTGTAATCGTTTAAGAAGTATTTGGCTGCCGAGATATTTCCTCCAATTTTTATAGAGATGGCGTCATCTGGCAAAACCTTAAATATATCCTCATCGGTATGGTCGTCGCCAAGCGCCATAATAAAATCTGGATTTTTATCATGCAACCAATTTAAAGTTGCTTTTCCTTTGTTAACCTCCACGTTTTTAAACTCAATAACTTTATTGCCGGGCATTAATTGTAAACCTTTATCGGCAACTAACATTCTAAGATTACTATCAATTTCGTTCGCCCTTAAATCACCCAAACCTTCTTCAACTTTTCTATAATGCCAAACAAGGGAATAGCTTTTCTCCTCGATAAAAGAACCTGGAGTTCTATCAACATAAGTTTCTAATATCGATTTTATCTCCTGTTTCCATTGATCGGTAAGTAAGGGAAGAGAATTCCATTTTTTATCGCCATTACGTTGCCAAGCGCCATGTTCGGCTATTAAATCCACCTGTAAATGGCCAAACCATTTCTCTAAGGTTTCGTGCCTTCTTCCACTTACAATTACTATCTTATTCGCTTTATCAGCAATTAACTTTTGTAATAAATCATATAATTCCTCGTCTGGAGAGGCATCGTCTATATTACCTGCAAATCCAACTAGCGTGCCATCGTAATCTAAAAACAAGACCCTGTTTTTGGCTTGTTTATATTTTAATGGTAGCGCAGATTGTAAACTGTTTATTGCATGTTTAGTTAGCAATGAGTTTTGGTGTTCTTTTACTTCGTTTAATTTTAGCATAAAATTGTTAACCCAATGTTTAACGTTAAATTTTTCGACTGTGGCCCGCATGGTTTTCATGCGTTGTTGCTGTTCTGCAATAGGCATAATTAATGCATCAACAATTGCTTGCATAATATCTCCCAGATTATTTGGGTTTACCATTACCGCATCGGTAAGTTCTTTAGATGAGCCTGCCATCTCACTTAAAATAAGTACGCCCGTATTTTCCGTTCTACTGGCAATATATTCCTTACTTACCAGGTTCATCCCATCACGCATAGGTGTTACCAAGCAAATGTCTGATGCGCTGTAAAAAGCCGACAAAGTTTCTACCGGAAAAGAGCGATAGAAGTAGTTGATCGGATTCCAATTTACAGTTCTGTATTTTGCATTAATGCTCCCTACAAGCTGATCTATCTGTTCTTTCAGCTCTTTGTACTGAGGTACAGTGTCTCTAGAGGGCACCACAATCATGTTTAGCAATATTTTTTCTACGTACTCTGGATGAGTTTCCAATAATAGCTGAAACGCCTGCAAGCGCTCAAAAATTCCTTTACTATAATCTAATCTGTCTATAGATAGGATAGCGGTTACGTCTTTATATTGCTCCTTAAATTGTGTAGTTTCTGCTAAAACAACAGGCGATTTTGCCAAATCGTTAAACTTATCAAAGTCTATCCCCATCGGAAACGCTTCTACCACAATTTTCCGATTTTCGGTTGTAATTACATTTGCACTGGTATTAACGGGCAAAAGCCTGCTGGCTGTACTCAGAAAATGTCTAACATCATCGTAGGTATGGAAACCGATTAAATCCGATCCGATCAATCCGTTAAGTAATTCTTCTCGCCAAGGTATTAGTCTAAAAATTTCGTAAGACGGAAATGGTATATGTTGGAAAAAGCCAATGGTTGATTTATCGTTATGCTTTCTTAAAATACCAGGCAGTAATAACAACTGATAATCCTGAATCCAAACTGTGTCGTCTGCCTGAATAAATTTCGAAGCAGCTAATGCAAATTTTTCGTTTACTTGTTTATAACAATCCCAATAAGATTGCTCATAGTTTGCGTAAGTAACCAAGTAATGAAATACAGGCCAAAGCACTTCGTTGGAGAAGCCTTCGTAATACAAATTGATTTCACTTTGTGTTAAAAAAACGGGGTAAAGGTTTAATTCCGCTAGTTTTTCTATTACTTCGTCTTGGCGTTCTTCCGGAATTTCCATTCCGGGCCAACCTATCCAAAGGGAGTTTCCACTTTTATATACATCTCTAAGTCCGGTGGCTAAACCGCCTTCGCTTGGCAAAAAATGGTATTCGTTGTTTTCTTCGATTATTTTAACGGGAAGTCTATTCGATATTATAATAGTTTTCATGTGTTTTTAAGAATGGGATACATTAATAAGGATTTTTACGATGTTTTTGTTTCAATTTTCCGATTTCCGTACATTAATATGATTTAATGCTAAACATTAAAAAATGATTTTTTATCTTGTGGTTTGCAATATCTATGAGCATTCCGTATCTGCTAATTCTGTTTAGATTTTTACTAGCTCCAACCATTTTATGTTTGGCTTGGGTAATGAAAGAACAGGCAACACAGCTTGTTTTAATTCTGATGTTTTTAGGGTTATTGTCTGATATTTTTGATGGAATTATTGCCAGAAAGCAAGGAGTCTCTACAGAGAAAATGAGAAGATTAGATAGTCAAACTGATTTGATTTTTTGGCTAAGCGTTGCTGTTGGTTGTTATCTTATTTATCCACATCTAATTATTGCTAGTAAATATGGTGTAATGGCTTTGATAGCAATGGAAGCGCTTTGCTATTTAGTTAGTTTGTTAAAGTTTGGAAAAGAGACTTGCACACACGCATTTCTATCTAAAATATGGGGCTTAACTTTACTGGCAACTTTTACTTCTTTATTAGGTTTCGCCTTCGGCGGATGGATTTTGGCAACTTGTATCGTTATCGGACTTATTTCTCAGTTAGATGTGGTTTTAATCGTGCTGATCTTACCAAAATGGACGCATGATGTGCCTAGTTTTTATCATGCTATTTTAATTAGAAAGGGGATAGCTTTTAGGAAGAGTAAATATTTGAATAGTTAAACCAGTTTTTTATTGCGTTATCGCCCGCTCGACTATAAATTCGAAGCTATGTTTTTCTTACGCATTACGATTCCTGCATTCGCGGGAATGATGGATTTGATATAGCTGTAGATGTTTTATTGTACTCGGTTTTGTTTAATAAGCACGATTGAAGTGAAAAGCCCCCGATTTTTCTTCGGGGCTTGTAACAAAAAGCGGGGCAGAATTGACCGAAAAGCTACAAACTTTCGCTTTCTAAATAAAAACAACTAAGCTACACATGGATTACGCATAATTAAAAACCAGCGAAAAAGTTGTTTTTACGTTGGGCTCAGAATCGACCTCTAAATTACCGCGATGCATTTTCATAATGTTGCGAGTTATGGTTAAACCAATACCTGAACCATTTTTTCTGGTTGTGTAAAAGGGTACAAAAATCTTGTCGAGGCTTTCGCTGTCTATCCCTTTACCATTATCGGTAACATCTACATAAACTTTATTGTGCGCCAAACGGTAGCTAACTTCTATTAACGGTTTTTCGGTATCTTCTACCGCGTACATGCTGTTGGTTATCAAATTAATTAGTGCTTGTTCTACCAATTTAAAATCGAGGCTTAACGAGATTTTCGAGGCAGTTTGCAATACTTCTAACTTAATATGTTTTGCGCTAACCATAGGTTGCATTAAAATTTTTATGTGCTGCAAAATTTCTCCAACGCTATGCTGTGTAACATTTGGGGTGGGCAACTCGGCAATTAGCCGATAATCCTTTACAAAATCCAATAAGCCATCAGAGCGACGTTTAATTGTTTGCAATGCGGGTTTTAAGTCTTCTAAATCCTCAATATTCAAACTTTCCTTGTTGCTAATCATTTGGTTTACTGTGTCGGAAAGTGAACTGATTGGCGTAATGGAATTTAAAATTTCATGAGAGATCACACCGATTAATCGGTTCCAAGCCTCGGTTTCCTTTTGCTCAATCTCATCTTTAATATTTTGGAAAGAGATGATATTGTAATTAGCGCCATAAAGATTTAAAGGAATAACTTCTATAGAAAGTTGCACAAATTTCTCTTGGATTTTTAACTCGAAAAAACGTTTTCCGCCATCTTGAATCTTTTCAATTTCATTGGTGAATAATGGTAAATGATCTTGAAAACGATGCCAATAACGATAAGCAGGTACATTTAACAAGTTACTTGCGGCATTATTAAAAAAGGAAATTTCTGATTTTTGCGTAGCGTCTTTTTCTCGTTTTACTACAATTACACCAACGGGAACTTGAGCAAGAATGTTTTTGATGAGCTGAAACATGGCATCCTGTTCTAGCTGTATATCTTTATGGATCTGGATAATGTCGTTAAATGACTCGTAAAGTTCGGGGAAACTGCCTTTGGTAGCTTTGTTTTTGAAATTTAAGGTATGATCTCTGGTTTTAACCGCTAAAATGAATCTTTTAATGTCTTCTCTTATTTGGTTGATATAAAAGTAGAGTGAGAAAATACTACCTAAAAGAATAAAACTTACCCCTGCAATAGTAAACCATAATTCGGTTTTTACAATTAGATAGGCTAACAGCAAAGCGAGTACGTTAACTATAACGAGCCGAAAAATTAATCTAAAGGTAAATCGTTGGTAAAACATGTTGTAATTGTAAAGGTAATTGGTTTGAGAATTTTAATCTTTGCTCTTTAATCTTTGCTCCTTGCTCTTTTCTCCTTATCCATTTAAAGTCCAAATTTTTCAATTCTTCTGTAAAGTGCGGCTCTGGTTAAGCCGAGTTCCGCAGCTGCTCTGCTAATATTTCCCTTATGTTTTTCGATAGCTTTGTTAACCATCATTTTTTCCATTTCATCTAACGGCATATCGGTTTGCAATACATTTTGTGCGCCAAATTTTTGTGGCGATAGCTGTAAATCTTCGGATGAGATTTCTATTCCATCGGCCATAATTACCGCTCTTTCAAGCACATGTTGTAATTCTCTAATATTACCGGGCCAAGCGTAATTGAGCAACGTTTGCGATGCTTGTACTTTTATACTTAAAATGTTTTTGTGGTACTTAGCATTAAAGTTTTGTAAAAAATGGTTAGCGAGTAACAAAATGTCATTCCCACGTTGGCGTAGAGGAGGTAAAATTAATTCAACAGTATTTATTCTGAAAAGTAAATCTTGTCTAAAAGTACCCTTGGCAACCATTTCGTTAAGTGGCATATTTGTAGCGCTAATTAAACGTACATCAATTTTTCTAACTTTACTTTCGCCTAGCCTGGTAACGGTTCTGTTTTGTAAAACCGATAATAATTTAGCTTGTAATGGAAGCGATAGATTTCCTATTTCATCTAAAAAAATGGTTCCACCTTCGGCCATTTCAAACCTGCCTGGTTTATCTTCTTTAGCATCGGTAAAAGCACCTTTGGCATAGCCAAAAAGTTCGCTTTCAAAAAGGTTTTCGTTTAACGAACCTAGATCTACGTGCATAAAAATTTGCTTGTGCCTAAGCGAATTTTTGTGCAGTTCTAATGCAAAAACTTGTTTTCCTGTTCCATTTTCGCCCAAAATTAATACGTTGGCATCGGTAGGAGCAACCTTAACCAATGTTTTTTGTAATTGCTGTACACTTTCGTGATTGCCCACTAGATTTTCAAACTTCCTAGCCATATCGTTTTGCATGGATGTATGAATTTTCTCTAGTTTTTTAACTTTTTTGTTCGACTGGCGAAGTTTTGAAGCCGCAGATAACGTGGCAAATAACTTTTCGTTTTCCCAGGGTTTGAGAATGAAATCTGTAGCGCCTTTTTTAATAGCTTGTACTGCGAGTTCTACGTTGCCAAAAGCCGTCATTAAAATAACCACGTAATCTTTATCAATAGATAAAATGTGTTCTAACCAATATAATCCTTCTCTGCCATCATTTGCACCTTTTTGGTAATTCATGTCTAGCAGGATAATATCTATCTCGTTTCTACTGAGTAGCACATTAATTTCTTTAGGCGATTTACAAGTTAATACCTGATTAAAGTGCTGTTTTAAATACAGTCTTGCACTTAACAGGATGTCATCGTCATCGTCTATTACAAGTATGTTTGCTTCTGTCATAACCTAAATTTGGCTTATCATTGGGAGCATTGCGAAGAATCTAGAGAACAGATTCTCACTTACTCGGAATGACAAATGGTTTACTGTTGAAGCCCAAAAATAAAGCTAACTGTTCGATGCTGTACATCTACTGTCCGTAAATGAACAATTAAAAATGAAAAAATATTTTAAATAGCTGTAAATCAATAATTTAAAATTATTTTGCCGATTGGCATAAAGTTGGCAAACGTTGCTGCATAGAATATCAGGTAAATGGACAAAGTAATTGAAAAGAAAAGGTTTAGTAAAAAGACAATTATCATAATTGTTGGTGTAATTGCCTTTTTAGGATTGGTTGGTTATGGTTATAGCTTATCGCTTAACAAGGTTTTTAAAGTTGAAGCAGAAAAAATAACCGTTAGTAAAGTAGCTTATGGCGATTTTGAAGATGTGGTTTTACTTAATGCAAGTGTTGTTCCGCTTACTTCGGTAATTGTAAGTTCTTCTGAGGGTGGTACCGTTGCTCAAATTTTTACCGAGAATGGCGCTTCTGTAGTTGCGGGTACTCCATTGTTAAGGATAGCAAACCCAAATGCACTTTCTAGCTATACATCTAGCGAAACCAGTATTACCGAACAAATTAACCAGTTACGCAAGTTGAGGTTAGATTTGGAGCAAAACCAAAGGGTAATGAGCCAAGATATGATGGATATTGAGAACAATTTGCGCACCGCTAGCCGTAAGTATAAGATAGATAGCACTTTGTTTGATAAAAAAGTTATTACTAGAGAAGAGTTTAATATCTCTAGTCAGAATTATGAATACTATCAAGGACGCAAAGGTTTATTAAAGCAAGCTGTAAAACAAGAGAACCAAAGTAGGATAATGCAATTGCAGCAGATCGAAATCTCTATCGCTAGGATGAACGAAAGTTTGCAAACCATCCGCCAGAACATAGAAAATATGACCATTAAGGCGCCAGTTTCTGGAAGATTATCGTCTTACGATCCGGTAATTGGTAAATCTTACAATGCAAATGAAATGCTAGGCAAAATTGATGTGCTGCAGGGTTACAAATTACAAGCTGGTGTAGATGAATATTACATCAACCGTGTTAAAGAAGGACAAACTGCACAATGCGAGTTTAACGGACAAACCTATGCTTTAAGAGTAAGCAAAGTAATTCCAGAAGTTACGGCAGGGCAATTTCAGGTCGAAATGGTTTTTGAAGCTAAGGCGCCAGAAGGCTTAAGGAGAGGTTTGTCTATGCAGGTTAAACTTACCCTGTCAGATAACAGCAAATCGCTATTGCTTAGCCAAGGACAGTTTTTTCAAAGTACAGGCGGAAGTTGGGTATTTGTAGTAAACAACGGCAAAGCAACAAAGAGAAACGTAAAAATTGGTCGTAAAAATTACTTGTACTACGAAGTGCTGGAAGGTTTACAAAAAGATGAGGAAGTGATCACTTCATCTTACGACCAATATAACCAGTATGATATTGTAGAGATTAGTAAATAATTATCCATCAGATTATTATAAGCGCATCAAAACACTAAATAATTGATATATAAGTTAGTAATGAAAAATGTAATACTGATTTCCTTTCTTCTTTTATCATTAAATGCTTATTCGCAAAAAAAGGCAAAGAACAGTGAACGTGTTAAAAAACAGGAAACTGTTGTAAGAGAGAATAGAAAGAAAACGGCGTTAGTTTATATCAATCAAATTGATTCGTTAATTAGAATATCCTACGAAAGAGGGTTATTTAATGGCAACGTCCTCGTCTCTAAAAACAATGAAGTCGTTTATCAAAAATCATTTGGTTTTACTGATGAAACCAGACAAACCGCTTTAAATGATCAATCAATATTTAATATTGGCTCTATTGCGAAGGAATTCAACGCTGTTGCGGTAATGATTTTAGTTGAACGCGGACTTGTGAATTTAAATGATACGATAGCTAAATTTGATTTAGGATTGCCAAAATGGTCAGAAAAAGTTACTATAAAACAGCTTCTTAATTATGCAAGTGGTATTCCTAGTATTGAGCCAGCACTGCCTAAAAATGACGAAGAGGCTTGGCAAATTCTGAAAAACTTTGATAGTTTACTGTTTGAGCCAGGAACGAATTATAGCTATAATAATAGCAATGTTTTTTTGCAGAGGAGAATTATTGAAAAGTTAACAGGGGTAAGCTACCAAGAATTTGTTTCCAAAAACATAATTGGGCCTTTGAAAATGACCAATTCTGTATTCGATCCGAAATTTGGTTATAAAAATCGAACTTCTTGTTACGATATGGACAATGTAAGATGCCAAGAATTAAATTTTATAAGTGGGTGGCTTTGGGTTGATATCAACGACATGTATAAATGGATTGAAGCCATGAATTCTAATCGTTTAATATCTAAAGAATCTTTTCAAACTTTATTGAACAACCCATACGCAAAAAACGAAGGTGGATCACTCGGTAGGTATCTTGAAAAAGAAGAATTACAAAGACATAATGGTGTATCTTATAAATTTGAGTCCATCTTTTTAAACGATTTTAAAAATGATATTACTATAATTCTATTATCTAACAATCTAAATAGAGTTTGGGATTTAGGCTATACTATCCATAATTTAATGTTAGGAAAGGCATATGAAATCCCAAAAAAATCGATTTATCAAGCAATAAGAAAAGAAGCTCATATCGACATAGATAAAGCTATGGAGACGTACAATTTGCTTAAAGAAAAGTGTGAAACAACATACAGTTTTGAAAACCCAAGCGAACTAAATAAATTAGGATATGAGCTGTTAAGAGATCAAAAAATAGAATCAGCCATCAAAATTTTCAGTTTAAACATTAATAGATTTAAAAATCTGCCAAATCCTTACGATAGTCGTGGTGAAGCCTATTTTACAAAAAAAGCCTATTTATTATCCAGAAATGATTATTTAAAAGTGCTAGAATTAGATTCAACAAATCAAAATGCAAAGAATATGCTTTTGAAAATTGATGAATTACTGAAAAATTAAATTTCAAGAAGGCTTTACAAATAACTTAAAAACCAAACAAATAAACACATGAAAAAACTAATAATTGCCATTCTTCTACTAGCGGTATCAGCTACCGTTTCGGCACAAGAAAAAACTAAAAGCCACTCGAAATGGAAGGAAACCAAAGATGGTATTACCTATGAAATGGAAGCATCTATGACCGGTGTGTCTACAAAAAATGTAGAGAAACCACACATTACCTTAAATTTTGCCGGCGATACAAAAGCGCTTACAAAAGTTGCTTTTAAAGGAGAGGAGTTTTACGTAACTATTCCGGTAGTTAAAGGCGGACAAAATATTAATGTAGCACCAGGTTTTTACAAACTAAAACTTACGCATGAGAAATTGGGTGAACAAGACTTTGATATCGAACTGAAAAAGAACGATTATAAAGAAATTGTATTAACCGTAAAATAAAAAATTAGGTTGGTTATGCTCCGTATCAGGTGCGTTGATCGGGGCGCCAACTTTTTAAAACAACCTTTCTAACTTCACCAAAAAGGGAGTTAGGAGATAAAACATTTCAACTTCACAAAAATATTATGATTACGATAGAAAATCTGGAGAAAGTTTACAAAACCGAAGAAATAGAAACTACGGCTTTGAACGGAATAAATTTACATGTAGCTACCGGCGAATTTGTTTCAATCATGGGGCCGTCTGGTTGCGGAAAATCAACTTTGTTAAACGTTATGGGTTTGCTGGATAAGCCAGAAAGCGGTAGTTATAAATTTATAGATACCGAACTTTTAACCTTAAACGATAGAGAGCGGTCGAACTTTAGAAAGAGAAATATGGGTTTCGTCTTTCAAAACTTTAATCTTATTGACGAATTAACCGTTTTTGAAAACATAGAACTGCCTTTAATTTACAATAAAGTACCGGCGGGCGAACGTAAAAAGCTGGTAAATGAAATTATCGGCAGAATGAACATCGTTAATCGTTCTGGTCACTTTCCTCAGCAACTTTCTGGTGGTCAGCAACAGCGTGTTGCGGTTGCAAGAGCATTGGTTACCAAGCCAAAATTGGTCTTAGCCGATGAGCCTACCGGAAACTTGGATAGTACGCACGGTAACGAAGTAATGGAGTTGCTTTGCGAATTGAACGAAACCGGTACAACCATCGTAATGGTAACCCACTCTAGCCACGATGCAAGCTTCTCGAACAGAATCATCAACCTCAAAGATGGGCATGTAATTTCTGAGAAGATTAATAAAGGAAAAACTGAAGAATTGATTTAGTTACGTAATAAGTTATACGTTTTAAGTAGTAAGTATAGCACTTATAGCTTAAAACTTACCACATAAAAACTCCGAAGATGTTCAAACTCAACTTAAAAATCGCTTTGCGAAACTTGTGGAAGAATAAAGGAATTACCGCTATTAATGTTGGTGGTTTGTCTATCGCGTTAGCGGCCTTTATTTTAGTAATGATGTATTTTACTTATGAAACCAGCTTTGATAAGAAAAACCCTAATTACGATAATATTTACGTGGTTGGAAGAACGTTTCCTGATTTTAAGACCAATTTTACGCCACCACCTTTAGCTAAAGCTATTAAAGAAGCCTTCGCAGAGGTTGTTGCTGTTGGTAAAATGAAGCCTAGCGGTTTTGAATTTGCTGCATTTACCGATCAAGGTACAGTATTTACCAAAAAACAATTGTTTATTGAATACGAGGCAGCAAAGATGTTTAATATTACTCCCGAAGGTGGACTGGAAAAGCCAAATGGCACGGAAACGTTTTATTATTTGAGCAAGCCTTACATGCAAACGCTTTATCCAAATAAAACCGATAACAAGCCAGAAATTGTATCTTTTGGTAGCAAAGCAGAACCGATGTCTGGTCAGGTTAAAGGAAGCATTGTTCCGAACCCACATTCAAACATAAGTTTTGATGCTGTTTCGATCGTAAATGAAATTGGCGCCGGCGAGAGTTACGGTTATCCTAATTACTACACTTATATTCAAGTAAAGCCGGGTACTGATATAGCTACATTGGAAAGTAAGATCAATACATTGTATCAAGCAGAACTGAAAAAAAATGGCATGATTGAAGAAGGGGAAAACGCAACTGTGACTACAGCCTTTCTAGACCCTTTAAAAAATCAGCACCTAAGACCAAAAGCAGGAAACGATGCCAATTATAAAGTATTAATTGCTTTGTCGCTTTTAGGATTTGCGATCCTTATCATTGCCTGTATCAATTTTACTAATTTGAGTATTGCCCAAGCTACAAAAAGAGCTAAAGAAGTTGGTGTTAAGAAGGTTATGGGCGCTTTCCGTTATCAGCTTACAGCACAATTTTTAATAGAGATTTTGGTGCAATGTTTTATTGCAACTTTGTTAAGTTTGGTTATTGCAGAAATTATCTTACCTCAATTTAATCGCTTGTTCTTGGTAGATTTAACCATTTGGCAAATAGATAATGATCTGATTTGGCAATTGCCGATTATTTTAGTTTTCATCACCTTAATTGCCGGTTACTATCCAGCTATGGTTTTATCTGGCTTTAAACCCGTTGCGGTTTTAAAAGGCAATTTTCAAACTAGCAGACAAACCTATTGGTTAAGAAATAGCTTGTTGGTAACTCAATTTAGCGTGGCGGTTATATTTATTACTGGTTTACTAATCATCAACTCTCAATTAAAATACATGCGTACGCAAGATGTGGGTTTTAATCCCAATCAAGTACTTCGTGTAAAAAATATCGTCTACTTTAACGATCCCGAAAAGTTTGCTCCTATTAAAGAAAAAATATTAAAAGTACCTGGTGTTAAAGCTACAACAGTTGCTAACATTTTACCAGATGGATCTGAAACAGGAAGCAATGGATACACTGCAAATGGAACCCAGGCAAGTTTAGATTTTATCGATGTAGATTATGATTATTTCGAAACCTTAGACATTAAACTAAAAGAAGGCAGACTATTTTCTGCAGAGTTTAAAGGAGATGCGCAAAACGCCGCTATTTTGAACGAAGCTGCGGTTGCCAGATTCGGATTAAAAGATCCTATAGGAAAAGTTGTTAGGGGTTGCAATACCGACTACACCATTGTTGGGGTAATTAAAGATTTTAAAGCTAACGGATTTGAGAAAGCGGTAGAACCAAGTATCTATTCTATCAATAACCCTTGCGGTAATGGTAAAACCGAAATTATGATTAAGGTTGATGAAAATCAAATGGCTGCAGTTTTGGCTACCTTAAAAGCTAATTGGAAAGACATAAACAAGCGAGATGGTGATAATTTCAGATACGAATTTCTAGATGAAATGTATGGCAAACTCTTTAAAAAACAAGAGCAATTACAGTCGGTGTTTTTTGCAGCAGCCATGCTAACTATATTGATCGCCATTTTGGGTTTGTTCGCTTTCGCGAAATATATTACCAACGGAAGAATTAAGGAAATCGCTGTGCGTAAAATACTAGGGGCAAACGATCTGCAGATCTTCAAATTGCTTAATACCTCTTTCTTTTACATGGTGATGATTGCCAATATTATATCGTGGCCTTTAGCTTATATTTTAACCAAAAAATGGCTCGAAACTTTTGTTTACCGTGTAGATATTTCGGCGCTGCCATTTATAATAAGTGGCTTAATTACGGTTTTATTAACTATTGTTACGGTAACACTACAAGCAAGAGCTGCGGTAAAAGCTAATCCTGTTAATGCGCTTAAATACGAATAGGCTAAGTAATAATTTATATGTCTTAAGTTGTAGGTAATGTACTTATAACTTAAAACTTACCAAGTAAAACTCAACAAAATGTTCAAACTCAATTTAAAAATAACGCTAAGAAACCTTTGGAAGAATAAAGGCTTTTCACTTATTAATATTGGCGGATTAGCTATTGGCTTGGCAAGTTGTATGATTTTATTGTTGTACGTAGCTTACGAATTTGGTTACGATAAACAATTTAAGAATTACAACACCACTTATGTAGCCCATACAAATATGACGGCTAACGGTAAAGTGCATAGCTGGGCTTGGACACCAGGTAAGCTTGCACCAGAACTTAAAGCAAAGTATCCTGCCATTGTAAACACCTCTAGATCTTCTTATCCATTTGAGCAACTTATTAGTTATAACGATAAAAAAATAAAAAACAGAGGTTTGTTTGCAGACCCATCTTTTTTACAAATATTAGACTACGAGTTTTTAAATGGCAATGCTACTGAACCGTTAAAAGATATAAACAGTGTTGTTTTAACTCAAACTTTAGCAAGTAAGCTATTTGGAACCGAAAATCCGATTGGTAAGGTAGTAAAACTTGATAATAAAGAGGGCTTAAAAGTAGAAGCTGTAATTGCAGATTTACCTGCAAATAGTAGCATTAAGTTCGATTACATTATGCCTTGGAAATTAAATGAACAAAGACAAAAATGGATAAAAGAGCAAGGCTGGGGCAGTAACTTTTGTTTAACTTTAGTGCAGTTGCAAAAAAGTAGTCTGTTAGATGAAGTTAATGCTGCAGTAAAAGGAATTTATCAGCGTAACCAAAAAGGTTTAACAAATGAAATGTTTTTGCATCCTTTTTCAAAATGGCATTTGTACAACGAGTTTGAAAATGGTAAATCCGTAGGAGGTAAGATAGGACAATTAAAAATTTTCTTACTACTGGCAGTTTGTATTCTTCTTATTGCCTGCGTAAACTTTATGAATCTTTCTACCGCCAGATCGGAGAAAAGAGCAAAAGAAGTAGGTGTTCGCAAAGCGATTGGATCTGATAGAAAGTCGTTAATTATTCAGTTTATTTTAGAAAGTACTACGTTAGCATTAATAGGAACCATTGTAGCCTTTATTTTGGTTGAAGTTAGTTTGCCGTACTTTAACAATTTGCTGGGTATTAGCCTTACAATAGATTATAACGATTGGCGTAGTTGGGCTACGCTCGTAGGCCTTGTTTCATTTACAGGATTGCTTGCAGGAAGTTATCCAGCCTTTTATCTTTCGTCTTTTGATCCTGTTAAAGTGCTCAAAGGTTTTAGCCTTAAAACCGGCTCAGCAATCTCTATACGAAAAGTGCTCGTTGTTTTTCAATTTTCATTTGCAGCTTGCTTAATTGTGTGCACAGCCGTAATTTATCAGCAATTAAACTATATTAAAAATAAACCCATAGGTTATAACCAAGGTAATTTAATACAAATGGCTGCAATGGGTAATTTAATGAGCACTAACAAAATCGAATTGTTAAAAACACAACTCATAAAATCGGGCGCCGCTAAAAATGTTTCTTTGTTAAGCATGAATATTGACGAAGGTGGAAATAATACTTCTGATATTAACTGGCAGGGCAAAAAGCCAGACGATAAGGTTTTGTTTAACCAAAGAGGCATTGGATATGATTTCGTGAAAACTATTGGTAGCGAAATGATTGAAGGAAGGGAGTTCTCTGCAGATTTTCCAGGCGATTCTAATAAAGTTGTTTTAAATGAAGCTGCCATAAAAATAATGGGACTTAAAAATCCTGTAGGGACGGTAATAGATTATGCAGAGTATAAAGCTACCATTATTGGTGTGATGAAAGATTTCGTAGCCGAATCTCCTTACCAAAAAGTTGCCCCGATGATTTTTAACAGAGCCTACAAAGATGAAGGTGGTGTACTATTGGTACGCTTAAACGAAGCACAAAACATCAGCACTTCTTTAGCACAAATTGATGCCTTGGTAAAAGAAATTAATCCAGATTACCCGGTGGATAGAAAATTTGTAAGCGATTCTTTTGAGGAAAAATATGATGATGAAAAACTACTAGGTACACTTTCTAACTGGTTTGGTGGCTTTGCGATATTTATTTCTGCCTTAGGTTTATTAGGCTTAGCCTTATTTATAGCAGAGCAACGTAAAAAGGAAATTAGCATTAGAAAAGTTTTAGGTGCAAGTACAGGCAACATCCTAACCTTGCTAAATAAAGATTTCGTAAAACTAGTTGCTATATCAAATATTATCGCATTCCCGCTAGCTTACATCGTAATAGAAAAATGGCTTTCTGCTTATGAGTATCGAACAACTATATCTGCACTACCATTTGTAATTGCCCTCGGCCTATCGGTATTAATCGCCATATTAACTGTAAGCGTACAATCTATAAAAGTAGCGAAGGCTAACGCTGTAGATGCTTTGAAATATGAATAAGGTTTAAGGTGGAGGGTGAATCGGCGTAGGGTTTATACGCTTTACACCTTTTGCCTTAAGCCTCGCAACCCTCAACCTTAAAAAAATGTTCAAACTCAACTTAAAAATCGCATTGCGAAACCTTTGGAGAAATAAAGGCTTCTCTTTAATAAATATTGGTGGCCTGGCTATTGGCCTTGCAAGCTGTATGGTACTGTTGATCTACGTAAGCTACGAATGGAGTTATGATAGACAATTTACGAATAATGATAAAACCTATATCGTTTATCAAAATGCCCCTGCAAGTGGCAAAATCTTTAGTTGGGCGTGGACACCAAATGTGATGGCGGGCGAGATTCGGGAGAAAATTACAGGTATAAAATATGCTTCCAAATCGTCTTATCCTAGTCTTAAATTAATTACCCTTGATGATAAAAAAGTTAATGGTAAAGCAATTTTTACCGATCCGTATTTTTTAAAAATACTCGATTATAAATTTATTAAGGGCAATCGCGAACAAGCTTTAAAAGGAGTAAACACGATTATTCTGACGCAATCTTTTGCCAAAAAACTTTTTGGGGATGCAGACCCAATTAATAAAACTGTAAAACTCGATAACAAGAATACTCTAAAAGTAGAGGCTGTAATAGAAGATTCGCCTGCTAACAGTAGTATTGTATTCGATTATCTCATGCCTTGGGCACTGTTTGCCGAACGAGAGAGTTGGATACGTGAGATAAATTGGGGCAATAATATGTGCCTAACGATGGTACAATTAAAAGATAATAAATACCTAACAGAAACAAATGCGCAAATGTTAGGCATTTACAAACGCAATCAGAAAGGAAACACCGCAGAAGCCTTTTTGCATCCTTTAAATAAATGGCATTTATACGGCGATTTTGAAAACGGAAAATCTGTCGGCGGTAAAATAGATCAGCTTAAAATCTTTGTTTTATTGGCATTCTGTATCCTATTAATTGCCTGTGTAAATTTTATGAATTTGTCTACCGCCCGCTCAGAAGGAAGAGCTAAAGAAGTTGGGGTACGCAAAGCGATTGGATCAACCCGTAAATCACTAGTAAGCCAATTTTTTATAGAGTCTGCATTGCTAACCTTTATTTCTACCGTTTTTGCCTTTATTTTGGTAGAAGTAAGTTTGCCTTATTTTAACAATCTGTTAAATATCGAATTATTTATAAATTATCATAATCCTGTATTTTGGTTAACGCTTTTGTTTTTAATGACATTTACAGGATTAGTTGCAGGCAGTTATCCAGCGCTTTATTTGTCGTCTTTTGAGCCAATAAAAGTGCTAAAAGGCTTAAAAATTAAATCTGATTCATCAGTATCTGTAAGGAAAGTATTGGTAGTAGTACAGTTTGTATTTGCAGCCTGCTTAATCATTTGCACTGCGGTTATTTATCAACAACTTAATTACATCAAAAATAAACCCATAGGTTACGATAAATCTAACCTGTTACAAATTGCCATACAAGGTAAAATGGCTAATGCCGAAAAGCTAGAACTGCTAAAAAGTCAACTGTTAAAATCTGGTGCCACTGTAGCAATCACATCTTTTAGCATGGATATTACCGAAAATGGCAATAATACTACGGATGTTTCTTGGCAGGGAAAGACGCCAGGCGAATCTATCTTATTTAATCACAGGGGAATCGGAAGCGATTTTATAAAAACCATAGGTACAGATTTGATTAGCGGAAGAGAGTTTTCTAAAATCGCTGTAAATGATAGCAACAGTATCATGTTAAATGAAGCAGCAGTTAAAGTGATGCGATTAAAAAATCCGATAGGTGCAAAAATTAGTTTTTGGGGAGAGGAAAAAACAAACGTAGGGGTAATTAAAGATTTTGTAATTGAAAGTGCTTATCAAAAAGTTGCACCAATGATATTTTTTACCAGTGCCCGTAATGGTGCCGAAGTAATATTAGCTCGCTTAAACCCCGATCAGAATATCAGTTCTTCTTTGGCTACCATTGATGATATCGTAAAACAAATTGAGCCTAATTACCCCGTTAACAGAAAGTTTGTAGACGAATCTTTCGAGATAAAATTTCAGGATGAAAAACTGTTGGGAACACTTTCTAATTGGTTCGGTGGTTTTGCCATATTTATATCCTGCTTAGGTTTATTAGGTTTGGCTTTGTTTATGGCAGAGCAACGCAAAAAAGAAATCAGCATCAGAAAAGTTTTAGGTGCAAGTACCGGAAACATCCTAACCTTGCTAAATAAAGATTTTATAAAGCTTGTGGCTATTGCTAATTTAATTGCCTTTCCTTTGGCTTATGTTATCATTAATAAATGGTTATCTACTTTCGAATATCGTGTGGGTATCTCTTTTGTTCCATTTGCACTTGCCATAACAATTTCTGTTATAATAGCTGTATTAACGGTAAGTATACAATCTATAAAAGTTGCAAAAGCTAATGCAATAGATGCTTTGAAATATGAATAGGGTTTAAGGTGGAGGGTCAAACGGCGTAGGGTTTTATACGCTTTATACCTTTTGCCTTAAGCCTCGCAACCCTCAACCTTAAAAAAATGTTCAAGCTAAACCTAAAAATCGCATTGCGAAACCTTTGGAAAAACAAGGGCTACACTTTTATAAACGTAATAGGTCTTGCTATCGGAATGGCAAGTTGTATTCTGATATTTTTATTTATCCGTTACCAATTGAGTTTTGATGAAGGTATTAAAAATGAAGATCGGATTTACCGTTTTGTAACGGAATGGAAATACGATGCATTTGATGACTATTCGAACGCAGTAGCTATTCCAGCAGTTAAAGTTGCAAAGAATGAAATCGCTGGAATAGAAAAATCAGCTGCGATTTTCAGAAGGTGGAGTATTTTACGGGTTAAAGATGCGAGTGGTAAAGATTTGTTTAAACAAGACGAAACGATTTACTATGTAGAACCCGATTTTTTTGACATTTTTGGCATGCGATGGTTAACAGGTAAACCTACACGAGCACTAAGTCAGCCTAACACCGTAGCACTTTCTGAAACCACCGCTCAAAAATATTTCGGTACAACCCAAGCGGCTGTTGGTAAAAGCATAACAATGGGCAATAATATACCACTAAAAGTTAGTGGTGTATTTAAAGATATGCCCAAAAACAGCAGTTTTCCCTTAAATGTAATGGTTAGTTACCAAACTTTTCCGGATAAAGAAGATGATTGCTGGGATTGCGTAAGCGCTGGCTTCGAATTTTATGTTTTATTAAAAGATGGACTCACAGCAGTAGACGTACAACCATCACTTGCTCAGTTTAACAAAAAAAACTATGCCGATAGAAAGGTTGCCGGTAACCAAATTAACAAAATGGAAGCCTTGCGAGATATTCATTTTAGCGAGCATTACGATAATTTTTCTTACAACACCATTAGTAAGACCGAAATTTACGGTTTAGCCATTATTGCCCTTTTTTTAATAGTAACGGCGTGCATCAACTTTGTTAATTTAAGTACAGCGCAAGCAATTAACCGTGCAAAAGAGGTTGGCGTTAGAAAAGTGATGGGAAGTTTGCGCAAACAATTAATTGTGCAATTTTTAACCGAAACGTTTTTGGTAACGCTTTCTGCAATGCTTATTGCTTGTGTATTGGCAGAGTTGGCTATTCCGCAAATGGAAAATCTTTTCAAGGGTACAATTTCTATCGGTTTGTTTCAGCATCCGGTCATCTTTGTATTTATGTTGTTGCTGGTGTTGTTTGTAGGCGTTTTGGCGGGTTTTTATCCAGCCATTGTTATGTCGGGTTTTACACCTGCATTAGCCATTAAAAACAAAATAACATTAAACACCGGCGGTTTAAGCTTGCGTAAAATCTTGGTTGTGGTACAATTTTCCATCGCTATTATTTTAATTATAAGCACCATTGTTGTTATGCGCCAAATGCAATATGTGCAACAAAAACAACTCGGCTTTAATGCAAATGAGGTAATGATGATTAGCTTACCAAACGATAGTTTGAGCAGGCTAAAACACGAAAATTTTAAAGAACGGTTATTAAAAATCCCCGGTGTAAACAAGGTTAGCTTTTGTCAAGATGCGCCTTTATCACCTAACATAAATTCGTCCGATTTTACTTTTAATGGCATTAAGAATAAAGATTTTGAAGTGAGGAGGATGAAAGCTGATGAAGACTATTTCGCCTTGTTCGATTTAAAATTAATTGCCGGAAAACTATTCGCTAAAAGCGATACCGCAAATGGATATGTAGTTAACGAAACTTTTTTAAAGAAAGTTCATATTACTAATCCGCAAGATGCGATTGGCAAGATGATAAATTCTACCGGACAAAACATTCCAATTATTGGCGTAATAAAAGATTTTAACGACTTATCGCTGAAAGAGAATATATCTGGCCTAACTATTTCTGCGGGTAAAACCAGTTATTGGAGAGCAGCCATAAAATTAGATACAAAACAGTTGTTTGTAGCTGATAAAAAGGTAGAAGCGTTGTGGAATAGTTTATTCCCTAATTATATTTATTATTCGAAGTTTGTAAACGAAGATATAAACGGCCAATATGAAACCGAAAAAGTAATGGGTATTCTCTTTAAAGTATTTGCTGGAGTAATTATTTTCATATCGTTTATCGGTTTATTTGGGTTGATGTCTTTTGTAGCTACCCAACGTACCAAAGAAATGGCAATTAGAAAGGTGTTGGGTGCTACTACGTTTGAGCTGGTAAAAATGTTAAATAGCTCTTTTTTATTGATGGTATTTATTGCCAATTTAGTGGCTTGGCCAGTTGCATATTTAATTGTTAATGGTTGGCTAAATGGCTTTGCGTACAGAATGGAACTGAACGTATGGCCTTTTGCTTTAGCTATGTTTATTACCATGTTTATTACTTTATTAACCGTTAGTATTCGTTCTTACAAAGCCGCGGTTGCCAATACAATTGATGCTTTGAAATACGAATAAGTGACACGTTTTATGTGATAGGTTTTTAAGTTGCTGAGAACGTAAATTAATCTAAAAAAATCCCGTTCGATTGCGAACATAAAATGTTCGATAATGAACATCTATTTGTTTGTTTATGTGTTTAGTGTGTTGATAATCAGTTGTTTTATTATTTATGTGAATATGGTATAATATTGGCACAACTGAAATAATAATGAGGTTTTTAAGTACTACTCGTTAACTTATTACTTAGAACCTAATACTTAAAACTCCAAAAAATGTTTAAACTCAATCTAAAAATCGCCTTGCGTAACCTTTGGAAATATAAAGGGTATACCGCCATAAATATTTTCGGACTTTCTGTTGGATTAGCTAGTTGTATTCTCATTTTTATATTTGTGCGTTATCAATTAAGTTTTGATAAAGATTACGCTAACGATGACAGGATTTACCGCGTAGTTTCGTCATGGGAGTATGCAGATGGTAACCAATTTAAGTCATCGGGCGTACCGCTTCCATTGGCACCCGCAATGCGGAACGATTTTTCGCAATTCGACAAAGTGGCAGCTATCCAACAAAGTGGAGGAATTGTTAAAGTTAAAGCGCAGGCAGGCAAAGCAGAAGTTAAAGATTCTGAAGATATTTACTATGCCGAACCATCATTTTTCGAAATTTTCAATTACAGTTGGTTGTCGGGTAATCCAATCCAATCATTGTCAAGCCCCAATACGGTTGTTCTATCAGAAAAGATGGCCAAAAAGTACTTTGGCGATTGGCGTAATGCAATAGGTAATAGCATTAATTTTGATGCGGAGAAAGATTTTAAAGTAACAGGTGTTATAAAAGATAATCCTCAAAATAGTAGCTTCCCGCTTGGAATTATTTTTAGCTACGCTAGTTATAGCAGCAGAAATATGAAAAGTTGGGGCTCGGTATCTTCTAGTTCAGAATGCTTCGTGTTACTAAAAAATGGAGTTACATCGGCAGATTTAGACAAGCCATTGCAACAGTTTGTTAAAAAATACTATGTAGAAAAAGGTCCTGGAAAGGAAAATCATCATTTTCAGCCTCTAAACGATATTCACCATAATGAAGATTACGGCAATTTTTCAAACCAAATTACGCCTTACAAACAAATTATTGGTTTAGCTATTATCGGGCTCTTTTTGTTGCTAACCGCCTGCATAAACTTTATAAATTTGGCTACTGCACAGGCAATTAGCAGAAGTAAAGAGGTAGGTGTACGCAAAGTAATGGGTAGCAGACGTAAGCAATTAATTTGGCAGTTTTTAAGCGAAACAGCTTTGATTACTATAATTTCCCTTTTGTTGGCATGTGTATTTGCAGAGTTAACCCTGCCCAAAATGGAAAATCTTTTCGGTGGCGATGTTTCTTTTAGTCTGTTCGGGCATCCAATTATTTTTGTGTTCCTTTTCGGTCTATTAGTTTTGGTGAGCTTTTTAGCAGGTTTATATCCAGCATTAATCATGTCTGGTTTTAGTCCGGCATTGGCTATTAAAAATAAAGTTGCAGCAAGTGCTGGAGGTGTAGGTTTGCGCAAAACATTAGTTGTGGTACAGTTTGCAATTACTGCCATTCTTATAGTGAGCACCTTAGTTGTAATGAAACAAATGAGTTTTATTCGTGATAAATCCCTAGGTTTTGATACGGACGCAATAGCTATGATAGGTTTGCCAGCGGACAGTGCAAGTCTGTTAAAACATAATGGTTTTAAAGAAAGATTATTAGCCATTGATGGTGTAAAGAGTGTAAGTTTTAATGGTGGTGCACCTTCTTCGGGGAATAATAACGAAACCAGTTTTACCTATAACAGTTCTAAAAGTGCCGATTTTCAGGTTAATGTTAAAACTGCAGATGATGCCTATTTTAAAACTTTTGGTTTAACACTTGTTGCCGGTAAGGCCTTAAGTAAGAGTGATACAACTAAAGAGTTTGTAGTAAACGAAACTTTGCTAAAAAAACTGAATGTTAAAAATCCGGAAGAGGCAATAGGCAAAATAATGAGGATTTGGGGAGCTTCGGGTCCGATTGTTGGTGTTGTAAAGGATTTCAATAACTATTCGTTACACGAAGCAATTGCGCCAATCGCTATATTTTCACGTAAAACCAATAACACTAGAGTTGCTCTTAAACTTGATAAAAAAGAAATGGCTGCTACGTTAAAAAACGTAGAAGGCGCCTTTAATGCATCATTTCCGGATTACGTTTACGAAAACCGATTTTTCGACGAAAGCTTACAGGGCTACTACGAAACAGAGCGCATTATGGGGGCACTCTTTAAAGTTTTTGCAGGTGTAGTAATTTTCATCTCATTTATAGGCTTATTCGGGTTGATATCATTTGTGGCTACACAGCGAACCAAAGAAATAGCTATCAGGAAAGTTTTAGGTGCTTCAAATTTCGAGTTGGTTAAAATGCTTAACAGTTCCTTTATGTGGATGGTATTAATTGCAAACGTTGTTGCATGGCCGGTAGCTTACATTCTAATTTCGAAATGGCTTACTGGCTTTCAATATAGGATAGAATTAAGTGTTTGGCCGTTTTTAATCGCCATGTTTATTTCTATTATAATAACACTAATAACCGTTACTTTAAGAAGTTACAAAGCGGCTAGAGCTAATACCATTGATGCCTTGAAATACGAATAGTTAGGCTGAAAGCCTAGAGACCAAAGATAAAGGAGCAAACAGTAACGGCTGGTTATTTATCTAAATACTTCTTAAAACAACTATCAAATGCTGAAACTAAACCTTAAAATAGCTTGGCGAAATTTATTAAAGTATAAAACCTATACTATGATAAATATTATTGGTCTTTCTTTAGGCTTGGCAGGTTTTATTTTTATACTCCTTTTCATAAACCACGAAAAAAGCTATGACACGTGGAGTCCGGAGTTGAAAAATGTTTATAAAATGCAAGAGTATTCAGATTATTTCTCATCTGATAAAAAAGCGCATTGGATTGATGAAATAGACCAACGTTTGGCTAATCTGGCTACAAACTTTCCTGAAATAAAGGCGGTAACGGTTTTAGATCCTGACAATGGCCGTAAAACCGGAATAAAGATTGACGATAAGCCTGCCTTTTTACAAAGTGGTTTGAGGAGGGTAGATAGCTTGTTTTTTAAAGTTATGCCGTTTGAGTTTAAGTACGGAAATCCAGATGTGGCTTTTATGCAAGAGGATTGTATCGTACTAAAAGAACATTTGGCACTGAAATATTTTGGAGATGTAAATCCAGTAGGAAGAAAAATTAATGTTGCAGGTGGAAGTTGGAATAAGGAAGAGAATTTTTATACCGTTACAGGTGTAATTAAGGATACCGAAACTCCATCTGTTTTAGATTTTGAGGGATTGATTTATTGGGGTAAAAGATCAAGTTTTGAAGGTGAGAATTATGGCACTCCTGCAGAAATTTATGTTAGATCTAACTCAATTAAAGATTTAAATGTTTTCAATTCAAAACTACAAAAAGCATATCTTCCTATCAAAGATCATCATTTGGCTTATTACAAAAGTTCGCTAAATCAAGCTAAAAAAGAAGGCAATTCACCAATACTTAAACTTACAGAAATTAGCGAAATTCATCAAGCTCCATTAAAAGAGAGGAGCTGGAAAGATGTGCTAAAGCCAGTTGTTTTGCTTTCTGTGTTACTGCTTGTCGTTTCAATCATCAATTTTATCAATTTGGCAACTGCTCAAGCTGCAGGGAGGGCTAAAGAAATTGGAGTTAAAAAAGTAATCGGTGCTTACAGAACAAACTTGTTTTTTCAGTTTTTAATAGACACCCTTATTCAATGTTTAGTGGCAATGTTTATAGCAATATTATTAATCGAGATTTTATTGCCAACGCTAAACGGTTTTTTCTCCCTTCAACTTTCTTTATTCAATAGTTCGTCGTTGGTGGTGCTCATACCTCAGCTACTAATTCTAGTTATAATTGTTGGATTGTTGGCTGGCGCCTATCCTTCTTTGTATCTATCATCCTATAAACCCCAAAATGTTTTAAAGGGAAATTATGCTAACGGCAAACAAGGCTCGTTCATTAGAAAAGGATTGGTTGCTGTTCAGTTGGTGGTTTCAGTTAGTTTTATCATTGGTATTTTGGTAATTAATTATCAGCTTAATTATTTGAAAAACCGTGATAATGGTTTTACAGCAGATGGGTTAATTAATATCCGTTCCGGTATAGGAGATAGTGGCGATAAGTATTTTAAACAATTACAACGTATAGACGGTGTAAAGTATGTTGCTTTTAGCTCGAGTGTAATTGGCGATAATGTTTCAAAAAGTTATAGCTTCAAATTTAAAGACGAAAATAAAGAACTATATACTGTTGGGATAGGGATTGATGGCTTGCAGGCATTAAATGTTAGGTTATTAAAAGGGCGGATGTTTTCTCCTAATGTAATTCAAGACACTATTAATAATGTGGTTATTAATGAAAGTGCTGCCAAGATGTTTGATGAAGAAATTGTTGGGAAAACCATTTTGGCAAGTGATAGCATACCAACAAGAGTTATTGGTGTAATTAAAGACATTCAGGTAGAAGGATTTGAAAGTGCGGTAAAACCCTCGCTGTATGTGGTCAAAACAAATTCTTGGAAAGGTGTTGGTTTTACAGTTAAACCTACCACCTTGGTAAGGTTTGATCGCAACAAAACCAAAACTGTAATTGCCGAAATTGATAAACTATTTACAGAGATGAATCAATTTTATCCGGCAAGTTATTCATTTGTTGAAGACGATATGGCTACTATTTTAGTTGATTACCAAAGATTTGAGAAAATGGTAGCGCTGTTTTCTATGCTCTCGTTAATACTTTCCTTATTCGGTTTATTCGCGGTAGCAGCCTTTATTACTAAACAACGTACAAAAGAAATTGCAGTTAGAAAAGTGCTCGGTGCCGAAAATACTGATATACTCGTTTTACTCAATAGGGGTTACGTATGGATAGTTATTATTGCTAATATAATAGCCTTTCCATTAGCCTATATCTTAATGAAAAGGTGGCTTGCAACTTTTGCTTATAAAATAGAAATTACGCCAATACCATTTGTACTCGCTTTTTTTGCATCGATAGTAATTACAGTTATCACTGTAAGCCTACAGGCTCGCAGAGCGATAAAGGCAAATCCTGTAAAAGCTTTGAAATATGAATAATTAAGCGGAAAGCTTAGAACAAATATAAAAGAGCAAAGATTGGATTCTCATCTAAATACTTTGTACTAACTACTAAATAATCGATAATGATAAAACTACAAAACATAGAAAAATACTACGCCAATAAGGGTGTTAAAAGCTACATTTTACGTCATGTAAGTACCGAAATTAAGCAAGGTGAATTTGTTTCAATCATGGGTCCATCGGGAGCGGGAAAATCAACTTTGTTGAATATTTTAGGTATGCTTGAAGAACCCACTTATGGCGAGTATAATTTTATGGGCGAAGATGTAACCGCTTTAAAAGAACGCCAAAGAATAGAACTTTACCGTAACCACATCGGTTTCGTATTTCAGGCTTATCATTTGATTGATGAAATGACAGTTGCCGAAAATATAGAAGCACCACTGTTGTATAAAAAAATCCCGGGATCGGAGCGTAAAAGTCGCATAGCGGATGTTTTGGATCGCTTTAATATGGTGGCTAAAAAAGATTTGTTTCCAAATCAGCTTTCAGGCGGACAGCAACAGTTGGTTGGCATTGCAAGAGCATTAGTGGCACAGCCATCAATCATTCTGGCTGATGAACCTACCGGCAATTTACAATCTGCACAAGCAGAACAAATAATGGAATTATTTAAAAAGCTAAATGAAGAGGAAGGAATTACCATTATACAAGTTACCCACTCAGAAAAAAACGCACAATACGGAAGTCGCATTTTAACTATAGAAGACGGAGTAATTAAGGAAGATATTTCAGTTAACGGTTTTTAATTGTTGTATTGTGTCTCAAATCTCACATCTCATTTCTCAAATCTAAAAGCATGTTCAAACTTAACCTAAAAATCGCTCTGCGTAATTTATTTAAAAATAAAGTTTATGCGGCTATAAATATTGGCGGACTAGCACTTGGTTTAACCGCGTTTGTGCTATTGCTGTTGTTTGTAAATCACGAAACTAGTTACGATAAATGGAGCCAGGAGTTAAAGAATGTGTACCAGTTAAGAGAATACCATGATTATGCTACACCAGACAATAGACAACATTGGATGGAAGCAAACGAATCAAGAATTGGTGCTTTGGTAACTGATAAAATTCCGCAATTTAAATACGTAACTAAACTTGGGAAGGGTTGGGGCGATGGTTTTTCTGTTAAGCCAGATAATGCAAATCCAGTAATTGTAGAAGATGTTAGAGATGCCGATTCGCTATTTTTTAAGGTTTTTCCTTATCAATTTATTCAAGGCGATAGATTAACGGCGATTAGTAAACCCAACACCATAGTGTTAAAGGAAAGTTTAGCGCTTAAAATTTTCGGTACAGATAAAGTTTTAGGCAAACGCTTAAATATTTTAATGTGGAGGGATGATCCTGGAACAATGATGACAGTTACAGGCGTTGTAGCAGATCCAAAAACGCCCGAAAGCGTAAAGTTTACTGCCATTACACATACTGGAGATAGAGAGAAAGATCCAGACCACATCAACAGTTCCAATCATTGTGAGATTTATGCTTTAGCAAATGAGCAACTAGATACCTTGCAAATAAACAAAACCTTGCAAAGGGTTTATGTAGATTATAAAAAATCATCTTTTGCAAAGCGAAAGATCACCTTCGATGATTATTATAAAAATGGTAAAAGACCTGGTTTAAAAATCATTCCGCTAAAAGATGCTTACGCTACGCCTTCATTCGATAAAAATTGGATGGACAAAATTAAGCCTATCGTTGCGCTGTCTGTTTTTCTATTATTAGTTTCTATCATCAACTTTGTTAATTTGGCAACGGCACAATCTGTACAAAGAGCTAAAGAGGTAGGTGTTAAAAAAGTATTAGGCGCTTATAAAAAACAATTGATAATTCAGTTTTTGATAGAAGCTGTTTTACAAACTTTGGCAGCACTATTTATCTGTGTTATTTTGGTAGAGGTTCTTTTGCCAACATTTAATAACCACTTCGATGTTCAGTTAACTTTTTGGCATAGCGAACAATTGCCAAGTTTGGTTTTACAATTATTTGGTGTGTTTGCTTTGGTTAGCCTCTTGGCAGGATTTTATCCTGCATTAATATTATCGAAATATAATCCTGTTAAGGTTTTGAAAGGTAATTACGAAACCGGGTTCAAGGGCATCGCTTTGCGAAACGGATTAGTTGTAATTCAATTTATAATTGCAGTAACTTTTATAATTGGTATTGGTGTAATGTACAAGCAAACTAGTTATGTTGCTAATAAGGATTTAGGTTTTAATAGAGATAGATTACTTAACATCTCTGCGAATTATAATGTAGGCGATCCGCTGGTAGAGCGAATAAAAAAGATAACGGGGGTAAAATATGTGGCTACTACCACACAGGTTATGGGCAATTCATTTAATGTTCCTGGAGAAATTACCTATAAAAACAATGATGTTGAGGTTAACACAGTTACGGTAACAATGGATGCCTTACCTGCTTTAGGTGTGCAGGTTTTAAAGGGCAGGATTTTTTCTCCAGAATATAAACAGGATACTGTTAATACAGCGGTGTTAAACGAAACAGCTGCTAAGTTGCTGGGTAAAAATTTAGTTGGTGAAAAATTTAATCAGGGTAAAAATGTCTTTCAAATTGTAGGTATTATTAAAGATTACAATAATGAAGGATTTGATAAGGCTGTTTTGCCAACGGTTTATAGGGTAACTCATTTAGGAGGGATGTCTAGTACAAATAACATGTTAATTAGATTTGAAAGTGATAATTATACATCCGCTCTAAAGGCGGTAGAAGCTGAGTGGAAAAGAACCTACCCTAATTTTCCAATGATTTATACTTCAGTAGAAGATGCGTTTCAAAAATCGATGGAAGCCACCCGCAAACAAATGCAGATTATTGGTCTGTTTAGTGTTATTTCCATTGCGCTTTCGCTCTTGGGGTTATTTGCTTTATCAACCTTTATGGCAAAGCGAAGAACGAAAGAAATTGCCATCAGGAAAATTTTGGGCGCTTCAGATTTTCAGATTATAAATATGCTAAACCGTTCTTTCTTGGTTTTGGTAGTTGCAGCAAATTTAATTAGTTGGCCAATTGCGTTCATCCTTACCAGAGCATGGTTAGAAGGTTTTGCATATAGAATCGATATGCCCTTTTGGCCGTTTTTAATTGCTACCGTTGTTTCTGTCGTTATCGCTGTGTTTACCGTAAGTCTACAAGCTCGAAAAGCTGCGGTTAATAAACCTGTTGATGCTTTGAAATATGAATAAGCTTAAAGATCAAAGATAAAGGAGCAAGGAATAAAGACTGGACTTAATCTAAATACTTCTATCTAATTACTAACCACTAGCAAAAATGTTCAAACTAAACCTAAAAATCGCTTGGCGAAACCTTTGGAAAAACAAAGGTTATACATTTGTTAACGTATTGGGGCTTGCTTTGGGTTTGGCAGGTTTCATTTTCGTACTGCTATATGTAAACCACGAGCGGAGTTATGATCATTGGAATCCGCAATTGGAAAGTGTATATCAGGTTCAAGAGCAGGACTTTTGGGCAATTAAAGAAGGTAAGGAAGAGTGGATGGATAGAGCTGATGTGCGAATAGCTGATATTATCAAAAGTGAAATACCTCAACTGGAGGATGCAACCTACATCAATGATTATAAGCCACAATCTATTCTTTTAAAACATAACGTGCCATTTTTACAAGATGGAATTATAAGTACAAATGATGGGTTTTTCAATGTGTTTCCTTTCGAATTTATTTATGGTACGCCAGAAACTGCGTTAAAAGAACCCGGGAATATTGTACTTAAAGAAAGTACTGCGCTACGTTATTTTGGCAAAATTAATCCAGTTGGCAAAACCATAAACATAAATGAACAAAACTGGACCGAGCCCGAAACTTATTTGGTTACAGCAGTAATTAAGGAACCCGAAACACCGAGCAACGTAGAATTTAAATTGGTTAAAAGAAATCTTAAAACCTATCCACGAAACGACCAATTTTATTTTTTTACCAACATTTTTGTTAAAGTGAAGGGGCAACATTCAGCCGAGTTGTTAAATAAGAATGTGCAAAGTGTTTATTACGATTTTAAACTGGCGCTATTTAAACGACAGAAACAAGCTGTTGCCGATTATTTGAAAAACGGCCTGAAACCCTCGGCCAGATTGGTACCTATACAACAAATTCACCAAAAACCTTTAGCTGGCAAAAGTTGGTTAGACTTGATTAAACCAGTTATTCTATTGTCTGCTTTACTGCTGCTTATTTCGATAATCAATTTTATTAATATGTTTACTGCTCAGGCCGTATCGCGTGCTAAAGAAGTAGGAATTAAAAAAGTAATTGGGGCGCAGAGAATATCACTTATAATTCAGTTTTTAATTGAAACTGCTATGCAATGTTTAATCGCAATGTTATTAAGCGTTATTTTAATAGAGGGTTTTCTGCCTTATTTAAATCAAGTCTTTAATCTCAATTTGTCATTCGGTATCGATCAAAAGAGTATTGTGATTTTGAGCCAACTCGCTAGCTTGCTTTTGCTAGTTACCTTAATGGCTGGTATTTATCCGGCATTTTTTCTTTCCGCTTATCTTCCTCAAAATGTGCTAAAAGGTAATTTCGGGCATAGTCATAAAGGAAAAACACTACGAACTTTATTGGTTGGAATCCAATTTGTAATTGCAGTCGGCTTTTTTATAGGAATTTGGGTTATTTCTAAACAAATGGATTATATGGAAAATAAAGATCCTGGTTTTGGCGCTAAAGCAGTAATTCATATAAAAGCGTCATTTGACAAAAAAGTAGCTAATCAGTTCAAAAATATCGACGGAGTACAATACGTCGGAAGTAATGATGGAATGATTAGCCTAGATCACAAATTAACAGGGAAGTATAAATATAAAAATGAATCAAAAGAAATAAATACGGTTCTGGTTAATTTTGAAGGCTTACAGGCCTTGGATGTGAAATTGCTTAAGGGTAGACTTTTTGATGCAACTAGAGTACAAGATAGTTTAAGTAGTGTTATTCTTAATGAAAGCTTGGAGAAAGCTTATGGGGGGAATATGGTAGGGAATTTTATTTACGTAAACGACAGTTTACCGGCTCAGGTAATTGGCATAATTAAGGATATGCAGGTTGCAGGTTTTGAGACATTAATAAAGCCTACAGTCTACACGGCGTCAACCAATAATGCAACGGGCTATCCAAACCTAGGGGTAAACTACATCATCAAGTTCGATCAACAAAAACAAAAGACAGTGCTTGGAGAAATTAACGAAGTCTGGAAAAAACACTATCCTGCGTTTCCTTTAACTTATAGTTTTCTTCAAGACGATCTGAGTAAAGTTTTAGTAACGCATAACCGTTTTAAAGAAATGGTAAAATTATTTTCTTTTTTATCTATCTCTTTATCGCTAATTGGTTTATTTGCCCTAGCAGCATTTTTAACTAGGCAACGCACCAAGGAGATTGCAATTCGGAGAGTTTTGGGTGCCGATCTTAGCACACTTTTTCTACTGTTAAACAAAAGTTATTTTTGGCTGATATTGGTGGCAAATGCGGTTTCATGGCCAATCATATATATATCTGTTGGTTATTGGCTAAATGGTTTTGCATATCGGATAGACGTCCCTATATTGCCTTTTGTACTCGCCTTTATTTTTTCAATTATAATAACAGTTGTTACTGTAAGTTTTCAGGTTAAAAAAGCAATTCAAGCTAACCCTGTTGATGCTTTGAAATATGAATAAGCTTAAAGATCAAAGATAAAGGAGCAAGGAATAAAGACTGGACTTAATCTAAATAATTGTAGCTAATTACTAACCACTAGCAAAAATGTTCAAACTAAACCTAAAAATCGCTTGGCGAAACCTTTGGAAAAACAAAGGTTATAGTATTTCCAATATTTTTGGCCTAGCAGTTGGCCTAGCTGGTTTTATCATCATTCTGCTTTATATAAATAGAGAGCAGGGTTTTGATAAATGGAACCCGGCATTGAGCAGAACCTATATGGTGTCAGCCGATTTTACGCAAAACGGTGCGGAAAATAAAGGGTCTAAAATAAAAGCATTGTTCGCTAAGACTATAGAAACAGAATTTCCATCGGTAGAGGCTATAAGCATTGGTTGGTTAAACGGCAATGCAAATTTAAGAACCGAAACTAACGGAAAAGTTATAAAAGAAAAATTATCGTCGGTATCAATGGATGATAAATTCTTTGCTGTTTATCCGCTAACAGCGATAAATGGAAGGATGCAAGATGTTTTTCGCGATAAAAATGCAATTGCGATCAGCAAAACTGCTGCACTTAAAATGTTCGGCGAAGAGAATCCCATAAACAAAGTTTTAGTACAAAACCGCGGCCTAAACGAAAAAGAGCAAGAATTAGTTGTAAAAGCGGTTTGGGACGATAAAAAACAGCCTTCTTATTTTGGGTTTGATGTATTTTATGCAGCAGATTTTTCCATTTACGGAGGCGAGTTTTTATCCCGAACGTTTTCTACTATGTTAACTTTTAGGGATGGCGCAGATGCAGAAAGCGAATTAAGTAAAATGAATGATGCCTACACCATAGCATTGGCTAAATTTGTGGCAAATAATAGTGATGTAAATTTCAAACCTTCTAAGCAACAAGCTTTAGCTATTTTAAGAGATAAAGAAGGTATAACGTCTTTTAAGCTAATTTACGAACCGGTTTCGGATTTAAATCTAGGAACTTTTTACAGCACACAAGCTAAGCGAACTACCATTAATATTTTGTTGGCGTTAGCATCCTTTTTAGTTATTATTTCTTGTATCAACTATACCAATTTATCGTTGGTATTAGCGCAAAAACGTGCTAAAGAGGTTGGTGTTAAAAAGGTTTTAGGCGCTCAGAAAATAAACTTGTTAAAACAGTTTTTTGCCGAAACAGCGCTACAGTGTATCATCGCCTATTTGTTTGCATTAATAATTGCCGAGCTTTTAGTGCCTAAAGTAAACAATTTGTTGGATACGCAGTTATCACTCTTTTCTTCATCTAATATTAGCTTGGTGTTGGGGCAGGCGCTACTTATTTTGTTAGCGGTTATCGCTATGGCAGGTGCATATCCGGCATTTGTGCTGGCTGGTTTTAGACCTGTAAAAGTATTAAAAGGAAATTTTAACACGGCAAAACATATAGGAAGTTTGCGTAAGGTGTTGGTCGTTTGTCAGTTTACCATTGCCATAGCGCTGGTTATTAGTTTTATGGTTATGCTGGCACAATTAGAATTTATGCGAAATAAAGATTTAGGTCTTAACAAATCGCAATTAATGACATTGGATATTGGGAATTTTGCAAAGCGAAATCTAAGTCCAGCTGCGTTTCAAAGTATTAAAGATAGACTGCTGGCAATAAGTGGGGTCGACGATTTAACGCGAGCAACAGAGGAACCTATAAATGATTCTGGTTTTAATAACGATCTGAGCTTTGCGGGTAAAAAACTCAACGTCGAATCTCGTTTTGTAGACGTAAATTATTTAAAAGTCATTGGCGGTAAAGTTGTAGAGGGAAGAGATTTTTCAACAAATTTAATTGCTACTGATTCGGTTCAAAGTATTTTACTGAACGAAACTGCATTTGCAAAGCTTGGCTTAACAAGCGTAAATCAGCAAATTGGCATCGACCATGGCGACGATATCAAACAGTTTAATGTAATAGGTAAAGTAAAGGATATTCAAGCTTACGGATTTGAACACGAAGTTGTGCCGACTGTATATTTGGTAGCCGATTACCAGTTTCATTGGCGAAGAAATATTATTTTAAGGTTAAAACCTGAAAATATTGCAAGCACTATAGACGAAATTAAAAAGACTTGGATGGAAATTGAGCCGGGAAGAGACCCAATTTACTCGTTTGCCGACGAAACATTTCAAAAAATGAACAAGGCATACGAAACGAGCAATAAAGTAATTTTCTATTTCGGCAGTTTAACCCTTATTATTTCCTTGTTCGGTTTAATCGGCTTTGCCGCCTACAGTGCCGAAATTAGAACTAGAGAAGTTGCTTTGAGGCGAATTTTAGGCGCTACAACGGCAAATTTGCTAAAGATGCTAAATAAGGATTTTTTATGGTTAGTAATTATAGCCAATATCTTTGCAGATGTTTTAGCCTACGTTTATATGAATAAATGGTTTGCTGGTTTCGCGTACAGAATACCGATGCCTTTTGAGATGTTCTTTACGGCAAATCTATCCATTATTGTAATTACAATTTTAACGGTAAGTTGGCAGAGTTTAAGAGCGGTTAATAGTAATCCGGCTAGCGTTTTAAAAGCAGAATAGACCTTTCTTATGAGATATTTTTTTGCCTTATTAATATTGATGTTTAGTTGTTCCGTATCGTTGGCACAAAACTGCAATTGCAAGCTAAATTTTGAAGCGGTTGTTAGCCAGGTAAAAAGTAATTACGCTGGCTATAACGATAAGGTTAATCCGAAGAACAAAAAGTCATTTGATAGATTTACAAATAATTTAAGGCAGAAAGCACTAAACTTAAATTCGATAGACTCCTGCTATGTTGTTTTAAAAACATTTACAAACTACTTTAAAGATCAGCATTTACGTGTGCAATTGGGGTGGCGGTATAGAGAGAAATTTCCAGAAAAGGTTATCGCTATCAATAAACAATTTCCTAAAAAAATAGTCACCTTAGCTTCCCCAGAAAAATTGAGTGAACTCACGAGTATATCGGAATTAGACGCTGAAACAATGTTGTTGCGGTTGCCTTCTTTCGAATGGTCGGAAAAAAAGAAATTAGATAGTTTGCTTTCTGCCTATCAAAAACAAATTAAACAAAAACCTTATTGGGTTATAGATTTAAGAGGTAATACTGGAGGAACAGATTATGTATTTAGCGCACTTTTGCCATTTTTATATACAAATCCTGTAGAAATTCTGCCGGACGAATATTGGTCTTCTGTAGGAAATATTGAAATTCTGAAAGAAAATTTAGCCGATGAAAATACTTCTGCCAGCTCAAAAGAGTTTTTAGCAAAGCTGATTAATTTAATGGAAGCCAATATTGGAAGGTTTGTAAATCCATCTGGCAAAGATTCTTTTACTTCAAAACTAGATTCGGTTTATCCATATCCAAAAAAAGTAGGAATTTTAATTGACGGAAATGTAGCAAGTTCGGCAGAATCTTTTCTCTTGCTTGCAAAGCAAAGTAAAAAGGTTAAAATTTTCGGCGAAAATTCTGCAGGGGTTTTAGACTATGCCAATACCCAGTTTTTTGACCTTCCCGAGCCTGAGTTTAAATTGGTGGCAGCCATCTCCAGGTCTAAAAGATTACCTAACAATCCTATAGATAATATTGGCATAAAGCCGGATGTTAAAATTAACAATGAGCAGGTTAATAAAGTTATAGTAGTAGCAGAGAAATTGAAGCAGATAAAATAAGCTACTTTTTAATTAACAATTTGCATTTTTGCTTTATGCAAAAATCTTTTACCGATCAGTTGGGGCGCAACATTACTATTAATTATCCACCTAAAAGGATTGTTTCTATTGTACCCTCACAAACTGAATTGTTGTTTGATTTAGGTTTGGATGATGAAGTAATAGGTATAACCAAATTTTGCATACATCCGATAGAAAAATTTGCAGCTAAAACTAAGGTAGGCGGCACAAAAAAACTGCTGATAGAAAAAATTAGAGATCTGCAACCAGATTTGATTATCGGTAATAAGGAAGAGAATACACAACATGAAGTAGAGTTGTTAATGCAGGAATTCCCGGTTTGGATGAGCAACATTAGCAATTTAGAAGAAGCGATGACCACCATTGCTCAAATAGGGGAGCTGGTTGATAGGCAACCGGAGGCAGCTTACCTAAACCATCTAATTAATACAGGTTTTACCGATTTGCAAACACTTGCGCTAACCAAAGGGATTGATAAAACAGTTTCCTATCTGATTTGGAAAGATCCGTACATGGTTGCGGGCAGAAATACTTTTATAGATGATATTTTAAGGAAAATCGGCTTAACTAACGTAGTTAAACATAGTAGATATCCTGAAATCGATATCGAACAATTGAAAACAACAAATTGTGAACTCGTTTTTTTGTCTTCAGAACCTTATCCGTTTAAACAAAAACATATTGAAGAGATTGATGCCAAATTGCCAAATGCAAAGGTTATGTTGGTTGATGGCGAGATGTTTAGCTGGTACGGTAGTAGATTGGTAAAGGCAGTTCAATATTTTTTCGAGTTTCAGGATAAAATATAGTGCTGAGATCTGTTATTTCTAGCTAAATTGCACAGTTAAATAATCAACCCTTATAAATGAAAAAAGTATTAACATTATCGTTATTTGTAGCGGTTCTTTCTGGATGCACGTCTATGAAAGATTCGGTTACAGCAAATCGCATTACTGCAACCGGAACAATCGAAAAAATCGGGATGACTACCTTCCAATACGGTACACATATTTTAAAAGCCGGAGAAAAATCTTACGCCTTAAAAAGCGAAAGTATCAAGCTAGATGACTATATGAATAGACCAGTTACTGTTAAAGGAAAAAAAGTTAAAGGTTATCCTCTTTCGGGTGGGCCAGATCTTTTAGATGTTACCTTGATTAAGTTCTAATCTGTTGGTTTTTTCGTTTTTTAGCATCATTACAAAATGGAAGCATTTGGGAATGGCGTTGGAGTGATTAATCTATTGCTTTGCTATTTGCAACTGTTATTAATTGCACAGCTTTTGCCAAATAAACGGGATTGCAACGAAAATCCTTTTGCCGAATCCCCGCTTTAGGGGGATTTTTTCGGTAAAAGATTGAAGTGTAAAGCCCGACTGATTTTTTTGTAGTGCATCTGTTCTTGCTTTTCTAATTCTTTAACTCCTCAATATTAGTTAGATAGCTTTGTTTGATTAATTAGCCCGATTATTAACTTTAATTTTTTTAAAAATAATTGCTTTTACTTTTTGAAAATTGATTGTAAACGCTATCTTTGCAGTCCTTAATACATCCTAACTGCGGAAGTGGCGTAATTGGTAGCCGCACCAGACTTAGGATCTGGCGCTTCACGGCGTGGGGGTTCGAGTCCCTTCTTCCGCACAATAAGGTAAAGGCCGTCCTGATGCAAATCGGGACGGTTCTTTTTTTAAAAAGACATTTGTAAAGAAATTAAATATAAATCGATGTGTTGTTTGAGCGGGGTTACAAGCCTCTTTACTCATTACTCATATCTCATATCTAAATAGAAATGAATATCACACAGGACAAAATTGACGATTTAAATGCAGTAGTAAACATTACTATCGCACCTGAAGATTACAACCCAAGAGTAGAAAAATCGCTTAAGGAGCAGGCTAAAAAGGCAAACTTACCAGGTTTCCGTAAAGGAATGGTGCCAGTTGCGCACATGAAAAGAATGTACGGCAAAAACATTTTGGTAGAAGAAATTAACGCTTTACTTAACGAGACCTTATCTAAACATTTAACTGATAACAAAGTTGAGGTTTTAGGTCAGCCTTTACCGGTTTTAGACGAAACAAAAGAGTTTAAATGGGATAATACAGATACGTTCGAATTTCAATATGAGTTGGGTTTAGCGCCTAAAGTTGATGTTGAAGTAACTTCTAAAGATAAATTTACTAAATACAATGTTAAAGCCGATGCAGAAACTTTAGAATCTCGCATTAAAAACATTCGTAAAAGCTATGGCAAAATGACAAATCCAGAGGTTGCAGCCGAAGGCGATGTTCTTTATGCTGAGTTAGTACAACTTGGTGCTGATGGTGCTGATTTTGAAGGCGGAATTAACGCAACGGGTTCAATTCGTTTAGATTTAGTTACGGATAAAAAGATTTTAAAATCTTTAGTAGGTTTAAAGAAAGACGATGTTGTAGAATTGGATGTTCAGAAAGCTTTTGATAACAATGAAGCGGTAATTGCTAAATTGTTAAACATTAACGAAGAAGATGCTAAAGAACTAAAATCTAAATTCAAGGTAACGGTTAAAAACGTTAATCGTTTAGAAGAGTCTGAATTAAACCAAGAGTTTTTTGATAAAATATTTGGTGCAGATGTAGTTACTGATGAAGCTGGTTTTAGAACTAAAATTACTGAAGAGGTAGAAAGCATGTTTAAGCAAGATGCAGATCGCAAATTGCAAAACGATATTTACACGCAATTAACTGAGCAAACTAAGATGGAATTGCCTGATGAGTTTTTGCGTAGATGGTTAAAGGCTACTAACGAAAAGTTAACAGACGAGGAATTGGCGCAAGGTTATGATGATTTCGCTAAAAACCTTAAATGGACACTTATCGAAAACAAAATGATTGCTGATAACGAAATCAAAATTGAGTATAAAGACGTTTTTGAAACTGCAAAACAACGTTTAGATGCGCAATTTAGAATGTATAGCCCACAACCAATGCCAGAAGATCAATTAGCACAGTACACCGCCAACTTCTTGCAAGAAAAAGAAAATGCGAATCGTATTTTCGATGAGGTTAAAGCTTTGAAAGTTTTCGAACACATTCAAACAATTGCAACTATCGACGAGAAAGATATTGATTACAACAAGTTTGTTGAGTTGAAATAACCAGGTCGATAATATATTTAATTTGTCATCCTGAGCTTGTCGAAGGATCTCACTATTGAAATAGTTAAATCTGACAAATAAGGTAATTTAAATATTGTTAAAAGCAGCTTTACGCTGCTTTTAACTTATACAATACATTTTTTTTAGTGGCCGATGTGCTATATTGTCATTAAAATCTGCTTGGTATGTTCTTTGATTATTAACAAATAGCAGTAGAGAGAAAGTGATTAATTTGTAATTTTTAACCCAAGATCAAAATATATTTTGATTTGATAATTAGAGGTTATAATTTACGCTATTGTTAAAAGGAAATATTAAAAGACTAATTCCCAAAACTCATTATGAAAATCGACAAAGAAGAATTTAGAAAATACGCAGTTAAACATCATAGAATTAATGGTTTAAATGTAGATAGATTTATTGGAGCTACTAACAATTCGCCAAAATCTATGACACCCTATATCATTGAAGAACGCCAATTAAACGTTGCGCAAATGGACGTTTTTTCTCGTTTGATGATGGACCGTATCATCTTTTTAGGTGATGCAATTTATGATGGCAATGCAAACATTATTCAAGCACAGTTATTGTTCTTGCAATCAACTGATGCCAACAGAGATATTCAAATCTATATAAACTCTCCAGGTGGTTCTGTGTATGCAGGTTTAGGTATTTATGATACGATGCAGTACATCACACCAGATGTGGCTACAATTTGTACGGGTATGGCAGCTTCTATGGGCGCTGTATTGTTGGTTGCAGGTGCAGAAGGTAAACGTGCCGCTTTAACACACTCTAGAGTAATGATACACCAACCAAGTGGTGGTGCTCAAGGTGTTGCTTCAGATATGGAGATTAACTTGAGAGAGATGTTAAAACTTAAAAAGGAATTGTACGACATTATTTCTAATCACTCTGGCCAGTCTTACGAATGGGTAGAAAAAGCATCTGATAGAGATTACTGGATGAAAGCCGAAGAAGCAAAAAGCTTCGGTATGATTGATGAAGTGTTAGGTTCGACTAAAAAATAATTCAGTTAGCAGTTCTCAGTTGGTATTTAACAACTGAGAACTAAAAATTGAAACTCAAAACTAGTGGGCAGTTCGCAATAGGATGTTATTAAATAACCGAAATTGAGAATTGACAACTGAAAATTGTAAAAATGGCTAAACAAAATAAAGATTCGCGTTGCTCTTTCTGTAATTCTCCAAAGCAAGAAACTTTAATGCTTATTGAGGGTATGGACGCATATATTTGCGATAAATGCGTAACGCAAGCTAATGTTTTGCTTGCCCAAGAATTAGGCAACAAAAAAACTAAGGCTTTTGATCAGTCGTTTAACCTTTTAAAACCGGCAGAAATAAAAGCACACATAGACCAATACGTAATCGGTCAGGATGATGCTAAGAAAGTTCTTTCTGTAGCGGTATATAACCATTACAAGCGTTTAAGTCAACAAATAGAAAAAGACGAGGTCGAAATAGAGAAGTCGAACATTATGTTGGTTGGCGAAACTGGTACCGGAAAAACGTTATTGGCTAAAACCATTGCTAAAATTCTCCATGTACCTTTTTGTATTGTAGATGCAACCGTGTTAACAGAAGCTGGTTACGTTGGAGAGGATGTAGAAAGTATTTTAACCAGACTTTTACAAGCAGCCGATTATGATGTTGCAGCCGCAGAACGTGGTATTGTTTATATTGATGAGGTGGATAAAGTTGCTCGTAAAAGCGACAACCCTTCGATTACAAGAGATGTTTCTGGAGAAGGTGTGCAACAGGCTTTACTTAAAATTTTAGAAGGTACGGTTGTAAACGTTCCGCCTCAAGGTGGCAGAAAACATCCAGACCAAAAAATGATTCCGGTTAACACCAATAATATTCTATTTATTTGTGGTGGTGCTTTTGATGGCATTGAACGTAAAATTGCCAATCGTTTACGTACGCAAGCTGTAGGGTATAAGGTTAAAAAAGATGATCAGGATTTAGATTTGAAAAATCTTTATAAATACATTACTCCGCAAGATTTAAAAGCATTCGGTTTGATACCAGAGCTTATTGGTCGTGTACCCGTACTAACACATTTAAACCCGCTTGATATTGAAGCATTGCGTAATATTTTAACAGAGCCTAAAAACTCGTTAATTAAACAATATGCTAAACTTTTCGAATATGAAGACGTAAAACTATCATTCGATAATGAAGTTTTGGATTTTATTGTGGGTAAAGCAATGGAGTACAAGTTAGGAGCGAGGGGTTTGCGTTCTATTTGTGAAGCAATTATGCTCGACGCAATGTACGATATCCCGTCGGATGACAAGGTGAAAGAACTGCAAATCAATTTAGATTATGCGAAAGAGAAGTTTGAAAAGGCTGATTTTAAAAAGCTGAAAGCAGCATAAATTAAATCCTCTAGAATTTCTAGGGGATTTTTTTTAACTTAATATTTAATACAATTATAAAAAAGGAGTACAATATATATGAACGAAGAAAAAGACGTAAAAAAAGACGAAAAAATTGTAGCTAAAGCTAAAAAGGTTAAAGAGGTAGAGAGCCCGGTAAAATCTGGTTTAAAATCTAAAGAAGAAATTGTTAAAAATTGGTTGCCGCGTTATACTGGTCGCCCTTTAGAAGATTTTAGCCAATATATTCTGCTTACCAATTTTAGTAAGTATTTGTCTATGTTTTCTGAGTGGAACGATAATGCTCCGATTATGGGTTTAGATAAACCTATGCAAAGCTGTACCGCAAACGGTATTACTATCATCAACTTTGGTATGGGTAGCCCATTGGCCGCTACTATGATGGATCTTTTAACTGCTATTAAACCTAAGGCGGTATTGTTTTTAGGCAAATGCGGTGGCTTAAAAAAGAAAAATCAGCTTGGAGATCTAATTCTGCCAATTGCGGCTATAAGAGGCGAGGGAACTTCAAACGATTATTTACCTGCAGAAGTACCGGCATTACCAGCTTTTGCCCTGCAAAAAGCAATTTCTACTACAATTAGAGAGCACTCTAGAGATTATTGGACAGGAACCTGTTACACAACTAACCGCAGGGTTTGGGAGCACGATAAAGACTTTAAAAAGTATTTGAAAACATTACGTGCTATGGCAGTAGATATGGAAACGGCTACCATTTTTACTACCGGTTTCGCTAACAAAATACCAACTGGTGCATTGTTACTAGTATCAGACCAGCCGATGATACCAGAGGGCGTAAAAACTGCGGAAAGCGATAGCTCGGTAACAACAAATTACGTAGAAAGCCACCTTAAAATTGGTGTAGATTCGTTAAAACAATTAATTAACGGCGGATTAACAGTAAAACACTTACAGTTTTAATACAGCTTTTTAGCGTCTGCAGATTTGAAGAGGAACTCGAAAAAGTTTCTCTTTTTTATTTGAAAAGCAATTTCAGTGAAAATTTTTAAGATAGTCCTTCTTTTCGCTTTATCCCGATGAAGAATCGGGATGCCCGCTGCAATAAGGTTTATTTAACATTAGGCATTGGTTCTTTTTAAAATTTGCCTCCCTCATGTCTGATTCGAAATCATGTTAATTAAAAGGATTGTAATCCCTTAAATCTGACTAATTGCGCCAAAAGAATTACTTCCTTTAGATAATAAACCTTATTGAAGTGAAAAAGCTTTTTAGCCGAAGGCAAAGCTTTGAAGCGTAAAGAAGGGCAGGCTTGGCCAAAAGTCCCTTACATTGTTTTTCCGAAAAAAATTAAAGTTGGTCGCTTTTTGGGTAATCAAATAGTAACGCCTTTCCGGTACCATGCGAAAGCATACTCCAATTATCTATTGGAAACTGCAAATAGCAAACACCGCAGGTTGGCATTTCGTACACATGACCATTAAGATAATTTAATAAATCTGTTAAACCGGGGTTGTGCCCGAAAACTGCAATTCTACTGTACCTATCGTCAAAATCGTTAATAATGTCGAAAAGGGTTTGTCTGCTTGCTTCGTATATATTTGGCTCAAGTTTAATTTCTTTATCGGCAATTTGCCAAGCTTGCGCAAAATGTTTTGCGGTTGTTATAGCTCGTAACGCGGGGCTACTTACTATTAAATCTGGGATGATGTTTTGTTTTACCAATCTGTTTGCCATTTCAGGCGCATTAGTCATTCCCCGTTTATTTAAAGGCCTGTCAAAATCTTTTAAACTAGAGTTTCCCCAGTCAGATTTAGCATGCCTAATGATAATGAGTTCTTTCATAAACCAATATTTAATATAAAACGGGCAAATGCTACTTAAGTTTTTGTACAACGTTAATTAGACCCATTTCAAATTGAAATATAAATTTAGTTAAAAGCTAACTTATTTTATATCAGTTGTATAACTATTTTAGCATGTGGCAAATTATTGATGTTTGGACATAAAGTAAGAAGATATTTCTTGCAAATTAAAAGCATTTAGACATTTTGATGCGCTAAGCCCGCCTTTACGTGCCACCATAACGCCATAACGCATATCATGGAAACCTTCTTTACGGTGCGCATCGGGATTTACAGCCAGCAAAACTCCCTTTTCTAAGGCGTAACGGTGCCAGCGCCAATCTAAATCTAATCGTAGCGGGTTTGCATTAATCTCTATAGCTACGTTATTTTGTGCACATGCATCAATAACCTTTTTAAAATCTATATCGTAACCTTTTCTACTTAGTAATAATCTGCCCGTTGGATGACCTAAAATGGTAGTGTATGGATTCTCTATAGCTTTAATCAACCTATTGGTAGCTTTATCTATATCCATTTTTAAATTGCTGTGTACAGACGCCACGACAAAATCGAAGGTTTTTAGAATATCGTCGCTATAATCCAAAGATCCGTCGTTTAAAATATCACTTTCTATACCTTTAAAAATTTTAAAAGGCGCAAGTTTTACATTTAGCTCATCAATTTGCTGGTGCTGTGCATAAACTCTTTGCTCGTTAAGGCCGTTGGCATAAAATGCAGATTTTGAGTGATCGCAAATTCCCAAATATTCCAATTTCAAATCATCTTTGCAATAAAACGCCATTTGCTCTAAGGTGTGTACGCCATCACTCCAGTCTGAGTGGTTGTGCAAACTGCCTTTCAAATCTGCATATTGCAAAAGGGTAGGCAGTTGCTTGGTTTTTGCTAACTCAATTTCGCCTAAATTTTCGCGAAGTTCGGGAACTATAAAATCCAATCCGGCTTTTTGGTAAATTTCTTCTTCAGATGCGAATGGACCATTACCCGCTAGCGAAAGTACTGCTTCTACATGTTCGTTATTGCCAGTTAGTGTAAAATAATTAAGGTAAAAATCTTTATGCGCAACTAGCTCCACTCTTACGTGCAAACCAGTTTCAGTGTGCGCAGTGTAAGTATAATCGCTTATGTCCTTTAATTCTAAGCTCGAAAATTCGGTAATTTTACTTGCAATTTCATTAACATCGTTAGCGCCGATTACAAAAACAGCTTCCTCAACAATTTCATTTAGCCTTCTAAAATCGCCAGTAATGCCTAGTAGCGAGTGGTGGTCTATTTTATTAAGCCAAACTGCTAAGTCGTTGTAAAGCTGATTTATGGTTGCTTCTACATGAGCGTATAAAAACTTGCCATTGGCAGCCATTTTAAACTCAATGATTTTTTTTATCTCTTCCTGAGTTTTTAAACCAAAACCTTTAGCTTCAATTAATCGGTTTTCGTTGCAGGCATAATAAAGTTCACCGATATTTTCAATGTGTAAATCGTGCCAAATAACCGCTATCTTTTTGGGGCCAATACCTTTTATTCCTAGCATTTCTACAATGCCGGGAGGCGTTTGTAATAAAGTATCTTCCAGTTCTTTAATGGTTCCAGTAGCCAGTAGTTCAGTAATTTTACTTGCTATGCTTTTGCCAATTCCATCTATCTTATCTATTTCCTCTATCGGTTTGCTGGCAATTTGAAATGGAAGTTTATCTACTTTAAACGCTGCATTTGCAACAGATTTAATTTTAAACGGATTTTCTCCGTGTAATTCCATTAACTGCGAAAGTAAGCGTAACGTACGCGATATTGGTTTATTCTCCATGAAAGCTATTTATTCTTTGCCCTTTAGTCCTTACTCTTTGCTCCAGTACTACTTGATATTGATCTCGTAATCCATCCTAGCCTGAATACCAGAGTTTACGAGAGCTTTTTGCATTTGTTTGTAAAGCAAGTAGTGTTCGCCTAACTCTTTTTTGGTGTAGTAGATGCTAATATTTTCTTTTGCATTACCTAACAGGTTTTTTAAAGGATCTATTTTCTCTGGATATTCAACTATTTTAAAATCTTTAAGTTTAGCTTTTTTGGCAGCTGCATTAATGGCATCATTAAAACTTCCTAATCTATCTGCTAAACCAATTTTAACCGCATCAGTACCTACCCAAACGTGGCCACCGCCAACGCTATCAACCTGCGCTTTGGTTTTCTTTCTGCCATCCGCTACACGAGTAAGAAATGTGTCGTAAACATGGTTTACATCATTTTGTATAATGAAACGTTCGCCAGCAGTTAAAGGTCTGTTAACACTCATAATATCTGCATACTTGCCGGTTTTTACACCGTCAAAAGTAATTCCTAATTTGTTGGTTAACAGGTTTTGAAAGTTTGGAATAATACCAAAAACACCAATTGAACCAGTAATAGTATTTGGTTGTACAAAAATACTGTCCGCTGCACAACCAATATAATATCCGCCAGATGCGGCAACATCTCCAAAAGAAGCGATAACTGCTTTAGTTTTTTTAGTTAATACAATTTCTCTCCAAATAACGTCAGATGCTAAAGCACTACCACCACCAGAATTTACACGTAAAACGATTGCCTTAACATCGTCGTCTAATCTTGCTTTTCTAATTGCTCTAGAGATACGTTCAGAACCAATCTGTTCATCAGAACCTTCTCCGCCAACAATATCGCCATTGGCATAAATTACCGCAACCGTGTTTTTCTCAGAAGAACTAGAAATAGGAGATAGGTTAGCGATGTAATCGTTTATAGTTACGATGCTAACCGCACTTTTTTTGTTTTTGCCGGTAATAGTTCTCAGCTCGTCTAATACCTCATCTTTATACTTCAAGCCATCTACAAGTTTATAAGCCAGGGCATCCTTTGGTTGTCTTATTTTATAATCATCAGCTATTGCGTATAAACTATCGGCGCTAATGTTTCTAGTAGTTGCTATGCCATTTAAAAATGTTTTGTATAAACCACCAACGTAGGCTGTTACCTGTTGTTTGTTGTAGTCGCTCATTTTTGTGTTAACAAATGGCTCTACCGCACTTTTGTAATCACCAACTCTAATAATCTGCGCTTCAACACCAAGTTTATCCAAAGCTCCTTTAAAGAAAGTTAATTCTGAACTGAAGCCTTTAAACTCTAAAGCGCCTTGCGGATTTAGGTAAACCTTGCTTGCTGCAGAAGCTAAATAATATGCCCCTTGGGTATAGACTTCGCTATAAGCGATAACTGGTTTTTTGCTTTTTTTGAAATCGATAATTGCATTTCTAACTTCGAGCATTGTTGCCATACCGGCGTTTGGCGAGCTTACGTTAATATAAATACAGTCAATTTTACTGTCGTTTTTTGCTTCTTTTAAAGCTCTAATAACATCATTAAAACCAATAGATTTCTGCCCGCTTCCACCTAAAATAGGTATGCCAGATAATGAGTTGTCTGGGGTGCGCTCAGTAATGGCTTGATCTAGGTCTAAATAAAGTGCAGAGCTCGACTTAACAGACGCTGGTTTTTCTTCGCCTATTGAGGCAATAAAACCAAGCATCACAATAACAAAAAGGAAGCCGATTATAAATGTAGAAATAACAATTCCGACAACTGTAGCAAAAACATACTTGAAAAATTCTTTCATCTGGTAGCTATATATTTAATTTGTAAAGATATAAAACGCAATGGCATCTTATAGTAAATTTGCGTTGCCTATGGCAATTTTATAAATGTTTTTTAGAGTAAAAAGTTTGGAGGCTTAGTTAATTTATATGGGTTTAGACCAATTTTCGGCTTACTTGTTACTAGGTAGTAATCTGGGCGATAGAAAGCAACTTTTATTAAGCGCTTTAGCGCTTATTGAAGAAAAGGCCGGTGCTATTTTTGCACAATCGGGTTTTTATGAAACAGAGGCTTGGGGTAAAACAGATCAACCGGATTTTGTAAATATGGCCGTTGGTATAAAAACCGATTTACCTGCTTTAAACTTGCTTCGCGTTTTGTTGGATATTGAGCGAGAATTGGGTAGGGTTAGGGTAGAAAAGTGGGGCGAGCGACTAATAGACATTGATTTAATACTGTACGGCGCTGAAATTATAGATCTTGGCGACGAGTTACAGGTGCCACATCCGCAAATGCAAAATAGAAAATTTGTGTTAGCACCTTTAGCAGAAATAGCACCCAAAGTTGTACACCCAATTCTTAAAAAAACTATATCAGAAATATTAGCAATTTTAACCGATTCTTTATCCGTATCAAAGATTTAATTTATTAAATTTGGAGAGATGATTGATAACACCAAGAACGGAGAACCATTAGATTTATCGTATTTACGAGAGATGTCTGGAGATAGTGCGGAGTTTATGATAGAAATGTTGGATGCGTTTTTAACACAAACGCCGATATATATGACAGACTTGGAAAAGGAAGTTGTTGTTAGCAATTGGAAAACCGCTTCTGAAGTTGCGCATAAAATAAAGCCTACTTTCTTTTATGTAGGCAGAGCCGATGCTCGCGACCACATGCAAGAAATTGAAAGGAATGCTCGCGAACGTAAATCGTTGGAATCTATACCTGCAGCATTTGAAGAAATAAAGAGCTTTTTACCTGTATTGTACCAGCAACTTGAAGATGCCAAAGTTGAGCTTAGAAAAGAGCTTTAGGCTGATTTTCTTTTAAAGAATACAATAGAAAGTAAGATATAGGTTAATAATATTGCCGGAATAGCCAAATACTTTAATACGATTATCAAAATTACCGACGAAATAATTAGTAAGTAACGTGCCATATTTTCTTTAAAACCAAAGGTTTTAAACTTTAAGGCAATTAACGGTAACTCACATACCAATAAAAAACACATCAGGGCTATAAACGATAGAAACAACGTTATAGCAAGCGTTGAGGTCTCGAATGTAAAAATATTTAAATCGTAAATTAGCGGAATAGATGCAATTAATATTGCATTTGCCGGAGTCGGTAGACCTATAAACTGATCTGTTTGACGTGTGTCTAAATTAAATTTTGCCAATCTGTATGCAGAGAATACCGCTATGAAAAAAGCAAAATAGGGTAGGATAGCATTATTATCAAACCAGAAGAAAGCTTTGGGTGCTATTTGAAATAAAATGATGGACGGTAAAACGCCAAAACTAACTACATCAGCTAGGGAATCTAATTCCTTGCCCATATCGCCACTAACTTTTAATAATCGGGCTACAAAACCGTCAAAAAAATCGAATAGCAACGAGATGAAAATACACAACGCTGCAATTTTAAGGTTTTGGCTAAACGCGAATACGATACCAATGCAGCCAGAAAATAAATTGGCACAGGTAATAGCGTTAGGGATATGTTTCTTCATTTAAGTTGTAAGTTAAACGTTATAAGTTTTAAGTGGAAAGCGATACGTACAACTTACCACTTAAAACGTACAAATCCACTATCCGTTCATTCCCATTAAAAATTCTTCGTTGGTCTTGGTACCTTTAATTTGAGCTTGAACTAATTCCATGGCCTCTTGAGAATTCATATCTGCTAAGTGGTTACGCAATACCCAAATACGTTGTAGGTTTTCTCTATCTAATAATAAATCATCTCTACGTGTGCTCGATGCGGTAATATCAATAGCAGGGAAAATACGTTTGTTAGATAACTTACGATCTAACTGTAACTCCATGTTACCGGTACCTTTAAACTCTTCGAAAATAACCTCATCCATTTTAGAACCGGTATCTGTTAACGCAGTAGCTAAAATAGTTAAAGAGCCGCCTTTTTCTATGTTACGAGCAGCACCGAAGAAACGTTTTGGTTTGTGTAAAGCGTTTGCATCAACACCACCCGATAAAATTTTACCAGATGCAGGAGCAGTTGTATTATAAGCTCTCGCCAAACGTGTAATTGAATCTAAAAGAATAACTACATCATGACCGCATTCTACCAAACGTTTAGATTTTTCAAGTACGATATTGGCAATTTTAACATGGCGCTCAGCTGGTTCGTCGAAAGTAGAAGCAATAACTTCTGCTCTTACACTACGAGCCATGTCTGTAACCTCTTCCGGACGCTCATCAATTAATAAGATAATTAAATAAACTTCTGGATGGTTTTTCGCGATAGCGTTAGCAACTTCTTTTAGTAAATTAGTTTTACCTGTTTTCGGTTGTGCCACAATTAAACCACGCTGACCTTTACCAATTGGTGTAAATAAATCCATTATACGTGTAGAGTAATTGTTGCTCTCTGTAAATAGGTTTAATTTCTCTGTAGGGAAAAGAGGGGTTAGATAGTCGAAAGGCACACGATCACGCACATCCGCAGGAATGCGTCCATTAATGCTAATTACCTTTACCAAAGGGAAATATTTTTCGCCTTCTTTTGGTGGACGGATACTTCCGTTAACAGTATCGCCGGTTTTTAAGCCGAATAATTTTATCTGAGATTGAGAAACATAAATATCATCAGGAGAAGATAAATAATTGTAATCTGCAGAGCGTAAAAAACCATAACCATCTGGCATAATTTCTAACACACCTTCATTGGTAATGGTATTATCGAAATCTAAGTTGCTGTAGCTAGTTTCGTTATGTTTGTGGTTACCACCGTTTTGGTTAGGATTATTCTGGTTCTTTTGAGGGCGGTTATTATTATTTGTATTCTCCTCTCTAGGAGCTCTTTCTTCTTTCGGTTTTTCATCGCCTGTTTGTTCCGACGGTTTTTTCTGTTCTCGAACTGGTCTTGCTTCTCTTGGCAGCCTATCTTTTTTCTGGTTAGCCTGGTTTTGTAACTTTACAGCAATCGTTTCTAAACGTTGCGGATCATCAACAAAATCTGGAGGAGTAACAACCACAGGAGGTTCAATTGTCTCGGTTTCTTTTTCTACTTCGGCAACCACTGTTTCAACTCTAGGTGCAACCGGCTCATCAAACAAAGTTATTCTATCGCGTTCGTTTTCGGCAGGAGCATTAGGCTTATCGTCTTTAGAAATTCGAGCTCTTTTTTTAGCAACAGGTTTATTGTTGCCAGCTTCTTTGCTAACTTTAGCTTTAGGCGCAACTTCAGTTGCTACATCTTCTGCATTTGTGCTTTTACTAGCTTGTTGTTGTAAGATTTGGTCTATTAGCTCGGTTTTGCGTAAATCGTCTGCATTGCTTACGCCTTCATTTTTTGCTAGCTCACGCAATTCGGCGGTAAGCTTCTCAGTTAGTTCTGTTTTGTTAAACATTTATATGTGTTTGTCGAGAAATTTTAATTTGAGTCTATCAAAAATATACAACCAAAAAATGCCTGAAATAAACATTTACTAATAATATTTGTTGGAGATTTTTCTGGGATATTCAGATAGACATTCGAGAATTATGGCACAATTGTATGTATTTACAAGTTAATAAGCAACTAAAAATTAAAATTGTTTAAAAAAAGTTAAAAAATCGTAAACTTTCGCTCCCCAAAAAGACATTAAAAAGCGCTAAAAATTGCATCTTTGCACACATTCCCACGTATAATGAACAAAGAACAACTTTTTGAGCAAATACAGAAAAAGAAATCGTTTTTATGTATCGGATTAGATCCAGTGCTCGATAAACTCCCAAAACATCTACTAAAATATAACGATCCCATTTTGGAGTTTAATAAACAGTTAATAGATGCTACACATGATTTATGTGTAGCCTATAAACCTAATACGGCATTTTACGAAAGTAGGGGAGTTAAAGGTTGGGAAACTTTGGTAAACACTTGGAAACATTTTCCTAAAGAAGTTTTTACTATTGCCGATGCAAAAAGAGGTGATATTGGTAATACCTCTGCAATGTATGCTGAAGCTTTTTTTAACGAGCAAAGCTCAGAAATGAGTTTCGATTCGGTTACAGTGGCGCCGTATATGGGCGAAGATTCTGTTTCACCATTCTTAACGCATCAAGATAAATGGGTTATTCTATTGGCTTTAACATCAAATGCGGGCAGTAAAGATTTTCAGGTTAAGCAAAGCGAAGATCAAAAGCTTTACGAACAGGTAATTACTACTTCTCAGCAATGGGCAACCAGCAACCAGATGATGTACGTAGTTGGTGCAACAAAGCCAGAAGAATTTCAAAATATCCGCCAGTTGGCGCCAGAACATTTTTTACTGGTTCCAGGCGTTGGTGCACAAGGTGGTAGTTTAACTGAGGTTTGCAAATTCGGCCTTAACTCGCAATGCGGGCTATTGGTAAATGCTGCTCGTAGTATTATTTATGCTAGCAATGGTTTAGATTTTGCCGAAAAAGCTAGAGAAGAGGCATTGCTTTTACAACAAGAAATGGAGCAAATACTTGTTGCCAACCAACTAATATGAGCACCCAAAAAATGGATGTAAAGCTGGTAGTTTCGCTATTGGCTGTTGCTATTGTTTGGGGTACAACCTATTTAGGCATTCGTATAGCAGTCGAAACCATACCTCCCTGGTTTGTAACTACCATGCGCCAAAGTATGGCTGCACTAATTTTGCTGGTTATACTTTTGCGCAAAAAAGAGTTTAAATGGATAGGCTGGCCTTCAATGCGTAGGCAAATGTTGCTTTCTACCTTAATGATTGTAGTAGCTAATGGAATGACAACCGTTGCCGAGCAAACTATACCAAGTGGGTTAACATCATTGCTAAATGCACTTTCGCCAATAGCGGTATTTTTGGGGAGCGTTGCTATAGGTTTGCAAAAACCAACTTTAAAAGGGTTTATAGGGGTTATTATAGGCTTTTTGGGCGTTGCTTTTATTTTTAGAGATGGTATTGGCGACTTGCTGGATCCAAATTATAAAAGTGGGATAATGTTTCTCGCAATTGCAATTTTAGGTTGGGCAAGCGGAACCATTTATGCTAAAAAATATACGCACGAATCATCCAACATCATTTTAGACTTGTTTTACCAGTTCATCTTTTCTGCCGTAGTGCAACTCGTTTTGGCCTTTATTTTTTCGCCAACTATCGAACCTTCATCTTGGAGTCTGCAAAGTTTAGGTGCGGTGGTTTATTTGGCTGTTTTTGGTTCTGTAATTGGTTTCTTCTGTTATATTTACGCACTCAAGAAAGTTACCGCTACCGAGGTTTCCATTTTGTCGTACTTTAACACCGTTATTGCCATTTTCTTAGGCTGGTTAATATTAGATGAAGTAATTACCATCGATTTACTTATAGCAACCGTGTTAATTATTGTAGGCGTTTTTATTACAAATTACAAGAAAAAGCAGGTTAGCGAAGCTTAATGTAAATTCTTTCCAGTTAAGTTCTGCAAAGCGATATTTATCTAGTTTTTTTTGAAAGGAACGGATGTAATACTTGGCAAAATCAGTCCCACTTTACGCTTTACCCCTATAAAACTGTGCAAAAGAAAGCAAACGGTTAAAAAGTCGGGTGCTCGCTTCAATTGGGTTTATTTAACAATGGCTGTGCTTTTGGATAGAGTTTGGTTTATCGCCCGCATATTCGTCACTGCCAATTTTTTTAGAGAATTTAAACAGAAAATTTTCAGCATGCGACTTACCGTAGGTTTACCGAAATTGACACAACCAAAAACTACAAACGCATTCCTCTTAAAAACTCATCAATTAGCATGCGTTTTTTTCCTTCATATTGTACGTCGGTAAGTTTAATAAAACCATCTTTAGTTGCAAACTTTAGGTAGGTTTTTCCATCGGTTAAAAATGCAGCAGTAGAAATACCGGGTTCTTTATCCTCCTTTTCAGCATTAAAAATTTTAAGTGTTTTATCATTAAAAACGGTAAATGCAGTAGGGTATGGGCTTAATCCACGAATATGATTATAAACTACCTGATTTGTCTGGTTCCAATCAACCTTACAAAAATCCTTGAATATTTTCGGTGCATTTTTTAATTCGACGCTTTCTGGTTGTGGTACCTCGCTGTAATCTCCTACTTCTATTGCTTTAACGGTCTTAACCAATAAATTTGCCCCAATTACCATCAGCTTATCGTGCAAACTTCCAGCAGTGTCATCTGAAGTAATTTCAGTTTTATCACTAAAAATAACATCTCCAGTATCAATTTCTTGCTTTAAGAAAAAGGTAGTAACACCAGTTTCGGTTTCGCCATTAATAATTACGTGGTTTATTGGTGCTGCCCCACGGTATTGTGGTAGCAAAGAACCGTGTAAGTTAATGGTTCCTTTTGTAGGCATGCTCCAAACAATTTCTGGAAGCATCCTAAAAGCTACAACTACAAAAAGTTCTGCATTTAACGCTTTTAGTTCTTCAATAAAAATAGGGTCTTTTAACTTTAAAGGTTGCAAAACCTTTAACCCATTTTCTAGAGCGTATTTTTTTACAGCACTTTCACTTAATTTTTGTCCTCGACCGGCAGGCTTATCTGCAGCGGTTACCACACCAACAATATCAAAACCTGCGTTTTGTAAAGCACTCAATGAAGCAACGGCAAAATCGGGCGTACCCATAAAAACTATTTTCATAATCGGTTGTTAATGTCATCGCCTTTGGCTACCTAAAAAACGGAGCTTGGCTATTGTTAGTACTAACAAAATAACTAAAATTTCATTGATTTATCGCTATAAATATGGTAAGTGTTGCAGAAGTAATAGAATCTAGTAGCTTGGTTTTTGTAGATCCTACCAAGCCGGGTATTTATCGCAAAGGTAAACCTGGTAAGTTTTTTTACGAAGATAAAAATGGTAATCGGCTTAAAGATGGAAATGATTTAGAGCGAATAAAAAAGCTAGTACTTCCTCCCGCTTGGAAAGATGTTTGGATATCGCCAAAGAAAAATGGTTATTTACAAGCATTAGGGGTAGACGTTGCCGGAAGGAAGCAATACCGGTACCACGCAGATTGGACCGCGAGAAGATCGGATCATAAATATTTTAGACTACTAGAATTTGGCAAGGTATTGCCAAAAGCACGTAAACAAATTGCCAAAGATTTAAAGAGAAAAGCGTTTGATGAAAGAAAAGTTTTAGCGCTTTGCCTTACCGTTTTGCAGCATACGCTAATTAGAATTGGTAATGAGGCGCATAAGCGAAATTATGGAAGTTACGGGTTAAGTACGTTAAAAGATCAGCATTTTAAGCAAAAAGGCGACAGTTTTACATTGAGTTTTATCGGTAAAAAAGGCGTAAAGCAAGACGTGAAATTGACCGATAAAAGGTTGGCCAAGCTGATAAAGAAATCTAAAGATATACCAGGGCAAGAACTCTTTCAGTATTACACTAAAGATGGCAGACATAGGGGCGTAGATTCTGGAATGGTTAACAATTATATTAAGGAAATTACCGGATCAGATTTTACAGCAAAGGATTTTAGAACTTGGGGCGGTACTTTGGAGGCACTTCGCCAGTTGGCTTGCTGTACGGTTCAGAATCCGGAGATGGCTAAGAAAAAAGTAATAGTAGAAGTTTTAGACTGTGTAGCAAGTAGGTTAGGTAACACAAGGGCGGTTTGCAAAAGTTCTTATGTTTATCCGCTATTATTAGAAACCTTTGAAAATGACGGATTACAGGCTTACCTAAAACAAATAAATACCACAAAACCTGACGACATTGCTGCCATACAAGATGATGAAAAAGTGTTGATGAAGTTCTTGAAAAAGGTTAAGAAGAAATAAATACTTATCATTCCTGACTTCTGAGGAACCTATCGAATAATCGTCTTTGCGAGTCTTGGTTTTCGCAAAGCGAGGCAATCTTGGATTTTCATTTTCAATAAGACGATAGGTATAATCGTTTCAAAAATAAAAAGCTCCAAAAGATTAATCTTTTGGAGCTTTTTTTACCGGATGAACTGGCTGTTCGCTTTGTTCTTTTTCCTTTGCCGGATTTTTAGTTTTCGCTTCTGCCTTATCTTTGTTGTAAACTTCATCTTCGGGCTTTTTTACCGCCTTTTCGCCTTTATCAACCTTTCCTTTGGGCTGTGGTTCCTGAAAGTTACTTTCGGGCTTGTCGCTTTTTTTCTGTTCTTTGTTCATGGTTATCCATTTTATGGATAAAGCAGATACTTTTTACGCATTTCTTTGTATTTGCTTAGTCCGGGTTCCCAGCTTGCCCTAATTTCTTTTTCAGATTTACCAGCAATAATTTGTTGCCTAAAATCTCCAACACCAACTAATTTTTCTATGGTGCCCATTTGATTGCTCAGCTTAGAGTTGAAAAAATCTGATTTCCTTGGGGAAGCTTTATATAATTCGATAACCCAGCCGATGTTAATTTGTTTCGTTTTTCTGAAAATAGATGCGTCGTAATTTCTTAAGTCCAATCCATAACACACTTCGTCTTTAAAAATCGGCGTTTCTGCCATTCCTTTTATCCCGGTAGGTGTAAACGAAAATTTATACTTGCCTTTTAAATACGGAGCACCTAATACTGTAAATGGAAACTGTGTTCCTCGACCATGGTTTAGGTAGATTCCTTCGAACAAGCAAGTGCTCGGATAAAGTAAAATAGATTGTTGCGTATTTAGGTTGGGCGATGGCTTAACGGGTAATTCGTAAGGCATATCATGGTTATAATCAGCGTTTTTAATCACCGTAATCTTACACTTCACTTTGTCTTTTAACCAACCCTCGCCATTTAGCATTTGCGCATACTCTCCTAAAGTTAATCCATGCACAATGGGAATAGGCTGAATACCAATTCCTGATTTAAATTTTGGATCTAAAACTGGGCCGTCTATATAAAATGCATTCGGATTCGGGCGGTCAAAAATCATTACTTCCTTACCATCTCTAGCGCAGGCTTCCATTACGTGTTGTAACGTGTTCATGTAAGTGTAGAAGCGAACGCCGACATCCTGTATATCAAAAATCATAATGTCAACGTCTGCTAAATCTTCTTTAGTTGGCGTACTATGTTTTCCATATAATGAGATTGCTTTAATGCCGGTTTTTGTGTCTACTGCGTCGTCTACATGTATACCCGCACTAGCGTCGCCTCTGAAACCGTGCTCCGGACCAAAAATTTTAACAATGTTTACCCCTCTTTTGAGCAAACTATCTACCACAGTTTCTTTGCCGATAATACTGGTTGGGTTTACCACCATGCCAATACGCTTACCTTTTAGCAAAGGCAAATATTTTTCGGTTTGTTCTGCACCGGTTTTAAAGTTTGCGTATTTAACTGCCGAGTTTTTAACCGCGGTTTCTTTTTTAGGAGCCTGTGCACAAGCACTAAACGTAATAATGCTTAATGCAGCAACAAAAGCAGTTGTAAACTTGTTCATTTTATATAGGTTTTTAAATTAATATACGTTAATTCAAAAGCGAATTAGCACTTTTGCTAAGTTACAATTTATTACAGATTTTGAATATAGAATATTTCATCGCAAAGCGGATAGCCATTAAATCTGAACGTACTTTTTCTAAGCTAATTGTGCGTATTGCAATTGCAGGCGTAATGTTAAGTTTGGCGGTAATGATTTTATCTGTAGCTATTATTAAAGGCTTTAAGACCGAAATACAGGATAAAGTAAGGGGTTTTATTGGCGACGTGCAGATTTACCGTTACGACTTAAACGGTTCGTTCGAAAAATCTCCATTTGTGCCAAATGACACCACTTTAAACTATTTAAAACAGAATAAATCTATCGTCTCGTTCTATCCTTTTGCTACCAAGCCTGCAATTATTTCGGCTAACAACGAAGTAGAAGGAATAAATTTTAAAGGTATAGACAAAGATTACGACTGGAGTTACATCAAAAAGCATTTGGTGAGTGGTAAAATCATCGATTTTAAAAAAGATGATTACCAGATAATGATTTCCCAACACACCGCAGATAGGTTAAAACTGAAAGTTGGCGATAGGTTTTTGATGCACTTTATACAAAATCCGCCTAAGCGAAGAAAGTTTACCATTGTGGGCATTTATGCCATTGGAATTGATAATATAGATAAAACCTTTGTTTTGGGCAATATTGACGTTATTAGAAGCATAAATAACTGGACCGCCAACCAAATGGGAGGCATTGAAGTTAAGACTAATGATTTTCCAAGGCTGAAGCAAAATGCAGATGATATTTATGCTAATTTGGAGTTAAAATTGCGCTCTAGGTCTGTAATAGAAAGCACTCCCGAAATATTTACCTGGCTATCCTTATTAGACGTAAATACAAGAGTTTTACTTTTTTTAATGATGATTGTTGGTGTTATAAATATGGTAACGGCTTTACTAATAATGATTTTAGAACGTACAACAATGATTGGGTTGCTAAAGGCAATGGGCACTACTACCGAAAGCATTATGAAGATTTTTCTGTACAATGCTATTTATTTAGTTGGTATCGGCTTGCTTTTAGGGAATGTTTTAGGTTTGGGATTAGCATTTTTACAGCAAAAAACACATTTGTTTAAACTAGCACAAACCAATTATTATTTAGCTTATGTACCCATTGAAGTTCACTTAACAGATGTATTGTTATTAAATTTATCTACTGTGGCAATTTGTGCGGTGGTTTTGATTTTACCGTCTTTGTTGGTTAGTAGGGTGAGTCCGCTAAAAGCGATAAGATTTAAGTAAGGAAATCTGGAGTCGTTAGTCTGGAGTGAGGAAAGTCCGGAGGATAATATGATGAGAGACGAAAAACGAACAGCGCTCTACGAAAAACCGGACAACTAAACCTCAATCCAATCGTTGCATTGTAGGCCAGAAAATTCTGTTCGTAAAGGTAAATTCAAATAAGGATAGGTAACTTTAGAAAGGTACAAACCATTTGGTTTGGCAATTTCCATGATAGTTGGTGGTTCTTTGGTAATTAGCATTTGCTCAAATTCATCTACTGTCATTAAGCCTTTGCCAATTTTTATTAAATTTCCAGTGATAATCCGAATCATTTTCCCTAAAAACCTATTGCTAGCGATGTGGAAACGCAATTGGTCGTTGTTGTTAGTGCTAAACAATTTAGCGTCCATTACGTTGCAAATGGTATGCTCGTTTTTATCTGGAGCGGTACAAAAAGCTCTATAGTCTTTGTACTGTGGCAAAAGTAAAACTGCTTTTTTCATTTCGGCCAAATTCAGGTTTGGCGTATCATAATAAGAGCTTAATTGATTTAGAAAGGGATCTTTATAAGTGTGCAAATAATAATCGTATTTACGTTGTACTGCATCAAACCTAGCATGAGGTTTGCCATCCATTTTAAATAGATCGAATACCGAAATATTGTGTGGCAATAACTTGTTCAATCTAAAAATTAGATCGAAATCCCATTCCTGTTCAATGTCTATATGGAAAAAGAATTGACTGGCATGAACGCCCGAATCCGTTCTTCCACATCCATTTATTGCCAAAGGCGTTTTGAAAATCTGACTGAATTTCTCTTCAATAATTTCTTGTACGCTGTTTACTTTTGGTTGCCTTTGCCAGCCGTTATAGGTATGGCCGTTATAGGCAATGTGGAAGAAGTATCTCATCGCCCGCAAAGATAGGCCTTTAGTTTAAATTCAGGTTTGCTTAAACGCGTTAATCAATAAAAATCAATGTATCACTATTTATTTCATCAAACTATGTGTTTTGCATTACTAAAACTGCTTTATCAAAATTTCTATCTAGTAAGTCGTTTTTATGGATGCCAAAGTATGCTAATGAGTTACCAAAATTATCTATCTCGATTTTTGGGTCACTGAAATCTAGTTGTAAAAGCAGTATAAAGTTTTCCTCTTCTTCTTTTATTTTCAAACTTTCAGTATCTGATAATTTTTCAATATTCTCATATCCTAGGTATTTCATTGCCCACCAAAACCGAACAGTCCCCTGCATTGCTTTAGGATGTCCAAAAATTTGATGTTCACATGAATAATTTTCATCAATTGATGTTGATAGTTCGTATTCAGCTTCTTCAATAAAATTCAGATCTTCAGGTGTTAAGTTATTTTGTAATATTAAATGCTCATGATAGGATGGAAATGCATATTTTTCTAAAAATGAAATTGAATACTCCTTAATAGTTCGGTAATTTCCATTGGCATCAGCTTTTGCTAAGTCGTCATTTGAGTAAATAACCTTAAACTCTCCTTCTCTGTCTGGGTATCTGTATCCAATGTCTTTGACAGATATAAAAAAATAAAGATTACCTGTTGCAGGAAAAAGATCATCGGTATTTTCAATTTGAGTTAATGAAATTTGTCCGATGAACAGTAATTCGTGATCGCTTAACTCAATCGGAATTTCTTTCATAACGGGAGGGAAGCCTCCAATTCGAGAAGAATTTATTTTCAATGTAGATGTTGGATTTAATTTAAACGTCAAACACGGCCATAATAGCGATCCAAGTTTTGCACGGCTTATATCGCTTCGCTTATTTAATAATTTAACAATATTATCTTTATTCATTCAAATACACTAAGACATATAGATTGTCATTCAGATTGCTTATAAAAGTAAGCCATGGCTAAACTTCTTTTAAAAAATCGTAGTCCTCATATTTATCCAAAGGTTTAACAGGCATGAGTTCTATCGGAACTAAGCTACTTTTCAAATCTATTTCATAACCTTTTAACCAAGCAAGCTTACATAGTCCTGCAGTATCTATCGACAAAAATTTAGGAATCAAAGGATCCTTATTTCGCTTAAGGTGGGTTTTTAGCATCTGTTGCAACCCTAGCTCAATAGTAGTAGAGTTGCCTGCTAAAAATCCTTTAAACACATCTACCAACGAAGCCCACCATTTAAAGCGTGGAACCTGAACAAAACGCTCGAGGTTGCGAATGTTTTCCTCCAACTTCACCGTATCCCCCTTTAGAATGTTCTGCATCGCATTTGGGAGTTGGAAGCCAATGTTCAGTTCATGGTTTTTGGTGTTCTTTAAAACGGTGTATCGCTTAATCAAATCTAAGTTATCAGACAAAAGCGCATAGCTGAACTGGTTGATACCGCTATCAATTATCCTTCTATCATATTTTACGCTCATAAATTCGGCGATACGTGCCGCTTTATAGAAATAATTTTTAGCAATTAAAAAATTATTCAATATATATATATAATAGATAGCACTGATACTAGCGTTTCCTTCAAATGATGGAATAAAATAATACTCGCCGTTTTCTTCCGAGAGTATCTTCTCATTTATTTCTGTCTCCGAGTTCAAATAAGAATTATAAACGAAGGTCAATTGCTGTTGTTTTTCCATCGACTAATAATTGGAAAGCTTTAAAATTACCAATTCCGAGGTAGTCTTATCTACACCAGATACTGTTTTAGTTATTTTATTTCTATTGCTATTTAAAAGCGTGCCTTCCGTTGTTATTTAAAGGTAGTAAATAATCTAATGATAGGAGGTGATTTAGCTTTTTTGAAAAGCCTTTTCCGCTCATTAGGATTTCCGTTTTCAGGGGAATGACGACCGCTATGTTATTACCTTAAACCTGATAGAACGAAAATACTTTTTTACCAAGTCCCCTTTAGGGGATTTAGGGGTAAAAAAGATTGCAGTGATAGCAGGGCGGAAGAAGCTAAGGATTACTGGCATAGTTTTTCTAAAAGGCGCTAAACCAAAACATCCGATGAATAATTAAATCCACCGGATGTTTAAATTAATAGCCTGCTATGTCTTTCGGTATGCTCAGCTACGCTAGGCATCGTAATCCTTACGTAAAAACCTTTTTCGCTGTTTTCATGGGGATGACGACAGCTATATTATTTAGCTACTGTTGCTTTAGGATTTTTGACGTAAGTGTCTAACCAAGTATTAATTTCCCATAATTGGTGCAAGATATTTTCCTTTGCACGGTAACCGTGTGCCTCGTAAGGTAAGTACACAAAACGAGTGGTACCACCATGACCTTTAATTGCGTTAAACAAACGCTCGCTGTTAATTGGGAATGTACCTTGATTATCGTCCATTTCTCCGTGGATTAACAAAATTGGCGTTTTAATTTTATCAGCATAACTAAACGGGCTCATTTGGTAATACAACTCTGGTGCTTGCCAGTAGGTACGGTCTTCGTTTTGGAAGCCAAAGGGTGTTAATGTTCTGTTGTAAGCGCCACTGCGGGCAATACCAGCTTTAAATAAATTAGTGTGTGCTAACAGGTTTGCCGTCATAAATGCACCGTAACTGTGGCCACCTACAGCCATTCTGTTTTTATCGCCAACACCCATTTCGCTTAGTTTGTTAATAGCTGCTTCGGCGTTTAATTTCAATTGCTCTACAAAAGTATCGTTTGGTCTTTTACCATCTTTAGCCACGATTGGCATTTCTGCATTGTCTAAAACCGCATAACCTTGAGTTACAAAAAACAATGGTCCGCCAGAACTAATGGTAGTAAATTTATCTTGCGAACCTCTAATTTGCGCCGCATCTGCTGCCGAGTTAAACTCGCGAGGGTAGGCCCAAATTAAAACAGGTAATGGTCCGTCTTTTTCTTTATTGTATCCTTTTGGCAAATATAAATCTCCAGTTAAATCAATTCCGTCGGCACGTTTGTAAGATATTTTCTGTTTGCTAACGCCCTCTAATTGTGTATAAGGATTTGTGAAGTCGGTAATTTTTCTATCTGCTACGCGTAAAATCAGGTTTTTAATGTAATAATTTGGCGCATCTTTTTGACTTTCCTTACGGGTTAATAATACCAATTTCTGTGGGTCTAAAACATCAGTTACCATTTCAAAGCTACCCGGTTGGCTACGCCATAAAATCTCAGATTTTTTAGTCGCCAAATCAAATTTTGCAATAAAAGGTAAATCGCCTTTGGCAGATGCACCTGTTGTGTTGTTTAACAAAAGTTTGGTGCCATTATCTGTTGTTAAAATTACGTTACGGCCAAACTTGTTTTTTTCGGTAACTGGCGAGCCAGGGTTGTTATAGGCATCTGTTGTGCTTAGTTCGTAAAGCAATTCTATAGCACCAGTTGTTGGGTTATAACGGCTTAATTTAGAGGTTTGTTTAGTTCTAGAACTTTCTCTAAACAAAGCTAAAGTTGGGTTACCCCAGCTAATGCCGCCAAAACGCATTTTTGTTTTAAACAACTCTTTAGGCTGACTAGTAAATGGTGCGCTTAATTGCAAAATTGCATCATGGTATTCTACATCTTTTTTAATCAAACCACTATCCAAAGGCACGGTCCAGGTAATTGATGCTGGTTCGTCGTCTCTCCAATCAAAACCTCTTGGTACATTTTGCACATTATCGTAGCCCGATGGTCTAACCTCAGTACTCGGCAAATCTGCCAAAGTTTTAATTACTTTGCCAGCTCTGTCTGTTACATTTAATACAGAAGGAAAACCGTAGGCAGAAACTAAATAAGAAAAAGGTTTTTTAATGGTACGTACCATCATGTAGTTTTTATCTGGAGATAAAGAAACGCTAGTGTAAATTGCTGGTTTGCCAATTAAAGTTTCAACGCCAGCTTTATTTTGTACCAATTGCGAAGTCGCAAAAAACTCAAACAATTGCTCATCGTAAGGCGATTTAATTAAATCTTGCAAAGTTGCACTTGGTGCAGTTTTACCTAAATTCTGCTGTACAGTTGGTCCTTTTGGTGCTAATGGTTTAGGTGGCGCCATATTAGCCGCCTTTGTAGCGGTGCGGTATAACAAGGTTTGGTCATCAACCCAAGTTGCACCACCGCCCATAATTGCATTTATAGGCTGTTTATTCATTTTAGTTGCTTTTCCGGTAGCAACATCTATTACGTACAAATCAACGCGGTTTTGCCCGGTTTGCGTAAAAGAAATTTTAGTTTCGTTGGGGCTCCAGCTCACACTACCTGCATATAATGGTGTTGGTAAACCAGTAACTGCCAACGTTTTGCCCGTTTTAATATTCTTTAGGCTAAAGTTGTTAATGTAGGTTTGCCTACTAGGCGAGTAATTGTTCGGATTGATACGCATACCTGCAATTCGGTATTCTGGCATAGCCAATTCCTCTATTGAAGGGAAAGAGTTTCGCTCGCTGAATAACATCCATTCGGCCTTGCTATCTATGCTAACGCCAGGGGTAGGCTTCGCTAAAAGCAAATCGGTAATAGCTTGTGGCGGTGTTTGATAGCTAATGGCATCTTGTGCAAAAGCACTACCACTTAATGCAAGCAAGAAGAGATTGAGTATAGTTTTTTTCATTTTATAGGTTTAATTATCCTGTTGATATGATAAACTTACGGATAGTTAAACTAAAATGAAGATTGTATCAAAAATTTGATAGACTATTTACGTTTGATCACCAGTTCTGCAACTTGTTTAATCGCAGGTTTATTTGTACTTGGGTAAGGTTTCAAATCTGCCAGTTCAATGGTGTAGGCAACATCATTTAATATAAACTCTTGTACGGTTGCTTGTTTAGTTACATTACAGCCACCTTTGCAAAGCTCTAGGTTTTGCGTTTTGTTATTTTCAGTTATGGTAACTTTTATCGTTGCTACGCCTGCCCAAACACATTGCACATCTATAGGACATCTGCTATCCTTAAAGTCACTTACGGTTAAAGTACTCGGACTGTTTTTTGGTAGGTTTATCGTTTCATTGGCTCTAAGGTTGTAATTGCCTTCTATAGTACTATAGGCAGTTTTTTTACAAGCTTGAACGAATGTTAAAATACTTAATAGTAATACAACAGATTTTAAGAAAAGTAGCGTTTTTGGCATTATGTTAAGGTTTTACAATCAATACGATGCTCAGGCTTAAATCGTTACAGTTGTTTTATAATATTTTTTAGAAAGTTTTCGGTTTTACGCTTGTGGCAAATTTTGCCCTGCTTTTTGTTCCAAGTCCCGATAAACGGGAGCTTTCCACTACAATCAGGCTTATTTTTTAAAGTTAGTAGTTCTTTTGGAGGGTTGCAAGGCAATAGAAAATCGCATTTGCGAAAAATTGACAATTTTCTTCTAATACGTAACTGATAGAAGTTATAACCAAAGGTTAAATTTTTTTGTAGTAATAAAATTTAGGGTTTATTCCTTAAATTCAGTTATGAGCTTTCCAGAAGAATTTCTGCATTTTATTTGGCAATTTAGGTTGTACGAGTATAAAAACTTGGTAACAACTGCTGGCGAAACTGTGGAAGTGTTACAACAGGGAAGTTTGAACAAACATGCTGGCCCGGATTTTAGCAATGCGAAATTAATTATTAGTAAAACTACTTGGGTAGGAAATGTAGAAGTTCACCTCAAATCTTCCGACTGGCTTTTGCACCAACACCAACACAATGAAGCTTACGAAAATGTGATTTTACATGTGGTGTTAGAAGATGATAAACCTATTTATAGAAAAGATGGTACTGTAATACCTACTGTGGTTATGAAAGGTTTGTTTAGCGAAACCTTGTTCGATAGATATTTGGGAATGGTTAATTCTACGAATGATTTCCCATGTCAGAAACAAATTGCTACAATTGATCAGTTTCTTATCGACGGATTTTTAACTAGAGTATTGGTAGAGCGACTAACCGAAAAATCTGTTGCTGTTTACGACAAATTAGCACAATTAAAAGGAGATTGGGACGAAACCTTTTATCATTTTATGGCTAAAAACTTTGGTTTTAAAGTAAATGCCTTGCCTATGGAAATGTTGGCACAATCTTTACCGCAAACTATATTTGCCAAGCATAAAGACCAGCCGTTGCAAATTGAAGCTTTATTGTTTGGGCAAGCGGGGTTCTTAAACCAAAACTTTGCAGATGACTATCCAAATGCTCTTAAAAAAGAGTATGCTTTTTTGCAAAAGAAGTACAATTTGAAACCCATAGATATTTCGCTTTGGAAATTTATGCGTATGCGACCGCAAAACTTTCCGACTTTGAGGTTGGCGCAGTTTGCAGGATTAATTTCAGTATCAAATCATCTATTTTCAAAGGTGTTAACAACAAAAGACTATCGCAACTCTGCTGTGCTTTTCGAAAATCTGCCGGTTAATGCATTTTGGCAAACACATTACCATTTTAACAAAACTGCCACTAAGGTAAGTTTGCAATTAGGTAAAAAATCTATTGATAATATTTTAATTAATACGTTATGCCTGTTTTTGTTTGCTTATGGCAAGGCAATGAAACAAGAAAACTATGTAACTAGAGCATTGTATATTTTAGAATACCTCTCTGTAGAGCAAAATGCTGTGGTACAGCAGTTTGTAGATGCGGGAGTTGATGTAAAGAATGCATTTAGTTCGCAAGCGATTTTGCAATTAAAGAAATGTTATTGCAATGAAAAAAAATGCTTAACTTGTGGTATTGGTATTAAGTTATTAAAACAGTAAAAAATGTTTCAAAGAATTGTTACTTTTTTCGAACAGCGAAGCTTTGGCGTTTCTACCTATTTGGCTGGCAAACTGAATATGAGCATTACCAAAGTACGCTTGTTTTTTATTTATTCATCGTTTTTAGCAGTCGGTTTTCCTATTCTCTTTTATATCCTGGCTGCAGTGGTTTTAGATATTAGAACCTATGTTAAAAAAGTAAGATTAAGAGTTTGGGATATTTAAGTTTTACGTGTTAAGTAATAAGTTTTACGTTGCGAAATCTTTACTTACACTTAAAACTTACTACTTATAACTTCTCAGTCTTCCGGCATTAAAATTTCTGCAATTTCTGTAAAACCTTTTTCTGAAGCTAAATCTGCAGGTAATTTGCCACCTTCCATACGTAAGGTTACTTCTGCACCTTTTTCTAATAATGCAATAATTATTTCGATGTTACCATTTTGTGCTGCAGTGTGTAATGGTGCTACACCAGACTTTTGACAAACATTTGGGTAAGCGCCTGCATCTAGCAACACATTTGTAAGATTTAGGTTATTTGCTGCAACGGCAGAATGAATAGGAAAAACATTGAAGCCATTTTTACTGGCAATATTTACTTCGGCGCCTTTTAAAATTAAAAACCTTGCTATTTCTTCGTGGTTAAAATGGCAAGCTAAGCCTAGAGGCGTAAAACCATCTATAGAAAAAGAATTTACGCTACTCGGATTTTTAAACACCAGTAAAGTTACGTCGTCAAATTTGCCTACGGCACAAGCATCAAATAAATTTAGTTCGGGAACAAACTCAGCAATAACATTTGCAATTTTTTGCTTTTGGTAATAACAGGCCAGTAACAGTGGCGAAATTTGGTGCGAAGTAGTTTGAACAGCTAGTTGCGGTCGTTCAGTTAGCAAACTAATAATTTCGTCTAGTTGATCGTTTTCGATGTAGGTTTCGAGTTGCGCTATATTCATCTCCATTTGTATAAAAGCCGTGTTAAATTAACAAAAATAAAATGATATTGTGTTAGCCGTTAAAAATAGCGCATGTTTTGGCATTTTGCAACAGCGCCTATTTGCTGATAAGAAATAAAGTAAACCTGATTGCAACGAAAATCTCCCGATTTTATCGGGAATTGTAGTGTAAAGCAGGGCTTGCGTTTAAAAATGCTCCGGAGCTTGCTTTTCAAAAAAAATCCTGCTCAATTTCACTTAAGCAGGATTAACCTAAAACAAAAAACCTCAATTAATTATTCAGTTTTAGTTATGACAATTGTTTTTTAAGAAAGTTTAATAACCCTTAGGCAAATTGGAAAAAAGCTAGCCTCAAAAACGAAATAATTTATTTAAATAGTAGCCGTTTGTAATGCACAAACAACTATATATTTTATATTTGTTGATTATAATCACTAACAGAAGATGTCGCTAAGGGGTAATCAATTTAAAGGAAATTCATTTAGGAACGAAAACGAGTCGGCGAAACCGGGTCAGAAGCAGACAACAAGCAGGGCATCTAAAGTAAAGGAAGCATACTTGCCAAAATTCGATTTGCAGGATGGCAGGTTGGTTAAGATTGTGGGTTTGCTTTTTGTGGTAATTTCCATTTATTTCCTGCTTGCATTTACATCGTATATTTTTACTTGGCAAGAAGATCAAAGTTATGTAATTGATGCTAACGGTGGTTGGGGCAATTTGTTTAAAAGTGTAGAAGAACTACGTGAACGTGGGGTAGATGATCCGGTTGTAGAAAATTGGTTGGGCAAAGTTGGTGCATTATTGGCTCATCAGTTTATTTACGAATGGTTTGGCGTTGCTTCGTTCTTGTTCGCCTTTGTATTTTTTGTAATCGGCTACCGCTTATTATTTAAGGTTAAAATTTTCGCGATAGAGAAAGTGCTGGGCTACAGCTTGTTTTTTATCTTGTTCATTTCTCTGTTAATGGGTTTCGGACATTCTTTTTTTGCAGAAACACCACATTTTTTAGAAGGGGAGTTCGGCTATTGGAGCAATAAGCTTTTAACTGTGCAAATTGGACAAGCAGGAGTGGCGGGTTTACTGATTTTTTTAGGTTTAACCATTCTTATTATTGCCTATAACATAGATTTTAAAATTCCGCAACGCGATAAACTACCCGAGTTTACGCCAGATATACCCGATGTGCCCGATAATATTGAATTGGTGAGAGAAAATAAATCTGAACCAGTTGAATTTAGCGTTAACGATAGGTATAAAAAGGAGGCTAAAATTGAGCAAAATGTAGTTTTAACGCCTAATCGTTTCGATAAAACTGAAAGCATTGAACAGGTTGTGGACACGCCTTTGGCTACTAATGTGATGTTAAGTCCAACGGTTACTGTTACGCCAACACCTCCGCCACCAGTGGTGGTGGTTGAGCCAGAACCTATAGTTACGGAGCCAACTTTTACGATAGAAAAAACCGAAGAAGAGACTAAAGCAAACGAATTAGTTGAGCAATTTGGTACTTACGACCCTACTTTGGATCTGGCATCGTACAAAAAACCGCATTTAGATTTATTAGAAAACCATGGTTCGGCTAAAATCTCTGTTGATGCAGGCGAGTTAGAAGCCAATAAGAACAAAATTGTAGAAACGCTTAACCACTATAATATTGAAATTGATAAAATCAAAGCTACTATTGGTCCAACGGTTACACTTTACGAAATTATTCCGGCTCCGGGTGTAAGAATTTCTAAGATCAAAAACCTAGAGGATGACATTGCTTTGAGTTTGGCTGCTCTCGGTATTCGTATTATTGCGCCAATGCCAGGTAAAGGAACTATTGGTATAGAAGTGCCAAACCTGCACCCAGAAATGGTTTCGATGCGTAGTATTTTAGCAACAGAAAAGTTTCAACAAACAACTATGGATTTGCCTATTGCTTTAGGTAAAACCATTTCTAACGAGGTTTACATCGCCGATTTGGCCAAAATGCCTCACTTATTGGTAGCTGGTGCTACTGGTCAGGGTAAGTCTGTAGGCATAAATGCTATTTTGGTTTCGTTGCTTTACACTAAACATCCATCGCAGTTAAAATTTGTACTGGTAGACCCTAAAAAGGTAGAGTTAACGCTATTTAATAAAATCGAACGCCACTTTTTGGCTAAATTACCTGGAGAGGCCGATGCGATTATAACGGATACCAAAAAAGTTGTAAATACTTTAAATTCACTATGTATCGAAATGGATCAACGTTACGATTTATTAAAAGATGCCCAAGTAAGGAATTTAAAGGAATACAATGATAAGTTTATTAAACGAAAGTTAAATCCGGCAAATGGCCATAAGTTCTTATCATACATCGTTTTAATAGTTGATGAGTTTGCCGATTTAATGATGACGGCCGGTAAAGAGGTTGAGGCGCCAATAGCTCGTTTAGCACAATTAGCCCGTGCAATTGGTATACACTTGGTTTTAGCCACACAACGTCCGTCTGTAAACATTATAACGGGTACTATTAAAGCTAATTTCCCGGCTAGGTTGGCTTTTAGGGTTTTGTCTAAGATCGATTCGAGAACTATTCTGGATAGTGGGGGTGCCGATCAGTTAATTGGTAGGGGAGATATGCTTTTATCTACAGGTAATGACTTGATTAGGCTACAGTGTGCATTTGTAGATACACCAGAGGTGGATAGGGTTTCGGAATTTATCGGGAACCAGAGAGGTTATCCAGAAGCGTATCAGTTGCCAGAATATATCGATGAAGCTGGCGAAGGTAGCAAAGCCGATTTCGACCCAGATGACAGAGATCCATTGTTTGAAGACGCTGCACAGTTGATTGTAACACATCAGCAAGGATCTACGTCGCTTATTCAGCGTAAAATGAAGTTAGGATATAACCGAGCGGGACGAATTATTGATCAGTTAGAAGCGGCCGGAGTTGTTGGTCCGTTTGAGGGAAGTAAAGCTAGAGAAGTTTTATTACCAGACCAGTATGCTTTGGAACAATTCTTGACTAACCTGAATAAAAAATAAGGATTTACGTTTTGCCAACCTGAAAAGTTGTAACTGTTGGCAATAAATAGCAAACACATGAAAAAGATATTAGTAGCATTATTGGTATTAGGAACAGGTTTGGTAGCAAATGCACAAACCGATGCGAAGGCCAAAGAAATTTTAGCGGCAGTTAGTAAAAAATATCGTACTTACGATATTGTAAAAAGTGATTTTACTTTTACCTTAAACAATGCACAAGCAAAAGTTAAAGAAACACAACAAGGAACTTTATATGTTAAAGCTAACGCAAACAAATATAAAGTAGCAATGACTAACCAGGATTTAATTAGCGATGGTAAAGTTCAATGGACTTATTTAAAAAACGATAAAGAAGTTCAGATATCAAACGTTGATAATAGCGGCGATGCATTGAATCCGGCAAAGATTTTTACCATTTACGAAAAAGGGTTTAAATACCTTTACACAGGCGAATCGAAATCTGGCGCTAAAACTTATCAGATGATAGAATTATCGCCTACAGATACTAAAAAATCAGTATTTAAAGTGCGTTTGAGTATCGATAAAGCTACTAAACAAATAGCAAACATTGTTATTTACGAGAAAAATGGAAACACGTATACCTATAATGTAAAAACGTTTTCTCCAAACGTAAAAGTTCCGGAAACTACTTTTGCTTTCGATGCTAAGAAATATCCGGGTGTTGAGGTTGTAGATTTACGATAATTACATTGAAATTTGTTAGAAAAGGGTTTGCTCGAAAGTTCAAACCCTTTTTTATTTAGCCATTTTTAGGTATCATTGCTTACATTTTAAGGTTAATTATAGAAATAAATCTATAGATATCTCTTAGTAAATCTTAATGGTGTTATTTTAAACTCATAGTAAGATCAGATTTGAAAATTACAGTTTTAGGCACAGGCACATCTCAAGGCATTCCGGTAATAGGTTGTGGCTGCGAAGTTTGTCAATCGTCTGATAGTAGGGATAAGCGTTTGAGAGTATCTGTTTTGGTAGAAACTGCCGATAAAACTATTGTGATAGATAGCGGACCAGACTTTAGGTATCAAATGCTTAGGGCTGGGGTTAAGGATTTAGATGCTATATTGTTTACCCACGAACATAAAGATCATGTTGCTGGTTTGGACGATATTAGGCCCTTCAATTATCTTCTTCATAAAGTAATTGATATTTATGCAGTGGAAAGAGTGCAGCAAGCGTTACGTAGAGAATTTGCTTATATTTTTGAGGACACAAAATATCACGGCTTGCCCCAAATTACATTACACACAGTGGATAAAAATCCATTTCAAATTGGTCAAACTATTATAACTCCAATTGAAGTAATGCACTATAAGTTGCCAGTTATGGGTTATAGAATAGGTGATTTTACTTATATTACTGATGCGAAAACCGTGTCAGAAGAATCATTAGAAAAAATAAAAGGGAGCAAAATCCTAATTGTAAATGCGTTGCAACGCAATGAACATATTTCTCATTTTACCTTAGAAGAGGCAATAGCTTTTGCACAAAAAGTAGGAGCCGAGATGACTTATTTTACACATATGAGCCATTATTTAGGCTTGCATAAAGAAGTTGAGCAAGAGTTACCACCAAATATTAAACTTGCTTATGATGGTTTGAGTTTTAAACTAGATTAATATATTTGCAAACACTTACCCAGGTGGCGAAATTGGTAGACGCACCAGCTTGAGGGGCTGGCGCCTGTATGGGTGTGGGAGTTCGAATCTCCTCTTGGGTACAAACGCGTAAAATGACGTGCCGATCCGTACGGTTATAAAATGTCAAAACGCTGTTTTTTGATACGTTTAAATGGTTTTGCTGAGTAAGGAATATTGTATTTCCTTGCTCCGACATTATCCATTACGAATAAAAATTTGAAATATTTCTTTTTTAGATATTTCAAATAAGGCTATCTGAAAAGACTTAATAATTTAACGAACTAAATGACCTTTCTTTTCTTTTTTAGTGCCTTAGGGGCCTTTAACGGTTTTTTACTATCGTTATACTTTGCAATAAATGCTAAAAAGAAAGTTTTTACAAACTATTTTTTATCCCTACTCTTGCTGGTATTAAGTATTAGAATTGCAAAATCAGTATTCTTCTATTTTAATCCCGATTTATCTAATTTTTTTATTCAGATTGGGCTCTCGGCTTGCATCCTAATCGGACCGTTTCTATTTTTATACCTTAATTCATATTCTACAGAAGAGAAGCGAAATTGGATATGGCATACAGCTCCCTATTTGGGCGGAATTACCGTTTTAGGATATTTTTATCCTTATGACGAACACGTTGCAGTTTGGACAAGTTGGATTTTAAAAACAATATATTTTCAATGGTTGGTTTATATTATTATTTCTTTTAAATATCTCCAACCAATTCTCCAAAAAATTAAGGATAAAGAAAATTTAAAACGAATAGATGTTTGGTTTCTTAGCATTTATATTGGTGTTGCCTTTACATGGTTAGCCTACACAACTGCCGCCTACACCTCCTATATTGTAGGCGCTTTGTCGTTTACATTTGTGTTGTATTTAATTGTATTGCTTTTAATTTTTAGAAACAGCCACGAGTCTACCTTTTTTAACGAAAAGGAAAAGTACAAAAACAAAGAAATGGATAGAGAGACGATAGATTTGATAGGTCAAAAGCTGTCTATCGTTGTTGAAAGAGAACTATTTCTTAATCCGAATTTTAGTCTGGAGGAAGCTGCAAAAGAATTAAAAATAACAAAGCACTTACTATCTCAGTACATAAACGAAGTTTTAGGCAAATCTTTTTCAAATCTCATCAAAGAATATCGGGTAGAAAAGGCTAAAGAGCTTTTACAAACCGAGTCTAATTATACAATTGAAGGCTTAGGTTATGATAGCGGTTTTAACTCCAAGTCAACTTTTTTTACGGCTTTTAAAAAAATCACAGGCTTAACTCCCGCAGAATATCAGAAAATGCAATCGAAATAAGTTCTAGATTATAGTATCGAACTTCTAGATTATGATTTGAGAACCTTTCAAATATCACTACGCTTGATATTTGCCCTCATTATTAAAAAATTAAGTTTTAAAAATGAGAAAAGTGTTTTTATTAATTGTGTTGATTGTATTTATCTTAAGTAATGCATTAATCGCTCAAATCAAAATTTCGGGAAAAGCTGTTACGCTTGAAAACAGGCCATTAGAATATGCAGAAGTTATTCTGTTTTCAGAAAAGGCTACTGCGCTAGTAAATCGCCTAACTAACGATAAAGGTGAATTTAATATCCACTACCAAAAAGGTGTTTATAGATTAGAAATTCGCCAATTTAAGCAAGTTGTATATACAAAATCGATAGAACTTGTTTCAGATACCGATTTAGGTGCCATTATGGTAGATGCTATCAATACTTTGGGGACTGTAGTAATTTCTGGAAGGAAACAATTGGTAGAACGGAAAGTGGATAGAGTTGTATTTAATATTGAAAATACGATTAGTGCTACTGGTGGCGACGCTTTAGAAGCATTGAAAATTACGCCTGGAGTATCGGTTAGAAATGAAAATGTGACGATAGTAGGTAAACAGTCTGTTAGGGTTTTAGTAGATGATAAAATGTTAGAACTTGGCGAAGCAGATATGGCGAATTTTCTCAGATCAATTCCTGCGGATAATATTAAAAATATAGAAGTAATTACAACGCCACCCGCCAAATATGACGCGGCTGGCGGAAGTGGGTTGATTAATATTAAATTAAAAAAAGCGCAAGCAGATTCTTGGAGTCTTTCTTTAGGGAGTAGTTACTTGCATAGGTACGACGAAGGTGAAGGAGCTGTGACGAGTAACTTCATGTACAGCAAAAATAAGTTAAGCCTAAGTTCTTCATTAAATTACAGAGATGGTGGCGAAACTTTTAGTTATCAAGATTATAATGCTTTTCTTGCGGAGTTATGGAATACTAAACAAAGATTTAACCGAGGTTACAAAAGACTTAACGGTGTTTTAGGTTTGCATTACTCGGCAACACCAAATTGGACGTTAGGTTTCCAATATATTGGCAATTTTAATAAAACGAATTCTAATAGAAATACGAAATCGCTGGTTTATCAGCATAATACAAATGTTCCCTTTAATGAAATAGTTTCTCTAACAACCGCCGATCAAAAACCAAAATTCAATTCGATAAATCTTTTTAATGAGTTTAAACTGGATTCTGCTGGTAAGAAAATAATTTTGAATTTGGATTATTTTAAATATGCGAACGATGATACCAGGCCTTATGAAGGCACTTCCGTAAATAATAATCCATACAGTATCCTGTATTTTAAAGGGATTAATAATAACTCGCAGCTAACTAATAATTACTCTGGTAAAATTGATGTAGAGTTGCCTACAAATTTGGCTAATTGGAGTTGGAGGAAAGATCTCGGTTTCTAATACAAAAAATGACATCACTGCTTTTAATAGTGGGCTTGCTAATATTCCAATAACAGATATGCCACAAACGGCCCATAAGTTCGATTATAACGAATATATACAGGCATTATATTTTTCTGGGCATAAAAAATTCAAGAATAATTTAGAAGCTCAAATTGGGTTGCGAATGGAAGCCACCCAGACACGATCTCATAATGGTAACTTGAACCAGTCTTTAAATACAAATTACATTAAGCTATTTCCTACTATAAATTTATCATATGCCACTACAGAAAATTCAACATATACGTTTAATTATGGCAGGAGGGTGGCACGTCCTAATTTTTCTGAGTTGAACCCAAATGTTACCTACATTACTCCGTTTTTAACCGTTGAAGGCAACCAAGTCCTGAGACCGTATTTTATTGATAATTTTGAATTTATATATTCCTATAAAAAGCTGGAAAGCAAATTATATTTCAGCATTGAAAACGATGTTTTTAATCAATTAGGTTTGCCAGACCTCAATACTAATCAAATACGATTGATTTATAAGAACATCTTCAACTTAAAAAGATATGGATTTTCAGAAACTTTTACTTTTGATAAAATTAAATGGTGGAATAGCAACAACCTATTTAACATAAACTATTCAACTGCACAAACTCTAGATTTATCTGCAATAGGCGTAGATGGTTTCACCTCCTTCGTAACAACTAATAACGACTTTAATTTAAATAAAGACAAAACGCTACTGCTTAACCTTGGTTTTGAGTATTACTTTCTGGGGGCATACGGTATAGATAAAATAAAGCCATTCACATCCACTTCATTTGCTATTCAATACATTTTACTTCACAAAGATTTGAGAATAAATCTTCGAGCAAATGACATTTTTAAATCAGACAAGTACCGATTTAGCGCTAACGTTGCGGGTGTACACAGAAGCTCTAATTATTATTTTGATACTCGATTGGTGCAATTGTCTGTAAACTACAAATTCGGGAGTAAGAAAGTTAACGTTAGAAGCCGACAAACTGGAAATCAGGAAGAGAGAGCAAGGACAGGAAACTAGTATTTGTTTTACGATGGTAAATAACTGGTTCAGATATCGAAATTATTTTAATTGACACTTTTTTGGTTGTGGAAAAAAGTAGAATTCATGCTTTTTTCCAAACATAACATTTAAAATCCTTAATAATCATTTAATCTTTTGGTAACGCATTGCCATTGTTGCCCCGTTATTTTTGCTTCCGTAAGAATTAATCATCTAGATGAAAAAATATTGTCCTTTATTAAGTTGTTTTATGAAAAAATTATTACTTGTTGCAAGTGTTTTATGTGCCAATTTAGCATTTGGGCAACAAAAGTTAGATGTTCAAGCACATAGAGGTGGTATGGCGCTAATGCCAGAAAATACTATTCCGACAATGTTAAATGCCGTAAATTTAGGTGCAAAAACATTAGAATTGGATGTGGTGATTTCCAAAGATGGAAAAGTGGTGGTTTCTCACGACGCCTACATGTCATCTGTTTTTATGAAAAAGCCGAATGGGGCAGAAATTACCAAAGAAGAAGAAAAGGAACTGAGCTTGTTTAAAATGACTTACGATAGCATACGTCGTTTTGATGCAGGCACTAAAATACACGCTAGGTATCCTGAACAAAAGAAAATGAAGGTAAATAAGCCATTATTAAGTGAGTTGATTGACAGTGTAGAAAACTATGTTAAAATCAATAAATTGAAGCCCGTTTATTACAACATAGAAACCAAATCTAATCTGCAGGGAGATGGTATTTACAATCCAGCACCGGAAGTTTTTGTAAAAACACTGATGGGCGTGATTGATAGCAAAAATATAACTAATAGGTTAACTATTCAGTCCTTTGATATGAGGACGCTACAAGTTTTGAATCAAGTAGCACCAAAAGTAAAACTCTCGCTTTTATCGAGTGGAAAAATGAATGTTTCTGAAGAAGAATTAAAGAAATACGGCTTGTCTGCTAAAGAAATAGCTGCCTATTTAAAACAAAAAGCAGAAAACAAAGCTAGCTTTGATGATGAACTGACTGCATTGGGCTTCTTGCCAGCTATTTACAGCCCTTACTATAGTGGCGTAAATGCCGAATTGGTTAAAAAAGTGCATGATAAAAAAATGCAAATTGTACCATGGACAGTAAATAAGGAAGAAGATATGGTTGCTTTAAGAAAATTAGGTGTAGATGGCATTATTTCCGACTACCCTGATATTTTAATAAAGTTATTTGGTAGTTACCAGAACAAATAATTGACGTTTAATTATTTAGATTAAACACTAAGAAGCCCCTAAGTTTTTAAGTAACGAAGGGGCTTTTTCTTTTGCCATTAAGAAAAGCTAATAATTGAATGCTTTAACTCTTTATAAATACAATTAACCGGAAGAAATAGATTACCCTTGCATTTTTGCAGGATCGTCATAATTTACCATCCAGTTGATACCGAATTTATCCGTAAACATACCAAAGTAAGCACCCCAGAAAGTATCGCTCATAGGCATTGTTGCGTTTCCTCCGGCCGACAATCCACTATAAAGTTTATCAGCTTCTTCTCGGCTATCAGCATTTATGGAAACAGAAAAGTTGTTGCCAGCGATAAAAGAAGATTGATAAGCTTCTCCATTATCACTTCCCATTAAAACAGATGATCCGGTTGGGAGAGATACGTGCATCACTTTGTTCTTATCAGCTTCAGGTACAGGAAATTCGTCGCTAGACGGCATTTCGCCGAAGCGACCAATGTAAGTAAATTCGCCTCCGAATACCGATTTGTAAAAATTAAATGCTTCCTCACAATTTCCGTTAAAATTAAGATAGGTGTTAGTTGTTGCCATAGATATTTGTTTTTATGATTTATTCGTTAATTACTGGGCTTACTAGCTTTATCAATTTATCTAATGATTCTTGCCAGCCCAGGTAGCACATTTCCGCCGGTATCATTTCGGGTATTCCTTCTTGCGTGATATGGATTTCGGTTCCAACAGAAACGGATTTAAAATTTACGGTAGTAATCATTTCACCCGGCATATTTGGATCGTCAAAACTGTCCGAATATTGAATCATTTCGTTTTCTTTTAATTGCAGATAACTGCCTCCAAAAGAATGAGATTTTTGTGTGGTAAAATTATGGAAAGACATTTTAAAAGTCCCACCTAATCTAAAGTCCATTTGATGCACTTCGCATAAAAAACCATATGGAGGAAACCAGAATGCTTGTGCCAAAGGATCTGAAAATGCCCTGAAAACCTTGTCCACAGGCGCTTGTATTACTCGGTGAAGTTGTACTGTGCTCATTTTATCAATTACTAAAAAACGTTAGAATTAAAATTATGCTTGCTGAGATTGCTCGTAAGTAGGGCCATATAAGCCCGGAACCTTATTTCCTGTTGCACGCAAATGCGCTACCAATTCGCCACGATGATGATAAAGGTGGTTATATAAAAAACCTCGGATAGCTTGCACCTTCGGTAGCGGACCAATAAAAACTTGATCGCCACTTTTCATTATCCAATCGTTGAAATAAGTAGATTCGTCCGACTGTTCTATAGCGTTTTGAGCAATAGCCATATTTTCTTCAAATTTAGCTACTATATTAGAAGCTTTGGATGTGTCTTCCCTCTGGTAAGTAAAACCGCCAAAATCGAAAGTATCTACGCTAAAAACACCAGCGTACCAAGCGTAAATAGATGCGATATGAGATGCAAGCTCGGCAACCGACCATAATTCTGGTTGTGGTTTATAATCTAATGCAGTATCTGGAATAGCCTTCAATAATTTGCGAGTGTTTTCAGCTTCGTGAAGAAATTCACTCAATAATCCTTTTTTTAACATGATTGAATTGTTTGTTATGCATTATAAAGCTATTAATTTAAAAGCTGATTAATTAAATTTTTTAAAGAATTGGATTCCCTTATTTAAGAATTGTCAGAAAGTGTAATAAACATTTAATCTACAAGCAATTTTTATATATTTGATTTTATGCAAATCAATAGCAAACATATCTTGTTAAAACCCGCTACTCATTCGATATTTGAGCAGGTTACCGTTGTGTTAGCTAAATTCAAACATTTTGCATGTTTTTGTAATAAGATGTTTTACATCTCAAACTACAAAGATTTCAATATTTCTACCCCGACCGTATAGTTTCTAGGCTCGGGGATTAATTCTTCTCCGTTTTAATTATAACCAAGAGCATTTGTGCTTTGGTTTACTTATGCATTTGTTTTTTTAAACTATGCAATTTTCCTTTTACTTAAATTTATTAAACATGTTAAAATCAACAGAACAGAATCAGGTAATACTTACTAAGCAAGATTACGAGCAATTAAGGTATTACATTGGCAGTGCGAGTTTTAAAGAAGGCGAGATGACACTCTCGCATGAACTAAAAAGAGCAAAAATTGTAGAAAATATTGAGTTACCTGCAGATAGAGTTAAACTCAATTCAAAAATAATCGTTGTTGACTTAGAAACGAATGCTTCTATGGAGTTTACTATCGTAATGCCTGCACATGCAGATATGAAGCAGAAAAAAGTTTCAGTACTTACACCAATGGGGACAGCATTTATCGGCTTTGCCAAAAATGATGAGGTACAATGGAAGGTTCCTCTCGGTATTAAAAGATTTAGAATAACCGAAGTTTATAATGAACATTAGAAAAATAGGGAAGAGTTCGGCTTAAAACGGCCGAACTTTACCTTACTTGGAATTTTTCCCGGTATTGCGTCGGCGTCATTCCTACGCTTTTCTTAAAAATTTTTCTAAAAGCTTTAGGGTCGTTATAGCCTGATTTAAAAATTACAGTTGTCATTTGCTCGCCAGTTTGTTCTAGAAGTTTTTTGGCAGCCTCTATACGCGTTTGTTGTAAATACTCTATGGGGGTAATTCCGGTAATCTGCTTAAATCGCCTAACAATGTTTCTCCGGCTTGATGGAATATCTTTAATTAATTCTTCAATGGTTGCCGCATCTTGATAGTTGTTTTCTATTTGGTATTGTGCCGAAGCAACCAGTTCATCGTTATGGCTGTGAGAAGGGTTAAAGGTGCTAAAATAAGTTTGCTTATCTCTATCCATATCTATAGCGAAAATTTTGGCGGTTTTTATAGCTATATCACTACCACAAAGTTCGTTTATTAGATGTAAAAGAAGGTGGAAAGATGATGTTGCTCCACCACTGGTGTACAATCTATCGTCTTGCGTAACAGTTTTGTCGGCTTTTAACTTCACATTTGGAAAAGCATTCGCAAATCCTGTACAAGCATCTACATGTGTAGTAGCAAATTTTCCATTAAGTAAACCCGTAGCGCCAAGTAAAAAAGCCCCAGTACAAACGGTGGCAATTCTAGCACCTGTTCTGTAGTTTTTTACCAAAGGCGCAATACATGCCCTGTTTTCTTGTATGGTTTTATTTAAATCATTTGTAGTAAAAGCCGGAATTAGAATTAGCTGCATATTTTCAGTGTCAGCAAATCGCTTCAATGGGAAACCAAAAGCACTACTTTGCTCATTAGCTTCCTCAGTTGCTAAAATATTTATGGCAAATGCAGGAGTATTTCCAGACTCTATATAAAATTTATTTACGGTATCAAAAACTTCTAAAATTGCAGCTACGCTTAAAAGTTTATAGTTTTTGGTTAGTAAAATACCCAGCTCAATCATTTTTTCAGTAATTTTTGAATAACTAAAATAGAAAAAAATTGTCGCAAATGCCCCCTAATATTGACTTTTATAGTAGGCTTTTTTGATGATTAATTAGTTTAATTTAGCTTAAATTAATTTTATAAATCATGGATATTAAACCAGTTAGCAACCGAATGTACGGATTTTTAATTTTATTCGACATGCACACCGATTTCTTTTATAGCGTGCTTGCCGATTTAAAAGATGAAGATACCAATGAAAGATTAAACACCAAAGTAAACCACATAGCATGGTTGGCAGGCAGTTTAGTACAGCAACGTTTTGATTTGGAAAATATGTTGGGAGGCGAATTAAAAGCTGCTGCCGATGAACTTTTTAAGGATAACAAAGGCATTCAGGCTAATGTTGTTTATCCAAACTTAAGTGTTTACCAAGACGATTGGAAAAAAATTGCACCGATTTTAAGAGAGAAGCTATTAAACGTTGGCGAAGATGAGCTAAGTAAAATTTTGGAGTTTCCTGGAATGAGCTTTCATCTTTTTGAAATGATTTCTTTTAACACTTATAGGGAGGCAAACACTATCGGCCAAATTGCGTTATGGCGCCGGTTGCTAGACTACGAGCCCATGAAATATATGTAATTTAGGAAATATTTTTATCTAAAGGTTAAATTTGATATTTTCACATCTCAAATACCGTTTTGTCTATTTTTAATTTTGCGAAAGCTACAAATCCCTGTAAAAATGGTAGAGGTTTTTAAAACTAACGTAGTTGATCAGCAGGTTGCCGATGAAATTCTGATAGATATTCATCAGCGTTTTGCTAACTATAAAGCAAACTTTGATTTAGATGATTGCGACCATATTCTTCGTATTTCCTGCCAAAACCTAGCTGTCGATTCTTCGGCAATTATATTGTTACTTCAAAAAAGAGGTTGGTTTTCTGAACTGCTATCTGATGATATTCAGGTGTTTAATAACTATGATGCGTTGCAATCTCTGTAACAAAAACTAAAATTTAGGTAATTATACTTTTAATAAAAATGATTGTTTTTCAATTTTAAATGTTAATCTTTAACTTTATAAAAGTATAAAAACTTATTGTTATGGTTAAAAAGTTGTCATTACTATTCGTATTTGCTATATGCACATTAGCTGCGGTTGCGCAAAAAAAAGACGATATTTTAGGTAAATGGGTAAACTCATCAGGCGAAGGCCAAATTGAAATTTATAAAAAAGGCGAAAAGTTTTTCGGAAAATTAGCTTGGATTAAAGAACCGAACGACAACAACGGGAAACCTAAAACCGATGCCAAAAATCCTGAAGCTAGCTTAAGAAACAAGCCACTTTTAGGTTTGGAAATTTTAAAAAACTTTGAGTACGATAGCTCGAAATGGATTGATGGTACTATTTACGATCCTAAAACCGGTAAAACCTATAGCTGTAATTTAACGCTTAAAGATAACAATACCCTAAATGTTAGAGGCTATATTGGTATCTCTATTATTGGTAGGTCTGAAACATTTAAGCGAGTTAAATAAATTACAATCCCAATTAACGCCAAAATAATGAAAAAACTATTGCTAGCTTTTTTGCTTTGCCCTATAATCAGCTTTGCGCAAAGCTACTCTTTTAAGCAGTTAACTGCCGAAAAAAACACTAGTATGCGTGGTTTGTCTGTTCTTGATGATAATGTTGCATGGGTAAGTGGTAGCAACGGTTATGTAGGCAAAACTACTGATGGGGGTAAAAACTGGCAATGGACGCAACCCAAAGGTTACGAAAAGCTAGACTTTAGGGATATACAAGCTTTTGATGCGCTAAAAGCAATTATTGTAAATGCAGGTTCGCCAGCATATATTTTAAGTACGATAGACGGTGGTAAAACCTGGCGAGAGGTTTATAAAAATACAGATTCATTAATCTTTTTAGATGGAATGGATTTTTGGGACCATCAGCACGGCATCGTATTTGGCGACCCGATAAAAGACAAAATGCAATTGCTTAAAACCAGCGATGGTGGTTTAACTTGGCAAGATATTTCTGCAAACATTAAAGAAAATATGATAGTTGGCGAAGCTGGTTTTGCTGCCAGCGGAACTACGGTTAGAACTGGCGCAAATGGTAAGGTTTGGATTGCAACCGGCGGTTCGAATTCGCGAATTTTTACCTCGAATAATTTTGGAGGCAGATGGAAAGCCTACGAATTGCCAATTTTACAAGGCGAAAGTAGTACTGGTCCATTTTCTATCGCTTTTTATGATAATAGAAATGGTATAGCCGTTGGCGGAAATTATTTGCGAGACAAAGAAAACAGTAATAATGTGCTGGTAACTAAAAATGGGGGCAAAAGTTGGTTTAAACCAACTAATCAAGTATTTGGATTTCGTTCTGCTGTAGAATATATAGACAAAAACTTGGCCTTTGCAACTGGCTCTTCCGGCACAGACGTTACAACGGACGGCGGTAAAACCTGGAAAAATATTTCTACCCTCAACTTTAATGCGCTGCAAAAAGCTAAAAAAGGAAGTTTGATATTAGTGACTGGCACCAAAGGGCAAATTTATCAGTTAAAGGCAGATTAGTCTGTTTTCGACGTAAACATCTATAAGATTCATTAACTTTTATGTAAAGCAGTTTCTCTGCTATAACTTCATTTGTACCGGCTTTTTGCTAAATCTTTTTTCACTTCGCTCCAAAAGGATACCGCTTCAATCCGGTTTAGTTAATAAGAACTTGTGCTGTTCTTAGCGTGATATTGCATGATGCCTAATTATTGCACTAGGTTGCGTATACTAAACCTGATCGTAACATAAATCCTTTTAACCTCAACCAAATTCCTTTTTATTAAAAACTTCGGTTAAAAGATTGTAGTGTAGAGCAGGGCAAATGTCGATAGGATATTCGGCCCTGGATTTTCTGAAAAACAATTTTTACGGCCATCAATTGCCCTTCAATTATCAAAGCTTTGTCATAACTCTGCTACAAATATGTTAACCACCAAAAATTTTTAATCAAACGATTAATTTTGGCGTTTAACAAAAATGTTAAACAATATTGTGAATGGCACAGAGAGATACCGGAACGGAACAATTAATTAAAGATACGGCTAAGCGAATTTTCTTTTCTGAAGGGAAATTTCATGCAACTACGCAAGATATTGCAGATGCCGCAGGCGTAAACAGAACTTTGTTAAATTACTATTTCAGATCGAGAGACATTTTGTTTGAACAGGTGGCGCAAGAAGCCAGGGCCGAAACATCAGCTTTGCTAGATGAAGTTTTTAGTGCAAAAATAGGTTTTAAGCAAAAATTAGAAAAACTTATAGAAACGTTCATGGAGCAGGGTATGAAATATCCTTTTAGGGAAATGTACGTAATTACAGAAATGCACCGAGGCGATAAAACCGTACCGATTGAGAAAATAAATAGGTTAAACAATTTTTTAAAAGAAATAAGTGCAGAAATGGAGCAAGGGAATATCAAAAAAATGGATCCTCGCCAGTTTTGCATGAATCTGTTTGCGTTGATGGCTTATCCGCTGATTTCAAACTGTTTAAACCGAGCATTGTTTAACATCAGCAGTAAAGAATATTTTGAGCTAATGCACGATAGGAAGAAATTAATATTCGAAATGATTTATCAATAACATAAATGAAACACAAAATCACACCCAACATAATGAAAACAACAGTTCCACTATCACTTTTATTTTTAGGCGCAATATTAAGCTCTTGCGGTGGTAAAGACGAGAAGGCAGCGCAAGCAGCAGCTGCAGCTGGCCAACCACAAGCCTATCCGGTTTTTGCCGTTAGTACCCAACAAACCACACTAGATTCAGATTACCCAGCAACGATAGAAGGGATTCAGAACATTGATATAAGACCAAAAATTGATGGTTTTATTGAAAGGATATTGGTTGATGAAGGTGCAAGAGTAACAGTTGGGCAGTTGTTGTTTACCATTAACAATCCGCAATACGAGCAGGCTGTTAGAACTGCAGCGGCGGCAATTAGTAGTGCAGAGGCAGATGTTAGCGCAGCGCAACTACAAGTTAACAAAACAAAACCTTTGGTTGACAAAGACATCATTAGTAAATACGAATTAGAGTCGGCACAATTAACACTGCAAAGCAAAAGAGCGATGTTGGCTCAAGCTAGAGCAACGCTAGCAAATGCAAAAGTTAATTTAAGTTATACTCGCGTTACAAGTCCGGTTAATGGCTTAGTTGGTAGTATCCCATACAGAACGGGTAGTTTGGTTAGCAGCAATAGTGCAGAACCATTAACTACTGTTTCTAACACCGCTAAAGTTTACGCTTACTTTTCTTTAAACGAGAAGCAAATTTTAGATTTTTCTAATAAGTATGCTGGCAAAAACTTAAACGAGCAAATGCGTAATATTCCGCCAGTTAGTTTAGTGTTGGCAGATGGAACAGTTTATGCACAAAACGGTAAAATAGAATCTATCAACGGTCAGATTAATACGGCTACAGGTTCAGTAAGCTTAAGAGCTACTTTTCCAAATCCAACTTCAATTTTAAAAAGTGGTGGTAGCGCTTCAGTTCGAATTCCCCAAAACGTGAAAGATGTTATTTTAATCCCTCAAAAATCTACTACCGATTTGCAAGGAAAGAAATTTGTTTACGTTTTAGGAGATTCTGCAAAAGTAATCAATACCCCGGTTGAAGTGATGCAAAATACCAAAGGTAAATTCTACGTAGTAACCAAAGGTATTAAAGCTGGTGATAAGATTGTTTTAGAAGGTTTCCAATCTTTAAGAGATGGCACTAAGATTAAGCCTGAAGAAAAGAATACAGATTCGGTTTACGCAGAGATTAAAAAATAAGTCGTAAACAGCAACAATCATCCCACAAAGGAAACAATCATAAAATTAAATTATGTTTAAAAAGTTTATAGATAGACCAGTTTTATCAACTGTAATATCAATTATCATAGTAATACTCGGTGTGCTGGGTTTGGTAACCTTACCAGTGTCTCAGTACCCAGAAATTGCGCCGCCAACCGTACAGGTTTCAACATCTTACCAAGGTGCCAATGCCGACGTAGTAATGAACAGTGTGGTAGTGCCACTAGAAGAGCAGATAAATGGGGTAGAAGATATGACCTACATGACCTCTACAGCAAGTAACGACGGTTCTGCCTCTATTACCATTAACTTTAAATTAGGTACAAACCCAGATTTAGCGGCGGTAAATGTACAAAATAGGGTAGCAAGAGCAACTAGTTTATTGCCTGCAGAGGTTACCAGATCTGGTGTTGTTACGGCTAAGAGGCAGGCAAGTAATGTGTTAATCTTTGTTATCCATAGCGATAACCCAGAGTACGATCAGAAGTTTTTACAGAACTATGCTAATATCAATATCATCCCTCAAATTAAAAGGATTACTGGTGTGGGTGATGCAAGTTCTTTCGGACAGATGGATTATAGCATGCGTATTTGGCTAAAACCAGATGTAATGGCTACCTACGGTTTAGTACCAAATGATATAAATAGCGCTTTAGCAGAGCAAAATGTTGAAGCTGCGCCAGGTCAGTTCGGCGAGCAAGGCGATCAATCTTTCCAATACACTTTAAAATATACAGGTAGGTTAAAGAGCGAAGAAGATTTTAGCAATATTATTGTTAAAGCGGATGCAAACGGACAGGTCCTGCGTTTAAAAGACGTTGCTAGAATTGAATTAGGTGCACAAAGTTATGCAAGTACCTCTAAATTTAACGGACAGGCATCAATTGGTATCGCAATTAATCAAACTGCTGGTTCAAATGCAAAAGATGTAATTGAAGGTTCTTTAAATACGCTTGCAGAAGCATCCAAATCTTTTCCAAATGGAATTCATTATACTTCGCTAGTAAACGTTAACGATTTTTTAGATGCATCTATTGAAAAAGTATTACATACATTAATTGAAGCATTTATTTTGGTGTTTCTTGTGGTATTTGTATTCTTACAAGATTTCCGTTCTACATTAATTCCGGCTATTTCTGTACCGGTTGCTATTGTAGGTACGTTCTTTTTCTTAAGTTTATTCGGTTTTACCATCAACTTGTTAACCTTGTTCGCGTTGGTACTCGCCATTGGTATTGTGGTAGATGATGCCATTGTGGTAGTAGAGGCGGTTCACGCTAAACTGGATGAAGGTTATACCGATGCCAAAAAAGCTACTGTAGATGCAATGGAGGATATTACCGGTGCAATTATTTCCATCACCTTGGTTATGGCTGCGGTATTTATTCCGGTAAGTTTTATTCAAGGTTCTTCAGGTGTATTTTATAAACAGTTCGGTTTAACATTAGCTATTTCAATTATTTTATCGGCTATTAATGCGTTAACGCTTAGTCCGGCTTTGTGTGCTATTTTATTAAAACCACATAAAGATGATCATGGTAAAAAGAAAAATGTACTACAACGTTTTTATACCGGATTTAATACAGCTTTTGATGCGATAACAAGCAGGTACAAAAGATCAGTTTCTTTTTTGTCTCATGCTAAATGGATTGTTGCCCTAGCAATAGTAGTTTTTACAGGTGTTTTGGTTTGGACAATGAATACCACGCCTAAGGGTTTCGTACCTAACGAAGATTTAGGTACAATCATGTCTGATATATCCTTACCAGCTTCAACTTCGCAAGAAGAAACTGCGGTAATTATTAAAAAAATTGCCGACATCGTAAAGGAAATACCAGAGGTAAATAGTGCGTTAAGCGTTGTAGGTAGGAGTATGATTAGTGGTTCTGGTAGTTCTTACGGTATGGTTATTACCAGGTTAAAGCCTTGGAAAGAAAGAGACCGAGATGTAAAAGCTATTATTGGCGAGTTGTTTGCCAAAACAGCAGGTATAAAAGGTGCTAAAATTATCTTCTTTGCACCTCCAACTATTCAAGGTTTTGGTACAAGTGGTGGTTTCGAGTTTCAGTTGCAAGATAAAACCGGTGGCGATATTAATAAATTTAACGAGGTTGGAAATGGTTTCTTGGCTGCATTATCGCAACGTCCCGAAATTCAGTATGCTTCAACATCTTTCAACCCTAATTTTCCTCAATTTCAAATTGAAGTTAATGTTGCTAAAATTAAACAAGCTGGTTTAACGGTTACCGATGTACTTGGCGTTTTACAAGGTTATTACGGTGGTGTTTATGCATCCAACTTTAACAAATTCGGTAAGCAGTTTAGGGTAATGTATCAGGCAGATGCCAAATATCGTGCTAACGAACAGAGTTTAAATAGCATTTATGTGCGTAACAATAAAGGCGGCATGGCACCAGTTAGCGAATTTATTAGCATGACTAAAGTGTACGGTCCGCAAGCTATTTCTCGTTTTAACCTTTATACTTCTATAGCTGTAACGGGTAGCCCGAAACCTGGATTTAGTTCTGGTGATGCGCTTAAAGCGGTACAGGAAGAAGCTGTAAAACATTTGCCAGCTGGTTACGGTTACGAATTCTCAGGTTTATCTAGGGAAGAGATGGCGGGGGGAAATCAAACTATCTTCATTTTCTTACTTTGTGTGGTATTTGTATATTTCTTACTGGCCGCACAGTACGAGAGTTATATTTTGCCTTTGGCGGTTTTAATTTCTTTACCTATCGGATTAGCAGGTGTATTTATATTCGATAAGATTTTTGGAGTTGATAATAACATTTATACCCAGATTACACTGATTATGCTTGTCGGTTTATTGGCTAAAAATGCCATTCTAATTGTGGAATATGCGGTTGATAGAAGAAGAAAAGGTATGAGCATTGTAGATGCAGCTATTGAAGGTGCAACTGCACGTTTACGTCCAATTTTAATGACTTCGTTTGCATTTATCTTGGGTTTATTACCGCTAATGTTATCTACTGGTGTAGGTGCAGCGGGTAACAAATCAATTGGTACAGGTGCAGTTGGAGGAATGTTGATTGGTACCATTTTCGGGATTTTTGTAATTCCGGCTTTGTTTATCATCTTCCAATCTTTACAAGAAAGGGTAAGTAGTAAATCTCCTTTTAATGAAGGTGTAACAGGCGAAGAAAAACTAGCAATTGCAGAAGAAAATAAGCCTCAACATTAATTTTATAAATCATGAAACTAACATATAAGTATTCTTCTTTAATTATCGGCTTTGCCATACTAGCCTTAAGTGCTTGCGTAAGTAAAAAATACGAAAGACCAGCTGTAAAAAGCGATAATTTATATAGAGATGTAACTACTGCCGATACAACAACCATAGCAGATTTGCCTTGGAAAACCTTATTTGCAGATGCAGAATTGCAAGCTTTAATTGAGCAAGGTTTGGCAGAAAATTTAGATTTAAAGCAAGCAATTGAGCGCATAAAAATTGCAGAGGCTACTTTTAGACAAAGTAGGGCCGCTTTGTTGCCAACTGTGCAAGCTGATGTTTCTGTTACTGATGCCAAGCAAAGTAGAGCGGCATTAAACTTTCCTCCGGGAATAAATATCAATTTAGAAACGCAAACTTACCGAGCCCAGTTATCTACCAGTTGGGAAGCGGATATTTGGGGTAAATTAAGTAGTGCAAAACGCTCGGCTTTAGCTTCTTTGTTGCAAAGCGATGCCGCTAAAAGAGCAGTGCAAACACAATTAATTGCAAATATTGCCAATACTTATTACAGTTTGTTGGCTTTAGATAAACAGTTGGAAATCACGCTTAAGACCATAGAGAGCAGGAGAAACAACGTTGAATCTATGAAAGCTTTAAAGGAAGCTGCCAGGGTAACTGGTGCTGCTGTTGTGCAAAGTGAAGCTAATTTGTATGCGGCCGAAGTTTCGTTGCCGGATTTAAAAAGAAGCATCAGGGAAACTGAAAATGCATTGAACATTCTATTGGCTAAAGAAGCTGGTAGTGTTACGCGTTCTACTTTAGACAGACAAAATGCCTATAGCAATTTAAAAACTGGTGTGTCTAGCCAGTTGTTGCAAAACCGTCCAGATGTAATTGCAGCAGAATTGGCATTAAGAGCACAGTTTGAAAACGTTAACTCGGCTAAAGCATATTTTTATCCGGCGTTAACCTTAACTGCGGGTGGCGGTTTATCAAGTTTAGATATAAAGGATTTCTTTAGTCAGAGTATTTTCTACAATTTGGTGGGTGGTTTAACCCAGCCAATTTTAGCTCGTGGCCAAAATAAGGCACGCTTAAAAACTGCAGAAGCAAATAGGCAAATTGCATTTTTAGCTTTCCAGCAAACACTTTTAACTGGCGGACAAGAAGTTTCCAATGCACTTTACGCATATCAAACTGCTGTGCAAAAAGAAGAAACCAGGGTAAAGCAAATTGCCTCGTTAACCAAAGCGGTAGATTTTACACAAGAGTTATTGCGTTTTAGCTCTGCTACAAATTATACCGATGTTTTAACATCTGAGCAAAGTTTGTTAGCTGCAGAATTGAGTGGCGTTAGCGATAAACTACAGAAACTACAATCAGTAATTAATTTATACCGTGCCCTAGGTGGCGGTTGGAAAAATTAGATTCGACTACACACAGGCTGATATAATCAAAAAAGCTTCTCCATCTTTCGATCGAGAAGCTTTTTTGCTATTAAAGGAATCATTTAAATCTCTATTAATATTCCTCCATATCCAACAACTGTTTAATGGTAGCTTTGTAGCTCTTCCCGATGGGTAATTGTTGACCATTTTTTAAGAAAATCATATTTCCTTCTAGGTAATGCACCGCTTTTTTGTTAAGGATGAATGACTTGTGCACTCGCACAAATACATTTGTAGGCAATTGTTCTTCGAAACTGCTTAAAGTGCGTGGTGTGAGCAGGAAACTATCATCTTTCCAAACTTTTACGTAATTGCCCAAACTTTCTAAATACTTAATATCAGCATAGTTTACTAAAACATGTTTTTTATCTGCCTTAATGGCTATTTTTTCTATAAAATGCGTTTCGCTTTGCGTGGAAATTAATGGCCCGGTAGCGGGATTTTGGAGGTTGAAAATTTCTAAAGCTCTATTAACTGCCTTTAAAAAACGATCGAATCTGAAGGGTTTTAAAAGGTAATCGCAAACGGCGAGCTCGAAACTTTCCAGCGCATATTCTTCGTAAGCAGAGGTAATGATGACCAATGGCTTACGTTGTAACGTTCTTAAGAAATCGAGTCCGTTTAACTTAGGCATCTTAATGTCTAAAAAAATGAGGTCAATTTCTTGATGTGTTAAAAAATCAAAGGCTTCCGTTGCACGATAACAATGACCAATTTTCTCAAGAAAAGGCACATCGTTAATGTACGAGGCAATAATATCGTGTGCTAAAGGTTCATCATCAATAATTAAACAGCGTAAACTCATGCCAATTCCAGTTTCAGTTCTGCTTTAAAGCTGTTAGCCTCTTTGCTTAGTTTTAAAAAATGTTTGTTTGGATAAAGCAAATCTAACCTTTTCTTTAAATTATCAATTCCAATACCTGGTTGTGTTTCTATTTCTCCTCGTTCGATTGAATTTTCGCAAATAAAATGAAGGGTTTTATCATCGCTCGTTAACGAAATTTTTAAGAAAGCTGTGTCTTCTGCTATTTCAATTCCGTGTTTAAAAGCATTTTCAATAAACACAATAAGCAATAAAGGAGCGATACTTACATTAGGATTTGATATGTTTTTTTCGAAATTTAGTTTTAATGGGTTTCGCAATCTAATTTCTTGCAGTTGAATGTAGTCTTCCAAATATTTTAATTCTTGCACTAATAAAACGTTTTTTTCCTGTCCTTTGTAAATAGTATAACGCATCAATTCTGCTAATTGCAAAATGCTTTCCGATGTTTTTTCAGACTTATGCAAACTTAAAGCATACAAGTTATTCAGTGTATTAAAAAAGAAATGAGGGTTCATTTGCTGTTTTAACAAATCGAGTTCACTTTCAGATTTTGCCTTTTCTAGCGATAGGATTTGATGATTTTGTTTGCCCCATTGTAGTGCCAAAACTATCGGCAAGCTAATTAGCATAATCGCGACAGCGCCAAAAGCATTTTCCATGTCAAAAGGATTATCACCAAATATCGATCTGCCGAAGAATTTATTAATGGGCAGTGAAATTAACAACTGCGCTAATATTGGGTATAATAAAGCAATAGTTACCGCCAAACTCAAAATGTAAATGAGCAAGCCTTTTTCCTTTAAAATTTTAGAAACCAAAAAACGGCTATTGATGATGAACAGCAAATAGCCACACATATACATCAGTAAAAATTGGAAGAAAAAACCAACAAAAAGCCCAAAGTTTTTGCCTAATTTTTCTGGACTCAACTCGTATCCGATAAGTAAATTGCCCTTAGTATGGTAAGCCGGATTATTTAAACTTGAAACTGCCATTACAGAAATGGTTGCCGAAATAAGTACAAGAGTAATTAACACAGAATTCTCCAATCCAATCTTTTTAATCCATTTGATATTTTTTACTCGTTTTTTATAAAAATGGTTTAACGTTAGCAGAATTTCGAGTACGAGGGCAACACTTGCTATCGCAATAAATAAAGCGTCGTCAAGGTTTCCTATTTCAAAATACGAACATATAAATGTGAAGAGTGGTAGTAAAAACAAATAGCAAAATAGCCAGCACAAGAGGTATCTATCTTTGGTCAATTTGTTTTTTAAAGATGGCTTGTAATAAGAAAAAACAATTACCGGAAGCAAGCAGAGCCCAATTGATAGGATAGATGTTAAATAAGTTGCCCAAATATTTTCTGGCGTTTGTAAAACATTATATATAGCAAACCAAAGGATTAAACCAATGTTGATTAGAAAATCCTGATGTTTTATAATGGAATTGAAACTGATTTTTTTGGCGAACATAATTTTAAATGTTTAAAGCAACAACAATTATCCTTTATCAAAAAATCTAAATGATGAAGGGAGGTTTTTTAATGATGAAAGAATACCAATCGTTCAGAACTGAATAGTTTTATCAGAAAACTGAGCATAATTGCTTTCGTCATTACTTTTGTCGCGTTCGTCATCTAAATTTAAGGGGATAAAAAAACGAAGTTAATATTGCACCATCTTATTTAACATAAAATGGAAAGACTTCAAATACAGAATCTTCGTAAAAGCTATCAGAATGGTGTAAAAGCACTTGACGACGTTTCATTAAACCTATCTAACGGAATGTTTGGTTTACTTGGTCCAAATGGTGCAGGTAAATCATCTTTAATGCGAACATTAGCAACGTTGCAACTGCCAGATAGTGGCAGTATTAGTTTTGACGGCGTAGACATCATCGAAAAACCTGAGGAAATGCGTAAGCAATTAGGCTATTTACCGCAAGATTTTGGTGTTTACCCAAAAATATCAGCTAGCGAATTACTGAACCATATCGCCATTTTAAAAGGTCTGCAAAACAAAAGCGAGCGTGTAGAACAGGTTACATCGTTATTGCAACAAACAAATTTGTACGATGTAAGAAAACGTGCGGTAGGTTCATTTTCTGGCGGAATGCGCCAACGCTTCGGTATTGCACAAGCTTTGTTGGGCAACCCGCAGTTAATTATTGTTGATGAACCGACGGCAGGTTTAGATCCTCTGGAAAGAAATCGCTTTCACGACTTATTAAACGAAATTGGCGAGCAACGTGTAGTCATGTTATCCACGCACATTGTAGAGGATGTAAATGATCTTTGTCCGGAGATGGCTGTTTTAGCTAGTGGAAAATTGATTTTGCAGGGTAGGCCAGCAGATTTAACAGCAAAGCTGGATGGGAAAATCTGGCGCAAACAGATCGAAAAATCTGAACTAAAAAACTATACCCAGTTGTACCAAATCATCTCTACTAGGATTGTTGCAGGCAAAACTCAATTATTTGTATTGAATAAAGAAAATCCAGGGAGTGGCTTTGAACCATTTTATCCCGGCTTAGAAGAGGTATATTTTTCGGCTTTATTTGGAGCGCAAAATCGTAAAATGGAGGCGGGTTTATGTTAAGTGGTATGTTAAAGTTCGAGTTAAAATATCACTTTGTGCAAATTACATTTATCATAGCTGCGGTTTTATTTTTTGCGTTAGGCTGCTTTTCGGCTATGCAAGGTGGTTTTGGCGGGAGCGGCATATATAGAAATGCACCTTACGTAATTACCAATATTGTTGCCTTATTTTCTTTGCTTACCATATTTGCTGCAACACTTTTTAGTGCTAACGTGGTACTTAGAGATTCAGTTTATAAAATGGATTCAGTACTTTACACCACCTCAATTAACAAAAAATCTTACTTTATTGTTAGGTTTTTAGGTTTGCTGATTGCTGTTTTTGCGTTATTAGTGTTTACCACGATTGGTATTTTTTGCGCTAGCTTTTTTGTAGATGGGAGTGAGGTTGTCGATACAAAAATCATCAATTATCTGCATCCGTTAATTGTATTTGCATTACCAAATGTACTGCTGGTTTGTAGTTTGATTTTTTGTACAGCTGTTTTAACTAAAAATGTAAGGGCCATTTATGCAACCGGTGTTTTGCTTTACATTTTATACATGTCGGCATCAATTTTGGGTAACTCGCCCTTGCTGGCAAGTTCGGTTAAGGTTAGTGATTCAAGTATTTTGCCATTTTTGATTGACCCATTTGGCTTGGCTTCGTTTTTTAGTGAAACTAGAAATTGGACAGATTTACAGCGTAATCAGCAACTTTTTCCTTTTGAGAAAGTTTTTTTGATTAACCGTTTGCTTTGGTTGGGAGTAAGTATTATCGTAATTGCTATCGCATATAAATTTTTTAATTTTCGCTTGGCAAAGCAAAGTCAGGCCAAAATAAAACTGCGTAATAAAGCTTCTATTGCAATTATTCCTTTTAGGCATTTTAATGTTTTTCCTAACGGAAGTCTTTATAACGTTTCTGTCTTTAAATCGCAGTTTAAATTAGAGGTTGTTTCCCTATTTAAGCATATTCCGTTTATGGTAATGCTCTTGTTATGGGTATTTCTATTTGGTATAGAATTAAAAGATTCCATTTTGCATGGCCCTTATGGTATTAAATACTTTCCTACTACAGGAGCGATTATAGAAGAAATGCGCTCGATGAAATTTGCGTTGATACTATTGGTGTTCTATTCAGCCGAAATAGTTGCAAGAGAAAAAACGGCCAACATTCAATCGTTAATTTATAGTACGCCGGTTAAAAATATCGCATTATGGGGTGCAAAATGTTTAACGTTAATGGTTTTGGTAGTGGTACTCATTACAGCAAATATCGCCATCGGCATAACTGTACAACTTTTTAATGGCTACTACAATTTCGAAATTCCAAAATATCTTTCGCTGTATTATTATAGTGCCTTGCCACTTTTTCTGTTTGTATTGCTTATCGTTTTTATTCAAAATTTAGCTTCTAATAAATATTTAGGTATGATGCTAAGCATGGTGGTGGTTTTCGCCATTTCATTTGCCTCTAAGTTAGGTGTAGAACATTATTTGTTAAGATTTGCAACGGTTCCAGAACTTCAGTTTTCTTACTTCAATAATTTCGGACATTATGCAAAAGCATTTAATTGGTACATGCTGTATTGGTTAGGTTTTACTATTTTAATTGCAGTTTTAACCATAGGGATGTGGCAAACCAGTTTACAATTAACTTTTATAGATAGGTTGAAATTACTACCTAAAGCCTTGAGCAAATCGAAATTTATTGTTTTAATCGGCCTAGTCGTTTGGCTTTCTTGCGGTGCATTTATTTATCATCAAACGAATGTTGCCGGGAAATATATGAGCGAAAACGGGTCGCTAAACTGGGCTATTAATTATGAAAAAAAGTACAAGGCATTTCAGAAATTACCACAACCAATCATAAAGTCTGTTCGTACAACGGTCGATTTGTTTCCTAATAAAAACCGTTATATTGTGAGCGGGACATATCTGTTAAAAAACGAAAGTAACAAACCCATAAAACGAATTTGGATTGCATTGCACAAATCCGTTAATAAGTTTACAATTGATATGCCTAACATGCTAAAAACTGAATTAGATGAAGAATTTAATCAGCAGTTTGTAGATTTAAAAGAAGCGCTTCTACCTGGAGAAGAACAGAAAATGAATTTTACGATAAATGTCAATCGATCTGGTTTTACCACTTTTGATAGCGAAAATTCGGTCGTTTCAAATGGCTCTTACATAGAGTTAGAGAAATTTGTTCCACATTTTGGTTATAATCCGTATTTAGAAATTGATGATGCAGGATTGCGTAAGAAGAAAGGTTTGCCAGTTTATCAGATCTCTAATTCTGGCGATAGAAATTATCATTTAATAGATTTTGAAAGTACAATTTCTACAGAAGTTGATCAGCAAGTGGTTACAGTTGGTGCCTTGAAAAAATCATGGACAGCGAACGGAAGAAGTTATTTTCATTATAAAACTGAAGCTCCTATTAATTTTATGTTCGCTTTAAGTTCAGCAAAATATCAAATAAAAAGCCAAAATTACAAGGGAGTTGAGTTAAAGGTTTACTATCATTTAGGTCATGAATACAATGTAAATACGATGTTTAGCGCTATTAAAGATGGTTTGGACTATGGGAATGCTAATTTCGGAAAGTATCCTTTAACACAACTGTCTTTAGTTGAAATACCTCATTATAAAGGCGCAGCTACTGCTTATCCGGGTGTGGTGTTTAACGCAGAGCGAATAAATTATCTTACCAATTACAGCGATAGCAATTTGGTAAATCAGAGTTACGCTATTACTGCTCATGAGGTAGCGCACCAGTGGTGGGCAAATATTTTGTCGCCAGCCGATGGACCGGGCTATGCCATGCTGACCGAATCTTTAGCTAAATATACTGAGGCTGTGCTTTTAGAAAAGAAAATTGGCAAAATGCAACTTCGCAATTATTTGGCAGATGATAATCGGCTTTACTTCGTTTATAAAAATCCAAACGAAGAAGAATTTCCCTTGACTAAAACTTACGGGCAAAACCATGTGCATTACCAAAAGGGTGGTTTGGTAATGTATGCTACAAAAGAACTTTTAGGCGAACAAATTTTTAACAAAACACTGAAAGATTTGGTAATCAAACATGCGTATCCAAACCAGAAGGTAATAGCTACAGATTTGTTGGAAGCTTTGATAGCTGTTTCAACTAAAGAACATCATAAATTTATTAACGAGACTTTTAACGAGGTTGTTGATTATGAAATGGGACTGAAAATTCTATCGTGTAAACCATTGTCTAACGGAAAGTTCAGTGTCGATTTACAGGTAAACATTGGTAAGCATAAACAAGCAGATGCAAAATTATTAGCGCCAGATATGGATGTTGATTTGGCTTTCTTTAATCAGCCGCAATTAGATTTGGATAGAAAAGCTAAGCCTTTTTACATCAAAAAATATCGTTTTAATAAATCGGTAACTAAGCTAAATGTTGTAACAGATCAACAGCCAAAAACGATTGCCATAGATCCTTACGCCTATTTGTTGGATGCAAATTTAAAAGACAATTTTCAGGAACTGAAATAAGAATAAATAAGTTGTGTAGAAGCGTTATAGGTTTAAAGTTGTTCTATAAATACCAGATGGGCTTGCTGATGCAATGGATTTCGTTTTATGATTATAATACAAGGTCCAGAAATTTTCATCAGCAATCCCTTCATTAAAGTTTTTCCAGGTTGCGCCCGCATCTTTAGAAATAAATAAGCCTTTACCCAACGTTGAGCATACAAGATTTTTATCGTCTATAGCAATTATTGAGGTAGCGGTAACGTACTCTTTCTCAGTTTTTAAACCTTTGTTTATTGGCGTCCAACTAAGTCCATCATCAACAGATTTGTAAATTCCTTTGGCATAAGTTGCTATATAAATTGCTTTGTCGGTTGTTGCGAAATCCCATACTTCTAATGAATCTATGGCTTTAATTGCTGTAAAAGATTTGCCGTTGTCTACCGATCTAAAAGTTTTTGCACTTTCCAGCATTCCGCTTAAAAATAATGTTCCTTTGCTGCTTAAACCAGCGGTACGCATATATGCGTTTTCAAAACCTTTTAGGTTATACTTTGTCCATGTTAAACCTTGATCGGTAGAATGCCAAGCTCCATTTCCTGCTATGCCAGCTACAATCAGTTTTTCGGTTAAAACTTTAAATAAAGCATAATCTCCTGTTATGGTTTTTACCAATTGCCATTTAATTTTTTGTTTATCTGAGCGTAGGATTTGGTTGTTTTCAAAAACCAGTAATCTATCATCTGCCGTTATAGCCAAATCTATACTGTTGCTTTTTTTTATCAGTTCCCATTCATACTTTTTTTTATCGAATTGCCAAATCCCGTTTCCGGCAACGAACAATTCTTTTCCATTGCCAGCTATCCTAAATGTTTCCCAGTTAGTTATTCCTCTGCCTATTTGCGTAAAATTTTTAAAAGGCATAGCCGATGCAAAAAGTGCTTCGCTGTTTGTTCCTATCAGGATTTTGCCATTTTCAGTTTGTTTTATGAACCTGCAAAAAGAATTTTCTAAAGCATATTTAAACCAGTTTTTGCCACTATCTATAGATTTATATAATCCCACATATCCATTCTTTTGCTCAAAACCTGCAGATGCGATAAGTTCATTATTAACAAAACATAAACCGCTGATAGGAGAGCTTAGATCGATTCCGCTGTCAGTTTTTGCCCAGGTTTTACCTTCGTCAGTTGATTTGTAAATGCCACCTCTTATTTTGCCAGCTTCTTCCTGGCGATTACCAAGAGATGCAAAAAGTATATCGTTAATTGAAGTTATGGCAGATATCGGTAAAGTTTCCGGCAAACCTTTTCCGCCTATTTGCCAGATTTCGCCGTCATCCTTTGATAAATAAGTTTTGTTAATGCTTGATGCGATAAGGGTACCTTTTTCAGTTATACATAAATTAATAATATCAGCATCCGTTAAGTTAGTTTGTTCCCAAGAAATGCCGTCATCGTTGGAAACAAAAATGCCGGTTTTGGTTTTAGGTGCATCTTCGCTCACAAAAGATGCCGAAAGGAATAACTTTCCCTGCTTGTTTTGTACAATTGAATACAGGTAAACATTTTTTGCAAAACCTATTCTATTCCAGCTATTTCCGTTATCTACTGATTGGTATAAACCAGATCGGTAAACACCAGCTAATATTGATCCGGATGCAGTTACGAAAATATTGTCAACAACCTTTCCTTTTAAACCACTTTCTTGCCAATTGTTACCACTATCTGATGATCTGTAGATTCCTGACGATGTACCAACATACCATATATTTTCATTGTCGGCAAAGCTTCTGATGGAAGATGCAAACGGAGCGGGCATTTTCTCCCATCGTGTTTCATTTTTACACCCTAATTGAAGCACAGTTATGAAAAGAACTGCAAATAGCTTGACTTTAAACGCCTTAATTTTTTTGATTTTCTTAGGCTGGAAAGGTTTTGGAAACGTAGCTGTTTTCATATCTATTTTGAAAATAGCTGATATAATTTTTAATCATTATAATATTAACAAAGTTTAACATCGAAAAATTTGTTGCTGTCATTTACTTAAAATTCCTGCCATCATGAAAAACCTTTTCATCCATAGTTGGTGGAATGTTACGGGCTTTAACGCCATTAAGTTGTTGCAGTAATTTATTGTAGTTGTAGCAGCGTTCTACTACAACATGTACCACCTTACCTTCGCGTTGCACTTTACCTTCGGCCATTAACAATTTTGAGCCTAAAATTTCCTTCCGGTATTTCTTAAACAGAGTTCCGTAAACCACTAAATTGGTTATGCCAGTTTCGTCTTCGAGTGTAATAAAACATACGCCACTTGCTGTTCCGGGCCTTTGTCTTACTAAAATCAATCCAGCTACTTTTATGCTTTCGCCATTTTTGGCCTCGTTAACTTGTTGGTTGCTAGTAATCTTTAACAGATTGAGTTCTGCTCTAACAAAACTTACCGGATGGGCTTTTAAGGATAAGCCAACATTGGCGTAATCTTGTAAAACATGTGCCGACGTTGGCAAAAATGGTAAAGAAATTTGAGCCTCTTGTGCACTGTTGTCGGCTACTTTATCTTTAAACAGTGCAATTGGCCTATCGTTAAGAGCGCTGGCTTGCCATAAAGCTTCTCGTCTGTCCATGCCCATCGATCTAAAAGCATCAGCATCTGCTAATTTTTCTATAGTTGATTGTTGTATTCCGGCATCACGTAGTTGCGTTAGGCTGGTAAATGTTAGTTTTCTATAGTTTACCAATTTGTTTATGTCTTCCTGTACTAAACCTTTTGCTTGCCTAAAACCCAATCTAATTGTGTAATACTTGCCTTTTTTGCCTTCAAAAACATTATCCCACATAGAATGATTTACATCTATAGGCAACACCTCTACACCATGTTTTTGCGCATCTATAACAATTTGTGCAGGTTGGTAAAATCCCATGGGCAAACTGTTTAAAAGTGCTGTGGCAAAAATATCAGGGTGAAAACACTTTAGCCAGCTTGATACATAAACCAATAAGGCAAAACTTGCTGCATGGCTTTCTGGAAAACCATAACTTCCAAAACCTTCTAGTTGCCTAAAGATTCGCTTTGCGAAATCCAAATCATAACCTTTCTTAACCATACCGTTAATTAGCTTTTGTTCAAATGCACTAACTAAACCTTTGGCTTTAAAAGTGGCCATACTTCTTCGTAGCTCATCAGCTTCTGCATAACTAAAATCGGCTGCTACAATAGCAATTTCCATCGCTTGCTCTTGAAATAGTGGCACACCTAAAGTTTTCTGCAATATCTGTTTTAATTCTTGAGATGGATATTCTACTTCTTCTTCATTATTGCGTCTTCTTAAATAGGGATGAACCATGTCGCCCTGTATTGGCCCGGGACGAACTATAGCTACTTCAATTACCAAATCGTAAAACTTTCGGGGTTTTAATCGCGGTAGCATAGACATTTGCGCTCGGCTTTCTATCTGGAAAACACCTAAAGTATCAGCCTCGCAAATCATATCGTAAACTTCATCTTTTTGAGGGATATTATCCAAGGTTAAATCAAGCTGATAATGTTCTTTGGCCAAATTAAAGGCCTTTTTAATGCAAGTCAGCATGCCCAAAGCCAATACATCTACCTTCATAAAACCTAAAGCTTCAATATCGTCTTTGTTCCATTCTATACAAGTACGGTTTTCCATTCTGGCGTTTAGTGTAGGGCAGAGGTCTGATAGTTTGCCCTGGGTAATTACAAAACCACCCGTATGTTGCCCCAATTGCCTCGGGAAACCCACCATTTGCGCCGTTAAATTTAAAGTTTGCCTTAGCAAAGGGTTGTCTGGATTTAAGCCATTGGCTATTAATCTTTCTCTATCAAAACCTTCTTCAAAATAATGTCCAACTGTATTCGATAATAGATTGATGGTGTCTACAGATAAACCCATTGCTTTGCCTACATCTCTAACCGCACCCTTGCTGTGCAATTGCGTAACCGTAGCCACAATGGCAGCACGGTCTCTGCCATATTTGCTAAAAATGTATTGCATTACTTCCTCTCTGCGCTCATGCTCAAAGTCTACATCAATATCTGGCGGTTCGTTTCTGGCATCAGACATAAATCGGGCAAAAAGGAGCTGAAATTTGGTCGGATCTACAGAGGTAATACCCAAGCAAAAGCAAATTACAGAGTTGGCTGCCGAACCTCGCCCTTGGCAAAGTATATCTTTACTGCGGGCAAAACGTACAAAATCATGCACCGTTAAAAAGTAGGACGCATAATTTTTTCTCTCCACAAAATCAAGCTCGTAATTAAGTGTGTAAATTATTTTGCTTGGAACAGGTTCGCCAAATTTTTTTCTTGCGCCTTCCCATGCTAAATATTTAAGCTCTTCTTGTGGCGTTCTGCCATCGGTAGTAAGCTCATCTGGGTAAACATATTCCAGCTCATCTAAAGAAAAAGTGCAAGCATTAGCAATATTTATGGCCTCTTCAATGGCCTCTGGATATTGCATAAAAAGCCTATGCATCTCTTCGCCGGTTTTTAAATGTCGTTCGGCATTTTCGTGCAACCTAAAACCAGCATTATGTATCGTGCATTTTTCTCTTACACATGTTAGCACATCTTGTAATTGTCTGCGTTGGCTTTCGTGGTAATGCACATCATTGGTGGCAACTAGTTTAATATCAAGTTGTTTAGCTAATTGAGCCAATCGATACATTTTTTTCTGATCTGCACCGGTGTAACTTTTACAAATGGCTAAATACAATTGTTTGCCAAGCTGTTTTTTGTATGTTTTTAAGTAAGTTTTAAACTCGTCATCAAAGTGGTAGTTTTCATTTAATTGGCTTGGCGCTATCGAGATAAAAATTAAATCGGTTTTATGCTCCCAAACATCTTGTTGGTTAATGTGGCATTGCCCTTTTTCTGCCCTGCTGTTTCCTAAACTAAGCAAAGCTGATAAATTGCAGTAGCCGTTTTTATTAATCGGATAAGCCAATAGGGATGGGCCATCTAATAAATCTAACCTACAAGCCGGAATAAATTTGATATGATGTTTTTTTGCTTCGGCATGCGCACGAACAATTCCAGCTAGCGTATTCCTATCTGTAACCGCAATTTTATGATAACCCAATAAAGCGGCTTGCTTCATAAGCTCTTCTGGGTGCGATGCGCCACGTAAAAAACTAAAGTTGCTGGTAGTCTGTAATTCTGCGTATAACATTTTATTTAAGCAAAAAATCCATGAATAAACCATTTGGTGCTACTTTTTTCGCTGTAATGCCCCAGTCTAAACAGCCAATAGCGTTTGCCATTTTCATCCTCTACATAATAATAATCCCTGTGCTCGCCACTTTCCAGCCACCATTCGCGTTCAATTCTTTCTGGTCCGTCAGCCTTCGCAATGCGATGATTTTCTCCCTTGTAAATAAAGTTCATGGGCGGATAATCTGGTATGGGCGCCGAAACCGTAATAGGCTCTGGCTGATTTAACAAAACCGTTGGCCGAGGTTTACAAATAGGCCACTCGTTTTCAGGTAGTACGTTAAGATCGGCAATGGCTTTAATGCTGTTTTCTGGCCAATGGTGCTGTTGTGGAAGATACCTTCTAATTGCATTTTTTCCGGCTCTAATGCTGATGAAATCCAATAGTTCATTAATTTCACTTAAGCTCGATTCTCCTTGCTCTTGCCAAATAACTTTTTGCTCTTGCGTTAGTTCCTCCACATTGTCTGCCTCTAAAACAAAAAGTTCAATACCTAAACCAGGCTTTATTTGGTTTATTTTTAGCTCGAATAACCTAAAAAGATGTTTGATGTTGATAATAGCCTGATTAGTACCTATGCTAATCTGTTGTAGTTTCCCATCAATTCTGTAACACTTTAAAGTTGCGCTTCTAATGCCTAAATCTTCTTTTTTTAATCGTAAGCACAAATGTTCTAGCAAATTTTCAATAGCAATTTCTACGCCCTTGCTAGTGCTAATTGGCTCCAAGCTGGGCAGTCTTTGTTGGTAAGGATTTATTTCGTCAATCGTAATAAAGCTTTCGGGTTGGGTACCCATAGCTTGATTAATTTTTTTAACAATTTCATCTCCAAAACGCCTACGCAAGGTGCTGGGTGCAATATTAATAAAGCTATTTATGGTATGAAACCCTAGTTTGCCTAATCTTTGCACTATAAGCTCACTTAACCTCAAAGCCTTTGGTGGCAATGATAGTATGGCCTGCATTTGTTTAGTTGGTGCTATTATCTGTTCCTTTCCGTAATGCGTAACAGCCCAAGCGGTAGTCATGGTGTCTGCTATACATACTTTAGCCTCGTAGCCCATTTCTTTAAAATGGAATATGATATCCTTTACATAGTGATATTCATCATTCCACAAATGTGTACAGCCAACAATGTTTAAAAACAAGCCTTGTGCCTCATCTATACTTACTTGAGGAGAATATTTTATACAGCGTTGGGCTAGTTCGTTTAAGAGTTTGTGCTGTGTTTGAGGATTGTGCTTAAAAGTCTGCAAATCTGGTAATATAATACGTGCATCGGCCATTAACATACCTACATGTAAGCCGTGTTTGCGTGCAAGGGGGTTAACATGTACAATAATTTGCCTATTGCGCTCTTGAGTAATTACTGCAAAAGGAATATGCTTTAATTCCTGATTGCGAATAACCATCCAATCGGTAATTAGGTAAGGAAACCATATTGCTAAAAATCTTTTCCCCATTATCCTACCACCTTAAGTATAGTTGTTTCTATTTTAGCAGGTTCTGTATTAATAAACTGCCCGTTTAACCATCCTACATTAAAACTTTTCGGATTGCCGTTTCTGATTTTCAGTAAATCTATTTTCCAACTCGGAAATCCTATTCCCGGCATGTCAACATCATTATTATAACTTTTTATTGCGCTAATTTGCCAGCGAACTGCACAAGTAGTAGAATTGATGTTATTGCTGGTACGCAGAATATAAGCAGTTACTTTGCTTTTTTCTATGGTTAGTTGTAATCGTTGAGATTGTGCAAAACTGATACTGTCCAATTCGCTGATTACGCCCTGTATACTTTTACATTTTAAAGCTTCTTCTGTAGCCCAGAGGATATCTTTTTGTTTGGCAAGATTGATGAAAATAATTTGATGTGGCTCAATTCCAAACAGTTTTAGTCCTGCTGGAAATATTTTTTTTTGGTTTCCTATCCATATATAAAAGCTGTTTTTAGCATTTGTTTTAGATAATAAACCACTAATAAACGCTGTTGTGCAAGCTAGGTTTTCGGTCTCCTCGCTTAAAAACTCATGTATCACGCCAGTAGGAAAAACCTGATTTGGGAAGTAAGCATCTAAAAAGTTTAGATCAGCTTTTTTTGAACTCTTATCGGGGATTTGTTTATGTCCTTCTAAAGCATTAATCTGTTGCCTTAGTTGCTCAATAATATTTTCACGAAAGATCTTTTGCATAACTAAAACTAAATTAATTAGCAATATTACTAAATAAATTAGCTTTTTGTTTTAATTTTTTTTCAACAGTTTTTGAAGAGGCGAAGTATTGACAAGTAATTTTTATATAATTTCTAATCTGCTTTTAATATAGAAGTCAGTTGTTTGTAAAATGCATTTAAATTGCATTCCGATAGGTTTTTAGGCGCTGTTAGTTAGATTCTCTAAACTATATTTGCAATTGGATGATTGCGTTTTTTAGAATTAGATTTGTGGTTGGCTTACTTGGCACGGTATTGTTTTTAGGCTTCGGCATAAAGGCAAGCGTAGAAATAAGTGGTAAGTTTTCATGTTTTTTCCAATGCTTGGAAGACGACCAGCAGATGGAAAAAGAAAAAAATGACAACGACGAAAAAAAGAATAGAAAAGCAAAGAAAAACTGGGACGTTCAAGCGATGGAAATTCCCTCAACTGCTTCTAAATATACAATAGCTTGGGGTGCTGCAGAGCGAGCTTACCTAATGGCAGCTTTGTTAGAACCGCTGATAGCTATCCCAATTCAGCCTCCAAAAATTTCTTAGCACGTTATTTGCTTACGCAAACCAAAATTACGTTTATTTACATTTATTAACTTCTTAATATCTAATCGTGGGTAATAATCATGATATGCCGGCTTTAAGGCCGTGGCAACGTTTGGTAGGTATTCTACATTACGAACGTTCTTCTATTAATTATATTCTATTTTATGCAATACTTATCGGATTGCTTGGACTTACTTTGCCATTAGGCGTTACGGCCATTTTTAATCTATTAAGCAATGGTGCCATGTACAGTTCTACTTATATACTTATTGCGGTGGTGCTAATTGGTATATTAATTGGTGGCCTTTTGCTAATTGGGCAACTTACTTTGGTAGAGTTGGTAGAGCAAAAAATATTTGCTCGTACATCGCTAGAATTTGCTTACCGTTTACCACGCATTAAAAAATCAGAACTTACTGGAGAGCATCCGCCAGAGTTGGTAAATAGATTTTTTGATATCCTTACTATACAAAAGGGATTAACCAAGTTGGTGGTAGAGATTGTTTCGGCAGCGGTACTTATCTTCTTTAGCGCCATTTTACTTTCATTTTACCATCCGGTTTATATTGTATTTGGTGTTTTTATAGCGTTAGTATTGGTTATAGTTGTTGCACTCTACTATAAAGATGCGGTAACTACGAGCATAGAAGAATCTAACCAGAAATATCAGGTAGTGGCTTATTTAGAAACATTGGCAGATAATTTAGAAGTATATCGTGGAGATAAATCTAAAATGAAGGAAGCAATGGAAACGACTGATGAGATTACTTCTAAATATCTTAAAGCGAGAACTAGCCATTTTAAAGTACTACGTAAATTTTTTGCCAGCTCAGTAATTATTCGTGCTATTTTAATGGGTGCGTTGCTTTTAATGGGTGCTTATTTTGTAATAGAAAGACAGATGACCTTTGGGCAGTTTGTGGCTGCCGAAGTTATTGTGGTACAGATTAGTTATGCAGTAGAAAAATTGCTAACTAATATGAATACGATTTTTGATATGGTTACCAGTGCCGAGAAACTGGCAGTAGTAACCGATATGGAACTAAACGAAGAGGAGGAGGCAAGTTATGGCTAAACATAATGCTATCAACCATAAAAAAAACTGGGAAAACTTAGGAGAAAAAACCGGTAGTTCTTTATTGCGTGTGCGTAAAATTTTAATGATTGAGCGTATTGTGCTCATTGTTTTTCTTTTATCATTAGGTGTACTATTTCTCCCTTGGAAACAAACTATACCAGGTAGGGGGAAGGTAACGGCGCTACGGCCTCAAGACCGACCACAAACTATACAGAATCAAATAGGTGGAAGAATAGAGGGATGGTTTGTAAGCGAAGGTCAAGAGGTTAAAAAAGGAGATACTATCCTGTTGATATCCGAAACCAGCCAATCTTATTTTGATCCACAACTTTCTGAGCGTTTGCAAGAACAGCTTGAAGCAAAACGTGGAAGTGAGCAAGCAGCTGCGCAAAAGATGACCGCAACCCAGGCACAAATTGGGGCATTAAATCGCGGTTTGCAATTTCAATTGATTTCGGCCGAAAATAAGGTGCAACAAAGCATAAACTATGTGCAAAGCGATAGCGCAGATTTAGTAGCCGTTAAACAGCTTTTTCGCGTTAGCCAAGCTCGGCTAGAGCGTTACGAGCAGGGCTTTAAAGATGGTCTTTTTTCGCTAACGGATATTGAAACCCGAAGGCTGAATGTGCAGAACGATCAGGCTAAATTGATTGCGCAAGAAAATAAACTGAACAGTTCTAAACAAGGCTTGCTTAATGCTCGTATCGAATTGGATAATATTCGTGCTAAATACCAGGAGTCGTTGGCAAAGGCGCAATCTGATATGGGATCTGCCTTATCTGGTAAAGCAAGTGCACAGGGTGATATCGCGAAGCTTAGAAACGAGATTGCAAATGTTGGTTTTAGGCAGGGGCTTTATGCGGTAAGGGCGCCACAAGATGGTTATATTATTAAAACCTTAAAAGCAGGTTTGGGCGAAAATATTAAAGATGGAGAGTCTATAGCAACTTTGCAACCCAAAAACCCTTTGGTTGCGGCAGAAATTTATGTAGATGCCATGGATGTGCCACTGATAGAAAATAATAAAAATGTGCGTGTACAGTTCGAAGGTTGGCCTTCGGTACAGTTTTCTGGTTGGCCTTCGGTGGCTGTTGGAACTTTTGCCGGCCAAGTCTTTTCTATAGACAGGGCCGCTAGTGCAGATGGTAAATACAGGGTTTTAGTAAGGCAAATGACCCCAGTACCAGCAAATGACGAACCTTGGCCTACGCAACTGCGACAAGGGTCGGGTGTGTTCGGCAGGGTTATCCTTAATTCGGTTCCGGTATGGTATGAGATTTGGCGTCAGTTAAATGGTTTTCCTCCTAGTTTAGAAAGAGAGCCAAAAGAAGAAAAGAATTAATAGAATAAGCATGAAACAATTATTATTGGCAATTTGCTGTCTGTTCTTTCTAAGAAATGCTCATGCACAAGCTGTTGCAGACACGGCAAATACTTTTCTATTAGGGGATTTGCAAGAAATCGTTTTTCAAAATCATCCAATAATGAAACAGGCAGCCTTGCTTAGCGAATCGGCAAGGGCAAATGTGATGCAATCCTTAGGTTATTTCGATCCTTTGCTAAAGGCCGGCTTTAATAGGAAAGTTTTTGGCGAAAGCGAATATTATAACCGTTGGGATAGCGAACTTAAAATCCCACTTTGGTTGGCCGGGGCCGATTTAAAAATTGGATACGATAGAAATGTTGGAGATTATACTAATCCGGAGACAAGAACTTCTAGAGCCGGACTTGCGGGAATAGGAATTAATATCCCCCTTGGGCAAGGATTTTTGATTGATGCTAGGCGTAATACATTAAGGCAGGCAAAAATAATGGTAAACTATGCCGAGGCAGAGCGTGTAAAACAAATAAATGCCCTTTGGTTCGAAATTGTGCAGGATTACTGGGATTGGTACGAGACATATCATCAATTTAGATTAATTAGTGAAGGCGTAGATTTGGCACAAACCAGGTTTAGAGCCATAAGTAGGCAAAGTGCGCTAGGCGACAAGGCAACTATCGATTCGGTAGAGGCAGCAATTACGGTTCAGGATAGGCTAATTCAATTTGAAAAGCTAAAGATTGATCTAATGAACGCTAGGCTAACTTTATCTAATCATTTATGGAATAAAGAGGCACAACCTTTAGAATTGCCAGAAAACGCTAGGCCACCACAGGTTGCCCAATTGATATTAAAGCCCGAAAAGCAATTGTTGGATAGCTTGTTGGGATTTGCCTTGCAAGAACATCCGGAGTTGGTAAAACTGCGTGCTAAAGGCGAACAATTAGCTATAGAAAGATCTTACCGTGCAGAGATGCTGAAACCTAAAATTAATATTGCGGGTTCACTTTTATCTAGTAGAACGAGTTTTTCTGGTTTTGTACCTGATCGTTATGATTTTAATACGGGGAATTACAAAGTTGGGTTAGAATTTGCTTTTCCGTTGTTTTTAAGATCGGAACGCGGTAAGCTAAGAGAGGTAAAGATTAAACAATTAGAATTGCAGTACGATTTGCAACAGTCTGGTAGGGAGATTAGAAATACGGTGGTGGCGAGTTACAATAAATTAGATACTTATAGCGAACAATTAGGTATACAAGTTAGAAGTATCGCCAATCAGGAAGTATTGCTACAAGGAGAATCTTCTAAATTTGAATTAGGAGAGAGCACCTTATTTTTAATCAATGCCCGCGAAACCAAATTGATTGACATGAAAATTAAAAGAATAGAAATGATTGCCGGCTATCAGCAAACGTTAGCCGAGTTGTACTATAAAGCTGGTACCAGGAGGTAACTAGCTTACAAACAAAAAAGCCTTTCATTTCTGAAAGGCTTTTTTGTTTTGATTTGTACGTACTCAGAGCGGGAATCGAACCCGCACGCCTGTTAAGGGCACAGGATTTTAAGTCCTGCGTGTCTACCAGTTCCACCATCTGAGCAAAATTTGCTTGTTTCCAAGTAAATCTCTTTCAAGATACCATTAGCTCCGCCAACAGTATAAAAAATAAATGCCTTCGGTAAGGAAGACATTAGAGCGAAAGACGAGATTCGAACTCGCGACCCCGACCTTGGCAAGGTCGTGCTCTACCAACTGAGCTACTTTCGCGTTGGTATTAGTATTGTACTCAGAGCGGGAATCGAACCCGCACGCCTGTTAAGGGCACAGGATTTTAAGTCCTGCGTGTCTACCAGTTCCACCATCTGAGCCTAATCTCTAGGAGATTAATTTTATAAATGCTTCCTGGTAATGAATGCATTTAGAGCGAAAGACGAGATTCGAACTCGCGACCCCGACCTTGGCAAGGTCGTGCTCTACCAACTGAGCTACTTTCGCATTTTGGTTAACGTTATCCAACGTCTGTTATTCAATCGGCTGTTAGCCGTTTCCCGTTTGGGTTTGCAAATATAAATACTTTTAAATAAACATCAAGTTATTTTTAATAAAAATGCCGTTTTTAATATAACTCGCTGGTTTTCAATACCTCGTTTATGCAGTCCATTTCGTAACCTTTGCTCAATAAGTAGGTATTGAGCTTATATTTTCTTTTCAGCGGATTTTTTTCGGTTAAAATTGCCAGTTTTTTCTCTGCCAAACGTTGCAAATTCTGTAGGTAAATATCGTAATCTACACTGTTTAGTGCTTTTTGAATAAGCTTATCTGGTACTTTTTTAAGTTTTAAGCCTTGTTTAATTTTTATTTTTCCCCACTTTTTAATGTTTACCTTTCCAGAAACGTAGGCAAAGGCAAACCTTTCTTCGCTTAAAAAATTGGTTAAAATAAGCGTTGTAATAATATCTTCTACATCTGCAGGGTACAAACCCCAATCGTAAAGTTTGTTTCTCGTTTCTTGTTGCGAGCGCTCTTGGTAGGCACACCAACTTTCAGCTTTAAGCAAAGCTGTTTTTTTATCTAAAATCGGTGCCTTTTCCTTATTGCTATTCATAATTAATTGTTGAAATTCGTAAAAAAATAACAGCTACAAGCATTTTATTTTATTAATGATGAGTTCAACAAGTTTTTCTATCGCTAAGGTTGCCGAAATATTAGATGCAAAATCTTTTTTACCACAGCCCAATGTTCTAATTACAAAACTATTAACAGATAGTAGAACAGTGATAGATGCAAAAAGCTCGTTGTTTTTTGCTGTTAAAGCTCAAAGAGACGGACATCAATTTATAAAAAATGCTTATGAAAATGGGATAAGAAATTTTGTGGTTTCAGATCCCGCATACGCAGAAAAATATTTAGAGGCTAATTTCCTTTTGGTAAACGATGTGTTAATCGCTTTGCAACATTTAGCAAGTTTTAAGAGAGCGCAAAACGACTTAAAAGTTATCGGTATTACCGGAAGCAACGGGAAAACGATTGTTAAGGAATGGCTTTATCAATTGTTGGTAGCCGATTTTAATATTGTAAGGAGTCCGAAGAGTTTTAACTCTCAAATAGGTGTGCCTCTGTCTGTTTGGCAAATTAACCCAGAACACAGCTTAGGTATTTTCGAAGCAGGAATTTCCAAGCCAAACGAAATGGAAGTATTGGCGCAAATTATTAAGCCTAGCATTGGTATTTTAACTAACATAGGTGAGGCACATGCCGAAGGATTTGAAAACCATATAGAAAAACTAAAAGAGAAACTAAAGCTTTTTGCTGATAGTGATTTGTTTATTTATTCGCCCACTTATGTAAATGGCTTAAGCAAGGCTGAATTGCCTGGTAAGAATAATTTTACATGGAGCTTAACCGAAAGCGCCGATTTAAAAGTAACGTTTATAGAGCCTATTGAGGGGAAAAGCTATATCAGAGCAGTTTTTTTAGGTGAGGAAATATCGTGTTTAGTGCCGTTTGTGGATATGGCATCGGTAGAAAACGGTATTATATGTTGGGCAACTTTATTGGCGTTAGGCTATTCTGCAGAAGAAGCAGATGTGCGTTTGGAAAAACTTACGCAAGTTAGCATGCGTTTAGAATTAATAAACGGCATAGAAAATTGCTCTATAATTGACGACTCCTATAGCGCCGATATTTCTTCTTTGGCTATTGCATTAGATTTTTTGAACCTTCAAAATCAGCATGTTAAAAAAACTTTAATCCTTTCTGATATTTACGAGTCTGGTAAAAGTGCGGCGATTTTATATGGCGAAGTTGCATCTTTAATTAAACATAAAAACGTTCATCGTTTAATAGGAGTGGGTCCTCATATTACAGCAATGGCAGATTTATTTGAATTAGAGAAATCATTTTATGCCGATACACAAGCATTTATCGCGGATTTTCCAGCTATCCATTTTGCTAGTGAAACAATTTTAATAAAAGGTGCTAGAAAGTTTGAGTTTGAGCGCATAAGTAAACTGCTTACCCAAAAAATTCACGATACGGTGCTGGAAATTAATCTAAACGCACTCGCCAATAATTTGCAATACTATAGATCTAAATTGCAACCAAATGTCAAAACCATGGCCATGGTTAAGGCTTTTTCTTATGGCAGCGGTAGTTTCGAAATTGCTAATTTATTACAATATCACAAAGTGGATTATCTAGCAGTTGCTTATGCCGATGAAGGTATCGCTCTGCGTAAAGGTGGCATTACCATGCCGATTATGGTAATGAGCCCAGAACCCTCGGCATTTGATGCACTGGTGAAATATAAACTCGAACCGGAAATTTACAGCGTTAATATTTTGAAGGGGTTTTTAAACTTTTTGCAAGCCGAAAACGACGAATTTCCTATTCATTTAAAGTTAGATACGGGCATGCACCGATTAGGTTTCGATGCATCGGAATTGACGGAGCTATTAACGGCATTGTCGGACACAAAAAAGGTAAAAATAATGTCTGTGTTTACGCACTTGGTAGCGAGCGATAATCCGCAACATGATGAATTTACAAAAACACAGTTGCAACATTTTACTGAGATGTATGCGAAAATTGCTGATAAGTTAGGTTATGAGCCAATTAAGCATGCGCTAAATACTTCTGGAGTAAGCCGTTGGCATATTGCACAATTTGATATGGTGAGATTAGGAATTGGTTTGTATGGTTTTGATAATGTAATTGAAACAAATAATAGCCTGCAAACTGTTGCGGTACTAAAAACTACTGTTACGCAAATAAAGAGCTTAAATGCTGGCGAGTCGGTTGGGTACAACCGCTTAGGTGTTTTGCCTATGGGCGGAAAAATAGCAACCGTTAAAATTGGTTATGCAGACGGCTACAGTAGGAAGTTTGGCAATGGTGTTGGCCAAATGGCTGTTAATGGAAAAATGGTGCCTACAATTGGCTCAATTTGTATGGATATGTGTATGTTGGACGTTACAGGTTTAGATGTTAAAGTAGGGGACGAGGTAATTGTATTCGACGAGAAACATTCTATTGAAGAATTGGCAAGGCAAATTGGAACTATTCCTTACGAAATTTTAACCAACGTATCTCAGCGAGTAAAACGTGTTTATTTTTACGAATAGCTTTCAGTTCAATGGTTCATTTGCTCAATGGTTTATTGGTTTTGCTAAAAATATCAAAAGCTAAAGCGATAAAAAATAGCTAATTTCGCATCATGAATAAGTTGGGAAAAATAATAGTGAATTACTTAATTAAAGGTCTGCTAGTTGTAGTGCCTATTGCATTAAGTATTTTTATAGTTATTTGGGCTGTAACTACGGTAGATAGTTGGTTAAACGTAAATAATATTCTTGGGGTAAACCCAATAACCGGCACCAGTAGAAATATACCTGGTTTAGGTTTGGCTTTAGTAGTTGCTATAATTTTATTGGCAGGTTTTGTGGTAACAAATTTTGTTACTGCTCCTATGTATAATTGGTTTTACAGAACCATGAATAAACTGCCACTCTTGAATTTTATTTTTTCTTCTATAAAAGATTTAACTGAAGCATTTGTAGGTGACGAGAAGAAATTTAATAACCCTGTTTTAGTAGAAGCTGAAGGTGGATTAAAACGTATCGGTTTTCTTACGCAGAACGATTTAAGTAAAATAGATTTACCAGGAGAGGTAATTGTTTACTTTCCTTTCTCTTACTCTTTTGCCGGACAGGTTTATGTAGTGGCTAAAGAAAAAGTAAAACCGCTGAACATGAGTGCCTCAGATGCAATGAAATTGGTAGTTAGTGGTGGCGTAAGTAACTTTTAAGCTCCTTTACCAATTACAACCATAAATATCGTAAAAATCATTAGGTAGAACAGTATTCGAGTATAAAATTCTTTGATAAATAAACCTGCAATTAGAATTACTTCGTCATCGTTATTAGCAAGTACCGATCCACTGGTGGTGTTAGATTGATAGAAAGTTTGTTTGTCTTTAAAGTTTGTAATACTCCATCTAGAAAGCCATCCGTCGCCAAAACTCCAAGCAAAAACCTCGTTGTTTTGCAGGGTTAAAGTAGCTTTTGCATGCCATTGGTCATAAGTAACAACTGCAATTACATCATTCGTTTCATTTAAAATTTTCGTAACCGGATTTAAGAATCCTTCGGTTCTAAAAAAGATAGACTGTTTTAAAGCAATACCTCTTGCATTATTTCTCCATGAGTCAAACTGTAAACTAGCCTCAATTTTACCTTCGCTAAATAACTGGTAATTGCTGTCGAAATATCCCTTGTTCCAAATAAAGCGCTTTTCCATAATCTGCACATTTAACAAAATTTAGAGTTATTTTGTTGGTAAAAGTTACAGCCACGTAAATGCATAAAAAAAGCCAGCGTTTGCTGGCTCTGGTTAAATTTTAGCTTTTAGAAGTTTGGTTTAAGCACATACTTGTCGTAGAACCTAAAAATGTGTTCAGCGGCCTCTTCTGCAGTGTCTACCAATCTAAATAAGTTTAAATCTTCTGCATGTATGTTGTGTTCTTTTTCAAGCATCACATTTTTAATCCAATCTACTAAGCCTCCCCAGTAAGCCTTGCCTACCAAAACAATTGGGAAACGAGCAATTTTGCCCGTTTGGATTAGCGTAATTGCTTCAAACAATTCATCCATTGTTCCCATACCGCCAGGCAATACAACAAAACCCTGCGAATACTTCATAAACATTACCTTTCTAATAAAAAAGTAATCGAACTCTAATAATTTATTATGGTCGATGTATTTATTGTGGAACTGTTCAAAAGGTAAATCGATATTTAAACCCACAGATTTACCACCATTCATATGTGCACCTTTGTTGCCAGCTTCCATAATGCCTGGGCCACCGCCGGTAATCACGCCATAACCACGGTCTGTTAATAAACGGCCACACTCTACTGCTATCTCATAATAAGGGTTGGTTTCTGCAGTACGTGCAGAGCCGAAAATACTCACACAAGGACCAATCTTAGCCAATTTCTCAAACCCGTCTACAAATTCGGCCATAATTTTAAAAATCTGCCAGCTATCGGTAACTTTTATTTCTTGCCAATCTTTATTCGTAAAGGCACTTCTTATCTTTTCTTCACTTGTCATTTTTCTTATTCTATATCATTTATAAAGCCTCATTAGTTCATTTAATATCATTGGTTCATTGGGCAAAATTGTTAAGCATCCAACACAAATGAACGAATGAGCAACTGAACAAATAAACAATTTAAAACTTCGTTTGTCGATCTGTTTTTTTGCTGATCAGTAATAAACCTAAAAAGGTAATGAAACCATTTACCAAAATAAGTTCTACGCTAAACACATAGCCACCTAATAATTCTTTACTGTTTGTGGCAAATATGTAACACAATATCGGAGATATAACACAAACAATTGGCACAAGTTTATCATGTAAGTCTCTTTTTTTAACAAATAAGCCAAACGAGTATAACCCCAAAAGTGGCCCATAAGTGTAAGATGCTATTAAGAAAATCAAGCTTACTACCGACGAGCTGTTTAACGCATTTATTACCAATATTACCAAAAACATTAATATAGAGAAGCCAATGTGTACCATGTGTCTTTTTTTAACGGCATCTTTTTTCTCTAAATTTTCTTTTTTGCCCATTCCTAAAAAGTCTACACAGAATGATGTTGTAAGCGCAGTTAAGGCACTATCTGTAGTGGCAAAAGTTGCTGCCGTTAAGCCCAACATAAAAACAATTGCAGGTATGGTGGTTAAATAATTTAAGGCAATTTCAGGAAACAAGAAATCTGTTCTAGGCTTTCCGCTCACATGATCTAAAGGAATCTCGATACCATTTTTAGTTGCAAAAACATAAAGCAGCGCACCTACACTTAAAAAGAAAATATTAAGGATTACAAAAATACCAGTAAAGGTAAACATGTTTTTTTGCGCCTCGCCAATGGTTTTCATGCTTAGGTTTTTCTGCATTAAATCTTGGTCTAAACCCGTCATGGCAATGGTTACAAAAATACCACCTATAAATTGTTTACCTAAGTGAAACTTATTAGATAAAAAATCTTCAAAGAAAAATACCTTCGAATAACTGCTGTTTTTGATGGTTTCAAAGGCTTGCGGAATACTTAATTCTAATCTGTCGCAAACAAAGTAAATAGTTAAAAAAACCGACAAAACTAAAAAGAAAGTTTGCAAGGTATCGGTAATTATAATGGTTTTTAAGCCGCCTTTAAAGGTATAAGACCAGATTAAGCCTAACGATATTAAAACAGTAGCCCAAAACGGTACGTTATAACTATCAAATATAAAGCGTTGTAATACAATAACTACAAGATAAAGCCTAGTTGCAGAACCCAACGTACGACTTAACAAAAAGATAGATGCTGCGGTTTTATAACTGTAATGCCCTAACCGTTGCTCAATGTAGCCGTAAATAGAAGTTAAATTCATACGGTAATAGAGCGGAAGCAAAACCGTTGCAATAATTAAAAAACCTACTGCATTACCCAGTACAAACTGAAAGTATTGAAATTGATTGCCACTTGGCGCACCAACTTCTCCAGGTACCGAAATAAATGTTACGCCAGAAAGCGCAGTGCCAATCATTCCGAAGGCAACCAGGTACCATTTAGAATTTTTGTTGGCCAAGAAAAACGTAGAATTATCTGACGAGTTTTTAGAAGTTGCAAACGCAATAATAATTAGCAAACTAAAATAGCCAATTAAAAAACACAGTAGTATGGTTGGACTCATAATTTATATTTAGCTGTTAAATGTAAGAATTTGATTGGAATGTTATAGAACGTAACCGTAAAATTTAAACATGCAAATTTTGATAGATTTCTTTTCGAAGCGCAACGTAAGTAATCCTTCGCTTTGTGCTGTCCCGCCAATACTACAATCTTTTGCGCTTGGTTTGTGCTAGCATTTGAGTTAATAGGAGCAAAAGTATTTTCGTGTTTGTCGGGGCTATTTTACTTATTGCACTGCTTTTAGTTTAATAAACCCGATAGCGCCAAATAGCCCGCAAGCGAGTGCAACGAGCGAGGACTATAGGCAATAGCGGGGCTTTCAGTGCCAAAATACAATTAGCTTGCTTTTCAAATAAATTCATGCATTTTACCTATTTTTGTAAATGAACTTTTCTTCTCAACTGCTCGAAGATGCGGTAAACGAGTTTTCAAAACTACCGGGAGTAGGCCAAAAAACAGCATTACGGCTAGTGTTACATTTATTAAATAAAGAGCAGGAAGAAGTTTCGCATTTTGGCAATACGTTAATACGTTTAAAGCAAGAAATTAAGCACTGTAATGTATGTCATAACATATCAGACCATCATACCTGCAGTATTTGTAGCGCAGCAAAGCGAGATAAAGAAACGATTTGCGTTGTAGAAGATACACGCGATGTAATGGCAATAGAAAATACCAATCAATATTTTGGAGTTTACCATGTTTTAGGTGGCTTAATATCGCCAATGGATGGGGTTGGTCCGTCTGATTTATTTGTAGATAGTTTGGTGCAAAGAGCACAAACAGGTTCTATTAAAGAGATTATTTTGGCTTTAAGTGCTAATATGGAAGGCGATACAACATTGTTTTATTTGCATAAAAGATTAAAAGAATTTCAAATTCCCATTACAACAATTGCAAGAGGTATAGCTTTTGGAGGCGAATTAGAATATGCCGATGAGATTACTTTAGGCAGATCGATAATTACCAGAGTACCGTACGAAGGTTCATTTATGAGATAGTTTGCGATGAGAGTATTTATCAACTTCGCTTTTTTTACTTTTTTTGCGATAAGTAGTTTTGCGCAAACGAAAGTGCATTCGCATAACGATTATGCCCAGAAAAAACCTTTTTTTGGCGCTTACGAAGCTCAAGCCGACCAAATAGAAGCCGATATTTTTTTAATAGGGGATTCGTTAATTGTAGCGCACAGTAAAAAAGAAGTTGATCCGAAAAATACGTTAAACAAACTTTACCTTGATCCAATAAATTTGCTTTTTACGAAAAATAATGGGAAGGTAAGTGCAAATAGAAAATACACTTTCAGTTTAATGATTGATGTAAAAAATGATTGGAATGCAGTTTATCCTGTTTTAAAAAGAGAAATCGAAAAATATGGCAATGTATTTAATCGAAGTAAAAATAAATATGCTGTTCAAATTGTGATAAGTGGTAATAGGCCGGCAGATTCTACTTTTCATACTTACCCTAATTGGTTGTTTTTTGACGGACTGCCAAACATCAGCTATGCTAAAAATGATTTGGCAAGAATAACCATGATCAGTGCTAATTTTGCAGTTTACTCTAAATGGAAGGGAAGCGGTTATATTCCTGGAGGCGATTCGGAAAGGCTTGAAATGATAGTAAAACAAGCTAGGGAACTCAAAAGACCAGTTCGTTTTTGGGGCGCTCCAGATACGGAGGATAGTTGGCTAAATCAACTGCAACTAGGAGCCGATATTATAAATACAGACAAGGTAGAACGGGTAAAATATGCTATTAAGGATTTTAAAGTAAAAAGATGAGTTTTAAAGATAAAGTGATCATCATTACCGGTGCATCATCGGGCATTGGTAAAGCATTGGCAGAAGAGTTAGCCAAGCGTGGTGCAAACGTAGTTTTAGGCGCAAGGCAATATGTAACCCTCTGCGAAATTACGGCCGAAATAGAACGGAAATATGCAGTAAAAGCTTTGGCAGTGCAGGCAGATGTGAGTAAGGAAGAGGATTGCGAGATGCTAATTAAGCAGACTTTAATCACTTTTGGTAAAATAGATGTGCTGATTAACAATGCTGGGCTTTCTATGCGGGCACTTTTTAACGACCTTGATTTAGCTGTACTAAAAAACTTAATGGACGTTAATTTTTGGGGAACGGTTTACTGTACAAAATATGCATTGCCAGAGATTTTAAAAACCAAAGGTAGTATAGTTGGTGTGTCTTCTATTGCGGGCTACCGAGGTTTGCCTGGTAGAACGGGTTATTCTTCATCTAAATTTGCGATGAATGGTTTTATGGAAGCTTTGAGAACCGAATTGCTTAAAACGGGTGTACATGTAATGGTAGCTTGCCCGGGTTTTACAACTTCTAACATTAGGGTAGCGGCTTTAGCTAAAGACGGTAATGTACATGGAGAAACAAGTATGGAAGAAGGGAAAATGATGAGTGCTGAAGAAGTTGCTGAAATTATTAGCGACGGCATTTTGAACAGAAAACGCACTCTGATAATGACCGGACAGGGCAAATTAGCCGTTTGGATGAATAAGTTGTTTCCGAAATTTACTGATAAAAAGGTTTTTGAGTTGTTTGCTAAAGAGAAAAATCCTTTAATTAAGTAGACTTAGAGTTGAATAAAAATAGCAATAAATAGTGTTGTCCCTTAATCCTTGCTCTTCGTTATTTATTCTTTGCTCCTGGTTCCTTAATCTTTGCTCCTTGCTCTTCGTTATTCTTTGTTCCTTGCTCTTTGCTCCTTGTTCCTTGCTCCTTAATCCCTGACCCACTATGCGTTTCAAAATTCTAATTATGCTTTTTGCTTTTCTAACTCAGGTATTTACCGGTTTGGCACAAGTACGTGTAGCCAAAAATATAAATTATGCTGGTAACAACGATGTGGCTAATACACTTAACATTTACTATAAAAAAGATGTTGAGAATAAAGACGTTATCATATTTATACACGGTGGATCGTGGAGTAGTGGCAAAAAAGAAATTTATTGGTGGTTGGGCAGAAACTTTGCTAAAAACGACGTTGTTACAGCAGTAATTAACTACCCATTAGCGCCAGATGCAACCTACAGAGAAATGGCAAATGCTAGCGCAAAAGCTGTTAAATGGGTACAGGAAAATATTTCAAGTTTTGGCGGAAATCCGCAAAGAATATTTTTAATGGGGCATTCTGCCGGTGCACATTTGTGCGAGTTGATTAATTCAGATCCACAGTATTTTGATAATTTGGGAATTAAAAATCCTGTTAAGGGAGTTATTTTAAATGATGCTTTTGGTTTAGACATGCAAGAATATTTAAGCAAAGCAGAAAAAGACGATTACTATACTAATTTTTTAAGAACTTTTAGTACAGATGTGTCCGTGTGGCAATCAGGTTCGCCACTTTTTTATGTTAAAAACATTAAAAACCCACACTTGATATTTTACGGCACTAAAACCTATCCGGCAATACAAATCCAATCTGAGCGTATTTTCGAAACTTTACAAGCACAAAATGTTCCTGTATCCTTAATAAAAATAAAAGGTAAAAAGCATGTAGCTATGATAAGCCAGATGGTTTTTGGTAAAAATAAACTATATCAAGAAATTTATAGCTTCTTAAAGAAAACCAACTAATCGTTAGTAATGCTGATCAGTTTTATCGAGCCATCATCTTTAAGTGCAAATTCTCCTCGTATATGTTTTGCATTCGATTGAATCGCTGAAGCCAAATCATCACAAAGGTTGTTGCAATCGATATTAACTTCATCTAAAATGTTAAATCCTTTGCTTACGTCGCCTTTTAAATACTTTACATTCTCCGATTTTAGATCCAAACTAAACGTAGTATTATTTTCTATTTTGGTTCGGCTAACAATTTGCTTTAAAACGTACGCTGTGCTTCCAAATTCGCTGTAAGGATTTTCGATGGTTTGCGTGCTTACCAAAAGCTCGTAGATGTAGCCGGGCTCATACACAAAACCTGCAATTTTAGTAGTTGACGGCGACCAGTTAGTAGTACCTAAATCGGTTCCCGATTGTACAGATAGTGCCATAGTTGGCCCTTTCGCAGTACTAATGGTTTGTTTGTAATAGTTAACCCTAATCTTTAGTTGCTCTTCTTGCTTTTCGCACGAAGAAAAGATGATTAGAACTAATAAGGTTTTTAATAGAAATTTCATGATTTGTGAGCATTAATCAATTGTTAAACAAACATAAATAAAAGTTAAAATAAATTAACTATGTGTTTAGTAATTTCTTTTGAAAATTAATTTTGCGCCTAAAATCTATAAAATGATTTTTTTAATAAAAGATTTTGGATTTAAGTAAAACTATACCATCTTTGCTACAGAATGATACAGATAAATGCAAATAAAAATTGGTGGTGGCATAACGCAATAGCGTGATGTGATCCTTCTTTTGTGTTTATTTAAAAAATAATATTTGATAAAGGGTTGCTTGTAAAATGGCAACCCTTTTTTTGTTTTATACCAATGAAAAAAATACTAAACCACCTATTTGAGAACAAGACTTTTTCTAGCCTAGAAGCACAGAAAATATTAACTTCTATTGCCTTAGGCGAATTTAATACCTCGCAAATTGCCGCCTTTATTACCGCTTATGGTATGCGTAACATTACTGTAGAAGAGTTGCAGGGTTTTAGGGATGCTATGCTGGATTTGTGCCTTCCGGTAGACTTCTCTGAGTTTGAGTTGGTAGATTTATGTGGAACCGGTGGCGATGGTAAGGATACTTTTAACATTTCTACCTTAGCTTCCTTTGTTGTTGCGGGCGCAGGACATAAAGTTGCAAAACATGGTAACTATGGCGTTTCGTCTGGTTGTGGTTCTAGTAATGTGATGGAGTATTTAGGTTACAGTTTTACCAACGACGAATCTAAATTGAAGAGGAGTTTGGACGAAGCTGGAATCTGTTTTTTACATGCACCATTATTTAATCCGGCTATGAAAACAGTAGCGCCAATTAGAAAAGAGTTAGGTGTAAAAACATTTTTCAATATGCTGGGTCCAATGGTAAATCCGGCACAACCTAAAAACCAAATTGTAGGCGTTTTTAGCTTAGAACTGGCACGTTTATACGCTTATCTTTATCAAAAAACTGATAAAAATTATACGATTATTCACGCCGTAGATGGCTTTGATGAAGTTTCGATGACCTGCGATTTTAAAACTTTTAGCAAAAAGGGAGAATCGCTTTTGAAAATAAGTGATTTAGGATTTGAGGAAATTAAAGAGACAGAAATTCAAGGCGGTGATACAGTAGAATCTTCTGCAAGAATTTTTTCAACTGTGTTAAATGGCGAAGCAACTGATGCGCAAACCAATGTGGTTTTATGTAATGCAGCATTAGCCATACAAACAATTAAACAAAACGCAACGTTTGCTGATTGTTACTACGAAGCCGAAGAATCTTTGCAAAGCAAAAAGGCATTGGCAAGTTTTAGGAAATTGATAACTATTTAAAAGGTCGTCATGCTGAACTTGATTCGGCATCTTCCATATAACACACCCTGAAATAAATTAGGGTAACGAAATAATCTATATGAAATTTAAAATAAAAGTGTGCGGAATGAGCCAGGCAAGTAACATTGCTAATGTTGCCGAATTGCAACCTGATTACTTAGGTTTCATTTTTTACGATCAATCGCCCCGAGCAATTACTAGTGTATCTGCAGAGTTAATAAAATACGTTCCGGAAACAATTAAAACGGTTGGCGTTTTTGTAAATGAGGATTTAGAATTAGTGATTGATAACGTTATTAATTATAAGCTTAAAGCAATACAACTCCACGGCAGTGAAGACCCAGCATATTGTGAGGCGTTAAAAGAAACGGGTGTAGAGGTTATTAAAGCGTTTGGTATTAGAAAAGGTTTTGAATTTAATCTGCTGGAGAATTATCTTAAAGCGGTAGACTATTTCCTTTTCGACACCCAAACCGAACAGCATGGTGGTTCTGGAAAACAGTTTGATTGGAGCTTACTAAAAAACTATATGTTAGATAAGCCGTACTTTTTAAGTGGCGGAATAGGTTTGGAACAAATTGAGCAGATAAATGAAATTGATGATGATAGATTGCTTGCCATAGATGTGAATAGCAGATTTGAGACAGAACCAGGATTTAAGGATATAAATAAATTAAAGCAATTTTTCAACGGGTTGCAATAACGAAATACAAAAACGATACAATAGACTATGAGTTATTTTGTAAATGATAAAGGGTATTATGGAGATTTCGGAGGAGCTTACATTCCGGAAATGCTGTACCCAAATGTGGAGGAGTTACGCCAAAACTATCTGAGAATTATTAACGATGAAAGTTTTCGAACAGAATTTAATGCACTGTTAAAGGATTACGTTGGTCGTCCATCTCCCTTATATCTCGCAAAGCGATTATCTGAAAAATACGGTGCAAATATCTTTCTAAAACGTGAAGATTTGAACCATACTGGAGCTCATAAAATTAACAACACGGTCGGACAAATTTTACTTGCAGAAAAGTTAGGTAAAAAAAGAATCATTGCAGAAACTGGTGCCGGTCAGCACGGTGTAGCAACAGCTACGGTTTGTGCATTGCGAGGTTTAGAATGCGTAGTTTACATGGGCGAAGTTGATATTAAACGTCAAGCGCCAAATGTAGCTCGTATGAAAATGCTTGGAGCTACTGTTGTTCCGGCTACCTCTGGTAGTAAAACGTTAAAGGATGCTACCAACGAAGCCATGCGAGATTGGATTAATAATCCTGTTGATACGCATTATATCATCGGTTCTGTTGTTGGCCCGCACCCATATCCGGATATGGTGGCTAGATTTCAGTCGATTATATCTGAGGAAACCAAAAAACAGTTATTGGAGCAAACAGGCAAAGATCAGCCTGATTATGTTTTAGCTTGCGTAGGTGGCGGCAGTAATGCTGCAGGAATGTTCTATCATTTTATTGACGATGAAAATGTGCAATTAATTGCTGTAGAAGCAGCGGGAAAAGGCGTAAATAGCGGTTTTTCTGCAGCCACAACTTACCTAGGTAAAGAAGGCGTTTTGCATGGTAGCAGAAGTATTTTAATGCAAACTGATGATGGCCAAGTCGTGGAACCGCATTCTGTTTCTGCCGGATTGGATTATCCCGGAATTGGTCCACAGCACGCACATCTATTTAAAACGAAACGCGGTAAATACGTCTCCATTACCGATGATGAGTCGCTTGATGCTGGACTTTTGCTAACACAATTAGAAGGCATTATTCCGGCCATTGAAAGTGCACATGCATTAGCTTACCTCGAGAAAATGGAATTTAAAGGTGGAGAAAATGTCGTGGTTTGTTTATCCGGTAGGGGCGACAAAGATATGGAAACTTACATGAAACATTTTAACCTTTAACCCCTAAATCCCCTAAAAGGGATTTTTGCGGATATTTTTTACACTTAATAAAGCCCCTTTAGGGGTTGGGGTATATGAACCGATTACAACAACTTTTTAAAACAAAAACTAAAGATATCCTGTCAATTTATTACACTGCAGGGTATCCGAATTTAGCAGATACATTAACTATTGCCGAGGCTTTAGAAAAATCCGGAGCTGATTTCTTAGAAATAGGATTTCCATATTCGGACCCTGTAGCCGACGGACCTACGATACAGGCCAGTAGCAAGACCGCTTTAGATGCTGGGATGACTTTGCCCATACTATTTGAGCAACTCGCAGATTTACGTGCAAAAGTTAATATTCCGATTTTACTAATGGGTTACGTAAATGTGGTTTTACAATATGGCGTTGACGAGTTTTGCAAAAAATGCAAAGAGGTAGGGATTGATGGTTGTATCATTCCTGATTTGCCAATGTATGAATTCGAAGAACTTTATCAGGCAACTTTCGAGAGATATGGATTGAGTAATATCTTTTTGGTAACGCCACAAACATCAGAAGAGCGCATCCGCAAAATCGATGGATTAAGCAATGCCTTTATTTATTTAGTTTCATCTTCAGCAACTACTGGAAGTAATTTGGCGGTTTCAGAAAGCTCAACGTCGTATTTTAAACGCGTTGCGGATATGAAGCTCAAAAATCCAATTGTAATTGGTTTTGGAATATCAGACAAAGCTTCTTACGCAGCCGCTAACGAATACGCCAGCGGTGCAATAATTGGTAGTGCATTTGTTAAATCATTGGCTGAAAACGGTAAACTAACCGAAAACATTGAAAAATTTATGCGTCAGATAAAGCCTTAAAATCAAAAATGCCTTCCAAATATCGGAAGGCATTTTTGTTTTACTCATATAGCTTTTTGTGAATTCGATTTAAATCTGCCACTGGCATTTTAACTACAGCTCTATCATAGGTTATAATGCCATTTGTTTCTACTTCAACGTCTGTAGTTTGTGTATAAACTGCCGCAGATAGCCCTAGCGGAATTAGTTGCTTCAACCGGTCTATAAATGAGGAATATTTATTAAATAATTCTTCTTTCGTTTTAAAACTTTGATAGCCCCAATTGTTTTTTTGTTGCCAAGTGTGGCCGTCTATCGGCAGGCCTAATCCGCCGAACTCGCCTAATACAACCAATCTATCTCTACCAAATAAATCTGCTCTAGGCATTGCTGGCTCAGGATAGTTATGTAAATCTACAAAGTGTCCTGTATCGAAAAAGTTTCCACCACTTGCACTATTTACCAACCTAGATGGATCTTTTTTCATTGTCCATTCGGTTATCTCTACCGTTTTAAACTGCCCCCAAGCTTCATTAAATGGCGTCCAAACAACTATGCTCGGAAAGTTATGTAACTCGTCCATAATTTCAACCCATTCTTTTCTAAAATAATTTTCAGATTCGGGCGTACGATTTTTCTCCGTTTCATTACCAATAATTCCGGGACGAGTGTTCCAGGTATTCCCTAAATCGCCACTTGGCATATCTTGCCAAATAAGCATTCCAACCTTGTCGCAGTAATTGTAATATCTTGCGGTTTCTGTTTTAATATGTTTCCTAATCATGTTAAAACCCATTGCTTTTAGCTGGTCTACATCAAACTTCATTGCTTGTTCAGTAGGATGAGTGTACAGTCCATCTGGCCACCAACCTTGATCTAAAGGCCCGTATTGAAATAAAAATTTATTGTTAAGCAACATTCTTTGAACGCCCTTGTCGTCAATTCCCATTGATATTTTTCGCATGGCGAAATAACTTTTTACCTCATCTACAATCTTGTTATTTCTAATGATACTTATTTTAAGATCGTACAAAAACGGGTTGTCTGGCGACCAAAGTTTTGGAGCATCTAGTTTTAACGTTGCGGTACCGTTATTTCCGGCAAATGCCGATGAGATAACTTTTCCATTTTCTATGGCTTCAACCTTTATTTTATCGCTGTTTAACACATTATTTAGCTGAGCTGAAACTGTTAAAGTTTTAGCATCAATGTCTGGAGTTTGCTTGGTGTTTACAATATAAGTTTCGGGTACAGCCTCTAGCCATACTGTTTGCCAAATTCCGGTAACAGGAGTATACCAAATACCGTGAGGCTTTTTAACTTGTTTACCTCTAGGTTGCGGACCATCATCCGTTGGGTCCCATACACTAATTTTAATTTCTTGCTTATCGTTTTTAGATATAAACGAAGTGATATCAAAACTAAAAGGTGCAAAGCCACCCTCATGTTTACCAACACTTTTGCCATTTACGAAAACTTCAGTTCGCCAATCTACTGCGCCAAAGTGTAGTAGTAACTTTTTGTTTCTCATCTTTGCAGGAACGCTGATAACAGTTTTATACCATAATAGGCTATCTTTTCCTACGGTTCTGCCCACACCCGAAAGCGCAGATTCTACAGTAAATGGAACTAATATTTTGCCATCGTATTTATTCGGCTCACTTTGGTTGCTAGGGGTAATGGCGTATTCCCAAAGTCCGTTTAAGTTTTTCCAGTTATTATTTCTTACTAACTGAGGTCTGGGATATTCTTGTAAAGTTTCTGTAGGGCTAACGTCGTTTGCCCAAGGGGTAACAATTTTATCTTTTTTGAAAGCCCATGGTTCTTGAGCTTGCAAACTGCCTAAAATTAAACACAAAGTGATGTTTAAAATAAATCGATTTAGTTTCATATTAAGTAAGGATTTAGCTTACTAAATATAGGTTATTCTTTAACACTTTTCAAATAGGTAAATCCAATTATTCCCGCAAAAACCGAGGTAAGGAGAATGGCAAATTTAGCTTCGTTAACATGTGATGTCTGCTCAAAGGATAACATCGAAATAAATATCGACATGGTAAAGCCAATCCCTGCTAGCATACCAACGCCAATAATATGTTTCCAACTTGCAAATGTAGGCAGGTTAGCTAGTTTGAGTTTCACGGCAATAAAAGAAAACAATGTTACACCCAGCGTTTTACCCAAAAATAAGCCGAGGAAAATTCCTAAACTTAAGGGCGAGGTCAAATTAGTGAACATATCTTTTGCTATGGTGATATTCGTGTTTGCTAATGCAAAAATAGGCATGATTAAAAAGTTAACGGGCTTAACCAAACTATGCTCTAACTTTTCTAAAGGAGAATGGGTAGTTAAACTTTTGGCAGGAATAGTAAAAGCCAGCAGTACGCCCGCAATGGTTGCATGAATGCCAGAATGATGCATGAAATACCATAACAAAATGCCGACTATCAGATAAATCCAAATTGATTTTAACTTAAGAAAATTAAAGCTCAAAAGAAGTGCAAAAGCCCCAAATGCCATCAACAAATAATTCCAATGGATTACATCGGTATAAAAAACGGCTATCACTAAAATTGCTCCTAAATCATCTGCTATGGCAAGAGCAGCCAAAAATATTTTAAGTGATGCAGGAACAGATTTACCTAAAACAGCAATAATTGCCAAAGCAAATGCAATATCTGTAGCCATCGGAATTCCCCATCCGTTCTCGGTTTCGGTGTTTTTATTTAGTGTATAGAAAATGAGTGCTGGCAAAAACATCCCGCCTAAAGCGGCCAGTACCGGCAACGATGCTTTTTTAAAGGTCGAAAGTTCGCCGGTGATAATTTCACGCTTTATCTCTAAACCAACCAATAGAAAAAAAACGGCCATTAAGCCATCATTAATCCAAGTTGCCACACTATATTTAACACTAGAAAATCCGATAACCTTATTCAGTAAAGCTGAAAAATTATCGGCAAATACAGAGTTTGCGAGGATTAAAGAAAGAATTACGCAAGAAAATAAGAGTAAGCTTCCATTCTTTTCCGAATTGAAAAATTGCTGAAAAGTTTGGGAAATTTTTTTCTTCATTTTATAGAGGGTCGAAAGCTATTTTAAAGATATTCTTCAATATCGCCCTTGCCTTCACGAATAACTTCAAAATCACCACTAGTGCAATCTATCACTGTCGATGGTTCATTATCTCCATACCCGCCGTCGATAACCGCGTCAACTAAATCCTCGTATTTTTCGTGTATTAATTCTGGATCGGTAGAATATTCAATCAATTCATCATCATCCTTAATAGAGGTAGATAAAATTGGATTTCCAAGTGCTTCCACAATTGTCCGAGCTATATCGTTATCAGGAACACGGATACCGACTGTTTTTTTATTAGAACTCAACAGTTTTGGAACGTTGTTATTAGCATTAAAAATAAAAGTAAATGGACCAGGTAACGCCTTTTTAAGCACTCTAAAAACAGTAGTGTCAATTGGTTTTATATAATCAGAGATGTGCCTTAAATCGCTACAAATAAACGAAAAGTTTGCCTTTTCTGGCTTTATTCCGCGAATGCGACAGATTTTTTCAATCGCTTTTTGATTTGTAATATCGCAACCCAAACCATAAATTGTATCTGTTGGGTAAATAATAATACCACCTTTTTTTAGTATATCTACAATCTGTTCAATTGCCTTAGGGTTTGGGTTCTCCGGATAGATCTTAATCAGCATACCCAAAAATAACAAAATTATATGGTCTGTTGTTTAATTATAACTACTTAAGTAGTCAAATACTTGTTCAGTATGGTGGGTTTGTTTAATTTTGAAGATTAATTATAAAATTGATATGGAAATAATAGCGTGTAAACTTTTTAGGCAAAACCTAAATTCTAAAACGGATATGGTATTCTCCAATTTTCATCCTTTATCTACTATAAATTTATTCCTATAGTATAAAGGATCTATCCAGAAAAAACTATCTTCAGTTATTTTTTTAAACAGAATTTTATCGTTAACAAGGTTATTACAGCCAACAAAATCTACAATTTTTTAGTTATAATAAATTGTTAGATATAACAGTATTAATATGAGAAAAGCTTTTGTCGCAATTGCAGCATTTTTAGTCGCCTTAACAGTAATGTTAGGCTTGTATCATCCATTTTTATGGTGGTCGTTTATATTTACCGGTCCGTTTGTATTACTGGGTATTTACGATTTGTACCAACCTAAACACAGCATTGTAAGAAACTACCCAGTTTTTGGGCGTATGCGTTATTTTATGGAAGAACTTAGACCAAAAGTTTACCAATATTTTGTAGAGAGTGATACAAATGGTAAGCCTTTTAGTCGTTTAAACAGGTCGTTAATTTATCAACGGGCAAAAAAAGATAATGACACTATTCCTTTTGGTACACAACTAGATGTTTACGAAAATGGATACGAGTGGTTAAGCCATAGTATTGTAGCTATAAGTCACCACGAATTAGACGTAAACCCAAAAGTTTTGGTAGGCGGACCCGATTGTAAGCAGCCTTACAGTGCAAGTATTTACAATATTTCTGCTATGAGTTTTGGTTCATTAAGCCAAAACGCAATTTTGGCTTTAAATGGTGGAGCGAAAATGGGTGGTTTTGCGCATAATACAGGCGAAGGTGGTATAAGCGACTATCACAGTGGGCCAGGTGGCGATTTAATTTGGCAAATTGGAACTGGATATTTCGGTTGTCGAAATCCCGATGGGACATTTAATCCAGAGGCTTTTGCCGAGCGATCTAAAATGGAAAATGTTCGCATGATTGAGATTAAACTATCTCAAGGTGCAAAGCCAGGTCATGGCGGTATGTTGCCAGCAAAAAAAGTTACGCCAGAAGTTGCTAGGATTCGTTTGGTTAAAGAGGGCTTCGATGTAAACTCGCCGCCTGCACACTCCGCATTTTCTACGCCCTTAGAAATGGTAAACTTTATCAAACAGTTAAGAGATTTGTCGGGTGGCAAGCCTGTAGGTTTTAAATTGTGCGTAGGTAGAAGAAGCGAATTTTTTGCCATTTGCAAAGCAATGGTAGAAACTGGCATTTACGCAGATTTTATTACTGTTGATGGGGGAGAAGGCGGTACCGGTGCGGCACCTCAAGAATTCTCAAATGCGGTTGGTATGCCTTTAAGAGAAGGCGTTGCTTTCGTTTACGATATTTTAAGTGGTTTCGGTTTAAAAAAACACATTAAAATTATTGCTTCGGGTAAAATATCTTCAGGCTTTGATTTGGTTAAAAACATAGCATTGGGTGCCGATTTGTGTAACTCTGCCCGCGGAATGATGTTTGCTTTAGGTTGCATACAAGCGTTAGAATGTAACAGTAATACTTGCCCTACAGGTGTGGCCACACAAGATGCAAGCTTAATGAAAGGTTTGGTGGTAGAAGACAAAACCGTTCGTGTGTTCAATTTCCACCGTTTAACGGTTCAAAGTGCGGTTGAGTTATTAGGCGCAGCAGGTTTGCGCCATCCTTATCAACTTACCAGAGCCTATATTAATCGTAGAATGGCGCAAAACGTAATGCAATCTTACATAGAAACCTATCCTTACATTCCAGAGGGAAGTCTTCTGCAAACGCCTTATCCGGCACAGCACGAGCTTGGTATGGCTTTAAGTACGTCGGCAAGCTTTGCTCCAACAGATTATAAGGTTTCAGCCGTAGATTACCAGGCAGCAAATCCGCATCACGATTAATATTTTTTTGAAAAGCAGTAGCAGTTCGGCTATCAAAGTTAGTCCCGCTTTTCCCTATATCTTTTTGCGCTTCGACAAGCTCAGCATTACAAAAAGGATATCGGTTCAATCGGGTTTGTTTACATTGTTGTCTGCTGCTATTTATGCTAGCACCTAGCAGAAGCAAAGAACTTGCAACGCTGTTAATTAAACCTGATAGAAGCGATAGCTCCCGATTTTTCATCGGGACTTAAGCGGAAAGCAGGGCTGGCCTTGCGTTGAAATGCAGACTCTCGTTTTCAAAAAAAATGAAATCCGATTTGGTACCTATGCTTCTGCTCGTTCTCTATTGGTTGGTGTTTCACCTTCCGATTTTGATAGAGATTCAATCGCCAAAGCAGACTGTTTCCAGCAATCGATAAAAATTGTTCTCAACTGGATATAGATATATAATAAAAAAGTCGCTTAACATATTGCTAAGCGACTTTCTCTTTTATCCTTGGTCATTGCTTCTTCTGGGTGTTAATCAAAAAAATCCCCTTTAGAGGATTTAGAGCTTAAAACTCAGCGCTCTTCGGAAATCTTGGGAAGGCAATTACATCTCTAATATTTGTCATTCCGGTTACAAAAAGAACTAATCTTTCGAAACCTAAACCAAAACCAGCGTGTGGCGCCGAACCAAATTTACGCGTATCTAAATACCACCAAAGTTCCTCTGCCGGAATATTCATTTCCTGCATACGTTTAGTCAACATGTCCAAACGTTCTTCACGTTGCGAACCGCCAATCATTTCTCCAATACCTGGGAAAAGAATATCCATTGCTGCAACAGTTTTGCCATCATCGTTCATACGCATGTAAAACGATTTGATATCTTTTGGATAATCGGTTAGAATTACTGGTTTCTTAAAATGTTTTTCTACCAAATAACGCTCATGCTCGCTTTGCAGATCAGCTCCCCATTCATCAATTAAGTATTTAAATTGTTTTTTCTGGTTTGGCTTGCTATGTTTTAAAATCTGAATTGCTTCCGTGTACGTTAAACGCTCAAATTCGTTAGCCAAGCAGAAATTTAACTTGTCTAACAAAGATAATTCGCTTCGCTCTTGTTGAGGTTTTGTTTTTTCCTCATCGGCCAATCTATCATTTAAAAATGCGATTTCGTCCTTGCAGTTTTCTAAAGCATAAGAAATTACGTATTTCATCATATCTTCGGCCAGTTGCATATTATTTTCTAAATCTGCAAAGGCTACCTCAGGCTCAATCATCCAAAACTCGGCTAAATGGCGAGTAGTGTTAGAGTTTTCTGCTCTAAAAGTAGGGCCGAAAGTATAAATTTGACCGAAAGCCATTGCGGCTAGCTCTCCTTCTAATTGTCCAGATACGGTTAAGTTTGTTGCACGGCCGAAAAAATCTGCACTAAAATCAACCTTTCCTTCGTCTGTACGAGGGGTTTTATCAAAATCTAAAGTAGTAACCTTAAACATTTCACCCGCACCTTCTGCATCACTAGCAGTAATTACCGGTGTGTGCATATAAACGAAACCACGCTCGTTGTAAAATTGGTGTATTGCAAAAGCTAATGCATGTCTAACTTTAAAAACCGCATTAAACGTATTCGTTCTAAAACGTAAGTGCGCTTTTTCTCTTAAAAACTCTAAACTGTGTTTTTTAGGTTGTAAAGGATATTCTTCGGCATTGCTATCGCCTAAAATTTCTATTGAAGTAGCTTTAACATCAACTTTCTGGCCTTTGCCTAAAGATTCTACCAAAGTACCAACCACAGCTAGTGCGGCGCCAGTGGTTATTCTCTTCAATAATTCTTCAGGAGTATTAGCAAAATCTACCACAATTTGAATATTGCCCATGCAAGAGCCATCATTTAATGCAATAAACTGATTGTTGCGAAAGGTACGAACCCAACCCATTACTTTAACCTCAGTTTCAAACGCTGTAGAATCCAGCAAATCTTTAATTTTTTGTCTCTGTATCATGCTTAAAATAGCTCTAAAAGGCGTCAAAAATAACGAATAAAAACCTTAATCTCTCTATCAAGCCCGGCTAAGTTTTTATAAAATACATTTTTTCTTTATAGTTAATATTGTTAAGTTTGTTAACCTTAACCTATTGGTATTGTTAATGCTCAAAAAGTTCTTCAACGGCGATAAGTTGGTAGGCGACATAAAGTCGTTTTCACTGGAAGAAAGAATTTTCAATACTTTCTGTATCATTGCTTTTATAGCGCTTCTTATAGAGGTGCCTTTCAATTTTTTTATAAGTTTACCTATACCCGCTATGCTTTGCAGTATTGGCGTAGTTATTTCTGCTGGTTTATATTACCTATCCAGGTTTAGGCGTAAATCAAAAATTGCAATACAGATTTTTTGCATAGCTTGCCATATTACTTTTACGGTAAATTATTTTTTTAACTCGGGCATTTACGGGCCAAACTTATTGTTGTTTAGCTTAGCATTTTTATTAATTATTGCTATCGTTTCCATTAAAGAATTTAAATTTTGGGTTGTTATAAACCTAACGCTAGTGTTCGGCATTTTGGTTATTGAATATCTAAATCCTCACTTTGTGCCAAATGCCTACGTAAGCGAAGGCAGTAAATTTGTAGATTTTGCAATTACTTATTTTGTAACGGTGCTGTTAACTTATTTTTCCATTAGTTACATCCGTAAAAACTATGATTACGAACGTTATTCTGTATTAAAAAGAAATTCATCTATTGAAGCCCAGAATAAAAGGATAATGGCGCAAAAAGAGGAATTGGAGAACATTAATGCTGAAAAGAACAAGTTGTTGTCTTTAGTTTCGCATGATTTGAGAGCACCTTTAAACTCAATACAGGGTTACTTGGAGATTTTAGCGGAGACTGATTTAGATGAAGCCGAAAGGATGAACTTGAAAAGACATTTACTTCAGATAACCCGAGATACTTCTGAGATGTTAAATAATGTACTTACTTGGTCTAAGACACAGTTAGAAGGAACGAAGGTGAATATGACAAGCTTAAATATTTGCGACGTACTGCACAATGGCTTGAGTATAGAAAATAGTATTTCGAAAAGAAAGGGTGTTGGGCTAACCATAAATTGTGCCGATGACCTACATATTTTGGCCGATGTGAATATGGTGCAACTCGTTGTTAGAAATTTAGTGAATAATGCTATTAAGTTTACCCCTTCGTCTGGCTTGGTTAAGGTTAATGCAGAGAATGTTGACGGTAATTGCGTGATATCTGTAATAGACAACGGAATAGGGATTAGCGAGAAAGAGCAGGAAAAGTTATTTGCCTTAAAAGCTTCATCAACCTATGGTACCAATAACGAGAAAGGAGTGGGCTTGGGTTTGTTGCTTTGCAAGGAATTTACCGAAATGCAAAACGGACAAATTTGGTATAAAGCTAATGCCGATAAGGGTTCTGGTTTTTATCTTTCTTTTAAACTTCACCTTAATTAATAGGCAGGGATACAAAAAACGAAGCACCTTTGTTTTTTCCTTCGCTAGTTGCCCAAACCTGGCCTTTATGTTGCTCTATTAGCATCTTAACTATAGATAAACCAATTCCGTTAGAATATTCTCTACCAGTAGGTATGGCGCTTAGTTTTGCAAATTTCATAAAAAGTTTGTTCAAGTCGTCTTCTATTAGTCCTTGTCCTTGATCTTTAAATTCAACCACTAATTCTTTTTCGTTATTTGAAATTTTGATTAGCACCTCCGTATTTATCGGAGCATACTTCAAAGCGTTACTAAGCAGGTTATCGAAAGCTTCTTGAAGTCGAATATCATCGCCAAGTATGCTCGTGTCGCAGTTGCAAATTATATTAACCGTTTGGTTTTTTTGTGATGCGATTAAATCGAAATTTTGCTTGGTTCTTTCTAAAGTTTTAAGAATGTCGATCTCGTCAACACTTAATTTAAATTCCAAATTTTCAATTTGAGACAGATCCAGCATCTTATTTAAGCCATTCAGTACATTGTTGGCTGCATTTTTTATTCTGTCTGCAAAGTCTGCTACAATTTTCGGATTATCTGCTTTTTTCTTAAGTAGTTCGGCAGATAAGGAGATGGTCATGTTTGGGTTTTTCATGTCGTGCACCACACGATTTAGCATGTCTGTTTGTGTGCGTAAAGCTTTTCTGGTGGCAAGGCGTAGCTCCAACTCGTCCATTACAATAGACGATAGCGTTTCTAGCATTTTAATTTGCTGGGCGGTTACGGTTCTGGGTTTTACGTCCAATACGCATAAAGTACCTAAATTTAATCCCTCAATAGTTCTAAGCGGGGCACCGGCGTAAAAGCGTACACCATTGTCCATTGTAACAAATGGGTTTTCTAAAAGCGATGGCACCTCTAATGTGTTCTCAAAAGTTGTTGGCTTTTCATTTAGTATGGCATAAGTACAAAAGCTGTCTGCTCTAGGTATTTCTGTGGCTTCAAGCGGACTAATATTACTTTTGAAAAACACACGCTCGCTATCTACAAAAGTAACCTGAGCTATTGGCGTATCAAATATTTGAGCAGCCAAAGCTGCAATCTTGTCGAAAGTGTTTTCGGGTACAGTATCTAAAATGCCATAAGTGTGCAATTTAAGAAGTCGTTGCGTTTCGTTTTCTGGAAGTTGTAGTAATGGCATTTATGTAAATATTTGAACAGTAAAAGTACAAATATATTTTAATGCGTGTTAATCACTAAAATTTACATATGAAATGAATTTAAATTATCTATTTTATATTTTTTTGGTAAATTTTTTATTTAAAAATTAAAATCAAGAACTTTTTGTGTGTAAAATTATATTTATTCCGTTTATTTTATAATTTTTATTAGTTATTAACGATAACTATCGTTTTTAATTTGATTTTTTGTGGTGTTTTATGATTTTCTAATCTATTCAACTTATTTTTTATCAAATATTTTCATTTTTTTAAGATAAAAAGTGAAAATAAATTATAATCTGTAGAATTATTGTTTATATTTGTGCTGTTCATACAAAAAAGTACATTTATATTTGGTTTGATTAAAGCTCTGGTTGGATGACCAGAGCTTTTTCATTAAATAATCAAAGCCAATTAAACACTCTAAAAAAGAGTGTGCTGAAATAGAACTAACAACCAACCAAACTATAGTAAAAGACCAGTTCGATTTCTCGACTGGTCTTTTCGATTTAAGGAAATTTGGATTTGAGCTTTTATTAATAATGCGTTAGTTATTTGTTGTAATAATTTTTGCTACCGACTCTTATTTATTATAAAATAAAAAAAACCAGCTCGATTTTTCGGCTGGTTTTTTATAGGGTATATCTTTCCGACTTGCGGATTAAATCTTCTCAGATTATTTTGCTAAAACTTGCGTAACTAAATCAGCAGCTTCTTTTAATTGAATTGCAGAGTAAACTTTAAGTCCCGACTCATCAATTAACTTTTTAGCTTCTTCAGCATTAGTGCCTTGTAAACGGCAGATAATTGGCACAGGTACATTGCCAATTTCTTGGTAAGCATCAATAACACCTTGTGCAACTCTATCGCAACGTACAATACCACCAAAAATGTTAATGAAAATTGCTTTTACGTTAGGGTCTTTTAATATAATGTTAAAACCAGCTTTAACTGTAGTAGCATTAGCAGTACCACCCACGTCTAAGAAGTTAGCAGGCTCGCCACCAGCAATCTTAATAATATCCATAGTAGCCATTGCTAAACCAGCACCGTTAACCATACAGCCAACGTTACCATCTAGCTTAACATAGTTTAAGTTGCTTTCGCTAGCCTCAACATCAGTAGGGTCTTCTTCTAATTTATCACGCATTGCTGCATAATCCGGGTGGCGGTATAATGCGTTTTCGTCTAAATCAACCTTCGCATCAACAGCAATAATTTTATCATCACTAGTTTTTAAAACCGGGTTAATTTCGAACATTGCAGAATCGGTAGCGTCATAAGCTTTATAAAGTGCCGAAACAAACTTTACCATTTCTTTGTGTGCTGCGCCAGTTAGGCCTAAATTAAAAGCTATTTTACGAGCTTGAAAACCTTGTAAACCAACTTTCGGATCAATTTCTTCTTTAAAAATTAAATGAGGAGTGTGCTCTGCAACCTCTTCAATATCCATACCGCCTTCAGTACTGTACATAATAATGTTAGTACCATTAGCACGATCTAACAATACAGAAACGTAAAACTCCTTAGTTTCAGACGCACCTGGATAATAAACATCCTGAGCAACTAAAATCTTATTAACTTTTTTGCCTTCGGCACCAGTTTGTGGTGTAACCAATTGCATGCCTAAAATATCGGTAGCACGTTGTTTAACCTCATCTAAGTTTTTAGCTAGCTTAACGCCACCGCCTTTACCTCTACCACCTGCATGAATTTGTGCTTTAATCACAACCCAGTCAGAGTTATAGTCGGTTTTCATTTTTTTGGCGGCTTCTACAGCTTGATCAACTGTATCTGCAACTATACCTTCTTGTATAGCAACACCAAAACTCTTTAGAATTTGTTTACCTTGATATTCGTGGATATTCATCTGTTTATAATTTTGTTTTTATCTGTCAGATGGAGCCTAAGCGGTTAAAATAATAACTTTAACCACAACGGGTTCATTTGCTCAAAAAATTTGCTCAAATCTACAATTTCAAAACCTTTATGCAAAGCATAAAACGCATTTTAATGTAATTATTTAGTAGCTATAGGTTTTAAGTTTTTGTTAAGAAAATGTTGGCCAGTTTTACATCGGATAATTCGGTCCCGTTTTTCGTTCCAATCTTTTTTTGTCATCAACTTTCACGAAATCTTCCAAAAAAAGGATTTCCACTGCAACCGGGTTTAAAGAAGTTCTGGCAGCATTGCTATTATTCAAATTACCACACGCGATTATCCAGATCGATATGATGTAATTTTTCATGGAGTATCCTCGACAAATTTTCAATATGATGTAAATAAATTTATCAAAGCTTGAGGGGTGCTAGTTCATTAATAGCTGTACTACATTTTATTAACTAAACGGGATAGCAGTGGAAATACTTTTACCATCCCCTTTTAGGGGGATTTTGGAAAAGATTGAAACGAATAGCCCGGCTATCCACAAATATTTTCACAGCAATTGCTTTTCTACTGTTATTTATGTTCTTCAAAATACTTTTTCACCTGCCAGTCGCGGTAGTTCCAAGAAAGCCAAGAAAGCTGCGCTTGCTGTTCTTTGTAACGCTCAATTCTATTGTTTAACCTATTGTTGAAATTTCCGACAGCTTTCTTCTCATAGTCGGCTTTTACTTTTGCCGTATCAATAGGCGGGCTTACAGATGTTGCCTGAGCTGATGCCGAAACTGTATCTATTTGAACGGCCGTTTCGGGTATGGTATCAAATACTTCATAAGAATATCTTGAATCCTTTGAATAGGCGGCAAGCATAGCTCGATTTTTATCTAAAATAGGCAATGTTTTATCAGACAGCGACATCACATGATCCAAATCTAACGTAATCGTTTTTCTATTATCGATATTATAATTAACAATAAGCACATCCCAATTTATAATGCCAAATGAAATTAATATCACATACCAAATTATGCCATTTGTTTTTAACAGATAAAAAAGGGTTTTTTGTTGAGCCACTTTTATATAAACTGTAGCTAATCCTGCTGTGCAGAGCATTAGAAAAACTAATACGCCGATGCGTTTGTAGGTTAAACCATGCATTGCTATATAGTTGTAGTCTCTTAACAAAACAGAACAAACTAAAAAGGCATTTTGAGCTATCCAGATGTAAGCTAGAGCTTTTAAATGTTGACTTCTGCTAAAGAAGTTTAAATTACCGCTAAAGAAATAGATGATAACAAGCATAGCCATTATAATGCTGAAAATTAATGCATTTGTACCGTCGTGCAGTTCTGCGGAATAGTTTTTACCAGGTAAATCTACGGTGTTGCCAAGCCATAAAGTATTAATATCTATACCATTTAAAAGTAACAGCAGTATGTTTAGGGCAATTAGTGAAATAATACCGATAATATTTTCAGTTTTTAAGGCCATTTTTTTGCTGATGGCGTTACCGAAAAATATTGCTTTAATTTCTTGCGTAAAACTACTCGTGTTCTTTTCGCGTCTTTTTCGAAGCAATTTTTCCGTTTGGCTAATTTCCAGTTTCTCTAATGCATTATCTTTAAAACCAAGTAAAATACCTGCTGTAAATAATATGCCTAAAACAATATGGAATATTCTGTCGAAAGCTAAATCTTTAAAAAAGAATAGGAAATTTCTTTCAATAAAATTGCCAAATTCGTTAACATAACTTCCAAACACCGGGCTAGCAATACTGTAAATTATGGTAAAGAAGAACAATATTATTATCGGAATAATAACGTATTTAAATGGCCTTAAATAAGGTTTTAGCGTGTGTTTGCCCAATTTTACCGTAATTAATTTTTTAATAAGGTTAATTGGTGAAGAAAGGATTTGTAAAAAACCAGAAAAACCAGCAGAAAAAACAGTTTTAATTAAATGCCCTTGCGTAAACCCAACGAAAATAAAAAGCGAAAGGTAGTAGCCAATAATATTTAACGCCATGTTGTTATACACTACTAGTATTGCGGCAAAAAGATTGGTGGCACCAAAGAACAGCACTTTTTTATCCTTGAGCTTTGAGGTATCAGTGCACAATGCCAAGATGATAAACAAAGCGTGTATCAAAAGGTTAAGGCCTAATTCTTCGTTCCAAAATATGAGGTTGAAAAGCAAACCACCGCCAAATATGGCTAGAAGCTGCAGGTCTATTTGTTTTTTCATTATTTTAAGTTTTAATTGGGTTTGGTTATTTACGTTTCTTAGCTGCCAGCAAATGGAGTCCCGAATACGCCTACGGCAAGCTCAGCCCATACAAGAAACAACAGCAGTAGAATGGCAAAGCAAATGGCTGCTCGCCACTGCGGTGATTGTATTTTCCTAAGCGTAAACTCTATGGCCAAACCGGTGCCGGTTAGCAGTGCGCCCATAATTACAAAATCGAAAAAGCTCCACTTTACTTCATTGGTAAATTGCATTGCCACCAGCGGAATAGCTAGTATTAATGCTACGATTGAAAAAATAATTTTTAGTCTGTTGTTCGGATTAACTGTTTGATTTGTCATGATTTTTATTTTTTATAAGTGAATTAATATGAGCGAAAAATACCTGATGAAAGTGACCAATAATAGATGTAGGCAATTGGTATGTTTATGAGTAATATACCTACAGTCTTAAGGGTTTTTAGCCTATTTTCTGGTAAGGCAATTAGTGTTATTAAAAGTGTTGCCAGCATAACTATATTTATAATTACAGCAAAAACGAGATAGATGAATCCAAGATAAATGAGGTTGTGATTCTTCGTGATTATATAATAGGCGTAAATTAGTGTACCCAAAATAAAAGAGTACTTGAAGCAGTTTATGCTAATCTTAATAATGGTGTTATAATGCTCGTTTTTCATTTTATTTGTTAAAAGTACTTTGAAATTCAAAGTATAAGTTCAAAAAAAATTAAATTCCTTTTATCATTTTTTCTAAAGCATCTAAATGCGCTTTAAATTCTTGTTTTCCTAATGGAGTAATGATGTATGTTGTATTCGTTTTTTTTCCAATAAATGCTTTCTGTACCTTAAGATATTCTGCTTGCTCTAGCGTGTTTAGGTGAGAAGCAAGATTTCCGTCTGTAAGTTCTAACATTTGTTTTAGGTCGTTAAAGCTAACACTGTCGTTAGCAATAATAATCGACATTACGCCAAGTCGTATTCTACTATCAAATATTTTATTAAGGGCTTCTATTGGGTTTTTCATTACTTAGCCCTTTCGTATTTAAAGTACATTAAAAGCCCGTAAAAAATGTGTAGTATTCCAAAACCAAATGCCCAAAAGTATAAGCCGTAGCCGATGTAAAAAAGTGAAATTATACCCAACACGATTTCGCATATACCTAGAACCCTAATGTCAGAATAAGTGTATTTGCTTGCATTAACTAGCGCTAAACCATAAAAGATTAAACAAGATGGAGCAATTAGGCCAACTGAATAGGGGTGATTAAATAATAGGGCTAAAATAAAAAGGCCACCTGCAAATAATGGAATAGCTAAATTGATTAATAACTTTTTTGCTGTTTTATCCCAAATAGGAAGTTTTTTCTTTTGACTTTGACGAAATGTAAACAAAACGCCACCAGCTAATGCTACCACCAAAATGCCGATACCTAATTTAAAAAGATTGGCTTCAATTTGCGTATCCGCGTCTACACCGTATCCAAAATCTCCGTTTTGATAACTTACAAGTTGGTTGTACGCAAAGTATGAGCCCAAAAGTGCTATAAAACCAGCAAACACGCCAGATAATCCGCTAAGCGAAATAAATCTAGACGAACGATCCATCATATTTCTGATGTCGCTCAGGGCACTTAATTGTTCTTCTTGATTAGTCATTTTAAAAGCACTTTGTTTTTCAAAGTTAAATAAGAATATTAGAATAGCAAATATTTTTTATAAAAAGATTTAAACGATTTTGAACTGGGCTTGTTATCGGGAGCGTTTTGCAACTATTTGATAATTTACAACCGTACAATTTAACAAATATGTAACTTTACAAAATGCTAAAAGCCACAGGAATTAAAAAAGCGTACGGAAATTTACCAATTTTAAAAGGAGTTGATTTTGAGGTTTCTAAAGGAGAGATAGTAAGTATAATTGGCGCTTCTGGCGCCGGCAAAAGCACGCTTTTACATATATTAGGTAGTTTAGATACGCCTGATTCTGGTGTAGTTGAGTTAAAAGGAACTAAAATAAGTAAGCTGAAAGGTGATTTGCTTAGCGCTTTCAGAAATCAGAATATTGGTTTTATCTTTCAATTTCACCATTTGCTTCCAGAATTTACCGCTTTAGAAAATATTTGTATACCTGCCTTTATTGCTAAAAAAAGCAAAAAGGAGGCAGAGAAACGAGCTTACGAATTATTAGATCTGTTCGGGCTGAAGGATAGGGCGGAGCATAAGCCTAATCAACTTTCTGGCGGAGAACAGCAACGCGTTTCTGTAGCCAGAGCTTTGATCAATAATCCATCAATCGTTTTGGCCGATGAGCCTTCTGGTAATTTAGACTCAGCAAATGCAACGGCTTTGCATCAACTCTTTATTAATTTGCGTGATAATTTTAATCAGACTTTTGTTATCGTTACACATAATGATGAGTTGGCAAAAATTAGCGACAGGGTGGTGACAATGAAAGACGGTTTGATCTCTACAGAATTGTAGTTTTCATTAATTTACATCGATAAATCCGATAATATAAATTGAAAATATTAATTACAGGTGGTACATCAGCCACTGCTTTAAAATTATTGAAAGCCTTTAACGGCGCCGAAGTTGTTTTTGGCGACTATGGTTCGGTGCCAGCTATGAAAACTGATCTCTACAGCTTTGAAACCTTAGGTGAATTTAACGGAGATACGTTAGCGCATACTTTACTAAACAACTGTCTTGATTTAAGCATTGACAAACTTTTACCTTTGCGTAAAGATGAAATAGAAGCTGTATCTAAATCGGCGGTGCTTTTTAGCGAATTTAATATTGAAGTAATGTTGCCGAATGCCAAGGAGATAGATACTTTTTTAAAAGAAAAATCGCCTTTGGCTAATAATTGGGCAGTGTTCGAGAACGGTAATTTATTGTTTGCCACAGAAGCTAGAGCGTTTGTTTTAGCAAAAGCGAAGGCAGAAAATTTAACAGGAGCATTTTATTTTGACGATGCTACCATGGTTTTAATGTCAGTTTAATTTTTATGGCTTTTGAAGAAATTATAAAAGATAAACAAGCATTCGTTCTTGGGTTCGACGATGTTATTTATCCGCAAAAAGACTATTTGTTGCAGGTTTACTACCTTTTTTCGGAATTTATGGCTTACAGTGAACAGGTAGATGCGAAAGAAATTTTAGCTTTTATGAAAGTTGCGTATGAAAAAGAAGGTGCAATTAACCTGTTTGATAAAACAGCTAAGGCTTTTAATTTGCCAGAAAAATACCGTACGAATTTCGCACTTTTACACCAAAATGCTCGTTTGCCATTAAAGCTTTTATTGTATAAGCAGTTACTGGCTCTTTTGCAAGAAATTGTTGTGGAGGGTAAAACGATATTTTTGTTGGTAGACGGCGATCCCGCTGAGCAGTTAAACAAGATAAAACAAGTAGAATGGAATGGCTTGGAACAATACTTAAAACTCTATTTTACCGCAGAGTTTGAGGCAAAACCGGCAATCGATAGTATAAATTATATACTTAGTAGCCATAAGCTAAATACGGATGAAGTTCTGATTGTTGGCTCCACTAACACCGACGAAAAATTTGCGCAAAACGCTGGAATAAAATATTTTAATGTAACAAAACTAATATAATTTTTTTTTCGTTAATTAGAGTGCTAATAAACACCTAAATGAAAATAAAACAAATCGCAATCTTGGCAGCTATTATAATAGCGTCTACAACCGCGTGCAAAAAAACTAAAGTAGTTCCAGATCCTCCAGTAACACCACCAGTTACAACTCCGACCACAAGCAGGGCAGATTTATCTAGGGATTCGATATTTCTGTATGCTAAGGAGGTGTATTTATGGAACGATAAATTACCTACTTATGAGGTCTTTAATCCGAGAAAATATACCAGTTCAACTACCGATCTTACTAATTATCAACAAGAGCTTTTTGATATAACTAAATATTCAAATCCTTTCGAATATAAAGCTGGTTACACCTCGTCTAAATATTCATATATTTTTGACCGTGCAAATAAAAATCCTACTGCTTTTGTTCCTACAGCTATTGCTTCAGTAGACTTAGAAGGTAATGGTAACGACTTAGGCTTAAAGTTAGGTGCCTATGGTACGAGTAGTACAGATCAGAATGCATATGCCCTTTTTACAACTGCCGTATACCCTGGTTCGCCAGCTGCTTTAGCCGGAATGATTAGGAGCGATAGGATTTCAAAAGTAAATGGTAGAACTTTGGGAGCGAACTTTTCTACTGATAGAGATTTCATAAATACAGCTTTTGCAGCCAATACCATCACTATTGAAGGTACAAAGTATGTTAATGGGGTAGCGGGTGCTGCTTACACCGTAAGTTTAACTAAGGCTTCGTACAAAAGTAGTCCGGTTTATACTTCAAAGGTATTTACTGTTGGAGCCAAAAAAGTAGGTTATTTGGCTTATGCTCGTTTTTCTAATATGGATAATTCTAAACCCGCGTTTGATGCTGCCTTTAATACTTTCAGTACATCGGGAGTAACGGATTTGATTATCGATTTACGTTATAACGGTGGAGGGTATGTAAACACTGCCAAATATCTAATTGATTTAATTGCGCCATCGACAGCAAATGGTTCAGTTATGTTTGCGGAATACTATAATGCAACAATGCAAGGTGGTAACGCTAAAATTATGTCTAATCAACCATTGTTAGATGCCAATGATAAAATACGTTATCAAAACGGAAGGATGCTAACTTATGCAGACGTAAGCTATACCGTAGCAAATAATACCGAAAACTTCGAAAAACAAGGACCGTTAAGTAACATAACTAACGTTGTATTTATTATTTCAGAGAGTACTGCTTCTGCTAGCGAGCTGGTTATTAATAGCCTAAAACCTTATATGAATGTGAAGTTGGTTGGTGAGACATCTTACGGTAAGCCAGTGGGTTTTTTTCCTATCAGAATCGAAAACAAGTACGATGTTTATTATTCTATGTTTACTACTAAAAATTCTTTGGGGCAAGGCGATTACTACGATGGTTTTACACCAGATGTTGTGGAGGATTTTGATAATCCACTTTACAATTTTGGAGATGCCAAAGAAGATAATATAGCTGCAGCTCTGCAGCTATTAGCTCCAAATACACCTGTTACCGCTACAGCAGTAAAAACGATGTCAATTGGTGGCAGAGCTGTGAACGTGCAAAGTTTAGCTCCTATGAAGCCATTGGTTGATGGAAATGAATTTGTAGGAATGATACAGACAAAACATAAATTAAAATAGAAAAGCAAAAGAGCCATTAACTTGGCTCTTTTGCTTTTAAATAACTTTTATTTTACATTTTGTAACAGAAAAACGGCTTAATTATTGGTAGAATTATAAAATTTTTATTAAGCTTGTTTAAACAAAATATTAAGACTATGACTGCGGAACTTATAGAGAAAGAAGAAATAGATGTTACTAAGATAATACCTGCTGAGAATAAACACACTGATGATATCGTTAGTCGATTGGCGGCGTCATCAAGATTGGGCAATGAATTTAAGGCGAAAGCCACTATTATTTTTAATACGACGGAAGGCGCTAAAAAGGTTCATACTACGGTTTGGTCGGTAACAGAGAAATATATACAGTTGAAAAACAATGTGCACATTCCAATAAAGTGCATAATTGATGTAGAATATTAAAAATAAAAAAGCCCGATTGCAAAATCGGGCTTTTTTATTTACTGCTTTTTGCTTTTTAGGGTTTCCCTAAATATTGCCTGTATATCTTTTTGTTTATCGATGTTAACAATTATCTCTTGTATTGCATTTGCAGCATCTTTAAAAAACGTTTTGTTAATGTTCTGGTACTCGTCAGTTGCTTTATGGTAATCTTTATGATCCTCTACACCAAAGTAAATAAATGGGATGTTTTTAGCATTAAAAGCTCCTTGGTCGCTTTGATTAGTCCAGTCATCAGAACCTAATTTTGGATCGTCATGGCCAAACAATACTTTTAGATTTGGATTTGTAGTAACGAAATAAGGTTTCAATTCAGGATATTTAAAAGTGCCCACTGCGTATAGCTCTTGCTTATCGTTATGGCTAATCATATCCATATTTATGTTAAGCCTAATCTTTTCTAGTGCAACCGGCGGATTTGCTACAAAAGCTTTTGCACCTTGTAAGCCCATTTCTTCTGCGTCAAATAATGCAAAAATTAGGGTGTTGTTAGGCTTGTTTTTTGCGAAATATTTGGCAAACTGCAATAATGCGGCAGCGCCGGAAGCATTGTCGTCCGCACCGTTAAAAACTTCGTTTTTAATTATTCCGATATGGTCATAGTGCGCCGATATTACAATTACATTCTCCGTTTTGCCGGGGATGCAGGCAATTAGGTTTTTCCCTTTCACAGTTTCGCTACCATTACGAGATTTAAATTCAAAGTCGTATTCGTAAGTGTTTTTTCCTGGGAATGGTTTTACGCCAATTTCCTTTAATCTACCAGTTAAGTACGTTCTTGCCATTTCTGCACCTTTTGTGCCTGTTTTTCTTCCTTCGTATGCATCAGAAGCTAACACTTCAACATCTTTTAATAATTGTTCGCCAACTTGGTCGTTGTTGGAAGTTGTTTTTACCGTACCACAGCTCATTAATAAAGCTAGGGGTATCAGAAATATTCTTTTCATTTTATAAATTGCTTAATTGATATAGGTAAAGGTAAATATATTACGCCATATAATGCATAGCGGGGTTTTGGAATGATGCATACTTTAGCCAAAAGTTAGAATCGTTGTAATTTAAACCCGATTGTAGCAGAAATACTTTTTGGTGAAAATGCTTTCACTCCACTCCAAACGGCAACAAAAAGATTGCAGCGGAAAGCGGGACAGGTTTAGCTATTTGAACTAGCCTTGTTTTTCGAATTAACTAACCACCTAAGAAGCTGTACTTTACCCTCGTCGCTTTTTTGGAAAGTTGAGCAGCTTCTCAAGTGGTTAAATTAAGGATTCAATTAATAATAAGTTAATCGTACTACGCCTGCTAATTTTTTTGCCAAACGAATAACTTGACGAGTGTAGCCATATTCATTGTCGTACCAAGCGTATAACACTACTGATTGGTTATCTTTTGAAATGATGGTTGCTGGGCCATCTACAATAGAAGCGTGGCTATTTCCAATTAAATCACTACTAACCAGCTCGTTTGAAATAGAATATTCTAGCTGTTCCGACAAGTCGCCAAAAAGTGAAGCTTGCTTAAGTACATCTTCAACTTCTTGTTTACTGGTAGTTTTGTTAAGCGAAAGATTTAGTATTGCCAGAGAAACGTTTGGAGTGGGTACACGTACGGCATTGCCGGTGAGTTTGCCCGCTAAATGGGGAATAACTTTCGCAACCGCTTTATCGGCACCCGTTTCAGTAATCACCAAGTTTAAAGCAGCAGAACGGCCTCTGCGGTATTTGTTATGGTAATTATCTAATAGGTTTTGGTCGTTAGTATAGGAGTGGACGGTTTCGATATGTCCTTTATCTATTCCAAATGTATCTTCTATAACTTTTAAAACCGGAATGATGGCATTTGTTGTACAAGATGCGTTCGAGAAAATTGATTCTGTTTGGTAGTCGAAATCTGCATCATTGATACCAGTTACAATGTTTGGAATATCACCTTTGGCGGGTGCGGTTAATAAAACTTTGCTAATTCCGTTGGCTTTTAAATGCCTTCCCAATCCATCGCGATCTCTAAATACTCCAGTATTATCTATCAGCAAAGCATTTTCTATACCGTATGAGGTATAATCAGCATCTTCTGGGTTTTTAGCTAAAATGAAATATACTGTTTGCCCGTTTATAATTAGAGCTTTATTTTCAAAATCTTCTGTTATCGTCCCATTAAACGGCCCATGAATAGAGTCGGTTCTTAAAAGCTCTGCTCTTTTTACTAATTCTTCGTCGCTGTAACTTCTGGTTACAATAGCTCGTAAACGAAGTTGTTCGCCTTTGCCGGCCTGTACAATTAGTTCTCTAGCGGCAATACGTCCGATGCGCCCAAAACCATAAAGTACCACATCTACAGGCTTAAGGCTGATTTTATCTTTGCCAATGTGGCTAGCAAGTTTGCTTACCACAAAATTGTGCATAGACGAATGTGTGTTGCTTTCATCGAGCCATTCGGCTACTAGGCGACCGATATCTATGCGAGAAGGCGCCAAGTTGCATTTAGCGATTGTAGATGCTAGCTCTAGTGTCTCGTAAATGGAAATGTCTTTGCCACTTACTTCTTTAGCATACTGGTGATGTGCCAATATTTCGCTACTTCCAACATCGAATAGGGGTTTTCGAAAGAGAACGAGTTCTATAGAACGGTCGAACCATAGACGCCCGACAACGCTGATTAGTTCAAGCGCTTTTTTCTCTTTTTCAATCCAGTTTTGAAACTCTGATTGATATTTGTTTAACATACAAGAAAATAATTTGGTTAGAAATTGCTGCAAAACTAAAAAAGATCGGGTGAGAACCCAATCTTTTTTAAATTATTTTTCTTGTAAAATGTTGGTTTTTAGGGTGTTTAAAGCACACTAAGTACCAATGTTTTTACCGATTATCCTAAGTAAGATTTTAAGATTTTACTACGTGAAGTGTGGCGTAAACGCTGTAAGGCCTTGTCTTTAATTTGGCGAACACGCTCACGAGTTAAGTTAAACTTCTCACCAATTTCTTCTAAAGAAAGTGGGTGATTTGTACTTAAGCCGAAAAATAAAACAATAATCTCACGCTCACGCTCTGTTAATGTAGATAAAGAACGTTTAATCTCTTCAGAAAGAGATTCGTTAATTAAGTTGCTATCTGTATTAGGTTCGTGATTTTCTAACACATCTAGTAGCGTATTTTCCTCACCTTGTACAAAAGGTGCATCCATAGATACGTGACGGCCGGAGTTACTTAGCGTGTCAGAAATTTTATCGACTGTAGTTTCTAAAATATCTGCCAATTCTTCTGGAGATGGCTCACGCTCAAACTCCTGCTCTAATTTAGAGAATGCTTTACTAATTTTGCTTAATGAGCCTACCTGGTTAAGAGGTAGACGCACGATACGACTTTGCTCTGCAATTGCTTGTAGGATGGACTGACGAATCCACCAAACTGCATATGAAATGAATTTGAAACCTTTGGTTTCATCAAAACGTTTGGCTGCTTTAATTAAACCTAAGTTACCTTCGTTAATTAAATCTCCTAATGTAAGTCCTTGATTTTGATATTGTTTAGCTACTGAAACGACGAAACGCAAGTTGGTTTTTGTTAAGCGCTCCAACGCAGCTTGGTCGCCCTCGCGAATTTTACGAGCAAGAATTACTTCTTCCTCAGCGGTAATTAAATCTACTTTACCAATCTCGTGTAAATACTTATCTAACGACTGACTTTCACGATTGGTGATGGATTGGGTTATTTTGAGTTGTCTCATCTATGTGTTTTAGTGCGATATTATTCCAATGCTGCAAAAGTATGTTTTATTGTACATATAACCGCGGTAAATTGCTGAAAATGTTACAGTTTATGACATATTTTTTAACGATTTATTTACAGCAAATATCGTTCCAAAGAAAAAATGTCAGTATGATAGTTAGTCTATTTGAAATTTAACTAAAATTTATCGTAATTCAATAAATATATTTTGATTTGTGGTAATTATTGTTTTATGTTTGTGAGGTAAATAAATTGTTAGGTTATAGAAATATTAATTAAAGTGTAATGGCAAAAAACGTAAAATATTTTAACTTGGCAAGAGTAATCAAGGCATTTTTGCAGTTAGGAGTTTTAATTATTTCTATTCAGATTCTAAGCGGTATTATAGCAGATGTTTTTGCCGAAAAATCTCATTTAACCTTTGCGGGATGGACAGTTGGTTACAGAACTAAGGGAAACTTCGTAGATGCAAGAATGAACTTTAATCCGCCCGATACCCTACGTGTATATAAAAATGGTGTAAACAATGTTTACATAGGCGATGAAGGTCGCGAGATTTTATTTGAAAATGATACTGTTAATCACGAGATAATTAACCAATTTATTTCTTATGACAATAGAGATGTAAGGATTTCCAATGAAATATCTTCTTCCGAAAATGTGAAAGTAAGGGTTTATTCAAAAAATAAAATTCACAATGTCTTTTGGTCAATAGTTGGGCAAGTCAAGAGTTTAATTTCGGTTTTGTTTCTGATAGTATTAACTAAATTAACAAATAGATATATGGATGGAGACATCTTATTACCAAAAAGCTTCAAGCTATTTTCATTTTTAGGTTGGTTGCTTATCTTAAAAGAAGTGTTTGCTTATTTCATCGGTATCGTAAATATGCTAATTATGCAGCATCCAAATTTTCATATTACGTCAATTCCAAGTGGCTTAAATTATGATTTGAACATTTCTTTAGATTTTACAAACACTGGAAGTCTATCTGCCTTGGGAGTTGGCATGTTAGTTATATTACTTGCGCAAGTTTTGAAACAAGCAATTTTAATAAAAGAAGAACAAGATTTAACAATTTAAGCGATTACTTTTGGGGCTTTGATTGCTACTTAATTATTTTTTCTGCTTTTGCATTTTCATGTATACTGCGTTTAAAAAAATCAATGATTTTACAACAGGAACAAGAACTCACCATTTAAAAAATCTTTGTAAATTTCCCTATGCCCATAATAATAAACTTAGATGTAATGCTCGCAAAGCGAAAAATGTCGTTAACTGAACTTAGCGATAGGGTAGGCATTACCATGTCTAATCTTTCGATATTAAAAACGGGAAAAGCGAAAGCTGTACGCTTAGAAACCTTAGAGGCAATTTGTAGGGTTTTGCATTGCCAGCCTGGCGATATTTTGGAATATAAAGTAGATTTGAGTTGGTCTTAGGCGGGAGTTAAATTTCGTAAACCAAATGTTCATGACTTGTTCCTAGTAAATTTTTGTAGCCGACGGTCTTAAAACCAATTTTCTCGTACAATCTTTTCGCATCATTATTATTGGTAGATACCAATAACCCTAACTTTTTAAAACCAAGTGTTCTGGCTTTTTCGGCTACTGTTAAGATCAGGCTTTTGCCAATTCCTTTGCCCTGAAAATTAGGCTCTACAGCTACAGCATCTATATAAAATTCTCCAACTTCACTTTCCAATTCCATTTCAAATTTTTTGTGGTGGAAGTTTTCAGAAATATAATCGAAGAATGGTTTGCGAAGTGTTTTAATTTTGCCACCATCATAAGCGATAATAGCGCCAGCAATTTCGTCTTCCTGCTCGTAAACAAAAGTGTTAGTTATGCTGTATTGATTTCTGTCTATTAGGACGAACTTTTTTAGCAATCTGATTGCAATGTTTTTATCCTCCGTATTTGCAAATTTGTAAGGTAAATCGCCCATGGCTAGCATCATAAAATTTACAATTGCATCAGCATCCTCATGCGTTGCTTTTCTAATCATTACGGTTGGATTAAAATTTAAAGAATGGAAGCCAGGCTAAAGGTGTCTTTTAATCTAACACCTTTTTCGGTCTGCTGAACGGTGCAACATTCGTTAACTGGATCATGTTCTAGGTATAAGATGTATTCGTTTTTGGCAGCTTCTTCTAAAAACGATGCCTTTTCCTTCAGGGTTTGCAGCGGGAACATGTCATAAGACATAACGTAAGGCAATGGAATGTGGCCAACAGAGGGGAGCAGATCTGCCATATAAACGATAGTTTTATCCTTGTATTGAAGTTGTGGCAGCATCATAGCATCTGTATGCCCAAATGCAAAACGAGTGGTAAAACCTTCGTGAAAAAGAACACCATCCTGAGATGGGATGAATCTTAGTTGTCCACTTTCTTGTATCGGAATTATATTTTCTTTTAAGAAAGATGCTTTTTCTCGTGCGTTTGGCGTAACGGCCCAGTCCCAATGTTGCTGGTTAGTCCAATACAATGCATTTTTGAACGCTGGGCGATAACGATCTCCATGGCGCTCAATAGCACCGCCACAATGATCAAAATGTAGGTGCGTTAAAAAAACATCGGTAATGTCATCACGATTAAAGCCATGTTTAGCTAATGATAAATCTAAATTATCATCGCCATGCAAGTAATAATGACCCAAGAATTTTTCATCTTGTTTGTTCCCAATGCCCGTGTCTACTAATATTAAACGACTGCCATCTTCAATTAAAAGACAGCGCATTGCCCAAGAGCATAAGTTATTCTCGTCTGCAGGATTGGATTTTTGCCAAATAGATTTTGGTACAACGCCAAACATTGCGCCGCCATCTAATTTAAACATGCCGGTATTAATAGTGTAGAGTTTCATTTTTTGACGTTTAGAGTGTTGAGGTTGAAGGCTACAAGTATAAAAATACAAAAACCCTTTAGTTTAACTAAAGGGTTTTTGAGATTAGATTGTTTTTAAGCTGATTTTTCTTCAGCCTTAAAAACAATTTTTTACCTTATAAATGTATTACCTCTCCGTATGCATCAGCTGCAGCTTCCATAATAGCCTCGCTCATGGTAGGGTGAGGGTGAACTGCTTTTATCATTTCATGACCTGTAGTTTCTAATTTACGAGCAACTACTATTTCAGCAATCATTTCTGTAACGTTAGCACCAATCATGTGCGCACCTAATAATTCTCCATATTTAGCATCGAAAATTAATTTCACGAAACCATCTTTAGCACCAGCAGCACTTGCTTTGCCAGAAGCTGAGAAAGGGAATTTACCGATTTTTAATTCGTAACCCGCTGCTTTAGCTGCTTTTTCGGTGTAACCCACAGAAGCAATTTCTGGACTTGCGTAAGTACATCCGGGAATGTTATTGTAATCTAAAGGCTCAACATGCTGACCGGCAATTTTCTCAACACAAATAATTCCTTCTGCAGAAGCGACGTGTGCTAAAGACTGACCGCCAACCACATCGCCTATGGCGTAATAACCTTTAACGGTTGTGTTATAAAACTCGTCAACAACAATTTTACCTTTTTCTGTTTTGATACCAGTTTCTTCTAAACCGATGTTTTCGATATTGGCAACAACACCCGCCGCAGAAAGAACGATATCACATTCTATGGTTTGCATGCCACTAGCTGTTTTAACTTGAACTTTACATCCGCTACCGCTTGTATCAACAGATTCAACGCTGGCAGAAGTCATGATATCGATACCAGTTTTCTTTAAGCTACGCAATAGTTGTTTAGATACATCTTCGTCCTCTACTGGAACAATGTTTTCCATAAACTCAACTATGGTAACTTTGGTGCCCATGGTAGCATAGAAATAAGCAAACTCAACACCAATAGCGCCCGAACCAACAACAACCATAGATTTAGGTTGTTCAGGTAAAACCATTGCTTGGCGGTAGCCGATTACTTTTTTGCCGTCTTGTTTTAAGTTAGGCAACTCTCTAGAACGGGCACCTGTAGCAATAACAATATTTTTAGCGGTAATTTCTTTTTGAGTTCCATCGGCTGCTTTAACTTCAACTTTGTTGCCAGCTTTAACCTTTCCAGTACCCATTATTACATCAATTTTGTTCTTTTTCATTAGAAATTGAACACCTTTGCTCATGCCATCGGCAACGCCACGACTACGTTTTATAACGGCTGCAAAATCTGCTGTAGCCTCTGGCGCATTAATACCATAGTCTGCAGCATGATTGATATATTCGAATACTTGCGCACTTTTTAATAAGGCTTTAGTAGGGATACAGCCCCAATTGAGGCAAATGCCACCTAAAGATTCGCGTTCAATAACTGCGGTTTTTAAACCTAGTTGAGAAGCTCTAATTGCAGTTACGTATCCGCCCGGACCGCTGCCTATAACAATTAAATCGTAGTTCATCTGTTCTTTTTTATGGTTTTTTAATGGTCAGATGGAGCCTTTGATAACTGAAATAATTCATTTAATAATCTAAATGATTATTTCAGTAATGTCGGGTTCATATCTTTAAAAAGGAATTAACTTATATTATGTAATGCCCAAAATTATAAAAAATGTTGGTTAAAATAAGCTTAAACATTTTACATCACTTTGGTTTGACAAAATATCAACGAAGTTGCTACATATTTAACTTAAAGTTTAGTAGAAATAGGAGGTATATCAATCAGCTGATAAACTGTTAGTTATAAAAGTTAACTTAAATGTTAAGTGTTGATAAGTTTTTGGCATTCTTAATAATTATTTAACATTGGAAATTGGTTTCTAGTGTAAATAAATATTTACATTTGCAGCGTTATTTTAACATATCTTAACAAAAACAAAAAAATAATTAAAAGAGTATGAAGAAATCTTTACTATTAAAAATTGTAGTAATTGTTCTTGCCTTTGTTGGTTTCGGCGCTGTAGCTAATGCGCAGATTACCACCTCGTCATTAACAGGTACCATCAGAGATTCGAAAGAAACGATGCCTGGTGCCAGCGTTAAAGCTACGCACACACCAACTGGTACAGTTTATGGTGTTATTACTAACAATGATGGCCGTTACACTATTGGAAACATGCGTGTTGGTGGTCCTTATGTTATTGAGGTAAGCTTTGTGGGTTACAAAACCCAGAAATTCGAAAACGTTACATTAAAATTGGGTGAACCTTTTTTATTAAACGTTGAACTTTCTGACAATAGCTCTACATTAGAAACCGTAAATATTGTTGGTTCTGGATCTAATCCAATCATGAACTCTAACAAGAGCGGTGCAAACACAGTTGTAGGTAGAAGCCAAATCCAAACTTTGCCAACCATTACTCGTAGTGTTAACGATATTACACGTTTAACGCCACAAGCAAACGGTACAAGTATTGGTGGTGGTAACTATCGTTCAAACAACTTTATGGTTGATGGTGCAAACTACAATAACCAATTTGGTATTGGTTCAAACATCCCTGCCGGTGGTTCGCCAATCTCTATCGACGCTTTAGAACAGATCTCTATCAATGTAACTCCGTACGATGTTCGTCAGACTGGTTTTACAGGTGGTGCAGTTAATGCTGTAACAAGATCAGGTGGTAACAAGTTTTTTGGTAACGCTTTTTACACTATGCGTGGTGATGATCAGCAAGGTAAAAGAATTGGAGATTACACTATCCCTGCATTGCAGAAATTAGATGAGAAAAACTATGGTGCAAGCTTCGGCGGTCCAATTATTAAAGATAGATTGTTTTTCTTTGTTAACTACGAAAAGAAATTTACTAAAGCTCCTGGAAGTACAAGGTTAGCGGCTACTCCGTCTCTGCCATATGGCTCTGTTTCTACAGTAACAAGAACAACAGCTGATTTTATGAATATGGCTAGTGCATATTTGAAAAACACTTATGGTTACGAAACTGGCCCTTACCAGAACTATGAAAATGTTAGTGAAAACGAAAAAATGTTTGCTCGTTTGGATTGGAACATTAACAAAAATCACCGTTTCAGCGTAAGATATAATCAGGTGGAAAGCCAAAGCCCAAGTCCAGCTAGTACTTCTGTATCTAACTCAGGAGTTAATGGAGTATTGCAATATGGAAACGTAAGATCTGGAAATGCTGCAACTGCAGGTTTACCATTCTTTAACTCTAATTATTACCAAGCAGCTAACTTATATTCTGCTACTGCTGAGTTAAACTCATCTTTCGGTAGTAAATTTAGCAATACGTTGCGTTTTGCGTACTCTCACCAAAATGATCCTAGAACATCTGATAGCTCTCCATTTCCTTTGGTTGATATCTTAGATGGAACACAATCTTCTACGAACGCAGGTAACGTATTAACAACTTTTGGATATGAGCCGTTTACTTATGGCAACTTAAGAGATGTTAGAAGTTACACTTATACTGATGAGCTAAGTGCTTCATTCGGAAAACACAATCTTACTTTAGGCTTGCAAGCTGAATTTAGTACTACTAAAAATGGTTTCCAACGTTTTGGTACAGGTTTTTATACTTTCAGATCATGGAATGATTTTGTAACTAATCAAAGACCATTACAATATTCAGTTACTTATCCATTAACCGCTGATGGTTCTCAGGCTTTCCCATCATTTAAATTTGCTCAATACTCAGCATTTTTGCAAGATGAGTTTACAGTTTCAGACCGTTTTAAATTAACAGCTGGTTTAAGAGTTGAACAAGCTACTTATCCAAGTGTAGACGAAATCAGAACTCATCCTTTAATCGCAGCGCAAACTTTTGCAAATGGGCAAAAAATTAATACCGGTGAGTTACCAGACAACAAATTAACTTACTCTCCGCGTATTGGTTTCAACTGGGATGTTAACGGAGACCGTTCGTTACAAGTAAGAGGTGGTTCGGGTATCTTTACAGGTAGGGTTCCTTTTGTATGGATTGTTTCTCAATCAGGTGATGCAGGTCTGTTACAATACTTACAAGCATACACAGGAAACGATGTGCCATTTTTTAGTCCGAGTATTGCTCCTAACTTAACTACTCCAAAAGGTGCAGCAGGAACTTCTATCCCTACAACGATCAGTGCGATGTCTAAAGACTTGAAATTTCCTCAAACTTGGAAATCTAGTTTAGCAGTTGACGCTAAATTGCCTTGGGGTATCGTTGGTACATTAGAAGGTATCTATGGTAGAGACTTGAACGCAGCGGTTGGTGTTAACGTTAACTTGAAAGACCCAACAGTATTAAACATTGCTGGTTATCCAGATAACAGACCGTTTTTTGCGAATAGCGTAAACGCTAGACAAGCGGTAAATACAACTTCTGCAGGTATACCTTCTGCAACCGGTACTACCAACATCACGGCTGTTAAAATGGTAAACGCTAAAGGTGGTTATAATTGGATGGCTACTGCTCAGTTAAGCAAGCAATTTTCTCAAGGTTTGGGATTAATGGTTGCCTATACTCGTACGGATCAGCGTAACTTTGGTGATGGAACTGGCGATCAGTTGTCTAACTTGTGGTCTATACCTCCAACATCTACAAACCCTAACGTTGCAAGCTTAAGCTATTCTCAAAACTTAACTCCAGATAGAGTAATTGCTTCTGTATCTTTCAAAAAAGAATACTTTAGAAACTTATCAACGTCCATTTCATTATTTTATGAAGGCGCTCAACAAGGTCGTTTCTCTTACTTATATGGAGCCGACTTTAACCGTGACGGACAGTCAAATGATTTAATTTATATTCCAAAAGATCCTTCAGAAATTACTTTCGTTAATGTACCTGCAAACCAAGTTCACGCTTACAATGCTCAAGGTCAGATTACCACTTTAAGAAACTATCCTAAAGCGTATACTGCTCAAGAACAAAGCGACGCATTTTTTGCCTATATCGAACAAGATGATTATTTAAGAGAAAATAAAGGTAAATATGCAAAACGTAACGGTGCAACTTCTCCTTGGAGAAACCAAGTTGATTTTAGATTAACTCAAGAAGTTTTCAGAAACATTGGAGATAGCAAAAATTCTGTACAGTTTACAGTAGATATCTTTAACGTAGGTAATTTGTTAAACAAAAACTGGGGTAACTTGAACTTTGTAAATAACGCGAGTATTTTGGTTCCTCAAAATGTTAGCGCAATCAGTGCTACTACAAAACCTACATTCTTAATGGGTAGCAGTCAAGGTGATATGGTTAGATCTACTTTTGGAACATCTCAAACTATTTCGTCAACTTATTATATGCAATTCGGTATTCGTTATAACTTTAACTAATACTTATATTAACAAAACAGAACCCGTTAGCAATTTGCTAGCGGGTTTTTTTGTGCCTAAAATATTACAGCTTGCTGTAAAAAAAAGAGTTATTAATCTGTAAATTAGGTTGAAATAAAAATCATCTTATGGATCAGAAAATAATTAACCTTTACGATGCCTATACGCACAGTCAGTTAAGCAGAAAGAACTTTATTAAAAAACTGGCAGTGCTAGCTGGTAGCACTGCCCTGGCTATGACTATTTTGCCGATGCTAGAAAATAATTATGCGTCTGCATCAACAATGCAGGATGATAAAAACTTGGATGTAGAAAATATAACTTATCCAGGAGTAGAAGGTGATATAAAGGCAGTTTTAGCGAAGCCAAAAGGTAAATCTAAGTTAGGTACAGTAGTTGTAATTCACGAAAATAGAGGTCTAAATCCACACATAATCGATGTTACAAAGAGGTTAGCCTCTGAAGGTTTTTTAACTTTAGGAATTGATGCACTTTCTCCGTTTGGAGGGACGCCGGCCGATGAGGAAAAGGGTAGGGAGTTGATAGGTAAGCTGGATGCTGAAAAGAATCTGCAGAATTATTTAAAAGGATTAGATTACCTGAGGAAACATAGAGACGGAAATGGAAAGACCGGATGTATGGGTTTTTGTTGGGGTGGAGGCATGTCTAATAAACTAGCGGTTGCTGATCCGAAACTAAATGCAGCGGTAGCCTATTATGGTGCGCAAGCAAAAACCGAGGGCGTAAATAAAATTAAGGCTAGTGTAATGCTACATTATGGAGGTTTGGACGAAAGAATAAATGCAGGTATACCAGCTTACGAGAAAGCTTTAAAAGAGAATAATATTGAGCATAAAATTTATATTTACGAAGGTGTAAATCATGCTTTCAATAATAATACTTCGCCAACGAGATATAATGAAACCGCTGCAAAACTAGCATGGCAACGTACGGTAGATTTATTTAAGGCTAAGCTTGCTTGATAATTTAATCAACTTTGAGCCAGCCAGTAATACTTATTCTTGTTTGATTATTTATTAATACTTCATGATGTAGCTCGTCGCTTTTAAAGAAAACACTTTTGCCGTTGTTCGGTGAGATCAGTTGTAAATGGTTGCTGTGGTGTACACATAATTCTCCACCATCACCGTCTTTCCAGTCTGTATTCAAGTACAAAATCATAGAATATTTTCTACTACTATTGTTCTTGAATTGGTCTAAATGTTTGAGGTAGAAGTTTCCTTTCTCGTATAATGTGTAATGGAATTCGTAGCCAGTAATTCCGGTATAGCAGGTTTCGTTTAGATATTTCACAAAAGCGTCTATCAAATCAAAAAACAGATTTTCATGGATGTTATTGTGAATACGATCTAGCCAGTAAATCTTGTCATTCCGTATTAAGCTATTTTGATCAGCCACTTTATAATTTCCAATGCCAGCAGATGCAAATTGATTGGTGGCGTGGAGTGTATTAATGTTGTCTCTTAAGTTTGCGGCAAGTAACTCCGTTAGAAAACCATCGGCAATACCAACCTTATCAGCTATAAAACTGTCAATTAAAGTGTCAAATATTTTTTGCAATTAGCGTTTAGGTAAGCAATAGTGAAGATATGGTATGAAGGTATGTTATTTAAACCATAATATCTGCTAAACTTGAAAGTGTTATAGATTAGTATCCTCTATTTAAATCTATTAAACTATCGGGTTGCTCTGCCTTTAAAAATTTATTTACATTTTTAATAAAATGATTTACTTTTCCACTTACTTCATTTTCATCACCACCACCAGAATGTTGGGTTAGAATTACTTGTTCCATCTCCCATAATTTACTTCCTGCAGGTAAAGGTTCAACTTCGGTAACATCTAAAATTGCACCAGCCAATTTTCCGCTTTCAAGTGCATTTATGAGCGACTCTTCATCCGTGGTATTGCCTCTCCCAACATTTGCGTAAACACTGCCATTTTTCATGGCTTCTATAAAATTACTGTCTACATATTTTTCGGCCGAGCCGGGTAGGGTATTTATTACAGCATCTGTATCTGGCAGTATTTTTAGCAATTCAGCCTTATCATGAATTTCGGCTTCGGGATTTTTCCGTGCAGTTAACATAACTTCGCATCCAAAAGCAGTTAACATTTCCCTGGCGTATAACGCTATTGCGCCTGCGCCTAGAATTACAACCTTTTTTCCGGCAATGCTTTGAAGTTGTTTCCTTATTTTACTCCCAACCCAATGTTTATCCTTTTGTAATCTTACTAAATCTGATATTCCTCGGTAAAATGAAAATAATCCCGTTACAATAGTTTCCGCACAGTTTCTAGCATAATAATCGCCCATGTTGGCAATTGGAAAATTTAAATCCAAGTTTTTGTATTGATCAAATCCGGCCGAATCTAATTGCCAAAATTTAACATGGTTATGTGGGTTGTTCCAATGATTTACTGGCGCATTTCCTATAACAATAGTGGCTTCGGATAGTGCTTGTAGTACTTTTTCTTCTGGCAGATTTACAGCAAATTCAATAGTTGTTGAATCAGCTAATCCGTTAACCAACTGTTTTTGGGCTGTATCTTCTAGCTTAGTGTAAACAAGTATTTTCGTCATTTTATAAGGAATTGTACTAGTTAAAACACGAAAGTTTACAGATGGTTTGTAGCTAATTCATTACCCAAATCAGCTATTTGAAGCTCAGTAAGTTAGTTAGGAAGTTTAGCTTGCAATAACTTTCTCGAAACAAATGCTGTTATCGATACCAATGTACTGACCATAATTAGCCGTAATTATATATCCAGATTTCTTGTATAAGGCAATTGCCTCTGGTTGACGCTTTCCAGTTTCTAAAACACTTTTTTTATAACCTAATTCCTTCGCCCAAACTTCTAGCATGGTTAATATTTGTGTAGCAACTTTTTGGTTTCTTGCCGTTTCGCTAACAAACATTCGTTTAACTTCAATACTTTCGGCGTCAAACGGTTTGAATGCCCCGCAACCAACTGGTTTATCATCCAGATAGACTACAACAACGTTGTTTATCTTGTCTATTTTGTTATACTGCGCATAAAATGAATGATCTCCACCGTCTCTAACCGCAAGCTCTGCATCTAGCAAACCAACCAGCGTTATAAAGTCCTTGTCTGTAGAATCGGTTCTTTTTATGCTAAACATAGGCTAGTTGTAAATAAAGTTTCCTTTATCGCTGTTAATGGTTACTTGTTTTTGACTTCCTTTTTCTACGCGACCGATAATTTGTGCATCGATATTAAAGCTTTTTGAAATTGCAATTATTTCTGCAGCGATACTAGATGGGACATAAATTTCCATTCTATGGCCCATGTTAAACACTTTGTACATTTCCTTCCAATCTGTGCCAGATTGTTCTTGTATCAGTTTGAATAATGGTGGAACAGGGAACAGATTATCTTTTATAACATGTACATCGTCATTTATAAAGTGTAGCACTTTAGTTTGTGCGCCACCGCTGCAATGTACCAATCCATGTATATCTTTGCGGAATAAATCTAATACCTTTTTAATTACTGGTGCATAGGTACGAGTAGGAGAGAGTACCAGTTTGCCAGCTGTTACGCTTTGCGAATCGCCGATTTCAACCTCATCGGTTAGGTTTTTACCACCAGAAAATACTAAGTCGAAAGGTACGGCCGGATCAAAACTTTCTGGATAATTATTGGCAATGGATTTTTCGAAAACATCATGTCTGGCGGAAGTAAGCCCATTAGAACCCATTCCGCCGTTGTATTCGCTTTCGTAAGTAGCTTGGCCATAAGATGCCAAACCAACAATCACGTCGCCATCTTGTATGTTGTGGTTGCTAATTACCTCATCTCTTTTTAAACGGCAAGTAACTGTAGAATCTACAATAATTGTTCTTACCAAATCACCAACATCGGCAGTTTCGCCACCGGTGCTGAAAATAGAAATGCCAAGTTCTCTAAGCTCGGCCAAAATTTCTTCTGTACCGTTAATTATTGCGGCTATAACTTCTCCAGGAATTAGGTTTTTATTTCGACCGATTGTAGACGAAAGCAAGATGTTTTCGGTTGCGCCAACACAAATCAAATCATCTAAATTCATGATGATGGCATCTTGAGCTATACCTTTCCAAACAGAAATATCTCCAGTTTCTTTCCAGTAGGTATACGCCAATGAAGACTTTGTACCTGCACCATCAGCATGCATAATGTTGCAGAAATTTTCGTCGTTACCTAAAATGTCTGGAATAATTTTGCAAAATGCCTGTGGAAAGATGCCTTTATCTATATTTTTGATAGCTTCGTGAACATCTTCTTTTGATGCGGAAACACCGCGTTGGTTGTACCTATTGTCGCTCATAATTGCTTGCAAAGATAAGATTTTAAGCTAAAAGGTGGAAGGTAAAAGGGTAAAAGGTTTGATATAGCAAAAGCATTTTTTTGGAAAAGCAAAGGCAGTAGTTTTTTTATTGTCAGTCGGGCTTTTTGCTGCAATCTTTTTGTTTTTAAGCTTTCTCGGTTTCTTTCCAAACCACTGTAAATTTCTCAAAGCATCACAAAAAAAACAAAAAGGATTTTCGCTTCAATCCCGTTTGTACAACTTTGGGCTTTACTACTAGCAACTAGACATAGTTGCACTGGTTTTTGTATAATAAACCTTATTTTAGCGGTATACTTTTTGGTTAAACTTACGAAGTCTGTAGAAAAAAAAAATGACTTCGTAAGTTTTAAAACCAAAAAGATTTAGCGGAAAGAAGGAGTGATGTTGATAGGTGAATAAGGTTGCTTTTCGAAAAAAATAAAAAACTTTGTCAGGTTTTGAGGAATCTAAAATTTAGGTAACCATCCGAGCAGTTTCTTCGCTTTGCTCAGAATGACAAAAATTAATGAACGGTACAAACAAAAAAAGGCGTCTCGAATAATCGGGACGCCTTAATCTATAAATAGAAAATCTATTTTAAGAATAATAACTCGCGGAATTTAGGTAGAGGCCAAACGCTGTCGTCAACAATTTGCTCTAATTTATCTACGTGGTAGCGAATAGTATCGAAATAAACCTTAACATTTTCGTCGTAGCTAATTGCTTTATCGCGACTATCTTCAATGGTGTTAGTTTTCTTACGTTCTTCTAACATTGCATCGATATTTGTTTTAACGATGCCGATATGTTTAGAAAGCGTTTCGATGATAGCCATTGGTGTAGCAATAGCTTCTTTACTTAAACCAAGGTCTTTAAGGCCTTTTGCGTTTTCTATCAAAATATTTTGATAAGCAATTGCGGCAGGTAAAATCTGACTATTTGTTACATCGCCCATTACACGAGCTTCGATTTGTAATTTTCTAAAGAAGCTTTCTAATAAAATCTCGTGGCGAGCGTGTAATTCTCTTTTGCTGAAGATGTTGGTTTTGGTAAACAACTCAGTAGATTTTTCGCTAACGTAAGCATCAAGTGCTTTAGGCGTAGTTTTGATGTTCGATAAACCACGCGTTGCAGCTTCGTCCGCCCATTCTTGGCTATAACCGTTTCCTTCGAAACGAATAGCTTTAGATTCTTTAATGTATTTTTTGATAACCGTTAATAATGCTACATCTTTTTTGTCGCCTTTTTTAATCAATTTATCAACGTCTACTTTAAACTTGGTTAACTGATCTGCCACGATAGCGTTTAGCACTGTCATTGGTGCAGAAGAGTTAGCCGTAGAACCAACTGCTCTTAGCTCGAATTTGTTACCTGTAAATGCGAATGGCGATGTACGGTTACGATCTGTATTGTCTAAAATAATTTGCGGGATTTTAGGGATGCCTAACCACAAACCATTATCTTCTTTAATTTTTTTGCTGATACGAGAATGCTCGATTTCCTCTAAAATTTCATCTAACTGCTTACCTAAGAAAATTGAGATGATTGCAGGAGGAGCTTCGTTAGCACCTAAACGGTGATCGTTGCTTACAGACGTAATACTAGCTCTTAACAAATCTGCATGTTCGTGTACAGCTTTAATCGTGTTTACAAAAAACGCTAAGAACATTAGGTTGTTTTTAGGTGTTTTGCCCGGAGCTAATAAGTTTTTACCTGTATCTGTAATTAAGCTCCAGTTGTTATGTTTACCAGAACCGTTAATACCAGCGTATGGTTTTTCGTGTAATAATACTTTAAAGTTATGACGGCGAGCAACTTTTTCCATCAAATCCATCAACAATTGATTATGATCGATAGCTAAGTTGATTTCTTCGTAAATAGGAGCACACTCAAATTGAGATGGTGCAACCTCGTTATGGCGAGTTTTTAAAGGAATGCCTAATTTTAAAGCTTCGTTTTCGAAATCTACCATGTAAGCAAATACACGCTCAGGAATAGAACCGAAATAATGATCTTCTAACTGTTGGCCTTTAGCAGACATGTGTCCGAATAGCGTACGGCCAGTCATTACTAAATCTGGGCGAGCGTTAAATAAAGCAAGATCTACTAAGAAATACTCTTGTTCGATACCTAACGAAGCAGTTACTTTGTTAATGCTTTTATCAAAATATTGACAAACATCTACTGCAGCTTTATCCATTGCAGCTAATGCTTTTAACAACGGTGCTTTATAATCTAAAGATTCGCCAGTATAAGAAATAAATACAGTAGGAATACAAAGTGTTTTACCTGCTTTGCTCTCCATAATAAATGCTGGAGAAGAAGGATCCCAAGCAGTGTAACCACGAGCTTCGAAAGTGTTACGAATACCACCGTTAGGGAAGCTAGATGCATCTGGTTCTTGCTGAACTAATGCACTTCCAGCAAATTTCTCAATTGCTCCGTCGCCGCTAGGCTCAAAAAACGAATCGTGTTTTTCTGCGGTAGAACCTGTTAATGGTTGAAACCAGTGCGTGTAATGAGTTGCACCCTTTCCCATTGCCCAAGTTTTCATGGCTGTAGCAATCTGGTTGGCATCTTCTTGGTTAATTAAAGAGCCTTGGTCAATTGTAGAAATTAATTTTTCATATACTTCTTTAGATAAGAAATCTTTCATCTTTTTCTTATCGAAAACGTTTGAACCGAAAAATTCAGAAATTTTATTAGAAGGTGATTTTACTTCAGGAGAAATTCTGTTTTGTGCTTCCTTTAGTGCAATAGTTCGTAGACTTTTCATTGATTTGATTAAATTTTCTGTAAAAGTATGGTATTTTATTATTTTTTGACTGAAATGATTAAAAAATGTTGATAAAATATTAATAATTGGAAAATTATTGACCTTATTTATTAATTGTTGCTTTGAATTGATGGTAGAAATTAAAATCTATCGAAATTGTAGTTAAAAATCTATGCGTATTTAATGGTTTCTGTATACGCTAAACTAGTCCGAATATTTTTTCTAAAGGCTTATGGAAATGAAATATAACTAACATCATAGTTAAAAATAAACTTAAAGCTATGTTAAACAATTCATCAAATTTATACGGAAGCGGGTGGCTCGCTCTTGTATTTAGCAACAGAAACCAAAATTATGGTGCTTACGTGTTAAGGATGCAGTCTGCAGGTATTTTGTTAAAATCTTTCCTTATTGCAGCTCCATTATTTATCATGGCTTTTGTTGGTCCTTCAATTTATGCGTATTTTAAACCGAAGCCTTCCGTGCAAACAGATGTAGTAATGCAGGTTCAGGATATTGAACCGATTCATGAGATGAAAAAAGAAGAGCCTAAAAAAGAGGAGATTAAAAAAGAACTTCCAAAAGCAGAACCAATTTTGGAAAAAGCTAAAACTGTAAATTTAAGTGCTAACATAAAGGTAGTTGATAAAGAATTTATTCCCGATCCGCCAACTACAGCAGATTTACAGAATGCGATTGTCGGTAGTACAACTAGTGAAGGTAAAGAGGGTTTAGGTAACGCAAAGCCGATTGACGAGAACTTAGGGGATGGTGGTGGGACAGGAGAGGGTAAAGGCGAAGATAATACAGTTTATACTACAGCTGGCGTAGAAAAATTTCCTGAATTTCCTGGCGGGATGGCAGCTTGGTCAAAATTCATTCAGAAAAACCTACGCTATCCGTACGTTGCGCAAGAAAACGGCATACAAGGAAAGGTCTATGTAAGTTTTGTAGTGGAGAAAGATGGTTCGATAACTGATGTAACAGTAACCAGAGGTATTGGAGGCGGTTGCGATGAAGAAGCAATGCGAGTGATCAAAAAATCGCCTAGATGGTCTGCGGGAGAGCAAAATAACAATAAAGTTAGGGTTAGGTATAATATGCCAATTAACTATACCATTACACAATAAATTTTAATGCGTTTAATATAAGGGCTGTTTTTTAAATCTCAGATCGCTTCTGATTTACGATACAGCCCTTTTTACATAGACTTATTGTTTGCCATCCATCTTTCATACCACATCTGAAATTGTAGCATCATCCACAATTTTTGAGCATTGGTAGGGTTGCTGTTTTGGTAAAATTTCTTTTTTATGTCTAGAGCTGCGTCAACATTAAATAATTGGTGTTCTCTCAGTTTTTCTTCAGACACATATTTTGTAACGAGTGGCTTAAATGAGGTTTTTAACCAAGATGCTAATGGTATCACAAATCCCTTTTTTGGTTTTTTTATAAACTCTGCCGGTACATATTTATGCGTAATTTGCTTTAGCAAGTATTTTTGTTCTCCATCTTTGATGAACCACTTTGCATCTAAAGTTGCCAAATAGGTGATTAGATCGGTACTTAGAATAGTATCTCTGCTTTCAATGGCAAAGTTCATAAAAGATTTGTCGCTTTTTACCAGTAAGTTATCTGGCAAATAGTTATGCAAATCATGTAGTAACAAATCTTTAATACCATTGGCCTTTGGTTTTCTGGCAGAAATGGCTTTGTCTTCAAAGCGGAGTAGGTTGTCGATTTCTTCGTTGCTAAAACAGGCGTTAATTTCAATGTATTTATTCAGCAAGCCATCTGCTTCTAAAACAGTACGAACTTTTTTATCGGTGGTTTTCCAGTAGTATAGTTTTAGCTTTTCCCAAAGAGTTGGTGACTTTTTTGATGACAGTTCTTCTAAATTAATAGCTCTGGCATAAGTTCTGTGGCCACCAAATAGTTCGTCGCCACCTTCGGCACCTAATAAAATTTTAATGTCTTTGTTTAGGTTTTTGCCAAGAAAAGATAAGGCAATGGCGCTACTATCGCCAACAGGCTCATCGAAAACGTTGGGTAGATCTTTTAATATTTCTGCAGCCTGGTCTTGATCTATGTAAAAATCTTGGTGATTGGTTTTTAAATGTTCTGCAACCTTTTTGGCTTGTGTTGCTTCGTTAAATTTTTCGTCATTAAACCCAACCGTAAATGTTTTAATTCTTTTAGTTTGATTTTTTTGAAGGATGGCTGCAACCATGGAACTATCATAACCACCACTAAGCAAAACCGCTGTGGGTACGTCTGCCACGTTTCTCTTTAAAATTGATTCCGTAAGTAAATCTTCAATTTTTTTAAGTATTTGATCTTCGCTATCTGTATTTGTAACTTTTGGGCTGGTATTTAGCCAAGTTAGTGGACTATCATAGCTATTTCCACTGTGTAAATCAATGGTAGTAAGTACGCCCTTTTTAAATTTGTAAATGTTTTGAAAAATCGTTTCGTCATCAGTAAAATACCCAAACCTGAAAAAGTTTCTAACTGCTACTTTATTAATCTCTTTTTTGATGTTTGAATAGCAGAGAAGTGCTTTTATTTCTGAACCAAACGCGTAAAAGCCTTTGCTTTTATAAAAATAAAGAGGTTTGCTGCCTAATTCGTCTCTTGCAACTAATAACTGGTTTAGTTTTCTATCTAATAAGGCAAAAGCAAAAGATCCATCAAACATTTGAAAAGCTTTGTTTCCCCACTTTTTATAACTCTCAATTACTACTTCTGTATCTGAAAGTGTAGAAAAAATTATGCCGTACTTAATTAAGGATTCTCTAAGCTCAAGATAGTTGTAAATGGTGCCATTGAAAGTAATGCAATAATTATTACAGATGCTATTGAAAGGTTGGTTCGCTTTTTCGCTCAGATCTATTGTCGCTAAACGAACATTGGAAAGTGCCAAAGTGTAATGATCTTTTTTTTCAACTACGCTTTTACTTCCATCTGTACCTCTATGAAGCAAGCTTTCTGATGCTAACTTAAGATCGTTGTCGTTAATGCTATGAGTATGGTCTAAAAAACCGGTGATACCGCTCATATTAGCTCAAGAAGAGTTTAGATCTGTTAAACAATTTGATATTCGGTTAAATTTTAAACCTTAGGTTAATTTAAGGAGTATAAAAGTACAAATATTTAACGTATTACAATTTTTGCTATAAAAATTATTAGACTTTAAAACTATAGGTTTTAAGAAATTGACAAATAAAAAAGCCGTCTATTTTTAAGACGGCTTTTTTATTATGCTTTAGTTTTGCTATCAACCCAGTTTTTGGCATTAGTAAAAGCTTCCATCCAAGGGCTAACTTCATCTTTACGTCCTTTTGGATAATTTGCCCAATGCCATTGAAACAATGAACGCTCAATGTGTGGCATCATAACTAAATGTCTACCAGAATCATCACACATCATAGCTGTATTAAAATCAGAACCGTTAGGACTAGCCGGATAAGTTTCGTAAGCGTATTTTGCTACAATCTGATATTTGTCTTCTGTATAAGGTAATTGGAATCTTCCTTCGCCATGCGAAACCCAAACACCTAGAGTGCTACCAGCTAAGCTAGAAAGCATAATTGAATTGTTTTCTTGCAATGTTAACGAAGTGAAAATACTTTCGTGTTTACCACTTTTGTTATGAAGCATTTTTGGTTTTTCGCTATGCTGAGGATTGATTAAACCTAACTCTACAAACAATTGGCAACCGTTACAGATGCCAACAGAAAGTGTGTCATCGCGTTTAAAGAAGTTTTCTAAGGCAATACGAGCTTTCTCGTTATACATAAATGCGCCTGCCCAACCTTTTGCCGAACCTAAAACGTCAGAATTAGAAAATCCGCCCACCGCTGCAATAAAACTAATATCCTCTAAAGTTTCTCTGCCAGAAATTAAATCTGTCATGTGTACGTCTTTAACATCAAAACCTGCTAAATACATTGCATTTGCAACCTCACGTTCAGAGTTACTTCCTTTCTCGCGAATAATAGCCGCCTTAGGTCGAGGTTTAGTTTCGTCAATTACTGGTTTTTTGCCCGTAAATTGAGTTGGGAATGTATAGTTTAAAACTTGGTTTTTATAATTATCGTAGCGTTCTTTTGCTAAGCCATTTCCGGTTTGTTTGCTATCTAATAAGTAAGATGTTTTGAACCAAATATCACGTAGGTTGTCAACATCAAAACTTAAATTCTCATCGGCATTTTTAATTTCAAGCGTAGCTGAATTTACCACTTCGCCAATTTTACGGAATTCGATGTTTTGGCTTGCTAAGAATGTTTCAACACTTGCGTCGGCTTGGAAAACCAATGCGATGTTTTCTGCAAAAAGCAACTTGATGCTGTCGGCTTCGCCAAGTGCAGTTAAATCTAATTTTGCACCCAAATTACGGTCAGCGAAACACATTTCTAATAATGTTGTAATTAAGCCACCGCTACCAATGTCATGTCCGGCAACAACTTTTTCTTCCTTAATTAACTGTTGAATTGCATTAAAAGCAATGCTGAATTTTGCACTGTCTTTAACATCTGGTGTTTCGTTGCCAATTCTGTTTAAGATTTGGGCAAATGAAGAACCGCCAAGTTTATAGCTGTCATTAGATAGGTTGATATAATAAATTGAACCGCCATCTTTTTGAAAAACTGGTTCAACAACTTTAGTAATATCATCGCAATTGCCACCTGCAGAAATAATCACCGTTCCCGGAGCAATCACATCACCGTCTTTATATTTCTGTTTCATTGATAAGGAATCCTTACCTGTCGGGATATTAATTCCCAAGTCGATTGCAAAGTCAGAACATGCTTTAACAGCTTCGTACAACCTAGCATCTTCGCCTTCGTTTTTACAAGCCCACATCCAGTTTGCAGATAGTGAAACAGATTTTAAGCCGTCTTTTAATGGAGCCCAAACAATGTTCGATAACGATTCGGCAATGGCAACACGGCTACCGGCAGCAGGATCTATTAATGCAGTTAATGGAGCATGGCCTACAGATGTAGCAATACCTTCTTTTCCTTTAAAATCTAAGGCCATTACGCCACAGTTGTTTAATGGTAGCTGCAAAGGTCCAGCGCATTGTTGTTTAGCTACACGCCCGCCAACACATCTATCAACTTTGTTGGTTAACCAATCTTTGCTCGCAACCGCCTCTAATTGTAAAACTTGTTCTAAATACGTATTAAGTTTTGTATTATCGTAAGTAACCGCTTCATATTTACGCGTTACTGTTTTGTCTTCCATAACAACCTTTGGCGAGCTGCCAAAGATATCGCTTAATGCAACATCCATAGGTTTTTGCCCTGTCGTTGCAGATTCGAAAGTAAATCTGTGGTCGCCAGTTACCTTACCAACGGTGTACATTGGCGAGCGCTCGCGATCGGCAATTTTTTGTAAGGTTTCGATATGCTCATTTCCGATAACCAATCCCATTCTTTCCTGCGATTCGTTGCCGATAATTTCTTTGGCTGATAGGGTAGGGTCGCCAACTGGCAGTTTATCCAAATCAATTTTACCACCAGTTTCTTCAACCAGTTCAGATAAACAGTTTAAGTGTCCGCCTGCACCATGATCATGGATAGAAATAATGCTGTTATGATCGCTTTCTACCATTCCACGCACTGCGTTGGCCGCTCTTTTTTGCATTTCCGGATTTGAACGTTGAATAGCGTTTAATTCAATTCCTGTTCCATGTTCGCCAGTATCTGCAGAAGAAACTGCAGCGCCACCCATTCCAATTCTATAATTTTCGCCTCCAAGAATTACAATATTATCGCCTTCTTGTGGTTTTTTCTTTTGTGCCTGACTAGCTTTTCCATAACCTACACCGCCAGCAAGCATTATAACTTTGTCGAAACCTAATTTTCTAGGTGCAACCGCTAAATTATCGCTTTGTTCATCGTGCTCAAAAGTTAAAACCGAACCCGTAATTAATGGCTGGCCAAATTTGTTACCGAAATCTGTAGCACCGTTTGATGCTTTGATTAAAATATCCATTGGGGTCTGGTAAAGCCACTTACGCTCTTCAACACCCTTTTCCCAAGGTCTATTTTCTTCTAAACGAGAAAGCGCCGTCATGTAAACCGCTGTTCCGGCCAAAGGCAAAGAGCCTTGTCCACCAGCTAGCCTGTCTCTAATCTCGCCACCAGAACCCGTTGCAGCGCCGTTAAATGGTTCTACCGTAGTCGGGAAATTATGTGTTTCTGCTTTAATAGAAATTACAGATTCAAAATCGCTGGTAGCATAATAGTCAGGAATATCGGCACGTTTTGGTGCAAATTGTTGTACGGTTGGGCCTTTTATAAACGCAACGTTGTCCTTGTAGGCAGAAACAATATCGTTAGGGTTCTGCTCAGAAGTTTTACGTATTAACTTAAATAACGATGTTTCCCTTTCTTCGCCATCAATTACAAACTTGCCATTAAATATCTTGTGTCGGCAATGCTCAGAGTTTACTTGCGAAAAGCCAAAAACTTCAGAATCTGTTAATGGTCTGCCTATTTTCTCCGCTAATTCTGTAAGGTATGCTACTTCTTCGTCGCTAAGCGATAAACCTTCTTGTTTGTTATAGCCGGCAATATCGGTAATTTCTAAAATTGGTTCAGGTTTAATGTTTATGGTAAAAACATCCTGACCAACATTTTCAAATTTTTGCGAAAGCATTGGGTCGTAGCCAGAAAAATCTTCCGCTACTTTTTTAAATTCTTCAATTCTAATAATGCCCGAAATACTCATGTTCTGTGTAATTTCTACGGCATTGGTGCTCCATGGAGTAATCATTGCAGCTCTTGGCCCCACAAAAAAACCAGTTAATTGTTGGTCATTTTGTAGCGTTGCGCCACCAAATAACCACTCTAATTTTGTAATGTCTGCTGTAGATAAAGATTGTTCTGTTTGTAAAACAAAAACTGCTTCGGAAGGATTGGAGAAGAAATAAATCATGCTTTTATTTTGAAAGCGCAAATTTAGGTTTTTTTAATTTAATGAGGGAAGGAATGCAGGATTGAATTAGAGAATTTTGAACCACAAATTAACAATTACGTATTTAATAGCTAATATTTACCATAGTACGCATCGTAGTCATTCTGTCGGCCTTGCTCTTTATATAAATTCAGTAATTTATTGTAAGAATTTATAGCGCCAGATTTGTGATCGTTAACCGCCGACTTCCATTGTTTCTCCGCATTTGCATAATCTTTTTTGTCGTAATACGCTTGCCCTAATGGGTCTTTAATATAAACGCTTGATGAATCTAACCTCAAATATTTAATAGCATTATCGTATTGTTTCAATTTTAGGTAGGCAGAACCTAAAGCGTACAAGGTTTCTTTGTTTCCTTTGTCGGCGAGAGGTTTGGCGTATTTAATTACGTCATCGTATTTTTCGTCTCGCAAACTTAGGTTAGAAAGATATTGCGCAGCAAATACTTCGCCTTTTTCGAAAGATTTGATGTAAACCGCTTTCGCTTTTTCGGGTTGATGTTCGTTGGCGTACAGCAATGCTAACTTATTTGTTGCAGTTGTATCGCCTTCTGCAATAGCTAATTCATAATGTTTTATAGCTTCGGGCACATTATCTTCTTTATAAAATTTATCGGCCTTGTCGGTATTGTTCGTTTTGCAGCTTTGCAAGGAAATCACTAAAAAGAAGAGAAGTAATAGCGCTGTTTGTTTTAACTTTTTCATGATCATGTTTTTAAGGTATTTGTTATTTAAAGATAGAAGATTTGTAGTAAATATTTAATTTGAAGCGCAAATTGGTTCAATTATTAACGTTAGTCCCGCTTTACACTATAGCCCTCGTCCCTAGGGGCTGTCGTTTCAATCGGGGCTATAAAACCAAAGACTGTAAAATTTTTAAAGCTTTGTATGCGTAATGCCAAAAGAGCCAAGCCTTGGTAACCTAAACCCAATTCCGCGGTCAATTTCATTAAGCGTTATTTATAACGTTGGCGGGGACGCCAACATAAGAATACTCCAGGGTTGGCGTCCTCTCCAACGCTTAACTTAATAACATTGTGCCTGTCCGGCAGGTAGGCGATTTTCAATCGGGGCTATAAAACCAAAGGCTGTACAGTTTCTAAGCACACTTAAGGCTACTCGTGTCTGCGGAGATTGATTTTCAAATTCTTTTTGATTTAAAAAAACCGGTATTATTAGCGGTGCTTTTATATTTATTTCATCTTTGCAATTATATAATACATACAATAACATGTTCAATCGCATTCATCACATTGCAATTATCTGTAGCAATTACCAAGTTTCAAAAGACTTTTATGTAAATAAATTAGGTTTAAAGGTGTTGGCTGAGGTTTTTAGAGCAGAGAGAAATTCGTATAAGTTAGATTTAGCTGTAAACGAACTATATCAGATCGAGCTGTTTTCATTTCCAAATCCGCCAGCTCGTCCATCGAGGCCAGAAGCTTTAGGATTAAGACATTTAGCTTTTGAGGTTGATGATATTGTCTCAGTAGTTAATGATTTATCCTTAAAAGGAATACAAACGGAGCAAGTAAGGGTGGATGAATTTACAGGCAAGAAATTTACGTTTTTTACCGACCCAGATGGTTTACCATTAGAATTGTATCAAAAATGAGCTCAATTTTCAAATTCAAACAATTCCACGTAGACCAAGCTGGTTGCGCCATGAAAATTAATACCGACGGTGTTTTACTAGCTGCTTTGGTGGAGAGTGAAAGCCCGAAAAGGATTTTGGATGTTGGAACAGGTACAGGTGTTTTGGCTTTAATGATGGCCCAACGTTTCCCGTTGTCAAAAATAGAAGCAGTTGAAATTGACGAATCAGCTTCTGCTACTGCTGAAAGAAATTTTCGGTTTTCGGTTTTCAATCATAGATTATCTATTAACAATGTAGCAATTGAGCAATTTAGCACAGATAATAAATTCGATCTGGTTATTTCCAATCCGCCATTTTTTGTAAACGATTTAAAAAATACAGAAGAGAAAAAAGGTATTGCTAGGCATGCCAGCGAACGGTTTTTTAAAGATTTAATCGTTAAGGTGGCTTCTATTTTAGCTACTAATGGAAGTTTTTGGTTTGTACTGCCGGTAAAGCAGGCTGATGTACTGGTTGAAAATGCTAAACAATTGGATCTGTATCCAGAAAAAATAATAGAACTGCATTCTGATTCTGAGAAACCTGCATTTAGGAAAATTGTTGCGCTATCAAAGAGCAATCGACCAACTGAAACAACACATTTTTATATCTACAAGAGTGAAAAAATATATACTCAAGCCTATAAAACACTTTTAAAAGATTTCTTTTTAGGCTATTAATTTAAGCTAGCTATAATTTGTAATTTAGGCGATATTCTCTTAAACCAAATTACATGAAGTTTCCCATTCTGGTTACCGCCTTACTTACAGCAATTACTTTTTCCGCTAAAGCTCAAACCAAAACAAGCTCTGTAGAGCAGATTCCTGGAATTGATTCCCTGCTAAATCGTGTGCTAAAAGACCAAAATATTGCAGGTTTTGCCGTAGCTGTTGTAAAAGGCGATCAGGTTATTTATAGCAAGGGTTTTGGCTATCGCGATATAGAAAATAAAAAACCGGTTACAACAAATACACTTTTTGCCATTGGCTCTAGTACCAAAGCTTTTACTTCGGGTATTTTAGGCTTGTTAGAAAAAGATGGGAAGTTAAAACTGGATGATAAGGCAACCAGCCTTTTGCCTCAGTTGCAATTTTATAATAACGAAATGAATAACCAGGTTACCGTTAGAGATTTAATGGCGCACAGAACGGGGCTTTCCAGGTATGATTATTCTTGGTTGTTGTTCAATACAGCAAACAGAGATAGTATAATTAGTCGCGTTAAGTATATGCAGCCAACTTCTGGAGTACGTGAAAAATGGTTTTATAATAATTTTATGTTCTTAGCACAAGGTATGATAGCCGAAAAACTGACTGGCAAAACTTGGGAGCAGAACGTTAAAGAGAAGTTTTTTGAGCCTTTGGAAATGACTCGCTCAAATACCAGCATGGCTAGTTTTAAAGCAGATAATGATGCGTCGTTGCCTTATATGACGATAAAGGATAGTGTTATTAAAAAGATAGACTACTATGATATAAATGGCATGGGCCCAGCCGGAAGTATAAATAGTAGTGTAAACGATATGGCTAATTGGTTAAAAGTTTGGATTAGCGGCGGGAAATTTAAAGGAAAAGAAATTTTGCCACAAAGTTATATTAAAGAGGCTGCCAGCTCTCAAATGGTAATGAACGCTTCTCTGCCAGGTAAGCACGCTGATATTTTTCTGGCTAATTATGGCTTAGGTTGGATGATTGGATCTTACAGAGGGCATTATGCAGTTGAGCATGGGGGTAATATTAATGGTTTTTCTGCCAATGTCGCGTTTTACCCTACTGATGGGTTGGGTATAGTTGTACTAACCAATCAAAACGTATCGGCTGTGCCAGACATTGTAACCCAATCAATTGCCGATAGAATGTTTAAGCTGAAACCGATTGACTGGAATGGTTACGCGAAAAAAGCCGCCGATGCGTTACGTGAAAGTAATAAAGCTGAAAAGGCTAACGAAAAAAAGAGTTTAATTTTAAATACGACTCCATCTCATTCGCTAAATGCTTATGTAGGTTCTTTCGAAAATCCAGCCTATGGATTGCTGAAAATTGTTAATGAAAAAAATCAGCTTTACGCGAATGTAGCAGAAAATAAACTACTGCTAAAACACTTGCATTACGATGTTTTTGAACCTAAATCTGTAGATAAAAAAGGTGTTGTTGATACTGCCGAAAGCAAAACGCTGTTTAATTTTGCAAGTAATAATGCTGGGAAAATTAGCGGGGTTACTTTGCAGTTAGATCCGGATAAGGATCCTGTTTTATTTTCTTTTAAGCCAGAGAACCTAAGCGCTAAAGAATTACAAAATTTTGTCGGTGATTATTTGTTAGGACAAACTCCTGTTAAAGTTTATTTAAGAGGCGATGTATTGTATGTCGCTGTTCCTGGTCAGCCAGATTACGAAACTGTTTTTGTAGAAGGTTCTTCTTTTAATTTAAAAGCGCTAAAAGGTTACAGCGTTAAATTCGAAGTGGTGGTCGGGAAAAAAGCTACATCTGTTTTGTTTTTGCAACCAAATGGGAATTTTAAGGCGATTAGAAAAAATTAGCGGAAATTATTCTTGTTAAACATCGTTTTTTTTAGTGTTTTGTTTGTTTGCTGTTTGTAGATGCCTGTTTCTTGTATTGTTTGTTGTAAAATAAACGGGATTGAAGCGGCAGCCTCTTTATTTATGCTGAGCTTGCGAAAGGATAAATGAAGCGCTATAGCGTAAAGCCCGACTGACTTTAAAAAGAACTTCGTAATTGCTTTTCTAATAATAATTTAATGAAAAAAATAGGTCTGATTTCTGATACGCACGGTTATTTAGATGATGCGGTTTTTAAGTATTTCGAGGAGTGCGATGAGATTTGGCATGCGGGAGATTTTGGTGCTGATGTAGCATCGCCTTTGGCAGCATTTAAACCGTTAAAAGGGGTTTATGGTAATATAGATGGTAAAACCATTAGGGCGGAGTTTCCGGAGCATTTAAGGTTTATGTGCGAGGAGGTGGATGTATGGATGACGCATATAGGTGGTTATCCGAATAAATATGCTACGCAGGTGAAGCCAGAAATTTACACTAAGCCTCCAAAATTATTTATATGTGGGCATTCGCATATTTTAAAGGTAATGTACGATGATAAAATTAATTGTTTGCATATAAACCCCGGTGCGGCGGGAAAACAAGGTTGGCACCAAAAAAGAACTTTAATTAGATTTAGTATTTCTGAAGAAAAAATACATACCTTAGAAGCCATAGAATTAGGCAGTAGATAACGTAAAAAGTACACTAAGTAAAAAATGGCAGGCATTAAAACATTAGGTCAGTTTATTATAGAAAAACAGGCTGATTTCTCTTACGCCAAAGGCGAACTATCAAGGTTGTTAAGAGACATAGGTATTGCATCTAAAATTGTAAACCGCGAAGTAAATAAGGCAGGTTTGGTAGATATTTTAGGTGATGCCGGCACTACCAACATACAAGGCGAGGGGCAAAAGAAATTAGATGTTTATGCTAATGAGCAATTTATATCTGCCTTAACCAGTGGTGGCGAGTGTTGTATAGTTGCTACAGAAGAGGAAGATGAGTTTGTGCCGATTGATTCTCCGGTTTCAAAAAATGCCAAATATATTGTTTGTATAGATCCGTTAGATGGTTCATCAAACATAGATTGCAATGTGGCAGTGGGTACAATTTTTTCTATTTACAGACGAAAATCTGTGGAGGGAGACGCTACATTGGCAGATGTTTTACAACGTGGTACCGATCAGGTTGCTGCGGGCTATGTTATTTACGGTTCTTCTACTATGCTGGTTTACACCACGGGTAAGGGGGTTAACGGTTTTACGTTAGACCCATCTATCGGTGAGTTTTGCCTATCGCACCCGAACATGAAAATACCTGAGAATGGAACGATTTATTCTATTAACGAAGGGAATTATGTGCATTTTCCGGATGGTGTAAAACAGTATATAAAGTATGCCCAGGTAGAGGATTTGGCCACAAGTAGGCCTTACACTTCAAGGTATATCGGTTCTATGGTGGCAGATATTCATCGGAATTTAATAAAAGGTGGTATCTATATTTATCCAACAACTGCTGCTTCGCCAAATGGCAAATTAAGGTTGTTGTACGAATGCAATCCGATGGCTTTTATTATTGAACAGGCTGGTGGAAAAGCGTCTGACGGATTTAAGCGGATTTTAGAAATAGAACCTACAGAATTGCACCAACGTACCGCTATTTTTATAGGCTCGGCTGCTATGGTAGCTAATGCAGAGCGTTTTATGGTTGAACACTCGCAACCACAGGATTTACCAAATATCGCGGAAGAAAAGTTGGAGCAATTGGGGGTAATAGGAGGGATTGATTAGTTTTCGGTTTTCAGTTACTAGTCTAGAGTTCAAAGTCTAGAGTTCAAAGTCGAGAGTGTGGGGTTAAAAGTTAGGATGGTATAATTTAAAAGGTAGAAGAACGAGAAACAAACAGCGCCTGACGAACAACGAGAACAATTAATTGCCGATCTGAATTGGATTATAGAATTGCTATTGTACCTTTGCAAAAAAAAAAATAATTTAATGAAGATGGCAGAAGAATATACCGCATTGGCTTATATTGTTAAAACTTTAACCAAAGCTATAGCTGATTCGAAAGTTGAGCAAGTATCGGCTAGTGAGTATGTTGTAAGAGATGGAAATGATGCGATATTTCTAAAACAAGATACAAGTGATAGCGAAGGAAACGATGTTATTTCGATAAAAGATGATAGGAAAATTATCTTTAGTGAGGATTTATTAGAAACCTTGCAGGATATTGAGGATAGCGTAAAAGGGAATGATGCACTTAAGTCTTCTTTAGCAGCTACAACCATTATAATTAACGGGCTAGACATTGAAACCGATTTTGTTTTTCAGGCGGTTAAAGATTTTCTTGATCAAGTTAGTAATAGCTACGAGTTTGTACAAACCGTAGAAACGGAAGTTACTAAAATTGGGGCCGGATTTAAGTTTGGTAAACACATTTTTAGGTTAAATATTACCAATGATGCAGAAAAGATTACACTTGAGCCTAGGTTTGTGGCAACTTTTGATGCAGGCATTAAAAAAACCGTTTCTGATGATATAACTAAAGTGCAACTTGCCGTAAACAAGATGTTTAAAGGCGCCTAAGCAGCTTACCTAAATATAAAAGCCCTACATTTTAATACGTTAAAAATGTAGGGCTTTTTAATTATAGTGTTTTCTATAGCAAGTTGCTTTGCTTCTTTTCTTCTTCAAAAAAAACGTCGATAGCTAAAGCGCTTTTGTTTTGCGAAGCTGCTACAGCGAGGCGGTCGCAACGTTCGTTTTCTGGATGGTTATTATGTCCTTTTATCCAAATAAATTTAATTTGATGCAGTTTGTGCAAGTTTAGGTATTGAATCCAAAGGTCTTTGTTTTTTTTATCTTTAAAGCCTTTTTTTACCCAGCCAAAAACCCAACCTTTTTCAATAGAATCTACCACATATTTTGAATCTGAATAAATAGTGATTTGCTGCCCGGCTTTCTTGATAGCTTTTAGACCTTCAATTACAGCTAGTAGCTCCATACGATTGTTGGTGGTTAACCTAAAGCCTCCACTCAATTCTTTGTAATGCGCCCCCGCACGTAAAATTGTACCGTAGCCGCCCGGACCGGGATTGCCACTTGCTGCGCCATCTGTATAAATCTCTATCATAAACCCTGCAAAGCTAAGTTTTTGCCCTTACATTGTTAAGTTTAAGTTTTTTTAATGATAAATGTAAAATTCAAATTATTGATATTTACCGTGTTAAGAAAATATTAAAAAACTTTGCAGAAAATATTTGCAAAAAGTATTTAAAGTCGTACTTTTGTGACACTAAAAAATACGGTGGCTGTAGCTCAGTTGGTTAGAGTATTGGTTTGTGGTGCCGAGGGTCGTGGGTTCGAGCCCCATCAGCCACCCCGTACGGGGCAAAAGATTTTTAATAGTCTTTTGCCCCTTTTTTTTGCCTTCTAATTCTTTGTTGATCAAATAGATACGGTTGAAGTTCTGTGTGAGTTTAGCGGTTCGATGTTTTAGATTATAAAAATCGAATTTTTCAGAGAACATCGAACCAATCAGCCTTCTTTTTTCGTTAATATCTGATTTACAAAAGATTGCATTTAGATTTGTAAAAGTTATAATTGCCTTGTCAATGATTGGTTCAAGCTGCGTAACGGTATATTTGTTGTGTTTGATATCATCTAGTTTGGCCTCGACTCTGCACACTATTTCATCCCCGTCCTTTTTTACATCTCGGTATTCAATCCCACTAATATCGCCCAGTAACAACAATTCCCTTGCCCTATTCACCTTGTTATTAGCTTCCGTCAGTGTTTTTACCAAATGTGCTTTATATTCCCTATTTTCCTGACTGTCCATTGCATATTCATCTAAAATGACCCGCTTAAAAAGTGGTGCTGCTTTTATATTTAAGCTAAGTTTATCTAGATAGGCGACAAATTCTCTGTTTACCTCCTGCGCCTTTAACCTACATCCACATTTGGACGAGCAGTGATAGTAATAGTAATATGCGTTCCTGCCCTTGGATGCACTTCCACATAAAGTCCTTGTGCAATTAGAGCAATAAATAAATCCTTTTAAAGGAACTTCATCGTCTGCCATGATCTTTGTGCGAAAACTTTTCTTCTTCCCGCTAAGCACATCCTGAACTTCATAGAATAGACTTTCAGAAATAATAGGTTCATGCTGTCCCTTGACAAAATAAGCCTCTTCATCTTTGTATTTTGGAATGAGGATATTCCCGCAATAGATCGGATTTCTAACCAATCTCAAAAAGTTATTCTTGCTGCAAATCAAGCCCTTCTCTACTGAACGCTTAAATATTTGTTCGGTAGAATATTTTGCCTTCGAGATTTCATGGAATGCCCATTGCATGATTTCGGCCTGCTTGCCATTCTGAGTAATGTATTTACTTCCCTGATCATTGCATTTGTTTATATATCCAACTGGCGCAAGTCCTGGCCATCTGCCTTCCTTTCTTGCTCTTCTCATCCCGTAAAATGTATTCAATCCCCGTCTGTCGTTTTCGATCTCGGGTGCGGTCAAGTAAATGGCCAGCATCATTTTATTTTCAGGTACATCCATATCCAATGGCTGTTCAATTGCTTGCGGTTCAACACCCAATGATTTTAAGGTACTGATCATATTATAAGCATCGGGAGCATTTCTGCTAAATCTGTCCCACTTGGTGAATAGCACCAAATCAGATTTGTTTCGTTGTTTCTTTAGTAGAATTAAAAACTTGCTCCACGCTGGGCGGATAAAGGATTTTGCTGAATGATCTTCAAAGATTATCTTTCTTACTGTAATGTTATTGGTGTCGCAATGGCGTTGTAATCGCTCAGCTTGGTCACGCTGTGAGTATCCTTTATCTGCCTGTTCATCAGTACTTACTCGTATGTATAAATCAGCTATTTTCATTTTTTGAAGTTTTGGCGAACAATCAATTTAGCCAAAAAATACATGATATTCAATACTTCTTGGGCATCTTTTTTATCTATATCTATGCCACTCTCTGATAAGATTTTTATAGCTTTTTCTGGAGTGATATTCTGTTTACGGATCAAAGTATTTCTCATGAGTTCCTTATTAAAGGAGCAATGATCATTTTTTTAATAGATTTAAGATGAGTAACTATGGTATATCCTAAACATAAATAGGTTTAAATCTATCCGTTTTTTCCTAGATTTAGGATCAAAAAATTGAATTTGGTTTACAAATGTAAAAAGTGCCGAAGTGCCAGAATTGAAATTGATAATACTTATAAGTATCATGATATTTATACGTGTAGAGATTGTAATCATCTAGGCTATTTTAAGATTGAGGAATGTTGTCGCAAGGCCTACCGAATTGTTACTATACAGCATTATAATAATGAGCTTAGAGCATTGTATTTTCAGTGCTTAAATTGCTTTGGAGCTGAAAAAACAAAGGCTTTAAATTCGAAGGGCTTTGCTGAGCAGATTAGGGGAGAGTTCAATCAATATAGATTTGAAGAATGGAAAGCTGAAAGGCAAAAGGAAGGTAATGAAATTTACGAAGGAATAAAGAATTTTAATTATAAGAACTCTGATTATTATCGCTACCAACTTTATCTGTTATCAATCGAATGGAAGGAAAAACGGAAGCTGATCTTGGAGAGAGATAAAGATACCTGCCAGTTTTGTCGAGCACAACCAGCAGTAGAAGTTCATCATTTACATTACAATAACCTGTTCAATGAGCCACTTGAAGATTTAAGGAGTGTTTGCTTAGATTGCCACCGTTTGATACATCACAAAAGTCGTGGGTCAGTCAATCCATAAATAATTTACAACTTAAGATGATCCTATGTGAATTTATCTACACTTTAACTATAGATTTAATTTAGAATAGACTGGACTACCTTTATAAATCTGGCATATAATCACGAAGTGAATCATCAGAATATTCGCCAAGACTTCGTAAATACTTAAGGGTAACAATCATGTCTGAATGCCCCATCAGTTTTTTAATAATATCTAAATCCTTTGTTTTTCTATAAACGTTCACTGCGGCTGTATGCCTAAAGGAATACAAAGTCTGAAGTGGAAAAAGAAGTCTCTCATTGATCATAGTTTCCTTTAGCCTTTGCCATTGTGTATGAAAATAGCTTCTATTGAATGCGGTACTTTTTCCAGTAAATATATTCTGCCATTCCTGAAGTTTTTTTGTCCTCTCAATGAGGACCTGTCGCACATATTCAGGTATGTACACGATTCTAATTCTTCCACTTTTGTTTTGTTCACCAGATAAATGGATTTCTGTCCAATCTTTTTTGATATCACCCATAGTTAGATTTCTAATTTCTTGATGAGGTCTTAAAAAACATCCGTAACAAATCATACAACAGAGGTAGAGATTTGGGTGTCTCAATTCTAAGAAATGGAATAGTTTTATCAATTGATCCCTTTCATATATTTTATGCAGCTTTGCCCTTGTTTTCATTGTGCAGGTGTGTCTAATCAAATCGAGAGATATCCCTGAATCAATTGACGTAATCGATAGAATTGCTCCAAGTTCTCGTCTTCTATTCATATAGTTTGCGCCCGAAGAACTATAAGTGTCTAAAAATTGCTGAACCCTAGGAATTTTTAGTTTTCTAATGTCATCCGTTAGCTCTTGTGGCGTAAGGAATGATGTGAAATAACTATAAACAGCATTGAGATTTTTTTTGTAATAGTAACTGAGGTCTGAGTCCATTTTTCTTCTAATTGCACCTTGTAATAATTTTCCTAAAGGATAGATTTCCAATCTTTCTTGAAGCGCTTTTTGTTTTCTATTTAATGGGTAGTCCGATATTACAGGATAGTTTTCATCATTAATTGCAATTTTTAATTCAATTAGGAGCCTTTTTAGCAATCTGTTTTTTTCTTTATTGCTCTTTGCCCTATTTGGATGGATTGGAAGATTTAAGTTATTTCCGTTGTACTCCTTAATTCTTTTTCCATCAATGTAAAAAGATATGTAACTCCTGGTTCCAAGTCCATGAGGATTGCAGATTCGAAAGTTGTAGTTGTCCATCTATTTTCAACGGTTGATTTAATGTTTTAATATTTATTTGTAGGCAATAAATTTCTCATAAGGATTTAATACGTTATTAATGTTTGTATTTACTTAAATAGCATTTAAGGAGAACTGTGGCAATGAGTGTTTGAAAGATGCTCTATGATGGAGATAAAATTATAATCATCGAAGATTTTCCACACTATGAAAATACATAATTCGCAGCCAGTTGGATACTTATTTCTATCATTAAAGATGTTGTCACATTCAATTAATAAACATATATTAGGGTTGCCAAACGAACTAAACTAATGCTCAATATTGATATTTTAACCCATTTCGCTGAACATTTAAGAACTGATCGAATTAGGGTTTTTACACTCAAGAATAGTGATAGAGTTGCATTCTTTGCTAAAATACTAAAACCATTTAGATTGATGTATATCGCTGATGAGCAGCTCCAATGGCTTCAAGATAATATAGGATCTGTTCGTTCTGAGGATATTGCCGAAAAAGTTCCCACGAACCCAATAATCAAATCTGGTGAATTTGGAGAACTACTTGCCTACTATCTAATACCTGAAAAATATGCATCTACATGTAAATTGCGACCACCCAAGTGGCGATGGAAGGAGGCGAGAGATTTTGCAGCCCATTTTTCAGATGTTGTACTTTTCCACCAGCTAGATGATGATAATCCTGGATCAGATGATTTTGTCATTTCTGTGGAAACTAAATCGAGGGCTACGCAGCCCGGTTCCACAGAAAGTTCATTGCAAAAGGCAATTAATGATGTAGAAACTGATTTTAACGGTAGACTTGCTGAAAGCTTCTTTCATATCAAGACAAAGTATAAAGATGAACATGATCTCGAGTCTCTCGCTAAATTGGAGCGGTTTATGGATCTGGCAAAACATCCGACATTTTTAAAACATTTTAAAGCCATGGCTATCGTAGATAATGCTTATGGAGACCATCACGTAAATAACATCGTAAGTTGGCCCCTACACATATTGGATAGTTTTGAAGTGATACTCGTAAGAATAGAAGACTTAAAGGATGGGTATGAATCCACCTATGCAAACATGTTGACAACATGATCTATAGTGAATTAACCGATTGGATTGCAGATTCAGAATCCTGGCAATCTCATATTGATTACAAGGTTATCGACGAAAATCAGCATGCACGTGAATTTCTTTCTAGGCCAGGTGACTTTTATATTTCCCTCATGTCGCGCCTTCAAGATGCACTCGACGAATACTACACAGAAGAAACTGAAGAATCAAAACGAGATCTTTTAGCAATAGCAAAAGGTCTGGAAATTTACTCTCTAAACAATAAACGGGATCATTTCCAAGGCATAAATTATAGACGTAACATGCTTTACGTTGCTTCTCTGTATTATCTAGCAGATTTTTCAGCGACTGCAATCTTATTGTTGAAGCAGTTTTCGGAACATGACTTTGATGGGAAATTGGAGAAATTTCTTTATTACCTGCTTTCAAGAAATGTATCCCGTTTACAAGGTACATTAAACATCTATTATGCTAAAATTGTAACCTTTCTTCGTGATGGGGATTCTGATGTTTTATTAAGTCTCAGTGAGGATATCGAAAAGATTTTGCAAACTGACGAAACGGACAGCAGGCATTTCGTACTCGCCTTTTTTTCACGGTCAGTTATTAAAAAGTTTAGCAATTGCAATATATGGACTGACCTCTCACCATTTGGTTCGAAAGATCACTGGAAACCATTTATTCGTTATAATTTAGGTAAAATTCCATCAATCTGGAGCTTCTTCCCCTCACAACGAGAAGCACTGACAAATGGCCTGTTGAATTTTGATAGAGCTTTCAGTTTACAAACTCCTACAAGTTCAGGGAAGACTGCAATTTCCGAAGTACTCATATATAACGAAATTAAAAAAAATCCCCTAACCAAAATCCTATATCTGGCACCGTTTCGAGCCCTCGCCTCCGAATTAAGGATCGGTCTAGGCAGAAATCTTAACTCACGCTTGGGCATCAATGTGAAGACGATATATGGTGGTAATGTGGTGACCGATCAGGACAAAATGAGTATTGACTCTGCGAATGTTCTAATTTCTACACCGGAAAAATTCATGGCTATAGAAGTAAGCGAACCTGGACTTTTGGACCAGTTCGATGTGGTAATTTGCGATGAGGGTCACCTGATAGATGATAAATCTCGTGGAATCAGCTACGAGCTTTTGTTATCAAGACTAAAAAAGTCCGGGGTTAACTCAAAACGCTTTTTGTTTTTGTCTGCCATTGTACCAAACATTCAGCAGATTAATTCATGGCTTGGCGGTAAAGAAGATGATGTATCGGTCTCCAACTATCGCCCGACAGAAGTTGAGTTGGCATTTTTGAACCAGACATCGAGCAGGGAATTTGATTTACAAATCAATCCACACCAAAACGCACCAAAAAAATATGTTGTTAAAGGCTTCCTGACTGAACTAGATTTTGTTGGTGTTTCCAGAACCATCAATCCAACTACTTATAAAGCTAAAGCAGTATCTGCAGGGCTAAAATCAATGAATTCGGGAGCAGTAGCGATATTTGCCCCAACTAAGGATGATAAGCAAGGTGTAGCTGGATTAGCACTTGAAGTCATTAATCAAAGCTTATCGAGCCTCCCAGTTCCCTTGCAATATGCGGATCATTCCGCAGTAGATGAACTTGCAGAATATTTTACACTGGTTTTCGGAGATGATTATCTGCTTACCGTTAGCAGTAGGTATGGTTTTCTGTTCCACCATGGCGATTTACCCCAGTTTGTGCGTGAGATAATTGAAAACTACATCAGAAACGAAAAAATCAAATTTTTGATTTGTACTACGACACTATCTGAAGGAGTAAATCTGCCTATAAAAACACTCATTGTTAAAACTGCCAAACGTTATAATGGAAGCATACAGGAACCATTACCTTTAAGGGATTTAAAAAACCTAATTGGAAGAGCAGGACGGGCTGGAAAAGAGACAAAAGGAACAATTATTATTGTTACTCCTGGTGAGTTTAATATATTTATTAATGTCATAAATAATGAAGGATTAGAACCTGCTAACGGGTTTCTTTCAAGAGTAGTTGAAGCGATCAGAAATTATATTGTTAGACATCGTATTCCATTATCCAACGAAATGCTTGACTTATTGGAGCAGTCAGACATTATAGACAATGCCATTGTCAATCTGCTTTCCGAAGATGTAAAGGTTGAACAATTGCAGGACGAAATCCAGGTACTGCTACAGAACACGTTCACCTATTTTCAAAGTAGTACAGCAAATCAGGAAATGTTAAAGACTATTTTTAACTTAAGACTGGAAAAAGTTAGGTTGGCAGTTGAAAACAACCAATTAGATCGGGTCAAGAAAACGAGAATACCTCTGCGCATTTACGAATCCTATACTTCACTAATAACATTTGACCTAGAAATTCTTGGTACGCTTTCCGACCCCCTTGATGCGGAATGGTTGAACTTTATTATTGATACTGTTTTTAATCTCAACGGGTTAAAACAGATCATTACTTTAGAATACACAAAAGAAAAATTAACAGAGGCAATTATAGCATGGTGCAAAGGCGAATGGTATGTGGGTATTGCAGATATACTTGGTACCGATATTACAAAGGTTCTAAAATTCATGAAATTTATAGAAAGTACATTCCAATCGCACGTAAACAGCATTATCCGATACATTGAAGAGAGTCGTGAGGATGGAGGACTTTCAACTTCATATATAGTAAGTCATTGGACGAAGTATGTTGTATTAGGTTTAAATAACGATCTTCAACTAACTTTGAGTGACTTAGGTATTTCTGACAGGCTTTTAATTTGGAAACTTAGCAAATGGCTAGAAAACAATAATTTAGCCATTTATGATGAAGAAGCTCTGAAAGAAGGAATTGTTCAAAATGTCGAATTTCTTCTTGACGACCTGAAGCCTCAGTTACCTGTCATTTCTCAAAACAATCTTGAATCATTTGTTACGCGAATCAGATTTAAAATAAACTAGCTTGATCAAAAATTTAATTAACATGACTGAAAAGCTCATTTAAAACACATCTTTAGATATGCAAAACTCCGACTCAGCCAACGTAGAGACAATCACCAGCCTGGTTTATGATTTTTTTATTGAATCCAATGATTTCAATGGCATTCCATTACGGGATATATCAGGCAAATTGGGGATAACTTATATCAAATCTATAAATCTGATCAGGGATATGCTAAATGCCTGGTCCACGAAATTGCAAGTCAATTTACTGCTGAAGAAGAGGCGAGATGTGGGATAATTTCAGATTTAAGCAATTCCACAACAAATAAAATGTTCAGAGAAATTGGTTTTATAGAGGTTGCTCGCTATATTTCGTTACATACGAAAAAAGAAAATTTGTGAGTCCAAGATATGAGGAAATCAACCGACCAATGTTTGTTGTGCAGGGACAATGCTGCAACTAAGACCAATTCACACATCTTACCAAGGTTTATCAGCACTGGTTTCCTGGGTCCAAAGGGAGTACCAAGAAAAGGATATGCATTAAATGGTAGCAATGAACTTTCCAAAAAACCAAGAATCATTCAGGATTCACCTAAGGAAAACTATATCCTTTGTGATGATTGCGAAGCTTATTTCAGTCTTTTGGAGACTGCTTCCGCCCCGTCATTAAAATTTTGGAAAGACAGAGTTGCCGACGGGAAATTCCAAATGGAAACCATAAAGCCATTTTTGAAAATAGTTCAGCTAACAACACCTGAACCAAATATTCTTCGTCTTTTGGTCTATTCCATGTTCTGGAGAGCAACAATTTCGTCGCTGGAAATATTTGAGGACTACAAGCTCGATCCGTTTTTAGCGGAGTCTCTTGGGAGCACCTTGCTAGAATTCAAGGCCTTAACTAATGCAGACTTAGATGCAAATCTTAAAGCAAAGAAAATCTTTGTGCATCCCTATAGCATAATTACGGCAGAATCCTATAAAGATGAAACTGCAAATGTTCTTGCCGCAATAAGTTCAGGTAACCCAGCTTCCTTGAATGTTGATAAATTTGGATTCATTATTTTCAAAGATGAAAGTGATATTACCGAGCCAGTCATGGCTGATTTCAGTAACCTGAAATTGAATGATAATCAAATGATGGTTGTAAGTGAACAACTATGGTATGAGGTCATGGTTAGAAAACCGTTAGAAATGGTGGCTCATCAGTCAAAAAAGAATTCATCAAAACCTCAATAGATTAGTCCTATAAGCTTCATAATGAGGTCTGTCGCGATATTTTCTATTCCTGATCTTTATATCTTTTGTATATTTAAAAATGAAATACCAACATAAAGCGCTCACAAACACCAAGGTATTAATCAAATTGATGCCCGAAACAGCTGTAGAAACGAAAATGCTCTCTAATTTGGATATGACAAATCCCGATCATGAATTTACCATTCAACATTATTACCAACAAGGGCTAAGTATATATGACGTATCTGCAGTCTTACTTAAACTTGACTTTTCTGAGTTTCCGACAGTCGGGCTATGTTCGTTTGAGGTTGTAATAGGATTAGGTTAACTGTGTACTTTATTTTTGAAATATGACCTTATCTGGTTCGACAGCGATAAAAACAGCTGAAGAAATAGAAGAACTTCTCTTGGCAGAGACTGACTTTGGTAAACAGTTAGATATTTATACTGCAAATTACAGTCTTGTCAAAAGTTTAGGAAGACTGACCACTATGGGACCGAAAGACATCAAGTTATTTTGCCAATGCAATACCTGCTCAAAAGAGATGGGTTATGCAGAAAAGTTAGCAATTTATAACAGTTATTTCCTTCCACAACTTCAAGAGGTTATTGATAAGTTCAAGAGTTTCAGTGATTATAAGGATAGATTAAAGTTTTACGATACCTATTTCGATATCAATGGTGCCCAAGTATTTAAAGGGCTAAATATCACACTCTCACCCAGACCAGCTAACCCCAGTGAGAATAAGGTATATAATGAATTTCAATACGACCGTTTCTTGCAAAGGTATTTCCAAGGTAAATCCGATTCAACTAATACGTTTTATCAGCGGGATTTTAAGTCGTTAAGAAAGCTTTTTAATGCAAAAAAACTAAATGCGACTTATCCTGAACAGGCCGCAGGCAAGGAGATTGTTCTTCTAAACAAATACTTTGATCAGCACAGGGATGAAAAAACAAGGAATCTTTACCAGCAATTGAACGACGGGGAGACGCTCGATTATAGTAGTGAAGCGTGGGGATTTCAGCAGTTTTTGGTCATCATTGAGGCAAACGAGGGAGTTAAATTTCTTCAATACTTGGAAAACCTCAAGCAATCTGCTAAGGGCTACACGCAGGTCTTTCATGAAGTAGTCCAGCAATCCCATAAGGTTTATGAGAGTTACAGTATAGTCACCTGGAACCTTATCAACAGTTGTATTCAGGAAATTAAGGACAAATTATATGTCTTAGCTAACGATGATAGTCGTATTGCCTACTTGAAAACGACTCTTTTGAGTTTTAAAATCTCTGGATTTGAAGACTATTTTAAAGAAGTGGAGGAATATCTAGGAGATGACATTAAGGTCAATCAAGGATTTGAAGCTACCGGCAACGTCATGAGCATTATAGCCGATGAAAAGAATACTCCTCTTTATGAAGGCATGGCAAGTGTGATTAAAGGTAGAGATTGTATCGTGCTTGAAATTTCTGAGCATGTAGCAAACGTATATCCGCATATTGATTTTTTCGAGCTTATGAAGGTTGTCGACTATCGTACCAAGAGTACATTTTGGATTGGTTCAGCTAAGTTTGCCTATAAAACTTCTACAGGTCTTTTGCATAAATTTCCTGATGCTGAAAAATTATATAATAGTGGGTTGGAGAAAATTGAAAAAGGTATTTATGAGAGGAATGCGCTTGATGATCTTCGTTTGAGCTTAGAACTGCTTTTGAGGCATGTTTTGGGTAATGGCAAGTCACTTGAAAACCAACGTGCAGCAATCACTGAGTTTTTCAAAAATAAGCAGGTATCTCAACAGCTTGCCAACATGTTTTGGACGTTGATTGATCAATATAGTAAATACCAGAATAATGCTGTAAAACACAATGATAAAATTCAGCCCAAAGAAGTCAATATCATCCTTGATTTAACAAATGGTTTTATAAAGCATCTGGTCCAAATTCTTTAGATTACAATAATGTCGGAACAAAGGTTGATCAATATTTTACAGTTAGCTTACACCCCGCTAAGCACCTATGATTTTACCATGGTCAAAGATGATCTGATCATAAAGGACTTTATCAACTCCGGAAAGCTATATGTAATAGCTCAAAGGCCGATATTAACGTTTGAAAATTTTATTATCGATAGTGCCGATGAAGAAAATCCCATTTTAAAGTTTGAAATCCACCAGAGAGGAATGTCAGATACTTTGATCTGCGAATTTCCTTTATTTCAAAAGGATTTTGACATTCCCGTCGGTACTCTGACAAGCATTGCGATCAATTATACTTATCCTAAATCAGAGGAAAAGCGGAGTGACTATCCTATGCCGCTAATGTCTATGGCAAACTTTGTTGTTTGCACTCCAGATGGAAGTTTCTATTGGCTTTCGCCTGAAAAGTTAATTTATCACTATTTGCGTAAGGCTTTGCAAATACGTATCGATGGAGACATAACTAAGTTCCTTAAATACAAAGTTCATTATATAGGTAAAGCAACAGAACAAGACATTGTTAAAAGGTTGACTGGACATTCACATCTTCAAGATGTACTAGCTTTAGAGCGCCCGTTTCATTATGGCACTCTTCCCGCAGAAGAGATTGCATTGATTTTACTATCATTTCAAGATAATATATTTATGAATACATTCTCAGATAATGATACTGATATCGATTTAGCTGTTAGAATGTTAATGGGTGAACCCCACATTGATCAAGATACCATTTATTTGGATGCAGAAAAAGCTCTGATTAGTGCTCTACAGCCAAAGCACAATAAACTTCGTTACAAAAATTATCCGATAAGTAAAGACGGACTACATAACCAAGGGCTTGATATTTATTCATTTTCTATCAATGACCCCATAACCCTACAATATGAGAATGGCGAAATTGTTGGACGAAATGATCATTTACTAATTCAGAACGGAAAATTGCAGATTAGAAAAGGGCAATAAGTATTATACACTACTAGTGTATTCTCCATTAAAAAGTATCTAGTAGAGAACTTTATAAACTTCTTTACTAGGTATAAAATTGATTGAAGTTATGCGCATGCGACTAAAACATACTAAGTTACCAATAGCCGCTCTGAAAGTTGAGGATCGATCTCCATCATTTTCCCCTTCTTCGCTAGACCCGTCAAATCGTATATAAACTCCGTCGACAGAAACAAGGGGGACCACCCATCGGTGGAAAGCAGTTCTGAAAAGAGCGGCTTTCTTTATGTAATATTCTTTTTATCAGCTAGTTGATAAGTGAGATTTTGCTAAAAAAATTGGTTCTTTGTTTTAGGGGCAAAAATGCACAAATAGGGTTCTTAACTAAATAATGCTGTTGTGGATGGTTCGAGCCAAGCTAATGATCTAATTTTTAGTGTGCTTTTTTTGATTGAAGATAACTTTCTTTAAACTACGTCTGGCTCTACCTTTTTTACTCAGTCAAACTTTAAGTTTTTTTACAATATTTTTGGCTAAAAAATACATTATATCTAGCGTTTCTTGGGCTTCTTGTTCGGTAATACCTTCTCCCTGTTTCTTGAAGTAATCAATTGCTTTTTTGTGAGTTATTGATCTTTTCATGAGATTAATATTTTAGGTGTCTATTGAAACGATAAATCGATTATAATCATATTAAAATATTCTATCAATTATTATAAAGCGTATTGTATAAGTTGATCCAGAAACAAGATTTGATTTATGCAATTCTTAGTGTAAATGCGTTGAATTAAGTTCTTTGCAGCTTCGGATTAGCACTAAAAGAAGGTTGCCTTATCGGTATGATATACTCAAAATTTTTGGCTTCTATTTAACTTTTTTAAATAGATAAAGTTTTTTATCCTTAAAGGGAGGGGAAATGATTTATAATAATGTTGAATTAATTATTTTTCAACATTCCGTAATGAAATATATTAAAAATAAATATGGTCTCGTATATTGATATTTTATTAACGCTTCAATATGCAAGATTATATATTAGAATACGACCAATTCATCCGTTCTGTCGAAATTAGCCATAATGATACATTTTCGGTTTTTTTAGGCGCCGGTGCTTCGATCAATTCGGGTATTCCGTCCGCTTATGATTGTATTTGGGAATGGAAGAGAAATATCTTTCTGACCAAGGGACCTGCAAATTTGGATCATAACCTCGATTATAAATCCGATCAGGTCAGAAACTACATTCAGAACTGGCTAGATAGTGAAGGCGCTTATCCCGAAAAAGACGATAGTTCGGAATATTCGTTTTATGTTAAGCAGTGTTATCCAATTCCTGATGATGTACGTAAATATTTCCAAAGGATTTGTGAAAAGAAAACGCCGTCTGTGGGTTATATGCTGGCCTGTATGTTACATGAGGCTGGACTGGTTCAGTCGATCTGGACGACGAATTTTGATGATTTGGTTCGTAATGCGGCCATTACAACTGGTAATACCGTTATAGATGTTTCATTGGATTCGGTTGACCGGGTTTTTCGAACAGACAACAGGAATGAATTGTTGCTGGTTAAGTTGCACGGTGATTATAAATATGGGGAACTTAAAAATTCGGAAGAGGAATTAAGTAAGCAAGATTTTGTTTTTCGGGAAAAGCTGATTCAGTTTGTAAACGACAAACATATGATCGTGTCTGGTTACAGTGGCCGTGACAGCTCTGTTATGGATGCGATGAAAGAGGGCTATGGTAAGCGGGGTTCGGGACGCTTGTATTGGTGTGGTTATGGAAGAATTATTCCGCCAAGTGTTAAGGAACTACTGGATATCGCTAGGGCAAATGGCAGAACTGCTTTCTATATTCCTACTGATGGTTTTGATAAGCTGATGATCAGCATCAGCAAAATTTGTGGTAAGCACCATGAAGAGCTACTCAGTAAATATGCTTCATTTTTACAGCAGGAAGAAGAGGTATTGCGGACACCGTTTTCGATGGAGGTAAGTAAGACAACAACTATTGTGAAAAGCAATATGTTTCCTTTAAAGCTGCCACAGGAAGTCTTGCAATTTGAAATCTCTTATGTAGAGGGAGAGAGGCCCTGGCAAACTGTAAGAGGGCTTGTTGCAAATGATCTGGTTGTTGCTGTTCCCTACAAAAACTTTGTTTGGGCGCTTGGGACGATGAATGATATCAACAAGTGTTTTCAAGGTAGGCTTATAGGTAAAGTATCTCGTGTTCCAGTTGATGGTAAAGATGTAATCCGTATTTCTGCATTTCAGGATCTGTTATTGACTGGCTTGACAAAATTATTGGCTCAAAAACATAATCTGCAAACAAATGGAAAAGACCTGCTCTGGTATAGGCAGACAGAAGTTTCACGGATGTTGAATAGTGTATTATACGCTACCCATAAGGGAATTCGATTAGCTTTGGCCACAGACAACAACCGATTTTATTTGTCTTTAATGCCGGATTTTCATGTTACGGCAGATGTGTCGGATGCTGTTATCACCAAAGAAGTCAAGCAGGAAGTAGGAAGATTGTATTTTGACAAGATCAGAAATAAAGCATTCAATGATTACATCAATGAATGGAGAACATTGTTCTTGAATACAAAGGAAAAAACCGTTGAACTGGAATTTCCGTTATCCTCTGGAACAGGTTTTAATTACGTCATCAGCAAAAACCCTGCATTTGCCCAAATCATGGATAGCGTAGACCGTACTACAGGAATAGATATTCAAAAAACGGGCATCCCAAAATTTCTTTTCAGATATCAAGGTATCCAATATCAGGAACCAGAACTGATTTTCAGCAACAGGCATCCCGGAAATCTTTCTTTGGCTAAAGATTTTCACCCGATGCGCGGTATATCGAAGAATAGACCCCATGATTACCCCATGACGAATGTATTGTTTGATGGTAGCATTCGATTGGCAGTCGTCTGCCCAAGTCTTGAGGGAAATATCTTTGGTGCTTTTCTGAAACAGCTTAATGTGAAAATCAGCGGAAATAAAGTCAATGAAGACTATTTGATTGATTTTCCTGGATTTTATGAGGCATTCAGTGCGAGTCTAAATGTACCAGATGTTGGATCTGAAAATTGGGCTGTTTGTCCTGAACCGAATTTATCTGCCGATATGAAAGAGATTGCACTGGATCTTCGGGACAAAATTATTAACCAGATTAATTTTTTGTCTAGGGATAGGTCTGATAAGGTTGTGATTATTTGTATTCCCGATCGATGGCTTTACCACTTGGATTATGACCTTGAAAATGAAAGTTATGATTTGCACGACTACATTAAGGCATATTGCGCGGAAAAGGGGATAGCCACACAATTTATCCAAGAAAATACCGCAAAAAATCAAGCCCTACATTGTCAAATCAACTGGTGGCTATCTCTTTCCTTTTTTGTAAAATCGATGCGTACGCCCTGGGTTTTAGCCAATCTAGATTCAGAGACGGCTTTCGCAGGTATTGGCTACAGTCTGAGCGGCAAGGGTAAAGATAGTGAAATTATCGTTGGCTGCAGCCATATTTATAATTCAAAAGGACAGGGGCTGAAGTATAAGCTGTCCAAAGTTGAAGATAAGATTTTTTGGGATAGACAAAAGAGTCCACATTTATCCTATAGTGATGCCTACAGTTTCGGAATATCTATAAAAGAGCTTTTTTATTCTACAATGAATGAACTGCCTAAAAGAGTGGTCGTCCATAAAAGAACTTTTTACACAAATGATGAGCTAAATGGATTAAGAGATAGTCTTCTAGGCAACGGAATTAAAGATTTGGATTTGATCGAAATTAATTTTGAAGATAATATGAGGTTTCTAGCAAGTAAAATTACTCAAGATGGTAAACCTGATATCGATGGATATGCTGTAAAAAGGGGTACTTGTATTCAGCTGAGTCCCTTTACCGCTTTATTGTGGACGCACGGGGTTGTTACATCTGTGCAAAGCCCTTACCGAAAATATTATCTTGGAGGACGTTATATTCCGGGTCCATTAAGGGTAATCAAACATTTGGGACATACAAATATCGGAACGATTGCAAATGAAATTTTAGGGCTAACGAAAGTTAACTGGAATTCATTTGATCTTTATAGTCAACTTCCTACTACCGTAAATTCATCAAGCACAATCGCACGTATTGGTAAATTGCTTTCCAAAAGAGAGGGAATTACCTATGATTATAGATATTTTATTTAGGCTGATTGGGTATCGCAGAGAAAGTGGTTATTGATTCAATTCAATCTAATTTTTAGCCAGAAAATAAAAAATATATAAATTCTTATCTTTATACAAAACTGTAAATCAAATGCTCTCTAAAATCTTGCAATTTTGTTTAATACTTTTGGGGCTCGCCCCAGTAGTCTTGCTTTATGGGCTAGTTAATCTTGCCGACTTTTTTGTGCACTACCAGATAATCTTTCTTCCGATCACCAAGGACAGCTTGTTCCAAGGTTTGGACGTTTTCATCGAAGCAGGGGGCTTGTATCTGCTAGGCTTTTTTATATTGATGCCACTTAGTAAAATGTTACTAAATTTCATTAATAAAAATCTAGAAATAAGAACGATAGAAGCAAAACAGATTAAAAGCTATGATTTCCAAATGAACGCGATTTACTTAAGCTACATTTTGCCATTCGCCAAATTTACAGCCTTAGACTGGAATGCCATATATACCTTTGCTTTTATAGCTATTTTACTAGTAATATCATGGAGCAACAGACGCACCTACAATACTAATGTCTTTCTGTCACTATTTCTAAATTACAGACATTATGAAGTCCAGACCAGAGCGGAGGTCACCTTTATTATGCTTAGCAAACGCATGTTGATTAATACAAAGGAAATCCCACACTATATCCAACTCACCGATTACGTCATATTAGATCCAGAAACTTAGCAAAATCAAATGCCAAAAGCCATCAATAACTTCTTTGCCATACTTAAAAATGGTGATGTGCGTAAGATAAGCCTCTCTCAAAGTCTCACCGCCGAAATCCGAAATACCTTTCTAAAAGGTGAGTGGATGATTGATGAAAATACTGTTAAGGTGCAGTTCGACGGACAACTGGTGCCACGGGAAGAAGAAGTCGTGTTTGTAAAACTTGAACTCCCTGATAATATTACCGAAGCGGTGAAAAACCCCATCGGGACTAAAGAACTTGATCTAAAAGAAGATGAAATCAAAACAATTTTCTGGTATCAGGATGAAAAGTATTACTTCCAAAACTTTGATAGCCGAAAATTACTTCGCAACAAAAGCGTTCTATTTTTCGGAGAGAATACTTATAACAAACTCAGTACTGATGCGTTCATAGTAGATGAAATCGTAAATGCCATCCATGTTAATGGAGAACTTTTGTTTACGTCATACGCTAACGCCAACAAAATATTTTCACTGGTCGATTTTTTTGAAGAAGCCACCAATGATGACCTTGAAGAATTTGCAAACTTGGAAAGCGTGTCTATCGACAAAGAATGGCTCTTAAAAAACGTCAACGTCACCTTAAGGAAACTCATCACCTATACCAAAAAAAGCGGTGTACTTACGCGAAAACTTAGCAAAAAAATTATTAACAATGGTAAAAGCTTTGACATACAGATCATTCAGGAAAATGGAAAGATCACCTTTCCCAAAAAATTAAGCGAATGCAGGGCTTTATTGGAATACCTCAACGATCAGTATTATGAGGGATTAGTGTCCGGCAAGAAATTTAGGACTAATTCCAAGGCAGAGTATAAATCTAAGGTTATTAAGTAAATAATAATTGCACACATCAGAGCTATGCCTATTGACTCAGTTGCTTTAGTGGCATGCGCTCTTCATTCGTCTAAAACTTCGAAAAACCACCTATTTCAATCAATTCGTCCACAAAATGGTTCGAATTACGCACCATCACTACCCTTAAAGAGATAGTCACTTTTGATCATCTCTTTTTTTATTTTCCTTAATTATTTGTGGGTCAGTGCTTTGAATAGCTAATTTATAGCTTGTAAAGCGGTTCGAGATTTTTCGTTTTTATTTAACCTTTTGCGAATTTCCTAGATAAAATACGTTGAGAATTTAGATATAGCCTCAAAAATTGTTCGATTTCTTATTGGGGTTATAAACTCGATTTTTATTGCTCTCAATAATACTGTAAGTCTTTGCTATAAGATACAAGAAATCTAATATCATCTTTGCCTGATCTTCATCTATTGATATACCCTTGCTTTCTAGGGTGTTCATTACACGATTAAGTGAGACCTTTTTTCCTGAAAACACTTTCGGATTTCTATTATGTGATTTGTTCATCTTGTAGATTATTTAATTAGTGTTTTGCTAACCTGTGTTTTTGTTTGATAAGAAGAATTGGCAATAATGAAGGATCTATATCTAACGAATCGAAGACTTTACTGGTTGGATTTATAGAAGTTGGACGGAAAAAGCTGATGAGATGTCTTTTACCAATAATATCCTGACGTTTATAAGAGAAAAAGATATCGGATTTAACATAGTCTTGTTCGATGCTAGAATTGAATTCGTTATCCCGAATTCTCTCATCAGTTTCTAAAAGCTTATCGTGTAAAGCTCCTTGTTTCTCTTTATGCTCGCTTTTTAAACTTATAAAATCATCATGATCAATTTTGTCTTCAATGAATAGCTTCCTAACCTTTAAAATGAAATTAGCTTCCTTTTCAAGCTCATTGAGTAAGGATGTACGATCTTTCAACAATTCCTTTCGTACTGTTAATATATTCTCGTCTTCCAATACAAGCCTTAAGAGTTTGTTGCCTAAAGGAGTTAGTCGTATCTCTTTTAATTGTTTTTCGTAATACAATTCTAATGCATCAGCTCTAAATCTTCCTTTACATCTTTTTGTACAACAATGGTAGTAACTATTTAGCACTTCGTCCTTGAGATGTACTTGCACACAACTTTCGTTTGCAATAAGGACAGGTTAAAAAGCCTCTCAAAGGAAAAAATGATTTAATATCCTTAAACTTACCACTGAATTTCCGTCTACTAGCGATTAGTTCCTGAACTTTATAAAAAAGCTCTTTAGAAATTAGTGGTTCGTGAATTCCCTCTATCAACTGCTTTTCTTCGTCCTTTGTAGCAGATAAGGTTACATATCCACAGTAAATCGGATTATGAATAACCTTCCAAAAATTTTTTCGTTTGCAATTGAATCCATTCAAACAAGCCATTTTATTTAGTTTATTAATAGAATAGGAACCGGTTGCCATTTGCTCAAAAGACCATTTGATATGATTTGCTTCTGGTTGTTTTGGAACAATTACTTTCTTCCCATCTTGTGATGTTACATTGATATAACCAATAGGTGCCTTCGATGGCCATCTACCTAACTTTCTTGCTCTACGCAACCCATCGGAGGTATTTTTTCCTCGCCTACTATTTTCTGCTTCTGGAATAGACAAATAAACGGCAAGCATAACTATGCTTTCTGGTATATCAAAGTCAATCGGTTGGTCAATTGCCATTGCTTCGATCTTAAGATCTTTTAGCAATCCCATCATCTGGTATGCATACTGGATATTTCTGCTAAAGCGATCCCATTTGATGAATAAGATTTGTTTAGGCGATCGGCTTTTGTCCTTTTTGATGTTTCTAATTAATTTTTTCCATTCAGGGCGATTAAAATCTTTCGCAGAGTAATCTTCGCGGAATATACCTTGAATGTGGATGCTGTTGATTTTACAATGTTGAAGAAGCCGTTCTTCCTGTTCGATAAGTGAGTAACCTTGACGCATTTGTTCATCGGTACTTACTCTCACATAAATGTACGCTGATTTCATATTATTTAAATTGGATTAGTATCCAAAATAATTATTTGAAATAAACCTCCGTTAAAATAGATTGCTGGACTTTTTAATTCAATTAGTGTATAAACCACTCAACTGAAGTCATTTGGGTGAAATTAATTCACTCCCTTGTTCATTTTGTACCTGTAATTATTCAGAAAAGTGTTTGAAAATATTAGATATTAAATAATAAAAAGCTGAAAAGCTAAAAATATTAGTATTTTTGATTCTGAATTTAATTCCTATTTTCGCATACTAATGAGAGATTATATTGTTCGCGCTGCATTTCACGACACGATACTCAAATTTGAGCATCGGGACCCAAATACCTATGTAGTTGACGAATTAGGCTTGAATAATGGGAGCGTCCGGGCAGACATCGCTGTATTGAACGGTAAATTTGTAGGCTATGAAATCAAGGCTGATAAGGATAACCTTCTTCGTCTCGCTTCGCAGGTTGCTGCATATAATGAAATATTTGAACAAGCTTTTATCATTACCGGAAACAAGCATTTAGACAAGGTGTTAAAAATGGTTCCTGAATGGTGGGGGATTTATCTTGTCGAACCAGGTCTTGATAAGATGTATGAATTTTCTAACATTCGTTCTGCAGAGGTCAATATGCAGCGAAATGCCGTGAGCATTGCAAGGCTTTTATGGAAATCTGAGTTGCTAGCAATCTTCGAACTTGAGCTAAACCGAAAGGTAGGGCATCATTGGAGCAAGGACAGATTGAACCAGCTTTTAGTAGAGGTTTTAGATATCGATACATTGGGAAAAATTGCCTTAAGGATTCTTAAGAATAGGAATGGCTGGAAAACAGATCAAAAACAACTTTTGTAAAATGATGGTTGTTGCCCACCCAGTTCCAGGTCGTTGGGTTTCCTGTTTTCGCTTTCCCGAAGTAGCAATTCTTTATATATTGGTCTCCCTCTGAATAAGTCTCGCCCAAGTAATGTTCTGACGAATACACTTCTCCAGCCAGATTAACGTACTGCTTATAATCTTCTGGCTTTTTAAGCTGTGAACCTTTATATACTAGCCAGTAGTCTCCATAGGTATATCTGATATTGGCACTCCTGGACATCTTTTTAGGATCGAATTCAAAATATCCTGGAGTCACTACGCTGTAATCTCCGTAGTTGATAGGACGAGTGTAGTTTGATTCTGCAATCCCTTTTTTGACTAGACCGAACAGCCGCCATTCAAGACGAACGACCGTGTTACAGCCCTTTTTCAATAAGTTAGAAGCTGGAAAGGCGCCTCCGCAGATGGTGAAGGATTTCCACTCCGAAAGTCGAGGGAAAGATTCTAGCTGAGCAACGATACCGTCCGAAAAATCTTGATACTCGTTGAAGTCTGAGTTTCCAAGATCAAAAATTAGGTGCGTGTTGGTTATTTTGGCTTCGAATTCATCGGTTAGCTGGATTAACTTATCATTGAATTTGATATCCATTATTTCATCGATGCCAATTCTAATTGCAAGTTCTTCGATTTTGTAAGTTCTCATTACATTCTTTAGTCCAGTTTTCTGCTGTGGGCTAGAATACATATGCACTACGGGAACTGGGGTCATTGGAATGAGAATGGTGGAATTTAACTGCTCATAAATATATTCGACACTTGTATTTCCGTCAATTAGTTGGCCATCCAAAAGTACAGGATCAATAAATGCATTTGCAGAACACCATTTTTTTAGGAATTTTTTATGACAAAAGTTATGCAGATGCTCCTTCAATGTCTTGGGTTTTTTGTTGGTCTCATTGTCCCATTCAAGTGGAGCAACTTCAAATAGAGGACAGATGTGTTGCTTGGTAAAATTATTCAGTTTTGATAATGCTGTAAATTCGCCTTCTTTGGACTTTAACATCGGTAAATAAAATGCTGCTTTCATAATTAGAAATTGGATTGGTTAATAAAACATTTGCGAACCTCGCCCTGACCGATTAGTCCGTTAAATAAATAATATGTGTTTTTTTCTTTTCTTAATCTTCCAGCTATAAGTGCGGCATTGACTTTTAGGGATTCGGCCAGATTTAAAATCCCTTTTTCTGTTGCGTTGAAACGGACCAGAGATTTGCGCCAGACTTCACTTGGTATCATCGCGTTCAATGCATAATCATCGGCTTCTTTTTCGATCCCGTCTTCGGTAACATCGAGGTCGTCAAAAATCACGTTCACAGATTCGTTAAGGTGAAGGTGGATATGGGCGATTTCATGGAAAAGCACATACCAGAAATTATCAAGTCTATCATGTCTTAGTGTGATAGCTATAATTGGACATACCTTTTCCATCAACATTGCTGCTCCGTCAAGATAGGTTTCTTCAAGTGGTTGTTCGACGATAAACCGTATTCCGCTTTTCCTTAAATATTCTGCAGCCCGCAATGGCCCGTCAGGATAGGTACTAAGACTAGCAAGATTTCTTAACCACTCCTCGTTTATAGTTTCAGCTTTGAACTTCACTTCAACTATTTGTTCGCGGGCTCTTTGCAATACCCTAGCATACCATGCGTCTAGAGCAAACTCGTTGAATTTGCCATCTGTACGCACGGTCTTTTTTGTGAATGCAAGTTTTCCGGGCTCAAACCCTGCTGATTTGAATAGACCAGATAACAGCTCTGGCGCTTGTAATACTGCTTCGTTCAAGTTCCCCTTAAAACCTCCAAACCATCCACGGTTGTACATCTGCTTGAATGGATAATTCTTTATATCAAACTGAGCAGCTTCAGCCAAATCAGTTAGCAAGATATCCGCCTTTAGCTTTAGCCCAAGCGTATCTGCAACCCTGATCAAACTCTTCAAGCTTGTCGAGGCATACCTTTCAGATTCATACCGCTGAACCTGCTGCATTTTTATACCTAGTTTGTCTGCAAAATCGGCCTGAGTAAGGCCATTGGCAATACGAGATTTGATCAAAGCAATTGGTAGTTCGGATAGATCGCTAATTTCAGTCACTAAAATCCTTCCAGCCTTGAGGTCTTCGTACTCTTTTATTTCTGCGGTCAAGTCATTCAGCTGAGACTCTATTGCAGCCTTCTGAGCTTCAATTATCTTAGGGTGTATATTTCCGTTCGCTGTTGTTGCTATAGATATGGCCTCCAAAGAAGACTTGAAGTTGTCTATTTGGAGTTTTGTAGTTTTATACTGTTTGTCATTTGTTATCATCTTGCCCCCCTAACGTTAAATAGTTCTTTAATCTTACAATCCCTTTTTTTCTCCCCGTGTTTTTATCGACCTGAAAAAAATCTAAAAAAGGTTTCCCTGTAATTCCTTCCACCATCATTGCCGGAAAAAACTCACCATAAAATTTGTCTTTCTGTGCTTTTCTTCCATTATCAAATACCAAAAAAACTGGATCTAAAACATCAGGATTGACAAAGTTTGTATCCCAACAGATTTCAAAGTCATTTGGTAGAGGTTTTTCAGTAACATAACTTCCATCCAAAAAAATCTGTGGACAACCCGCCAAAAAAATATTTTCTATTGCATTTTTCATGCCCTTAAATAGTAGTTCCCTACGCTCATTGAAAACGAACCTTTCTTCAATTTCAGCTAGGCTAGCTTCCCAAATTCCGGGCGGTAAGATTGGCCAGAGCAATGATGTGTGATGTAAATAATCTGGTATCATAAACACAATTATTTTGTTGTGTTGTCAAATGTAGTAATTATTTTTTGATATCAAATAGTGAAGTCAAAATAATCGAGTGATTGATAATTACTAATTAGAAGTTCAAGAAATATTGTACTTTGTAGATTATTTCAAAACTGGCCATATCTAACGTTACAAACTGGCACTATTTTTCGGTAAAACGTGTTAAATCGACTGATTTAAGCGGTTTTAAGGTTATCTAAAGGATTCTTGGAGTAAAGACCTCCTCTGCAGGCAAAAGAGATTTTTTATTGCTGAAATGCTACTTTAAAAGAAAAATTAACTTGGACATCTAGCTTGCTTAAGATTTTAGTCCCTATAAGGCCTTTTACGAAGTAAAAGCAGCTTGTTCTTAGAATATCTGAATAGAAGAATACCACAATCTGGTTTGCATCTAAACCAATCTATGTGGAGGGCGGATCAAGCTACAAAAACCAGAAGACCTACTGAACACTTTGGAACGTACGGGGATGGATATATCTCCGAAATACACACTTAAATATCTTTTTAAAGAAACAAATGCACATATCAATTTTTTAAAAAAGTCACTATAAACGTCATGATAAAACACAATAACCTGGTCATAGAAAATCTTGGTGACATCACTAATAACACACTTAAGTCCTATAGGATTGGATTGAATCTAAATGAAGAGCAATTTGGCAAGGGTTGACGAACTGCATGATTTTGCTTAATCCCTCGGAGACTCATTCTATAAAAAATTGTTTGTGTTGCCCTAGAATCACAAATTTTGAAGTAGAGAATATTACATCAGCTGGTTTGCGGCCTTTCCCGGGGCTGAATAGCGGCTATTTTTTCAGTCAATTTTGCATATGTAAATAAAATCCTATTGAAATGCTTTAGCTGTATTTTGGAAAATTGGTTCTTTTCTATCTTGTTAAAATTGTCTATCAGGTAATGTTTCAATTTAGATGAGAATTTTAGTCCAAATTTCTCGCGGTAATAAAAGGAGTTGATGATGCAGAGCTCAGGGTAAGGGTTATCTCTGAGCACTATATCAAGCATTCGGCTTTTCCTGAATTTGGTAAAACTCTTTGTCTCGATAAATTCTTCCCTTCTCATGTCAAAAACGATAGAAGAAAAGTTAAAGAAACAAGTACCTGGTAGGTCAAACTCATTAAATATCGTTTGAGGGATTTTTTTCTCCTTGAATGCCCAGGTATTGGCAATTTCCCAAATGTCGATATTCATCTCGCCCAGTTGCAATTTGTACCCGCCAAAACTGTTCCGAGCGTAAGTTAAATTTTCGAAAGTCCGGAAAATTTCTTCAAGCTTATCAAAATTGCTTTTTACGACCAAATCCAAATCGCGCATCGGACCAATATGTTCCAGTGCAAAATCCCTGATTACCCCACTAAAGATCAGAACGTCCATTTCAGACTTCAACAAGTCAACTAACCGCTGAGTTTCCTCATCTAGGTTTCTTTTCAAATAAGTGAGAAATTCTTTTGGTTCGATGCTTGTCATGGGGCGCTACAAAAAATACTACAACGATAATAATTCCAATTTACGAAAAGCAACCAGAAAAAAGGGGCTTCGTTAAATATTTTCGACAAATTTAATTAAAAATGCGACATTCTACGCAACCCCATTCTGCACATATTAGCCAATTCGCTGACCGCTGATTTTCTGAAAATGCGAAAGAGCAAACTGATCGGTCATTCCAGATATAAAATCCACGATAACTCTGAACTTATAGTAATCGGTCAAATCAAAAAAGTCGATTGAGACTTTTAGGACCTCAAAATCGGAATAGATCTGATTTCTTAATGCTTTGACAGGATTATATTTGATTTGTTGGTAATTATCCCAGTCACCCATTGCTTCAAAGTAACTATCAATATTATTTCCAAGTCTATTATATATCTCACCTTGCTGAAAAGTTAATTTAGCACGATCGATTTGTCCATACTTTGACCTCAAGTAATTCGGCATGTCCTCTTCTAGCGCAACGTTTATTACCGAACATGAAATTAAACTAATGGCTCTATTAGCAAAATCATCATTTTTATGGAACAACTGATTGATGTAATGGTTAAGTAATCCGGAAATAACCGAATGTCCGGTAGTTTCCAAGTGGTTGATTTCCCTAGAAGAAAATATTTTCTCGACACAGATATCGGATAAAACTTTCTCTATCCCGTGTGGGTCGTCATCAATAAGCTCTTTATTATATGTCCCCTGCTCAATGGCATCAAGGTTATTCTCAAAATTATTGTAAGCTAAAGTAACCAGATAATCGATTAGTGCTATCCGGATAAATACCATCTTTGCTGCATCACTTATCCCTTCTTGGTTGCAGTTGAACACAACCGTTTCAGCCACTTTAGATGGGTTGTCTGCAAATTTCGATTTTATATAATCGATACTAATAAAGCCTTTACTAAAACCGTCCTCCATATCCATCACTCGATAAGCAATCGAATCAGACGCCTCCATTAAATAACATAAAGGATGTCGTATGGGTCCATGTTCATTGCCGAATAGTCCACAGGCTGAAATTATCTTTTCGAAGTATGGAAGTTCAGAGAAAAAAACACCGTGCTTTCCTCTGGATATGTTTTCCCTTTTTAATTCTTTTTTACCTTTTTTGTCAATAAGGCTATCATAGTAGTTCGGGTACTTTAGGTAAGATCCCAGGATAGCGTAAGTGAGATTCAACCCAAAAACATCGTCTAGATACTGAAGTTTGGTAATCACTCGGAGTCCTTGTGCATTACCGTCAAAATGCAAAAAGTCATTTCTTTGATGTTCTGTTAAGCCTTTAAAGGCAACAGATGCCCTGTCGTTAATTAAAGGATTTTCATTACTTTCCATTTTGTCAAAATAGTCAGCCACAATTGTTTCGGCAAAGTGACCGAAAGGCGGGTTACCAATGTCGTGGATAAAACAAACACTTTGCAAAATGATAGGAATGATCCTCAATAATTCCAATTCCGTTTTTTCTGTCCGTTTTTGAATGAGTTCTGAAGCTGCACATTTCAATCCGAAGGTATAGCTTAGCGACATTACCTCTGTAGAATGCGTGAGCCGGGTATGGATATTATCATCAGATGTTAAAGGAAATACCTGTGTTTTGTCGTGCATACGCCTTAGGGCAGGACTATATATGATTCTGCCGAGATCACTTTCATAATGATTCCGAATATCGTCCTTCGATGATCTGGATGATTCTCTGATACGTTCATCGGATAGTAGTTTTTTCCAATCCATTTTTTGAGTGTTAATTGTTGACATTTGGTCTGTTATTTTATTAGGGTGAATAAGCGAATATCAGTAGATTTTTTTCATTTAGACAACTTCGCATTGTAAAAAAAATCTAATAAAGATTATTGGATTTTTATACTCAATCCAGTTTAATGGATTAGTAAACTTAAATTTGAAAGCATCGTTGACCTATAAGGACACTGAAAATGCCAGTATTAAAACAATACGCGGTTTGGAAAAGCAATATTTAGAAAAAATCGATTGCCGTAGGCTTCTATCGAGATTATCTAAAATATAGCTAGTTTCGGATAATCTCCAATTAAGCTGATAATCAATATTGGATTTTATTTTTTGCTTTCTAAGATTTTCGCAAAACCGCCTATTTCAATCAAAGTAATCTAAAATAAATAATTGGTTAAGTTTAAATGGCAACCCTGCTAAACCGTCGTTTAAATTCATTTTTATTAAAAAGATACATCCAGTTGTATTGAGCGTGGCACCGGCACCAATCCATTGGCTTTTGATGGCGTTTTAATAGTGGAATGTGGCCAATACCATTTTCTTCCATAGCTTTTTTTATCACTGTTCTGATATAATCCCCGGCGTTCATTTCGTCACCCGTATTCATTTTTAATATGATTTTGGGTTCATCTATACCAACGGCATGTAGAAATTTGTTCAGCTTGAGATCGTAACCAGGATGCCTGAAAGTAAACATGATTTGGGCATCATTACCTTTTTTGGTCAGGTAGTTTTCGTTAACATCATCTATGTTATTATAAAACTTTTCATCTTCAGTAGTTTTATCCGTCCAAAAATGTGGATTTGAGCGCATTATATAGACTTTAGAAAAAGATGGCGATGCCAATAGCTCAAGGTTAAATATAAATAGTACAGGACCGTAAAAATTCGATTGACTATATTTTTTGTGATGATCAGTTCCATCTAAATAAACATGGTCCCAAACGTCATATTTTCTATCTTTTTCGTCAGAGCGTTGGAAACTCTGTGATAAATCATCCGTTTCAACTTGATAGCGGGAAATTAATGATTTTGCTTTTATTAAAGTGATTGATGTCGCAACTGTATTAGCATGGAAAAGGTGTTCTACACCTTTGTCCTTTAAAATCTTATAAAGTGATTTGGATGAGATTGCATAATCTTCGATCATCATATTTAGGTTTTAGATAAATATAGAAATTTGTAGCTAATTATCCGTTTAAAGCGACCGTTTTGACTGGTAGTTTATTCCTCAAAAATTTTTGAAAAACCGCCTATTTCAATCAATTCGTCCACAAAATGGTTCGAATTACGCACCGTTACTGACCCATCGTTTTAAAGCAGTTCTGAAAAGAACTGCTTTTTTTATGCCCTGTAAAAAATCTATCATTTTTACACCGTTATTTAGCCCGTACTTAGGCAACCCAAATTCTGCTCCTAAAAGCTGAAGCCATTCTAGCAATTAAATATTGCTGGCATACGCTCAGTTAGAATTTTCCGCTGTGCTCAATTTGTTACTCGCTACTGTAGATTTTTGAAAACCTGTGCTGTTTTTGTTTACAATTGTATAAACCTAATCTATGACGAAACATCTTTAGCAGTTGCACACGCGACACGCGTGCGACAGCTAGGGATGATAGCCGGCCTGAAAGTAGCCAGTCTGTTTGCAAGGTTTTGACGAGAAAGACTCAACTGTCGAACTTGCATCTGAGGTTTCGCCCATATGTAAAGTTGCCACATTGAGTACCGGAACTGCATCCTCAAATTTGTCTTGATAGATTTTTTTTCTTGCTGTAACTGATTTTGTCTGAACACGATACCAAGGTCAAAAGTAGAAAAATCGCAGTAATAGGAAAATCATTTTTCGTTGATGGAAATGCCCGTATTTTTTTGATCGTTGGTAGCTAGATATTTTGACTTAATCTCGGCATCCAAAGATTTAAACCGTAAATAGATTGGAAGAAATCCTATAAAAACCGTAATGGAAGGGATAAATAACGCTATGCTATTTTTTTTGTAATAAAAATAAAAAGCGGCCGCAATTATAAGAGGCCAAAGGATGCCGACGCCAATGAGTAGGCCTTTAAAAAAATCTCTCTGTTTGGTCAGTGTTTTTAGGTTTTGCGGGTCGGAAGGGTTATTGGTTATCATGTTTTTCGTTATTGGGTCTATTGGTTTGGAGATCACTAAATATTATCTGCCCTCGATGCTGGCAAGGCAAATCTATGAAATTTTATATATATCACAAATATGTGATATATATAAATGGACGTTTTTCTAAACGGTAATCAGATTAGTATTACGTTATTTGTTTACTATGGGAAGGGGAGGTTTCGATCGATCAACCGCGAAAGCTTTATGTTTCTGTAAAGGAATTTTTGATGGTGGCGCAAAAAAATCGCAAATTGCATCAAAGTTGAATCACATGGCAAGGAAAGTTACAGACGGGCCGGTTAGAAATAAGGAACGTACGAAGTCGAACCTTGTCGCTGCGCTGGGGAAAATCCTGAAAAAAGACGGTTTTTCCGGTCTCAGTATTAGTAGGGTGGCTGAAGTTGCAAAGGTAGACAGGAGGCTGATTTATGACTATTTCGGTAGCCTGGAAGGACTGGTAAAGGAATACCTTGATACCAAGGACTATTGGAAGATCAGGTCGGATGAAATTGATGGAATAGTAGAGGCCAGTAAAGGGGATGCAGGAAAGAGGCTTGCCTACAGTGTTTTGGAGAACCAGTTTAACAGCCTTATCAGCAATGATGAGATGCGCCGCATAATTACTTGGGGGCTGAGCGAGAAATTGCCGATTTTGAAAAAGCTTGACCTTAAACGGGAGGACATTGGCAATCAGGTGCTCCGTAAGGTATTTGATAGCCACTTTGAGGGAAGCGACAAAAACTTCAGGGCAATGTACGCTTTATTGATGGGAGGGGTATACTACCTTACCCTGCATGCCAAAATGCAGGAAAACCCTTTTTGTGGTATCGACCTGCAACAGCCTTCGGGACAGGAGGAAATCAAAAAAGCACTAAGACAATTTATTGACCTTGCCTATACCTAGTATTTGGTTTACTTGATGCTCCTTTAACATTATCCTATTTTTTCATTGGAATATCTTATCCCGTTCGGTTTAAAAAGTGCCATTGAAACGGCTCGCCGAGCAATTGGATGGAAAGATTAACTGAAGAGCAATACATGAAACAAAATTAACTAAATTAAAGCTGAACCGGAGGATAACACGTCATGCTGTTTTTTAGAGATGCCTATCTTGGACTAGGGGATTTGTTTGGTCGAATTAGAAATCATCTGATACCCTGCGTTTGAATACAAATAGGAAGCCAACTGATAATTAGCAATCGCTTCATTTGTTAGCCATTCTTGTGAAGGAACTGCATTAGAAGACCCAGTTATAAAATTTGGCGAAAATGTGGATACTTTTTTGTTAGGATCTAGAATCACAAGCTTGTTGTTTTTGATATATCCCAAGCTTTGATAAGTACTGATAAATGCCCTTTGCTGTTCATCCCTCATTTTAAAAACATCCTGCCCAAAGAATTTACTTTGATAGCTGAAGTTGAGCAAACCGAGAATGGAAGGGCCGATGTCGATCTGTGCCACAAGTTTTTCAAATTTTCCTGGCTTAATATTTTCTGGTGAATACATAATCATTGGGATGTGATATTTATCTACAGGCAATTCAACCTTTCCTGCACTTGATGCACAATGGTCGGCTACAATTACAAACAGCGTGTTCTTAAACCAAAGCTTATGTCTTGCTTCCCGGATAAATCTTCCAATCGCATAATCCGTGTATTTCACTGCACCTTCTCTTGCGGTATGGGAAGGAATATCAATTCTTCCCTCTGGGTAAGTATATGGGCGATGGTTGGAAACGGTCATGATCTGTGCAAAGAATGGCTTGCCATTTTTGTAATCTTTATCAAGTTCCCTGAGCGAAAGCGTAAAAAGATCTTCATCTGCTACTCCCCATATGTTTTCATAATGGATTTCCTTTTCGCTTAAGGCATTTCGGTCGGTAACTTCATATCCGTTCCGGGAAAAAAAATCGTTCATGTTGTCGAAATAGCCATATCCCCCATAAATAAACCTGCTGTTGTAGCCTTTAGACCGGAACACACTGCCCAACGTAAACAGGTTTTTATTGTCCTGCCGCTTTACGATAGATTGCCCAGGTGTTGGTGGAATACATAATGATAATGCTTCCAGACCCCGAACTGTTCTTGTACCTGAAGCATATAGATTGGTAAATAAAAGGCCCTCTTTGGCAAGTGAATCTAGATTTGGCGTAATGCCTTGGGTATTGCCATAACTGCCCAAAAATTCTGCGCTAAGGCTCTCTACGCTGATCATGACAACGTTCATACGTTTTTCTGCCGAATCAGCTGTGATATTTCTAATCGTGTTGCGGTCTCTTTCATCACTAGGTACAAATCCGAGGTTTTTTCTGATAATTGACAACGATTTTTTAAATGGTATGGTCTTGTAGAAGGTATCATAGTCCAATTGGTTGTGCCAGAATGCAAAGCCAAAATCGTACATTCCGTTGCCCGAAAGCTCGTTTACATATTGGTTACTACTGTTGTTTTTCCAGTTATGGCTAACCAAAAAATAGGTAGCGATGGGAGCAATAAGAAATAGCAATAGAAGCTTTGACCGCTTTCCAAAACGCATTGGCATCACGGTGGATTGCAATACTTTTCTCCTCAATAGGTAAATTATAAATGCTGAAAGGATAATAAGGATCGTCAAAAGGGTGTTAACAGGATATGACTGTCTGATATTTCCAATTACCTCGGTTGTGTAGACCAGATAATCAACCGCAATGAAGTTATAGCGTACCGAAAATTCTTTCCAGAAAATATATTCTGAAATAGCATTGAATAGGAGCGTGATCGTTACGATAAAAAAATAGATAACCAAAGCTATCCTATTCAGTTTTTGGTAGTACCATCTTGCTGGAAATATCCACAGATAAAGAAGGAGTGGGACGATCGCATAAGATGCAACTGCCATATCATAGCATAATCCAATTACAAATACCTTTAAGAGATTGATAAAACTCCATTCAAAAGATGCAGACGAATAGACCAATAGCATAATCCTGGTAAGTAGGGAAGTGGTGCATAACAATATTACAACCAGAAGTACAGGTCCAAACCTGTATTGGAATAACGTGTTCAGTTTTTTAAAGGTATTCATTGATATTGATGTATGTTGCCCGACGGCCAAAGCTAACTTTGAATTCTGTAGAGAATCTGAATTTTGAATTGTTGCTTGGTAGTTAATTATGAAGCAATTTTTACTGATAGTTTTAAGTCGAAGATAAAATTTTCACCTGCAATTAAAGCTTGTATGCAATTCTGTAACCTAATTGGTGTTGTTCGTAGGCTGGCGTAAAACTCAGGTTCTGTTTCTGTCCATGCCCACCAATCAATCTTTTTATGTGCGGATAAACGAGATAGCCCAATTTTGTAGAAGCAATACCGAAACCCGCACCAGCTACTACATCACTGAACCAATGCTTGTTGTTATACATCCTTAAAGTACCTGTTGCAGTTGCAACAAAATAGCCTGCATAGCCAATCCATGGCGATTTATATTTAAACTCTTGGTACAAAAATTCTGCAGCTGCAAAAGCTGATGCAGTATGTCCAGATGGAAAAGAATTATAACCTGAGTTATCTGGCCTTAAACGGTGTACGCCTCGTTTTACAAAATGGTTAGATAAGCCCATAATTGTTGCAGAGGTAACGTAAAGCATTGATGCATCAAAAAGATTGTGCCTTCCTTTTATTCCAGCAAGGTTCAATCCATAAACAGCAAGTGCAGGCGCAAACTGGGCATAATCATCTACATGATAAGCAAACCTCGGATGGTCTTCCTGTAATTCGGCTTTTGTACTTAAATCAAGCTCTTTTAATGCACCATGATTATACACTGTTTTAAAACCGTAACCGATTAAAACTGCTGGTGCAATAAAATGAATAACCTTAAATTTTTCGGGCTTGATTTCTTCGGTAATGTTTTTAACGGCTATCGGATTTAATCGAACATTTGAAGTTGTGTCTTGCTGTTGTGCCAAGCAGGTATTTAACATTGCTAATAACAGAAAACTAATTGTTAATTTTCTTTTGATATTAACTAATCTTTTCATAGCTCTATAATTTTTATAAAACTAGGGGTAGATTATGTAGTAATTCTGTAGCCTTAAAATTTAACCGCAAATAAATGTTTGTTTGACAAATATTGATAGCTGATAGTAAATCGGTATAATGTACAAATCTGTTTGCTAATTGCAAGACCAAGGCCCGTACCTTCTGAAGCAGCAGATTTGGAAAACCTTTCGAAAGGTTGATTAGCTAATTTTTCGCCTTTTCCGGTATTGGAAACCTGAAGAAAGTTGGAGTTTAGAATAATTGTGATGTTTCCATTGGGATGATTGTGACGAACTGCATTAGCAAACAGATTATTCAATAATATATCGGCTAAATACTTGCTCATCTTAACCACGCATGGTTGCAACTGCTGCTCCAATGTTAATCCATCCTTTTCAAAAAGCTCTTGAAATTGTAGAATTTTTTCGATTACCAATTGTTGCATATCAATATCCTGGACATCAGAAATTAGGTTGTTCTCAATTTTCGCTAATAAAAGTAAGGATTGATTCAATTTGATTAACCTTCCAATTGCAGTGTATATGTCTTCAATTATTGCGCCTTGCGCCACTGAAAAAGTATCTGTCTGCAGAAGAGAATCGAGCTTGGAATTGATGATGGCCAAGGGTGTCATCATTTCATGTGAAGCATTATCAGTAAAAGTTTTAAGTTCTCGATAATCTTTCCTTACACTGTCAGCCATGGCATTGGCAGATTCGTTAAGTTCATTAAATTCATCAATATTGGTAAATTGATGTTTAATTTCTTCTTTTTGGGCGATATTAAAGCCTTTCATCATCCCCAGTGTTGAATAGAACGGGCTCCAAATACGTTGTAATACAAACCTGTTTATGAGCAGCAACGATATAAGCAATAAGATGGTAACTGCTAAAGTGATCAGGAAGATCAACTGGATCAGGTCTTCAGATTCTACCCGAGATTTACTGATCGTTACTTGGTAATACGCTCCTTTTAAATTTACACTTGTAATCAAACTTCTTCCAGGCTCATTCTTCTTATCATCCTCATTGTAAAAGTCTTTGTAATAGAAAGTACGTTCAATAGTTTGTTTGGCATTGAGCTTTTGATAAGTTACTTTTTGATGCAGGAAATCTCCTGGAGAGGGTAGCTTTCCATAATTTTTTACATAAGCTTCAATTTCCTTTTCTTCGATTACAAGATCCTGGTCAAGTTTGCCGGTGAGGATAAGATGTATGGCGATGTAATAGATTAGTCCGGTAATCGCAAGGATAACGAATGAGGTAATCAGGTTTGCCCTGTTATATCGCTGTGCTAACCTCATCAGTTTTCTAGTTTATATCCCACACCATACATTGATTTAATGTAGTCTCTGGCGCCAGCTTCGATCAATTTTCTTCTCAGGTTTTTGATATGTGTATAAATAAAATCGAAATCATCTGACATATCTATTTCATCTCCCCAAAGATGTTCAGCAATGGCATTTTTGGTAATGACCTTGCCTTGGTTCGAAATAAAATAGATCAGTAGGTCATATTCCTTTTTGGTTAAGGTGATGGTTTTTTCATCTACTTTCACTTCCATGGCCAAAAGATCGATATTGATTTCGTGGAAGGACATTATATTGCTTCCGCTAAAATTCTTTCTTCTTACTACCGCCATGATCCTTGCCTTGAGCTCTGAAAGATGAAAGGGTTTAACCAGATAATCATCGGCACCCATTTCTAATCCATTCAGTTTATCATCCAGGGAATGCCTGGCAGAAATGATTAGCACGCCGTCGGTTTTGTTCAGTTTTTTAATTTCGCTCAGAATTTTAAGGCCATCACCGCCAGGAAGTGTGAGATCTAGCAGAATGCAGTCGTAACTATAAAGGTTGATCTTTTCCATAGCGTGCCAATAGGTGCTCGCTATTTCACAAATGTTGCCTTCCCCTTTTAGATAGGAAACGATGCTTTCCCTAAGTGCCTGTTCATCTTCAATAACCAGTATTTTCATTAAGGTAAAATAACATTTAAATTCTGTAGCAAATCAGTATTCCTATAAAATTACAACAATTGCTCCATCCACAATAAGTGTAGCGCCAATCAAAGTTCGGATTTCAATAGGTTCTTTTATGATCAGGAAAGCGAAATCTAGCGCAATGGCTACACTCAATTTATCTACCGAGAAACCTTGGCTAAGTATCCATTTTCAAGTACCTAAAATAGAAAATCCATGAAAGAACAATTGCTATCCCGGATAGGATAAGGAATAGCGGGCTAACCTGTATTTCGCTTGTGAGATATTGAATTCTCAAAAATCCCAAGAACTTTATTTTGTATTTTCCGTAACGGTCATATCCTGAAGGATTCCATTCAGATAGACAGTGGAAGTCCCAAATTGCTGATAACTACTGCCTAACATGCGCAACATATTAGGTTTTCCATCTCTTTCCGTTAACACAGCAAATTCCATTTGAAACTTTCCCGCAACGTCGATAGCTCGTTGGATTTCCGCCGTGAAACTTTGCCTATGGCCATCTTCCAAGTGCAAGCTTAGCAATTCAAGCGAACATTCCGCATCACAATCCATTCCCATTAAAGCTTTGAACTCCGCAGAACAGATCAGATCGCCTGTTTTAGTGTTTAGCGAGAACGTTCCGATGCCTGAGGCTCCAAGTGCCATGTCAAGAAGTTTTGCGTTGATGTCAAGATCGTTCTGATGCCTTTTAAGTTCGGTCACGTCATAGAAGGTAATTATGGCCCCGTGTATATCCGGGCTCTCATTTTTTAGGTAAGGTCCGGTTATCACCTGATAAATCCTGCCCGTATTTCCTTCAATTTCTTTAATAACAATTTTACCATCCCTTAGCACCTTTTCGATATCCTTTATGATGGTTTCAAATTTCACATTGGTGGTGATATTGCTAAGCGGGCGTCCTATATCAGAGCTCCTTATGTTGATATGGCTAACCGCCCCCGGTGAGAACTTCTTGAGCAGGATGTCTCGATCGACGAAAAGTTGACCGTTTACATTGCTGGAAAAATAATTGTTAAGATCATCGTTGAGGTCACTTAACTCAGCAATGGTCTGCTTATGGGCGGCATTAACTGTTTCAAGTTCTTCGTTAATAGAATGCAGTTCCTCGTTAGCACTTTGGAGCTCCTCATTGGCCGACAACAGTTCTTCATTATAAGACTGCATGGCTTCTTTGGTGGAGAAAAGACTTTCGTTGAGTTCCTCTATCTGTGTTTTAGAGCTCATCAGCTTTCTCTCTATATTGGCAATATAGTTTCTGGTTTGCGCTTCCATCACAAAGGTAACCCCTTTTTCTGGTATCGATCCAACTTGGTTTTTTTTGAAAAATACAATGATAGACAAAGCGCCGGTTTTTTTGTCGTCGAACGGAGAGAGGATCATATCTGCCAGTACCGGTTCTCCGGTTTGAGGGGAAAGGTAGGCGATACCGTCTAGTTTTTCCCGTTTATAGGATTCCAAAACCCTTTCAAAACTTGCACTAAAAGCCAAGCTTATTCCTTCGGGAAGAAGCTCGCGGATATCAAACTTAAAACGCTCCTGCTTCAGATATGGCCCAAGGTCTCCGAAGGCATGCACCACCTTTCCATCCTTGTCTATTACCACTCCTGAAAATCCCGTTTCGGATAATATAACCTCTGCAAGCTCTACTGCTGCGCCTGATTTCTTTTCCATATGTAAGCTAATGTCGTTTCTTTCGCCGGGCACCGGAACTGGCAGTACAAAAGGTACGGCTAACTGTCCATCCATATTTACCTTGCGATGCGAACTTTGGCTTTGGTATATTTTCCATTTGCTATCTATTTCTACAAAGCTATCGCCTACGCCTGACAGGTGTTCGCTTGAGCCGAGAAACAGAAAGCCTCTGCTGTTCAGCCCAAAGGCTAATTTGGAAATGATTTGTCTTTGAAGCAGTGGATTGATGTAAATCAACATGTTTCGGCAACTGATCAGGTCGACATAACAGTAGGGCGGATTTCTGGTAAGGTCATGGCGTGCGAATATCAGCATTTCCCGAATTTCGGTTTTTATCTTGTAGCCACCGCTAACTTGATCGAAGAACCGTTCAATACGTTCCGGGCTTACAAACGAGGTGATAGTTTCCGGGTAAATACCTTTGGATGCCTGTTTGAGTGCATTTTCATTGATGTCTGTAGCGAAAATCTTAACTTCTATTTCAAGCTTGTTTGCTAAAATATACTCCTTAACCAAAATCGCAAGGGAATAGGCTTCTTCGCCACTGGCACAGCAGGTTACCCAAATTTTGAGCAGATCGCCTCTTTCCTTGTGGGAGAGTATTTCAGGAATGATTCTCTCCTCCATTACCTGAAAGGCATCCGGATCCCTGAAAAATGAGGTAACACTAATAAGAAAATCGCTAATCAGTGGATGCATTTCCTCCGGATGTTGTTGCAAAAAAGCAAGGAACTCAGCTATTTCGGTAATTTTGTGAAAGGCCATTCGTCGCCTGATCCTACGCTCTAGTGTGCCGATTTTGTAATTACTGAAGTCGAACGGATAGTGGGATTTGATAAGTTCGGTAAATCCCAACAGTTCCAGTTCGGTCATTGCAGGGAAAGCTCGTTTATCTTCAGAGCTGACATAGCGTTGGATGGCGGTCGGCAGGTTTTGCGCACTGAAAATATGCTTGGTTTCGACTGCCTCAATTGCCGAACGAGGCATGCCGTCGAACTTGGCCGTACTCGGATCCTGTACCATGATTGCTCCACCGGCATTCTCTATTGCTAAAGCTCCCCTTGATCCGTCGCTACCTACGCCTGAAAGTACAATCCCGATGGCCTTATCTCCCTGATCGATGGCCAGAGAGGTAAAGAAGGTGTCGATGGTCATGTGTGGCAGGGAGTGCGTATCTTTGTCGATCAGGTTTAGGCTTCCTGAACTGATAGTCATGTACTTATCGTTTGGGATAAGGTAAACATTGTTTGCTAAAACCAGCATTCCTTGCTGAGCCTCCATAACCTGCAACCTGCTATGCTTGGACAGAATTTCGGCCATTCGGCTTTTGAAATCTCTCGACAAGTGGGGTATGATGACGTAGGCTACGCCGTCGAGCGGGGTATGTTCGAAAAAAGATGATAATGCTTCAAGCCCACCTGCAGAAGCACCGATGGCAACGATATATGTTGGTTTTTTCATTTCAATCAATTAGGGGCATAATCTGAAGATGGCCAATATTCTGAGATCTAAAAGAACCGAAAATGCAGTTCGGTACATAGCAGGATAAAGTTAGGGATATTATCGCAGCTAAAAAATTATTAAGGGCAATATATCCTAATAGCAATATCAGCGCATGTTTATCTCGTAAATTTAGAATCGATAGTTAAACCTTGTGTTCGTAGGAATACCGTGGGCCAACAGATTTTTTGAGTTATAGGATCATCAATCCATTAAGAAAATGCGTTAAATCGCTGGTTGAAGATCTAAAAGGTAACAAAGTAGTGATGAAGTGCATCTCCTCGATATAGATAAAAATGAAGAATACAAAACAAAACATTTTCTATCTATGCCGTTTAACATTTTTTCGGGCTGGAAATCGGAGATGAGAACATTAATTTCGAAACTATTCCTTGATTTGCTTACAAGCTTCGTGGATTTACATACATGGGCTATTTTTGCCTTGCCTAACTTTGGATTATGGAAATAAAACAAATAGCATTGGGCAACCAAGGTTTGGTTGTGCCACAGATTGGATTGGGATGTATGGGGATGACCGGCTTTGAAGAAGGAAATATGTATGGGCCTGCCGATGAAAAGGAAGCTATTGCAACTATTCATCGTTCGCTTGAGTTGGGTGGCAAGTTTTTGGATACTGCAGATCTTTACGGCCCCCTAAAAAACGAACAATTGATTGCTAAAGCCATAAGTGGCAAACGGAATGAGTATATTTTAGCTACCAAGTTTGGTTGGGAGATTGATGACAATGATAAGGTTACTTGGGCTATAAATGGCAAGAAGGATTACGTAAAGAAATCACTGGAACGCTCGCTCAAAAACCTAAATACTGATTATATTGATCTTTACTATTTGCACCGCTTAGATAAAAATACGCTTATTGAGGAAACCGTGGAGGCAATGGCCGAATTGGTTAAAGAAGGTAAGGTGGGTTATATAGGGCTGTCCGAAGTTTCATCCGAAACAGTTAGGCGGGCGAATGCTGTGCATCCAATCACTGCCGTACAGAGCGAATATTCTCTGTTTGAACGCACCGTAGAGGAACGTGGAGTTTTGGCGACATTAAAAGAATTGGGTGTAGGTTTTGTAGCTTACTCGCCCCTTGGCAGAGGATTTTTATCTGGACAAATTAATAGTATTGATGATCTGCCCGAGAATGATTTTCGTAGGGCTATCCCGCGTTTTCAGGGTGCGCAGTTTAAAAAGAATATTGAGTTAGTGCGAGCTATTGAAGCTATGGCCGACGTAAAGCAGGTCACTTCCTCGCAACTGGCATTGGCTTGGATAATGGCAAAAGGCATCCTACCAATTCCGGGAACCAAACGTAGAAAATACCTCGAACAAAATATTGCTGCAACAAGTATAGAACTGAGCTTAGAAGACCTTTCTCAACTAGAAAGTATTGTGCCTATAGGAACAGATACGGGTGCCGCTTACGATGAGTTTAGTATGGGCTTAATTGATTAGCTTTGTTTATGAATGCCATAAACTCCATAGCTGAATTTCATCGTCTGCTTTCCTTAGCCGAACCTCGCCATCCGCTGGTGAGTGTAATTAATCTGGCGGAAAGTGTTTTTTTGGAAGACGAAATTTGGAAAGGTTTTGTCAACCGCTTTTACTGTGTTGCGCTTAAACGTGACGCCAAAGGCAAGATTAGGTACGGACAGCAACATTATGATTACGACAAAGGAGTGCTAAGCTTTACGGCGCCCAATCAGGTGCAACAGTTAGATCTGCATAATATGGAATGTGGATCAGGCTATCTTTTGATCTTTCATCCCGATTTTCTGTTGCAACATAACTTGGCGAATAGCATTCGTAATTATGGCTTTTTTGATTATGCGGTTAACGAGGCGCTGCACCTGTCGGCTACTGAGGAGGAAGACCTGATCGAAATCCTTCATAAAATTGACAGAGAGTGCAGCCACATCGATAAGCACACACAGGAAATCATTTTGACACAGATTGAAAGTCTGCTAAAATACTCTGATCGATTCTACGAACGACAGTTTTTAACCAGAAAGAATAATAATTCGGCTTTGCTTACCCGGTTTGAACAATTGGTTGATGCGCACTTTAAGGGAGAAGCACAGGGTCTGCTTAGCGTACAGTACATTGCTGGTCAACTGAACCTTTCGCCTAACTATTTGAGCGACCTGCTTCGGGTTCATACTGGGCAAAACACCCAACAGCTTATCCACGAAAAACTTATAGAGAAGGCAAAAGAAAAACTTTCCACGACTAATCTTTCGGTAGGGGAGATTGCTTATGCACTTGGTTTTGAGCATGCGCAGTCCTTTAGCACACTTTTTAAAAAGAAGACTGATTTATCGCCACTGGAATTTCGTCAGACTTTCAACTAACTACGAATCGAATTCTGGGCTAGTAAGTGTTACGGATACTGAATAAATCCATCTGTTTTAAGTTTTCGCTTTTTCAGCGGTCAATAAATCCAGCTTGAAATCGAAGACTTTATATGGAAATAGCGTATTAACAAAGCCACAAAAATATAACGCTAAAATTGGGAGTTCTTACACGTAATTTAATACAGAAAGCTATTTCGGTCGGGAGACCTTAGTTTAAAGAGAGACTTGATTAGCAATTCCAAGCTAATTCAAATTAATTAAAAAAGCCGGAGAATAAACTTTCCCGGCTTTTTAGTTTTTACATCTTAAACGTAGCTAATTAAAATTTAATGCGTTCGTAATTCTTAAACTAGAGCTCAAATCTTTGTTTATAAAACTTGCTTCTAATTAGGCGAAGTTATTTCTTCTTAATCTTACTTGCTTTTCCTTTACTAGAGCTTTCTTCGAGCACCAAATTTTTCTTGTACTTACCATAAGAAACAACTGCTAGTAGCGCAACAAGAGATATAGTGAGGTAAACCCAATCTGGTATCGGTACAGGATCGCCCTGTGCATAAGAATGCAAGCCCGTAAGGTAATAGTTTACCCCAAAGTAAGTCATGATAACCGAAGCAAAACCAATTAGCGATAGCAGGTTGAAAAGGTATTGACTACGCAAGTCGGGAATTAACCTTATGTGCATCACAAAAGCATAAATAATTACTGAGATAAAGGCCCAAGTTTCTTTAGGGTCCCAGCTCCAGTAACGTCCCCAGCTTTCGTTTGCCCAAATACCGCCTAAAAACGTTCCGATAGTTAAGAGAAACAAGCCAATGGTTAGCGACATTTCATTAACCGTGGTTAGCTCAATTACCGATGAACGTACTTTGCTGGCGATGCTTTTTCTATTAATTGTATACAGAACAAGTGAAACTGTTCCAAGTAAAGCACTTAAACCAAAGAAACCATAACTGGCGGTAATAATTGCCACGTGAATCATCAGCCAGTACGATTTTAGTACAGGCACTAACGGTGTAATTTGCGGATTCATCTGCGAGCCTCCATGTGCAAAACCCATTAAAATTACCGCAACCAAACAACCCGCCGCCGGTATAAAAGCATTACTGTTTCTGTACATCATCAAACCAGAAAGTACGCCAATCCAACTGATAAATAAGACCGCTTCGTAACCATTGCTCCAAGGTTCGTGGCCAGAAATGTACCATCGTACGCCTAAACCCATACATTGTAATGCGGCAGTTGTAGCAATTAAAATTAATACTACCGTAATAGTTCTATCTAATAATTTGCTTTGTTTAAAAAGTTTCCAGAAAGCTAATACTAAAATAACTGTGCCAAGTAGGGAATACACAATCATCAACTTTAAAAAGATGTTCCAAGAGTTATATCTAATTTCCCAGTCTATTTTAGCTTCTGAAGGAACAATTTCTTTTCCATGTTTGAGTTGTAATTTACTGATATGATTTAGCTTGCTATCTACTCCCGACCAATCATTTGATTGTTGCGCAGCAAGGATACTAGCGAAATACATGGCTACCGGATTGCTTAACGCCTGATTGTTTACAGGGTTAAACGGCATGGCTACCCATTGGTTGTTGTCGTTTCCGGCCAACGGCAACACGCGTAGGTACTGCCCATCTAACAATTGTTGCATGGCGTACAACTTATCGTTTAATTCAAGAACAAATTTATCGTATGTACCTTGATCGGCAGGTTTTTTAGCGAAAGCGGTTTTATAGTCGTTGGCAAGTATAAACTCGGCCGAACCATCAGCACCCATAGTTATCAGGTTAACCATAGATGTGTAGCCGTTTTCATCAGCCTTCAGCTTTGCTAAAATGTTTTTACCGCCTTTTGAGCCTATATTTATAAGAGGAACATTTACCCATTTTAAAGGATCGATAGAAACAGACAATAGAAATTGGTTGGCATCTAGGTTATAGAATTTTTCTTTTCCGTGTACTCTTCTCAAAATCTCCAGCGCCAGCGTATTAGTCGGCTCTATTCTGCCATCGATATTTTGAACCAACAATCTTCCAAAAAGTGCAGCGTGTTTTTGATCTATACGCACATTTGAGGCAAAGTCTTTTCCATTTACCTGAACGGCGTTTAGCATTTTCCGGGTTTGGTCGGCATGGTTATGATCGCTTTGCGGTAGTGCAATAGTAGGGTTAAGTTCCTCATGATCATGATCGTGTCCGTCATCGTGCGAATGGTCGTGATTTTGCTGTCCATCAGTTCCATGCATGTCTATCTTTTGTGCCTGTGCTGCATTGCCTACTAAAAGCATTCCCACAAGTAAAAGTATTTTAGCTTTCTTCGACATGCTTTTCAGTTGCTCATTCAGTTTTTGAAAACGTGTTCCTTTCCAAAACAAAGTAACAAACATACCCAAAAATAATAGGGTATACCCGATGTAGGTGATGTTGGTTCCCCAATAGTCATGATTAACAGAAAGAACAGTCCCTTTTTCATCAGGATGGAAACTTGCCTGGAAAAAACGATATCCAGAATGATCTAATACATGGTTCATGTAAATTTTAAAAGGTGTCTCTTCGCCGTTGTCCTGGATCATCACATCAGAAGAGTAAGACGATGGGCTATTGCTGCCCGGATATTTTTCCATTTTAAAATCGGTTAATTTAAGCGTAAATGGCGATTTGTAGATTTTGGAACCGTAAGCCATAGACATTCTTAATCCGCCAACCTCTACCTGGTGCTGGAAATTGGTCATTCCTCTTCCGCCATAAAATGATACCGTATCGGTTATATTGTTAGTGCTAATAGCCAACTGTACCAAGTCGGGATCATTTTCGTGTTTAGTTTTATCACCTTCAAAATGAAGAATTTTACCATTTACTGGTGCTTCTGGAATAACAAAGGCTAAACCGCCAAAAGTATAAAGGCTTCTGAGCTTAAAATCCTGAATTTGATTTTCGCCTTTTACATCTTTTTGCTCTTGGGTAGCCATAATCATATACTTGCCTTCAAAAGGTGAGGAGATTTGTAGTCGGCCATTAGTTTGCGAGATGTTTAGTGCTCCGGCGGTGGCTTTATTAAAACTAATAAGCAGGTTTTGTATCAGTTGAACTTTCCCAGAAGGGATGTATTTGTTTACACGTTTGCCTTCTTCTGTTACCACTAAATGTAGGGTTGCCGGCCCGCTTGCGTCAATAACTAACGAATCTTGGGCTCGAGCATAAAAACCCACTTGTGCTAATTTTATTCGTTGCCCATGGAAATCATATTCTTCTTTGAATTTTTTTCTGAACGGTTTTAGATAAAAGGGTACTTTTTCTGGCAAAAGTGTTACCGGCAAGTCGTTATATGCTAAGGATTCATTGTCATTTCCCGCCTGAAACTTAAAAAAGGTTTTATCAGAGATGATTTCATCGCTTGATTCTCCTTCTCTAATAGACATAGAGCCTTCGAAACTAATGTATCTGGTAATAGCGCCCCCAATAAAAATAATGATAAAGGCTAAATGGAATACTAAAAGCGGTAATTTCTTTCTGTCGTACAGTCTATACCTGGCAATATTGCCGATAAAATTTAGTACCAGTATTGTCATTACCAACTCGAACCACCAAGCATTATAGATCAGTGCTTTAGCTACCGGAGTGCCGTAATCATTCTCTACAAAAGTGGCAACAGCCATTGATGCAGCAAAAATAACGAGCATAAGCCCCATAGTTCTTGTAGAAAAAAGAATGGAAAGTAATTTATTTATCATTATATGTGGTTTGCAACCGCCAAAAATATAACCTTGTTATGGTTCTGTCGCTATTTTGGCTTAAATAAATGCATTTATGCCATATGTATGACATAATTTAATCGAAGAATTGGAAAATCGAAGTTATTAAAGAAATCTGTAAAGAATAAGTGGCGTATAAGTTCTCTAGCTTGTATTATGATTTAATATATAAATTTTACGATTCGCAGGAATCGTTGTCTTTATTATCGTTATATTAGTATTTGAAATTGACGAAGAAAGGTTTCCACGTAAAATAGTTTGATGTAAAATATTACTGAAAAAATGGTGTTTGTTGTTTATTTTTGATGTTTTCTGTTTAAATGGGTATTAATTACTTGAATTTTTTTCTTGGCTATTTATTTTTTTACGATTTAGGTTAAAATATTAGACCTAAAAATGTTTTTATTGTGGTTTGAAATTAGAATTAGATTAGAAATTATGGTTTTTTGTTTAAAAAAATGATATTTTTTAATAATAATCTTCTCTTTTGTGTATATTTTTAATAATTAACGATTAATTTCTTTGCTTATCTGTTAATTAGCTACTATATTCGGCAACTAAACAATTATTAACTCACCTAAATTTATTATTTTATGAAAAAACTTATACTAAGTTTATTCGTTTTCTTGGCTTTTGCATTTAATGCAGTAGCACAAGAACGTACAATAACTGGTACAGTTACCTCTCAGGAAAATGAACCCATTCCGGGAGTAAGTGTAAAAGTTGCTGGTTCGAAAACAGGGGCCATTACTAACGAAAACGGTAAGTATGCCATTCTAGTTGGCAGTTCGGCTACAACATTAACCTTTTCTTATCTAGGAATGGTTGAACAAGCTAAAACAATTGGTGGTTCAAGTACAATTGATGTGGTACTTGTTTCAGATTCAAAAACACTTGGTGAGGTTATCGTAACCGGATATACCACCATTAAGAAAAGTGAATTTACTGGTGCTGCGTCTGTTATAGCATCAGATGCTATCGAAAACAGACCGGTAGGTTCGTTTACACAGCTTTTACAAGGTAGAGCTCCAGGGCTACTTGCCAACTCTGGATCAGGACAACCGGGAAGTAATGCAACCATTACAATTAGGGGTATTAAATCTATCTCGGGTGCAGGTGCTCAACCATTATACGTAATTGATGGTGTGCCAACAAGTTCAGGTGATTTTCAATCGCTAAATGCCAACGATTTTGAAACCATTACCGTTTTAAAAGACGCAAACGCAGCGTCTATCTATGGTTCGCGTGCAGGTACTGGGGTAATTGTAATTACTACCAAACAAGGTAAAAGCGGCGCATCTCAAATAGGTGTAAGGGCGCAAACAGGTATCACTGCCCCACCAGATTTTTCTAGATTAAATTTGATGAGCACAAGTGAGCTATTAGCGCATGAAGAACTTGTAGGACTTTTAACAGGATCTTCAAACGCTGCATTTAGCGTTCCTGGTTGGGTTTGGAGTCGTAAAAATCCTGCAAATGCTACAAGAACCGAGGCGGAACTTTTAGTTTTTGATAGAAAATTGGATAGTGTAAGAAATATCAATACCGATATAACCGACTTGTTATTCCGTACTGGCGTATCTCAAACCTACGAGGTTGACGCTTCTGGTGGAACTGCAAACACGAGGTATTTCGCATCACTTGGTTATTTTGGTCAAGATGGTATCGAAAAAACATCAGGTTTGGAGAGATACTCAGCCAGACTAAACCTAACGCATGTAAAAAACAAATTCAAAATGCAATGGAATACAAGTTTAGGATATTCTATTAGCACTAGTGCAGTGGGTGATTTATATGGTAACAGTACCTTAAATCCTTTTCAAATGATTTATAGAGCTAAACCGTACGATAATCCATATCTGCCAGATGGCACCTTAAACTTTGGTGGTGGCGGTAGTAACTTGAGTCTAAAAACGCTTGCAAATTTAATTGAGAGTAATAACGCTACTCGCGACGTGCTAAAAAGATGGAAAGTTAACAGTGGTCTTACCTTAAGTTATGAGATTATCCCTAATTTAATTCTGAAAAATACTTCAGGCTTAGATGCTTCGAATGTTCTTAACACAACTTATATTAATCCAGACTCGTACCGTGGCTCTGTTCAAACTTATAACAGTGGTTTTGCAAGAGAAGGTAGTACAATCAACTCTCAGTTTATAAACACTACTGCCTTGAACTATTCTCATAGTTTCACGGATAAGCATAAAATAGCAGCTGGTGCATATTTCGAAGCAGTACGTGTATATAATAAAGGTATGGGCTTTTTACTTTACAATTTAAACAAAGCTTTGCCATGGACGGGTCAGGGTGCTGCTCCGCTACCAACTGCTGGTGCTGCAACTATGCCTCAAAATGCAAGTAGTGCTTCATCTGGTTACGGTATCAGATCGTTCTTCGGTTCGTTACAGTACACTTTTGATGATAAAGTTAGTGCGAATGTAAACGTACGTAGAGATGGCACTTCGAGAATTATCAACCCAGATAATAGAGAGATTATCAGTTGGTCGGCTGGTGCGGTTTGGAATGTAATCAACCATAGTTTTATGAAAAACCAAACTTTCTTAAGCGACCTTAAGCTACGAGGAAGTTATGGTATAGTTCCAAATATTGGTAGTATTTCTAGCGGTAGTTACGGCATAAACAACAGTGGTGTTCCAAACTATGCAAGTGCTCAAATTCCAGCTTTCGGTACTACGTCTTATACAGGTTCTCCAATTGCAGGTTTAGTGCCAAGTACTCCTGGAAATGCTAACCTTAAGATTGAGAAAGTTGAAAAACTTAACATCGGCGTTGACGTTGCAGCAATAGACAATCGTGTTCGTTTATCGGTTGATGCATACCAAGAGAAAACTAAAGATCTATTCGTAAGTCAGCCTTTAAGTGCAACAACTGGTTTTGGTTCATTGGCAATCAATGCAGGGCAAATGAGTAACAAAGGTTTAGAATTTGATTTGAAAGTAGATGTGCTTAGACAAAATAAATTCAATGTTACCGTAGGTATGAACCACGCAATCAATGTTAACAATATTGATGATTTAGGTTTAGTTAACGAGTATTTCTTAGGAACATTTGTAATTCGTAAAGGCCTTCCTTATGGTTCTCACTACAATCCTGAATATTTAGGGGTAGATCCGGCAAATGGTAGACCAATCTATCGTACAAATACAGGAACAACAAACGATATCGCCCAAGCAGGGTCTTATGCCGATTACGGAACCTACTTGCCAAAACATGTGGGTGGTTTAACTTTAGATGTAAATTACAAAGGATTCTACGTTAATGCATTATTCTCTTATCAGTTTGATGTAGTACGTAGTAACAATACCAGAAACTGGACAACCGATGGAACCACTGGTTACGTTTCTGCTGTTAACCAATCTAGAGAGCTTATTGGTAACATTTGGACACAACCAGGTGATCAGGCTCGTTTCCCTTCTCCAAGATATGCTAAAGGTTTCACTTCTTCTGATTTGGAAGATGCTAAATTCCTACGTTTTAGAAGTCTTGATTTTGGATATATGATCCCAGAAATAAGAGCAAATGGAAAGGCAATTATTAAAAATGCTAGAGTTTATGCAAACTTCCAAAATTTAGCAATATGGAGTCCTTGGACTGGTGTAGATCCTGAGGATAACAATAATATTAGTTTGGTTGAGTATCCGAATCCTAAAATGGTAGTGTTTGGTGTAGACTTTAAATTTTAAGGAGAAATTAAGATGATCAATATGAAAAAATATATAATTTGGATTTTGATGTTGCCTATTTTGGCTATTTCATCAATCTCTTGCAAAAAACTGGTAGAAATTAAAGAAACGGATTTTATCGGTGGCGATTTGGCTTTACGAACAGTTAAGAATAACGAATCGTTGTTAATAGGTGCTTATGCAGGTTTTCAGACAGAGATGAGCATTAGGTTAAATGGTACTTTTTCTGATGAATTGAAGCCAGGCGATTTTTATGCTTCGCAAAGTACACATGAATGGCAGTTTGGCGTAGCCGATATCGGAATTAGAGACAACTATACGGCAATTACCTCTTATTATGCCGTAATTGATAGGGTAAACCGTGTTTTACAGGCTTTGCCAAATGCTGTTGTTGAAGTGCCAACTGATAATGCTTTGCGAGAGAAAGTTAGGGGTGAGGCTTTGTTTTTGAGAGCTTTTGCACATTTTGAACTATTCAGATATTATTCTAAAAACTATGCTCCAAATGAGCTAGGCATGTTTTATGCAGAAGTTCCCTCGTTAACTCCACAAGCACGTATCCCAATGGGCGAGTATTTTACCAAAATACTAGCTGACTTAAATACCGCTAAACCTCTATTAGCAAATGATTTAACAGATGTTTTTAGAGCAAATAGATTGGCAGCTACTGGCTTACACGCTAGAATAGCTTTGTACATGGGTAATTGGAACGATGCTGAAACATACAGCACAGAGTTTATCAATGCAATTCCTTTGGCCACACGTGCGGAATTCCCTGGAATTTGGACAGATGCTAACAGAAGAGAATCGGCCTTTAAATTAAACAGAACTACTGGTAGCAGAATTGGTAGTTTTTTTAGAGGTTTGTTTACTAAAAATACAGCAGGTGCAACTGTTCCTCCGGCTAGCATTTCGTGGGTTCCTTCTTCTAAATTATGGAATGCTTACGATAAGGTTAACGATATCCGTTTCAGCTCATATTTAATTGACGAACCGATTTTGGCTACCGTTGCAGGTAAACCTACTAAGATTGTTGCTAAATACGCGGGTACTGGTTATACTACAGTAAATGAGAACGTTGCTGATATTAAAGTGTTGCGTACAGGCGAAATGTACTTGATTCGTGCAGAAGCTCGTGCTGAAAAAAATGCTTTTACGGGAGCTAATTCTGCAGAGTCTGATTTAAACGCATTACGTGCTGCTCGTATTACAGGTTATGTTAACGTTACGCTTACTTCTAAAGAAAATGCTATTACGCAAATTTTAGGAGAAAGATTTAAAGAGTTAGCGTTCGAAGGTCACAGATTTTGGGATCTTAAGCGTAGAGGCTTACCAGTAGAAAGATTAGATGAAGATTCCCCTTCAGCTTTAGGTAAAACTCTTCCTGCAAACAATTTTAGATTTGTGTTGCCAATCCCTCAATCTGAAACGAATGCAAATCCAAACATTCAGCAAAATGAAGGATATACAAACTAATCGCTAACGTAAATAAATAATGTGCTTATAAATTTTAATGCACTTTAATTTGAAAACGTGATTAGCGTTAGTAACAAAAAAGGTTGCCATATAAGGCAACCTTTTTTGTTTGAATTCAATTTGTTGATCGTCAACAAGCATCGAATCTCATTTCATCAAGAGGCTATATCGATTCAAAATCGTTTTTCAAGTCTCCATCGGCTATGCCTACAAAAGAATAATGCCTAGGTAAATACCAAGAGAGGTTTCTCATAACAGCTCGGTAAACATCTTCGTTTTCGAAGTTCTCGGGCCCTATGTTAAAAGCCAAATCTTGAGAAAATTCTTCGCCATTTTTATCTTTTCTCATCATCAAAGCCATTTTTGGATCTTTAACGCCATTTAATCTCAAATAATCGCCCAGTAACTTTTTAGTGTAGTTGGGCAAAATGTTTTCATTCGGCTGTCCCACTAATACTTCTTCATCTTCAACAATAACCTCGTCGGTATTTTCTTTAGAAAATGCACTGTGCTCGGTATAGAATTCTTTATTTAGGTGCCAGTTTAAAATATCGCCGTAAGAAAGTACATAATCTGGCTCGCCATTTACTAGGTTAAAAACTACTCCGAAGCCACGATCTAACAAAAAATCATCTTTGATTCTATCTAATACGTAACATGTAAATGGTACATTAGGCTCAGGTAAAAATAATTGAAAATAGGGGAAGCCATCCGGACCAGCTATTACTTGTGGATCGCCGCACCTAAAACTTGCAGTGGGTATGTTTGTTATAAAATCTCTAGTCCAACTTTCGTTTCTATCTTCTTTAGGTACTGAAAGTAGATTGGCAATGATATCGGTCTTTTCTAAATCACCGTAATAAGGTTCGGTTGTAGTGCTCATATTTTTTCTCGGCTATAATTTGTTATAAAATTACCAATTTGCTGATAAGTAGGTGCCCTTTGTTGGAATAAATTCGTAATAGGACTAGTATAGTGCTTAAATATTCTTATCGACAATTATTAATGCTCTTTTTAGTTTCCATTAAAACTTATGTTGCCATAAAATAACTTAACGCGATTTAATCCTATTTTAACAGTCGTAATATTGATAATTGGTATCGTCTAAAATTTTATCAAAACGCTCTTTCTCCTTGGTTGTAAGTGGTGCTTGTTCTGTAAATTTAACAGGCAATTGTTTAGTAGCATCTGGACTAATCCAAACACCAGAAAAGCCGCTGTTGTTTTCTTTTAAAACGAGAACACCGGTAAAACTAACCTCCGTTAAAGCGTAGTTTTTTTTCTCATTTCTTTGGATGTCTAGCAGGAGCCAATTACTTACCTTATCATATTTATAAATGCCATAAATGATATCGGTTCCGCCGCACTGGTTAGGTTCTACTTTTAAGTACATGGTTACCGCTCTGCCACCAACTGTGCCCTTATATAATTTTTTGGAACCTTCTTCTGCTTTACTGTATCCAACAGATAAAAATAGAAGTAACACGAATATTTTTATTGCTTTTTGCATAACTAAACATTAATAGGATGATATAATAATTAACTAATGCCTAAAATATTGTATTTGTTTAGCAGAAAAACGACAGTTTATTATTTGCTTGGTTCTGTTGGTTATTCGATTACTTTTAGTTTTTATTTGCAACAACGTTTAATTGATTTTATGTTAAAAACTTTGAACAGGCAAACAATAATTTTTAATGTTCTACATAATAAGAAAAAAATATCTCATTTTTGAAAGATATTAACATTATGAGTATTACAGACCTAAGTAAAGATTTAGCTCCTATAATTTCTAACACCATGGCCGATGTGGTGGAAACTAAGCTAAGAGAATACCTGAAAAAAAAATCTTTTAAACCTGGCGATGCATTGCCTAAGGAATTAGAGCTTGCCGAAGCTCTTGGCGTAAGCAGAAATGTTTTACGCGAAGCGCTAAGTAGGTTACGGATGTTGGGAATGATTGAAACCAAGAAAAAGAGGGGTATGATATTGGCCCGCCCCGATATTTTAGGAACTTTTGAACGGGTACTAGATCCTCTAATTATAGATAACAGCACACTGCAGGATATTTTCGAACTAAGGTTGGTTTTAGAGATGGGATTAGCTGAACTATTGTACATCCGTAAAACGGATAAGGACATTAAAGAGCTTGAGAATATTGCCAAAAAAGAAATAAACAACGACAATTCATTTCGTATAAAAAACGAAATCGCTTTTCATGGTAAACTTTACGAAATGTCTGGCAATGATACGTTAAAACGTTTTCAGATTATGTTATTACCCATTTTTGATTACGTGGTAACGTTAGAGCAAAAACCCACCAGAGGTTCAGTTAGCCATTTAGATTTGGTAGAAATATTAAAAACCGGAACGGTAGAAGATTTTAAAAAAGGAATGCAGGCACACCTGCAACCTCATTTCGATAGATTAAAGTAAAATTCATTTAATCATTATATTAAGTAATTGCCCGTAAACAATGTTTGCGGGCTTTTTTGTTCAATTTTGGCTTGATAATTAATTTGTTACAGAAATAGTATTTGTTTTTTAAGAAAATACTTCCCACATTTGATATGTCCTACATAAAGACTAAATACCAATTTATAAATAACTGTTATGAACAAAAAAATTACTTGCTGGCTTCTGGCCATGTTATGTCTTTTTGCGCTCGATTCTTTTGCGCAGAATCCCGTAAAAGTTTCTGGAGTTGTAAAATCAGCGAAGGGCAATGAAACCCTTCCTGGAGTAGGCGTAAAGCTCAAAGGCACTTCAAATACGGTAATTACCGATGTAGACGGAAAATTCGTGATCAATGTTCCGGGCGGGAAAGGAACCTTAGTTTTTACCTACATTGGTACGCAACCTAAAGAGGTTGACGTAAACGGACAAACAAACTTAAGTGTAGCCTTAGAAGATGATGTAAGTAGCCTAAGTGAAGTGGTTGTGGTTGGTTATGGTGAGCAATCCCGATCTACTGTTACCAATTCAATTAGTAGAGTTGGTGCAAAGGAATTTGAAAATGCACCTGCAGCAAATCCGCTTACGCAATTACAGGGTAAAGTTGCGGGTTTGTCTTTACAGGTATCAAGCGGTCAACCCGGTGCAAATCCGCAAATTTTTATTCGTGGTGGTGCTTCTACCTCTCCAGAGGGCGATTCTCCTTTGTTTATTGTGGATGGGATTGTAGGGAACATGCGAAACATCAGCGACATAAATTCGGATGATATAGAATCTATGCAAGTTCTAAAAGATGCAGCATCAACAGCAATTTACGGTGCAAGGGCAGCGAATGGTGTAATCATCATTAAAACTAAATCCGGAAAACAAAATGCAAAACCGAGTATCACCTTTAAATACACTTCTGGATTAGAGCGCCAAGGAAATGAATACGATTTCACCAGTGCAAGAGATTACATCTACATCAGTAGGTTAAATACGCAAAAATTTACTACTTCTAACCCAGGACAATTTTTAAACAACGGAACTTACGGTATGTCTACCGGCAATGCCAGAAATACAAAAAATACATTGGAGTTTTTAGATACCTACATCACTAATTACGGTAAAGAATATGTAAGTAATCTAATTGATAACGAGGGCTGGACTACCATGGTTGATCCAGTTACCAATAGAAATTTAATTTTTAAGGAAACGAACTATCAAAATGAGACTTTTCAAAATGCTTTAAGAAATGAATACGATGTAAATATTAATGGCGGAACAGAAAAATCTACCTATTATATTAGCTTGGGCCATTTAAATCAACAAGGTATTGTTGCTGGCACCGATTATAAAAACTACAGCTTTTTAATAAACGGAACATATAAATTAAGTGATAGTTGGGAGTTAAATACCAATATCAATTATGTTCTTCGTCAGAGTAACGGAATTGGCAATATCCAAAATGTGCTTTCGAGATCTGTTACTATGCCATTTACTTATCGTTCTACGTACGAAAACGGTTTGCCAGCACCAGGGGAAGGGGTAACGTCGTTCAGAAATAGGCAGCATGAAATTTATTACAGGGATCAATATAGCGATAACAAGGTATATCGTTCTACATTTAACTTAGGAGCTACCTGGAAAATGGCGCCAGGCTTAACATTTAAACCAGCCGTTTATTGGTTTACTACCGAAGGAATTTCTAACGCATTTGAAGCTTACAACGAAGTAAATATCAACAGAAATGCTTCTGCAGAACATTCATTTATAAGGCAGGCACAAGTAGATGGGGTTTTTAATTACGTAAAGGATTTTGGCAGCAAACATCACACAAGTTCAATTTTAGGTGCCAGTTACATTAATAACTATAATTACAATATCGGTACTTCTGGTTATGGTGCGCCTACCGATAATATTAGAACGGTAAATGCAACCTCTATTTTAACCCAAAGGGGAACAACAACGATTGAAGCCGATATAATTATGAGTGCATTTGCCCGTGTAAATTACGATTTTGATAGAAAATATCTTTTCTCGGCAAGTTTAAGGCAAGACGGCTCCTCAAAATTTTCTGAAGAAAATAAATGGGCATTGTTTCCAGGTGTTTCTGCAGGGTGGAACATACATAACGAAGAATTTTTTAAACCAATAAATAAATACGTTTCAACCTTTAAAATTCGTTCAAGTTGGGGTCAGGCCGGCCAAAACGAACTCTCTATTTTCGATACCCAAGGTCAGTACGCCATAGGTAACAATTATTTGGGCGAGGTTGGGATTTTGAATACTCGTTTAGCCAATAAAAACCTAATTTGGGAAACCACTACATCTTTTGATGTAGGTACTGACATTGGTTTATTTAAAGATCGCGTTACGTTATTAATCGATTATTACAACAAAAGAACGTCTGATAGAATTTTCAACAAACCTTTGGATGCTACCTCGGGCTTTAGTTCAATCGTTAGTAACTTTGGTACTATCCAATCTGCAGGTTTCGATTTTGAAATTGCAGCAAGACCTATTAAAACCCAAAATTTCTCTTGGGATGTAAATCTTACCTTATCCTTTAATAAATCTATAGTTATCGATTTACCAGACAATGGTGAACTTAAAAATCGTATTGGTGGTAACATTGTGTTTGATAAAAACCTTAATGATTACGTAAAAGTTGGTGGCACGGCAGAGGGCGAACGTTATGGTGGGAGATGGGCTTATAATATGATAGGTGTTTATGCTACCGACGCCGATGCGGCCAATGCACCAAAAGATGTGGAAGCGAATAATAGAGTTAAGAAAGGTGGCGATGCAATTTGGGAAGATGTAGATGGCAATGGAATTATTGATAGTAGAGATATGGTTTTTATGGGATACATCAGACCAGATAGAACCGGGGGTATGGTAAATACTTTCAGCTACAAAAATTTGTCTATGCGTGTAGTAGCCGATTTCGCAGTAGGTCATGTTATCGACAATTCTTTTAGAGGAAGGTCTTTAGGTAGTGCAAGAAACAACAATATGACGCTTAGCGATGTAATGGGAGGTAATATCTGGAATAACCAAGGTGATATTGCCACGATACCTAAATATACGGTACAGAGTGATGCGGATTATAACTACAGAAACCACTTGCGAAGCGGAAATGGCCTGGCTTCTTCATCAGGCTACATCACAGCTAATTCATTATATCATTCTAAAGGCGATTTTTTAGCATTAAGAGAGGTTTCTTTAAGTTACAGGTTACAAGCTAACTTTCTTAAAAAAGCACATATTTCGGCAGTTAACCTGTATGCAGGTGTATATAACATAGGTTACCTTACCAAATATGATGGTTTAATGCCTGAGATTTTTACAGGTAACGATCAAGGTTCATACCCACGCCCTAGGCAGTATAATTTTGGCGCAAGTTTTACATTTTAATCATTCTATACCAACAAATATTATGAAAAAGCAACTTTATATATACACTATTATTAGCTGTTTAGCCATATTGGGCAGTTGTAAAAAAATATTAGATGCTCCTCCCGTTTCGAGTATTACCAACGAAAATTACTGGAAAGCTGAAGGGGATGTAACTGGTTACATGACGGGTATTAATGCCGACTTCAGAAACCTATTAAACACTACACTTTATTTCGAAGATAGATCTGATGTTTTTGTATTAGGCCTAGAAGGAGCAACAACCACGGCATGGGCTCAGAATCTAACGGCCTTAAATGCGCCAAACTGGATAAACTTCTACAACCTTATCCATCATTGCAACTTGGTAATAAAGTATGCGCCGGGCATTACCACGGGTACTAAAGCTAATATAGATAGGGCTTTGGCACAAGCATACTTTGTTAGGGCACATACCTATTTTTCTCTAATTAGAATTTGGGGTAATGTACCCATTGTACTGCAACCTACAGAAAACGCAGAGCGAGATTTGCCCGCTCGTGCACCTGCTAGCGAGGTAATGGCCTTAATTTTGGCCGATTTGGAAGAGTCCATTAAATTGTTTCCAGAAAACGGTTTTGTAAATAAAAATAGAATTTCTAAGCCGGCTTCGTATGCGTTAAAAGCTGATGCACTGTTGTGGAAAGCGAAAGTTTTAAATGGCGGAACAGCAGATTTAGAACAAGTAATTTCTTCGGCAGATTTAGCTTTAGGATCTGGTGTTACCTTACTGCCAGATTTTAGCAAAATACACGCCACCGATAATAGAAAAAATGCAGAAATCATCTTCTCGCTTTATTTCTTAAGGGATGAGAAGTCTGACCAATATGGAAGCCGATTGAAACCTCGGGATATTTTTGTAGCTGCTGCAACTAATGTTTCGCAGGTGCCTTTTGCCAGAAATGGAGCACGTAGCGTTTATGCGCCAAGCACGAAAATTCAGTCGTTGTTTGCTAACAATGATGTAAGAAAAACAAACTCATTTATTACCGCAGTAGATGCTACAAATAATGTAATCGGCGTATTTGATAATAAATTTAAAGGCACAGTATATCCAGACGATAGATATTTTGAAAACGAGATTGTACTATATCGTGCTGCCGAGATGATTTTATTTAAAGCGGAAGCTTTAGCTGCATTAAATAGATTGCCAGAAGCAAAAACAGAATTGGATAAGGTGCGCTTAAGAGCGGGAATTGGACTTTACACAGGTTCATTAGACAAAACATTATTTGAAAAAGAATTGCTTAGCGAGCGTGCAAGAGAATTTTGGATGGAATTAAAACGTTGGCCAGATTTGGTTCGGTTTCATTTCGGTGGAACCATCAGCGCTTACACAGAAGTACCAAATTTATTGGGCAAGAACATTCCATTGTTTTCTCCAATTCCAAATACACAAATATTTCTCAATCCTAACTTAGTACAAACAGAAGGTTATGCTAACTAAAATAAAATCAACCCTAGCCAAAAATTTATACTGGAGCATTACAATAGTTGTGTTTAGTATATTTATTGGATGTGGAAAAGAAACTGGCCCAATTGCCGAGCCAAAGCCAGTTACAAACACTGACCCTGGTAACTCAGGTTACAATCACATTTTTAAATCTAACGAAGGCGGATATTTCTGCTTCCGCATACCAGCAATTGTTAAAACCAAAGCCGGAACCTTACTAGCTTTCGCAGAAGCAAGAAAGAATAATTGTGGAGACGAAGGCGACATAGATATGGTGGTTAAAAGATCGGCCGATAAGGGAAAAACCTGGAGTGCTTTAAGTGTAATTTGGAGCGACGCAGAAAATACTTGCGGTAATCCTGCACCTGTTGTAGATCAAGTAACTGGTAAAATCCATCTGCTAATGACTTGGAATTTAGGTACTGATGATATTAGTACAATTAATAATGGCACAAGTAAAGATACCCGAAGGGTTTATAAAACATCATCTACAGACGACGGACAAACTTGGGCAAGTCCTAAAGAAATAACAACAGATGTAAAATTGGCGGCTTGGGGTTGGTATGCTACAGGACCGTGCCACGGTATTCAAATTAGTAAGGGAACATACAAAGGGCGTTTGGTAATACCATGCGATAACATTGAACGTGGAGCAGGGAGAAAAGGCTATTCGCACGTAATTTATTCTGATGATAATGGCGAAAATTGGAAACTAGGAGGGGTAACGCCACCAATAAGCGTTAACCCAAATGAGAGTACAGTAGCAGAATTGGCCGACGGTAGATTAATCTTAAACATGCGTGTTAGCAATAACAACAATTTAAGAATGAAAAGTATTAGTGCTGATGGAGGTTTAAGTTGGAGTATACCTGTAGATGCCATTTCCCTGGTAGATCCGGTTTGCCAAGGAAGTATTATTAACGCCACAATTGGAGGTCAGCATACCCTCTTTTTTTCAAATCCATCGAGCATTACCCGAACAAACATGACTATTAAGATGAGCACCGATGACGGCGTAACATGGCCTAAGGCATATTCAGTTTATCTAGGAATGTCTGCTTATTCAGATTTGGTAATGGTGGAAGATAACCAAGTTGGAATTTTATACGAAGCAGGCGTTTCAAGATTTTCGGATGGTATTGCTTTTAAAACTATTAACGCATCAGAATTTAAATAAACTAGGATGAGAAAGATTAAAATACTAGCCTTTGTCTGTTTAAGCTTCTTTTTTTCTGAAGTTGTAGCACAGACAGCAACGCAACAAAAATATCAATTGCCGCTTTTAAAGGGGAAGAAAATAAATCCCGTTTTACGTTTAGCAATAGAAATTTCAAATTCAGGTAGTGAATTAAACGGAGTTACTGTTAATATTCCTCAGAATGTAGAAGATGTAGAGAGCATTCAGCTTTTGGCACTAAACCAGGATAGCGCTTTTGTAACAGATGCTAAGCTCGAGAAAGCAACTGTTTTTTCATCGGCTATGCCTAAAAAAAATAAACAATTAAAGTTGACAGGGAAGCTTGCCTTAAAAGAAGGTAAAAACTATTTCTGGTTAGCCTTAAAATTAAAAGAAACAGCAGATTTGCAACATCATTTAAATTTAAGCATAGCTGATGTTAATGTTGGTGGAAAACAAGTTAAGCCGAATACACCTCAACCTATTAAACAAGCTATAGCAATCGCTTTGCGACAAAAAAATCAAGACAATGTTTTAAGCCATCGCATACCTGGATTGGCAACTGCGAAAGATGGTAGTTTGCTCGCAATTTACGATGCAAGATATACCGTTGCCAGAGATTTGCAAGGACATATTGATATCGGCTTATCAAGAAGTATAGATAAAGGAAAAACTTGGCTGCCAATGCAGGTGGTATTGGATATGGGCGAATGGGGAGGTTTGCCACAAAAATTCAATGGTGTTTCTGACGCTTGCATTTTGGTCGACAAAAACTCGGGCGACATTTATGTGGCTGGGTTGTGGATGTACGGAGTAATTAACGAAAAGGGCGTTTGGGTAGAAGGTTTAACAGAAAAAAGCGAAGATTGGAACCATCAATGGAAAACCAAGGGTTCTCAGCCCGGATTTGATGTTAAGCAAACAGCCCAGTTTTTAATTGTAAAAAGTACCGATAACGGAAAAACCTGGGGCAAACCTGTTAACCTAACCAAAATGGCTAAAAAGGAAGAATGGTGGCTTTGGGCACCTGCTCCTGGTCAAGGGATTACCCTTAAGGATGGAACCTTAGTTTTTCCAACGCAAGGTAGAGATGCAAAAGGAAAACCTTTTTCAAATATCACTTATAGTAAAGACAGTGGTAAAACTTGGCAAACTAGCAATGCTGCGGTAACTGAAGAAACAACAGAAAACATGGCTGTAGAATTAACCGATGGTAGCATTATGTTAAATATGCGAGCTAACGCTAATCGCACAGATACTAGCAGCAACAATGGGAGGGCAATAGCTGTAACAACAGATTTAGGCCAAACTTGGAAAGAACACGAAACATCGCATAAAGCACTGCAAGAGCCAACCTGCATGGCAAGCATCATTAGGCATGACTATACATTAGCCGGAAAAAAGTCTTCTGTATTACTGTTTTGTAATCCAAACTCTAAAATAGCAAGAAACTTTATAACCGTTAAAGCTAGTAAAGATGATGGTAAAACTTGGCAGAGCAAAGTATTGCTGGATGAATGGAAAGGCAGAGGATATTCATGCATGACATCAATAGACAACGAAACAATAGGGGTGCTGTACGAAAGTAGTCAGGCAGATTTGGTTTTTCAAACCATTAAAATAAAAGACCTCGTTAACAACTAGAATTAAAGGAAATGAACAAAATAAAAGGATTAATTGCAGCAACTTTTGCTGCTTATCATAAAGACGGAAGCATCAATTTGGATATCATTCCGGCAATTGTAGAGAAAATGGTAAACGATGGTTTATCGGGTGTGTTTATCTGCGGCACAAATGGCGAAGGGCCGAACCTAACAATAGATGAACGCATGCAGATTGCAGAAGCTTATGTTAGCGCTGCCAATAAGAGAATATTGGTATTGGTACATGTTGGGCACAGTTCTATTGCAGAATGCAGAAAGTTGGCGAGTCATGCAGAAAAAATAGGTGCGGATGCGATCTCCTCTGTAGCAGCGTTTTATTTTAAACCTTCTTCTGTTAAGAATCTGGTACAAAGCATGGCGCAAATTGCATCCGCTGCGCCAAATACACCATTCTATTACTATAACATTCCAACTTTAACAGGTGTGGCTTTAGATATGATCGATTTTCTTTCGCAAGCAGAAGAAGCAATCCCAACACTTGCGGGAATTAAATACACTGCCTCAACATTGCACGAATATCAGGCATGCCTAAATTACAAGGGCGGAAAATTTGACATCTTATTCGGTTTTGATGAAATGCTTTTGCCAGCATTATCGGTAGGTGCACAGGGCGCAATTGGGAGCACCTATACTTTTGCTGCTCCTATTTATTTAAAAGTAATGCAATTATTTGAGCAAGGCAAACATAAGGAGGCTGCGGCTATGCAATTAAATTCCGTAAATATGGTGCGTGAGTTGGTTAAATATCCACCTATACCTGCGCAAAGAGCCATTATGAAAATGGAAGGTTTCGAATTGGGTACTTGTCGGTTACCGCTAGTAGCACTTACCAGCGATCAAGAACAACAATTCAAATCGTCTTTAGATGAAATAGGTTTTTTTAATATCATTAATAGTGTAGGTGTTTTAGAAAATTAAAATTATGAAACTTAAACTTTTACCAATATTTATCTTATTTGTAGCCTTAATGGGTTGCGAGAAAGAAGAGTTAACGGCAATTAAGCCAGAATTTACAGTTGCTTCGCAAAAGATTTTAGCTGGAGAAAGCGTTACTTTTGTAGATCAATCTTCTGGACAACCTTCATCTTGGAGCTGGGAGTTTGAAGGTGGCTCTCCGGCAAAATCAGACTTGTCCGGTCCAACAGTAATTTACAACCAACCCGGAACTTATGCAGTTACTTTAGAAATAAAAAATTCAAAAACATCCGCTATTGAGAGAAAAACTGGATTCATAACGGTTGATTATAGAGACGTTACTGCAGATTTTACGGTAAGTTCAACTGCTATAAAACAAGATGAAACCGTTACATTTACTGATGCTAGTGCAGGTATGCCAACGAAATGGGCTTGGGAATTTAAATCAGGTACCACCGTAATCAATTCTGATCAGCAAAATCCAGCGGTAAAATTTACAGTTCCGGGAGTTTATTCGGTTACTTTAGTGGCAAGCAATCCGAAAGGATCGGCCACGGTGGTAAAAAATAATTTAATTAGCGTGTTAGATATTACATCTGTTGAGGCAGATTTTACCAGTGATTTTAATGCAACTTATACTGGTGGCAGCATTAAGTTTAGCGATAAATCGGTAGGTACAGCAACTGCTTGGAATTGGACATTCGAAGGCGCAACAACAAGTACTTCTACACAGCAAAACCCTACAGTTACCTATGCAAATGCCGGTAGGTATAAGGTTAAACTTGTGGCTTCAAATACTGCAAAATCATCAACTGTAGAGAAAAACGGCTATGTAGTAGTGGTTCCAGGCAGTGGTTTAACTGCATTTTATCCATTAGATGGGAGTATTAACGATGCAGGTCCATCGAAATTAATCTCAACGCCATTTGGTACAGTGGCGTTTGATAGTGCCGATCGAAACAATTTAGTAGGCAGAACAGGTGGTTTTGGCAGTACGGGAGGCTTTACGGTAGCAGATAATCCTGCCATGAATTTCGGAACGGGAGACTACTCGGTTTCTGTTTGGATAAAAACTGCAACTACAGCCAGTGCAATGGTGTGGCAAGAAAGTGGTGGTAAAGGTAGTGGTGATAATCAAACATGGGTTAGGATTAGAGGTACAGCTACTAATTTAACATCATTTTCTACTGAAGATGCCGCAGGAGGTTCAACGATAAACCTAACATCTGCAGCAAATGGCTCCGTAGCAGAAACTAATAACAATGCTTGGCACCATATTGTAACCACCAGACAAGGGTTAATTACAACAATTTATATTGACGGAGTAAAAGTAACTGACAGAAGTTCTACCGCTGGTGTAAAAACAACCTCTAACGAAGGTGTTTTCAAAATCGGCATGCAAGAAACAGCAACTGGGTTTACAAACAGATTTAATGGCTTGATAGATGATTTGATTATCTACAAAAAAGCATTAACCCAAGCGGAGGTTACGGCGCTTAAAAATTTATAATGAAAAATATTATCCTGATTTTAATAATGAGTATATCGATAATTGGTTGTGTTGCGCCTGAAAAAAAAGATGGTTTGGAATGGAGTAAATTACCAAATATTCCAGATAAAATTGGTTTCGCTGGCTCTTTTGCCGGCGTAGCCAATGGCGCTTTAATAGTTGCCGGGGGTGCCAATTTTCCAGATGGTGGTGCACCATGGACGGGTAGTAAAAAAGCATGGACAGATCAGGTTTTTATCCTTACAGCTGAAAATAGTAATTGGATTACATCAGAAAAATTACCGCTAAAACTGGGCTATGGCGCATCTGTAAACTGGAAAAATTCATTAATTATTCTAGGTGGAAGTAATGAGGATGGGCATCAGAAACAGGTTTATAAATTAAACTATAAAGAAGGAAAATTAGAATTAAAGAACTTGCCTGATTTGCCAAATATGATTGCAAATACATGTGCAATTTTGTTAAACGATGTTTTATATGTAATGGGCGGTATTACTACTGCTGACGCAAAAACTACGTCAAACAATTTTTGGGCTTTAGATTTATCAGACAAAAATGCAAATTGGCAAACCTTGCCTAGCTGGCCCGGAAAATCAAGAATGTTAAGTGTTGCCGGAACTGATGAAAAAGCAATTTACCTGTTGAGCGGTGTAGAACTAATAAATGGACAGCGCTATTATTTGAAAGACGGTTTTAAATACATACCGCAAAAAGGATGGGAACAAATACCAGATTTGCCTAGCGCCGTAGCTGCAGCACCTTCTCCGGCATATTTCACTGCCAATAAATTAATGGTGTTTGGTGGCGATGATGGAATATTAGCTCCGAAAGGTGCCGAATTGAAGGAAAACCATCCGGGTTTTTCTAAGCAAATTTTAGCTTACGACTTATTAAAAAATAATTGGAATAACATTGAAGCTATTGCTACTAATAAAAAAGAAGATGCGGCTAAAAATCCTAATGCAAGTATTTGGGCACCAGTAACCACTACATTAACATTATGGAATGGTAATATTGTATTGCCGGGTGGAGAAGTTAGACCTGCTACCAGAACACCTAATGTTTTAATTGCAAAAACAGCTAAAAACTAAATTTTAAATGATAAAATCTAACTCCACTTCTAAATATGCTTGGCTAGTTGTTGCGCTACTCTGGATTGTTGCTTTTCTAAACTATCTAGATCGTATTCTTATTACCTCAATGAGAGATCCCATTGTCGCTGATTTTTCGTTAAATGATGCTCAATTTGGCTTGCTCACTGCTGTTTTTCTTTGGTCATATGGCATATTCAGTCCTTTTGGTGGGTTTATAGCCGATAAATACAGCAGAAAAAAAACAATTGTTTTTAGTGTGATGGTTTGGTCGGTAGTAACACTATGGACTGGATACACAAACTCATTCGAGGAAATGCTATTAACCAGATTTTTAATGGGTATTAGCGAGGCATGCTATATTCCGGCTGGTTTGGCTCTAATTACAGACTATCACCGGGGCAAAACCCGATCGTTAGCTACAGGTTTGCATATGAGCGGTCTGTATGCAGGCTTGGCGCTAGGTGGCGTTGGCGGTTATATCGCCGAAATGTGGGGGTGGCGTTCTGGTTTCCATATTTTTGGTGCATTTGGCGTTGCTTATGCTTTGCTATTACTTTTATTGTTGAAAGATTATAAAGCTCCAGTTACTGAAGAAGTAAAAAGTGAAATACCGACGACTGAAAAGATTACTGCTTTAGGTGCGCTAAAAGCTTTATTTAATGTTTCGTCATTTTATGTATTGCTATTTTACTTTGCCATATTAGGTATGGTAAATTGGTTGGTAAATGGCTGGCTGCCTACGTTTTTAAAAGATCACTTCAACCTAAACCTGGGTGAAGCAGGACTTTCTGCTACTGGATATATTCAAATAGGTTCATTTATAGGCGTTATCTTGGGTGGGATTTTGGCAGATAGATGGACAAGAAAGAATAATAAAGGTCGTTTGTACATGCTTATAATAGGCTTTACTTTGGGTGCTCCTTTTCTGTTTTTAATGGCATCAACAACAGTAATGACTATTGCCATTATAGCTATGATGGTTTTTGGATTAGCCCGTGGTTTTAACGACGCCAATTTAATGCCTATCCTACGTCAAGTTGCCGATGCAAGATATATTGCAACTGGTTATGGCGTGCTTAATTTTCTAAGTACCATTGTTGGTGGTATGATGGTTTATGTTGGCGGCGCCTTAAAAGATGCTGATGTAAGTTTATCTATTGTATATCAATTTGCTGCGGTAATTTTGTTAATTGCAACTTGGTGTTTGTTTGCCGTTAAAGTAAAAAAGAATTAAATATGTTTAAAGGATTAGCAGTTGCTTTTTTATTGTTTCTAGGTTTAAATCTGCAGGCAAAAGTTATATTACCGGCTGTTTTTAGCAGTGGTATGGTGTTGCAGCAAAAGCAACAAGTAAAGTTTTGGGGCATGGCAAACAGAAATGCCAGTTTAATAATTTCCACTTCGTGGGATAAAAAAAACTACACAATTAAAGTTGACGTAACTGGTAAATGGCAGGCTAAAATTGCTATGCCAAGTGCAGGCGGCCCATTTCAAGTAACTTTTAACGATGGCGCCAAGTCGGTTTTAACTGATGTGCTAGTAGGTGAGGTGTGGCTATGCTCTGGTCAATCGAACATGGAAATGCCTGTAAAAGGTTTTGCTAACCAACCTATTTTAAATTCTGCAGACATTTTATTAGATGCCGAGGTTCCCGGAGTTCGGCTTTTTAGAATTCCTAAAAACATGAGCAGAGAAAAATTGGATACACTGAATGCAAAATGGGAACATACAACAGCAAGCACAGTTAAAGAATTTAGTGCTATCGGTTATCAGTTTGCCAGGATGCTGCAACAAAAATTAGGTGTTCCGGTTGGCATTATACAGGCAGCTTACGGAGGTACTGATATCGAAGCTTGGATGACCAAAAGCAGTCTGGCGGATTTTAACGATTACAAAGTTCCTTCTGCAGTGGGTAAAATCACCAAAAACGATCCAGCTGTTTTATTTAACGCCATGGTAAATCCAATTATAGGTTACCAAATTAAAGGAGTGTTATGGTATCAAGGCGAAAACAACCGTTTTAATCCATTAACTTACGATAAGAAGATGGCTGCTATGGTTGCAGATTGGCGAAAACTATGGGGCATTGGAGAGTGGCCATTCTATTATGTTCAAATTGCGCCAAACAAATACAAAGATGTAAAAGAAAACATCCCTTTATTGTATGAAGCACAAGCTCGGGCCATGGCGATTATACCTAACTCTGGAATGGTAGTTAGCGTAGATGTTGGTAGCCATACTACTATACATCCGCCAGATAAAACAACTATTAGTAAACGTTTGGTTTATTGGGCACTGGCAAAAAATTATAACAAAGAAGGACTTGCAGTAGCTGGTCCAGAGTATAAATCTTTGAAAATCACTGGAGATAAAGCGGTTGTCAACTTTGATAATATCCCTTTGGGTTTAACTTCAAATAACCAAAAACTGATCTCTTTTGAGTTGGCAGGCGAAGATAAAATTTTTGTAGAAGCACAAGCAGTAATAGTTGGTAAAACAGTTGTGGTTACTAGTGAAAAAGTAAAAAATCCGGTTGCGGTGAGATATGCATTTAGAGATGAGTCGTTCGGAAATTTGTACAACGTTGAAGGTTTGCCAATAGGACCGTTTAGAACCGATAATTGGGAAGTTAAAGCCCCCTAATTCTTTTCAAGATCCAACTGAAGATTCAAACAGAAATGTATGAATATGCCATTGTTTCATCTTCGGTAATGTGAAAAGTTCTGTTTTTTTATAATTGCTGATAAATAATTTATCGCTTTGCGCAGAGGTTTTTATTTTAATATTTTCAAGCCGTTAAGGTTTTCTATAAAGTTTAACAGGCCTTTGTTTTTCTTTGCATTTTTGATGGAACGAATGTTCTTAAATAAAAAGCCTGAATAACTTACTTTTGCCTTACACGGTAAAAATAGAATGAAAAATAGAATTAGCGTAATTGCCTTTGATGCAGATGACACCTTATGGGTAAACGAACCTTTTTTTAGAGAAAGCGAACAAAAATTTAGCAGACTTTTAGCAGCTTATGAAAGCGAATCGCAGGTAATGACGATTTTGTTTGAAACAGAAATTAGAAATTTGGCGCTTTATGGTTACGGAATTAAAGGCTTTATGCTAAGCATGATTGAGACTATTTTAACCGTAACAGAACATAAAGCTACGCCAGAACTGTTTGAACGTGCCTTAGCTATCGGAAAAGAAATGTTTGATAAGCCAGTTGAGTTGCTACCAGGCGTAGAAGAAGTTTTAAAAAAATTATACGGTAAGTATAGGCTCGTTGTAGCCACCAAAGGTGATTTGCTTGATCAAGAAAGAAAGCTTAAGAAATCTGGATTACATCATTATTTTCATCACATTGAAATTATGAGCGACAAGCAGGAATCGGATTACGAAAAGTTGGTTAAACATTTAGATTGCCCTGTAAATGAGTTTTTAATGATTGGAAATTCGTTAAAATCTGATGTGTTGCCAGTTTTGGCAATTGGCGGAAATGCGATACACATACCTTTCCATACTACTTGGTTGTACGAACACGTGGAAGACGAAATTGTACATAACAATTTTTACCAAATGACTGCTTTGGCAGATATTTTACCAAAGTTAATTGGAGAATGAGAAAGAAACTTGATATAACTACTTGGAACAGGAGAGACCATTTCAATTTTTTTAATAGTTTCGAAGAGCCTTTTTTTGGAATTTGTGTCGATGTTGATTGTACTTTGGCCTACAAAAAAGCAAAAGAAATAGGAGCTTCTTTCTTTCTGTATTATTTGCATAAATCTCTTGTGGCAGCAAATGAAATTACCCCCTTTAAGTACCGAATTATTGATAATGAAGTTTGGGAATATGATCAGGTAGATGCATCTGCCGTCATAACCCGGGCAGATGGCACATTTGGTTTTAGTTACATAAACTACGATAAAGACTTTGCCAAATTTTCTGAAAATGCGCAGGAAGCCATCGCTAAAGTGCAAAAATCGAGTGGGTTGATTTTTGCTGGGGGCAGGAGAGAATGTTATTCATTGTTCGGCATTGCCTTGGCTAAGCTTTACGTCGCTTTCTCATGCTCGTAATTATTCTTATAACGATAGTTGTCCGAAGTTCTCGTATGGTAAGGTTAAAGTAGATGGTATAAAAAAGTTATTGCCATTTTCCGTACACGTAAATCACGCTTTAATGGATGGATTTCACGTTGGCCAACTTGTAGAACAATTTCAGGAGTTGTTAAATTCGAATTAATTTTCTGCGAAATTTGTGATTAAGCTTTAATTGGCAACTTAATAAACCTTAAAGTTTTAAATTTATAGCTACATGAAAATACTCATCTGGGTAAAATAATACCCATTATGGGTAAATATGAGATTTGGTTGTGGAAATATTTACTCGCTTTTAGTTGTTTAAGAATTTTACGTGTTTAGCATTAAATGTGTCATTATTGTTGAACTATCTACTAAGTACTCTTTTTATATGTTGAAACATCTAATTAGAAAAAATCTCGTAGTCCTAAAGGGCTACTAAGCTAAAAAAACAAGTATCGTGGAGTGTATTTTGTCTTTGGTGTGGAGAATAAGAATTTCTTCCATCGAATATGAATCTATTTTTACGTTCTACTTTTTTATCGCGAATTAGCAAACTAGGACTTGGTCTTACAGTTACATTGCTAGTTTTAGCTTCCAATTTAAAAGCTCAATCCTACACTAAGCATTATATCGCTCCCGCACCTTGGAACTACTTCACTAAAGCAAACGAATTAGTTGTTACTACGGCTAGTGTAACTCCGGTTACCGTTACCGTTAAAAAAAGCGATGGGACAAGTGCATTTACATTGACAACTAAAGCAGGAACTCCAGCCGTTCATCGTTTTACAGGTGTAATTACTGATTTTCCTCTTCATCCTTTAAATTCTGTAATAAGTGGTGCCGGTATAATAGTGGAAGCAAGTACGTCCATAAATGTTAATATCAGAAATATTGCATCAGATGATAATGATGTTCCTACAAGTTATTTTATTAAGGGAAATTCATCATTGTTCAGTTTCGGCGATGCTGCAGTGGGCAATGCATTTAGGGTTGGTTATTATAGAGATGGGGATATTTACAAAAATAGTTATAGTTACCCTGATGGCCCGTTAAAGCCGGTTTACAGTGTAATGGCTACCGAGAATAATACGGTAGTAAGTATAAATGGTGTGGCTACCGTAACGCTAAGTGCTGGTCAGAGCTACTTATTTCAGGCTAAAATGGGTTCATTGGTAGAGACCTCTGGGCCAGCTGTAATGAATACCAGTGCAACTTATGATGCGCCAGTAGTTGTAGAAAGCTGTTATGACGGTACATCAAATCCAGTTCCACCGGTTAATTCTTTAGGGAGCGAATATATTGTGGTAAGGGGTAATGGAAATAACATCGCCGAAAAAACGACGGTAATAGCGACCGAGCCTAATACAACCGTAACCATTCAGAATTTTACTCCAGCAGGCGTTTTACAAAGTTCTGAAACGTTTAATTTAATAGCAGCGGGCAGTTTTAAAACATTTGCCAACGGCATTCCAGAATTTGCTGCAGATGCAAATGGTCCTCAAGGACAACGTTACTCATCGACTAGAATTATTGCTTCGAAAAATGTAGTAGCATATTCTGGTACGGCGCAAGATTGTGAAGTAGATGTTGCAACACTTGCACCAATTTCTTCGTGTTCAGGCTCAAATAGAACAGAGACTGTTAAGTTTACGAAACTTCCAAGCGGAGATTTACCTTACTTTTCTTATATTTTATTGCAAAGTGCAACATCAAAAGTTTACTTAACTACTGATAACGGTTACACAAATAAAGATATTGAAACCATTGCTGGCGTAGGTATTAGACGTCAATTAGGTTCGTCAGGAACTTATATTATCGATTTTGATAATACAAATATAAATAGCCCCCGTTTTATTACGCTAACCAGCGATGCAAGATTAACCGTTAACATGGTACAACAAGGAGGTGGTTTTTCAATGTCGAATTTTATTTCTGCCTTTCCAGAAAAGGCAATTAAACCGACAGTTGCACAAAGCAATTGTGCTACCGCAACACTTAATGCATCTCCTAATAGTTCAGCTCCGTATCAATGGTATTTAGATGGTGTGGCGATTAGCGGTGCTACAAACTCATCTTTTGAAGCTTTAAAATCTGGTACTTACACGCTTACTACGAAATTGGATTGCGGCATCAGTGCACAATCACTTCCAGTAACGGTAGCTTTGTGTAACGTAGATATCTCAATTAACAAAACAGTTAATAACTTAAGTCCGGCGAAGGGCAGTACGGTAGTTTTCTCATTAACGGCAAATAATTCAAATGTTGCATCGGGAAGTGTAACCGGTACAGGTAATGCAATAGGTATTTCTGCTACAGATATATTACCTAGCGGTTATACTTTTGTTTCGAGCGAAGCACCAACAGGAACTAGTTACGATAAGACGACAGGAATTTGGTCGATAGGAGCAATGACTTCGGGAGAAACTAAAATTTTAAAAATTACTGCAACCGTAAAAAGTAGTGGAAATTATGAAAATACTGCCACGATTGCTGGTCCACAAGTAGATCCAAATCAAGATAATAATACTTCCACAGTTACGGTTACGCCAGTAAACATTAGCCTAACTTCGGCGGTGGGTACAAACGCACAAACTGTTTGCTCTGGTGGGGCTATTGCAACAACAACTTATCAATTCATAGGGTCAGGCTCGGTAACAAACCAATCTGTAGAAAATCTTCCTGCAGGAATAACTCCGGTTTTTACTAGCGGTGATAAAACCTATAAATTAACTGGAACACCTCCAATTAATAATTCTGCAAGTCCGATTGTTTATACCTATAAAGTTAAAGGAACAATTTCTGGTACTGCGTTAGAAGCAATAGGAACAATTACAGTTAATCCTGCGGTTGCTACTCCTGTTTTTGCAAAAGGTGAGAATTCAGCAAGATGCCAAGGTTTTTCTGTAGAAACTTATACCGCATCTACAAGCGGTGTTACCGCTATAACCTATAGTATTAGTCCGGCGAATGCAGGTGTAATTAATGCAAGTACCGGCGAAGTTACTTGGTCGTCTATTTACGAAGGAATTGCAACCATTACTGCTTCTACTACTGGTTGTAACGGAACTAAAAGTGCTACACACACCGTTGCAATTACTACAAGTGGTACTGTTGAAGGAGCTATAACAGTATGTTCTGGTGCTAATGGTTTTGTGGAACTTAAAAATACCACAGCTGCTGTAGTTAGATGGGAATCGTCAACAGATGAAGGTGCAAGTTGGTCTACTATTAACTCAACAAATAAAAAATTAAATTATACCGATCTAAATGTTACTACTATTTACAGAGCGGTAGTAACCGGAAACGGTTGTGTGGAAGCAATTTCTACATCTGCTAAAATTACCTTAATCCCTCGTCCAGTGGTTGCAGACCAAGTTTTTGAAATTTGTAAAGCTGGCAATTTCGTTTTCAAGCCTACCTATGTTCCAAATGGGACAACCTACACTTGGGCTACACCAGTAATTAATGGCTCGGTTAATGGGCAATCTTCAGGTAATAACGCCACAGAAATTAATCAAACATTAACTAACACAAGCTCAACATTAGCAACCGCTACTTATACCGTAACACCACGTTACCAAACATGCGATGGAAAACCATTTAAGATAACCGTTAACATTGCACCAACTTTAACTGCAAGCATACCAAACCCAGTTTCGATTTGTTCTGGTAATGCTTTTACAGTAACTCCTGTTTCGAACTTAACTGGCACAACTTACAGATGGACCACAAGTTTAAGATCTGGTAGCGCAACTGGCTTCGGAGCAGAAACAACACCATCTAATATTATTTCGCAAACAATTACCAATTCTGGAAGTACAGATGCGGTAGTTGAATATAATGTAACTCCGGTTAATGGAGGTTGTACAGGTTCAGATTTTAAATTTACAGTAACCGTTGCTCCGGCAATTGCTAACAATACAATAACAGCATCTCAAACGATTTGTGCAGGTAGAAAACCTAATCAATTACTAGGTTCTTCGCCAACTGGCGGAAATAATAGTTTTACTTACGAGTGGGAGCAAAGTACCGACGGAATAAACTGGACTGTAGCAAATGGTACTAAAGACGGTATTAATTACGCACCTAATACACTCACTCAAACTACTCAATATCGTAGAAATGTTAAGTCAAACAATTGTGCTGTAAGTACAAGCACGCCGGTAATTATTACAGTAAATCAACTTCCTGTAGTATCTCCAATTCTTAATCAAGGAAATTTATGTGTTGGAGAATCGAGACAATTAAACAATGCAACTCCAGATGGTATTTGGAGTTCATCTGCACCAGCTTTTGTAACCGTAAGTACCGAAGGTTTAATTACTGCAGTTGCTATCGGGAATGCCACAATCACTTACACTACCAAAGCAAATTCTAGTGGTTGTACTAATAGCGTAAGCGTCAATATCGCTGTAAGTGCCTTACCTAGTGTATCTCCAATTACAAATACAGGTGATGTTTGCATCGGATCAACCAGACAATTATCAAACGCAACTACTGGCGGAATATGGTCATCTAGCAATCCGGCTATTGCAACAATTTCCAACAATGGATTGGTAACGGCATTAACTACGGGTAGTACGGTAATTTCTTACAAAACTGCTACAAACAACAATGGCTGTGCAAATAGCACAAGCTATACGTTAATAGTTAACGCAACACCACAAGGTTTTAATGATGTTGTAAATACGCTTACCTGTTCAAATTCAACTTTCAATTATAACCTGCAAAACAATGTTAACAACCTAGAGTTAGGTGGTAATGGAGTTGCTGCGGATTTTAGTTGGACAATTTCTAATAATACTAATGTGTTAGGCGCAAGTGCATCTAACGGAAAAAATATAACGCAAACTTTAATTAATACGAGCAACGTTGCTCAACAAGTGGTTTATACCGTAACGCCGAAATCTACGCTTGCAGGAGCATGTGATGGAAAGGTTTTCACGGTAACGGTAAATGTTCCAGTTTGCTCGTCGGTTACGGTTGCTAAAAATGCAGATGTAACTAGCGTAAACAAAGCTGGTGATGTGATCAACTATACCATCGTTGTAAAAAATACTGGTAATGCGAAACAAAATGCAGTTTCTGTTACAGATCCTTTTGTAACATTAGGCGCTGCGGTAAAAACTAACGGTAACAACGATGCAATTTTAGATAAAGACGAAATTTGGACTTATAACGGTTCTTACACGGTTAAACAAGCTGATTTAGATAATAATGGTAAGCCAGCATTAAACAGCGCATTTATTCAGAACGTAGCTACTTTTTCTTCAACGGAGATTACGGCTCAAACTGCATCAAATACTATTGCTATAGTAACTGAAGGAAAATTGCAACTGGTTAAAACAGGAGTTCTTTCTGCCAATGGCGATGAAATTACCTATAGTTTCTTAATTCGAAATACTGGAAATGTAACCATCAATAACCTTACACTAAGCGATAATAAAATTACTGGTGCAATCTCATTAGCTAAAATAACTTTAGTTCCGGGCGAATCAACGACTGCAAATGCAACTTATCAGATTACTACAGCAGAAAAATTGATAGGTACGGTTACGAATACTGCAACAGTAAAAGGTAAGAATCCTCAAGGTGCAAATGTTACGGCTATATCAGGTTTTGCGACAACTAATACAAATCCGACGGTTATAAAAACAGGTGTTTATCCGTTAAACGATGAAGGAACTGTTAATGCCGTAACTGGTGGAATTGGAGTTGAAAATGTTTTAATTAATGATAAAATAAATGGAAATCAAGCAACGCTTACAAATGTAAAAATTGTTCAAGTTTCTTCAACACATGCTAACATAAACCTTAATGCAAATGGTGAAGTTGTAGTTTTGCCTAACACACCAGTTGGAGTTTATAGTTTAGTATACGAAATAGAGGATAAAGCAAATAGTAATAATAAAAAGACGGCAGTAGTTACAGTAAATGTTATTAGTGGCGTTATAAAAGCAAACAACGATAACGGTACGGCAAACGCTATCATAGGTGGCATTGCGGTTGCTGATATTTTGGCAAACGATACTTTCAACAACGGAAGCAAGGCAACGTTAGCAACAGTAACAATTACAGAAGTAAGCAATAACAGCAACGGAGCGGTAAAATTAAA